>WLWI01000006.1_pt1 | contig 1278197 bp, 1187 predicted proteins | sample 6701501 | NCBI WGS metagenome assembly WLWI01 (sample SAMN12718690, study PRJNA515312) | sponge metagenome | isolation source: marine sponge | host: Mycale hentscheli | place: New Zealand: South Island, Marlborough, Capsize Point | collected 2014-11-01
ATTACCGCTCAATCGAACGGACCAACGCCCACGACTCTTACCTTTCAATTGATGCAGATATAGTCCTGGAAGATCCATATCTTTAGGGCTTGTAGAGGCATTTAGTCGGCCTAAAATTAATCGAAGTTGGCTAATGTGATTAGCTTGGATGCCGGACTTAGTTCCCTTGAGAAAGTAGCGCTCAAGCCCTTTATGATTGAAATTCTGAATCACGTCCTAATTGTAACGTGATACGTTACAGGTGTCAACTATTGACGCCGCATAACGCCCTGAATAATGGGCTCAGCGTAAGCTGAGTCCTTGATTGATTTGTTTGTCATGTGTCGTTCTCTCCATCATGCTTCCAAAGTGGATTGAGATCTACAAAAGATGGGGAGTCAGGGTTGTTCTCGATATAGTTGTTTACAATGTCTCTAATTGTTGGAGTAATCGTGGTCTCAATATGTTTCCACGCAGCAGCTCCGCCAGGAGTTTGAACTAACGATACTAAGTAAACCAGCCATGCATCGAAATCAACTTTTGAGATTAACTGGCGTTCATATAGCTGCATTACCTGCTGCATCTGGAAGACTTGATCTGAAATCCACACGTAAAAAATTCTCTTATCGTTAGCGATCATATTTTCAAAATCTGTGTAACCTCTTGCGACAATATCGGCAACATTTGGATTTTGATACAGTGGAAGAATAGCTCTATCTCGTTGGCCATCTATAACAGATTGTAGACTTTGTGCCCGCGCAGTTTGATCGCTTTTTCGAAGTTGTAATGAAAGAAACAACAAAGAAGCAATAACGCCAATTGCTCCTAGAATCTCACCAACTGCAGCTATTGCTTCCCAATTCATGCACGATTCCTAATTAGCACACATAACGCCCTTAAATAGTAGGCGCGCGAAGAGCGCGTGCCCTTTTTGATTTGATTGTTATGTAGCCCAATCACTAGTGTATGCTGTTTTTGCGAAAGTATTCACCGAGCAACGGGATAGCTACATAAAATAGTCCTCCGACTAATGCTATTCCGCCGTACCATAACCCAGCTTCTAGCCCTCTTAGATTCCCAATATAAACGGAGTAGGAGATTCCTGAAAAGGCGCAGAGAAGCCCAGCGGTGTTTCCAAACATACCCCAAAATTGACCTCTCCGAATACCCACATCTCTTAATGCAGTGTCGGAATCAATTTGTAGTGATGCCACGTCTATCTCAAAAACAGCGGCTAAAGCTTGGGAAGATTCGAGTGAGCACGTACCTTCTTTCTCTATTCTTTGAATCGTCCGCAAACTTAATCCTGCGGCTTCGCCCAACTGATCCTGAGACCATGAGCGCTGTGTTCGAAGCTTTCTAACTAATACTGAGTTGAGCATGGTATCCATTTACGTTCCTCTGCGGTGCTTTCTAGAACGTATACTTTGATTGAAATTCGAAATTTCATCTGCGTCATCTATGTGACTTTAATGTGACACTGACCTGGCATGGCTACATAACGCCCATGTTAAGGCGCAGGTCTCGCCACGCGGCAAATGCGGATAAGATGGCCGAAGGCCATCCGCAATTGTTATGTGGTGAGGCCGTCCCATTGAACTGTTTGTTATGTGTCACCATCTTCTGATTCAGCGGCTATTTCACCTTCATCGTTGCCAGAGTTACCACCGTAAATCTTGTTTAGCTTTTTCGAGCCTGTGAGCCCATGTAGTAAGAAGACAATTCCCATAAATATTGCAGATATTGACCATTGGGCACTAGTGAATCCGTCATACCATGAAAAGCCGAAGCTAATTATGAATCCAATGCCAACTATGATCCCTAATCCCCGTAATATCATTTAGTAATTTAAGAGCTATTGTTTTAATTTCAAATTTTAGTCTACAAAATTTTTTGCGTTGACTCGGTACTAGTTAGCACACATAACGCCCATGTTTAGGCGTAAGGTTCGCCGTGCAGGAAATGCGGATAAGATGGCCGCAGGCCATCCGCATTTCCTGTGTGGTGAAGCTATCCCATAGAACTGTTTGTTATGTGTCATTTGCACTGTGTTTCGCTTTGGGATTGGACAACAAACTATAAACTATTACGAGTGTGCCAAAAAAGGACGCAAAAAAGAGCTCTTCAAGCAATCGACCGCCACTACTATATTGGTAAATAGTCGCTGCCCATGAGACGAGCACCAGAGTAATCTAAATTTTTTGATTGAATAAACTGCCCGCTTCACTGTCAAAATTCTTGTGAAGAGCCTTGTTCTGTTCTATCGCTGTGTTTAGTTCTTCTACTTTAGATGCGCAGCTATTTGCACAAGCAATCCCATCTGTTAATTCGATAGCGCACTCTGGGCATAGACCCTTGTAGCAGGATTTACAAATTCCAACCGCAGCTACTTCTGTATGGTTAAAGCAATTCATGCACGATGTCCCACGGTACACATAACGCCCATGTTTAGGCGTGGATTCGCCACATTTGGTTTGCGGGTAAGATGGCGTAGCCATCCGCAAACCAAATGTGGTGAAGCCAACCCATAGAACTGTTTGTTATGTGCCGGCATTACCTAAAGTATTCGTTAGTGGTCTCTTTTATTTGCTCTATCCAAAAGTTGTCGCCGCCATTGGGCATATCTCTCATAGCTGCATCAATAGCATCCGCAAAATCCTGCCGATTACGATTGCTATAAGTGGGGTAAGAAGCTTCCCATATGCTGCGGCCCACGGGTTCTCCAAGCATTCCTGGTGCTGATCTAGCCCATCTATTCCAATCCACTTCAGAGATAATGCCACTTTGATAGGCATCCCAATAGGTGAGTAATACGCTTTCAAAAACTATCCAAAGATTTGCTAATTCAATAAGTTCTTCGTCTGAAAGGTTTTCTGGCTCAGAATATGACTTGGCAATCAATTCACTGTTATTCATCTTGAAGAAATATGCCTCATCTAATCTTGCTCTTGCATCCCCAAGAGTTTGTAAACGAATTGCATTAGTATTTTCGCTAATTTGTAATATCAAGAATACAAGTGTAACTAGAACAGCAATACCACCAACTATTTCAGAAATTAGCGCAAATTGTTTTAGTTTTTCTCTATTCATTAGCTTCTATGAATCTATTTACTGAGCTGCCAGCGTTTCGAGGCACATAACGCTCATGTTAAGGCGTGGCAGGCGGCGCTGTGAAGCTTGCGATAAAATGGCCGCAGGCCATAGCAAGCTTTGCAGCGCTGGCTGCAACCCATTGAACTGTTTGTTATGTGTCGCCTACTTAGATGTAAGAGGGTACTTTTCTGGATTTTCAATTGACTGTATCCCGAGATCTACATCTAGTTCTGGCCAATAGAAATGGCCCGGAGAAACTTCTTCGACGGCAATTACCTTGCCGATGGAAGCATCCTTAAACCAAGGAAAGTCTTTGTAAGATAGGAACAATTCTTTACCACGGCTCAATAACCAAAAGCCATGCGCAGACACGTTAGTGACTTCAGTTTCCGAAGTGTGAATTCCAAGCGATGATGAGCTCATTTTCATGATCCTCGACAATTGACTGGATTTTAGCCAATTGTTGGTCAGAATGCCCGTAATTTCTGGCAAGTTCAATCTTCGGTTCTAACCAGTATTTGGCTTCTCCATCGGCGGAATGGACGTGAACGTGCATACGTTCTTCCTCTCTTGAGAAAAAATAAAATCTAAATCCTCTTTCTCGAAAAACCGTTGGACTCATAAACTAATTCTCAAGACACATAACGCCCTTAGTAATGGGCAGGGCGCAAGCCCTGTCCTTTATTGACTTGTTTGTTATGTTTCGTTATCTCTGTGCTTCATTTCCATCCAGATACCAATCTGATATTTGCTTTTAGATCACCATAACTGGTGGGCACATACAGAATACTAACTTTTGCCAGGAGGTCTCTGCTTTCTAAAGGTGCAATGTGCCAATAGGTTATTTCTTCAACGGCAACTGGTTCCTTTTCAGTAGAAAATGGCACAGCTCTGTTGTCAATGCCGCCATCTTGATACACATACCTACCATTCCATTCAGAATCTGATGCCCAGAGTGTCTCATTTTGAGATACCATTCTATTGTAATGGCCATTTAGAGAACCATTACGATAAAAATGAATATTTCCGCTTGTATCTGATATTTCAATTTCCAAGATGGCATCCAATCTATGAAATAAAATTGGGGATGGACTGCGAACAACAAGTTCTATGATGGTATTTGTGTGTGATTTGAATCCAGCAAGTGAATATGTAGATACATTTCCATTTATTAGAGGAAAAACTGGTAGCTCCACAGAATAGTTTGTAAATGGCCAGGTTCCTTCGGCGCTAAATTCACCTTCACCCTCATATTTGCACCCCATTACTGCAATGCTAGTTAGGAAAATTATGAACTTTGTTCTCAGTTTACGCATTGGCATAATTAGAAACATAACATTTGTATATTTTGCACGCTCTATTTGCGCCTTTTGGAAATCGTAGTCTAGAGCGTAATTGTTTGAATTGGAACAGATTGTCAAATTCTTTCTGCTGGCTTCACGTTGGAAAGCGAGCGGCGAAAAAGAAGCGCGCGACTCGTACAACTGTCTAATAATTCAGTAGATTATATTCTTGAAATTGACAAACCGAGCATGTCTCATTGAGAAAGAGAGCAACTCTTGTGAATTCTTTAAAAATGTGAGTAACGTTTCTAACTTTCTCTGTTCACAATCTCAAACAGCCACATAAATTCCTGAGTGACAGCGGCATCGGATGTGGGTTCAGCACCGCGACCATATTTGCGCCAGGACTCACGCAATACCGGTAGAATAATTTCTCCTTCGGAAATGGGTACCAGGCGTTGTTCGTAGAGTGTGTCGTCGACTCTTAAAATTATTCGGTCATCCTCTTGCAGTCTTTGCGGCCACTGTTTCCATAACTGTCCATACCAGGTTTGGCGACGACCGCTGGCGACAAACAAACGGCCATCTACTACTGTAGTCCAGATAGTTTTGCTGGTACCGAGATTAAGTGTTTCCATCTCAATCTCTTCCCGTTCTTTTAGGAAGGTCCAATTATCGGGAGGAGGGGTAAGTTCACCACTGCGAAATGGGCCGCCGGTGCTGATGGTAAATCCCGGCCAGAATTCGATTGGCCCGTCATGCATGCGCATGTAAACAAAGAACAACCCCATGCTGAGAATGAGGGTTCCGACCGTAATACCACTCCATTGCAAATAGTTTTTCATTATTATTTACTCCCCTGTAAGCGAGAATAGCAATTTTCCCGAAAGTCTTCAGTAGCTGATACTTTCGAACTGATCGTATATTTTTTGCAATGAATATTGCAAAAATCCGTTCTTGGATAATAGGAAAATAACTCAGAAAGGTGGAGTTTAAGGATGAGTGTAGAGAATAAAGTACGTCGTATTGTTGCCAGTCTATTTGTAGGGCTTCTTGCAGTTTGGGGGCAAGCTGCATTAGAGGACAACGCTTACGATGCTGCGTCGGGAAGTCTTATGGTGCCGGTGATCGATATCGGCTCCGAAACATCCTATTCCGCAATATTTTCTCTGGTGAGTGAGCAGCCGCTGATTTGGGGCGCAGATGAATTCACTGAAATTACTAAAGACTCGCGTACGGCTGCTATTTACGATGGAGAAAATGGCACGCTCTGGATTCCCGAGATATTTGTACTCGGTTCTTTGTACAGCCTTAACTTCACCATCAGTACAACTTGCGGATTTGCAGTTTGTATCGAGCCCGATGTCAGCAGTCTGCAAGAAGATGGAAGAGCGGGCTCGGCAGTCTTTACTACTGCACTGAGTTCATCCAGTACATTTACCTGTTCAACTTGTCACGCAATTAGTGAAACCGATGGATTTGCGGTAGATGGCCTCAAGCGTCCCGGCCACAGTTTAATGAATGTCACTAAGCGAGAAAGTTATAAAAACGGGCAGCACGATGATCTTCGTGATGCAGTAAACACCTGTGTAACAGAATGGATGAACACGGCCGCATTACAGGAAACCGATACGGATTGGATTAATCTGCTTAACTGGTTCGAAGATCAAAGTACTGCGGACACAGCAGAATTAATCTCTATCGATATTGTGGATCCACCTGTTGATCTTTCCGGTGGTGACAGTCAAAACGGCAGAGAACTTTTTAATACTCGTTGCCTGGTGTGTCATGGTCTGGATGGTGAAGGAACACCTTTAGCACCACAGATTACTGAAACCGGATTAACGCCTGAATATATAGTTTCGAGGACGAGAACGAGTGGCTTGGTAGACAGCCCAACTTATAGCGGATTAACCGGGGGTATCATGCCGTTCTGGGGATCGAATCGTTTAACTGACGAAGAACTAATCGATATTGCACAGTATGTATCAGAGGGAGCGGAAGAAATTCTGGAGATGGGCGGTGATGATCCTGGAAACCTGGGAGAAACCGGATGTACCTCGGATCATCCGAAAGTTGGCCAAACAGCAGTTTTCCAGCCCGGATTTCACGATGTTTCTGGAACCGCTAGGATCATCGACGACTGCACAATAGATCTGGAAAATTTCACCTTTGATGGTGGCGGAATCGATGTAAGAGTTTATGTAGGCAATGCAGGCTTTTTTGATGAAACCGAAGGAGGATTCGCGATTAGCGATGATCTGGTTGGAATCGCTTTTTCCGGTGGCGTATTGAGAGTAACTTTACCGGCAGGAAGAACACTCGATGATTTCGATTCAATCTCAATCTGGTGTGTTGCCGTTGGTATTAGTTTTGGTACTGGCTTCTTTGAATAAATATTGGACTAGTCGAACAATACTTTTTTATCCACATATGACTGAACACGTTCGGGTACGGCAATACCTTCTTTCAGTTTCGGACAATTTTCAATTTCACCGATTCGAGTTTCCAGGTTAACAACACCAGCCCAGATGTCTGTTTCATAATCTGGCTCTTTATCCAGCGGCGGACCGGTTCTAATTTTAGCGGCGGCTTCTTCGATTGGAATGCGTACGACCAGTGTTGCGTTTAGTTCCTGCGAGCTTGCCTGGCGAAGTTCAGAAGCTCTTCCCGGAACCATGTAGTCTATAAACGAATCTAGAATTTCTTCCTTCTCTTCGTCTGCAACGACTTCCGCTTTACCAAACAGAGTAACAGATCGAAAGTTTACCGAGTGCTTGAAACCGGAACGGGCAAGCACCAACCCATCTAAAAGAGTTACGCAGATACTGGCAGTCTGACCATCCAATAACGCATTCATCATCTGGTTTTTAAGATGCCCGTGCAGATAGATCGCATCGTCGATGCGCAAGTAGGCGGTCGGAATAACTCGCGCCTCACCATCTACTGTAAAACCGACATGACAAAGAAAGCTGCTATCTAAAACCTTCTTTATAGTTTCTTCTTCATACTCAGCGCGGTTATCGCCACGCAGAATTTGAGTTTTAGACTCTGGTGCAATTGGTGCCATAGAGAACTACCTGCTACTTCGAGGACTATTAACGATACCGCAACATCGTGCGGTTAATTTTAGAAATATTGGTTACTCCCAATAGTTTCATATCTCTTTCGATTTCAACGCGTAGATTGCCCAGTGCTTTCTCAACACCGGGTTGACCAGCAGCCGCCAGCGAATACAAATACATGCGTCCGCCAGAACAAGCCTTGGCACCTGCAGCAATAGCTTTCAGTACGTGAGTACCACGCCGCACGCCGCCATCGAGAATCACATCGATCTTGTCGCCAACGGCATCACTGATTTCACTAATCTGATCGAAAGGTGATCGAGATCCATCCAGTTGTCTGCCGCCATGATTGGAAACCATAATGGCATCCGCACCAATGTCCACTGCCTTCTGAGCATCGGCAACACTCATCACGCCTTTAAGACAAAATGGTCCTCCCCACTTTGCTCGCAGAGCTTCAGCATCTGACCAGTCCATGGATTGATCTAACATTTCTGCAAAATAGTCGCCGATTGAAACGGCAACGTTTGAACCTTTTTGCACAAAGTCTTTCAGTTCTGCGAGTTCAAATTTTTCTCGGAAAAAATAGTTCAATGCCCAACTAGGATGCACTGCAAAACTCATTAAGCTTCTTAAGGACAAGCGCGGTGGTGAAGTGAAACCTGTGTAAAGATCGCGCTCACGATTTCCGCCGGTAATTGTATCTACCGTTAATGCCAGGGCATTAAAGCCTGCTTCCTGTGCTCTTTCCACCATGGCGTCGTTGAGACCACGATCCTTATGAAAATAGAATTGGAAGAGTTTCGGCGTGGAAATCGACTCACCGATTTCTTTTAAACTAACAGTACCCAGTGCAGAGACACCAAACATGGTGCCAAACTTTTCTGCGGCCTTGGCCACAGCTCTTTCGCCATCGTGGTGAAACAATCTCTGTAATGCAGTTGGAGAACAGAAAACCGGCATGTCCAGTTTCTGACCCAGCACCGTAACTGACATGTCGATATTCTCAACACCCGCCAAGACATTCGGTACTAAATCACAATCGTCGAAGGCCGAAGTATTGCGCCGATAGGTCACTTCGTCATCGGCGGCTCCATCGATATAGTGAAAGATGGGGCCTGGAAGCCGTTGCTTGGCTAGCAATCTCAAATCTTCCACGTTGTGACAGTTCTTCAGGCGTCTAAACATTACAGTCTCGCTACTAAAAGTAGGGGCCGATTCTATCCTGTATTCACACTCCCTCAAAGAAGCGAAGCTAAATTGTTGGAATTTGTCGCTTGGGGTACTCTGTTCAATTCAACTCAAATTTTCAGTGCTTAATTTCAATAAGGATGGCGCGATGATTTATAACAACGTGATGCTCACCGTTAAAAACTTTGATGATATCGAGACAGTGCGAGAGCTACTTAAGGAACAAGCTCGAATGTCTACTGAAGAACCTGGTTGTGAGCGTTTTGAGGTTTATCATTCCCGGTCTGACCGACAACAATTCTTGCTTGTTGAACGTTGGGAAACAGAAGAAGATCTTGCCCTCCACAAAGAGGCGAAAGCCTTTACTGAGCTTTATCTGCCGAAGGTCATACCGCTGGTTGAGAGAACTCCCCATCTGTCCGATCAGGTCTGGCCTTAATACGCCGACTTACTGCTTTTCTTCGAGATTTTCCTATAAACTCTGTATTCCCTAATGCGAGGTGCAGTATGCGTTCGTGGTTAGATTGAGTTGAGCCTTAAGGCAGGAGTACTACATGAAGATTCTAAAAAAACTAATTATTACCGGAGCAGTATCAAGCTTTCTACTAGCAAGTGCAGTGGCACAAGCTGCTAGCTCTGCAGAAATCGTGCATGACGCACTCAATGACAGCGCCAGGCAAAGTGGAGATGCTGCGGACGATGCGCGCCGCATGCCTTTAGAAGTATTGGCTTTCGCTGGCATAGAAGAGGGTATGACCATCCTCGAATTGGAAGCAGGAGCAGGTTATTACACTGAAATATTGAGCCGTGCAGTTGGATCGAATGGCAGTGTTATCATGCAGAACCCTCCTTCCTTTGACAGTTTTTCAGGTGAAGCTGTGCAAGCCCGCCTGGCAAATAATCGTCTTTCAAATGTGACCTTTAGCCGAGTTAATTTTGATCAGATAGAGGCAGCAAACAACTCGGTCGATATTGTTACCTGGATTCTGGGACCGCATGAATTGTGGTTTGAGGCGGGCGGTCAAAATCTTGGTGATCCTGAAGATACATTTGCTCACATAGCTAGAGTGTTAAAGCCTGGCGGTGTTTTTCTTGCAGTTGATCATAACGCAGACCCGGGCTCTGGTAAGGAAATAGGTGGAACTCTACATAGAATCTATGAAGGTCATATCGCAGATTTGGCAGAAGGTGCCGGTCTATCGTTGCTCCGTAGCTCTGATATTCACGCGAATGAAAATGATCCATTAGACATTGGTGTTTTCGATCCTTCCATCCAGGGTAGAACCGACAAATTCGTGTTGCTTTATCAAAAATAGAGAGCCAAGAATAGAATCAATAACATTTAGACGGAGATAATAATGAAAAAAATTCTTAGTGTGTTTCTACTTTGTTTTGGCTTGGTGGGATTCGTTAGTGCTGGAGAGGCGCCTCAACCTTGTGGGCCTGCTGGTGACTTATCTGATGAGCTATCTACCAACGTAGATTCCAATGCACGTTGTTTCGAGTTGCGAATGTACACTGCTGAACCTGTGGCAGCTGATGGTTCTGGTGGTATCGACAATCTTCATCAGCGCTTTCGCGAAGAAGAAGTTGCTATCTTCGAAAAGCACGGCGCTGAGATTATTGCAGTATGGCAACGACTGGATAATCCCAACACGCTAGTATGGATGCTGGCTTATAGAGATCGAGCTCACCGCCAGGAAGTTTGGGCTGCTTTCGCGGCTGATCCAGCCTGGGAGGCATTGCTAGCAAAGTATCCAGTGCCTATCTCAATTGAAGCTTTCATGATGAGTACAACTGACTACTCAAATCTGAAGTAAGTAGTTTTTTTGCTTCGCCAGGATTATCCTGGCGAAGCTTATCCACAAGTTCCGGTCATACTTAAGACTAACCGCTATGCTCAAAGGTTTTGGCTTATGAAAATGTGGTTAACGAAACTCCCTATAGCGGTGCGATTAAGCACTGCAAATTTCATACTGCCCATCCGAGTTATTTCACTAGTAGTTACTTTTGGTACTATGTTGTTGATTCATGCAGCAGAAGAACCAGGCTCACTTGTTGCAGTAAGTATCGAACAAAGTGAGCAAATAGAACTCTATCGCAACCAGATTGAAGAGTTAGAATCCGAATTTGGGCCATTTGAAAGATCGTTAATAGAGCCACTGAGCGGCCTTTCCGAGCTTTATACTGGCATTGGTAATCTGGAAGACGCCAACGCAATCCTGGATCGGCAATTGCAGCTTATGCGTGTGTCCGAAGGTCCGGATACTTTCAGTCAGGTACCTATTCTTGAAGCACTCATAGTAAACAATGTAACTATGAATGATATCGAAGCGGCTACGAATTTTTTTGAAAACATCCAATTTGTTTATTTGCAGAATCCGGAATCAACCACTGAACAAAAGCTGCGCGCGATGGATGACTTGCGGCACTGGCATTTCACAGCGATAAATCTCGGCGAAAAAAGAAGTCGTATAAATCACTTCCGCATCACTCGGGAAATATTAGATGACATGCTGCGAATAGCGGAGGATGAATTTGGAGAAAATAGTGAAGCCATGATTCCTTATCTCTATAAAGAGGCGATAGAGAAATATCATCTGCTTACCTATCTATTTTCTCATGATGAAATAGGCGAAAACGCTTACGACGCCATCTTCGAAGCCGAAGCGATACAACCTACTACCTACTTAAGGCAAGGCTATAACACGGTAAAAGACATTCGAGAGATAGTACAGCAAACAAGAAATACTGAGGCCGACGCAATGGCAGCAGTGTATGAAGCAGATTTTCAAATGCTGTTGGGGATGGGTTTAGCGCAACGTTCCTATCGTGAAGCAATGGAACTATTTGCTCAGGCCGGAAAATCAGAACAGCAGATAAGTGATTTCTTTTCCCGGCCCATAGTGCTTCCAGTTACGGAATACTATTTTTCCATGGACGCGGCACTCGCAGCGCAGGATGCAGCTGGATATCGCTACACTCGCGGAGAAGATGGAGAAGATCCAGTTGCGTATCTTGGGAATTTTGTTGCCTGGAACGAATCGCTATTGAATGCAGCCAAGCCTGCGCCTCCTGAAGTATTGTCGGATTTTGAAATTGAACTTCACCGCGCCAATATGCGTTTTACTATCCAGTCGCGAGGTGAAACCAGAACGCCCGACGCAGAATCATCTGAACCCGACACTGTGCAAGCCAGGGTAGATGCACAGGACGCATTGGAAATGATGGTTTTTAGACCCCGCTTTCGTGGCAACCGCTGGCGGCGCATTCGAGACGTCACGATGACTTACTGGTATCCGCCAGAAAAATGAAACTCATGGTAGTAGTTAATGCTACCTTGATTATTGATCTCGACCGCTAGTACCACCCGATTGCACTCTCAATCTTCTCTCTATACTCTTGCTGTTACGAAGGCATTGACCCTAATCCTTGAGAAATCGCAATGACCCAAAGCGATCAATTAATCAATACGATTAAGCAAGAGCTTAAACACCAGGGGAAAACCTACGAGAACCTGACTGAGGTGCTTGCTCTCTCCCATGCCAGTGTGAAGCGCCTGTTCGCAGAAGGATCGTTCACCTTAGAGCGCATCGAAATTCTTTGTGACTATTTGGGTTTAGATCTTGTGGGTCTAGTCACTCTGATGGATGAGCAAGCTGAAAAGATTGATCAACTTTCCTTAGAACAGGAAAAGGAATTTGCCGAAAACACGAAATTGCTTTGCTTTGCTCACTGCGTGCAGAATGGCTGGAGCTTCGAAGAAATTATTGAAACCTATGATATATCGGAACATGAAGGCATAAACATGTTAGCGAAACTTGATCGCATGAAGCTAATTAACATGTTGCCGGGGAATCGCTACTCTTTACTTATTTCGAGAAAATTTCGTTGGATTAAAGGCGGACCCATCGAAAAGTTTTTCGAAAGCCAGTTGCAGGCTGACTTTTTTGAGTCAAGTTTCGATCGAGAAAATGAGATGAGAATCTTCGTCAGTTCAATGCTTTCAGACAAATCAGTGGAAACGATTATTGGCAAAGTTAAAAAACTCGCCAATGATGTGAATGATATGCATGCTGAAGATGAAAAGTTATCACTGGATCATAAAAAGGGCATGTCGATGATGCTTTCATTGCGCCCCTGGGAAACCAAAGTGTTTAGGGCGCTGCGAAGAACCAGTAGCGTTGATGCGACTGCCAAGAAGGAATAGAAGTGAGTAATCAAGTTGAAAAATGCGAAGCCTTTCATCGCTTGCATGGGAGTGACGAGTCTTGGGTAATCCCAAATCCCTGGGATGTAGGCTCGGCAAAATTATTACAGGGAATGGGATTCAAGGCTCTGGCGACTACCAGTTACGGTTTTGCTTTTACGCTTGGTAGAGGTGATGGCGCAGTTAGCCTCGATGAAAAAGTTCAACATTGTTCAGACCTTGCTGCCGCCACTTCTATTCCAATCAATGCAGATTTTGAAAATGGGTTTTCCGATGATATTGCTGCCATGCGAGGAAATATAAAAACAGTGGTTGCTTCAGGTATTGCCGGGCTATCGGTAGAAGACTTTAGTCGTGATAAAAAAGAAATCTATGCTTTTACTGAATCAGTAGAAAGAGTGAATGCTGCGGCAGAAGCGACAAAGGAAGCAGGAGTTCCCATAGTGTTTACCGCCCGCGCTGAGAATCTCTTACGCGGTATCGATGATCTGGAAGATACGATTAAAAGACTACAGGCCTATGCCGAAGCAGGTGCCGATGTGCTCTACGCTCCGGGCATTAGTTCATTGGAACAATTGAATCAGGTTTGTTCTGCAATCGATAAGCCGTTTAATGTTTTGGCACCGATGATTAAAGGCTGCACGGTGCAGCAACTTTCCGCAGCCGGAGCGACTCGCATCAGTGTGGGTGGCGCCTTAACCAGGGCAGTACTCACCCCGCTATTAAGCGCAGGTAAAGAAATGCTCGATGAAGGTTCGTTTAACTGGGTGGGCGAACTCGCTAGCGGTAAAGAAGTCAATCAACTGCTAGAAAGCTAAATTTATTTACTAGACTACAGGCGACATACCGCCGTCGGCATTTATTGCTGTGCCAGTTACATAGCTTGCCATCCCGGAGCAGAGAAACACGATAACATCACCTGCTTCCCGCGCTTCACCAACTCGTCCCATTGGAATTCGTGAATTAAACTGATCGTAGAACTGTTCCAGGCTTAAGTCTGGATTGTTTTTGGCCACTACTTCCCAGCGTAATTTATGCTGGCGACTGCGAAGGAAACCAACACAAACCGTGTTAACCCGAATACCGTCCGCTGCGAATTCATAGGCCCAGGTCTTGGTAAGAGAAATACCGGCTGCTCGTGACATGGCCGTCGGTTGCGTTCCGGCAGTGGGCGCTTTTCCACCCGGTGTTGTGGTGTTACAGATACATCCTCTGCTTTCTTTTAAGTAAGGCAGGGCGTGCCTGGTACAGTAAATCGCCCCTTTAACTTTTAGATTGAAGTCTTCATCAATTTGTTCATTGGTCAGATCTTCAAGTCTGGAAGCGGAAGAAGTGCCTGCATTGTTCACCAGCACGTCTATTCGGCCCCATTTATCAACAACTGTTTTAATAAGTGCTTCAACAGAATTCTCATCTCTTACATCGGTTACAACACCTATGACTTCCTTGCCACTGAGAGATGATATTTCTGTAGCAACAGAATCTAAATCACTTTGAGTTCGAGATGCTAATGCAACTAAAGCTCCTTCCTGAGAAAATCGTTCGGCGGCAGCACGACCTATGCCTTCGCTACCGCCAGTAATGATCACGACCTTGTCATTGAGTTGTAAATCCATGGCTGTCCTTTCTTGCCTTTCTGAAAGCTTGGTTTTTCTTTCAATTAATCTGGTAGGGCATAAGCAATAATGTAACCGCCTAGAGATTGAACTTCGTCAAGATTGTCCACTTGGCTTTCCAGGTTCAGGCCGCCACCACTACTTGGCACTGTAACTATCACATATTGCTTGCCGGATTCCGGGCTAACATAAGACATCGGCGTAGCATTCGAAGATCCAGGTAGCGGATCGGTGAATACTTCCTCGCCGTTAAAGACATTGATAGCGCGCATTGTGCTATCTACTACGCCACCCATGAAGATTAGTCCACCGCCACTTACCATTGAGCCCGCGCTGTAGAACATTCCCATTGGTAGAGGCAAGCGACTGGGTATTCCTAAAGGTCCCTGATCTTTTGCTGTGCCTAATCCTCTTTGCCATAACACTTCCTGGTTAGCCAGATCCACAACCGCCATTTCGCCATAAGGAGGTTTCAAACAAGGCGTAAATATTGGCGATAGAAAAGGGAATGAATAGGCTGCATAAGGGGTTCCTAATTGGGTTCCTCCAACTCCAAGCATCTCATCACCGGTTACTTCTTCCTGTGGATACAGCGTAACTACCATAGGGTTGCGCATGGAGTTAACCACCATTAGCTGATTAACCTCATCAATAGCAACGCTACCCCAATTCATGCCACCGGCGACACCTGGATAAAGCAGGGTTCCCGCACCAGTAGAGGGTGGAGTTAAGGGACCTTCATAACGAAGATTGCGATACTGGATGCGGCAAAGTGCCTGATCCATCGGAGTAATTCCCCACATATCTGCTTCTCGAATATAGTCGCGACCGAATCCAGGCATGCCGACAGAAAATGGTTGAGTAGCAGCAGTAGTTTCATCAGGAAGATCTGTCTGAGGAACAGCTCGTTCTTCTATTTCGGTAAGTGGTTCGCCAGTCTCACGATCGAACACAAAAATCTCTGCCCGCTTCGTGGGCACAATTACCGCTTTGCGAATTTCACCATTAATTGGGATATCAACTAATGAAGGTTGTGAAGGAACATCGTAATCGAATATGTCGTGATGGGTGGTTTGAAAGTGCCACCTGACCCGTCCAGTTCGCGCATCAAGAGCCACAATTGAACTGGCGTATCTTTCCATTTCCTCGGTGCGATGTCCGCCATAGTAATCCGGTGTTGCATTGCCCGTTGGCAAATATATAAGTCCGAGTTCATCATCGGCGCTGGTTAAGCTCCATACATTAGGCGTGCCTCTAGTATAAGTATCACCTTCCGGTGGCAAGCCAGTGCGATCTTCGCGCCCCATATCCCAGGCCCACACCAGATCGCCGCTTATAGGATCGAAACCGCGAACTACACCAGAGGGTTCTCCTGTTCGTACGTTGTCGAAGACCCAACCACCAAGTACCAGAACGTCGCTGGCGATAGTTGGTGGAGAAGTAACAAAGTAAAATCCTGGTTCAACGTCACCCATACCAGGCAATAGACTGATTTCGCCGTTATCGCCAAAGTCAGTACAGCGCTCACCGGTATTTTTGTTAACCGCGATTAGACGCGCATCGGTAGTCGCGGTAAAAATACGTTCTTCGCAGATCCCCAGTGAACGAAAATTAAGTGCTTCGTAATAAGTTACTCCACGGCAAGTGTCCCAGAACCCGATTTGCGGAGTATCGATTTCTGGATCGAAGCGCCAACGTTCTTCACCGCTATCGGGATCGAGTGAAAGAATTATGTTTTGACCGGTACAAAGATAAAGTCCATCGCCAACTTGAATTGGTGTCCCTTTAAATTCGCCCGGTACTCCGGTGCGAATCTCCCAGGCTCTTTCCAGCTGATCAACATTGTCCAGATTGATTTGATCAGTTGCAGCAAATCGTGTCCCGCGTTTGGTTGCACCGTAATGATTCCATTCGCCCGATGCATTGTTAACCACACCTGTACCGGCCGCACTTGGGGTACCAACATCATAGCCTGCGTTACTGATGTAAACGGCGATAAAAAATAGCGCGAGCGCACCTGCGGCAATTCGAGTTTCCTGTTTGCCCAATAAGGACTCAGGTTCTTGTTGTAGGAGTCCTCGACGCACACCCGGTAGTAAGAACCAGAGACCTAAGACACTGAACATGGCCAGCCGCGGCATAAGAGCCCAGGCATCAAAACCTACTTCGAATATGGCCCACAAATATGTAATGACCAGAAAAATGCCATAAAGTTGAGCGCCTCGGCGATCACCTTTAAACAGCCAATAACAGCTTACTGCCAGTACGACACCGGCGAGTGCGTAATAGAAAGAGCCGCCAGCCATTAATAGAATTGTGCCTGGCCACAACATAAGTAAGGCACAGATACCGATTACTACCGCAAGACCACGGGGCTTACGATAAGCAGAGGAGGAATTTGTCACATCAGACTCCTTGGAATTGACAACACCTGCTAAAACATTGCCCGGATGTTAGATCCGAAACGAGCCTGAATCCTATCACACCGATCAATTGTGACGGCAACAGAATTGTTAGGGCGTGACTAGCAGCAATCAGTGCTAACTGGTTGCTGTTACATCTTAGATTTGATTTCTCTTATGAGCGATTCCGCTGCCTTTTGCGACTGCCGGTTCACTGTAATTTTAATTGATCCCGATTCGTTACCGGGAAATCCACCAAAGGTTTTTAGGCTCTTTCCTTGTAGAACTAATTCTGAGTTCCAGAATTTCTGTTCCATTCGCGCCAGTTTTATTTCACTGAGTGGTATGTCAATTTCCCTAATAGCTGATTTCCAGATTCCCAGAATCGAATCGTTATGTTGATATTCCACCATTAGACTATCGTCTTCCACATAGAGCATGCCGGTAGATTCGGAGAGCCCCATATCATCAGAGATAGAAAAGGTAACATTTGCATCTTGTGCATAGAATTCCTCAGCCTTGGAATTCGCCATGTTCATCGTGTGTTCGGTGGCTAGTCGCACAAATTCGGGCGCATATCTTATGCCTGCATAGTGACCAAGCATGAAGAAACCCAACGCGACCAGTGGATAACCAGCCCAGAAATCATCGAAACTTCCTAATCCTGTAAGTAGATTTATAAGTAAACAAAGAACAATGATCGATGTTGATACAAAACAGTGAGCCTTAAACTTAAGCCATAGTTCATCTTCTTTAGCTTGCGCCCGCTGCTCTTCGGCAAGGAGTTTTATCGCCCCATCAATCTGCTCGGCATTCACCCCCATGTCCTTCCCAATCGAAACCAGGTCGTCATAGTCAACAGCACCGGAGGGGGACCTGGATTCTTGCTGCAGACTTAGTCGAATGATTGCTGAAACCTCATCGCTGGAATAATGGCGATCTTCGACCGGTGAATCCTGAGTCTCACTGTCGTTATCCGGCACCTGATCGTCATTCTTTGGTGGGAATGGAATGGTGTTTGTCATGGTTCTCTCCACAAATAGGTACTGCTTTTTTAGTCTAATTGAGCAAGCTTATTGTTACAAAAGACTAAAAGTGCAAAAACCGCGCCAGCCGTAGAAATTTCGACGAATAAAGTCCACGGGCCCAGAGATAATGGGGATTTCAGGCTTAGATACTCAATCAGGCAATTATTCGAATCAGGCAAAAACACTGGTTTTGTTGGTGAACTTCACCAAGCATTAGGATTTTCAGGAATTCGGGCGTGGTTATTGGCGAGTGCCGTTGACGGAAAAATTTCCCTGTTGGGTAAACACCGTTCCTGCCAGTCGATTTCCATCTACTGTTCCTCTAAAGTTTACCCGTTCCGAGGGGCCGGAATTGGGTAGGTCCAGTGCTTCCGTCGACCAGGTGATACGACTCCCGGCTAAATCGATTTCTTCTACAGCCAGGTCTGCCGTGCCAGTTATGGTGAGAGAGGGTTCTTCGGTAATTGTCCAGGTGGCGGAACGTACACCTTGATCAGTTTCAATTGAGATATCCCACACGCCGACACTCACCGGAACGATGTCGCAAGCTGATAGTGTGAATAAAAGTACGAGGATTGCAAAGTATCGAAATTGATTCATGCTGAATGCGCTAAAAGTTAGTTTGAATTTAGTTGTCTCTTCTTTCTATCGGCCAGTTTATCCCAAGTATCGAATCAGTAATCATCGATTTCGACAAGCGATGCTGCAATAGTCAAAAAGCCCAGCCCTCGGATCGCAACAAATGGGCAATGCAGGACTGGAATCCAATGCCTGCTCAGGCTAGGCTAGATGCTTCTAATAATACGTATTCATAAGGCATGAGCGCTTCCAGTCAGTCACTAATTTCTTTGCCGGTTGCGGTGTTAACCAAGCAATCGTTTCGATATCAGGCATCGTTGTTTTGGTATTCCCATCGAACAGTCTATGGGGATGATGCTTTTCATCGAGCGCGAATACTTTGGGTAGAAAAAAATCTGGAATCGGAAGCGCATCCAACTGACATCACCTGGTTGGACGATATGGGCGCGCCGTACACAGTCACCAAACCGTTTTACGAATTTTATGCATGCCCAAGTTTGGGGGTGAATGTACCACTGAATATTCAGGCGGCTGTGGCCCAGGTGATTGATGACTATGAACCGGAGCAACTGCTGGAAATTCTAGACTGTGACATGTTGCATTTGCGCCCAGCTCCAACAATGGAATTGGGCGATGATGAAATCTATGTCGACTCTGTCTATGAAGACTGGCACTTAAAGTCACTTGGTGAATGTCGCGAAATTATCAGTCCATATTTCAAAAACAATGGCGCTTATTATAACGGTGGTTTCGTTCCGATAATTGGCAAAGCGAAGACGTTAAAGAAATTGTTGGATAGCTGGGCGCAGATACATATCGAAATAGTAAACAGCGATATAGCTGATCGCTTAAAATGGTGGGCAGGTATGTATGCCTTGCAAGCCGCTTGTGAAAATTGCCAGGTGGAAATGAAAGATATCAATGGCACCTTTATTCCTGGCAAGAATGAACTGAGAGATTCCCATTACATCGCGCACTATTCTGTCGATAAAGTTTTCGATAAGAAAAAACGAGGCTGGCCATTCCTCAACAAAGCAGATTTTCCAAACAACATTTACTATGACCGCATTATTCGTTGGTTAGATAGCCAACCAAAAAGCGAAGACCCGGCGACTGATATGGAAGACAAGTGGCGTCATTGGATTGCCAAATGCTTGATGATGGAACATCCAGAAGAAGCTATCGCTGCGAGCCTGGTAGAGAAGGGCTACGCCAAGGATCTGGTTGCAGAAGAGATCGCTCGTGCGAAAGAAAATCCTTATTTCAAAGGCGCCAGTGAGGTGTTCCAAAGAGAAACGGCGAAGCTGGAGGATCAAAGTCACGAAGAATGGAAGGCATCAAATAATCAGGCCTGGCTTTTGGGAGTCTATGAAAAGCTTTCCAGACTGGATGAGAGTTTCGGTGAGATCGAACGTATTAGTCCGCCGCCATTTAAAGAATTTGTTGCTAACTACTTAAGCAAGAACAGGCCGGTAATTCTGTCCGGTGCCATGGAAGAATGGCCGGCCTATCAAAAGTGGAGTCTTGACTATTTTCGCCAATGTCATGGTAACAGCGTTGTGAGTATTCAAGATGGCAGAGAAGGCGATCCTCATTATGAACGTAATCAGAAGTTTCATCGCTCGGAAACTAAGTTCGCAAAGTTTCTGGATCGTTTAGAAAGTACAGAAAGCTCAAATGATTTTTACATGACTGCGGGTAATATGAGCGAACATCGCGATAGCCTGGCGAAGATATTTGCTGATTGCGAATCACTTAATATTGGCGACGGTTATTTAGAGGGGCAGCCAGACGGTTCACTCTGGATCGGACCTCGTGGAACTATAACACCTCTTCATTTCGATATGATTAACAATTTGTTCTGTCAGATTGTTGGGAGAAAGCGGGTACGGATGGTTCCATCCTGGAGTATGCCCTGGGTTTACAATGACTATCATGTTTACAGTGACGTTGACGCAGCGGAACCTGATCTAGCAATTCATCCCTTGTTTGAAAATGCCACGGTCTACGATTTTGTAATCAATCCAGGTGAATTACTTTTTATTCCTGTGGGTTGGTGGCATCACCTGGAATCACTGGATATCACCATTAGTCTCACCCGGAAAAACCTGGCAGCCAGAGTCGGCAGTGCCTTTGGTACCGGATTTATTCGAGAATCGCAAAATTTTCAGATAGGACAAGTCGACTAAGTCTTATATTGCTGTAAGAAGTTAAGGAGTAAACATGCAGGAAAGGAATATCGGAGCATTGAAAGTCTCGGCAATCGGTCTCGGTTGTATGAGCATGTCCCAGGGTTATGGCGCGGCCGATCGCGATGAATCAGAGCGCGCACTGCACCGGGCGCTGGATGTCGGTTACACCTTTCTTGATACAGCGAGTGTTTACGGTGTTGGTCATAATGAAACATTGATTGGTGAAGTTCTCGGATCACGTCGCGATGAATTCACCCTGGCGAGTAAATGCGGAATTATCAACAGGGATGGAAAACGCGGAGTCGACGGGTCGCCTGAGAATATAAAGCAAACCTTGGAAGAAAGTTTGCAGCGATTGGGAATGGAGTATATCGATCTCTATTACCTGCATCGTCGAGATTTCAATGTGCCTATCGAAGAGAGTGTTGGTGCTCTGGCTGATGAAATCAGGTCAGGTAAGATTGGGCACATTGGTTTGTCCGAATGCTCTTCGGAAACATTACGCAAGGCTCATGGAGAGCATCCGATTTGCGCTGTGCAATCGGAATATTCTCTTTGGACTCGAGATCCGGAATACAAGGTCTTGGAATGTTGCAAAGAGCTGGGTATCGGATTCGTGCCATTCAGTCCCCTCGGTAGAGCTTTTCTCGCAGGTGTTGTGCGCGATGCTGAAGTATTGGAAGAAGGAGACATGCGCAAGACTATGCCAAGATTTACTGGCGAAAATATCGAGCACAATCTCAAACTGGTGGATGAATTCCTTACCATTGCGGCCGACAATTCATGCACCGCCGCGCAGCTAGCACTGGCATGGGTAATGGCACAAGATCCTGACTTCGTGCCTATTCCTGGTACGAAGCACGTAAAGTTTGTGGAAGAAAATGCGGCGGCAGTGGATTTGAATATCAGCGAAACCGATTTAGATCGGGCTGGTGAGTTATTTGCAGCTGATGCGGTAAAAGGTGAACGCTATCACCCAAGCCAAATGATCTCACTCGATCCTGATAGTTAGCCCTGCAAGCAATCAGTTGATGCAACATGCGGGCTAGTCAGGTCGAACCAAAGTAAAAGAAGAATCTTCATCCACTCGTGCATAGTCGTTATAGCCTAAGCGCCCAATTGGCATCATTTTAGCTACATCGATAAGCCCATCTTCACGGATAACTTCTTCATTGATGTGAATCCCTATAACCTCGCCAAATATAACCTTATACACGTCAGTCTCGTTCCATCCGGAAATCTCGACGGTTTTAAGATATTTACATTCCAGATGAACAGGTGCCTCTGCAATTCTGGGTGCCGCAACCAAGGTTGACTCTATTGGCGTCAATCCGGTTAGAGCGATCTCATCAGAATCTGGTGGCAATGTTGCCGAAGACTGGTTCATCTGATCACGAGTGTCCCAGGTGGCTAGATTACAAACGAACTCACCTGTTGCTTCTACGTTTCGTGCGGAGTCTTTGTTTTTGTCATCGGCGTTTCCAATGCCTGATGAAAACATAACAGTGGGAGGTGAATAACAAACTGCGTTGAAAAAACTGTAAGGAGCAAGATTGAAGACACCATCTTCATCTACGGTGCTGATCCAACCGATAGGCCGTGGAATAACTAAACTGTTAAAAGGATTCTTTGGTAGTCCGTGATTTTTCTTTTTAGGCTCGTAAAACATGAGTCCCTTCCATTAGCAACAAATGAAGGGCGCATGATAAGGGCAGGGAATGTTCCAGTCTATTCTTGTTCAGATTCCAAGCGCCGTGCTCCAGCTAAAATGCCAGGCAGCGAATAGTTTCCTTCGTGGCAGGCGAATTCATAGACTTTTTCTTCCGGTGAATTTCGAGACAGTATGCGTTCTCCGCTAAACGCTTGTGTATAAGCTTGATCGTCGGTAACCGTGAAGGCGTAATGAATTTCATTGTCTCCAACCAGCGTGTAGCGTTCGATTAGTTCAAAGTCTTCTGAAATTACTATTGAGCGAGAAGAAGATTGTTCAGGGCGATAGTTTTTCGAATGCACTACTAAAGTGTCATCTTCCCAGCGTGCAACGGCATCTCCCATCCATTGCGGAATATCGTGAGAAAAATGTTCACCGCCGATGCGAATGATGCGGGCGTCGTGAATCATCTCGGTCATGACCATTAGATAATTTTCGGTTTGTACTATTTGTAAATTCGGATTCATCATCATCGGCGTTAGCGAAGGAGCCGCGGCACCAAAAATCAGGCAGCGACCAGATAGTGGCTGGCCTTCCGGCCCATCGGTATCAGCAAGACCGCTGGCACGACGCTTTGCGTAGAAATCTTGAAAGCCTTCCCTTCTGGGTATGCGACCACTGGTTTCTCCGGTGATGACGGAAGTTCGATATTCGCCATTAACTTGATGCAACTTCGGTTCAAGGTAGTGTCCGAGAAAGGCATCGTCAGCTTCCTGGCCGATGCGGGCACCTATTTCAGGTGCGCCACGATCAGGATCGAGTGGCGCGTCTTGCCGTTCCAAGCGCTCCATCATTCTTTGTTCGAGCTCACGCGCTTCTTCAGGGGTATAGGTTTGCTTGTCGCCAAGATTGGTAGGGCGTTGCAATGGTGTGCGAGAACCGAAAAACCAATTACCCTGAAAATCCGGTCGGCCGTATTCCGTTCGCGGCATGGTCCATTGACTCGAGGCAGTAGCGCTTTCAGCAGCCAGAGTTTCCAGCTGCCCTGTGTTACTAAGAGAAACCAGAATTGTTAGGGAGAAAAGAGTAATTATTCGCCGCATAGGTCACCGAACCATTGGAAGACGGGCGCATTATAGGCCCAAAATTGTTAAATGGGATGAGACACAATGTCGCATCAAAGTACTGTAAATCTTGCTGCAGTTCGGCCTCATTTGGCGATGATGCAAATCAAGGATCTGGTTGATTAGTGCGGACTGAAATTTGGTCTTACTTTAATGCAGCATGATTTTGCAGATTGTTCGTTACCAAATCGATAAAGCTCCTAATCTTTGCAGAGCTATGCCTGCCTTCTCGATGCACAATGTTTATTGGCATGGGTTTAGGTTCATACTTCTTCAAAATAATCTTTAGGCTGCCCTCTGCAATTTGAGGCGCAGCTTGATAAGAAATTAGCCGCGTTATACCGAAGCCATCTTTAACTGCAGAAATAATGGCGTCATTACTGTTTAACACGAGTCTTGGCTTGACTCGTACGATCTCACCTTGCCCAAATTGCCAGGTCGCCGACTGGCTGACGCCGGTTGAACATACAATGTCATGCTTAGTCAGGTCTTTCGGCTGTCGCGGTGTTCCATTGTTTTTTAAATAGTCAGGAGAAGCACAAGCAATATAGCTGACTTGCCCAATTCTTCTAGCCCGCATTGAGGAATCGGGCAAATCACCAATTCGAATACCTACATCCAATCCCTCATCGAGAAGATCAACCACACGATCAACGAAAACTGCATTCAAAGACATTTCTGGATACAGTTTTAAATATTCCACTATCGAAGGGAGTACAAACAACCTGCCAAATAGAACTGGTGCGGTAACGCTAAGTTGTCCAGTCGGAGTTGCATTGATTCCAATTGCAGCGTCTTCGGCTTCGGTAATTTCATCCAGTATTCGTTTTGCATCTTCCAGATAACGTTTCCCAGCTTCTGTAGCTCGCACGATTCTATTGGTTCGATTAAGCAGTTTTACTCCCAATCTGGTTTCGAGATCGGCAATCGCTCTCGTTACCGCCGGCGGGCTCATGGATAACTTCCTGGCCGCCGCAGCAAAACCTTCTTCTTCTGCTACTGCAGCAAACACCTGCATTTGGTTAAACCTATCCATCATGTCTCTCCAGCAAAAACAGAGTTATAGCCTATATGAGTTTATTTGATTATTCCTATAAATGTAATAATCAATTGTAAAATGGCTATATTCTTTCAGAGCTCTAATTCTGCAAATATAAAGGCACTCGAAGTTAGAGCATCCTTTTAATCAACTATTGCATAAGGAGTTTTGAGATGAGCCGGTTAAGAACGGTCAGCAACAACGAAGCAAATGACGCACAACTAGCACTTTTAACTGAAGTCCAAGTCAAGCTTGGGATGGTTCCCAATTTCCTGCGAGTATTCGCCAATTCACCAACAGCGCTGCAAGCATTTTTAGGCTTGCACACAATCGCTGGAGACGGTGAACTCGATGAGCGTACGCGCGAGCGAATCGCATTAACCCTCGCCCAGGAGAATTCCTGTGAGTATTGCCTATCTGCACATAGTGCAATTGGTAGAAAAGCTGGATTGGGCAATGAGGAAATTCACGCCAATAGACAAGGAACCAGCAAGGATGACAAAGCTGCGGTTGCAGTGAAGTTGGCGCGCTCGTTGGTAAACAATGTAGGTGATGTTACTACTGCAGAAATTATCGAAGCGCGGGAAGCTGGATTCAGTGATGCCGAAATTGTGGAAATAATCACTCACGTTGGTATGAACTTTTTGACCAATGTTTTGGCAAAAGCGAGTCACGTTGACATCGATTTTCCAAAAGTAAGTTTACAAGTAGCTGCATGAGCCCTTATCCAAGGAAAGGATGCCAATCTTTTCCTTGGTTCTTTTTTTCTGAGTGAAAGTTGAGAAATTATGCCTAAGCCATTTACAGACATAGCATTTACAGACTCAGTTAGAGAAGCACAAGCTCTCTATGGCAGTTCTGAATTTAATACTCGCATTGAAGCAAGAGCTAAAGCGAAAGAGCTAGATGAATCTACGAAAGTGTTCTTAGAAGAACGTGACAGTATCTTTATCGCATCCCTCAACGAGGAAGGATGGCCTTATGTTCAACATAAGGGTGGCCCACACGGATTTTTGAAAATTATTAACGACTCCAAAATCAGATTCGCGGATTTTCGTGGAAACAGGCAGTACATTTCTGTCGGTAATTTGTCTTCTAATAACCGAGTAAGCCTTATAGTAATGGACTATCCCAATAGAAGGCGTTTAAAGATTTGGGGGACCGTAGAAATAGTCGAATACCAAGACGATCCAACTCTAGTAGAAGCACTTGCAATACCAACGTATCGTGCAAGAGTAGAACGAGGAATTCTGATCAACATCGAGGCATTCGATTGGAATTGCCCGCAACACATAACACCAAGATACACTGATGAAGAATTCAAGAAAATTAAAGAGCCAATTCTAGAGGTTAGCTCGCACTAACAATATTACGATAAGTGGCTATGAAAATATTTATAAGTGAATCCCAAATAGGTAATAAGGATTTGAACTGTGCTTTCTTATAAACAAACTACAAAAGTCTAGTTTGCATCGGGTTTCAAATTGAATCTTTGATACAAATAAGCAAGGCCAAGCAAACTGAGCCCAAGCCCCATGAATGAAGCCACTCTTAATAAACCTTCGAGGTCAGACATATCTACCAGGAAGATCTTGGCAATTACTAGCATCAATAGCCCGAATCCAGCTCTATAAACAGCTGCTCCATATCGTATAGATCCTCCTAAGAGACAGGCCATCGCTAATATGAGCCAAACTATCGAGTATGTGTACAACTCGCCATTACCGGTCGGTAAATTTAATTCGACAGTGCCCTGCCACAAATGGCGAATTTGCAAGGTTACAAATACGAATCCCGCAAATCCGCAAAGAGCAGCAGCGTAAGTTCTATATTCAGCCTCATAATATTTGTAAATGAGATATGAAATTAGAATTGGGAATCCATAGGACAATAACATCAGATTTATAATTGGTCTTTCTGATATTTGTTCTACACCGAATACAGGATTAAGAGGGAATAGAATGGTCAAGTAAGCAAAGAGTGCTAAACCTAGCATTACTTTCGCAGCGATAGCATAGTACTGCTTCAGACTATTACTCACCTGCTTGCGATAGTTGTAAACCAAGACGAGGGAAGACCAAAGAATCATATTTAGCGTCATTTCCAAAAGACTAAATTCTTGTGCGAAAACATCTCCGTCGTACAGCCAGTATCTAATCTCTGACCAAACCGTGAGAACAAAAAGGTGCAAAGCGGCTGCTTCTAACCATTTCCTCAATCCTTCATTGTCTTTAAGTAAAAATGTCGCGGCAGTACAAAATAGAGTCGAACCACCAAACGTCCAAAGTGACCAATGAACGGTATCTGGATATGTCAGCATCCAAGGATTAAGCGTCAGGCGGGTGACAATTACTGCGATTACAATTTTCAGCAGAAGGTCTAAATGCTCTGCTTGGAATCTTTGAATTACCCAAGCCAGCGAAAGAACTTGAGCCGCCAGGGCCAAGGTTAAACCGGCTTCTCTCACCATAATTGCAACCGCCAGTGAGTAGGCAAAGTGCCCTGCAATTATTAGCCAAATCGCATTTTGCCTGCTAACAAACTTTGAAACTTTGGAATCAATTTCAGCTTTAGGCTTTGCAAATATGAATCCCAATTTCCACGCTGCAACTGCCAGGTAAACAACGCCTATTGTTACAGAAGTAGCACCCCACGCTATCGATACGGACAAATCCGTGATAAGTAAATAGCAAACAGCGATCCATCCTAAGGGAGTGAGAATCCCTAACGCAAACCAATACTCCTGCATATTGGCAAAACTTGAGTTCCTCAACGCAAGGGTGAAATACACAAACGCCATAATTGCTGCGTAAATAATAAAAGAAGAGCTTTGTGATGTTTGTAGTCCCACTAATTGAAGACCATCGTTCGATTCCAATCCCAACAACAACCATGATGCAAAGGTGCCGAGTAATAAGAATAGTGGTAGCAGACGTAATGAATCTCGTTTGCCGGCAGTCAAGAGAAACAAGACTGTGATCGGCAACCATTGATATCGTGCTAGCTCGGCTGACGCTTCAGCATAGATAGTCAGAAAAGATGCAATTGCGAGGGCGTAGAGTGAATAGCTAAGGGGAGAGATTCCAAAACTATTCATTATTGATTCAGAACCTTTCTGATAAAGGCCATTTATTTCTTGATCGGTTTTTTTAAACAACCAATCCCATGCAGGGATGGCCACAAAAATATAGCCTAGAAACGCTAGATAATATCCTCGTATGCCTGCGCCATCGTTCAAGGCGATCGCTATAAGCCACCAGCCAAGTGCACCGACTAATACAGAAAACCAAATCCATTCTCGATACACAGTGCGCATCAACCAAACAGCGGAGATACTTATAATGCTGGAGTACATGAACAATCCAACAATATTATTGCTGCCAGTATCTACCAAGAGTGGCACCAGGTATCCGCCTAGTATTCCCAATACTGCTAGTACTGGCCCATGCAGTATTGCCAGGTACATCGTTGCTAGTGATATAGCTGCTAAAGCAATGAATACTAATAAAGGGGGAAAGAGTTCATACAAAAGCAATGCAGCGACAAGTGCCGAATACAGTATAAGACTGGCGCCACCTGCAAGTGCTGCAAGGGATTGATAATTACCAATACTTCGCTGTCGTCCAAATTCAGCAACTCCATGCAATACGACACCAAAAATTAGACCAAGTACAATTCGTGCCGTCGGTCCAAGCAAGCCTTGTTCGATTGAATAACTAACTAGAAAAACACCCGAAAGTCCTACGCTAATACCACCAAGCCAAACCATCCAATTGATTCTTAAATGGTCAGCAATCGCCGTTGAAGGAGGATCGGTTGGTGCACTAGCTGAAGATTGATCTGGTTTGATTTCGTCTTCTGGTGCGCGCCATGTATTCGCTTCAGGTTTGCTTGATTGTGCTGGTGCTACTACAGAGTTAGTTCGCTCTGGCTCGCTTGTTGCAGTTTGGGATTGCGGGTCTGGGACCGGATTCGAGGTGCGTTCTGATTGTCTACTTCGAGCAAGCAACTGAGTATCAGCTGCATCACCGGTCTGCATAGCTGCAATTTCTTTGGAAAGTCTCTCTACTTGAAATCCCAGGTTTTTTATTTGCGCCTTGAGTTTGGATGATTGAAGTAAGGTTATCCACCCAAACAGCGAACCAAGAATAATCCCCAGAGCGAGGATTACAAAAAAGCCCTCCATGCCAAACCTCCTTTGTCGAAGTTCAGTAAAGTATCGCAGCTAAACCAGATAACCGTGAGAATAGATTCTTATTATCCTGAAGTCCATGAGAGATGATGTGATAGTATTTTATATTAAACAAAAATAGTCCTGACTGTTTAGTCGGTTACAGGGATTACGCCTTTAGCAGACTAAGATTAGTGAGCAGTCAAACTCTCAGCCATTAGAATCAATTCTCAATTCTTTGAATCGAATTATGGACAAATTAGCTACAGAACGTGTGCAAAGCACTTGCCCTCACGATTGTCCCAGTGTCTGTGCCCTTGAAGTCGAAAAGCTCGATGATCGCACTATTGGCAGAGTCTATGGTGCTAAAGATAACTCCTACACCTCTGGCACGCTTTGCGCGAAGGTAGGCAATTATGCCGAGCGGGTGCATCACCCCGACAGGTTAACTAATCCACTAAAACGAACTGGAGCAAAAGGAATTGGACTGGAGTCCTTTACCGAGATTAGTTGGGCAGCAGCACTAGACGAAGTTGCGAATCGCTTTATTGAGCTGAGTGAAAAGTATGGCAATCAAACTATATGGCCGCATTTTTATGCTGGCACCATGGGACTGGTACAGCGGGACGGTATTGATAGGCTTCGCCATGCCATGGGCTACTCACGCCAGCACTCAACTATTTGTTCGGCTGCATCCGATGCGGGTTGGAAAGTAGGCACCGGCACGAAGCGGGGAGTCGATGCACGTGAGATCGGTGAACACAGCGATGTGGTCGTTTTATGGGGAACGAATGCGGTGCATACCCAGGTAAATCTCATGCACCATGTTTCGCAAGCCTGCAAACGAGGAGCAAAACTAGTCGTTGTCGATCCCTATCGCAATGCCACTGCGAAACGCGCTGACTTGCATGTCATGTTGCAGCCGGGAAGCGACGGTGCACTGGCTACAGCTATGCTGCACGTCCTATTAAAAGAAGGATTAGCCGATCGAGAATATCTCGCCGAATTCACCGATTTCAATGCAGACTTGGAATCTCACTTGCAGGCGAAGACTCCTGAATGGGCTGAAGCAATAACCGGGGTGCCAGCGACAACCATTGTCGAATTCGCCCGCCTTATTGGTAACAATAAAAAAAGCTATTACCGCTTCGGCTATGGATTTACGCGCAGCCGCAATGGCGCGTTCAATATGCATGCAGCATCCTGCCTGCCCGCCATGACTGGTGCCTGGAAGTACAAGGGTGGCGGCGGGCTATACAGCAACAGCGAATTATTCAATTTGGACAAAACACTGATTGTAGGATCCGATGTAATCGATCCAAATACGCGAGTGCTGGATCAGTCACGGATTGGTGAAATACTTTGCGGCAATCCAATTGATCTGCAAGGTGGGCCACCAATAAACGCATTACTGATTCAGAACACCAATCCAATGATGGTGTCTCCTTCTTCGCTTAAAGTGAAAAAAGGTTTCGAGAGGGAGGACCTCTTCGTCTGTGTCCATGAGCAATTCATGACCGAAACTGCTGCCATGGCAGATATTGTCTTACCGGCGACGACATTCCTGGAACATGAAGATATCTATATTGCTGGCGGCCATACTTTTTTACAGGTTACTAAACCGGTTATCGAATCCTATGCCGACGCGAAGCCTAACCATTTTGTTATTTGTGAATTGGCGAAACGACTAGGAGCAAAACATCCCGGGTTCGACATGACTACCTGGGAAATAATTGATGAGACTTTAGAAAGAAGCGGCTACCCGGACGCCGACAGTATCTATGCACAGCGTTGGTTTGATTGCGCGAGAGATTTTGATGAGGCGCATTTTCTTAATGGCTTTGAAACTCCAGATAAGAAATTTCACTTTTCTCCGGATTGGTCTCGACTGGGCAAGGTTAATGCATCCATGCCGAAATTCCCCGATCATTATTCTGTTACCGATTCTCAATCGGACACTAAACCATTTCGTCTAATCACTGCCCCTGCCCGTAATTTTCTTAATAGTAGTTTTACAGAAACACCGACTTCGAAACGCCGGGAAGGCAGACCCACTGCCAAGATTCATTCCGACACTTGTGCATCGTTGAATCTGGTACAAGATGATCTGGTGCGTGTAGGCAATGAGCAGGCATCGATATTGCTCCATGTTGAAGTCTATGATGATCTGCAGAAAGACGTGGTAATCGTGGAGAGTATTTGGCCGAGTGAAAATTTCGTGGAAGGTGTTGGCATTAATGCCCTGGTGAGTAGTGATCCCGGTCATGGCATCGGCGGTGCGGTATTTCATGACACCGCAGTGTGGATGAGTCGTGAAGAGCAGAATGTCGCTTAATCTAATACGTCTGAATTTTCTATTTGGATGCGCCGCTAGCGATAAGAACTCGAGTGATTAGCTACCCTGAAGTTCGCTAATGCCAATTTCCGTTTCTTCTGGCAATAAACCGTCGAAGTTTTGAATGTAGACCTGGTTTAGAATCTCAACAACCTGTGTTGTAAAAAAATATTGATGGATAGATTGAATAACTAACCATTGCTCATCAATATCCTCTCTTACTTCGGCCATCTCTGCGCTGTCCGCTGCGAGGTAAGCCACTTCGTAATCCGGTTGCAGTCGTTCTAAGCGTCTTCGCCGAATTTCGATATCTGCTTTCGCTTCTTCTGGGAGTAATTCGTAGTAGGAAGTGATAATGAGATCGGCATCACTATCTTGATCCAGTAGATCGATCCGTTCTATAAGATCCGCTTCAATCGTAAGAAGTACTTCTTCGGCAGCATTCAAATTTGTGCAACTTGTGGCACAAACTAAAGCGGCGAACAAATAAGATTTGTAGTGAGAGAGTAGAGATTGAGGCATGGCGCTATTATGCCATGCCTTTTCGATCAGTAATGCAGCTAGCCCGCATGTTGCTTAAGCGCGATTTAAGGCTTCTTCATTAGCAGCGGCTTCGATAGCGTCCTGATTCTGTTGCTGATATTCCTGTAGGCGTCTTGCTTGTTCCACCACAAAAGCTCGTATGGATTCTAATTGCTCTGCGGAAATGGCTTCCTCAAAATCTGGCATGCCTTGCTGTGCGCGGCTGCCTTCTATCACGATGTCTTCCATGTTCGAATGAGTGTCCAAGGTCATCAAGCGTAAGTCGGGAGCAACGATTGCCACTTCATTTGGCACACCAATGCCGCCATGACAACTTGCACATTGCGCATGATAAAGATTATCGCCTTCCCGCAGCTGCTCCAGGCTGTAAACATCGTCGGGTAACTCTGGAACAACAGCCTGCACGATTTCGGGTATGGGCAGGGGATGATCGCCGTCGAGTTTAAAGACCAACACTGTTCCACCCAGATCGATAGCTCTATTACCGTTCATCATAGTTGCTACATACTGCGTGCCATCTATTGCGTAAGTCATTACCGAAGTGGAACGAAAGGTTCCCGGCGCCCTGAAACGCCATAGCAATTCACCATCGTTGGTATCTCGAACTGAGAGATCGCCAGTTCCTTCCGGTTGAAACAAGACGTTGCCCCTGGTTGCTACAACGCCTCCGTTATAATCCGACTCGAGTTCATGCCGCCATTTATAGGTTCCAGTAATGGGATCGAACGCGCCGATGTAGGCTTGAGAAGGTGGTCTGGGACCAGCTTCTTCGATCAAGCGCCGGCGGTATTCACCTTCACCCCAACCGAGACTTAATCCCCTTTCACGAATTTCGTACTCGCCAGTTTCAACGAAGCCCTCATCCAACGAATAAAAATTGGCGATGTCGTGATAATAGAAATACATAAGGCCGAGATCATTATCCCAGGATTGAGGCTCCCAATTATGAGCACCGGAATTTGCCGGCATGATCCATTGCGGTTCGACTTCGTAAACAACGTCTGGATTTTCAACCGGTCGGCCGGTTTCCATGTCGACGTGAGTTGCCCAGTCGATGCCATCGGTGTAGGGCAGCGCTCTGAGTAATTCTCCATCTTCTCTATCGAGGATGTAAAAGAAACCGTTTTTCGGTGCTTGTAATACTACCTTGCGCATCTCTCCGCCGAATTCGATTTCACCCAGTGACATATCCATTGCCGAACTGTAATCCCAGTTGTCACCGGGAGTGGTTTGGTAATACCAATTCATACGACCGCTATCGACATCTACAGAAACAATTGTGGAAAGAAACAAATCATCGCCACCACCGGGTGAGCGGATTTCTCTAGGCCAGGGTGCACCGTTGCCAACTCCTATATATAAGGAATTGAATTCTTCATCGTAAACCAGGGAATTCCAGGCGGTACCGCCACCACCGTATTTCCACCATTCACCACCCCAGGTTTGTGCGGCCATTTCCATTTCGGGATGTTCGAAGGGTTTGCTGGGATCACCGGGCACAAGAAAAAATCGCCAGGAAACTTCTCCGCTATCCGCATCATAGGCTGTGACATAACCACGGCGATGTCCCGATTCACCACTGCCTTGTCCGATATACACTTTTCCACCGGCAGCCCGGGGTGCGCCGGTTATATTAAATCTGCCAAGCCCGGCTGGAATCCAGGTATCCACATCCCAGACTTCTTCTCCAGAATTGGCATCGATAGCCACCAGGCGACCATCAAACGTGCCGACAAATACTTTGCCTTCATAAACTGCGACGCCGCGATTGTGAGCAGGTCCGCAACAAGCGAGCCTAATGTAACTACGATCTACTTCGGGATCGTAGCTCCAAATTTCTTCCCCAGTTACAGCGTCCAGTGCATAGACGACACTCCAGCCATTGGAAACATACATGATGCCATCCACCACCAGAGGTGTTCCTTGCATGCGCATGTTGTAATCGCCGATTTGTCGAGTCCAGGCCAGACCCAACCGATCCACGGTGTCGGTGTTAATTTGGGTTAACTGAGAAAATCGCTGTTCTTTGAAGGTTTGTCCGTAAGTGAGCCAGCTGCCAGGCTCCACCTCCGCTGCATTAATCACGCGTTCGTCAGTCACATCACCGCGACCATTTCCCTGAGCAATCGCGTTTGCTGCCAAAAAAGAAAAGGCAACGAATAGTAAACAGCAAGCAGGAGAAGAGAATCTCATGGGAATAACTCCACTTGTAATTATTCTGATTCCGTTTTGAATAGGTACTTTACCCTAAATCTTATGCAGCACTGAGTAAAAACACTCGATTGAACTTAGGCTACTGCACTGGTAAATGCCAGGGCTAATTCATTGGCGGTAGTACGATTCCAGGTTTCATTAACGCTAAGGGTGAATCGATTATCTAAATTCGCCCGACCAATAACAATATTTTGCTCATTAAGTTTTGCTCTGAATTCTTCACTGTCTGAATCAGCAAGCGTGACTCTGGTTAAGTTGGTTCCATTAGGAATTCTAGTTACGGTGAAGGCGGGGTGCTGCTCAATAGCTGCATAGAACTCCTTGGAAATCGCAACAGCATCTTTCAAGCGATCGACATAGCCTTCCATGAAATGCTGTGCGACAAGCGCGGCGGGCCAACCTTCATAGAGATTGCCTCCAAACATGCGACGAGTGTGAAACATGTTCTCTAGATCGGCTTTCTTGCCTGCGAGAATTGCGACGATACCGCTGTTGAAATACTTCCACAAAGAAAAGTAGACCATGTCGAATGGTGCCGCATATTCAGCAGGGGAGATCCCGGTATAGGCGGAAGCAATAAACATTCTTGCACCATCTAAATGAGTGCCAATTCCATTATCTCGGGCAAAGCTGGTAATCTTTTTCGTCTCTTGCCAGTCAACCATCTCTCCTGACAATCGGCGAACTGGACTCTCAATTAAAATCGCACCGACTTCTGCAGTTACTCGCCCACCTGCAGTGCGCTCGATTACCGCTTGCACTTCTTCCAAAGTAAATGTGGCTTTTTCCTGAGCCAGGGGAATCAAATTTAGATTGGAAAGATTCTGGCAAGCATCGCCGGTGTCGTTATAGACATGGCTTAATCCTGGAACAATGACCCGTCGTTTGTTTCCAGCCAACTGGCGCAGTGCCAACTGATTGGCAAGCGTGCCGGAAGGCAAAAATACCGCCATCTCTTTTCCCAACAACTCGGCACAGTAGTTTTCAAATTTCTCGACTTCACCACCAATTAAATAATTGTCACTTTCTAATTCCTGGTTTTGGCACAAGGAATTTAGTAAGTCGGCGAATTCCTGAGGCTGTAATCCAGCACCGTCGCCAGTTAAGCGAATATCAGAGGAACTATAAGCTAAAGGAGTTGGATTCTCAGCTTGAGCAGCGGAGGATTGGGAAAGACCTAATGCGGTTGCCGCACCGGCGGCATGAACGAGTTCGCGACGAGTGAGCATAGAGGCTTCACCTTAATTACTTTAGTCAGATAGAGCAGACAATCTAACGCCAGCAATTAAGGTAAGCAAAGCATTTTCGGCAGAAATTAGTTAGATTTGAACTATTCTGCCCGGGTCATTGACCAGTCTGCGGTGGTTCCCATGGCAGCAGCTATGCCTTGTATAGAGTCACCTTCTACTTCGGCGCTCATTACATAGGTCATGGAAGAACCGTCACGATTAATGCTAAATGAAATTGAATTGCCTTCCACCGAGCCTTCTTCGATTGGCCAGGTTCGACCGCCGCCCAAATCAAACTCGCCGGTTAAAACATCCCCAGCAATTTCCATTGTGACTTTGGCACTTACCGCACCCATTGGGCTATTCATGGAAAAATTCCATACCCCATTGGCTGACGATTGCGCCCAAGCAGAGAATGAGGCAAATGTGAATATTATTAGTGCAAGTGTTTTTTTGATCATTACTATTTCCCCGAGCAAATTTCCAAATAGATCCTTACGGTCTTGCAGCGTACTGATTGGTGAATCTTAGAAGCAGCATAAAGCCCTGATTTGGTACGAATATTCAATAGTAAAACGCCAAAAGGAGGGATTTGGATCATAGTTCAACTATAAAGTGGAAAAGCCACAAAATAGTTCTCGATTCAGGCAGTTGCAGAAGTTACTGCTTAGCGCTGAAACAGGTAGGAAAACTTCACGAAGAATTGATCACCGTCCTGGCGCAGATCGTTCGCGACTATCAATTCTCGTTCGCCTTCGTACTCCACAATATCGAAATTGCTATGGTTGGAGTTATAGCCAAGATAAAAAGCAGACCACGGATTTATCACATAACGCAGTAACACATCGAAGTTAAGGTTTTCATCATCTTCGAGTCTCGTAGCAGGTCCTGCATCAGTCTCATCGTATTGCGCGATAAATCGTAGCGACAACTCTTTTGTAAATTGATAATTCCAGTTACTGCGTAAGATTTCGTTTGTAAAAACTTTTGCACCGCCACCACGATTTTCTAATTCGGTAAGAAAGTAAGTATTGTTAATACTTAATCTATCGATCGGTCGCCACTGAAAAAACAAACTAATACGGCTGGTATCTGTAACATAAGGCAGCGTACCAACTGGAGGTACCAAGTTTAAGGCTCTACCTTCGCGATAAGTGGCGCGAAAAGTTGCAGTCTGTAATGTGCTATTAAATACGTCTACCTGATAGGTTTCATAGTCATAACGAGTATTCGTTATGATGCCTGAAAAATCTTGCGGTCTTAGAATTTCTGCATAGTCGGTGAATGAAAAACCTATCCCAGTGGTGTTCCAATTGAAATTTAAGTTAGGACCAAACTGATGATAGATACGCTTGCCATCATTGTCATTTAAGTAAACGTCAAAAAAGCCGGTAGTCCAACTGTTTAAATTCGAGTCCTCTGGATAGAAATTCAAATTTACACTGTTGTGTATGCCTGTTGTGTCAGGTTTATAGAATCGATTCTGAAAACCCAGATCAGCTCGGAAGTTATCGGTTGTTTCAATAAAATGGGTATGACTGTTAACGGTGCGGCCGGTGTGGTTTATCTGAATGTTACGCTGGTACCCTGTAGTAGCTTCTCCACCTAAAGTTGGTTCACTGTCGCTACCAACCAATTGCCCCTGGCTGATCCAGTTGTCACTTAGTTTAAAGCGGAAATCCAGACTGGCAACACGGTTGTAACCCTCGCCCAATTCCCTATCGCTCAAGAAAAAACCTACCCGAGACTGTTCGGAAATATCTCGAAAGCCTCGAATGATTCCTATGTTTGCTTTTTCTCCATCCAATGGGTCGCCAGCAACTCTATTTAAGCCGGGTGCTTCGTCATTAATAAAGATGGCGCCTAATCCATAATCGCCTTCTCTTCCAGTGAATCGAATCCCTCCTTCCGGATCAACAATGCGCCTCGTAAACAAAAGATTGGAATCGGTGGCAAAAAAGTCTGCATTTTCCACAAAGAATGGACGCCGCTCTGGAAACTGAACTTCGAAGCGTTCGTTAACAGTTACCTGCGGCTCATCTGATTCAACCTGACTGAAGTCTGGATTAAGGGTTAGATCAAGTACCCATGAATCATTAAAAACAAACTTTGCATCTAGCCCGACATCCTGCTCTGTGGTGCTGTCGAACTTAGGTCCACCGAGTGCACTTGCGTCCAAGGCTTCAACGTCACGTGCAAATAGAAACGGAATGAACTGCGAATTATTTCCAGGAGAGACATTTTCTATGCCGCGGAGTAATGCCGTTTGATTAAGGCGACCTTCAATTTCAATCGTGTATTGAGGCCAATAGGCAAACTCACTCAAGCGTGGAATATTGCGTCCGAATTGAACTCGCCACAGTTGTTCATCTGAATCCGGAAAGCGCAAGCTACGCAACGGCACTGCCATACTTACCATATAGCCCTGATCGGTAAGTTGACCATCACTATTCCAAACTGAGTCAAAGGTGATATCGAATCCTGCTCGAAGCGATGAGCCTTCAGTCCAGCGAGCATCCCATTGAATACCTAGTGGCGTGGAATGAAAGGAAAGAGCAGTACGTTGATCGTTAAAGGTATCAATCGTCAGACCTACTCGATCATCTCCACCTACATTCTCTCTTGATGACAAGTTTGCGCGGATTAATTCTGGTTCCGTGTCGAATGCCAGCCAGATCGCATACAGATTTGTTTGGTCATAACCAATGTAGACTTCAGTATGTTGACTGGCGGGTTCACCATCGTCTGGATCCCGTTGAATAAAACCTTCAACCTTCGACATTGATCGCGCCAATTCGGTGCGAGGCTCCATACCTTCGAAGTCCGCCAATGTCGGCTCGCCTTCTATGCGGGGAATAGTGATTCCATCTTCTGCTGCAAAGCTAAGCAGGGACGAGCAGGTAATGCTAATCGCTAACAAATACTTCAATGCTTTCATTTTTGATCCCGAATAGAATCTGGGCCGAGTCAACGGTAGACGCTGAATGGTAGAGGCTCGAGACTTAAGTGCAAGACTTTATTGCAATTAATTTCACAATCGCCTGGATAGGAATATCATTAATCCCGCTAGCTTATTAGCGGTTATGATAGGTGTTCTGCTTGTTTTAAAAGCTGTATTTTCAGGAGCTAATGCAATGATCGGCCTAGCTAAAATAATGCGACTATTTCTTGTTGTCTTAATGATGTTTTTCGCAAGTAATTCAGTTGCTCAAGAAATCAGCGAGCAGAGTGCTTATATCTTAGCGGCTGGACGACGCCTGCCTTATCTCTATGGTATTTCTTTGGATGCGGCACTTGATCCATCAAACAATAACACTTCACATGCAATTATTAGTCGCAACAAAGTCGCGCTGGATCGATTGGATGGTCAGTTGCTAGGAGATCCGGCAAATCTTTTGTTAAGCGAAGACAGTGAATCGGTTTATGTCATTAATCATCATGGCAGCATCGATAACGGCGAATTCTTACAACATGGTGGGCGCGGGCAGATTGCACTGCTTGATGTCGAAACAGCTCTTGATTCACGAAATGACCGAACTGCGAATGCCTTAATTCGTCACATGGATTCAGGCGGATTTGGTGCGATCGGTGCAGTACTGTTGCCGGAACTGATTGCTGTTAATAACGCTGAAAACAATCTTACTGAAGACGGTGGCAACCGAATTGCGTTTATCGATCGACGCACGGGAAGCTTGCGCGGTGTAGTGGAGTTAGCGCTAGGTTCGCCAGAATTCGAGTGCGAAGACTATCCTGTTCCCTACGTGTCACCATTTGGTCCGCCAAGTAATCGAGCCGTGCTTGCGCCCGATCCTGGTTTTGGTTGTTTTCCTAATCCCAACGGCTTGGCTCTTGGTGTAAGCAGTGAGGGAAGACGTTTTCTCTTTACCGCCAATGGCGGAACCGGCGATGTATCAGTCATTGATCTGCAGTTAGCCTTGTCCGGCGATCGACAAGCAGAAATTGACCGCATTCCAAATCAAGTTGGTGCCTGGGGAATTGCTGCTACTCCCGATGGCCGCTACGTGTTTGTTGCCCATGGCGGTAGTCAAGATCAATCTCGCGCGGGCAACAGCATTGCGATAATCGATGTTGATCGAGTGAGCCAGGGCTCGAACTCCGAAGTGGCTCGAATTCTAGTAGGCACCGACGATCCGCAGCAAGCCACACATCCCCTTATTCCCAGCGTGACTCCTGATGGGCGTGAGTTGGTTGTGCCAAACTTACGAACCAATAATGTCTCGATTGTAAATATCGAATTGGCTTTAGCAGGTAGCTCAAATGCAGAGGTAGCGCGTATTCCCCTGACGCGAGCCGACGGCAATCCAGCGCGACCCAAAGGTACTACGATTTCACCAGATGGTCGTTATGCAGCGGTAAGTGGCGGTTCCGGTTCGCAGCCTTATTCTCAAGAGCTGGGCTACGTTTACATAATTGATCTGCGGACGCGAGAAGTTGTAAGTACTGTTACCGGCGTAGGTAATGATCCTTATGGGCTTACTTTTGTGTATCGATGATCAATGTTAAGTTTTGAATATTCTATCGATATTCTGTTTCAATCAATTCGACCGCTGCTTCGAAATCATTCTCCAATGCTGAATTGAATGCTCTGCTGACAAAATAAGACAACCAACGAGAACTGGATTTGTAAACCACTGAAATTTTCAGTCTGGTCTTTTCGTTTGCGATGCTAGTCAGTTGATAGTAAGCAATGGAGTATTGCAAAGGTACATCTACAGAAGATGCTTCCATATCGGTGAAGTAGGCATAACTGGTCGATGGATTATAGTGAATAAAACGTTGTACTAATTGTTCATTGCTTTTCATCGTCGTGATTCGCACCGAGCCACTGTCCAGGTTGTCCGGTGTTAGTGAGTTTCTATGGTCAAATTCAACGGCGGTGGCGTCATTCGCATAATCATGCACGCGATCAGTAAGAAATCTGAAAACAACATCCGGTGGCGCATCGACTTCAAAAGTAACGGAATGATCAGGATCGTTTTGCGTGCGTGCGAATTCCTCTAAAACAAATACTTGATCCAACTCAGCAGCAATAGAAACTGCCTGCATAAATGACAGTGAAACAGCTAGGGAAATGTAAATGATTAACTTCAATTCAATCGCCACTTTTGCTTATGCTTGCCCGTATGCGTGGCAAGTTCAAAACGAATAGGACCAACGCCAATATTAGTATTACGACAGTTAACGCATTTTGTATCACTGGGTTTTCTGTATTAATCGAATTTCCCATAGTTAGAGTAAGTACATCCTCAGTCAACTGATAGTCTACTCCTACGTAGTCATTGAACTGCCCCCGAGTCTCACTGATGTCGTAGATGACTGTAAATGGCTGGGTGATATCGATATCCGGGTGCATAAACATGGCAATGGCAAAGCGCGCACGCCCGGCGATTTTTCCTTCATCCGCCGATCCGGCAAACACAACCCTATCGCCTCGATTAGGGTAGATCTGCCCATTTTGAATTGCACCGAGTCTCAATTGTTGTAAACGCGGCGTATTGCCATTGAGTCCTAATAGGAGCATGTGGCCGTCTTCAATCATTTCGCTGGCGGTGCGATCGGAATTGGAATAATCGCTGGCACCAACCAGTAACTCACCCAATCGATAATGGCCCATATAAGCTACGCTAAAACGAAGATCAGTCTCACCCACGATAGGAGCCAAAAACTCTTTAACGAATCCTGAAGCGAGATAGTCATCCCAGTTCTGATTTCGCAGCGTCTCCAAGGCTTGATTTTCAAAGTTCGCTGCAACTGAATAAGAGTGACCTGGCATATAGGCTTCCGCAACTCGTCTCGTGGAATTACGCACACTCCGCGCGACTGCCCAACTAGTAATAGTCGCTCTTGTCATACCGTCGATATCGCGGCCTACTCGAAACTCATCTCCAATGGGTTTGTTTAAAAACTGCGCTGCAAAATTTGCATCACCGATAAAATCACCGCGAATGTTTAAATAGGACTCGAGATAGTGGAGCACTTTTACGCCAGTGATCGCTCCTGAAAGATTCAAGCCGATCAGTAAATCAATTGGTCCACTAAAACCGACTTCTTCCGGTGGCAGGTCTGGAGAAGCAAAAACATAACCAATAAGTTCCGGTTCGCCGCCAGCTGTGCTTGATTGATAAGCGTGGTAGACCGGTGGATTACCTTGTTTGCTAGAGAATGAATCTGCCAGGGGCATGACTTCTTCCAGCCAAGCTGGTTCCAGATTTTCCCATTCATCTTGAGCATAGGTGGTTGAACCGATTACGGTCAGACACAAGTAAAACAAAATACTTAGAAATCTAATCGAGCTATATAAGGAAAGCGAACACATAGACTCAATTCTAACGAATTTAAGCAGCGGTAGTTTCAATGTGTTCGGCAGGAGTGCCTTTGCGCCAGGCAGCTACCAGACAACCACAAACGATTAAAAGAGTTCCGAATACCGTTGTGACGGAGACGGTTTCGCCAAACACTAACCAACCCAAGATGGCTGCCCAAATGAAAGCAGTATATTCCACGGGAATTAACTTGTTCGCCGGAGCCCGGGCATAGGCCCAGGACATCATCAATAAAGACACCAAACCAAGCACGGCAGCCAATGCGATTTGTGGCACATAGGAAATCGCCGGAACTGTGGCAAGAAAGGGCGATAAACAACCGAACAAAAATATAACGGTGCAATTGTGGAAAAAGGCGATCTCGAATGGTTTGGCCACCAATGCTTGCTGGCGTTGCAGAATTAAGTTGTAGGCATAAAGAATTGCCGACGTTAAAATCGCCCCTATACCTAGCACAGTCTCATCGTCGTATTCGCCACTCAGCCTACCTAGAATAATAATAATTGCTCCAGTTAGCCCGATTAGAGAGGCGGCGATAGATCGCCCGCTTATATGCTCACGCAATATTACTGCTGCAAGATAAAGTGCAATCAAAGGAGCGATAAAAGTAAGCCCAATGGCTTCTGCAACAGGTAAGTATTTCAATCCCCAGAAAAACAGAAAGGCCATGACAGAAATGACGGTCCCACGCCAGACATGCAATCGAATCGCAGAAGAGTCAGGCCAAGTGGGACGTTGCCAGAAATAAAGTGCCGCGGCCAACAAGACAGTTAGCATACTGCGCCATAACATGGCGTTATAGGCACCCAGCGACAAAGCTAAACCTTTCATGGTTACGTCCATACCGGCATAGGTGGCGATACCGACAATGGCTGCGGTAAAGGCAAGAGTTGTTGTGCGAGCAGTAGACTGCATGAGAATTGGGATCAGAGTAAAAATACAGTGTTGTATTTTACTCTGACCTCTTAGAGGTTAGTGGTTCCACCAGGCCAAATCAGAGAAGGCTCTTAGATCTAATTCATGGGTCCACACTGATCGGTGTTGCTGATGCAGGTGGTAATAAGTATCGGCAATTTTTTCCGGAAGCATTAGCCCATCATTCTCCATGCCTTTGGATTCCCTCAGTTCCTTAAACTTTTCCGGGCCAAGCATTTTTCCTAAAGTGTCCGGAGCGTCAACGGAACCGTCGATTACAATGTGAGCGACGTGAATTCCTTTTCTAGCGTATTGTGCGCTGAGAGATTGGCAGAGCATGCGTCGGCCACCCATCGCTGCAGCATGTGAATGTTGTCCTTCATTGCCGCGTACTGCTGCAGTTGATGAAGTGACCAGGATCGTGCCTTTTCCCCGCTGTTCCATGAGCGGGCACACCGAAGACGCCGTGCGAAAAAGCGCAAATGTCGCCATGCGCCAACCAAGTTCGAAAACTTTGTAGCTTGTTTCTTCCAACGATCGGTTACCAACCTGGGCGCCCAGGTTAAATATAACAACTTCTATTGGGCCGATTTCTGCTTCTATTTCCGTTATGCGTTCCTCTATAGTGTCGTCCTTTACTGCATTTAACAAAAAACCAGTGGCTTCACCGCCGGCTTCCTGAATTTCAGTGACCAGCTTGTTTAATTCATCCTCGTCGCTGCGTCGACACAACACCGCATGGTAACCTTCTTGCGCAAATCGCTTGCCGACAGTTCCGCCAATACCTGCTCCCGCACCAACTACTAAACATACTGGTTTCATCTGTTCTCCTTGGAACTGCTTTAATTAGGCTCTTGCTGTAGGACGTGAGGTAACTCGCTCCCACCATTGGTTCAGATTAGACATTTCTTCAGGAATCCGAATTCCCAGTGCCGCCTTAGCCATTACGAATGAACACTGGGCAGTAATATCCGCAGCAGTGTATTCATCGTTAGCGATATATTGCTTGCCTTCGAGTTCTTTTTCCAACCATTCTATTTTCGCTTTGACGTTTTCGGCTTCAACTTCTGCCATTTCAGGAATTTGCTGGACACGGTCTTTGAACATCTCTGCAGTGTTTCTAAAGACTGCAATAATAGGCATGAGTAATTCGAACTCCATGCGTCGTTGCCACATTTCCACCATCGCTTTGTCCAGTGCATCCCGACCCAATAGTGGTGGTTCCGGGTGTAATTCTTCCAGGTATCTGCAGATGGCCATGGATTCGGCGATACAGCTACCATCATCGAGCTCCAATAAGGGCATGCGGCCTAGAGAATTTTTCGCCATGTATTCATCGGTCTTGTTTTCATTCTCCATCATGTTCACCGGAACTAAAGGAATATCCAATCCTTTTTCCGCGACGAAAATGCGTACGCGTCTGGCATTGGGTGAAGCAGGCAAATCATAGAGTTTCAAAATAGTTTCCTCACGGGTTTAAGAATTGAATAAACAAGAGCGGGAGCGTTCATTGCAAAAGAATGGATAAACGGTGACCTTTCCCTGGATTTTATTTCTTTATTTCATACCACAACTCGACGAATCCGTTTTTAAAAGCGATAACATCTTTCAAATGCAGAGTATTTTCAATGCCGAGTTGATCAAAAAAGGGAGTTCCTTTTCCTAATAAATAAGGCGCAAAGGTAATGCAAATCTCATCAGCCAATTTTCTTTCGATGAAATCTTTAACTAGAACACTGCCACCCACCAGCCAGATGTTTTTATGTTGAGGTTTAACTTCAGCACCTAATACTTTTTCAATGTCACCCTTACAGAAGTGTACCGACTCTCTCTCATCGGAGAGTGCTCGGCTTGAGAACACGTAGATGGGAGTATCGCCATAGGGCCAGCCAAGTTTTACTGCCATTTCATAGGTGCGGGAGCCTACGACATAGCAATCGATTGACGCGAGTACCTCATTGGATAGCTTTTCCGACTCTTCATCACTAATTCCTTTTTCATAGGAGTCAGGAGTTTCCAACCAAGATATATCACCATTTTCACCTTCGATAAATCCATCGAGGCTGGCCACCATGTGAACGATAACTTTCGAAGACTGTTCCGACATTTAGTTAATGCCCAACTCATCCATTTCTTGTCGGCGCTCACCTCGAATCATATTTCCCATTCCATAATTTCCTTCGTGACAGGAATACTCGTAGAGCAATCCATCCACTTTAGTCATTGGGACCATGGCGGTTATTTTGTCGGTAAAGGTACTGGGGTCATCAATAGTAAATTCATATTCGACGGTGGTCGGATTTACCCGAGTAAATCTTTCAACCAGAGATTTGTCATAAGAGTCGCCGTAAGGCGAGTTGATAAAACTTTGAGTGGATCCGTTAAAGTTTTTCGTTTCCACTACCAGCGTATCGCCATCCCAGTAACCTCTGGAGTCGCCAGACCAAAGTCGGATGTCATCGTTTAAGTCATGCTCTGGATCGAGCGCTACCATGCGGGCATCGTGAATCATCTCTGTCATGATGACTACATGATCGCGATGCTGAATGATCTGCACATTATTGTTGTAGCTGCTGGGCATGAAAGGAGGGCCTGCATTGAAACCGGCGATGCAACGTTCGGAAAGTCCACGGTCTTCTGGTCCGTCTTTAGCTATACCACCGACAAGAAATCGCACCGGCCGTTCACCAGGAACATCCTCACTTAGTCCGCCTCTTTGCATATAGGCGCCTTCAACAATCGGAGGTATGCGGCCGTTTTCCGGGTAAGTAATTAAAGACGTGCGTAAGTCATAACCGATTGCAGCGCGTTCATACCAGAAAGAGTTGTAACCACCCACGCCATCAAAGTGAGATTCCGCTCTGGCTTCGAAGGCCGTAACAGAACGATCCCGATTGCTCTCATTCTCTTCCGGTGTAAAGAATGCTCGATTTCCCAGGGCCTCATTTCTTTGCACCGGGGTGTGGGATGCAAAATTCCACACTCCCTGTATATCGGGTTGGCCGTATTCCGTTCGCGGAATTTGGTAGTCGGTTTGAGCGAAAACTATGGAGCTGGTTAGGAGTAAGGTGCCGCTGGCCAGAGTGGAGATCAACTTTTTCACTGTATTGCTCCGTTGGATTTTTATTTGTTCAAAGCTTATCAAATGGGGGGCATTGAAAATACTGCAGTTCATAGAAATATGCCTCATTTTTGAAGGCAAGGAAGTCGATAAAAGGCACTATTTTCGGGGCTGCAGCGGAAAATCTTCTGTCTATTTGGGCCGCTCCCATTTATCCTAGCAGGATGGCTAAATCCCGCGGAGGTAAGCAGCAATGAAAACGAAATTACTACTAGCAATCGCAGTTGTAGCCGCATATTGCGGATCGGTAACTGCACAGTCCGATGGCGACTATGCGGCGCCTCGCACAGACTATGGACAGCCCGATCTGCAAGGGGTGTGGAACTTCAGTTCAAGCACACCAATGCAGCGACCAGAACGATTCGGTGAGCAGGAATTTCTTACGTCGGAACAAGTTCAGGAACAGATCGAACGGCAGGCTCGAGTCACAGCATTAGCAGACGCGCGCGAGGCTGAATTGGTAGTCGATCCGGAACCACCTCCTGCTGGCTCAACTCCTCGTGGCTACAACACCTTTTGGATAGAAATGGGCACGCTGGGCGACAATGTCAGAACCTCTCACATCGTCTATCCCCTAAACGGTCGTCTCCCGGAAGCAGTCGAAGGTAATCCAGCGATAGCTGGCGGACTTGGTCCCGATATTACTGGCGATCGACCCGTGCGATTCATCGTAGGCGGCATCGGTAAAGACGGGCCCGAAGATCGGGGTACTTCAGAAAGATGTTTGGTTGGATTTAATGCAGGACCTCCTTTTCAGCCAAGTCTGTACAACAACAATATGCAGATCATCCAGCACAAAGACTCTTTCGTCATCATGACCGAGATGATTCACGATGCCCGCATCGTTCCCCTGGTTGATAGAGCGGAACTGAGTGACGACATTCGGTTGTGGTCTGGAGATTCGATCGGCTACTGGGAAGGTGACACCATGGTCGTGAAAACGAAAAACTTCAATGGCATGCAATCTGGTTTCCAGAGCAGGGGCACAAACTATGACATGGTGCTCACAGAAAAATTCAATCGGGTCTCCTACGACATTGTGAATTATGAATTCACAATCGAAGACCCATCGACTTACACAGACAAAATCACTGCTGTTGTACCGATGAGTAAAGTGGCAGGGCAAATTTACGAATACGCATGCCACGAAGGAAATTACGGCATGATTAATACCCTTCGCGGTGCTCGATTCGAAGAGCGTGCAGCAACAGAGGATAGTAACTAGACATGGAAATAAAAGAAGTTTGTGCGCTATTAGCAACGAGCCTTATTAGCTCGTGGGCGGTAGCGCAGTCGTCAGACAGTTATGAAGCACCACGCAACGAACATAATCAACCGGATTTTCAAGCAGTCTGGAGTACGCGATTTAACACAATGCTAGAACGACCCGAAGGCATGCCGTTGGTTCTATCGCCAGAAATGGCTCATGGCTTTGCCAATGCAGTTTATGAAAACGGATTGTCGGGAAACACAGATCCAGATATTGATATCTTAGGACCTCCAACTCTTGCTATTGTCAAAGGTGAGTATAGGAGTTCCGTAATCGTTTATCCGGAAAATGGAATATTGCCTTATAACGATTTTGGAATTGAAAATTCTTCGTTTGAGTATTTTAAAGGGAATTTCGATTTCGATGGGCCTGAACATCGACCTGGTGTTGAACGTTGTATTGAAGGTTGGGGAGCGCCACCGATGCGTGCTTTCTCCTACCAAATATTCTATGGATTTGTGCAAACCCCTGAGAAGATCGCAATCGTTGCGGAAGAGAATTCTCCACTTCGGGTAATTCATATGGACGGTGCTTCAAGACCCGATGCGATTCGTACCTTTGAGGGTCACTCAATTGGGCGCTGGGAAGGTGACACGCTTGTCGTGGAAACGACGCACTACAGCGATACGATTCCTGAAAGAGCTTCAATGGGTCGGCCTATGCTAATCAGTTCCGAAGCACATGTAACAGAGTGGTTTACTAGGGTGTCTGAAACTGAATTGTTCTATCAGTATGAAGTGAATGACCCTATTTACTACATCGAGCCGTTCCGTGGAGAATTTTCATTTACTCGAGACAATTCAGGCCATATTTATGAGTATGCTTGTCATGAAGGCAACTACAGTATGACTGGAGCGTTGATGGGCGCGCGAGTACAGGAAAAAGAAGCTCGTGAGGCAGCGAACTAGTTAGTGTAGAAAATATAATAATAAAAATAGAGGAAGACATTATGTCTAAATTGAAAAACATATTTGCCACAATCGGAGTCCTTGCCTGTGGTCTGTTTGTTTTCACTGCAGTTTCACACGAAGCCACAATCACCGAAGCAACAGATGTCGTCTATTCGGAATGGCAGAACGTCATGCATGCCCCGGAAGGCAGAGTCGACCGGCAGGTAAAAGTGGTGGATATTGGAAATGCCAATGTTGCTGTTGGCGTTTTGTTTCGCGACAAGATTGAGGCTACCGACGATCCGGTAAGCGGCATCGTTCACGATCATGTATCCGAGGTGTATTACATAACCAAGAGATCAGGCGTTCTGGTTACAGGAGGCACTTTACTGGGTCGGAATAATATTCCTGCCAACACCGATATTGTCGAAGTCTTAGTCGGTGAAAGTTTCTCTACTTCTGTAGCGCGTGGCGATGGCCAGGTTCGAGAAGTTAGAGCAGGTGATATCGTTGTAGTTCCAGCAGGGGTTTTTCATGGCTGGCATTCCGTGGATGCAAGAGTTGAGATGATCAGTATTCGACCCGATCCGGAGCGGGTGTTGCCTGATGGCTATGTAAATCCTTACAATGAGTAATACGTTTATAAAGATTCGAAACAGAAGGGACGGTTATTGGTTTATCCGTCCCTTTTTATTTCGTGAGGAACAAAATTCGCTATGAAAATTTTTGTTAGAAGTAAACAATTTGTTTTCCTTTCTTATATCTTTTTACTAAGCATTTTATTTTTATTCGGCAAACTAAGTTTGGCAGCAGAACTCGAAAAAGAATTTCTCAATTCCAGCGAAACCTTTTCTCAAGTTGCGACTGTAAGCGCCAATGGCATCAAAACGATTTACGTTTCGGGCCAAGTCGGCATTCGCAACGGAGAAGTTCCCGACTCATTTGCCGAGCAAGTTGATATTGTGTTCGCCAATATGGCGAGTCAGTTAGAGGCTGCCGGAGCAAGCATGACGGACGTTATTAAGCTTACTGGCTTTATAGTAAACATCGACGGCGAAAGACTCGCCGCCTATAGCGAAGCGAGAGCCCGACATTTTTCCGCTGACGATCCACCACCGGCCTCGACCTTAATTGGAGTTTCAGGGTTAGTGTTTCCAGCCTTGCAGGTAGAAGTTGAAGCCATTGCGGTTATAAAGGAATAGAATTGATAAGCAGCCTGCCGAGTTGTTAAGTTTAAGCTTAGTATCCTTTGTCGAAATCCACTCGATACAACAACTCATCTCCTGAAACATAGCGTTTTAAATTTGTCAGAAACACTTCGGCAATGTCCTTGGGATAGCTCATTGCTGCTATGTGCGGAGTAATCTTCAGATTTTTCGCTGTCCATAGCGGGCTGGTCTCGGGCAAGGGTTCTTCTTTAAATACATCTAAGACTGCGCCGGCAATTTGATTCGATTCCAGTGCCGCACACAATGCATCATCATCAATCAAATTTCCCCTGCCTACGTTGATTAGAAGTGCACTCTCTTGCATAGATTGCAGTGCATCATAGTTAATGAGATTCGTCGTGCTTTCAAGGTCAGGTAATATTCCAATGACGTAATCACTGAGTTGTAAGAATTCCTTAAGAGAACTTTGAGTAAAAATCTGCTCGAATGGCTCGACTGCATTCCCGCTGTGGTTGTAGCCGACAACTTTAACGCCAAGCCCCGTCATCGCCTTGGCCAATTCGACTCCGATCGAGCCGGTCCCGAGCACTCCCATGGTTTTGCCTTCCAGCCGGCCGCTGCCTTGGGCTTTCCAGATATTTTCCTGCTGTTGTTCAAACCTTTCCTCGATGCGCAATTCGTGGTGAAGAATGTGGCCGAGGACGTATTCGGTCATTTGCTCTCCAAAAACGTCTTTAACTCCTGTAAGCACATAGTCTTTGAAAGGATGGTCAATAAGCGGTGTCACGCCTGCCCAGGTCGATTGAATCCACTTTATCGGCGGCTCATTGTCTAAAATCGCTGCAGCAAAATCTGGTCGGGCTAACAACACTTGTTGATTGTCGTATTGCGCCAGGCTGTCTTCAATCGTAGTTGCAACAGTAAACCTTACGTTTTCTGGCAACCTGTCTTTGAGAAGGTTGGGGTACTCTGCACCGTTGTGAGCGGCGATGAAAAAAGATAGTGGCTTCATACAAAAAATTGCTTCACATAAATAATGGTGTGTAGGTAATTTTTAATCCAATTCAAAGGTATATCCAATAACGTCGTCAATATCGTCTGGATCGAGTGACTCATAGAATCTTCGAGCAACAAGATTGTCAGTTTCTGTGCCCAACCATACTTCTTCGCAGCCCTTGTCTTTCGCAAACTTTAGAAGAGTTTCCATCATTGCGGTAGCAACCCCTTTTTGGCGGTGATTGCTGCAGGTATCAACTTCATCGATATAAAGCCACTTGGAAAAGTTATAGGGCTTTTGCTCGATGCGGCCGGACGACATGCCCGCCAGTGTTTGGACATCATTTTCTACCAGATAGCAAACTATAAAGACCGTATCTTCTTTTTCAAGATAGGCTTGCAGAGCAGCACCTGAATAGTCTTCAACTTCATTCTCGTCATCCCAGGATGATTGATTAATTTGCTCGGCCAAATCCTGCAAATTGTCATCGAGACTAATAATGTCTACTTTCATGTTTTTCATGGCTACTATCCTGCACTAAGATATCATCAGTTGGGAATAAGTGATTGTCTGTACAAATTTACTAAGAGATCAATATGAACGAAATGCGAACAGATGGAAATAATTGTTTTGTGTGTGGACCGGGCAATGATATCGGTCTCAAACTGAAATTTCGAATTGAAGACGACGTAGCTAAATCAGAATTCACCCCTGGATCGATGCATTGCGGATTCGATGAGGTGACTCATGGTGGCATTATATTCAGCGTTCTTGACGATGTTATGGCGAACTGGATCTATCTAAAAGGGATAAGAGCCTACACCGCAAAATGCGATATTCGCTATAAAGGCAGTTTGCCAATTGGTACGAAGGTGCTGTTGGAAGGGCACTGCACTAAAAATCGTGGTCGACTTATCGTAATGGAAGGGAAAATGATTCGGGAAGATAGCAAGGAATTAGTAGCAGAAACTCAAGCCAGTTTTATGGTTGAAGCCTAGCGTTGAGTAACTCAAATGCACATTAGAGCTATTGAAGCTCCTTGCGGAGCAGAAATATCGAATGTTGATTTATCCCAAGAGCTCTCGACGGAGCAGGTGGGAGAAATTCGGCAGGCCTGGCTGAAATATCATGTACTTGTATTCCCGGAGCAGAACTTGAGCGTTGATGATCTCGCGCGCTTCACTCTCTATTTTGGCAATTTTGGTGAAGACCCATTTTTTAACTCAATAGAAGAGCACAGCAACATTGCGGCAATTCGACGCGATGCGGATGAAAAAACTTCATTGTTTGCAGAAAACTGGCACACCGATTGGAGCTTTCAACCTAAGCCTCCAATAGGTACCTGCCTTTATGGCATCAAGATTCCACCTAATGGTGGAGACACGCTATTTGCCAATCAACACAAAGCTTATGACGATTTGCCTGCTGATCTTAAATCGAAGATTGAAAATCTCACAGCAATTCACTCGGCGGCTTCCGGGTATTCTCCCGATGGTTTGTACAGCGATCAGAAAGAACACAATGTCGGGCGCAGCATGGATATCGTTGTCTCAGATGAGGCAAGACGCACCCATACTCATCCGTTAATCCGCCCTCACACTGAAACCGGTAGGCCAGCTATTTATTCCACTGCTGGTTACATCGAGAGATTCGAAGAACTGAGCGAGAAAGAAAGCAAAGCACTGTTAAAAGAGCTTTATCGTTATCAATCTTCCAATCAATTTGTCTACCGCCACCAATGGCAGCCAAACATGTTAGTAATGTGGGATAACCGCAGTGTATTACACAAAGCAACCAGTGGTTATGAAGGACATAACCGATTGCTTCATCGAACTACGATTGCCGAGTTTGAATAAACTTACTTCTGAATACTGTTAATAAAGATCTCGTCCTAATCTTCCTCTGGGAACGCGGTAACCGGCATCCAATACGTAATCCGGTCCAATGGAAGCAACCGTCGGGGTACCGCTACCTTGCATGGTGATGCGCAGCTCTCGGTTTAGAAGATCCAGCACTCGTTCGACACCGGCTTGACCGAATGCACCAAGACCCCAAATGTAAGGTCTGCCTATTCCCACTGCAGAAGCACCCATGGCGAGTGCTTTGTAGATATCAGTTCCGCGGCGAAATCCGCTGTCGATAATTATTGGCACGCGACCATTAACAGCAGTCACAATTTCTGGCAAACATTCGATAGCACCTCGATCGACTTCTGTTGCGCGGCCACCGTGATTGGATACCCAAACACCGTCTGCGCCATTTTCTACCGCTAACGATGCATCAACACCAACTTCGATTCCCTTAATGAGAACTTTCATATCGGTTACTTCTTTGATGCGACCGATGACATCCCAGGTGAGTGAAGGATCATTCAAACCGACACCATTCATATCTAGCCCATCGAAAATTGGTTTAGCTTGGCCTTGATGGCAGTTGGAACAAGTGCGGGTATCTTCGCGGGTGAAGATTGCCTGTGTTTCGACATTTCTTCCCACTGGTAAATCGATGGTTAAGGCAACGGCAGTTGCACCTGCACGTTCTGCTCGCTGCAACATCGCAACGGTATACTTCCAACGATTAGTTGGATAAAGCTGAAACCAAATTGGACCACCTCTTTCTTCTATAACTCTTTCTATCGGTGTCGAAGACTGTGTGGACAAAGTCATGTGGTGATTTTTTGCAGCCGCTGCACGCGCCACACCACTTTCCGCTTCGGCATTGAATCCGGCATGACTGCCAACGGGACAGATAAATATTGGAGAGTCCGCTTCTGCGCCTATTACATTTACAGATAAATCCGGTTGGCTTACATCCACCAGTCTTCTCGGTTTTATTTGGAAGCGGGTAAAGCCAGCTCGATTAGCCCTTAGTGTGGTGTCGGCGTCTACACCTGTGGACAGATAGCCATAGTGAGCAGGAGGAATTTTTTCTCTCGCAACGGCTTCCATTTCAAAAACATTTATCACTTCTGACGGATCTGTCAGGCGCTGTCCTAATGTTTCCTCTACTTCCTGGGCGAAGGCTTCGTAGCTAGTGAGCAATGGACTCGCTGCTAGAAACTTTAGAAATTCTCGACGCTGGGTCATGCTACCCTCCATTAAGGGATTATTTGTTTATTGTTATTGGCTGATTTGAAAGTCTAAAGCTATCTAGGTCCCGCGCAGATGTCTAGTCAGGGCGGGCCCTGTGCGGTTTTTCACTGCAATATGAGTTTAGTGGCTATAATCAAAGCCTTACGTTCTTGCCTGCTGTTTTGGCCATCTCCTCGGCGGAGTAATAGAGATGAGTTTTGACGAAGAAGAAGCATACGCAATAACATCCTGGCGACGCTTCGACTCGGAAATAAGTGACGATCTGGCGCGAGCTATCACCAGCGCTTTCGTTCTCGTCGCGGTCGCCGATGGTGATCTCGCGCAAGCAGAAATCGATCGGTTTAGTTTGCTAATGAAGGAACGGGCCGAATTGCTTAATCCAAATGTAGTCAATCGCATTGACGCATTGTTCAGCGACATCGGCGGCGCGATCCTCAGTGATCCGGATGCCGGTCGCGTGCGAGCACTGGAATTGATCGGCAAAATCAAAACCAATAGAACCTACTGCGAGATAGTGCGTTCTGCTGCGGAGATAGCTATCGTCGCTGACAATCGAGAATTGGCTTCAGAGAAGGAAATATTGGAACAAATTTGTGCTGCCATGGATTTTGAGAGCAGAGCAAATTAAGCTTATTAGTGCTGATGCTGAGAAAATTTTCGAATGAATAGCTGAATTTATGTAGGAAGTTTCTCTGCTTTAACACTGTGAACAAACCAATCACCGATAAACTAATTCAGCTGATAGCATGTATGCGTGGCATTGCCCGCACAAACGTTATAATTACAATCTTTTTACTCAAGCTAAAAATTCTATGAAGTACCAATTTGTTCGGCCAAATCGTCTCTCTGTCATCGCTTTGACTTGTAGCCTGCTATCCGCGTTTTCGGCAGGCGCTCAGGAATTGGATGACTCTACGGTTGTTTATGAGGCGAGTTTTTTCGCCCAGTACAACCCAGTTACCTTAACGGACATGATCCGTTATATCCCTGGCGGTGAATCGATATTGGATAGACGTAGAGGGCCTGGAGGTGGAGGCAACTTCCGCGGCTTTGGTTCGAGTGATTCTCAGATTCTACTTAACGGGCGGCGTATGTCCGGCAAGACAAACAACATGTCCACGGCCCTGGCTCGAATTCAGGCGTCGCAAGTTCAAAGAATCGAACTTATTCGCGGCAATGCAGAAGGGCTGGATATTCGCAATGACGGAACTATTTACAACGTAATTTTGTTGGAAGGCGCAGAAAATAGCTCTTCAAGTTTTGTCGATGCTGGGATTACCGACATAGACGGCATGGATTCCGAACCGGCGATTCTTGCTTCATACAATGCCAGTCGAGGTCCACTTGAGTTTGGAGTGAGTTACCAATATGAAAATCGACCACGTTTAAACCTGGTTGATGAAGATGTATTGAATCCAGATCGAACACCAAGAGAGTTTCGTCATCTATTCAATGCACAAACCCGTCGCAATCAGATCTTCACTGGCAATATGGCCTACGAATTTCAGAACGGCGTAATTGTACAATTGAATGGACTCATTTCTGATAATGAACAAGAGTATGACCGCCATGAAGATCAATATTTATATGGTGCTAGTGGCAATTTAGTTCCTAGTGCGATTGAAGTGGGAGATATCGCCAATTTAAATGATGAAATCGAAATCGGTGGCGACATCGAGTTCGATGTTGGATCCATAGGTCGTCTAAAAACCTTGTTTGTTTTCAATCGAAGAGAAAGTGACGACACGATTGCACAAGACACTATCGCGAATGACATAACCTCCCGCTTTTTTTCCAGCATCTCAGATTACGAAGAGGGTGAAACGATATTGCGCTCTGCAATGACCAGTGTCATTGGTCGCCACACATTGGAATACGGTGCCGAAGCAGCATTTAATACCTTGGATAGAACCTGGGCGTTCAACGATGACCCGTTCGCCAATGCAGTTGTTGAAGAAGACCGTTATGAGGTGTTTGTTACCCACAGCATGCAGCTAACAGACACGGTGAGTTTGCAGTCGGCTTTAACTGAAGAATACTCAAAGATTTTGCAAGACCGGGACAATCAAACCAACGACACCAGTTTTCGTTATTTGAAGCCACGAGTAGAAGTTCGCTACGACCTGACACCTACTGATCAATTTCGTTTATTGGCGGAACGAACGGCGAGTCAGCTTAATCTCAATGAATTTGTTGCCAGTCGTAATATTGACGACGAACTCATTAATTTTGGTAATCCCAATCTAGAGCCGGAAGTTTCCTGGAGTTATTCACTGAGTTACGAGAAACGATTTGCCAATGATGGCGGTTCTATCGAACTCAAGGCGGAATACGAAGACATATCCGAACATATCGACAAGATTCTCATAGGTACGGACGATTCGGGGATTGGCAACATTGGTGATGCCTGGGAAAGAAGTTTAGAGGTCAATCTAAATACGCGATTTGGTTTTATCGGGGTACCTTCGGCGGTTCTTACTTTTTCCTATACTTATGATGAGTCGGAAGTGACTGATCCCTTTACCGGGCTAAAGCGACCGACAAGATTTTCTACGCCCGACTATTTTCGGGTGAACTTTCGTCACGATGTAGAGGGAACAAACTTCACCTACGGTTTCAATGCTCATCGCCGCAGTGGCAGAATTCGTCAAGACGTTTCCCTGTTTGAGGACACCGACTTCCGTATTCATTTAGGCGAGGCCTTCGTCGAATACAATTCCAATTCGAACATAAGGTTACGCCTGGCCGGAGCCCACTTTCTTAATGAAGATTGGCGCGTATTCGATAAGACTTTCTACGACGGTCATATCGCCGATGGCAACATAAGACGCATAGATGTGCAGGATTGGACCATTGATCCTGATTACGTTTTAAGTGTTCAAGCGACGTTCTAACTTTTAAACTCAGTCTATTTTGTTATGGTGTCGTAGCGTCTAAAAGCAAAATAAATAGTCGCAGTGATAAGGAAAATTACTGCCGGCGGAATTTGTGCTAACAGAATCTGTTCAAACCTTACATTCGGATCAGTCAAATAGTAAACAAAAAATCCAAAACTCGTCAGAACAACAATACCCCCGGTGGAAACCATCAGAAACCATAGACAAACCATTAGAAACTTTCTAATTTTCTCAGGAAGTCCAATTGGGCCTGGGTAGGCCAGTAATTCCAGAAAAGGTTTATTTCCATTGGCTCCAGACGATTCGGTGGATGCATCTTCTTCATATACAGTCTCTTCCACAACATCAAGATCGGAAGGTTTAACACCTAAGGCCTCAGCAACAGCGAGCCTGGATTTTAAAGAAGCACTACCATCCAGCTCCATGCGTTGAATCGTGCGCAAGCTTACCTTGGCTTCTTGTGCCAACTGCTCCTGTGACCAGGATTTGCTGAATCGCAATTCTTTGATTTTATGATTGTCGACTTTCATTTCCATGGGAGGCTCCTGTTTTTCAGAACATGGTTGCAGGAATTGCACTAATCAATTCTTGCTCAAAGCCTCACGCACCTCTACGTCAAATGTATGACAAATCGCTGCCAATATCATCTCTTCTAGAGCCCGGAATACAAAATTCCGTATTTTTTACTAATGCTTACGAAGTTTACGCAGAGCTGTACGCCACAACACAAGGGGTAGAGAGACGGCGTTGCGGGGGTTCCTGGCTGCAGCTTTCATTTCTCGGGTGGCATTTTCCAGCACTGATTTACTAGCTTTACTTATGTGTCCGGAATTAACTGGTGGTTGCGGGTCGTATTCAATGAGCAATTGAATTTCTTCGGCCCGTTGTCGGCCACAAAGTTCTTCCACAACTGCCAGGGCTAAATCGATTCCCGCAGAAACTCCGGCTGCAGTCATTATTTTTCCTGAGCGCACTATGCGTTCTTGTTTTTTAGGAATAGCACCAAATCTTTTTAACTCATCTTGGGCCAACCAATGGGTTGTTGCTTCTTTGCCTTCAAGTAGACCGGCTGCAGCCAGTACCAGTGCACCGGAACAAACCGACAGGGTGAGTCGTGTGTTGGGATGACATGTTTGCAACCAGTTAATGAGTTCCTTGTCTGCCATCGCAGTTAGCGTGTCAGCTGATGATCCCGGTACCAGAATTAAATCCGGGTTGGGTGTTTCTTCAAAACTATGGGTGGCACCGAGAACTAGAATGCCGCTGTCGGTAACTATTGGACCGACTTCATTGCTGACAAATCGTAACTCTGAATCCTCAATCAGATTTAGTACTTCATAAGGACCGATGGCATCCAGTGCAGTCATACCTTTATAAAGAACGATCGCTATTTGCATTTTTTTCCATTTCGCTGTCAGCAAAGATAAAAGGGTACAGTTTAGAGCAGGTTTAAGGTCAAGTTTAGAATTTCTCTGAATAATTTAGTGTGGAGGTAGAATCATTAGAATTGCTATGCAGACTTCAAAATTTCTGCGCTTGAATTGGAATTCAGTGCTGAAAAAAGTGAAAGAATAATTTCAGATCACTCTATATACTCTCTGTAAATATTTTTAAGCTGGCTAGGTAGTCCTTGGCGCTATCAGGCAATAAAGTCTTTGAACTCTAAATTCCAAAGTTTATCTCTTTCCATTGCATTTGTACTGTTGTGGGGAAGTGGTGTATCTGCGCAAAGCAATTCGGTTAATTGCATGCAAACAGAATCAGCACTTAGTTATTGGCGACCTATTAGAGAATCTATTACAGAAGCTGAGCATGATGCCAATCAACTTGCTACTGCATTGGTGAGTTGCCTTGGTTCTCCAAATAGCGAATTGCGTGACAGAATTGGCTATGAGTTGTTTACCTATTGGCTGCGTAATGAACAACTTTCCCAGCAAACGAAGATCGATCTCTTTCAGCAACTCGCATCGAATATTGATCAAGAAAGTACCGCGAATTCGCTGCTGCGTTCATTCTCTGCACTTATTCTTAGCGAATTGCTTCGTGCTGACAATCTTTCGACATTTATGAGCGACAGTGAGCGCTTAAAATTGCTGCAACAGTCGGTACTTGCGCTTTCTAATGAATCTGATTATCGCGGCCTTGTAGAAGATATCGGATGGGTGCATCCAGTGGCCCATCTTGCCGACGTGCTCTGGCGTTTCGCTCTGCACTCTTCCCTGAACCAACAACAGGCGAGACTGGTTCTGGAAGGTGTGCGTAGAAAAGCGGGCGTAACAACAGCGAGTTACGGATTCAATGAAGGTGATCGACTGGCGAGACCAGTGTCAGTTCTCATTGTCAGAGAAATACTGCCTGCTCTTGCAATTATCGAATGGCTAAATAGCTTCAACTCTCCTGCTGTAATGGACAATTGGTACGATGCATTTGCCAGTATTGAAGGTATGAATGAACTGCACAACACCAAACTTTTTATTCGTGCTCTTTCCGATCAGTTACAAGATGAATCTATCAACAGTGAAATTCGCGCAATGCTTGATGAGTTAGTTGCAGTATTTACGGCTATTGTCTAGCTAAATCCAGCCACTTTTTCGATAAGCTCCGATTAAATAGAACTAGAGTCCGGGAGGCCGTGCTTCGTTGGTCTGCCACCAGGTCTCTGGAAATGGCACTTGATCCGGCCACTGTTGCTCTAATGTATCTCCGTCGTAGACTCTGCCATTTTGAATGACTCGATCAATATCCACACTGTTGCGAATATCATCCAGCGGATTGGAGTTTAGGATAACTAGATCAGCCAATTTGCCAATTGCAATCGAGCCTAAATCTTCAGGTGTACCGATGATGCGTGCAGCATCAATTGTTGCCGCTCGCAATATCTCTGCCGTACTCATTCCGCCCATCGCATAGGCCCACATCTCCCAGTGAAAGCTCAGGCCTTGAACTTCGGCGTGACCACCAACACCGAGTAATCCGCCAGCTCTTTGAATTGCGGCCGCAGCCGCAGCGCCTTCCTGAAAACGAAATTCGTCGTCGCGAATCCAACCGGGTCGACGTCGAGTTAATTCATCAAGGCGGTTGTGTGGGTAAAAGCGTTGTAGTTTTGGATTGTCGTGCACTTCGGAACGGGTGAAGAAATACTCGCGCATGCTTTCGGCGTTGTATTGCACGATCAAGGTTGGAGTATAAGCAGTTTGAGTGCGGGCGTAGAGCTGCACTACATCATCGAAAAGTGGTGTGTCCGGCATATTGTGTTCATTGCCGTGCATGCCATCGATAGCATGGGTAAGATCGGGCTTCTGATCGGCGCCACCTTCGGTGGTTGGCATCAATTCTAATTCCTCTGCCGCTTTCACAACCCACTGCCGTTGTTCTCTGTTACCAGAAATGTAGGCCTTAATGTTTGGGGTGTTGTAGTGATCGCTATAGCGTCGCAAATAACTGTGCACGGCATCGTAATTCTGAAAATCATTAACACCGAAAATTCCCGGGCCTGTCATGAATGCGCGTTGGCCGATAGTTTGCCCGCTTTGTTGCATGTCGCGATAAACAAAATAGTCATGAAAGGCAGTTTGAACATCCAGCCCTGAAGTCACACCAAAAGCCAGATTAACCGCCACAGACCAATTGCTTGGTTCCAATACATCACCGGTGCGAAATTCCCAGTGGGCGTGAGTATCGATCATGCCAGGAATAATCCATTTACCGTTGGCTTCTACAATTTCAGTTTCTTCTGGCAAATCAATTGAGCCCACTGCGCCGATTGCGACAATGCGATTGTTGGTGATAAGTAAATCCTGATTGAGTAATGGCCTGCTCATTTGTTCAAGCGAATTGCCATCCATGGTGATGATGTTTGCTCCCCTGATTAACAAACTGCCGACAGGTGCATCTCTCTCTACACTGACCGCAAACGAAGTCGCTACTACTGACTCATGTTCATCGAGAGGAACGAAAGGAGTGTCTTCTTCAGTTTCATCTTCTGTAGACTCTTCATCATCAGAATCCTCGTCTGCGCTTTTGAATTCGATTGACTCCAGCGCTCGTTCGAAAACTGTGGAACCGAGTGTCCACAAAACAGTGTCGCCAGCATCACTCCAGCTAATATAGTCAGCACCTATGTCCGTTAATCTTGCTACCGGTGTGGCGCCATCTCGCACGCTTACTTCAGGCACTGTTGCTCCTGCCCGTGGCAAGCCAACAACGAACACTTGTTTAATCACATGGGCCAGTACAAAATCTCCCGCTGGGGAGATGCGCAGTTCTTCTGCGCCAGGTACATCTTCAGGAAAACGATTTCCGCGCGGGCCAGTTACTTTTATGTGATTACGGCGATCACCGCCTGCCAGATTGATTGAATACAGAGTTCCTTCTTCAGTAAGGTATATACGATCCTCTTCCGGACCGAAGTGAGGGATTCGAGCTTCGTCTACTTCAAGGACAACTTGTTCATCACCACCATCTTCATCAACCGACATTAGCTCAAGCGGAATACCGAGTCCTCCAAACTCACTGTAAGTTTGATGACGCATCCATTCATTACCACGTAGTGCCCATACTCAATCTCCATCGGGTTGCCAAACGATGTCGGTATAAAATGCCGCGTTCTCAGTCAATTGTTGTGGGCTGCCATTGCCATTGGAGCGCATTTTCCAGATATGGCCACCGTCATTAGCCGACCAGCTAACGAAAGCTACCCAGCGACCATCAGGCGAGTACACCGGTTTGTATGCCCACATGTCTTCAGGGGTTAGAGCCTCAGGCTCATCATCTCCTTTATCCAGGGAATATAGGCGGGTCATAACACTGGCAACATAGCTGTCATTGTCTGGTGAGAGATCTACGTCTTGCACTAGTGTTGCAGTAAAGGGGTCAGTTGGCACTCTCCAGTGTTGAGTTAGATCCGGACCTGTTTGCAAATCTACATTGGCAGAAAACGGAATCACTGTGTTGGCACCATTATCAATTTCAATGCGTTGAAATTGACCGCTACTGGAAAGAATGATGGCATCACTCTCAGGAGTGAATGTATATCCTGGCAGCATGCCACGGCTGGAAGGCCGGAAATTTTCTTGCGTGTCGCGTTGGATCGGGTAGGTGAGCCACCGATCTTCACCGTTATCCAAATTTCTAATTCTCAATCCTGTGTTTGTTTCAAACCTCGTTCCATAAACTAGCCATTGTCCATCCGGTGAAATAGCTGGCCTGACTCCACCACCCTCACCACGGGTGATTTGAATTCGCGCTCCGGTATTGAGATCCAGGCGAACGATTTGGGTAACCGGGAAACTATCGATTGGAGCGTCAGGACCGCCAAGTCGTTCGGCGTAATATAGATAATCACCATCAGGTGAAAACACTGCTCCTACACCAGGAGCATTTTTGGATTCGTCGTCTTCATCTTCATCTCGTTGGGCAATGACAACGCCGCTGCCCCCATTGACATGAAATTGCACCAGTTCTATTTCTCGAGCGCGCTTGGTGACGACAATGTTTTGTCCGTCTGGACTCCATGTGGGACTAATTAAATAGGCATAGCTTTCTTTGGATAATTTTGTGGGATCGCTGCCATCGATATTGGCAATCCAGAGATTGTCTTTACCGTCACGATCGCTGATGAAGGCAATCTTGGTACCGTCGGGCGATACAACCGGCTGAGAATCGAAACCCATGCCGGTAGTAATAGCTTCAGCTTCACCTCCTTCGATATCCAGGCGATAGATGTCACCTAACAAATCGAATAGAAAGGATTCTCCGTCTGGCAGCAGGCTAACTGCTACCCATGAGCCTTCGGTGACTGTGAACTGCAATGACTCGGCGTCTTCTTTTAACACCAAATCCTCAGCAGCCTGAGTGAGTTGCGAAAGAACCAAGGAGAACCCGATTACAATGAAAGAGCGTAACGATAAATTAGCGGCGTGCATGAGAATCCTGTTTCTATTTATTCATTCAAGAGATAACTAATGAAGCCTGGATTATATCTTGATAAGTTTTGAATGGGCTTCAGCTTGCCCTAGGTAATCTGAAGTTTAAAGCTTGAATACTCCTGGTGTTGGTTCTAGCATCACTACAGAATTAAGCACACCCTCATTCACGAGCAGAAAAAGGAACTCAACCGTGTCAAAGCTACTAAGCCCCTTCGCTCTTTGTTTATTGTGCATGTCATTTGGAATCAATGCGCAGGATTATGCCTACGATCCAGAAAGAACCGCCATATTACTGGTTGACCCTTATAACGAGTTTCTCTCGGAAGGCGGACTCTTGTATCCCTTATCGAAAGAAACGCTGGATGCAAACGACGCCATAGAAAATATGAAAAACCTGGTGACCGCAGCGAGAGAAGCTGGCGTAAAAGTGATCTATGTTCCCCATCATCATTCAGAAGAAGGGGATACTGACGGTTGGAAATTTGCCAGAGGCACAGGCCGTGTTTTCAGAGCAGGTACCTGGGCTGTCGAATACCATCCAGATTTACAAATGCAAGCCGGCGATATTGAAGCACGTCAGCATTGGCAATCCAGTGGCTTTGCCAACACCGACCTGGATTTCTTATTGAAGCAAAACGGACTAGATCACGTGGTATTGGCTGGCATGCGCGCTAATACCTGCATCGAGTCTACCGCTCGCTACGCAGTTGAACTCGGCTATCACACTACCATGCTCACCGATGCGGTTGGCGCCTTCAATATGCGAGAAATGGAAGCGGCAGTAGAGATCGATTATCCGGTAATCAGTCACAATGTGCTTTCTACCGATGAATTTATCGAACTGATCGATTAGGGTCTTCGCCCGCATTCAAAGAGTGAAATTGCAGGATAGTGAAAGTTTGAATTTCCCTATCCTGCTTTTTTATATCCTTCTACCCTCTTTTATTAGTATTCTTCAGCTCCAGAGTCGAAATCTCCAGGAGCCAGAGTGTTAATGAAGTATTTAAAAACACCAACATCAGGATACCGCAAGATATTCAGATTTAGCGCTATGCTAATAGTCCTGGCGACGGTTGGCGCTTCCTTCAGCCAATCTAATCAATCCCCTTTTCCACGCCAGATGGCATGGACGGCCTACAATTTAGGCACAACTGGTTACAACCAGGCTGTGGCTATTGGCGCTATGTTGCGGGAAAAATACGATCTCACTTTGCGCGTAATTCCAGGCCAAAATGACGTTTCCCGTTTGTTACCTCTTAGAACGGGTCGAGTTGATTTCACTGCTAATGGCGTTGCCACTTATTTTGCCCAGGAAGGGGTATTTCAGTTCGCGAATTCAGAGTGGGGTCCTCAACCCTTGCGTCTGGTAATGACTTCAAACGGATTGAGTAATCAGGGTGTTGCTGTGGCCTCTGATACCGGTGCGACAACTGCTGCCGATTTACGAGGACTGCGTGTTCCTTATGTCAGGGCCGCACCAGCGCTGAATGTTTCGGTCGAAGCGCATATGGCTTGCGCCGGCTTAACCTGGGACGATGTGGTGAGAGTCGATTTTCCCGGGTACGAGGCTAATTGGAACGGGCTGATCAATGGCGATGTCGATGTTGCTTATGGCACTACGGTATCTGGACCTCCTTATCGCCTAGAAGCATCACCTAGAGGTATCACCTGGTTGCCAGTTCCTCATGATGATGATGAGTGTTGGGATCGCCTATTAGCAATTGGTCCTTATTTTACGAAACATCTTGCCACTCGCGGCGCGTCAATTAGTGAAGATAATCCCCATGAAGCGGGCACCTACCCGTATCCACTATTAACAACGTTGGAATCCCAAGACAACGATCTGGTTTATGCCTTAACCAAAGCGCTGAACGAAAACTATGACGACTATAAAGATTCGGGTCCAGGCGCTATTGGCTGGGCATTGGAGAGGCAGGTATTCGATTGGGTCGTGCCTTACCATGTAGGCGCCGTAAATTACTGGCGCGAGATTGGCGTGTGGACTGATGAGATTGACGCACACAATGAAGAACTAATTCGTCGCCAGGGAGTATTAGCCACTGCGTGGTCTGAAGTCACAGCACAAAACATAAGTGATTCAGAACAATTTCAAACCGCCTGGATGCAGGCCCGAGCGCAACACCTGGAGGCAGCCGGTTTCGATCCGGTCTGGCGCTAGTGTCAGCTAAACCCAACGAAATGCCAATCGGTCTGCGTTGGCTGACGGGCATAGCCGCCCTCGGCGCCGCATTTTTAGCGATGGACTCACTGCGCTTGTTTTCCGAGCGTCCTCTTCTCGATTTCATCATTACCGTACAGAACCATTACTACTATGCCCTCATGGGCTTGTTGTTACCGCTCTGTTATTTGCTCAATCCAACCCTAAAAAATCCTAAGAGCATTTGGATTGACAGCGTACTTGCCATAGCAGCATGCGGTGCTTGCATATTCTTTTTTGTAAACGCCGAAACCATGTTGGATTTTGGTTGGGAGTTTGCAGCACCGGACCATGCTGTGTACACGAGCTACTTGCTTTGGATACTTATATTGGAAGCTGTTCGACGCAGTGGTGGCATGGTGCTGTTCGGCCTCGTTTTAGTTTTTTCACTTTATCCCATCTTTGCAGAAAGTCTGCCTGGCCCTATTTCCGGAATGACATCAACGCCAGCGGAAACTGCGGCCTATCACGTGATGAGTATCGAAAGCATTCTTGGATTGCCATTCCGTGCCTTCGCGCAACTTGTCATTGGTTTTCTGATTTTCGGTATAGCCCTGCAACAAACGGGAGGGGGTCGATTTTTTATTAATTTAGCTTTCGCAATTTTTGGTCACGTACGGGGTGGCTCGGCGAAAGTGGCGATCGTATCCAGCGGACTGATGGGTTCGATGAGTGGCAGTGTTATTACCAACGTTTTGACTACTGGTCAGATGACTATTCCAGCCATGCAAGACAACGGCATGGAAAAAGAGTATGCCGCTGGTGTGGAGTCATGTGCTTCAACTGGAGGTGTGTTGTTGCCGCCAATAATGGGTTCTACCGCGTTTGTCATGGCGACTTTCCTCAATGTTCCATACACCACAGTAGCATTAGCTGCGGGTATTCCAGCGATGTTGTATTTCTTCGGACTGTTCGTGCAGGTGGATGCCTATGCTGCGCGCAAAGGATTAGAGGGTACTCCCCGCGATCAATTACCCAGCCTGGCAGGAACAATGAAAGAAGGTTGGTTCTACATTGCGGCATTTATGGTGTTAATTTTTCTGTTGGTTTATTTACAACGGGAAGCTGTCGCTCCTTTTATCGCAACTGGATTACTTTTAGTTTTAAACCAGTTTTCTACAGATCATCGTTGGAACATTAAGCAAGTAGGTTCTTTCTTAGTGGCAACCGGAAGGTTGCTGATGGAGTTGCTGACGATTATGGCTGGCGTCGGCCTCATTGTCGGAGCGCTTTCTGTTACTGGATTATCGGGAACACTGGTAAACGATTTATTGTATCTGGCTGGAGACTCTACCCTGCTCCTATTGCTGATGGGAGCGTTTAGCAGTTTTCTGTTAGGCATCGGCATGACGGTTACGGCAGCTTATGTCTTCTTGGCAATTGTGCTTGCACCGGCATTGATACAAGGTGGCCTCGAACCAATGAGTGTGCATCTGTTTATACTCTATTGGGGCATGCTTTCATTTATTACTCCCCCAGTGGCACTCGGTGCGTTCGCCGCCGCAAGTATCGCTGGATCGTCAGCACTCGCGACTGGCTTCACCGCTATGCGATTAGGCAGTATTATTTATTTCATCCCGTTTTTCTTCGTATTAGAGCCTGCAATTATTTTGTCAGGAACCTGGTTCGAAACATTGTTTGCGACGGTAAAAGTCGCTATCGGTATTGTCCTGATCGCCAGTTGTCTCCAGAGTTATCTTATTGGTGTTGGATTTCTCGATCGTTCAGGCCTTATCGGTATTGTTGGTCGCATCCTAATTGCTATCGGTGGAGGACTGATTGCGCTTCCTGCAACCGACGTTATCAATATTAATGTGGGACAAGTGACCTTATTATTAAGCGGAACAATTGCAGCAGTAGCTGGAATATTAATTAGCCGCGGCAATGACGGCGAAATAGAGTCCAGCGCCGCGACTTCTGAATCTTAAAACTCTATACACTTACCTTAGATCTACTCTCTAGCCTGACACACAAAAAAATGTTGTAAATGTGCAATATTTGCGTCGTTTCTACGTCCTGAATGTAAGGATGGAATGAAAAGAATGAAATTACGGGCATTTCTAAAAAACGAACGGCAGAAGTTAGTTAACTATGTTCGCTCGTTGATAAGCGAAACTGCTGAGCTTGATGCCGAAGATATCGTTCAGGATGTGCTGCTGCGCTTACTCGAGCGCTCGGACAATGGTCCCGCACTCGAGAATATGACGGCTTATGTCTATCGATCCTTGCGCAATCGCGTTGTTGATTATCGGCGGGCAAGGAAACCAACTATTTCCTTAGAGCAGGAACCTACTGAAGAGGGAGATCAAAAAATTACAGAACTACTTCCAGATAGAGGGCCTGGGCTTTTGGAACAATTACAAACAGAAAGAGGTAAGCAAACACTATTTGAAGCATTGGCAAGCCTGCATGAGCTTGAAAGGTTCGTCATCATTGCTAATGAATTTGAAGGCCGACCCTTTGCAGAGCTATCTAAAGATTTATCCATTCCAGTTAACACGCTTCTCTCGCACAAATCTCGGGCGAAGAAGAAACTTAAACAAATTTATAGAAATTTAAAGGAGACGGAGCATGGGCAATTCAGACACTTGGAAAGATCCTGAAATCAAAAAGGCACTTAAGGCGGGCAAATTCCTGCTAATAGCAATCGGCATAGTGCTACTGGCAATTTTGCTCGGATTTCTTATTCAGTTCCTTTGGAACCAGACTATTGCGGTAATTTTTGGCATTCCAACGATTAGTTATTGGCAGGCAGTTGGTTTGTTCATTCTGTCCAAATTTTTCTTCGGATTTGGCGGTGGAAGCAGTAATAAGCAAAGAAGTCACAAACGCAAACATAAAGGTGAGTTAGCTGCGCAAGATTCTAATGAACCTGATCCAACTAGTGACTCAAGTTTTCAAGAGTATTGGGAGCAAGAAGGAAAAGAAGCCTATGATGCTTATCTGACTACTCGTAATGACGATTCGAAAGAAGAATCAGATCACTCGAACTCGTAAATAAGAAAGACATGAGATCTGAATAAAATTTTCCAGGTCTTAACACTGATGATTTGCACTCAGGCAACACATTTTTAGAATGGAATAAACAACACACTCAGATCCTAATTCATCCATTCCATTGGTCTTTTCGTCGCGCATTTATAGCCTCCAGATAAATTGTCCCGAATTTCGCAATTTATGCGCCTAAAATCGGCAAAATCAGTGGAATTTCCTCAGCTTATCATCGAGCGTTTGCTAGATTTACTTATTGCTGCATTGGATTAATTTCTTCATACTTGGGCGGTCGGATAATACCGGCAGTTATACAGGGAAAGTTAGTAAACGCTAACGGCGTATATCAATAAGGAACAAGATTACAAGAATCAAATTCCTAAAAATAATCCACTACCACGGACTTAAAGTGGACCCTAAAACTATCGCAAAATTCCAATAATCAAGGGGGAAGTAAAATTGCGCAAAAATATTCCCGGCAAACGTAAAGCTTTGTCGATTGCCATCATGCTCGCTGGATCCACACTAGCGATTCCAGCAGCGGCACAAGATGATGATACTGTCGAAGAGATAGTAGTAACGGGTTCCTTTTTAAGAGGCAGCCCACTAGACGCCCCGTCACCAGTCGACGTTATTGACCGTGACAGCATTGAGGCACAAGGTGCTTCAACTATTTGGGACGTAATTCGCAACCTGGAAGTAAACCAGGGTTCTGATACCAGTGTTGAAGGTTCCAATGATGCTGGTCAATTATCAGGTACTGCTTCAGTAAACCTAAGAAACTTGGGCGGTAATTCAACACTTACGCTAATTAATGGTAAGCGTTTTACACCAGCGGCGGTTATCAGCAGCTCCGGTCAAGAGTTTGTTGACCTCAACTCTATCCCTCTGGTTATGACCGACCGGGTAGAAGTACTCACAGACGGTGGTTCAGCCCTTTACGGTTCTGACGCGGTAGCCGGTGTGGTTAACGTAATAATGCGTACCGATTTCGAAGGTCTGGAACTTTATGCAGACACTCAAGGAATCGATGAAGCTGGTGGTACCTACGAAGATACTTTCAGCGGTATCTGGGGAACTAGCTTCAATAATGGTGATACTCGCCTGGTAATTTCTGGTGAATACTTCGAACGTGAGCCAGTTTTATCGGAGAACTCCAGTTACTATGATCCTTCTCGCGTCACTTCCACCGGTAGAGTTGGTTCCTTCGGAATCAGCACGCCTTTAGGTGCTAACTTCAATCCAGCCTATATTAATCTTCCATTGACCGCACAGAATCAGACGGAACGATTCGGTTTAGGCGAGAGTATTAGTGGTACCAATGGTGTTGTTTGGACAGATCCACTTTGTGAAACCTTAGCGGGTCCAAACGGTGATTTCTTCGTCGATAATCGCTTCACGGGTGTAGGCCGCCGTAGCGGTACTTGTGTTGAAGATACAATTCAGGAGCAATTCATTGCTATTGGTCAGGAACGCACCAGTTTCGCTGCTACTTTTGAGCACACTTTTAGCGAAAACGCTGAGTTCTATTCTTTTTGGCAGTACTCAGATGTTGAAACTACCCGAGAAGGTAGCGGTTATGCTTTCTCAAGATCGCTGCACGCTATTCCTGGACCGGGTTTGCTAGGAGTTCTTGGTGGGTTTGTAGGTAATGCTCCAGTAGCTCCAGCAGCTAATAATCCCCATTTAATTTCCAATGGTGGTTTTGGTGAAGGCTTCCTGACACCAGGTAATACTATCTCTACCGGTTGGCCAAGACAGGGTGAAGACCGTGTCACGGACAGTGAGACTATGGGCGTACAATTGGGTTTGCGCGGAGACTTCGAATGGGGCGACCGGGCGATGACCTACGATGTGTCCTAATCATTGAGCCAGTCCAGTATTGAACAACAATACGAAACCATTATTCGTGATCGCACCGAATTGGCCTTATACGGATTGGGTGGCCCTAACTGTACACCTAATGGAACGCCTAATTTAAATTTTCTCGCTGTTCCAGGATTTGGTGCCCTAAGTGGTCTTTTCGACATCGTATTCCCGAACTATATTTTGAATACGAGAGAAGGTTGGTCACAGGCTTTAACCAGTACTAATCATGGACAGGATGGTTGTGAGTTTTTTAATCCTTACCTGACATCTATTACAGATCCAAACTTGGCTACTTCCCAGGAGTTAATAGATTGGATCTCAGCAACTGACATTTTGCGGGCCGACAAGCGTAATGAGCTTGAAGTTTTTGATGCTGTTGTGACCGGTGAGTTGTACGAGATGGCTGGCGGAACAGCGCAATTTGCTGCTGGTTATCAGCACCGTAGTCGTAAAGCCAATGGCAGAGCACCAGACCTTCACTTTCCTGGTCTGACGGTAATCACTGGTTATGACAGTCCTACACCTTTTGGTGTGCCAAATCAGTTCGCTACTGAAATCACCAACAACACAGAGTGTGCGAACTGTATTTTTAACTTTGATGATGGCAGAGACGTCGATGCAGTTTTCTTAGAATTGTCTCTACCATTTGCTGAAAATGTAGAGTCTCAGATTGCACTGCGTTGGGAAGACTATGGAGGCAACATCGGCAGCGATATATCGCCAAAAGTGGCATTGAGCTGGCGACCAATTGATGAGTTGCTACTTCGTGGTTCTTACTCACAATCATTCCGTGCACCAAATATCAGTGTTGTGAATCAAGCATTCGAAGCATTTGGTACCACGATACTTGATCCATTGCGAAATCAGGATGTGCGTGCAGGTTTATTACCAGCAACTAATGAGAATGCACAAAATAATTTCTCATTCACAGTGGGTAAACCAAATCCAGGTCTGGGAACTGAAACTGCCGACACTTTCAATCTTGGCATACAGTGGACGCCTTCTGGTGATCTGGATGGCTTGAGTATAGGTGCCGATGTCTGGCGTTTCGAGGTTGAAGACCGCGTGCTTCCACAGATTCCCAGAGCAGCATTGGATCCGGAGATTGCGCTTTTCAACCAGGTTGTTAACGATCCGTCCAATTACATCGAAAATAGCTCACTGCCAATCGATGGCCGTGGAGCTGATGGCAATCCAATTGCTTGTGATCCAGCTCAATTGACGGCGGACTTTGGTATCGACTCAGCCGAGCGTCGTAACTGTGTTGTGAGCCCGTTTGCTTACCGCATATTCAACGAAGACGGTTCACAAAATATTCAGCGTAACTTGAACGACACGAACGGTGGCTTGATTACTCTCGCGTTGCCTGCGGTTAATGCCGGTAATATCGAAGTACAAGGTATTGACCTTTCGGCTGGATACACCTGGGATACCGACTACGGTAACTTCCGTTTAGGCCTTGATTACACTCACGTTGATGAGTACCTGGTGAAAGACGTACCTGGTTTGGAATTGGGACTGCAGGAAACTGGTAAGACGGACGCCGCTGGTACCGACGGAGAGCAGAATATTGTTCGCGAAGTGCCAGACAATAAAGGGACTCTTAGCTTAACCTGGACTAATAATAACCATCGTGTGTCGGTTTTTAATCGCCACATTGGTTCTTACCAGATTCTTGGTCACCGTGCTTACATCGCAGAAGATCAAAGAACACCGATCGATCTGCAATATGCACGAGCTCAGGTAGAAAGCTACGACACCTTCGATATTCAATACAGCTATACCCATGATTGGGCGAACGCGAATATGGGAACCGCAAGGTTCACTCTTGGCGTAATCGATGCGACGGATGAAGAAATTCCATTATTCAGACGTCAAACATACGATACATCTGTATTCGATGCTCGTGGTCGCCGCTGGTATGCAAGACTGCTTTGGAGCTTCTAGGTTCTTAAGCTGAATATCAGCAAGTTAAATAAAGAACGGCGATGTAAACATCGCCGTTTTTTTTTGCACAAAAAACTATTCTGAATTACTTAGCCAGTCCGAGAGATCCATACCGAACAAGCTCTGCAGTTTAACAATATCTTCACGATAAAAATTGGTGAGCTCCGAACGAAATTTAGAAGGTAGTTCGGGAGCACGAAATTTATAGAGTTTGTTTTTATCTTCGCCTTGCTTCCGGTAACGCAGCAGCCCTGCATTGTGTTTGATGGAAGTATCTACTTCGTGTTTTTTATCAACGCCTAAAAATTCAAAAAGTTTTTCAAAAAATTGTTCAGGCTGAGAATTCAACTCGTCATAACGCAGTACTAACAATTGATCTCTACTGAACAATTGCAAGTATTCTGCGATTCGACTTGAATACAATCCATGCCTTAGATAGTGCCGCTTCCCCCACCAAAAATCATCAATTTGATAAGGTTCATTGGCTATAACTTTTCGAAAATCCATTTCTTTCTCCCATCCTTCACGAGCATCCATGACGAAGTGAGAGTAAGCTCTGTCGACTGGATGACGCAGTACAGCAATTAACTTTATTTTAGGAAATCGAGCGTGGATTCGAGGCGCCACCGCGGGATCATGCAAATAAGTTGGCGAGACTTCGCCCAGGCAATGCCCTTCAGTTTCCGAATTCCAAAGCGACAAATAATCTTCAATGCTTGTCGGTATACGCGGATTACACATGTTCTTATAGCGATTAACCGATGACTGAAGCAATTCAGTCCCGTATGTTTTCTCTTTTGTTTTGAAATCAGGAGGATCGCCATCGACGTGAAAAAATCGCGTCCAGTTTACTGAGCTCATTTGAATTGCAGGATGTTGCCCTAGATAGTGATAGAGCGAAGTGGTCCCGGCCTTAACAGCGCCGATTACGATAAAGTCTGGCATGGCAAAAGTATAACGTGGTAAATGCCGAAACGACATTTTCCATGCCGCAGCTTGTATTGCGTATACTGCAAATATTGAATCAGGCTACACAATCAACTGACTACTATCGAGCATTGGAACTATTCGGCTACGACGCTGTAGGGCCGCCAGCTAACAACTAAGTCTTCTACTGTTCGCTCAATTCAACTGTTGAAACATTGTCATCTGGGTTTCGGTCGATCAGTTTATTGAACGGATCGATACCTGCTGCTTCTGGCCTGCTGTCTACGGTGATGGTGAAACTTTGATTTTCGGAATCAATTCGATGTTTTGCGATGTAAAGAACTTCCGGAATTTCCGTTTCTTCATCTTCTTCGCCTAGTACAGCAACATCGACCAATGCATCCATATCCACTTGTGTCTCTTCGCCTTCACCATTTGCTTCGAATTTAGTTGCAGTCGCATTAATGGTGACTGCAAAGCGACCGTCAGCTAACTCTCTAAAAGTATTATCTTCCGTGCGTAGATCGAAGATAACTATTTTTTCAAACAAGTCGGTGATAACAGATTGGAATTCTGGTTCAGCGTTTTCTCTGAACTTAGCAATTAAATCTCTTGTGGTTGGATAGGGAGGCCCCTGAAAACCCCACTCCGCAATAAATTCACTGAGGATCCTGTTTACAGTTGCTTCGCCTAAATAGTCTTTTAATGCGTAAAGTACGAGACTTCCTTTGCGATAGTGAATGTAGCCCTGGTTCTCCACCAGCATTAACGGAAGTTCTTCTAACACTTCTGCTCCACGGCTATTCAGATAATTATCCAGTTCATAGTTCAGGAACCGCTGCATATGGGCAGGACCATATTCTTTTTCCATTACCATTAGAGCTGAGTATTGCGAAAGGGTTTCTGTTAGTACTGCACCACCTTGGACATTGGCGCCAATAACCTGATGTGCCCACCATTGATGTGCCAGTTCATGAGCAGTAACGTAGAACACATAATCGATGTCTGCTGGATCACGAATGTCGGCGACAAATCCTATGTTCTCCGAAAAAGGAATAGTGTTGGGAAAGGACTGTGCAAAAGTGCCACGCTGACGTGGAAATTCGAAAATTCGATATTGTTGGTATTGGTAAGGGCTAAAGTTCTCCGTGAAATAGTCCAATGACTTCTTAGAAGCATCTATCATTCTATCGACGTTGTATTCGTGTTTGTAGTAAACCTCGATATCCACATCGTTCCAATTGTCCGCCTTCATTTCATAGTCTGCAGATAGAAATGACACGAAGGGCCAGATGGGTTCGTCCATCTTGTAATGAAAATAGCGACGTCCGTCTTCTTCCCACTCACGTTCCAAATAGCCTGGGGTTACCGCAATCTGATCCACCGAAGTGCTGACTATGGCTTCATAATTCGAGCGCATACGGATAGTACCGAAGCCCTGATCGTACTTGCTCTCATCGTCGATACTCGCGGCCCTTTCTGCAGCGGGTAAGTCATAACGTCGCCTGCGATTGTTATCCAGCAGTTCGGACCCTTTGTTGTATCCAGGTAATGGAAAGATTTCGGTGTTGTTAAAAAAGGTACCGCTACTTAAGAGACGAGTATTTGGAGAATTATTTACAAATCCGGGTGTCAGCCAATCCACTTCGAATTCAACATCGAACGATTCGCCGGGACGCATGGGCGTATTCAAGGTATAAATATAATAGCCAAGCTCGGTGTCACTGTGAGTCAGCTCAGAATTAGGAACATCTAAGCTTCCGAGCGCAATATTAGGTGCTCTGCTAAAGTGTAATTCTGCAATGGGATCAGCAAAATTATTCTGTAGGGTGTAACGACCCTCAACATGTGTTTCTTTTGCAACCGGATAGATATCTACCTCGGCATACATGTCTATAATGTCTGGAAAAAGTTGATTCTCATACTGCTTGTAAGCTTTTTCGTAGTTTGCAGTAAGTGCTTCTATATCCAGGGCACTAAGTTTCTGATTAAGAATATTAGTGTTGTAAAAAATGTAACTGCCACTAGCCATGAAGCCTAATAGGCAGACGATACTGGCCGCTGCGACATTGGCCGTGAATCTGGGTTTTATGCTGCTCCAGGCAAAACGATTTTTAAGTTCGCTGCCTCGCTGCCACAACAAATGCACTGCGATCAACAATAGCGCACAAAATAATGACCAGTAAATTGAAAACCAAACATAGGCGCTTAGATTTGGTCCAAATCCAGTAAAGATCGAGTAAGGTATTTGCGGTGTAGAAAACAAATACAAATTATGATCAAAGCCTTGTTGCGGCAGAATTATGCTAACCACGAAATACAACACGGCAAGGAACATGCCAATGTAACGATTGCCAGTGATTACCTGGACGAACAATGCGAGGACACAGGTAAACCAGAGTGGAAATTGAAAGAAAGAAAATAGTCCGAGCAAGTATTGAGCAATGTTAAAGTCAAAATAGCCCTTAAAAGCCTGCACTGCCATTGCCGCGAATATTGCCGCCAGTAACATCGCCGCGATCACCATCATCAGCCCAGCTAGCTTTGCTGCAACAACTACCCAATTTGGATGGGGCATGGAATCAATCATTTCTGATACTTGAACATTTCTTTCGCGCACAAGTAATTCAGAAGAATAAAAAATCAGTACAGCCACTAACGGAAGTGAATAACTTCCATTAATTATCAGCACCATCGCACTAGTAGTTGGATAAACTTCGGTGCCAAATATCCCACCTAACCCAAAAATGGCGCTAAAGGTAACCTGCAGAATTCCAAGAAACAGCAACACAATAAATGCTTTGCCAACAATGACGTTGTAAAACTCTATTCGTAACAGGGAATAGAATTGATGTAGCTGTGCTATGAAACCAAATCGTTGAGAGACTTTAACTTCAATAGTCGGGGCGGGCGCGGAGTTTTCGGGCTTCTTGTTTCTTCGAAAACGAGCTAAGAATTTCTTCAATCTTCCTTTATCTGTAGCGAAATCCAGTGAGAAAGGAAAAAAACGATAGGCAGCAAGAGCAAATACGGCCATTAGCGCGACGACAATCAACCGGTTGTAAAGAAAGTTGCCAGTAACAGGCATGATCTGCTCGTTCATCTGGAAGGGTGTCCAGTAGCGTGTAACTTCGGCAAGCGCAACTTGACCGAAAGGATCCAAAAGACTAAGCAATCGAATATCATTTGGATCAACCAGCGAAGCCACAATGGACTGAATAATTAGTACAAGCAGTAAGACCATGAAGCTTGCTACCAATGAGCGGGTAAGCGTAGCCACTAGAAATGTCAGTGTTGCCATCAACAAGATGTTTGGAATCGCGATAGACCAGGTAGCGAACCAATAAGCATCGAGACGCAAGGGTCCTAGACGTTCTGGATCTAGCCAGGGCATAAACTCACCGAGAAACACGCCGAATCCAGCAGCGAAATAAACGATGAAGCAAAAAATAACAGCACCACAAAATCGCCCGAACATATAGTTCAATTTATTTACCCGGGAAGTAAGGAAAAGTTCGGCGACATTTTGATCGAAATCCCTCAGGACTGGACTTGATGCAAAGGCGACACCGGCAATGATAGAAGTAAGAAAGCTGATGCTGGAAAGTACAATGATGACATTGAATGGTGAGTTGATATAAATGTTAGAGATTGTGCCACCAATGGAAATATTGTCAGAGACCGTGGCACCGAAACTCAACAGAAACATTATTGCTGATACAACATAAACCAACGGTTGTCTGGCGTGATAATTCAGTTCGAATTTCAAAATTTGAGCAAACATACTGAGCTTCTCTTTAAGAGTTGAAAGGTTCAGGCAGCGATTTGAATCTTGTTTTCGTGCAGCGTCGAGAAGTAAACATCCTCTAAGCTGGCATTAGTTGCTTCAAAACCATTTCCTGGATCTTGCTCACTCAATACATGAATCTTTGTGCGTCCTCCCACCAGGGTTGAAAATAGAACCTGATGGCTTTCTTCATAATTCTGAACTTCGTTGCGTTCAATAACTTTGGCGTAAACCGAGCCTTTAAGTTTGGCTATGACCTCATCTGGATGGCCGTTTATCAAAATTTTTCCAGCTCCCATGATTGCCATGTCTGAACAAAGGTCACTGACATCATCAACAATATGCGTAGAAAGAATGACTACCGTTTCCTCGCCGATGTCGGCGAGCAGATTGTGAAATCTTCGACGTTCCTCGGGATCTAATCCGGCGGTCGGTTCATCGACTATAACGAGTTGCGGATTTCCAATTAAGGCCTGGGCAATACCGAATCTTTGCTTCATGCCGCCGGAATAGGTGCTAACGGCAGTCTTGCGGACATCCCATAAATTCACTTCGTTTAACAAATGGTCGACTAAATCACTGCGCTCTTTTTTGTTAGCAACTCCCTTCAACACGGCAAAGTGATCCAGCATTCGCTGGGCGGAAATACGCGGATAGGTACCAAATTCCTGGGGAAGATATCCCAGCACCTGACGCAGCGCTTCCTTATCGTTAAGAATGTCGATTTCATCAAGAAAAGCGCTGCCTTCGTCAGCATCCTGAAGGGTTGCCAGGGTGCGCATGAGCGTCGATTTGCCTGCTCCATTGGGGCCTAAAAGCCCAAACATTCCCTGCGATATTTCCAGGCTCACTCCAGCAAGCGCTTTAACTCCGTTGCTATAAGTTTTGCTCAGATTATTGATTCTTAACATATTGTTTCCTTGGCCAAAATACGGGTGTTTGGGATTAGTCCGAATTCAGAGCTAGAAGTTTCAGATAGACGCATTGTGGCGGGATTTGTTACCAAAACCTAGTGAAGAAAATATCCTTATCCGGCAAGAATATAGTGGCCTGGAACAGGATTTTGTTACTACATGTTTCTAAATGTGCCGATTCAAAACTCCTCCAGTTAACCTGATCTAGATCAATATCTATGGGCTTGGGGGATTTACTCTGGTTTAGCTTGAATAGATTTTCGAAATACAGGTGGCTATTGCCTACCTCAACCATTTAGTTCTTAGTTTTGTATTGGAGTGAATCATGAATAAAACCAAAGTATTAGGGCTTGTTTTCGTACTAGCACTGGTGCCAGCAGGCGCATTTGCCCAGGCGCAGGGAGATCACCCAACATACGCCAATGAAGTCTCTAGAATCATTCAGGACAACTGCCAGATTTGTCACCAACCTGGTCAAATCGGCCCAATGTCCTTTACCAGCTATGAAGAAGTGCGTCCCTGGGCGCCGCTTATTCAACTGAAAGTGCGGCAGCGGGAAATGCCTCCCTATCAATATGATACGGACAAAGGCATTCAGGACCTGAAAGATGACTGGCGCATGTCGCAGGAAGATATCGATACTATTGTGGCCTGGGTGGAAGCCGGATCACCTCTCGGTAATCCTGAGATGCTACCTCCACAAAAAGACTTTCCTGAGGTCGGCGAATGGCGACTGGCCAGTGAATATGGCGCTCCAGATCACATTATCAAGTCTTCACCCTGGGACGTTCCCGCTAACGGTCAAGATTTGTGGTGGGAACCAGAAGTCGATGCAGGCTTAACTGAAAGCCGCTGCATCAAAGCCGTTGAAACGCTCCCTTCATCAGCAGCCCATGGTTCTACCCATCACGCAAACTCTCACTTCGTAGTACAGAACGATGAGGGAGAATGGGTACGAGGTGATCGCTTATCTGAATTCGCCTTCGGCAAGCTCGGCGAGAAAGTGCCAGAAGGTGCTTGTCGAAAAGTACCTGCCAATTCCAAGGTAGGTTGGAGTATTCATTACTATCCCGATGGTAATGCGGTACCAAACGATCAAGTGTCCGTTGGTATCTGGTACTTCGATGAAGAAGATGAGTTCGTCGAAGAAGACTCTTTTGACCAGGACTTGCGCGCTTACAATCTTAGCGGTGGTGGCGACTTTCTGATCGAACCCCATGGCAAGTTAATGACCCAGGGATTCCATTCATTCGATCATCCAGTGCGTCTCGATAGCTGGCAACCACACTTGCATCTGCGCGGCGTGGCCATGTCAATGGAGATCTTCGATCCCACCACGGGACAACGTGAATTGGTCAGCATGGCATCAGATTGGAATGCAGGTTGGAACCACAGTCATACTTATGAAGATGGCTTCCAACCACTGGTTCCAGCTAACTCAACCATCATATTAACCGCCTGGTACGACAACACAGCGGACAATCCTCATAATCCTGATCCGGATCAGTGGGTAGGCGCCGGACAGCGAACCACTGACGAAATGTCCCATGCCTGGATTGCGGTCACCCATTTGGATGATGAAGGTTACGAGAAACTTCTAGCAGAGCAGAAAGAAAGAGCTCAGCGCAACGTTGCTGGGCGTGGAGGTGACGAATGAGCAGGAACAATCGTACTGCAACTTCATTACTGGCGTTTGCATTATTCTGTCTAACTTCGGCGCCATTGTTTGCGCAATTACCAGAACACCTGCGCGACTATCCATTGGGCGCCCGCAGTGCCAGTGGCGAAGCTGTTGCTCCTATGTTCAATGGCTGGATCAAAAACGAAGACGGCACGATTACTATGATCTTCGGATTTGCTAATCAGAATCTGGAAGAACAGGTAAACGTACCAATAGGGCCGAACAATAAGATCGAGCCTGCTCAGTTCGATGGTGTGCAGCCCACTCACTTCCCGGTATACCGTCGGCCTGGATTTGTCGGCTTGCAGGAGCGTGGTTCTTTCGCCGTGATCTTGCCTGCAGATATGGCAGATACCGAAGTAGTCTGGACATTGAATTCAGGTGGCAAGTCTTACTCTGTCCCCGGCAGGGCAACCACACCTGCCTACGAAATGAGCGCAGGCGAAAGAGCGCTAGGTACGCTTAAGCCCGCAATCAGATTCAGCATCAACGGTCCAGAGGCCACTGATCCAGTTGGCATCTATGCTTCTCCCATAACCACGACTGTTGGTAGCTCAGTGACTTTGTCAGCCTATGTCCAAGACCGTGGTAATCGAGCGGATTATGAAGACAATGAAAGTCTTTTCTATCCTCTAGGTACCGAATGGGTTTTACATCAGGGCCCAGCTGAACCCAACATTGAAACGGCGAAGATTACCGGCCGTGACCGAGCCAAAGAAGAAGGTGAGAGTGGCTCCAGTGGCAGTAATGGCTGGACTGAAGTGACAACACAAGTAACTTTTCCGGAACCGGGAGATTATGTGATACGACTCCGCGTCGATAATTTCACTGCCCCGGATAGCCAGTTCGACAATGTGTGCTGCTGGTCCAATGGCTATGTGCCGGTAACAGTAAACTAATAATAAAACTAAGATCGAGACGAAAAAATCGCCCTGAGTCATTACATTGATTCAGGGCTTTTTTTCGCCAATTAAAAAACTCTTTTCTCGACTAAGATTCTGAATCCACTAATTTGACTAAACCAAATTAAGACACTCAGTTTTTTCGTCCACCTACCGAATACACTTTTATCAAGATAGCTGGCCTTAGTTGCTTAGCAGACTTTATTGCTGCTTGTAAATTTTCAAATATTGATATTAGTATCTCGATAACAGAACGAGAAAAACTAAGTCTACTGGGTCGTATTAATCCGGTTTCGCTATCATTACTAATTTCCCCAATTATTTGCTAACAGCGTATTTTGTCTATGCAACACCGCCCCGAAATAGATGGTCTTCGCGCAATTGCCGTAGTTCCGGTGATGTTTTTCCACGCCGGTATAGCGTTTTTCCCAGGTGGTTATGTTGGTGTCGACGTTTTTTTCGTCATTAGCGGATATCTCATAACAAATCTTATTCTTCAAGATCTGGAAACTGGAAGGTTCAGCCTAACGAATTTCTATCAGCGTAGAGCTCGACGGATATTACCCGCGCTATTTTTTATTACTCTAATAACTTTTCCCGCAGCATATTTTTGGCTACCGCCGGCTGACATGGAAGATTACGCGCAAAGCATACTGGCGATTCTACTATTTGTTTCGAATTTTCTATTTTCGTTGGAGAGTGGGTACTTTGAGACTGCTACTGAGCTAAAGCCTCTAATGCATACCTGGAGTTTAGCAGTAGAAGAGCAATTTTATCTGCTCTATCCGTTGATTTTGATGCTGCTTTGGCAATATGGGCTAAAAAACATCTATATAGCATTGGCAGTTGTTGCCGGGAGCAGCTTGGTACTTGCTGATCAATTAATTCCCTATGCACCTGATGCTGCTTTCTATCTGATTCCGACCCGAGCCTGGGAATTACTATTGGGTGCTTTCACCGCATTCGCAATTAAAAATCAATCAAACAATTATATAAACCCTGTACTTGCAAACAGTATGGCGAGTGTAGGTCTTGTTCTAATAGTTGGCGCAGTATTATTTTTCGACGAAACAATTCCAGTCCCGGGAATTCCATTGCTTATACCAACGCTCGGGACTTCATTGATTATTCTGTATGCAGACCAGGCACCTTTTATTTCTAAAGTGCTACAGCATAGACTTCTTGTAACGATCGGGCTAATTAGTTATAGCGCATATTTGTGGCATCAGCCGTTATTGTCTTTCGCGCATCATATTTTTTTAGATGGGCCTACTTTCACACTGAAGATCGCAATAATTCTGGTGACTTTTCCGCTTGCCTATTGCACTTGGAAGTATATAGAGCAACCGTTTAGAAAGCCTCTCGTTATTGGATCAAGGCGCGCAGGACTGCTTGCGGTAGCAGCGGTTTTTTCACTTTACACTATTGGAATTTACGGGACTTCCAATTTAGGACTACAGCAGAGATTTAGCGAAGTAGAAGAGCTGTTAGCATCATATTACGATCCGGAAGTGGATGGACAATTTGATAATTCTGTCTGTGCTTTAGTTGGAGATTTTGAATACGCAGAATTCGAAAACTGCCTGAATACTATTGAGGGTCGCCACGCGGTCCTATTTGGAGATTCTATTGCGGGAGCACTTTCACATGAGCTTCGTATTCAACTACAAGACCAAGGTATTACTCTTGTAAGTTTTCATGCTAACAGTTGTTTGCCTATTCCAGAACTTTCAGAATTCCCGCCTAATCCCTCAATGTATTGCAATGAGTTCAAGAGAAGAGTTGAACAAGCTCTTCCAAATCTCGATGCAGAATTCATAGTGTTGGCTGCGAATTGGAATGCTTTTTTTGAAAAAATAGATTTACGAAATCCCGAAAATAGTAGATTAGGGAGAGGAAGATTCGTCGCTACAAACAGTGACTATTCAGAAGAGATAGATACTAATATTTCGCTTCATATACAACGAGTGTTGCAAGAGATGCACTTGGAGAATCCAGTGGTGATATTAGGTCCTATTCCAGTTGCAGAATGGAATGTTGTAAGAAGAATTGAAGCGCTGCTGATGCGTAATTATAGAAACATTGAATTATCTACGAGCCATTCAGCATACGAATTACGTTCACAACCTTTTTTGCAGTTGTCTTCTGTGCTCGATAGTGAAATCAAATTCGTTCATCCCGAAAAAATTGTGTGCAGCCAACAAATCGACGATCGATGTGACCTTTTACGGAATGGAAAATCCTTATACAAAGACTCAATGCATCCAAGCGCGACATTTTCTAGACTAATCTCTATTGCACTTATTGAGCAGGTCTTAGTCGATGTCGACTAAATAAACTGACCAATAAATTTTAACTGAGTGTATGTAGCGAACTAGTGCCGTCGAGGCGAAACAGAATATTGTTCAATTGTCTTCAAATCGCTTCTTCGTTGGTAACAGCTTGCCTATTTTTCGTGCCAAGCTGCGCACCCATTACTGCTGCGATTGTTTTCACAATAGGTGAGAGAACAATTGAGACACTAATTAATTCGGCAAGTGGCATACCGAGTGCTAAACCGATTATGCCAAAATCAACGACGAGATAGAGCGCTATCGACATAGCCGCAAAGGCTATGCCATTTAGATCAGCGTTGTTCTTGGTAATACGATAAGCACCAAAAAAGAAAATGATTGGACCTAATACATGTGAAGACCAGGGTGCAATCCATTGTGCAGCTTCAGTGTAAAACTCAGCTGGTTGTCCTGGCTCGATAAAGGCAGAATAAAAAGCCACCATGGGAAAACTGGCTATTACCGTGATGACTAGTACTGCAATACCAAGTCCGAGCGCTTTTAAATAATCGATGGGCTGCATACTATTTCCTCCCTTATATAAGAGGGCAGTGCCAAAAAGAGTAAAAGAGATTGCAGTTTATGGCTAATAGACGGAATTTCAATCATTTGATCTGATTGAATCAGTCATCAACCCCAGAAAGCCGTAAGCAAATTGCAATGGTTTGCTAATGAGCGCCAGGTTCCTTAAGTCCCACTTCGCAGATCGCCTGACAAGCTTCATTTACTGTGGCAGACTCGTCAGTCCGCATCTAAAAACAATAACAATGAAGGTGAAGCTCATGTCTATAAAAAGAGTCGTTCTCGCAGCTCTGGGTACATCGTTGTTTCTCACCACTAACGCTCTGGGTCAGGGTGGAAACGTTATTACCGGCGAGGGGTTCCCCAATCCTAATCCAGTAGTCGCCAATCAATGGGGAGACTTGCCAGCAGGCCGACAATGGGGCTCTACTGCAGGTATCGATATCGATCCTACTGACGGGCACGTAGTTGCCTATGAACGCTGTGGCGCTGGTGGCCTGGGTGGTCCTGGCACCAATTGTGACACCAATCCTGTCGATCCAATCTTCAAATTTAACCGCCATACTGGCGAAATTATCGCCAATTTCGGTGCCGGGGTCATGATGACTCCCCACGGCATCCACGTTGATGATGAAGGCAATGTCTGGGTTGCGGATTTCGCCGGAAATGAAGCTGGTACTAAGGGTCATCAAGTCCACAAGTTTAGTCCCAATGGTGAACTGTTAATGAGTCTCGGCACTGCCGGCCAAGCCGGGAATGACCGCAATCATTTGAATCAACCTAATGACGTGATCGTTGGCCCTGATGGCAGCATCTATGTAGCTGATGGGCACAGTGGTCAAAATATGCTCAATGCCCAGGCTCTGGAAGAAGGCCGGCGCGCTGGTTTTACTGCTCGAATTGTTAAATATGCACCGGATGGTACCTACATCAAGGAATGGGGACAGCTGGGAACTGCTCATGGTGATTTCCGCACGCCCCATGCGCTTGAGTTCGATTCGCTCGGTCGTCTTTGGGTCGCCGATCGTGGCAATCATCGATTAGAGATTTTCGATCAGGATGGCAACTATCTGGAATCTCGTTATTCCTACGGCCGTATCAGCGGAATTTTTATTACCGATGACGACATGGTGTACGCAATCGATTCGGAATCCAGTCCTTTACGTCACGAGGCTTGGCTTTGTGGTGTGCGCATCGGTCCGCTGCACGATGACCGTGTCACTGCTTTTATTCCCGGCTATCAAACCGAAAGCCGCGGCGAACAAGGAACTGCAGGCGAAGGTGTCGCTGTTGACGCAGATGGCAATGTATTTGCCGCAGAAGGCCCGGCATCATTACCTTTAGCGGGTGGTGCGTTTACTAAATACACGGCGAACTAGGGAAAAAATCCTACATTTCAGACCACGTTTTTGTTCATTTAAAAAAGTGGTCTGAATTCTTTTCCCACATGGCTAAACTTGCTTCAGTAATTAACCTCAAATTACAGAATCCATAGAGCATTCGCTCGATAAAAACTGCCTAGACACTCCGTCTTTACATCCTATCAGTCTTTTTATAACCTCATTGGTCTGCCAATAATATTGGCGGGAATCTATGGCGTGATTTGCGCAAAAATAGCTCTACCATTTGAGCAAAAACATGCTTGAGAAGGTTCTACTTACCTGAGTGGCAGTCTATTTACGTTGCTCTACATAATGTGTAACAGGGTGAGGACAGTTAGCGTCTAAACCTGGATGGAAGAAGTTTGTAGTGTCCATCTTGCCAAAATGAAAATTTTCGAATCTAGCTGGGGCCCCTTTATTAGCTAGTGAGTTTTCGAAATTTTTTCATGTAGAAATAAGAAAATACTATCAACAAATAGGAGAGAACCATGACGTCAAAATTTACACATAAGCGAAATTTGCTATGTGCCGCGATCTCTCTTTCTTTACTCCCTATCGCCAGCACCACACTGGCGCAAGATGACGGAGTAGTAGAAGAGGTAATCGTAACCGGATCCTATATTCGGCGCACCGAAGGCTTTACCCAAGCCTCATCGATGCAGCAACTCACAGCCGAAGATCTTGAGGCAGAAGGCACCATGAACCTGGGAGAGGTGATCCAAAACCTTTCCTTCGTAGGTGGTGAGGCATCCGCTATAACCAATACTTTCCAAGGGCCAGGTACCGATGAGCGTAGCACTCAAATCGACCTGCGTGGCTTGGGAGCCAGTTCTACACTGACACTTCTTGATGGCAAACGTCTTGCCAACCAGAACGTCAACGCGTTGATTCCATCTATTGCGTTGCAACGATTGGATATCGTTGCTGATGGCGCGGCAGCACTTTACGGTAACGAGGCGGTGGCTGGTGTAGTCAACTTCGTACCCTACAAGTCATACGATGGATTTCGTATTGAAACTCACGTCGAAGGAGATTCCAGAGGCGATTACGATGAACATTCTGCTCAGTTTCTATGGGGTGGAGATGTCGGTGGAGTCGATATTGTTCTTGCCGGGCAGTTTCGCCAGGCAGCCAGACTGGCTTGGGACGAAAGACCAGAACTTGCGAATAGCAGTCTGAGCTTCTCTTCACAAGCAAACCCTGGTACTTATTGGGTTCCGAATCGGGATGCCAATGGTAACTATCTTGGTGATTCCTCAGTCACAGGCGCCCGCACCCGCTTGGCTGATCTGGGCTGTGGAGAATTTCGTGATCCACTCCAGGACGGTACTATTGCCAGCCCACGCGGATTCTGGAGTCGGAACGCCGACGGATCCATTAACCCTGGCTTATGCCGTTATGAATTCGGCGACAACCACAGTCTGCGTAACCCTTACTCAAGTAATCACTTCTACGGAAATGCCACCTGGGAAGTCAACGATGACCTGACTTTGTCTGCACAGGGCTTCTTTACGCGTATGTCCCAGACAAACTATGGTTCCACCTCTAACCCAGGTAACGCACGAGCCATCGAACTCCCTGCAATTCGCGGCGAGCACCCTGCAAATCCTTATTGGGCAACCAACTCTCTAGGGCAGCAGCTGTACGGAATTGACAACAATGGCGATGGCTTACCCGATCGCGGCAGCATGGATATGAATAACGATGGTCTAATGGACTACATTCTTTCCGGTGGTGGCGGTCTGACCGATACGGGTCTTCCTCTACATGAGGACGTAGTGGTTGCCAGCTTGCGCTTGCTTGCCAAGCACAACACCCTGACCGGAGCTCACGGAGCAACAGGCGACAACCCAAGCGGATTGCAGGATGAAAACTCACGATGGTCCGTACAGGCGGATTTCAGAGTTCCATTTCTGGAAGGCTGGGAAGGTTTGGCAGCCTATTCGCACAGTGAGAGAAATCTCGATTTCCTCTCGAATCAGAACTATGACATTACAGACGTAATTCAGGGTCTGAATTGTGATGTACTTACAGATATCGATAAGTGCTATTCACCATTCGTGTCTGATACCTATGTAATGTCTCAAAACGTCGTTGATGCAATCGGAGCGCGAGAGCGTGAGTGGACTCGAGACGAATTGAAGGTGTTTGATTTAGTAATCAATGGTGAGCTGTCATTCGGTGGTTTCGAACTACCCGGTGGCCCCATTGGCGCGGCGTTAGGTTTCCAGCGACGTGATGAATTTGACGAAGCTGTGCCCTCTGCGGTTGAGATTGCCGGTGATGCCTATATTGGTGAGCCAAGAGATCCTGTTACAGGTGCCAAGTCGAAAGAGCAAGTTACTTTCTTTAGACGTGATGTAGATGCGTATTTCGCTGAACTATCATTACCTGTTCTTGATACTTTAGAAATTCAAGCGGCCGTAAGGCACGAGGATTTCTCTACCGGTCAGGAATCGACAGATCCTAAGTACGGTATCACCTGGCAGCCACTGGAGTGGCTGACTTTGCGTGGTACTAAAGGTGATGCTTTCATCGCGCCAAGTCTGAATCAGCTAAATGCTCCTTCGGTGTGTGGTCTCGGTGAAATAACTGACCGCTTTGGTCCATTCTCCGGATTCGTGACACGCTGTCAGCAGGGTAATCCAATTCTGGAGAACGAATCTTCCGAGTCAGAGTCTTATGGTTTTGATTTAGAGTTTGGCGAATTCAGTTTTCATGCGACTTACAGTGAAACTGACTTCACCAACCGAATCATCACTGCATTACCATTGCAGATCATCGAACTCGACTTCTTCAACTTTCAACAGGCTACAGGTTTTACTGGTGACGGCGTTGCCGAAGACCAGAAACCATCTCTGGCACAGTTACAAAGTTGGTTAGGAAGCGGTCAGTCTGACGAGCGTATTATCAGAAACCCGGCTGACCCGTATGAAATATTGCGGGTGAATACTGGTAGCACTAATGCCTCTTCGGTTGTTGTGAAAGCCTATGATGTTTCGGCGGACTACAACTTTGATCTGGGATTTGCAGGTCTCGATGACTGGGGTGATTTCCGACTGAATTTGCGAGCCACCAATGTGGATAGCTTCCAGTATCAGGAAACAGCTTTGACTCCGGTAGTGGAAGGTCTTGGCAAGCAGAACTTTGCAACAGGTGCAGCACCTGCTCTACCTGAGTGGAAAGCCAATCTGCGTCTAGGCTGGAGCCGTGGTAATCACTCTGCCACTGCTACTGTTCACTACATCGATGAAATCTCCTTCGATGGCAACGATTTCAGTTTCATCCAGCGCTACACTGGTATCACCTATCGTGACGTAGATACCATCACTCGCTGGGTTGATCTGGATATCGCTTATTCCTATCGGGATCTCGATCTGTTTGGTGGAAGTGCTTCATTCACTGCCGGTATGCGTAATGCAACCGATCGTGCGGCTCAGAAGACTACTCTCTTCGGTGGCGTGATTGGTGAACTGCAAGATCCACTAGGACGCATGGTTTATGCAAGAGTTGCTTACGAATTTTAAGTAGACTTCTTGTGTAAACAGCAATAACGGGCTCGCCCTGACTTCTTCGGAAGCAGGGCGAGCTTTTTTATGTCAGGTGAAATTATTTAGAGGAGATTTTATTAAGAGGAAATTTAAACGATAGACCCATCTGTCGCGATCAACATCTATTCTATTTCCTGCTGCCGTTCACGCAACATGCGTAGTATTATATTCAATTCTCGAAAGTAATCGTTGTTAGACAGTACTTCATTCATCGCTGCAGTGAGCTCTTCAAATTCTTTGCCTAAGCCTGTGCGCAACTCTTCCACAGTGGCTAAACCGTCGACACCATTTTGCCAATCTATTAAGTTTTTATTGCGAGCTTCTACAAGAAAATATGGCTCGCAAGCGCGCTGACGGATATGGGATCCGGTTGGGGTGTAGTCGTCACATTCAACTTTCAAGTGACCCTGCTCAATGGCTAGATTAAACACGCGAAAGAATTCGTTTTCTACCTTTTCGATTTCAGCACGTAACTCCCCTAGGCTAAGGTCTTCAATTACGATAGCCTCTTCATCCTGTGCGATTAAAGTTAGCGGAAGTAAAAGTCCGAAAACACTTGCGATTGATATGACTAGTTTAGTTTTCATAGCGAATAATCCAGTAAGATGCTATTGCTGATTTATCTGCTTTGCCAATATATATTATGTTGAGTATCTAGTAGGCATTAATTCAGATGTTAATTCAAGAGCAATGCGTTGTATTGTAGGATATTCTCCACCGATTCGAATTTGCTCTTAAAATTCTTGCCGAGTTGTAATAAGAGCCTCACAATTGGGGTCTTATATTAGAATTATGATTCAATAAATTCCTAGGAGGGCCCTGATGATCAAGTTTCTTGGCTTATCTTGTCTTCTATTTGTATTGGCTAGTTGTAGTTCCACGAATCCTTCTTTCTCATCTATGAGTGAAGTTGAGCTTGTTGCATACAATGAAGGGAGAGCAGAATCGGAGCAGGTTTATTGCATCGATGAAGCTGAACCGTCTACTTTTATAAGGAAACGCCGCTGTAAAACTGTGGAAGATTGGAAGCATCACAATGCAGATACAGTGTTAATGCTGCAAGTGCTGGATGCTAACCGTGGAAACAGTCGTTTCTATGATCACTATTTGTTGGATTGAAAATCTTTAGTTTCTTAAAATGTGACTGTAGTGTTGTTCCGCTTCGGCGAAGCGTCCGGCATTATGTGGCTGAATTGCCAGGGACAACACCTGCTCAACAGTCATGCCACCTTGATTCTGCTGGTCGCTAGCCTCAGTCACTTATAAATCAACTTCCGTGAGCTGAGCTTTCTTACCTAATGGACCCTTAACAAAGGTATTAAAAGAAAGAGTAATTCGCTCATCGCCAGTAGTGTTGCGATCGACGTCGTGCACAAGTACAGAGGGGAAAAGAATTAGTAAGCCCTTTTCTGGAACAAACCATCTCACACCAGTATTGAATTCATTATGATCCTCGAATTCTAAATCAAGTGGCAATAAGTCATTATTTCGATGAAATCGAATAGGGGGCAAACCATCCCCTGTTGATCCCGATACAAATAAAACTCCACTTAATAAACTGTTCGGATGTTTGTGCATCGGATGAAATTCATTTGCATTGGCCTTATTTGCCCAGGATTGGGTAATGAAAATACTATTCTTTGCTTTTAGCCTCAGAATATTCTTCTGATAAGTATCGATTTGAGAATCAATAAATGCACGTAACTTGGCTAGCTCATTACTGTCGAGGATCTTGTCATTTTCAGACATTGAATTTCCGATATTCTCTGCCATCGTAAGATTAGCAATGTACTTCTCTTCTTCGGCGGAGAACTGGTATTTTTCGGTGCAAAGCATCACCGGATAGGAAAATAGGGGATATACGGAATTCATTGAGTGATTCTAAAGCTCATGCCTGAATTGCGCAGCATGTTTTTTTAGTTTTTGATTCTGAATTGGTAGCCCAAAGCATTACTCAACTAGATCCACTGGGTAATCTAAGAATACCTTTGGCTAGTGGCCTAAAAATTCTTGCCGTATTGATGCTCATTTTCTGGGCTGAAATTGTATTGGAACGAAATTAGTCGGTGACAGTAGCCAAAAAAATTTGAGCAACTTGTTCGGTTTGTTTCCTGAATTCCGCTGTAGTCTTTGCTTTCTTTTTTACGCCGCCAAGGGCAGTGAGTAACAATTCTACAAATGACTTCGGTGTGAGAGGTGTATTTTGAAAGCTGGCTTCTCCCGATTTTTCAGCCTCCCTTAATACACTGGCCAGGGCAGTAACGAGTCTTGAAAATCCTTTCATCATCACATCTGCTGCCAGGCTCTGACTGGTATCCATTAGTTCCTCACCGTGAGGTGAACTAGAAACAGGTTCGTAGAAAACTTTCTCGAATACCAGTAGTGCATCTATAAAGCGGGTCTTAAGATTGCCATTTTTTGATAAGGTGACGATGGCGCTGTCAATTGCCTGGTTTAGTCGGAAAGTTACTAACTCGTAAAACAAGTTTTCCTTGTTATCGAACACTAAATAAAGTGCAGGGCGAGAAATGCCTGCGGCTTGAGCGATGTCATTCATCGTTGTGCGTCTATAGCCATATTGCGCAAAAACTGTAGAGGCAGCTTCAAAGACAGTGTCTTTTTTAGCCTTTGTCCGCGCTGTAGTCTGATTCGATTTGGCCATTGAGTAATATTTTAGAGCAGAGTGCACTTTAGAAAATAATAGTGTAGTATTGTGCCATTACAATCTGACAAATGGAACCTAATATGTCAGATTGTTCAAAAACTTTCGATGCAGGTAGCGAGATTTCAGCCTCTCACTACCTGTTTTTAGTGGTAATATTCATGCAATATCAGGCAGATAGGCTGGTGCAAGGTTCCTTCAAATTTGACCGTTGGAGAAAGTAATGAGTACTACTTTTAGAGTAAATGGCGTGCAGCAAACGGTAGATGTCGATCCATCTAAACCGTTGTTGTGGGTGATACGTGAGCAACTGGCGCTCACCGGAACAAAGTTTGGCTGCGGCATAGCTCAGTGCGGTGCCTGCACGGTCCAAATAGATGGGCAGGCTACGCGTTCCTGCGTTACTCCGATTTCCGCTGTTGAAGGCAGGGAAGTCACTACAATCGAAGGACTGGCTTCCGCTTCAGGTGAATTACATCCTGTGCAGCAGGCCTGGATTGACCATCAAGTACCCCAGTGTGGCTACTGCCAGTCTGGACAACTGATGTCTGCCTCGGCACTGCTTGCCAGCAACCCAAATCCGACCGATGCAGAAATAGACCAGGCAATGCAGGGCAATATTTGCCGCTGCGGCATGTACGGCCGAATTCGCAACGCCATCAAGGCAACCAGCGTTGCTTCTTCCGATGACAAACTTTTCTATAACGTAGCTAGTGTAGAGAAAACAGCGGAGGTGGATCATGGGTAAGTGGACTAGACGTGCATTTATAACAACCGGTTTAGTTGCCGGCGGTGGACTCGTCGTAGGAATCGCTGTTCGTCCTGGCAACCAAGTTAAAGGTCTTGCATCTAAAGTTGGAGAAGAGGGTGGTCAGTTAATTCACTCCTACGTCAAGATCGATACGGATAATGTAGTAACCGCAATCATTCCCCATTCCGAAATGGGCCAGGGTGTACAAACTGCGTTGGGACAGATGCTCGCCGAAGAGCTGGATGCCGATTGGGATCTAGTGCGAACGGAAGAAGCGCCGGCAATCGGTGAGTATGCTACCTACGCAGCGGGTCGAAGTTATCTGATGGCCGGGATGGATTTTTCTAATCTTGTCATTCCGACCGTTGATGGTTTGATGATGCGAGTTGCCGATACATTAAATCTGCAAATCACCGGTGGCAGCATGAGTGTGCGCACCACGGGAATCATTTCAATGCGAATCGCAGGTGCTGCTACCAGAGAAATGTTGCAACGAGCTGCAGCAGATAGCTGGGGTGTTCCAGTAAATGAAGTAATCACCGAAGACAGTCACCTGATCCATGCCGCAAGTAACCGAAGAGAGCCATACGCCGCTTTTGCAAATGAAGTTGCGCAGATGACTCCATCGCAGACCCCCACATTTAAAGATCCAGCCGATTACAAAATCGTCGGGACCCACAAGCCGCGCGTAGACATTCCAGCGAAAGTGGATGGCACGGCGCAATTTGCATTAGATGTGCGACTACCAGACATGGTCTATGCCTCTGTAGTTCGCTCACCGGTTCCCGGCGGCAGCATAGTCTCCGTTGATGACAGTGCAGCCCGAGCAATCGATGGCGTGATCGATGTCGTAAGAATTCCAGCTGCTTCCGTTGGCAGCATGTTGGGAGACACGCTTTCAAGCGAATCTGTTGCAGTTGTTGCTGACAGTTATTGGACTGCCAACAAGGCAATCCAGGAAGTACAAGTGCAATGGAGCGCAACAGGAAATGAGTCTGTCTCCAGTGACGGAATTTTCGCGCAGTTCGATCAGGATATTTCAGCTGGAACGGAACGCCAGACAGATCGTGTGCAAGGTGAAACCGAAGCAATCTTTGCCAATGCTGCAAAGGTAATTGATGCTGACTACCACGTGCCATTTTTAGCACACACTTGTATGGAACCCTTAAACGCCACGGCGATTGTTAACGCCGATAGCGCTGAGATCTGGGTTGGCTGCCAGAATCCATTGGGTTTCCGTAGAGACATTGCAACCATACTGGACATGGATCCAGAGAATGTCACTCTCCACAACCAATTGATGGGTGGTGGCTTCGGAAGAAAAGCTCGTCCCGACTGGGCGATGCAAACAGCATTTCTTGCCAGAGAAGTAGGACGACCGGTGCAATTGATCTGGTCCCGGGAAGAAGATGTGCGGCAAGATTTGTATCGACCTGCTGTTCAGAGTCGTTTCCGTGCTGCCTTCGATGCCAATGACAACATTCTCGCCTGGCAAAACACCTATACCAACAAGAACGAACCCATCGAAGCTCCACTTATTCCTTACGCTGTTGCAGCGCAGGATATTGGCTGGGTAAGTAGTCCTGTGCATGTCCCTTTTGGTGCGTGGCGTAGTGTGGATCATTCTCAGCATGGATTCTTTACCGAATCATTTATCGATGAAGCGGCTAGTGCTGCCGGTAAGGATGCTTTCGAGTTTCGTGCTGCATTACTCAACGACAGTCCGCGTCATCTAGCCGTGCTGACTAAAGTTGCGGAAGAAGCGAACTGGAGTCGGCCACTTGCCGAAGGAAGAGGTCGGGGAATTTCTTTGCAGGAATCATTCGGCTCCATCGTCGCACAAGTAGTAGAAGTCACGGTTGTGAATGGTGAAGTGTCAGTAGATCGAGTTGTTGCTGCAATTGATCCGGGTCTAGCGGTGGCACTGGATGGAATTGCGGCGCAAATAGAATCAGGCATTATTTACGGACTTACCGCGGCACTGCACGGTGAAATTACCATTGAGAACGGTGCGGTTGAGCAAGGTAACTTTAATGACTACGAGGCAGTTCGCATGAGTGAAGCGCCAGTCATTGAAACCCACGTCATCAATAGCGGACACGCTATCGGCGGAGCTGGCGAACCAGGCACACCCGGTATTGCACCTGCCTTAGCAAACGCAGTGTTCAACGCAACAGGCATTCGAGTCCGTCAACTACCACTTAAGAATTTTGACTTGAATATTCAAGCCGAAGAAACCGGTGTGGTTGCTTAAACGTCAACAGAAAATGAGTCAGAGTAGATTACGTAAGTAGCTTATTCTGGCTCGATTTCATTTCAGAGTATCACCTTCTTGAAAATCTTATCTCGCGCTTGGCAAATTACCAACCGCTGCTTCAAGTGGTGGGGAATATTTCTAGTCTTTCTTTTATTCATCTCAGCGATTGCTTTGATGACTGGCGTGTTAACTCTCGATGTTGATCTGGATTTGGTCATTGTTGACGATGTCACAAATCCAATGTTTGCACTCATCTTCTTTGCCTTAATCTTGTTGTTGGTTTTTTATCCGGTTCTGTTTGTGGTCGTATTACCAATAGCATACTTAATAAGTTTCAAAACTAAAGAAGCAGATTAAAAAATAGTAAGAACCAGTGAATAGCTTGAAGGATTAAGAGCGATCTCTTGCTTTTATCTCGGTGTAAGCCAAAATATCCTATCGACTTTCGCATGCTCACTAATCGTCGAGGTAAAGAAAACTGACTCTCCTTAAAGTTGACAACGTTACAAAAAAATATGGAGAAATCGTGGCGCTTGACGGCGTCTCCTTTTTAGTTGAACCCAATGAGATTGTGGCTCTGCTTGGTGCGAATGGCTCGGGTAAAACTACCTGCATTAAATCAATCTGTTCGTTAATCGAAACTGATGCAGGTGAAATCGAAGTCGATGGCACGAATATTCGACCCTCTCCTCAGTATCTCACTAATGTGGGCGCCGTCCTCGAGGGCGCGCGCAATGTGCACTGGCGCCTGACCACTCTGCAAAATGCGCAGTATTTTTCAACGCTAAAGGGTGGAAGCTGGGCTAAGTGTCGAAGAGTAGCTGACATGTTCATCGAGTTACTTGGCCTGGACGATCAGTTGGCATTGGAAGTCGGTAAGATGTCGACTGGCAATCGGCAAAAGGTGGCGATTCTCTGTGCGCTGTTGCATGAACCAAGTCTAATACTGCTCGATGAGCCCACAATAGGTCTTGATGTAGATACAGTTGCACAGTTGAAGGATTTTTTTGTCGAACAATCCCGGTCGCAAGATCAAGGTTTCCTGATTACTTCTCACGACCTCAATTTTATTGATGAAATCTGTGATCGGGTTGTAGTCTTGAGTGAAGGCGAGAAAGTCTTTGATGGTTCGTTGCCGAAACTCAAGCAACTGGTCCACCAGTTTGAGCTCATTCTGGAATCAACTTATGAATTCGACGGAGCTCAACAATCGAACCTGATGGAAGTGATTAAGGAATCCAATACTGGAATTGTTCGCGAAGCCAATAGCCTGACAATTCGTTTTAATAATGCACAAACGGGCATGGATATAGTAGGCAAAGCGCATGCGATGGGAATCGCGGCTGCTCACCTTGAAATAAAACGGATATCGATGGAGCAAGCATACCGGGAACTGGTGAAAGGAAATAGCAATGGCGAATAGTCTAGCTCGACTCTCCCTTAATGAATGCAAGCTGCAGTTTTATGAAATGCGCCAGTACTGGTTCGAAACTGTGTTTGGTCTCCTGTTTTTTTCCGGTCTCTTTCTAGCTTTGTTCTTCGGTATCAAGATTTTTATTCCAGATGATCAAAACACGCTCTCCCTGGATGGCCTGATGATGGGCTATGTACTTTTTGCTTTTTGTTCCGGCGCTTTCAACGCGGTGCCCGAAACACTCGGTAGCTATACCCAGAAGGGATTTCTCGAGCAGCTCTATATGACCCCTTCCGGCTTCACCAGTTTCTTGATTGCTCGAGTTTTAGCGACCCTGTTTGTCACTTTACTCTCAACAATAGTCCTTGCCTATTTTGCCATGGCAGTTTCAGGTAATTGGATCGATCTGAATTTGTTTGTATTGGTGCCATTGTTGTTTCTAATGTCGCCATCCATCATCGGCATAGGCATGATAATTGGTGGCATGACGCTTGTGTATAAGCGTGTCGGCATTGTTGCCAACCTTGCTATGTTAGGAATTATCGCCCTGGTTTCAATCCCGGCGTTACCGCCAAATCTAGCGAGCCTGCTTCCGCTTGCCCCCGGAGCGCACCTCGCGCGCATTGCCGTGCTTGAACAACAATCAGTGCCACTCACATATTTCTTGATTGTCATGCTGAACTCGGTGTTTTATCTCGCTCTTGGAATGGTTATCTATAAGCAATTTGAAAAAATGGCAAAGAGGAAAAATTTAGTAGGACAGTACTAATTCATTATTAAGCAATGGATTCCTCAATACTGATATTGGAAAGAATGTGCGACTGGGTTTTTTCACAAGTCAATAGATCTACCAGTTGTCTCTCAAACTTCCTAAGCTGACAAATACAGACTCCGGATCATTGGCTTGATCAGCAAACTCTTTCTGCAAATTATTAATGATCTCCGTGTTGTCCAGTCTAAAAAAGGGATTGATCTGCTTTTCTGTTGCCATGGTGGTGACGGTTCTATCTTCCGGGGTTTGATCTTCAGTTTCGGCTAATAAAATTTTAGCCGCTTCGTTATTCGGTTCTCGCGATAGTGAGAATCTCAGGTTGTTAACGATATAGTCGTGACCGGGATAGATACTGGTGTTGTCTGGCAGCTTCGCCAGTTGTTCTACAAAAGTCTTGTACATCACGTGCACATTGCCGCCAAATTTGCAGTTTCCAGAACTCGCATTGAAAAGTGTGTCTCCGCATAAAAGTGCTGCGTCTCCAATTTCGGATAGCAAACAAACATGGGCCATCGTATGACCCGGTGTATCGAGAACCCGTAATCGAACAGTGCTACCTACTTCAACGCAATCGCCCACACTCAATCCCACATCTACATCAGGAATGCTATCGATGGCATTTTTGTGTGCATGAATTTTTGCGCCGGTAGCGGCAACAACACCAGGATTGCCATCGATATGATCGAAATGTTCATGGGTATTGATGATTTTGACAATGCGACAAGATTGACGCTCTGCCTCAGCCAGGCATTTATCCACATCCAATGGATCGACAATAATTGCTTCGTTCGTATTCTCACAGATGATGAGATGACAATAGTTATTAAGCGAATTGTCCATGTAGATTCTGATAATTTTCATAATTCTATTTCCTCTTAATCGCTACTAGTCTTTTTGGTTAATGCCTGAAGTGACTATTTCTACCAACACATTAACTATTTTGACAATGAAAAATTCCGAATGATGCTTAGCTAATTGCTATCAAAGAACTTTAAGTGTTAAAAACGTAGTCTTAAGCATTAGATTAAAAATCCTGACTTTACTAGCTCATTAAGCTTAATCCTATTGATTTGAGTAACCGCAATTTAAGCGTTACCAAGAATCCAAAAAGGAACAATAAAATGATGATAAGACTATTTACAGTTTTCGCTGTGCTTTTCGGCTTCGGTTCACTGATATATTCACAGTCTGCAATGCCGCCAGGCAGATACATCGATGCTGATGACATCTCGAGCGCTCTGGCGAGTTCGTTAGCGGACAGGCCAAGTTTAGGCGTTAGTGGCATCGACAGTGGTGATGACTTTGCCGTTAATCTGATTCGGCGCACAACTGGTGCTGGAGCAATTATTCACGCCGATGCCACCGAATACCATTTCATCACCGAAGGTGCAGGGGTACTCGTTACAGGAGGTGTTTCGGTCAGGCCTGCCGGCGGAGGGTCGGCAAATATCGAAGGTGGTCATGCCCAGCGCGTAACTGTAGGAGATACAATTGTTATTCCACAGGGTACGCCGCATCAATATACCTCGGTAGAAGGAGTTGTAACCTACCTGGAAGTAAGATTTCATACTGGAAAATATTCAGGTGGTAGCAACTAGAATTTTACAAGGTCGAGTATTTTGATCGGAGAACTTTTCCGAAAATTAAAATAGTGCTGATTCTTTAGAAAGATTTTTTGTTTAAAAAATCTATCACTGTTGTTCCCGTGGTAATCCCACAGGAAACTTCTCTTCAAAATTCTCCGGTAGAAGATGAAGTAATCTATATTGTTTGCGATTCAATATGAAAAATATTACGGATGTAGTAACTAATAATTGATAGGATCGAGTATTCGTTCTCTCACCTCCTCGATATAGTCAATCTACTCTGATACTGTTTTTCAGAAATAAAGCTCATGCTATTCGTTGCTATTTAAAAGGATATAGGCCTTCACTCGCTTAGTTTTTTTATGCAGCTCCATCCAGATTTCCCGAGTCTCTTTTGTTTTTGATTTTCTTGCTCGAACCAACGCAAACAGTTCTAAGGGATTGATATCCAGTACCTGTGCTACCAACAAGCATTTTTCATCGCTCATTGCCCCTTCTCTTCTTATTCGGCTGATGTGTTGGCGGGAAATATCAAGGAATTTGGCCAACTCCGTGTCTGAGCTGAAGCCTTTCTTTTTAACAATTTGATCTAGATAAATTCCTAAATAACTCATAGTAAATTCTTGCCTAAGGGAGTAGGAAAAATACCTACATTCTTGTCAACTGGATACGTGACAAACTGAGGAATAAGGTACTTGGTAGCTTGTCGATTTATTAATTGACGACCTGAGTATTATGATTCTTAAAGTTTGTTGTGTTATACGTTGAGTAATAGTTTGTAGATTGTAGCCACCTATAACAATTCTTATGTCATTTAAAGTTAGATGAAATCATTTGCAGATGTGTTATTTGAGATAATTTCGCAACTTAATACAGTAAACAAAATATTAGAATCGAAAGAATTTATGTAATCAGCGTAAACATTCACTAATTTAAATGTAGACTCATTATGAAGACGAGCGGGGTTTGGCAGTACTTGTTTCCTTTTGACTCAGTGTCTGACAGCAAAGTTGTTGCGTTTGATTCGGCAACTCGTGCTCAAGTTAATTCCATACTCAAAAAATTACCTCTAATACTTCTGTCTGACATGGTGGTTGGCACCTATCTGTTTGTTGCGTTGCTTCTAATTACAGACAGTTGGTTACCTGCCATTTGGTATGGAATTCTCGCATCTACCTGTCTTGCACGCGGATTGTTTGTCTATGGCAATGATCGTAATCCACGGATATTTTTGAACACATTAAAAGCCAGGTGGTACTTCGTGTTTTCGGGAGCTCTGGTTGGAGGATTCGTCTGGTCTTGTATTTGGTTTTTCCTTCCTCCTGAAACGGGATTCGTTGAGTATGGCTTAGTTGTATTGTGGCAATGTGGGGTGCTTGCCGGTGCCGCAGCCTCTCTCTCTATTATCAGGAAAGTATATTTAGCCTTTATAGCTTCACCAGTAATTGTAACTTTTGTTTTTCTCTATTTTGACTCCAGTGGCGCAGCCGCGCTATTGGGTGGAGCGTTTTTGTCTTATGTTTTCTTTATAGTCCCCCTTGGACTGCATATTGGTAACGAGCTAAACCACGGAATTTTTCTTGGATTGACCAATACCAACCTTGAGAAGGAAATAAAACAGGACAGGAGAAAGCTCAAGCACCAGGAAACGCAACTTGTTGAACAAAATCTTCGGGAAAAAGGCCTCATTTCAGAAAAGATTCTAGCGGACAAGAAACTTCGAGCAGCGGCTGAGGAACGGCTATTGCTATTGGAGTCTATTGAAGAAGGAATTTTTGGGATCAATAGTATTGGAAAAGTTACGTTCGTTAATCCATCAGCGCTTAACTTACTTGGTTACAATGAAGACGATATCGTAGGTGAGCGCGCTTCAAAACTAATTCTCCGCCGTGGTGTTGATGCAGATGTCTATATCGAGTGCTCCAACGCGATGACGAATTGCTATCAGAAAGGAATTGCATCAACTGGTGTTTACAGCAAGTTTATTGGTAAAGAGGGGAAAACACTCCCAGTGCGATTCTCTTGCTGGCCTATTAGTAAGGAAGGACGAATTATTGGCGCTGTTGTCAGTTTTTCAGACATCACCAAACAAAAAGAGATGGAAGAGTTATTGATCCAATCCCAAAAGATGGAAGCTATGGGGAGAATCACCGGAGGCGTTTCCCATGATTTTAACAATCTGCTGACAGTCATCATGGGAAACTTGCAGTTCTTGAGAAAGCAGGCCGGTGCAAACCAGTCCATGTTGGAATTGATAAGCAAGATAATGAATGCAGCTCGCAGCGGAGCAGATTTGGTTAATCGGCTTCTTGGATTTTCTAAGGATCAAAAACTAACCTTAGAGTCCTATGACATTAACGGTTTGTTGTTGGAGATAGAGGGCTTTCTTGAACGCATACTTGGTGAAAATATAGTTTTGGAATTTAGTCTTAGTGATGAGGAATGCTTCGCCAAAACTGACAGTACGCAACTTCAAAACGCGATTCTAAACCTTTGCGTTAATGCGAGAGACGCTATGCATTCAGGTGGTAAGCTAAATATCTCTGCAAACAAAATTCGGCCAGACTGGGCTCCACTGGCCACAAAAACAGGTGCTGAATATATTGAGCTGACAGTTCAGGATAACGGAATAGGCATGTCAGACGAAGTGCAGTCACAGATTTTTGAACCGTTCTTCACCACCAAAGATACTGACAAAGGATCTGGTCTGGGACTTAGTACGGTTTATGGTTTCTTACAGCAATCTGGAGGTTACATAACTGTCAGCAGTGAAATAGGAAAAGGCACAGTATTCAAGATGTATGTACAAGCGACAAATTCCACCGAAAAATCAGAAGATGTTGTTGCTCTTGTATCTTCAGGAGTCAAGTATCAGGGAACAATCCTTGTAGTTGAAGACGACGACAATGTTCGAAGTGTGGCTGCTCAGATGTTAGTTGATGCGGGGTTTGAAGTGGTTACAGCAAAGGACGGAAAATCTGGATTGCAACAATTCAAAAACCACCCGGAAATTGATTTGGTTTTCTCAGATATCATCATGCCAGGAGGAATGACAGGGATCGAAATGGCAAAGCGCATATTGAGAAAGAGGCCAAATGCACCAATCTTGTTGGCAACTGGATACACTGAAAAAGTATTGAAAGACAGTATTCCCAAGTCAGGCAACGTCATCTGCGTAAGCAAGCCCTACGATACCAATGAATTGCCGAAGGTCGCACATTCGCTGATAGACAAGGTTGCATCATGAACATAACACCGGTAAACAACGACGCGCTCAAATTACTCGTTATCGATGATGATGTTGCAGTTTCAGACCTTATTGAATCTATTTCCAGGGACATGAAGTTTGCTGTCAATTGTGTCTATGACTATGAGTCTATTGGCAGTACATACAGAAGCTTTCAACCAGACGTAATTTTTCTGGATTTAATGCTTCCCGGATATGATGGCGTAGAAGTGTTGCATTATTTTGCGGAAGTCGGTTGCAAGGCCAAAATAATCCTGATCAGTGGTGTCGACAAAACTACCTTGGCCTCAGCAGGTGAAGTAGGTCGATTAAGTAATCTGAATATCGTCGGGACTCTTAAAAAACCTTTTCTTATTGAAGATGTCGAAAAAACTCTACTTAATGAAGCGGACTCAACTTGTTGCTTTAGCTCCACGGCTTTTCAGAATCTGTTTGGCGCAGGGGAATTTCGCATCCTGGGTCAGCCTTGTATGGAGATTAAATCAATGGCTGGGAAAGAAATGTCGGACGTAGATATTTCGGTCAACTGGTATGGTCAAGCTGGGAAGTCTTTTATCCTATCAGACCAGTTTCTGCCGATGTTGAGTGCAGTCGATATGGCAAGCGAGTTTGACCATACCATGCTGGAAATGACATTTGGGTTGTTTAGATCATGGATGGACCGTGGTATGGAATTTGGGCTCGTTATTCGACTTGATGACTCTTTATTTCTGGATGGGGGTTTATCAAGTTACCTGCTCAATTTGTCCAAGAAATGGGAGATACCTTCGAATCGATTAACTTTTGGAATTTCCGAATCGGTAGTTTCAAGTAAATCTGTCATGGTATTGGATGTATTGACTCGGCTCCGCATTAACGGTTTCAATATCTCCGCGGAAATCAGAAACCCAGAGACATCGGAATTGGAGCGATTACTGCACTTACCCGTTAATGAATTACGACTCTGTGCATCGCTGATACAAAGTATATCTAAGAGCGTGGAAGCTGAATTTAATGTTAGTACATTGATTTCTATATGCGATAAGCAGGGTCTGGCTACTCGCGCTGAAGGTGTTGAGAATGAAGCCACCATGAAGTTTCTCTATAGCTGTGGCTGCACTTCGGGTTTGGGGAGATTTTTTTCGGAACCGCTTAAGCTCCACGAGCTCGAAAATTTTGTATCCAATCCCAAAAAACCAGAAGAACTATCAATGCATGCTGTTAGTTAATTCCTAGCAACACTAAAATGTGGAAATAATGTACAGAAGGCTTATTCGCGTTTAGGTTCCTCAATTTCATGCTTGCCTGAGATTGGAGAAAATTTTCAGGACCGATGTTGAAGTTAGAGGGATTGGAAAGATTTAATCTATTGCAATTGCTCAAAGAAAAATTCTCCATTCGAAATTGTTTCCTTATTGTTATGTACTGTATATTCCAGTACAAATTCCCGCTGGAAATTTGAAAATAACAAGAGTCTTACTTTTTCTACACGGTAATGTAGCTGTGAGTGTCGGTATTCATTTGGGAAACCATACTCAGTTCGCCCATTGATTGAGGGAGAATAAAGCAGAATCGGCCCTTCCCATCATTGATGGAGCCTCTTTGAATTCACCCCATTTTTCAGATCCTTGCACTGCTTGACCCTCCACATACTAGCTGGGAGAATCCGAAGCAATAACTCCATCTATCCCACAATAACAAAAGAAGGGGCTCGCTAATGGTAATCCGACTTAAGCCCACTGTTTTCCTGCCTATTCTGGCGCTGCTTGCCGTCTTTTCGGCCAGTATTTCAGTAAATGCCCAGGAAATTGGTAACTATGAACCCGAGCCGGCCTGGGATGGTAATCCCGATCTCAATGGCATCTGGCAGGCAATTGGCACCGCGCATTGGGACCTTCAGGACCATGAGGCGAGTGCCGGTCTGCCAGAAATGGGCGCTATAGGAGCAGTTCCTCCTGGCGCAGGCGTAGTAGTAGGCGGAGAGATTCCCTACCAGGAAGCTGCGCTGCAACAGAAACAGGCGAATTGGGCTGGCCGACCGACGGCGGATCCCGAAACCAAGTGTTATCTTCCCGGCGTACCCCGAGCGACCTATCTGCCGTATCCTTTCCAGATACTGCAAGGCACAGACAAGATTATGATTGTGTATGGTTATGCGGAGGCGAATCGCACCATTCATATGGATAAAGAAAATCCAGAAAGAGCGCCCCTGGACACCTGGATGGGTCGTTCTCACGGCAGATGGGAAGGTAATACCCTGGTTGTCGATGCCCGTGATTTTAATGGAGAAGCCTGGTTCGATCGTGCAGGCAATTTTGCCAGCAGCGCACTGGTAGTGACTGAACGCTACACTCCAATAAGTCCGGATGCCCTATTGTATGAGGCCACTATTGAAGATCCCACGGTGTTTACTCGACCCTGGCAAATTCGCATGCCGTTGTACCGGCGCCTGGAGCCCAATGCCCGCGTAATTGAATTCAAATGTGTCGAGTTCTCCGAAGAGATTTTGTACGGCCATTTAATGAAGAATGAAGAAGAATAAAGAGTAGAGTAAGATTAAAACTGATCATTACAAAATAAATAGATACTTACAGATCACAACAGAATAGAAGACTAACTAATCGGAGGTTCGCACCATGAAGTGCCGTACCACAATCGAAAAAATTTCCACCAATCTGTTCATCTTGTTGTCGGGCCTGGCAATACCCTTTGCAGTCAGCGCCGCAACCCCGCATCACATCCATATTGCCTTATCTAATACCAGCGAAGCAGTGAACTGGTACCAGGAGCACCTGGATTGCGAATTGGCAGCAGGTCGCGACGATGTTGTAATTTGCGGCAACACCGAGATTGAATTTTTTCTGGGCCGCACAGTGGGCGGGAGCGAAGGGACGGGTGTTGACCATATTGGTTTTTCCGTACCCGATCTGGATGCAAAAATGGCCGAGCTCGAATCCGTCGGCGTCCGTGGTTCTGGTGTCAGACTTATCCGTTTCGATGACGGTGCATTAGTGCGTGATATTCCAGGCCTTTTCAAAATTGCTTTTATCACCGATCCATGGGGAACCAAAATAGAATTAGTGCAAGATGAAGAGTTGCTCGGCTTTCATCACATCCATCTAAACTCTGTTGATCCTGGAGCAGCGCTCGATTGGTATAGTCAGGTACTTGATGGCGAACGGGATATTCTGAAAGGAATGTTAGAAGGTGTGTTGTTTGATGACATTTGGTTACTTGCTACCGAGTACACCGATGGCCGACCAGGAATTACTCAAGGTCGCACTATCGATCATATCGGTTTCGAAGTGGCCGACCTGGATGCAGCTGCAGCGCGCATGAATCAACTCGATGTGGAATTTCGGCAGGAGCCTATGGTTCCAGATGGTGCGCGTACTGATGCCAAGCAAGCATTCTTGCTCGGACCGGACGGTGTAATGATTGCCGTAGTTGAATCCGGTTGGGCAGGTATCGAGGAAGAAGAATTTGTAGCCGACAGTTCAGAATCTACCGTGCTCTATGTAGTGCCGAGAACTCCCTGGGATGAGCCAGATCTACAAGGAATCTGGACAGCAGATGCCGCACACGGTATTCCCTTACAGCGTGGAGTCGATGCCGGTGAAGCCGGTGAATTGACTCCGGAAGAAGCGGCCGCACGTAGAGAGCGCGGAACTCTAAATAGTATCTGGGGTTACGACAGAGAATGGCGTGACACCACCCTTGGCTATGTTAAGACAGCGCCTTCTACCCAGATAGCCATGGTTGTCGATCCGCCTAATGGTCAATTGCCGGAAACAACAGCGGCATACAAACAGGTAGTTGCTAATGCGCCACCAAGAATCCCACCGCAACGCGCCAGAACACCGGTAGATTTGGGAACCTATGTGCGCTGCATTACTCGTGGTCCGGTTGGTATGATGATGCCAAGTATTTACAACAATGGTCTGCAGATCATTCAGAGTCCGGGCAACATAGCCATTCAGAAAGAAATGATTCACGAAACAAGAGTTATTTCCACCGAGCCTCGCGAAGGGTATGGGGATGGTCTCAAAACCTGGCTCGGCGATTCCCACGGTCGCTGGGAAGGTGACACACTCGTTGTAGAAGTGAGAAACCTGAATGGTAGAACTTCTTATCTGGGTTCCAGCGAAGAGATGAAGTTAACTCAACGGTTTACCCGTACTGGGCCTAATACCCTGGAATATCAATTCACGGTAGAAGATCCTGCAGTATGGACTGAGCCCTGGACTGGAATGTTTACATTCGTCAAAGATGACAGTCAGTACGAACTCGTGGAGTACGCCTGTCACGAAGGCAATTATGGAATGACGAATACTTTAAGTGCTGCCCGTACGATTGATGCGCGTGAAGCGGAAGAAGCTGCTAACGAAGAATAGTTAAGCGATTAAAATTAACCGAATAACGATTTACGAGGTGAAGCTAATGCGAATGCGTTTACTAATCAGTGTAATTGCTGCGATGGGTATGTCTCTTTTTGCTTTTACATCGATACAAGCCCACCACGCCTTCTCAGGCGAGTTCGATTCAACTCAGCCAATCAATTTGCGCGGCAAAGTTGTAAAAATGGAATGGATCAATCCCCATGCCTGGCTGCACTTAGGAGTTGTTAATGACAACGGCGTGGAAGAAGTCTGGATGATCGAAGCCGGCCCCCCTGGCGCCTTGGTGCGAAGAGGATGGAGAAAAGATTCCGTAATTCCAGGAATCGAATTAGTGGTGCAGGGTTATAGAGCTATCGATGGCACCAACAAAGCCAACGGTAGAGAAGTAACCTTTCCCGATGGGCGAAGACTGTTTGCTGGCTCTTCCGGAACTGGAGCTCCAATCGATGGATCTGATCCAACGGAGCAGTAAAGGAATTTCTGTGGTTGCCATCCATGGCGCGGCCAAAGAGTAATTTTTTGACTCCAGCCTCGCCGGGCCCTGCCACCAAGCTAAGCTTGGTGGCGCTCGAGCCGCGATCAAAGCTGTCGCTTTGAATACTCTTGCTCTTACCCTTGGCGAGTCGTTCACCTCACGCAAAGCTTGCGCTTTGTAAAAAACGCGAGGCCCACCCAACGGAAAACTAAATAGTCTTCTGCACAATAAAGGGCAAGTAAAATAGTAAAGGGGTCAATATAATTTGATTAGCTGATTGTGGGTCAGAATCAAATTACTATGATTCCTTTGTTGTGTTACGTAAATGTACTCCGAAATTTCTCGAACCAACTCGGCGGATATTCAGTAATCTGTGCAACCAATTCATCAATCCAATAGATAAGATAAAATTGTCGATTTAAGATGTGCAGAATTTATTGCTGAAGATTTGCTAGTTGTGGAAGTCGAAAGCAATGCTTTTCCTACGATCCCTTTCTATTCAACTGATTTTGTAGACCAATACTCAAGTTTCGTTAAGAGATTGCTGCTCGATATAGGTTTGGATAAATAGTCATTCATTCCCGACTGCAGACATGCTTCTCTATCGGAATCGGCAGAATTTGCAGTCATCGCAATTATCGGATTGCTATAGCCTTTTTCGCGAAGCTTTATTGTTGCTTCTGTGCCTGACATCTTTGGCATCTGCATATCCATCAGAATAATGTCGTACTCAGTAGCCATAGCCTTAGTTGCAGCTACGTCTCCATTTTCCGCTTGATCTACAGAAATGCCAGATTTTTCCAGTATATGAGTCGCTAGTTTAGCGTTTACAGGATTGTCTTCCGCCAGAAGTACATGAAGTCCTTGTAGATCGATGGAGTGCAGTTCTGGCTTCGTCGTGGACGCTGTAAACTCACCTTCAGTATAAGGAATTGTCAAGGTGAAAGTACTGCCAACGCCTGGTTCGCTCTTAGCAGTTAATGTACCTCCTAGTAGCTCTGCAAGTTGTTTTGATATCGTGAGCCCGAGACCGGTTCCGTCAAACCGACTAGCTGCGTTCGATTGTGCTTGTTGAAACGGATCGAAGAGTCTTTCGAGAGCTTCACTTTCTATTCCGATGCCATTGTCAGTAACATCGAAGCAAAGGGAATCATCAGCCTGATGAACTTGGATATTCACTTTTCCTTTTTCGCTAAATTTTACAGCATTAGTGATTAGGTTAATCAGAACCTGAGCACAGCGATGACGGTCGGTAACTATGTATTCAGCCACGTCATCATCGAGATCGATTGAGACATCAACCTGATTTCTGATTGCAAGTGGATGGATGATAGTTAATATGCTTTCCAGTTCACTGTTTAGTTTAAAAGGCTCGGGCCTGATGCTGATTCTATCCTCACGTAGCTTGGCGTAGTCGAGCACATCGTTAACAATATTGAGCAACATCTTTGATGACTGATAAATATGATCAAGAAATTCCTTTACCTTTCCAGGTTCATGCTCCTCATTGATGAGCTCGCTATATCCGATTATTCCATTTAGAGGTGTGCGAATTTCATGGCTCATGCTCGCGAGAAACCGCTGCCTTTCAGCAGCAATTTCTGCCTGAACTTCCTGAATGCGCATGCGGTCACCGATTCGTCTTACTACAGCGAAAATGACCATAACCTGAGCACCGACAGCAATTGCCATCACTACTTGTTGGCTGGGTGGGCTAATAAAAAGCAACACGAAGGGCAATGAGACTAGGGCAGCAGATGCCACTAAGAATCTAGATGCCGCGTCACCTCGAATCGAAGATATCAGGCTAGTGGTGACACCGAAAAAGCCTGTAGCTATTACAAATACAGCAGCAGATGCGTTACTCACTGGAACGAAAACAGAAACTGCCATGTAAACGAAGCTTGCCCAAAAACAAACTTTCAATCCTTTTAGAAAAAAGTTTCCTGCCGCCGATTCTTGTAAAAAGCACCATCCGAACCACGCAGTTATTAGGCTTGCCAAAACGATTAGATGATTGCTTATTGCGACTAGAATTGTTGGGATTGCAGAGTTCGACATGAGATCTCCATATCCCCACGCTGAAACAACTGTTAGCAACCAAATTGTCAGTGTAACGGAAAGCCTTCCTGCATGTTGGTCTCGGAAAAATACTGAAAGAAACAAAGCGAGAACTGCCATCAATCCCATCGATCCGTAAAACATACCATCACGAAGAAGTCTTCCAGTTGTTATTGAGGATCCTTCAGATCGAGTTAACAACTGAAACGGAACTTGCGATCCGGGGGAGATTTCAAGCTTAACTAGCAATTCGCTACCCCAATGAATATCTAGAGGAATCATAAATTCAGGATTCCAAATTGGGCGTTCATCGGTGGGAAGCAAATCACCGCCTACGGCGAGTTCTGCAGAATCATCTATCGAATAGATCTGGTAAGCGAGTAAATCGGAAGTCGCAAAGTACAGTATTTCGGTGTCGCTATTTTCTAATTCGAGATGTAACCAGGCAGTTGTATCTTCAGACCGTATCGTATCGCTTAGTAGTTGTGAGTCTCCCATCGCTGCGGCTTGCACCGCCGAGGCCCAATCGACTGCATCAACAAGATAACTTAAGTTATCCTGCGCCCAGGCTTTAGTGCAAACCATGAACATCATGAGCGTGGCTACAGATAATACTTTGGGTGAGCTAAAAATTGTCACGAAATTTGCGGGCAAACGATAACCGAACTAGTTTATTGATTAATTCAAGTATAGATGGTGAATGCGCTGGTGACCGCAAGTTTTTAGGGTCTTGAGTAACTCAAAAATTCGACGGAATTCATCTAATAGTTGGGCTAGATAACTATGCGATGATAGTTCTCGAGATTGGAATCGCTTTATGGCTTTTTTAATACAGAGATTTCCATTTCTTTCTAGTTATACTTTTAAACCAATCATTTTTGCGCAATGTCAATTCTCAATTATTCCTATTTAAAAGTATGTTATTAGCAAGCAAATGTTTTCGAATTTAAGCAGCTGGCTAATCTGATTACTTGACCAAAGCTTTTGTGCATGGCAATTGTGGTTAGAAATGCCATTGTCAGTATCAAAGTATTTACAATTCGATTGAGAAGAGTGTTAGTCAAGCCAATATGTATTCTGCGACTTGGAATGGTTTCGATGTTTACACAGATATGCGCATTCACAAACCACTAGTACGTTCACGCGCATCTAGGTGAGCTGTGTTGGTTTATTGATGACAGCGTGCAAACGGATACTCATTTTATTGTAAAATTGGCGATTGCGAATATTGGAAATAGTCTTCTGGCAGTAGATGGCATCTTCGCAGAATGTTAAGGATAAACCACAAGGTTTTTTCCTTCCAAAAATGTGTCAATGTGAGTAATCGCCGAGAACACTAAAAAGGAGAATGCAATGCGAACAATTATTGCTCTAGTTATACTATCCGGGGCCCTTTGTGTGGTACCTGGCTCTCTAGTAAGTGCAGCAGAAACGATAAGTGATGACTTAATCGCGCAGGAGCTTGAGCGAGCTACTACCGATCCCGACAGTGAAGTACTTTTTTACGTTGAGGCACCTATTAATGAAGTATTTGATTTTCTGGTTAGTCGTTTGGCAGATTTTTCAGCAGATGTAAGTAGCGCGTCCTTTAACCATTCAGCCTCTCTTTCCCCCGGGCAATTGGGAGTGGGCTCCGATCGGATAGTCAATTTGGATGACGGAAAGATGCTGGTGCATCAGTTTCTCAGCGTAAATCGACCTGACTCTTTTGCTTATCTTACGGACATGGAACGATCCACCGCCGATATCCCGATTGATTATTCGATTGTCTATTACAGATTGACGGCTAACGGTGATAGTCAGACGATCATGAATGTAACGGCTGTTTACAAATCCAGCTCCAGTCTACTCTCAATGTTTGTGCGTAGAGCGTTTAATTCCGCCTTGGAGGCTGACTTTAGTAAAGCAACAGAGATTTTGGGAGCTGAGTAGACTACCGATCTATTCAAACCCTTGTATATTTGCTATCAAAACTTTACTCATCAAGGAAATCTTGAATCACTACATGGAGTAAATCTGGCTTTTCCTGGTGAATAAAATGAGTGGCTCCAGGTACAACAAATAACTGGCTATTAGATAATGATTCATGCATTTCTAGCGTGTGGCGAATTGAAACATCATAGTGATCACCGACAATAACTAAAGTAGAGATGCTAATGCTATTTAAATCCTCGGTACTTAGATTAGGCGATGTGGCCCACATAGTTGCCATCTCCCGAAGATGCGTTTCGAAATCATCCAGGTTTTCTCGACCGAGTAAATAATGACGAATCGCCATACCGGGAAAGCCATTCGGATCGATTGCCTCCTCATCATCTGCATCCCACGTTAGGTTTAACCAGCCGTTGCGTTGATCTGCAGGGTAGCCCTCGAAATTATAAACCGCACCGTGGATAATCAGTTTATCTAATCGGTCTGGGTACAGGTGCGCGACCATCAGCGCGGTAATGCCACCATCGCTTTGACCAAAAATATGCGTTTTATCTATACCTAGACTATCGAGTACTCCTACCACGTCACTTGCCATGAGTTCGTAGCTTATTAGATTTTCCGACGCTGAACTTCGTCCCTGTTCTCGAGCATCAATGGCGATTACTTTGTAAGAGTCTGAGAAATACGCTATTTGGGTGCGCATATCTTCTCTTGACATCATGCCACTGTGAAGTAATACAAACGAATCACCAGTTCCAGCAACTTCATAATCAATCATGACGCCATCGGCGGTCAGATAGGTATCTGCGTGGTAGATGCTTGCTATCACACAAAATAAAATCGTCGTAATAATTTTGCTAATTATAGTTTTCAATTCGATACTTAGTTTAGTTGCGGCTTTAGACTTCAGAGTTTAATACAATTACACACCTGTTATTAGCGATTTCCAAAACCGTCGTCGACGCTTATGTCTAATAATGTTGGCCCTTGGCTTTTAATAGCATCTTTAAGCGCTGATGGCACTTCGGCTGCAGTTTCAATTCTTCTCGCTTTCACACCCATCGATTCTGCCAAAGAAACGAAGTCGATTTCCGGTGAATGGAAATCCATTCCAATGAATTGGTGATTGCCGTGAAAGGCGATTAGTCGCTCTTTGAGAATTCGGTAGCCGCGATTATTTAGAATGACATAGGTGATCGGGAGTTCGAGATTAGCGGCAGTCCACAGCGCTTGAATGTTATACATGGAGCTGCCGTCTCCAATCACTGCAACCACTGGCCGATCCGGAAGTGCCAGTTGGATGCCAACCGCACCTGCGACCGCAAACCCGATTCCACCGCTGGCAAGCCCATAGTAATTTTGTGCATCACGTCTTGCTAAATAACGGAGCAAGGTCCCGGCCGAAACCAGGCCTTCGTCCACCACTACAGCGTTAGCTGGAATTGATTCTGCAATCTGCAACATCAACAGCTCGGGATCGATCGGTGTCGAGTTAAGATCAGCAGACTTCACTAAGACTTCACGCTGTTGTTCTCGCTGTGTAGACCAATTTCGTTCCCGAAGTTCGGCGAGTGTTGTTTGAGTTTGTGTATTGCGTTCTGAAGTTTTCTTAGATTCAACTATTGGAACCAGAACTTGCAAGGTAGTTTTAACGTCGGCGCGGATAGCTAATTCAGTTGGATAGTTTTTTCCCATCTCCCAATCACGCAGTCCGATTTGAATTAAACTAGTGGTTGCTGGCAGCGGATCTATTTCACTAAAAACTGACATTCTCAACACGTCAGCACCGACGCAAATCATCAGATCATAGTCTTCGAGCAGCTCCCGCGCTTGCGCTTGCACGCGAGGAATACCTCCCATAAAGCAAGCATGTTCTGAATAGGCATGGGCTGCATAAGGAACAGATTGCTGATAGATCGGAGCGCCAAGTGCTTCGGCAAGATTGCCAACTTCTTCCAGTGCGTTGTGGGTCGCCACTTCGTGACCACTAACTATAATTGGCGATTTTGCCGCTAATACGCGCTTAGCGACGGCTTCTAATACTGTATCTGTTGGTCTTGCACTTGTGTCGACTCGCGTTGCGCTACCGAGATTGAGCGGCCTTTCTTCATTTAGTATGTCTCCAGGTAAGGAAATAAAAACCGGACCTGTCGGCGGTGTCAAAGCAACCTTAGCGGCGCGGTGCATGATGCGTGGTAAATCCTCCAAGCGTGTAACTTCAACTGCCCATTTAACCAATGGCGCCGCGATTGGCACGAGGGGGTCGTAAAGCATAGGTTCGGTCAGTCCATGACCCTGTTCTTGTTGGCCGGCGGTGAGAATAACAGGGGAGCCGTAAAATTTAGCGTTATAAAGCGAGCCCATAGCATTGCCGAGTCCCGGTGCCACATGGACGTTGCAGGCAGTCAACTTTCCTGAAGCACGGGAAAAGCCGTCGGCCATTGCCACCACAGTCGCCTCCTGCAATCCGAGGACGTACTGCAATTCCGGATGATCCGGTAATGCATCCATGATCGGTAATTCCGTCGTTCCTGGATTACCAAACAGATGCGTGACGCCTTCTTGCTGTAAGAGCGAAAGAAACGCAGATTTTCCTGTTAGGTTTTTCGTTGATTGCGAACTCAAGACAAACTCCAAGTGTGATTGCTGCAGATTTCGAAAAGGGATTTTAACTTCCTGGTTTATAAACTCCGAATCCAATCCTTAGAAACAACTTTAAGGATAATCTGCTGCTTGAATATTTTGCCCAGTTACAAAGTTGTAGGAATCGACAATCAGTTGAAAGATTGAGTCTAATTCTTCCGTAGATTGAGGTGTGTAGAGTAATACGAAGCCTTCCCAAAGACTATCGCCAGCCCATGGATGCATGACTGCCCATTGTGCGTGCACAGCATCGTTGGCCCGCTCAAATTCCAAGGCGGCATGTAAACTGCCATCGGGATGGATATGAGCAAATTCTCTTCCGCCGATAACAGCATCTGGTTGGACGACATTTATATTATCACTTAACCACAGCCCCCAGGAGCCAGGCAGAGAAGAGACTGCCACCTGTTGCTCGACTTCAGGTAGGCTGTAAACTCTCCGAAATAATTCGGAATTTACGGCTTCCACCGGTTCTACTCCGATTTGAGTGTGCGGGATTCCGCTAGTTGTTAAAGGTCGAATACCGGGACGTGCTGGTAAAGTCCTATAAACTAATTCTACTTCTTTCAAGTTGAAAACAATTTCTGGGGATTGCGATACTAATCCCAGTGTTGCCGCATACACTTCTCCTGATTCAAGTTCGATCTGGTCCAACTCGAGTGTTTGTGAGATGGAATCGTATGATCCGGAAACAGAGGCACCTTGTGCCGCATCAAAAATCTGCTCCAACACAAACTGATATTCGTCGTTCAACTCGATACGAAAGAGCAGTTCGAATGCACCAGATCCAGCAACATTGATCCTAGGCACCATTAAAATGTCACTCTCAATTAGAGAGCGTTGTGCTTGAATTGGGTGGGAAATGCAGAATACCAGCACAAATGTTAAGGAAACGATCCTTCTCAAGTGAGAGTACATCGTTTGATGCCTGCGGCTTGGTGCGCGGTTTGTTCTAATAATAATCGGTGGCCTGGAAATTCTGTCCAGTAAGATAGTTATAGGAATCCGTTATTATCTGGAAGATTGAATCGAGTTCGTGAATAAAGCGCGGTGCGTAAATCAAGATATAGCCTTCCCATCCTTCCTGAGCAGCATTGGGATGAAACACTGCCCAGCGCGCGTCTACTGCATCGGCTGCCCGAAGTGGATCCAGTGAAAGATGCATCGTGCTATCGGGATGAATGTGACCAATTGGCTGGCCAAGCAGGGAAACTTCCGGATGAATAATTTCAATATCTTCGTTTACCCACATATCCTGAGAACCCGAAAAAGTGCCGCTTACTGAGGTTGCTCGCTGTTCCAGTCCCGGCAGGCTAAAAATTCGCCGATACATTTCGGTGACAACGTCCGGCACCGGTTCAGCGCTAATCTGGAAGTGTGGCACACCATCAGTCGTTTCAGGTCTCACGCCGCCTCGGTTAGTTAAGGCGGTATACACCAAGTCCACGCTTTGTACTCTGAAATCGACCTCTGGAGAATCGGATACTAATTCCAGTGTGGCGGAATACACTTCGCCATTCTCGAGCTCCACCTGGTCTAACTGGAGAGTTTGTGCGATTGAATTATAAGTGCCCGAACCGGTGGTATCTTCGGCCGGATCATTGGCTTGGTCCAACACAAACAGGAATTCGTCGCCAGATTCGATACGAAAGACCAGCTCGTAGGCCAGAGCGCCATCGATATCGACTCGGGGGATTGTCAGCAAATCACTTTCAATTTGCGAGCGTTCTGCCAATGCCGACTGGCAAAAACTAAATGTTAGAACTATCGCAAATATTATTATTTTTCTAATCAGCAGGTGCATCAAGAAATTCCTGCGTTTAAATACGAGGACAGGCCCAAGTCTAGCATTATTGCTGTAGTAGACAACAATCAATTGGGTCAGGCTGATCGGATTTATACTGCCAGCAAGACGAAATTGTGAGTTAGTGACTCGCTGCCTGATTAAACGAATTCACAAATCAAGCGCGAATAACTCTATGGAACGACTCCTATTATCGAAACAAATTTCTAATTATTCAGCGCGAGCCTAATCTAAATCATAGACCTCGCCAATCTGGAGTTCTTGGTCACTCGAATTAACTATGCGTACAAATCGCCACGGGCTGCCAATATAGGGTACGTCGTAGTCTGTGGGAATTTGCTCATCTATATAGCATGCTGCCCAGCTCTGATTGTCGTTGCTGACTTCAACTTTAATGGCTTGTTCCGTGCTCGTGCGATGAACTCGCAGATCTGCTTTATAACCATGATCTTCAATATGCCTCATACCAAAATCGAAACTGACGTTTGCGCCTGGCGCCAGAGTAATTTCCGCTGCGCCCGCTCCTGTCACAACGCTTCCCTGTGCGGTTTGGCGCTCCAGAGAACCAGGCTCGGCCATACGATTTCTTAAGAATGAAGTCCAGATGGAAACCAGGAAACACCACAATAGAATCAAACTGAGTATCACTGTCATTAATACCAGCAATAAGGCTAATCGTTCGGAATATCGAATCGGAGTGGAAGCGTCAGCAAATACAGCGAGCAATATATTTCCTAACACATAGGTTATGGCTATTGTGCTTAGTGCAACCATAATCCAGAAAATCTGCTGTAGTACGGCGTGCTGTGCGATCTTCAGAATTAGATAAATATAGATAACGAGTAGAGGACCTGTGCCGGTCAGATACCAAACTCCCGGCCCCGCTGCCGACGAATTGAAACCGGCAAACCGGAATACTAGCGATACCATAAACATCATTGTTAGATACCAGAGGATGGGTTCCGAGTTCCATTGGATAGGGATATTTTTGCGTTTCGTTCCCAAAAACCCATTAAAGTAAGCGAGCATGCTGATATAAAGCCCGCCTGTAGCTAGTAGTGTGAGAGTGAACAGATCACCGGGAGTTGTCATTTAGTCTTCCTTACAGTGCGTTGTAGGTTAGTGATTATAACAGTAGAGGTCAGGGTACTGTGGTCACCTAATTCCAGTACTAGCTCTCAGCAGCAGCATTCTCAATTTAATTTCGGCTAATCGCAACATTCTCTATGGATAAACAAGGGACAAAATAGGGCAGAATCAGAGGAAAAAAGGGGTTCTGAGTAGTTAGTTTTTAGCATAAAGATAGGATCAATCTATTCTAATTCCTTATATCGACCAGTTTGCCTGCTGAATCCAATCTTTGATAACAGAACAATCAACAATCTGATCCATACAAGAACAGCTCAAAAGTCACTAGGTGACAGACCTCATTATTAGCATCGAATAGTAACAAGCAGAATAATTTACAAAGTTTGAATCCAAGGTGTCAGATTGATTTGAAACTATAGTCTCGAAAAAATCAGCTTCCTATTAGGTAAGACAAGATTCGAGTGTTTTCGCTGTATGGAAATACATGGTTCAGAACAACCATACAATTATTCGAGTCCATAGCATAGAGTAGTTGCTCCAGTAAGGGTGCGTCATCGGGATTGTTTTATAAGTCCTGAATATCCATAAGATGTCTGAAATTTTGCTAGCACTAATTTGGCTTGTCACGTTGATGACCGAGGAGATTCAGTATGATTAAAGAAAATGAAAAAGCGGAAAATGAAAAATCAAAATCTAAGAAGAAATATTCGCGACGAGTTCTTCTGCGTAATGGCAGCGTACTTGCTGCTGCAGGAATTGGAGCGACCATTCACGCCGACGACGATGACCATGAAATACTCAGCTGTGAATTAAACCTTAGTCCAAGGTATTACCCACTAAATGATTTCTCTCCCGAAATTGATCTCGCCGGAAAATTTGCAGTAGTAACTGGGGCATCCAGAGGTATAGGTCGGGCGACGGCTGAAGCTCTCACTGCACAAGGTGCTACCGTGATCGGCACTTCGCGAAATGTGAGTAATGTACCAAATCCATCGCCAGATTTTGACCTGCTTGATCTCGATGTCACATCAGGTGTTTCAGTCAACGGCTTTGTCGACGCGCTACTCAATCATCCGTCCTATCCTGGTCAAATCGATATTTTGATCAACAACGCAGGCAGATACATTATCGGTACCTTGGTACCGCCACCTATTGCTCCGAATCCGGCGCAATTCTATACAGAGCAAACAGCACTGGGCATGGAAACCAATTACAACGGCCAGATTCGGGTTACCAATGCTCTGTTACCTCACATGGCAATGCAAGGATATGCACGCATTGGATTTACAGTCTCAAGTGCAGGATATCTGACTGGCGGCACGGAATTCGGTGAAATCAATGCAGGCCTCAGTTTCTTTGCAACTTACTCCGCCAGTAAACGCGCACTTTTAGCTTACGCAAACAATCTGCGTATCTTTTTAAATCTCTCCGGCAGTAATATACAAGTTTCGACCATCAATCCTTTCCTTATTAATACCGGGCTTGTAGATGGAACGAATCCAGTCTTTACTGAGCCGGTCGATGCAAATGGAAATGCACCGTCCAATCCGATCCTGCAACAGGGTCTGGACCTCTATCGGTTTGCATTCCAGACTGCGATTCCTGCGTCTGTGGTAGGAGATTCCTATGTGCAACTGCTGACATCAGCTCAACCGGCTGAAAATGTCATAGTTGGTTCCCCGGATGAGCCACTGGCTACTCAAGGTGGCACCGAACTAGTAAATAGCATTCTCATGCAAGAGCACGATCAAGCTGCAGTGCAATTCGCAGCATCGCCAGTTCTTGAGAACGACGACGACGATGGTGAAGATGATGACGACGATGACTAGCTAATGTTTGAGGAGTTTGAGAAAAAACGCAGTAAACTTGAGGGATTATGTTCGGATTAGGGTTGGTGGTCATTGGTGATCAAAACTGCTTGGAGCAATTCGCACAGCCATAGCTTAGTCGAAGGCCAAGCATATGGAGGTGCGGTTGATTCTAACCATAGACGTTCGGCAATTTAGCAGAACATGGGTCCGTTTCGAAAATCAACCTAATCAAGTTGCTCAGCATTCAACCAATTGAAACTTTAAGGGTGGTTTAAACCCTAAACCATGCACTCTGTTTTCGAAGTTAGCGAAGACAAATAACGGGCGATCTCTTCTGGAGCACTTTGGGCGGCAATCGCTTCAGCTTGAGGATTGTAATTCGTATTGGTGTTGACATCGTAAGTCCAATATTCACCATTCGCATCAAAAATTATTTCGATACCTGCAATGCCGATATCGTTCTGCTGTAAGAATTTTTCATAGGCATCAATATTTGGGATTAGAAAATCATCCCGTATCCTAAATTTATTCGCTTCTTCGGTCGGGCAATTGGAATCGAGTTCACAAGCTTCAGCCGGACATAACTCGAAACCCTGTGAAGTATCAACTTCCACACAGTACAAGTATTTTCCGTTAACGAATTCCATGCGAAAAATCGATTGCGAGGGTGCATCGATGTATTCCTGCAATAGAGTAATACCATCCGGAGACTCATCGAAGTAATCACCATAAAGATAATCTTTTAACGCAGCATGATTATCGAACTTCATTACACCGAGACCTTTGCCTGCACGATTGTGTTTCGTAATCAGAGGAAAACCAATTTGCTCTGCTCCGGCAAGCAGCTGATCTTTTTCAATTGCACAAAAAGTTCTTGGCGTTTGTATCAAAAGCTTTTCCAATTCCTGGTACTGACGCATCTTGCTGATTTCAAGATCCAGCGCTTTAGGCCCATTAACAACTGTTCTGCCATGACGTTCCAACCAGGCAAGAATTCCAGCCATCAATTCTGGTGTGTAGCGATGACCTCTAGTGTGGGAGGAAGCGCTCATTCGATTCCAATAAACCGCCTCGGGAGGGATACTGGAAAGATCAAGACTCATATCCGGTACGTACCAGATCAGGTATTCAATATTGAGCTTTTGCAGGGCAGTCTCGAATGGTTCAATCCATTCATTGTTCTCATGAATAATGATTATCATAGGGAAAATAGGGGGTTCAGCTCGATTCGATCAAGCTGCTCTCAGTTTCTTAGGGGAGGGCTATCCTATACTGTTTTTCTTCAATTTTTAAGACTGTTTGCCAATTAAGCTAATAGGGTCAGAGCTAGAAACAAGAAGTTTTGTAGTCGAAAAGTTTCAATGAAGCAACAGTTGGCAGTAGACAATGTTCTGGGGGATTATTAGGGTTGGTTATCAACTTTAGTCAAGTAAATCGGAGCTGTTCATGGATTACTCTACAATCCTTTTCGACCTGGAAGATAACGTTTTAACAATAACTTTGAATCGGCCTGAAGTGCTAAACGCATTTACCCGCGGCATGATGCACGAGTTAATTGATGCCTTCGACAAGGCCGATGCCGATGACAATGTCCGCGCGATCATTGTCACTGGAGCAGGTCGAGGTTTTTGTGCCGGTGCTGATTTATCAGAAGGTGGTGATACCTTTAATGCCGACGCCCGCGATGATCGTGAAGATGGATTGCAGCGCGATGGTGGTGGTCGTTTAACACTGCGTTTATTCGAATGTAAAAAACCAATTATTGCCGCTATTAATGGCCCGGCCGTTGGCATCGGTGCCACGATGTTATTGCCGATGGACATTCGGCTTTGTTCTACAGAAGCAAAGATTGGTTTTGTATTTTCCCGACGGGGCATAGTGCCGGAAGCCTGTTCCAGTTATTTTTTACCGAAAGTGGTTGGCATAAGCCAGGCACTGGAATGGTGTTATAGCGGCCGTGTGTTTCCAGCTGATGAAGCATTGGCCGGTGGATTGGTGCGAAGTGTTCATGAGCCGGATAATTTGCTGTCAGCAGCCAAAGTCATTGCTCGAGAAATTGCTGACAATACCTCTGCGGTATCAGTGGCATTAATTCGGCAGATGATGTGGAAAATGCTTGGAGCAGATCACCCGATGGAAGCGCACAAGGTTGATTCACGTGGTATTTACTTCTGCGGTAAATCGGCTGATGTAAAAGAAGGTGTTGAATCTTTTCTTGAGAAACGGCCAGCTAACTTTCCACTTAAGGTAAGCAATGATATGCCGGAATTTTTTCCCTGGTGGGAAGAGCGTGAATTTTCATAAGACCAAGTAGAAACCAATTCGTTTTGTTGGTGCTAAGATATTGGCTCTTGTGCATGTTTCTAGCTAACTTGTCTATGTACGGCGCAGATCTTATTGCCGTCCGGATCACGTAAATAGGCAATATATAAGTTGGCGGAAATGCCTTTGCGCAAACCCGGCGGTTCCTCAATGGCTTCACCCCCGTTGGCTATTCCGGCTGCATGAAATGCGTCTACTGCTTCAGTGGTTTCGGCGCGAAAGCCGATTGTCCCTCCATTGGCATGACTGGCTGGTGCGCCATCAATCGGCAGCCCGACGCCGAATGTTCCGTATTTATTCAAGTAGAATGCGCGGCCTTTGGAGTCAACAACACCAGGGTCGTACCCGAGCGCACCGAGCACCGTGTCATAGAATTCTATGGCTTTTTCAGTATCGGTTGTGCCGACCATTACGTGATAGAACATAAATTATTTTTCCTGCTTGTAAGTTTCTTGAGCGAAATTAACCACCGATAGAACGAAATAAAAAAGAGCCAGGTATGTTTAGTTGATTTTTAGTTCAGAGCTATATAATAAATCCGTCCTTATTTAACATCATTCTGCAATTTCTACGGCAAGCTGGTCTTCTTCTACCGCATCACCTTCAGCGATATGAACTGCTGCCACTTCTCCGGAAACGGGAGCTTCGTAGGGAACTTCCATTTTCATCACTTCAAGAATAAATAGAGTGTCACCAGCTTCTACTCGCTCACCTGGTTTTGTCAGCACTTTCCACACCGATCCACCTGTTTCCAATTCGATCTTTGTCATGCCTTAATAATCCCCTACTGTGGTTATGGACGAACGGAAAATCTTGCCGGTCCGAGTAATCCTGGAAGCAATGGTTGAATACGATCGATCCATCGACAAAGTTCTATTCTGGTTTCGCGAGGATCTATCAGGTCATGCACTCCAAGTGCCTCCGCTCGTGGAAAAGGAGATTGCTTCGCCGCCAATTCTTCTTCCAACTCTTTGCGTCGCGCTTCGGGGTCGGGCGCCGCGGCGATTTCTCGCTGGAACGCAACTGCAACTCCTCCCTCAACAGGTAAGGGCCCGCTCTCTGCCGATGGCCAGGCAAGTACATATCCTTCAGGTCCGTAATGAGCAGCCTGGGCAACACCAAAGGAACGCCGAATCATTACAGATGCCCAGGGCACGGTTGTCATTGCTGCGGTAAGAACCGCAGATGTGCCGTGTCTGATAGTCGCCTCTCGTTCAGCCTGACTACCAATCATGAAACCGGGTTCATCCACCAAACTGATGATAGGTAGGCTGAAGGTTTCACAAAGTTCCATGAAGCGCCGTGCCTTATGTGCTCCGTCCGCAGTCATCGAACCGGCAAGAAATTTACAATTGTTTGCCCAGACACCTACTGGCTGACCATTCAAGCGAGCGAGCCCGGTGATCTGGGAACGGCCATAGCCGGCACCCATTTCGAAGAAGCTCGATTGATCACACACCGAGTTAATGACACGGCGCATATCGAAGGCCCGCCGTCGCTCGCGGGGCACAATATCGAGCAATGCTTCGTCGGCGCGATCGACCGGATCATCACAATCGTTCACTGGTGCCAGCTGCTCAATATTGGCAGGCATATAAGAAAGAAAGCGCCGGATTTCAGCCAGGCACTCCGCTTCATTCTCGGCGCCGTTATCCACCGTGCCGTTTTTGGTATGTACTTTCCAGCCACCAAGTTCTTCCTTGGTTTTCTTCTCACCCATCGCCCGCTCTACTACTGCTGGGCCAGCAGTCAATATCTGTGCTGTCGCTTTTGACATAACTGAGAAATGTGAGGCAACCAGCCGGCCGGCGGGAAGGCCCGCTACAGCGCCAAGTGCTGCAGTCGCTACGGGTACTGTCGCCATGGCTTCCGCAACTGAGCGAAATCGTGCTGGCGCATTAACCGGCCCAGGCAAACTCGCACCCTTGCCGCCGGTACCACCAACACTGCCACCCGATCCCTCATGCAGGCGCACCAGCGGCAGCTTATATTGCACAGCGAGTTCTTCGGCATAGACGCTTTTGCGCAAACCTGCAGGGGAAGGCGACCCGCCGCGCATGGTAAAGTCCTCGCCGCCAACGACGATTCTTCGTCCTTCGACCTTACCAAAACCGAGCACGAAGTTAGCCGGATCTAAGCTTATGAGCTCCCCGTTCTCGGCATAGTTTCCTGCACCTGCAGTGGGGCCGACTTCTTCAAAACTGCGGGTGTCCAGCAGCTTATCGATCCGCTCCCGAATAGTTAGTTTCCCTTTGCCATGCTGTTTAGCAATCGCATCCGTTCCGCCTTGCTCAAGTGCTAGCTCACGACGACGTGCAATTTCATCTGTTTCTGTTTTCCAGTTCATAGGTGCATCATATTTAAGCTTCGCCAACTATAAAGCGGCCTGTTTAAGTAAGATTCTCAAGTATCTTTTGTACTTTCTCAGACGTCCATTGTATATACATTCATCTATAAGCATAAAGTGAAGCGTCTAATGAACAGATTTCCAGTACAAAAAAAGGTTCGGAAGCCCTGGCGACAATTTCTTGATTCCCTCGCTCCATTTCGAGATGACTTGCATAAATACTGCTGTAAATTGACTGGGAACGTCTGGGAAGGAGAAGACCTTTCACAAGAAACTTATATGAAGGTATTTAGCCTCTTGGGAAAGACAGATGAAAAGCTCGATAATCCAAGAGCCTATCTCATTCGTACTGCAACCAATCTATGGATCGACAAAATGCGTCGAGTTGGTCGTGAGCTCGCATGGATGGAGCTGCAGAGCCATGAAGAAGAGAATAACTCACATGATGTTTCTATTCAGGCAGAACTCGTTTCTGCAACCAGAGAACTAATGCAAAACCTCCATCCTCAAGAACGAGCAGCAATTGTCCTTAAAGATGTATTTGACATGTCATTGAGCGAAACTGCTTCTATGTTAAAAACGACAGAAGGAGCAGTTAAGTCAGCTTTAAAAAGAGGACGTGATCGAATCAAGCGGAACAAACCAGCAGCAAACTTCACTGTGCCCTCTAAAGCATTGGTAGAGAGATTTCTCCAAGCGTTAATCGCTAATGATTTGGACACTTTGGAATTGATTTGTTCCACAAATCTCAAAGTTGAACTGGTTGGTGGTGCAGAAACTGACAGTTTTAAGCAATCCAAGAGCTTTTTTGGGCATGCTCATATGGAAATGCCGTCATTGGATTTTGGAACCAAGCCTAATTGGAAACTCGTGGATTATGAAGGAGAGCTATTGGTCTTGGGTTATAGAACTTTGAATGGTGTAGAGGGCCTTAACGAAGTGCATCGACTGGAAGAGTTGGATGGCGTTATCACTCGAGTGCGCTGCTATTGCTTCTGCCCCGAGACTCTGCGGGTTGTTGCGAATGATTTAGGATCAACTGCCGTGCAAAGAAGACTTGGTTACCGCTCCCCATCCATGTCAGATATTCCTAAATTGCTCCTTGACTATGCTTGGCGAAAAATTTTTACAAAACATAGATAGTATTTGTTTGCCACAGAATTATATTTAGGAAATCCTATCGAAGAATAACAATTCTATTCCTCTATATCTTATACAATCGGTGGATGCACAAACTTCAAGCCCTAATCACTCTCGCTATTCTGCTAATTGCTCTCGGCATTCCATCCCATGGGGTTGCACAATCGACTATCTCGGTAAATGCGGATCTATCCATTGATATTTCAACACTCCAGGATGAAGCTGAAACCTATTCGGCAGCACTAATCTTTGCTGAGCCAAATTGGCAGTTGGTGAACAAGAATTTACTGCTGACCAGCGAAGTTGACGCATCGGCACTAGTTCAAGGCGCACAGCTCACGCTGCATTGTCTTCTCTACCAAAGCGATACCTACCGTGTGACATTCACTGAGTTGGCAGATACTACTGAAGAATTAGTATTTGAGTTTTCTGGGGCCGAATTAAATGCAGATTGCGCCAACGACTCGACCCTTGATAATGCGCTGCTTCCTGATTCCATTCCTGCTTATCAAATTGAATCAACCTCGGCATTGTTAGATTCTGTGAGTGTGCAGCTAAGCAGTTTGTCCTTTTCGGAGTTCTTAGAAGAATCTTATTCAATCATTAGAGCGAGAGATCCTGAAAATGCGATCGCTGATGGTGATTTCGACGATATAGAAATTGCGACTGCAGAACTATTTAGTATTTCAGACGACTACTATTATCAAACTGTCGATGTACAGAACCTGATCCTCGAAACTCTGACGAACTACGACAGGGAATTGCTAAACGAAGAAGATCAATTGTCTTACGATATCTATCTCGCCTTCCTGGAAACTGAATTGGAGTGGGCTGAATATCGTAATTTCGAATATCCAGGTACCTACGGTTTCTTTGGATGGCCAGGCAGTACAGAGTCGTTTTTCACCAATGTCTTCACCTTTAATAATGTAAGTGAAGCGCAACTCTATCTTGTGCTGCTCAATCAGATTGGCAGAAGATTTGAACAAATCTATGATTTGCTAATCGCGAGAAGAAATGTAGGGATCGTAGAACCAAGTTCTACTTTAGGGTGGTCACAAAGTATTGTAGCTGCAATGGCTAATACTAGCGCGGCAACAACCAGCTACTACCAATCTTTCGATGAACAACTTGCAACTCTCATCGACATAAGCGAAAACGAAAAAGAGATTCTCAGACAACAAATGCTGACCGTGGTTGAACAGCAAGTTTTGCCTGCCTACAGTCTTCTTTCTGCACGTATGCTAGGTCTGTTGAATATAGCGCCCTCTGCAATAGGATTTGGTCAGTTCGATGGAGGCGCTGAGTTTTATGACTTTACCCTTCGCTACTTCACGTCTAGTAACATGGATGCAGCTGAGGTTCACTTGCTCGGTCAATCTGAGCTGGCACGTATTAATGCTGAAATGGACATTTTGTTTCAACAGCTTGCTTATCCAGAGTCGGAAACTCTTGCTCAGAAATTCGACCGCGTAAATCAGGACGGCGGTTTCATTGCGGCTGGAAATGTAAAGGCACTTTATGAACAGATAATTGACGATGCCTATGCCAGACTACCTGAATCGTTTCGCATAGTTCCCGAACAGGAAGTCGAAGTCATCGGCGGGCCTACCGGTGGTTTCTATATCAGAGGATCAGATGATGGTTCTCGGCCAAGTGCTTTTTATGCTAATACCGAGACCGATCAACCTTATACCACCATGCCAACACTGGCTTATCATGAGGCAATACCTGGACACCATTTGCAAATCGCACTGGCGAACGAATTAGACCTGCCTACATTCAGGCGTAAATACAACAATACTTCTTATATAGAAGGATGGGGACTCTATGCCGAAAGACTGCCAAAAGATTTGGGTTGGTATGAAGGTGACATATACGGCGACTTGGGAAGATTACAATTTGAAGCGATGCGAGCGGCAAGGCTGGTGGTCGATACTGGAATTCATGTAATGGGTTGGACCTGGACTCAGGCAGATGAATACCATATAGCGAATGTTGGGTTTCCCGGTTCCATTGCCCGCTATAGTGTATGGCCAGGGCAGGCGACGGCTTACCAGACAGGCATGTTAAAAATACTTGAGCTGAGAGAACGCGCCGAAAGCGAGCTAGGAAATCTCTATGATATTCGCGATTTTCATGATGCCGTTATTGGCAATGGGGCGATGCCTTTACAAATACTGGAACAGGTTGTGGAAAGTTACATTGCTAACAAATAGGTGATAAACAGGGTAAGAAATTTTTTACAGTGTGTGTGAAAGAAAAATCAGTTTGTACCTGTTTATTCTTATAGCGTACTAGATAATCGTCTCAGTGATGAAAAGTCAGTAAAGGACTTCATGCAAGAAGAAAATACGAAGCAAAGTCGCCGCGAATTTTTGCAGAAGATTGGTGAAATTGGCGGAACGGCTGCAGTCTACCAGGCAATGGTCAGTATGGGCCTGCTGGTTAGCGGCGAAGCGCAAGCGGGATCAACACGCCAACAATGGAATGAAAGATCGCAACTGCTAGGCAATGTAGAGAAACCCACAGTCGCAATTCTTGGCGGGGGTATCGCCGGACTTTGCGTAGCTTATGAATTGAAGAAAGCAGGCTTCCCTTTCTATCTCATCGAAGCGCGGGATAGGCCTGGAGGAAGAAGCCATACCATTAGGTCAGGCTCTGTTGTTGACGAAATAGACAGTCAACAGAATTGTAATTTCGACAATGAGGAAGAGCTTTATTTCAACGCAGGGCCTGCGCGCATTTCCCAGACTCATTGTAATTTGCTCAGCTACTGTCGTGAGCTAGGCGTTCCATTGCAGGCGCTGGTGAACGACAACCCCGGTGCCTTTATTCACAATTCGTCCGCCTTTGGTGGTGTGCCGGTTCGGGCAAGAGAAGTTAAAACCGCGATACGCGGCTATATCGCGGAACTCCTGTCCAAAGCACTCAATGCCGGGGCGCTCGATTCCGACATCAGTTTCTCCGAACAGAATGCAGTGCTCGACGTGCTCCGAGACTACGGCGATCTTTCCTTGAGTAATTTTTTCATTAGTTCGACCCGTGGCGGATTGCAGGAAGACAGTGGCGGATTGACTCCGGGATTAGCTAATCCTGCATTAAATCTTGATGATTTTTTCTTCGATACTTCCGTGCCATTTACGCCTAACTTCAGTGAGAGCATCAATCAATCAGCGACCATGATGCAGCCCGTTGGCGGTATGGATAAGATTGCCCAGGCATTCGCCGACGAGGTAGTCGAAGAGGCTTATTACGGCATAGAAATCACTGCGATTCGACGCTCCGGTAGCAGAGTTCTTATTGAAGGCCGAGCCGATGGCATGGAAGGTGCGGCAGAAGTTGATTACGCCATCGTCGCTATTCCTCCTAGTGTATTACGTAACATACCCAACGATTTTAGTCCTGCTGCTGCAAACGCAATCGCCCAAGTGCAATACGCTAATCCGACCAAGATCGCCTTCCAGTCTCCACGCTTTTGGGAAAGCGAAGATGATATTTACGGTGGAATATCCTGGACCGATCCGGAAATCCTACAAATTTGGTATCCATCGGGGGGATTTGGTCAGGAAAAAGGAATTATTGTCGGTAGTTATTTATTCGGCGGAACCGATGCCACCAATTTTCAGAATCTTTCTATTAGTGATCGTATCGAGTTTGCCCTGGCAGGGGGTGAAAAAGTGCATCCACAGTATCGCCAGAATCTCAGTGCAGGTGTTTCGGTAGCATGGGCAAAAGTTCCTTACTCCTTAGGTGGCTGGAGCGTTTCTACTCCTTCTTCTTTATTGCAACTGCCAGATGGACCCTTCCTATTCGCCGGCGACCATCTTACTTACTTGCAAGGTTGGCAGGAAGGTGCCGTGATTTCGAGTTTGAATGCGCTTAATAATTTGTTGGACCTGATGGGAGTGTGAAGAGTAGCGAATCAAAACTCATCCACTCATGAACTAATTTCATTTTCGATTCAATCCTTCAATTGATTTCAAAATATCTGAAATCGAAATAGTAAATTGCAATTACTCCTCCGGCCCGGTGATCCAGTCGATAGACATAGGAACATGGGACTTCTATACTCATTGAGAGCACACCAAATTCTCTCAATCCGTAAAATGCAATCAGGCTCGAATAGACCGTCATGCTAACCAGAGATGGAGATAAACAGCTTATGCCAGCAAGTAGCTTGCTGGTCATTCTGCTTGGCTGCGCGCTCTTGTATTATCAGGGTCTTTTCGGCCCATTCGTTTTCGATGATTTCGACAACATTTCCCCGACCTTGATGACCGAATGGGATCTTAGTAGGCTCTTCGCGATTGCCGCTGCCAATGAAAGCGGCCTTTTTGGTAGACCCGTATCCATAGTTAGTTTTAGTCTAACTTCTCTATTGTTTGGCGCGTCGCCATTTGCCTTCAAACTAACGAACTTATTTCTCCATCTGATAACAGGTGTAGCGTTGTTCTCTGTCCTGAAAATTGTCTTTGTGGCACTTACAGGTCGAAACGACAACAAAGCACTAACAATGACTCTATGGTGCTGCGCCTTATGGCTCATGCATCCACTGCTTGTTAGCACTGTGTTATATGCCGTACAACGAATGGCGATTCTCAGCAATTTGTTCATGTTGCTGGGCATGTGGTTTTACCTTCGAGGAAGATTAGCAATACCGGGTCAAGGTCTTCACGGCTATGTTTATATCTTCGCCAGTTTTTTTGTGGCTACTCCGCTTGCGATACTTGCGAAAGAAAATGGCGTTCTGATTCTGGTCTTTCTGCCGTTACTGGAATGGATCGTATTGCAGCCACACCCCGGGGTATCACAAAAGAATCAGTTTCGATTGTTCTGGTGGATCATCTGTGGAATCGGCTCTGTATCAGCATTGTTGCTGCTCATTATCGCCAACGACACCTTACTCGGTGGTTATGCGATGCGAGATTTCAATCTTCTGGAACGCCTGTACACACAAATTCATGCATTGGTTTTCTATCTTGGGCAGATAGTGTTGCCCGGCTTGGTCGAGTTAAGTCTCTTCCATGACGACTTCGCCGTGGTGCGCTCGCCAACTCTGTTAACTCTCGCATGCTTTGCTTCATTGATTACATTCTTAGTCATGATAATGGCTTCGAAAGTCATTCATGCGATTGTGCGATTGGGGCTAGCGTGGTTTCTGGTTGCACACCTTGTCGAATCGACAATCCTGCCTCTGGAAATGATCTGGGAGCATCGAAACTATCTCGCAGCTGCTGGCCCGATCATGATCTTAGTCTTTGTCATCAACGAATTAGCTGCGAAATTGCCAAACACTAAAATTCAGCCGATCCCTCTTGCTGCTCTGTTATTGCTATTTGCGGCGCTCACCTGGAGTCGAAACGGAACATGGTCAGATGAAGAATTGCTGGCACAACACCTGGCGGAATCTAAACCCAACTCCGTGCGTTCGGTTTCATTGTTGGCGCAGACCTATGCTCAAAATAATGATATTGAACGGGCCAATGAAGTCTTGGAAGTTGGTGCCGCAAACAATCCGCAAAGTGCAGACATTCTAATGCAACAGTTAACTTACAACTGCAGCAGCCCGGAAGCTGCAGCTCAATTGCGTTTAAGGCTTAGTGAATTGCTAAAGTCTACATTCGTTAGTAACTATGTCATGTCTGACCTGGCTCGTTTAACTTTTGTAGCAAGCGTTGGAAGCTGTGAATCCGTTTCACCAATCGTAGTATTAGGGCTACTCGACGCAGTTTTTGAAAATCCCACTTTAAACCTGGAACCGACCCACCCGGGCATCTTTCAGTTGCTGGTTGCACGAAATTTACTTCCACTTAATCGAATCGATGATGCGCTGTTGCGTTACGATCTGGCGCTCGAGTTAGATCAAACATCTCAACCATGGCGCATCCCACTGGAGAAAGCTGGCATTCTTTGGCGCATTGGGCGACAAGAAGAAGCTCGCGCTTTACGAGAATCGGTGCTTAGGAATTTTGCCGATGATCAAAGAAAATTTCGTTTCCAGGATCAGTTAGAGCGCCTTGATCAAATAATGTCAACTAATTAGGCTTGAGGCAGTTTTGCAATCAACAGAATTGTGTGGTGTTTTCGAGTTTGAATGCACTGAATAATTTGCTGGACCTGATGGGAGTTTGACAATTAATGAATCAGAAAATTCACATACCGAAAAACCCCATACTGAAACAGATTGTCAATTTCATTGCGTACATCGAATTGGATTCTAAAATTGAAAATTACAATTGGATTGCTATTTTTCCGAACGGTACCAGCAACCTATGTATCTCTTTGTCTAGTGAAAAACTTTCATTTAACACAGATCAAGAATTTTCAATGCTTGGCGCATCTTGCAGCAGTGCGGTCGCTTTGAAACGCAATAACTCCCTCAAATTTCTAAACATACAGTTCAGTCCATTTGGAATGTATTACTTCAAAGGAATTCCAATGAATGAAATACAAGACAAGATATTAAGTTGTGATTTACTGTTTAGAGCAAGTGAGATCGAGTCTTTTAGGGACAAACTGCTTTCCTCGGCAGATCTCAATTCAAAATTTGAGGCAGCAGAAGATTTTATCCTGAGCCAGATGCAACCCAACTGTATCGATAAGCGGGTAACAACAGCAGTTACCCTATTAAGAAATATTCAAAACATCAGTATGGATAAATTGAGTGAGATTGCATGCCTTTCAAACCGCGGATTAACTAAACTGTTCGTTAGACAAGTAGGCTTGAGTCCAAATTACTTCAAAAAGTTAATGCGGTTTAATCAGGCTGCTCTAAGTATGTACAATAACAATGAACAGTCTTTAACGCGGATTGCTGCAAAACATGATTACTATGATCAGTCTCACTTCATCAAAGACTTCAAACAATTTGCTCGAATAACACCGACACAATTTCTAAGGGACATGGCAAAGAGTTCCGATTTTTACAATTTCAATCTGCAAGAACTCGATAAATTGGATTTTTCGTAGCTATTTAAATGAGAATTCTCATGACAACATTCCTGGCTCTATTCACCTGTGCTTCTATGTCTCAATCCTTTTATACAGGACCGATAATAGACATGCACCTGCATGCATATACGGACAGCAATCCCATGTTCGGCATGACCCATCCACCTACCTTGAGGGGTGAAACTTTCAATGGTGTGGCTTCGCCTGCTGAGCAAAGAGAAAGAACGCTAAGTAAGCTGAGTGAGCACAATATAGTAAAAGCGGTAGTCACTAACGGGGAACTATGGAAAGACAATGACTCAGAAGCTATTTTGATTGGAAAATCGAGTGGCACAATCGAGATGTTGAGAAGACTGCATCAAGAAGGAAACCTGCAGCTGATTTCAGAAATGACGCCGTTTTACGATGGAGTTTTGGCTGACGATCCATCCCAATTGCCTTACTTCGAGCTAGCCCAGGAATTAGACATTCCTGTGGGAATTCACATATTTCCAGGCGGTCCTAATTATGGCTTCCATATAATGCCTGAGATGCTGGGAGGTATGCGTACTTACAATGCCAACCCGCTTCAGTTGGAAGACGTATTGGTAAAATTTCCAAGTCTGCGGCTCTATATAATGCATGGGGGCTGGCCATATGTAGACGACGTCAAAGCGTTGATGTATGCGCACCCAAATGTCTATGTTGGCATCGGTGCATTGTGGGTTTTGCCTCAGGAAGAGTTCAATGAATACATTAAGGCGCTATCTAATGCGGGATTTGGAAATCGAATCATGTTCGGAACGGATCAAATGGTTTGGCCGCAAACGATCGATGCGGCAATAAATATGGTGAACTCCGCCGAGTTTCTATCACTGGAGCAGAAAGAGGACATATTCTTTGATAACGCCGCTGAATTTCTGAGACTCAGCGAAGAGGAAACTCAATTACACAAAGGACTGTAGAAGCGCTAGATGCGCTGCGGCAAATTGATCAGGCTGCCCATGTTGCGGTCGTCAATGAGACGCTTGAGGAATGAGATAAGAATATTCATGTTTGGCACGCCTTTGTGCCCTGACACAGATCAAGCTGCTATCTATCCTTTTCTGATAAATACTTTGTAAATATATGCAATCAAACTCTGATGCTTGTTGATCGGAGGAATTCAAACCATGTCATACAAGATTGAAGAGTATATTCAGGACAAAATCTACATAGTCGAATATCCGATCCGTTTTGCCGGCATGGATCTGTTCAGCCGCATGACGATTGTAAAGTTAAGCGATGGAAAGTTGTGGGTACACAGCCCGAGTAAATTAGGCACTAAGCTCAAGACTGAACTAGCCAAATTGGGTGACGTTGCGTATATCATCGCACCAGGAAACTATCACCATCTCAATGTCGCGGAGTTTCAGTCTGCCTATCCAAGCGCAGAAACCTATCTTTGCCCAAGTCTTGAAAGCAAACGTGCTGATCTCGAGTTCGACTGGATACTGGGCAATCGACCGGATTCCCGTTGGGAAAATGAATTCGAACAGGTAGTTATTCACGGTACACGTATTATTAATGAAGTCGCATTTTATCATCTACCAACAAAGACCCTCATACTCGTAGATTTGATAGAAAACATCGGTGATAACTACACACATGAAGCTGGGCTTTTGTTGCAATTTTGGTGGAAGGCCGTGTTTAAGATGTGGAACAACCCGAAAGCAGCTCCCGAGTATCAGCTAGGTTGGGGAGATAAATCAGTAGTTAAGAAGTCACTGGAGAAAATTCTTTCCTGGGATTTTGAAAAAATCATCCTGGCTCATGGCAACCTGATAGAAAATGATGCCCATGCAGTTGCAAAAAAAGCCTGGGAAAACGTGCTGCAATCAGAGGAGTCAGTGTAATTCGATTTTTGCTGGATTTGCTCCAGCAGTTTTTGCGCCTACCTGAGGACTCATTATCCAATCTACTTCTATTACTAAATGGGGAATTAGTAGTTCTCAGATCAAACTACTCTAACCCAATTACTTTTCTCCCTTTAACCAGTGGTTCAAATTGGGGTACAGTAGCTCTGCATGCTCCATTGGCGTCTGTTTTTAACTGACTCGCAAAGAGGTCACAAAAGCTATGGCATTTAATCGCTGCTTGCACCACTTTTTACTGAAATTCACTCGTCTTGCTGCACTTCTTGGCTTGAGCCTGCTGAGTATTTCGCTGTCTGTTGTCTATGCACAATCTCCACATCCGCAAGGCGAGTGGCACGCCTACGGTGCCGATAAAGCCGGCACCAAGTATTCGCCCTTAGAACAAATCAACCGTGAGAACTTCAGCGATCTGGAGATAGCCTGGCGTTGGCAGTCGGTGGATGGATTTCTCAGCAAGAACACAGCTGATGGGGGTGAGTGGTGGTCGTCGCTAGGCAATGTGGTCGAGCAGTTGGAAGCGGAGACGGACGATCTCTACCGCGACCAGAACACGCCGAATTTTTCGAATTTCCAGGCCACACCATTGATGATCGATGGTGTGCTCTATTTCAATACGCCGCTGTCCCAGGGTGTAGCGGTGGATGCTGCCAGTGGGCAAACACTCTGGGTCTATAACCCGAAGAGCTATGAAGAAGGTACCACTTCGATGACCGTTACCTGGCGTCAGCGAGGTGTTGCTTATTGGCGCAGTGAGGATGGCAGCGACGAGCGCATCCTCTGGGGGACGGGCAGTGGCGATTTGATCTGCGTTGCGGCCAAGACTGGTTATCCCTGTTCGGGCTTTGGTGTTAACGGCCGTGTCGATCTAACTGCTACCTTGCCGCGGGCGGACAGGCAGGATCGTGACTACCTCAATGCCATGCTCTATTCCGTACAATCGCCTCCGATTGTAGTAGGGGATGTGGTAATACACGGGTCCTCGGTGGCCGACCGGATAATTAATCGGGAAGCAGTTCCGGGTTGGGTGCGAGCCTGGGATGTGCGCACTGGACAGCACAAGTGGGACTTTCATACCGTGCCGCTTGAAGGCGAAGAGGGAGTTGAAACCTGGGAGGATGACTCCTGGCGCAATAGCGGAAACAACAATGTCTGGACCTACCTCAGCGCCGATGAAGAACTGGGTATTGTCTATTTGCCCACCGGCACCGCCACCAATGATTACTATGGCGGCCATCGACCCGGTGACAATTTGTATGCTGAAACCATTGTTGCGGTAGATGCCGACAGTGGCGAAAAGCTGTGGCATTTTCAGGCAGTGCACCACGGCCTGTGGGATTATGATTTCCCCTCTGCACCAAACCTTCTGGATGTAGTAGTGGACGGCACGCCCATTAAGGCCCTGGCCCAAGTCAGCAAGCAGGGGTTTCTCTATGCCTTCGACCGTGTGACTGGCGAACCAATCTGGCCCATCGAAGAGCGCCCCGTGCCAACCGACTCTAATATCCCGGGCGAAATTCCGTCACCGACACAGCCTTTCCCTACCTGGCCGCTGCCTTTCGAATACCAGGGTGTAGTGGAAGATGATCTGGTGGATTTCACACCGGAGATTCGGCAGATGGCGCTGGATGCTGTAGAAGGTTGGCGCCTGGGTCCGCTTTATACGCCGATGATGATTGCCGATGAAAATACCCACGGCCTGGTGTTTCGACCCACCGGTCAGGGCGCCGCCAGCTGGTCTGGCGCTGGCGTAGATCCCGAGACCGGCATTCTTTATGTGCCCTCTCTCAACCGAGCCGGCACGATTAATTTCTATTCACCCCAGGACGGCACGCTTGCCTACACCCATGGCGCTCCAGAATCCCAACGTTTATCTGGTGGCGGACAGAACAGCCCGCGCATGCCCCAGGGATTGCCGCTATTAAAACCGCCTTACTCGCGCATGACGGCTATCGACATGAACACTGGTGAACATGTGTGGATGAAGCCATTGGGAGATGGTGATCGGCTGCGGAATCATCCTCTCTTAAGAGATCTGGATCTTCCTCCCTTGGGGGGCGATGGCAGAGGCGGACCGTTGATCACCAAGACATTATTATTCACTGCTATGTCCGCCGGAGGCAGCGATGGTGGGCCAAGGCTTGTGGCGCTCGACAAGGCCACCGGTGAAGAGCTGGGCTCGGTAGATCTACCACGTGGTGCCATCGGCACACCAATGACTTACCTGGCGGATGGGCGGCAACACATTGCGCTCACAATTGGTGGCAGTCCACCGGAATTGATTTCTTTAGCACTGGCACGGGAAGGAATAACCAGAGGAGAAGTGTTAGGCGAAGGACTCTATACACAAACACAAGCAGATAGAGGTGCCATAACTTTTGAGCGTGCCTGTGTGATTTGCCATTCAACTTCGCCCGGCGAGATCATTGGGCAGGGCGCTGCACCCTCGTTGCTAGGTAATTCTTTCAGCCAGCGTTGGTCCGGCTCCTCCGTTAGCAACTTAGTAGAAGTTATTCGCCAGACCATGCCCGATGGCGCGCCCAACAGCCTGAGTACGGCCGAGTATGAAGACATCACTGCTTATCTTTTGCAGCTCAATGGTTACGACGCCGGTGACAGAGAGTTGGAGCAGGAGAGTCAGCTGGAGCTATAGGCCTTTTTTAAGGTTACTGCTGAACACCAGACCACTGATTTAATTTCTCCAACAGTTGTTGTTGCAAAATTGGTTTTGCAAGGTAGTCATTCATGCCGGAGTCCAAGCAGGCTTGGTGGTCAGACTCTGCCGTATTAGCGGTCATTGCAATTATTGGACAACTACAGCCGTTATCGCGAATACGTCGAGTCGCTTCAGTTCCGGTTAGTTTGGGCATCTGCATGTCCATTAGAATGAGATCATAGTTAGAGTGCTTTGCTTACTGCGACCTCTCCATCGACAGCCTCGTCGACGTGGATTCCAGATTTTTGCAATATACTGCAGGCCAACAATCTATTAACTGAATTATCTTCCGCCAAAAGAACCGATAGTCCTTCCAGACTTTGAGTATCTACATTAATAGGTTCTGCTTTTTCCGGTGCGCTTGTTTCTACATAAGGTATTCGAAAATAGAAAGTGCTGCCCTCACCGAGTTTACTCGTCGCGCTTAGAGAACCGCCGAGTAATTCAGCGAGTTGTCGGGAAATAGCCAGTCCCAATCCGCTGCCTCCGAACTCACGGGCAATGCTCGGTCCGGCCTGGCGGAATGGATTAAATAATCCGTCCAGTACTTTCGAATCAATGCCAATACCGTTGTCCATCACTTTGAATTGAAGTTCACTCTCAACCACCGAGACATTAATTCTCACCTGGCCGCCTTCACTAAATTTTACCGCGTTGCTGCTGAGATTTATTAACACCTGTGCGCACCTATGGGGGTCGATGAGAACAAACGCTGCAACGGAGTCTTCCACTCCCACTTGGAAGTCAACTTGTCTCTCCATCGCCATAGGTGTAATGATGGTCTGGACATCATCGAGAATTTCTTTCAGCCTGGAAGGAATTGAATTGATATTGACTTCATTCGCTTCCAGCTTTGAGTAGTCGAGAACTTCATTAACGATGTTCAGAAGCATTTTCGAAGAGCGAGCGATGTGTTCGAAGTAATTTTTAGCATTTCCCTGCAACGGTTCTTGATTGCACAACTCTGAGAACCCAATAATCCCATTGAGCGGTGTTCGAATTTCATGACTTAAACTGGCCAAGAATCTTTCCCTCTCGCCAGCGACTTCGGCTCTTAAGTCAAGTTGCCGCATTCTTTCAGACATTCTTTGCAGCAATGCCAACATCACCATTACCAATGCAAGTATTCCAACAAAAATCACTAACTGTTGTGTGGCTTGAATAGTGAATAGAAAAACGAAAGGTATAGTTGTAAAAATTGCGGCGGCTACCAGGTATTTAGCAGCGGCATCTCCCCGCCATGCAGCAACTACTGCTGTGGAAACTGCAAAAAAGCCAGTACCAATAAATGTTAGAGACGCAAGACTGTTGTTGAATCCCAGGATTGCTCCGACTGCAAGAACGGCCACATTGGCAAACATGCAAAATTGTAAGCCCTTGAGAGTCCAACTATCTTTTGCGCTTTCTTTCAAAAAATGCCAGCAAAACCAACTTGAAACCAATCCCGCAACTAGAATAAATGCCGTACTAAGTGCGGCAAGTATTGTAGGAAGCGGGCTCGACTCTGGCATGTCTCCGTAACCCCAGGATGCAATAACTGTAGCCAACCAGGTCACCAGAAGAATACTTAGTCGACCCGAGTGCGGGTCGCGGTTAAACACCCAAAATAGAAGTGCGAATATAGACATCAATCCAATAGCGCCGTAATAAATACCGTCACTTATTAATCTTGTCGTATTAAAACGAATCTCAGATTCAGGTGATTCTAATGTTATCGGTATTGTTGCTCCTCGCGGATGTTCGATCCGCAAGAGGAACTCACTACCCCAGCTGGCTTCAATAGGGATGAAAAATTCTGGTTGCCAGAATGGTTCCTGATCAGCACTAAGCTGAATACCACCGCGGGAAAGTATGCCGGGCGAATTCAATCCATAGATTTCATAGGAATTCAGATTAATCGTAGGCAGATAGAGCATGCCTGCAGTGACATGGGTGTGGATGTTTAACCAGGTTGTATCGTTCTGGGTGATGAGACTGTTGACTACTTCAGATCCCAGATTCAGGCTGGCAGCTTCAGCGGCGGCTGACCAACTGTCCTCAGTTTCGAGATACACAATCGACTCATGAGCCAAAGCGAAAGCAGGTAAAAGCAATACTGCACTGCAAAACAAGGCCACTGCCTTTTTGGAAGCAGATTGATAGAAGTTAGCGCTTAGGAACAACCAGTATTTTTGCATCTCACAGCAGTATAGTTCAGCAAATAGTAGACGGTGCTGACGATATCCGAATTCCCCATTGAGATCCACTAACTATCTGAAAATGATAGTATTTTTGTTGTAGTTTTTCTGCTGATTTGATCCATACTTTGAGCAGATTAAGAATCGGAGAGTGACTAAAAACCTACTGGGATATAATTCCCCATGATTGTTGCTTCGTTGGCATTCACAACTAGTGAAATTGGGAGCTGCCTGGCAAGAAATCAGCTTTACAATAGCTATAGGCTTGAACCAAAATCCTCTTGCTGCCGACCCTATAGGTATATATAGAGGGTGTTTTTACGACGTCCGACTAATTTAGCGAGATGACCAATGAAATTAGCTTATAAACCAGCCCCCTTATTGCGCCGAACCTGCCTGGTACTGCTTACTTTGCTGCTGACTGGCATGGCCAATGCCGCTGATCAGGCGATTGAAATCATCGACGCCATGGAAGAGCTCTATCGTGGCGAATCGAGTCTCGCCCGCATGACCATGATCGTGGAAACCCCTCAGTACCAACGCACCATGGAAATGGAATCCAGCTCAATCGGCACCGAAAAGGCCTTCATTCGAATACTGGCGCCGCGAAAAGACCGCGGCATTTCGACCCTGAAACTGGACCTGGAGATGTGGAACTACCTGCCCAAGATTAACAAGGTAATAAAAGTACCACCCTCCATGATGATGGGTTCCTGGATGGGAAGTGATTTCACCAATGATGATCTGGTCAAACAAACAACGTTAACCGATGAGTACGACCTGACCATGGAAGAGACAGCTGATCAGTACCACGTCGACCTGGTTCCAAAGAGCAACACGGTCACCGTATGGGGCAGGATCAACTACGTCATAAATAAAGAACCGCTGATGCCATTGAGTCAGAACTTCTATGATGACAATGACGAATTTATTCGGAAAATGGAATTCAGCGAACCTAGAGAAATCTCAGGTCTGTTTATCCCCACCAGAATGGAAATGATTCCGATGAATAAAGAAGGTCACAAAACGGTGATTATTTACGATGACCTGCAATTCGATCCCCCCGAGATAGACGAATCCATCTTCACCCTGAGAAACCTAAGAAGTCGTTTCTAATGCTGTTATTCAAGCTGGCCTTTCGCAATATCTTTCGGCAGCGGCGGCGTTCGTTGCTGACAGCCATGAGCCTCATTGGCGGTTACGTGCTTTGTGTATTCAGCTTCTCCATGAGTGAAGGCAGCTACAACAACGCCATTACTTTTTTCACCCAGGATCACACCGGTCATATTCAGATTCATAAAGAAGACTACCTGCTACGGCCCAAGATTCACAAGACTATCGAGGCGCCCGAAGAATTAAGTGCAATGCTGGATGCCAATGAAGAGATTGCCAGCCACACCTTGCGAATATTTGCCCCTTCCATCGCCTATTCGGACACTGACAATACACCTGCTCAGGTCATTGGTGTTGACCTCGACCGGGAAAGAACCACCAGTACTCTCGCCGCCAAGATTTCCGAGGGAAGCTATATCAATAGCGAGATCGATGGTGAAGGTTATTATTCCGCCATGATCGGCGCCGGTATTGCCAATAACCTCAACATTGGTCTGGGGGATGAATTAATACTCATTTCCCAGGGCGCAGACGGTTCGATTGCTAACGACATCTATATGGTCGGAGCGATAGTAGGTGACCGAGATTCGGGTGACAGAGCTACCGTATTCTTACCACTCGCTACCGCGCAGGAATTTTTGTCCATGTACGATGCAGTGCATGAAGTCTCCATACTTTTAGAGGATGACGGCCGGGCACGTGCCGAGGCAGAAGCGCTGCAGGAATTGTTGCCAGATTTGAGTGTCGATCCATGGCAGGTGGTTGAAGCGACGTTCTATCAATCCATGCAAACCGACAAACAAGGCAATGCGGTATTCATGGGAATTATAATATTCATAGTCTTTGTTGGAGTTATGAATACGGTACTTATGTCGGTGTTGGAACGCACCCGTGAATTCGGTGTATTGAAGGCCATCGGCAGTCGACCCGCAAAACTAACGCTGTTGATTACACTGGAAACTACTGTGCTGGCTTTGATCAGTGTATTGATCGGGCTGCTGCTCGCGACTCCTCTAATACTCTGGTTTACCTATGCCGGCTTCGCCCTGCCTGAACCCATAGATGTCGGTGGCGTGCTTATGAGTCATATGACCGGTGAGCTTTCACTCTTTGTTTTTGGTACGCCGCTATTATTAGTTCTGGGATTTGCCATAGTCATTAGCATCCCGGCTGGCATACGTGCCGCATTAAATTCCCCCACCGAAGCGATGCGAAGTCACTAGTGCAGACAGCAAGCCTCGCTTTCCGCAACCTCTTTCGTAATACACGGCGTACCGTACTAACCGTCATGCTAATCGGTTTTAGTCTGACTGCGTTGATCGCGTTCGATGGTGTCATGCGTGGCATGATTACCTTGATGGTGGAAAACATAACCGGCACGCTAACCGGTGAGGCACAGATTCACCGCGCGGATTACCGCGAAAATCTGGACGTCGACCTCTACATCGACAACGCTAACGAGATAGAAGAGCAATTGCAGCAAGATACGTCACTGCAAGCCTATGCACCTCGAGTGATCACCGGCGCGATGATTTCTTCCAGCTATAACGTCAGTGCAGGTCTTGTCTACGGCGTCGATGCCGAGTTGGAGCAGGGCATCAGCAAGATCAGTGATGCAGTGGCCAGCGGCGAATACCTTAGCGGCGATGACAGCGAACTTTTGATCGGCATATCCATGGCCGAGTTGTTAGAGGTAGGACTTGGGGATCGCATAGTCCTGACGCTCTCTGAAGTAGACAATGGTGAATTGGCGCAGGCGCTATTCAGGGTATCTGGCATTATCGAATTTGGAGTGCGCGAACTGGATGAAAGCTTCGCTTTTATAAACATCGCATCGGCACGCCAGGTACTCGGCATGTCCGAGCAACAAACCCATGAGTTTGCCTTAAATTTTGTTACTCCACTGGATATGGAGAACACCAGCAACGCTCTGTTGGAAGAACTTAATAGCGGAGAGATTGAGGCACTGAACTGGCTGGATTTAAATCCAGACATTAGCCTGGTACTTGAACTTTCCAGTTACTCCTCCCTGATGATTGGAGCTGTCCTGTTTTTACTGGCCTCGCTTGGAGTAATTAACTCCATGTTCATGTCCATCTATGAGCGCATCTACGAATTCGGTGTAATTAAAGCCATCGGTACCCGGCCGCAGGACATCCGTAAGCTAATTCTGTTCGAAGCTTTTTTTATTGCCTTGATCAGTTGTGGATTAGGAATCATCCTGGGCGTCGCGATCGGTGCCTATACCTCCACCAATGGCATTTCCTTTGGTGGAGAATTAGAATTTTCTGGCATTGCCTTCAACAATGCTATTTTGTCTGAGTTTCACATTATTCAGTTCACCCAATTTCCAGTATATGTAGTATTGCTGACCGTAATCGCAGCCATCTACCCGGCGCTTTTTGCCGCCAGAATCATCCCCTCGGAAGCCTTACAAAGAAGCCTTTAGGAGTAAGTATGTCTGCAGTAATTTCAACCACTGATTTGTGTCGTTTTTTCGGTGATGAGGATGAGACATTAGTTAAAGCGGTCGATCACGTTTCCATTGAAATTGAGCGGGGCGAATTTACGGCGATAGTTGGTCCATCTGGCTCGGGCAAGACAACCTTGCTGCATTTGATTGGCGGCCTCGACAATCCTACCTCCGGGTCGGTTGATTTATCCGGGACGAATATTGCTGAAATGACTGGCACGGCTTTGTCAGATTTCCGCAGAGACCATATCGGTTTTATCTTTCAGGCGTACAACTTAATCCCGGTTTTCTCTGCTGAGGAAAATATTGAATACATCATGCTGCTGCAGGGTGTCGACCCGGCGGAGAGAAAGCATCGAGTTTCCGAGATGCTTGCGCAAGTCGGACTGGAGGGACTAGGAGATCGACGCCCTAACAAACTATCTGGGGGTCAACAACAGCGAGTCGCTATCGCTCGGGCCATGGTTTCCCATCCAGAAATTATTCTCGCCGATGAGCCGACTGCCAACCTCGATTCCAAAACAGGTATTGCGCTGTTGGACTTGATGAAAGAATTAAATGAAAAACACAATATGACTTTTGTCTTTTCTACTCACGATGAAAAAATCATGCGCCGAGCCAGTCGTCTAATTCACATGATGGATGGAATGATCGAATTGGATGAAAGAAAATAAAACATGCGTCGAATTGTCACCTGCCTGTTGCTCATTCCCCTGAGCACGATTAGTTTTCAGTCTTCTGCTCAGGTCAATTTTTCCGGCTATTTAAAAAACTACACCATCGCCCAAGATGAAATTGACAATGGACCCGTTCAGTTAGATCGAACTTTTCGCATGCAGAATAGCGGTCGTTTCATGCTGGATGCATTCAATGACAATCAGGTCTGGCAAATACACTATGAAGCCGGTGTCGATTCCACTACCGAATTACAGAATTTTGGACAATCGTTGTTCACTCCTGAGCGCAACAGTTATCGACTCACCGATCTCCAACCAACAATTGGTTCGGACCAAAGAAAAAATGTTTTACCGCAAAATCTCGATCGGTTGAATGTGCAATTGCAGTTTGACAGCGGTGACCTGACCATCGGCAGACAAGCCATCACCTTTGGCTCGGCCCGCATTATAAATCCGACCGATGTGTTTCTACCCTTTGACGTTCGAACTCTGAATACTGAGTACCGCGTTGGAGTGGATGCCGTACGCTTTCAGAAACCCCTGGGGCAACTGGGCGAGGTAGATGTCGGAGTTATTCTTGGCGAAGACGGCAAAGCGGAAAATTCGGCCGGATTTTTGCAGGTTTTAACTAATGCCGCTGGCAACGATTATCAGTTTACCGCTATGCGCTTTGCCGACCAGAATCTGCTGGGTGTGGGAATACAATCGGCGCTGGGTGAACTGGGTTTCTGGCTGGAAGCTGCCCATGTCAGTGGCGATGACGACTACACCCGCGCCTCGATCGGTCTTGACTATGCTTTTAATGAACGCGTCTTTGGCATGGTGGAATATCATTTCAATGAAGCCGGAGCAAAAGATCCGGAGGATTACTTCGAATTATTCGACGACAAGGCTTATACCGCAGGTGGCGTATTCCTGCTCGGACAAAATTACCTGATTCCTGCCGTCACCTGGCAGGCCAGCACTCTCCTGGGTCTGTCATTTCAATCCCTTATAAACCTCGATGACCAATCGGTTTTTTTCAGTGTTAACGGTGATTACAGTTTGTCAGACAACTTGTACATGGGTATGGGTTATTACCATTTTGCAGGAGACGATCTGGATTTCTTTGCAAATCTCCCGCCACAGCAACAGCTTCAACTCGGTTCAGAATATGGTAGCAATCCAGATTCCCTGTACATAAGCATTCGCTACTATTTCTAAAAAAAGGCCAATCAGAGTAAATACTGTTTATAGGTGAGCCATTCATTTTGCTATGGTTGAGAGCCTAGCGAGAATTGCAGTGCTTGGTTTGATAAAGAGTGCGAATTATAAGAGGAAAGAGAAGATGCTCACATCACTTAAAGTATTAGTATTCATCATCGGCGGATTATTCCTGCTAATTGGCTTGGCCGGTATGTTCACTCCGGAAGACTTTGCCAATGGGATGGGCTTAACCATGGCAAACGCAGAGGGTGCAGGAACAGTTCGTGCGATGATTGGTGCCCACTATGTGGCAATGGGCGGTGTTTGTGTTTTTGCAATGATTCGTAATATACCGATATTACTTTTGCCAATCGCTGCAATTGAAGCAGTGATGGTTGTTGCCAGAGGTATAGCCGCAATAAATGGTGAATTCGGTGCAGCTACTTTGGTTCCCACTACCATCGAAGTATTAGCAGCGGCAATTCTCATAACCGCGGCTATGAAATTATCCAATTCAAAGTGAGACGACTAGTAACAGTCTTCTTGCTTTCCTTTTCTGCTGTCACTAATGCGCAAGAACGTGAACCCATTGAGAATGATGCGCGCATATTGTCCGTCTATCACGGACTCGATCCTATACCAGCACGCGCAACTGCTTTATGTGGAATGCCGCCTGTTGCCGCTCAGGACGGAATGCCCGTTACTTTTTCGGTCCAGATAAATGGTGAAACAGTTTCAGCATCTGCCTTTGCGGTTGAAACTAGCTCTGGCGATATTGTCACTCCTCTGTGCGCAACGCTTCGTCCGGCAATTGAGTCGCTGGAACAACGCACAGTTCTTCTTATTGGGCCATTTAGTCTTGAGGATTCAGTGCCGTTCAGTGTTGAAATTGTAGAACAACTTCAAGATATAGATGGCAATTCACTGCTCGGCTTGAGAGGTGAGAAAGTTACAGCCCTGGCAGACGGGCCCAGTCTTGTATTTGCCGAACACTTTACACCCAGCACGCCAGGGCTAGAAGGGGAATGTCCCGAAGAAACTGTGCAAGCGATCCAGCTAACCTGGGAAGGTGGAGTTACTGGACCGCAGGGTGCTGATCTCGCCGAGGCCCAGCGAATAGCGATATCGATACTTCTTGAAAACGGCGACCGCGTGCATCCACTCTCGCTCGGTGATGATGATCCAGACAATCATGTCATTGCATGCATTGCTGAATCCAGCCCAGCGGTCTCAGTAAATGTCGAAGCTGGAAGATTTCATGATCCAGGTGATGACGCAAATCCCGAGACTAGCGTCGATGTGAATTGATTGAATGTGGGGTAGAGAAAAAGTTTTTGGAAAAATGGAGACAGATCTATTTTAGAGAAGTTGAGATTTAAGCTCTCAAATAAATCTGTCCCGGTAAGTTTACTATTGTTCCTCTGACTCCAATCTTCTCGCCCCAGCTAATATTCCGGACAATGCATGATTCCCTTCATGGCAAGCATACTCATACATTCCTTGCGAAGGTCGCATGGGCATCTCTCCGCTCCAGGGTTGAGTATAGAGAGTAGGATCGTCGATAGTGAACGAGTAACGCAACTCATCATCAGCAACTCGACGAAAACGTTCCGTTAATTCCATATTGGTGGAAGCACTTACACCGAAGCCACTGGAAATCTCCCAGGGATTAAAGTTTTTAGTTACAACCACTAATGTGTCATCTTCGTAGTATCCAATCGAATCTCCACCCCATTTGTCATAGGGCAAATCTTTGTGTTCTTGATTTATTTTTACGATGCGTGCTTCGTGAACCATTTCGACTAGTAACACAACATGATCGGGACTCTGCACAATTTGCATATTGTTGTTGTAGACGCTGCTTAAAAAAGGCGTGCTAGAAGAAAATGCTTTGAGACACCGATCAGACAACGGACGTCCTTCCGGTCCATCGCTGCGCTCGAGATTTTCAGGAAATCCAAATACTGCTTGTCCTTGCTGGCGCCGAATCGAAAATCCCTGTTCGCGCCACGGAATTTGTCCATCGGGTGGGTCAACAATTATGGATGTCCGATACTTACCATCGATCAACGCGAGAGTATCGCCGATGCTGAAAATAGGCTGGGTCATATCCGCCAACATTGGCTGGGTCATTTTGTCGATTGGTACCGAAATTTTGATAATCATCCAGAATGACATCAGAAGGTTCCAAGGTTGCCATCATGGTTTCTTCATCGATTTCCAATTCAGCATACTGCTCGGGTCGCTGCAAACCAGTGCGAGTTTCGTAAGTCCAAACACCCTGTATATCGGGTGCGCCAAAATCCAACATTGAAATATCGTAGTCACTCTGCTGCGCGCTTGACGGCGCACTTACCAGTAGCAAACTACACAAAACAATAGTGATGCGACTTTTGAGTGAATTCATGGAAATCTCCTTTCTACCTTCATTACTTAATAAGCCCTGAAGAATGCGATTCTCTTCAATGGGAATAACGTTGACACTACACCTGCTTGGAGGTGGTGACAACAGCTATAGTTGTGCAAAACAAATGCGGTCAGCTTTAGTTTAAAGCTCGATTATTTTTTGAAGGCAAAGAGGACTTATCTAATTCTGGTATCTAAATAAGCTAATCGCCCAAAAAATTAATCTTTCTCTTTAAGCTCATTCGGCATCGCAACGCACTACTTTGTCGGGAGCATGGCCAGCGAACGAAATGACGCGCCAGCCGTCATCGGTTGTGCCAAGGATATAGGACACACCACCGACGGACATAATGCTGCCGTCCGCGCGTGAGCGCGTGTTGGTGCCGCTGACGATTGCCGATCCTGCTCCTAATACACAGACGTTCTTGGTCCTAAAGGTAGATTTGTCCCAGCCTCGCTCAAGCAGTCCTCTTATAGCAGAAGAGAAGTATTCTAAATTTTCATCTTCCGTCGAATAGGCGGTAATGCCATTTCCTCCCATTGTATACCACGGCAATGTGAAGACCTGTGTCGAGAGTGCTTCCGGATTCCGCTCGTAGTAGAGGTTGTAGTAGTACTCAACGTGTCGCTGGGCTTCTGTTTCTATAACGGCTCTTTCTGCTGCTGTCAGTTCCTGTCCAAAAGCGGGACCGCTATATGCAAGAACAATAAAGAGTGATGCGAAGATTGTGGTGCGAGTTTGATGCTTCATGGGTTTCTCTTAGTAATTTGATCGATTTAGTTTGTATTTAGCTTGGGAATCGACATCCATGATCCAATTGCTTCGCCCTGTTCATCTAGTGGCGAAAGTTTGATTAGCTTAGTGAAGTCATCTTCCAATCGAATTTGAATCTCTTTCCATAAATCCGTGCTTTCATTGTTTCGGTAAATATCTGAAATTTCCAATCCGTGTTCGTCGCCCGATTCCATTAAAAAAAGAATAGCTTCATGAGTCCGTGTTTCATTCACAACGGTTAACGAGCGCCACATCAAAATAAGATCGGGCAATTCGAATCCTTTTTCCTCAAGATACGTAGCCGTTATGGATGATTCGTTTCCCGGATCCTCTTGTCGAGTTTCAGAAAGATCGAATGAATACCCGTTACTACGCCAGAGATAGCCTGCTACTTCTGGGCTTTGGCTTAAATCATAGTGATACTGACCATCGGCCTCAGAATAAAAGCCCTCGAGTTGAACAACGAACATTCGTTGGATTCTATTGTTCTCGGCGTCTACCCACACATGACGTGTACCGCCGGCGATTCCTCGGATATCAAACTCATGCACACCAACATATTCAAAAGGCGAATCGATTCGCAGAGCAAGTCTCGGTTGTTGGCCGGAAATCAAGACATTGTCGACGACCTGACGTAAGTCTTCATTAGCCTTAACCGAATAGATTATTGTGCTGGTAATCAGGCAGACAAATAGCGAAGAAGTCTTCATGACAATTTCTTTTTTGAATAACTAAACTTAGCCTTCAGTTCGATACGCTTAATCATCAACCGATGGAATATTACCTTCGTTCTTTCCTTCCATTTCCCAACGTCGCCAGCCCGCTAAAATTCCCGCGAGTCCATGATTGCCTTCATGACAGGCAAACTCGTAGATTTGACCATCCAAGCGGTTCATGGGCACTCTTGCGGACCAGGATTGTTCCCAGGTATTTGGATCATCGACGGTGAATTCGTAGTTAAGCGTATTCTCATCGAGCCGGCTAAAACGTTCTTCGATTTTCATCTGTGGTGAAGTATTGCGCCAACCGTAGTCGGGATAAAAATTTTGCGTGCTAACTACCAGGGTGTCACCTTCCCAGCGAGCAATGGAATGTCCAGTCCATTGGGTGAAGGGCGTATCATGTTCATCGGCGAAAGGAATGATGCGCGCGTGATGGACCATTTCAGTCATGATCACCACATGCTGTTCAGTCTGTACTAGTTGCATATTGTTGTTGTAAGAACCGGAAACCATTGGCGGTCCGGTGCGGTTATTAATGATGCAACGATCATTCAGCGTACGCGCTTCCGGTCCGGCACTTTCTCTTCGAACTTGTTGAGTGAAGGCAGCACGTTCCCTGCCAATTTCACTTAGGGCTGGTAGTCGTCCATTGGGAGGATCGTAAATCAGCGAAGTGCGATAATCGCCAACGGTGTCAGTACCGCGCTCATACCAGAATTCGTTGTAGGAAATTACCCCCGGTGGATAACCCGCGCCACCGACTGAGTCGATGATAAGATCTCGATTCTGGCGGTTGTTTTCGTAAGCTGCCCATTCTGCAGCTTCTTGTTGAGTCAGTGTCGCTTTGTCCGCAAGCTCAGCTGGGCGTTGCAGGGGAGTGAGCGTGCGGAAAGTGTAAGTGCCCTGCAGATCTGGATGACCGTGCTCAGTGCGCGGTACTTCTGTCTCCTGCGCTTGGGCAAGTGAACTAAATGATGTGAGCGTTATTAGCAGAGTTAGCCATTTCTTGGTCATGCAAGCCTCCGACAGAGTTGATCTTAATAAATGCTACTCGAGAAAAGGAAACACTACTCCTAATTGCCGACGTTTTGAAGTTCTCTTTCATCCTATTAAATAGGGCGAGAGGCTTTCATCAATGGATTCCCGTAGCCAGAATCGAATTACTCTGTTTCATTGCTCCCATCTTTTTTGTTTTTAAACTTAGGCAAACCTTTTTCCATTATATTCGTCCAATCCCCCAACGATGGATAATCAGAGACTAATTATGAAACGGCCACTAATTCTAATGGTGATAGTTTTACAGATACTTTCTTGTTCTGTGGGTTACGGACAAACAAATTTATCAGTGGACCAAGTCCTGGAACATCATACTGCTGCACTGGGAGGTGATGAGGCTATATCTGCTATTAACAATCTACGAATTCAGCTTGAAATCACGGAACCTGATCTAACTTTGCGAGGTGACTATCGTGCTTCACGCGAAGGTTTTATGCGAATTGATATCTACATTCGAGACGAGCGGGTATTTAGCGAAGGAATTGATGAGCAAGGGGGCTGGCAGCAATTTGGTGTTGGCACAGCTATTGAATCTCTAACTGATCAAGGTTTTCTTGCCTTAAAACAGGGCATAGATTTCAATTTAAATTATCTTTTTGACTTAGCAAATAGAGGGCATCAGCTTGAAGGAATGGACCGCTTTGCACACAAGGGCGTTTACTATTATCGCTTAAAATTACTTTTGAATGATGGGCTGGAGGGACACTATTATGTTAATCCCGAAAGCTGGATGATAGATTATTCAAGAGAGTCTTCTGCACTGCATCCAGACATCGATCCTACTACCAAACCTGTTGAGTCATTCTTTTCTGAATTCATTGAGTTCTGTGGATTAATAAGGAATAGAGAAACATACACAATCGACTTAATTTCCGGCGAACAGATACAGCAATCAACCATCACAGATTTTTATTGTAATTTGGATTTTGACGATTTAGAAATAAGAAGGCCTGATTGATCACAAAAAAGGCGATGTTAAAGAGGTTTTGAAGTTCTCTTTAAGAATGGGATCAGAGTTAAAACACCGTAGTTTTGAGAATGCAAAGGAGATGATGCCCAGGGAGATGATTAATACAGTAGCTCTGACAATTTCGACAGTGTAATTCATAGCATGCAGCTCTGGCATTCGAATCATCGATACGATGATTCAAAAAAGAGCGATAAAACGATTCTTTATTTCAGATCTCAGACAAAGACCGGTGCAGTCAGGTAATCAAGATTGAACTTACCAATTATTCGTAGCGTAAGCTATCAATAGGATTGGCCAGTGCCACGCGAATCGTGTGACCGCTTACCGTAACTATAGTTGCCACCAGCAGGAAAAGAGCAGCAAGCACGAAGCTGGTTAAGTTAATCGTCTGAGCATAAGCAAAGCCATTGAGCCAGATGCTCATAAGGTAATACACAAGGGGCCAGGCGATGAGATTGGCAATCAACACCAGCTTGATGAAATCCAGACTCATTAGCTTGAGTAATTGACCTATAGAAGCGCCCAATACTTTCCTAATGCCGATTTCCTTGGTGCGTTGTTCCGTAGCGAATGCTGACAATCCATATAATCCCAGACAAGCGATGAACAAGGCCAGGCTTGCGGCAATGCTGAACAAGATAGTGGTCAATTCATCGGCGCGGTAGAACAGGTCGATTTGCTCATCGAGAAAGTGAAATTCGAAGGGAGTTTCTGGATCATAGCGCGCCTGTGACGCTTCCAAATGTTCCAGGGTTTCTGAAACATTCACCGCACTGATGCGCGCCGTAAAATAGTCGATCGACTGAATCGAGGTATGGGAATAACCCAACACTAGTGGAGCGATCTCTTCATGTAATGATCGGAAATTGAAATCGCGAACTATACCGACGATCGTTGCTGGATAATCTTCCAGCTCACGATTGGATAGCACCACAGATTGACCCACTGCATCTTCGAGCTGCCAGCCCATAGCATCGATTAACGCCTCGTTTACGACGATATTGTTCATGTCTGCTTCGCCGCGGTCCAGATTTCTGCCCTGAATTAGTTCCAATGCAAACGTGCCGATGAAATCTTGGTCCATGCCCATAAAGCTGGCAAGGCGGGAATCTGACTCGAGTTGACCGTCTCGGCGAGTATTAACCGGAACAATGTTTTTCCACTCTCCAGGTACCCGGGTACTGACGCTGGCCGACTGAACATTCGGATGGCTGAGGAATTCATTCTTGATTGCTTCGTAGCCGCTTCTCGATGGGCCACTGTTAATATCGATCACTACCAGGTTCTCTGTCTCGAAACCCAGAGGCTTTGCGCGGATAAATTCCATCTGCTGCATGGCAATCAGCGTCGCCACCAGCAAGGTAATCGACATGGCAAACTGCGCTACTACGAGCGTCTTGCGCAGAGACAGGGACTTGCTGCCAGATTTGAGCTGTCGCTGTAAAGTTAGCAACACTCGGGTATTGGCAAGATAGACAGCCGGATATAGCCCGGCGCTAATTCCCACCATCAGACTTAGCGCAATGACAAGGCCGCCCATTGATGGAGTTAGCAGGCTGGTCATCGACAGTGACTTCAAGGTGAAGCCATTGAATATCGGTAGCAATGCCTGCGTCGCCACCAGGGCGAAAACAAATGCAAACAGTGTCAGCAGAATGGATTCACTCAGAAATTGCACCACTAATTGATTACGCTCGGCACCAACCACCTTGCGCAGGCCAATTTCTTTGGCCCGGTTTATGGATCTGGCTGTGGCCAGATTGATGTAATTTATGCAAGCTATAAAGAGTATAAGAAAGCCGATGCCGGCTAGGGTGTAGATGGTACTGAGTGATCCGGTGGTATTGCTGAATGAGTTCTGGATATCCGAAGAACCGAAATGCATTTCGGTCAAAGGCTGCAGGCGAAAAGTGACAGAATCTTTAAGTTCATCGGGCACACGGGTCTCAACAAACTCCGGCAGCTTCGCTTCCAAATTAGCTATCGAGGCATTCTCGGAAAGTAGAATAAAGGAGTTACTGAAGAAATCCTCCCAGTTAAAAAACTGCTCCCTAACTTCAGAAGGCAGCCCAAATAGCATGGAAAACTGGATGTGCGAATTAAGCGGTGGATCCTGCATGACGGCTGTAACGATGAACTCGCCGCGATTACTTTGTAGCAGTTTTCCCATCGCGTCCTCATCGCCAAAATATTTGGTAGCGGTTGATTCGGTAAGAATGACGCCATTAGGAAGGTCGAGTGCCGTGCCCGCATCCCCTTGAATGAATTCGTAGTCGAACATGTCGAAAATGGCAGGATCTGCTGCAGTGTAATTCTCATAGAAGGAGGACTCCTGGTAGGTAATGTCCGCCCGTCCCAAGACAAAAAGTTGGGTTTGAGACTCAATCTCTGGATAATCGGCAGCCAATTGAGGAGCCAGTGCGCCGGGTGTGTTGTCGATAGTTATGGGATCCTGGCCCGGTAATGATATCTCCAATAGCACACGGTAAATGCGGTCGGATTTCGTATACATGCGATCGAAACTAAACTCATCCACAAGATACAAGCTCAATAGCAGGGTAGCAGTAAGACCGATGCCCAGGCCGAAGATATTAATCGCCGAATAGACTCGATATTTAGCCAGATTTCGTAGCGCGAGTTTTAGATAACTGGAAAACATGGTGCCTCACCTCAGTGGATAGTGAATCGGCGGTAATCTTTGTTTTGACGTTAGCGGGCTACAATTGGTTTGCAAAAATCCACAGCAGCAGGGCCTGTAGTCTCGTCTCTTAATCAAGACGCGGCTGTGATGTGAAAGTTACAAATGGGAATTCAATTGCAAGAACATGCGACCGTCCCGTGATTTTGTATTTACAAAATCAAAAAAATCAAAGGGGTCAGAGTAGATTGATTCTCTTTAATTTCAGGAACATCAATGCCCCAGTGGTTGGCCGATTAACCTCGAAGGATCGGCGCTAGGTTTAGGCACATACTTATCAATCCAGGGCCCGCCAAACTGTGCAATGTAAAGATTTCCTTCTGAATCAACACTCATCTGATGGGGAAGAGAAAAGCCTCCGCAAGCCCCTTCATGATTGTGATCGAGTCCTGCCGCTGCAACTGCTTCATCGTCGGAACAGGTAAATCCGGGACGACCTAGCGACGACGCTTCGCCATAAGTTCCGAAATAGTCGAGTAGTTGCCCGTTCAAGTTGTATTTAAGTATCCGATTTAGCGTTGCATCTAAAATCCAGACAAAGTCGTTCACGTCAATCATGATGGCAACGGGATCCCAGATGTCCGGCCACTCATCGAGGAGTGTTCCTTCTTCGGTAAAGATTTGGATTCTTTGATTCCTGCGGTCCGAGACATAGATGCGATTTTCTCTATCCACTGCAACGCCATGGATTAAATCGAACTGACTTGGCCCACTTCCCACTGAACCGAACTCATAAAGAAGTTCGCCTTCAGAGTTGTAGCGAACGATACGACCGTTTTGGTAGCCGTCACCCAATAAAAAATCGCCATTAGGAAGAAAGGCGAGTACTGAATTCTGACCGAAGTCTAACGGCCCCGGATTTGGATTTTCACGTGGATTCGGTCCACCTTCACCAAAGACAGGATTGGGATCTTCCATTTGTAACAGGAGCTCACTGCCGTCATTGCTAAATTTTAGGATAGCTTCATGGACGCCGTTGCCACCTCGTTCATCAACCCAGACGGCACGATCAGAATCATAGGGATTTATATAGATTTGATGCGGACGATTAAAAAGTGAATCCCACTGCGACCAGTTCTCAATGATGTTTCCATCCCGATCGACAACTACCAGGAAATTTCTCTGACGCTCGTTGCTTTCTCCCGATTGGGCACCCGCTTGAGCTTGTCTTCGTTGATCGCCCCAAATTGTCACCAGGATTCTATCGGGGGTGTCAGGCCAAACACCTGCAGCCTGTCCCCAGGTCCAGGTCTCATCGTGATCCGGCGCTGGCTTCCACCAACCTGGTATGACGTCATAAGGACCATTGCGGTCATCACCGCCTTTGCCGACTTCAAAGCGACTGAAAGTAGAGCCATTGTCGACGACGCAGGCAGAAGTTACTAACGCTGCAACTAACATGAGACCGATTCGCTTCATTTCTACTCCCCTTACCACTATTCGTTAGCGTTCTTTCTTCTTTATTTATTCTTCTAGTTATTTGGCTATCCAACATTAGCACAACAGAATAAAGGAAACTCCCTCGAATTCCGCGTGCCCACTGGGGTGTAGAATTTTGTGAATGGTGTTCACATAGTCAATTCTGATACCTATCAGCCTGATCCTCGAGTGACTCCAAGCATCGCAAACCCTTAGAAAGAATGGGCCTTTTTTGCTAATCTTCAACGACGCCATTTACTCTTTTCAGAGGGGCTCTAGATGAAGAAATCCGTTACCGCTATCCAGGCTGCAATTCTGGGATTGGTCCTCGTTGGTTGCGACTCTTCTAGCGATCCGCAGGAGCCAGAGCGGGAAATGGCATCGAGCGTTTCTTCAGAACTCTCTTCTGCAAATAATGCACCACAATCTCCTCTCGATTCGTCCGCTGCTCCTGAAATGACAACCCTCGTACAGACTTACTGTCAGGTATGTCATAACGATGCGCTGATGACGGGGAATCTCACTTTAGCTGGGTTCGAAGTAGAAAATGCAGCGAATCATCCCGAGACTGCGGAAAAGATGATTCGAAAATTGCGGGCTGGCATGATGCCTCCGCCGGGCATGCCGCGGCCGAATCCTGATACTCTTTTGGCGTTAGTAGAAGAACTAGAGACAAATATTGATCGAAGTGCAGAAGCGAATCCTAATCCTGGAGTTAGAAGATTCCAGCGCCTGACCCGGGCAGAATATGAAAACAGCGTAAAGCAACTTTTCGATCTGGACATTGATGCTTCTCGCTGGCTTACGGAAGACACCTTTCTCGGTAACTTCAATAATCTTTCTGCTGCCCAGAATCTTTCCACCACATTATTGGAATCCTATTTAAGAGCAGCAGCAGAAGTTACCCGCATCGCAATGGGTAATCCGGATGCGGTGTCAGTCTCGAATAAGTACACCAACCCTATTCATGTTTCCCAACACGCCTGGGATCATTTGGATGGCACACCCTTTGGCACAAGAGGGGGCATGGTGGTCACCCATGATTTCCCAACCGATGGTGAATATGTAATTTCCATAGAAACGCTTTTTGGCAGAGGCATGCCCGGGCACAATATGGATATATCCATTGATGGCATCGGCGTGGCGCAATTGGCCCTTGCCCATAACGGCGAGCAGTCCATTCCCATTCAAACCAAACCGGTTTATGTAAAAGCAGGGCAACATCAAATCGCTGCAGCTTTTGTTAAACGCATCGAAGGCCCATACGAAGATCGACTCAGTCCATTCAAGTGGTCGTTTGTAGGTGGAGAGGACGCGCAACAGTGGGCCAACTATGGCATCACGTCGCTTCCCCATTTATCCGACTTAATGGTGACAGGTCCTGTTACTGCTGGCCCGGTATCAGACACTCCCAGCAGGAACAGAATTTTTTCTTGCTACCCAAATTCCGAGAGTGAGCAGACGGGATGTGCACGGGAAATTATTAGTCGAGTGGCTACCGAAGCTTATCGCCGCGCCATCACCGAAGAAGATATTGCCGGTCCAATGGCTTTCTATGAGCGCTATGCAGAAAACTCCGGTTTCGAAATCGGTGTGCGCACAGCATTGCAAAGCATTCTTGCCAGCCCTTCATTTTTATTCAGGCTGGAAGAGCAACCCCAAGACATTACGCCCGGCGAAAGCTATCGCTTGAACTCAATCGACCTGGCGTCACGCCTATCATTCTTTATATGGGGAACTGGCCCGGATGATGAACTCAGAGAACTGGCCAATCAAGGCGCGTTAGCTAATCCAGATATTCTGGAAACTCAAGTTGATCGCATGCTCGCGGATCCACGCTCCAGCAATCTGGCCACCAGCTTTGCTTCTCAGTGGCTCAGGCTACAAGAGGCCGGTAAGAATGACCCTGAGCCTTATCTCTATCCGGATTTTACCGGCCAACTTAAAGAGGACATGATTCGGGAAACCCAGTTGTTTTTCGCCAACCTCATTACTGAAGATAGAAGTTTGCTGGAGATCATGACAGCAGATTACACCTTCGTGAATGAGAGACTCGCCGACCACTATGGCATAGAAGGCATCATCGGCAATGAATTTCAGCGCGTGTCTTATCCCGATGAAAATCGACGTGGCTTGCTGGGCCATGGCAGTGTGCTCATGCTGACGTCCATGTCCAACAGAACTTCGCCGGTGTTAAGAGGCAAGTGGGTGATGGAAGTGATCATGGGTAATCCACCGCCACCACCACCACCAGATGTTCCAGCATTGGAGGCCACCGGCGGTGTTGAACCCGGAAGAATTCTCACCACTCGCGAACGAATGGAGATTCATCGAGAAAATCCCACGTGCAATGCCTGCCACCAGTTTATGGATCCTATTGGTCTGGCATTGGACAACTTTGATGTCACCGGTGCCTGGCGTATTCGCGAGGATGGCAGAGACCTGGATACCTCAGGCACCTACTATGATGGCACAGATATTAATACCCCTATGGATTTGAACGAAGTAGTAATAAAGCGGCCCATACCCATCGTCCGCAGTTTTACCGCTAATCTTCTGGCTTATGCCATGGGCAGGCGTATTGAATATTATGATCAACTCGCTGTACGCAAAATTGTGAGTGACGCAGAGTCGAGTAACTATTCCATTTCCGCATTCATTCTGGGTGTTGTAAGTAGCGATCCATTCCAGAAGATGCGAGTGTCTGATGCAAGTGTTGGTTTAGTTGCAGCAGCAAACGAAGAATTATAAGGAGCCACCAGGTATGAAATTCATCACCGGAAAACACCTTTCACGCAGAGCTTTCATTGGCAGGATGGGCGCAGGTGTCGCGCTGCCTTTCCTCAGTGCCATGGTGCCGGCGGGGCGCGCATGGGCACAAAGTTCTAATGGTATGGCCAATGGTAATACACCCACAAGACTGGTTTGTATCGAAGAGTCTATGGGCTGTGCTGGCGGCAGTGACTGGGGCCATGGTAGAAACCTCTTTGCGCCTCAAGGTACTGGCAAAGATTTCATCATCGGCAATGACAGCCAGCTAAAACCACTGGAAGATTTTAGAGATTATCTCACCGTGGTGAGCTCCACCGATTGCAATATGGCGAATCCATTCAATGCCGATCAAATCGGGGGCGATCACGATCGTTCCACCGCAGTATTTCTGACTCAAGCGATGCCTAAGCAGACCCAAGGCTCTGATATGGAAATTGGTGTGTCGATTGATCAGTTACATGCGCAACGCTTTGGACAGGATACGGTACTGCCCTCATTAGAGCTGTGTATCGAAGAAATAGATCGCGGTGGCGGCTGTGCATACAACTACCATTGCGCATACACAACCTCGCTAGCCTGGGCCACTCCGCATCAACCACTTCCTGCCATTCGCGAACCCCGCGCCGTTTTTGAACGACTGTTTGGCGCGGGCGATTCCGAACAGGACAGAAGCGAAAGAAGAGCGACTGATAAAAGTATGCTCGATTGGATGCTGAACGAAGTGGAGAGATTAAGCTCAACATTGGGCGCTACGGACCGCGTTGCTCTCGACGAATACCTGCAACATATACGTGAGGTTGAGCGCAGGATTCAATTAATGGAAGCGCGCAGTACTAGTGGTGGAAATGGAGGCATAGGAGAAAGCAGGGAAATGCCAGAGGCTCCATCTGGAATACCTGGGACTTGGGAAGAACACATGGAGTTAATGTTTGATCTGCAAGTGCTGGCGCTGCAATCAGATATGACACGGGCGATCACTTTTAAAATCGGTTTCGATCAGTCCAACAGAACTTTTCCACAGAGTGGCACGAACAAATCTATTCACGGCGCTTCTCATCACGGCAATGTGCCGGATGACATTATGGACTTCCATAGAATCAATACTTATCGCATGGGCGCAGTCGCTTACTTCCTGGATAAGATGAAGAATACGATTGATGGCGATGGCTCTTTGTTAGACAAAACCGCAATCGTTTGGGGTTCACCGATGGGAGATCCCAACTTACATAATCATATTAGGTGTCCGCTGTTATTGATGGGGCATGCGAATGGCGCCCTAGCAGGTAATAACCATGTTGCTGCTGCTGTTGGTACACCAATGGCTAACGCGTTTGTCACACTCATGCAGGGTATGGGTCACGAATTGGACAGCTTCGGTGATAGTAATGGAGCTCTGGACTTGAAAGTGCAGGTCGGAGTTGCGTGATGAATTTGTATTCCCGACTGCGGATTACTTTGATTGGTCTGTTGTTTCTAATCGGAAGCACGGCAAGCATTGCGTCTGAATTAATTGACGCGACTCGCGCTGGTGACATCGAAAAAGTTGCAATGCTGATCTCGGATGGTGCTGACTTGAATGAAGCAACAGGCGATGGAATGACAGCAGTTCATTGGGCCGCTCAATCAGGACAAGCGTCAATTCTGACTGCACTTGTAGATGCCGGTGCAAAGGTAAGTGCAACAACAAGAATTGGAAATTACACGCCTTTACATTTGGCCAGTAGCCAGGCCAACGGCACGATGGTTGAAACGCTTTTGGCAGGAGGAGCAAACGTCAATGCAACGACTACTAATAGTCTTGTTACGGCTTTGCATCTGGCTGCACAGACTGTTGGCGGTGCAGAATCAGTTAAGGTGCTCTTAGAGTTCGGTGCTGATCCAAACGCAATAGAAGGATCGTCAGGACAGACTCCGCTAATGTTTGCCGCTGCCAAGAATCGAGTCGAATCTGTCGAATTACTTTTAGCTGCAGGTGCAGACCCATCCATATCTACAACCGTTGTGGATGTATTAGAGGAAGTGTTTGCTGACAGGCAAGCTACTCGTTTCTTGCGGGAAGAACTCGCAGACTATTTAGATAACGACAACGCAATGGATGCGAGTAATGTAGAAGCAGTGCAGGCAGCGATCCAGGCACAGCGGGAATTTTTGCAATCCGGAGCAGCCTACCAAAATTTTAACGCGGAAGATTTAATCACGCTTCGACCGGATTATCCCGAAGGACCAGATCTTCCCCGACCACCTTATCGTGAAACACTCGTGCGCACGACTGGCGGTATGACTGCCTTGTTGCATGCAGCAAGAGAGGGACATACGGAAGCAGCACTGGCTTTACTAGAAGGTGGTGCAGATGTAAATCAGGTGAGTGGCGATGAAACAAGTCCCTTGCTGATTGCGACGCTCAATGGACAATTTGATGTAGCGCTGTTGTTGATTGAACGAGGCGCCGATCCTAATCTTGTGGCAAATTCCGATGGCGCAGGTCCGCTATTCGCAACGCTGCAAACACAATGGGCGCCTAAATCAAACTACCCCCAGCCCAGAGCGCAGGATTTACAGCAGACAGAATACATGGAAGTGGTGAATGCGTTATTGGAAGCTGGGGCCGATCCCAATGCGCGACTTAACACCCATCTCTGGTATTTTGAATATGGACTGACCAAGATTGGAACTGATCTAAAAGGAGCAACACCTTTCTGGCGTGCGGCATATGCGCAAGACATAGAGGTCATGAAGTTACTAACCAGCTACGGTGCCGATCCCAATATCCCAACCTCATGGCCGGCTCCGGAAATGCGAGAACGTCGACAGCAAGATGGAAGACAACAAGAAGATTCGGGTTTGCCGTATATTCCCACGGACGCTTTTAATGCATACCCGATACATGTGGCTGCAGGCGGTGGATTTACCGGCTTAGGTTCTTTCAGCGTTAGGAATGTACCTGAAAACTTTATACCTGCTGTTAAATATCTTGTAGAGGAACACGGCGTCGATGTGAATACCTTAGATTCCTGGGGCTTTACCGCGATGCATTATGCTGCAGCGAGAGGTGACAATGAGTTGATCCGGTATCTGGTGTCGCAGGGTGGTGATGTTTCTGTGATAACCCGGTTAGGTCAATCGACTGCTGATATAGCAAGGGGTGGTCGATCAGGATTCTTTACGAGAGTTGCTTATCCTGAGACTGAAAAGCTGTTACTAGAGTTGGGCTCCTCTCTGGAATGTCTCCATACGCATTTTTTGGATACCGGGGATTTTTGTGAATTGGCTGGGGTTGGGGATCCCTGGAATCCAAACTCCAACTAAGTATGGTAATAGGGGACAGACCACGTTTTCTCGTTCGAATAAAAGGGATCAGAAAATTTTGATCTAATGAAACCATCGACGAAATCACAACTACTTTAGCCCCATTAGTTCGTTTATTTAAGAATAGGTGCTAGCCACAGCCCTGCATGGGCTGGTTTAGTTTTCCAGCAATACGTCCAGTAATTGGAAACTACGAATCTGTCGTTCATCGTCCCTGTAAAATGCATAACTCTGGTCGCTGAAAGTGCTTTCCAATTCGGCATCGGTTACCAAAGTCACACCAATACTGCGGGTGGGAACATAGTCTATCCTGGGTGACGCGCCTACATAATCCAGGTGAGGCGCGTTGCTGACTACGGTGAATCGAGCTGGAGTCGATTCCGGGGCTGTGGAGTTGGCTGCTCTTTCGATGGAAATGCCATCGTTCGTCGGCTGCGTAAGATAGATGAGTACGGCAAACACACCGATCGCCAAGGCCATGCTCCCTCGACCAAGTCGCCGTACCTGCTTGCGACGTTTAACTGCTCGCAGCATATGTTGCTGCAGATTCGATTCGGCCAGACTTGCGTCCTCATCGAACAGGTCACTGATCAGGTTATTTTGATTGTTATGCATTTTCTGCATCTCCCACTAATAACTGTCGCAGTTTAGTCCGTGTCCGTGCCAGTTTAGACTCCACTGCTTTCTCCGTCAGTCCCAGGCACTGAGCAATCTGGCGGTAGCTGTACCCCTCAAAATATTTCTTTCTTACCAGACTCTGCTCGCTCTCGTCGAGGAGCATGAGCGCATCGTCCAGGCGCTGGATTTCAATGTGGCGTTCCGCAGGATTGTCGTTGACCTGTGCCTGCACAATGGTTTGCATGGCTTCTCGTAGCCGACTCAACCTGCGTTGCCGGCGATATAAATCCAGGTAAGCATTGCGTGCGATCACGCTTAGCCAGGCCCAGAGTTCATTCTCTTTGTTAAATACGCGGATGTGTTTGACAACTTGTTCCAGAGTGCGCTGCAAAGCTTCTTCGATGTGGTTGCTGTCTCCCTGGGACATCACACTCAGATAGGCCCAGAGGCGACGATAATAGAGTCTAAAGAACTGCTCGAAACTTGCATCCTCAAGTCGCTTCATGCGGCGGGTCAGATCTGTGGTGTCAACTTCGGCAGCCAGAATCCCATCCTCAAGAGATTCATAACCTCCCGATCGTGATTTCTGGCCGTCTCGTCGTCTTTCGATGAGTTTGCCTCCGGTGTGAGTCTGCGTTCGGCCGTTAGTTGTCTGGTTGTACCAGGCCTGTTGCTCCCAGGCGATCAAGCAGTCCGCCGAAGGTTTCGCTGGTGCGTCGAGACTGCAGCGATTCCCGCAGCGTCTTTAATGTGTCCTCAGCGACTTCGACGTCATTGATGACGCCGGTAATGATCAAAAGCTCGGTGCCCTCATGATACTGAAATTCGATATCGCTGTTACGTCCACCGGCTTGTGCATTTGCCTGAACCGTTGCATCGATAGCACTGGTGATTTCATCAACCGAGTAGCCTTCGCTATTGTTTTCACTAACCAATAAGTGTCCGAGGGCGAAAGGCTGTGCGGTCTTTTGCGAGCCATAGGGTTCCAGTACCCAGATTTTCTTGCCCGGGCCGGCAATCACGCTGCCATCTTCGGAGAGGATAGTGGGCATGCTCTGACCAGAGCTCTTCCAAGTAAACTGGGTCGGTGCCTGAGCGCCTATGATGCTGAGTGCGTCGAACAAACGATCCGGGGTGACATTGTCGAGTTTGATCGTGGGAATCTGAATGCCTTCGGCATTGGCAGGCACCACCACGTTAATGCCCAAATCCATGAGGGTATCCATGAAATCGGCGACGCTACCCCCTTCGAAATCCACTTCGAATTCGAATGTTTGTTCCTGGGCCTGGGATGTCAGACAAAAGAAACTAATCAGTATTAGCAGGCTGGTTCTCATCGTTAGGGTCCTCTTTCTGCGGTGTTTAAAAGGAAAACGCCGGAATTGGAAAAATACCTCGATCGCACTAATAGAAGAGAAGGTGAAATAAGGGACAGACCACGTTTCCCCAAACACGTTGTTTAACAGATGATGCTCACAAGGAAAAAAGGGGACAGACTACGATTTTTTGCAATAAATGGGGATGGAGGAATTTAATTTTAATTATTTGGTCAGTTTTAAGTTAAAGGAGACGAAGGGATTTGTTTTTGTACAATTGATCAAACATTAGATCCTCCGTCACCTTTAGATACTCCTATTGTTGTTCCGTCTCTAATCTGCGTGCTCCAGCGAGACTACCTGGCATGGAGTAATTACCTTCGTGGCATGCATACTCATAGAGTTCACCATCTGAAGCATGAAAGCTGAGCTCTGCTGTCCAGGGTTGACTGTATAAGTCAGAATCTTCTACGGTAAATTGGTAAACAATTTCGGTATCTGAATAGCGGGTAAAACGCTCGGTTACTTTGCCATTTTTTGTGATAGCAGTGGAGCTTTGCTGCATTTGCTGAGGATTGACATTGATAGTTTCTACAATCAGCGCACCATCTTCGTACCAGCCTACGGAGTCTCCCATGTATTGTTGCAAGATCGCTGGTCGGCGATTGGCGCGGGCCTCGATGGCCGAACTAAAAGTTGGGATGATTCGTGCGTCATGTATTTGTTCCACCTCTATCATCACGTAGTCATCGGTTTGAACGAATTGATAAGTGTTGTTATAGAGTCCGCTTTGCATCGCCGGACCAGCTCTGCCTTCAGAAATAATACAACGTTCCGATAGGGGCAGGGCCTCGGGGCCGTCGGCGTTACCGATGCCTGTCACGTAGCGACTGCCGAAATTTATGCGCTGAAAATCTGTGGTAGGGTTTTCCAGGCGCGGGACTTGTCCGTTCTCAGGATCGATTATGTAAGAGGTACGATACTCGCCCATGACCAGAGCAAGGTTAGAACCGGGATCGACCCAGAATTGATTGTACGCCCTGCTGCCGAAGTCATCCGCGCCCGCGGCAGGCGTGTTATTGACACCATCACCATCATCAAAGCCTCCCTCAACACCTCCAGTTGGTAAGCTGGCTGCAATGGTCGAGGCTTCCTGAGCTGACACCACCAGTGATTCCATCCCTGGCCGGCGCGTGAGATTGGTTAGCGATGCATTGGACCAGACGCCTCCCAATTCGGGCCGCGCTGTGCTTTGGGCCTGGGCGAAAGAGCATGCGAAAGCGGTGAAGAGCAGCAAACTTCCGATGCGGGCGGGTTGTTTTAGTAGAGTTGTCATTTGCACTGTCCTCGGGATTGGCCGACAGAGATTGGTTTCTGTGACTTCAAATGAGTTAAAGTAAATGTACTCTTTATTTACTAACTATTCGACATGGTGCTAGAGAAAATAAATCTGATCCCTTCTATTTATAGGATGTGAATTATGTTCCGACACTGCTTTGCCCTGATTCTGTCACTAATAATGTTACCGGCTTTATCCGCTGAAAATCCGGACGTTCGCGAGTTGATGACCGCAGAAGAGTTTGCTGCGTCTGGGCTAAGTCGTCTATCCAGTGAAGAAATTGAAGCTATAAACAGCTGGCTGGTGCGTTACACAGCTGATGATGCTGAAGAATTTGCTAGTAGCAGCCCAGCAGTCCGAGAAATTAACAATGCGGACATAAGCAGCAAGATCGATGGAGAATTTAATGGCTGGAATGGTCCGACACGATTCCACCTCCAGAACGGACAGATTTGGGAAACTAATAGTTCCAGAACCTACAGATACTCGGCATTAAATCCTGAAGTAGAGATTACCAGGTATTGGCCAGGTATATATCGGATGCGGATTGTGGACACTGGCCAAACAATTCAGGTAAGGCGTGTTGAGTAGGTGAGACGCGACACTATACAAAGGAAGAATGGGACACTAATAAAGTAGTTAAGTAGTGAAGGTTGCGGTAGTGCAGCATCAAGCTCTAATTCTTGCGCGTCGATTTTATTTTTCTATTTTATCAGTGTCCCCTGATGTCTTCTGAGCCTTAGATGGGAAATAGCACTTCCTTGTGCTTGATTGGTCTAGTTTCTTTCTTGCGCATTTCCTTCCGCGGTAAAAGAATTAACTCCAATTACTGGCAACGTACTACTCGGTAACATAGTAGTAGGTAGCACTCCATTCCATCGTTCAGCCTGGACTAATGCAATCAACGAAGGGTTTTCTCGTAATGCTTGTCCTCTTGCATTAATCGCATCTGCTTCGGCTTGACCTTGCAACCTGATTTGCTCAGCGGCGGCATTGGCTTGAGTGACTACTATTTCTGCTTGCACTCGTTCCCGTTCTAAATTTTGCTGTATCCGCTGAACCTCTACTTCGGCAAGCATTCTGTCTTCAATGCTCTTCTCATAGGCATCAGAAAAATCAATTCCTTCGATCTGAAGAGTGTCTATGGTCACTGACCCAGAAACGGCGGCTTGGATAGCGCTAAACGCATCAACGTTTAGTCTCTCACGTTGCTGAATAGCGGCGACTGCATCAAATCTGCTGAATACAGTTTTCACTTCTTCTTGTACTTGCGGCGACAGTAGTCGAGATTGCACACCGTCTTCACTACCATAGTTTTCGTATATCTGACCCATTGATCCTGCGTTCATCCTGTAATTGACAGAGACAACCAAGTTTGCGGGCTGCTGGTCTTGAGAATAAACACTAGGTAGCTGATAGGTGGCTAACCGTGATTGGGTAGACATCTTGACCACATTGTCAATAATCGGAATTTTGAAATGCAGTCCAGGGTCGCTCTCTTTCAAATAAGCACCGTTTCTTAAAACAACTCCGCGCTCTCCCTGGTCAATTGTGTACCAACTTCCAAATAGAATTGGGAAGGCTATTAAAACCACTAACAAACTTGTGATTATTAATTTGGTCTTCATGTTCAATCTCCTTTTGGGGTTGTGTTGAAAAATATTCTGAAAGAATACATTACCATAACTAAGCGCGATAAGGGTGTTCAACTGACATTGAAAAAACGAGAAGATTTTGATATACTATCCGCTCTTCTGTTGTCTATTAAAGAAAGATAACTGCTACCTTATATACTTCTATTTCTCTTCCGACGAAGGAATAGGGGACACTGATAAGATTGTAAGTTAGCTGTTCGTTGCGTCACCCTGCACACTCTTTTTCAGTTCCCACTAGCACTGCATATTTTGTTATTTTTTCAGTGTTTTCTAAGAGGAATCGCATGCAACCTCTAGTTATCAAACTCGACACCTTGTTTCAACAACTTGGTTTATCCACTAAGGACCAAACGATTGACGATGCGATTTCGAATTTTCCAACTCTTGATCCTAACTTGGCGATTTATGACGCGCCATTCTGGGATAGCAGTCAGGCCGAGTTCTTGAAGTCTGCGATCCAGGAAGATTCCATTTGGAGCCACGCAGTTGAGAAGCTAGATTGCCTGTTAAGAAAATAGTCCTGGTTTTGTAATATTGAATAATTGAATCTCATAATCCCCTGTTAAGTGAATAATAAACGGAGATCTATATTGTCTGGATTAGGCCTGATAGCCGCAGGTTATCTAGCAGTATGTTTATTGCTCTACATTTTTCAGCGCAATCTACTCTATTTCCCGCAACAACTTACTGCCAGTGCAAAACCTTACATTCAAACACTCGATACAAACGACGGAAGCCTGAATTTGTCAGTGAGGAATGTGGATGATTCCCAGGCGATTATTTTTTTTGGCGGTAACGCCGACGATGTGTCGCAATACTTGTTGCCCTTCAGTAATGCATTTCCTGAACATGCTTTATTTTTAGTGCACTATCGAGGCTATGGTGGCAGCACGGGCGAGCCTACGGAGCAGGCATTTCATAGCGATGCAAGAGAAGTGTATCAACTGGTTAGTCAAAGCTATTCTAAGATAACAGTTATTGGTCGTAGTCTCGGAACGGGCGTGGCGATACGACTAGCAAGGGAACAAGATGTGGAGAAACTAATCTTGATATCCCCTTACGACAGTATCGCTGCTGTTGCCCAAGGCCGCTTTAGAATATTTCCTGTCAATCTGCTAATGCTGGACAGATTTGATTCGCTGCAGCACGCACCCCACATTGATATTCCATCATTGATTATCACGGCAGAGACAGACGGTGTGATTCCTCATCGGCATACTGACAAGCTTGTTGCGGGGATGAATCCTGCCGTTTTGCGAACAGCCACAATAGCCGGCACGAATCACAATTCAATCTTTAACAACCCAGAATCGTTTGTGGCTATAAAAGAGTTTTTGGCTGATCGATAAAAATAAGAATACGAAAAACATAACTGTATAATTACTCTGACCTCTTATATTAGATAAAGGGGACAGATCTATTTTTCACGACAATATCGGCAAATAGCTTAAAAATAGATTTGTCCCCATGCATCAGGTTACTGTTAGCCCTCACTATTTTACTATTTTATCAGTGTCCCCGATTCTCCTTAGAAAAAGCACAAATTCTAGTCATCGTCATCTTCATCAGAGTCATCATCTTCATCTTCATCTGAATCATCTTCATCTTCCAATGTATCAACGAATTCCTCGACAGCATCTTCGAGGCTTTCTTCTTCGTCTTCTGTAATGACGCCTAGTTCAAACAATTGACCGGCAACCTGTTCAACGCAATCCTCAAATCCATCCTCATCCAGAAAATCGCCTGAGCATTGTAGATAAAGTTCGTCTTCTATTGTGCAGCCCGAGGCTTGCAATTGATTTTCGACACTGGAATCGATACCGCCAATGGTAACTGTCTCACCAAGTATGCTGTTCGGACATAAATCAAACTCATCTTCAATGCCATCCGCATCTGCATCAAAAATTGGAGGTAACGATTCATTGAGAAAATTCTGCTCGATTTCTGCTTGCGTAAGTCCATCATCAAAAAGGCGAATATCGTCAATGAAGCCTTCAAAGTACTCGGGCCGAGTCGGCGAATTGTCGAAGAATCCACCTACAAAAAGCCCAGGTTCAGGATCGACAGTTAATGTTGGATTTATCGCTTCAAGTACACCATTGACATAGACCTTCATGGAAACACTGTCAGATACGACCGCGTAGTAATCCCATTGTCCTTTTTCTAAAACACCGTGAGCATCGTTTCTTCCTACTAACAGCTCGAGGGCGCCTCCCCGACCAGCAAAGTTTTCACGAATGATGACAGTATCATTCGCGGCGTTTGTATTATTTGTTGAGAGCCAGCGCCTTATCGAGTCAGTGGTCGATAAGTCTCTCAACCAAAATGTCCAGGAAAAAGTGTTATCACTCGATGTATCGAATGAGGCAGACATATAGTCATTAGAGCCATCGAATCGATAGGCCATGTTGAAGTTACCGAACCGATCTTGCACCAGAATGGCTCCAAACACGGCGAGATCGTTACCATTGCCACTTTGATCGTTCGCATTGCCTGAAAATGGGTAATAAGCCACTAACCCTGGTTCGCTACTGGCGAGTGAGATTGGACTAAAAATACCAATTGTAGATGTGATTAAAACTATTAAGGACAATACTCTTTTCATACTTGTCACGATAATTCTCCTGGAATCAAATGGTTCAGAATCATACCCACGAAATTGAAGAAGTGTAAATATAGGAGAGTTGAGACACTGATCAGATCAGTATCTCCCTGTTTCTCATTCTGATAATGTTAAGAGCCAAATCATGCTCTTAAGAGGAATCCCCAATGGTTCGCTCATCTCTCCTGTGCAGTGCATTTGTTCTCCTCTTAGTTGCATTTTCGCCGCCAGTCAGCGGCCAGAATATCGAAGTTACCGAACCTCATTCCATCGCAACCCTGCGCTTAGGGCCCAGCAATTACGGGCGTGTACAACTGGGTCTTTTTATTGCAAATCGAGATGGCTCGGAAGAGCAACCACTACTTATAGATGTAAGTAATGACTACAGTCCCGCCTGGTCTCGGGACAATAATTGGATCGTTTTCACTTCAGAGCGCTCCGGTGGCGCAGAGCTGTACCGAATGCATCCTGATGGCAGCGCCTTGGAGCAGCTTACAGATCATTCAGCCCATGATGACCAGGCTGCCTTTTCTCCCGATGGATCAAAGCTGGTATTCGTCACTTCCCGCTACGATGGCACGACAGATCTGGCCATTCTCGATATAGCATCGGGCAATACGTCACAACTGACTTCAGGTGAAGGCGGGGATTTTCGCCCGGCGTGGTCACCGGACGGTGAGTGGATCGCATTTTCTTCAGACCGGGGTAATGGCCTACCATTCTCTTATGGACGTTGGGAAGCGAACCATATGGTGGATGTTTATCTTATTCGTCCTGATGGATCTGATCTGCACAGGCTGACAGACAGTAATGGATTCTGCGGCAGTCCGGATTGGAATGCGGACAGTAGCCAGGTCTTAACTTATTGTATGAGTGGTGATGAAACCTTACACGTCCGTCGTGCCCAAATTACCGGTGGCGATACGATCCTCAAACTAATCAATATTGAAACAGGTGAAGCAACGATCCTCCCTGAACAGAACGGAGCCATGATTGCACCTTCTCTGATCGATGATGGTACTTATGCCCATGTCCGCAAGGACGGCACTGCGAGTAGGGGAATTTTCTATTCCGATGGGAGCAGAGGTCCAATTGCAGCAATCAGGGATGCTAGTTGGTCCAGTGATGGTGAGAAAGTCGTGTATTCGAAAAATCTCGCCGCGACTACCGTCGGTTACACTGACATGTGGAATCCATCCAAAGAATTCAATCTCTATTTTTTGAGTGGTCTAACACCGTCAGTTTCTCCAACAGGAAGATACGCCGCGATGACTGCTGGTAATCAACTCATGGTAATGGACACTGCCACTGGAACCAGGCGTACGGTTTACCAGTCGGGGCAGCGATTTATGCTGGCACCGATGTGGTCAGCCGATGAGACTTCACTGATCTTCAGCATCGGATCATTCAATGCGTTTTTTGCCGGCTTCGATCATTTGTTTCTCGAGCCTGGAGATCGGATTGACGGCGGCGCAAGGGTTGCAACGATTAATGTTGATGGCAGCGGTTTTCAGGAATTAACTCCAGATTCGCAGAACGATGCTTTTCCCTCCTGGAATCCGGATGGGACTAAATTTGTTTATCGAACTTTCGACGGCACTAATACCGGCTTACGCCTCTACGACATGGACTCCGGTGAGATCAGCGTGTTGACCACAGGCTATGATGTATTCCCTCTCTGGTCGCCACGTGGAGACAAGATCATGTTCTCACGACTACTCGGCGAGAATTACGAAATCTACACCATCAATCCCGAAGGTGATGATTTGATTCGCCTAACCAATGCAGTAGGTAACGATTCACATCAGGCCTGGTCACCGGACGGTGAGTTTATTGTTTACGCCGGAAGTCACCAGGGATTCAAAGACGAAGCAAGCTACAGTGATGCGCCTCAACCTTACGGCGAAATCTATGTCATGCGTCATGACGGATCTGATCTTAAGCAATTGACAGATAATCAATGGGAAGAAGGAACCCCAGTTTGGTTGCAGGGGCCCCTCGGGCAATAGAATGAAATTGGACCCCATGGGGTCAGTGTCCTTAGTTCCCTTCCTGGTGAGATGATTATGAAAAGTAGAGTCCTAAATATAAGCGTAATAAATACATTGCTTTTACTTGTATTCTCGATTTCCGTTAAAGCCCAAGAAGACGTTTGTCAAACTATACAAGTCGCGAATAATTCGATTACTACTCCAGTAAATATCGGTGGTGGTGAATACAGGGCAGCAATCAGTACTAACAATATTGGTGCGATGATGACAGAGACTTTCGCTGAAGAGTTAGGTTTGTCTGTTCACGAAATTGCTAGTCGCCAATTGTCGTTAGGTTTTGGAGAAGATTTACCTTACAAGTATGTGGAAGATATCAATCTCGACATTTTCGGAAGAACTATTACAAGAGAGAGAATGGTTGTATTAGAGAACAGTGCAGCGCCACTAGCTATAAGTCTGAGACTATTCGACGGTTACATTATTCAAATTGATTTTTCTGAATCAAAGATATGTTTCTTTCCTCGCGATGCAATGGATCTACGGGAGTTAGCAAATACTGAATTTGATTCGGATCCTATATCTGGTAATCCTGTAATCCGAGTGAACATCAATGAAGATGTAACAACCTGGCTGGTACTTTCATTAGGCTATTGGGGCGGAGCGCTAGTGGACAGCTCTTCAGCAAGTTTACTCGGATATTATGCGAGAGAAGATATTCGTGAAGGCTCCCATGAAGACCTTGCCATATTTGAAAATGCTAATCTCACTCTTGGGCCTTACCGGCTTGTAAACCTTCCTGTTGAATTTCCTAAACAGGGAGTGGAGGATAACATCGCTACAGTAGAGCAACTTCGTACAGGCTCCCACATATTCAGGGACAGAGGCTCGAATGGCAGTATTGGAGTCGAAGCCCTTAAGAATTTTACTCTAACATTCGACCTTGAACGAGAACTCATGCATATCGTGGCAGAATAAGAAGCCAGGGAAAGAATCAGATGGATACAATTGAGTCAGAGTAATAGTACAGCAGTTTCGAGTATGTAAATTAAACTGAAATTTAATCTATCCTTATTTCTCACCAACATAAACCTTTACCAGGAAACTAGCGATGCGTCGTAATACATCGATCTTTCTTTTCTCATCTCTGCTAATTCTCATTAGCTGTAGCGAACAAACCACAACAACACCTAATACATCAGGCGTTGAAGAGTTATCAGTACGCCCGGCGCTTGACCAGCTCAGTCAGTCAGAAGCGATTGCAAGAAAGGCGCGTGTATCTGACATTTCCTATGTATTAGATATAGATCTGATCAGTCTCTATGATGCCTATCAGGGTAGTGTGACTTCGACATTTACTCTGACTGACAAGGACAATCCTCTGGAGATTGACTTCACTGGCGGTAACGTTAGTGAGCTTGTTGTCAATGGTGAAACCCTGGAGCCCGATTACAATGGCTTCTTTATCACTTTGCCACAGTCCTCCTTGATTCAAGGTCAGAACGAAGTGACAGTCGAGTATTCTCATCCTTACGATCAGGATGGCACAGGCTTACATCGCTTTGTCGATCCCGAAGACGGTCGCACTTACCTCTACACCTACCTTTGGCCTTATTATTCCAATCGTTTGTTCCCCAACTTTGATCAGCCTAACTTGAAGGCGACCTATGAACTTACAGTGAGGGCTGCTGATAATTGGCAGGTTGTTTCGGCGACGGCAGAAGATTCTATAGTCGCAGATGGTGATGCCAACATCTGGCACTTCCCGCAATCAGAAAAATTCTCCAGCTACATCTTTTCATTGCATGCCGGGCCTTATCAAATCTGGGAAGACATGGCAGGGGATGTGCCTATTCGATTAATGGCGCGGCAATCACTGGCTGAATTCGTTGCTGTCGAAGAGTGGATGCAATATACGAAATCGGGCCTCGCTCACTTCCGCGACTATTTCGATATCCCTTATCCATTTGCGAAGTACGACCAGGTGATAGTTCCGGATTTTTTAATTGGTGCGATGGAGAACGTTGCCGCCGTAACTTTCTCTGAGAGCTATGTCGATCGTGGCGCTTCGAATCGATTCAACAGTCAGCGCCGCGCCGGAACCATACTGCACGAGATGGCGCATATGTGGTTCGGTGATCTGGTCACCATGAACTGGTGGAATGGTTTGTGGTTAAACGAAAGTTTCGCAACCCTCATGTCCTCAATTGCAGTGTCCGAAGCGACAGAGTTTGATGACCTTTGGCATGACTTCTATCTGTCAGAAAACTTAACAGCGATTGGCGCCGACAATGCGGTCTCTACCCATCCAATTGAAGTCCCGGTAGTGAGCACGAATGATTTTTTTAATGTGTTCGATGCAATCACTTACGACAAAGGTGCTTCAGTTTTAAATCAGCTTTCCCATTATCTGGGGCGCGAGGATTTTCGCCTGGGGGTATCGAACTATTTAAAGGAACACGCATGGGAGAACACAGAACTCGAAGACTTTATGGGCTCGCTCTCGACACAGTCTGGAATAGATCTGCAACCCTGGGCACAGGATTGGATGTATCAAGCAGGTGTGAATACGATTGAGGCAAGATTCAGCTGCGACAACAATGTGATTAGTAGTTTCGCTGTTCTGCAAACTGCGCCACCGGACTACCCGACGCTGCGAGATCAACGGGTACAGTTGGGGCTCTTTAGTACTTCGGATGAAAACGGAACACGGCTGAATGCTGCGATTCCGCAAGAGATTTTTGGTGCGGAAACTCAAGTACCCGATGCAATTGGGCTAGCTTGCCCGGATCTTGTATTACCCAACTATGAGGGCTGGGGCTACACACAAGTAAACCTGGATGAAACCAGCATGGCATCAGTGCTGGAAGAGGGAGCCTTGGAAAAAATTGAAGACCCACTAATGCGCTCCATGATTTGGACAGCATTGTTCGATGCACCAGGCAATCAACAAATGGACAACGCCACTTTATTGGAAACGCTTATTCGTTCACTGCCACTTGAGAGTAATGACAGAATCATCAGGCAGGTTCTGGCGGAACTCGTCGCTAATCTCAATTCACTTGAACGCCTCGGTGATAACTTTGTCAGCGAACTCGCCCGTTATGGTCCGCAGGCTGAGCAGCAACTGTGGCAGTTGATCACTGAGGGCGTTGACGTACCCAACGCGAACCAATCAGTGAGCACATTAAATCTGCGCCTGTCTCGCTACATTGGTCTTGCCCGAAGTGATGAGGCTTTATCAAACTTGGCGAGTCTATTGGATGGCAATGTCGAAATTGAAGGGCTAAACCTTGGTCAGAATCAGCGTTGGGAGATTATTCAACGATTTACCGCAAGAGATTATTTTGCAGCAAGAGAATTACTGGAAGCAGAGCGAGAGCGCGATCCATCTGACGCGGGCAGACGATCTGCAATTGCTGCTGAGTCTGGTCTTCCCGATTTGGAAATCAAGCAGCAATGGGTAAACCGCATACTTGAGACTGAAAATCCTCTGCCGCTTTCAAACCTTCGAGCCGCAATGGGATCGATCTTTCCCACCGGACAAGAAGAACTGCAATTAACATTGCTGCCACAACTTACCTCAAACCTCGGAGAATTAGCTGCGAGTCGCGACAATTATTTTCAACAGAGCTATGGCCGCGATCTGTTCTCTGGCGTGTGTAGCGAACAGGAAATACAGATAATTACTGAAGCGATAAGTGACAGAGAGGCTATTGGTGCAACGCTTTATCGCTTCATGAGTGAGAATGAACAGCGTGCAGCTCAGTGCTTAGAACTACGGAATTGAAAAATAGGCCAATGTAAATACTTAGTCGTTTTTGCAAATAGATCGGTTAATGAGTCAGAGTACTTTGATCAACTGATCTCCTATATTTAGTCAATCTACTCTATTCCCATCAATTTAAGTGGCAATTGTCCCTATAGACTTTCAAGAGAAGCTTCTTCTTCGGCAAAACGTTTCAGTTTGCTAAAACTTTCATCTGTTTGCTTGTCTTGAGATTTTCTCATCACAGTTCTCATTAGAAATCCCATTAATTTGAAAACCCCTTTAGTCTTTATGACTGTGTTTTGGGTCAATACTGTTTGCCCATCGATGTCATCTAGTAGATAGTCGATATACAAATCGAACATCTTTCCTGTGATCTCGCAGGAGGTACGTTTGAAAGGTTCGTAAACAGTAGTTGTACCGAACATTTCCATACGGCGACCGTTTTCTTCGTAAACCTGGCGCCAAGTGGACCCGACTTTGTTTTCAGTTTCGCGAACAACCTCATTCTCTACAATGTTGGGAAGCCATTGATTCAGTTTATAGGGATCTTCCAGCCAGGAAAAAACGATTGCAGGGCTGGCTTTTATTTCAATGATAACTGTATTCATAACAACGCCTACCTTGCATTATTCAGCTGCTGTGCCTTGCTAGCAAAATAAGCGCCTGCGATCGCACCTAGTAGCTTGGCAGCATACACGACGAATATGGAAGGCTGATAAAAAGTGGCGAGATTGCCAGAGAATGCCACCAACAATCCATCTGCCACTTCTTGAGTAAGAAAATACAAGCATGCATACAAATAGAATTGTTGCCCTACCCGTTCACAAAGCCAGCGAGAGACTATGTACATAACAAATGGCGCCAGACAAAAAATTAGAGGCGGAATCATCTGGTTGGCCCGCTCACTGTAATAGGGCATCTCTTGGCCCGGGTCCGTAAATTGACCGTAAAACCACATATAGGGAATAGTTATTGCAATCAGGAAAACATAAGTTCCCAATCCTGCCATAATAAGTAATTGCCAATTAAAAGCCTTGTGAGATGTCACTACGTTCACTCCTTGGTATCTACAGTAATTTCAAGATGTAACGAATTGATTAAGAATTTCAGGAAATTTACCCCGATACCAATATCAAAGCGTCTCATCTTCTGAGATATGCCGCTAAAAAGTACTAAGTAAATGAAGTATTTTCTGAATTAGACCGATTCGCGAGGAATTGAGACGGGGTCAGCCCCGTTTCCCGCTTGAAGACGCGATTGAAGGACGCCTTACTATTGAAGCCTGATTGAAACGCAATATCGAGAATGTTACTAGCAGTGCCTTCTTTGTGTATGAGCATTTTTGCGTAACCCACCCGATACTGATTGATGAAATCAAAGAACGACACATTGAAAACCACATTAACTACTTGAGAGAGTTGGTGCGCAGGTATTGTCAAGCTTTCAGCTAAATGTGCCAGGCGCAGTTCGCCATTCAGATAAGGTTTTTCTGCTTCCATTTTCGCTAGAAGCAGCTGCTTGTAATGCATGAGTAATTCTGGGGCCAATGCAGTATTTTGATATTTTGGCTTCTCTTCCAGCTCCTTTACGCTCGGCAGATTACCAGGCTGATAAAGCGCAAAGAGGTCCGGTTGTCGATAGGAAAGATAGGCAAGCAGAAAGATTAACCCAGCAATCGTATAAACGAAAAGATTGGGCAGTACATTCGTTTCCGACGTCATGACTAAATATCCCAGCGCCGAAAGGTAGAATAGGACAGCAAATACACAAAAGCTGAATGATAGCTGAGTCAACCAATGTACACTCAATACTCCAACATCCGCCGAACCTTCTTTCACCTTGCTCTCGTAATTTTCAACCAGTAAATATGTGGCGTAGAAATACACCAACATATGTACAGCGATCGCAGTGGCAATCAATGTGGCATGTGAAGAGAAAAAAGGTAAGCCAGTAGTAATTGACAATTCAAGCAACTCCACTTTCCTTTCACTGTTCGCAAGAACCCAAGGTATTGAAAGTAAAATGATTGCCAATGACGGAAGCATATGGATGAAAATCTTTTTTCCCAGCTTTATTTGAAGAAAAGCATTCGCATAAAAATAGTAAAGCGGGCTCAGTACGATCAAACCGGGCATACTAAAGCCCGATAATCGAGGGCTGATATGAAAGGCGCCAGAATATACCCAAGTATGTTCGACAAGTATCAGCGCAAGACATAACAACAAGAGGCTCAATAAAATATTCGGTACTTTATTGCTAGTTGGCGCTCTAAGTAGTACGAAGATTAGAAATATTGCTTGCAGGGCTGCAAACAATAAGACGACCTCATAGAAACTGTAGCTGTTGTTAGTGAATTCCAAAATCGTTCAGATCTGCTATTTCCATTGACCAAATTATACAAGCTAGGAACTAGAAAGGTCCCCAAAGAAAGACCGATATCTATAAAAGAGTGAGAATTTGCTACTTTTTCATTTTATAAGAATTTCTCTGTAATCTTTCACGCCATCAAGTTCATGGACTTGTTGGACGATAGTTCTTATCCTCATTGATTAATAACCAATGGAGAAACATCATGTTTAGAGTCATTATTGTTGCTGCCCTTTCTACCGTTTTCCTTGCCTGCCAACCGGAGACAACTAATTCTGTCGCCGCTCAAGCTGTCCAGCAGTCTGCGCCGGAATACATGAATCCGAATCCACGAGCGCCTTATTCCGAAGGTGTCCGCTATGGTGGACTAATCTTTTTAGCAGGCAAAACAGGCGGACCCGGAGAGTCTGGAGTGCAGGCCGAAACCCGACGCACTCTGGAATCTATCGAGGACGCACTCGAACGCTTCGGCTCCTCGATGGATCGAGTTGTGAAATGCACGGTGTTTCTAGTCGACATGGCAGAGTGGGGTGCCATGAACGAGGTTTACACAGAGTTCTTCCCTGAAAACAAGCCAGCCCGCACCGCCGTTGGAATCAGCTTGGGCGGAGATACTCGGGTGGAGATAGAGTGCATTGCAGCTGCGTGAAATTCAAAGGGATTGAATAAAAGGGGTGGATAAAAGGGTCAGATATATTTACGACGACAGTGAGGGCAAATAGCTCAAACAATAGATCTATCCCCATCAATCCCGAATACGCGTTACGAGCCCTTAACAGGTTTCAATGCTTAGACAAGATGTAAAATTTACTTTCTCTTTGCAGCTGGTACTAGCCCTGATAACGCTAATAGGGGCTGTATCATTCGTCATGCAGTTAGAGATATCGGTGCTGTTCTCTCTGCTGGTTGTTTTTCTCTTACCGTTCATTTCGGTGGCCCTGTGGTTCTTTAAAAAGAAACGAAACATTCATTATGTCGGTAGATTACGCCAGTTTGCGCTTGGGTTTCGGGTCACGATAATAGTTGGTTGGTGCGTACTTCTGATGCCAGCCTTGTTCTGGGGGGCGATCTATTTTTATATACTCGAACCATGGCCTTTCTCTCTAAAGCAGGGCCCTGATACCACAGAAAGTATTGAAGGTTTCCAGAGAGTCATGGGATTCGAGGCTGATGCTGAGATCGGCGACATTTACTACAAGGGGTATGAATTCAGAGATTATAATCTCTTCTTGCGCTTTGAATCCTGTAACGAGATTCTCATTGGAGAAATCACGCAGGGGCTGGTGCAGAATTCAGATGGCAGTGGCGTGACATCCTTGCGTCTGAATTCAAGATTGTCCTGGTGGTTCAATCGATCCCAGTCGTCGGCATTTGAACATTGGGCAAGGGACTTCAGAGAAGTCTGGCTAGATCGTCAAACTTGCACAGTTTATGTGCATAGTTGGACGACGTAACGAAAGGATAACGCAAGGATAACGAATGGGGACGGAGGGATTTATTATTGATCAATTGTACAAAAATAAATCCCTCCGTCCCCTTTTTGTCCTTCCATTTTGCCCTTTGCTGCAAGAAAATGGAAAAGTGATCTAAGAATTCGAGATCTTTCAAGGACTGAATATCTGAAATAAATGTTTGACGGCGTTTTCGTTTCTTGCAGAACTATACCGTTCGCCTCTATTTTCGATTTGGCTGTAAGCTCCCGCCGAACTAATTTAGATTAGCGATAATAAGAATTGCAATCGGCTACAAGAAGGCCAAAATGAATATAACTAAGCTAGGTAAATTGTGTTGCGTTGCTTATCTGCTAACAGCCTCGCTCTCATTCTCTAGGCCTGCAGCACCAGTCTCTGATCTCTTTGTAGAGTCTGACAATTCCTCCAGGGAAAATTTTCACTTATCAGCTTTTCAAGATCCACGCTTGTCTGATCCGGCTTTTCATTCATCACGGAATTTAGCCAAAGCAAACCCCAAGAGTGAACCTGCCACAGCCGGCAATAGGATTGTCATAATCGATGCCGCTGTTGAGGATGCCAATACACTGCTAGCCGGCATCGACCCATTGGCTCAAGTTTTTTATCTGGGCGGGAACGTCGACGGCGTGAAGCAGATAAGCCAGATTTTGTCACAATCTGAAAATGTCAGCGAGTTGCACATTATCTCCCATGGCACCAATGGCGCCATAAGTCTCGGGACAAGCAGAATGGATGCCGCAAATCTATCGCATTATGCCAACCAGCTAAATTCCTGGGATTCGGCATTAGCTGATGGCGCAGATATTCTACTCTATGGCTGTGATGTTGGTGCAGACGAGAGCGGTCACGAATTTATAAATCGGATAGCAAATTTAACTAATGCGGATGTAGCAGCGTCCAATGACAACACTGGCGCAGTTGACCTGGTAGCAGACTGGGAATTGGAAGTGACAACCGGCGGCATTGAAGCGCAGGTCATTGTTTCACTTGAGGCACAGCAGAATTACTCCTGGATCCTTCCCACCGTTGATGGCAGCGGCTCAGTAGACGGTAATCAAACTTATACTGAAGCCGACAACGGTGACGGGATAACCACAATCGTGCATTTTGCAGATGATGTGCCAGGCGTCCCAAACTCTTTGGCCAGTATAACTGATGGAGCTGGCTTCGGAGGTTCCTCAGGCAATCTTTATTTGTCAGGCACAATCGACAATACGCAGACTGTCACCGTTACTTTCAGCAGTGCAGTCACGGTTGCATCATTCCAATATATCGAAGCCGATGCCGCGGCAAGTGGTACTTATACCTTCACGCCTGTCGGTGGGGGCAGCACAATACTAGTCCCGGCAGGAGCGTTTACTATTCCCGGCGACGGCACCTTGGTTAGTCCCGTAGACTGGACAGGTATCACCGGTTTTGTCGTAACCAATAGCAATGGTGCATTCACGCCTGGCCTCGACACGATTGACTACAATGTTGCGCCAACGCTGACCGGGCTGGTGAGTGATATTACGGTTACAGAAGACATCGCAAGTGATGTCGACCTCTCTGCTGCCAATTTTGAAAGCGCAGACAGTGACGATATTACTGTAACTTTAACGGTCGATGCCGGCACCTTCAGTGCGCCCGCTGATGGTGCGGGCATCGGTGCAGGAGTTACAGAAACACTGGTCAATTCTAGTAGAATTACCTTGATTGGGAATGCTGACGATATCGACACCTACTTGGACACAGCTTCCAATATCCAATATACCGGGGCTGAAGATGTCGCTGGCAATGATGTAGCAACGCTCACGGTGGCTGCGACCGATGGAACAGACGCAATAGCCAATCAGAATGCCAATATCGATATCACCGCTGTCAATGATAGCCCTACCGATATCTCGCTGAGTGCCTCCAGCATCATTAGATCTTTGACTGTCTCCGGAGCAGATATTGGATCCCTCGGCGTATCTGATATCGATGGTGCCGGCCCCACGTTCTCTCTGGTCGCCGATGGCTCATCGGCAAACGGCAGTTGTGGCGGTATCGCCAACGATGACGACAATGGCAGCTTTCAGATTAACTCCATCACTCTGGAAACAGTCAGTGCCTTGTTGGCTGGCAATTATGAAATTTGTTTACAAGCCCACGATGGCGGCACTACATTCCAGAAAAACTTTACCATTATGGTTACTGATAATATCGCACCTACTATCACTGCAGTGAGTATTCCAAATGCACCCATTAATGTAGGCGATACGGTGACCGCAACAATTTCTGTGAACTCTGACAATGACGACTACACCAGCGGCAGCGGTGCAATAACCGGTAATATCAATGGGTACAGTCTGGGTACTCTAAATAGGAACGACAACACAACCTACACGGCAATTTTCACGGTTGTCGATGGCGGAACCGATGTGGCTGCCGGGGCAGATATTCCGGTTAATTTCACTCTGAGTGACAGCAACGGTAACACCAGCAGTGCCTTTACCACGCCCATCAGCCAGCCAGGCGATGCGTTCTTTGCTAACGCTCCGCCTGTACCAATACCTCCAGATTTTGAACTTATCTCATTCGGTGAATCAACTATGGTCGTTGCGATTGGATCGGTAGGCATTCAAGAGATTATCGGCGGCCAAGGAACATACTCAGTAATATCAACTAATCCGAGTATTGCCAATATCAGTATTGCAGATAATAAACTACTAATTGTGCCGGTATCAGAAGGGACAACCAGAGTTTTTGTCCATGAATCATTTCGTAGCGTGGGAAGTTTTACCCTCAGGATAATTGAAGAAAACTCAGTTGAAGAGGAGTTTCTTGCAGATAGTCTACCAACATTGGATTCAATCAATAACGATGGGAGTGATACGCTTGCAATAATTCAAGGCGGAGCGAGTGCAAATAGCAGAGTCACTTTTTTTAACGATGCAACATATTCCACCGCCGAAAAGATTGAAATTGTTGCCCTGATAACTCCAGAAGAAAAACATATTGGAGAACAAGTACAGATTATTGTCGGGATAATTAGTCTGATTGATCCAAACAATTTTTCTTACTTGATGCTGATGGCAATTTGGTACTTCTTGAAGGCGGTGAGTTGACATCAATTGATACAACTACAGTGGTTGGAAAAATTGTCGTCGATGTAACGAAAGGCAGCTCTATCATGCTAACCCCGTCGGTAATAGGTAGCTACCATATTCATATTGGCTATTTTGTCGAATCAACTGGAGAATTAATTTACAACGTAGAACCAATAGTAATTGAAGTAATAGAGTAGTCAGCATTGGGCTCAATGCAGTACGTCGTAAATCGTGGTTACTTGCCAACAATCTTACATTGCTGCTCGCTCATTCATTGAGGAGCGTGGTATTTTGATTGCGAACAAAGGAAAGATACAGGACATTCACAACTTAATAACACAATCTATTTGGTTGGGATTTCCGGCATTGGAATGCTCGCTGATTTTTTGTTCCATTGTGTAATACAACACATGCCATCCCTCTTTTAGAGAAACCTATGTCGTGAGACAAGACATAAGCGAGCTAAGGAGGTGGACTGATAAGCAATGGTAAGAGGTGCGCCAATCTGCATATTTGGGCCACTTGGGCAATGAGATGAAACCGAGATCAAATTAAGAATAGATTTTTATACAAACTCCAAAGGATTTTTAGTGAAAAGAAATAGTTCTGTTTGGCGGCGTAAAAGCGCTGTCTGTCTAATCGGGTTCCTTTTATGGAACTCCAACAGTGTTGGGTTCGCACAAACAATGGTGCGAGTTTCCACTAACTTGGGGGATTTCGATATAGAATTGTTTGATTCTGAGACACCTGGCACAGTGCAAAATTTTCTCAACTATATTGGCAGTAACAGCTATGCCGATTCCATTGTGCATCGTTCGGTTCCAGGATTTGTCATACAGGGCGGTGGATTTGCGATTGAGGAAGAGACCACCACAATCCTGGCTATAGAGACTGATCCAGCAATAGCTAATGAACCTGGAATTTCTAATGTTCGCGGCACTGTGGCAATGGCCAAGTTAGGAGGGGATCCCAATAGTGCCACCAGTCAATGGTTTGTAAATCTTGCGGATAACACATTTCTGGATTCAGACAACGGTGGCTTCACTGTGTTTGGTCGAGTTTTAAGCGACGACATGGTGGTGGACAGCATTTCTCAATTGACTCGTGTATCGCTAGGAGGAGCATTCACAGATTTGCCAGTCGTTAACTACAATGGGGTAAATGTAACGCGAGAAAACTTGGTGTTTACCGATATCGCTGTTATTGAAGAGGTGCTGGCTCCCAATCGATTCGATAACAGTTCAGGCAATTTAGTTTTAAGCATAGATGCCGGAAGTGCAGGAATCGCCGAATTAGTTTTTACAATAGAAACTTCAGAGCCTGACGTTGTAATTCGTGCGCAGGTGAATTCAGTCGTATCTTTGCCTTCGGCAGATGCAGGATTCACCACATTCGATGGTCAGACAGGGCAACTAGTAATTCCCGAATTGGACGTAGATGGCAGTGTTGCCTTTCGTAATCTTGTTTTTACTCTTACTGATGCTGATCAACTTCTATTTACGCTGGAATCGTTTGAATAATGGGTGTCTAGAAATCGATTTGGTCTGACTAAGTTAATAGTATTCGGGACAGATTTACTTTTGACATTGAAGATTTGGTATTCACCGAATTCGACACTTTGCGCAGCATTTGGATCTTAGTAAATGTTCATTAAAGAAAAAATCCCGAATGAAATCAGGGAAAAGTACAAATACAAGAGCCTTCTTCGCACTTGGCTTTTTGATCAGGAACACAAAGCTGGTTTCTTACGTGTTGGTGGGTTTGGTGTTGGATCTCCATTTCCCGGCGGCGCTCAAAATTTTGAGTACAATCTGATTTGGAATAATCAACTCGTCAAGATAATTACCAAAGAACTTAGCAAGCCTTCTGAATCAAGCCCTACTACTAATCGACTCTACATCGTAAGTCACGAACTAAGACCAATTGAGGCCCCTAAGTGTTTGGAATCACATGCTGGGGACTTAATTGAACTAACACGCAGCGCATTTTTAGACTACGGTTTTGCAGGAAGCAAAGAAAAGTCTGAATCAGTTACGGTTCAATTCAATAGAAACCGCCCAATCTTTTTTACTTAGATAAATGGAATAGACCAATGAGGTCAGTGTACTTTGATCTTGTAGCAGCAATGCCATGCAAGTAATTCCAGATAGATACACTGTAGATATTGATTCATGGAAGACCAATGGCTATCTAATTTTTCGTGAGGTTTTTAGTCGATCTCAAGTGGACACAATTAATGCGTTCATGAATCGAGTTTGGGATCACTCGGCGTTAACTAATTCCGCTGTAACATTAGATGCTTTTTTGGATAGCTCCCGCTATCAACGAATGTTGTTTTCTGAAGCATCGGACGAAACAAGATTTCATCCTTACAAGCTTAATGATCTGTATTTGGAGTCGGAAGAGATTCGATCTTTCGTGTTAGCAAAAGATCTGCGTAAGGTATTTAGTCAGCTATTGAATGGCGAGGCTCTTGTATGCAACTCACTTAACTTGGGATTCGGAGCACAGCAATGTGATCATATTGACACACTGTATACACTTCCTCGTGTTAAAAACAAACTTGTTGTGTCATGGATTGCGTTGGATGAAGTTGATGAGAGCAATGGGCCAGTTAAGTATTTTCCGGGGAGCCATAAGATTCCTCCATACTATTTTAGCAATGGGAAAATGGATGCAATAGATTCAGAAATGCACCATTTTCAAACATACATTGAGGATGAATTGCAAAAGTTGGGCATTATTCCAAAACGATTTTTTGCGCAGCCTGGCGATGTTCTGATTTGGCATGGCCAGCTCGTCCATGGGGGTTCACGGATTCTCAATACAAACAAGCAGCGGCGATCAATTGTGACACACTACTTTAGAAAGAAAGACTACAAGTATCATTTTTGGCGAATAAAAGAATCAGAAAACGGTGGTTACTATTACAATCGAAAACATCCTAAAGTAGAAAGTAGTGAACACTAGTAACTTTTCAACTTAGCGTGTTTTTTAGTTTAGGAAAAATCTGAAGAGGTGCAGTGATGTTTCAGTAAATCTGATCAACGTTCTAGTCTCTTCGATCGATTAAATTGATTCGGTGCTTGAATGACCCGGATTTATAGTTGTAATCCTTTCCCACCTTATTGGATACTTTTATTCTTGGCTAAAAGGTAGATCGTACTTTGAAAATAAATTCCGGACCGGTGGTTGAGCAAAAGTTTTCTATCTCTGCCAGATTGCCATCACGCAGATAACCATTGTAGCGTTTTCGCTGGAAACAATTTTCGAAATCTATACCGTTATTGATCTCCACTCGATAGGTTAAATTCCCAAATCCAACCTTTTCTGCGAACAGGCTCAGATTGGGCCTAATCTTGCCGGCGCCGAAGAATAAAACTCTGTCGATATCATAGATGACGCGATTGCCGCCAGTGCCGCCAATGCCGCCGATGCCATCTTGATAGTTCAATCCGAAGCTAAGATTTCTCTCCGGGATATCTTGCCGATAACCAAAGCGGTAGCCGCCACGGTCATAGGGGACAATGGTGCGCTTCTTTTCAATCAACGGATCATAGATGTAGGCATCCTCGAGGTTCAGTCCGGCGGTAACAACTGCCTGAGGAAGATTAAGAAAACCAAGACGAATACTGGCGTTAAGATAAAGGCCAAAGACTTTGCCGTCGCCAACGTTGCCGTTTGCGCTTACCAGGTTTTGTGGATCGGTTGTGATATCAACCTTACCAATAGAGTTCCTAACGTCGTAGTAGAAGAATCGCGAATTTAACACGCCACCATCGTTTGGCAGTCGATAATCAAGATTGAAGTTATAGCGCCAGGTCTGTTCCTGCTCTAGCTCAGGGTTACCGGCTATCGTGTCTTGATCGTCGTCTCGCTGATTAACTCCGGCAGAAAAATCACGGAAGCTTAATTGAGAGATATCTTTCTCCACCGACACGCGAAATTGGAAGCTACTGTTTATATCGAAACGAAAGTCTAGCTTGGGTTTAATAAAATCAAAGTCCCGCTTCTTGTTGATGTCGCCGGTCTGTTCTATTTCAGATACTTCGTAAAGCAAGCTGCTCTCAAGCGACATGCGCGGGCTTATTTGCCAGTTGTGCGTAGCAAACCCTTCGTAGCGACGTTCTTCCACTTGTGAAAATGCATTAGGAACAGGAACAGGGCTTAATCCGCCATGCTCTGTTGAGGTGTCGCCAGGTAGGTTAAGCCCTAACAGCAGAGAAGAATCCTGTATCGTCTGTGCGCCCTCGAAACCCAGTTCCAATGTTTGATCCTCAACTACGGGCCAGGCATAGGAAGTACGAACAATGCGTTCTCTATATCGACTTGCCGTGTCCAGGAAAAGATTTTTGGTTTCGGGTTGCTCTCCCGCGGATAAAGCGAATCGTTCCCGGGTGGTATCGTTGTTCCTCTCGTTTACTATGAACAATAATCGGTATTTTCCACCGCCTGCGAAATTGTGCTCGTAGTCGCCACCGAGCTCCCAGTTGTTCGCAATTGAGGGCAGATCTTCGCGTTCACGAGTGATGCTGGGAGGTGAGCTCTGATAGTCGGTGATCGTTCTAACAAGGTCTGCTGTAGGATCGTTATCGCTATAGAGTGCATTGAATGCAATCCTGTCTTCCGGTGTCACCTGAAAGACCAGATTCGAATTAAGGCGATAGTTGGTTTGATCAGTGTAGCGACTCGACGCGCGCGTGTCGTTTAAGGAGCCATCGGCAAGATAACTAGTTTCGAAACTATCCTCAAACTGATAGCCAGAGCTTACATCTGCACTGAGCAGATAATTCAGTCTGCCTGACTGACCATTGAAGGTAACACTGCCAAGCGGTTCTAGTTCGCTATCATTGAAGCGGGTAAAGCCAAGCTCTGCTGCTAAACTCGATGCCGAGCGCGCCTCCTTAAGTACTATGTTTACCAATTGTCCGCTATTGCGGAGATCGAGATCGCCCGATGTGCCCCGGATTATCTGGATGTAATCGACCTGGTCGGCGGTAATACGATAGAGTTGGGCGCTCGCCTCGTTAGCCTTACCAGCCATGCGTTTACCATCGATAAGTATTTGTCCTTCGCCGCCAAGCCCGCGGTCGTTCTGGTTAAAACTAGGCACTTGATTACCCTCGAGGGCGAGAGCGATGCCGGGGATTCGATTCAGCATGTCGTTCACAGATACGGCACCATACTGGACGAAGTAAGCGGCCGGGTAGGTGATGGTGCCGTCTTCTTCAGTCACTTCCTGGGCGATGCCAGTGGGTGCGCGCACTAGAATTAGTGTCGTCAAGGCGACGAGCAAAGAGCAGCTGGATATCTTCACGTTTTCTGTTTTTATCTCGGGGGTCAAGATTGATTGGACAGCATTGTAGCCGAGTGAGTATATGGGGTGAACTCACAACTGAACAATTAATGGTTACGAATTGTGTCCGGTATAGACCAATTAAAGATGGTGCCCAAGAGATTGGTATCTATACAAGCACCTGTATCGTCACATGGTATTTTGTCGTTCAGTACTGAGAGATTAATACAATTAATCAGCAAATTTTACAACTCTTGCGTAGCAATATTTTCTAAGTAATCACCCCTAACTATTGATGCTGTTTTATGTGCGCCACCGTGATGCCAGCCTGGCGGCATGACAAGGTAGAAGAACTTATTGACCAGGCCCGGGGCATTTAATATGTCTTTGGCAAGAGCTAGAAATTCTCCAAAATAAACATCGAAAAAGTTTCCGGAGTTCATTTTCCGGTTAATTCCGTAGTCGATTTTCACCTCCAGTTGTTCTTCCTGATAGGTTTTAAATACCCTGTCCCATATATTGAGCAGATTGCAAAAGTTGGTATCTATATACAATGGGTTGCGGGCGTGATGGACTCTATGATGCGAAGGGGTCAACATAATCTTGTTCAAAAATCCGAATCTGGCATCTCTTATCATGTTTTCTCCCACGTGGATGAAAGCGCCGTAGGTTCCATCAATAAACATGATGATGAATAACATTTCTGGTTGAAGGCCCAACAAAATGCACACGGTTGTGCGAATTGTGTCGGCATAAGGTGCCTCCAGGAAGAAGTGAGCATGAGTAACAGATAGATTCATGCTTTCAGGTGCATGATGGGTCGAATGAAGACACCAGAACAGGCGTACTTTATGCCCGAGGTAGTGGTAGATGAAATGTCCGAACTCCCAAACAATGTAACCATAGATGAACCAATACCAGGTCATTTCTGTTTGAAAGGGAGCGTATTTTTGAAACAGGCCGATACAAAGCACGACCATGCCTAGTGCTATGAATCTTCCAATGAATCGGTTGAACACATAGATCAGAAAAGTAATCTTGTAGACTTTGGTGTCAGCCTTTTTGTAAACAAGACCTAAAGAAAATTCAAAAATAATAAGTAGCGGAATAATAGGACGAATAAAGGCCTGGATACCGGCATAAGTCGTGAAAGAACTGAAGTCGCCCGTACTCAAAATTTCCCAAGCTTGAGATATTCGCAAAAAGCCGAGTACTTCATCGTATAACGTTAAAACAATTTCCATTTGGGTGCTTCTAATTGTTTCAATATTGAGAGTGCTAATTTTAGTTATTTTCACTCTCAACCTCTAGTTAGAACTCTCACGGCATATTTAAATAGCCCCAATGGATTTTACAGCCGCTTAGCTGAAACAAGTCTTGCCAATGCAACAATATTGTTGCATAATTAAACCGTGAAAGGTTCTGATGATCAACTCAATCGCCTCTATCGAGCGATCGGTGATACTACGAGGCGTCGGATTATTGATGAGCTGGCGCTACGTGACCGGCAGTCTCTATTTGAGATATATGCGCGCGTACTGAGTGAACATGGCATCAACCATTCGCGGCAGGCATTTTCGCGACATCTAAGCGTACTAGAAGAAGTAGGTATTATCGAAGTGGAATGGGAAGGCAATACTAAACTCCACTCTCTGAACAAAACGCCGTTAACTGATTCGCTAAGCGGCTGGATAGAAAAATTTAAGGAGCAAAAATGAAAATTTACGTAACAAGTGTATTAGTTGATGACCAGGCAGTGGCGCTCGACTTTTATACCAACAAACTTGGCTTCGAAGTTAAACACGATATACCGGTGGGGGAACATCGCTGGCTCACTGTTGTATCTAAGGAACAACCAGACGGCACGGAACTATTGTTGGAACCGAGTGAGCATCCTGCCGCTGGCCCATACAAATCCGCACTTGTTGCAGATGGTATCCCGTTCACTTCTTTTCAAGTTGATGACGTGGAAGCAGAGCATAAACGCTTGAGCGAAGCTGGAGTGGAATTTACTCAAACCCCTATGGAAGCAGGGAATGTAAAAATGGCCGTGCTAAATGACACCTGCGGAAATCTTATTCAGTTAATAGAGATGTTGGAATAGAAAAAGTAAATAACTCAATAATATTTGTAGGGTATGTTTATGTCTCTTAACAAAATCACTGCCATTAGATGGATCATATGTTTTCTGGGTTTGGTAACAGTACTTCTCGCTGGCGAAGTCCGAATGAAGTTAGCTACTGTTAGTGCTCAAGAAAATTCCTCCGATCAGGAGTCTGTGCTAACAATTCAGTACCTCGAAATAGTTACACCGAATGTAAATGGAGTGGCAGCACTTTACTCGCAAATATATGGTGTTACTTTCGGTGAAGCTGATCCGAACTTGGGCATGGCCCGAACTGCAAAATTAGTCGGTGGTGGGATGATAGGTATCAGAGGGCCGCTTCGCGACGATGAGCAAGCAATAGTACGCCACTATGTTCTCGTCGAAGACATTGTTGCATCTGTTTCGGCAGCCAGAATGGCTGGGTCTGAAATAGCGCTGCCAGAAACTGAGATTGAAGGTTATGGTCAAATCGCAGTTGTTATCCAAGATGGTATTGAATCAGGGCTTTGGCAACTTGATGCTCCCTAATAACCTGTACTTAGCTTCTATACTTTTACCCAGGCTAGTTTTGCTTACGGATCTTCCAAACGCCTACCTGCGCAGCCAGACCCATTTACCGTAGTTACTCTGAGTAGAGTAACTCCCCGATTAGCGAACGTGTCGATGTCAGAACAGCGCACAGCGGTGAAGCGCAGGTCTAGCTCGTCGCCCGCTGCGATGCCCTGGTTATGGAGTAATGGTTGTACGTCAGAGAGTGACCAGTTCCGCGCTACACTAAGTTCTCTCAGTTGATCGAGACTGGCGATGGCACTCACGTCCGAGATTTTATTGTTCTCAAGGCGCAGTACTTCCAGTGCGTGTAATCTTCTAAGTGGAGCGATGTCCTCAATACTATTATTGGTGAGGAACAGTTCCTTCATTCTTATCATGCCTGCAAGGGCGCTAATGTCGGAAATTGCATTGTCGTCAAGGCTCAGTTGCTGCATATCGCTCATGCCACGCAGTGCACTGATGTCTTCTATCTGGTTGCCATGAGCCCACAACAAGATTAATTCATTCAAACCAGCAAGGGCGCTGATGTCTTCAATCTGATTATCGTAGATGCGCAAATGAATGAGCTTAGTGAGATTGGCGAGAGGGCTAATGTCCTCAATGGCATTGAGATGAATACGCAACAAGCGCATTTCCGTGAGACCAGCCAGCGGGCTGATGTCGGTGATGCCATTGAACACCACGTCTGGGTCGCGTCCGTCATCCATAGCGAGCCAATAATTCAACTGATTCGGATATAGGCCATGCACATGCAATTGACGAAGTTTCGTGAGCCCTGCCAATGGGCTTATATCGGAGATTGGATTTTCACTGATAATGAGCCGCTCAAGATTAACCAGATCACTCAAAGGTTAGATGTCACTAATCCAATTAGTGTGCAGGACTAGAGAAGTGAGCTTCGTTAAATGGCGCAGCGGATTGATGTCGGTAATGAGTCTGTTGAACATCGACAGTGAGGTTAAGCCGGTGAGATTTTGAATGCCATCCAGGCTCTCGAAGGCGGGTTCCGAAGGTGCTCTTGCTGGTCTTAAAGTACCGCCGTAAACGACACGTTCACTAGTCGCAGTAACGGCAAGCTGCTCCAACTCGGCAGCGCGCCCGCAACTAAGTGGCGCCTGCGCATCCAATCCCAGCGCGTTATGAACAACGACCGCCAGGTCTGGATCTGCGAAGGTGACAATGGCATCTGCTGAAAAATCGCGGCAGTGATCTTCAGGTGATAAAGTGGGTGATTGGATGGATTGCGCCTGAGTGGCAATAAAGGGAAAGCACAGTAATGTCAGTGCAATCAGGTTTGATGAGCGTGCGCGAAAATTCATGGGGGCTTTCTCCCTTATTGTCTTCCACATAGTCTTCTTAAAAGTCTTTCTTCTATATATAGGAGCAATTAACTAATCTGAGCCGTCACTGAACTCAATTTCAGCGACTGCTATGCCACTTTCGCCTGCAACGGAATAGAGTAAATAGATTTTGCCGTCTTCCTGATAGATGGCCGGATCTCTGAGTTGGTGAACCTGTTCATCGATATAGCCTCCTCTTGAAGCTTCGACGGGCAAGTTGGCGCCTTCGTAATTCATTTCAGGTCGCAATACTTCAATCGGCTCACTTGCGATCCATTCATTCCAGTCATCTGTTAACGCGATTGTGGAAAGCATTATGCGTTCCGGTTCATCGCCCCGGTTAGTGAAAAATACATAGAGGTGTTCATCTCGAATCAGCAGTGCCGAATGACGCATGTCAGGTGTAAAAAATTGGGGGCCCGCTTCGAAACTCGTCAAGCCGTCGCGTGAGCGAAAAAAGAAACCTGGCATACTCATGGCGTAGTGGAAACCCTCATGCTCAATCACGCGAAAATAGGCTCGGCCTAATTCTTCTTCTCTGCCTTCGAAGTGAATTCCGTCTTTAGAAACTGCTGCACGGGTGAATTGTCTACCTACACCTCGGCCATGGAAATACATCACTATTTGTTGAAGATCTTCACGTACGTGTACGTCGGGCGAGGCGATATGCGCATACAGAGGAGCGGTCCGTCCTGGTGCAAGCGAGCAGGGCGGGCATGTAGTAGGAAAGTAGGAGTCTTCGAGTTTTAAGGAGCCTGGTGGATACACCGTCCATGGGCCAGTCACTTCATCGGCGTATGCCATGCGCATGTAGGAGCCGCGGTGATCGGCAAAATACAGATAATAATTTCCAAGCGGATCCTCGACCCAATCAGGTACCTTGATCAATGAGGGGCCCTGGATATTGCCGCCCATTCGAGCATCCAATTCAGGCGTAATGATAGGACCATCGCCAAGACGGGTAACGGTTACAGCATTTGGTTCTGCTGCCTGCACAGTAGTAAACAATACTGATAGCGAGCAAAGAAGTAGGGCGTACGCTTTTAGTGTTTTCATCATAGTAAGATCTGAAAATCCTTAACGTTGTCTAGTGGCGGTGAGACAAGAAGAAAACAACTCAGTGCGGACTTCCACACCTTTCTCTGCCAGTCGTGCCTGCTCTGTGCATGACACGTTGGTATGCCTGAGCTCGACGATATCCCCAGCCCCAATACCCGGGTTTTCAAACAGTGCCTGAATATTCGTTAATTCAGGATTGAAGCGGAGGTCGAGAGCCATCAGGTTTGTGAGTCCACTAAGTGGTGATATATCTGTAATGTCGTTCCCAGTCAGTTCAAGATATTCAAGACTCGTGAGCCCGCGTAAAGGACTGAGGTCAGTGAACGAGTTCCCAGCTAGTCGCAGTTCGATTAATGATGTCAATCCACTTAAAGGGGTCAGGTCACTTATATCTTGCGTGTGAATATTTAGATCAACTAGCTTGGTAAGTTTTGCCAATGGGCTAATGTCAGTAACGGCACTAGTGAATAGCACACCAGTCGCTCCCATAACCGTCCTGGGGTTTTGCCCGCCGATGAAATCACCGTGACGATGCATTCGAAGCACTCTCAGTTCTGTAAGTTCACTTAGAGGACTAACATCAGTCAATGGGTTTTCGGCGATCCGTAAATCGACCAGATTGGTCAACTTTCCTAAAGGGCTGAAATCAGAAATCCAGTTGGTATGCATGTTTAAATGTGTCAATTCGGTAAGTTCAGCCAGGGGACTAATATCAGAGAGCCCTCGATTGGGAAGAGCGAGGTTAGTTAATCCTGTGAGATTCTGTATTCCGGATAAGTCGTGAAAAATGTGTTCAGGATCAATCCACTCAGGCGAACCGGAAACCGATCTTCTCGCACCTCCACCGGAAGTGCGCAGAGTTGTTAGTTGCGCAGCTTGATCGCAACTAAGGGCATCTTGTGGTCCCAGTGACAATGCTTCTCGTACCGCGGATTCCAGCACTGTATCGGCAAAGGTCACGATGTCAGAACCGGAGTGGTCTCGACAATTGTCTGTGGGTTGCAGGGTTTGCTGGGCCCAAGCTCCAGAGCAGAGAACGAGCGACAGCGCAGTCAAAGAAAATTTCCTAAATAGGTGATTCATGTCGAGGTTCCTAAGGGCTAATTCCGATTCAGGATTATAGCGCTAAAAGTAAAGGGTTGGAGGTTACTTGTCCCAGGCCTGTCTGGCTGTCACTATCAAGGTCTGACTTATACTCGAAACCACTGAGTAGAAGTCTTCAAGGGCCTTTCGAAAAATTAGCAGTTGGGAGAAACCATGAGATATCGCCTAAATCCTTTCTATTTGCTGATAGCAGGATTGTACTTGTGCGCGCCCATCGCAACTGCACAATCAAATTCAATAGATCCACGAACTGCACTGCCTGCTGCCTGTATTGCGCCTTCTGAGTTAACCGGCGGTCTGGATTTTGCTCCTGATTCTTCCTACCTCCGATTAAGCAGCGCAGGCAATGAAACTTACGCTTCAATCGATGGAGAGCGCATGAAGCGTCTCGTCGAACAACAGGCTGAAATCGCACGACGTTATAGGCAAGCGGGCAATCAATACTGGGGACGAATAATTGGTACTAGCGCTGATAGAGAAACCGCAGACTGGATGATGGACCAGCTTCGTCAATCAGGCGTGGAAGATGTACGACTTGATTCTATTCCCCTGCCATCTCAATGGCTTCCGCAAAGCTGGCAGATAACTGTTGAGAGTGATGGCAAAGTTATAGATTTGACCTCTGCCTGGCCAGTCTATGGGTCGGTTGGTACTTCGGGGGCAGGTGAAAAACTTGAATTGATCGATGTTGGCTTAGGTATGGCGACTGATTTCCAGGGAAGGGATGTTAGGGAAAAAGCAGTTGTTCTGCATTCTATTGCCACCAGCAGCACTGTGTTTAATTCGGTGCGCAGAATTGGCGCTTTAGAAAGAGCGGAGGAGGCAGGCGCGGCGGCAATATTTATCGTGCTCGAATTGCCAGGGAATTTGCAAACTGCGTTTTACGATGTAGGCACATCAGTACCAACTTTTTCCATTGGATCGGAAGATGGAGCGCTTCTGCAACGCTTGCTCACCGAAGCTGCTATGGCCGAACCAATTGAAATCGACATGCAGATGGAAGTTGATTATGTGGAAGGATTAAGCACCTCCAGTGTGCGCGGCGAAGTGCTCGCTGCATCACCCGATGCCGAGAAAATTGTTATCGTCGCACATCGTGATGCCTATTTTGAGGGTGCCGCCGACAATGCGTCCGGAGTAGCCACCGCGCTGGAGTTAATGCGCTACTTTGCCCGGATTCCAAAAGCAGAGAGACAGCGAACAGTAGAAATCATTGGCACTCCAGGACACCACAATATCGCGCGAACAGGCTTTAGTTGGCTGTATGAGAATCGCGAATCGATTCTCGATAATGCTGTGTTGTTAATCAATGCGGAACATACCGCTCACGCATTGATAGATCGCTTCGGTGATGATCTGTGCAGCACCAACGCAACAGGACCATTTTCCTGGCGAATTAATGGCTCGAACAAATTAGCAGAAATTACACTACAGACCTTCGATGAATTTGGTATTCCTCGCTGGGCAGAGACTGGTGGACCTGTGGGAGAAATTAGAACTATAGCCGATCTTGTTCCATCAATTGTGTTGATGCACGCGGGAGTTTTACTGCACACCAATATTGAAACAACTGAAGCAATTCCTGCGGCTAGCCTTGCTGCTACGACGAGAGCCTATGCCAAGATCATTGAGCAGGTGAACGGTATGAGTCTAACTGAGCTAACTCAGTAATATGGGAAGTAGTACATAATATTGGGATCAGATTTATTTTAAATCTCCGTCCCCTTCACTCCGATATCTCGCCATTCGCACAGCGGTATTTGCTATCCTTCGCTATCGTGTCAAATTTGCTATAAGCATATTGCTGGAAGAAGGAGTTTTATCATGAAGTATTCAGAGGATGGCAGAATCGAGAATCTACTGCGCATTTCTGGAATTGTGTTTTTGTGTGGCGCTTTACTGTCTTGCGAGCAAGAAGAGGGAGAGTGGATCGATATACCACTGCCAGACAATGTGTTCTATCAAGACAGACCCGAATTCAATTCTGATGTAATAGAGATTCCCTTGTTTGCCTTGCAAGATTTGGAATACAAGTTGGATATGAAAGAGGGTGGTGCGATCACTTACCATTGGCAAGCCAACAACTTACCTGAAGAAGATTTGCTCTTAACCGAATTTCACGGACATACCATCCGAGAAACTGAAGCTCCTGGGGATCTGATGTTTTACAAAGTGGGTAGAGGAGATTCCTCGGAAGGTTACCTGGTCGCGCCATGGGATGGCATCCATGGCTGGTACTTTTCAAACGAGAGCAATCAAGACATAAACATCATTCTCACCGTCTCTGGGTTCTATGCTCTAGCTGAACAATAAAATAAGTGGCTCTAAGTTTTTAAGTTCAGAAAAACCTCGAAACCACATAGCCCCATGCGACCGCAATGCTACTGCCAATGGGAAAGCCGATAGCATCTTTCACAATGTCTTTTTTAGATTGCCAGGATGAAGCTTGAGTGTCCGCTGGAATTAACCACTGTGGCTGTAGATATCGAAGCAACAGCCAGTCGAGTATCAACCAATCAACTAGAGAAGCAATAATGCCGAGAATTGCTATGTGGCGTAAAGCAATAGCAGGATCTGTCTCAGCGCCATATGCTATTAGTAATGACAACACAGGCAATGCCAACAAAATAACAACAATGAAAAAAATCCCGTGGCAAGCAGTGGCTATGCGTTCTCCGCGGCCTTTAGGTGGCTGCTGCTGGCGCTCAGCAGCGGGGTAGTGGCGAAGCCAAAGTCGCGGATACATTGTTAAGGTTACTAAAGCATAGCCGGCAAATATTGCGGAATAAGCGAAGGCATGAGTTAGGGTCGTATTAATCATCAAATTTATTATATGTGATATACGAGGTTTTATTACTACTATTCCAGGAATTGGAGAGTGGGATAATCGGAAAAAGGGGATAGACTTATTTATTGAAAAGAGAATTTCCCAGGGGGATGATTTTCAAAAGTGCGATAAGTTAATCAATCTATTGATTATAGAAAAGAAGCCCTGGTTTTAACTCAAAAAGTCTTTGGGCTATTTGTCCACTTCGCGCTTACGCGCTCGTTGCGAATTGCTGAGCAATTGGTCATGCCAGATTGGTGGATTTCATCCAACTTTAAAACTCAACTTCAATACAGCTTGGTATTATGAGTCAAGAATAGAAAAGGGACCGAGGGATTTGTTTTTAATCAATTGATCAATTATAAATCCTTCCGTCCCCTTTAATTTTTACTTTGTTCCGTTCTTAAGATTATTGTGATGGGCAATCGTCACACTGTTTTGCCCCTTCCTATCTAACTCATTTCTCAGCGCGATAGAAATCTCTGTTGCCGTACTGGGTTTTTGAATGATATGAACGTCACGAATTTCTGATTGACCTATTGAATCGAGATAGCCAGTGCACAAAATTACGGGTATATCGGAAACATACTGGCGGATTTTAGTAATTAGTCTTACGCCATCCATTTCCGGCATAGACAGGTCAGTAAACACCAAATCATAGGCATCTTTTTCCTTTACGAATTCATTTAATGCCGCCACTGAGCTCGAAAACTCAACGGTAGAATATTTAAGATTCTTAAAAATTTCTTTATAGGTATCCAGGAGCAGCATGTCATCATCTACCAGCAAAATGCGTTCGTTATTTCCATAAACGATTTGATGAGATTCGTCTCTGCCTTCGACGACTTTCAGGTCTGAAGATACTGGCATATAGACAACGAATTTTGTCCCCTCTCCTTGCGCAGTCTCAACATCGATAAAGCCATTGTTGGATTTCACGATTTGGTACACAAGACTCAGCCCTAATCCTGTACCAGATCCTACAGGCTTTGTTGTGAAAAATGGCTCGAACACTTTGTGTAGAGCATCCTTGCTAATTCCCGACCCAGTATCTTTAACACTGATTGTCACGTATTGACCAGCTGGTGCCGATTGATCCATTAGTAACTTGGGGCGGAGAAATTCAACAGTGTCGATACTGATATAGATTTGCCCCTTTCCTACAATCGCTTGTTGTGCATTTACACAGAGGTTCATAATTACTTGATAAAGCTGTACTGCATCGCCAACTAAGATAGCAGGCACGTCTTTACCGGAGACGCTAATTTCGCAAGTATCAGGAAGAAAGGCTCTAATTTGTTCGGCAGACTCCTGTGCCAATTGAAGAACATTAATTGTTTCTTGCTTTGACTGATTGCTATGCCTACTAAACATCAAGATTTGAGAAATTATCTTCTTCGCTCTCTCACTTGCGGTAAGAATGCTAGCTATCTGGCCCTGTGTGAGTTCATCCTGCGGAAAACGATGTGCGATTAACTCTGTATTTCCGGTGATAGACATTAGAATGTTATTGAAGTCGTGGGCGATTCCCCCGGCCAGGGAGCCAAGCGCTTCCATTTTCAAAGCACGGCCCAGACTTTCTTCTGCTATGTGCCTTCTGCGTCTTGCTTCCAGTAATGCCGCGATAAGTGCGGTTTGTATAACGATTATTATCGCTCCTATTACGAGCCAGTTACCGTAGTCACGCCAAAGGTTTGGTGCATCGTTGATGATCACGCTTCCTACCGGAAGCAAGCTGCGATCGATGTCGAATCGGTCTAGCTGTTCGCCGTTAAATACAAGCTCTGTTTCAGAAGAAATTGGGGTTGAAATTTCCAATCCTGAAGCCGCTTCTGTAATCAGCCTCGCTGTCGTTTGTGCATAGGATTCAATGGTGGTGATTCTCCCGCCGAAAGCACCAGCTTGCATGGCACGATCATTTATCGAGAATACAGGTATAGCGAGTTCACTGCTTAAACGATCCAAAACTTGAATTGCAGAGAGTGGGCGACCCAGCGAATCGATTGAGTAAGTGGTCGTCATTGCCACGCTATTCTCTGGTACTTCTGACAGAACTTGGATGAGTTCATCTGTCGGCAGCCCAGAAAGATAACTAATTTGATAGGGCAACCCCAATTCGGGCAGCAATTCACGAAAGCGATTGGTGTAGATGAGATCTCTACCGCTGGCTCCTCCAGTGACGTAGATATTTTCTAAATCTGGAAACAAGATCGGGAGTAGAGCTACGGTGCCTTCGATTGCGGTTTCAACTTCACTACCTACTATAAGTGAAGTGGGGTCTGAAGATGCTTGAGCAATAAATTCGTCACTCGGCATCACATTAATGATTTGTGCGTCAGGCGCAAACACATGACTCCAATCCCTAACGAAGGCATTTGCTTCGGGCATTACAGGAACTATCATCCAAATGTCTTTGTTGCTATGCCTTAGTGCTAGTGAGTCTGCAATCAGCTCCAACTCTGAAGCACTTGCAGCAGTCAGTGATAGGAATTCTGGGATAGCATAAATGCCAGTGTCTGGATCGAGGTAGGTGCGAATCCTGCTATTAAATTCTTGATCCCAACCTCCAACTTCGCTGAAACCATAAATTATCAGCAAATTTCTGATTGGCTGTTGATCTACGCCCTGTCCGATAGCACAGTTGATCCACGCTATAAACAACACGGTTAGTATTCCGAGTTTAGTAAGACCCCTACAAAACATATGCATTTACAATAGTCCGATGAGACTTCGGGAGTCTCACTAGATAACCTAGTATTGTCAGAATTTGTGCCGCAAGAATTCTTAAATTCTTGTCGACTACATCCTTGTCTGCATTATCTTGGGATGTCTTATCCCATACATACTGTTTAAGTACTGTTTAGTGGACTTATAGATCAACAGGAATTAAATTTTCGATAGTTTCTAGACCGGCAAAAATACTGCTAATCTCTGCTCTAGCCTAAGGTTTTTCCCTAAACTTCAGTTCATATTAGACCAAGGAAGATGAAATCGCCATTTACTCAATTTCGGGTGCTTACGCAATCGGGCCAAAGCCTTTGATTATCTTAGTTTAAAATCGCAACTTCACGGTTGAATTAGGTTTTGTTGGAGATAAATATGCAAATTCGATCTTGCATATGAAAATTGAACACAAAGCAAAGGTTATTGCCCCAGTCGAGAAAGTTAGGGCGTCAATAATTAACCACAATAAAATTGGGGATTAGTTCCGCTGTAAGCTAGATCAGCCATTCAAAGAGGGAAAGTATTCGACAGGCATACTAAAAAGGGATCAGAGTAAAATTACAGTACTTTATTTTTACTCTGATCCCTTTTTATTCAATTCACCTAGTCTTGATAAATTTTTCCAGCGCCTCTTTTTCTTTAGCGGCTCTATTGGATAAGTGGATAAAAACCTTTCCAGCTAACATGAGTAACAAGCCAATCGTTATGCCTGGGAAAAAGACATTGAAAATTGTCACTCTGTTTAGATTTGATTGAGTCATCAAAAGTACTGCGACAATCAGAAATCCTCCGATGAATAGTATAGGCCAGCCAATCCACTTATAAGAAAGCCAGTTCTCCATTCTTTCAGCTTCCTTTGCAAACTCTTTCACTTGCTGCATCTCATTGGTAGATGTAGCAACCAATTCACCCTGATCCAGATTGTAATCATTGGGTGTCGATTGTTGATCATTTGTTCTAATTTTGGATTCTTTGTGTAGCAAGATGGTCGGTTCGACATCAAGCGCATCGGCTAATGCAACAAGAGACTGAATTGAGGCTATTTCATCGTTTTCGATTCTTTGAATCGTCCGAGAATGAACACCAGATTTCTCTGCGAGCTTTTCCTGAGTCCAGCCTTTGCCAGCTCTAAGTTCTCTTATTTTTTCCCGTCGTACTTTGACATTCAATTGAGTGCCCCCGAGGTTCAATTTAGCTAATTGTTACTCTCTTCGGGTCCTTCGTCCACGGCATCGACACGACATTTCAATAAAGAGGGGTCTGTTCCAGAAACTTCGCGCTGGTCCAAGCTGCAATATCGCTCCTAAAATCGCACTAAAGCCGCAAAAATTGGCTGAGAATTTTACTATACTGGGGTAGAATCCGTTCAATTTCGCCCGGGCCAGATCGGCCGATCAGAAATGTCGATCTCGCCCGGGCATTTTATGTTCAGGCTTTCCTGATTTTGGAAGAAGAAAAGAAACATTCTTTGAAATCAATTAGTGGCGTCGCAAAAGCGCCCGGATAAAAGTCAATCTAAGGAAGTAATCCGATGACATCTGCAACTGCAAGTGATACCCACAATCCAGCTACTCTTTTGGACACGTTCCTTGGTCCAACGCCATTGTGGTACAAGAAGGCGGTAATTGCCGCACTTGTTTTGAATGTTCCAGCGTACTTTATCCTGGGACCACTGGTTACTTCATGGATCATTCTATTTGAATTTATTTTTACACTGGCGATGGCATTGAAATGCTTCCCGCTGCAGCCAGGGGGCTTGCTTGCAATACAAGTGCTAGCGCTGGGGCTAACGGATACCTACCACGTTTATGAAGAAGTGCTACACGGGCTGCCGGTGATTCTCCTGGTTGTCTTCATGGTTGCCGCTGTGCATTTTCTAAGGGAGATGCTCTTCAAGTTCATCAACAAGGTGTTATTGGGAATTAGGTCCCGAGTCATAATGAACTTTGCGACGGTGTGTGTTGTTGCCGTGCTTTCAGCCTTTCTTGATGCCTTGACCATTCTGGCAATTCTTATTGCACTAACTACAACCTTTTACCTTGTGTATGAAAGATCGATCACCAAGGTCGGGCACGAACCTGGATTGCCTTCCGATGACAGCCATATCGAAGAGTCACATTTGGAAGCTCTGGAAGCTTTTCGCGGTTATCTCCGTGGCCTGTTAATGCACGGCGCGGTTGCTACCGCGATCGGTGGAGTAAGCACCCTGGTAGGCGAGCCGGAAAACATTGTTATCGGTAGCCATACCGGCTGGGATTTCGTGACATTCTTCCTGGTCAATGCTCCCGCCACGATGCCAACCCTGGTGTCTGGTCTCATCATGTGCATCCTGTTGGAGAAGATTCGACCCTTCGGTAAGTTTTTTGGCTATGGCAATGAACTACCGGAAGACGTGCGCCAGGTACTGGCTGAAGAAGATAGGCGCATTCAGGATTCGGAAACTCCCAGGGATCGCCTGGTAATCAAGATTCAAGTCGTTGTATTCCTAGTAATGGTCATAGCATTGTCACTGCACCTGGCAGAGGTCGGCTTGATTGGCCTCGGTATAATCATTCTCGCTTCTTCCATGCTGGGTGAGACTGATGAACATAGCCTTGGCAAGGCTTTCGTTGAAGGATTACCCTTTGCATCACTCCTGGTCGTGTTCTTCGCCATTGTTGCAATGATTAACGATCAGCAGATGTTCACCCCAGTTATGGAATGGGTATTGTCGCTGGATGGCAGTATGCAGGTGTTCATGGTGTTCGTGACCAACGGTGCCTTATCCGCTATTAGTGATAATGTATTCGTAGCAACAATCTACATGGATCAGATCTCGCCACTATTGGAGGCAGGTGTTTTGTCACGGGAATTATATGATGCGCAATCTGTTGCGGTGGTGATGGGTACTGGTATTCCTAGTATGTCTACTCCGAATGGTCAGGCTGCTTTTCTATTTCTATTGATGTCAGGCATAGCACCGAAGATCAGATTGGGATATGTCAGAATGGTATTCATGGCCCTGCCGTACTTTATAATCACATCAATTACGGCCGGCGTCGTCATGTATAACTGGTTGTAGATACATTATCTCATCCTTGGGCCTCATCCCTGGGTGAAAACGAACAAAACACCGAGTAGGTAAATTACCCGCTCGGTGTTTTTCGTTTAGTAGTTAGGATTCGAAAAAAAGAGAGATTGAGTGTCACCTACTGCTGGCGAGGAGAATTTCAAGCTACACTACTTTAGTCCTTGTAAGAATTTTTGATGCGACTAAAAGCAAAAAAGCTGCTACGGGAGTAGCAGCTTTAGAAGGCTTGTTATGAATGTTTTTGAACATTCATAATTTTATTCGTTTATCTGGTTCTGCTTTTCAGCGACTTGGGTTTATTCGCCTGCATGCACAGGTTCTGCGGATTTCTCCGGCTCTATCTCCTACCACAGTATGTATTTGATCCGCTGGAATCTTATCTGAAGTCTCAAATTCCTTCAGCTGTGCAGCAGCCTGCTCAACAGCTTCGTCTTCCAAGGCTTGAAAGTTTTCGGTATAGACTTTCAGAGCATAGCCTTCGGTCACCGGTTGAACTACATGAATGAGATGTATTCTTGCGGGATTATCGTTCGTAAGCCTTAGGGCAGCATCCAATACTAATCGGCTGGTCTCGGAGAAATCCACTGCCGCTAGAACTTTCTTGTACATGACTATTTCCTTGGTAAATTTTCGAGATTGCAATTAAAGCTTAAGCCAGATTAAAGCTCAAGCCGGAAATGCGATAGTTGACCTGGATCAAGAGTGATTCTCAATGCCTTTTTAGTTCCATACTGCCTACTCAAATGAGAGTTAGTCGCAGACTGAAGATATTTGTGTGTGAGTTGATCGAACCACCAACACGAGGATTTTAAGTAGATGAGTTGGCTGATTCTCTAGATCGACATGTTGAGAAAACTAAAGGGCTAAAAACAAAAGGGGTTAGAGTAAAAATACAGTACTGGATTTTTACTCTGACCCTACAAATTACCAAACTTTTGTTTTTTACTCTGACACCTTAATTCTCTTCTCCTTGACGCGGTTTTGGATGTACCATCAAACCTTAAAGAAGAGGGAGGTTCACGAATGAGCGGCTACGATCCTTATACACGACCGACAACACAGGCCTCGCGACCCGGCTTCGGTCCGGCCGACGGCGTCCAGGATATTCAGCGTGCCATGGTGGAATCGATCTGCATGTGGTCTGATCTCTGGCGGCTCGGATTGGAAGCTTGGATGGGACCCTTCACTCCCTACTCCAAGCCGACGGTGGCTGATGATCCCGAGACGGTGCGCGCACGAGAGGAGAACGCGATCCGCGCACAGTACGCGAAGTGTCAAGAAGCGTTCGGTCGGCGAGACGCTAAGGCGACGGCGTCCTACTACGCGCCCTCGGTCGTTCAGTGGAACGAAAGCCAAATGGAAACGGTAGGTCGCGACAAAGTTGAACAAAACTTCGCGACCCTGTTCCAATTGCCCGATCTGGAGGCTCAATACGCGGCCCAGAAGCTGGAGCTCTCGCCGCTGGCGGATCAAGCCTGCGAGTTTGGCCGGCTCAGCGTCAAGTATTCCGCCGATCCTAAGATCAAATTAAAGGCCTATGACTGGACGGGACGTTACATGGTCGTGTGGCAGAAGATCGATGGCCAATGGTTGATGACCTTCGACATGACAAATTCGCTTCCCAAATAGCTCGACGCGTCGAATTCGCTTCGAACGGGTTCCATCAGTAATCATATTGGTGGATCCTTCAACGTTAGAACTCGCTGAGGGACCACCCATTTATTTGTTTTGGAAATATTTTCGCCAGGATTTTACCTAACTTGTCAGTACACTCAGGGTCGCACTCGCACGTACTTCCTTAGCGCACGGGCATTAATATGAGGGTTAGGGACAGGCTCTCCTCCGTAAACGTTGCCTTCGCTATCGACGGTAACGAACTCCGCTCCGTTGCCTGGCAGGATGTTGGGATCTGCCCAAGGGAAGCGAATGAACTCATGCACCCATCCCGTCGCATATTCGCCGATGCGAATTCCCATTTCATACCCTGGGTTCTGAACGTTGTCCGACTCGGAGTCCGCGACGAAGATCCGCCCCTGGTCGTCAAAGGCGATTCCGCTCGGGCGCCCGAATTGGGTCCAGGTGGCAGAGTGGTTGCCCTCCTGGTCGAAGATTTGAATTCGGCTATTGCTGCGATCTCCCACAAATACTCGACCATCCGGATCGATGGCGATGGCGTGTAGGGCACGGAACTCTCCCGGGGCGTAGCCAGTCTCTCCCCAAGCCATGAGATACTCGCCACGACTGTTGTACTTCACCACTCGGTTGTTTCCGTTGGCGTTGTGGCCGTCTGCTATGAAAATGTCGCCGTTGGAAGCGATCGCCACATCACTCGGGGAAGTGAATTGGTTCCGGCCGCTTCCCTGTTCTCCAGGCGTGCCCAGTGTCATCAGCACGTCGCCCGTAGAGCTAAACTTGATGACGTGATGACCCCGATCGTCGCCCGCGGGAATATTGTTATCACTCACAGCATCTGTCACCCAGACGTTGCCGTCGGAATCGACGTCAATTCCATGGGGCCAGATAAACATTCCGCTGCCGAAGGATTCGACCACGTTACCGTCGGGGTCGAACTTCAAGATTGGGTCCAAGTCTGAATCGACGCACTCCGAACCGAAGAGTTCAGGCCCGGCATCGCAACGGATAACGGCCCAGACATGGCGTCCGTCGGGGTCGACCTTCGCTTTGCCGACCGCTCCCATCACCCTTCCGCCCGGCAGCTTCGCCCATCCTTCCTCGATCGCATAGGGATTAGTGGAGTTCTGCGCGACGGATTGCTGCGGCACAAGCAAAGAAGCGAGTGCGAACAGTGCGGCTACGGATATGATTGAATTACGAAAAGACATGGGGCACCTCGACGTGTTTTTGAGTGAACGTTTGAGTATAAGTAGAACGAAAGCTGTGTCAATTGACAGGAAATTCTCCCTGCTAGCATCGAAAGCTATCGATATCGCGATAACTCAAAACAGGGGTCAGAATTAAGACTCAATACTGTATTTTTACGCTGACCCCCTTTGATCTCTCCTGCTTCTCATGTCTGGCACCATATTTCGTGCCATTTCAGAGTATTTCCTTGATCCTTCCTTGATTTTCCCTCGCGTTCCACCATGGAATTCTAGTATTATGCCGCTCCATTTTTTACCTAACTAAATAATTGACCTCTGAGCCGTACAATGAACGATTTAGCAATATATAGAAACATCGGTATTTTCGCCCACGTAGACGCCGGAAAAACCACAACCACAGAGCGCATACTTAAGCTGACCGGAAAGATCCATAAAACCGGGGAAGTGCATGATGGTGATGCAACTACAGATTTCATGGATCAGGAGAAAGAGCGTGGAATCACTATTCAGTCTGCGGCGACCACCTGTTTCTGGGACGACCACCGCCTTAATATTATTGATACCCCGGGTCACGTTGATTTCACAGTTGAGGTGTATCGTTCACTTAAAGTGCTGGATGGCGGTGTAGGTGTATTTTGTGGCTCGGGCGGTGTTGAACCGCAGTCAGAGACTAACTGGCGCTATGCCAATGAGTCAGAAGTATCGCGCATTATCTTCGTTAACAAGCTGGACCGTGTAGGTGCAGACTTCCTCAGAGTTGTTGGTCAGGTTGAAAAAGTGCTTGGCGCAAATCCTCTGGTTATGGTTTTACCCATCGGCATCGAAGACGATTTCATCGGAATCGTTGACCTGCTCACGCGCAAATCACATGTGTGGCCTGATCCGGGCAACCCTGAAAAATTTGAAATCGGCGATGTGCCGGAAGACATGGTTGATCTGGTAGAAGAATGGCGTGAGAAACTCATTGAAACGGCAGTAGAGCAGGATGACGATGTGATGGAGGCTTATCTGGAAGGCGAAGAGCCATCCATAGATGACATCAAGCGCTGTATCCGTAAGGGCACCATCGCGCTGGACTTCTTCCCGACTTACTGTGGTTCTGCATTCAAAGACAAAGGTATTCAATTAGTACTGGATGCAGTCGTTGACTTCCTGCCCAATCCAACCGAAGTTAAGCCGCAGCCATTAACTGATGAGAAGGGCGAACCCAACGGTGAATTCGCGCTGGTTTCTGAGACCGAACCTTTTCGCGCATTGGCCTTCAAAATCATGGATGACCGCTTCGGTGCCCTGACCTTTGTTCGGGTGTACTCCGGTGTGCTAAATAAAGGCGATACCATATTAAATTCTTTTACCGGTAAAACCGAGCGCATCGGCCGCATGGTAGAAATGCATGCCGATGACCGCAATGAAATTAGTAGAGCCCAGGCCGGTGACATTTTTGCCATCGTTGGTATGAAGAATGTGCAAACGGGCCACACCTTATGTAACCCCGACCACCCTTGTACTTTGGAGCCGATGATATTCCCAGATCCGGTTATATCAATTGCAGTATCACCAACAGACAAGAGCAGTGTTGAGAAGATGAGCATCGCGATTGGCAAAATGGTGGCGGAAGATCCTTCATTTCGAGTTGAGACAGATGAAGATTCCGGCGAAACCATTCTCAAGGGAATGGGCGAGTTACACCTGGATATTAAAGTCGATATCTTGAAACGTACTTACGGCGTAGAGCTGGATGTGGGCGCTCCTCAGGTGGCCTACCGTGAGACGATTACTCAGGAAATTGAAGATACCTACACGCACAAGAAGCAGTCTGGTGGTTCCGGTCAATTCGGTAAGATCGACTACCGTATCAAGCCCGGCGATCCAGGTACCGGCTACCAATTTAGCTCCACCGTTGTGGGCGGTAACGTACCGAAAGAATTCTTTCCTGCTATTGAGAAAGGTTTCCAGGGCATGATGGAAAACGGCCCAATCGCGGGCTTTCCAGTATTGGACATTGAAATCGAACTATTTGACGGTGGCTTTCACGCAGTGGATTCATCAGCAGTTGCTTTCGAGCTTGCTGCAAGAGGCGCTTACCGTCAGTCAATGACTAAGGCCGGACCTGAGTTATTGGAACCGATTATGAAGGTCGATGTATTTACACCGGAAGCTCACGTGGGCGATGTCATTGGCGATTTAAACCGTCGTCGCGGCATGATAAAAGATCAGGACACTGGTACCACAGGCGTGCGCATTAAAGCTGAAGTGCCGCTTGCAGAAATGTTTGGCTACATTGGCACCCTGCGCACAATGACCTCAGGTCGCGGCCAGTTCTCCATGGAGTTCTTGCATTACCTGCAGTGCCCAAGGTCAGTCGCTGACGCTGTCGTTGAACCTGAAAAAGAAAGACTGGAAGCGAAAGCCAAGAATTAAGTTGAAACTCTTGATTTTGAAGGCTCCGATAAAGTTGTTATCGGGGCCTTTTTTATGCGTTAAAGGGGATATGTAAAAAGCCCGGCATTGAACAATTCCATTAATTCTTTTCCCGATTAATTTTTTGATCATAATTTTGGTTGGTCGCCAAATGAGAAAAATATCTGTATTTTTACCTTTGTCCCTTTTCGTTAGCCTTGTAAGAAGAATCCTCATGCGCAATTCGGAAACAAGCGTTTTCAATAAAAACTTCATAACAGCGTTCTGTCTGGGAGTTTCATTGGCTGCTATTCCGCTGACTTGTATTGCTGCCGATTCGGAACGACCAGAACTGAATGGTACGTGGACCAATCAGTCAATAACCCGGTTAAATAGACCTGACGATTTGCCCTTGGTGATTACTGCTGAGCAAGCACAACTTAGAGCGGCAGCCGCAACCGTTGGTGGTCGACCCCCGGGTTGGATTGATGAGCTTGACCTCGAAACCGGTGCGCCCAAGGCTGGCAGTCGCGACTTTGGTCTGTTCAGTTACAACCAATTCTGGTTCGATCAGGGTGCTTCACTTGCCAGAGTAAAAGGTGAATATCGAAGTTCCTTTGTTGTCGATCCGGAAAACGGCCAGGTGCCCTGGCTGGAGAACCCAGACCCGTCACTGCAGCGTGTTAATTTCGACAGCCGTTTTTTGACTGGCGTTGGCGATGCGTCGGGCCCGGAAGCGATGCCTCTGAAGGAACGCTGCCTGATTGGGTTTGGCAACACAGCCGGCCCGGGAATGCTGTCCACGCCCTACAACAGTAACTATCAATTTGTGCAAACCCAGGACCACGTAGTGCTACTGACTGAAATGGCGCATGACGCGCGAATCATACCCACCTATAACTCAGCAGAAGAAGCCCGGGCTCAGCATCGCCCAGACTTTTTTACTCCTTGGTTCGGCGACTCAAGAGGCTGGTACGAAAACGCAACTTTGATAGTTGAAACCATTAATATCAATCCGCAGCAAATGCGAGAAAGTCCAGTGCCGATCACGGCGACAGGGAAAATTACCGAGCGTTTTAGCCGTTATAGCGAAAATGAAATTTTTTATCAGTTCACTGTTGATGATCCGAAACTGTACCGTCAGCCATGGACGGCAGAGCTTAGTTTTTATCCGAATGAAGGTCCGGTATACGAGTATGCCTGCCACGAGGGAAATTATGCGATGACAGGTATTTTGGCCGGGGCTCGGAGGGCGGAAGTGGAGGCGTTAAGGAAATAGGGCTAACAGTGACGCTTCTACTCTTGCACTTTTCTTGCACTTTCTGCGAAAAGTAATAATGGACTAATAGTTTTAATGAAAATCCAAACAAGAAAACTCAATCTCAGATGGGTGCTTTCAGTAGTGGCGGTTCTTGCATTGGGATTTATAACGTGGTTCGTTGTTAGATTTAACAATCAATTACTACCTCTAATTTTTCCACCCGATGATTTGATATGGGAGGCACCAGAATACTCATTGATAAGCATACAACTTGAAGATAAGGGAGTAACAAGAGCAAACGCCAACCTTGGAGATTTAGACAAAGATGGTGATTTGGATATCGTTCTAGCTAAAGGCAGGCATTGGCCGCTCGTTGAATTCGTGCTTCTAAATGATGGTGAAGGTGGATTTTCAAATCGTCATGAAGTAAATGCAGATGCGGACCGTACCTATACTGCCGCGCTGGCCGATCTCGATGGTGATAATGATCTAGATCTAGTTGTTGGCAATGACAGGCCGGATACTAAACGAATTTACAAAAATGATGGCACTGGAAAATTTACTCTGACAGGAACATTTGGAGATGCTGACTGGCCTACAAGAAACGTTACTGTTGTTAATCTAACTGGTGACAACAGGCCAGACATCGTAGTTGCTAATCGCGGAGGTCCCAATAATTTAAGTGCTAATCAAATCTGTATAAATGACGGAACCGGCAATTCATTTGACTGCAAACAACTTTCGACTGAATCTGCAACGACAATTGCAGCTGGAGACTTCAACAATGATGGGTTTGTAGACCTAGTTGTTCCACATCGTGATGGTGGGCAGAGCTATATTTTTCTGAATGATGGTGAAGGTGGGTTTTCAGATAAACGCGCAGTTGGTCCTTCTAAATCTGGTTCACGCGCAGTTGCAGTTGCCGACCTAAATGGCGATACCTTTCAAGACGTCGTAATAGGCGATCCAGTAAAGGGCGGCGCTCGAGTTTACTTGAACAACGGCTCAGCATTATTTCCATCTTCTTTTGCACTGGGAGAGAGAATGGGGCATGTGTACTCGATTGCTACCGCTGACATGGATGATGATGGTGATATGGATGTTATCTTCGGCAACAGATTAGCGCCTGGTGCCATATTACTGAAAGATGATGGCGAAAATTCATATAGTGCAATGAAATTTGGTGATGGTGAAGGAGCAGTTTATGGTCTCTCGCTTGGAGATGTTAATAGTGATGGAATTCTCGATATAGTTACAGCGAGATCTGACGCCCCAAATATGCTCTACCAGGGAATTCGTCAATAGTTTAAATAAATAAAGGGGTCAGAGTAAAAATACAGTACTGTATTTTTACTCTGACCCATCTGTATTTCTGACTCCTTTATTTTTCAGCTAAACCGCTGCCAATGACAGTTAACAAATTGCCAGGCAATTCCATGCGTGAATAGCAGCGAACTGCCTCGCCACCGCGCTTGCTGTGTGCTACCCGATTCAATTTCTAAGCGAAAAGCCAGCCCTCTCCGAAGACTCGCACCCAGCTTAGAAACAAATCAGCCATTCACACTCTCTTCAACACTCAATCTATGATCTCGGGTCTATGGACCTGTGATCAATCCACCTAAGGTGGGCACAATCGATCTATGGCAGATTGCAAGGGAGTAGTTGATGTTGATGGTGCTCCTTCATCGATCATTTGCTGCAAGAGATTCTTGATCGTGGTGCATTCATCTGAGGTCGGTGAATTGCCGGATTCCTGCAATGCGGTGATTTGATCCTGCAATTGCTCACCGGTGGCTATCCAGGGTGGTGGTGGTGGCGGTGGTCCGGGCCCTCTAGTTCTTCTCCACGCTTCTGCAAGTGCGATAAGAAGTCCCAAAATCACTGCGAGTATGATAATTAGCGGCCATCCCATAGTCTCATCCTCCTAGCGTAAGAATTCATTATTCTTGCTTGGCAGGATATCCACCGCAAAATCGAAAGTCTATAGTCTTAATCGAAGTGAGTTTATTGATATTCGGCGAGCCAGCTATTCTAAGTAGTAAGGGACACTGATAGTTTAATAGCTTAAGAATCTTTGGGAATCATCGGCTAAAAGTGATTACTCATTCAGTAGTAAAAGTGACAGATTTAATTTCTTAGTTGCATTGCAAAATAAATCTGACCCCATTTATTAAAGTTCCTGTATACGAGTATGCCTGCCGCGAGGGCAATTATGGGATCACAGGTATTTTGGCCGGGGCTCGACGAGCAGAAGCAGAAGCTTCAAGGAAATAAGCAAAGGAGTCAGAGTAAAAATACGCTAGTTTGTAGAGATGGTACCCAGGGTCGGACTAGATATGCCATGGAATTGGATTAATTTGTGCTTGATCCTCCCCAAAATTATCCTCATACAATTCATCAACACCTACATGCAGTGCTAATAGGTAGGCAATAAAGCTTAATAGTTTTCTATTGACATGTGTGTCCCATGTGTCACACTACTATTATGACACTATTTAAATTAAAGCCAAATTCCAAACAATCTATCTTCGATCAAGTTGTCTTCGCGGCGACGAAATCCATACTAAGTGGTGCGATCAAGCCTGGGGAGTCGTTCCCATCGGTTCGCTCTTTGGCTCTCGATCTGAAGATTCATCCGAATACTGCCCATAAAGTGATACAGCATCTCATTCAAGAGAGGTGGTTAATAGCTTCACCCGGAAAGGGAACGACTGTTGCAACTCCGCCAAAAGCCAGATCTGGAGACCGGCATCATTTGCTCGGTCATGAAGTTGAGCAACTCGTAGTGGAGGCACGGAGAGTAGGAGTGGGTCTGGATGCAGTAGTCAAATCCATCGAATCCCATTGGAAAAATCTAGAGAATGTAAAGGTTGTCTCCAATGATCGTTAGGACTGAAAGCTTGAACAAGGCCTTCGGGCGCGTTGAAGTACTACGTGACATTTGTCTTCAAGTACCAGAAGGCTCTGCATTCGCGCTGGTCGGCACAAACGGGGCAGGGAAGACAACCACCCTTAGAACCCTGGTTAACATCATGCAGCCGGATTCAGGTTGCGCGCATATCTTGGATACACAAAGTCAGAAATTAACTCATGAAGATTTCTATCGCATTGGCTATGTTTCGGAGAATCAGAAACTTCCTGAAAGACTTAGCGTTGAGCAATATTTCGAATATTTAAGCAAGTTGTATCCAAACTGGGATCACGCATTGCAACGGGATCTCACTCGGTATTTGGATCTGCCGATTTCAAGATCTCTAAACAATCTTTCACATGGGATGCGAATGAAGACGGTTCTTATCGCCGGCCTTTCGTTTAGGCCCAAGTTACTAATTCTCGATGAGCCTTTAAGTGGTATGGATTCATTGACCAGGGATGAGGTTGTTGAAGGAATGTTGCGACAGGCGGAAGATACTACAATCCTGATTTCCTCTCATGAGTTAACAGAGATAGAACATTTTACGACTCATATTGCATTCATGGACCGGGGAAGATTGCTGTTTCAAGAATCGATTGAGTCACTATAATCCCGATTTCGGGAAGTTCATGTAATTCTATCTAACCAAAAGGAATTGCCAGAGGAAATGCCTTGCAATTGGATTGGGCCAGAAATTTCTGGCCATTCTTTTCATTTTATAGATTCGGAATTTCAAGATAAAGAATCGCTCTATGCAGAACTCGTCAAGCATTTTGGGGCGGTTAGGTTTGATGAGGAATCGATGTCTCTTCGAGAAATCAGTAAAACTTTGATTCGTGAAGGTAGGAGGGCATCTGCGCAATGAAAATTAATTTTGCGATAGTAGTCGCGATTGTAAAGAAAGATTTAATCGGTCTATGGCCCTTCGTTGCCATCGTCTTTGGCGTGATTATTATGGAAACATTCGTCGCAGAAATTGATGCGATAACTCCCCTTGGTGTGTTTGCTCAGGAATGGTTACCCTGGTATAGCTTTGCAGTCTGTTTGTTATTAATGGTCGCTGTTATTCACTCAGACCCTGCTTTGAGTCTCGATCATGATTGGCTCATTAGGCCAATACCCAGAGTTGAACTTTTACTTAGCAAGCTTTTGTTCTTGGTGGTGGCAATTGTGATGCCAACGCTTATTGTCAGGTTGATCGTGAACATAAGCACAGAACTCTCATTCGGGGCGTCAATTCAAAAAGCCTTCATAATGACTGAGCCAAGAATTTTTCTTTCATTTGTTTTCATTATGGCAATCTCTTTCCTTACCCGCTCTGTGTGGCAATCAATTGGAGTTGCCATTGCACTGTTTATGATTCCTATAGGTCGCACAATCACGGGGCCGTTAAATAGTATTCCTACACCAATCCCAGACGGCATGCTCGATTTTGGAGGGCTGCGTTGGATTTTTACAGTTCCTATTGGTGTAATTCTTGTGTTGGGAATGTTGGGTATTTACTGGTTGCACTATCAGCGCAGAAATTTCAAAGCGGCAAGGTCCATGCTTTTAGCGACTGGCGCAGTTGTTTTGGTTCTTGTGTTTCCTCCCGCATATTTGATTTCCTGGGATAATGTTTTTCAAATTCAACAATTAGCTACCAATGATTTAAATTCAGAAATTGAACAGCAGATATTTCTGGAACACGAATATGCTTGCTTTCCCGCGGCTATATTTACTTCAAATGAATCAAGTGAGCAGATTGAATTGCAGCGTCGGCATTCAGGTGTTCAACATTGGAATGAAGGGCAGCTATTGAGGGCAGGTGAAGGTTCCGTAACGATGGCGACGCAGGTCAGTGCACGAAATTTACCGAAAGACTGGAGATTGCTGCCACTGAATGCAACAGGAAAACTGTCTGCAGACTCTGTGCCCGAAGAAGTAGAATTTTTACCTTCTCTTCTTTCTGTAGCCACACAGAGTAGCTCATTTCAAAATTCCGCATCTCATTACTGGCTAATTCCCAACGAAGTGAAAGAGCGGTTTGCCTCAGATGAATCCACAGAGTTTTCACTGGATATGGAATTTGCCTTGTTGAAACCCTCAACTTTTAAACTTGCTACTGATGGGGTTCGGCGCGAACTAATGGATCTTGGTTTTTGCGCCGCCGAGATTGATTCAAGCATAAATCGAGTTCTTGTTGATTGTTTCAGGCAAGGTTCGAGGCCAGCGCTTGTTTCTGCGGCGTTGGTTGATATTGAAAGTACTCGAGTATTCAACACATCGCGACCTGACTACAGTCCAAGTTGGTTAAAAAGAATTACCGGGGCGCATTACGAACTGGAAATTGAGTTTGCCAATCTTGTAGACAGCTCGGAAATTGAGATTACCGCCTATGAACAAGAAAGGTTTCTGCGAAAAGCACTCACATCAGAAGGGGTCGTGGGTGATTCAGGCGATTTGTGCCCAATTCCGGATCAGTCGCCGGCTTCTTTTAGCCAGTCAAACTGGGCTGATAATTCACCGCACTCTATTCGATATATCGCTGTTGATGCTGGCATTAATCTGGAAGTTGTTGAGTGGGGGGATTACATTGATTCAGAGATTGGAGGAGATAGCCCTGCAACAGCGTTAGTGTTGTTGGCCGGGCTCGGTGCCACTGCTCATTCATTCGATGATATAGCAACACTCCTCGCACAAGACTACCGAGTAATTGGTATTACGAGGCGCGGGTTCGGCGCATCCAGTAAACCGTTTTATGGCTACGATATCGATCGATTGAGTGAAGATATCGTTCAGGTATTGGACGAGTTGGAGATCGATTCCCCTGTCTTGGTAGGTCATTCAATGGGTGGAGATGAGTTAAGCACTTTAGGCGCAAAATACCCGAATCGATTCAAAGCACTGGTTTATCTTGATGCCGCCTATGATAGAACCATAGACAATCCACAAGAGAGAGAAGTGAGACAGAGTCTTGCAGCAACACCTCTTCCCTATCCTCAAGAGTCTCTTACTTATGAGGCAATCAAAGGTTATGCGGAAAGAATAGGTGCGCCTGGAGCATTTCCAGAAGGAGAATATTTGGCAAGCTTCAACCTTGAAACTGGCACTTCAAAAAATGATCCCAGACATATAGAGGCGATAATGGCTGGCGTATCCGAGCCTCGTTACAGTGATATTAAAGTACCAGCTCTCGCTGTTTATGCAGTCCCGGATTCTTCCCACTACTATATGAAGCCGTGGTACTCACAACAAGATCCAGTAATTCTTAAGAAATTGGAAGAGCTGTACCGCATAAGTTCACTGCGCAAGCGTACTCAGATTGAGAAATTTCAGAGCGAAGTGGAGCAAGCTCAAGTCGTTGAGCTGATAAATGGCGATCATTCAATGTTCATTGGAAACGAAAGAGAGATAGTCGATCTTCTGAATGCTTTTATCAGAGAGTTGTAACAATCAATTCTTCTAATGATTTATTAAAAAAGGGGATAGGTTCGTGCTCTAGGAAAGTGAAGGTGCACAGAAGCGGACTAATTCGTCGGGAACAAATTTGGGCAGCCGACGGCTGGGCGCCGCCCGAGCGCATAGAAGCGCGAGTCAATCGATCCACTTAAATGAGAACTAATTGGATCAGAGTAAAAATAAGTAAATAGGGACAGAATTAATTTCTTAGTCGCATAAGTTATAAAAGGGGTCAGATATATTTTATTGATAGGAAAAAAAGAAAAAGCGTCAGCGTAAGAACACAGTAGTTTTACGCTGACCCCTATAGTTGTTTTTGATCAATTGTTCACATAAATCCCTCAGTCCCCTTTATTTTTTAATTTCCATAATTACTTCTCTCTGTTAATTCTTGAGTGCTGCTAGTCTAGCAAAGAGCCAGCCGGTCAGGCTGGGCCAGAGCGCATTTGTTCAAGCGGTCGTAAACCGCGATAGGCGAATTTCTGCACACGCTTACCTTCATAAGTTTCGGTAGTGTAAAAATTTCCCTGCGAATCGCTAACAATGCTATGGGTGCCGTAGAATAAGCCGGGTTGTCGGCCACCCTCACCGATGACATACATGACTTCCAGTGAATCACGGTGTACAACATGGACTTTCATGTTGGATCCGTCTGCTACGTAAATAAATTCTTGACCAGCGTCCTGGGAAAAAGCAATGTCCCAAGTAGCACCAGCACCGACAGTCATGGGCGCGACTTGTGCTTCTTTTATATAGGTACCATCCGGTCGAAACACCTGGATTCTGTCAGCACCCCTGTCGCACACATAGATAAGTCCGTCATTAGACGGTTCGGCGCAATGAACCGGGCCAGCGAATTGCTGCGGCAAAGGTTCACCCGGGGTGTAGACGACACGGTCATCTGAGGGTCGATTACCGTAGGCCCCCCAATAGCGTTTGAAAGCTCCCGTGGCAACATCGACTACTGCCACTCGTTTGTTGCCATAGCCATCAGCAAAATAGGCTTCGTTAGCATCCGCGTCTATTGCAATTTCAGCGACTCTGCTGAAATGTGTCGTGCTGTTGCTATCAACGGGCTCGCCGGGTATGCCGATTTCACGAACAAACTGGCCGTCACGAGTGAATACCAAGACGTGGGAGTCACCACCCCCATTGCCACCTATCCAGACATCGCCGTTAGGTGCGATTTCCATGCCATGATTTGAGGCAGGCCAGGTATATCCCTGTCCAGGACCACCCCATGCATTAACTAGTGAGCCATCGGCATCGAATTCCAGAATCGGTGGGGCCGCGGCACAACAATCGGCTATGCCATTGTCGATACCGATTTCCTGTGTTGCAAAATTACCGTCATCATTTCGATGAACAATGTAAACATGATCCCGTGCATCTACAGCCACGCCAATAGTGCTGCCCAATATCCATGCATTCGGCAAGGGTTGGGGCCAAAACGGATCCACTTCAAAATGAGGCACCATCCGTCCATTGCTGGCGGCGGTAACTGAATTCTGCAAATAGTGCTGAGTAACACCCAGAACGACAAACAATGAGAGCGTTAGAGTGGCAGTTAGAAAAGAGCGCTTATTTAGTTGCATGATTTGGCCTTTGTTATTTTCGGTTTACTAGCTATATAGCACTAAGGTAATTGATATTCTAGTAAAAGAGTAAGGGTGGAATAAAGAAGTTGGTCCTATTCAGGGCATGACCAAGTTTATAAACCTTGAACAGCTGCAGATTGCGGGAATGCTCGTGCTAGACTCATGGTAAGGTAGCAAATAGTTCAGAGGTAAGAATGCGCAATCTATTGCTAGGCGTTATTTCTCTTTTCTTAAGCACAACTCTCTCCGCTCAGCCTGCTGAAGATTACGACCCACCAAGAACTGAATACGATCATCCAGATTTACAAGGATCCTGGGCTACTAGATCCATCACGCCCTTGGAGCGACCTACATCGCTGCCTAATTTGATAATTACAAGCGAAGAAGCAGAAGCTTATGCCGAAGTATTTGTGCAATTTGCTTTTAATGATTTCGCAGATCCCGACACCTTCATACAGAACATTACTAATATGAACGAGATTTACGGTGAATTGAGGTCCTCTGCAATAATAAATCCAGAGAATGGCCGCATGCCATTTTCTGAGATTGGATTGCAAGTCGTTGCGCAAGTCCGGCAAAGGGATCTAACTCTGTTCGATCATCCCGAGCAGCGCCCGCTGGATGAGCGCTGTCTGGGAAGCATCGGCCTCGCTCCCTACCGTCCGCTTCTGGTAAATGTTCCTAGAAAAATTGTGCAAACCGAAGACTATGTGATGATTTATACCGAAGCCCCAAGTAGCTATCGAATAATTCGTATAACTGAAGATCGACTTGAGTACCCAACTGCTTCCTTTGGTGGATACTCTACCGCTGTATGGGAAGGCGATACGCTTGTCATTGAAACTGAAAACTTCCGTGGCGATGATCCTGCGCGTCTCGTATTCGGGCGCAGTGTTCTTATAGGTGAGCAAACTCGAGTGAAGGAGAGACTGACCCGAATTTCGCATGAGGAAATTCTCTACGAGTTCTCCGTTGAGGATCCTGAATTCTACAATGAGTTATGGAATGGAGAGTTCACATTTCAGCTGGATGTCGATGTAAGTTATGAATACAGTTGTCATGAGGGTAACTACAGCATGCCAGGGATTCTACGTGGTGGTCAGATGGAGCAGGTTAGAATTGCTGCTGGGAACAATTGAGATTTTACTCTGACTACATTGATTTCATATAAAACTTTCTAGTCTTTAACTGCGTCCTAACCAATAGGCAGTAGTCCACGCCTCCGATCTATTACTAGGCAATAGCAGCAGCATGGAATTTATCCTCGAACCAATACTAGCCTTGTTCTATCCGCTATTGGAGTGGACACTTTTGCTTTTAATACCAGCTTTTCTCTTTTTTGTTGAGCTTGTTTGGTGGAGTGTATTATTAGTTTGGGCAATTCTTGCGGCAATCTTTCGCGCTCAATCACCACACCGAGTTGAGAAACCAGAGTTTACTACTGTTCGCAATAGACTAGATGACTGGGCAACTAGAAGCAAAAAGAAGCGCAGGAAAAGTTGGCGAAATGACAATGAGTCGAAAAACCAGAAGTGAAAGAAACTAATAGCTTGCCTAAGCAACTTCAATGAATCAAAGGGGTCAGAGTAATTTGATATCGGATGATGTAGTGGTAATCAAACTACTCTGACCCCTTTGATTTTGTCCCCATTAATTCCTATTTAATTTAGTAAATCTAGTTTACTGTTTGCTAAGTGTTACACGCTGTTACAGAACCGATACGTCTGTTACGGCTAAATTATTCAAAACGGGGTTATCTCTCATAGTGCTAATTGATTGTGGGAGCAAGGTGAAAATGAGAAAGACATTATTCAGTGTACTAATAAGTATCTTGTTTGTTGGTAATTCTTACTGCCAGGATATCGCCAGTGCCGCCCGTTCGGGGAACTTTGCAAATACTCTTACGAATGGTGGTTATCTCGAAGTTGGAGCAGGCGCGACTTATAGAAACTTAAGCAGGCTGAACATTAAAGAAGATGAAGCAGCTGGTATTGGGATATTTATAGGCGGGGAATATCGATACGAAGGATTCTTCTTAGAAGCTGCTCAAGGAACGGCCGATGGTCTAAACCTTGGATACAATTTCTACAACGGAAACGGATTTAGTGTGGATATATTGGCTTCCAGTCTTAGTGGTAGAAACACAGGAAGAGATAATGATATTGGGGAGAATCTATCTGAGCAGGCACTAAACCGAGCTTTGCGTGACCAGGATTCGCTATACAATGGTGCCGGGATTCGACTAACAGCCTTTCAGCCCGATGATAATAGAATATATCAGTTGCGTTTGGTTTCTGATATTCACGATAACAATGGATTTCAAGCAACTTTCCGGACTAGCAAGACGCGACAATATCGAAATTGGAATTTTCACACTATCTTCAGTTTGGGTTATTTGTCTTCGGATACCGCAGATTACTTTTTCGGAGTCGATGAAGTAGAAGCGACAAAACGATTTCCTGAATTTAAGCCGAGTTCCGCATGGACCATAGGAGCTGAAGCTGGCGTAACGTATCCGCTCAGTGAGAACTGGGTATTTCGCTCAACATTGCGTGTTGGTAGGTACTCAGGAGATATCGAAGACAGTCCATTTATTACTGGCAAAGGTAGCTTTTCATTTACTACTTTTTTCACCTATGTTTTCTAAATCTCCAATTAAAATAAAAACCTCTATGGTTAGATGCTTACTATCATTTTTCCTGGCTACTCTCTATTGGAATGTATCGCTCATACCTTCAGTTTATGCACAAGAATCAATTTTTAGTGTCACACCTTCTCGCTGTATTGCATTGCACCAAGGACAAGATTGTTATTCAACTATCGAGTTTCAGTGGACACTGCCTGCAGACGAAGAATATTGTCTGATTCAATTGTTAGGAACAGAACCAGAGGAATTTGGAGAAATTACTTGCTGGAGTGGGAATGAAAAGAATTCTCATCAGTTGGAGTTTGTGTCTGCCGCTAATGTAATCTACGAAATTCGATTAAGAAATCAATTGAACTCAATTGGGGCGATTACTGTCGAAGTAGCATGGGTCTACAGATCAGGCCGTACCAATTTTAACCGCTGGAGGCTATTTTAGTACCTTGAATTCTAAAAACGGCACTATTCTACTCGTTGAAGATGATGAATCACTGGCGCAATGGATAATTGATTATCTAACCAGTCACAACTACAAAATCGAATTAGTGGATAGAGGTGAACGAGTATCGAAGTCAGTCAGAGAGTACAGCCCTGATTTGGTAATTCTCGATTTGATGCTGCCGGGCATGAATGGATTGGAAGTCTGTCAGCAGCTACGTCAAGCCTATTCTAAACCTGTTTTAATACTGACCGCCTGCTCGGATGAGGCAAACGAGATTCAGGGCCTTGAGAACGGTGCTGATGATTATCTAGTAAAACCCGTTAGGCCTAGAATTTTACTAGCTCGAATTGAAGCCTTGTTGCGTAGAAACAATAAAAAGTTTTCAGAAAATAATAGAGTAATCGGTAATCTTGGGCTCGATGCTGAATCTAAATCTGTCTATCTCAACAATAAACTGACTGACTTGTCTGTCAATGATTTTGAAGTATTGTGGCTTCTGTCTTCAGATTCAGGGAAAGTAATTACCCGGAACGAACTAATTTCTCAGATTAGAGGATTCAAATATGATGGATTCGATCGGTCAATTGATATCAGAATATCGCGACTAAGAAAGAAACTTGGTGATGATCCTGATAAACCTTACAAAATTAAAACAGTTCGTGGATTAGGTTATCTGTTTGTTCACGATGCTTGGGCGTAGAATTTCGAGCTTTTTATGCGTCTTTTTCTTGCATCTCTAATCCTTATCGTAATTTTCTCTGTCTCTGCAGTTGGCTGGGGTGTAACACAATTGTACTTGGCAGTTGATATGTCGGGTGATGAATCATCAGAACTAGTGGGATTTGAGATACTTGGAAGAAACATAGCGAATACGATTGATGCACTTTCTAATTCAAATCAGTTTGTTGAAGTTTGGAATCAACATAGTGACATTATGCTGGAAGTTCATTCGCGTTCGGAATATCAAGTTCCAGATGACATTGTTTCGCCCTTTCTCAATGGGGATCCACTCATTTTGGAGACTGTGGATAGCTTGTCTTTCAACTTTTATCTGGAAAGTTCTGGCGAAGTACTAAGTATCTTAGCTCCTTCCAATCTCCAACCTCAATTACAAGATGTTCAAAGCCTGCTGCTTACAATCGCATTCTATGTGGGAGTTATTTTGATTGTGGCAATTTGGATGTACCCACTCGTTTTACGACTAATGAAACTACGAGAAACAACCACGCAATTCGGTGATGGTGAGTTAACAGCGAGAGTTTCAACCAGCCGTATTTCTTACATCGCAGAAATAGAACATGAGTTTAATCGAATGGCGGATCGAATTAATGCCCTGATTGAAGACAATAAGTTGCTCAGCAGAGCTGTTTCTCACAATCTGAAAACTCCATTGTCTAGGCTACGATTTGGAATTGACGCATTGGAAGAATCAGAAATTGGCGACTACAGAAAAGAACAATTTAGTAGACTAAATAATGATTTAAGTGAGATGGAGTCGCTAATCGACACTCTGTTGGAATATGCGAAACTGGAAGAGTCAGGTTTGGCCATTGACTTGGAGCCTGTAGATCTTTCCATGATCATATCCGAAATTTTGAATCTAAACAGTCAAGATTCTTTGTCCGTTTGTGTAGAGACAACTGATGAGAAGGTAATGGTCTGGGCAGACAGAAATTTTGTTTCGATGCAGTTAACGAATGTAATTGACAATGCAATTACTCACTCTGACTCAAAGATAAAAGTTTCTGTAACTGAAAATCAAAATGTATTTTGCACAATTGAAGACGATGGCTCAGGATTTATTGATCAGGATATAGAATTGGCAGCACTGCCCTTTTGGAGAGCGGACAGTGTAAAAAAATCTAATGGTCATGGAATGGGGCTTGCTATTTCGAAAAAAATCTCAGAATGGTTTGGAGGAGAAATGAGAATAAGCAGGTCAAAGTCTCTCGGTGGCGCCTCTGTTACCCTGATTTATAGGACTGTTACTAAGTAGCGGTGGACTTTCTTCGAATCAGTGGACACTCAGCCCACATTCACGGCCTGCTTCTCAAACGCCACAGGACTTATATTTCCTAAGTGTTGATGCCGTCTTGCTCTATTGTAAAACACTTCGATGTAATCGAATATTTCTGCTTTAGCTTTGTCTCTGGTTTTGAATATGTGCCGCCTGATCTTTTCTTTCTTCAGACTACTGAAGAACGATTCAACAGCGGCATTGTCATAACAGTTCCCTCGGCGACTCATGCTTGGAACCAAGTTATGCTCAACACAGAATCGACTCCACTTATCACTGCCATATTGTGACCCTTGATCTGAATGAATGATCACCTCATGCTTAGGAGATCGTCTCCATACCGCCATGAGTATGGCATCTAGAGAATCAAAGGAGTCAGAGTAATTTGATATCGGATGATGTAGTGGTAATCAAACTACTCTGACCCCTTTGATTTGCAACACAGATTCGATTAACTTCAGCCATCGGTCTTTAGAACCAATACAATAAAAAACTCCACTATGGCTACTCCTACGACAGCACGCTGGACCAATAGGTTTTCATTTCTAATGGTCAGCATTGGCGCTGCCGTTGGACTTGGCAATCTATGGCGATTTCCTTTTCAGGCCGGAGAAAATGGCGGTTCGGCTTTCGTGCTGGTTTACCTGTTGTGCATTGTAGTCATCGTCTACCCAGTGCTAATAGGCGAACTTGCAGTGGGGCGACACATGGGTTTATCTGCTGTTGGCTCAACCAAGGAAATGGCTCTTGCTGCCGGTCGTTCGCCCTGGTGGGGATTAGTAGGTGGCATTGGCGCATTTGCTACCTACATGGTGCTGTGCATCTATGGTGTCATTTCTGGCCGCGTTTTGGCGTTTGCAGTTGCTGGATTCAGTGGTGGCTATATCGAAGATGGCATGCCAGCAATTTATGGCACAGCCGTTCGTGCCTTCCTCTGGCAAACACTCTTCATGGCGATAACCGTCGGTATCGTGTTGCGGGGTTTGCATAAGGGGGTTGAGGGATTCGCTCGCATCGCCATGCCTGTGTTTTTTGTCATGCTCTTGTTGCTGTCTATCTACTCTCTCAGTGTGGGCAGCACGGGCGCTGCTCTTGACTATTTGCTTAGTCCCCGTTTTGACGAGTTGACACCTGAAGTGATGCTCGCCGCATTCGGGCAGGCGTTCTTCTCGGTCGTTGTTGGTGGAGCAGCCATGTTGACCTTCGGCGCCTACATGGACAAGAAAGCAAACATCGCCAATGACGGTGTTGTTATCGCTACCTCCGACACCATTGTTGCCATGGTGGCGGGTCTAATGATATTTCCAATCGTATTTCAGTTCGGTTTGGACCCGGCAATGGGTATGGGTTTGATTTTTAGCACGATGCCGCTTTCATTTTTACAAATGCCGGCAGGTTCTCTGGTTGGCGGTCTATTCTTTAGTCTCGCCGCCCTGGGCGCACTCACTTCCTCTACTATCATGCTGATGCTTGCTGCAACAGTGGTGGAAGAGCAATTAAAGATACCGCGTAAGACTGCCGTTCTACTGCTTGGTGCTATCGCTTGGAGCGTAGGAGCTACAAGTGTGTTCTACCCGCACTTAAATGAAGGGATCGATTTCTTCTCGGGACAGGTCATGATGCCAATTGGTGGAATACTAATAGCAGTTTTTGCGGGTTGGGTAGCCCCGCGGGAAGCAATGCGCGGTGAGCTGTCTGGCTTGAGTGAACCCTTGTTTAATGTTTGGCGCTTTATTGTGAGATACATGGCACCTATTCTTGTGAGCGGCGTACTTATTCTAGGTGTTTCCGCCCATTTCTAGTTCTTGAATTGCATTCTCGCAGCGGCTGATATTTTTAATCCCAATGACCAGTGCTGATTGCAATTGCTCAATAAACAGGAAACAAGAGCAAGGCTAGGGTAACTTGTTCTGGGATTTGGTGGACTCTAACTTAGTGTACATATTGGGAGTTCAGTGGGGCGGTATTCAATTGTGCGAAGATCTAATCGTTTAGTCGAAAATAGAAAGGAGCGCTAATCAAAGGGGTCAGAGTAAAAATACAGTAGTTTTAGCGGAAATCGCGCCATCTGATCCGGGGCGGACTAACTTGCAGGAGCAAGTTAGGACAGCCGAAGGCTCGGGCGTAGCCCGAGCACATGGATGTGCGAGTTGACCAATTCGCTAGGAACGAATTTGGACAGCGGAACGCTGGTCGAAGACCGAGTCCAGGGATGGACGAGTCAATAATCCAAAAAGCCTTAGGGCTGTTTATCGCCTGCGGGCTTCGCACTTTGCGCTCGTTGCAAATTGCTTCGCACAGTCGAACCACCGACACGAGGGTTTTCAGTAGACTGTGTGACCGATTCTTTATTTGAACCAACGATTTAAAACTGCGAAACCAGAGTGTGCTAAGAAGTGTGCTATGGATTCTGTACAACTTTTTAATCAAATTTCTCAAGCTAAAGTTGACTCCTGCTCTCTAAAAACGCGTATCAATCGGGCAGTTCAACCAAGATTGACCTGAGGATCGGCAATACTTCTTCTTCTCCATTAGATCCTACGAAGTAGAGCATAAGATTTTGCAGCGGACGAATTAGGAGGTAAGAGAAAAACACACCATCCGAACCTGAATGGCTATATTGTCTAATCTCACCCGCATTATTCGTTCGTATGTACCAGCCGTAACCAAGATAGAGATTTTCAGATTCCATGACGTGAGGGGTGAGAACCAATTCCGCTACTTTTGGATTCAGAAAGTTATTGGACATCAAGGCCATTTGCCAGATGCGCATGTCGGCAATTGTACTCTGCATACCGCCATTGCCCATCAAGTTCCAATGTCTTCCTTCCAGCTCTTCCAGGTTGTAAGCGATATTTGGCTGTTGCGGCTCACCACTGAGCTTGCCATAAGCAAACATAGTTAAATCGCGGGATCCAAAAAAATAGTCCGTATCATTAAGGTTAAGTGGTTGGAGCAATTCATTTCTAACATAGTCTGCAAATAGTTGATTGGAGACAACTTCTATTACAGCAGCAATCAGGCTATAGCCTAAATTGGAATAAACTACTTCATCAGTTTTGTCTTCGCTTTGCATTCCTGCCAGACAGTCGTCTAATAATTCGTCTCTACTACGGTAAGCAAAATCTGCTCCACAATTATCTGGCAAACCTGCTGTGTGAGTTAGTAAATCATGGAGAGTGATTTCGCTAAGGTAGGAATGACCCTCCAGATAATTGTCTAGCGGAATATGTAAATCGAGTAAATTTTCGCTAGCCAGTTTGGCAGCGGCAGTAGCAGTAAATTGTTTCGAGATTGAACCGATTTGGTGAATTGTGGCGATAGTGAACGGTATTTCTTCAGCCGGATTGGCAAGACCGTACGCTGCTTCCAGTGTGACTTCTCCGTTTTGTTCAAGTAAAACGGCACCTGAGAATCCATCGGTAGCTGCATTGTCGAGCAATTGTTTAACTCGATCCACGACACTTGCCGAATCAGGAAGGGTTTCTTCAGCAGCGTTGAGCCCAGTTGCAGCGAGAGACAGAATTAGACTGCAGTAAAGTACACTTATAGATGTTATGACGCTCCGGCACTTCATAGGTATCACGTTCAATCAAATAAAAAATATATTACGTATGTCATGAGTCTCTATCATACTGATATAAGTTCAAAGCAAAGGGTCTTGGTCAGTATTTACAACAAGGATTAACGGAGGTAGCCAGAATAATAATACAGTAGTTATGAAAATTATAAAGGAGAGGGTGCCCAGGGGCGGAAGAATCCAAAAAGGCTTAGGCCTTTTTGTCCCCTGCGGGCTTCGCGCTTTGCGCTCGTAGCAAATTCCTGGCGCAATTGGTCGAACCACCGACACGAGGATTTTCAGAAGACCGCGTGACCGATTTGTTTTTTAGGTCAATGTGTTACAAGTACGAAAACAGAGTGTGCTAAGAAGTGTGCTACAAATTGACTGTAAAGTGCGTCAAAACTTGCTGATATCTACCTAAGCCAACTACCCTAGAATAGCAATGCATTGGAAAGGATTCCGGCATGTTACAGACAGGGATTGCCGGGTTCGGCGATCGGCTACCCGGTGTCTCTGCGCCCAGGTACGAGCGGCACCGGCCCGAACAGACTCTTCTTTACCAGATTGTTGATAAACACTACCCGGAATTTTTGGCACAACTGGCGATTCCTGCCTGACCATGTCCACCTTGAGTTTACGGGCTTCCTAAAGTGCGGTCTGCTTGATCATGGATTTCTAAGAGTGCGTTGTGAAAGTTGTCACCACGAGAAGTTGGTGGCATTTTCCTGTAAGAAGAGAGGCTTCTGCACTGTTTCTCGTAACTGCTGTATCATTGCGCCGATCCCAATCAATCTAAACGATTGTGGCTGACGTAAGCTGCCCACCTGGAAAGGATGGACCCTTCTACATGATCAAGATATTTCGATTCCTGGCACCGTGGCGATGGTCCATTGCCATTTTACTGGCGCTGGTCTTTTTCCAGGTATTGGCAGATTTATTCCTGCCGACATTGATGGCCGACATAATCGACCAGGGTGTAATGCTGGGAGATACCGCGTTCATTCTACGCGTCGGCGGAATCATGTTGCTCATTACCCTGTTGAGCATATTCTTCGCCGTAGTTGCAAGCTGGATATCCGCAACTGTTGCCGCCGGATTTGGACAGAACCTTCGCTCCGCTGTATTCACCAAGGTTTCGGAATTTTCTCTGCACGAATTCGATCAGTTTGGTGCCTCAACCCTAATCACTCGTGCCACCAATGACATCACCCAGGTTCAGATGGTCACCATCGTGATCGCACGCATGTTGCTGATGGCTCCGATGATGGCAATTGGCGGCATCATCATGGCCTACTCACAGGATCCACAACTCACCTGGGTACTTGCAGTAGCCGTTCCCGTACTGCTGGCATTGATAATTCTGATTGCGCGCAAGGCGATCCCGCTCTTCTCCTCAATTCAGATCAAGCTTGATCAGCTTAACTCCAATTTGCGTGAAGCCCTGAGCGGTGTGCGCGTAATCCGCGCGTTCAACCGGGTGGATCATGAGAAACAACGGTTCGAAGATTCCAGTGTTGATCTGTCCGACACCTATATCGCAGTGAACCGACTAATGGCATTTATGATACCCGGGCTCATGTTGATCATGAACCTGACTACCCTGGCGGTACTGTGGTTTGGCTTTGATCGCATCGAGACGGGAAGTTTACAACTGGGTAGTCTGATCGCATTTACTCAATACGCGATGCAAATCCTGTTTGCCTTTATGCTGATGGCGATGATGTTCAGCATACTTCCGCGAGCCCAGGCAGCGGCTGTGCGCATCGACGAAGTTCTGCAAACAGAACCGGGCATTGTCGATCCTGCTTTACCACAAACATCCAGCAATCCAGCCACCATCGAGTTTAAGTCGGTTAATTTTCGTTATCCCGGTGCCGAAGTACTGGCTCTGAAAAACATCAGCTTCCGTGCTGAACCGGGCAAGGTGACTGCCATCATTGGATCCACTGGCGCTGGCAAATCCACACTGGTTCGAATGATTCCCCGTTTTTATGATATCGAAAGTGGCCAGATAGAAGTGGGTGCTATTGAAATCCGGGATTACTCCCAATTTGCGCTGCGTCAGCGCATTGCCTATGTTCCGCAGCAAGTTACTCTTTTTAGCGGATCGGTTAAGCACAACTTGCTGGTCGCCAATCCCGATGCCGATGATGAGCAATTGAATGCAGCCGCAACTACTGCACAAGCAATGCCCTTTATTGAGGAATTGGATGGCGCTCTCGATCACGAGATTCAACAGGGTGGCAAGAACTTATCCGGAGGACAAAAACAACGCCTCGCTATCGCTCGTGCATTGTCGCGACCAGCCGAGGTGTTCTTGTTCGACGACAGTTTTTCTGCACTGGACTTTACCACCGATGCCAGACTGCGAGCAGCGCTAAAAGAGAAGGTGCACTCCTCTACGGTAATAATCGTTGCCCAACGCGTCGGCACGGTGATGGATGCAGACCAAATACTGGTAATGGACGAGGGTGAGATCGTTGGCAGAGGTACACACTCTCAATTGCTTGAGGATTGCCCAACCTATCAGGAAATTGTCGCTTCCCAGTTGCGTGCGGAGGATGTGGCATGAGCGAGACCCAAACTCGACGCCAGGCTGTTCCTGTCGGTAGCCGCACCATGGCAGCAATGGGTGCACCGACGCAGAAAGCGAAAAACTTTGGCCTTACCTTTAAACGCCTGCTTACCTGGTTCCGCCCGTTCCGTGTGCAGCTATTTATTGTGCTGATATTGGCTATTCTCAGCACTGCCTTTACTATCGTGAGCCCCAAACTTGTCGGTAACGCAATCGACTTGATTACATCCGTGCTAATGCTCCGGCTGCAGGGGCAGGACGCCGCCTTCGACCATCCAGCCATAAACCAGGTGTTATGGTTGCTGCTCGGGTTTTACCTGATGTCATCGCTGTTTATGTTTTTTACCCAGTGGATAATGGCAGCAGTATCGCAGCGCACCGTGCAGACTATGCGCGACGCAACGGCTGCAAAGTTGCGGCGCCTACCACTGTCCTACTATGACGGCCACTCACACGGCGACATCTTGTCGAGGGTGACGAATGATCTGGACACCATCTCTACTACCTTACAACAAAGTGCCACCCAGGCTATTACTTCGGTAATACAGATAATCGGCTTTGTCATAATGATGCTTACTATCAGCCCATCGTTAACGCTGGTAGTTCTTGCAACATTGCCGCTTTACGCGATTACCACATTCTTTATTGCCAAAAAGTCGCAACCGCATTTCGCCGCTCAGCAGGAGCACCTAGGTTTGTTGTCGAGTCATGTCGAAGAAATGTTTTCCGGACAGGTAGTCGTCAAGGCTTTTGGTTACGAAGAAAATTCGATCGAAAAATTCAAAACTATAAACGACGATTTTTCACATGCCTATCAACGCGCAAATTTTATATCGGGAATTATTTTCCCGGCGATGAACTTTATCTCCAATCTTGGTTATGTACTAATTTCGGTAGTGGGAGGTTTATGGATTACCAGCAATCGATTGTCTGTCGGTGACATTGTCGCCTTCATTCAGTACTCGCGTTCTTTCACCCAGCCGATCATGCAAACTGCAAGTATCGCAAACGTATTGCAAAGCACAATCGCCTGTGCGGAACGGGTATTCGAAGTGCTGGATGAAGAAGAAGAAGAGGATCCGGTGCTTACTCGGTTCACACCTCCGGCCCGTAACGAGCAGGAATTACGCGGCGCCGTGAAACTGAACAACATCTCGTTTCGCTATGAAGCCGATTCACCACTCATCGAAGACCTATCCCTGGATGTTGAACCACGACATATTGTGGCGATTGTGGGTCCGACAGGAGCCGGCAAGACTACCCTGGTAAATCTACTGATGCGCTTCTATGAACTCGACAGCGGCACTTTTTCAATCGATGGACAGCCCGCTCAGTCATTGACTCGCTCGGAACTACGCAGTCGTTTCGGCATGGTGCTGCAAGACACCTGGTTGTTCGGCGGCAGCATCTACGAGAATATCGCTTTCGGGCGCCCGGACTGTACAGAAGAAGAAGTCTACGCTGCTGCGACGGCTGCTCACGCCGATCACTTTATTCGCACCCTGCCCGATGGCTACAACACGGTACTCAATGAAGAGGTCACCAATATCTCCCAGGGACAAAAGCAGCTGCTAACCATAGCGCGAGCAATCCTCGCGAATCCGGATATCTTGATATTGGATGAGGCAACCTCGAACGTCGATACCCGAACCGAGATGCAGATTCAAAAGGCGATGAAGAAGCTGATGAAGAACCGCACAAGCTTCGTCATCGCCCACAGACTGTCAACGATTCAGGATGCCGAGAACATCCTGGTAATGGATAAGGGCAAGATAATCGAACAAGGCACCCATGGAGATCTCATGGCGCAAAAGGGATTTTACTACGACCTGTTTATATCTCAGTTTTCCGGCGTTGAAACTGCAGAAGCGAGTTAACTCACCGGTTGGAAAAGAGATTTACAATAGCCGGACACTTCCGCTGTTTCCGTTCACTTCAACCATCTGTCCGTCTTCCAGCTCGTGAGTCACATTTACGATACCCGCAACACAAGGCTTGCCATATTCCCGCGCCACCAGGGCACCGTGCTGTAATTCACCGCCTACTTCCAACAACACTGCCTCCGCATTGATAAAGAGTGGTGTCCATCCAGGATCGGTGGTGTAGGCAACCAGAATCTCACCCTTCTTCAGCTCTTTCTCAAAGGGATCATGCATTACCTTAACCGGGCCAGTCACAATGCCGGATGAAACAGGCGAGCCAGTCAGCTGCCCCGGCACCTGCTCTCGTACCGGGCGCAATATCCTGCCTCTGGAATCGATGGCGTGCGGAAAATGCCGTACGCGTTTCGCCCTGGCTAAATAAGGATCTCTATTGGCCAGTATCTCCCGCAGATCGACGGATTCATCCTGTTGTGCATTGAGAATTTCATCTACCCTGAAATCGAAAATCTGGTCGATAGAATCGAGCCTGTTTGCATCCAGCCAAATCTTGGCCAGGTTAAGTAAATATTCCCTGAATCGTTTCTGGAATGTAACCAGGTGGTCTTTAGGAATCTCGCGAGAGTGTTCGAAGTCACAAATATACTGATAGGCTTTTATAAGCTTCTTCTGTTTTTTCTTGGGTAATAACTCCAATAACTCGTTATATGCCTCATGACGCTTCTCTTTTAGTAGCTTGTGATTCACCCGGGGATCGAAGTCCCGCTCGCTTTTCACGATAGGGGCGATTTGCCTTAACACCACCAATGGATCATCGGCGTATTTGGGCTGCGCCAGATCCATTTCCAGTGGGCCACGGCAACCGAAGTCATGGATGAACTGATCCCAATAAGACAGAAAGTTCGCATCGACAGACCTTGCCTTAATCTGCTCTGCCAGGCCTTCCAGATCGTCAAAGGCGGATGGCTCCAGTAGGGTCGATAACTCATAGATCTTCAGACCCATGATCATGACCATGTCATCCGATCCTGATTTTATCGATTCCACCAGTTGCTTCTGCTGCTCCGACTCGTCATCGATCAGCTTGTTGAGCGCACCGGTTCCACGCCAGGCAAACAGGCCCAGCGCAGGTGCGGTGGTGGCCTGGGAGACTTCGCCAAGTGGTATGAAATAGTGTAGTAGAAATTCATGGATCGAGAGGTGGGTCGGAAGCGGTTCGTTCAGGAATTCATCGAAGACAGTGAGTCTTTCTTCATAGTGCTGATGAAATTTTTCCGAGCGGAATATTGCCTTGAGAGTTGACGTAATCGTTAGTCGCAAACTCCACAGCGTTTTTACCACCAGCGGAGTAAGTTTGAGTCTTTCCAGCAGGTTTGCCTTTTTGATCTTGTAAGGATCAAGATCACATGTCAGTAGGATGTCGGCGTAAGTGATATCGATTATTTTTTTTAGCTCTCCCAATTGGGCAAGGTTTCGCCATCGACCCATATTGGTAACGTTGGTGTAAATCCGTACGCCTGTAGAAAACATCAACGTATCTTTTGGCGGAAGAAACAGGGTCAACCTGTTATCGAGATGATTAAATAATATATCGAAGATATAAATTAAATAGTTGCTGGTGATGGTGGATACCGGACCGCTAATGGTAATACCGTCGGCCAGGCTTTCATCCATATAGAGAATCCGCTTCTCACCTGGCTCGGTCATCATCTCCGATGTAATCGGAATATACGTCGTGATTGGTCTTGCCTGTAAAAAATATAACTCGTCTTGATAGAATGCCCATTCGATATCCATGGGCTGTTGGTAATACTCTTCGACTCGACATGTGGCCTGGCTCAATGATTTTATTTGATTGTCATTGAGGCTCGCCTTGTCGGATTGATTCCCTCCCTTGTCGCCCAGGGTGAACTTGATCACTTCATGGCTGACCTTATTAACAGTCCAACTGTCCGGGGTAATTTCACCAGACACCAACGCTTCCCCTAAACCGAATGACGAATTGATCAACGCCTCATCGAAATCGTTGTTGATTGGATTGAGTGAGAAAGCGACTCCGGCGACATCACTCTGGACCAATTCCTGCACCACCACGGCAATGTGCGGTGAGTCGAATGCCATTCCCAGTTTGTGTTTGTAAATAAACACTCTGGCATCGACACAGGACAGGTAGCAACTGCGAACAGCATCCAGGAGATTGTCTACAGATACATCGAGTAGAGTTTCGTACAAGCCGGCGAAGGAACTGTCAGCCAGATCTTCTTCTGGTGAAGATGAGCGCACTGCATAGCTTTTGTTGGTGTCCACCGATTGTTGAATAGCTTCGATTTGCTCGACAGAAAATTCCAACGTATTCGCGAAAGCCTTTAGTCGATCACAACTCTTCGTGAATTCACTCAGGTCATCGGGGGAGGTCTGAAGCATTTGCTGCCACTGAACAGAGGCCGCCAACTGTTGATTCCATTGCTTGAAGAATTCCACCGTTAGAATATAGCCCGGTGGAACATTGAATCCCCCCTGGCTAAGGTGAATCAGGGATACGCCCTTACCGCCTACTTCAGCAATATCTGGCCTTGCATCCGATGCAATGGATACTAATTGATTACTGCCAATCATACCGCTATCCGCTGTAGCCCTCTGATTCGACATTCCAGCTGCACCTAATTGTAATCAATCAGGGTTGAGCAGGAGTCTCAAAAGGTTAGATAGAGGTTTTCCTGACCAATCGAGGAGATTGAGAGTAATTGAGATCCGGACAAAAATACAGCAGTGCTGTACTAAGCCTAGAACCGGAAAGCAGCGGAAATAGAAGGTCCATTGTGACGGAACTCTATCTCGCCCGACAGGCTGTCCTTGTTTGAGCGAAGTTTCATCCCATAGAAGGAATAACCCAGCCCGAGCGCGAAGGCACCAAGATCGTATTGCAATTCCGCGCGGATGTAATTTAGGGTTCCATCATAATTATTAAAGTCCATTCTGAATATCTGGGCTTCGGCGACGAGTGTTGTTTTTGAGCCGAGGCGCACGGATCCAAAAGCATCTAACACCGGTAATAAAGGAGATACGTCACTCTCTTCAAATTGCCCGGAACTCTGGGCAAAAAACTCTGTCTTGGTTCGAGATTTGAAAGAAAAGGGGTCAGATACCGTCTTGAAAATCAAGCGGCAGCCGATCCTAAATTCTCATTAAACGGTGTCTTGCTTTTCAAGACGGTATCTGACCCTTTTGATTCTTTTGATTCTCTCTTTTGATTTGGGATCCGAAAGAAAATCGTCAACCATGGACGGCTGAGCTTAGTTTTTATCCGAGTGAAGGTCCGGTAATATGAGTATGCCTGCCACGAGGGCAATTATGCGATGACAGGTATTTTGGCCGGAGCTCGACGAGAAGAAGCAGAAGCTGTCAGCCAGGTCCAAAAAGAATTTCAACAGAAAAAGCAATCATAGTAACAAGAGCAAATCGGAGTAATTGATATGAGAACAAGCTCACTGAACAGATTTATTTTTACAGGGCTGACAACGCTGGGAACAATCGCTTTACTCCTTGGTACAGCACAGGCGCAAGAAATTGACCGCACGATCCTGCCACTACCAGATCCAGAGTTCACGGGAAATATTGAGATAAGCCTGCAGGACTCGACGCCAGACTGGCCGGAAGCGGTCAAGCCGCCGGAAGGTGCGCCCAATATCCTGCTCATCATGGGCGACGACATCGGCTTTGGTCACATGGGCTCGTTTGGCGGGCCTGCGCTAACGCCGAGGTTAGACAGCATCGCGAACCAGGGGCTTCGGTTCAACAATTTCCATATGACTCCTGTTTGTGCGGCGTCCCGTGCCGCTTTGATCACTGGACGCAATGCCCACTCCGTCGGCATGGGGATGGTCCCGGAATTCGCAGCCGGATACCCTGGGTATAATGCCAGCTATCCCAGGAGCGCCGCCGATGTGCTGCAAATCCTCCGCTTGAATGGCTACGGCACTGCATGGATTGGAAAATCCGACTCGACGCCCATTCACGAAATCACTACCGCCGGACCGTTCACTCGATGGCCAACCAGGGGTGCCGACTATTTCTACGGTTTTTTCGGCCCCGGCGTGAGTCAGTGGTATCCGCCGCTCTGGGAAAACACCAGACCGGTGCGGCCACCGAAAACACCGGAAGAAGGCTATATCTTTGAAGCGGACATGGCCGACAAGGCGATAGGCTTCATTCAACAGAACAAGACAATTCATCCTGACAGACCGTGGGTCATGTATTACGCGCCTGCTGGGCACAAACCGCCGATCGCCGCACCGAGGGAATTTATCGAAAGAAACCGCGGCAAATTTGACGACGGCTACGACGTAATGCGCGAACGCATCCTGGCGCGGCAACTGGAATTGGGGATCGTGCCGGAGGGTACAGAAATCGCCCCCTGGCCTGAACGTCTGCCGCATTGGGATGAACTTTCCGATTTGGACAAGCAAGTGGGTGCCCGCTGGATGGAAGTGTTCAATGCTTCCGTCGAACATACCGATTATCAGGTGGGTCGTGTTCTCGACGCCATCGAAGAGATGGGAGACAAAGACAATACAGTGGTCATCTGGATCGCTGGCGACAACGGAGCGAGCCCGGAGGGTGGCTTGCACGGCATCATGAACAAGATGACCTATACCAACAGTGTGGTCGAAACCTTGGAAGAGTTGGGCGAACGTATGGATGAGTTCGGCGGCCCGACTTCGCATGGCAGTTACCCAGCGGCATGGGGCTATGCTACCTCCACGCCATACAATTACGGCAAGATGGTGGCGTCGGGTGGGGCGATCAGTTCAGGCATGGTCATCTCCTGGCCGGGGCACATCGAAGATCCAGGCGGTATTCGCACTCAGTTCACGCACCTGATTGACATCGTCCCGACTATTCTTGACATTGTCGGGGTGCCGGAACCGACACAGGTAAATGGCATCGAACAAAGGCCGATGGAAGGTGTAAGCATGACTTACGCTATGGCCGACGCCAACGCGGAAGATTTACACACCGAGCAATACTTCGAACTGACCGGTGGTCGCGCCATGGTCAAAGACGGGTGGTGGGCCATCACGCGTCACGGTCTCGACGGTGTTACCGGTGTTCAGGCAGATCCTATTCCGGCATTCGAGGATGATGTCTGGGAGCTTTTCTATAAAAGGGACGATTTCAGCCTCTCGAAAGACCTTGCTGCAGAAAATCCGGAAAAGTTAGCAGAATTGCAGGAACTGTTCGACCGCGAAGCACGCAAATTCAACGTTTATCCGATGGCCAATAACGGAGTGGATTTACTTGAAGGCGAAAAGCCGAAGTTGGTTGAAGGTAATATAGTGAGCTACGGCCCTGGCACGATCCGGCTCCCGGAAGACGCAGTTATTGACATAAAGAACCGCTCGTTTTCGATTGTCGCCGATGTCGAAAACTCTGTAGGCAACGCCGAAGGACTGATTGTGACCAATGGTGGAGAGACTGGTGGCTACGCGCTCGTGGTTCAAAACGGCAGGCCGACCTTCCATTTTAATTACCTGAGCCTGGAGCAATACACGATCGCCTCCAGCGAGGCTCTGCCTCAGGGAGCAAGCACAATCCGCTTCGATTTTGACTACGACGGCGGCGGCCTGGGCATGGGTGGCACGGGCAAGCTGTCGGTCAATGGCAATGAAGTAGGCGAAGGAAGGATCGACAAGACTGTACCGTTTCTCTACGCTTTTGATGAGAGCTTCGATGTCGGTGAGGACTGGGGCACGCCCGTCTCGCCAAGCTACAGGGTGCCTTTCGAGTTTTCCGGCACCATCAAGCAGGTAACCATTGAAGCGAAGTAATGTGACCTTTGATCTAGTGGTATAGAGAATTTGAGAATAAAAGGGGACAGATTTATTTTTTGTATTTTTTGATGCAGTAGTTCTAGCAGATACACTGCCATCGAGGTCGGGGCGGACTAACTTGTAGGAACAAGTTAGGTCAGCCGAAGGCTGGGCTTTAGCCCAAGCACATGGATGTGCGAGTCAAGAATCCAAAAAGGCTTAGGCCTTTTTGTCCCCTGCGGGCTTCGCGCGATGCGCTCGTAGCAAACTGCATTCGCAGTTTGTCGAACCAGGTTGATGGATCTCATCCAACTACTAAATACCATACATAAAAAAGCCCAGAATAAACTGGGCTTTTTTATGTTTGAATCCTTTTCTATAGATCAAGGACTAACGGTTACGGGAAAGTATGCGTTCGACCAGCAACAAACGTTATCAAATTGGCTATCTGGTGCGACGAAATTGTCCACTCTCAAGCGAATTATGTATTCCCCAGGCTCTGGGAAAGTCACCTGAGTAGAAACTTCAGTCCATTCATTAGTGTTTAGATCGCCAGCGTAATCTCTCGCACGCACTCTACCAAGTATTTCTGCATCTTCTATTTCAGGCATTGCAGGGCCTTGGTGCAATACCCAAAAGGTGCCAAGTGGAACATATAAGGTGTCATTCCCTGCATATTAATCAAAAGGGTCAGAGTAATTTGATATCGGATGATGTAGTGGTAATCAAACTACTCTGACCCCTTTGATTTCAATCACTGAACACCAAACACAAAAAAGCCCAGAATAAACTGGGCTTTTTTGTGTTTGAATCTTTTTCTATGGATCAAGGACTAACGGTTACGGGAAAGTATGCGTTCGACCAGCAACAAACGTTATCAAATTGGCTGTCTGGTGCGACGAAATTGTCCACTCTCAAGCGAATTATGTATTCCCCAGGCTCTGGGAAAGTCACCTGAGTAGAAACCTCAGTCCATTCATTAGTGTTTAGATCGCCAGCGTAATCTCTCGCACGCACTCTACCGAGTATTTCTGCATCTTCTATTTCAGGCATTGCAGGGCCTTGGTGCATGACCCAAAAGGAGCCAAGTGGAACATATAAGGTGTCATTCCCTGCATATTGATCCCGGACTCCTCGGTCCTGCATAAAAGCAGAGAGGGTGACAGCTTCTCCCACCGTGACTGCCTTTGGCTCTGCATAGATGCCCACTGGATCAACAGACTCCGGTCCATCCATGTTGAATCGAATGGCCGGCTTTAGGGAGCCGGAGGCCATTTCGGCGGCACTCATCTCGTAGGCAGGTGACGTTGCACGGCCTGGTATAGACCAAGTGTTCCCGCTCGTTGTCAGCGTCCAGACTACTTCAGTACCTGCCATGTCTGCAGGTACGGTTACAGCAAAGGCGCCTCGTTCCTGTATGCCTACAAACCCACGCCTGGAGTAAACCGGGAAGTGAGTTGGTTGGGCACCTTGAAATTCAGCGGGTTCTAACTTGTTGTTTGGTCCTAATGGAACATCGATGACACCCGTTCTGTTTCGGTTGGCGAAGCCAAAAATCATGGTTACCGATCTATCGTCGTTCCTAATCCAGCCATTAAACATGGGAGCCACAAACTCGCCAGTCTCTCCAGGCGTCGCCAGAGGATAGTTCTGGAACCGTTCGGGAAGCTGAGCGTAAAGAGGGGCTGCAAGCAGCCCCATCAGAATTGGCAACAATAGTCTGGAAGTTTTAAACAAACTCATTAACGCGCTCCACCATGGCTGGCAACGTTGTTATTGTCCCGCTCTTTCCGCTCAGCAAGAAGCTGCTCATATTGCTCCTGATCGAGGTGGGAAACAGCGACCCAGGCATGGGACATTTCATCGGTGGTGCGCTGACCGGAACCAACCCACTGATCTGGGTCCGGATTCATAGGGTTGTTTTCAGTGTTGTCATACCATGCGGTCAAGATAAGTGTCGCGCCTGCAGGAATAAGTGGTTGATAGCCTTCTTCATAGGTGTGGCTATGGTTCCAGGCGGATGTCCAATTGGAAGCCTGGCTTAACACCTCTGTTCTGCCTGTTCTCGGGTTAAGCAATTCCATCTTCATTGCGACACCCCTCAGATGCATGTGAGGCTGCCAGCTGTCGATGCGAACCGGGTGGTCCCACGACCTGAACCCCTGCGTCATAAGCGTGCCATGAGGAGGGACCATATAGTCAGTTCCGCCAGACAGAAAATACGCGCCCAAATCTTGCGGGTAGCTTTCCTCTTCGTCAAATTCGTCTTCTTCATCGAAGTACCAGATGCCAACTGTCACCTGATCATTGGGTACTGCATTACCATCAGGAAAATAGTGGACTTCAAACTCAACCATTGAGTTGGCTGGTATTCGTCGACATGCACCTTCAGGAACTTTTTCCCCGAGTTTGCCGATAGCAAATTCAGACAGGCGGTCGCCATTGACCCACTCTCCATCATCATTCAGCACTTTGAAGTGCGAGTTAGCGTGGTGGGTTGATCCTATGGCAGCAGCAGAGGGGCGAGTCTCGACTGCCTTGATGCAACGACTTTCGTCAATGCCGGATTCAACAACAGGCTTCCACCATAGATCTTGACCTTCAGCGGGAACATCCCACGCGGTTGATTTAATGGTGTGGTCGGGTTGTCCAAGTTCGTCCGCAAAACGCCAGTCGTCCATATCGGGGAATATTTTTGGCTGTGGCAAGTTTTCTGGATTGCCTAAGGGCGAGCCAGCATTAACCCAGGCTACGACAGTGTCGATGTCTTCTTGCGACATGCGCCAGTCATTCTTGAGCTGCTGGATTCCGGTATCAGTATCGTAGTGATAAGGAGGCATTTCGCGGTTTGCAACCCTAAGCTGAATAAGCGGTGCCCAAGGTCGCACCTCTTCATAGCTGGTGAATGACATCGGTCCGATATTTCCAGGTTGGTGGCATATCTGGCAATTGTCTTGAATAATCCGAGACACCTCATTGGCATAGGTTGGGTGTGATTCGGCTTCCTGAGCATTAGCCAACACCGGAAACACAACTGCAATTAAAAGTGTACTTAGAACTTTTTTATGGGCCATTCTTCCAATTCCTCTTCTGGTCCATGGGTTTTTGAGACGCCGAGTAGAGCCGTTTCAAAATGAATTCTGACAGTATGAAATCTGACGCTGAATGGTTCTATGTTAAGCATCATTTATCAAGCCAGAAATTGTTACGAGTTGTCGAGTGAATGTGACTTTTCAGCGGGCATAAGAACAGTCCAACAGTCCAAGAGCTCCCCAATTGCTGGGATTGAGCAAAATCTTCTTCAGCTGAGCAGTTGATGCTGAATAAAAGAGGTGAACTAGAGGGATCAGAGTAAAACTGAAGTGCGCTATGGTTTCGCTGAAAAGGCAACTCAGAACGGCTTTATTTCTACAAAGTACCCTGGCCCACTTAAAGTGATTTGCAATAGACGTTAGCTAAGAGCAGTATGAAACACAAGATAGCCAGACTCTATGAAGGTCACCTACCATGGTAAAAAAGATAGCGGCATTACTGATCACATTCTTGTTTACCCTTGTTAGCGCCACTTCTCTCGCCCAAGGCGCAAACCCCTTCTTAGGCACCTGGGACATTGACTTTAGAGAATCTAACTTCGGCAGTGCCACCGCACCGGCTAACTTGTCCCGTACCTATTTCGATCACGGTGATGAAACCTACACCTATATGGTGATTACTACCGCACAGGATGGTTCTCTCAGTGGCACCACCGCTCGCTACTCATATAGTGGTGAGCAATACCCCATTGCCAGCTTCAACCAAGATCAAAGTGCGCAAATTTCATACCGGAAGATCGCTCCGACGACAGTGGAATATACGGTCTATTTGAATGGTGAAGTACAGCAAATAGGGGCTAAGGTTGTTGCTCCAAACTATCAGCAACTCACGATAATAATTCAGTTTCCAAATTCTGATCTGGAAGACCAGGTTCTGGTATTCAACAAGTGCGACTGATGGCGTTGCGCTCGTTGCTTGTGCTGGCGCAGTAGTTGATTCGAATTTCGATTGAATCAAAATTCTCACCCTGCGGGCGGCGTGCCGCCGTCTGCGCTGCTAACGCAGCTTTCGAACCACAGCGAGGATTTTCAGTAGACTGTGTGATCGATTCGCCGTCTAAATCAATGAGTTAAATTTGAAAAATCAGAGTGTGCTAAAAAGTGTGCTATAGAAACCGTGGAGATCAGACACATTAAGTTGTTAAGTTGTGAGTGTCCCCTCGTTCTAGGAATTCCGGGACAGACCACGTTTAATCCGAATTGGTATGCGTAGTCCTATTTTTAAGGACTGGATCTTCTTCCGAACGCCAAATACCTGGGGAACGTGATCTGTCTCCTAGAACCATGATTTAGTGCACTTCAACCCCGATAACAAATGCTATGAATATCATAAACCAACAAAAATAGTCAGCACGAGGAAATACTATATGCTTGGATTTTTGTCTCGTCCTTATCTTACGTCTCGTTGTACCACACTAGCCTGCAGCCTTATCGTGCTAGGGTTTATTCCCCCTGTTTCGGCGCAATCGGATGCAGATTCCTTACTGAGCGACATGTCACCTGTCACAGACAGTATGTTGATGTCACCACCTGCAGAAGACTGGCTAATGTGGCGCCGTACTTACGATCTTAGCGGTCATAGTCCACTTAGCCAGATTAATCGAGACAATGTTGCAGACTTAAATGTCGCCTGGAGCGTGGAGCTCGGAATCGGCACCAGCATGACTACGACACTCATCCACGATGGCGTGATGTTTATCGCTGATACCGAAAATCGACTTTTGGCACTGGATGCAACTAGCGGCGAGGAACTCTGGCGCTACCAGCACGATTTGGACAACACCGATGCCCGCCGCGTAAGCATGGCCTTGCATGGCGACACTTTGGTTGTTCCTCATAACGATCTTGACCTCGTTGCTTTGAATGCCAGGACAGGCGAAGTGCGCTGGCAGCACTCGGTGGCAACTCCAGTTGCTCAAGACGCAATTCTGCGTGGCTACTACTCATTGCGTAGTGGCCCTCTGGTAGCAAATGGCATGGTAGTGCAGGGCGTTGCCGCTACCTCCATCGTCCCTGAGGGCGGCTTTATTGTTGGAATTGACCTGAACAGCGGAGATGAGATGTGGCGCTTCCACACCGTTGCTCGCCCAGATGGGCCAGGAGGAAACACCTGGAATAATCTTCCGCTTGAAGGTCGCAGTGGCGGTTCAGTCTGGATACCTGGCAGCTATGATCCAGAGCTTGATCTGGTCTATTTCGGCACCGCCCCGACCTATGACACTGAGCCCCTTAGACTTCAAATCGGTGTCGATGGTGTGAACAACGATGCGCTGTATACCAACTCGACATTGGCGCTGCGACCACGAACGGGTGAACTGGCGTGGCATTTTCAGCACATGGCCAACGATCAGTGGGATCTCGACTGGGCCTATGAACGACAACTATCAGAACTCGAAATCGACGGACAAACTCGCAAAGCCGTGTTCACAGCGGGCAAGATGGCCCTGTACGATGTGCTCGACGCCGCCACAGGCGAATACCTCACTTCTCTCGATACGGGCATTCAGAACATGATTGCGGCGATCGATCCCGAAAGTGGTGACAAGACTCTTGCTTCAATTGCCATTCCCAACGCTGAGGATACCAATCTCCTGTGCCCCTATATGCTCGGTGGGCGCAATTGGCAATCTGGCGCCTTTGATGACAAGAACAAAATGTTATTCCTGCCCCTTTCAGAGTTGTGCATGATGGCCGGAGCAGTGGGATCTGGCGGTGCACTACTCACTTCCGGCGTTGCGACCTCGGTTCGAGCGCGGCCGGATACGGATGGAAACTTCGGCCGCGTCCAGGCTATGAATTTGGAGACCATGGAACTTGCCTGGCAACATCGCGCCAAGGCGCCAGCGACCATCGCCACTCTTTCTACCGATGGCGGGCTGGTTTTCACCGGCTTTCTTGACCTTACGTTCAAGGCTCTGGATGCTGAGACAGGCGAACAACTGTGGGCAGAAGACCTCGGTGCAATTCCTTCTTCATTCCCGGTCACCTATGCGGTCGATGGCAAACAGTACATCGCTGTGATTCGTGGCCAGCCTAGCCCGTTCTTCGGTAGTTTACTTGGCTCCAATATCAGAAGTCTGCTGGCCGATCGCAATGATTCCATTCCCCGACCAAGCGAAGGCCCAGCCATGATGGTATTTGCCCTGGATTGAGGAGATAGGTGATACCTCAGGGACGGAACAATCCAAACAGGCCATCTGGCAGATTATCTCGCGCGCCTGTTTGTCCCCTGCGGGCTCGCGCTGACGTGCTCGTTGAAAATTACTGGCGCAATTATTCGAACCACCGACACGAGGATTTTCAGTAGACTGCGTGATCGATTACTTATATAGATCAATGAGTTAAAACTGCGAAATCAGAGTGTGCTAAGAAGTGTGCTAAAAATTTCTCCACTTCTTAGTCTAAAACTACTGTATTTTTAATTTGAATCCCCGATTTTAGTCAGTGTGCTGATCGTCTACCAAGATTCTGCTATTGTATCTTTCAATAATGTGACATCGACACTGCCCAAGGCTAGATATGAATTTAAGAGAACTGAGAAAAGAAAAAGGATGGTCACAGGGAGACCTGTCGAATCTTACTGGGCTAAGCGTCAGGACCATTCATCGAATTGAGAACGGGCATGTCACCCCTTCCGCAGAGAGTGCAAAAGCACTAGCAGCTGTATTCGATCTTCCCTTTGCTGAATTTTTGCCTCTAGCAAAAGATTCATCACCCTCAGGGCAGCAGGCGAGCAACGCAAACTCTTCCCCAGAGCTGGTTTCAACTTCTGCTACTTCATGGCGTGGTTGGGTGCCTTATATAGCAGCATCTTTTGTGGCAGTCTCAGCCTATCTCATTAACGACCTCTACTCACAGATAGGTCAACTGTCTGAAGACTATTCCCAGCTTGCGGTAGCACAGGCACAGACCCCCGATTTTGATGTCAATTGGTCAGACCCTTATGAACAGGCACGGACTGGCGTGGTGGCAGTAATAGATGAGTTCGCTGGCTATTATGGAGATCAACCAATACCTTCTTTGCTCGGGGTGCAGGAAGATGTGACATCTGAAAACGCTAGCGTTACCTTGATAGAAGTAAGCACCTTAAGGTTTATTGCCAGAATTCTCTCAACGTCAGAAGGTGAGTCTCAGCGAAATTCCGATATGACAATTGAGTTTATCCTTGATGATTTTCTATCGTGTTATGCAAGTCAAAGGCAACCGATTACCGTGCAATCTAAGAACGATAATTTCGACAGTATGTTCTCTTGCATCGACGAAATTACATCTACCAAAGGATGGGTGCTCGCGGACCAGCAATCTGACGCTCTAAACAATCTGTCGCGCTCGGTGAAAGAGATAGAAAGCGGGACTTTGCGGAGAATTCTCGGCGGTTCTAACTAGGGCTTCACCGTTCGATGCGAAGCATCGAAACCAATCTTCGATACTGCTTATAGCCCCCACTGAATTCTGCGTCATATCCTTTAATTTCCCTCCTGTCTCACATGACATGTCCTTGACTTGTCTGGCACTACTTGCCGATTCGATCGTTACTATTCCTGTCAGAAACTAAAAGCACTCCGTGATTTGGCTGGATTTTTATAACTCTATCCTAACGCCCAACTATGGAGGTTTGACAATAAAGCAGGAATCCATGAAATGGTTCCTATTCGAGCAATGGCTGCCTTGAAAGATGCAGCGACAATTTAATGGGAAATCACCGATGAAAACTTTCAGTAAATCAATCTTTTTGGCCGCGCTAGTATTTCTGGGCGGACAGGCGTTCGCAGCTGACCAGGCCGCAATCCTTGGTACTTGGGTGGCTACATTGAGCGGTCAAGGTCAGAGTATCAGTCTTGAACTAGAAATTCGAAATGGTTCAAACGGCCTAGAGGCTACGATGGCTGGCCCCCAGGGGGCAAACTCCTTAGAGGAATTTAAATTCGACGGTAACGAAGTCAGCTTTAAGAGCCCAAGGACTGGAAGCATCGAGAGTTTTGATTTTGTTGACGATGAACTGCGCGCGGAATTCTCGGGTCCCCAAGGTTCAATACCGTTGGTATTCAAAAAGGCTCAATGAGTCGCTGTTTAATTTTATCTGTTTGCCCGCGTGCTTGGTGACGCAGCAGTATTTTCAGACAAGAATCAGGATATTCACAGTACTTCAGGCGGAGAAATTCAGAATAGTTGAGTACATTCCCAGGTGCCTTTAAGCGCTGAAGAAGTCCAGGCTTCCTCAGCGCCATTTTTTTCCCTCAATAGTAGAGAGTTTTCTAGTGGATTGACTGAACACAAGGAGTCTGAAGCATAGAGGCGAAGAAAATTACAGCACAGTTCTTAAAAGGGAGACTTTGCTGGAAGAGTAAGAGCATAGATTAATTGTTAGGCGGAGAAAGCTATGAAAATAAAACTATTTCTGGTTGTTTCAACTTTGATTGTTTCCGTAACCATCGCGGTAGCACAAACAGTTGATGACTATACCGTACCGCGCACTGAGTGGGATCAACCTGACTTGCAGGGGGTTTGGAGTTTTGTTTCAAGTACGCCTCTGCAGCGACCTCAGCGATTTGGTACTAGAGAATTTCTAACGCCCGAGGAAGTTGAGGCTGATTTCATTAGCCAAAAAGAGGCGCTAGAAGCGGCAACCGCAAAGGAAGCCGAACTGGTGATTAACCCGCAAGCGCCAGATGCAGGTTCAGTGGGCGGATACAACAGTTTCTGGTTTGAGGGTGCTGGTGTTGGAGAAAACGTAAGAACGTCGCTAATAGTCTACCCACCTAACGGCCGGCTGCCTGCCAGGGTGGAAGGCGCAGCAGTCCACCGTGCTAACTTGGGAGATGATGTTCCAGGGGAACGTCCGGTTCTGGCAGTTTTTGGTGGCATAGGTAAAGATGGACCAGAGGACCGTGGTCTTTCTGAGCGTTGTCTCATTGGTTTTAACGCCGGCCCTCCTTTTTCTGGATCTGGATACAATGCCAACGTGCAAATCATTCAAAACAAGGATCATGTAGTACTACTGACAGAAATGGTCCACGACGCCCGCCTAGTACCGCTTGATGGTCGCGATCATGTAGATGAAGATATGCGCTTTTGGACTGGTGATTCCCGTGGTCATTGGGAAGACGATACTTTAGTGGTGGTCACTAAAAATTTCAGCGAATTGACACCTAGCTTTAGTCGTTTTGGTACGGCTAAAGACAAAACGCTCACTGAACGATTTGCCCGCGTCGGTCCTTATACAATTGACTATGAGTGGACACTCGACGACCCCTCAACCTTTACGGATAAAATTACCGCCATTGTTTCTATGGCGAAAGTAGCTGGTCAGCTTTACGAATATGCCTGTCACGAAGGTAACCATGGCATGGCAAATATTCTTCGGGGTGAACGTATGGCAGAACAGCGAGAGTCCGAAGCTGGAAACTAGCAAATGAAAGATACCAGGAATGGTTAGTCGTATAGAATTGGATTTAATTGCATGTGTCAGCTAGCAAAATAGATTGGCCAATCATAAGTCGAAATCCTGAAAACATTTTGGTAATAGTGGTGACACTAAAATAATAATAACGGAGAAAGAAAATGAACCTGCGAGCCTTAACGTTGAGCAGTGCCTTCTTACTCGCTACTTACGTCAGCGAAGTTGAAGCACAATCAGTTGACGCCGCTGCCAACAATGCAGCTCGCCCGACAGGTTCACCTAGTCTTCAGCAAGGTTTGCTAACAATGCCGAACGACATTTTCAGTGCGCTCCCGGAAAAGAATGCCACACGAACTGCGTTTTTTGGCGACTTGCATGTTCACACTACCTATTCGCTCGATGCCTTTAACGTTGGCACTATGGCGACACCTCATGATGCCTATCGTTATGCCTTGGGCGATACCATTCAGCACCCGGCTGGTTTCGATATGACCTTACGGGTACCCCTGGATTTTTATGCGGTCACAGATCACGCCATGTATATGGGTATGTTGTTTGAGGGAGCGGACCCCAGTACTGAGTTAGCCAGAATTATGAATTCAGACTACTTGGAGAGTTTCAATGCACCGGAAAATCTAGTACCTGGGCGCGCCGGGGGAGTATTGGGTAGGTTTATCGGTGATGTCAGACGCTTTCTCGGCGATGGGACTCTTAGTCAAGACATGATGCATGACGTCATCAGCGATGCTTGGAAAGATACTGCTGCCGCCGCTGAACAATATAACAAGCCAGGTGAATTCACGACTTTTGTTGCTTATGAGTACACGACCTTCTCAGACGACCGCGGAAATTTACATCGCAACGTTATCTTTCGCGACGCCGATAAACTTCCCGCAGTGCCATTCTCTTCATTGCACAGCCGAAATCCAGAAGACTTATGGGATTGGATGGATGGCTTGCGCGATGAGGGGATTGAGTCACTAGCTATTCCTCATAATTCAAACGGTTCCAACGGCCAGATGTTCAAGCTGGTGGATTGGGCAGGCAATCCCCTCGATGACGCTTATTCCTCTCAGCGCATTCGCAATGAGCCGCTTATCGAAATCACACAAATTAAAGGCACATCAGAAACGCACCCCTTGTTATCGGACAATGATGAATGGGCTGGATTTGAAATAATGCCTTATCGCGTCGGTAACACTAGACCGTCCGAACCCTCTGGTAGCTATGCGCGAGAAGCACTATTAAACGGCTTGTCGTTCGAAGACCAGGGAATGGAGAATCCTTTTGACTTCGGTTTTGTGGGTGCTTCTGATACCCACACGGCTGCCATTGGTGATGACGAATCTGATTTCTATGGCAAGCTAGGACTGGCGGATGCAACACCTCAACAGACTGGAGCAGTTCCGCTGAGTGCTGAAGAAGGAGCGCGCAGACTTGAGAATACGCCGGATCGGGTTAAGGAATTTGATGCCGGTGTTTACGCTACTGGATCAGATATAACCTTTGGTGCATCGGGAATTACCGGCGTCTGGGCAGAAGACAATACCCGAGAGTCTATTTACAACGCGTTCCGACGTAAGGAAACTTTTGCTACCACCGGCACGCGCATCAAAGTTCGTTTTTTTGGTGGGTATGACTTCACCGATGAAACGCTTGTCGCACCTGACATGCTCGAGACTGCATATTCTGACGGTGTATCCATGGGTTCAGACTTGATGCCCAACGGCGACCGAGCACCGCGCTTTATTGTCTGGGCCACTCAAGATGCCCTAAGCGCACCGCTGCAAAGGCTGCAAGTCATCAAAGGCTGGACCGTCGATGGTGAACCCCATGAACAAGTGTTTGATATAGCTTGTTCAGATGGCCTTGCTGTCGATCCGCAAACTCATCGTTGCGGTGACAATGGTGCGCAGGTGAACCTCGAAGACTGCTCGATTTCAACTGACGTCGGCGCCGCTGAGTTAAAAACAGTATGGGTTGATCCTGACTTCGATCCTTCTGTCCGGGCATTCTATTACGTGCGTGTACTGGAAAACCCAACTTGCCGATGGTCAACCTGGGATGCAATCAAAGAAGGCTATGAACCGCGTCCAGATTTTCCAGCGACAATTCAGGAGCGTGCCTTTACCTCGCCTATGGTATCGACCTGGCACAGGCTAATCATGAAACTCTTAAAGAGCTAAGTGCTCTGGTTTGTGGTCCTGGGTATAGTATTTTTATCATTAGGCAGGGTTTCCATTGCGAGCGCATTATTAACGCAACTCTGAAGATAGCACTTAAGGAGTTCTCCGATGACAGTAAAAAATATTTTTAGACTTGCCCTATTATCCCTGCTGCTAAATAGTAGTGGAGTTTTTGCGGCTGACAATACCCAAGTTAGCGAGCGGGGCAGCATTAGAGATATGCGCTATTGTGAAATTTTTGGGATATCTAGGACCAGCAATGGTTTACAAGCCGCTGCATTCAATTCTTTTCGTCTCAATGATTGTCCTCAGGACGAATGGGAAGCCATTGACTTGGAGGAAGTAAGTTCTCAGTTAGGTGCTTCTTTAGCAACAAGAAATGGCCCTCGATACTGGACGATGGATTTTATCGTCAGCAACACCGAAACAAAGGGTCAGGAATTTTTTGGCACGCTAGAAATGCGCCATGGCGCTACTGTGCTGATTGCTGCATCAGCCCCTTCAGGTCCATATTCCAGTAGAAGTGTCGAACGCGACACTGAATTTCATTTCTATAACGGCACACCTGTCTTCGAACTTATCGATCCTGAAGGTAAAATTTATATCATGCAATCCTATAGTGTTCAGCATATCACCGATCAATCCTTTGCTGATCTCGCTTCTTTGGATGAACGTATTTCGTTACCTAGTGGGTGGCAATTTCGAACTCGAACGCTGGTTGAAGACCTGGTCGTTGAAGATATCAATGGTATAGCGACCATTACGCAGGATGATTTCAGAAACACCTATCAACTTACGACGCTTTCCCTTGGGAGCCTCTGATCCCATTTATTACCCCATTTATTAAAATGTGTGTAACTGTTCACAAATCAAGTTACGATTTCCTGGAGTCTTCTAGAAATAGAATCTTGAGGCTTAGACAATAATAAAGGAGACAGCAAATGAACCTGCGAACCTTAACGTTGAGCAGTGCCTTTTTACTCGCTACTTATGTCATTGAAGTTGAAGCACAATCAGTTGATGCCCCTGACAACGGTGCAGCACGCCCGACAGGGTCACCAAGTCTTCAGCAAGGCCTGCTAACAATGCCGAACGACGTTTTCACCGCACTCCCGGAAAAGAATGCCACGCGAACTGCGCTATTTGGTGACTTGCATGTTCACACCACCTATTCCTTCGATGCATTTGCCTTTGGCACGTTGGCGACACCCTATGATGCCTATCGTTATGCCCTGGGCGATACTATCCAGCACCCTGCTGGTTTCGATATGACATTACGCGTACCCCTGGATTTTTATGCGGTCACAGATCACGCCATGTATATGGGCGTGTCGCGTCAGACAGCGGACCCCAGTTCTGAGATAGCCAAGATTTTAAACTTGGACTACATGGAGAATCTCAATGCACCGGAAAATCTAATACCTGGTCTCTCGCCGCAACGTGCCAGAGCCTTCGGTTCTTTTCTCGGTGATGCCGCAGGCATGATTAGAGATGGGACGCTTAGTCAAGACATGGTACATGACATCACTCGCGATGCGTGGAAAGATACTGTTGCTGCCGCTGAACAATATAACAAGCCAGGTGAGTTCACGACGTTTGTTGCCTATGAGTACACCACCTCGTCAGACGACCGCGGAAATTTGCATCGCAACGTTATCTTTCGCGATGCCGACAAATTGCCCGCAGTGCCTTTCTCTCGAGTGCACAGTAGAAATCCAGAAGACTTATGGGATTGGATGGATGGCTTGCGCGATGAGGGTATTGAATCACTAGCTATTCCTCACAATTCGAACGGTTCCAACGGGCAAATGTTCAAGCTTGTGGATTGGGCTGGCAATCCTCTGGATGACGCTTACTCTTCTCAGCGCATTCGTAATGAACCGCTTATTGAAATAACACAAATTAAAGGGACATCGGAAACCCACCCCTTGTTATCCGACAATGATGAATGGGCCGGTTTTGAAATCATGCCGTATCGTATCGCAACCACTTTGTATTCCGAACCTGTCGGTAGCTATGCACGAGAAGCTCTGCTGAATGGATTGTCGTTTGAGGACAAGGGTATGGAGAATCCTTTTGAATTCGGTTTTGTTGGTGCATCTGATACACATATGGCTGCCATTGGGGACGACGAATCTGACTGGTATGGAAAGACTGGACTGCGTGATGCGACACCTCAACTGACTGGAGCAGTTCCCTTAAGTGCTGAAGAAGGAGAGCGCAGACTTGAGAATGCACCGAATCAGGTTAAGGAATTTGATGCTGGTGTTTACAACACTGGGGGAACTATTACCTGGGGAGCTTCGGGAATTACCGGCGTCTGGGCGGAAGACAATACCCGAGAGTCTATCTACAACGCTTTCCGACGCAAGGAAACTTTTGCTACCACCGGCACGCGCATCAAAGTTCGCTTTTTTGGCGGTTACGGCTTCACCGATGAAACGCTTGCAGCACCTGATATGCTCGAGACTGCCTATAGTGAGGGTGTATCCATGGGTTCAGATTTGTTATCTGATGGAGACAGGGCCCCGCGCTTTATCGCCTGGGCTACTCAGGATGCTTTAAGCGCGCCGCTACAAAGGCTACAGATCATCAAAGGCTGGACCGTCGATGGTGAAGCTCATGAACAAGTATTTGATGTAGCCTGTTCGGATGGCCTTGCTGTTGATGCACAAACTCATCGTTGCGGTGACAATGGTGCACAGGTAAACCTCGAAGACTGCTCGATTTCGGCTAATGTCGGTGCCGCTGAGTTGAAAACCGTATGGGTTGATCCTGACTTCGATCCTTCCGTCCGAGCATTCTATTACGCACGTGTACTCGAGAACCCGACTTGCCGATGGTCAACCTGGGATGCGCTCAAGGAAGGCTACGAACCGCGACCAGATTATCCAGCGACTATTCAGGAACGTGCCTATACCTCGCCAATATGGTTTCGACCTAGCACGGGCTAATCATGAAATTCTTGAAGAGCCACGTGTTCTGGTTTGTGGTTTTGGGCATAGTAATCTTTGTCATCGACGAACAAACCTCCGATCCGCTCGATACCATAGTTGTGGATGCTGCGCTCGAGCGACAAGTGGCGGCGCTCTGGGCTGCACAGGTACAACGCGAACCAACGGCGGCAGAGATAGCGAGCCTGGTCGATGATTGGGTTGCTGAAGAGATTTGGCGTCGTGAATCCATACGCCTCAGCCTGGACGAAGAAGATGAAATCATTCGCCGGCGCATGATTCAGAAGATGCAATTTATTGCCGAGCAGGAGGCCGAACTTACACCGACCGAAGAAGAGCTCAGGGGCTATTTCCAAGCGAATCAAGAGCGATACGAAGTTCCGTCGAGTGTTTCCTTCGAGCAACTCCAATTCCAATCTCGCGACGCGGCAACCGGCGCACTCAGTGCAGGAGATTCGCTTGCCGATCTGGCGCAGCCTTCGATGCAGAGTCGAATGAATGTCCGCCAATCACCACTGCAAGTAGCGAGCACATTCGGCCCCGAGTTTACGCGATCGCTCAATAGTTATGATTCGGCTTCCAGTTGGCAAGGTCCCATTCAGAGCACTTTTGGCTGGCATCTGGTGAAGTTGCTTGAGAAAAATTCCTCCTCCGTAGCACCATTCGAAGATATTCGCGCAACAGTCCTCGGCGACTACACCTACGAATTACGAATGCAGGCACAAACGGACTTCATCGAACAAGTCCGGCCGAACTATGACATCGTTCGCAAAGAAGAATAAGAAGGATGAATAAGAAGAAGGACAGATGATTAGTAAGGGGCTCATAAAATTTAGCGGCCTAACTGCCATTCTCTGGCTCGTTGCCAGTCAATGTTTCGCCCATGAGATGCGCCCAGCGTTTGCTCAATTGGTTGAAACAGAAGAGGGAGCCTCAGCGGAAGTGAGAGTCTCAGCGACGCTGCGCCAACCGCTTGTTCCCGGATTCCGTCCAGACTTAGCCCTTGATCTTGGAGGCTGTCGTCTTGGCGCTGAAATCATCAGCCAGCGTCAAGAAGGCACCTTGATTCAAAGCTGGCAAGAATACTGTGATCAAGCACTCTCGCAATCCACACTGGCTATTCGCAACCTGTATCCAGGTGTCAGTGAGGTGCTAGTGAGCATCACGCACCTTGATGGCAGCGTGCAACGTTTTGTTGTTAGGCCCGACAACCCGGTTGTGAATTTAGGTGAAGCCGATTCTCCTTTACTTCCAGCCTATCTCGAGTTGGGTATAGAGCACTTGCTGGCGGGACTCGATCACGTCTTGTTCGTCATTGCGTTAATGGTATTGATTAAGGACAGATGGCGACTTATAGCAACTGTTACCGCCTTTACAGTTGCTCATTCCATTACTCTGGCACTTTCTACTTTTGAACTACTGCAAATTTCTCAATCTGCAGTAGAAGCGCTGATTGCACTGAGCCTGCTTTTTATGGCAGTTGAGATGTTGAGCAAAACTCCCTCTATAACGTCAAACTATCCCTGGGCAATTGCTTTCGGGTTTGGCCTTGTACATGGATTAGGATTCGCCGGTGTACTTCGTGAAGTAGGATTGCCAGATGATGCGGCACTTTGGGCTTTGCTGTTGTTTAACGTTGGCTTGGAGATAGGACAATTGATGGTGGTGGCTGCGTGCCTTTTGCTTGGTTTCCTAATTCGTTATTGGCGGCCAAAAATAACTGTTACACCAGGCGTTAGTCTGAGCAATTTGTTACCGGCCTATTTCATTGGGACAATCTCTGTTTGGTGGCTTCTTCAGAGACTGCCCATTCTGAGTTAGTGAAACTGGCGACAGCTACACGAGTTAAAGGAGTTTAAGGGGACAGATTTATTTTTAGAAAAGAGATGGCTGCAACGGGACGGACAAATTTTTTCAGGAACAAATTTGGACAGCCGTAATCAAAGGGGTCAGAGTAAAAATACAGTAGTTTTAGCGGAGATCGCGCCATCTGATCCGGGGCGGAATAATCCAAACAGCCTTTGGGCTGTTTGTCCCCTGCGGGCTTCGCGCTAAAGCGCTCGTAGCAAACTGCTTTCGCAGTTTGTCGAACCATTGGTGGTTCTCATCCACCCCTAACCTCCACGCATAAAAAAACCTCGCTTTGCGAGGCTTTTGTATACGTGGTGCCCAGGGGCGGAATCGAACCACCGACACGAGGATTTTCAGTCCTCTGCTCTACCGACTGAGCTACCTGGGCCTTTTTTGGTCTGCTGCGCTTGCTTACTCTTCGTTAAACCTCGATATCTCACTCGGTCACTTACTAATGTAAGCTCCCTCACTCGATTCGAGCTTTGCCTCGATTAAGCTGCGCTCGCGACGCCCAAAAACCAGAATTGGTGATTTGAGCGAGCGGCGTATTAAATATTTTTAGTGCGCTGGAGTCAAGCGGGATATTGCTACTCCTCAGGTGGGACGTAGCCTTCGGCTGTATCGTGTTCTTCATTATTGAGGAATTTATCCATTTCGGCCTGTAAATACTTGCGGGCATCCGGATCCATCATGTTGAGCTGTTTCTCGTTGATCAGCATGGTTTGCTGGGATTGCCATTCCTGCCAGGCTTGTTGGGATACTGTTTCATAGATCTCCTGGCCCTTTGCGCCGGGGTAGGGTGGTACCGCCAATCCGGGCAGTTCTTTTCCGTATTTTTTACATTGCACCGTGCGAGTCATCTTCTTTCTTCTTTATATAGACACAGAATTAGCTGAAAGATTGGAGAGTAGCTTTTTAACTGGTGCTGCCAAACCCACTTCCAATGAATGATCGAGAGGGTACCAAAGCCAGCGCTCCGATTCAGCAATGACATTGGTATTTTTCTTTACGGCAACAAGTTGGGGTTCGATATCCAGATGATAATGGGAAAAAGTGTGTCTCAAAGGCTCAAGTGATTGCTTGTTGTCAGAAGTTGAAAAACTTGAGGTGGAGAAATTCTCATTCTCGGGGGATTCCTTAGTTTGTTCCGGAAAGGAATAAAGCGATCCCCAAATTCCCTGGGGCGGTCGCTTCTCAAGATAAATTTCTCCCAATTCATTTTGGAAAATGAACATCACTACGGACTTAACTGGCATCTGCTTCTTTGGTTTCTTGCCGGGGAACTGTTCGATACTGTCAGTGTTAAAGGCAGAGCATTTTTTGTGCAGCGGACACTGCTTACACAATGGTGAAGAGCGTGTACAAACAGTAGCGCCTAAATCCATTATCGCCTGGGTGTATGCTGCTACTTCTTTTTTGGGCGTGTGTTTTTCGGCAATTCCCCAGAGCTCATTTTTAACAGCCGATTGTTCTGACCATCCTGGGATCGCATGAAAGCGAGTCAGTACCCGTTTGACATTACCGTCCAGGATTGGGGCGTGAATGTTCATACTGAGCGCGGCGATGGCTCCTGCTGTGGAACGGCCAATTCCTGGCAGGGATTCTAGTCCTTCAATTGATCGAGGAAACTTACCTTCATAATCATTTACAACGCACTGCGCTGTCTTGTGAAGATTGCGCGCGCGAGCGTAGTACCCCAGTCCAGTCCACAGGTGCAACACTTGATCGGTGTTTGCGCTAGCTAATTTATCAACAGTTGGAAATCGTTCCATGAATCTTTGGAAATAGGGAATGACAGTTGCAACTTGAGTTTGCTGCAACATGATTTCAGAAATCCAGACGCGATAGGGAGTTGGATTTTTCTGCCAGGGTAAATCGTGTCGACCGTGTTTTTCAAACCACTGCAGTATGTTGTCGGAAAAATCGGTCACGGTGGCTTAGTTAAGAATTCTGCGTAAAAGTCCGCGCGCGGTTTCTTCGAGATCTTCTGGAACCTGATCGGTGATTTCCTCTTGCAAGCGGCTACGTAGAGCATTGGATCCGAGTTGCGTAAATAACTCACGCACTCTGGCAAAGTCTGGACGACAATACTGACTGACCTCGTCAGCAAAACGCGCATTGCAAGTAACTGGCCAAGGTACATCGTGATAGAGCTCATTAATGGGAATAGTCTGAGCCTCGGGTGGGCCCAGGATAGCGAACTGTAAATCGTAATTAAACGTGCCTGCTGCCAGGTCCACGCCACCGTCACCGCTGACGTCGAAATTATCCATGCGCAATTTAATTTCCTGATTTTCGGTAATGCCGTCTTCCAACAAAATGTAACCGCCCAGTTCGGTAAACCGCAGCACGTCTGGCCATTGTTGGATTGATTCACCGGTAGGGCTGAGGGCAGCAATGGCAGTAAATACTTGTTTTATCAAACTAATGTCAACGGTATTGTCGCTTATCGCAAACGTAGTAGAACCATTTAAGGTGTTTAACAGTTCGTTCGTCGTAGAACCTGCCGCCACGTAATTTGCTTCTACGTCGAGTTGACCGGTTACCGTATTTAAGCGGGAGATCGCCGGCGCGAACTCAATAATGTTTAGTTGATTGAGTAAGAGTTGAGTTTCTAGGGACGCGTCATCTCCACGAGTATCGACTCGAAGCAAGCCTTGCGCAGTGCCGTTATACAAACTGGTGGGTTGCAATTCGATATCCAGCACGCCGTCTTCAACGTTGGTAAACAGATTGACGTCACGAATCACCAGATCGTTAGCAGTGATGGATTCAATAGCGACACTGCCAAGCACATTAAAAGATTGCAAAGAATCAAAGGGTAGTTCGATATCGCTTCCGCGCGGAGATTGTGGCGCAGCCGCAGCGAGATCATTTTCACTCTGCTCCTCGTCTTCGCTACTTTCCTCTGTTGGCGTAAAAGGTGAAAAATCGATACTACTGGTAATGACTTCGTAACGAACATTAGTAGGAACAAAATCGGTAGCAAAACGAATGTCGCCATTCGCTTGTATGTCTGTTCTGCCAAGGGTGGCGCTAAAGTCAGCTAGCGTCACTTGCGTTGCATCACCGTTTAGCTCGAGATTAAAACCGAAATCCTGAGTCGACGTGATTTCACCGGAGAATTCTTCTGGTGCATCTACATAGCCCAGAGTTTGAAGTAAACCCATGACATCGAAGTTGTTAGATTCAAGAGCACCATCGAAGGACAAATTTTCGTTGAAATCTCTCACTGCAATTGCGCCAGTAACTAACACGGGCGTAATAGAAAAATTAATGTTCGCAATATCAATATTGCCATTATTAACATCTGCGGTAATTGTGCTGCGGAATCCCATCGGTAACGGTGTGCTCATGCCGTTGTTGAGGAAGCTAAAGTTTAAGTCGAGATCGAACGGCCTTCCTTCTATGTTGGTATCGCTGCTATCGACATTCAAATTATTAATGCTGTAACGAATTCCCTGCTGAACGTTTTGAATGTCGACGCTGGCATTCGCAATTCGAATGCGTTCAAACGAAAGGGTAACAGTGTCTTGTTCGGTTTCTATGTCAGCTACAGGAGCACTTTCGAATTCCTCATCGACTTCCTCATCGGGTTCCTCATCGAGATCTGCAAGTGGATCATTCACCGACCAGATATTATTGCCGGTGGCGTCCGTATACACATTGATATGGAAATCATCTGCGCTCAATTCACGGATATAAACATCACCACTCAGCAGTGATCTAACGTCTACTGCCAATACTGCAGCAGAAGTTGATGCAAGTTCCTGGTTAAACGCCGGATTACGGAAGCGAACATCATTTAAAGTTAACCCCAGGGTAGGAAACAAATTGATACCCATGTCGCCTGCAATGGTGAGTTCATAGCCCGTGCTACTCAGTACCGCTTCCTGGATGGCGTTTTTGTTCCGTTCGGTATTCACCGAACTGATGAGTATGACGCCCGCTATGATTACCAGGACGGCAAATGCACCGATGACTTTGAGGAAATTTTTGAAATTCATGCTATGAACTGCGAATAAATGCTGAATGCAGTGTACCGGAATGGATTTGGCTGTGCACGGTTGCAGCGCTCAAATGTTTGCTTAGAAACATGAAGTATGAGCTGAGTAGCATATCTGTATGAAAGTCAGGTCATTTCCTGCCTTTCCCTTCCTCGTAGCCGGCATTATAATGCGCACTTTCTTCAATTCAGGATCCCCGATGAGCGACGCAGCTCCTTCCGCAGAACCCCGCCAGGCAAGTGTTGAGCGGAATACCAAAGAAACTCAGATTGCTATTTCAATAAACCTCGATGGGTCGGGGCAGCTTGAAGTGGAATCGGGTTTGCCTTTTCTCGACCATATGCTGGACCAGATTGCCCGGCACGGTCTCATCGATCTTTCAATAAAAGCCAAAGGCGATCTGGAAATCGACGCCCACCATACCGTGGAAGATATAGGCATTACTCTTGGCCAGGCGATTAATGAGGCGTTGGATAAGACTGGTATTCGACGTTATGGCCATGCTTATGTTCCTTTGGATGAAGCGCTCTCCAGAGTAGTGATCGATTTCTCTGGCAGACCAGGTCTCGAATACCACGTGGATTTTGTCAAAGGCACTGTCGGAAATTTTGATGTTGACCTCTTCCATGAATTTTTTCAGGGATTTGTGAATCACGCGTTCGTCACCCTGCATATCGATAATATTCGCGGCAAAAACAATCATCATCAGATTGAAACTATTTTTAAAGCGTTCGGTCGGGCGTTGCGGATGGCAATCGAACTCGACCCTCGACAAGTTGGTGTTGTCCCATCTACTAAGGGCTCATTGTAGACCCTCAATCACTCTGACATTTGTCTCATGAATAAAGTTGCAGTCATCGATTACGGCATGGGTAATCTCCACTCTGTTGCAAAAGCAGTGGAGCACGTCGGCCGTGAACTCGGTGAAGAAACTGAAGTAACCGTTACACCCGATGCTAATCTTATTGCCGCTGCGGATCGGGTAATCTTTCCCGGTGTTGGTGCGATCCGTGATTGCATGGCGGAAATCAATCGATTAAACGTTGGTCAAATCGTCGAAGAGGCGATGAAGACAAAACCTGTGTTAGCTATTTGTGTTGGGATGCAGGCACTAATGCAACATAGCGAAGAGAATGACGGTGTGGATTGTCTTGGTTTCATGCAAGGTAAGGTGCGGTTTTTTGGGGAACCACTCTTGAACAATGAAGGGCAACGCTTAAAAGTTCCACACATGGGATGGAATGAAGTTTCTCAAACTCAAAAACATCCTTTGTGGAAAAATGTACCTGATAACAGTCGGTTTTATTTTGTGCATAGCTATTACGTCGAATCAACCGACACAAAAAAGATTACTGGTGTCACGGCTTACGGTAAGGAAGTGGTTGCCACCCTGGCGGATGACAATATTTTTGCTACACAGTTTCATCCAGAAAAATCGCAAACAGTCGGACTAACATTACTGCGCAATTTTCTGCAGTGGGATGGACAAACGTAATGCTTGTTATTCCTGCAATAGATTTGAAAGATGGTCAGTGTGTACGCCTGCGACAAGGTCGCATGGAAGATTCAACGGTATTCTCCGATGACCCAGTCAAGATGGCAGGACATTGGCTGGAGCAAGGCGCGAAGCGATTGCACATTGTTGACTTGAATGGAGCGTTTGCAGGCACGCCGGTGAATGCAGAAATCGTCACTGCAATTGCTCAGGCTTATCCAAATCTTCCTATTCAAATTGGCGGCGGCATTCGTAATCTCGAAAGCGCTCAGTTTTATGTTGATGCCGGGGTTCAATTCATCATCATTGGCACCGCTGCTGTTAAAGATCCTGATCTGGTAAAAGCAGCGTGCCAGGCATTCCCGGGAAAGATTATTGTTGGCCTCGATGCAGTAGATGGCAAGGTAGCAACTGAAGGCTGGGCCGATGTGTCGGAGGTCACGGCTATTGAGCTTGCTGAAACCTTTTCTGACTTCGGTGTAGCTGCGATTGTTTACACTGATATTTCCCGCGATGGCATGATGCAGGGCTGTAATGTCGATGGGACAGTAGAGTTGGCAAGCAAGAGCGCGATTCCAATCATAGCCTCCGGTGGCATTGCCAAGCTGGCAGACATTGTCGACTTGCAAGGCTCTGCGCAGACTGAAACTGGCGCGGGTATTGTAGGTGCTATAACCGGGCGGGCAATCTATGAAGGGACTCTCGATCTAGCTGAGGCGCAAGCATACTGTGACGGAGAGGAAGAGTAAGTAATGGGATTGGCGAAACGAATAATTCCCTGTCTCGATTGCGACAAAGGCCGTGTGGTAAAAGGCGTCAAGTTTGTCGACATCCGCGACGCTGGTGATCCGGTTGAAGTCGCCAAGCGCTATTGCGACGCGGGCGCCGATGAAATTACTTTTCTCGACATTACCGCAAGCCATGAAGATAGAAATACAACAGTAGAAACTGTTCGTGCTATCGCCGGGCAAGTGTTTATTCCTTTAACTGTTGGTGGCGGCATTCGAACGCTGGAAGACATTCGCACCATGTTGAATGCCGGGGCAGACAAAGTCGGGATAAATACAGCGGCGGTTAACAATCCTGAATTTGTGCGTGAAGCAGCCGCGCGTTTCGGCTCGCAATGTATTGTTGTGGCCGTGGATGCAAAACAGGTATCTGCAGAGGGCGAACCTCTGAAGTGGGAAATCTTCACTCACGGTGGTAGAAATCCTACTGGTCTCGATGCCATCGAATGGGTCAAGCGCATGGTGGATTATGGTGCCGGGGAAATTCTGCTGACGAGCATGGATCGCGATGGTACCAAGATTGGTTTTGATCTCGCGCTCAACAAAACTGTAAGCCAGGCTGTGCAAGTGCCAGTGATCGCATCAGGCGGTGTTGGTAATCTGCAGCATTTAGCGGAAGGCGTTTTAGATGGCGAAGCGGATGCCGTGCTAGCCGCTTCTATTTTTCATTTCGGTGAATACACGATAAAAGAAGCCAAACAACACATGGCTTCTAGAGGTATAGAGGTCAGGTTGTAGGAATACCTTCATACGGCACAATACTTCGTCAGAAGTATTGTGCCGTATGAAGGAAATCTTGGAACGTGTGATATTGAGTTCTATATTCTAGTTATCGCGCTGGGCGAAGGTGCCTGAAGTATTCACTCGCCGTTGCGGCGTAAACGCATTGATACCCTTTAATACGTTCAATGCCTCATTGAGCGGATAATCTGTAACTAAGATTTCTTCGGCAGAGATAAGTGCGTTCGCCATTTCGTCATTAGTTTCTGCTTCATCGTTGGCGTTATCCAATCGATTCGGTAAATCCGACTCACTCACCTGGGCAACGCTTCTGGAACGACGTGTTACGAAGGCATTCTCAACAACGATGTCTGGATCAATTCCTTGGGCTTGAATGGAGCGACCACTAGGCGTGAAATACAAAGATGTCGTTAGTTTAATCGCCCTTTGTTCTGCTAATGGCATAACAGTTTGTACCGAGCCTTTGCCAAAACTGCGTGTACCCATAATGATAGCCCGACCGTGATCTTGCAGTGCACCTGCAACAATTTCGGAAGCTGAAGCAGAACCATTATTTATAAGCACGACCAAAGGAATTTCACTAGCGACGGTATTCGTTGTCGCCATAAACTCCATGTCATTGCTTTCAAGACGACCTTGGGTATAAACAATGCGGCCTTGATCTATAAAAGCATCAACCACACCAACCGATGCCTGTAACACACCTCCTGGATTATTGCGCAAGTCCAGCACCATGCCTTTTAGATCTTCATTTTCTGCATACAATTCTTCTATTTCTTCTTCGATCTCGTTCGCCGTGTTCGCACGGAACTGAGAAATGCGTAAATAGGCATAGCCCGGCTCTATGATGCGACTGCGTACGCTGTTGATGGCGATGACTTCGCGAGTAATAGTGAGATCGAATGGTTCTCGATTTTCTCGAGCAATGGTTATGGTGACTTGAGTACCTGGTTCGCCGCGCATAAGATTGGCCGCTTCTTCCGGTAAGATTTGCCGCGTGGGTCTATTGTTTATCTGAATAATGAGGTCGCCTGCTTCAATACCTGCTCTGTCGGCTGGAGTGTCATCGATTGGGCTAATTACTTTGATATAACCATTCTCTCTTCCCACTTCTATGCCCAATCCACCAAATTCTCCAGTGGTGGTTTCTTGCAACATATCGAATTCATTTTCTACTACATAAGCAGAATGTGGATCGAGCCCTGAAAGCATGCCGCGAATCGCATTTTCTAATAGTGTTTTGTCATCGACTTCTTCCACATAAGACATGCGGATTCGATCCAAAGCCTCGGTGAACATCCTCACTTCATCCAAAGGCAGCGGAAGTGGTTCTGGTTGATTTTCCTGAGCCAGGGAAGAAAAAGGCAATAAAACACAAACGAGTGTAGAGGCTACAAGATTTCTCTTTATGCTCGCGGGCAATGTCATAGGGGCTTCCTGAGTAACTTTTTCCGTTTATAGGTTGGGCTTAATAGTTTCAGTTTATACCTAAATTGGCAAATCCTCGTGAGATAAGACCCACAAAATTACAATTTGATTGCAAGGCTCTATTTATAGGGGCCTCTGGGTAATAGGGGCCTCTGGGTAATAGGGGCCTCTGGATAAGACCGTCAACAGCTAGCGCAGCCAGTTTTGGGGATTCTGGGCTTCCCCCCGATAGCGAATTTCGAAATACAGACCGGCGTTTCCGCTTGACCCACCATCGCCCGAAGTGGCTATTGTATCCCCCACATCGACCCACTCTCCGGCGGGTAAGGCAAGTGTCTGGTTACGCCCGTATAGGCTCATGTATCCGTTTCCATGGTCAACGATGACCAGCAAGCCAGAGCCCCTTAACCAATCGGAAAAAACCACGCGCCCGGCATGCACGCCTTGTACCTGTGAACCAATGGGGGCAGTTATGGTGATTCCTTGCCGAATCAGATTGCCGTCGCCGTAAGCACTACCAAAGCGGGTGGCAATTGATCCTTCGAGAGGGAAAGGCAAGGAACCACGCTCGTCAGCAAAAGGCGGGACATCTGCAAAACTGGTAACGCCTTCCATTGCGCGGCGAATTTCTTCCAGCAAGGCTGCCAATTCAGCCTGGCTACTTTCTAATGAGGCTAGCTCATCGTTACGGGTAGCAATATCTTGATTAAGTGCAGATAAAGCGCCCGCCCGATTTTCCTTTGCATCGTTTAGTGCTTCGGCTTCTGATAATAACTGCTGTTGTTGTGTGTTTAGTTCATTAAAGGTGACGGCTAAACTTTCATTTACTCGCTCAAGTTCGTTCAATGAGTTGCGGTAGCTTTCTATTTTATTTATTTGTGAATCGGAAAAGACTCGAGAGTAATGCAGCATGCGTGAGCTTTCAGAAATGTCTTCCTGGTTTAATAAGATCTTTACAAAGTTTTGATCGTTACTTAAATACGCCATACGAATGGCCTGGCTCAATAATGTTTGTCCGGTCTCGATATTAGATCTAAGAGTCGCTTGCTGTGCCTGCAAATTACTCAGCTCTGTTTCTCGCTCTGCAACTGTATTTTCCAAAACGCTTATTGCCTGACTCACACGGGTAACTTCTAGCTCTGCTTCACGTAACTGTTGTTCTGCCGAAGACTGGCGATCACTGGCGTCGTCAAGCCAGTTGCTGATTTCAGAGATGGCTGAGTTTATCGAGTCAAGTTCCTGTTGGGTTTGCTCAACTTGTTCTGCGCCATACAAAGAGCTGGCAAGTGAGAAGCAAAAGAAACTTATGATCAGGCTGGTGCGATTGGTAGAAAGCACCATTGAGCTCACCCTTGATTTGCCGCCGGCAAATCTTCGTCCGTACTACTTTCCGTATTTAGCAGAAGCACGGTACCGGTCATCTCCTCAGGTATAGCGATATTAATCAAGGAAAGTAAGGTTGGCGCAATATCACAGAGACTTCCTTCGGATTTAAATTGGTAGTTGGGATCACCAACGTAAACCAGTGGTACTGGACCATTGGTGTGGGAAGTTAACGGTTGGTTCGTTTCGGGATCTAGCATTTGTTCCACGTTGCCATGGTCAGCAGTTACCAGAAGATGTCCGTCGACTTCTTTAATGGCAGTAACGATTTGGCCCAGACATTTATCTACTGCCTCAACAGCTTTAACTGATGCGTCAAAGTCTCCGGTGTGGCCAACCATATCGCCGTTAGCATAATTGCAAATGATTGCATGGTATTTTCCCGACGTTATCGCTTCTACTAATTTGTCGGTTACTTCGAACGCGGACATCTCCGGCTTAAGATCGTAAGTTTTTACTTTTGGAGATGGAATGAGTATTCGATCTTCATGTTCAAACGGTTCTTCACGGCCACCATTAAAGAAGAAAGTAACATGGGCATATTTTTCAGTTTCTGAGATGCGTAATTGAGTCTTGCCCAAACTAGCCAGGTAAGCCCCCAATACGTTGTCCAATTCTTCGGGTGGATAGGCAACGGCAGCATCGATGTCCGCCGCGTATTCGGTAAGCATGACGAAATCGCCCAGCATTGGACGGGCTGCCCGTTCAAAACCGTCAAAATCATCATCAACAAATGCGCGGGTTATTTCCCGTGCCCGGTCCGCGCGAAAATTCATGAACACAACGACATCGCCATCATCCACCGTAGCAGATTGGCTTTTCTCATCACCTACCAATGTGGCCTGCACGAATTCATCATCTTCATCCCGTGCATAAGCGGCGTTTAGTGCGGCGCTAACATGGTCGTGACGATAATCCGCTTTCGCTTCGGTGAGCATTTCGTAGGCAGGTTGCACTCGATCCCAGCGTTTGTCTCTATCCATTGCGTAGAAGCGCCCGCAGATTGAAGCGACTCTGCCCTTGCCGGATTCAAGTAGTGTTTCTTCTACCCTTAATAAAGAAGGAAGAGCACTGCGTGGCGGCGTATCACGACCGTCTAAAAAGGCGTGGAGATAGATTTTGCTGGCGCCACGATCAGTAGCCAATTTGATCATCGCCATGATTTGATCTTCATGGCTGTGAATCCCGCCGGGAGAAAGCAATCCAAAAATGTGCAGAGCCGAATCAGAATCGATGACCTTGTCAACGGCAGCAGTCAGGATAGGGTTGTCAAAGAAGCTTCCTTCTTCTATATCTTTGTCGATGCGAGTCAAACTCTGATAGACCACACGCCCAGCGCCGAGATTCATATGACCGACTTCGGAATTACCCATTTGTCCGGCGGGCAATCCTACGGATTTTCCCGATGTGTCGATTAGGGTATGAGGCTGATTAGTCCAAAGATCGTCCCAGTTCGGGCTTTTGGCGGTGAATATGGCGTTATGGTCAGTTTCCTCGCGGTATCCCCAACCATCGAGAATAAGTAATAAAGCGGTTTTTCTAGCGCCCATTGAGTAAACATCAACCCCTTAATAGTGGCTATCAGAGCGAATCCCTGAGATCGCGGTATTATCCTCGAACTGATAAATGATAGCGAGTATCTGCTTGGAATCCCCCGGTTTTAGTCCTTCTTTAGCAGCCATGAGACGTGTATACTGCTCGCCTTTTTAAGGGACGGCGGAGATTGAATATGCTGATCGCTGCCCCAATAACTCAGCTACGACTTAACGAAAAGTAGCCACATCAGTATTCGCTAATGGCTCAATTTGTAGAATTTATTGGTAATAATTTGGTGCTCGCAGTCATGTGGGTGGTCACTTTGGGCGCCATCATCATGTACCACCAGAGAACCGGTGCCAGCAGCGTCGGTCCACATAAAGCAGTAGCATTAATTAACCGTCAGGATGCAGTCGTAGTCGATGTGCGAGAGAAGAAAGAATTCGACACTGGACACATTGTTGATGCGATTAATATTCCATTAGCGAAATTGAAACAGCGCATTACTGAACTGCAGAAGCATAAAGAAAAACCTATTGTGGTCGTCTGTAAACTCGGCCAACAATCAGGTGATGCTGCTAAGACTTTGCAAGAAGCAGGACATGAAGAAGTCGTCAAATTATCTGGTGGGCTCACCGAGTGGAAGGCGCAATCACTTCCCTTAGTGCAAAAGTAGCTGCAGGTAAAAAGTTAAAAACGAATTTTTGAATTAGGAATCGATAGGAATCACCATGGCTGAAGACGAAAATAATCCACAACCGGCTGTCGCCCCTGAAGGTGCGCAAGCAGCACAGGGCCCACAATTCGGACTACAACGAATTTATCTGAAGGACTCTTCATTTGAGTCGCCGCGCAGCCCGGCAGTGTTTCAATCCCAGTGGTCGCCTAAGATCAATTTCGACATCAAGACCCGCAGCAACAAGGTTCAGGATGGTCTCTTTGAGGTTGTATTAGTACTAACGGCAGAAGCAGTGTTGGAAGAGGAAACTGCATTTCTGGTTGAAGTACACCAGGCGGGTATTTTCGGGGCAAAGGATTTCGATGATGCGCAGCTTGAACAATTGCTTGCCACTGTCTGCCCAAATATCTTGTTTCCCTATGCGCGAGAAGCAATCGATGCATTGGTCGTGAAAGGCAGTTTCCCGGCGCTAATGCTATCGCCAATTAACTTCGAAGCGCTCTATCAACAGCAAAAACAGGCTGCGGCAAAGCCGCAAAGCGCTGGAAATGGCAATGGCGCTGGCGCGGAAAGCCCCGAAACTCCGGCGCCAGAAAGCGAATAACTTCACTATTCCTTTATAGTCCCTCGACGAAGCCTAGCTGACGCCAGGCTTCGTAAACGATAACTGCCGCGGAATTCGAAAGGTTCAGGCTGCGGCTGTCAGGGAGCATCGGTATTCGCAGCACCTTATCCTGGCCGATGTCTTCCCTTATTGAGTCAGGCAATCCGCGAGTTTCAGGCCCGAATACCACGAAATCGTCATCTCTATACTCGACAGAGTGGTAGGCCTTGTCGCCTTTAGTGCTTATTCCGAAAATCCTGCTGTTTTCGTGGGAATTTTTGAATTCTTCCCAGCTTTCATAAGTAAATATGCCTGCATACTCATGGTAATCCAGCCCTGCACGGCGCATTTTCTTGTCGTCCAGGTCAAATCCGAAGGGTTTTATCAGATGTAGCTGTGAACCCGTATTTGCGGCTAAACGGATAATATTTCCCGTATTTGGAGGTATTTCTGGCTCAAAAAGGACGATTCTGATCAAAATTTAGGCACCATTGAGTCATTTATATGAACGCTGTTCATTTAAACGCCTGAAAAAAACTTGAATAGGATCAGCATTATTACCCCGATTTCTTCCCGCCTTCGACCCGCCAATTTTTGCCACCCACTAAATCCCTGTTATGGCCAAACCATACTATCCCTAGTTTATCCTGATGCTTGATCATTTTTGTTTTAGAATTTAGGGGATTAAACGATATTCCTTAAGGGCTTTTCCAAAGTCTCGCGCACCGCTGTGCGCGCGACGCAGTTTCGGTCCCTTCGAAGAAATGGACAAATCGAATTCTGACTGAGATAAGTGGCAACAGCAATACCGGAAAAAGAGAACGAGCGATAATGCAATTTTTTACGAAAAAAGCAAAGTCGAAAGGCCGCGTGGGTTTGAGTGTGAACTCCGACCGGCTCGCGTTCGTGCACATGGAAGTAAAAGATGGCATTCCCCATCTATTAAATTGTGAACGCATAGATTTGGAATCAGAAAAAGAAGCAGGCCCTGCTCTTAATAAGCTGGTTAAAGAATTGGAACTGGAGGGCACGCAATGCAGTTACGTGCTCAACCCTAAAGATTACAACCTGCATTTGGTGGAAGCACCAAATGTTGAAGCAGAAGAATTGCGCCAGGCAGTGCGCTGGAAAATTAAAGATTTACTCGACATGAAAATCGAAGACGCAGCCATCGATGTGTTTCAGGTACCTGAAGATGCGTACCGTGGCAGAGAAATGGTTTATGTCGTAGCAGCGTTGAATTCCAAGATTCAGAATATCGTGAAGTTGATCACCGACTCAGGTCTAGAGCTCGCCGTAATCGATATTCCTGAATTGGTAATGAAGAACATCGCAACGCGTTTCATCGATGACGACAACGGTGTCGCGTTTATGGACCTGCGCAAGACCGGCAGCACGATGAACATCAGTCGCAATGGTGATCTGTATTTGACCAGACGTATCAATACTCAGATCGATCCAGATGTTATGCAGTCGAGCGAATGGAACGATTTGAAAGATCGGCTTATTTTAGAGATTCAGCGGTCTCTGGATTACTACGAGAGTCAAATGGGGAAAGGACAGATTACAAAAATAGTGATTTCTCAACGTCAACATGATTCCCAGGCGATGGTCGAGTCATTGGACCAAATGTTAGCGGCAAAAGTGAGTGTGTTTAATTTCGAAGATGCGATCGAGTTTGATACGGAAGTGAGCTCGGAAGATTTACAAATTTGTATGGCACCGATTGGGGCTTGTTTGCGTGGCGCGAAGAAGCCTGAAACTGTAGCAGATCCGGAGCCAACAGAACCACCTGAAGACACAGAACAGGAAGCAGCCTGATGCAGCAGCAAATAAATCTTTATTTGCCAGAGTTTAAGGTCAAGAAAGACCTGTTAACTCCGTTGCTAATGGGTCAGATATTAGGCGGATTATTGGCTGTCTGTGTACTCGTGTCAGCCTGGGACTTGTTTACGCGTTGGAGATTAAATAGTGAGTTGGCCGAACTGCAGGAAGTATTAGTTGAAGAAACTCAAAGAACAGATCAGCTAGACGAACAGCTCGCGCTGCGATCCCAGAATACTGCTCTGACTAACCGCTTGGAGCAAGCGGAGGCCAGATTGGACGCTAGTAGACAAATTCGGAGATTCTTAAGTGACACAACCTTAGGCAACGTAGAAGGTTTTTCTGAATATTTTAAGGATCTATCGCGGGCCGCAATTGATGGATTGAGCCTTTCTGAATTTTCATTCGCGAATGGTGGTGCGGAAGTGCTACTCGCTGGACAGGTTGTTGATTCAGCGATGGTGCCAAGGTATGTAGATAATATTGAGGCAGGCCAAAGTCCACTGCGCGACCGTCATTTAAGTCTGTCTATAACCCGATTTGAAATTGAAGATCAGTTTTTTTCATTTGTATTGAGTTCTTCCAATGAATGAAAGATTGCAACAGCTAATGAATCAAGTTGCGAAGAGCATCGAAGCTCGAACGCAATCAGAGAAAATTCTCGTTATGGGAATTTTGATAGCTGGTTTGGGAATGTTGTTTCTATCTCTGGTTTCCGACCCTTTAAATGCTGATATCGATAGAGCCAGTAGCCAGATCGATAGTGTGGAGAGGCAGATCCAAGCTCAGCAATCTGCATACGCCGCGATGGAAGCGCAGAGTCTGGAAGATCCAAACAAGTTTGCGAATGATCGCCTCGCTGTAATTGCTCGTGAACAAAATGTATTGGATCAGGAAATCGCGAACTTGGCAGGTGACTTAGTAACACCAAATCAGATGACCAGCATATTGACCAGAGTTTTAGAACGACAACCCGGATTGGAATTAGTGGGTATCCAGAACCACAATGCGGTCCCACTGCGACAAGGTACTTCCAACGCCAACGAAATTTTGGCAGAAACTGGAACACTCAATTTCGATGATGTTAACGAGAGTGAAGTATCAGGTCAGGTGTACGAGCATGGCATGACTATTCAATTTCAAGGTGACTTTTTTAGTACTTTAAAGTATTTGAGATTTCTCGAAGAAGTTACCGGAAGCTTTTTTTGGGACTCAGTCACATTTACCCAAATTGATTGGCCAAATGCCCATATATCTTTGGAGATTCATACTATAAGTGCAGATCAGGGGTTTATTGGTGCTTAGATTTAGCCTGCTAATAATGCTCACTATAAGTCCAATTAACTTTGCCTTAGCAGATTTAATTGATGGTGAAGAACTCATCGATCCTACCAGACCAATTTTTGTTACTGGTGATGGTGGCGGTGACTTGGGTGACATAGCAGCGATGATTCGAGACGTCATTCCGGCGAGCTACGAGTTATCTTTTGTGCGTGCAAGTGAATCTTCACCTATGGCAGTTATAAATGAGCAAAGAGTAACAATTGGCGACGTAATTGGCGGAGCTACTGTTGTCTCAATTGACAGGGATGGTGTGGTTTTGTCAGTCAACGAACAAGAAAGACGAATTAGCCTATTTGGCTCTAATGTTAAAACCCCGGTGGGAGATCAATAGATCGCGAGAATTATGATGAATAGAAAATTCATGCAGATCGGATCAGAACCTAATAGCAGAGTTATCACTCTACTTGCGTGTGTTCTCTTAATTGCGGGTTGTGCAACTCGTCCAGCCACTGTGCCTGATACGGAGATATTGGCAGACATTCAAAGCACATTTGAAGAAGCCGTAGCCGCAACAGTAGAACCTGAAGAAGAACTTTCTGAACAAGATAGTGATCTACTAGGTGAGCTTATTCCTTCACTTTCATTAAACGAAGAACTGTTAACACCAATTGAAGATCGATTTTCAGTCACCTCCACTCCAAACCAATCTGCAGATATATTCTTCAATAGCCTCGTTGCTGGAACAGACTACGGGGTAGCGATAAGTGAGGATGTAGAAGTAGCAATAAACATTAGCTTGCCAAATGTCACTATTGAAGAGGCTATGGATACAATTGCAGAAATATACAATTTAGATATTACTCGCCGAGGAAACATTTTTACTATTCGCCCCGGAGGATTAAGAACCCGTCAGTGGACTATCGACTATTTAAACGTGCAACGCCAGGGTACTTCCAGTGTGCAAGTTACTGCAAACTCCAACCAACAAGGTGGTCAAGGTGGTGGCGGCGGATTCGGTGGAGGATTTGGTGGTTCAAGTCGCAGTGGTAATCCGCTGAATAATTTATCAAATAGCATCGGTTCATTAGGGGGTGGAGGCCTGGGCGGAGGCCTGGGAGGAGGCCTTGGAGGAGGTCTTGGAGGAGCAGGAGGTGCGGGTGGAATGATCCAAACTTCAACCAGCACAGACTTCTGGTCAGATTTAGAAACGGCGATTTCGAATTTAATCGGCTATGAATCGCAAGCATCTTCTTCTTCTAGTTCCGGGGGTGGAATTGGTGGACTTTTGGGTGGCGGAATTGGGGGCGGTGCCCGCAATCAATCGACAGTTACAGAAGAAGGCAAGAGTGTCTTGGTTCAACCACTCACCGGAATTGTAATCGTAACGGCCTTTCCCCATGAACTCGAACGCATTGATGATTTTATAACTGCAGCCCAAGAATCTCTTCGCAGAGAAGTCATTATTCAAGTGCAATTTTTGGAAGTAATTTTGAATAAAGGGCATCAGTATGCACTCGACTTTAATACCTTTGGTAGTCAAGCAAATAATCCGGTTACTGGTTCGGGAGAATTTCTAGGAGACAGTGATGGATTGTTAGGCAGCAACAATGACTTCGCAGCTAGTATCAGAGAAGGAAACATTGGTATTGCAGGTATTGGAAATCCTTTGCAATTAAACACTAATTTCAGTGATTTTCAGGCAGTGTTCAATCTATTGCAGACCAGGGGCACAACTCAAATTGTTTCCAGCACTCAAATTCGAGCGCTTAATAACCAGAAAGCAATCTTTCAGGATGGGGTTCAAGAATTCTTCCAGACACAAGCAGACACCACCACTGTTGCAGCCGGGAATAACACTACAACCAACGCAAACAATAATTTGGAACAATTTTTCTCTGGCATTTCAATGGATATAACTCCACAAATTAGTGCAAATGGTGAGATTACTCTTCACGTCCACCCAACTGTGAGTGCTGTAGAAGAACAATCAAAGAATATTGGGGGGCAAATAGTGCCTTTAGCCCAGACTTCTACGAAAGAAATGGATAGTGTAATTAAGGCCGAGCACGGCAGAATCGTTGTACTGGGTGGATTAACATTTGAGCGTAATGTTAATGACATAGCTGGAATCCCTGGTGTCAGCAACATCCCTGTTGTCGGTGATGCGTTGGAACAAACGCAGACTCAGAGTGTGCAAAGTGAGTTCATCATTCTCTTGAAACCAATCATTGCTAATGCTGAAGGCGATAGAGAATTACTAAATGAAAGTAGTGAGAGATTTAGAGATATTAATCGTGCGATAGATCCATTCGCAAATTACTAATGCAGGTAGAAGTTTAGTCATGTATTTACAACATTTTGGTCTTAGAGAACTACCATTCTCACTAACACCAAATACTCAGTTCTTCTTAAATATGGCGAGTTACCATAAGGCCTATAACATGCTTATGGTGTCGCTTGCGAATGCGGAAGGTTTTATAAAAATTGTTGGTGAAGTAGGCACTAGTAAAACGATGCTTTGTCGCAAAGTACTCAATACGCTTGAAGAAGACAAAGAAAACTATGTAACAGCTTACATACCAAATCCAGTGTTAAGTCCTAAAGGCTTGTTTTTGGCTTTTGCAGAAGAATTAAACATCGAGATCGACCAGGACGTGGGCCATCACCGACTACTGAAAGCTATTACCGAAAAACTTGTAGAGTTTTCTGCGGCAAACAAACAAGTTGTTCTATTTATAGACGAAGCCCATGCCATGCCTGAGCAGACGCTTGAAGCATTGCGCTTGTTAACCAATATAGAAACTGAACAGGTAAAACTTTTTCAAGTAGTACTCTTTGCGCAACCTGAATTGGACATTTCCCTGAGCCAACCTTCACTTAGGCAGCTAAGACAGAGAATAACGTTCTCTTTTGAGATTGAGGCATTAGATAGGGAAGGAGTAGAACGCTATGTCGTTCACAGGCTCGCAACTGCTGGCTACAATGGCCCATTCCTATTTTCAAAGAGAGCTCTAGATTTCTTATTTCGAGCCAGTGAAGGAATTCCCAGAGTAATAAATATTCTCTGCCATAAAGCTTTAATGGTGGTCTTTGGTAAAGGTGAGCGCTCTGTACAGGTTGATCACATTAGAGATGCTGCAGATGATACCGAAGGCGTGGTGCTACCCAGTTTTAACTACCGACCAGCGTTAATAGCTATCGGTGGAATTGCAGTAGGAGCTGCGGTGGTCTTTTATTTAGGAGTATTGAACTTATGAGTCTTGTGAATGACATGCTGAGAGATTTAGATCAGCGTCGCAAGGACTCAGAGCCTTCAAGCGCGCCGATCAAACTTACTCCTGCGAATGAAATTCCATCTCCACCCACTAAAAATCGGTGGTTGTTTACGACAATTGCGCTGGTCATTGTGGCGGCGGGACTTATTTATGTATGGTTTGATGCCAATTCGAATCGAGGCCAACAGACTCTAAACATTCGTCCTGAAGTCGCACAAAATGATAGAGCCATAGAAAATAACGATACCATTCCTCCTCCGGTAATCGAATCGGAGCAGCAACCGCAGTCCGAACTGGAAGAAATTGAAGCGCCTTTAACTTCAGAAGTAGTAGTTGAGAATACCGAATCTCAAGTTGTTGAATCTGAAACTCGCGGGGAAGAGTCACCTACTGTTCAATACTTTGAGGAAGCCGAAGCGCCAACCCAAATTGCCGAGCAAGCACTTTCTGAAAGTACTCAAGAAACTGATGAATCATTGCAAAATGAAATTCAACAATCAGAAGGGCTTTCTGAACAGGTAATTGTGGATGTCATTAATGTCGAGCCAGAAGAGCCAGTGAAAGACGTCGCAGAATTAAGTGCTGAAGAAAGAGATACGATTGCGGTCCAGGATGCACTACAGCTTATTGCAGATAATAGAGTAGTCGATGCCTATGCTCATCTTGAGCAACATGTACTAAATAATCGTTACGCGCACCAGTCACGTGAAACCTATGCGAAACTACTAATGAGCCAGGGCGAATTAAGTGCGGCATTAGCACTAGTAGATTCAGGTTTAGAATTAGCCCCCAATCACTCTGGCTACAAGAAGGTAAAAGCTAGAATTTTAGTGAGCGTCGGACAAATTTCAGAGGCAGTTGAACTGCTTCTAACTAGAGCACCGGAAGTCGCCGTCGATCCTGAATACCATGATTTATTAGCAACTTCACAATTGTTAAGCAGCGATTTCGCCGGCGCTCTTGTGAGCTATACGACTCTGGTGCAACACGACCAGAATGAAGGCAAATATTGGTACGGATTTGCTGCTTCACAAGATTCACTGGGAAATACCAATGCGGCAGCACAGGCATATTCTCAGGCCATGCAATACGCAAATTTAAGCGCTAATTTGCGCCGCCGAAGCCAGGAAAGGCTATCAGTTCTTAGCCAATAACAGTTATGGCTATAACCAAGCAAAAGATTCGAATTGGAGACTTACTAGTCCAGAATGAAGTAATTTCTGAACAGGAACTGATGTCTGCTCTCGAAAAGCAAAAAGAGTCAGGCCAAAAATTAGGTCGAGTGCTAATAGAACTAGGGTTGCTTGAAGAAGAGCAATTCTTAAGTTTTCTATCACAACAACTTCAAATTCCTTTCGTAGATTTAAAGCGCTATAACTTTGACGTTAGCTTAATCCATCGATTGCCTGAGAGCTATGCAAGGAGATATCGCGCCATCGTTCTTGCGGATCAAGGTGGCCAACTACTGGTTGGCATGGCCGATCCAATGGATATTTTCGCTTTTGACGAATTGGAGAGAATTCTAGAACAATCTATCCAGCAAGCTGTTGTAAGAGAGAGCGAACTGTTAAGTACTCTTGATCTGGTTTACCGGCGCACTGAAGAAATTGCCAGCTTTGCAGAAGAACTTGACGAAGAGCTTACCGAAGGCCAATTCGATCTCGAATCACTAACTCTGGATGAGGACGGCAGTGATGCGCCAGTTGTAAAACTCTTACAATCTATCTTCGAAGATGCTGTACAGGTAAGGGCCTCCGATATTCATATCGAGCCGGACGAAAATGTTCTTCGCATTCGCCAACGGGTAGATGGTGTTTTGCAAGAGCAAGTTATGAAAGAGCGTCGTATAGCTCCAGCCTTGGTACTGAGGCTAAAACTTCTTTCCGGATTGGATATATCGGAAAAGCGACTTCCCCAAGATGGGCGCTTTAGCCTCAAGGTAAAAGGTAGGAGCATAGATGTTCGTTTATCAACTATGCCGGTGGAAAATGGCGAATCAGTGGTAATGCGCCTACTAGATCAAACTGAAGGCGCGACTAATTTGGAAGAAGTTGGCATGCCTGCAGACATGTTAGAAATCTTTCGTCGCCTTATACACATGCCCCACGGGCTAATTCTGGTTACCGGACCCACAGGAAGTGGTAAGACAACAACTTTATATGGTGCACTGCAAGAGTTGAACGAAGTTGGCAAAAAAATAATTACCGTAGAAGACCCAGTGGAATATAGGTTACACCGAATAAACCAGGTACAAATAAATCCAAAAATCGACCTTAGCTTCGCCCGGGTGCTACGTTCTGCTCTGCGTCAGGATCCAGATATTTTGCTTGTAGGTGAGATTCGAGATACAGAAACGGCAGAAATAGCATTACGCGCTGCAATGACTGGTCACATGGTTCTCTCCACTCTTCATACCAACGATGCTGTTTCCTCTGCGATGAGATTAGTAGATATGGGAGCAGAGGGTTTTCTCGCTGCCACAGCATTGCGAGCAGTAGTAGCACAACGTCTGGTAAGACGTCTTTGCGATAATTGCTATGTTGATCATGAACTCGAAGCTAAAGATGCTGCCTGGATTTCAAACTTAATTGGTGAAGAAGCAACTAAGAATATGCAGCTTAAAAAAGCAGTTGGCTGTCATCGCTGCAATAACACCGGCTATCGCGGGCGTATTGGTGTGTTTGAGATACTAGTATTGAATGAAGCGCTCGCAGATGCACTGCGTAGATCGAGTTCTTCAGATTTTGTAAAGATCGCCAAAAAAACACCTGGCTATCAACCTTTGGTTGTAAGCGCACTTAAGGATGCTGCGGTAGGCATTACTAGTTTGGAAGAAGTGCTTCGGGTTGCTGAGCAAATTGATGAATCAGAAGATTTCATTCAGGTTGCGTGACAATTAACTAGAAATTATTCCTATGCCTCATTACAAATACAGCGGAAGAGATGGAACCGGAGCCCTGGTCTCAGGGAGTATTGACGCGGGCACTGCCGACGACGCGGCTGCCCAACTATTCAGTACCAGCGTGACACCAATAGAAATCAAACAGGTTGAAAAGAAAAAACAACAAGATAAGAAATCCGCTGCTAAAAAATCCAGACTCGGTCCAGATGCGACAACGATTGATCATATCAATGCCTTTCTTGCCAAGAAAACTGTCGAGATCGATGAACTCATCATGTTCTCGCGGCAGATGTATAGCCTTACCAAGGCGGGCTTACCATTAGATCGAGCGATCAAAGGACTGCAAGCGTCGCTAACAAATCCAATGTTCCAGGATGTTTTAGAAGACGTCGTTAATGGATTAGAAAATGGTATGAGCCTGGCTGCGGCATTGGGGCAGCATCCGAAAGTATTCTCTCAACTTTTTCTTAGTTTAGTACACGTAGGTGAGAATACAGGTCGATTGGAACTCGCATTTCAAGAAATTTCAAAATACCTGGTACTGGAAAAAAATACACGAAAGCAAGTAAAAAGCGCCACACGCTATCCGATTTTTGTGTTGGTTGCGATGGCAGTTGCCTTGGCCATAATTACGGTTTTTGTTATTCCAGTATTTTCAGCAACGTTTGATCGACTCGGAGCTGAACTTCCCTGGCAAACCGTTGCACTTATTAACACCTCAGATTTCGTCATAAACTATTGGCCTTTACTGTTAGGAGCGATATCAGGTTCTATAGCAGGATTTTTTGCCTGGGTGGGAACTGAGAAAGGCCGATTAACCTGGGACAAGAAAAAATTAGGTTTTCCTTTAGCCGGTGATGTATTTGAACGCGTTGCACTCGCAAGGTTTGCCCGCACTTTCTCTATGGTCATGGGCGCTGGTCTCCCAATAGTGCAAGGACTCACAGTAGTAGCAGGTGCGGTTGGAAACGCCTTTATCAGTCTGAATGTACACGGTATGCGAGAAAGTGTAGAACGGGGCGAGACACTTCATCGAACAGCGATAAACAGTGAAATGTTTTCTCCATTGGTACTGCAAATGATCGCAGTGGGTGAGGAAACGGGAACGGTTGATGAGCTCTTGGCAGAAGTCGCAGACTTCTATGATGCGGAAGTTGAGTATGATATTAAGCGCTTAAGCGACGCCATCGAACCAATTCTAATTTCTTTTATTGCAGGACTGGTTCTGATACTTGCCCTGGGTGTATTCCTTCCAATTTGGGATCTCAATACCGCAGTGCAATAGAAGAATCTGGTACGTTAACAGGAAAAGAAAAGATCACCAGATGCAGAATATGCAAAGACAAAAGGAAGAAATTGAATTCAGCTTCTCAAAAAAGAAAATCGAAAATGCTGCGAATATCAAACATTCACAAAGCAGCAGGATTTTCGTTATTTGAATTAGTTGTATTTATCATTTCCGTTGCGATCATCTACGCTTACGCGGCGAATCGATTTGCAGATTTTCCCGGGCAGGCTGAGAGAGCAAATTTCTTAGCCATTTCTACCCAAATTCAAACTGCCATTAATTTGGAAATGATGTTGGGCGTCGGTTTGAATCGCATTAGCTCTCCCGATCTAATGGAAGGGACAAATCCAATGGAATACATGCTGAATCCTCCAGCAAACTATATCGGTGCATTCGATGTAGTGAATACCGATCGAGTAGAGCGTCGAGTATGGTATTTCGATAGGCGAACAGGAGAATTAGTGTATCTGGTTAATGACTCGCAAGGAGTCTATTTGATAGTGAATGGCATCGAAACTCCAACAAACGAAATTAGATTTAAAATTGTTGCCGAGTATGGGGATGTGGATACTGCCAGCGGCCTACCTGTTGGAGTCATTGAAAACGAAAGTACCACTGTTCCTGAGGGAAATCGTGAACGCCGTTTTAATGGCGTAATTATGCGACCCGTCTACCCTTATATTTGGGGGGAAATAGAAGATGCAGAGTTTATGCTACAAACCTTGGCCGATACCTCAGGGTAAGCAAGGTTGAGCGGGCGAAAACTGTGGCCTCCATAACGTTTGCCAAAAATGCGACTCTGTATAATTCGGGGCACAAAACGGGAAAAAAAGAGAGTGTTTGGCTATACATATAGGTGAAATTCCCGAAAAATACTAAAAATTTCGCGAAATCCAGAATTGACTTACGATTATGTCGTTAAGTTATTAAAAAATAGGCCGTTATTAGGAAGATTGAGCGGAAATTGGATTATTGTTGGTAGTAGCCGGCTAAGTTACTTCTGACACTTTGATTTACTAAATAGATTTAATTACAGAGTTTTAAGGACATTACAGGGTGAATACTATGAACGCTTTAAATATTAAGAGTCAGCGAATTAAAAGCCAGGGTGGTTTTACCATTATTGAGCTGGTAGTCGTGATTCTGCTTTTAGGAATTTTGACTGCAACAGCACTTCCGCGCTTTATGGATGTAACCGATGAAGCTCATGATGCAGTTTATGACGCAGTTCTTGGCGGACTGAATATCGGCAATGCTTTGTTTCATGCTCAGTTTATTGCTGAGGGTGAAGACGTAACTGCTGCGATAACCGAATTTGGTTTACAGTTTCCTTCCGATGAAGGATATGCAGTAGGTGCTGGCGTTGGTGCTGACGATAACGAACTCGATGACAACGCAGAATGTTTGGAAGTTTTCCAATTGTTATTGCAGGCAGGTGGTCAGTCAGAAGCGAATGAAGACAATGCCGTAGGTACAACAGCGACCTCGATTACCGGTCCCAATGTTACTGTAGCTGCAGGTTTAGGAGCAGATTGGCTAGCTCAGTTTGTTGCAGCTGATACCTGTCAATATGCTTATATTGGACAGTTCTCTAGTGTTGCTGATGATAATATTCCTCTTATTAACTACGACATAACTACTGGTGCATTTACAGTAGGTACTGATTTGTAATAATTGGGTTTCTATTCCCAAGACATAAAGGCCGGAGTATCTATATGCTTCGGCCTTTTTTAGTTTTAAATCTTATTGTTCGTTTGTATTATTTTTTTTGGTCCGTTCTTGTAATCAACCATAAGACAGAACGATGCTACTAAAATCCCAGACATCGAAAGGATTCACAGTTGTTGAGATTGTTCTCGTCATCGTATTGCTAGCGATTGTAAGTGCTGTAGCAATTTCACGCTTCGTTAGTGGAAACGCGTTTAATCCCACTATTGTTCGCGATCAAATAATTTCACTCGCACGAACTGCTCAACAAAGCTCCTTGGGACGAACCGATGTTTCGCTCACTATTACACCCAATGGCGCAGGGGACACTGTAACCATAGAAACGAGCGATACCGATGGAACTATTCAATCCTTCGATGTATCAATTGATGATGTCACCTTAAGCGGTGACATTAACGACACCGACAGTTGTGCGACCACTTCCGGAGCAGATTCGATCACCAATGCTGCGCCGATGACCATTGATTTCGAAGAATTGGGTGATTTGGGAACCAGCGGTGTAACTGGCAGTACCGGTGCTGTTACCTCTGCCGTCAGGGTTTGTATAAATGACAGTGCTCTCGCTTCAGTTTGCGTTTCCCCCTCTGGATTTGCCTATGCGGGCGACTGTGATGTTTAAACAGCAACAAGGCCTGTCATTAGTTGAATTAGTCATCACCATCGTGATTGTGGCTATCGGTTTAGTCAGTATTAGCGCAATGCTCAACAGCGGACTGTCAAGAAATGCTGATTCGCTGATTCAGGTTCGCACTGTAGCCTTAGCGCAAGCCTATTTAGATGAAATATTAGGTAAACGCTTTGACGAAAAAACCAGAGCCCGCGGGGTGCCACCCTGTAGAGCTTCGGCTCCTTTTGCGCGACAGTGCACTGTCGAGGCTTCATTCGGTCCTGATGGTGCTGAAACGAGAGCCAGATACGATGATGTAGATGACTATCATGGACTCGATCAAGGTGATGGCCAGGTTGATCCACTACAAGATGCGCAAGGCAACACTCGAACAGGATACGATAATTTTCGGATCGAAGTAGATGTCCGCTACATCAATGTTGGTGCCAGTGAAGAGGAAGAAAATCTTGGTGTGAACAACGAACTCGATGACCAATACGATGCCAAGTTAATAACCGTAACGGTTACCCATCGTACCGCGAGTACCGGTATAGATTTTGCTGCCTACAAATCGAATTTTTGAGCAATAGAATTTCTCAATAAAGAAAACAGATGAAAAAAATAGCTCCATTAACAAAGTCTACAGGGTTTTCCATTATCGAAATGATAGTGGCTATTGTAGTGAGCTCTATTATTGCGATTGGCATTGTCGATTTTATTGGCAGATCGGCAGAAGGAGTCAGCTCCACTGCAAACCGTAACCAGCTGGCAACCACGGGTAGAACCGCAGTCGATCGTCTGGCAATGGAAATTCACAATGCATTACCGAAAAGTTTTCGAGCAACCACAGCTACTGCCGGGGGCGATCAGTGCCTCGAGTTTATACCCACCCATGCCGCGACTAATTACGTCAACCCCAGTTTTAGATCGGGGGGCAGCAGTTCATTCGATATCGTCGATATTTATTTCGCAGGTTTGGTAGTTCATCCAACAACCACACCGCCTAAATACGCAGTGATCTATCCCAACAGACTCAGTCGACTCTATGATGGAGACAACGGCGCATCCACAGGGTGGCCAAACTTTCCAACCAACCGCAGGCCAATACAGGAAATCAGTTCTATTGCCGATAACGCCTCAGTAACTGGTCAAAGTACCGTAACTCTGGTCACAAGCCATCGATTTAGAAGAAGATCCCCCACGCGACGTTTCTTCGTGGTGGAAGATCCAATCAGCTATTGTGTTGTAGGTGACAAACTCTATCGCTACACAAACTATGGTTTTTTTGCCACTCAGGTGACCCAGGAAGAAGAAAGTGGAGTCTGCGAAAAAGCATCGGACGAGACCTGTTTACCGAATTTCGCAGCAGCGCCAGATAAAATGTTGATTACTGACAATATCGACAACACAGGTCTAACTGCTTTTACAATTGGCACGCAGACCTTAACCAGAAATTCACTGGTGGCAATAGAACTAAATTTCACGTCCGATGGTGACACCGTGACTTTAAATCATGAAGTGTTGACTAGAAGCGTTCCCTAGAAGCGTTCCCTAGAAGCGTTCCCTAGAAACGTTCTCTAGACACGTTTCCTAGAAGCGTTTCTTAGGAAGGATTAGAATTAAAATGAAATCTCTATCGAAACAATCTGGACTGGGACTGCCTGCGGCAATATTTATTATTACCTTATTGGCATTTATCGCCGTCGCAGTTAACTATCTGGTTAACCAGAGTGCTCAGGTGTATGAGGAAGAGTTAGATCTCACGCGAGCATTTTATGCGGCTGAATCCGGTGCTGGCTTCGCTATGAATGGTATATATCCACCGGAAGAATATTCTGCATATGCAGGTACTACTTGCACTGGTACGCCTGGATCTCCAGTAACTTACAACTTTTCAGTTGATGGAGTAAACAACTGCACTGCAGACGTATTTTGTACGCCACTCACAATTGGTACAAGAAACTACGCGACAATTGAGAGTACTGGTTCCTGCGGAGATGTAGAAAGAACCGTTCAGGTAAGAACTTCCTACTAGCTTTTAAGTAGATCCCCAGATAGTAAAATATAAAATAATAGAAACGATTGCGAGCGTAAGAACAGCTGTGGCGCCATAAGTGACTACTGAACTTATACCCACTGTCGATCTGTATGCATCAACATCCAAATTCTTATCATTTTCACGATGGCTTATATCGCGCTGCAACTTAATACGATAATTATCTTCTTTTTCTAACAAGCGCCATCCGGCTTTTGATTCTTGTTGTAGAACTTCATGCATTTTTGCTGTCTCTGCAAACAAGGGTGTTTGCGATTGGATGACTTTGTATTCGAGTTCCATCGAGTGCTCCGCAGTGGATTTCTAAGAGTGCCTGACTAGCTAAAAAAGTAGTCGGCAAAGCATTAGTTTCTATGAGTATTCTCGGGTGAAAACCGGCTTTTTGCAACGCCTGGAGAGATCCTATTGGCCCTATTTTGACCCTGGTTTTTACTCGCTAAATTCAGCTCTTCAAAGTACTTTTTAGTCCTAATTTGAGGGCTTAAATGGCCTTTTCGGCCTCACTCGGTCAATTCTGGGTAAAGATGGTCGATATTTTGCTAAGTACTTCAAATTATTGAATTTTATGCTTAGACAGGCAAATGTCGGCGTGATTTGATGTTGGCTTCGAAAAAGGGAATTAGTAGCGCTACAAATTAATGAGCCCCTCCGTATTCAATGGGTATTTTTCCGCGCGCCGATTAAAACGTCTGGCGGGATGCCTTCTCGCCGTTATTTTTCTCTCTTTTATTGCTATCCCTGATGCCGAAGCTACTTGTCCGGGTACTTTCCCTACTGGCGATCCAGTGGAACTGGTTGAGTGCTCCGAAGCTGCTTCCGGCGATAGTAATGTTAATAACATTACAGTCAATGTTCCAAACTTCGCATCGGTTGCAGCAAACGACTATTTGATTACAGTTGTATCGGTTGCCAATAACGAGACATTTAATACAGTAGCGGGATGGAGTCTCTTAGCCGTTCAAAACAATGGCACCAATGTTGATGTTGCCATCTACACCAGAGTGTCGGACGGTGCTGAACCCGTAAGCTATAACTTCACTTGGGGTTCTAATGAAGAAGTTTATGCATTCATGATGCATTTCACAGGTACCAGCGGTGTTGAAAGTTTTTCACAACAAAATACTAATAGTCTTACTCCTACTTCCCCAGCAGTAACCACCACAATAGCTGATACAGTGGTCCTTCGGGTAGCGGGCTTTGATGATGATGACATTACTATTGATCTTAGTCCCGTAATCGCTGGCCATACAGATATTACTCAAGATGAAAGCAGTTCGACTGGAGGTAACAGTTCAGCTGCTGGTGCCTATGTATCGCAGGCAGGTGTGGGATCTTCAGGCACAGATAATTTTACGCTAACAGTCGCAGAGCAAGCCGTTGCTTTCACGATGGCATTACCACCTGGAATACCTCCGTTTAGTTGCTCAGGGTTGGATGGATCAATTACTGGCAGCCAGTTAGTTGTGCTTAAAGAGTGCACGCGCTTTCAAGGATCAACGAATGCAACTCCTATAAATTTACCCGCACCTACAACCGGTGTGGAAGGCGACTTCATGGTTGCAGTGATTAATACAGACGCCAATGAATTGCCCTTTAATACAGTTCCTGCGGGTTGGAATGTTATTGTGCAAAGCGAGGGGGGAGGTGCTACCCAGGCAATATACGGCAAGTTGTATACGAGCTCTGAGCCAGCTACTTACGATTGGGTATTGAATAGTGCAGAGCAAAGATATGCCTACCTTTTACTCTTCGATGGAGCTTCAGGCGTCACAATTCCCGGTAGTCCGACAGTAAATACCGGCACCAGTGCTTCACCGCTATCACCTGCCGTTACCACCGCAGTTGAAGGCACTCTAATTTTACGGTTTGCAACCAGTGATGATGATGTTCCCGTTAATCCTTTTACGATTATTAGCGGCTATAACAATATTACCAGTGATTCTAGCTCACAAGCAGCGGCTGCGGTTTCAGGTCAGGCTGTTTATCTCAGCGAACCCACTATTACTACCGTTGCTGCTGAGACTTTTACAATCAATGTTGCCGATGAGTTCTGGAGATCTACTGCGATAGGCGTGGAACCGATTGAATTTCTATTTGCGCACGATGGTTCACTAAGCCTGTGTGCGATTGAAGAAGTAACAATTTCAGCGGTTGATAGTTCAGGCACAGTGCTCACTGGATTTACTGGGACAGTTAACCTGTCAACGAGTGACATTGTAGGATCGCCTGCAGGCAATGGAGATTGGGCAGTTGGTACAACAGGAGATCCTGCTCAAGGAACATTGGATAACGGAGCCTCGGACGACGGAATCGCAACTTACACTTTTGTCGCGGCGGACAATGGTTCTGTCACGATAGAATTCACTACAGATACTGTCGGAACAATGAGTTTCGATCTGCAGTACAGTCCAGATGCAAGAGTATTTACTGAGACCCAGTCTGTTGCAAACGACCCACAGCTGGTAATCGACAATAATTGCGAGTTTAGAATCCAGCATGATGAAGCGGCTGGCACCTGCGGCATGGAGCCGATTACGATTACCTTGGTCGATAGCGCGGGCAACCAGGCTGAAAACTATACTGGCACTATCGATGTCACTTTAGACCTGGGCGCAGGTGGCAACTTTAGTGTCAACACTGGAAGCGGGACGCTCGTTCCTGATCCAGACAATGATGACAACGGTGATGTTGATTATTCGTTTGTGCTCGGTGATGTGGGACAAGTTGTTCTAGCATATACAAATACAACAGCACAAACCGTAAATTTCGATGTTGAAGACGCAGCAAATGGCTATGTAACAGATACTGATGATCCGGCAAATTACGATGCCAATTTAGTCATCGATGACTGTGAGATTCGGTTAATTCACGATGGCACGTCAGATGTATGTTCTTTACATCCAATTACAATTCGAGTTACAGATTCTGCCGGAAATCCAATATTGGATTATTCCGGCACTATTACCGTAACAAATAGCGCTTTTGCAGGTACCTGGACGGTTAATACTGCGACCAACGTATTAACTGACAATGGCGGCGGATCCGTCGATTACACCTTTGATGATTTGGACGATGGGGAAATCATATTAGATTTCCAATTAATGCAAACCAATGCTGCTGTAGATTTTGATGTAACTTCAACAACTCCCGGTATCGCATCCCCGGCACCGCCGTTCGATGACCCTCTTGCCGTTACGACCTGTACTGCACAGATCAGTGTCGCTGCGACAATGAATGTTTGCAGCCAGAGTGAAACAGTTACTCTCACAATTTTAGACAGTGGAGGTGGTGCAGCAAATGGCGCTATTGGAACACTGGTCTTAACAACCGATACCGGTAACGGCGATTACATATCAACAACGGGTGCAGGAACATTAGACAACGGTGCTGCAGATGACGGTATTGCTACTTATTTATTTGATGCATCCGACGGTAACAGTGTCGATTTTGAATTTAGTACCAGTACAGTCGAAACACTCAATTTTGATGCATCTTCTACTTACATAACCTTCGATGCACCCGGCTCCAGTGATAACCTGGATGTCTTGGGCTGTGAATTCCAAATCTCCCACAGCGGCACTAGCGATGTTTGCTCCATTGAAGCGATTACCATTGAAGTACGCAATTCATCTGATGTCCTCGTTACCGATTATGTTGGCACGGTTAACTTAAGCACCTCCACTGGTAACGGCACCTGGACTCTAAACACAGGCGGTGGAGCAGTAGTTGATCCAGTCGCTGAAGATGGCAGTGCAACCTATAATTTTGTTGGTGGTGATGGTGGCGTTGTTGTATTGGACTTTGCTGATGCTACTAATGAAACCGTTAACATTAACGTTTCTGATGGCACCACTACAGACTCCAATCCTGGAGAGGATCCCAATCTAGCTGTCGATCTTTGTACTTTCCAAATTACCATGGCAGACGAAACCATGTCAGCCTGTACCTCTGAAGCAATAACCATAGAAATTTTTGACAGTTCGGGTGTCTCAAATCCTGCCAACTACACCGGTACGGTGACTATTACCACCGATACACTGAATGGCAACTGGGCGTTACAAGCAGGCTCTGGCACTCTAACCGATTCGGTTCCTGACGATGGATTTGCAACTTACGAATTTGTGGCTGGGGAGACTAGTATCACCCTTACTTTTACCAATGCTACTGTAGAGGATGTGAATGTTGATCTAGTCGATGGCGTTATCATCGAAGATTCAGGTTTCGATCCAACTCTAGAAATCACCGGTTGTATACCGGCTTTAGTTAATTCAATTTGTTTTCCTGGCACCGGTCCTGGCACTGGCAATCTAACGATTTCTGGCTCAGATCCAGGTCGTATGGTGGTTATGATCATCTGGCATATCGATGGAACTCCACAAGATGTGACAAATGCCACCTTCGATGGCGTTAATATGACGCAGATCGAAGAAATTACTGGAGGAAATACCAGTATCGAAATGTGGGGAATTCTGGATGTGAATTTGCCAGGTGCTGGTGGCCCATATGCTGGCGCATATACTTTTGATGCAGCACCAGCGAACAACCCTTCCATGTGCATGGTGGAATTGGCAGATGTAGAACAGTTTTTCCCAGGTCCTGATCTCGGTACTCCCTCACAAGGTCAAGTCAATAGCAATACCTTTGCTGCCGATGGTGCACCCTTAGAATTAACCACCAGCATCACCACTACCGCAAACAATGCCTTTGTGCTTACTGCCGGACTTAGTGACAACGACAATGGGGGTGGTAACTCCTGGTTTAGTGACGTTGATCCAGATCCATCCATGACCATGTTGTTTACAGGCAACAACGACCAGAATCCGATTTCCGGTACCGGTGCCGGATCCACAGGTAGTAAGTCAGTTGCCGGATTGATTTCCGTGACCGATGAAGACCCTCAGGATGCAGCAACCGAAGGTGCTCACATCGTTGCCAGTTTCAATCCGCGAGTGGCAGGTGATCCAGAGGCGGATGATTTTGAACCTGTACTGTTGTTCGAAACTCTCTCCGGCAACATCAGCTACCGTGCAATTGGTAATACTTTAAGATCCCATTCGAATTCAGGTACAGATGATGTTGCGCCTTTTACAGCAGGGGGTAGTTGTAGCATTGTCCCCGTGGGAACTGGAAGTTCGGCGACTCTCACCATGCCGGCAGGATCAACTGTGGAGCGAGCCTATGTCTATTGGGCCGCGTCTGGAGACGATGCACTAGGCCATACCGACGCTGATGTGAATTTCGGTCCAACTGGAAGTGAGATCGCAATTACGGCAGATGAAACCTTTCTTATTAACAACGTCGCTGGCGGCCGAGATTTCTTTGCCGGTTATAAAAATGTTACTTCACAAGTCTCGGCTAACGGCTCTTACACTTTATTCAACCTAACGGTTCAGAACGGTGCTCCTTGGAACACTAACAATACTTGTGCCGGTGGTTGGTCATTAATAGTTGTTTATAGCAATCCTGACGAGCGCTTTCGTGTCACGAATCTTTTTCATGGCTTTCAACCCTTTCAGAATTCTGCATTTACTTTGGTGCTTAGAAACTTTCGTATGCAGACAACGGACGATGATCCCTTAGGCTTTCTTCCCAATGGTCAGATTACTCACGTAACTATCGAAGGGGATGAAACACTGGCTACCGGAGATGAATCCCTGGGCATACAAGATGGCCCCGGACTCGAAACATTTACCACACTTAGCAACAGTTTCAATCCATTGACAGCGGATTTCAATTCCACCGCCTCACTACCAATTTTTGCTTTGGACGGAGGCACAGGATTCTACGAGTTTCAATCTACCGCTGGCGTAAACGGCGACGGCTATGAAGTCTTCTTTGCACCCGGCACTCCCAGTATTCCAGAGGAGCTAGGCAATACCTGGGGTTTCGATGTTGATACTCACTATATTTCGGGACATACGGCTGGCACTGTACTTTATCCATTCGCGCAAGCTGATGCAGAGGCTGAAGAGATAACAATCCGCTATTCTTTAGGCCAAGACCTGGTTATGCTGATTTCCGAAGTGATTAGTATCACTAATTTCGATCTGGCAGATTTAGAGGTGACTAAAGCGACAGGTGGCACTTTTAAAGTCAATGATACGAGCTCATACACTTTCACTGTTACTAATAATGGAAATGGCGGAATAAGCGGCGGCGAAGCTACCGGTCAAGTTGTAGTTGCTGATGTTTTCCCATCTGGAATAACTCTAAGCAGTATGTCTGGTACTGATTGGTCTTGTACCACTAGTGCCAATGCTTTCTATTGTGTGTTCGACATTGCCGTTGATTGCGACATCATTGACGGATGTGCAATACCGGGGGAATTGAGTACCGGTGAAAGCCTGCCGCTGTTAACTGCCAACGTTAATATCGGTGACACGACCTTTTTCCCGTTGCTTAGCAATAACGTGAAGAATGTGGGTCGAATGCAACACAATGGTGGAAGCTGTCCTGCTGCCGTTGCGGGAGTTATTGCTGATCCCGACGATTGTGACCGGTCACCTCAGTTTGACAATGTCAATGATTTACAGGGCGGCGCGATTGATATCAATGACCTGGATGACAAGACTTCTGAAAACAACAACGTAGATAGCATAATTCACGAAGTTAGAGGCGTAGAAACCGACTTAGGCATTACGAAAGTTGTAGACGGCATATTAGAAGTTGGTCAACCGGCGTCTTACACTATTACAGTGACTAACTTCGGTCCCGACGATACCACCGGTGGAGCCGGTGGCACGATCACCGTGACTGATTCTGAACCTGCAGGAATTACCTTTGATAGTGTATCCGGCACCGGTTGGACCTGCCCCGGAGCAGCGTTCCCTTGTACTTATGGTGCTGCATTACCTTCGGGAAATAGCGCAATACTCACACTCAATGTGACGGTGACGGGATCGGCTGGAGAAAACGTTACTAATACTGCAGCGGTTTCATCAGGAACCTTTAACTTCGATTCTAATAGTAGCAATGATGCAGACACAGATATCACGGCAATCGTTGCACCGCCGGTTGCATTTAACGAACGCTTTTTAATTTCAGTTTCTGTGCCAGGCGATTCGACTGATATTGGTGGTCTGGTTGGTTTCCAAAATCATGACTATATAGATTACGACCCATTAACTGATACCGGTTTGATGTTTTATGACAATAGCGGCGAAGGCTATAGCGTTGCCGATGCGGTGCATTTGTTTAAGAACGGTCACATCGCCGTCTCCGCTGCAGGTTCGAGTACAATCGGCTCCAATGTTCTGGCATTCGAACCAGAAGATATTGTGGTATGGGATCCAATTCTTGAAACGGCAACAATGTTGTTTGATGGCTCTGCTATCTTTGATGGCCCGATTGGTACTGATGAAAATATTGATGCGGTTTATGTTAAAGAAAACGGACGTATAATCTTTTCTACTGAGGGACCAGCAAGTATTACTTGGACTGGGCCTACCACGCTCAATTTCAATGAGGGCGACATAGTCGAATACAATCCTGGTGACGGTACCGCCACCATTCTTGTTGATTCTTCTGACCCAGATATTTTTAACGGTGAAGTTCAAGTCGACAGTATTTATATTCGTGTCGATGATACCGATCCTGACGCCAACAAAGACGTATTCATACTCTCTATTAATGAAGTTTCCGACACAATTGGTGCTTGCGGGGGTTGCGATCCGGTAGGTGGCACCGTGCTCACCCGTGACGATATAGTAGAGCTTGATATCACCGGAGCAAATCCGATCACGCAAAATTTGTTTGTGGGTGATATCCCGCTAGGAGTTTTTGAACCTACAGATCCACTACGTGAATTAGATGCATTGCATGTTGTGGAAGACGCTTACCTGGGTCATTTCGCCATCACTCAGTCACAAGCTGGCAGCACTTGTGAAGCCGGACAGATTACCATCACCAAACACCGCGGATTGAGCCATGATCCCGAAACCAGTTATGAAGGCTCGATACTGATCACCACGGATATCACTGAGGGAGATTGGTCAATTTCGGTCGGTAGCGGCACTCTGGTTAACGGGGCGCCGGATGATGGCGCCGCACTGTACACGTTTGTGCCAGCAGACAACGGTGAAGTTACGCTCTACCTTGCTGAAGATACGGTTAGCACCATAAACGTCGATGTCACCAACGAATTTACCTCTGAGCTCGGCACTGAAGATCCAAACTTCGTGTTTAGCGATGTCATTACCAGTGTGACTTACCGTGATGAATGGGGTTCGGTGGCTTATACCAATAATGACGGCTCGACATTCTGGGATAGTGACTGGATCGAATTCGATGGGCTTGGCGGTGGTGCTAATTCAGGAAACATTAGCGCACCGAGTGGGCAGCTTGAAATGACATCCACTGGTGGTGATCCAACGCCGTCGGTCTCGCGAACCTTTGATTTGAGTCTCTATTCAGTTACCGAAACAGTTTTCTTGAATTACGATTACAGCCACGAGTTTCTCAATGCGGGCAGTGATGTGTTGGTGATCGAGGCGAAGGAAAATGCAGGCGCTGGGTATACCACTGTACGTACATTCTCGGGTATTGGGGGTACTGATCTAACACCTAACTCCGAGAGTCTCGACTTAAGCGCTCTTCTTCCAGGTAGTCCTCCGGCATGGGGTGCTGGGGCGGAAGTTCGATTCTCGATAACAGGCGGCTATACCGGTACCAGCCGCATGTTTTTTGACAATATTGAAATAGCTACCGGTACAACGGACTGCGGTATCGGGGCGGTTGATCATTATCGCATCGCAATTGATGATCCGAATAACAGCGGAGATTCTTTAACCATCTATCCCGGAATTGCTTGCGTAGGATCGGTAATTTACATAACCGGCCATGATGCGAGTCACTTTCCTTCAGCATCGGGAGAAGCAATTTCCTTAAGCACAAGCACAGGCAAAGGCGACTGGACGCTGCTGTCCGGCGGCGGTGCTTTTAGCAACGGTACACTTGGTGATGGAATCGCGACCTATACTTTTCCACCGGCAGAACAGGCCGTTACTTTGTACTTTAACTACACAAATCCAAGCACCGATCCTGAAACTGTAAATATTAATATTGGTGCGGCCTTTGGTGTCGACGTAAATGAAGATCCAACACTTGAGGTAAATGACGCGGGCTTACTGTTCTTCAATGAATCCGATAACGGGCCTACGTCTACTGACCCAATTCCAACTCAGATCGCCGGTAAGCCGTCAAACATTGCGCCTGATATTAAGCTCATCACTATAGAAGGTGTGCAAACCAGTGATAACAATCCTCTGGCCTGCACACCCTTATTTGATGCCGGCAATACTTTGGATATTGGTTTCGCGGCGGAATGTCTCGATCCAGCTACTTGCTCAACGGCACCTGATAGTGACTTTACAATTAACGGTAATGTCATGACGCCTGCACCGAACAATAGTGGTCCGGGCACTACTGCTTCTTACACTGATCTTAGTATCTTAATGGTGGATCAAGGAGGAGGGCGAGTCGGCGGCGAGTTAGTTTTTAACTATGTTGATGTAGGTGAAATGGAAATGCATGCTCAATATGAAATTCCATTAGCCAATGATATTTCTGGAACGCCAAGTACTGACTTCATGCAAGGCAGTAGTTTGCCGTTTGTGGTCCGACCGTTTGGATTCGACATCGATTTCTCAGGGGACAGAGAGGCAAATGGGCATGTCGATCTAGCGACATCTTATGCCGGTGATGCCACTGATGCTAATAACTTTCATGCAACAGCAGGGGTCGGTTTCGATACGACAGTAAGCGCAATCGTTTGGGAAGCAGCGGATGATAGTGACTTTGATGGTATTCCGGATCAAGGCGCTAATCTTTATGACAATGCAGTGACGATGAACTATGGCAATGAATCTACTGCCGGCACCTATGAAGTTCTTATTACTCATGCCTTAGTAGAACCAATTGGTGGTGAAGACGGTGTGTTAACTGATACTCGCTTCCCAACTTTTTCTAGCGGCGCACAAACTCACACGATGACCTATGATGAGGTGGGTGTTATAAACCTCGATGCGCAATTAGTGCTTAATGGCACCTCAACTGCTGCTAATTATTTAGGTACCACTTTCGGATTGCAGGGCAATGTAGAAAACCTGGGCAGATTCGTACCAGCTGATTTTCAGATGAGTGCAGGAGTTATTAATTCTCGACCGTTAGCAACCGCCGAGCCATTTAGCATTGGAGCTTCCACCTTTACTTACATGGGTGAGGAATTTGAAATCATGGCCACAGTCACTGCTCGAAATGCAGCGGGGGCAACAACTCGGAATTATATATTTGACGCATTGCCCGGAAGGGATTTTGCGAAACTAACTGGAACTGATTTTGATATATCCAGTTTTTTTGCTGCCGATGAAATTGGTTCGCCGACTGATTATTCGACGCGTTTAGCAGATCCGACAACTGGTCCTACTCGTTCTGTTTCCTGGGCATCATTAGCTGATGCGGTCATGGATCGAGGTATTGCAACATTAAGTGGAAATTTAGTCTTTGAGCGCCAGGCTAGCGGTTTGGAAGACGGACCATTCGATACATCACTATTACCGCTACCAGGTGCAGGTGCTAGAGATTCTCTATCGATAGCAGTGAACGCTTCAGACAGTGATTCTGTTGGCTTTGTATTGGATTTAGATATTGATGGTGGCGGCAACGATGCTGCCAAGATATCTGAAGAAGAATTTCGCTATGGTCGATTACTGGTCGACAATGCCTTTGGTTCTGAATCTGAAGAACTCGCCATAGGATTTTCTATCGAATATTGGGATGGCACAGAATTCGTTCTTAACACCGATGATAGCAGTACAACATTATTCTATGACGCCACCGGAGCCGATTCCTTCGATAGATCTTTGCGATTCTTGGAAGACCCTCCTTTTCCAGGTGCTTACGACGGTACCTTAGTACCAGATAATGACAATGGCATGGTAGAAGTTGGAGAAACTTTTATAGAGTTAGAGGCGATTAATGACCCTTCAGATGTGACTATCAGTTTCTTTGAAGGTCGCACTTTACAGATTTCCGGCGTCGATATAGATACAGACGGAGTAGAAGACGATCGACCATTCTTTGCCTCAGCTCCAGACCCAGACAATACGGATGATATCAACGGCAGTGCTGTGATCGAATTCGATCTTAGTGACGCTCAGTTACCATTCTCCCTGGATTTTCTATCCTACGATTGGCGCGGTGTGGGTGATCTGGAAGATGAGAATGAGGATGGCGACTATACAGATAATCCGAGAGCGAGAATTAATTTCGGATCATATCCAGGACACGATCGGGTTATTAACTGGCAAGAGATTTACATCGGACCCAACTAGGTCAGTGGTGGAATAAATCTAGCTCTCTTATTCTCCTTCAGGATTAGCTGCGGAAGAATGAGACGTTCCTAATTCTTTAATCTTTCGCGTCAGAGTATTACGCCCCCATCCAAGAAGATTGGCAGCATCCCGTCTTCTTCCAGCAGTGTGCTTAAGCGCAATATCAATCAGCGTTCGCTCGAACAACGGCGTGGCTTCATCAAGAATGCCGGTATTGCCCAGACTCAATTGCTGATCCGCCCAGGATTGCAGTGCCTGGGTCCAACTTCCAGTATTGCCTATTGCAACTTCCTGCTCCGAAAACTCGGGAGGTAAATCGTTCAGGTGAACTTCTCGACTGGAAGCCATCACCGTGATCCAGCGACAAAAGTTTTCCAGTTGGCGGACATTGCCAGGCCAGCTCAAGCCTACTAAATATTTTTCTGTCTCGGGTCGTAATACTTTTGGCTCCACTTCCAGTTCTTCTGCGGCCACTTTTAAGAAATGGCTGGCTAGCTTTGGAATGTCTTCACGGCGATCACACAAACTTGGAATGTGAATGCGAATGACGTTTAAGCGATGAAACAGGTCCTCCCGAAACAAGTGCTCTTCCACTAACTTTTCCAGATTCTGGTGAGTAGCTGCAATAATACGTACGTCTACTTTGATAGAAGTGTGTCCTCCTACCCGGTAGAATTCTCCATCCGAGAGGACTCGCAACAAACGAGTCTGTGTGTCTGCCGGCATATCCCCAATTTCGTCGAGGAACAAAGTGCCCCCGTTAGCTTGTTCAAATCGCCCTGTGCGTTGTTGAGTAGCACCCGTGAACGCACCTTTTTCATGTCCAAATAATTCTGATTCGATGAGTTCTTTTGGAATGGCGGCTACATTCAGTGGTATGAATGGCTTGTCTTTCCTCGGACTGTGTTCATGCAGCGCCTGGGCAACCAGTTCTTTACCGGTTCCGGATTCGCCGTTGATTAATACTGAGATATTTGAATTTGATAAGCGGCCGATTGCACGAAACACTTCCTGCATTGCCGGCGCTTCCCCAATAATTTCTTGCGTAGGCTCAATAGCAGTTTCACTCTCTTCCCCAATTTTCTCTTTCGCGTGATCCAGCGCCCGCTGTGTCATGGCAATGGCATCATCGATATCAAAAGGCTTAGGTAGGTATTCAAAGGCGCCGCGGCTATAGGAAGACACGGCGCTGTCTAGATCAGAGTGAGCGGTCATGATTATTACAGGCAAATCAGGATGCGATTGCTGAATAGTTGAGAGCAAGTCCAGGCCGCTGATTCCAGGCATACGAATATCACTGATGATGGCATCAGGCGATTCTTGTTCCAGACGATGTAGCAATTCATCGCCATTCTCAAACGTCTCAGTGTTTAAACCGGTTTTACTGAGAGATTTTTCTAACACCCAACGAATGGATCGATCATCATCGAGAATCCAAACTGAGTTATGTGCATTCGTCATTTCATACACCTTCGTTATTTCGTTAGTTGTGATTACTTATTGGCAGCACAACTGTAAATTTGGTTTTGCCTGGCTTGCTCTCGCACTCGATCATGCCGTTGTGTTGATTGATAATGCCGTGAGAAATCGGAAGACCTAAGCCACTACCGTCAGGCCGACCGCTTATCATCGGATAAAAAATAGCGTCTATCATGTCTTGAGGTATTCCAGGGCCGTTGTCGATTACTTCTAAACTTGCCGCCAGGCGGTAAAATTTCGCACCAATGGTTACATTGCGTACGATGCGACTGCGCAATAATATTTCACCGAGGGTATGATCAACGTCCGGGCTATCAAGCGACTGCATTGCATTGCGCACGATGTTGAGCATGGCTTGAATAAGCTGTTCAGAATCAGCAACTATTGCTGGAATGCTTGGGTCGTAGTCGTAGCTTAGCTTAATGCCATTACCACTAAGTTCCGCGTTGACTAGACTTCGTACCCTTTCCAATACTTCGTGAATGTTTATCTCTTTTAGCTCGAGAGGTTTGCGTGAGCCCACCATGCGATCCACAAGATTGTGCAAGCGATCTGCTTCTTCGATGATGACATTGGTGTAATCGTTCAATTCACCCGATGCTACTTCCTGTGCAAGCAGTTGTGCCGCACCCCGAATGCCACCGAGAGGATTTTTGATTTCGTGAGCCAAACCTCTAACCAGTTCGCGCGTAGTGGCTTGGGCCGACTGCAATGACTCTTCCCGACTAATCCTCTTGGCGTGTTCCAGTGAGCTAATTTCCAATAGCGCTTGAGACTCGCCTTCGAACTCAAACGGGCTAAGTGTGTAATCAACAAAGATAGTCTTGTCGTGCAGAACATTGAGTTCTGCTTTACGTTTCGTGAAACTACTGTGCTTTACAATTGCAGTCTGCATTTCACCGATGTCTTCTTCAGCGTTAATAATGATGTCGCCAATAAAGAGCTGTTTCGCTTTTCTGTCACTGATTTCGAATAAGGCTTCAGCGGCTATGTTGATGTAGAGCAGACGTAAATTGCTGTCCAGCAACACCACCCCGGTCTTTAAATTGTCCAGCAACCGTTTATGTACGTTGTCCAGGGTCATACCACTGCTCTGTTTGTTCCTTTCGCGCCAGGAGGCTTTAACCACCGCCTAAGCACCACTGTTGCTATGCAATAAGAAGACCAACTAACCCACAAACTGCATCAAATGACCATTTCCAGGCCTAATCTAGCGTCGCCTTTCGAATTTTTATTCGCTCACAATAGATTCAACTATTATTCGCGAAGAAAAATCCGGAACCGCTCCGCTTGCTTAGCCAGATTAACCCTGCAATTGATCATTTGACGCAATTTGTGGGTTTGCCATCATAAATACCGCCTGTAGGGTCCGGATTACGGGGGATCCAAAGATTCCAGGGAGAACGGGCGGGGTTAGTTGGGGGGCAGTATGCACCAAAATAGTGCATTTTTCAATTTGGTGAAGAGTCCTGGCTCCAAACAAAAAAAGCCCGGGACTAGCCCGGGCTTTGTATCAATCGACTAAATAAGCTTAATCAAGCGCTTCTTTAGTAGTCTTAATGATTGCTGACGCAACTTTGTACGGATCAGCATTCGACGCAGTACGACGGTCTTCCAGGCGACCTTTCCAGCCATCTTCCACGGTACCAACCGGGATACGGATAGAAGCACCGCGGTCAGAAACCCCGTAGCTGAACATTTCTATAGATTGTGTTTCGTGTTCACCCGTTAAGCGCTGATCGTTGTCGGCACCATAGACGCTGATATGACGATCGATGTTCTTACCGAAGTGCTCACAAATCTTGGTAAAGATAGACTCATCGCCCAACTCACGCATAGGGCCATTGGAGAAATTTGCGTGCATACCAGAACCATTCCAATCCAGGTCTTTGCCCAGTGGCTTAGGATCGTAATTGATAGCAAGACCATAACGCTCTGCAGTACGTTCGAGTATGTAACGAGCAACCCAAGTCTCATCACCGGCACGTTTCGCGCCTTTGGCAAATACCTGGAATTCCCATTGGCCGGCGGCTACTTCGGCGTTAATGCCTTCTACATTGATACCAGCTTCGAGGCAAAGATCTAGATGATCTTCGATACAGTCACGGCCATGGGCGTTGGAAGCACCAACCGAGCAATAATAGGGGCCTTGCGGGCCCGGGTAACCACCAGGAGGAAAGCCAGGAGGTAGATTTGCTTTGGTGTCCCAAAGGAAGTATTCCTGTTCAAAGCCGAACCAGAAATCATCATCGTCATCATCGATTGTTGCACGACCGTTGGATTCGTGAGGCGTGCCATCGGCATTAAGTACCTCGGTCATCACCAGGTATGCATTTGCACGATCAGGATCCGGGAAGATTGCAACGGGTTTTAATAGACAATCTGAGTCTTCGCCAGTCGCTTGCAGAGTGGAAGATCCGTCGAATGACCACATTGGGCACTCTTCCAGGGTTCCTCCAAAGTCTGATGCAACTTGCGTCTTGCTGCGAAGGCTTTGGGTGGGCTTGTAGCCATCAAGCCAAATGTATTCCAATTTTGATTTCATTTTCTAACTTTCTCCTAATCGATTTTCGACTACTTGATACTAAATTCTTGTTAGAGCGATGCTCTTTTATCCTCTTTTACTGCTCCTGCATTGCTCAATCATAATGGGACCACAATGCGAAGCGCAGTTGACTCCAATTCGGGGCACTGGGTCCCGGGTCGAATCACAGGGGTACCTTACTTATCAGATATACTGCTTTCTGAAGCTTGCCTTGTGTGCATGGGGAAGAGCAAAATGTATGCCAGCAGCCATGCTGCTGCAAGGCCCGAATTTACTGGAGCTGAAAATAAACTTCAACAAAAAGAGCACTGAATAAGTGCATTGATTAATAGCATGCTTCATATAGGTGCACTTTTTTAAGAAATTTAAAAAAATTGCACCATCACAGCGCTAATATCCGCTTTTGAGACACCCTTAGCTTTCGTCCTAACTATTAAATCTGAGATTTACATGTTGTACCTCGTCAAACTATTTCCCGAAATCACCATAAAGAGTCGACCAGTGCGACGCCGCTTCATTCGGCAACTGCGTAAAAACTTACGGGAGGTACTCAGAGAGTTTGATGATAGCGTAGTAGTCACCGGTGAGTGGGATGCTCTTGAAGTTGAAACAGGCAAGGAAGATCCGAGCGAAGTAACAGCAATTACTAATCGCCTCGCGGCAACTCCTGGAATCGCTACCATATTAATAGTAGATCGACATCCACTTCCTCCTATGGAAAAGATATTTCAACTGACACGAGACGTTTATGGCGAAAGGCTTAAAGACAAAACCTTTGCGGTACGTTGTAAGCGAACCGGCAAACACGGGTTTAGATCAGTTGATGTCGAACAGTATGTCGGTGGAGGTTTGAAAGAACATTGCGCAACTGCTGGGGTAAAGTTAAAAAATCCAGATGTAACAGTCGCACTGGAAGTTCGAGACGAATTTCTCTATATCATCAGAGAACGAGTGCCTGGATTAGGTGGATTTCCCCTGGGATGCCAGGATTCGGTGCTATCAATTATTTCTGGCGGCTTTGATTCTTCGGTTTCCAGTTATCTCTGTATTAAGCGCGGGCTGCAAACTCACTACTGTTTTTTTAACTTGGGTGGCAAGGCACATGAGCTCGCCGTTAAAGAAGTGGCCCTGTTTTTATGGATGAAGTACCACAGCTCGCATCGGGTAAAGTTTGTGTCGGTGCCCTTTGAAGGAGTAGTGGAAGAAATTCTCGATACTATTGCTGATTCCCAAATGGGAGTAGTGCTCAAAAGAATGATGCTCAGGGTAGCGGATTCAATTGCGCAGAAGATGGATATTAAAGCACTGGTTACCGGTGAAAGTGTCGCACAAGTATCCAGCCAGACTTTACCGAATTTGGCAGTTATCGATTCGGTCGCGGAGACTATGGTATTGAGACCTCTTAGTACCAGTGACAAACAAGAAATAATCGATACAGCGAGAAGTATTGGCACGGAAGACTTTTCAAAAAACATTCCTGAATATTGTGCCGTAATCTCCAAGAATCCAACTACCAAAGCAAAAATTGAAAAGATTGAAAAAGAAGAGAGCCATTTTGATTTCGACAAGCTCCAGGCTGCAATTGATAACGCGAGTCATCAATTAATCACTGAAGTGGTTAATGACTTTAATAATACCAGCAGTGAAGTTGGTATAGAGCGTGAAGTCACTAATGGCAGTGTGGTAATTGACATTCGACATCCCACAGAACTTGAAATAAGTCCATTGAAACTTGCCGGGGCAGAAGTGCTGAATATCCCTTTCTATCAACTTCGAACTAACTTCTCTGATTTGGACAAAGCTACTCATTATCTGCTCTATTGTGACAAAGGAATGATGAGTCGTTTGCATGCAGCCCACTTACTGGATGAAGGATTTAACAATATTGGTGTGCTCGACCTGAAGCCGGGCACCTAGTCTTTCGATTTCTGCCAAGCCTCTTTATTCACCGCGCTTAACTTAACTAACTGCACTCGTGTATACTCGCGCGCTTTTGCGGTAACTCCGCCTATTCGAATCGCACAGTATATGATCGAGAAAATTCGAAATATCGCCATTATTGCCCACGTAGACCATGGCAAAACCACGCTGGTGGACAAGCTCCTGCAACAATCCGGAACCCTGGAAAATCGCGGCAAGCAGCTCGAGCGCGTCATGGATTCCAATGATCAGGAAAAAGAGCGGGGCATCACCATTCTTGCGAAGAATACGGCAATCAACTGGCAGGATTACCATATCAACATAGTCGATACGCCAGGCCATGCGGACTTTGGAGGTGAGGTGGAGAGAGGTCTGTCTATGGTGGACAGCGTCCTGTTGCTGGTGGATGCAGTCGATGGCCCCATGCCCCAAACACGCTTCGTTACTCAAAAAGCCTTTGCTCAAGGGCTAAATCCGATAGTTGTCATAAACAAGATAGATAGAGACGGTGCGCGACCCCATTGGGTGTTGGACGAAGTTTTTGATCTGTTTGACAAGCTCGGCGCTACCGAAGATCAACTCGATTTTCCGGTTATCTATGCATCTGCCCTGGAGGGAATCGCGGGCCATGACGCAGATCATCTCGCAGAAGACATGCTTCCCCTGTTTGAAACTATCATTGAGAAAGTTCCGGCGCCAGATGTTGTGATTGATGCACCCCTACAAATGCAGATAAGTGCTCTGGATTACAGTAGCTACGTTGGAGTAATTGGTATTGGACGAATTTCCCGCGGGACAGCCAGCCCAAATCAGCAAGTGATTATCATCGACCGGCACGGAAACGAACGTAAAGGGAAAATTCTTCAGGTTAAAAGTCATCTGGGCCTGGAGAGAATTGATGTAGACGAAGCAACTGCTGGTGAAATCGTTTGTATTACGGGAATTGAAGATCTACAAATTTCCGATACGATTTGCGATCCGACCAGAGTGGAAGCAATGCCGGCACTTACGGTAGACGAACCTACTATCAGTATGACTTTCCAGGTTAATGATTCACCCTTTGCTGGACTGGAAGGAAAATATTTAACCACTCGGCATTTAAAAGAAAGACTGGAAAGAGAGCTATTACATAATGTCGCCCTGAGGGTCGAACAAGGATCTGAGCCAGACAAATATACAGTATCAGGAAGAGGCGAGTTACACCTCGCGGTATTAATAGAAAGCATGCGCAGGGAGGGCTATGAATTAGCAGTGTCAAAGCCTGAAGTTATTGTGCATATAGAAGATGGCAAGAAACTTGAACCTTTCGAATCCCTGGTTGTGGATTGTGAAGAGAAGCATCAAGGAGCAGTCATCGAAGAGCTGGGCATTAGAAAAGCCGAGCTAAGGAACTTACTGCCTGATGGTAAGGGTCGAGTAAGACTGGAGTTTCTAATTCCAACTCGCGGCTTGATTGGATTTAGATCGCAGTTTTTGTCAATGACATCTGGCTCCGGAATTATGACCCACGTCTTCGAGCATTATGGAGACTATAAGGAAACTGAGTTGGCAAATCGTAAAAACGGTGTCTTGGTTTCAATGGTTAAAGGAAAAACCCTGGCGTATTCCTTATTCAATTTGCAGGATAGGGGGCGCTTGTTTATTGAACCGAATATCGAAGTTTATGAAGGCATGATCGTTGGCTTGCATAGTCGCGATAATGATCTGGTTGTTAATCCAACCAAAGCCAAACAATTGACCAATATTCGCGCTGCGGGCACGGATGAAAATATCTTACTAACGCCGCCCATCTCTCACAGTCTCGAACAAGCCATGGAATTTATTGCTGAAGATGAACTGGTAGAAGTTACTCCGGAACATGTCCGACTGCGCAAGAAATATCTGACCGAGAATGAAAGAAAGCGAATGAGCAGAGGCACCGCGGCGCGAGGATAGCCCGGTCCGTTCATCTCCCGTGAAATTCTTAACTAGCACTATAAAATAAGCTGGCCTACTATTGGTGCCTGGCGCCAAACATATCGAATATTGTGCAGGATGCAGCATGTTAGTTCTATTCCCGGAATTAAAGCCCTATAAACGTCAACAGCTTAGAGTCTCCGAAGTTCATGAATTGTATGTGGATGAATCCGGTGATCCGGATGGCATACCCATACTCTTTGTTCACGGCGGGCCGGGCGGGGCCTGTGACGCAAGCTCACGTCGCTTCTACGATCCTCAAATTTTTCGAATAATCACCTTTGATCAGAGAGGTTGCGGTAGGTCTACACCTCACGGTTCGTTGGAAGATAACAGCACCGAGCATCTCATCAGTGATATGGAAAAGATTCGAGAGCACCTGGCAATCGATAAATGGATTTTGTTCGGTGGCTCTTGGGGATCCACTCTGAGTCTTCTCTATGCCCAGTCTCATCCACAACATGTTGCTGCTTTGATACTTCGTGGAATTTTTCTTAGTAGGCAATGTGATCTGGATTGGTTGTATAAAGATGGAGCGAATCGGGTTTTTCCAGATTACTGGGAAGACTTCATAAGGCCTATTTCTGAAAATGAGCGTGGGGATATGGTTAGCGCTTACTATGATCGTCTAACGGGAGAAGATGAGCTGGCGCGCATGGCAGCGGCGAAGGCCTGGTCAGCTTGGGAAGGAAACTGCTCCAAGCTACGACCAAGCGCAGAAGCATTATCGAGGTTTACCAAACCACATAATGCACTGGCCCTTTCTCGAATAGAAACTCATTTCTTCGTTAATAAGGGTTTCGTTGAAGAGAATCAGATTCTAAAAAACATGAATGCCATTAAAGACGTACCAGGTCGCATAATTCACGGTCGCTACGACATGGTTTGCCCACTTAATAACGCGCTTGCCCTGCATCAGCAATGGACTAACTCTGAACTTCACATCGTGAGAGATGCCGGACATTCAGCATCGGAGCCTGGAACCGTAGATGCACTCATTCGTGCAACCCAGGACATCGCAAAAGAATTACAATCAGCCGGTTAGCGCGAAACATTTATGATCGCATTAATCCAACGAGTTAATTACGCGAAGGTTGTAATTAATAATGAACTCTTTTCTGAAATCGACAAAGGCATTCTTGCCTTAATAGGAATAGAGAAAGAAGATACCAACGCAACTGCAGAAAAACTCTTAGACAGAATTTTGGCTTATCGAGTTTTTTCCGATGACGAAGGGAAAATGAATCTTAGCGTCTCTGACATCGACGGAGGATTAATGCTGGTTTCGCAATTTACCCTTGCTGCTGCGACTGATAAGGGGCTAAGGCCAAGTTTTTCTTCCGCAAAACCACCAGTCGAAGCAGAAGCGATTTTTAATTATCTTCTTCATTACGCTGAAGCCAACTACGACAAACTAGGCAGCGGTCAGTTTGCCGCGGACATGAAAATAAGCTTGGAAAACGACGGGCCAGTGACTTTTCGTCTTAAAGTCTGATCGGATTATTACTGTTAACTCGCAGCGGCTTCTTCTTCAGACTGCCGTTTACGCATTATCCTTCCAGCAAGAATTCCTACTTCGAATAATGCCCACATAGGTAGGGCCAGTATCGATTGGGTAAATGGATCGGGGGGAGTAAGCAGCATGGCTATTACAAAACAGCCCACAACTACATAAGGGCGTTTTTCCGACAACGAATCAGGCTCGGCGAGTCCTGCCCAGATGCAAAGGAATACTGCAATAGGAATTTCGAAAGCGATACCAAAGGCAAGAAATATTGTCAGCGCGAAACTCAGGAAACTACTAATGTCTGGTAAGACTTGAATTCCTTCTGGTGCTACTGAGATAAAGAAGCCGAATACGATTCCGAACAAGACATAACGCGCAAAGGCGATGCCGGAATAGAAAAGAGCGACACTGGAAACAAAAAGAGGGATTGCCAAGGCTTTTTCGTTTTTATAAAGTCCCGGCGCAATAAATGACCAGAGCTGATAAAGAATATAGGGCGCGGCTAAAAGAAAAGAAACATAGAAAGTTAATTTAAATGGTGCAAAGAAAGGAGAAGTAGGATCGATTGCTATCATGCTCGACCCTTCCGGCAGCGCTTGTACAAGAGGCAAGGCAACGTAGTTATAGATTTCCCTCGACCAATAGAACAAGGCCAGAAAAAGAACAACAATTGCCACGACACATTTTATAATGCGATCGCGCAATTCGATCAAATGATCGATTAATGTTAATTCTTTTTCGTCTTCAGCTGAGGTCATCGTTCTTCTTAACTTCTTCGGTCGTTTCTGCGCTAGCAACTTTGGGATTGTCACCCGGGTTATAAATTTCCTTCGCTACTTCCTCGACCTGCTCAGAAACTTCGTCTAATTCTTCTTGAATGGTTTTTTCTTTGGTGTTGTCAGATTCTTGATCGCTTGTTGCACTCGATGCACCAGGATCAAAGCTATCAGAATTCACTAATTTGTTGACCGAGGTTTCAGTGTCTTTCGCAACAGATTCAACTTTTGCTTTGGCTTCATCTATTTGAGCTAAGACGGATTCATTATATAATTGACGGCGAATCTCGTCCGTGTTCAATTCTCTTTCGATTTCTGCTTTTACTTTATAAAAAGAACGTCGAAATCTGCCGATCCAAAGCCCTGCAGTTTTTACTGCCATAGGAAGCCGCTCCGGTCCTATAACAACCAGAGCGACAATTAAGATCAGAAGTATTTCGGTTGAATGAATATTAAACATCGACTGAAGTCGTACAGATGATTACAGTTTACACTGTAAGTTAAGAAGCTTCTTTGGTTTCCACTTTTTCCGCTGTTGCTTCGATTGTTTCACCAGCAGCTTCATCAGTGTCATCTGATTCTGCGTCAGCCTCATCATCTTTCATGGCAGTTTTAAATCCTTTTAAGGCGCCACCTAGATCAGAACCTAAGTTGCGTAACTTTTTTGTTCCGAAAAGCATAACTACGATTACTAAAATAATCAGTAGTTGCCAAATTCCAATTCCACCTACACCCATGATAAACCTCCAATACCAACAGCTTACTTACTTGTTGGTTTCCAATTTACGTGAAGCCTTTTCTTCAAGGCCAGATATGTTAAACCTTTTCTCTAACTCTGCTAGAACCTGATCTGGTCCTAACTCTAAATGGCTTAACATTACCATTGTGTGAAACCAAAGGTCCGCGGTTTCATGCACCACAGCCGCTTTGCTTTCATTTGAATTACTGTCGCATTCTTTCGCAGCTTCGATAGTCTCATTAGCCTCTTCACTTACTTTCTCGAGAATCTTGCTCAAACCTTTCTCGTGCAAGCTGGCTACATAGGAGCTGTCGCTAGGTGCTGTTTTGCGCTGCTCTAAAACGTCTGCTAATTCGGTTAACACTTTACTCATTTTAACACTCAACGCTTACCGCAAACACCTGGAGTGCCTAAGAATTTGCATTCGATTTTTCATACATTTCGGCTGGGTCTACTAAGACCGGTTCAGTCGCTTCCCAGGTGCCATTGTGCAGTTTTTGGAAGAAACAGCTCTCACGCCCCGTGTGGCAGGCTATACCGCCAATTTGCTCGACTTGATAGCACAATGTGTCATTGTCGCAGTCCAAATATACATCTACAAGTTTCTGTACATTTCCTGATTCTTCGCCTTTTCTCCATAGCTTTGCTCGAGAGCGAGACCAATATACTGCGCGTCCTTCATCTATAGATACCTGAAGAGACTCACGACTAGCCCAGGCTTGCATCAACAAGCGTCCAGTTGCTGCATCTTGAGCAACTACTGGTACCAAGCCATCGTTGTTCCAGTTTACTTTGTCGAGAAAAGAAGACATCAGATAAGTATGCGCTCTCACCGTTTAAAACACAAAAAGTAGAGTCCTGCTGCGCCTAGCCCAAGTGTTACAACTGGGACGTTCGCAATAAGATTACTAAATGGAGGGAAAAGGGAAGCGCCAGCAAGAATTAATGCGACGATGCCGCCAATTCGTGCACGTTGTATTTCTCTCTTTTTTGATTCTGCTTTAGCCCTTTGTTGCTGTTGAATCGATTCGTTAACTGCATCCAGTTGAGTGGATTGCTCTATTGCCTTAATTACAAGAAGCGGGAGATGAGGTAATTGATCAATCCAGTTTGGAATATTCTCCTGAATTTTACTTAACAAGGTAAAAGGATTAAGTCGCTTGGTGTTCCAGTGTTCGAGATAAGGAAGTGCGGTCTGCCAGAGGTCGAGTTCCGGATAGAGTTGTCTGCCCAAGCCTTCAATGTTCAATAGCGTTTTCTGCAATAAAACTAATGATGGTTGAACTTCCATGTTGAACCTACCGGCGGTTCTGAATAGTTGCACCAGGAGTTGTCCAAAAGAAATGTCTTTCAGTGGCTTCTCGAAGATTGGTTCACAGACAGTTCTCATTGCTGATTCAAATTCATGAATTCGAGTGTCCTTTGGTACCCAGCCGCACTCAACATGCAATTCAGCAACTCTGCGGTAGTCTCGTTTAAATATGGCAAGTAAATTTTTCGCCAGGTATTCCTGATCATCGTCACTTAAAGAGCCGATGATGGCGCAATCGATAGCAATGTATTGAGGGTTGTCTGGGTTATCTCTAGAAACAAAAATGTTTCCCGGATGCATATCGGCATGGAAAAAATTGTGCTCGAACACTTGAGTAAAAAATGTGTCCACTCCAGTTTCAGCAAGTTTTTTCAGATCGACTTTAGATTTTTTTAATTGATCTAAGTCCGTGACAGGTATGCCGTGGATGCGCTCCATGACCAATACGTTTTTGCGGGTAAAATCCCAATACACTTTTGGTACATAAAGGTCTGAACTGTTCTCAAAGTTTTTTCTTAATTGCGATGTGTTTGCTGCTTCGGCCTGCAGATCCAGTTCGCCGAGGATTATTTTTTCGTAATCGTTAACAACTTCGATTGGCCGTAGTCGTTTTCCAATCGACGAGTACGATTCGACTATTTCCGCTACCCACTTTAATAGCCGTATATCTTGAGAAATGGTTTTCTCAATTCCGGGGCGAATAACTTTGACCACAACTTCTTCGCCATCCAGAAGCTGTGCCGTATGAACCTGGGCAACGGATGCTGATGCGAATGATTCCTGGTCTAGTTGTTTAAAAATTTTCTGACATTTTATTCCAAGCGCATCTTCCACTATTGATTCAATGCTTGGAGAAGTAAATGGTGGCACGTTGTCCTGTAACGATTGCAATTCATCAGCCAGTTCTGTTTCCAAAAAATCTCTTCTGGTGGAAAGTAATTGTCCAAACTTTATGTAGATTGGTCCGAGTTCTTCCATCGCTTTTCGCAAGCGTCGATTCCGAGACTCACTATTGCCACCTACTGAAGATCCAAAGCGAAACGGGAATATGAGAATGCGAATCCAGACAGCACCCGGCTGGCCGTCAAGAAACTCATCGAGACGGTATTTGCCAATAACTCGCAAAATTTTTAGAAGACGGGACACTTATAGAGCTCTGCTGAATAGCGGGGGAGCAAAGATATCACCAGATATGTCCCCAAACAAGAAACAGCTGAGAAAAAAATGAGGATTTTCAGTCGTTTACTTGCTCTAGACGCTGGTAGAGTAATTCAGCTTTGGCGTTAACGCGATCGATCTTCAGCCGCAGCGCATCCAGATTTTCATTGAATTTTTCGACATCGGATGAATGGGGAACATATCGGGCTTCTTCTACAATATAGTCGTTAAGGTTACGTTTCAGCCGTTTGTTTGCTTCGCTACTCCAGGCCCTTAAATCATTTGTTATCTGGTCAACTTCATTGCTTATTACGTCGCCTGCTACTGGCGAAAGGAAATCAGCCCATTGAATGTCGAGTGATTGAATTGTCACATAGAGATCCTGGACAAATTGCGCATCACCGGCAACTCTAATTTTGTCATTTGCTAATGGAGTCTGACGTTTCTTTGTAACTGCATTTACCAAATCTGCAGCTTCACCGGAAATCAATCCATCAGGATCAATATTCAATTCTTCGGCACTCGTGGAACTCAAACTAATTCGATCAGTTTCGAATAATGCAGTGACTACAATGTTTGGAGAGTGAATATGAACTTCTAAACATTTCCCAGCAAATTTTGATATTTGATTTTTAACATGGCTGTCGCTGTTCAAAATGTAATTAATGAATTTCTCAGCGGGCCAAATTGCTGCAGTTCCAAAAAGATCAGTCATGATGATTTGAAACCCAAATGAATCGCAGATATACCATTTAGAACATTATGGTATTTGCAGTTGGAGAAACCTGCTTTCTGCATCATCTCTAACAAGGTTTCTTGATCAGGATGCATGCGTATTGATTCGACTAGATAGCGGTAACTATCTGAATCACCGGTAATGAGTTTTCCTGCAGCAGGCCATAATGATGAGAATGCATCGTAGGCTCGTCCGACTAATTGATTTTTTGGTTTCGAAAATTCTAATACTAATACTCTTCCGCCTGGTTTAAGTACTCGTTCCATCGATGCTAACGCGGCTTCTTTGTTGGTCACATTCCTTAGACCATAGGCAATGCAGATACAATCGAATGTATTGTCAGCGAATGGCAATTCTTCCGCGTTGACTTGTGCGAACTGAACATTATGAATTTTTCCAGCATCGATTATCCGATCACGGCCTACTTCCAACATTGCATCATTAATATCTGCCAGAATTACCTGCCCTGATTCGCCAACGATAGTGGAAAAACGAAGACTAAAATCCCCAGTGCCTCCGGCCAGGTCCAGGACCTTATGTCCAGGTCGTAATGCACTAAGCTCGATGGTGAATCTCTTAATGAGTCTATGGGTGCCAAGTGACATGACATCGTTCATGATGTCGTAACGATTCGCGACGGAACGAAATACCTGGCCAACCCGTTCTTGTTTTTCCTCAACAGGAACTTCTTCGTAGCCGAAGTGGGTGGTTTCTTGATTGTCAGAAGAATTGTTCACGGCTAAGTGCCCGACACCGGCTTAATTGAAATTACCTGCGTATCAGCAGGTAGTGGTTCTCGAGTTTCTCCTGCAGCTTGCAACTTTGCAAGGTAAGAATTCCAGAGTTCCTTTTCATCCTGCCCCAGTTCTCGCAAGTATTCCCAGCTATAGATGCCTGAGTCATGCCCATCGTCAAAGACGAGCTTAATGGCGTAATTTCCAACCGATTGCACATTAATTAGTTTTACATGGCGCTTTCCGAATTGAAGAACTTCCTGCCCCTTACCATGTCCTCTGACTTCGGCTGAAGGGGAGTGAACCCGCAAGAATTCCGCAGAAAGAGCGAAATTGTCCCCGTCGGCATAAACTAACTCCAGTGTTGCTGACTGCTTGTGTAATTTTATGTCAGTAGGTGGGATAGCTGTCATAGGAAGCACTTTAAAGAATGTAGCGACTGAGATCTTCGTCTTTCGCTAATTCATCAAGCTGTTTTTCGACATAGCTCTTATCGATAACCAATTCTTTATCATCTCCTACAGTCATATCTGCCGCGGAGAATGAAACTTCCTCCAGCAACTTTTCCATTACGGTATGCAAACGCCGCGCACCAATATTTTCGGTACTCTCGTTAACTTGCCAGGCAGTTTCTGCAATCTTCTTAATGCCATCTTTACTAAAGCTTATTTGCAAATCCTCGGTACCCAATAGTGCCTGGTACTGTTCGGTCAGTGATGCACCTGGCTCTTCTAAAATTTTCTCGAAATCTTCAGCGGTTAGCGGATCGAGTTCGACCCGAATTGGTAGCCGACCCTGCAACTCAGGAATCAGGTCGGAAGGTTTTGACAAGTGAAACGCACCAGAGGCGATAAACAGAATATGATCGGTTTTGATACTGCCGTATTTTGTCGTGACTGTTGATCCTTCAATCAATGGCAAGAGATCTCTTTGTACTCCTTCTCGAGAAACTCCTGCATTGCCATGATCATGACGACTAGTGACCTTATCAATTTCGTCGAGAAAAACGATTCCTGTCTGTTCGGTTGCTCCAACGGCACGATTCTTAATCTCTTCTTCATTGATCAGTTTTGCCGCTTCTTCGTCCTTTACGACTTTTAGGGCCGCATTTACATTCATGCGGCGAGACTTTTTTCTACCAGTGTTCATGTTCGAGAACATTGATTTCAATTGGCTGGTCATGTCTTCCAATCCTGGCGGTGCCATTATTTCTACACCAGTAGGAGCTTCGGCAATCTTGATTTCAATTTCTTTTTCGTCCAGTTCTCCCTGGCGAAGTTTCTTGCGAAATACCTGACGAGCACTGGATTGGCCATTATCTTCTTGTGGTTTTTCTTCTGTGCGAGCTTGTGGCAGGAGTACATCAAGAATACGTTCTTCAGCTAAGTCTTCCGCAAGGTGCTGGACTTTTTGAATTTCTGTTTCCCGTATCATCTTTACCGCGACGTCGACTAAATCGCGCACGATTGATTCAACATCGCGACCAACATAACCGACTTCCGTAAACTTGGTAGCTTCTATTTTAATAAACGGTGCCTGGGCAAGTTTCGCGAGTCGCCTCGCTATTTCCGTCTTGCCAACACCAGTAGGACCAATCATAAGAATATTTTTCGGCGTAATTTCAACCCGAAGTTCTTCGTCTAACTGCATGCGTCTCCAACGATTGCGGAGTGCAATAGCAACTGCTCGTTTGGCTTTTTCCTGCCCCACAATGTGCTTATCTAATTCAGAGGTGATCTCTCTAGGTGTCATTATGGTCATCAATAAATCCGTAAATAATTCCGTAATAGGTGAGTGGAAAAATTCTTAGTCTATTTCCAATTCTTCAATGGTGTGAGTTTGATTTGTGTAGACACAAATATCTGCGGCGATGGTAAGACTCTTCTCGACTACATCTTTCGCATCTAATTCGGTGTTTTGCATTAGTGCTTTTGCTGCGGAAAGAGCAAAAGGTCCACCGGATCCAATTGCCATGAGGGAATCTTCGGGTTCAATGACATCCCCATTACCGGTGACGATCAGCGAAGATTCTTTATCGGCAACTACAAGTAAGGCTTCCAATCTGCGCAATGCCCGTTCCGTCCGCCAAAGCTTGGCAAGTTCAACCGCTGCTTTTACTAATTTTCCATGATGCTTCTCCAATTGCTCTTCGAAGCGCTCGAACAGCGTAAAAGCATCCGCGGTACCTCCGGCGAATCTAGCTAATACTTGATCTTTGTAGAGTCGGCGGACTTTTCGCGCGTTGCCTTTCATGACTGTATTGCCCTGAGAGACTTGGCCGTCGCCACCGATGACAACTTTATTGTCTCTTCTAACGGAGACAATAGTTGTGCCGTGATATTGGTCCAATGGGATTCTCCTGTGTTTATTCGCGTAAAGTATCACAGAAGCTAGAAAATATGGGACTTCCGCCGGATTTCAAGAGCAGCGGACAGCTCTTTACGCGCAGCCGCGACTAATAAATGAATAACTCAGAAAGAAGTAGGAAGGCTTGCTATTGCAATTGGATTGTAAGGCTGGAAATGCTGTTGCGACGCAATAGTTGCTTAGCGTCGTTAAGCTCAATGCTGGTGCTGTAAGGACCCGTTTGTACCAAATAGAGAGTTCTGCCTGGCCGTTCTTCTGGCTTTACGATGACGTTCAGTCCTAAGGTGAGTTGTCGCTGCCTCTCTAGTTCTGCTGCTTCCCGCTGTTGAAAGGCGCCGGTTTGCAACATGAAACTGCCGCTGAGTTCTTCGCTTACGAGTTCCACGGGCGTTGCATCGGTTTGTACTTCATAGCGTGGAAGTTCGGTATAAAACTCAAAGTCTACTGTCGCGGAGTCGCTCGCATCCTCTTCAGGAATTCCAGCTGCAGAAACGACGGAGCTAGAAGCAGTTGTTGGCTGCGCCACATTAATCGGCGGCACATTGCCCGACATGTAGAAAAGTACGCAGGCGAAAACCCCAATGGCTATTCCCACTAGCACACCCGTAAACATTAGTGACCAGGCAGGTGGCGCTTCCACTGGCTTCTTCTCCAATAGTGGTTCCGGGCGAATTTTGGCGAAATCTTGAGTCATATTGCTTTGCATGAATTAAGCTATTGATTTTTCGGACATTTATTTTTCAAAAAACCTTTTGCCCCCTCAATTATCGGTTATCTTGCTGGAAGCTATAGTGCGAAAGTAACTGATTGTGAACAAGCCTGGGATTTCAAATCATATCCAGAGGATCAACATCCAGACTCCAACGCAGGCCTTTTACTGGCTTTAGTTGATCTATTTGGTAGACCAATTGTGCCAGGAATCGTTGCATCGAAGATTTAGTTTTAGCCTTAAATAGCAAATGCGATCGAAAACGTCCCGCTTTCTTTTCCATCGGTGTAGGTACAGGACCAATTGCGAGAACACTCGAATTCGAGTGCTGGATAAGATCATTTGAAAAAGTATTTATTCTTTTCAAGAATTCCAGAGTTGTCTTTAATTGAGGTCCTTCTGCTTTTATTAAGGCCAGTTGGTAGAACGGTGGCATCGCTGCAATTTTTCTTTCTTCCATCAAAATTTTTGCCAGAACACTATAACTTTCCTGACCGAGCTGGGTGAGTGTCTTGTGAGTTGAATGGCGAGATTGAATGACAACTTCTCCGGATCTTTCGGCACGACCAGCACGACCAGAAACCTGTACTACTGTCTGTGCCATGAATTCCTGCCCGCGGAAATCCGGACTGAATAAACCTGAATCCGCATCGACAATGGCAACGAGAGTAATAAACGGAAAATGATGACCCTTTGCCAACATTTGCGTGCCTAGCAAGATACAGGGTTCACCCGTGTGAATCTGATCAAGCATCGCGGCTAAATTATGTTTGTTGCGAGTGCTATCCCGGTCAATCCGAATGACAGGAATCGACGCGAACCTTCTGTTTAGAAATTTTTCTAATTTCTGTGTTCCGACTCCAACCGTACTCAATGCATCACCGTTACAATCGGGGCAGACGGAGGGGAGATGCTGCGAAGTTCCGCAGTGATGGCAACGCATACTCGGGGGTCTCGCATGAACGGTCATTTGCGCAACGCAGTTCTCACATTCGGCGAGCCAACCGCATTGCGCACAATTCAATATTGGTGCGAAGCCTCTGCGATTAATAAAAACTAATACCTGATTGCGTGCATTAAGGTGCTGCTCAATTTTGAACAACAACTGCTCTGAGAAACCAGTATCTAAAATCTCCTGAGAGGTATCGATGACAGTCATCGCAGATTCACTGGCATCACCCGCTCTTTTGGACAGGGATAGATACTGGAATTTTTTTAAGTTCGCGTTCTGTAAACTTTCCAGACTCGGAGTAGCTGAACCCAGGATTACAGGCACATTTTCTTCACGACCTCGCTTCACGGCTACATCCCTCGCCGAGTAACGAAAACCATCCTGCTGTTTAAATGATCCATCATGCTCTTCGTCGATAATAATGATCCCGAGATTCGGCAGGGGGGTGAATATTGCCGAACGGGTACCGATCACTATTCCTGCTGCGCCATCGCGCGCTTGTATCCAAGCGTCCAGGCGCTCGTTGTCGCTCATACCGGAATGCATTGAAGCAATTGGACAGCTAAAACGACTCCTAAAACGAGACACAGTCTGTGGAGTTAATCCTATTTCCGGTACCAATACTAAACATTGCCGTCCCGCACTTAAGTGATCCTGCATCGCTTGCATATACACTTCGGTTTTACCTGAACCGGTTACCCCATCTATTAAGAAGCAGTTATAGTCATTGCCGCTTTCTTTAATAGTATTAAGAGCAATTTGTTGTTCTGGATTTAAGTCGAGGGACTTGCTGTTAGTTTTCTCTAGCGGTGTGAATTGCTCAGCTCTTGCTGCTTCTCTTTCTTCTGATTCAATCAGCTGTTTGTCTACTAGTGATTTCAAAAGTGCACTCGTAAATCCTTTGTCGAGTATCTCCGTTCTGTTCACCGCACCGTTGTTGCATAGATAAGTAAATAATTCTTTCTGTTTTGGTGCGCGACTTAATTGCTCGCTATCAGACAATTGAGTATCAGCTTTTAGGTGGAAATAAGTTTCTTGTTGATATACGGATCTGGCAGTACGAAGTTTTCCCGGGCTGGCTGTGCTTAATACTTCGCCTAAGGGATGGTGATAGTACTGTGCACACCATTGCAGAAGATTGAAAAATTTTGGGGAATAGAGAGGCTCTGAATCTAATACTGCATGAATCGGTTTGAGCCGTTTGGTGTTGAGTTCCGATTGATTTGTCTGCTCAACAACATAGCCAACTATTTTGCGTCTACCAAATTGAATCTGAACGCGGGTACCTGGCTTGATAGGAATATCTGCAGCAGGAGGTAAGTAATCGAATAGTCTTCTTAATGGCGAAGGAACAGCTACTTTATATATAAGCCCTTGGTGTCCACTTTCATTGGGGGATGACATTAATACTTAACCGGGTTGAGACTGCTCTGACTGCCATACTAAATTTAAAAGCCTTGGTGAGTAAAATGCATTGGCAAATCAATGGCCAATCCTTACTTTGGGCTGGGTCAAGAAAAAGGCTTGGTTTATACTCCCGCCTGCGACGAGGAAGGACAGATCTGGAAGGCAATGAAATCGAGGATAGAAAGTGACTGAGCAGATACCAGAGGAATTGCAGGCCGCGCGGGCAAAGATAGACCAGATTGATAGACAACTGGTTGAATTGCTTGCTGCTCGTTTTCAGCTCACTCACCAGGTCGGATTGCTGAAAGCAGATCAGGCACTAAATGCCCTCGATGAATCGAGGGAATCTCAAAAACTTGAAGAGCTAAGGAGCCTCTGCGCCGAGCAGGGCCTGGAGCCGGATCTCATTACGGAGCTGTTTAAGCGCATCATGGAAGAAGTGGTGAAGAACCATAATCGCCTGAAAGATAGCTAGAACATCGCAGTATTTCGCCCCTTGCCAATCAGCATAGCTCTGTTAGAATGCACGCCCCCAAAGACGCTGCTAGATTGTTAGCAGAATTCACGGGGATCGAAAGCAGATGTGGTGCCGGGAAAACAGAGATTCCAGGTGGCGACATCAACTAAGAGGATTAATCATGAAAGCAGATATTCATCCCAACTATGGTCCAATTAAGGCGACCTGTAGCTGCGGAAATGTCATTGAGACCAAGTCCACCCTGGGCAAAGACATCCTGATAGAAGTCTGTTCAGAATGTCATCCGTTTTACACTGGAAAGCAGAAGATTCTGGATTCTGGTGGTCGAGTCGACAGATTCAAGCGCCGTTTCGGCAATCGCAAATTATAGCGTGCACTTGAGGGCATGCTGCATTGTCGTGCCCTCACTCAAGCTTTGCTTGCCAATGAGTTGTTAGTCCAGGCTCTTACTCCAAGACAGCTCTTAGCTCTCTCCTGATAGTTCCTTTGCTGGAAGAAAGTCGAACTTAGATCTTTGTTTAAAAGATGGTCTCTGTTGAGAGCTCTTCTTCCTCTTCTTCGTCTATTTCAAGACCAGGAAGTTGAGTGTCGACTGGTTCAGGCGCATTTTCACTGCGGAAGTATTCGAAGATGGCATTTGGATCGCCTGGAGTTGCCGGCTCGCCAGTAGTTTTGTCGATGAGGCGGTCAACGATGCCATCCGGTCTGCTCATGGTGTTTTCGGGAGCACCGTCTAATGCTTGCCGCATAAAATCAATCCAGATCGGTACCGCAACAGTTGCACCTTGCTCCCGTTCGCCTAAGGGTTCTGGTTGATCGAAGCCAACGAAGACAGTTGTCGCAATGTCCTTATTAAATCCGGAAAACCAAAGCTCAGTAGGACCATTTGTGGTGCCGGTCTTTCCTCTCAGGTCGCCGCGACCCAACTCGCGATAGACTCGATTTCCACTACCTTCAGTAATTACAGATTCCAACATGGAATTCAAAATATAGGCCACCCGCTCATCGATGATACGAGGAGCAGGAATTATAGGGTTACCACCTTCGTCTCTTTGCTGATTACAGTCTTCACAAATCACTACCGGGTTAGCACGGTACAGCACACCGTCGGCTTCACTGGATATTTCTTCGATAAACCAGGGATCGACTTTGTAACCGCCATTAGCGATGGCTGAGTAGCCAGTTACTAATTCTAGCGGCTGAACATCTCTGCTTCCTAAAGCCACAGTCAGATCATTGTTAGGAAAGTTTTGGGTCTGAAATCCAAACTTCGCGGCAAAAGGAAGGACTTTGTCAGAACCCAGTTCGTCATATAAGCGCACTGCAGGCACGTTGCGTGATTCTTTAAGGGCAAAGCGTAAAGTAATAGGTCCGAGAAAATTGTTCTCGTAATTATTCGGCCGATAATCCCCGCGAGTAATGGGTGCATCATTAATAATGCTAGAGGGCGAATAACCATGCTCCAGTGCTGCACCATAGAGAAATGGTTTGAAATTAGAGCCCGGTGGTCTTGGTGTAGTAACGCGATTTACCTGGCTGCGGCGAAAATCATAACCTCCCACCAGGGCGACAATTTCACCGTTGTTGGGCGACATGGATACCAAAGCGCCTTGTATGTCGGGTACCTGTCCCAGTTCCCATCCAGCATCGACCCGTTTAACTCGAATAAGGTCACCAATCTGCACCACATCGGCTGCTTGTTCCGGTGGCGGCCAGGCTTCGTTTCTGCTTCTAAAAGCGTAGGCCCAGGTCATGCCTTCCCAGGGCACTGTAATTTTCTTACCATCTTTTAAAATCGCATCAAATGATTGGTCAGCCACTTCTGTAACTATCGCCGGATTTTGATTGCCAAAGGTTGGAACTGGTCCAAGTTGTTCGAGCCAATTTTCAACTGGTTCCACAGGATCGGGCGGATAATTTGCATCCGCTCCACGATAGCCATGGCGTTTGTCATAGTTGGTTTCTAAGCCATCAATGATTGAGCGATTGGCAGCCAATTGCAGGTCGCCGTCAATCGTGGTGGTTACTTCGAATCCTCGGGTGTAGGTTTCTTCACCGAATTGATCGTAAAGAGTCTGGCGCACCATCTCTGCAACATACGGAGCGGGCACCGTGATGTTTCGATTGCGTCGGTCGGCCGTTACCGGTGCATTGTTGGCACTTTCAAATTCAGTTTGCGAAATCATGTTCTCGTTGAGCATATTTCGCAGTCTTGTCTCTCTGCGGTCAATTGCTCTCGAAGGATTGTTTAGCGGATTACACGCTGAGGGACAGGGCAATAATGAAATCATCATTGCTGACTCAGCTAAGGTAAGTTCGCTTACATCTTTACCGTAATAAATGAATGCCGCAGCACCAATGCCATTTGCTCCGGCGCCGAAATAACTTTTATTGAAGAATAGGGTAAGAATTTCTTCTCTAGTCAATTCTCGATGGATCTGCAGAGCGAAGGGGATCTCTTTCAATTTGCGCAGATAGACATGGTCATCTTCGAAGGACACATTTTTTGCCAATTGCATGGCAATTGTGCTGCCGCCGCCTAAGCGTTGCCCACTGACAAAACCATAGAATCCACGCAATAAGCTTTGAACATCCACGCCTGGATGGGAATAGAATCGTATGTCTTCGGTAGCAATCAGTGCATCAGATAATTCTTGGGGGATATCCCCAAATTGAATTGGATTTCGGCGAGTTCCAATTTCATCGATTAAGCGATTGTCGGTAGTGTAGATGCGCAGTGGAGTCTCTAACTGCACGTCTCGATAAGTTTCAGCCGCCGGTAATAAGGGATCAAGATATAAAAAAGCTGCCATTGCCACCATGACAGCACCCGCTGCGCCTGCTGCTGCCAGAAGCCCAGTCCATCTAACGACATTTTTAAGTTTCAATTTCACGGTTTACTTGTGTTTACCCGCAGATATTCTGGATTTTGCTAACTACACTCATAGATAGTCGGATTAATTCAGAAAAGCTTGTAGTTTCGGGCCTTTTTGCCCAAAAGCAGCCGAATATTATACACCTGCGGCAGGCCCAGCCCATCTTCTGCTACTTTTTGACCAATTTAGGGACAGAAATAGCAAAGAATGCTGGTCAATTTTTGCGCAATTTTGGAGAATAATTTCTGCATTAACCTTAATCATTAGACCGTTGTGTTGGGATTTTTCATCTTGTCATCAAAAATCCCTCCTAAGCTACAGCTGGCGCGGCCTTCCAATAAATCGACTTGGTCTTAAACGTGACCTGATTCAAAGAATTGATTGCGTTGATCGTTCAGTATTAAATGGTAAAGTTGTTTATTCTGAAAGTTTGATAATTAATTGAAAACTATAAAAATTTTATAGTTGGCCGATACTGACAATCGGAAGAAAAAAATTTGTGCCGTGAATTGCTAAGCTTTTGTTATTACTAGTATTATTCACGGCCCGGTGCGTTTAGGTTGGCTTTAGGCCTTACTGATATGTGGTACTCAGAAGTCTCAAGCCAGGTTTTTTGGTCTGTGAAGAAAACAGAAGCGTGAATGCAGCTGTTTTTCAATTGGGAATGGCATTGTGCTGGATAAGCTAGGAAATCTCGGAGCTCTAGCGAATATTGGGAAAAAGACTAGTACGCTTTTAGGCGTAGATATCAGTTCGACTTCCATAAAGATTCTGCAGCTGAGCCCCAGCGGCAATAAATACAAAGTAGATAACTATGTTATTCGTCCTCTGCCTGCTAACGCGGTTGTGGAGAAGAACATTAGTGACATCGATGCTGTCGGTGAATGTATTAGTGCCGCGGTAAGCATTCTCAAACCTTCCATCAAGGAAGCTTCTGTTGCAGTGGCAGGGTCGGCAGTAATTACCAAGACCATCGAAATGAATGCTGCGCTCTCTGATTCTGAAATGGAAAATCAGATAGTGGTAGAAGCCGACCAATACATTCCCTATCCGTTGGATGAAGTATCAATAGATTTTGAGCGTCAAGATTTATCCGAGCGAAATCCGGATATGGTCGAAGTTTTGCTGGCGGCCTGTCGGAAAGAAAACGTAGATTCTCGCGTTACTGCGTTAGATCTAGGTGGTTTGGAGGCAAAGGTAGTAGATATTGAAGCCTATGCCATTGAGCGAGCCTTTACCCTGCTAGCGGAACAACTCGGATCAGAAGAAGACCAAACCGTTGCCATTGTTGATATTGGATCAATGATGACAACTCTCAACGTGATATTGCAGGGCCGCACGATTTATACACGAGAACAGATGTTCGGTGGCAATGCACTTTCTGAAGAAGTGCAGCGACGCTTTGGCTTAAGTGCCATCGAGGCTGAATCTGCAATGAAGCGCGGCGGTCTGCCAGAAGAATATGAATTTGAGATATTGGCTCCTTTCAAAGACACAGTGGTACAACAGGTATCGCAGACTTTGCAATTCTTCTTCTCGTCTAGTCACTACAACGAAGTAGATCATATTTTGTTGGCGGGGGGTGTGGCAGCAATTGATGGTCTGGCAGATCTGGTGCAGGAAAATCTTTCAACTCCAGTGAAAATTGCGAACCCATTTGAAAACTTATCAATTGGTTCAAAGATAAATCAAACGATGCTGCAAAATGATGCACCCTCTCTTCTGATTGCCTGTGGCTTGGCCATGCGGGGTGAATACTAATGGCTCATATAAATTTACTACCCTGGCGAGAGCGGTTAAGGGAAGAACGCAAGCGAGAATTTCTGTCGATAATGGCAGGCATTGTCTTTATTGCCGGTGGATTGCTCTTTCTGGTGGATCGCTACTTCAATGGTGAAATCGATAATCAAGTTGCGCGCAACGACTTTGTAGGTAGTGAAATTCAATTGCTCGATGAGCAAGTGTCGGAGATTAATCAGCTGCGTCAGCAGAAAGAAGACATTCGCGCACGCATGAATGTAATTACAGATTTACAGGGCACCAGGCCAGTAATCGTTCGACTCTTTGATGAACTGGTTCGAACCTTGCCTGAAGGAGTTTTCTATTCAACTCTCGAGCGGTCGGAAAACACCATATCCATTGAGGGTGTTGCAGAATCTTATTCACGCATAACGGAACTATTACGTCGCCTGGATGAGTCTGAATGGTTTGCTGAACCAGATATCAGCGTGATCTCTGCTGCTGAGGGAGTAGAAGTGGCTATGAATGCAGCGTTTGTATTTACCTTGTCTGTAAATCTCGAACTTCCAAACCAGAATGACGGGGAGGAGGTCTAATTATGTCCTGGATAACTGATATAACTGGCGATTTACAAAATTTTGATTGGAACGATTTACAAGATGTCGACACGATCGGTGTTTGGCCAGGTCCAGTTAAGGCAATAATTCTTCTAATTATCTTTGCTGCATGTTTGACGGCCGGCTATTTCCTTCGAGTGCAAAACTTGCAAACTCAATTAGCTACAGTAGCAGCTGAAGAAGATCAGCTGCGTATTGAATTTGAGCAGAAAGCGTTTCTTGCTTCAAATCTCGAAGAGTACAGAGCGCAAACAGTTGAGATGGAGGCGGCGTTTAACGAATTACTTCGACAGTTGCCTTCTCAAACTGAGGTGCCAGGGCTTCTGGATGATTTAGGTACAACTGGTGAAGGCAGTGGGCTTGAAGTTGACAACATTCAGCTGGCGGATGAAGCGGTGCAAGAGTTCTACATTGAGGCGCCAATCAATATAGATGTTATTGGTGATTATCACGATTTTGGAACTTTCGTTAGTGGTGTGGCGAGTCTGGACCGAATCGTAACTCTCCATGATTTTTCCATAAGCACTCGAGGCGACGACACCTTTTTGGACATGCAGATTCTGGCACGTACTTATCGTTATAAAGACGTAGATGAAGAAGCAGCCGTAACTCCGGCACAATAAACGAAAGTAAAGTAGATGAAAAAAGAGCAACTGCAGAGAAGAACTAGGGCCAGAACGGTGCTGCTATTAGCGTCGAGCTTGCTACTTGCTGCCTGCAGTCGCACTAATAATCTTTCAGATTTGCAGGGTTTTGTCGATGAAGTTAAATCCAGGCCAGGGGCGGTGGTAGAACCGGTCCCTGAGTTCGTTCCCTACGAAGCATTTATATATGGAGCTGCTTCATTGCGGAGCCCTTTTGAAGTGCCAATGCAAATCGATCCGAATTCAAACGTAGTGTTGAACCAGGATATCGAACCGGATTTTGATAGAGCTAGAGAGCCGCTGGAAAGCCAAGCTTTAAGTGAACTTGCTATGGTAGGGGTGTTAGAGAGGGGTGGCGTTTATCAGGCGCTGATTGAAGACGCGTTTGGAGAAGTGCATAGAGTCGGAATTGGAAATTTTCTAGGGCGAAACTACGGCCGGATAAATTTTATTTCTTCAAACCAAATCAATATACGAACAATTGTGCCCAGCGGAAGTGGCGGCTGGGTAGAGAGACCACAGAGCCTCACGTTGCAGTAGAGTGCGTGAGTCGAGGTTACTAGTATGGGTAATAAGAACGGATTTCAAATAAACATAAGTCCAATTTCAGAGTGCTTTAGGTTGTGCTGGCAGACTAGTACTACGCTAATGGCATTACTGTTTGTCAGAACTGCATGGGGACAGCAGAGTATTAACTTGGACAGTATTGGTTTTGCCAACTTGCCCGGCGATAGTATTGAGATTCAATTGAGCTTCGATGGTGAACCACCTGAACCGTCCAGCTTTGCGTTAGATAATCCTGCGCGAATTTCCATGGATCTGGTAGGGGTTGCAAGCGGACTAAATCAACAACGCTTTAATATCGATTCCAATAATGCATCCAGTGTTATGGTGCTGGATGACGGCAGTCGTACACGCTTAGTGGTTAATTTAAATTCATTGGTGAGTTACCAAACTTCACTGGATGGAAATACGCTGACAGTACAGGTCGGTAACGATTCCGTTGCCCAAGGCGGTGTTTCGGCAAGCGGTCAACCGGTTAGTGCTATCACCAGCAACACTGACAATGCCATCGAAGATGTAACCTTTCGAAGAGGTGATGAGGACGAGGGGCAAGTAGTTATTGAATTGTCTAATGATCGGGTAATCGGCAGTGTGGAACAAGTGGGCGCACGCGTCTACGTGGAATTTACCGACACCACTGTTCCCGATGACTTGAATCGAAGGTTTGATGTATCTGATTTTGCCACAAACGTTTCGACGGTCGATGTACTAGGCCAGACAGGTCGAGCCACTGTTGTTATAGATGTTGATGGGACTTATGAGTACGTAGCATTCCAAAGTGGCAATGTCTATACAGTGAGTGTAAGGCCGCCCATTCTAGATATTACCGATCAAGATGATACAGCGGAGTATACGGGTGAAATATCCAGTCTCTCCTTTCAAGACATTCCAGTTCGATCCGTATTGCAAATCCTGGCAGATTACTATGACTTCAGTTTGGTGGCGGGGGATGCAGTTTCCGGTAACGTGACTTTGCAACTGGACAATGTACCTTGGGATCAAGCATTAGAATTAGTACTGCGTACTGGCAATCTGGGCAGCAGACTGGAAGGTAATGTGTTGTACGTGGCACCTGCGGATGAATTGGCTGCGCAGGAGCAGCTTGAAATTGAGGCTGCTATTCAAGCACAAGCACTTGCGCCACTGTTTAGGGAATATTTCCAGATTAACTACGCCAGTGCTGAGGAAATTATGACGCTGGTAACTGGGGAAAACTCCGGCGGCGGCGGTGGTGGTGCAGATCTTGGGGGCGGTTTACCTGGTGCGCCTCCGGTAGCCGGCGGTCTGGCTCCGACAGGAGGAACTGTAACTGCAGGTGCAGGAATGCTTTCTCCAAGAGGCACGGCGACAGTTGATGAACGCACCAACATAATCATGATTCGAGATACCGAAGAAAACTTGCAAGAAGTTCGGTCAATGTTGGCACGTTTAGATATAGCCGTGCGCCAAGTTCTGATTGAAGCTCGAATCGTAAACGTCTCAACCGACTTTGGCCGTGATCTAGGAATCCGCTGGGGTGGCGCTGGTTCGTCTGATAACTTTCGTTATGGCGGTACTCAGGCTTCTACGGTAAGAGAAAACTTTAGCAACCTCGCGCGGGAAAACGCCATACAACAAGCGGTCATTGCTGGAGAAACAGCGAGGCTGACAGCACTCCAGGAAGGCACGGATCCTAGTCTAATAGATGCGTTGGTTCAGCAGGCCGTAAACGCCGTGAACTTGCCTGCTCAAGATATTGCGTTTCCAGAAGCCCTTGCTGTGGATCTTGGTTCCACCAATCCCAGCGCAAGTTCTTTTTCAATAGGGTATACCGGCGGCAGTGGAATTATCGAGCTAGAACTGTCAGCACTTGAGAGTAGCGGCAATGGTGAAGTGATTGCCCGTCCTAAAGTGACAACCCAGGATAAAGTAACTGCGGAAATTCGATCGGGTGTACGAATTCCCTACCAATCTCAAGCTGGTGGTACTGCTGGTGGCTCAACAACTGAATTTGAAGATGCGGTTCTATCTTTGATTGTTACTCCACAGATTACCCCTGATGGGCGTATAAATATGGAGCTTGAAATTCAACAGGACTCGGTTGCAGCTGGTTCTGGTCCGGTCCCTGCAATCAATACTAATCAGGTCTCAACTAGCGCTTTGGTTAGTGACGGTGAAACAATTGTTCTCGGAGGTGTATTCCGCGAGGAAAACACGACTACCGAAACCAAGACTCCTTTACTTGGTGATGTCCCATATCTCGGATATTTGTTTAAGCGAACTGCAAATGAAACTCGCCGCACCGAGCTCTTAATTTTTATAACTCCGAAGATTATCGCCGACATAGCAATCCGTTAGTTCAAATTCTGAAAGAGATCAGTAGATAGCGAATCTGCTGATCTCTTTAATTTCCTTCTATGATGTCCAAGTTAATTGCTCTGTAAATCTCTGTTTTGCAGTTACAATTGTTGCCGAATTCTTTCTTTCGAGTGCATAAATGAAGTTTCTGGGTAATGTTTTTCTAGTGGGCCCAATGGGAGTCGGGAAAACAACTATTGGTAAGGTTCTGGCCGAACAACTAGATCTGCAATTTTTCGATTCGGATCGTCAAATAGAAGCTTCTACCGGTGCCGATATTCCCTGGATTTTCGATGTTGAGGGCGAAAGTGGCTTTCGTGCTCGAGAAATAAAAATGATTGATCATCTCAGTGACCAAACCAATATAGTAATGGCTACTGGTGGTGGCGCGGTATTGTCAGAAGAGAACCGGAAGCACTTAGCTGAGCGTGGCACGGTTGTTTACCTGCGAGCTTCGATTGCACAGCAGGTCGAAAGAACGAGTAGGGACAAAAATAGACCGCTGCTACAAACACCCGATCCAGAGCAGAAAATTCGAGAGCTAATGGAAATAAGAGAACCTCTCTATCAGGAAGTAGCAGATATTGTAGTAGATACAAATAAGCGCAACGCTCGTACTGTTAGTCATGAGATTTGTAAGCAATTGCTGGAACTAGAGAACTGAGAAAGCAGGTAAGAAATCTAAATGCAGACTGTAAACGTTGACTTAGGAGATCGCAGTTACCCAATATTCATTGGTGCCAAGCTATTTGAAGATCCTTCTCTTTTACTTCCCTTTATAGGTAAAGGGCGTGTGGTAATCGTTACCAATGAAATTGTCGCGCCGCTTTATCTGGATCGAGTACAAGATCAGTTAGGAAAACAGTTTGGTTCAGTTATCATTTTGCCGGACGGTGAAGAGACTAAATCCCTCGATACCATTGCCCATATCTACGACCATCTACTCGAAGGTAAATACGACCGAAAAACTACATTAGTAGCGTTGGGAGGTGGTGTTGTAGGCGACATTACTGGATTTGCGGCAGCTACTTATCAGCGTGGAATTAATTTTCTGCAGATTCCTACCACACTGCTGGCACAAGTAGATTCTTCGGTAGGTGGAAAAACCGGTGTTAATCATGCGCTCGGTAAGAACATGATCGGTGCCTTCTATCAACCACAATGTGTGATCGCTGATACTGAAGTCTTGCAGAGCCTTCCGGAACGGGAAATTAAAGCCGGGCTAGCCGAAGTGTTGAAATACGGATTAATAAATAATGAAGAGTTTTTCGATTGGCTGGCGGCCAACAGCGAATCTATTCTGAATCTTGAAGGTGAAAGTATCTCGAATGCAGTGAAAATTTGCTGCATGGCCAAAGCGGAATTAGTGGCCCAAGATGAAAAGGAAGTAGGCGTCAGAGCGTTACTGAATTTGGGTCACACCTTTGGACATGCCATAGAAACTGCGACTGGCTATGGCACCTGGCTGCATGGAGAAACAGTAGCCATGGGCATGGTGATGGCTGCTGATCTGTCCAGGCGCCTGGGCTGGCTGGATTCGCAAGCCGCTGCTCGAATCAGAGAAGTAATAGAGAAAAATTTTGGTATGCCAGTGGAGCCGCCTGCCGATATAACCATAGAGCAGTATCTCGACTTGATGTCGTCCGACAAAAAAGCTGAGCTGGGCAAAATTCGGTTTATTTTACTGAAGGCAATTGGTGAAGCGGTGATAGAGGGTGATGTTGAGAGTGAGATACTCAAATCAACTTTAACCGCTGGAAGCCAGCTTTGCCTGTGAAGAAATATACTGAAGCACTAAACCTCACTTTTGATCCTTTTGAACCGGCCGCAAACAGCAAAGAATTTTTTGCTGGTGGGAACCGGCAGCAATTACTAGATCAACTCATCGAACATTCTTTGTATAGTCAGTCAATGATGGCTGTAACTGGCTGTTTGGGATGCGGCAAGACCATGCTCGCCAATACTTTTTGCCAAAGTTTTGGTGATGAAGCTGTTTGCGTGATGGTGCCCGCTACTCTGTTCATGAATAAGTCCCAGTTTTTGGAAAAACTGGCAGAACAGATCCCTGTTCATCTAAGTGATGAAGAATCGGATTCTGCAGTCATAAGTATCCAGAGCTACGCTGCTCAATTGGATCTTGAAGCGAAGTCATTAATGATCGTTATCGGCGATGCTCATGAACTTAGCATTGATGTTTTGAATCTCGCGACTTCGCTTATCGCTAATTCTGCTTCTGGAATTCACATCTTGTTACTTGGTGAGAAACAATTAGTCAGTATGTTGCAGAATGCAGTATCTGCCGAAGCAGGACAACTAGTGGTCGATTTCGAAATGTCTGAGCTTGGAGGCGAAGACACGGTTGAATACGTAAAGTTTAAACTTGCCGAAGCTGGATTCGCTGGCGAATTACCTATATCTGGAAGTGAGTTAGGAAACATTCACAATTCTGCAAATGGGATACCTGGCACTATTAATGCATTGATAGCGAATACGCTGGAAAGTTCCAGTCTAGAATTGCCAGCCAGTGAAAACTTGCCCGCATTTGTTTCCTCTGGAAATCGATATTGGGCAATAGCTGCGGTTCTCGTTGTAATTCTGGTGACGGTCTTCGTAGTTCTGGATCCTGATCCGCGCATTGAGCAACAGCAGGCAATTGCGACTAGCGAAAGGCCCATCGACATTCCGCTTGCCGCGCAGAGTAGTGAAGAAATTAATTCAGGAGATGAGGGCAATTCTGCACAGGTAGAATCGGAAGAGCCTCCTTTCACGGCAATTCTGGAAACTGAAGAAGCTGTTGTCGACAATTCAGAGACAAGTAATGCTGTCATCCCAGATCCTGAGCCTGTTGAAGAATTAACGCCAGTCGTGGAAAGCTCGGTAGCCAATGTTGCAGCAGTAGAAGCAGCTGCGGAAGCGGAATTGCCCGAAGTTGAAATTAGTGAGTTTGAGCAATCGCTATTGGAGATTCCTGGCTCTGCATACACCGTGCAAATCATGGGATCCCATTCGGAGACAAATGTGCAACGATTTGTTGAAGACGAGTTGCCATCCAATGAACGCGGATACTTTGAAACGAGATTTCAGGACAAGCCATGGTTTGTGGTAGTGCTTGGTCGGTTTGAAAATCGTGCTGATGCGACGAAGGCAATAGAAGACTTACCTGCTTCTCTGCAATCCTTGCAACCGTGGATACGAACCATCGCCGATATCCAATCGGATATACGGGAATTAAACTCAATCAATTAAGCCCTAGTTCCAATATGCACTTGGTGGATGGCACAGTTGTGTCAGGCCACACCTCGTGTACAATTGGCCCCCTTTTTATGCAGGCCTTCAGTCTGCAAAATGCTGTAGTGTGGCCTCAATGCGAACAATCATTGCCATAGACGTGTAAGAAACTCAGGATTTATTGTGTCACTAAAAAACGATAGATTTCTAAAGGCCTTAATGCGAGAAGCCGTCGACGTGACTCCAGTCTGGATGATGCGTCAGGCAGGCAGGTATCTGCCGGAATACCGCGCGACTCGAAAACAGGCTGGTAACTTCTTAAATCTGTGTCAGTCACCTGAGTTAGCATGCGAAGTGACTCTGCAACCGTTGCGCAGGTACGCTTTCGATGCCGCCATACTCTTTTCAGACATTCTCACTATTCCCGATGCTATGGGGCGCGGTCTTTATTTCGAAGAAGGCGAAGGACCACGCTTCAAAAAAGTTATTCGTACAGCTGAAGATGTTGAGCAGCTGCCAGAGATCAAAGCAGCGGAAGACTTATCTTATGTAATGGATGCGGTTTCACTTATTCGCAAAGAGCTAAATGGCTCCGTACCTTTAATTGGATTTTCCGGCAGTCCATGGACACTGGCCACATACATGATAGAAGGTGGTGGCAGTAAGGATTTTCGAATTGCCAAAGAGTTCATGTACAACAATCCTGAAGCAATGCATTTGTTACTCGATAAATTGGCCGCTGCGGTTACTGACTATCTGAATTCCCAGATCAAAGCCGGAGCACAGGCAATTCAAATTTTCGATACATGGGGAGGAATCTTGACGACTTCCCACTATCGCAGCTATTCACTAGCCTACATGCAAAAGATTATTTCCAATTTAATTAGGGAAGCAGATGGAAGGGTTGTGCCGGTCATTCTTTTTACGAAGAACGGCGGACTTTGGTTAGAGTCCATAGCTGAATCCGGAACTAATGCAGTTGGATTGGATTGGACCATTGAGATAGGACAGGCGAGAGAACGTATTGGGAATAGCTGTGCGCTGCAAGGCAATATGGATCCCTCTATTCTCTATGCTTCGCCTGCCGCGATTCGTGATGAAGTAGGTAACATCCTAGAAAGCTATGGAGCAGGAAATGGCCATGTGTTTAATCTGGGTCATGGCATTACCCCTCAAGTAAATCCTGACCATGTCAGCGCATTTGTCGACGCCGTGCATGAACTCTCCCCGCAATATCACGCTTGAATCGGAAGATTCAATAAGTGCAATAATTGCACTTGGTGCCAACATTCCCTCCAAGATTGGCGCTCCTATTGAAACACTAAAATTCGCGAGAGAAAGTCTTAGCGAGCTCTGCGTTGGCGAGCCAGTGGCATCTTCTGATTATCAGACAGAAGCGCTGGGGTGCATTCCTGGATCGCCTGATTTCATCAACGCCGTCGTCGTGATTCCGATCTCAGTCGAGACAGATCCGACAGAACTGTTGCAGCGCTTACAACATCTGGAACGTCATTGTGGGCGAGACTTCCAACAACCCGCTAATTCTCCTCGACCTTTGGATCTGGATATTCTCTGTTTTGGCGAGCTGATCCTATCCCGCCCGCAGCTTGTGATACCTCACCCTAGAGCCCATGAACGCCGTTTCGTTCTCGAGCCGCTGGCCGAGATAGCGCCTGAATTGGTGCTCCCTGGGCAAGCTGTGTCAGTGAGTAAACTGTTAGATGCCATGCCGAGCTCACCTCGAGTCCGCAAGCTTAATCTATGAGCCTGCGTATCCAATTGATTTGACGGGTTAATTCCTTAAACGAGAGTAAGCCACAGGGGCCTGATTTCTTGCTCTGTGGCCCTAAGTACCTGGGATTACACGATAAAGAAACGGTTGAAATAGTTATTAATCGGTCGATCTTAGTGATAAGATCATAGAGTTGTTTGGTGTGCACCAAGAGCGAAATCAAACTGCCATCAACGCGACTATCAAGAGGCCTCAGACCCTTATAAAACCTGGGCCCGAAAAGAAGCAAAAGCAAAGCCAAGAATAAAGAGCCAAGAGAGATAAAGAAACTGACCACCATGAAATTCGTCAACAGAAAAATAGCATTCGCAGTGCTCGCAGCCTTAGGTATGCCGAGCCAGTTAGCTATTGCGCAACAGAATGACGAAGATGGTGCTGTTACTACCAATTCAGATACCTTCGCCAGCTTCCGTATCGCCCCGACTTCCATTCTTAGTGAAGCAGCGGCCCCGCTGTTTGAGATCCAGCGCAATCTCGAAGCGAAAGACATGCAGGGTCATGTTGTTGAAGACGCCTTGAATTTTAATCTTGGCTTGGAAATAACTCCGATTGAAGGACTCAATGTTCGTGCCGATGCCTGGCAACAGGAACTAAACGAAGTACCTGGAAACATAACCAGAAGTCCTGAGAGCAATCTTCCTCAACTCTATATCGAAGATTCCGTCAACATCGACAATCCATTTATAGGGTCCAATTTGGAAAGCAGCGGATTTGACATCGGTGCCTCCTACGTTTGGGATACCAATCGCTTCGGTCAGTTTACCCTAAGCACTAAAACGACTTACGTTCAGGATTTCGAAAACAATGGATCACTCCTAGAACTAATTAACAATGAACTGGGTGCTCCAGGTGATCGAGTCGTAAGTCCTGAGTTACAAAGTAGTTTGATGTTGACCTGGGAAATCGGAAATCATACTGCAAGTGCAATAACCAATTACTTCGATTCGTTTAAAGACATCAGCGAGTTGGATATCGATGAGATTAATGCATTAGTGGACGACATAACCACAGTCGATCTGCAATACGGTTATAGCGTAGAAACCGGTAATAATGACCGCGCAATTATTTCCTTCGGCATTCGCAATATCTTCAATGAAAGAACCGCACAAATCCTGAATTCGAATACGCGAATCCTGGATCAAAACGGTCGTGTCGCATACGGCTCAATCAAGTACCAGTTCTAAGAGACTTCATTTCTAAATTTCTTCCATGCGCTAGTGATTGCTTCAGTGCATTTTTGTCATATCGCAGGCAAAAAAAACCCCGAAAAATTCCGGGGTTAAAGGTCTGCTCTAATTACTTCGCAAAGGACCGTATACACAAACCATTCGCAATAACACAAATAGGATAGTTTTAAGTATATTGAGCTACCGCAAAGCTTCTGTGGTCCAAATCACACTTCCAGCGCCTTGTTGAACCAGGCTTCCAGTAAGCCTGTTAAAGCGTCGCTCGAGCCAGGCACCACACGTCTATGTGCCGAACTCCGTGGCTTTCAAGGGAGCTTGCCAAACTAAGTACGGTTGCCATGGTCGTAACTACATCATCGATTATTGCGACATGGTTCACATTTTCTGGCCATCGATTTTTATCACAGCAAAATACGTTTTTTTGACTCCGCCTGCGCTTGCTTGCACTATCAAGTTCCGTCTGGGCACTGGTATTTCTCACCTTTTTTACGAAATCCAGGCCTATGGGAATGGAAGTTTGTTGCGATATGACTTTGCTAATTTCAAACGCCTGATTAAATCCACGCACACGTAATCGTTCGCGGTGTAAGGGAACAGGAATTAGAAATTCGGGTTGGGAGATGCCAGCGTATTCTTTTTCGATTTCTCCTGCTAATAAAAAAGAGAGTGAAAAGCCAATTTCGAATTGGTCGTGGAATTTGAAACGAGTAATCAGTCTGCTAATTGGCGACTCATAGTGAAAAATCCCCTGACAGAAATTTATCGACGGTGGATGTAATAAACATTTTGCACAATGGTTAGCGTGCAAGCCAGAATCGGGTAGTGGCAGTCCACAGGCGTAGCAGGCATTCTTAATCCAGGGAAGGTCGTTACAGCAAAACTTACAAATACTAATAACTTCGTTGCAATTTCTTGCACAAACAATGCATGGACTTGGCACAGCTGACCTAAGCAATTCTTTAAACTTTGAGTATTTCGATCGCATGGAATAGGGATACATTTCACAATTAGTGTGGTTCCGGAAGTGCAGTGTAGTTAAGCGGGTAGATTTCGCTAAGGAATCTCATTCAAGAGTATCCGGGGATGCAGGCTTCACTTATAATTGCGGCTCTTTTTTTACCGGAAACAGGACGGGGGGGCTGGTAAATGGGGGCCTATCGCGCACCTTTAAGGGACATACAATTTCTTTTGCAGAATGTTTTCCAAGCGGAAAAGATGTTTGCTGCCATGCCGCAGACGGAAGAAGTTTCTGACGATTTAATTACTGCCATTCTGGATGAGGCGGGCAAGATTGCCGAACATTTACTCTCGCCAATTAATCAGACCGGTGATCAGGAAGCATGCCATTTAGAGAACGGGCAGGTTTTGACACCCAAAGGTTTTAAGGAAGCCTACGCTGCCTATGTGGAAGGAGGCTGGCCAAGTCTGACCGGTGACGTTAATTACGGCGGCCAGGGAATGCCGAAGGTCCTATCGGCAATGATCGAAGAAATGTTCTTCGGCGCGAATTCTTCTTTCTGCCTCTACACGATTCTAACTACCGGTGCCACGTTAACCCTGAATCAGCATGCAAGTGACGAATTAAAGCAGACTTATCTCCCAAAAATGCTGGCAGGAACCTGGGCGGGAACAATGTGTTTAACCGAGCCCCATGCCGGCACTGATCTGGGATTGATTCACACCAAGGCTGTGCCCAATGCTGAAGGCAGCTATGCCGTTACTGGCACTAAGATTTTTATTACTGCAGGTGATCATGATCTGACAGACAACATCATTCATCTGGTACTGGCAAAACTTCCAGATGCACCAGCCGGACCGAGAGGCATCTCTTTGTTTTTGGTGCCAAAGATTAATGTGAATGCAGACGGATCACTCGGCGCTGCTAACAACGTCACCACCGGCTCAATTGAGCACAAGATGGGAATAAAGGCATCAGCAACCTGTGTCATGAATTTTGAAAATTCCACAGGATTTCTAGTAGGCGAATTAAACAACGGCTTGTCTAATCTGTTTACCATGATGAACTACGAACGTTTATCAATGGGCCTGCAAGGAAATGGGCTGGCAGAGAGTTCCTATCAACTTGCTTCTGAATACGCGAAAGAACGGCTCCAGGGGCGCGCCGCAGCAGGTCCAAAACAGACCGATAAACCGGCTGATCCGATCCTGGTGCATGCCGATGTAAGACGCATGTTGCTTACCATGCGAGTGAATACTCTGGCAGGAAGGGCACTATCACTCTATTCGGCATTCCAATTAGATATTGCCCGCTTTCATCCTGACGATGCTGCGCGAAAAAGAGCGAGTCAACTAGTCTCCCTTTTGATTCCGGTACAAAAAGCCTATTGCACAGATCGCGGATTCGAATCTTGCGTGCTCGGTCAACAGGTGCTGGGTGGCCATGGATATATTGCCGAATGGGGCTTGGAACAAAACGTTAGGGATGCCCGTATCGCTCAAATTTATGAAGGAGCGAATGGTATTCAGGCCCTGGATCTAATGGGCAGGAAAACTGTACGGGGTAATGGTGAGTTGCTGGCAGTGCTCATAGAAGAGATGGAGGAATTTATTGCATCACAGCAAGAAAATTCAGAGATGCAAAGTGGCCTGGAAGCATTTCAAGCGCTTATCGATGAACTAAAAGAGTCAACTGCGGTTGTAATTGAAAATGCGAAAGAAAATCCCGACGAAATAGGTGCTGCGTCTTATTCATACATGGAGCTAATGGGACTGACGTTGTTTTGTTTCATGTGGCAGCGGATATCAGCAGCCGCGCAGACGGCAAAAACTAATAACGAAGCGAGCGCTGACTACCTCGATGGTCTGATTAAGAGCGGTGATTTTTTCATGCAGCGATTACTGCCGAAATCAAAAGCTTTGGTGGAAGAAATAAAAGCAGGCGCGAAACCGTTAATGGCTATGACCGCGGATCAGTTTTAAATTAGTTCTAAGATAGGTCTAAGGTAAGTCAAAGATAAGAAAGTTTAGCGCGATAAAGTGGATCGGATTAGATTACCCAATCCACGTTATCTGAAAACAGATCTTTATATTGGTCGAGATTCTCATTCTCTTCTCCAACCAATATCATGTTTCCTTTTCCCATAGGCACCACAACACCATTAAAGCGATCATCGCGGAAACGATATTCAACACTGACGGGACTGTTGTTAATGACGAATACACTAACAGCACCTTGCGTACCTTCTATTATTAGGTGCGCACTCTGAAACGCCGGAATAATTTCACAAGGCTTCGCCATTCGGATAGGCATGTTTTCCATAAAGTCATTGCTGGCTAATTGAGTGCCTGCAGTGGCTAACACCTGGGAAACATTACTGGCATTAATAATACCGAAATTGCCGCCGTCGCCACGGGAGAAGGCATTAATTTCTTCCGAATCTATATACAAGTGCTCTAACACATCGTCACCCAAGGCAATATCTTGGATAGTGGGCCCGGTGTTAAACGTCAACGAAAAGGTAACTCCGATGGCGAGCAAAAGCGTTGCCGCAACGGCGTAATATTGAAAGTAACTAGAATTTGCTGCTTCTTTCTGCATCAAGGATTTTGGACTTGAATCTGCTTGAGAAGGCACAGCTAGCAATTTTTCTTTTAGATCAGCGGGCGCGCTGATGGTCGTTACCAAGGCAGTAACGTCAGTTTCTAATTCTTGGGTCTGATCAAGAATTTTCTTATAGTCGGGATTTTCCCGCGCAGCATCCAGCACGTCTTGCTCTGGAGACAGCGGGTTGGCGTATACCCGTTTCCGAAATTCTATTTCATCCATTCTAATTAACTCTTAGTCTTTATTATTTTTATTCATCAATATCAACGGTGTCCAGACCAAATTCTTGTTTCAATTTGCTCCGGGCACGAAACAGTCGTGTCATGACTGTATTGTTGTTTAAGTCTAAGATGCCGGCAATTTCTTTGCCGCTAAACCCACCTATAACTTGCAGCAACAATGGCTCTCGATAGTCACTATCGAGTCGATTGATCGCATTGTGCAATAATTCGCGATCCATTTTAGTGTCAGGCTCATTATCGCCTCCATCGGCGATTGATTGGCCTTCGATGTCAACCAACTCAGGCCGGTAGCGCTCATAAAGTCTGGCATTTTCACGTCTTAAAATTGTGAACAACCAGGCTTTAGCCGCTTTATCATTCTGCAGGCTATCCAATGCCCTCCAGGCCCGAAGAAAGGTTTCTTGAACCAAATCTTCGGCAAGAGGTTTGTTCTTGCACAGCCAGAACGCGTAGCGGTACACGTCTTGATATAGCGCCGCAACCAGCGACTCGTAGCGTTGCTGCTTGTTACTTCCGTGTATGACCGGGGTATCGCTCATAAATTTTCAGGCTGAACAAAAAAAGGGATGAGTTGAAGGCAAATCGGCGCCAAACGCATGGAATATTGCGTTTTCGGTTGATTCCCCCTGGGGCAGAGAGTGTGCCGAAATTGCTCTCGAGCATCAAGTTTTTTGCTGTGGTACGGCCCCAGGCGCCTATTCGCTTCCTAACAAAATAGTATACGGACAAAGAGCTGGTTCTGGATTCCTTTCGGCGCCTGTATACTTGCCACATTTTTCGTCATTGGTGCATCGAAATGATTAGAGTAGCGATTGCAGGAGCGGCCGGACGCATGGGTAGAACCCTGGTCGAAGCAGTCGGCCGCAGCGAAGCAGATATCCAAGTTACTGTAGCAACAGTACTTGCAGACGATCCCTGTTTGAACGTTGATAGCGGCTTGCTCGCGATGGGAGTAAGCAATGGAGTGATCACCGTAAGTGAGCTGACCCCACTAGTAGATGAGTTCGACGTGCTAATCGATTTCACGGAACCTGGTGCTACTCGGGCGAATCTAGAACTTTGTCGCCAACACCAAAAAGCGATGGTGATTGGTACGACCGGCTTAAGCGATGCAGAGCGCCAACTAATTCAGGCAGCTGGTGAAAGCATCCCTATCGTATTCGCACCGAATATGAGCATAGGCGTTAATCTCTGTTTTAATTTATTGGAACAAGCAGCTCGAGTTCTCGGCGACGAAGTGGACATAGAAATCACCGAGGCTCACCATCGTTATAAAAAAGATGCGCCTTCTGGCACTGCATTGAAAATGGGTGAAGTTATTGCTGACACTCTAGGGCGTGACATAAAAAAAGTTGCCGTGTACGGACGAGAAGGCATTAGCGAAGAACGTAATCGAACCACTATCGGCTTTTCCACCGTAAGAGCGGGAGATATTGTAGGCGACCACACAGTCACTTTTGCCAGTTTAGGTGAGCGCGTTGAAATCACCCATAAGGCCAGCAGTCGCATGACTTTTGCCAATGGAGCGGTGAGAGCGGCACTTTGGACCACCGGGAAAACGGCTGGCGTTTACTCAATGCAGGAAGTATTGGGATTGAAATAGAAGAAATACGCCAGATGAACATTTTAATTTGCATTTACACAAAGCATTCATGGACAAATGAGCGCAAATTTTCATAAAATACTCGCTCAGTATGTCGCATGCTGAAACCCAAAAATTTTATAGAATTTTGAAAGAAGCGGAATGAAGAATTTCTTCATTCCGCTTTTTTTTGACGTATGTAGAAACCCAAAAAACGCAGCAATAAATGGATAGGAGATAGAGTGGCCGGATTAGCAGTACTGGCATTAGAAGACGGCAGTATATTTAAAGGTACTGCGATCGGAGCTGAAGGCAGCTCCTCTGGGGAAGTTGTTTTTAATACCTCCATGACGGGTTATCAGGAAATTCTTACTGACCCATCTTATGCTCAACAAATAATCACTTTAACTTATCCTCATATTGGCAACACAGGGACCAATGAAGAAGATAATGAATCGGAAAAAGTCTGGGCGTCAGGCTTAGTCATCCGTGATCTTCCGCTAGTTGCCAGCAATTGGCGCAAGCAGCAAACCCTCGATGAGTTTCTAAAGCAAAGAAACGTAGTTGCCATCGCTGAAATCGACACGCGAAGACTCACCCGCTTATTACGAGACAAAGGGCCGCTTAACGGCTGTTTGCTCTCTGGACAAGCATTGCAAGATGGCGGGGAAGAGCAGGCCACTGAGTTGGCAAAGCAGTTTCCTGGGCTCAAAGGCATGGACCTGGCCAAAGTGGTTTCTGTCGATAAATCTTACTCCTGGGATGGCGGCGTTTGGGACATAGCCCAAGGCTATCTTTCTGCGAGCGAATCCCGTTTCAATGTAGTGGCCTACGATTTTGGTGTTAAACAAAACATCCTGCGAATGCTAGCGGCACGAGGTTGCCAGGTTACGGTAGTGCCGGCTGAAACTCCGGCAGCTGAAGTTCTGGCAATGAATCCAGATGGGATTTTCCTTTCCAATGGCCCGGGGGATCCAGAACCCTGTGATTACGCAATAGCTGCAAGCAAAGAATTTTTAGATCAAGGTATTCCATTGTTCGGTATTTGCCTGGGCTGTCAGCTTCTAGCCATAGCTTGTGGGGCCAATACGATAAAAATGCGCTTAGGGCATCACGGTGCGAATCATCCCGTGCAAGATTTGCGCGATAACACCGTCTTAATAACCAGTCAAAACCACGGCTTCGCAGTTGACGGAGAGACCTTACCTGACAATTTGGAAGTGACCCACAAATCATTGTTTGATGGTTCGCTGCAAGGAATCGAACGCACTGATAAACCTGCTTTCGGATTTCAGGGTCATCCAGAGGCAAGTCCTGGGCCCCATGACGTCGCACCTTTGTTCGATCATTTTATTGAACTTATGGACAATCAATCCAATTCGGCAAACAAGCCAGCACAAGTAGCAGCGAGTAGCTAAGCATGCCACGTAGAACAGATATCAATTCAATTCTTATTCTCGGGGCGGGCCCAATTATTATCGGTCAGGCATGTGAGTTTGATTATTCCGGAGCCCAGGCTTGCCAGGCACTAAAAGAAGAAGGTTATCGCGTCATCCTGGTGAACTCTAATCCAGCCACCATAATGACCGATCCGTCCATGGCTGATGCCACTTACATCGAACCGGTTAAGTGGCGCATCGTTGAAAAAATTATTGAGAAAGAAAGGCCTGATGCCATCCTGCCCACAATGGGAGGTCAGACGGCCCTCAATTGTGCGCTCGATCTTAATCGCCACGGTGTTCTCGATAAATATGATGTTGAGCTAATCGGTGCAAGTTGCGAAGCGATTGATAAAGCAGAAGACCGAGAGCTGTTTGACGATGCAATGACGTCAATTGGGCTCGAAACTCCCCGTCATGGCATGGCTCATAACATGGTTCAGGCCCATGAAGCTTTAGAAGAAATCGGCTTCCCCTGCATTATTCGTCCTTCATTTACCATGGGTGGAACAGGTGGAGGAATCGCTTACAACAAAGAAGAGTTTGATGAGATTTGCACTCGGGGCCTGGAACTGTCTCCTACTACCGAATTACTAATTGATGAATCATTAATCGGCTGGAAAGAATTTGAACTGGAAGTTGTTAGAGACAAAAACGATAACTGCATAATTGTCTGCTCTATTGAAAACTTCGATGCCATGGGTGTGCACACCGGAGATTCAATCACTGTAGCACCAGCCCAGACGCTCACCGACAAGGAATATCAGATCCTGCGAAATGCAGCGATCGCTGTGCTTAGAGAGATTGGAGTCGAAACCGGTGGATCTAATGTGCAGTTTGCAATTGACCCGACAGACGGAAGACTGGTCATTATTGAAATGAATCCCCGCGTGTCGCGCTCTTCGGCGTTGGCATCTAAAGCGACCGGTTTTCCGATTGCGCGAGTGGCCGCCAAGTTGGCCATTGGTTTTACCCTGGATGAATTGCGCAATGAAATCACCGGCGGAGTTACGCCGGCCTCCTTTGAGCCAACTATTGATTATGTAGTCACCAAGATTCCGCGGTTTACCTTTGAAAAATTTTCAGAAGCTAACGATCGCCTAACTACACAAATGAAGTCTGTTGGCGAAGTTATGGCTATCGGGCGTACATTCCAGGAATCTGTGCAAAAAGCTTTGCGTGGATTGGAAGTGGGCATGTGTGGCTTCGATCCGATACTGGATAGTGGTCTCTCCAATGCGAAAGAAGTTTTAACCCGAGAGCTTACCGAAGTTGGAGCACAGCGCATCTGGTACATCGCCGATGCATTCAGACAAGATTGGTCGATAAAGACGATCTATGATTTGAGTGGCATCGACCCCTGGTTGCTGGTGCAGATCGAAGACATAGTGCAGGTGGAAAATGAAATTTCCAAGCAACAGTTGGCCGACATCGACCGCGACGCTTTTTTACGCATAAAACGAAAAGGATTCTCAGACAAACGGCTGGCTCAATTGCTTGGTAAAACAGAACTGGAAGTTCAGAAATATCGGCAAGCACTGGGAATTCGTCCGGTGTATAAGCGAGTCGATACTTGCGCTGCTGAATTCGTTTCTTCGACTGCCTATATGTATTCCACCTATGAAGAAGAGTGCGAAGCAAATCCTACGGACCGACAAAAGATCATGGTATTAGGTGGTGGCCCCAATCGAATTGGGCAGGGAATCGAGTTTGACTATTGCTGTGTGCACGCCGCACTAGCGATGGGTGAAGATGGATTCGAGACCATCATGGTGAACTGTAACCCAGAAACTGTATCCACTGACTACAATATCTCCGATCGGCTGTACTTCGAGCCACTTACCTTCGAAGACGTTATCGAAATCGCGGAACTAGAAAAACCTACTGGAGTAATCGTTCAGTTTGGTGGGCAGACACCGCTTAACTTAGTAAAACGATTAGAGCAAGCTGGTGTGCCCGTGATAGGCACGCCGCCAGATGCTATCGATCGCGCAGAAGATCGTGAACGCTTTCAACAGCTAATTGAAAAATTGAATTTGAAACAACCGCCTAATTGCACCGTCCGTAGTGTTGAGGAAAGTATCGAGCAGGCGAATAAAATTTCCTATCCCCTGGTGGTTCGACCTTCCTATGTATTGGGTGGTCGGGCAATGGAAATTGTATACAACGAAGAAGAACTCAAGCGCTACATGCATAACGCAGTGTTGGTCTCTAACGAGAGCCCGGTTCTGTTGGACTACTTCCTAAGTTCGGCTATTGAGATTGATGTCGATGTAGTAAGCGATGGCAATAAAGTGGTGGTCGGCGCCATCATGCAACACATTGAGCAAGCCGGGATTCATTCAGGCGACTCCGCCTGCTCACTGCCTCCCTATAACTTAGCTGCAGACGTTCAAAACGAGATTCGTGATCAGGTAACTCGATTGGCATTGGAACTTGGTGTTATCGGATTGATGAATACCCAATTGGCTTACCAGGACGGTGAAATTTACGTAATCGAGGTCAATCCTCGGGCGTCCCGCACAGTACCGTTCGTTTCAAAATGTATTGGCCGCTCCTTAGCAAAAGTCGCCGCCCGCTGCATGATCGGCAAATCACTGGAAGAACAGGAATTTACCCACGAGATCATTCCGAAAACCTATGCAGTCAAAGAAGCTGTTTTTCCATTTAATAAATTCCCCGGCGTCGATCCGATTCTTGGACCTGAAATGAAATCCACCGGTGAGGTAATGGGCGTAGGAACTACCTTCGCTGAAGCCTATGCGAAAGCCCAGATGGGTGCCGGCGACGTCATTGAAACCAGTGGTAACGCTTTTGTGAGTGTTCGAGATAGAGATAAAGATGCCGTGGTAGAAGTCGCGCAGCGCCTGAAATCACTGGGCTATTCCTTGGTTGCAACCCATGGTACTGCCAAGGTCTTAGAAGAGGCAGGTCTGGAAGTAACCGGTGTGAATAAAGTATTGGAAGGTAGACCTCACATAGTCGATATGCTAAAAAATGACGAAATTCAGGTAGTGTTTAATACGACAGAAGGGAAACAAGCGATTGCAGACTCTTCGACTATTCGTCGCACAGCATTGAGACACGATGTTTACTGCACAACGACGATAGCTGGTGCATTGGCAGTTTGCGATGCGGTGGAGTTTGGCAATAATATGTCGGTCTATACTATTCAGCAACTTCACGCTGAATTGCATTAAACGTTCCCAAATAACCAATCAGATCTGATCTAACTCAGTTAAGTTGTGGTGTGTATGGCCAAGGTTCCAATGACAGTTAATGGCGCAGAAAAACTTCGCGCCGAGCTCAAAGAGCTCAAGACTAATAAGCGACCAAAAATTTCCAAAGCTATCGCTGAAGCGCGAGAGCATGGCGATTTAAAGGAAAACGCCGAGTATCACGCTGCTCGAGAACAACAGAGTTTTTGTGAAGGAAGAATTACCGAGATCGAATCTAAGTTGGCTGAATCTGAAGTCATTGATGTTTCAAAAATAGAGCCATCAGGTCGCGTTATCTTCGGCACCACGATTTCGCTGTATAACATCGATACCGATGAATCTGTGAAGTATCAAATAGTCGGTGAAGATGAAGCCGATATCCCGTCTGGAAAGATTTCTGTTATTTCACCAATTGCCCGCGCGGTAATGGGTAAATCAGAAGGCGATGAGATTACGGTAAATGCACCTGCCGGCGATATTCAGTACGAAATCGAAACAGTAGAACATCTCTAGGAAAGTTTTCTCAAAAGATTCGACAGTTTAGGATCGGGTTTCTTAGCTGCGCGGTGAATAAGAATTACGTGACCAACACTTTGAATGCATTCGGCTTTGTAATCCGCACATATCTCTTCAGTCAATTTTTGTTTTGCCTGTCGCGTTGAAGTAACTAGCTTAACTTTTATTAGTTCATGGTCCTTTAAGGCCCGATCAATCTCTTCTTTTATATTTTCCGTTAGTCCTTTTTGTGCAATGATCACAACAGGTTTCAATTGGTGACCAATAGTTCTGAATTTCTTTTTGTCCGCGTTACTAATCGACATAGTTTGTAGGCCCTAAGTCCTAATCAAAAAGGCTGCGGATTCTAGCAGCTAAACCATCGTCTGAATATTAATAGCATCATAAAAGGAGTCTCTAGTTAACTATTCATTATCTCTGGCTCACACAGGAACTGCAGGTCAAGGCAGCTTCCTGCAGGAATGTAGACAACCTTGCAAAGGAAGCTAATGCAGACATGTGGTTCCTGTGTGGGCCCCTTTGGGCGCGGCCTGCATAACACTTCTGCGTCGTTGCCGCCCTTGCTAAGGGGCTTACCATTAACTGCGGACGCCGCCTCACATAAGTGTTATGCAGGTCACGCAGAGACAATGAATAGTTAACTAGAGACTCCTTATTATGTCCCGGTCCAAAAGTAGCAAACAATGGCTAAAAGAACATTTTGACGACGCTTATGTGAAGCGTAGTCAGGAAGAAGGCTATCGTTCCCGCGCCAGCTACAAACTATTGGAAATTCAAGGTAAAGATAAGCTTATAAAAACGGGAATGACGGTAGTTGATTTAGGCGCTGCTCCCGGGGGTTGGTCACAAGTAGCGAGTGAAATTGTAGGTGATGATGGCAGAGTGATTGCCAGCGACATATTGCCTATGGATAGCCTGGCAGGTGTTGAATTTGTTCGTGGTGATTTTACGGAACAGGCAGTTTTCGATGTGCTGCAGAATAAACTACCGGATGACGGTGCCGATCTAGTGATGTCCGATATGGCTCCCAATATGAGCGGCATGCGTGACATAGACCAACCAAGAGCCATGTATTTGGCGGAACTGGCTTTGGATATGGCGAGATCTATACTTAAGCCAGGAGCGTATTTACTAGTTAAGACGTTTCAGGGCGAAGGATTTGAAGTGTTTCAGGGTGAATTGAAGCAAAGTTTCAAATCTGTAAAGTCCAGGAAACCCAAGGCCTCCAGGGCGAGATCGAGGGAAATTTACCTGCTGGCGGCTGGTTTTTCGGGGGAATCCTGAATTAACGTGCAATATTCCCTGTAAACATTAGAATTAAAGCATTGGTTTTCACTATATTTGACCCAATATAGGTCTTTAGAAAGCCTTGTTTTTAGCGGCTTTGCAGTCTTTTTAACAGTTAGTCTTTTGGAGATAAGCCTTTGAATGATATGGCAAAAAACCTGATTCTATGGATGATCATAGCCGGTGTGCTGTTGACCGTGTTTAACAACATTAATCAGGAAACTCGAGAAGACAGGCTCATTTATTCCGAATTTCTGGAAGAAGTGAACTTGGGCCGTGTTGAGAGAGTAGAGCTAGCTGGTATCAATATTACTGGTATCCGCAGAGACCAAACTGTATTCCGTAGTGTTCTTCCAGCAATTGGTGATGACGCGCTCATTGATGTATTACTTGAGAACAATGTCCAGGTAGACGCAATAGCGCCCGAGCAACAGAGTATCTGGACTCAGCTATTGGTTGCTAGCTTCCCGATACTGATAATAATCGCCTTATTTTTCTTCTTTATGCGGCAAATGCAAGGAGGAGGTGCCGGCGGCAAAGGCGGACCCATGTCGTTTGGTAAAAGCAAAGCCAAACTATTAGGTGAAGATCAAATTAAAGTCACTTTCGCAGACGTTGCCGGAGTCGATGAAGCGAAAGAAGACGTGCAAGAGCTCGTGGAATTTTTGCGCGAGCCAGACAAATTCCAGCGCCTCGGCGGAAGAATTCCCCGCGGTGTTTTAATGGTAGGTCAACCTGGTACCGGTAAAACACTTTTAGCAAAAGCCATTGCCGGTGAAGCCAAAGTTCCTTTCTTTTCGATTTCCGGTTCCGACTTTGTCGAAATGTTTGTCGGTGTTGGTGCATCTCGTGTGCGCGACATGTTTGACCAGGCGAAGAAACAATCACCTTGCATTATCTTCATCGATGAAATCGATGCCGTTGGTAGACATCGTGGTGCCGGGCTCGGTGGTGGTCACGATGAACGTGAGCAAACCTTGAACCAGTTACTGGTTGAGATGGATGGCTTTGAAGGCAACGACGGCGTCATAGTCATGGCGGCAACAAACAGACCCGACGTGCTTGATCCAGCGTTACTTCGACCGGGTCGATTCGATCGACAGGTAGTGGTGGGCTTACCTGATATTCGCGGTCGTGAACAAATTTTGAAAGTTCACATGCGTAAAGTACCTATCGATGATCGAGTACAGGCGAGTGTTATCGCCCGTGGTACACCTGGATTTTCTGGCGCAGACCTCGCCAACCTGGTTAACGAAGCAGCGCTGTTTGCGGCAAGGGCCAGCAGACGACTTGTTACCATGGAAGAATTTGAAAAAGCCAAAGACAAAATCATGATGGGTGCTGAGCGTAAGTCCATGGTGATGTCAGAAAAAGAAAGATTAAACACCGCTTATCACGAAGCGGGCCACGCCATTGTTGGGCGTCTAATGCCCGAGCATGATCCGGTTTATAAAGTCAGCATCATTCCGCGCGGGAGAGCATTAGGTGTAACAATGTTTCTTCCAGAAGAAGACCGCTACAGCTTAAGCAAACAACACATACTTAGCCAGATATGCAGCCTTTATGGTGGTCGTATCGCAGAAGAGATGACACTTGGTAAAGAAGGTGTGACAACTGGCGCCTCTAATGATATTCAACGAGCGACAGAAATGGCCCGTAACATGGTTACTAAGTGGGGGCTGTCAGATGAACTCGGTCCGCTGCTTTACTCTGAAGATGAAGGTGAAGTATTTCTGGGTCGGTCTGCAGCTTCCCAAGCGAAAACCGTTTCTGATGCAACGGCTGTGGCTATCGATAAAGAAGTGCGCAAAATCATTGACGAATGTTACGTGAAAGCAGAAAAAATTCTCGAAGACAATAGAGACAAATTGGATTTGATGAAAGATGCGTTAATGGAATACGAAACGATCGATTCTGATCAAATCAATGACATCATGGAAGGTAAAAAACCTCGACCACCAGCAGATTGGTCAGATTCTGATGAAGACAGTAGTGGTGGTGCCAGCAAAGTCGATGAAGAAGAAACCGATAAATCAGGAAAAATCGGCGGCCCAGCGAGCGAGCACTAAACAAAGCTGAAACTGCTAATCCTTTCGAAATAAAATGAGCTTTTTCCTTACTGCCGGAAAGAGACAGATTGATCTGTCGTCACCCCAATGCATGGGGATAATTAATGCTACTCCCGATTCATTTTCCGATGGATCAGAACTCGTACAAAATTCAAAAGATCGATTCACAATCGATATCGATAAGGTGTTGCGTCGCGCCGAATCTTTCCTGGAGCAAGGAGCATCGATAATCGACATCGGCGGTGAGTCGACTCGACCAGGCGCGACTGAAGTTTCTGTGACTGAGGAACTAAACCGAGTAATTCCAATTATTGAAGCTATTCGCAAAAACCTGGACGTGTGTATTTCAGTTGATACCAGTTCTGCAACGGTAATGAGTGAAGCAATAAAAGCTGGCGCCGAATTCATAAACGATATACGGGCATTATCGCATTCAGAAACCTTAGCCGTAGTTGCAGAATCGAATGCAGCAGTTTGTCTGATGCATATGCAAGGTCAGCCCCGCACTATGCAGCGAAGCTATGAGTACAATGATTTGATTAGTGAAGTCTATGATTTCCTGGAGCAGCGAGTTGCAGCTTGTGCGCAGGCAAAGATTGATTCCACACGGTTAGTGATCGATGTTGGCTTTGGGTTTGGAAAATCACTGCAACATAATTATCAATTGCTTAAACAACTCTCTCATTTTAAAGGCCTCAACGTACCAATTCTGGTTGGCATTTCCCGCAAGTCCATGATCGGAGGCTTAATCGATCGTCCACCCCATGAGCGCGTTGCCGGTTCTATAGCAGCAACAGTGTTGGCCTTAGAAAATGGCGCACAGATTGTGCGTACTCACGATGTTGCTGCCACGGTCGATGCAATTAGAGTACACTCGGTTTATAAACAGGCTTGATACGCAGTGTGAGCAGGATATGAACAAACGCTTTTTTGGCACAGATGGCATTCGAGGCACCGTAGGTCGTCCGCCGATAACTCCTGACTTCATGTTGAAACTAGGCTGGGCTGCAGGGAAAGTATTTGCCAATGAAGGCAATGGCCGTAACAAAATTCTAATAGGCAAAGACACGCGCATTTCAGGCTATATGTTTGAAGCCGCCTTAGAAGCTGGAGTGACAGCAGCTGGTGTAGACATAAATCTAACCGGTCCCATGCCCACACCTGCCATTGCCTACCTTACTCGTACTCTGCGAGCCCAGGCGGGAATTGTAATCAGTGCTTCTCATAATTCCTTTGAAGACAACGGCATCAAATTTTTTGCTAGTGATGGAACGAAGTTGCCAGACGAAGTGGAATTCGCCATAGAAGACTTGCTGGATAAAGATGTTTCTACGGTATCTCCGCAATCACTCGGGAAGGCTTCGCGAATTAGCGATGCCGCAGGTCGTTACATTGAATTCTGTAAGAGCACTGTTGGTTCTTCATTAAAGTTTAATGGCTTAAAGATAGTTGTTGATTGCGCCCATGGTTCAACTTATCACATCGCTCCGGCGGTATTTGAAGAGCTTGGCGCCAAAGTTAAATCTATTGGTGTATCACCTGATGGTCTTAACATAAATGAAAACAGCGGTTCGACTTCACCTCAATCATTAGCAGACGCGGTATTGGCAGAAGAAGCAGATTTGGGAATTGCATTTGATGGTGATGGCGATCGAGTCGTCATGGTTGATCATCTCGGAAATATCGTTGACGGTGATGAAATTCTTTATGTCATCGCCCGGGATCGCCGTCGTCAGAGTATCGAATTTGGTGGCGTCGTTGGGACCGCAATGAGTAATTTGGGGTTGGAATTAGCATTAGATGCTTTGGATGTCCCTTTTGTAAGAACCCCAGTCGGTGACCGCTATGTCATGAAAGAAATGTTAGAGCGAGGCTGGGATCTTGGTGGTGAAAACTCTGGTCATATTATTTGCCTGGACGTTACCACAACAGGCGATGGCATAGTCTCCGCTTTACAAGCATTAGCAGCCATAGCCAATTGCGAACAACCGCTATGTGACCTGCGCAGTAAAATGCGCAAACTTCCTCAATCCATGGTTAACATAAAGGTGGCCAATGCAGTGGACATTGCCCAAAACAAAACCGTGCAGTCAGCAGTTTCTGATGTTGAATCAAGGCTTGGTAAGAATGGCAGGGTCTTGTTACGACCATCCGGCACGGAGCCCGTTCTAAGAGTAATGGTTGAGGGAGAAGATCTTGAAGTAGTAGACAAGCTAGCTCATGAACTATCAGAGGTAGTTGCTACCGAATTTGCGAGCTAAGCTGCTAGCAGTCTCAATCATTGCAACACCCCCACATCTTGGTTAGTATTGGCGCCCGTTTTTCGTGGCGCTTTCTACCTAATATTCCGCCACTATCCACGGGGAAACTGCTAATCCCTGGAATTAAAGGTGCGAACCCATGCGGCAAAAGCTAGTTGTTGGAAACTGGAAGATGCATGGAGACCGTGATCTGGTGAACAGATTGGTCGAGGGCATCATTGATGCCGCTCCCTTAGTAGGAGACGCGGTTGAAATTGGGATATGCCCAACCTATATACATATAGAGCAGGCTGCTAAGCTACTGATAGCAGCAAACGTCGGAATTGGCTTAGGCGCGCAGAATGTTTACTGCGAAGAAAAAGGTGCATACACCGGAGAAGTAGCTGCTCCAATGTTGGCCCAATTAGGGGTTTCACTGGTTATCGTTGGCCACTCTGAACGCAGAGAATTGTTTGCTGAATCCGATGCGCTGATTGCCGCGAAATTCAAAGCGGTACAAGCAAGCAATATGATTCCGATTCTTTGTATTGGCGAGTCATTGGAGCAGAGAGAAGCAAAACTCACCGAGCAGGCTGTATTGGAACAGCTTGATGCGGCAATCAGTGAGATTGGAATTGCAGCATTTCACAATGCCGTGATTGCCTATGAACCTATTTGGGCTATCGGTACCGGGAAAACTGCTTCACCAGAACAAGCGCAAGAGGTCCACTGGCTAATTCGAGACCATCTTGCAAAACAAGACGCTGCAGTTGCAGCGGCGGTTAGGATTATTTACGGCGGCAGCGTAAAAAGCGCAAATGCCAAAGATTTATTTAACCAGGCAGACATAGATGGAGGTCTGGTTGGGGGTGCCTCTCTTGAGGTAAACGAATTTATTTCAATCTGTAAGAGTGCGGATTAAGAATCATGGAAACAATCATTGTCGTTGTACATGTAATAACAGCCATCGTCATCGTTGGGTTGGTTTTACTGCAACAAGGTAAAGGTGCAGACGCCGGAGCATCATTTGGTGCCGGTGCTTCACAAACTGTTTTTGGCGCATCAGGAAGCGGTAACTTTTTAGTGAGAGCTACCACTATCGCGGCTGTCATCTTTTTTGTTACCAGTCTTTCGCTGGCAATCTTTGCTCGTAGCAATGCGGGAGTCGGTGCATCGACCGGTCTTCCAGTTGTCGACCAGCAACTGCTGGAAGAAACCATTTCTTCGCAGTCCGATATACCAGTGCTAGAGGAAGAGCAGCCGGCTTCCAATCAGAGCGATGTACCAAATAACTAAATCAAGAATAATTACTCTTGAATCGAATTGCCGAAGTGGTGGGTGAATCCAAGCGTTTTCGAAGCGTCAGCTTCGAGCGAAGGACGAACGACAGCGAGCTATGCTTCTGGCTGGGTGAGAGCAAGCGTTATGAAAGCAAAGCTTTCAGTGCTGCGCGAACGCCAACGATCTATGATCGTTGGCTGGAAGGGATAGTGGAGTTGCCCCAGTTTTCATTCAAAGAATACAAACAGAATTTGCCGAAGTGGTGGAATTGGTAGACACGCTATCTTGAGGGGGTAGTGAGCCTAGCTCGTGCCGGTTCAAGTCCGGCCTTCGGCACCAAGTTTGGAGCAGAGCTTCAAATCTAAACCACGATATTTGTCCGGTAGGGGCACCAAGTTTAGATTACGGAAATTAGCTGACAATTTGCACTTATCCTGACCCACCTCGAATCGCCGGAAGCCCCCGTAAACTCTTGACCTTCGCACCATCTCCTCCTTATAATGCGCAGCCCTTGTGAGATTGTGACTGCGGGAAACTGAGTCACATTTTTTCGTTTAAAAACAAGGGTTTATATAGGCTCTGGTAAGGGGAGCGATAGTTGAAAGGACATGAGTCTAGTTCAGCTACCCTGAATACCTAAAAATTGCTCTTAAAATTGCTAGAACGGAGCGGTTTAAACAGGTAAAGATTTGGTCTAAAAAATCATCCAGATTTTGCCAGAAACGGATTTTTGTGATTTGTTGCGGGGTGGAGCAGTCTGGCAGCTCGTCGGGCTCATAACCCGAAGGTCGTAGGTTCAAATCCTGCCCCCGCTACCAATTTGTAAATTGGTGAATGTAGAAAGTTAGCCCGACTCAGGCTCTACTCTCTACCTTGGCGGCATAGCCGGGAAGGTCATAGATTCAATTCCTGCTTCCGCTACCAATTCCGACGCATTCTTAGGCTCTTAATGAATAGCTAAAGATTGCGATACATAGGCTTCAATACAAGCGAGAATTCGCGATGATATTGAAGTTACGGGAATGGGCTATAGGCCCATTTTTTGCACCTGCGGTTTGTAGCAGGCAGTTTTCGAATTTGAAAACAATATACAAACAGAAGTGGAGACATGTGAAGAGTAGTGTTGCGCTGGTAACTGAATTGATTGAACCAACAGTTTCTGCCTTTGGGTTGGAACTATGGGGGGTCGAACTTATCCAGCAAGGGAAGTACTCGCTCCTAAGAATTTATATCGAGAGTGAAGACGGAATCACGATCGAAGACTGCGAAAAAGTCAGTCGCCAGGTAAGTGCGCTGTTGGATGTGGAAGAACCAATAGCTGGTGAATACACCCTTGAGGTTTCTTCACCTGGTTTAGATAGGCCGCTGTTTGCTGCGAAGCAGTTTGAACAATACACAGGAAGTGAAGTGAGTTTGCGAATGCGCAGTCCGGTTGATGGAAGACGCAAGTTTAAAGGAATAATTATTGGCGTTCGTGAAAGCGTTATTGATCTGCAAGTTGATGGATCAGATTTTGAGCTTGATCACAGGAATGTAGAGAAAGCGAATATTGTTTTCGAATAAAACTATCCATGCTCTGGAAGTGAAACCCAAAGAGGGGTTTTGAGTAAGGTGACAAGATTATGATGAGTAAAGAAATATTGATGGTTGCAGACGCTGTCTCGAATGAGAAGGGCGTTTCTCGCGGTGTAATTTTCGAAGCAATCGAATCTGCATTGGCGACTGCAACTAAAAAACTCCACGACCGAGACGAAATTGATTGTCGGGTTGCTGTTGATCGAGAAACTGGTGAGTACGAAACATTTCGTGTTTGGACAGTAGTCGATGAAGAAGAGTATTTAGAAGAGGGTTCTCAATTCACGAAAGATCAAGCTGCAGAACGAGACAAAGCCTTAGACATTGGAGATACCTGGGAAGAAAAAATCGACAATGTTGAATTTGGTCGAATTGCAGCGCAGACAGCGAAGCAAGTAATTGTTCAAAAAGTTAGAGAAGCGGAACGAGAGATAGTTATATCCGAATATAAGGACCGTGTTGGAGAGCTCGTAGCAGGCACAGTCAAAAAAGTAACTCGTGACAATATAATTGTAGACCTTGGGAGTAACGCCGAAGCGTTGCTGCCGCGTGACCAAATGATCCCGCGGGAAACCTTTCGCATTGGTGACCGTTTAAGGGCGCTGCTCACTGATGTGCGCTCCGAGCAAAGAGGACCGCAGTTATTTCTGAGCCGCACATCACCGGATATGTTGATTGAGCTCTTCAAGATTGAAGTTCCGGAAATATCTGAAGAAGTAATCGAAATTAAAGCGGCTGCACGTGATCCTGGTTCACGCGCGAAAATCGTAGTAAGCACTAACGACGGCCGCATCGACCCCGTCGGAGCCTGCGTGGGTATGCGTGGTTCTCGAGTACAAGTAGTTTCGAACGAACTTGCGAACGAACGCATCGATATCATCCTCTGGGATGACAATCCGGCGCAGCTCGTCATTAACTCTATGGCACCCGCTGAAGTTGCATCAATCATCGTTGATGAAGATAGCAATACGATGGATATCGCCGTAGAAGAAGAAAATCTGGCCCAGGCAATTGGACGTAATGGTCAGAATGTACGACTGTCCAGTGAGCTGACTGGCTGGACCATCAATGTCATGAGCGAAGAAGACGCCGCGGCTAAGCAACAGCAAGAAGCAAGCAATTTCATCGAATTGTTTATGGAAAAACTCGATGTCGAGGAAGAAGTTTCAGAAGTGCTGGTGCAAGAAGGTTTCACGACCTTGGAAGAAATTGCTTACGTCCCGCTTGATGAAATTCTCGGTATTGATGGATTCGACGAAGAGATTGCTAACGAGTTGCGCAATCGAGCGAAGGACGCATTGTTAACTCAAGCCATCGCATCAGAAGAAGATTTGTCTTCTGCGAACATTGCAGATGATCTATTGAACATGGAAGGAATGGATGATGTCTTAGCTTTAGAGCTTGCGAAGAAAGGCATACTCAATATGGAAGAGCTGGCAGAACAATCGATTGATGAATTAATCGATATAGAAAACATGGATGAAGAACGGGCCGGAAAATTAATTATGACCGCCCGCGCACCTTGGTTTGAGGAGTAGTCACTACAATTTTGTAGGGATCAGGAGTTATTGAATGGCAGATGTAACAATCAATGAATTAGCTAAGACCGTTGGCGTATCGGTAGATAAGCTCTTGTCTCAAATTAAAGAGGCTGGACTACCGCACACCGAAGCTGACGAGCTAATTTCTAATGATGATAAGAATACGCTGCTGGTTTTCTTACGACGTAGTCATGGTGATCGCGAAGCTACGGGTGCCGCTCCGAAGAAAATTACTCTAAAACGCAAGACCATTGGCACACTCAAAGCAGCTTCAACACACGGGCGTGGAAAAACTGTAAACGTCGAAGTTCGCAAAAAGCGTACTTATGTAAAACGCAGCGCCGTCGAAACACCCGAAGCAGATGTAGATGTTCCAGAGCAGGAAGAAGAAGTAGCAACCACGACACCAGAAGTGGCAGAAGCTGCAGCAGTGGAAGCGCCGTTGGACGAGAAGGAAGCGCTGGAAAAAGCGGAAGAAGAAACTAAGGAAGCCGAAACTACAGATGAACAGGCTGGCGAAACTCCGGCGGTCGAAGCTCCTGCTCAGGATATTCCACCACCAGAAACAGATGCCACAAGAACAACGAAAGCCGCACCGAAACGTAAATCTGGTGGACGTGAAGGTGCCGAAGATCCAATGGAGAAGAAAAAGACTCATCTCCGCAATAAGGCCAAGGCTCAAGCTCCTAAACGACAATCGAAAACTATCCATGTAAATGATGACTTTGTCTTGGAAGGAGACGATTTCGATGAACTGGGAGGTCGTGGACGGCGAGGCGGTGGGCGCAAGAGTAAGGCTAAGTTGAGTGCTCAACAGCATGCATTCGAAAAACCTACCGAATTCATTACAAAAGATATAACTATCGGGGAAGCGAATACGCTTTCCGATCTCGCCCAACAAATGTCAGTGAAGTCGGCTGAGATTATTAAAGTGCTATTTAATATGGGCGTTATGGCAACAATTAATCAAGTTTTGGATCAGGACACATCAACACTCCTGATTGAAGAAATGGGCCATAAAGCTAAGTTCGTATCTGAAGATGCGATCGAAGACGAATTAGCAGAATCAGTATCCCAGGATACTGGCAAAGAAGAAGTTACAAGAGCGCCAGTTGTCACAGTAATGGGTCATGTAGATCACGGTAAGACTTCTTTGTTGGATTACATTAGAAAAGCATCCGTTGCTTCTCATGAAGCCGGTGGCATTACTCAACATATAGGCGCTTATCATGTAGAGACGGATCACGGCATGATCAGTTTTCTCGATACACCAGGCCATGCCGCATTTACCGCTATGCGATCGCGAGGTGCGAAGGCCACTGATGTTATTGTCTTGGTTGTAGCGGCAGACGATGGCGTCAAACCGCAGACTGAAGAAGCCGTGCAACATGCCAAAGCTTCAGAAGTACCTCTTGTTGTTGCTATCAACAAAATGGACAAAGAGGGTGTCGATCCCGACCGGGTTAAGAATGAACTCTCTGCCTTGGAAGTGATTCCGGAAGATTGGGGCGGTGATGTCCAGTTCATCGAAGTTTCAGCCATTACTGGCGATGGCGTAGAAAATCTCTTAGAGGCAATTTTATTGCAGGCAGAACTGCTGGAGCTGAAGGCCTACAGTGATGTGCCTGGCCAGGGTGTAGTAATCGAATCCAGGCTCGATAAAGGGCGGGGACCGGTCGCCTCAGTACTCGTGCAAAACGGGACGCTTAACTCAGGCGATATAGTACTCGCTGGTCATGAATTCGGACGAGTGCGAGCTCTGGTTGATGAAATGAGCAATAACGTTCAATCAGCTGGGCCTTCTATACCAGTAGAAATACTCGGACTTAATGGAGTGCCAGACGCTGGCGATGAATTCGTGGTGGTTGCAGATGAAAAACGGGCACGGGAAGTGGCTGAGTTTCGTCGTACGAGACATAAGGACACACTGCAAGCAAAACAACAAACCAACATGATGGAAAACATGTTTGCTGGTATCGGCAGTGCAGAGAAAAAAATATTCAATATCATCCTTAAAGCGGATGTAAGAGGTTCTCTGGAAGCTATTAGCGCTTCACTATTGAAACTGGGAACTGATGAGGTTGATATAAATATCGTCGGCGCTGGAGTCGGTGGAATTTCTGAAAACGATGCACACCTGGCTGCGACATCCCAGGCAATGATTATTGGATTTAATGTCCGCGCGGATAAGACTGCGCGAGACATAATCGAAAATGAAAGCTTGCAGATGCGCTATTACAACGTTATCTACGATGTAATTGACGACGCAAAGCAAGTCATGAGTGGCATGCTGGCGCCAGAAATCAGGGAAGAAATTGTCGGTATCGCCGAAGTGCGTGATGTATTTAATTCGCCTAAGTTCGGGCAAATTGCAGGTAGCATGGTAATCGAAGGCACGGTTTATCGTAGCAAGCCTATTCGAGTACTCAGAGAGAACGTCGTAATTTACGAAGGTGAATTGGAATCACTGCGTCGCTTTAAGGATGACGCAATGGAAGTTAGAAACGGCATGGAATGCGGTATCGGCGTACGTAATTACAACGATGTAAAAGTAGGCGACAAGATCGAGGTATACGAGACTACGGAAGTCGCTAGAAGTCTTTGAGGATTGACTGAATGGCGCAAGTATCTCCCAGAGTTCAACGAGTTGCTGACCAGATTCAGCGCGAATTAGCCACGCTGATTCAATTGGAAATTAAAGACCCGAGGGTTGGAATGGTTTCTATTACCGGGGTCGATGTGAGCAAGGATTTTGCTTACGCGAAAGTATTTATCACGGTATTGAATACATTGAGTGATGATGCAGAAGTAAATCAATCCACTTTGTCCGCTCCTGGAGAGTTAGACAAAATGGAGATCGAGGAAAATTTGAAAGCGCTAACAAAGGCTGCCGGATTTTTACGAACGATGTTAGCGAAAAGATTGCAGCTTCGTTCAGTACCGAAACTAGCGTTTCAGTACGACGGCAGCATAGAAAAAGGACATCATTTGTCTGCGCTAATAGATGACGCGTTGGCGGCTGATCGGAAACAACAATCCGATGATTAATTCAGCCTGAAGGCAGAGATAGCGGATATCAGTGAGCATCAGCGAGTTTAAGTGAGCAATAGGCGTCGCAACAAAGGCAGAAGTATTGATGGCATTGTTATTTTGGACAAAGCCATAGGGCTAAGTTCGAATGCAGCCTTACAGCAAGTTAAACGATTATTCGAAGCGAGCAAGGCAGGACATACGGGAAGCTTGGACCCGTTAGCAACCGGGGTGCTGCCACTCTGTTTGGGTGAAGCAACAAAGGTTTCACAGTTTTTGCTGAATTCAGATAAGCGCTACCTGGCGAAAATTAAGCTTGGTGAACGCACCGACAGTGGTGATAAGACCGGCACAGTAATTGAGAGTTGTTGTGACTACTCAGTTACTCAGAACGAAGTTGAAAAAGCGCTGGGCGCTTTTCGAGGCGAAATAGAACAGTTACCGCCGATGTATTCGGCACTTAAAGTAGATGGCGTTCCACTCTATAAGATGGCCAGGAAAGGCATCGAAGTGGAACGGGAACTACGCAAAGTAACAATTTATGAAATAAGCTTGATTGACTTTGCGAACGATACAATTGAGCTGGACATTGCCTGCAGTAAAGGAACCTACATAAGAACTATTGCAGATGATTTGGGGCAGGCATTAGGTTGCGGCGCTCATATTATTGAATTGAGGCGAACCCAGGCAGGAGTTTTTACGGAAGAAGACAGTATCGATATAGAGAGCTTGGAGGCCATAAAAGCTGAAGCAGGCTTAGCAGGCATCGATCAAAAATTATTGCCAATGGATCAGGCTATAACCGAACTACCGGAGGTAAACCTCCCTAGTATCACCGCTAGTCATGTAAAGAATGGTCAAGCGGTTTTAGTAAGGCACTTGCCAGAAGAAGGTCTGGTGAGATTGTATGAAGAAGAGCGGTTTATCGGCATCGGTTGTATTGATGATGACGGCAAAGTAGCTCCAAGGCGTTTGATTGTTTCCTAAAGAAAGAATCTGGAACCAAACGAACAGTTCAATACAGGAAAGTATCAGGTAACTATCAATATGCGTGGTTATGCTGATTTTAAAAGGATGTTGAAACGTCTAGTGACGCAATAGTTAAGCGCGTACTAGCGAATTTTTAACGGCATATTACGGAGAAATTAAATGGCTTTATCAGCTGAAAAGAAAGAATCGATCATTAAAGATTACGCAGTAGGAGAAGGCGACACTGGCTCACCCGAAGTTCAGGTTGCACTGTTAACTGCCAACATTAATGAATTGCAAGCTCATTTCAAAGAGCACATCCATGACCACCATTCACGACGCGGTTTAATTCGCATGGTGAATAGCAGAAGAAAGTTGCTTGATTATTTAAAACGTAAAAACGTTGAAAGATATTCAACGCTAATTAAGCGACTAGAGCTGCGTCGGTAGGTTAAGTAAATCAACAGTACTATTTAGTAAAACAGTATTACTGGGACGTTGCGCTCGACGTAGGAATCAGGCGCACGTTTTTAATTAGTAGGAAATGAAAATATGTTTAATCCAGTAAGCAGGACCTTTCAATACGGAAATCAATCCGTAACCATTGAAACAGGCAAGATTGCCAGACAAGCCACAGGCGCAGTTGTAGTTTCCATAGGGGATACGCAAGTGTTAGCAACAGTGGTAGGAAGAAAACAAGCGAACCCCGGACAGGGCTTTTTCCCATTAACGGTAAACTACCAGGAAAAAACTTATTCGGTTGGAAAAATCCCAGGTGGCTTTTTTAAACGTGAAGGCCGACCAACAGAAAAGGAAACTCTAACTTCGCGGTTAATAGACCGCCCTATTAGACCTCTTTTTCCGAAGGGATTTATGAATGAAGTACAAGTTATATGTACTGTCATATCTGGTGGTAAAGACAACGACCCAGACATAGCTGGACTGATCGGCGCCTCCGCTGCGCTGGCAATTTCAGGCATTCCTTTTGCTGAGCCAATAGGAGCAGCAAGAGTCGGCTATGATGCTGAACAGGGATATACCTTAAATCCTAGTTATGAGCAGTTAGAAAATTCACTATTAGACATGGTAGTTGCGGGTACGCAGTCTGCTGTGCTTATGGTGGAATCAGAAGCCAAGCAATTATCAGAAGATCAAATGTTGGGCGCAGTTTTATTTGCTCATCAGGAGATGCAAGTTGTTATTAACGCTATCAATGAGCTGAAAGCCGAAGCTGGCAAAGAGCCTTGGGATTGGCAGCCAGATGAAGAAAATACTCCTCTCAAGATTGCGGTTGCAGAAAAGTTTGGTGCAGGTGTAACTGAGGCGTATCAGATTTCCGAGAAAATGAAACGCTATGACGCAATCGATGTATTAAAGCAACAAGCGATTGCTGATCTCTCTAATGAAGAAGAAGGAATCAGCGAAGGCGAAGTTTCCGATATCTTTGGTGCTTTAGAAAAGAGCACAGTGCGAAACCGCATAATTGATGGAGAACCTCGCATCGATGGGCGCGATACAAAAACTGTACGTGCCATTGAGGTTGAAACCGGTGTGCTGCCAAAAGCGCACGGCTCGGCATTATTTACTCGAGGCGAGACGCAGGCGCTTGTGGTAACTACACTAGGTGCTGTACGTGACTCACAATTAATCGAAGATCTCAGGGGTTCCAGAAAAGACCCATTCATGTTGCATTATAACTTCCCTCCATACTCAGTGGGCGAAGCTGGCTTCATGGGTGGACCTAAGCGAAGAGAGATTGGTCATGGCCGACTAGCCAGACGCGGCGTATCAGCAGTTATGCCGAAGGAAGAAGATTTTCCTTATGCCATTCGAGTAGTTTCTGAAATTACCGAATCCAATGGATCTTCTTCCATGGCAAGTGTTTGTGGCAGCAGTCTAGCCATGATGGATGCAGGTGTTCCTTTAGCTGCCCCTGTTGCGGGTATTGCAATGGGACTAATAAAAGAGGGTGATCGCTTTGCTGTGCTAACTGATATCTTAGGAGACGAAGATCATCTTGGTGACATGGATTTTAAAGTTGCAGGAACAGTCAATGGCGTAACTGCATTACAGATGGACATAAAGATTCAGGGCATTACTGAAGAAATTATGGAAATCGCTTTAGAGCAGGCTCACACAGCCCGTCAGCATATCCTTGATGAGATGAATAAAGTCATTTCCGAGTCGAGGGAATCGGTTTCTGAAAATGCGCCTTCCATGGCCATGCTTAAAATTGATCCGGACAAGATCCGTGATGTCATTGGTAAGGGTGGTGCGGTTATTCGCGGCATTACCGAAGACACCGGTGCATCGGTTGATATCGATGACGATGGCAATGTGCGTATTTATGGAGAAGACGCAGATTCTCGCGACGCTGCCGTGGAAATGGTGAATGCCATTACTGCCGAGGCGGAAGTTGGAAAACTTTACATCGGTAAAGTTGCCAGAATCGTCGATTTTGGCGCCTTCGTTACTATTCTTCCTGGTAAAGATGGACTCGTACATATTTCTCAAATCTCGCAAGAGCGGGTAGAAAATGTTAACGAGTATCTGAAAGAAGGAAAGGATGTGCTGGTGAAGTGCACCGATCTTGATGCTCGTGGCCGTATTAAGCTGAGTATTAAGGAAATCACCGAAGAAGAAAAAGCAGAACATGCGGAACATGCTGTCGAAGCATAATCCCTGTTTCTGAAAAAACTAAGGCCGTTGCATCGGATGATGCAACGGCCTTTTTCTTTAGAGAATCATTGCAGCTGTTATTTCATACAACTCCAATGAGCCTCTCAGCTTAGTACTTCGGACTTACAATTCAAAATCAACAGAAAGCGAAAGCATCCGTCCATAATTGTCGTAAAGCCGACTTTCAAAGCCGCCCTGAACCGGCAGCCTGCGAGGTTCCCAATCGAATAGATTGTTAATTCCAGCTGTTACATTGCCGGAACTACCAAATAAATCATCGAAGAAATAGGTGTAGCTCGCATTGGCTATGTAGGACTCAGGAATTACCGCACGAGGAGTAAAATCCGAGGAGAATGTTCCATCGAATGTGAACTCATCCGTGTACTTGGTCAGGAACGTTGCGGCGTGATTACCACGTAACCAACCCAGGCGTAGATTCGCAACTAACTCAGGCAATGGCGGAGACAGCGCAGTGTCAGCATTTCTGCGTCCAAGCGCATCGACTATCACCCCATCTAGGCCTGCATAGTCGTAAGTCACGTAGTAGGCTGCATTTAAAGCAACGTTGAAGTTGCCCCAGTCGCCATAGTCGAAGCTGTAAGTTGCGGTCAGATCCAATACATCAACCAGGTTGGTATTGATATTGTCTGCAACTCGAATCACTTCCGTGATCCAATTACTGACTGGATCTCGGGTAATGGTGAGGGTCGGATTAGCAGTTACGTGAGCCATCGCCGCGGTTCGACTCGCTGAACCTTCCGTAGGATCGTAGGCATCTCTGCTAACGCCAATTGCAGCCAACGTGTCATAGAATTGCTGATTGGCGATGTCCTGAGCGCTTAGCGTTACGATACGGTCTGTGTACTCAATTTCCTGATAATCCAGGCTGATACTCAGGTTTTCGATACCTTCCCAAGTGAAACCGATGTTCCAGATATTGGATTCTTCCGGAACCAGGTTCGGGTTCTTTGAGCTACGAGACAAAACACCTAACAGGTCCTCACCGGTTAATGGATCTTGTCCGGTTCTGTTATTGAAGCAACCTGTGCGGTCGGCAGGTCCGACATCGGAGGCATTCGGAGCAAGAAAGCTTTCTCCCCAGGATCCGCGAATAGCTAACGAATCTGTCGGCTGCCAACGTAACGCAACTTTAGGTGTAGTCGTATCTAAATCAAGGTCAGAAAAGTCCTCATAACGCGCAGCAACTTGCATACTCAAGTTTTCCATTAATGGAATCTCGAATTCGGCGAAGATAGCCTGTGTCTTGGAAAAATCTCGCGTTGGTACCAGCAGAGGAGCAGTCTTACCTGAAGAGTTTTGCCAATCAATACCAAGCTTCTTCAAAGGCCCCGTATCGGTCGCATCCATCCTGTCGCGCATGGCGTAACCGAACGCAGCGCTAACGGTGCCGGTGGGAATTTCGAACAGATCTCCTGTCACCACCGAATCGAATATCACTAGACGGTCGGACTGCAAATCCGCATCTGCGCTCTCAAACAGCCAATCTGTGACTTCCTGTAAATTATTGGTCCAGGTGCCGTCAGAGCGGTCCGCGTCGTAATTTGGCGAACGAATATCGCGGGAAGCGAATGGGTTGAAATACTCAGTCCCGGATGGACCACCCATGCCGTTTAAGGCCGCCATCATGCGAATCGCGTTGCCGTCATAGGTATCGACACGCTGCTCATAGGTTTGGTAACCCAACCAGGCTTCACCGACCCAGCCAGTATCGGCGACATCGAACATTGCACCAAACTTGTAAACTTCAGTTGTGTACTGATAGCGTTCGGGGAAATAACCCGTGTCAGCAATTTGGCTAGGCTTCGCACCTGCGCCCTGCTCGAAACCGTTCCAAATAGTGTAAGTGCCAATGCCAAATACACCTGGAGTTACCGGGGAGCCAGTCGGGTTAGCCGGGTGATCAGCCGGGATAGTCATATCGTTGTACCAGGCCGAAGACATCGGGGTAACCGGTTCGGTGGTAAAGATAGATTCGCGATAGCTGTCGGCAATTTGAAGTTCCAGCGTTAGACCATCATTCACTTCGTATTGCGCATTACCGTAGAAAACGTAGTCATTTGCTTCGCGGTTGTAATCGGTCCACTGGGCATAGTGGAATCCACACAGCAATCCGCCTGCGATTGGGAATCCGCTTTGTGAGCTACCTTTGTCACCTTTAAAAGTTGTTTCGTTACCGTAAGCGCCACAGTCTGGATCTAGATAGGGAGCTCCGCCGATATTGTAGTGGCCAGGTGCACCAATAAAAGTGGCATTATCGTAGGCTAAGTATTTCGGTCGTTCCTCGCGCTGAAGTGGTGTCTTTCTGCCAACTTCCAAAGCCATCACGACATTGAGGCCATTGTCGAAAGTGTTGCCCCACATCACACCTAGTTTGGGTTCTTCAAAGTCGCCGCCTTCATCCCGCCCGTAATAGCTGCGCACTCGTATGCCGTCGAATTCTTTAACGGGAATCAGGTTAACAACGCCGGCAACGGCGTCAGAACCGTAAAGCGCTGAACCACCATCAAGTACGACTTCAATTCGGTCAGTTGCAATGTCTGGAAGAATTGCCGACAGGGCGCCTTCATTAATGTTTCGACAATGTTTCGACGTCCATCTAGCAAAGTCAGCGTACTGCCTGTACCCAATCCACGTAGATTGAATTGAGCAGAGTTAGAATCTTGACCACCACCAGCACCACCTAGCACATTGGCTACTGTGTCTACGTTCTGGGTATAGGTAAGATCTCTGATGTATTGGCCGATGTTGGCCGCACCATAGGTTAGTAAAGTATCTTGAGTAACAGTATCTACCGGACTTGCGCCATTAAAATCACTGTTACGAATATAAGATCCCGTAACTACAATTTCTTCGAGTTCGTCCTGGGCAAGTGTAATTGGCGAGTGTAAAGCTAGAACTATTCCGCTGAACAGAAGCGTTCTGCTAAATGTGGGTCGCGGTTTTTCTTCACTCATTTGTCTCTCCTTTAATTAGTACTAATTCTTAGTGGGCATTTGGAGTGAATTACAGAAACCTAGAAGATGCATAAACAGCTGATTTGCAAACCTTTAAAGATAGGAAGGAGTAATTCGCTTAGTCTTAGTCGATATTTCAATCTCCTGAAAAATTTGTAATTATTATTTCCTTGCTAATTACCCTCTGCTCGAAAGAGTGTAATCATTCTGTCACCGTCGGATATCTAAGTCTCTAGATCTATGTCATAGAGTTGGGTTCTTGAGACAGATAGAACATTGTGCAAGTTTGAATCTTTACTTGCAATCTTGTGCCGGCAGAACACACAGATCCAACTCTTATTCCTGATTAAAACACTCAGGAATTCTCCGCTCTGAGTAACTCCTCTTGTCGCAATTTGTTGCAACTTTTATCGCAAGGGAGTTCGCTTTTTCCAGGAATTCCCTTAGAATATTTGCTATTAAATCAGTAAGTTATATCGAGCAACGGGCATTGTCTAAATAGCAGCGCTGAAATCGCCAGATCGACACTAAATTTCGGCAGACAATTGCTCAGAATTCTGTTTGAATTTCCGGTTAAGTATCCAGATTTGTTAAAATTTAGAACGAATCGCTATCCCTAAGGAGAGATTAGTAATGTCGAATCCCAGCATTTGGAATCTAAAGCAGTGGCTACAAGCAACTGGCCTGGTTATTTCCCTATCCGTTCCAAACCTTTTAATAGCACAGACTAATCAAATCACTTTCCATAAAGATATTGAGCCTATCTTGCAGCGTAGCTGCCAGAATTGTCACCGAGTTGGTGGTGTGGGCCCGATGCCATTGGTCACTTTTGATCAGGTGGCACCCTTTGCAGGCCTGATTGAATACAAGACTGCATTGCGCGATAGAGCCGGTGCGATGCCTCCTTGGTATATGGAAAAAGACATTGGCATCCAGAACTATAAAAACGATCCTTCATTAAATGATGAAGAAATAGCTGCCATTTCTACCTGGGCTCGCACTGGAACACCAAAAGGCAATGAGGCTGATGCGCCGGAACAATTAGTGTTTGATGACTCATTAAAATGGACTGCAGGAGAGCCTGATTTAGTCGTAAGTACAAATTCAGTAACCAAGCTCGCTGGCACGCCGGACTGGTGGGGTGAGATAGATCGAGTTCCAGTTGGTTTGGAAGAAGATCGATATGTTAAGTCTGTTGAAATCGTAGAAGTGAATGACGTCAACTATCAAGCTGGAACAGGTCGGGACACAGTAGGTGGAAGATACATTTTCCATCACATGATTTGGAGTACTGCCGAACTCGATGAAGACGGCAACCGTGTAGAAGACTCTGTAACCGGTTGGCCGGTGCATGAAGTGGGTCGTAACCCTGACATTTTCGATCCAGATGGTGGTCGTTTACTGCGAGCGGGAACTTATGTCTATTCAGACTCAGTGCACATGCATTCAAACGGACAAGACACTACGGGACACCTTGAAATCGGGTTTCGTTTTCATCCAGTAGGGTATGAGCCGAAGTACGAGCGTGTATCGCTTGGTTTAGGAAACGGAGTCGATATCAGCATTGCTGGTAACAAAAATAATCAAGAGTTGCATGCCTATACTGTGCTCGAACAACACACCAAATTTATTACCTTCGAGCCGCATTTACATGCTCCTGGCGAACGTATGTGTCTGGAAGCAATTTGGGGATATACAGTAGAAACACTCGCCTGTGTTGGTTATGACCACAATTGGGTGCGCGGCTATGCCTTCGACGACGATGCAGCACCTTTGCTGCCTAAAGGCACGATCATGCACATTGTTGGTTATATGAATAACACAGACACCAATCCAAATGTGCCTGATCCAAGAAATTGGCAGGGATCTGGGAACCGTTCAGTGACGAACATGTTTATCGATCTTGGCATGCGCGTGAAAATGGATGAGGAACAATTTTTCGAAGAAATGGAGAATCGGCGCCAGGTATTAAACATCGGTCCGAATGATCATGTAATCGGTTGCCCACTATGTGGGGCGCCGCTGGTAGCACCAATGTCAGAAGGCGTAGAAGCTTCCGACTAAATTTAAATAGACGCATTACCGGAGAAATCGTTTTATGAAAGATAAAATATTAACTGGCAGCAGCCTTATTGTTAAAGCTGTTACGTTAGTACTGGCAGGATTGTTAATAGTGCAATCTGCAGTTGCTCAAACATATACCAGTGGCCGACATGTTGAACCCGCTTTTGAAGGATGGCGTCCGAATCCTGACGGAACATTTAACATGATGTTCGGTTATATGAACGAGAACTGGGAAGAAGCTCCAGACGCTCCAGTGGGGGATAATAATTATTTTACTCCCGGAGACACTGATCGCGGGCAGCCTACTCATTTCTTACCGCGCCGTAATCGGTTTACCTTCGAAGTCACGGTTCCATCTGACTGGAGTGATCGAGAATTGGTTTGGACGTTGAATGTTAATGGCGTTGAAAGAAAAGCCTATGCCACCCTAAAAGCAGACTATTTAGTAGACAATATGGTTATAGCCTCTGAGACAGGATCCTTAGGTGCCGGTACCAGCAGTCCTGAATCTCGAGCGAATGTTCCGCCTGTTGTAACTGTGCAGGGAGATAACATTCGAGCTGGCAGAGTTGGAGATCCGCTGGAACTCACTACGGAAGTTATTGACGACGGATTGCCAGAAGCATCTGATCCTGTAGAACAGGCTCGCCAGTTCGCAGAATTTGCTGGCGGTGCTCTAGCTGCAGCATTCGTGACTGAGGAAAATATTATGCAGCGACGATTGATGTCGCCGCCAGTTAAAGTCACGGTAGACAAGGTGAACGGATTGTACTATTCCTGGAACAAATGGCGCGGACCAGGTGAAGTGACATTTGATCCACCTCAAGTAAAAGTATGGGAAGACACCCGTACCAGTGCGAACTCACCATGGGGTGCTCTATGGTTGCCACCTGGGGTTCCAGAGGGCGGCATCTATGAAGTTGACGCTACTTCAGTCAACCTGGAGAGTACATTCTTTGGGGAAGAGCGGATGATGGTGGTCTCTATCATGATGCCTGGATCACGGTGAATGTTTCACAATAGGCTCAATAGAAAGAAACTAAAGAAGAAAGGGCGGCTTGGCCGCCCTTTTTTGTGGGTCAGTTAAAAGACCTATGGAACTCATTGTATTTTTTCTCGCATTGATCATTTTAGGAATGGTCTATTATTCCTTCTGCTGTTTGCTCTTCTTTGGTTTTACTTCTCGACCTGTGCTGCTCGCTTTTTCCCAAAGCTGGAAACTATCCATCGCCTCTATTATTGGTGTGTTATTTGTCGGTTTTGGCGCGATTGTGTTACCGACGCTCTACCTCAATGCCAGTTTGGAAAATTTACCTGGTTACAAGAAAGGGCGCGATATAACGGTTGGTGTACTTATCTCAACTGCCTGCTCTGTCGCGATGTTTTTTTCCTCATACGGTTTGGCATTCTCCGTATTCGAATAACACCTCAGCACTTGTTTTCAGGGCCAGAGCCTTCTGGTTGTTTGCTACGAAACCAGTAATTGACTGCGCCTGTGATAAACTCGGCTAAAAAGAAAAACCAATCGGATATGATTATGAAACGCGTTAATCAAATATTTCTGTTCCTAGTTTTGTTAAGCCCTAATCTTGTTAGTGCTCAAGATGACTTCGTTTTTTATTCTGAGTTAGCCCAGGAATGGCATACAGGTGGTGATTATTTTGAATGGACTTCGACGACCCGCAATAACAACAACGCACGAGTAAATGTGTTTTATCGCACTTGGGGAAACCCAGGCAATCCACAGCTACTTATCGTTCACGGCTTTCCCAATTCTTCCTTTGATTTTCAAGCGCTCATACCGCTGCTGGAGAATGACTACTACATCGCAGCACTGGATTTTCCAGGTTCAGGATTTTCAGAAAAACCGTTGAATGGATTCTCTTACATGCTGGAAGACAATGGAAAATTGGTGGATTACTTTGTTCGAGAAATTGTCGAGTTCGATGATTTCGCCTTACTCACCCATGATCGTGGAGTGAGCATCGGCTTGTCATTTTTAGGTGACTATATCGACAATCCAAATCCAGGATACACAATCAATTATCATTTTCTCTCCAATAGCGGCATGTTTTTACCTTTGGCGAATCTGGTTCCCTTTCAGTATGCCATATTAGATCCTGAGCGCGGGCCGCAGTTGATTGCCAATCGAAAAGCAGCACCGAGACTTACCGAGGGTGATCCGGTGTCTGTAGCCTATGCAGATATATTCAAATTTAATGATGGCGATAGCGCATTGTTGCATGTTGGAAAGTATCTATTGGAGCGAGCTGAGAACGAATTTCGCTGGCTAGACAATTTACCGAGAAGTCCTGTGCCGGTTGCCTATTTTTGGGGATTGTTGGATAACGTGAATCCCATTCGTATCCCCAACTATGTTTGGCTGACTTACCTTAATGAGAGGGATGTAGAAAGCTCTTTCTGGGTATTGCCAACAGCAGGACACTATCCACAAAGGGATAATCCGGTAGAGGTAGCGAAGATCATAAATCTCGTGCTCAATGGTGAGGTTCCGGATAGAGCCTCAGAGGATGAGTGGATGCGAAGTTACAATAGTAGAAGGGAAGCAGAAGATGCTGTTTTTGTCGGCCACTCCAATGTACGTAAGATGGAGTTTCCTGGAGCTATCCAATATACGCCTGATGGGTATACTCAATAGCGTAGTGTGCTACATCGTTCTGCGGTATTGACCACCCACTTCGAAAAAGGTGTCGGTAATCTGTCCTAACGAACAATAACGTACCGCGTTAACCAGTTCTGCAAACACGTTCTCGTTATTTTTCGCAGCTTGTTTAAGGCGCTCAAGTGCTTGCTCAGATTTATCCGCATGTCGCTGCTTAAATTCCGCCAGACGCTTAAGTTGACTCTGTTTTTCTTCTTCTGTAGATCGCGCAAGTTCAATTTCCGGTTGCTCTTCGCTGCCTTCATTAAGAAACGTGTTGACGCCCACTATCGGAAGGCTGCCATCGTGCTTACGATGTTCGTAGTAGAGTGATTCGTCTTGAATCTTGCCTCTCTGGTAACCAGTTTCCATTGCACCGAGCACACCGCCGCGTTCCGAGATTCTTTCGAACTCAAGCAGCACGGCTTCTTCCACCAGGTCAGTTAGTTCTTCGATAATGAAAGATCCCTGATTGGAATTCTCGTTAACTGCCAGACCCCATTCCTTATTGATAATGAGTTGAATCGCCATCGCTCTGCGCACCGATTCCTCAGTAGGAGTCGTAATCGCCTCATCATATGCGTTGGTATGCAAACTATTACAGTTGTCATAAACCGCGATTAACGCCTGTAGGGTAGTTCGAATGTCATTGAAAGACATTTCCTGTGCATGCAATGATCGGCCCGAAGTTTGAATGTGATATTTCAGTTTCTGGCTTCTCTCATTCGCCCCGTAACGGAAGCGCATGGCTGCTGCCCATATGCGCCGTGCTACTCGTCCTATAACTGTGTATTCCGGATCCATACCATTGGAGAAAAAGAACGAGAGATTATGGGCGAAGTCATCCACTTGCATGCCTCGTGCGAGATAGGCTTCAACAAAGGTAAAACCGTTGGCCAGGGTGAAGGCAAGTTGTGAGATTGGATTCGCACCGGCTTCCGCGATGTGATAACCGGAGATGCTAACGGAGTAAAAATTTCGAACGTTATTCTGGGTGAAATATTCCTGGATGTCGCCCATTACTTGCAAACTAAATTCAGTAGAGAAAATACAGGTGTTCTGGCCCTGATCTTCTTTAAGAATATCCGCCTGCACCGTGCCGCGCACATTTTCCAAAGTGTATTTTTTTATCTCTTGCCATTCTTGCTCGTCTGGTTGTCGTTCGTTTTCCTGAACAAAGGCATCGACCCGTTGATCGATGGCTGCATTCAAATACATCGCAAGGATAGTAGGTGCGGGACCATTGATAGTCATGGATACGGATGTCGATGGATTGCAAAGATCAAATCCATCATAGAGCGCTTTCATGTCATCTAAAGTGGCAATGGAAATTCCGGAGTTGCCGACCTTGCCATAGATATCTGGCTGAATCGCTGGATCGAAACCATAGAGAGTTACTGAGTCGAACGCTGTCGATAAGCGTTTGGCGTCCGAGTGTTCCGATAATTGCTTAAAGCGTCGGTTGGTTTTAAATGCATCACCTTCGCCGGCGAACATCCGGGTAGGATCTTCGGAATCCCGTTTAAACTGAAAGGTGCCGCCGGTATAGGGAAATCTACCAGGAACATTTTCCAACAAAAGCCACTTAAGTAGTGCGCCATGATCTTCGAAGCGGGGTAAGGCGACGCGAGGAATATTTGTGCCGGACAATGATTGCCGTGTGAGTGGCGTGCGAATTTCGCGATCTCTAACTTTAACGATGAATTCTTCACTTGAATAGGCCTCACGCACTTCCGGCCAGGTTTCCAATAATCGTTTAGCGCGATGATCAATCTGTTCTTCTTTTTTTGCTATCAGCGCATCGAGACCGCCACTTTCTTTTGACTCGGCATCGAGCATTGCTTTACTGGCTTGCAACTGTTGTCGTTCGCGGGCAATCCTTACCTGTTGCTCAACAATGTCGTGATAATTCCTAACTTCCTCTGCAATCTCTGCAAGATAACGTTGTTGCTGTGCAGGAATGATGAGAGCACGTTGAGTTGAAACTTTGACGTCTACTGTTTCCAAGTTTCTTGCAAAATTTTTCAGACCTTTTGCTTCCAGTTCAATAAGCAGTGCCTGATAGAGCGCGGTAATGCCATCGTCATTAAATTTCGAGGCAATGGTGCCAAATACAGGCATATCCTCGGGAGCCTGGGTAAAAGCCTCGCGATTGCGCTGGACCTGTTTAGACACATCGCGCAGGGCATCTTCACTGCCTTTTCGATCAAACTTGTTGATTGCAAAGACATCGGCGAAATCGAGCATGTCGATTTTTTCTAATTGACTTGCTGCACCGAATTCCGGCGTCATGACATAGAGCGATACATCGACATAGGGCACTATGCCTGCATCCCCTTGTCCTATTCCTGGCGTTTCGACGATGATCAGGTCAAATCCAGAAACTTTAATTGCCGCTAGAATGGCATTTAAGTTCTCGGGTACTTCGATTCGTGCATCCCGTGTTGCCAGTGAGCGCATAAAGATATTTGGATGATTAATCGCATTCATGCGAATACGATCACCCAATAGTGCGCCACCGGTTTTCTTCCGGGTGGGATCTATTGCCAGGATGGCAATGTTCAAGGAATCTTTTGCATCTTCTCGAAAGCGACGCACAATTTCATCTGTCGATGAACTTTTACCGGCCCCGCCAGTTCCGGTAATTCCTAGAATCGGAGTTTGAGAAATTGAGGCGGCTTTCTCAATGAGACTGCCAAGTTCGTTTTCATCGTAGTTACCATTTTCAATTGCACTGATAACCCTTGTTAAGTCGATTCGATTGCCGGGAGCAAGAGCATCTAAATCAGGTTTTGCTTCCTTGGTAGAATCAATGCGGCTTCTTTCCAGCATGTCATCAATCATGCCCTGCAGTCCAAGTTCTTGACCGTCTGCAGGAGTATAAATTTTGGAAACGCCGTAATTATGCAGGGCTTCGATTTCTTCGGGAATGATGACGCCGCCACCACCACCGAAAACTTTTATGTGAGCAGCATCCAATTCTTTTAGTCGATCGACTAAATATTTGAAATATTCGATGTGACCGCCCTGGTAGGAACTAATTGCGATGGCATCGACATCTTCCTGCACCGCTGCTTCGACAATTTCTTGCACCGAACGATTGTGGGCAAGATGAATAACCTCAGCGCCACTACTCTGTAATATTCGGCGCATGATATTAATCGCTGCATCATGGCCATCGAACAAACTGGCGGCGGTTAAAAAACGCACCCAGTTTCGTTTGCCAGCAGTTTCGGTGTTTGCAGAATGCTTTTTGGCAGCCTGGCTGAAATCAACCACACTCACAGATATCCCCCCACTTTACATGCACGCCTGATCCTGGCGCATTGGTCATTTTAGCGTATTTCGGTGCTATGTGCCTGTTTCGACTATTTCTACAGCCCTGATTTTTCGTGGCGATCCCGGCATTGAGGCAATTTAGAATCCACATTTTCATTCCTCGAGCTATATGCGCCTGAAGTTATCAATTGTTTTATGGGTATCCCATTTGTATAGTGAATTAATGGAAACATGGATTGTCTTTACCTTACTGGCTGTTGTGATGCAGTCGATCCGCACAGCCGCTCAAAAACAATTAGCCAATCGCCTTTCAATTCAAGCGGCAACTCTAGTCAGATTTCTCTTTGGCATAAAGTTCGCTCTTATTTATCTCTATTTTGTTTGGCAATCTTACCGGCCAGAAGTATTTGAATTGCATTGGCAATTTTTCCAATCGGGTGCGCTCGCGGGAATCTCTCAAATCTTAGCAACGATCTGTTTAATTAAGGCGCTAACTCTTAAAAACTTTGCCGTAGGAACTGCCTTGGCAAAAACAGAAGCCATACTAACCGCAGTATTAGGCAGCCTATTTTTTTCCGCAGCGCTTTCAGTCTTGGGTTATTTGTCAGTGGTGATTGGTGTAGTGGGATTACTTGTAGCCAGCAACTGGAAGGTCACTTTTAAAGATCTTTCTGATAATGAAAGTATTCGTTATGGAATCGGTGCTGGCCTCGGCTTTGCGCTAGCTTCTCTCTGGATAAGAGACGCTTCACTCTCCATCGATGCTCCAAGAATACTAACGGCGGCTGCGGTGTTAGCTTACATGGTAGTGCTGCAGACTTTGATCTGCTTTGCTTGGATATACCTAAAGGAACGAGAGCAACTAGCACTGATAATGAACAACCTTGGTGCTTGCACGTTCGTAGGATTTACCAGCGTGGCAGGTTCGGTAGGTTGGTTCACCGCGATGAGTCTGCAAAATGCAGCCATTGTAAAGACTCTGGGGCAAACAGAATTCGTCGTCAGCTTGCTGATTACCTATCTATATTTTGGGGAAAAGATTTCTACGCGAGAATATTTAGGTATCTCTCTGATTGCAATAAGTGTAATTATTCTGCTTCTGGCCACGTAGTCCCTTTGCTAATTCCTTAAATGGGTTTCTGACAATGAAACCGGTACATTTTGTTAAATGTCTGCGGATGCTGAACTTCCAGCTGGTGCCAATACTCCAAATTTCTCAATGTTTTTTCTGCAGGAAACATCATTCGATAGTGTTGTTCTGCTTCTCCATTTTCAAAATTAAAACCGAGAAACTCTAAGTTGGCCCGTTCAAGTAGCGCTGCGATTTCAGGAATGGTGAAACAAGTTTCCTGACTATTAAAGAGCAGGTCTCTACATCCATTCAGATTGAAAAAATCCTGAGAATAAAAAAGTTGCTTTAGCTCTTCATTGTTACATTGGTCAACCAGCTGTCTGCGAAACTGTCGAATATTCGTATCGCTAGCTTGCATGCCGACTTTTTCATTAAGCTTGCGTATATGGGTAATGCTGCCCCTTGCGATACTGCTGTAGAGGCCAAGATTCAATACCCCTCCCGGAACGAGTAGGTCGACTAGTGCCGCCAAACCCGCGTTAGTATCTTTTAGGTGATGCAATACTCCTAGACATTCTATGACATGAAAGCGTTGTTTTTTTGCATTGAATATCTGCACAAGCTCTAAAATATCCGCCTGGAAGATTTGCAAATTGTTCGCATCGTAAGCGCCTTTTAATCGTTGCGCATAGGCGAGACTTTTTCGACTTATATCGATCGCAGTTACATTCGCGTGTTCACAGGATTTTGCTATTTGAATTGGATGAAATCCTGTCCCGCATCCCGCTACGAGAATCTCTAGTGGCATTGAATCCAATACATCTAGATTGATCGAGCTATCCTTAAGGTGGGGACTGCGAGCACGATAATTTACCGGTGTAGGCGAGTAATTTACTCGACTGTAGCGGGGATAAGGGCTCTCTTCGTATTGATCTTGAACATGCTTTGATGCGTCGTTCACTTTGCCAAGAGCAATTACTTTTGTTGCCTTCGATTCCAGGTCGAGTGGCTCCAAATAAGTTAAAGAGAATATGTCCTGTAGGTAATCTGGCAATTGCTCAGATTGTAATCCTTGCAAGGCCGGGTGGGCATTAGTTGAAACCAACGGCTGGTACATAGAAATTAGCAGCATGATGTTTGCAATATCTTCCAGCGAACATTCGCTCGCAGAAAGAATATTTCCCAGCTCATCGTTCAAGGAATTCACCACTTCCTGTTCGTCGTCGCGAATGTAAAACGCGTAGTCTGTCAAATATCCTTGTAATGCCACCGTTTGATATAGCGGCAAATAGGTTTCATTGATTTCCAAGTCTTTAACGCTGCTCAACAAAAGCTGCCGACGAATGTCAGTGAGGAAGCGTTCGATGTCTACATCAGGATAGTAGTCATTCGCCAGGCAATCCAAGAGAAACTCGTCTTGGGCAATTTGTTGTAGCGAAAAGGCGTCTTCTGAATCGTGGTATTTGAAGCGTATCAGCTTTATGCACAAGCCCAGGATAGCAGCGCCATTCTTATGTGGCTGTTGACGGTAATGCATCACGTCTTGACGAAGATCTTCAATCGATTCGATCAGGAAGATATTGTTTATCGATTCAATGCAATTATAAATATTCTGTTGCAATTGCCCGAGTTGGGTAGCGATTATTTCATCAGCTTCGAGTTGTTTAAGCTGGTTATAGGCGATTTCGAAACTGCCAATTTCAATACTGGCACGAGCCTTGTCTATTGCAGGGCTATGTAGCTTAGCGTAATGTTCGAAATCGTAAGAGAGAGCAACATCTTGGGATTGTTGCAGTGACAAGTCCCTGGCTTTGGGATTAGTGCGTTCCATACTCGTTCCTTCTCGAGAAATCCGATTCTCATAATCGCGCCATATATAGGCAGCTTAATAGCTAGATTATAGCTGTGAAGCCCCGTATTTACTGGGCCGTTTGCTTCTAAGCGCTTGTCTGTTTAGTCGGTTTTGCTCTATTTTCCTGATATCTGCTAAAAATGAAGGCTAAATAGGCTGGCGACCAAGGAACCTTTTTCGACAATTTTCGTTTAATTCAGTAAGAGATGGGAAAATCTCCCAAAACAGGGGCCCAGTTTGGAAAATCTGGATCAGACTATAAAGGCATGTCAGCAAGGAAATGCGCTGGCTTGGGAGGCTTTGATCAAGGCGTATCAAGGTAAAGTATTCGGTGTGGCTTTCTACATGCTAAAAGATAAATCTGAAGACGCTGCCCAGGAAGTGTTTATTAAGCTCTATCGAAATTTGGGTCAGTTTCATTCGAGCGCTCAATCATTTCTTCCCTGGTTGCTTACTATTGCCAGGAACTGTTGCCTGGATCGATTAAGAAAATCGAAAACCAAAATGAAATATGAATCCGATGCAGAAGTTGAGCCTGAAACAATAGCCGATGGAATAGAGAGCCCTGAAGAGGGGACTGTCGAGGAGCAGCGCAAAGAATTGTTGTATCAGGCCATAGACAAATTTGATCAAACCAACAAAGACATCTTGTTGCTTAAAGACATACAGGGTCTAAAAACCGAAGATGTTGCTGCAGTGTTAGAAATGCCAACAGGTACGATTAAGTCCCGGTCCAATAGAGCAAAGATAAAGTTAGCGAAAGCGCTGAGCAATTTCTCACAGTTCAAAATAAAGGCGTCGGGCAATTAAAATGAATTGCGAGAAATTTAAAACAGTGATTAAGGAATTTATCGCAGGTGAGCTGTCTGAGACTGAGCACGAGCACTGCGGAAATCACATTGCCGAGTGTGAGAGTTGTCTAACTCTATGGTCGGCGTTAGTTGAATCTGAATTAGATCACTCAATTAAACTTAAAGCAGGATTTTCTCAAAGCATCTTGCAGGATGTAGGACTCGATGCCTGTCAGCAAAGCGAAGCTATGCTTTGTGATTATCTGGAGCTGAAGCTCGACCCACTGCAAACAGAATTGCTCAAAAATCATCTGCAAGATTGTGAGAATTGCCAGGCGACACAGGTCTCTCTACAGATATTGGATGCCGAGTTAGGGGCATTAGCTGAAATAAGCCCTTCTCCGAATTTTATCAAGCTGGTGTTGGCGCAAACGCTGGAAGTTGAGCCAGCGGAGTCCATTTTAAAAAGACTTACTGGCATAGATTTTCAGGCTCTATTCGTTCAATTGATGCGAAGACCGCGCTTTCCCATCGAAGCCGCATTTGCAGCAACGGTGCTATGGACAAGCTTTTTCGGCGTTCCAACGGGAATAGTGTTTAGTGCCCAGGCCGATGCACTTCCATTAGTTAGTCCAGAAGTGGTTCAGGAGCGAATAGAAGACTTTCAGAGCAACGTAAATGCGGGAATGGATAGTATTCCAGTAGTCGTAAGTGAACAATTTCAGAATTTTTCCACGGCGAGTCGTTCTTTTTTAGAAGATCGCAGAGATGCTTCTCAACAAAATCGAATTGCCCTTCGTGAATCCATTACTAACTGGTATAGCAATTCAATTTTTAATTTTTCTGTTGATGATTAAGCAGATTAAGCAGGAGACAGAGTATGAGTACTTCACAAGCAGCAACACTTGACGGAATGAATGAAGAAGTAAATGATTCAGAAACGAGTGAGACCAATATGACTAACCAATCTCAGTTAAATAGACAATTCCTGGCCACCGATCCACGTCGGAAGTCACCGTTAATGGCCAGTTTTCTCTCTCTAATGCCAGGGCTTGGGCAGGTATACGTGGGTTATTACAAGAGAGGATTTACCAACGTGCTAATAGCCGGTTCTGTATTTACTTTTTTAGTTGGAACCCAAGGTCAGACTGCACTAAATCCGCTAGGAATAATTTTTCTGCTCTTTTTTGAGTTCTACAATATTATCGACGCTTCGCGCCGAGCGACTATGTACAACCTGGCGTTGGACGGCGTTGAGCAGATGATATTGCCTGATGACATGTCAGAAGGTGTATTTAATGGCAATAGAGGGAGTTTCTTAGGCGGAGCGATCCTTATCGTATTTGGCATCGTAGCGCTTTCCAATACCGCCATGGGATTCTCGCTGGAATGGTTAGAAGAATGGTGGCCGGTGGGACCATTACTATTAGGTGTCTATCTGGTCTTTAAAGCCTATGAAGATAGCCAGGAGTCAGAAAAGGCTCAAACTAGCGATAGCGATTCAATGGAATAAACAATGGGGGATGGCTATAAAGTCATCCCCAAAAGACTTTTCTTTTAACTCAGAGAAAGTGCAATGCTTTCCTGAAAAATCGAATTAGTAAGTTTTACTAGAATTTCCTCAGTTTTCTGACACCGCACTGGGATGAGATATAGACCGAGCGGAAAGTAGGGCTCGTCAGCTTTCTTATTTCCAAGTGTGGAATCTAACCATTTTTGATCGAATCTTCTCAAATCATATATTGATGCTTGAATCTGACGTCCAATAGTCTGAATTGGGCGAAAAACAAGCTGTGCAAAAATGGTGAACGCTGCCAAAAGCAGAAAAATTCGCTGTGCAAAAATGGTGAATTGCTTTTTTCAATGTTGTGATTGACAGTTTCTTAAGTCGGAGATAAGAATCTAGGCGAAGAGAGACTAAATTTGAAGAATTATGCAGGGGAACGTGAAGGGATTGCAGAATTTCGAATGTGGTGAATGAGATGTTAGATCACGGATCATTGACCTTCTTTAAGGCGCATCATTTCGCCCCATCAAGGGCAACTAGGACACAAACTAGATTGCGAGCCTCGCGGCATGCTTCATTGTCTAGTTCTCAATAATTCTCTGATAACAAAATTGAAAAAGATGGAGTGTTTCAATGAGAGTAGTTCGTACGTCCTCACACAAAAAATTGCTTTGCATTCTTACATTCCAGCTGCTCAAACAAAGTTTAAGACTCAATCCATACTGCAAAAAAACGAATCTAAGAAATTCGAGCTATTTGAAATTAGAAAATTGGATTTTCTTCGCTTCCATCTTTTTAATCATATTGGCATCGAATTTCTCGCCTACTGCAATAGCAAGTGAGGGGCCTTATCCAGGAACACCTGGCGCGGATTGTTCAACTTATTCTGCTGCACCAGAAAATGCGAACTTACTACCTGATGGTAGCAACCTTAGGGTAGTTACTGCAGATGTTTCGGTAACTGGACTCGTCTATGGAACCGATACTTATTGGTCAGCAAGCAAAATAGCAAAAACTGTAGTGCATGCTGGGGTGTTAGCAGATGGACAGTCTGCGGTTATAGACATCATCAAAGCTGCTCCTTCCCCGCCATATATTGCTTCAACTCAGAATGGCGTTTCAAGTAATGGCATCACGACCAACAATCGAAGTAGTTTCACATTAGCGTTCGTGCATGCATGTACTGGTGACGCACCAGAGACTCCAGAAAATTTAACATCCACTTCAAGTCAAAGTCACGATGGGAATTTTTCACTAAGTTGGAATCAGTCAAGTAGCGGGCCACTTCCTGACGGATATCTCGTTTTAGAAAATGGAAATTCATTGTCGTTTCCAGAAACGAGAAATTATGAAGATACAGCATTGATTGTCAGTGGAAAACCGAACGGTATATATGAATACGAAGTCTACGCGTGCAATGAAGGTACCGCGTATAATTGTAGTGCCGCCGCTCAATTTACTGTTGTAGTCGATAACACTACTGGACCTTTGCCTAGTACTTTATCCACTCTTTGCACTGCAAATCACATTCCTTTCCTAACCAATGCTGCTGCTTATAGTGGTTCTTCGACAAGATATTTGACAGGGGATAAAAATGCTTCTGGATCCATTTTTGGAACTGATGTATATGATGGCGGTAGCACGATTCAGAAGGCTGCTATCCACGCTGGAATTGTTGCCGATGGGGAATCTGCGATTGTCACACTTAATGTGTCTAATCCCCAAGCACCGTACACAGGATCTACAAGAAACGGAATTACGTCAAACAGTTTATCTTCTCCGCTCGGAAGCAACAGTTATACATTTACATTTGTTGAAGACTGTATTCTCGATCCTCCGGAAGCGCCTCAAAATTTATCATCATCGGAATCTCAGAGTTCAGATGGTAGCTATTCACTAACATGGGAGTCTTCTCTCTCTGGACCGCAACCTGAAGGTTTTATCGTTACTGAAAACGGTGCCTCTCTTTCTTTTAGCGGTCCAAATGCCACAAGAAATTATGAAGATGAAAGTCTGGTAATTATTGATAAACCAGACGGGACCTATCTCTGCCAAGTCTACGCCTGCCATGACGGTCAAAAATACCATTGCAGCGATGCTTCTGAAATTTCTGTAACAGTTGCTAATGGACCAAATGATGCTGATGGCGATGGTATTCCAGACGATCAAGATCCGTTTCCTAATCCGATTAGTTACGGATTTAGTGACTCTAGCCAGCTTCCATTGAGTACTCTTGTCACGTCTGACGCAATAATTGTAGATGGTTTTGTTGGCGAAATGATGACAGGAATTACGCCCATAAGTGGTGTCAGTGGATTAGTTCAAGTATCGGTAAATGGGGAGCCCTATCGCTCAGTGGAATTACGGGACATGAGTACTCTTGCCGGAGCGCCCGTGGTACCGGGAGATACTATTCAACTTCGAATGACAACTTCACCAAATTTAGCCACAACTAGCGCTGCGCGCCTTACAATTGGGCCAGACATAGGTGGTGGAGGAGGCATTGAACTAGATTGGAGTGTGACCACCACATCAATCGATCCTAATGGTCCTGGAGACATGGATGGAGATGGCGTAGCAGACAATTTCGATATTTTCCCCTTTGATGGAAACGAATGGGAAGATTCAGATGGCGACAACGTTGGAAACAACGCAGATGCATTTCCTTTGAACATGCACGAATGGTTAGATACTGACGGTGATGGCGTTGGAGATAACACTGATGCGTTTCCAAACAATGCATTCGAGAATTCTGATATTGACAATAATGGTCAGGGCGATATTGGCCAGGGAATGGATCTAGTCACTGAATTTAGTGGAATCGATTACATCGACATTTCAGCGCTTGAAATAGTTAATTCTGCAATTGCCTGCAAAGCAATGTCTTTTGATGCCTATGAAGGGATTGTTTACACATTTGACAATATCCCTATGACCGTTACTGAAGTGGAATTTAGTGTAGCATTTGTAAATGATCCACAAAACTACACACCGATTGGCCAGCCAATTACGGACTTCGATATAGATCAACCAACTCAAACAAAGGAAGTTACAGTTAGTGCAAGAGAAATTTTTCCTGATTTTGAAGCTGTTCCCCTTGATGAGTACATTATCAAGGCGAGTTATTTAGACAACTCTGGAGAGGAAATAGGAAGTTTCAGGCTACAAAGTAATGTTAGACCACAAATTACACTAGATGCTGAATTTACTGGCAGTAGCACCAAGTCGTTGAAATTTACGTCTACCGATAGCATTTCGATTGTTACTCAAGTTGGCGGTGTTCCATCTGTTAACACTATTGAAAAGATCAAACTGTTTGCAATTGGCAATAACGGTGAATCAGCCACACACATATTTGACAATGAAGGTGAAGGACATTATCCATTTCAGGTTTCCGCAAGCGAGGTAAATCCAGGCGTATACAGCCTTTATACTGAAGTTACAATCGATGGCGATACATATAACTCCAACATAATAAGAATTCATGTGACTGAACAGGGTACAAGCACACCGCCACCAACAATTAGTTTAGCTAGTACACTCAGTCTTCAGACTGATGCTGCTTACACATTGTCTTGGAGTACAACAAATTCGAATTACTGCACAGCCGGTGGCACGGGCGGAATTATCAACAATGAGTTCTATATTGCTCCAATTTGTGGTGCTACGAGTTTCGATCTTGAGGTAACCTGTTTCGGCGATGGTGGAAGTGTTGCAGATACAATAGCAGTAAGTGTGACTGGCGCATCGAGTTGTCCTACAAATGTAGAGCCAAATGATCCGGGTGTGATTCAGGATAATGATAATGATGGATTAAGTGATGCTGATGAGGATGCATTGGGAACTGATCCGCTGGATTCAGATACGGATGGAGATTCATTGTTGGATGGGTTTGAGGTTGCGTACGGGTTAGATCCTCTTTTAGTCACCAGCGCCACTGATACTGATAGTGATGGAAGCATCGATGTAATCGACTTGGATGATGACAACGATGGCATGGCCGATAGTTGTTAGGTTACATACGGATTTAATCCGCTTGATAGCTCTGACGGTGGCGCAGTTGATTCCGATGGTGACGGAGTTTCCAATGTTGATGAGTGTATAAATGGAACAGATCCAGCATTTCCAACTGGAATAAACTTAGTCGGATTCGATGAATCCTATGAGATTTTTGGAGCGCTAGGAACAGATGATTTACTCATTGTGCGTGATGATAGCGATGGAAACTTTGCAGGGGTATCACCATTCATTCTAAGAATGGATTCAGATCCCCAAGTAGGTCAATTTTACCAATTAGAAAAGTATCCTTCACAAGCTCAAGTTGATGCTTTAGATGTCCACATGACTAGCCAGTATCCGATTGAAATTGGTGATATAAATCAAGATGGCTCTCAAGATTTAGTAATCCAAGGCCTAGAAAACACCTCGATCAATGTGGGAAGACTAGATACAGTTGTTTACGCAGGGTCAATCGGTCAAAGTGAACCTATTAGCCATAAAGAAATCGATGCGTCATTTAAAAATTATTTTTCACATCTTGCGGGCTATTTAACGAATCCAACGCAATATTTAGCACTATTGCCAGTTAGTTCAGTCAACTCAGTTACATACTTAAGAGACAGTAATAATGTAAACACAATATATCTGTTTGATTTGATAAACGGCTTGTGCTCCTCTCCTATATTGGTTGATGGTTTCACGGTGGATTCATATGCCGCAGAAGTCCCAAATTTTTGCAATGTAGATCCGGGAATCTCTAGCTATGAGATTGTTACTGAAGACTTTCCTGACTACACAGGGCTAGAAATAGGATCAATAGATCTTCTTGCATTAATTGACAAATTTTACGCGGAAGAAGAAGCAAGTACGAATACAAATCTCGACTATGTTTTTTCCATTCTTGAAGATCAGCTAGGTGTAAATCATTCTATAAATAACGAAGTAGACGTAATTAATCTCGGTAAGCTAATAGGCAGACTTGTATTAGATTACAGTGAAAACCAATTCATTCCACCTCCTACACATGTAAATCATTGGGTTGAATTGGTTTATACTCCTCTAGCTCTTGGCAATCACCATACTTATATTTCTGTTAGAACTCGTGTTGGCCAGCAATTCGTTACTGCAGTGCAACCAGAATTCAAGCCGCCTTTACCAGGATTCGGAGGCTGGGGAAAAATGATTGCAGATTTTGAAATTGATCCAGTTACTGAAGTAGAATTTGAAGATATTGTGAAACCAATAGTCGATCGGCAATATGTAGGATACGTCGACAGCTCTCAAACGCCTGCTGGAGTTATACATAACGTTTTAAATAGTTACGCCAGTGATACAAATTCCAGTCAAATAGATTATGTACTGCTTGTTAGGAATAGCAATACATACGCTTTTAATGGAGTTACTCTACTTGGATTTTTGCGTCCGGTCGCAATACTAAAGGCACCCGGATCGACAAATCTGATGCCTTAGACACTTTAGTATCAATCATTAGTAACATACGACTAGAGAAACCAAAATTGAGATTATTAAATTTTCTAGCAAACTTTTTAATATCTTTGGCAGTTACTTATGGGCTGCTTGCCGCGTATATATCGGGTTCGTTTTTACTGAATTCAGGGTTGATAAGCAGTGTCTTTGATTGGGTGGCTCTTTTTGTGGCTTTATCATTGGGTGCATACTTGCTAATTACTTTAAATGCTTATAGAAAAGTAACAAATTCGAAAATAACAGTGTTCGTTCTTTTCTTTTTTGGCAATGCTATTCCAGCGGTGTGGTATGTGTTAGCTTATACTTGTGCAGTTCATGGATATTGTCCATGAATCGATTTGGTAACATTTTTTTTAAACAATTGAACATTGGCTCGATCAACAAAACCAAGGGCGGCAGTGTGATTGGTAGAAAGGAGATTTCCATGGAATTAGCTATTTTCTTCATCGCTGGTGCCGCATTTTTTCTAGCAGGCGATTCCAATACTCCGAAAAGATGAATCTTGGGGCTTTCTATCAAAACACCTTTTGATGGCTTGATGAAGTTTGAAGGATGCAGCAAGGAATACATCGACGCCAATTTTCGATTCTAACCTGAAAACGGACCAAGTCTGATCTACTAGGTGGATTTGCCAGTGTCCCCCTTTCCTGTAAAATCTTCCAATTAACTTTTGCAATTCATCTGGTTGATTCGCTACTCGAATCAAATTACCCTCAGTGCTAATTCTTAGTTTTGAACCGGATAAATTTGCCCATGACGAATCAAATTTCATTTCCATTTGGAAAAGCGCTGTTTGGCACGCTAGTTCTTGCTCTGCTTACTGCCTGTGGCCAGGCCGAGCAAGAAGAGACCAGTACAAGTTCAGTTGCAGAAATACAGACTACAGTAACGATACCAAGCGTTGCCGAAGCACAAGCCTTTATTGCCGACGCTGAAGCGAGCCTTGAAACTCTCGGTAAAGAACTGGCTCACGTTTCCTGGCTCGCACAAACCAATATCAGCTATGACAGCCAGGTCGCAGAGGCGACTGTTTCACAACGCTTCACTGAATTGTCTGTAAATCTCGCCAACGAAGCGGCGCGCTATAACGGTGTTGCATTAAGCGAACAAGACCGCCGAAAGCTCGAATTACTGAAGCAGGTACTCGTCTTCCCGGCGCCACAAGATTCAGAGAAAACAGGAGAGCTGGCTGAAATAGGATCTCGTATGTCCGCAATGTATGGCTCCGGTCAGTACTGTCGAGACGTTAATGGCGAAGAGCAATGTCTAACTGGCGACCAGATGGAAAATCTGATGCGCGAAAGTCGCGACCCTGCTGAACTGGAAGAAATTTGGGTTGGCTGGCGCGATGTGAGTCCACCAATGCGAGACTTATATCAGCGACAGGTTGAGATCGGCAATGAAGGTGCTCAGGAACTCGGCTATGACAACCTCAGTGTATTCTGGCGTTCGAAATATGACATGGACGCCGATGATTTTATGGCTGATGCCAACGATCAATGGCAAAGAGTAAAGCCTTTGTACGATGCGCTTCATTGTCACGTGCGCGATGGTTTGAATAATTATTACGGTGACGATGTAGTTCCAGCCAATGGTCCGATCCCAGCACATCTGTTAGGAAATCAATGGGCGCAACAATGGACCAGTTTATATGACCTAGTTAAACCAGAGACATCGGATTTGGGCTACGATCTGAATCAGCTGGTTCAGGAAAATCTTGATAACGAAATTGAGATGGTGGAAACCGCCGAACGTTTTTTCACGTCTTTAGGATTTGAACCCTTACCGGATACATTTTGGGACCGATCGATGTTTCTCGAGCCGGTTGATCATCAGGCGGTGTGCCACGCCAGTGCCTGGAGTATGGATGGGCAGGACGATCTGCGAATCAAAATGTGCATCGACATGAGCGCAGAAGATTTTACAACTGTTCATCATGAGCTCGGTCATAATTTTTACCAACGTGCCTATAAAGAACAACCAGTGCTGTTTCAAGGCAGTGCCAATGACGGTTTTCACGAGGCAACCGGTGACGTGATTTCACTATCGGTTACGCCACGTTACCTGGTAGACATCGGTTGGTTGGAAGAGGAACCGGGCGTCAAAGGTGACCTTGGCTACTTACTCAATCTCGCCCTGGACAAGATCGCCTTCCTGCCTTTTGCCCTGGTTGTGGATCAATGGCGCTGGCAGGTATTCAACGGCACTGTCGCCCCTGAAAATTACAATGAAGCCTGGTGGGCGTTAAGAGAAGAGTATCAAGGAATAACACCGCCAGTTGCACGCAATGAATCCCATTTCGATCCAGGTGCGAAGTACCATGTACCTGGCAACACGCCTTACATGCGTTACTTTCTAGCCTACATCCAACAGTTTCAGTTTCATCGAGCACTTTGCGATACCGCAGGGCATGACGGACCATTAAATCGATGTTCTATTTATGGCAACGAAGCTGCCGGGCAGAAACTTCAGGCAATGTTGGAAATGGGTGCAAGCAGGCCCTGGCAGGAAGCGATGGAAGAGATAACCGGCCAACCTGAATTAGATGCCTCGGCGATTATCGATTATTTTGCGCCGTTGCAAATCTGGCTCGAAGAGCAGAACCAAGGTCGGCAGTGTGGTTGGTAAACTGGGGTTTAGATAATCTCAGAGTTATAACCATTCTCGCGCAGAGAATTTAGAATCTTGTCGGCCTGACTGGCGTCCCGAGTTTCAACAGTAAGATAGAGATCGGCTTCTTTAACCGGGACGCTGGAGAACATGCGCTGGTGTGACACTTCTAAAATATTACCTCCCAGTTCACCGATTAGTTGAGTCACATCCGAGAGAGTTCCGGGAGAATCAGAAATCTTGATCAAGTAGCGCACGATGCGGCCTTTGCGCACCAGCCGTCGCATAAGCACCGAAGCGAGAATACGGGAATCGATATTTGCGCCACACAAAAGCACTGCCGTTTGTTGCCCTTTAAACAATTCAGGTTTTGTCATGACAGCGGCTAGCGAAGCGGCGCCAGCCCCTTCCGCCACCGTTTTCTCAATAGTAACTAGCAGATCAATCGCATCTTCAATCGACTCTTCACTCACGACGATAATGTCATCCACTAGTTTCTTTATAACTTGAAGAGTGAGTTCACCTGGTTGCTTTACTGCGATGCCCTCAGCGATTGTGGTACCGCCACAAGGTGTGTCAGTGCCGGTCATGGCGTTGTTAACAGATGGATAACCCTCGACTTCGACGCCAATGATACGAATGGACGGTTTAATCTCCTTAGCGGCGATCGCTATTCCACTGATTAACCCACCGCCTCCTATCGGCACTACTATTACTTCCAAATCAGGATTCGCTTCCATCATCTCCAAAGCAATTGTTCCCTGGCCGGCCATTATCTGTTCATCATCATAGGGATGAATAAAAGTTAAGCCTTTCGCTGCTGCTATTTCCTGTGCATGGCTCGCGGCTTCGTCCAGCGATGATCCTTCCAAGATTACTTCGGCATTAAAGTTCTGCGTGTCTTCAACTTTAACATTCGGTGTGTTCTTAGGCATGACGATAGTGGTTGGGATGCCAAGCCGTTGACCATGATAAGCCACGGCTTTTGCGTGATTGCCCGCAGACATAGCAATCACTCCTGCCTTTTTTTGTTCATCTGAAAGTTGCAGAAGTTTGTTCAGCGCACCACGCTCTTTAAACGATGAAGTAAATTGCAGATTCTCAAACTTAAGATAGATCTCGCTCTCTAATATAGAAGAAAGAGTTTGGGATTTTTCAAAACGAGTTTCGACAACGGCAGAACGGATTCGTTCAGCTGCAGCCTGAATGTCTTTTAAGTCGATAGTCATAACTGTTTACTTCTGAAGTATTAGCTCGTCGATGGCTTGCAGAGTCTGCTCAGCTTTCGCTGCAAGTTCATCATCTGTGGCGCTACTAACGGGATGATCGATTACAGCGAATTGATAGTTCAGTGAACCCAACACCCGGGCCATCAATTCTGCTGCGCTAATGAAATTGTTAGTCATAACACCAAGTGCAGGTGTGCCGTTTCGTTCGCTACTGACAGCATCATGCAAACTGCACGATGAGCAACTGCCTCAGTCACCCAGGCCAGTTACCGCAAGATCCCAAGCCTGTGCTCGTTCGATAATGTCATCCTCAGCGGGGGCGCTGTAGTTCGATTTGGTTTCCCAGATGATGTCAGCAACTTTGAATTTCTCGCGCAGCAAGTTATCCAAATGTTTAAAAAAACCATCAGTTCCTTCTTTGCCGTTGGAGATAAAGCCAACGGTTTTGCCATCTAAAGTACTTAGCCGCGGGGCGAGTTCGAAATTTTCGGCTTGCAGTTCAATAGTTGGATTGAGCACCGTAAGCGCCATGGAGATAATTCCTTTATGCTGAATTACACTTCACAGTCGACACAAGCACCGATAGCTAGTGTGACTGCCTGACTCTTGGTTCCGAGCCAGGGAGGGATGATAGCGCCAAAGCCGCCGGCAGGGCCACCAGCAGCTACTACTAATAGATGATCGGGAGAAGCCAAGGCGCAATATTCTGTATCGCCTTTGTCTCTTACTACCGAAGCTTTGCCAACAGCGGCCCATTCTTTTCGCTGAATTCGGGCTTTTTCGAAAAGGTAGTTTGCAACATCGGTCTTAGACCAGCCCGCTTGTTGCAACAGATCTCGATGTTGCTTCGGAACGACGATAGCGTAATTACCTGCCCAAATAGAGTAGCTCAGCATATTTGCTTTCATTTCCGCGGCATAAGTATCGAGAATTTCTTTCGGATCCTTGGTCCACTCATTCATTATCTGCCGAGGAGAACTGGCGGCAAAAACCGTTACGGCGGACACGTCATTTGGCAGTCCTCGAATTTCAGCTAAGGATTGCCATTCCGTGCCTTCTTCATCTTCGGCAACGCAATAACTGATCTTGCCAGGATGGCCTAATGTGGATCGATCAATCGCGCCAGGACTCACATCTAACAAATTTATCAATCCCAAGCGTATTGCACGGCCAATTACCGATGTCGCTCTGTCGCTGCTGCCCAATACGTTAAATTCAGACTGGCATCCAATTTCTTTTCTTACCGGGCCGTTAATTACCATGAAGATGGCGCAACCCCCGGTGCTCGCAGTTGTGCCGTGCAACAAAAATTCTTCTTTCAGCAGCGCCATCCAGGCAGCAACAACCACGGGGAAATGCATCGGCAGGCAACCGGCCATTACCGCATTAATCGCGAGCTTTTCCGCAGTGATGCTGCGCTCTCGTACTGGTTCGATCCCGATAAGCTCATCCGGCGTCATGTGCACCCAGTCCAGACAGGCCTGTATAGATTCAGGAGTGGGAGGAACCACAGGAAATCCATCAGTCCAACCGCGACTGTGATAGAACTCCTGAACGTCTTCAGTGCTTTCGAGATCGAACTGTTCAGATTGCAGATTCATGCAGGGAGTTTAAGTATTTCTTTATCTAGTGGGAAGTTCCCTGATCTTTTATTACTATCCCATCTCACTAAATTAGAAGAATGCAATAAAGGAAAAGTAAGGAAATGAAAGAACAGTATATACATATTGTTCTTTTGCTAAATTCATGCTCATTATTGTAATAGTAGTGAGATTTGGGAACGGATATGAAAGAACATTATGGAGATATTAGGGTTTCTCAATTGCCCGGATTTGTCGTGCAATGTGAAATCGATCGTCCGCCAAACAACTTTTTTGATCTGGCGCTTATTCGGGATATGGCTGATTGCTTCGATGCTCTGGACGAGGATTCTAATTGCCGCGCGATTGTGATTTGTTCCAATGGTAAACATTTTTGTGCCGGGGCCAATTTCTCCACACCAGACCAGACTGCTGAAGGCGATGTTCTCGCAGCAGAGTCGGCCGACCAGCGAAATCCGATCTATCAGGAAGCCGTGCGATTGTTTGGTAACAAAAAGCCTGTTATTGCAGCAGTGCAGGGAGCCGCAGTTGGGGGTGGATTAGGCGTCGCCATGATGGCAGATTTTAGGATCGTCTGTGACAACACCCGACTGACTGCGAATTTCGTGAAACTGGGATTTACCCCAGGATTTGGACTTACACACACGCTTCCTCGTGCAATTGGAATACAAAAATCACATTTATTGTTCTACACCGGCCGCAGAATAAACGGCGAGACTGCACTGGAATGGGGAGCTGGAGATATCTATTGCGCTGCTGAAGAAATCCGTGAAAGAGCTATTGAGCTGGCAACAGAAATAGCGGAAAACGCACCTCTCGCTCTTATTTCCTTAAGGGAGCAACTTCGACCGGGAATTCAGGAAGCTGTGCAGGCTGCGACTGATATCGAGGGAAGCGAACAGTTCTGGCTCACCAAAACCAAAGATCATTTCGAAGGAGTTAAGGCTGTATCAGAGAGAAGAGTAGGCAATTTTCTTGCTAAGTAGCCTTTCGATCAATGGAGTAGCACATGTCTGAACCTTCACAGGAATCCCGATTAATTCGCGTGCTTGGCAGGCGAGATGCGTTAGCGTTGGCCTTTGGCGCCATGATTGGGTGGAGCTGGGTGGTACTCTCTTCTACCTGGATTGAGTCTGCTGGAACCGCCGGTGCAATCGTCGCTTTTCTTATCGGTGGCGCCATCATGTTGATCATCGGACTCACTTATGCAGAGCTCGCCTCGGCGCTACCTTTTGCCGGGGGTGAACATGTTTATAGTCATCGCGCACTAGGTGCGGGCGCTTCGTTTATTTGTACCTGGTCTATCATTCTTGGCTATGTGTCGGTAGTAACTTTCGAAGCTGTTGCTCTGCCAACGGTTTTGGATTCCATAATTCCCGGACTCGATCAAATATATCTATGGCAAATTGCCGGATGGGATGTGTATCTGTCCTGGGTGTTGACCGGGATTGGCGGCTCGATCGCCATGACCATCTTAAACATTCGCGGCGTGCGTATGGCTGCAATCGTTCAATCTACGGTAGTTGTCGTCATCTTGATTGTCGGTATAAGTTTTCTGTTTGGCTCTTTTTACGCGGGGGATGTTACCAATCTCGAACCGCTGTTTAATGAAAGCTATGTAGGCGTAACACTCGTTCTAGTGATGGTGCCGTTCATGTTTGTTGGCTTCGATACCATTCCTCAAGCGGCGGAAGAGATCGATCTTCCTTTTCGAGACATTGGTGCAGTGTTAGTGCTTTCAGTAATGATGGCAATCGCCTGGTATTGTCTGATTGTTTTGGGTGTCAGCTTAATGATCAACGAAGATGAATTGGGCGGCAGTACTGTTTTAGCGGCGGAAGCAAGTTCAATTATCTATGGCGAATTCGGACGACTGGCGATGCTCGGTGCCGGATTGGCTGGAATAATTACCAGCTGGAACGCGTTCATCGTGGGTGGCAGCAGAGCAATTTTTACCTTGGCCCGGGCAAATCTATTACCGGCGGCCTTAGGTAAGCTGCACCCAAAACATCGCACGCCTTACAACGCGATTCTCTTAATCGGTGGCTTATCAGTTATCGGGCCTTTTTCCGTAGGCCGGTTCTGGTCTGGCTGGTTGATGCTGGTGGATTGGGCATAGTCGTTGCTTATGCCATGGTGGCCTGGTCGTTTCTGGTTCTGCGCAAACGAGAACCGGAATTGGAAAGGCCGTACAAGGTTAAATTTGGAAAATTAGTAGGTTGGGCAGCGCTAATTCTATCGATAGGCTTAGGCATTCTTTACCTACCCGGCAGCCCTTCGGCGCTATTGTGGCCACAGGAATGGGCGATTGTTATTGCCTGGGCAGTCTTAGGTGGCATCCTTTATTACCTGGCAAAGAAGAAACTCGCGGCAGACGCAGACGCCAATTCAATTAGCACTCTGGAAAGGTGATCGAAATGACGGCTGACTTTTCTGCTCAGGCTTAGAATTAACTCTGCTGCTCTTGCAATGCCGCAATTCGTTTTTCGAGTGGCGGGTGACTCATTAAGAGTTGTGTCCAGGCTCGCTTCCCGGAAATACCGAAAGCCGTAAGCTGCCCTTCTAACTGACTCTCTTGTTGATTCGACTGCAAGCGCTGTAAAGCCGCAATCATTTTTTGTCGCCCTGCCAGGTTAGCGCCACCGCTGTCTGCTCGATACTCTCGATAGCGGGAAAATCCCATGACAATAATTGAAGCGACAATGCCGAATATCGCCTGGAACGCCATGACTGTCATAAAGTAAACGAAAAATGAATTATTTCCGCGGTTAATCATATTGGCTACGACCCGGGCGAAGAAATAGACAAAGGTATTTAGCACACCCTGAATCAGAGTCAGAGTCACCATGTCGCCATTGGCAACGTGACTCACTTCATGGCCCAACACAGCCTCCGCTTCATCGGCGGTCATGTTGCGCAGCAATCCGGTGCTGACAGCAACCAGGGCGTTATTGCGATTGGCTCCGGTGGCAAAGGCATTGATCTCTGGCGAGTCATAAATCGCGACTTCCGGCATGCCGATACCAGCCATTTCAGCCTGGCGGCGAACGGTGTCTACCAGCCATGTCTCTTCCTGGCTTCGTGGCTGCTCAATGACATGGGCGCCTACGCTGCGCTTGGCGATCCATTTCGACATCAAAAGCGATATAAATGAGCCACCCATGCCGAAAATCGCACAGAAAAACAGGAGGCCACTATTGGAACCAATATCCAATCCCAGAACTGGCATTAGAATGGTGAGGACGACGCCCAGAACCAGAAGAATTGCGAGGTTGGTGGCTACGAAGAGAAAAACGCGTTTCATGGCAAACTCCGATAAGTGGTCAGTACTCAAATGATACTGATATTAGAGTAAATATGGGGGTCAATTCACCGAAATGCAATGGATTTGAAGTGCGTAATAGGTCCCAATTCATGGGGTCTGAGCGGCTGAAAAGATGCAGATAAGAAACTGATAATGTCCGTGAAACAAGGTGTTACAGCGGTCTAAAGGGCTTTTGGAATGATTGTCCTGTGGGTATACTCCCTGAAAGATCGTAGCTTTCGCTAATCCTCATAGAAGAAGGTAAATAAGGTAAAAGAATAGGAGATTACCCATGGGTTCCAAGAAACAAAATCGCAGGGAATTCCTAAAGTCTGGAGCAGCCATTGCTGGCGGCGCAGCTATTGGAGCAGCTTCCAAATCGGCGAGTGCTCAGCTTGAAGGTCCAGAAGCCTATATCCGCGGTAACGATGACATGGTGGCCTATGGTTCGCGCTCGCGCTTTATCAACTCAGCAAGAATTCCTCACGGTGGGCGTCATTCCCCAGATACGTTTGGCCTGGATTTTCATATCGCCACGCCGCTCCAGGATCAATACGGTGTAATTACGCCGTCTTCGCTTTTTTACATGGGCACGACCCGCGGATCCTATTTACCGGATATCGATCCTGATAAGCACCGCCTGATGATTCATGGCCTGGTCGACAATCCATTGGTTTTCACCATGGATGAATTGAAGCGTCTGCCTTCGGTGACGCGCATGCACTTTATTGAGTGTGCCGGAAATCGCGCTAACAATCGTATGACCACTGTGCAAGAAACCCATGGTATGACCAGTAACGCCGAATGGACCGGTGTACTTTTATCTACCTTGCTGAAAGAAGCGGGAGTGAAGGAAGGTGCAGACTGGATCGTGGCGGAAGGAATTGAAGAAGTGAAAGGTGCTTCCAGTATTCCCATGACGAAAGCCATGGACGACACATTGCTCGCCTATGCCATGAACGGCGAACCAGTGCGCCCACAACAGGGATTCCCACTGCGGCTCCTGGCACCTGGCTTCGAAGGTATTTTTAACGTGAAGTGGCTGCGCCGCATCAAGGTAGTAGATCAGTACTACATGACGTACAACGATTACGGCCATCTGACCCAGGATCCGGCGACGGCAGCTCTGGGTTACCAGATCGGGCCTAAATCCGTGATTGTGCATCCATCTGGTGGCCAGCAACTTCCAGGCACTGGCTACTATCAAGTGTCTGGCCTGGCATGGTCAGGTGGTGGCAAGGTAGATCGAGTTGAGGTGACAACCGACGGTGGTAACACCTGGTTCGATGCGGAAATTCGCGGCGAACCTCAGCCGATGGCTCACACATTATTTGCCTTCGATTGGGAATGGGATGGCTCTGAGTGTGAATTACAATCTCGCTGCATCGATGAGATAGGCCAGATCCAGCCGTCTCGTCAGGAAATTGGCGAGTTCTGGAATTCGCCTCCGGGAGAGCGAATTCGAGTCCGGGGTCAAGACAACTCCATCCAGCCATGGCGAGTTCATTCTGATGGTAGTGTGCACAATGCGATTATTTAAGTTACTACTTCCATTAGTCATGCTGCTGGGTTTCGCAGCCCAAGCACAGTCGCCGACCAGCTATGGAGTTGGCAGAACGCCTACGGCAGAAGAGATTGCTGCCTGGGATATTTCTATCGCACCAACCGGTGAAGAGCTTCCAGAGGGCAGCGGGACGGCAGATCTAGGCGCCCAACTATTTCTGGAAAAAGGTTGTGCCGGTTGCCATGGTACGAATGGCACCGATGGGATCGCACCGAGATTGGTGAAAAGAGATGTGGGTGAATTAGAAAACCCCTGGGGTTATGGCAGGATTCTGCCAATCCGTTCGCCCTACGCCGCAACTGTGTGGGATTACATCAATCGCGGTATGCCCCTGGGCGCCGAAGGCACCTTAACTCCGGACGAGGTTTATTCCATCACGGCCTATCTGTTTTATCTAAACGGCGTGATTACTGACGACCAGATGGTTTTGGATCAGGACACCTTGCCCAAGATTAAAATGCCAAATCAGGACAACTGGGCGCAAGTGCCCGATTGGTTTCCGAATCAACCTCGGTTGGAAGGTTACCCTTACTAGTTACCTGTAATACAAAAAGGGTCAGAGATTAAATCTCTGGCCCTTTTTTTTGCTTCGATTTTTTCGGTATGACTTATTTGGGGACTAAAATCGTAGTTTCGGCTTTTAAGGAAAGCGCCAACTGCAAAATATGAATAATTGAAAGAGCGAGCAGTACAATGGTGTAAAACACCGGGAAAAAGAGCATATAAGAAGCGCTGTCAGAAAAATCACGGGTCCAATATCCTAGCGCGATACTCAACACCAGAAAGCCACTTGCCGTGGCGTAATAACTCACATAAAAAGTTACCTTCGCCATATTAAACACATAAATAAATATAGCCGCGCCCAAAGCTATCATGGCGACTATCGATAGAATTCTGCCCAGACTCGCATCGTCGGAAACATCATCTATAGCTGAGTAGTAAGCAAGCCATTGCGAGACGCAAACGAAAAACACAATTGAAAAAATGATGAGCTGTGCGACACGATGGTAGGTTAGATTCCGGGGGATAAAACTAAATTTCTCTTCTTCTTCAGTAGTCATGTTTGGGTCCTCTTGCTCAAGAGTGTCGATATCAACTTCGAAAAATTCTGCAAGGGATCTTATGGATGATGGGCTAACTTTCTGTCCGCTTTCAGCCCGCTGTATCGTGCGCAGGCTTAGCCCAGATTGTTCGGCAAGCTCTTCCTGGGAAAGGCATTGCTTTTGGCGAAACGTCTTAATCAAGATGCAAACCTCTTTCGAATTAGTGAAATCTTAGGATCTTTGCTGAGCTGACGGTGACGTCAATGAGCCGCCAGTACTAAAATTTTGTAACTCTTGTGAAAAAATTAGCCTTATTCTCAATTTCAGAAGGAAGGGGTAAAAACGTAGGGCTCGAACACCATCCAGTCTGACTCTGTATTGGTTTTTATAACCAGGCGATCGTTTTCCAGCTCATAGGTCGCAGAGAGATCCAGGTACATGATGTATCGATTAAACAGAGAAGGTTGCACGCACAGCTTCCGTGTTGTCACCATTTCGCTGAGATTCAAACTGGTTTCATCTTGCTCCCAACTTGCGCCAGCTTGATTGCAGTCAGCCTCAATCTGTAATCGATTATCCAGGCGGAATCGGAGCAGGTAACTTTCAGGATTGTCCGGTAAAAACTCAGTATCGTTGAAACCGTAAATAGCTACTAGCTGCCAGGAAGTATTCTCAAGGGTGTTTTCCTGAGCGAACGTGGAATTGGCAGTGAAAATTCCAGAGACGACAATGATGAAGAATTTTTTGAGCTGGCTAGCCATAGGAGTTTACTCGTTCTTTCTTTACTCTAGTCTCTTCATATAAGCAAAATTCTTAATGACGTAAACTTTTCCTTCGTCGTCTTTGACGATCCAGCCAAGTCTCTCATGGGTTTCTTCCCGGTGGGGCGCATTCTCCACTGTTCCAATCAGAGGATCTACTCCGCCTCCAAACACAACTTCTACCCTGTGGCCACGATGAATCTGTTCTGGAACCATATCCAATATTCCTGCTGCTTATCTAACTGAATGCTATTCTTGGGATATTAGTGGGTCGAACTGAGAATTCAAGTGCTAATCAAAGTTGCTCCACTAATTCAGGGCAACAATTCGATTCTGCCTCAGAAAGACCAAGAATGCAGCTCGCAATCGATTAGAGTGGGATTGCCAGGAAATTTCGTTGATTTTCGGGACCGCTGGACGACAAACATAACTAATATTCTCGAAATCACTACCATTATCAGTAATCAGTCTTAACATTTACTAGTTGGCGACCATGCTTTCCGTTGATTCTATAACACGATTTTCTACTATGATTATGGCAGCCTCTGCAGGATGAAGACGGCTTTACTATGGTTTCAACGATTGTTCCTGTTCGGCAGTATCACGTTTCTGCTGTCAGTGTTGTATTTGAATCGCGAAGATATTACCGAAGTCTTCTCTCAGGCAGCGATTGCTGGAATTTTGTTGGCGAGTGGTTTATGGATATTGACAGTCCTAATCGCGCCATCTATCGCATTCATCATACTTCGTGATCGCAATAATGAAATCAGGCTCACGACGCTTTTATCCATCTACATTAGTCGCATTCCTGCTAAATATCTGCCTGGCGGTGTTTGGCAAACCTTCGCCAGAGCCTACGATATGAATAGTTTAGGAATAAGTAGAACTGATATCGGTTTGGTTGTGTTTTATGAAAATTTTTGGACCGTATATTTGGCTTCTGTAATTTCTACTCTGGGAATATATGTACTGAACAGTAATCCGATGTATTCCAGTTTGGCATTGGCATTATTCATAGGCAGCCTGATTGTTATTCCTATTGCTTTCGTTTTGCGAAAACAGGCTTTTGTCATTGGCAAGCTGTCCTATGTAAAACTGACAGCAATTTGCCTGTTGTTTTGGATATTTGCCGCGCTGGCATTCTTTAGCTATTTAAATTCCCTGGGAGTAATACCAGTTTCTTACGACCCGTTATTGCTCATGATTCACTACCAATTTTCCTATGTAGTAGGTTTCGTCGCGATATTTGCACCACAAGGAGTTGGTGTCTTCGAAGCTGTTATGGTTGAATTGTCGCAGTTCGATCTACCCGCTATTCAAGCCATGGTATTGATAGCAGGATTTCGCGTTGTAGTCTTAGTCAGTGATTTTATTGTCTGGTTCGCGTTTATACTCTTAGGCCGTTCAAGAAGTACTTCATCAGATTAGGAATTGTTTCGACTTAAAAGGAAAAGCACGTGGCTCGATGCCGAATTTGTGAAAATGACTACGCTGAGTTTATTAGCTTTGGCAATATGCCTATTGCGAATGGTTTTCTTTCATCTGAAGAATTCGAATCAGAATATTTTTTCGAGCTCAAAGTTGGTTTCTGCGCAGATTGTCAAATGGTTCAGCTCATCGATCAACCCGATCGAGAACAGATGTTTCACCAGGACTACGCCTTTTTCTCCTCTCTTTCCAGAGGACAACAAATCCACTTTCAAGCGCTAGCGGAAAAACTGTTAAGCAATTATTTAGACGGTGATTCTCCTTTCGCAGTTGAGATCGGAAGTAACGATGGCATTATGCTGCAGCATATTGCTGCCGCTGGTATCAGCCACCTTGGTGTAGAGCCCTCGGAAAACGTAGCTCGGGCTGCCCAGGAAAAAGGTGTTAATAGCGTAAGTCGATTCTTCGATGAAGAACTGGCGGCAGATGTGATTCAGAAATATGGACATGCTGACACCATCAGTTCGGCCAATGTAATTTGTCATATACCTTATATGCACTCGGTGCTCGCGGGAGTGAAACAATTACTAAAACCGACTGGCGTCTTTATCTTTGAAGATCCTTATCTTGGCGACATTGTCGAAAAAACTTCTTACGACCAAATTTACGATGAACACGTCTTCTATTTCTCGGTAGGTTCTGTCTCGAATATGCTAACTCGGCATGGGCTCGAGCTTTTCGATGTAGAACCGCTTTCAGTGCATGGTGGATCGATGCGTTACTACATCGCGAATCGTGGCACTCGAGAAGTTTCAACTAGAGTTGCTGAACAATTAGCCCGTGAAACCGAATTAGGATTGCACAAGATTGAAACCTATAACAGGTTAAGAACGAATATCGAAAAATCACGAGAAGATCTAACCACACTATTACAAAAAATAGTTAAGGAGCAGGGCAGGCCAGTAATTGCTTATGGCGCAACTTCGAAGAGTACTACGGTGCTGAATTATTGTGATTTGGGTCCGGAGTTAATCGAATTCATTAGCGACACTACGCCACTTAAACAAGGGAAGTACAGCCCGGGAATGCACATTCCAGTAAAATCACCGGATGAATTAGAAAAATCGGATCCGCAATATCTGCTTTTGTTTGCCTGGAATCACATGCAGGAAATCATGGATAAAGAAGTGGACTTTAAAGACAAAGGTGGTCGCTGGATTGCCTATGTACCAGAGGTCGGCATTCTTACATGATAATTGGCAGCGATCCCAAGGCACAGTATCTCGCTCTCAAACAGGAAATCGATCAGGCCATTGGGAATGTGCTTGCTAGCGGCCGCTATGTATTGGGCGACGAAACGAACGAATTCGAACGTGAGTTTGCTGACTATATAGGAACGGGTCATTGCATTGGTGTTGGCAACGGTACAGATGCATTGGAATTAGCCTTACGTGCATGTGGTGTAGGTCAGGGCGACGAAGTAATAACTGTATCTCATACTGCCGTCGCTACGGTTGCCGCCATTGTGCAGAGCGGCGCCACTCCAGTCTTGATTGATGTCGATCCCAACAGCTATACAATGTCTATCGATCAGCTGGAACCCGCACTTAGCGAAAACACCAAGGCAATAATCCCAGTTCATCTCTATGGCCATCCGGCACATATGCCTGCGCTGATGAAGTTGGTCGAGGGCACGGATATCCGAGTCATTGAAGATTGTGCCCAGGCCCATGGCGCTGCGATCGAAGGAAAAAAGGTTGGAAATTTTGGCGATATCGCTTGCTTCAGTTTTTACCCTACTAAAAATCTTTCAGCCATAGGCGATGGTGGCGCTGTTACTACTTCCGACTCGGCACTGGCCAAACAGCTTAGGCTACTGCGGGAATATGGCTGGGAAGAGAGATTTCATAGTTCGCAGCTGGGGCGCAATTCGCGCCTGGATGAAATTCAGGCTGCAATATTGAGAGTAAAGTTGCGCCACCTCGATGAATTTAATCTTGCCAGGAAAAACATTGCGAAAATTTATAACGAAAAATTGTCAGAGTTAGGGCTCGGCCTACCTAATTGCGAAGCAAGCTACGAACATGTCTATCATCAATATGTGATAAGAAGTCAAAAAAGAGATGCGCTTTTAAAGTCGCTAGGCGAAGCTAAAATCTTGGCAGGTATCCACTATCCGCTGCCAGTGCACAGACAAGCAGCTTACGCCGAAATGGCGATTATGTCCGGGGACTTATCCACTACTGATACGTTGTGTGATGAAATACTGTCCTTGCCCATCTATCCTGAATTGGGACAGCAGGTTCACGACGTCGTAGCGGGCGTAAAAGCGTTTCATCATTGAGATAGCAATCAAGAAGTGGGATTACTAGTAATTTTTCATCTTCCCATTTTTTCGTCTTAAGATTTTGAGTTAGAGAGAATTATTGAAATGAAGTTGTATGGCTATGGAACTACACCCAATCCCCGCAAGGTAAAAATAGTCCTGGCAGAGAAAGGGATAGACTATGAAATGATCGAAGTGGATCTTTACAAAGGGGAACACAGATCTTCCGAATTTATTAAGATGAATCCAAGTGGGAAGGTTCCAGTATTGGAAACTGACGATGGCAAGTATCTCACCGAGTCAATTGCTATCTGTCGTTATCTTGAGGCTCTGCATCCTGAGCCAAATCTCTTTGGCACTGACGCCTATGAATTAGGCCTGATCGAAATGCGTAATCGACAAATTGAAACCGAATTATGGTCCCAAATTGGCACTTCCTGGAAAAATGGGCCTGTAGTAGAAAAAATGGGGCATAGAGTTGTTCCAGAGGCGAAAGAAATCAGCGACGCAAACGTGTACGCCTACTATGAGCGATTAAACGCTGAGTTGGCAGAAACGGAGTACCTCGTTGCCGGGAGATTCACGATTGCAGATGTAACACTTATCACAGGGGTGGATTTTGCAATTCACAATTGTGCGTTGAATCCAGCAGAGTCGCTTGAAAACCTATGGCGGTGGCATAAGTTGATTACTTCTAGAGACAGTGTCGATGCCTTGGCTTAGAAATAATTCAATAAACTAATAGTTATTAATTCTCCGAAAAAATCTCTCCTCTTGTTCTGGGTCAATCAGGAAATACCAAATTTCGAGTAGGCTGAAATGCAGGAAACAATTAATCTGCGGAGGTCCTATGAGTAAATTAGTCGGAATTTTAAGCGCATGGATTGCATTCACTTTTACTGCCTGTAGCGATAATTCTGGCACAACTGCCGGTCAGAATGCTTCACCACCAGATTTTGCATATGGTGAAAATTCAGAATTACGTTCGAACATGGATGAACTAGGTTTTCAGCTCGCACTCTTAGATAGAGAGTTGAGAGAGAATGAGTTTAATCAAATTGATCAACCAGAAGTCGTGTCCATTTTGCAGCAAATGGAGATGGCTGCATCGAGCTTTCAGGCGGAGGATGCAGGTGAAGGTCATGACTTCTTGCAAGAAGACCTGGCTGCTTTTCTTGATTCAATTACCGCGGCCAGGGTAGCAGCGGCAGAAAGACCGCCTCGATACTACTTAGCAGGAAGGGTTGCTGGTGGATGCGTGAATTGTCATGATGTGAACCGGTAAACTAAACACGCTATTCAGGACAGGCACTATCACTCAACAAAAATGGCAGTCTCTATTAGTTTCGTTGCCGTTGGGTATCACCGCCTTATCTTTTCTTATCCCTGTTTTCTTCGATGGGCGAATGCTCATTGGCAGCAATCTCGATTTATTGACTACCGTCATGCAAACCGAGTGGCTGGTGATTGGCAGTGGTTTGATGTTCATGCCTTTTATTCTCATCCCAGTTGCATCCAGAGTGGGTAATCACATCAGAGCAGTTCTCTGCCTTCTCCTGACTCTAACTTTTGCCTATGGCGCTTACTCTATGAATGGCTGGACCGGAGTGCTTAGCTTTTACATTTTGCTCATCATGGGCTATGGGGGCAGTGTGCTGTTTGTGGCTGATTTGAACAAAAAAAGTTTACTCGCTATAGAGTTTCTAATCCGTTGGATAGTCTGTTTAGTAATTTTCTTCAGTCTGTTTGTCTACTTTGATCCGCCACGAAATATAGAGAACTGGCTGGGCAATACCGAATTGCTTCCCTATGGCGCGGTTTTTTTCAGTTGCCTGTTTGTACTTGAGCTGAGCCTGTATTCCTGGTCGTTCAATAAAATAAATCGAATTGTTTTTTCAAGTAACAATATTCACCGGAATGAAGACCCTGAGGCCGGAAAAATTCGCCTGGCACGACAGCGCTTTTATGATGCTATTCGTAGAAAATAATTCGCGTTAGTTGCGTCGGGCAACTGCAATAAGTGCAGTTTTTTCTGACACCTGTAAATACCTGGTCGGTGTACCATTTATTTGCAGCGATCAATATACCCATTGAGATTAGGTGTAGGCCTCAACGTAAAAATGCGGTAATGTACAAATATTCTTACATTACTGCATTTTGCTGCTGCCAAGATATTTTCGTTTTCCCTGCTGTGAAACAGATTAACTCCGATACCAATTTTGTAGGCGCTCGCAAGGGTGTTACCGGCACTATTGACGACCTGAAGAACAAACCCCCTATTCCTAAAGCCTGGTTAAAACCCTCAATTATGACGGCGGTCATCAACCGGCTAAATGCCAATCAACAGAGTCATACTCGGATCAATCTAAACGCTATCATCTACAATAACTTCTTCGATCATGCCAACGGCCGCTATCGGGTTGTCTGGTCCAAGAACATGATCACTTCTGCAGGGGTTTCCAAAATTCAAAGAAAGGGAGCGGAGCCAGAAATGGTTCTTCATCTTCGGGACGGAGAGGAGGAGCGCAACGAAAATAATCGTTGGATGCGAAAAATCATTGAGAATCTCTTTGCTAAGGGAAGTCGGCCACAGGAATCAGTTGAGGATTTTCTCTATCTCACCTTGGTACATGAAGCCAGCGAAATCCACCTAAGAAAGCAAGCAGAGACATTAGAGCCCGATATCAAGGCAGAAGTAAGGGCGGAAATAGAAGAGGCAAAGGCCTATTTCTCATTCCCCAAAGAGAAAAGAAAAATCTTGCTGCAGTTATATAAGATGCTGGATGAGACCGCAGATCCTCGCAAGAAAATATTCAGTCGCGAGCTTGAACTTTTCGAGAGTATAGGTGCTGAGAATATTGGAACAATTAGTGGCTTACTTACGCTGATCGACTTCGTTTTAGAGATGCCCGACTATGTCAAAGAGTCGAATCTTTATAACGATGAAAGAACCAGACTACAACTTGCAAGAAGTTTGTTTGTCGACATTCTTCATGACTTTGCAGGCTCTAGCCGAGCAGATAGCTGGGTGAGAGAGGTGGAGAATTCAGAAATTTTTTCAAGTGAACCAGTTAAGTATAACTACACTAAAAATTCCAAGGCGCTTAGCGAACAAGCAGAAGAAATCTTTTGTGTAGCCGCGAGAACTATCGAGACTTTGAAAGTTAAAAGCTCAGAGCCGAACTCATTACCAAGTAAAAAAATAAAGAAACTTGTAATAGAAAGATTCAATAATCAAATTAACAAGCTGGACTCAATAAAGAGCCAACTGAAACTTAACGAAGTCTTAAGCGTACCTGCGCAACTGAGAGATGTGCTCGAAGATAACGAGCTCAATCGACACTTTTCTTACATGGATGAAGTAGGTATTTATCATTCTCTCAATCTTTCCCGATTAGACCTGCGCGGTCTGAATTTGCATTCGGGCCAGGATGAGAGAACCGATAAAGATAAGTCCCGAGAAGTCAATCAGCACAAGGACGAGCGTACTGACCTCAGAGGATCTCATATCGTTGGAAGCGATTTATCTGAACGGGCGAATTTCAGTGCGGCTCAATTGGATTTTGTGATTGCCTGCTACTCCAATTTCAGTGAAGTTAATTTCACCCGGACCAAGGCCATTGGCATGGTTCTTTATGGCGTGAATGCCGATGAGGCGCAATTTGAACACGCAAGAATGACAGCAGTTGATGCTAGAGGAATGAGCGCGAACTTTGCTCGCATTCAGATGAAAGAAACCGATATTAACGGAATGAAAGTCTGGCAATCCGACGTGCCAAGTTGGCAAAGAGCCTATGTGGATGTTTCTGAGCAAAAAGCAGAAAAGAAAAATGATGAAGAAAGAAGCGCTGATCGTGCATCTTTAAAGGCAGAGCTCGATTTCTTAGACGACTCATTTTTGGATGATCTCGAAACCATGGAAGAAAGTGATAGCTTTCAAAGCGAAGAAAACTGGATTGAGCTGAGGGAAATGGACGGGCAGCTCGAATTCTTAAAGGGTCGTGGCATTGTGTTCTACTCTAAAGACGAAGTTCTGGAATATAGTGACAATGCATCGCCTGCGATTGAGGATACTTCAGCTCAGGCCAATGTCGCCTAGTTTGGGAATCCCCTGCATTTCCTAGTCAAACTACTCTGACCTCTTCAATACAGCTATTATGCATATCGGTATGTTCAATAATTTCAAATTTACTAGCGACTATTTACTGTTTAGCCACACGCTTACTGCATAGAAAATTCAGAGTCTTTTGTTACTGCAGAAATTCATCTTCAGCGCATGGCGCCAGATAACAACATCTATGAATATGCGTGTCACGAAGGCAAATTTCATTCCATCGATTTTGCGCGTTGCAAGATTGAGTGAAAATGGGGTGAATTAGTCGTCTTCTACCCTCTATTTCTTGAGGAATGCGTCAAAGAAATAGATTCCTTTCCAATGTATCCTAAGCTAAAAGAGAGCATCGCTAAAATCATTGAACAGATGCCGTAACTATTTAGCCTTGGCAAGTTATAATCAGGACATAATCCAGGCAGTCTTGTACGCTGGCACCGGTCAAGCCAAAGTGGTCAGGCTCATACAGGAGCGATACGATGTGGCTGGTAGACAGACAGTCTATGGTGTTCCAACGATACCAGAAGCTTGATCATAATTAGTTATTAGTAGGTAATGTACGAATGTCAGACAGGATTCACATGGCGGGGCCATGGATTACGGAGCATGAAGTCAGCGTGGTGGAAGATGCCATGCGCAATGGCTGGTATGAACATGCTTACGATTACTGTGAAAAATTTCAGGCTGAATTCGCTGTCTATCATGATCGACAGTATGGCCTGATGACTCCTAATTGCACCACTGCCATCCATCTGCTTCTGGCAGGATTGGGAGTTGGTCCTGGTGATGAAGTCATCTTACCGGAATGTACCTGGATTGCTTCCGGAGCGGGAGTCACATACCAGGGTGCTACACCGGTGTTTGCAGATATTGATCCGAATCATTGGTGTATAGATCCAGAATCTGTAGAGAAATTAATTTCACCAAAAACCAAGGCGATGATTGTTGTGGATTTATTCGGCAACATGCCGGATATGGATGCCTTGCAGGCAGTTGCAGATAAACATGGTATTTTCCTGATCGAAGATTCCGCAGAAGCGCTTGGTTCTGTTTATAAAGGAACAAGAGCCGGCAAGTTTGGTATTGGCTCTGTATTCAGTTTTCACCGCACAAAGACTCTCACTTGCGGTGAAGGCGGAATGTTATTGCTCGATGACAAGGAATTGTATGAACGCTGCAGTATGCTGCGAGATCATGGCCGGCGCCCTGGCGGTCCGGCGTATTTCAATGAAGAAGTTACTTTTAAGTACATGCCCTTTAACGTGCAGGCTGCTCTGGCTTATGCGCAATTCCAGCGTATCGATGAGCTGGTTGGCAAAAAACAAGAGCAACTCAATCAGTACCGGGAAAAACTGTCGGATATCGATGATCTCCAGCTGAATCCTGAACCGGAGGGTGGGATCAATGGTGCCTGGATTAGTGCCGTTGTATTTGGGAAATCACACAACATGAGTAAACACAAAGCGATTGAGGAATTGGAAAAACTGGACATACCGGCAAGACCGTTTTTCTATCCACTCTCATCACTACCTGCCTATGGTGAAATGATCGATGAATATAAAACTCGCAATAGCATTGCTTATGATATTTCCGAGCGGGGAATCAATTTGCCAGGCGCTGCAAATTTAACCGGGGAGCAGATAGACAAAGTCTGTGACGGAATACACCGGATCCTGACCTGAGCTCACCATGACTGAACATCAACAAGAGAGTTTGGAAGGCAAGCAAGTGCTCATTACCGGAGGGCTTGGCTTTATTGGCAGTAATCTCGCCAGAAAATGCCTTGAAGCCGGAGCTGCAGTGACTGTCTATGACTGCCTGGATCCTCACTCCGGCGGCAATATGAGCAATATCGATGACATCAAGGATCAGCTGACCTTAAGTGTCAACGATATCCTGAACTTTGAAAAGCTTTGTGAATCGGTCATCGACAAGGATCTGGTAGTCAATTGTGCAGCATCCACTTCACACGCATTTTCCATGCGCGAGCCCTGGGTGGATCAGGATGTGAACAGCAAGGCGGTGATAAACCTGCTGGAGGCGGTGCGTCGATTCAATCCGACGGTCAAACTCGTGCATCTGGGAACAACTACTCAGCTCGGTACTCTCAGATATGAGCCGGCTGACGAAAAGCATCCAGAATTTCCCACTGATATTTATTCGGCCAATAAAAGTGTGTCGGAAAAATACGTGCTTATCTATGCCAATTCCTACAATCTTCGGGCTACTGTATTGAGGTTGTCCAATGTCTACGGTCCCAGGGCAAGTATTCACAGCCCTGAATTTACCTTTAACAATTTCTTTCTAGGTCTAGCCATGCAGGATAAACCGATTACGGTTTATGGCGAGGGCAACCAGTTACGTAACCTTATACATGTGGACGACGTTGTCACAGCCATTGAAAAGACTTTCCTAAATCCCGACACAGACGGAGAAGTATTTTTTGTCACTGGCGATAACCATATCAGTATTGCTGGTATAGCGGCAGCTATAGTCGAGGCGGCAGGCAAGGGAGAGGTGAAGCATATTGAATGGCCGGCGGAGAGGAAGAGCACAGAATTTGGCAATGCCATCATCAGTAATGACAAACTCAAACAAGCCACTGGTTGGTTGCCATCAATAGTATTGGAAGAAGGTCTACGGGAGACAGTAGCTTTTTACAGGGACCGGCTGGACGAGTACCTGCGCAAATGAAACTAATCATTACCGGCGCCCTTGGCCATATTGGTTCCTATACCTTGAAGCATCTGCCGGAAAGATTCCCGGAGTGTGAGATTGTGCTACTAGACAATCTGTTGACACAGCGTTTTTCATCACTGTTTGATTTGCCTGACGCCGATTACAGGTTTCATGCAGTTAATGTGCTCGATAAGGGGCTCGAGACTTATCTTGAAGGTGCAGCTGCGGTCATAAATCTGGCTGCCATTACCGACGCCGCCGGTAGTTTCGGTAATGCAGAAGAGGTTGAACATAACAACTTCAATGCAACTCAGTCTGTTGCCCAGGCCTGCATCAAAACCAATGTCCCGCTGATTCACCTATCGTCCACCAGTGTTTACGGCACAGCATCAGATACAGTGGATGAAGATTGCAGTGATGATGATCTTAATCCACAGAGCCCTTATGCAGAGTGCAAGCTGAAGGAAGAAAAGCTGTTGCAGAGGCTGGGAAAAGAGCAGGATTTGAATTTCATAGTATGCCGCTTCGGCACAATTTGTGGACCTTCTGCTGGTATGCGCTTCCATACAGCAGTTAACAAGTTTTGCTGGCAAGCGGTGATGAACGAAAAAATTACAGTATGGAAAACCGCCCTGCACCAGAAGCGTCCGTACCTTACATTGACCGATGCCTTTCAGGCCTTTGTTTTTATCCTTGAAAACAAACTTTTTGACAGACAGATTTATAACGTACTAACAGACAATCTAACGGTGAATAACATCCTCGAGATGATTGGCACGCATGTGAAAGATCCGGAAATAGAATTCGTCGACACAGAAATCATGAACCAGTTGTCCTATGAAGTGCTGAATACCAAATTCAAAGACCAAAGCTTCAGTAATTCCGGCAGCATCGAACAGGCGATTGCAGAAACCATTCAACTTTTAGGTGGGATCAAGAACAGTCATGGCGGATGAGAAACAGGAATCACCTGCAAAGAAAGTCCTGAGCAGGGAAGAATTTGCCGATCTGCAGGAGAAATGTGCAGCGGAAATGTCAGCAGACAAGGCTTTGCGCGAGGATAGTCTGGATGTGCTTATGCGTGCAGATGAACACCGTTGGATACACCAGACTACCTGGCTTGGTGAGCCCATTTTAAATCTGCCGCAAGACTTGTTTGCCCTGCAGGAAATTATCTATCGCACCAAGCCGGAGTATATTATCGAGGTAGGTGTTGCCTGGGGTGGTTCCCTGCTTTTTTACTCCACCTTAATGGAAGTACTTGGAGGCGGCGAAATCATTGGTATTGATATCTTCATCCCGGATGACCTTAAGCAGCGGCTTGGATCCTACGGTTCCTTATCTGAGCGTATCCATTTGTTGTCAGCTTCTTCTGTTGAAGAAAGTACCCTGGAAAAAGTAAAAGAGATTATCGGTGACAGCCGCAAAACCATGATCCTGCTTGATTCCCATCATACCCATGAGCATGTGCTAAAAGAGCTAACTCTCTATTCTGAACTTGTCGGCAAAGGCTATTACCTGATTTGTGGTGACACAATTGTGGATGATATTCCCGAGCAGGCACACCGGCAGCGTCCCTGGGGACCCGGCAACAATCCTAAAACAGCACTCAAAGAATTTCTCGCCGACAACAATCGGTTCGAGGTGGATAAAAAACTGGAGAATAAATTGTTGTTCACCTGTAATCCGGAAGGCTACCTGGTCTGCACCCGGGATTGACAATGAATAGCAGTGCCACAGTGACCATTGGTCTGCCTGTATACAACAATGAACGTTTTATTAGCACTATGCTCGAGTCAGTACTGGCACAGGACTATTCGGATTTTCTCCTGTTGATTTGCGATGACTGCTCCACCGATTCAACTGAAGAAATATGTCGGGAGTACGCAGACAGGGACAGGCGGATTCGTTATATCCGCAACGAGCAGAACCTGGGGCCATTGGAAAACCACAGAAAAGTCTTGGATCTGGCAGAGTCAGAATATTTCATGTTCGCTCGGGGCCACGAAATATTACCTCAGGATTTATTTAGCTGCGCTATGAAAGTACTCAGTGAAAACAAAGAGGTAGTTCTGGCGAATGCTCCCACTCTTTGGATAGATGAGGAAGGCACGGTCCAGAATGACAAACACCTGCTGCAATATGATACTCGCAAAAATGGAATAGCCAATCGCTGCCGGAAGATTCTTCTAGGTAAATGCGAAAGTTTTTATGGTATTGGACTGACGCAACATTTTCGTTCTGTGCGAGTGTTGGAGCCAGTGGTTGGCACTGATCTGATTATGTTGATGGAAATGGGGTTGCTTGGCAGCTTCGCTGTTGTGCCCTCTGGTAACCGACTAAGAAGGCATTACTATACAGAAGACTATGGTGAGCGGATCAAACGTCATAGCAGCGCCTTAGCGATTGATCCCGATTTTCTGGACAGGCATTTTCCAATTCTGAAAATTCCGTTTCAACTCTTGTATTCGGTTTGGCACGGCAAAATTCGATTCTATGAAAAAATTCTGGCATCGGTAGTGATCATTCTGATGTCACCTATCAAATACCTGCTCAGTATTGGAAAAACACAGTAGTAATTATGGCAAAACCAAAATACTTCTATGAAGGATTCTATAAGTCATTTGCTGAGGCTGCTCCCGTTGAAAAGGGTTTCGCCGGTAACCGCCGGCTAGAATCTCTGCAAGCAAGATTGGCATCGGTCAGGAGTGCAGACTGGGACACCCAGGAACCGCTGGACAGCACACTATTAGCAGTACTTTCCAAGGCCTTGAGTCAACATCAGCGGACTTTTCGACTCCTGGATGTGGGGGGCGGACTGGGAGCAACTTGTTTCTGGCTGTCGAAGACCCTGGGCGAAGACTTTGGTCGACTGAACTATTCTGTGCTGGATATACCTGCAGTGATCGATCATGCCAATAGCACTAACTTGCAGGAAAGTCTGGGCAATCTATCATTCCATAAGGAGTTTCCTGCCGAATCTTTTGATCTGGTCAATTTTGGTTCATCCCTGCATTACTTTGAATCGCCTGAGGTAATTATCGCAACGGCTGCAAAGACCAATGCCACACACCTGGTATTTACCCGAACGCCGGTTTGCCAAAAGGGTACCTTTGTCACTCTGCAGAATTATTATGAAAGCAGAATACCGGTGACGGTATTAGGTATCGATGATCTTAATGCCTGGTGCGGAGAATTTGGATTTACGTTGCTTTCTGAAAGCGCTTCAGCAGGCAACACTGAGCCTTTTCCTATTAGTGGGATACCGGAAGACTATCGTCTCACCTTTGCCTCTGACCTTGTATTTGGCAAATCCTGAAATTCAACTGCCCGAATTTTCTATTAGATACTCTTCTAATTCGGTTTTGGAAAAGCGGTCGGAACATTGAAATAAAATAGCAACTTATTATTTTTTCTTAAAAATATAAGTTTTAATCTGAGAATAATCTTTTGTGCTCAACTTCTCTGACATTGAAAGAGCGATTTTCTGCAAAGGATGCTCGTAGTTTGGCTCTTCTTTTAAAAACTCCTTAGCAAACCTTGCATAGATAATTCTTGTAATGAAGTAAAAGTCACTTGCAAATGGATGGATATCCACGAGTTCGACATTCTTGAAATCATACTCCCTGATTCTTTCATCATCGAAGAAAAGATTATGAAATGGCGCTTCGATAGCATCTAAGTCGTACTTTACGCGCTCGGAATTTATGCAATTCTGACCACTCTGAGAACTTTCAACCAAAATCATTAAACCATTAGAGTCTAAATTAGAGCCAAAGTTGTCAATGGCCTCAATTTGAAGCTGGGTATCAATGACATTTTGTATAGCTCTTTTACTGAGAATAAAATCAAATTTCTCATCAAATGTCGTTGGCTGTAGCTCAGTCATATCAAGTTGAAAAAACTGATCTTTTTCATTCAGTTTTTTGCTCTCACAAATAGCAATTAACTCTTCAACGAAATCTGTACCGACATATTTTTCAATTTTAAAATTGTTTCGAATTTCTTCGTATAATAATCCGTTACCACATCCTATTTCTAAAATACTCGCCCCATCGCTCAATTTAGATAAGATCTGATGCGCTTCTAAGGCGTCCAATCCTAAGTCGTTCGTACAAACTTTACCTGGTGAATTTTCTTTAAGTCGACTAACCCAAAAGTCATAGTTTTCTTTTTTGTATTTGTAATCCATAACAATGCAACTCCTTCAGATTGGCATGGTGGATCTGATAGCGTATTTGTGCCACAACTACTTGGAGACTTCAATAGAAGAGCTCACATTCAGCATTTCCCGATCAGGGGTTAGCATAGACGACATTCGCTACTTAGTGGGAAAAATTAATCTGGCCCTTTTGATCGTTCGGATTCTCGAAGGGCAGGGGAGTTGGGTTCTATTCACAATATGAAAGGTCAATCAGAAAATTCAATAGAGTCACTGAGAGTCATTTGCACCCTAACAATTAGACCTGTGGCAATTCATGCAGCCGCCTGAAAGTCTTCCGGCCCAGTAGTAACGAGCCGGACTGAGCGATGCACTTATCCTTGCTTGGCGCAGGTCATCCATGAATTCGGCCATGTCGTCTTGTAGAAAAGGGTGGCTTGATCCAGCATCTCCTGCTTGCAATCTACCAGCGATGCGTTCGATGTTTCCGAGAATGCTCGTGACTTGTTGCTGCAGTTCGGGAGGTTGATCATGTTCGGATGCCAGTGCCCGATCCAGCTGATTCAATTCAAAGCCCAATTGCTGCATGCGGGATCTAAGCACGTCACTATCAACATAATTAAAATCGGGCGGATAGGTGAATTGGCGAAAGGATCCAGCAATGTCATTGCAAGCTGTCATGCTCAGTAACGTTACAAAAACAAGAAGTGGTTTTAAGACATCAAAGTTGAAATAATCTTTCATCGCTATTTGCCCAATTACCTATCCCTTCCACACTACTGTTTTTACGTCACCAGTGAATTGATCTCAATCATCAATTTAATTCTCTAACAATGCGTTGCAGCCGTTCGCTATTTTTGATCTAAATCTACATGGCTCTAACACTGAAGCGTAGCCTGAAAGGATAAATCACTTTAGGAGTATCTACTATGAACAAGTTTGTTTGTGTGGTGTTATTTGCGAGCCTTTCTGCGCCGTCATTCGCCGGTTTGGACGATGCTCAACTGGATTTGGCTCTCACCGAGTTTTCTTTCGAAGTATTCGAAGGTGATCTAAAAACCTACGATAGTATTATTCTGGATATCGAGCAGAGTCCTCGAGTATTTAAGGCTAATGGTGCATTAAAATACAGCGTAAATGATGACGGTTTTCCGGTAACGGGAACTTGTGCAATAAGTCAGGAATCGACCATCTTCTGTGCGATAGATGCAAGCTTTGCCACACTCTACCTGGAGCTGGACGGCGAATTGAATTGAGTCTATATCCTCAATCATGCAGATGGCATCTTTATCAGCGAGGGTGAAGTAACTTTCACCAGTCTAAACTAAGCGTCGAACATCGAAAAGCTATAGGCAAATTCTGTTCTGCACTTTGAATAGCAGAAATAGCGAGAGAGGGGTCGGAGTTATTCAATTTAGGAATTGTAGTTTCCTGATAGAATTACTCTGACCCATTGCACCCAGGCTTTAGTCGATGATTGCCTGTTGTACTGCGTTCTCAAAATCGCTTTGAGCGGGTCGAAAAGGCTGTTGCAGCATTATCACGGCAGTGAGCTCTTCTTTCGGGTCAGTCCAGGAGCGTGTACCAAATGCTCCACCCCAACCGAAAGCGCCCTCGCTACGGCGTTGATTACCTGCGATTGGATCCAATGTTGTAGCGACGGTGTAACCAAATCCCTGGCCACTGACGTTACGTGAAATTCCTTGATAGAGCTCGCCAGATTGATTGCTACTCATCATTCGCACAGTGCGTGGGCTCAATAATCGATTGCCAAACAATTCGCCACCATTTACCAGCATTTGTTCAAACTTTAGATAGTCACCGGCTGTGCTGGAGAGTCCACCAGAAGCTGACCAATAATTTGTAGGTGGTCGATCGAAGAAGCGGGACATGTCGCGATCGGCAATCACCACTCGTCGGTTTTGATATTCCGGCGGTACGTTAAACCAGGTGTCATTCATTTGCAGCGGATCAAAAATGCGTTCGTTCAAAAATTCGTTGAAATCCTGACCCGATGCTATTTCAACGATACGTGCGACAACATCCAGTCCAACTCCAGGGCTGTACGCCCAGCGCGATCCAGGTTGAAAATCCAAAGCATAGTTTGCGTACTGTGGGATTAGAGTTGCCAGGGTTGAAGCAGTGTCGCGGTCGGGACGTTGAGCATGGGCGGTACCGAGGCCACCGCTAGCGAGACCTGAAGTATGAGTTAACAGATCGTGTATCGTAATCTCCCGCTGTGCTGGGACTAATCGCAGGGGCGGGGGTTCCTCAGGGTCGACTCGATAGGGGCTGACATTTTCTTCGATGCTGTCTCTTAGAACGGCAACCTGCATGTCAGCAAATTCAGGAATGTACATCGACACCGGATCTTGTGGCCGAATCAATCCTTCTTCAATCATCATCATGGCCGCAACGCCCAATACGGGCTTGGTAGAACTCATCATGATAAAGACTGAGTCTTCCTGCATAGCGCGATTATTGTCGACATCCAGCAAGCCATGGGTTTCGAAGTGCACGAGCTTGCCGCGGCGAGCCACCGCAGTCACGGCACCCTGAATATCACCTGCATCCATATGTTTTTGGATTACTGTATTAATGCGCTCCAGTCTCTCTGTAGACATGCCCACTTCTTCGGCGCTGGAGGCCCAGGGGATTTCCTGTGCCGAAGTAGTGTGAATTACTAGCGTAGAGAGGAGTGCGCTGACAAAGAGTGCGGTTAGACGTCGAGTGATCATGTTGAATTCAACCCTTGTTTTTGATTGTTAGAGATTCAAGACGTCGAGATTACCTCAATCTTATGGGAAAGGGGATACGAAATTACCAGGGTTTCGATAAGTGCCTACCTAGGGAGCTGACTCATTACTGCTGTTCGATCACATAGCGCAGGATCTCTACGACTTGCTCCGGTGTTTGTGCCCAGCCCATCGCGGCACCGTCTACTTCTTTAAGCGGATGAATTAGAGAATCATCGTGCAGCGTGATATAGGGTTTTCCAGCGGCAGCACATATTCCAGCATCGAAAGCTGCGTTCCATTGTTTGTATTTGTCACCGAAACGAATCACAGCAACATCACATTTTTCGATGAGCGTACGTGTACGGATACTGTTTACCTTCGATGATTTATGATCGCGCCAAAAATTCTCCGCTTCTGTTCCAAGCACATCGCCAGCAGCGTCGCTGGCTTCATGATTGGTGACGGCCGAGGTGAAGGCGATTGGTAAGGAGCTGGCGCCTTCTATTATTTGTTCGCGCCAATCGGTGTGGATTTCTCCGGAGAGGTAGACGTTCCATTGCATGGTTGTAAGGTTCCTTTATTGTGTGTACGCGGAAAACGCAATACTAGCGAAAAATATTTTACAGTGATATATCAGCAAAGGAATACATTTGATCAGTGCTAAATTTACAGCCTATTTCCACTAATTCGGTGAGCCAAAAAGATTCATATGCTAAATACTTATGAACACATTATCTGGGATTGGAATGGCACATTGCTCGATGATGTTGATCTATGTGTAGAAATCATAAACGGAATGTTAAACGAACGGGACATGCCGCAAATAAGCGTAGAAATGTATCAACATTTATTTGAGTTTCCTGTCGAAGCTTATTATCGAAAACTTGGTTTCGATTTTGTGTTTGAACCATTTGAAAAATTGGCTGGGCAATTCGTCGAAACTTACAAATCGCGAGTCCATGAATGTAAATTGCATGCCTCATCCATAGACACACTAAACAGTGTTGCAGAGCTTGATATCTCACAATCGGTTCTTTCTTCGCTCAATCATTCCGCACTTGAAGAAGAATTGCAGCATCACAAATTGATCGACAGGTTTGAATTAGTAAGAGGGATAGATGATCATTTTGCTGCGGGAAAAATAGAAGTCGGGCGGGCGCTGGTGAAAGAATTGAGAATTGAATTGAATCGAACTGTACTAATAGGAGATACACATCATGATTTTGAAGTTGCTACAGATTTGGGAATTCCATGTATTTTAATTTCCAATGGCCATTACTCTAAAGCACGCTTAGAGAGTGCGCATGATTGTGTTATTGACTCATTGCAAGAACTTATTGATTGAAGGTTGTTTGTGGTGAGTTTCTAATGTTTAGTGGTAGCGTATGATATGAGAATTGCCATGTTCTACGGTTATCTCATTAGGTTTTAAGAATCTATGAAGTTTGTGGGAAAAGGTGTATAAGGAAAGTCATAGATCGATTCTGTGAGGACTGAGCAATGGCTTCTACTCGAAACACCATCCTAGGTTTGCTATTCATAACGATTAGTGCGATTTCTCAGGCTGCTGAAGAATTTGAAGATTCGATACCCCTAGGAGTAGCAGAGGCACTATTTGACCTTGGGGCGGGCGAGTTCGTCGTGTACTCCGAGATAATGGACGGATTTCCTCTGATTCAAATTCCAGATGATTTTGATGTGTTGGGAAGCACTTACTACGCGTCAGCAATGCGAGTAGCTCTCACTACCGCCCTAGCTGAAGAAGACGCATGGGAATCATTTTCTACAATGCTACTAAGTAATAACTGGATAAATTTTCCTTCTTTTGCTCCACCTAGATTAGATCGAGGATTTGTGTCATCGACTCCGTTTCGCACAAGTAACCGACAGTTTTGCCATGACGAATTGGGTCAACTGAGCTTCTCGTTTCGAACGCGCGAACCTCAAAATACAATCACGTTGCATGCGCGCAATCGCTTCGATATAAATTTGCAATCTTGCGCAGATCAAATTGCCCAACAAGAAAGGATGCTCATGATGTCAGGGCGACGTACACAAGGAATAGCTGGTTATATGCCGCGAATTCAATTGCCAGAAGAAGCTCGGCAAGGAGGAAGACCTGCGTTGATGGTAGGAGGAATGTCCAGCTCCAATAATCGAGCGGAAACCGACGCTGCCATTGAAATAGATTGGGATTTAGAAGAAGTCTATCAACACTTTGCCGATCAGATTTCAGAACAAGATTGGATGCTCGACTCAGAATCTATCGGCTCTTTAACAGCAACAGGCACTTGGACACAGGTTGTTAACCAAAACATGAATATTGTTACTCGATTTAATGTGGTGAACTCTGGTGATGATAGATTCGATATGGAGGTAACAGTTGAAGCACCGGGAGGAAACGTTGGGGCCTGGATTGAAAGGAGTAATTAGATTGCCTCCTTTGATTGCTTTTTAATGAATCCAAATGAACCTCTTTGTAAAATACAACCTGAAAGTTTTGGCGCCGATATCGGTAGTATCGTTCGCAATTCTATTTTCCCTGTATGTCGACCGAAAACAACGCGTAGCTGGTATTCTGGTTTGCGAAAAACCCCTTGGCGAGAGGCCGGTGCTATCCGGCTTGAGTGAACAATTCGCTGAGGCAACAGAGCGTTTCGAACGAAACCTCGCGGAATCCACAACAGTGGACGACTTAGTAGTTTCAACAGTTATCTCGTCATTTCGAAATAGTGACGTGTCTTCATTAGAAACTCTTTCTGAACTTTCCGAGCATAATCAGGATAATCAATTCGCAGCAATTCAATTGTTGAATGCCTGCAAGGAGTCGATCCATCCGTCCTGTAACAATGAAATGGTTAATCATGCTATTGCTCTAGATGGAGAAAATGGTGCAACGTGGGCCTTGGTAGCAGGATTTCGTTATTCAAATGAAGATGCTTACGGTGCCTTGGTGGCGCTGGAGGCGGCAGTTGAAGCACCTGATTATGATGACTACTTTCAAAAAGGAATACAATTAGTTGTTAACGCATTGCCTACGGCACATGATGACTTGGCAATTCAAATGTACATCAACGTGATCAATCATGGAATTACACTAACAGTAAATAGCTACTCCTCTCTTCTCCCTGTAGTTGCAATGTGCAGTGAGAATGTTGTTGAAAACCAGAGACTGGTGAATGCTTGTTTGAGTTTTGGCAGAAGAGTAGAACAGCAGGCGAGCAGTCTGCTAGGAAGTGGAATGGGTCATGCTATTGAATCCACTACCTATCAAGCACTAGGGGATGTGGCAGAGGTTCAGCGAAGAGAAGAGGAGGCGCGAAGAACCCAGAATGATCGATTTAGCGGTGATTCCAGATTGGCCTCCAACTTATTAGAATACGATGCTCAACTTTTTAGATTTTGGCTCGATCAGCTCATCCTATCAGGCGAACAAGCGGCAATGGAATCATTGGGGGAGGAAGCGAGGAGGCTATCAAGTCAATGGAATTACGATCCATGTCCAAACGTCTTATTCGGAAATCTAATTTTTACAGTAGCAGATTTTTCAAGATGGGCTTTATCGAAAGCGCGGACTTGAATTTGAAATAAAGGTCATGGTTTCCGAAACCGGGAAAACGAGACTACAAAATATCGTGCGATCAGAGAGTTTTTGGACAGATATTTGTAATTTGGAGGTCTAGTTGATTGAAACGGAGATAGATAAACAGAGTCTATCTTTGAATGTATTTGTTAATCACCAAGAATTTTAGCGAGTTGTTTATGCATTACCTCAATTCTTCTCGACGACACAGTTTTTACGCAGCGATGCTGTTGACGGTCATGGGCGCAGCAGCCAACGCCCAAAATGATTTCAACCTGGCAACACTTAATCCGGGAGAGATCCTGGTGAACCTTACTGCCAACGAGCAGACTCAGGTGGAGCAGGACACGCTGCACGCACAGTTGAATTACATCACCCAAGGGCGTGACCGCGCGGCGTTGCAGGACGAGGTCAATCGGGTTATGGCAGAAGCACTGGAATTGCTGGCGGGCAGCGATATTGAATACGCCACACAAGGTTATCAGGTTTACCCCGCCCAAACTGGTCGTCCAACACGAGGCGGTGAAGATATTACTTCATGGCGTGCACAGCAAGGCGTCTCATTGACCAGTCAGGATAGTGCAGCAGCCTTGGATCTCGTAGCGGAATTGCAAGAGCTTGGCTTGAGTATGGGCGGGCTGTACTATTCTTTGTCTCCTGGGCGACAGGAAGAAGTCGCAGATTCATTAATGGACGCCGCTCTCAATAAAGTTCGTAATCGCGCGCAGGCTGCTGCGGCTGCAATGGGAAAACGTGATACAGAAATTATCGAGATCACAATGAACAGCAGCAACAATGGATTCTTTGGTGGTCGGGCTGCAGCCATGTCAATGAGCGCGGTGGCTATGGATGTGGCTACACCTGTAGCGGAACCTGGACTGACAACAGTGATGTTCAATGTGTCGGCTAGAGTGATTTTGCTTCCTTAGAAGTGATCAAATTGTTGACGACTAGAGTGTCTGGTACTAGCTTCCCTTAAATCTCTCTCTAACCCCGTTGGATGTTAAATGGTAAGTACTCGTTGTCCCTTTTCCCCCTCATAAATGGCAAAATGTCACGATGGATGAGCATAAATTAAATCCGCGGGATATTTACCGCGAGCAGATAGACTGGCTGTTCCAAAAGCATCAGGGGATGTTGCTGATCGAATTGATCGCCGGTACCGCGCTTGTATTATTCGTTGTAACCGTCCCTAAGCTATATGTCTCCATGGCCTTTGTTTGGTACGGGACTTTGCTAGTTAGCAGCCTCATACTGGCAGGTGTAACTGAACACTATAAAAAAGTGATGGAGAATACCGATAACCTCGATTCCAGAAGTCGAGTTCTGCTAATCAGCGTAGCTATCAGTGGAATAATTTGGGGTACTACCTGGCTCATCATGCCCTTTAGCTCTGGCTTTGATGCTCCTCGTGGTGCTCTCTTGATTTGGCCTGGTGCGTTGTTAACTAGTGCTGCTGCTAGTCTATCTGTGATGAAGCGAATGTATTTTGGTTTTGCGACTCCTCTGATAATCCTTCAAGTCGCGTTCTCACTGTATCTGAATACGGAGAGAGATTTACAGGTAACAGCAGGACTGATTGTTTACTTTATGTTGACTACTATGCTTGCCGCTCTCGTGTTTAAGGATCGGCTACAGGGTATTGTATCGAAGCTGCAATTGCATTTCACAGAAGAAAAACTGTACCGAGATTCGAAAAAGCTTGAGCAGAAAGAAAGAGAATTAATGGAGCGCATCCTGCGGGAACGAAAACTGCTTGATGAGAAAAGTGTCAGCGAAAGTATGCTGGAAGAAGCAACCGAAGAAAAGCTGTTACTTCTAGATGCTATGGGTGAGGGGATATTTGGAACCAACAGTGACGGCCAGATTACTTTTGTCAATTCCATGGCACTTAGCCTTCTGAAGTTTGAAGAAGAAGAAGTCATTGGCGAGGATGTTCTGCAATTGATTAGCCGCAGCAATACGGCAATTGGAAAAGAAGCAGAGACAAGAAAGGCGCTCAATAACTGCTTTAGACATGGAAAACCAATTCAGAGTGCGAGTGGTGTCTTCAACGGTAAGGGAGATTTGGTTATCCCAATCCGTTTTTCTTGCCGTCCGATCAAAAAGCACGACCAAATAATTGGTGCCGTAGTGAGCTTCATGGATATCTCAAGACAGCTAGAAATAGAATCTAAACTAGTACAATCGCAGAAGATGGAGGCTATAGGTCGCATCACAGGTGGAGTAGCACATGATTTCAATAATCTCCTAACAGTGATTCTAGGTAATCTTCAATTTCTGAGACGTAGACACTTCAATGACGACAACTCGGCGGGGCTTAAGTTGATTGAAAAAGTCATGTCGGCAGCCAAAAGCGGTGCGGAAATAAATAATCGATTACTTAGTTATTCAAGGGAACAGGCCTTAGTAAGTGAAGCTGAAGATCTGAATAGTGTTTTGCGTGATATGCAGGGTTTTTTAAGACGGATCTTGGGAGAAGAAACTAAATTAAGAATGGATTTGACTGACCAAAATACCACAGTCATGGTCGATCGCAGCCAGTTTGAAAACGTACTGATAAATCTCTGCCTTAATGCCCGCGATGTCATGCAAACCGGTGGCACCTTTAGCATTAGTAGTAAACGAATCGAGTTGCTAGAAAATTTTGCCGACAACGACAACGACAACGACAACGACAACGACAACGACAACGACAACGACAACGACAACGACAACGACAATGGCAATGGCAATGACACTGGAATTGAAATATCGAGACGAAAAAGTGATTATATCGAGTTAAGGTTTGCTGATACTGGCACTGGTATACCGCATGAGATTCAGGAGAAAATATTCGACCCGTTCTTTACTACAAAAGAAAAAGGGAAGGGAACAGGATTCGGTTTGAGCACCAGTTATGGCTTTCTGCAACAGTCAGGAGGAAATATCTCTGTTGAAAGTAAACCTGGGAAAGGCGCAACATTTATTGTGCATTTACCGGCACTGAAGAGCGCTGCCCAAACAACAGAAAAAAGGCGAGTGGAGGATAAAGAAATCAAACAATACAGCGGTACCATACTTGTAGTAGAAGATGATACTGAAGTTAGGATTATGGCGACGCATGCTTTAGTCGATGCCGGTTACGAAGTGATTGTCGCAAACGATGGTCACTCCGGGCTCGATCAGTTTAGAAAATATCCAGGCATAGACCTTGTGTTTTCAGACATCATCATGCCTGGGGGCGTGACTGGTATCGAGATGGCCAGGCACATACTTAAAGAACGGTCGATTCCTCTATTACTTGCAACTGGGTACACGGACAAAATGCAAAAGGAGCGTATTGCCGGGATGGAAAATGTCATTTGTATTTCCAAACCCTACGATACCGATGAACTTCCTGGATTGATCAATTCCATGTTCAATAAGGCAGCATCCTAATTATAAACAAGTAGAGGGGGATAGATTTATTTATTCTCTTTACCCTTCTACCATTCTTACGAAAAAGTAAATCTGTCCCCTTTATTGTTTCCGAATCTATTAAATCTTTAGCGGCGACAGGAATATGGATCCAAGTGGCTTATTAAGATGTAAGTATTTTTACTCGCTTAAACGTTGTTAGTTCGGGTGATGAAAAGTTTGATTTATTGCTGAGTGTAGAAGCCCCTGGAGGAAATGTTGGAGGCTGGTTTGAAATAAGTAATTAGATGAAATCAAAGGGATTAGAAACGTTTGGTATTTTCAGTTTAGTTTCCTGATTAAATTACTCTAATCTCTTTGATACAGAATCTCGTACTATTCTGCAATTCGGTGTATCGCTAAAATGCTGTGGCGTTATTCTGAAATTTGCTAATTTGGCCCTCAATAAATTGCGCATATTCTGCGTCAAACGCTAATCGAATATCAGGCCATATTTCCTCAAAATAACGAGAATTCAAATCTCCGCCCGCCCCAATCGAATTCAATGCACTTTCTGGCAAAATACCTTCTTGGACAGAATAGTAAAGCCCTGCCCAGAGTCTAAGAAGAGAAACATAGAGGCTCTGCATTGTGTATTTTTCTGAAGGGCTAAGGTTCTCGATTTGAAAATCTGAACCAATTTTGTCAATGATTTGTAGAATATTCTCATTCGTTCCTGCCGCTAAATCCCATGAGCTGGCGGCTAAGTGGAATTGTTGATAAGCATCAGATCTCGCAACATTAGTATTCTGCCGTATTTCATAACCGACAAAAATTAGAGAAAGAACTAGCGAAGCTAATCCAATGTACTCAAGGATTTTTTTTGGTTGAAATTTTTCATACTATTCGGATTCTTTTTCTAGAAATAGATCTACGCTGAAACACAGCGTCTTTGTTAATACACTGAACACATAGCGAACAGCCGTCTTGGAACTGATTGTTTTGTTTAAGAATCATCTGCACATTAGCACTACTCAGTAGCTTCGTAAGCTCAGCCACTAAACTAGGACTATCGATCAGAGCAATAGTTTACGCAGAATTCTCGCAACTTCGATATTGAATCGACCTCCTAGAGATGTAGATTGTATCGGTGAATTTAAAAGTTAATCTACTTATTTCGAGTTACTCGACTCAGCTAAAGCTCCATCCTAACCGATTACAGTTCCTTTGCTATTGTTTGGCTAGAGCATCTACTTGTTGTTAAAAAGGACAAGATAGCGTCAAGATTTCTAAAGACGGCTATGAAGCCCTCATCTTCAAAATTTGACCTGCCTCTCAAGTCCAGTGTCAAAGGAATAATTGCAAATAGTGTCCCATTACAAATAATAACCTTACTAGTAGGGTCAACCACAACTTTTCGGGTGTGATCATAGGTAAAGGGGGACAGAATTATCTATTCTCTACGAAAAAAAAGCCCGCGGAAGCGGGCTTAAGAGGGGCACTTCTCCGAATAGCTAGCAGCCCTTCGAAGCCTTTAAAGTATTGCTTAAATCTATTCAGTGAGTTTTAACTCGAATGCGTCTGCCCATTTCATCGGTGATGTGTTTTCCAATCGCACAGGCCTTACATAATCCCAATCCGAGTTGCCGTGCCGCAAAAGTGGGCAGTATTCGGTCGCCTGGTGTGAACACTTTTAGATAGCCTGTGTAGTCAGCAAGGTAGAAAGGTAGATTGAGCTGCTCTGCTGTTCGGGTATCATCTTCTGAAAAATAGCGGTGATTCGGCGAGGAATTGCCATGGGTATGCCACAAACCAACAATCGTGCTTAGCTGAGTTTCTGTAATACGGATACTGAACGAACTGCTATACCTTTCCCCCGCTGCAACCGTGTAGCTATAACCGTCCTCATATCGATAGATGGTTCCTAAGAATTCTCTATTTTCCTGAATTGAAATTGGATTATAGATATCAACGGCCGCTCGCAAGGCAGCTAATTCGGACTCGAACTTTCCCTCAAGATTGATGGAGGCTTCTGCCGAAAGGGGAAGAAGCCAGGCGCTGGTTATTAGTAAGAGCATAGTCCCCATGATTATTCCTCCCCCACAAGTAATGCTGACTTCCTTGAATCTTTGGTTACTAAAGAAGCCCTGGATCTTTTACAGATTGATTTTGGGTAATTCATTGCACACACAACCGGAGTTTTGGAGCAGTAAAGTTGACTGTGCTGGAAAGAGAGCTAGTTTTGTAAAGCATTATCTTCTGATCCTTGCTTAGCTATCCTTTCCTGCTCCAAGCGCCCGCCGAGGAGTATTCCTGGCAGATTGTAGTTACCTTCATGACAACTGTATTCGTATGTCGAGTTCCCGGTTTTCCGGAAAGAGAATTCGCCACGCCAGGGTTCAGTGTAGAGTTTGGTATCCTCTATGGTGAATTGATAGAGCAGCTGTGAGTTGGAAATTCGGGTGAAGCGTTCCACCACATGGCTTTCTTCGCTTACCAGGACCGCGCGTCCAATTGACAATCGGGCGGGATCACCATTACGAAAATGAGTAGAGTTCACAACGAGCGTGTCACCCTCCCAGTTACCAATTGAATACCCTCCGTAGGATTTGTACATTCCTTTCATAGGCGTATCAGTCAGCCTGATTATTCTCGCGCCACCCGGATCTTCAGTGTAGATCGCTATGTAATTTTCGTTCTGAACGATTCGGCGTGGCATATTACCTATAAATGGGCGCATCGGTGGAAAGCCGAAACTTCCCAGGCAACGTTCGAACAAGTTGCGTTGCTCAGGATGATCAAATAGTTGAGTCTGGCGATTATTGTTCCAGGCAACGAGTTCAATTCCTCGTTCGCTATAGGGAATCTTGCCATCGATTGGATGGGTAACTACCGAAGTGCGGAATTGTCCTTCTATCTGATCCAGCTCGGAAAAATCCTGAAGATAAACATCAGGATCGGCAAAATCACCTAAGTTAGCCTTTACCGATTCAATATACTTTTCGGCTTCTTCAGGTGTTGTAACCAACTCTGAAAAATTTTCTGGCCGTTCTACTGGTGTTAGGGAACCTACGAACCAATAACCCTGCAGATCGGGTTGACCATATTCAGTTTGAGGAGCGCTGTACTGGTCAGCAAACTTCTCGGAAGCGGAAATACTTGTTGATAGCAATATAGTAATAAGCACTTGCAGAAAAATACGCATAGTGAATGTTCCTAAGTTAAGACTTCTCTTCAGAGGAGTAACTTTAAAAATGAAAGTGACAGGGTAAACTAGTGACTTTAATTTTGCAAGCTATTCGAATACAATTGCTTTGTCGCGCACAGTGAGAAAGGTACCGAGGCATGGCAGAAACACTGACGATTGATGACTATCAGTTTCGTTCCGGATGCTCGATAGCGCGTTCAATGGAGTTATGGGGTGATAAATGGACGCTGCTTATAGCTCGTGATCTGATGTGGCATGACAAACACACATTCAAATCACTCCAGGAGAGTAATGAGAAAATACCCACCAACATTTTAGCGGAACGCCTCCAAAGGTTGATGCATTGGGGGTTAGTCCGACGTGATCCCTACCAAGAAAATCCAGTCAGATATACCTATCAGCTAACTGAAACTGGTAGGAGCTTAGAGCCAGTACTTCTAGAGATAATGAAATGGGGGCACGAGTATCTTGGTGGGGGCTCATTTGACCCAACTAGCGGCGATTCGATTGGTCCCTCAGATGCATGATAAATGGTCAAGGGCTCACGGTGTTTCAATGTTGATGTTCTATTATTGGGCCTAAAATACTTTGCCCCCATCGATTCAGTAAGCTTCATTCAAGCACAGTCATATCGAAATCATCGCTTATCTCGCTGTACCAGTAAGCGGGGAAAAAATAGTCATTTTCACAAAGATCTTCAATATATTCTCGAAGGCCTTCTGCATTTGGCGGTGAAGGATAGATGACCCCGATAGTCGCAAAGAGTTCATCAATTTCGTAATACTTGTACACATAGTCGAAAAGTTGTTTCTGATGCCTATATATATTTCTCCGAACATTCTTGAATTTTATCCTATCCCAATTTGTCGCTTTGATTTCGAATATTGCCACTGAATCTCCTTCACATTTAATGAAGATGTCAATTCGGCCAGATTGTTTTTTAACAGCTGTGTAATCGACAAATGAAACAAAGCTTTCTGGAATAACTCCGCCACCCTTGGTGCCAGCTTCGAAATCACGCTGCACAATTTGATGAAATAGTTTCCCTCTTTTTAGAATTTTCGGTTCAGACATGTAATATGGTGTTAGACAGAGGAAAATTAAGAACAAAGGGGGTAAGAGGACAAATCCAGTACGGTATAATTACCGTGACCCCCTTTATTTGCACTATTAGTTAAATATGAATTCCTCCGCCCTCTTTGTTTCAAATCCCTCCGTCCCTTTTATTTTTGTAATCGTTTCGAACTCTTCTCTGACCATTCTTGCAGGACTCTGGTGATATTGATTGCAAGGGTTATCGCGAGCTGTCCGCCCAAATGCATTTCTTCTTTGGCCCGGGTTTGATATTTTTCCAATTCAGAAGTGCGTGTATTTAAGTCGTCGCTTAGTTCAGCGAGTTGTCGCGCCAACAAGCTATCGTGGCTTTCTAAAAATGACAGCCTAATAAACATAAGCTCCGGGGACTTAATAAAGTCAAGACCAGTCAACGGTTGCCGCACCCAGCCTGAGAGTACTCTCTTTCCCTGAGCACTGAGTCTATATTCATTTCTGGGTTTAATACTACCCCCGACTTTTTTGCATAAAATCAACTTTGCCTTTCGCAACTTACTTAACGCTGGATAGATAGAACCTGGGCTCGCGCTAACAGCGCCTATAGGCATATTTTTAATGGATTGACAAAGCGCATACCCGCTTTGAGGTTTGCGGCTAAGCATGCAGATAATCAAATAGCTTAATGAGGTAAGGCTTGTATTCATTGTTTTATTTTGTAATATTACGAAACGTAATATTAATTGATTAATCGGCCATGACCAAGAATAGCTTAGAAAAAGTCGGAAAATGGGCAATAGCGATATTACTTGGATTGAGTTTCATAGCCGCTGGCTGGCCCAAGATCATGCCATCAGAATCCATGATTCGCAGGTTTGAAAATTGGGGCTATTCAGCTGAATTCACCACATTGATTGGTATATTGGAACTGACAGCCGGAATTCTTGTTTTGCTGCCGAAGCTCGCCGCCTACGGTTCTGGAATGATTTTCATTTTAATGATTGGCGCAATTTATACTCACCTCGCCACTGGAATCGGTTCGATACTGTTTGCTGTGATCTACTTGTTGATGGCCGCATGTTCAATCGCCCTGAACTGGCGCGACACATTGTTGATTAAAAAGCTGAAGCATAAAGAGAGTTAAAAGGGGGTACTCACAACTTAACTGCTTAACAACTTAAGCAGATGAGTCTCAACAACTAAATAGATGAGAAACAAAAAAATGGTGGGCCCACGAGGGTGAAACGAGTGCTTTTGCAAAGCGCAGCTTTGTGTGAGTGTAACGATGCCAATCTATGATTGGCAGCTGGAATAGTCCTGTGAGGTCTACCACGAATGAACGCAGTGAATGAAATGGTGGGCCCACGAGGACTCGAACCTCGGACCGACGGATTATGAGGCAGTGAAACCGGTCGTTGTTTCCTTGAGTAAGCCGAAGAGTCGTAACGAGTTTTCTTTTCCGAATTCCTGAGCATGGCCGAAACCGAACCTCTTCCGAACTTGGTTGGGGTCAGATGGTTCACCGAACTTGGCAAGTGGAAGATTCCAAACGGGTTTCGATAACCGAACACCGAACTAAAACCGAAACGAATGGGAGGGCAGCTTTCTCGACCGAGCGAAGTGGAGGGGGAGTCTGCAGAACTGAAAAACTGAAATTCTAGGGAAGGGCAGGTGTCCGCTTTCGGCCAATAGCGGACCTTTATACCGCGGACCCTTACGCCAGAATCAATGAACTACGTATTGACCAAGTAATAGTCCTTCTTGTTGTCACTAAATATCAGGTGATGAATAGGAAAAAAACGTGGCTAATAAGCCTCTCAAAGCTATTCCCTATTGCACAAACTACCGTGGAAACAAAAAAGTTAATCTGGCAGTAAATTCTGTGCCATCTGCACCAAATCTTGGAGACTCTAACCAGTGTCTGACACCAACCCTTGCCTACAGGATTTGTGATCCAACTGTGAACATCTGTGCCACGTGAAAAATCGCAACTGTACTCGTTTCATCATTGTCCAAATCACGGGTGCTCTCTGCCTGAAGAGAAAAAGTGGTTCCAGTTGAAGCGACGTTATACGATGTAAACGGTTGAAAGTAAGCTTGGTCGATATCGCCACGGTCATCATCTCCGCCAACATCTTGCAAATAATGAGTCAACAGACCAACTGTCCACGGACCACTTTGTTTAAGGGCTAGAGCGGTTGGCCCAAGCCCCCATTTCCCTGCACCTAGCTCATCTTCAGAGGCCGTATCAAGCAAAGCGATTGCTCCAACACCCCATATCCAGCCACCCGCTGTTGGCGCTTTGGGCGAGAAGAAAGTACTAAATGCGATATCGCCCAATCCCGACTCTCCAAAGCCGGCAGTTGGTATATCAACTTGATCAATTAAAGGGATAATAGTTCTAGTTATGAGATTCCATTCGTCTCCGATGCTAAAAGGTAAAACCGGCGAAACCTTGAGTACCGCGACCTCTCCGTCCCCGTTAGGGCCAAACCCCCCATCAAAGTTATAATCTATAGGAACACTAATAAGGCTAGCCACTGGGTTGTTGAGCTGCTTGGCTAGCTCAGCCTGATCCTCCTGGGCCTGGGCAGTTACACTAACCACTAATAAGTATATTGCTAAAACAAAATATCGTATTTTCAATACTCCAGATACATTTTTTTAAAACTTGGTTACATTGGGTGCAGGGGGATTTGGATATTCTTCTAGTGTCGCCCTGTATGCGGAGACAGTCTGAAGATAGGGTCCCATTATCCACCCTCCGCCGGTAGGAGCGATATCTACTCGCTCTTTGGGGTCAGCTTCGATATTGAAAATTTGTGGAAAACCTGCGGTTTCGGTAACAGTGCCCAGGTAACCACCAACTGCAGGATTATTGCTAGTCGGGTTAATCACCATTGGATACACCCTGAATTGGTTCCACCGAACGGCAGCTACGCGATCGCCTATAAAAGTAATCAAACTGTTGCGGTTTGAATTGTCTTGATTGCCGAGTAGAAAATCTGTTTGATCAACGCCGTCAATGGGACGATCATCAGGGACTTCAGCGCCAATGATGCTGCCCAGAGTTGGCAGGAAATCATGAATTGAAAACATTTCATTCGATTTTCCAGGATTGATTTTTCCCGGCCACCTAATCATGCCGGCCGTACGAATTGACCCTTCGTAAGCATCTCCAAGCTCTCCCCTAAATGGCCCGTTGTCTCCCTGATGCACTTCATCGATGGCCGTTGCAGTAACAGTAGCGCCATTGTCTGAGATCCAGATGACAATCGTATTGTCCTCAACGCCGGCATTTTCGATTGCCTGTAGAATTTCACCAGTACGTATATCCAATTCCACAATACTGTCACCGTATTTTCCAGCCCCGGAAATACCTTTGAACTCATCGGCAACATCGTTAGGGAAATGAGGCCTTGTAAATCCCACCATCAAAAAGAAAGGTTCTTCTTTGTCAGCTGAATCCTCAATATATTCAATTGATTTTCTGGCAATATCACCTTCAATAATTTTCCGATACTCGAAATCATAATCGCGTACTTCTCGCGGCTCTCCCGGCCCTGTTGCTTCAAGTATTTTTGGTGATAGTGCTTCCTGAATAGTTTCTGGCGCTCCCAACTCTTCCATATTAGCAGCGTATACAACCTGATCAGTTGTGCCTTTAAAACCGATTAACCATTGGTCAAATCCCTGGTTCTGGGGCTGACTTACAGCATTCGGCCCCAAATGCCATTTTCCAGCATAGGCAGTGTTATAACCGACTGACTGGAACAGATGACCCAGAGTAAAGTCACCTTCATCGAGACCTCCGGCCGAACCAGGCGCGATAATTAACGACATGCCATTACGAATTGAATACTGGCCGGTAAGCAATCCGGCACGGGAAGGAGTACAACCCGGCTCGACAAGGAACTGCGTTAACTGCAACCCTTCATTGGCGATACTGTCTATATTGGGTGTTTGAATTCCACCACGAGTTCCCATGTTATAAGACGACAAATCTCCGAAACCCAAATTGTCGACTAACATCAGGACTACGTTTGGCTTATCGGCTCCATAAGCCAAAGAAGCCCATATAAATAGAAGTGTGAAACTTGACCATTTACCAATTAGTTTTTTGATACTCATAAGTGTGCCCTTGCGAACATTTAATTGTTAAGAGGATGATTTGGGGGCTAGTCCAGCTCCCAATATTTATAGTTGGTAAAAAATTCTGGCTATTCGTTTATTCACTTCTGCTCTTGTTCCACCAAAGCTACCAAGATCACCATAGCCTTGGTTGTCTGTCATTATTACTACTATATTTGGTTTTTCCTGAGCGAGTACCGCAAATGATGCAAAATACATTAAACGTTACTGACAAGTTAACTCCCAATCTGTCAGAATTCCGCCAATGACTCAATCAAAAATGTACAAACGCCACAGATTTCTACCGAGAATAATTCAATCTATCGCGTGGCTGTTCTGAAATATGTAGAGAGTAGAAATACGAAGATTTTAAGGCTTTGATGCTGGGACCAACGGACTCTCAAAACTCATAGTCCGTTATGCCAAATCGTAAGTGCAAGAAAGGAAAGGAAAAATGGTGGGCCCACGAGGACTCGAACCTCGGACCGACGGATTATGAGTCCGGCGCTCTAACCAACTGAGCTATAGGCCCCCTTTGGACTTCGCCTAAACCTCGTACTCTTCGTTGTAGCACTTCTCTTCGATCGGTCACGTACCTTGTGTACGCTCCCTCACTCAGAAAGTGCTACGCCTCGATTACGAGCTTCAGGCTGTGCCAAAGCCTTTCGATGAACTTTGGCATTATTCTATTCTGGGCTTGTTAATCTTTCTCTATGCCCAAAAACACCAAGGGGCGCATTATAGCGCCCCTTGTGATCTTTCCAAACTTGCTTACTCGTCGAGGAAGCTGCGGAGGTGATCGGAGCGGATTGGGTGGCGCAATTTGCGCAACGCCTTCGCTTCGATCTGTCGTATTCGCTCACGGGTAACGTCGAACTGCTTACCCACTTCCTCGAGGGTGTGATCGGTATTCATGTCGATACCGAAGCGCATGCGAAGTACTTTTGCTTCTCTTGCGGTTAGTGAACCAAGTACATCCTTAGTGGCTTCACGTAGGCCTTCATCGATAGATGAATCTACCGGTGAGTCCACGGTGGCGTCTTCGATAAAATCACCTAGATGGGAATCTTCATCGTCACCGATGGGGGTTTCCATGGAGATTGGTTCTTTCGCAATCTTGAGTACGCGGCGGACTTTGTCTTCTGACATGTCCATACGTTCACCGAGTTCTTCGGGTGTTGGCTCTCTACCCTTTTCATGTACCATCTGGCGCGAGATTCGATTCAGTTTATTGATCGTTTCGATCATGTGAACTGGGATACGAATCGTTCTTGCCTGGTCGGCGATGGATCGAGTAATAGCCTGACGAATCCACCAGGTGGCATAAGTCGAAAACTTATAACCACGTCGGTATTCGAATTTATCAACTGCCTTCATCAAACCAATGTTGCCTTCCTGAATTAGATCGAGGAATTGCAGACCGCGGTTTGTGTATTTCTTTGCAATTGAAATTACCAAGCGCAAGTTCGCCTCAACCATTTCTTTCTTGGCGCGACGGGATTTCGCTTCGCCAATCGACATTTGTCGATTGATGTCTTTAATCTCGGTAACAGATAAACCAGTTTCTTCCTGTAGTAAACGAATTTTCTTCTGGGCACGAAGCACTTCAGTCTTTACGTTTACCAGAAGCTCTGAATAGGCTTCTTTCGCTTTAATGTGCTGGTCTATCCATTTCTCATTTACCTCGCTTCCAGGGAAGGAGTTAATGAAAACTTTGCGTGGCATCTTGGCACCGCGAACGGCCAAACCCAGGATAGTTCGCTCATGTCGACGCAAGCGTGTGAGTACTGCACGGATGTGGCTAAGCAATGGATCGAATTGGCGCGGGGTTAGTTTAAAAGACTTAAACAATTCTCCCAGCTTTTCCATTTCTGCCAAGGCTTTGGCATCGGTGCGACCGCGGCGACCTACAATCGAACTGGTCTGCTCATATTGTTTACGTAATTCCGTAAAACGAATCTTTGCTTCTTCGGGATCAGGACCAACGACTTCGTCTTCATCATCATCGTCGTCGTTGGCAGCATTCGCATCGCCGGTTTTGGCAGGTTGGGCAGGTGGTGCCACCACTGGCGCGGCAACGGGAATCTCATCATCGGCAGTATCGAGATAACCAGTGATGATTTCATTGAGTCTACGTTCTTCACTATCGACTAACGCATACTCGTTAAGCACATGCTCAACTGTTCCCGGAAAGAAGGCCATGGCTTTCATCAGCTCACGCAGGCCTTCTTCGATACGCTTGGCAATTACGATCTCGCCTTCACGTGTTAATAACTCAACCGTGCCCATTTCGCGCATGTACATGCGCACTGGGTCCGTTGTTCGACCAGCTTCATTTTCTACAGCAGCGAGCGCAGCGGCAGCTTCAGCAGCAGCTACTTCATCCGCGCCCGTATCATTTTCTTCATTAAGCAATAAGGCATCGGCATCGGGTGCTGCTTCGAACACCTTAATACCCATGTCATTAATCATTTGAATAATGTCTTCGACTTGATCTGGATCGGAAATAGATTCCGGCAGGTGATCGTTAACCTCAGCATAAGTGAGGTACGTCTGTTCCTTGCCTTTGGCGATCAATGCTTTCAGACTTGATTGTGGAGCAATAATTTCGGCCATGTATTCTCGTCTTGTATCCAGCGGGACTGCTGGGGTGGATGGACAAAAGTCAGCCGGGCATTATAGCGGTGGCTGGGTACCTTGTATATTACTATCTGCTACTGGTTAGACTCGGGCATCTCCTAGTAGTTTCGTCACAACTCAGCGAGTTCTAAAGTGCCAAGATGTAAGGCGCGCTTCGCCGCTAAGGGTTGTTTCCTTCGCAAGAAGTGCAACGCGACAGATTGGTGCTATAGGGCTCGCCCTTCGGGGATTGCAGACGAATTCACATTCTTCGTTGCGGCTTTTCGACGTGCAGCCAGCATGCCATCAAAGCCCCGTCTCACCTGTGAATTCGTCTGCAATCCTGAGCTTTGACGAAACTACTAGGAGATGCCCCTATAGCGGCCACTTAGTTTTGTTCTTTCGGCGCAGATACCCGGGATTTCAGCTCATCTTTTAACTGCAATAATTCCAGTTTTTTCACTATATCTGACAATATATTGTCAAGTATATGCAGAAACTCTTCCTCGACTCCTTCCTGCGGCGTGATCTTCTCATCCGTAAGTAGCTGAGTAAGCTGGTTGCCCAGGCTCGTGCCGTAACAATAGCCTAACAAGGTGAACGTCTCTGTATTGGGATCTTTCTTGACCATTTCAATGAGAGCGAGTAGCAATTTTCGACCTTCATCTTCGGCAGTGCGAAGTGGTTCGAGGTCCTGGGTAATGGACACGGCAATTTCGGGATTTCTTAATAATAGTTCTATGGCTTTGAGGCTTGCTGATTTGCGGTAAACGCCGGGTCTGACACTGGCAGGTTTTCTCGATCCCTGTGCTTGCCGATTGGCATGATGGGGAGGAGGAATATCAAGATTCGGCGTTGGCTCCTGTTTCGGTTCATTAGTCGTTAGCAGTTGATCCAATGATTCACTGCTGACCCCCAAGGTGGAAGACAATCGATCCAACATGAGTTGGGCATACACTCCCCGTGGAATTTGGCGAATGTATTTCTTTGCCAAATTGCTAAGTCTGGCTTTTCCTTCGATGGAATTAACATCCAGATCCCGCGAAAGTTTTTCAAAGAAAAATTCTTCCAGCGGATCCGCCGCATCCAGCTCTGCGAGAAACTTATCTGTTCCGATTGCTCGTACATGACTATCAGGATCAGCACCGCTAGGTAAGAACAGAAATTTTACCTGCCGACCATCTTCCATGAGAGGAAGGGTAGTTTCCAATGCGCGCCAGGCGGCGGCGCTGCCAGCGTCATCACCGTCGAAACAGAAAATTACTTCTGATACCTGGCGAAACATGCGAGTTAAATGTCTAGCGCTAGTGGCAGTGCCTAAGGTAGCTACCGCATTTCGAATACCCATCTGTGCGAGTGCGATAACATCCATGTAGCCTTCTACCAGCAACAACTTGCTAAATTTTTCTCCTGACTTCTTCGCTTCGTAGAGTCCGTACAGTTCAGATCCTTTATGGAAGACTGCAGTTTCAGGTGAGTTTAAATACTTGGGTTTTTCGTCATTAAGCACTCTACCACCGAAGGCGATGGTGCGACCGCGACTATCGCGAATAGGAAAGATGATGCGTTCACGAAATCGATCGTAATAGTGTCGCTCATTCGAGTCTTTAGCATCACCGGAAGACTTGTCCTGATTTCTTTCGATGATAAGACCAGCTTTAAGCAAGGATTGTTGGAGCTTGTCATCAGTACCGACGGCGTTTAGTACATTATCCCAACCGGAGGGAGCGAAACCCAGACCAAAGTCTCGGGCAATCTCACCACTGACTCCTCGATCTTTCAAATAGGCAACCGCCTTGTTCTTATCGCCATGATGTCGAAGTTGATATTGGTAGTACTTACTGGCGAGTTCCAGCACCTCGATGATCTTGGAGTTTTCAGAACTTTTCCTTTGTTGCGCTTTGGTTTCTTCCCGTGGAACTTCCACTCCGGCATCGCGGGCAAGGGTTTCCACTGCTTCTGGAAATTCAGTCTGTTCGAAATTCATGACAAAGCCGATCGCGTTGCCACCGGCTCCGCAGCCGAAACAATAATAAAACTGACGGTCCTGGTTAACGCTAAAAGAAGGGGTTTTTTCCTGATGAAAAGGGCAACAAGCGGTGTAATTATTTCCCTGCTTTTTTAGGGGTACTCGTTTGTCGATGACTTCGACAATGTCGGTTCGATGAAGTAGATCATCGATAAAGGATTGAGGGATAAGACCGGCCATGAAGCCCTGTTTCTAATTCTAGCAGTGAAAAAACGAAGCAGATATTGTAGCGAATTGCGAAGCTGAGGTCTGAAGGAATTGTGGTTAGCTGAGGGCAGCTTTGATTTTTCCGGATACCGCTCCCATATCAGCGCGGCCAGCGACCTGGGGTTTGATGAGGCCCATTACTTTGCCCATATCCTGCATTCCCTGTGCACCTGAATCACTAAGCGCTTTGCTGATAATTGCATCGAGCTCCTCATCGCTTAAGGCTTGGGGCAAAAACTCCTGTAACACTTCGATCTCGAATTGTTCTTGCGCAACTAATTCATCGCGACCGGCAGTTTCGAATTGTTTAATGGATTCGCGGCGCTGCTTAACCATCTTATCCAGAATAGAAGTTATCCGGGTATTATCGGGATCGATGCGCTCGTCTACTTCGACTCTTTTAATTTCCGCTAATGCCAGACGAATAGTTCCAAGACGCGCTTTATCTTTGGCGCGCATGGCATCTTTCATGGCTTCAGTTATTTGCTGTTTAAGAGGACTCTCTGACATGAGACGCTGAACTGAATTGTAGGAGTGGCTGAACAACTTTCAGCCACGGGGGATTTAATAGAATCGCTGATTCTTTCGGCTTTCGCGCTGAAGCTTTTTCAAATGACGCTTAACAGCAGCCGCAGCCTTTCGCTTCCTGACTGAAGTTGGCTTTTCATAGAATTCTCTACGACGTACTTCCGCGAGGATGCCAGCTTTTTCGCAAGAACGTTTGAATCGGCGTAGCGCCACATCAAAAGGCTCGTTCTCTTTTAGCTTGACCATTGGCATTGGATCAATCACCTACCTTGTATTGTGTTTGCTTTAGTTTAGCCTCACCCGTAAATATTGCCGGGAAGAGGGGTTTCAGGGGTGCGTATCTTAATGGGCAAAGGCCTGAAATGCAAAGGATTTGGGCCATTCGCCGGGGTTAATCAAGTGGATTTGGGATCTGCCGGAATTTTTGGCATGATTGCCCTTCTTTTGCACCGAGCATCGAGTTTAAGTCATTGAAAGTACTAGGTATTGAAACCTCCTGCGATGAGACCGGTATTGCTGTTTACGATAGCGATGCGGGACTGCTGGCGGACTGTCTTTACAGTCAGGCTGATATTCACGCGAAATACGGCGGTGTTATTCCAGAATTGGCTTCTCGGGATCATATTCGAAAGACTCTGCCCCTGGTGAAGCAGGTGCTGAATGAAGCCGGCATCAAGGCTGAAGAATTAGAGGGTGTTGCCTATACCGCGGGTCCCGGATTGGTGGGAGCGTTACTTGTCGGAGCCAGTATCGGTCGCTCGCTGGCGATGGGATTGGGGATTCCAGCGATTGGCGTGCATCATATGGAAGGGCACTTATTAGCACCAATGTTAGAGCCGGACCCGCCAGAATTTCCTTTCGTGGCCTTGCTGGTTTCAGGCGGACACACTCAGTTAGTGCGTGTGGATGGTATTGGTCAATATGAGATGCTGGGTGAATCTCTTGATGACGCCGCCGGAGAAGCTTTTGATAAAGTCGGGAAAATGCTTGGTCTGCCTTATCCCGGTGGACCCCATGTCGCCAAGCTGGCATTGCAGGGCAACAGTGGCCGCTTCGAATTTCCTCGACCTATGACGAATAGACCAGGATTGGATTTTAGCTTTAGCGGCTTAAAGACTTTTGTCCGCAATACCATTGCCGAACACTCCAGTGAGGGCGAATTGGAAGAGCAAACAGCGTCTGATATCGCTAAGGCCTTTGAGGAAGCCGTAGCGGGCACACTGGCAATCAAATGTCGGCGCGCCATCGAGCATACTGGATTGGAGACTCTAATCATCGCCGGCGGAGTAAGTGCCAACCTGCATCTGCGAGAAGTCTTAGAAAATACAATGGCAAAAGTTAATGGCCGCTTGTACTACGCGCAATTTAAATTTTGCACCGACAACGGAGCAATGATTGCTTACACTGGCTGCCAGCGTCTGCTTGCCGGGCAAGAAGCCGATCTTGGCATTCATGTTCAGCCCCGTTGGTCGCTGGAAACACTTTCAGCCATTTAGGAACCACCGCTTACCTTCAGGATTCTCCATGGATATCGTTTACATACGCGAACTAGAAGTTAGAACCATCATTGGCATCTATGAGTGGGAGCGGGAACAGAAACAAGTTGTCAGTATCAATCTGGAAATGAGCAGTGATATTCGCAAGGCGGCGGAATCCGATGCCATAGAGCACGCACTCGATTACAAAGCAGTGGCGAAACGTCTAATCGATTTTGTTGAAAACTCGCAGTTTTTTCTGGTCGAAACCCTGGCGGAAAAAATTGCCGAAATCGTACTCAATGAATTTGCTGTAGAGTGGGTTAAGTTGCAGTTGGGTAAACCAGGCGCTGTAACAGGTTCGAAAGATGTCGGTGTTATTATCGAAAGAGGAACTCGGCCCTAGGCCACTGGAAACTTTATTGGCATATTTAATTCTTTCATTAGGCAGTAACGTCAATGCCGAGAACAATATTGGTCTCGCCATCGCAGCCCTGCGTCAGGAATATGGCGAACTTTCCTTATCTACTGTCTATGAGAGTGAAGCGGTAGGATTTAGCGGTGATAATTTTTTAAATTTAACCGCAACAGTCGAATGCAATAAGTCTCTTGCGGAAATTATTACCTATCTAAAGCAACTGGAAGATTCCTTAGGCCGTGATCGCAGTCAGACTCGATTTTCGGATCGAACTATCGACGTTGATATATTGATCTACGGAAATGAGACGGGAGAAGACTGCGGACTTTCATTACCCCGCTCGGAAATTCTTGAGAATACCTTCGTGTTAAAGCCGTTGGCAGAAATGCACCCGAATTTACAATTCCCTGATTCGGGACGAACTTACCAAGAGTTTTGGGACCAATTCGATCAGGATTCGCAAAAACTCTGGGCGACAGAAATAACTTATTAAGCTTAGCTCATTCCAATGTAGTCAGGCTGCTGTTGTATGTCACTCAACCAACGTAAAACTGAACTGTACCCACTGAGGTCAAAACCACCTTCATCAGCAACTTGGGTATAGGCATAAAGCGAAATATCCGCGATGGTGAGTTGAGCACCTGCCAACCACTGTGTTTGAGCTAACTGCCCATCCATAATGCCTAAGGCTTTGTGACCACCTTCCTGCTTGCCGTGATATTCAGCCTCTCTCTCCGCAGGCAAGCCTAAATATTTATTGATGTAACGCGCAGTCGCGATGAAAGGTTCGTGGCTATACTGTTCAAAAAACTGCCATTGCAAGACGCGCGCCCTGGCCAATCTCTCGCTTGGAAGAAAGTAGGTGCCATCCGCAAGAAAGTTCAAAATGGCATTCGATTCACTCAGGAACTCGCCGTCCCCCAGGTCCAAAACAGGAATGCGTGTGTTCGGATTCATCTTCTCGAAGTCTGTTGTATGAGTTTCGCCTGCAAGAATGTTTACGTGGATCCATTCGTGTTCGATATCAAGAAAACTCATTAAAAGTTTTATCTTGTAGCAATTGCCTGATTGGATATCTCCATAAACTTTATACATTGGGTTTTCCTCTAACTATTCTTGATTAACTTAGACCGCGCCCACCATCGACCCGGATAAGCTGTCCGGTGATATAGCTGGCGTCCGTTGCCAGGAATAAGGCCATATTGGCGATATCTTCGGGTTTGCCGAGGTGGTTTAGCGGAATTGAATTTAGTACTTTTTCCCTTAACTGCAGGACTTCGGGATCATCTTCATTTTCCAGGCGAGTCGGCCATAGTATTGCTCCTGGTGACACACCGTTGACACGAACCGTTGGTCCCAGATCTTTGGCCAAAGATTTTGTCATGGTCTTTAAAGCCGCTTTTGCCATATTGTAAATAGAATGATTTGGCAGCGGATTATCCGCATGGGTGTCTACGACATTTACAATTGAACCTTTGTTGTTTTGCAATTCATTCGCTAAGGCCTGGCATAGGAAAAAGGCGGCTCTGACGTTGGTATTAAACAATTGATCCCAATCGTTTTGCGTAGCAGCAGTTAAAGGAGTTGGGTAAAACAGGGAAGCATTGTTTACAAGCACATCGAGCCTACCGAAACAGGCAAGCGTTTGATCAGCAAAATCGCTGAGTGCTGATTGATCAATTAAGTTTGCGGCTACAAATTTTGCACTGCCAGAGCGAACTGAATTTAGTTGATCAACTAGTTCGCCTGCTGTGGCAATTGAATTATTAGCATGAACGACAACATCAAATCCATTAGCGTGAAAAGTCGAAGCAATGCAGGCGCCGATCCGTTTGGCCGAACCAGTAACCAATACAACTCTATTATCAGTCATCGTTGCCTACCAGTTCTGCTACTTTATCTGTAACTATTTGCAGGCGTGTACTGCGAATTAGTTCTGGCGCACTTCGATTAGGATTGTCAGCAAGCAGAGCTTCTATATCTAACTGGCTAACCGCTTCCAGTACCGCGTTGAGATAGTTTCTCTGTGGATACTCGCGATCTTCCAATCCTGTTCTTCCGCGAGCGTCTGCTTCGCAGACTAGTAAAAATTTTTCTAAGCGCTCGGGTCGGCGTAAGGAATCCAATGATTCCAGTAAGCTCAATAATGTAGAAGGCTTCAGTTGCTGCACACGATGTAATTTTGTGTGATGTTCACACACAAGAGCGGCTAATTGTGTGTGTTCGTTTGGCACTCTTAAGCGCGCGGCGATTTGTTGTTGTAGAGGCAAGCCAAGCGTTTCGTGTCCATAGTGGCTAGGCCATTTCGATTTGTCAGTGACAGCCTTGCCAACGTCATGGACCAGAGTGGCATATCTCACTGCCGCGTCGGTGGAGAGTTTCGCTACTTGTTCCAGGCACATCAGAGTATGAATTCCAGTGTCAATTTCAGGATGATATTTTTCCGGTTGGGGTACGCCGAAGAGGGCATCAACTTCGGGTAACACTATCGCCAAGGCACCACACTGTCTTAACACTTCGATGTATTCCTGCGGAGAAGAGGTAGATAGGGCCAGTTCTGTTTCTTGCCATACGCGCTCTGCGACTAGGGTATCGAGTTCACCGCTAGCCACCATGGTTGTCATTAGTTCCATGGTTTCATCGGCAACGGAAAATCCTTTTTGCTTAAAGCGTGCAGCAAAACGAGCAACTCGAAGGACTCTTAATGGATCTTCACTGAATGCATCCGAAACATGCCTGAGTTTTTTATCTTCAAGATCTTGCTGACCACCGTAAGGATCGAATATTTCTCCGGACTTGGATTGGGCTATGGCGTTGATGGTTAGATCGCGGCGACGCAGATCTTCATTCAGAGTTACAGTCTCTGAGGCATCGAAATCAAATCCGCTATGACCGGGAGCAATCTTTTGTTCGGTGCGTGCTAATGCATATCCTTGCTGTGTTTCGGGATGAAGAAAAACCGGAAATCCTTTGCCAACTTGTCGATAACCCAGCGCGAGCAATTCTTCGGAGCGAGCACCAACAACAACCCAGTCCTCATCTTTGACCAGGATATCAAGCAGCTTGTCGCGGACGGCGCCGCCAACTAAATAAGTTTCCATCGATTGCTATCGTCTTGATTAAAAGAGCTGGGCAGGATTAGTTTGCTATGGAATAGAAGCGATGATCTTCCAAGCGCATCATGGTAAGTGTTCGACCCCAGACATAGCCAGTATCCAATGCGTATACACGCTGTTTGCCGGTTTTGCCTTCGAGTGCAGCCCAGTGACCAAACAGGATTGTAGCCTTGTGAGAAATATTTTCATATTCATACCAGGGTTTAAATCCATCGGGAGCGGCGCAGAGACCCTCTTTAATATCGAGGCGCAGACTACCAATGTCATCGCAAAAGCGAATTCTGGTGAGGTAGTTGGTAATGGTTCTGAGCCGGTCATACCCATGCAGATCTTCGTGCCAGCGGATTGGTTCGTCACCATACATATTTTTAAGAAATCCGCGAAAGTCATCGCCTTCTAAGGCGAGTTCAACTTCTGCCGCAAGATCCAAAGTTTGCTGAAGAGACCAGCAGGGTGCCACCCCGGCGTGCACCATGAGAAAATTCTCATGCCCATTCCGGGTATCGATACAATCGAAATGAACCAAAGGTTTCTGTCGTAACCAATTGCTCAATTGGTCGCAGTCTTCAGCCGCCAGCAGTTTTGCCAGTGTGTCCTTGGTGCGAGCTGGTGCACAACCTTCGTGAATGGCAATGAAATGCAGGTCATGATTGCCCAGTACTATTTCCACTGCATCATCCATATCTTGCAGAAAGCGCAGGGTTTCCAAAGAACGAGGGCCGCGGTTAACTAAGTCGCCAACGCACCAAAGTTTATCTTGTGCAGGGGAGAACTTAACTCTTTTCAAGAGTTTCTTTAGTGGCTTATAACAGCCTTGAATGTCTCCGACGACGTAAGTACTCATGGTCCTGGGCGCGACTCAAAAAGGCCGCAGTATAGCACTCCTCTTAGTCAGGACTTTTACAGCCAGTTGGCTTAGTGAACAGTATGGGGCAGAGAGAGTAAAAACGCGGGAATTGGAGCCTGAAACTTATCACCTGCTGCAGTTTGCATTTCATAGCTGCCATGCATGGTGCCAAACTCTGTTTCGATAACAGCGCCGCTGGTGTAATTGAAAGATTTTCCTGGAGCAATTTCTGGTTGTTGTCCGATTACACCTTCACCGACGACTTCCTCTACCTTGTTATTGTCATCGGTAATATGCCAGTGTCGGTTTAATAATTTTACCGATTCGCTTCCCTTGTTGGTAATTTCGATTGAATAGGCGAACACATAGCGATTTTTACCCGGATCAGATTGCTCGTCCAGGTATTGAGTATTTACTGCTATTTCTATGCTGTCGTTAATGCTTTCCATTCCTAGCTACTTGCTAATAGCATCGCTAATTAAGACGTAGTCAGCCAGTGATAGTTTTTCTGGCCGCAAACTTGTGTCAACGGGTAGTTCATTCAGTATTCTTTCAGAAATGATGCCTCTAAGGCTATTTTTCAAGGTCTTTCTGCGTTGATTAAATGCGGTTCGAATCACATTTTGCAAACATTCCGGGTCTTTGGCTTCAGCTGGGAATTGGGCATGGGGTTTTAAACGAACGATGGCTGATTCTACCTTGGGTTTTGGGGTGAACGCCGAGGAAGGAACGTTGAAGAGATGTTCCACTTCACAAAAATACTGCACCATTAATCCCAACCGGCCATAGTTTTTGTCACCTACTGTTGCGTTGAGACGTTGCACCACTTCCAATTGCAACATAAATACCATATCAAGAATTAGCGGATGACTTTTTAGTAGATGAAAAATTACCGGCGTGGAAATGTTATAGGGAAGATTCCCGACGACTCTTAATGATTTCTTCTTGCTAGTTAATTCCGATAAATCGAATTTAAGTACATCCTGTTGAATAACTGAGACTGAATTTTGATCTGCGAATTCCTTTTGCAGAAAATCGGCAAGATCGCGATCCAATTCAATGCAGTCAAGTCGTGCGCCAGACTGTGCCAGCGGTGTCGTTAAAGCACCTTGTCCTGGACCTATTTCTACTAAATGATCTTCCTGCGTCGGTGCAATGCTTTCGATAATTTTTGCGATGACGTTCTGATCGTGGAGAAAATTTTGCCCAAAGCGTTTACGAGCCTGATGGGACATTCCATTTCTTAACTTCACGTCCGCCAATTCAGGTTTCATTTTTTCCCCAATGACTAATCATTTCGTTTGCCGTAGCTATGGCGTTGTAGAGACTGCCAGTATTCGCTCTACCAGTGCCGGCTAGATCCAGCGCAGTGCCATGATCGACCGATGTTCGAATAAGCGGCAATCCCAGTGTGATGTTGCTGGCGTTGCCGAATCCTTTATATTTTAAGACCGGCAGTCCCTGATCATGATACATGGAGAGTACTGCATCGGCGTGGTCCAGATACTTGGCAGTAAATAAGGTATCCGCAGGCAGCGGTCCGATTAAATCCATGCCAGCAGCTTGCATCTCATGCAGCACTGGCTCGATGATCTCGATTTCCTCTTTGCCTAAATGTCCGCCTTCTCCTGCATGTGGGTTTAGTCCACAGACTAAGATCGTAGGATTTTCGATGCCGAATTTTTTCTCCAGGTCTTCATGCAAAATAGTGATGATGTTTTTCAATAATTCCTGATTTATAGCTTCTGGAACTTTAACCAAGGGTAAGTGTGTTGTTACTAAGGCAACACGTAAGCCCTCGGTTGCTAACATCATTACAGTTAAGTCTTTGTTGCAGTGATCCGCTAGAAACTCGGTGTGCCCGGTAAAATCTATGCCAGCGTCATTGATGTTGCCTTTGTGGACCGGCCCGGTAACTATTGCATCCAGTTCACCGGCCAAGACTTTATCAGCAGCTATCCGCAAAGTTTCCAATACATAACTCGCATTGCCTGTGTTCAACTCACCGGCAATAACTTCTTCCTGAGTATCTACTTGAATAATTGAAAGCTCAGCTGCCGAACTTGGCTTCGGATTCTTGCTGGAAAAAGTAGATAGAGACAGAGGAAGCTTGAGTGCCTGCGCCCGCTGCTCCAGTACGGCTTGGTCAGCAACGATAACGAGCTCGGTATCAGCAGGTGGATGCTGGGCTATTGCTATGGCGAGGTCAGGACCTATGCCGGCGGGTTCGCCTGCTGTAATGGCTATGCGATTGGTCACGGGTCATTAACCGATTTGCCCTTATTCCACGAGCTCTACAAAAGCTTCTTCGCGGATTTCGATAAGCCAATTCTGCAATTCAAGATCGAATTTGCGGTTACGCAGGGTTTGTTCCGCTTGAGAGCGAGAATACTCAACACTCAAATCCGTGTCGCGGCGGCCTAGAACTTCAGCGATGTGCCAGCCAGTTGATGATTCGAAGGGTTCACTGAGTTCGTTTTCTGCCAATACATCGATGGCCAATTCGAAATCTCTGGGCATGCCACCTTCATTTATCCAGTCCAGATCTCCGCCTGCAACGACGGTGGTGGCATCGTCTGAATGTTGTCTGGCGATTGTGGCGAAATCCTCACCGGAAAGTATGCGTTCTCTTAATTCACTAATTTCCGCGATGGTTTGGATTTCATTGCGAATCTCATTGGGGGTCAACATGATATGCCGAATGTTGGTCTGCTTGACGATTTGTTCGGTGCCGCCACGCTTGCCTGCCAGGAAAATTACGTGATAACCGTTGCCAGCTTCTATTGGGCCTTCTACAGCACCTGAATCCATCTCCGTAACTATGCTGGAAAACAGATTCGGTAAATTTTCGGCTTTGCGCCAGCCGAAGTCAGTGCTCTCTACTGGAAAAGCATTGGCCTGTATGGCCGCAGTGCGAACTTGCAGAAAATTTTCACCCTCACTAACTCGTGCCACAATGTCGGCAGCGTACTTAAGCTTTGCATCGCGCTCTTCATCGCTGTCGCCAGCGCTGAATGGGATTAACAAGTGGTCGATGAAAAAATCAGCGGACATGACTTCCCGTCCCATTTCTGAGTTGAGAAAGTTATTGATTTCCTGATCTGTGATCGTAATACGCCGGTTAACCATTCCTCTTTGTAGTTCCTGCAGCATCATCTGGCGCCGCACCTGATCGCGAGTCTGCAAATAAACGCCGTTGTTTTCCAAGACTGCAACGTATTGATCGAAAGTCATGTCATTGTTTTCAGCCATACTGCCTAGAACTCGATTGATCATGTCATCATCAAAACGAATGCTGACCTGCTCCGCCATTTGTAACTGGATACTTTCTATTACCAGCGCTTCCAGAACGTCTTCCCGCATTTCATCAGCAGGTGGCAGTTCCTGGCCACTTCTTTCGGCAGAACCTCTGATGTCTTCGAGCCTGAGTTCGAGTTCGCTCTGGAGCACCACGTCCTGATCTACCAGCGCAATTACGCGGTCCAGCAATACTCGCTGAGCCAGTGCCGGTGTGCTAAGAACGAAAGCCAGCAGTGCAATAGGAAATGCCCTGGTGAGCACAAAAAATGTAGGTTTATAAGCCATAGTCAGTTTCTCTAAATCCCCAAATACTGTCTGTTAACAGATTGCTTAGACCTCCTCCTGTGAGGTTGCCAAGCCCGTTTAGAGTAAATTGGACAAAAATTCCTCGATCGGGTTCGATATTAGGAAGAAACAATTTGTCCTCGTCAACCCATTCACGCCCAATTAATCGGATCGTTGCACAACAATTAGACCACTCAATCCCGGCAAAACTCTCAAGATTTCGGGAATTACTGTGGTCGTAATTCCAACGGGCCAGTAGCCGCCAATTCTCATTTACCGGCCACACTGCTGAAACATCGGTTTGCTTTATTCTGGGGTCAATTCCAGAGGGCAAGATGAAATTCGGTGTATTTACCAGGCTTCTGAAACGATAATCAAAGTTCACTAGATGATCTTCATCACGGTGGTAGCGCAGTTGAACTGAGCCTTCATCTATTTCCTCAGTGTCTTCGTTCCACTGTACGTCCGTATTCAAGCGCCAGTTATCTCCCAGGGACAATGCGAGTTCTCCAGCCAGGGCAGACTTTGTGGTCAGGGGTGAGTGGCGGGGCAACCAGGTTTGTAAGGGATTAGTTAAGGTCACCAGACGGTCTTCGAAATAGCGAATCTGCCCGATACTCATGCGGGCGGTTTCCTTGCCGTCGGGATTGAGGATTCGACTGGTTAGGGCGAAAGCGGCTTGATCGGCATCGGCAATTCTATCGCCGCCACTAAATCGATCGTCCCGAAAGAGCTGGTTAAAGCTGAAATTCAGCTCTGAAGTGTCGAACAACGGTAGCGCGTTCTGGTCTTCAAAATCACTATAAAGATAGAACAGCCGTGGTTCGAGGGTTTGCCGCCAGCCATTTCCTCGAGACATGTCACGTTCGAAAACCAGACCAGCATCAGCCGAATAGATTCCTATGCCTATATCGGGATCTTCTATTGTCCCTAATGCCTGATTCTGCAATTTGTACTGTACGTGTTTGTATTTTGCATTGGTGCGTACAAACCAACCCGGACTTTCGATCGACCATCCAATTTCAGGTTCTGCATTAAAGCGCTCGCCGTTAACCAGAGCACCATTGTCCAACTGCGTCATGGTCAACAAGGAATTATCGAGATTTCGATCAAAGGAGGTCACTTCGCCGCGAATGCCGACCCGAAAGCCTCCCCACAGATAGGCATTACTCTCGAAGTAAAACTGCGGCAAACGATCGAAAGGTTTATTGATATTCGATCTGGCGTAAAATGGATCGATGATTTCGATTCTTTGTACATTTAAGCCAGCACGCAAATAGTCAGAATTAAAATTCACTCTGCCCTGGCGATTGAGATGAGTTCGACTGGTCAGATTTAATCCACTGCTGCCTAAATCATAAAAATAGTCTTCATCGCTTACGGCGTTGTAATCGATAAATGTTGAGAAGTTCCTGCCTATCACGCCGCGATGTTCGAGCCCAACGAACCAACGATCTTCTACCGGTGGTGACTCGGTGCCCGGAATATTGATTGTCGTGGGATCGTATAGCTTGTCGCCGGATAGCCCAGACAGATTCAAAGTATTCATAGACCAACTGGAGAGATAGCGCGTTTCCAATCCAACCAATGTGCCTCGGTCCGAAATTATTCGCGGTGACAAGGTGGCATCGTAATGAGGCGCTAGGTTGAAGTAATAAGGCAACTCGAAGTCAAAACCGCCGCTGCGAGTTGAGCCGGTGCTGGGTGCCAGAAAACCGGAGATCCTTTCATCGCCCAGGGGAAAGGGCATCGTTCCGGGATAATAAAAGATCGGGAAGTCACCGAGCCTCAGGCTGACATTGTCGGCATAGCCACGGTTAGCAGCTTGATCGAGGACAATGCTGTCGGCTCGCAATTTCCAGAAATTGCTGCCGGGTTCGCAGCGGCTGAATTCACCGTTTTCAATACTTACCAAGCCTGAGTCGGCGCTGTACACAATGCTGGCGGCGTTGCCATGAGCACCGAAGTTGTGAAGAACGTATTGCGCTTCCTCTACTCGATTTATCGAATCATTGCTGTCGATATAGGCGCTAGTACCAAGCAGCAATATGCCAGGTTCACGAAACTCCACGTTGCCATCCAGCAATACGGTGTTCTCACCTCGATCGATCGTAGTTGTAGTGTCGTTTTGAATAGTGCGATAGCCCTGCTGGACTATTACATCGCCATCGATCGTGATTAAATTTTGATTGATTTGAGAGAGGCCAGTATTGGATAGAAAGGTAATTCCTGCATTTGCCGGATCGTTGGCTGGATCTAAAAGAGTCGCTGCTGGATCTATATAAGTACCGCAGCAGTTATCTGGGACTGTTGTCAGCAGCTCTTCGGTTAATTCTTCTCGCGGCACCCAATCCAACTCATATTCAGAGGTGACGGCGACGATTGGGCGCGCTTCTACTTCCGGCACTGGTTCCTGAACTGGAGCCGCGGGAACTAAGGGAAAAGCGGGTTGTTGGGTTGCGCTGGCCTGATCAGGATCTTCTAGTTCTTCGCTGCTCTCTGTGGATTCTTCTTCGGTCTCAGCTTCTGTTTCTTCTTCTGTGTCTTCTTCCAATTCCTGAGTTGGCAGTATCGGAAATTGAAAAGTTGGGCGCCGCTGTGTTTCAGCACCTCCAGGCAATACCGAGTCATCACTGTTATAGCGATTAGTGCCATCAGCTGTGTTTCTCGATTCGATTGGTCCTGTGCTCTCACAGACCCAACCGTCGCCAGCGTCATTCGGTCGACAGGTATATTGAGGAAGTTGCGCATCTGCCGATTTAGGTGAGGCAGCTAGAAATAAACCGGCTGATATTACGAAGGCAATCTCTGATCCTAGCAGGCGTTTCTTAAATGGCACGAGCTAACAATCCTGGGAAGATCAATATTTGAAAGCGTATGGAAATAAACAATTTGTAATTAAAACCGACTTACGAGTTTAGGCACTGGTGAATCTAGTGCGCACAGGCATAATAGTTCATTGAAGTTTGAATTCAAAGCAACCGCAATTAACCACGAAACAATATAAATGTCGGAATCTAGACAGGAAAAATTAGGGATTTGGGTATCTCAGGTGTTGAAACAGCTGCTGCCAAAGAGCAAAGGTGAAGCGGCCCTGTCTCTGGTGAGCGGTGATGCCAGTTTTCGTCGTTATTATCGCACTCGTTCTGGTGATTCTCATTTCATTGCTGTCGATGCGCCGCCAGAGCAGGAAAACTCCAAGACTTTTGTCCGCATCAGTAATCTATTTCGCGAAGCTGGGGTTTCGGCGCCAAAAGTAATATCAGTAGACTATGAGCAGGGATTCATGCTGTTGGATGATTTTGGTGATGAGCTGTATTTACATAAACTGCTGGATTTGCAATTAGAAGGAAACCATATAGAAATTAATTTTCTCTATGAATCGGCAATCGATTCGGTCTTAGATATTCAGGCTCGAGTTGATAAAGAGAGGCTTGACCCCTATGACAAAAATGAACTGCATCGAGAAATGTCTCTCTTTGAAGAGTGGTTTTGCGAAGGCTTTCTAAAACTGGAGCTCGATGAGCAAGCAAAAACACTAATTGCTGAAACACTGAAATTTTTAGAAGAGGCTGCGCTATCTCAACCGCAGGTAGCCGTTCATCGGGATTTTCATTCCCGCAATCTAATGATTCTCGATCAAGCAGAATTTGGTGAGGGGGCCAGTCCCGGTATTATCGATTTCCAGGATGCGGTTTGCGGACCTTATACCTACGATCTCGTTTCTTTATTAAGAGACGCCTATATTCGCTGGGATTCGGAACTCGTGGATAGCTGGGCTCTCTACTACCTGGAACAGGCAAAAAGTTCCGGATTACTGGAAAATATAGAAGAAGCACAATTTCTTCGAGACTTCGACCTCATGGGGCTTCAACGGCAATTAAAGATCATCGGGATCTTTGCCCGCCTGTGTATTAGGGATAATAAACCGCGATATTTGGCCGATATTCCTCTGGTCATTCAATATTTTTTGGAGGTAAGTCAACGCTATACGGAACTTAGACCATTTGTTCACTGGTTCAAGCAATCGGTGGAACCGTTAGCGGCAACCAAACTCTAACTAATACTGCGCAACGGCGAGCGAGCCTGCCGCAGCAAACACTCACTGGAATAGAAATGCGCGCCATGATACTGGCGGCCGGGCTGGGCAAGCGCATGCAGCCTCTAACCGCCGACATACCAAAACCTCTGCTGAAGGTGGGGGAGAAGACCTTGATCGAATGTCAGATCGAACGGCTCATTGTGGGCGGGGTCACTGGTGTGGTGATCAATCATTTCTATTTAGGAGGGATGATTGAAGATGCATTAGGTGATGGCTCGCAGCTAGGTATAGATATTCAGTATTCCAAGGAAGCCATCCGCCTTGAAACTGCAGGTGGAATTATTAAATCTTTGCCTAAACTTAAAGATGACAGTTTTATCGTGGTGAATGCAGATATCTGGACAGACTTTGATTTTTCGCGGCTGCAACCGATTGATGGAAAAGACCGGATTGCCCATCTGGTATTGGTAGAGAACGCTGAACATCATCCCCACGGTGACTTTTATATCGATGAAGAGGGGAAGGTGCATGAGGATCACGAAGCTCGGGACAAGCGCCTAACCTTTAGTGGGATAAGTGTAATGCATAAAAAGCTGTTCGAAGGTCTGCCGATTCAACCACGCTCGACAATCCCGTTGTTGCAGGACGCGATGAGCAGTGATCTGGTAAGCGGTGAGGTCCATGACGGCTTATGGATTGATGTTGGAACACCGGAAAGATTGCAGGAAGTGAATACTTTGGTCGCTCAATCGAGTGGAGATTAAGCCATGTTGGCATTAATACTAAACCGCAATTACAAGCGTGCGATTACCAGTCGACTCAACGGCAGTAATCCCCACGCGGTTGTTCCTGATGGAGGGCGTACACAACAGCTACTGCAAATGGCTATGTTCGCGGTAATGGGCAAGGTCGCTAAAATGGATGGCCGAGTTACCAACGCCGAAGTTAAATATGCTTCTACTATCATGCAACTTATGGGACTTAGTTCCATTGGAAGACAACAGGCGATTAACTATTTCGATCAGGGCAAACAGGCAAACACCGATGTGGTTCCTTGTGTTGCAGACTTAGCCAACTGCATTGGTAAAAATAGTGCACTGGCAAATCTCTTTCTCAAAATTCAAATCAGGAATGCCTTTGTTAAAGGCGAACTTCGTTTAAAGGAAAAAGTGTTACTCCGGGATGTGGCAGAAATGCTCGGATTTGATAAATCTGCTTTTCTCGCAATGTGTAATGAGATGCAAGGTCATGCCGATACCAAACAGTCGAAGGCGCGAAACTTTCTGCACAACGCCTATAAGGTATTACATTTAGAACCGGACGTAGAAGATGGAGAAATTCGTCGAGCCTACTTGCGTATGATGTCTCGCTACCATCCAGACAAACTCGTGCGCGACAATCTTACTGAAGAATCACTTAAACAGGCCCAGGAAAAATCCATGGCCATACGCACGGCCTATGAAACTGTGTGTGGCTTCCGCAAGATTCGAGCTTAGTAAGCAGTCTCTCTAATCCAATTCGAGCTACTGCGGCAGTCCTCGCTACGCTCAATTGAATCAGAGAGACTGCAGCTCAAATCCAATCCGATCAACTGCTGCTGCTTCCAATTTGGTATTCAGGACAAAAACACTCTTAATCTGTACAATACCGCCACTTCTGGACTCAGGGCTTCTACCCCTATGAAAGATTACTTGATAGCGCCTTCAATCTTATCGGCAGATTTCGCCCGTCTGGGGGAAGAGGTCAATGCTGTGCTCGATGCTGGTGCTGATGTTGTCCATTTTGACGTTATGGATAATCATTATGTGCCAAATCTGACCATTGGCCCCATGGTTTGCCAGGCGCTGCGCAATCACAAAATAACGGCACCGATCGATGTGCATCTTATGGTTACTCCGGTCGATCAGCTGATCCTCGATTTTGCCAAAGCTGGTGCTAGTTATATCAGTTTCCATCCAGAAGCGACTGCTCACGTAGACAGGTCCTTACAACTTGTGCGGGATCAAGGTTGCAAATCTGGACTGGTATTTAATCCGGGCACATCCATCGATTGCCTCGAGTACTTAATGGATAAGATCGACGTCATTCTGCTTATGTCGGTGAACCCTGGCTTTGGCGGTCAGAAATTTATCCCGTCTACGCTCAGAAAGCTCGAGAAAGTGCGAAAGCTCATCGATAACAGCGGTAATCCGATTCGCCTCGAAGTTGACGGTGGCGTCAGTGTGAAGAACATCCGCGCGATTGCCGATGCCGGCGCAGATATGTTTGTTGCAGGTTCCGCAATTTTCAATAGTAAAGATTACGCCGCGACAATAAAGGCCATGCGGGAAGAATTAGGCCAGAGTCCCAATCCAAGCCACTAAGGCTTGCTCCTCATGAACGAAGAACTATTCCAGCAACTCTCGGCGGAAGGATTTAATCGTATTCCTGTCGTCCGCGAAGTGCTTGCCGATACAGAAACGCCTCTCAGCACTTATTTAAAACTCGGCACAGGATTGCACAGCTATTTTTTCGAATCCGTACAGGGCGGAGAAAAATGGGGGCGATTTTCCATTATTGGATTGCCCTGTAGTACCGTGATTCGCGTGAACAACCGGAAAGTTACGGTCGAAGACAAAGGAAATGTCATCGAGGAACTGGAAACGGAGAATCCTTTCGACTTTATTACTGAATTCAAATCTCGTTACCGTGTTGCTGAAGTTTCTGATTCTCAGCGTTTTACCGGTGGACTGGTCGGATATTTTTCCTATGATAGCGTTCGCTATGTCGAGACCAGCATCGGATCCAGCAAGGGTATCGATGAAATAAACACGCCAGACATTTTGCTAATGCTGTCGGAAGAAGTTGTGGTCTTCGACAATCTTCGCGGCACCATTTCTTTCGTTATCAATGTTGATCCAGCTGAATCTGAAGCCTATGCAAATGCTCAAATTCGTCTCGATCAATTACAAAACCTCCTAAAATCTCCAACTCCGTTGCCTGTTTCCGGTTCGGGCAAAGAGATCTCGGAAAATGATTTCCATCATCATTTTCAGCAGCAAGGCTACGAAGCTGCAGTTGATAAAATAAAAGAATACATCGTTGCTGGCGATGTGATGCAGGTAGTGCTGGCCCAGCGCATGTCCGTTGATTTCGACGGTGACCCACTTAACATCTATCGTGCCTTACGATTCCTTAATCCATCACCTTATATGGTGTTTTTCGATATGGGCGATCACCATGTCGTGAGCGCATCGCCTGAAATTCTCGCGCGGGTTGAAAACGGTAAGATCACGGTGCGCCCTTTGGCAGGAACGAGAAAGCGGGGAGCAACAGAAACTGAAGATCAGGCCCTGGAAGTAGAACTGTTAGCCGATGCCAAGGAAATTGCCGAGCATTTAATGCTAATCGACTTAAGTCGCAATGACTCGGGAAGAGTTTCAAAAATAGGTTCTGTAACAGTGCCTAGAAAGATGTTTGTCGAACGTTACTCCCACGTGATGCATATTGCCTCAATAGTTGAGAGTGAAATCCAGGACGATAAAACTGCATTGGATGTATTGCAGTCAACGCTGCCAGTTGGCACCTTGAGCGGCGCACCAAAAGTGCGAGCCATGGAAATCATCGATGAATTGGAACCGGAAAAGCGTGGCATCTACGGCGGTGCCATGGGTTATCTAGGTTGGAACGACAATATGGATATGGCTATTGCCATACGAACAGCAGTCATCAAAAATCAAAAGCTTTATGTGCAGGCAGGTGCAGGGATTGTGGCGGATTCCCTGCCGGACAAAGAATGGGAAGAAACACAAAACAAAGCGCGAGCAATCGTACGTGCTGTTCAACTGGCTGAGAAATCACTGGGAATCGAATAGTGTTATTAATGATCGACAATTACGATTCATTTACCTACAACGTCGTACAGTATCTGGGCGAGCTCGGCGCCGATGTGCAAGTGTATCGAAACGATGCGATTACTATCGAAGAGATTGAGGCTTTAGCGCCAGAATGTATTGTTATCTCGCCTGGTCCCTGTACGCCGAATGAAGCCGGTATTTCCATGGAAGTGATTTCCCATTTTGCGGGAAAGAAACCAATTCTTGGAATCTGCCTTGGTCATCAAAGTATTGGTCAGGTGTTTGGCGGAAAAATAGTTCGAGCCGGTAAGGTAATGCACGGCAAGTTATCGGCGATTCACCATGATAGAAAAGGAGTATTTCAAGACCTCGATGAGCCGTTTACGGCGACTCGTTATCATTCCCTGTCCATCGAGAAAAATTCTGTACCAGACTGTTTGGAAGTAAGCGCGTGGACAGAAGATGAACGTGGAAACATGGAAGAGATAATGGGAGTTAGGCACAAAACACTCCCCATCGAAGGCGTACAATTTCATCCTGAGTCCATCTTGAGTGAAGAAGGTCATCAACTATTGGATAATTTTTTACGCAATGGCGTGAGCTAATTCCGAGGGAGCTGGAGTATGAGTATTGGAGATAGGGCATGAGTATTGTTGATGCAATTAGGCGGGTTACTAGTGGTCAGGACTTAAATAGTGACGAGATGATCGCTGTGATGCGGGACATTATGTCCGGTCAAACGACTGACGCGCAGAACGCAGCCTTTCTTGTAGGTTTACAAATGAAAGGAGTAAAGGCGGCAGAGGTTCTGGGCGGTGCTACGGTAATGCGAGAGCTTTCCACCAAAGTAAATGTTGAAGCAAGCCCGAATCTGGTAGACACCTGTGGTACCGGAGGTAGTGGTTCTAACAAATTCAATGTCTCAACCAGTTCTGCTTTCGTTGCCGCTGCGGCGGGCGCTAAAGTGGCAAAACACGGTAATCGTGGCGCAACCAGCAAGAGTGGAAGTGCAGATGTACTGGAAGCAGCTGGCGTAAACCTCAGTCTGAGTGCCGAGCAAGTAGCCACAGCGATTGAGCATATAGGTGTGGGCTTTATGTTCGCGCCTGCTCATCACAGTGCCATGAAGCATGTGATCACAGCACGCAAAGAAATCGGCGTGCGCACGGTATTCAATATTCTCGGACCACTAACCAATCCTGCCGGCGCACCAAACCAGATTATGGGTGTATTCGACGCGCAGTGGATTCCAGTTCTGCTTGAAGTTTTACGTGACCTGGGATCAAACCACGTATTGATCGTAGCCGCAGATGATGGCCTGGATGAAATAAGTATTGCAGCGAGTACCGCGATTGGTGAACTCAAGAACGGAGAGATAACAAGCTATTCAGTGTCACCAGCAGATTTCGGCATTGAACAATATGATAACTGTGAAAGCCTCAGGATCGACTCTGCAGAAGAAAGCCTGGCCTTAATGCGTCAAGCCTTGAGCTATGAGCACAAAGCAGCGGGAGACATTGTTGCACTTAATGCCGGTGCAGCAATCTATGCTGCAAACCTGACTGACTCATTAGCAGGCGGTGTGAAAAAGGCACAAGAAGTACTTAAGAGCGGAGCAGCGTTGGCGAAGCTCGATGAGCTAATTAAATTTACTACGAGTGCAAGTGAGTAAAACAGTGGCCGTAGCGACTATTTTGGAAGAAATCATTGAGCACAAAAAAGCTGAGGTTGCTGCAGCCAAATCTCGTGACTCTCTTTCTGACTTAGAATCTCAATTTGCAGGGGTCGCAGCTACTCGCGGCTTTTGCCAGGCGTTGCGGAATAAGATCCAGGCGAAACAACCTGCAGTTATTGCCGAAATAAAAAAGGCTTCACCTTCGAAAGGGCTAATTAGAAAAGATTTCAATCCGGCGCAGCACGCCGCCGACTATGCGGAAAATGGCGCCACATGCCTTTCTATACTTACCGACGTTAAGTATTTTCAAGGTGCAAATGACTTTCTGCAAGAAGCGCGAGCCGCTTGCTCAATTCCTGTTATCCGTAAAGATTTTATGATCGACCCGTATCAAATCGCAGAATCAAAAGTTATGGGGGCAGATTGCATTCTGCTAATTGTTGCAGCATTGCAACAATCGCAACTAGTTGAATTAGCTGCTTATGCCAATGAAATTTCTATCGATATCCTGGTTGAAGTTCATAACATGGAAGAATTGGAGCGAGCGCTGGAAATCGATACTGACATTATTGGAATTAATAATCGCAACCTGCACACATTCGAAACTTCTTTGCAGACTACTCTGGACCTCGCAGAGACCATGCCAGCCGAAAAGCTTGTCATCACAGAAAGTGGAATTAACACAGTAGAAGACGTAAGGGCGATGGCTGCTAATGGAGTATTCGGTTTTCTTGTCGGTGAAACCTTTATGCGAGCCCCACACCCTGGTGAAAAATTAACAAAACTATTCTTTTCCCATGCCTGAATCAACAAATACCGATTCCCAAATTTCACCGCGCAGCAGAACAGGCATTGCAAGGTTGATCGCCGCCACACGATATTCAATTGCAGGGATAGCCGCAGCGTTTAAGAGTGAAGAAGCATTCCGATTGGAATTATTAGGCTTTCTCATTTTGGCGCCGTTGGCAGTCTGGATGGGCGAGACTAATATTGAGATTGTATTGTTGGTTTGCGCTTTGCTGCTGGTTTTGATTGTTGAGCTATTAAATACGGCTATTGAGGCTTTAGTGGATAGATTCGGAGAGGGATACCATGAGCTCTCCCGCATCGCCAAAGACACGGGTTCGGCTGCAGTTGGCATTAGCCTGTTGCTGGTAATCTTTACCTGGGGAATGCTGCTGTTTTAGCGAGTTCCGTAAACGACAATAGTCTTACCCGAAACGCTAATCAATTCTTGTTCTTCCAGAGTCTTCAGAACCCGACCTGCCATTTCTCGAGAACAATTCACAATTCGTCCAATTTCCTGGCGCGTAATTTTTATTTGCATGCCATCGGGGTGAGTCATTGCGTCTGGCTCTTTACTCAGTTCGATAAGCGTTCGTGCAATACGACCGGTTACGTCATAGAACGCAAGGTCACCAACTTTACGAGTGGTGTTACGTAATCGATGCGCCATCTGCTGACCGATGGTAAATACGATTTCAGGGTGGGAACGAATATAGGTATTGAAGTTGGCGTAACTGATTTCCGCAATTTCACATGCCGAGCGAGCGCGACACCAGGCACTTCTTTCTTCAGATTGTTCAAACAATCCCATTTCACCGAAGAAGTCGCCCGGATTGAGGTAGGCAATTACTACTTCCTTGCCGTCATCGTCTTCCAAAATAACCGAAACAGATCCCTTAATGATGTAGTACAGAGTATCGCACTGATCACCTTCATAGATGATAGTGGACCTATTCGGATACCGTTTACGATGACAGTGGGATAGAAAATTATCCAGATCTTCTATATCCAGATCTTCTATATGTGGAGTGATGGCCATTAATGCCATGGTCACTTATCTCCCTGAATTCCAACACATTTAAAGGTATATCACATATTTATAGCAAATATGGGATGCTGATCACAATACTCAAGCAATGCGGCACTAAAAGCAATTTCAATAGAACTGGCTGAAGTGGGCGAAATAGTGATGCCTAGGCATCTGTGCTAGTCTTCTGCGATCTTGTACATCAAGATTTATCGGTCTTCTAGAGCCAAACCTTGATCTAAAGTTTCCTTGTTTCGAATTGAGAAAGTCTATGAACGCGCGAGTTAAATGGGTAGAAAATGTAATGTTTGTCGCAGAGTCAGGTACTGGCCACGGCATAGTCTTGGACGGTGCACCTGAAAGTGGTGGGAAAAATTTGGGTATGCGACCAATGGAGTTAATGGCGCTGAGCGTTGGCAGTTGCTCATCCTATGATGTGGTAACAATATTGAAAAAAGCGCGCCAGGAAATTACCAGCTGCGAAGCTGAGGTAGATGCGAAACGAGTTGATGCAACGCCGGCAGTCTTCGAATCGATCCATTTGCATTTCAAAGTTGCCGGAAACAATCTAAGTGAAAAGCAAGTTGAGAGAGCGATAGAACTTTCGGCAGACAAATATTGTTCTGCTTCTATCATGCTGAAAAGTGCCGGTGTGAAGGTGACTCACGATTTTGAAATAGTCGACTAAGAAGCTTAAACGATTTCGAATGAGCACAGAATACGATGCGATCGCGGAACAATACGCAAAATATAGAACCATAGAAGTTGGCATGGAGCCAACATTACGCTGGCTGAATGGACTAAGTCCTAAGGGAACAATACTTGATCTAGGCTGCGGCAGCGGCAAACCCCTTGCCCAGTTATTAGAAGAAAAAAATTTTAAAGTAACCGGTGTCGATTCCTCACCGCGTATGATTGAATTCTGTAACTCCAATCTTAATAATGCCGAGCTTATCTGCACTCCAGTGCAAGAATATAGCTTTCCAGATAGTCACTTTGACGGTGTCTTGAGCTGGGGCTTAATGTTTTTACTCTCCGAATCGGATCAAATAGATTTGCTTTTCAATGTTGCAAAGATGCTTAAATCCCAGGGCAGCTTTCTGTTTACCTCTCCACCAATGCACTGCGTATGGGAGGACATCCTAAGCAAGCAAGCATCAATCTCATTGGGGAGAGAGGATTATATTAACTATTTGGCTGAAGTCGGTCTGGAAATTCAGTGGGAATGGGAGGAGCCAAAGTATCAAAACTATTACTACTCGGCGATCAAAAAAGCTTAGAAAAAAATAGAACGAGTTGAACTAGACGTGGTAGGTAGTTTTCTTCATGACTTCGGCCATTGCAGTCATGGCTTGTTTAACTGCAATCGGCAGGTCGGCTCCACCAGCAGCTTTAGCAGTTTCGCCGTGTTGTTTTTCATCGCTAATCATCTGTTCGATGATGGCTTTACTCTTGCTGTCATGCTCAGGCAATTTCTGCAGATGATCTTCCAGGTGATCGCAAACCTGTTGTTCGGTTTCTGCAACGAAGCCTAAGCTCCATTTATCACCTGCTAAGCCAGCCATTGCTCCCATGCCAAATGAGAGTCCATACCAAAGCGGATTTAGCAAACTAGGATGACTGTCTAATTGCTTCAGTCTTTCATCACACCAGGCCAAATGATCGACTTCTTCCTGAGCTGCATGTTCCATCGATTCCCTGACTTCATCTAGCTTAGCGGTTGCCGCCTGGCCTGCGTAAAGCGCCTGAGCACATACCTCGCCGGTATGATTGATACGCATTAATCCGGCGATATGCTTTTTTTCAGTGGCAGTAAGCTCTTCTTCGGCGACAGGTTCGGCAGGAGAATTGCGAGTGGCGTGGCTGGAACCAGGCACACAGGTTCGTAGTGCTTGATCAAACTGAATCAAGCAACGATCGAGAAAAGAATGGTTTATTGGGTCTGACATTCAGGCATTTTCTCGCGCTATGGCGCGATAGGCAATATCCGTTCTGAAATAGACCTTGTCCCAGCTTATGCTGTTAACCAGTTCATAAGCTGCGGCCTGGGCCTCACCGACGCTGTCACCCAATGCTGTAGCACAAAGTACACGCCCACCATTAGTGACCACATTCCCATCCTGCTCTGCAGTTCCGGCATGAAAGACTTTCTGATGCGGGGTTGAGGAGGGGATACCGCTTATAACGGCACCTTTGCCGTAGGAGCCCGGATAACCACCTGACGCTAAAACCACGCCAACGGCTGAACGGGCATCCCATTGGGCCGATTTCGAATCCAGGCTTTGATCAAGCGCCGCTAAACAGAGCTCAGGCAGATCTGATTGCAAGCGCATCATTACGGGTTGTGCTTCCGGGTCGCCAAAGCGGCAATTGAACTCCACCACATTCACGGCAACGTCAGGAGAAACCATTAATCCAGCATAGAGAAAGCCTGTGTAGTCGTTTCCGTCTGCGGCCATGCCGGCAACGGTAGGAAGTATTACTTCATCCATAATGCGTTGATAAACCGCATCGGTAACTACCGGCGCAGGCGAATACGCGCCCATTCCTCCGGTATTCGGCCCCTTATCACCGTTGTCTCTTGCTTTGTGATCCTGAGAGGTCGCCATGGGTAAAACGTTCTTGCCATCTACCATGGCGATAAAACTGGCTTCTTCACCCGCTAGAAACTGTTCTATGACTACGCGATGGCCAGCTTCGCCAAAGGCATTGCCGGAGAGCATATCTCGCACCGCGGCGATAGCATCGGCTTCATTTTCTGCCACAATAACGCCTTTACCGGCTGCCAGGCCATCGGCTTTGATAACGATGGGTGCACCATTGGATTCAATAAACGCAATCGCAGGATCAACTTCGGTAAATGTTTGATATGCCGCGGTTGGGATGCCGTGTTTGCTGCAAAAGTCCTTAGTGAAGGCTTTAGAGCCTTCCAGTTGAGCTGCTCGTTGCGACGGGCCGAAACAAGGTAGGCCTCGACCCTGAAAATAGTCAACGATACCGTCAACTAAAGGTGCCTCTGGTCCCACAATAGATAAAGCAATCGATTCCCTCTCGGCGAAGTCGGCGAGTGCCGCAAAATTCATCACATCGAGTGCTATATTTTCAATATTATCTTCCAGGGCAGTGCCAGCATTGCCTGGTGCAACGAAGACTTTTTCAACCTTTGATGATTGTGCGCATTTCCAGGCTAGTGAATGCTCTCTACCGCCAGATCCAATTATTAGCACTTTCATTTATATAGTGTCCTAATCGTGAAAATTCTAAATTCAATTCATCAATCTTTCAGTGGTATGAAAAATGAGAATATTTGTTCGAATTCAAGGCGTATTCCCGCACAGGATTTGAGCTTACACTAGTAAGTGATAATCCGAGCACGGATACAACGAAGAGTTCGAGCAAATAGGCCATTTTCTATCTTGTTTAGACAAGTCTTTAATGTCTAAAGTGTCTGACGCCAGTGAACACCATCGCCAGCCCTAACTCATCTGCGGCGGCAATTACTTCATCATCTCGCATCGAGCCGCCGGGCTGAATTACTGCAGTAATTCCTGCTTGCGCAGCCGCATCGATACCATCACGAAATGGAAAGAATGCATCGGAAGCCATTACCGAACCTTCTACCTGCAGGTTTTCATCGGCTGCCTTAATGCCTGCTATTTTTGCACTGTAGACACGACTCATTTGGCCTGCACCGATTCCAATGGTCTGGTTATTTTTGCAATATACAATTGCATTGGATTTTACATACTGCGCAACACACCAGGCGAACAACAGATCTCGTATTTCGTCATCGCTTGGTGCGCGTTTAGTGACAACCTTTAAATCGTCTTCAGTAATTGCATGGATGTCTCGATCCTGAACTAGCAATCCACCATTAACTCGTTTGTAGTCCAGTTCGGCGGCACGTTCGGTTTCCCATTGTCCACAAGTTAGAACTCGAACATTTTTCTTTTCCGCTGTTACTGCCAGAGCAGCTTCACTAACCGATGGCGCAATTATGACTTCTGTAAACTGTTGTTCGGTAATCTTACGTGCAGTTTCTACATCGAATTTGCGATTGAAAGCGATGATGCCACCGAATGCAGAAGTCGGATCAGTTTGAAACGCCAACTCATAAGCTTTTAATGGTGAGTCGGCGATAGAGACTCCGCAAGGATTAGCATGTTTTACAATGACACAAGCGGGATCTTCAAAACACTTTACGCATTCTAATGCAGCATCGGTATCGGCAATATTATTGTACGAAAGTGCTTTGCCTTGTAATTGCGTGGCGGTACTAATGCTTGCTTCTACGGGATTTTTTTCAACATAGAACGCTGCTTGTTGATGAGGATTTTCTCCGTAACGCATTTCCTGGCTCTTAACAAATTGGGTGTTGAAGGTTCGTGGAAATACTGAAGCTTCTTCGCCATTTTCGCCTGTATCAAGTTTGCCACCAAGATAATTTGCTATTGCACCGTCATAGGCAGCTGTGTGTTCATAAGTTTTTACCGCAAGATCAAAGCGAGTTTGCTCATCAAGACAACCATCGTTGGCTTTGAGTAAATCAACTATCCTGTCATAGTCAGAAGGATTAACCACGACAGCGACAAACTTGTTGTTCTTTGCAGCTGCGCGCAACATGGTAGGGCCACCTATGTCGATGTTTTCAATGGCAGTTGGTAGGTCGCAATCGGGGTTCGCTACGGTGGCTTCAAACGGGTAGAGATTCACCACCACGAGATCGATCGGTGGAATATCGTGCTCTTCCATAACCGCTTGATCCTGGTCTCGTCGTGCCAGTATACCCCCATGAACCTTGGGATGTAGCGTTTTTACCCGGCCGTCCATCATCTCTGGAAAACCGGTGTAGTCGGAAATTTCAACAGCGGGAATATTTTCGGAAGTAAGTAGTTTGTAAGTGCCACCGGTAGAAAGAATTTCGATATCGAGCTCTGCAATTGCTTTGGCAAATGGAACGATGCCGGTCTTGTCGGAAACACTAATCAATGCGCGACGGATGGCGCCAGAATTATCTGATGTCATAAGTTGATTTTCACGTGTTGTGGTTTTGCTAGAAGCGGTTTACTTGCGGAATTTTTTTACAGCGAATCTAAAAATCTAAAGTAAACCGTAAAGCTTTAATTTAGTGCGTAGTGTACCACGGTTAAGACCGAGCATGATAGAAGCCTTGCTTTGGTTGTTGCCGGTGTAACGCATAACTGCTTCTATCAATGGTGTCTCAACTTCAGACATTACCATTTGATGTAAGTCAGTAACTGGCTCATCATCGATGTGTTGAAAGTAACGACGAAGCGATTTCTCTACTTCTGATCTTAGCGTGCTTTCCTGCTGTGCAAATGGCTCAATGGTTTCTGCAAGTTGAAAATTTGAGATTGTCGAGGACTCTTCCAGTTTGTTCATGCAGCGATGGCTCCATCATCTATAGCCAAGTTCTCAAAATAAGACGTAACGCAGTCTAATTGAGCCGGCCCTTCTTGTAATTTATTAAAATGTGACAAAAATTGCTTCGAATTCGGCAAATTTTTCACATAACCAGCAACATGTTTACGAGCGTACCACACACCTTTAGTTTCTCCATAGAAACTCCGTAATTTTTTTAGGTGAGATTCGATAATTCGAAGTTTTCTGAAGATGTTAGGTTCGGATTTGAGTATTCCGGTAACGAGGTAATGATTTATCTCGTCGAAAATCCAAGGCCGTCCCATCGCAGCGCGTCCAATCATTAAACCATCGGCTTGTGTGTGCTCCATAACCAGTTTCGCTTTCTTGGGCGAGTCAATATCACCATTGGCGATAACTGGTAGTGTTGTTTTCTGTTTTATTTCAGCGATGGTGTCGTATTCAGCTTCACCCTTGAAGCGACATTCACGGGTGCGACCATGAACTGTAAGTAATTGCACGCCACAATCTTCGGCAATCTTTGCAACCTCGACACCATTGCGTGTTTCCAGACTCCAACCGGTTCGAATTTTAAGTGTTACCGGCACGTCGACACTTTTAACGACGGTTTGCAAGATAGACTCAACGAGTTTTATATCTTTCAGCAGCGCAGAACCCGCCGCCTTCTTTAAAACTTTCTTCGCAGGGCAGCCCATGTTTATGTCAATAGCATTAGCCCCAAGCGCAACGTTGAGTTGTGCAGCTTCGCTTAACATTGCTGGATCAGAGCCAGCGATTTGTACAACATGGGGGCCTGCAACTTTTGGTTTTATCTGTTTCAGCCTATTGCGTTCGTTACCCCATAGCTCCGCTCTGCTAGTGAGCATCTCTGCAATAGTTAGGCCAGCTCCATTGGAGCTGCAAATTTCTCGAAACGGGGTATCACTAACGCCAACCATGGGTGCCAGGAAAAGCTTGTTCTCTAAATTGTAGGGACCGATGGATTGCATTGTTATGTTGCTGAAATGAAGGGCGGCTATTCTAGCCGGGACCGAATCACAACGAAAGAGATTAAGCGGGAATATCTGGGAAAAATTCGCGTGTCAGTTGTCATGCGCTGGACACACTGTAGGAAGATCAAGGTAATCGAAATGCTAGCGTGTAATTTACTGCGCCTGGTCCTGGATCGATGATTTCCAAACTTACCTGAACAGGCGACATGGATGGCATCATCGAGACGTCGCGCAATCCGGGATCTAGATACTCATCCGGGGAAAATTCTCGCAAGGCCACGATTTCGTTACTTGCAGAATTGAAACTTATGACCATTATTGGAAAAGCCTGAGGAAATGGCGCCGTGTTTCGAAATTCAGTATTAACTACTAATCCATTTTCCAGTTCGGGATGGCTTCTGACCGCCAAATTGTCACTGCGAATAGCACCAATGTCTGAATAAGCCGATAAGTTGCAGGCCATATAGGAGCACGCAAGTTCAAAAACCGGCCGCACCCGATCATCCTGACTGAAAGCTATCCTGTTTTGCCATAAGTATTGAGAGCCTAAGCCCCCACCGAGGAGCAATATTGAAATTCCAAGTAAGATTTGTCGACCGTATTTACGCTGTACCCCAGCGATTAGTTCCACTGGAGTCGACGATACGTCCAGCGCAGCGATATTCTCTTCTGGAATCGATTCCAGCGCTGCCTCATCATTGAGTTCGGCTTCAAGTGCGCGGGCCCGGATTATCTCTGTGTTGTCTTCTTCTTGCGTTTCTTGTTTTACTTGTTCTTCCTGTTCTGGATTTTCGAATTCTTCCTCAGTTGCAGAGGTAACGTCATCTAAGTCGTCCTTTTCTGGGATGTCGCCGGACTCCTGCTTTTTCTCTTTCTCTTGGGAAATCGATTTCGTGGCATCTCCAAAAAGCGCTTCTTCAAACTCTGATGCTGAACCTGCAATGCCATCAGCAATGGATTCCTTAAAATCATGCTCGGCAATTTCCTGATTTATCTCATCTTCCTGATCATAGGGGTCGATTGAAGTATCAGTCTCGCTCGCTGCTTCTAAGTTGTGAATGGCAGTTTCTGTATCATCCTGCTTAGCTGCTTCGTCTAATAGATTTTCTGCCTCTTGAGCTCTAGTTCCTTCTTCCAGCTGTTCCGCATCAATCTCCTGGTCAGCGCTATCTGTTGATTCAGGATTCTTTTCGGGCAGAGAATTCGCTTCTTCTGCGGGTTCGCTATCACCCGTTCCGCGTTGCATAGTAAATGAAACAGACAATTGGAGATCTTCGGGTTTCGAAGAAGCTGAGCTTTTGCCACTTACTGTCTGGTGTGTCGATTCTTCTTCCATAGCAGCTTCTATTTTAGTAGGAATATGAGAATCTTCATCTTCCCCAGGCGGTACGATTTCTGTAATTGACTGAGCTACAAAATCATCCACCGATGGCATGTCTGCATCACTATGTTCTCGTACTGATTCGGGAAACAAATCCTGCGGCGCTGCTGGGACTTCAGTTTCGGTGATGGTGTGTGCCGAAAAATCGTCTGACACTTCGGTAAACTGTTCCTCAGCTGCTGGCTCAGGCTCCTCATCAAAATCGTTGAGTTTATGTTCTTGGGATGAAATAGCTTCGTCTGAGTTATTCGTTTCTTGCGTGACAGGTTCGTCGAGTTTTTCGCTGGAATCAGGAATCATTTCGGAACTCATGCTTTCCGATTCGGATAATAATGGTGCCTGTATATCGTCAAAAAACGAGTCTTTTTCAGATTCGGCTTTATTTAGAGATTCTTCCATGTTTTGTTCAACTGCATCAAAAAATTCCTTGGTATATTGATCTGATAACGCCAACGGGTCTTCTTCAATAGGTTCTTTCAATTGCTCTATTTCTTCAGGAGACTCCTCGTCTTGTTGCAAGGCGCTACGGGTTAAAAATTTGCCGGGATCAAAATAGTCCTGAGGATTGTTTCCAACGAAAACCGATTCTGCGTCCTGGGATTCTTCTGCAGGGTGGGAATCTACGAAATTATCAATTGCTTCAAAAACGGTAAGACAGGCACCACAGCGTACCTTTCCCGCTGCCGTCTCGAGCATGGCGGCACTGGTATTAAATGTTGATTCACAACTAGGGCACTGCGTGACGTGGAGGGCCATTCACACCATATCCAAATAGAAATAGTGACTACAGAAACAGATTGTAGGTTAAGGCGCGATGGATATCACGCCTTGCGGGTGCCGGTAATCAAAACCCAGTCGTTTTCAATGATAGTTGGATCTAAGTCAAACCAGCGTTTATAGCAACTAAGTATGGATGGAATCTGCTCCTCGAGAATACCAGACAAGGCAATTTTTCCATGGGGCTTTACCAGTTCGGCGAATTTCACCGAAAGATCAAGCAAGGGTTCGGCCAGAATATTGGCTATGAGGATGTCTGAGCTTAGCTTAGGGAGCGCCTCTGGTAGATACGCTGTGATTACGTTATCTGGAATATTGTTGCGATAACTGTTGTCTACGGTCGCCGCAATGGCTTGTGGGTCGTTATCGACAGCATGAACTTTATTGGCTCCTAATAACGCGGCAGCGATGGCAAGCACGCCGGATCCGCAGCCATAATCGATCGCCTCCGTACCACCAAGCTCATTGTTTTCAAGCCAGCGCAGGCAAAGTGATGTGGTGGTGTGGGTGCCGCTGCCGAAGGCTAGTCCGGGATCCAGCATAATATTGGCGCCTTCTGGATCAGGAGGGGAGTCCCAGCTTGGGTAGATCCAGAGCTTCTCACCAAATTGCATTGGCTTAAAGTCTGCCATCCAACTTCGTTCCCAATCTTTATCTTCGATTACTTCGATCGCCAGTTTTTCGTTATTCAAGATTTGAGTGTTTCTTTTCAATTCCGCCAGCAGTGTATCGAGCTCAGCATCTTTATCAAACAAACAGAGTAGAAACGTATTGTCCCATAAAGGTGTGCTACCTGGCTCCTTTTAGAATACAGGTTGATCTTCTGCATCCAGGTAACTTATAGAAAGTGCGCCTGATTCGAGTAATGTCTGTTCCAATGCCGAAGTATCTTCAGACTTCAGCTGAATTTTAATTTGTTGCCACATGGGAATAATCTATGAGTTCAGTTTTTCTTCCAGATAGTGGATATTGATACCACCTTTCTGGAATTCTGCGTCTCGCACGAGATCGCGCTGCAGTGGGATATTACTCTTTATGCCGTCAATCAGAAGTTCATCTAGTGCGATTTGCATGCGCATGAGTGCCTGATCTCGACTGGCACCGTAGCTGATTAGTTTGGCTACCAGGGAGTCGTAATAGGGAGGTACGTTGTAACCACTGTATAAATGGGAATCTACCCTTACCCCAGGTCCTCCAGGTGCATGGAATAATTTAACCTTGCCCGGACTGGGAATAAATTTTTCTGGATCTTCAGCGTTTATACGACATTCAAAGGCATGGCCCTGAATCTGTACATCTTCCTGCTTGATTGAGAGTGGTTCACCGGAAGCGATGCGAAGTTGCTCTTTAACGATATCAAAGCCGGTAACCATTTCAGTTACTGGGTGTTCCACCTGTACTCGAGTATTCATTTCAATAAAGTAAAATCGTTCATCTTGGTAGAGAAATTCCAAGGTGCCCGCACCTCTATACTTCAAGTTTTTACAGGCCTGAATACAAGTTGCTGCCACTTCGCTCCGTACTTGATCAGGAATTCCTGGAGCTGGGGCCTCTTCTAAAACTTTTTGATGACGCCGCTGCAAGGAGCAGTCTCTATCACCTAAATGAATGGCATTTCCTTCACCGTCACCAATAACCTGGATTTCTACGTGTCTTGGATTTTGCAGAAATTTTTCCAGGTAGACGACTCCACTACCAAAAAATGACTGAGCTTCGGTTGAAGTCACTTGAATGCTCTTCAACAACTCGGCTTCGTCCTCAACCACGCGCATGCCGCGACCACCGCCACCGGCAGCTGCTTTAATTATGACTGGGTAGCCGATCTCTCGAGCTAAGGAGAGGGTTCGCTCATCGTTATCATCTAATGGACCATTTGAGCCAGGCACGGTAGGTACACCTGCTTTCCGCATTACTTCGATGGCCGAAACTTTGTCGCCCATTAGACGTATAGTCTCAGCAGTCGGTCCAATAAAACTAAAGCCACTGTTCTCAACCTGCTCTGCAAAATCAGCATTCTCGGAAAGAAATCCGTAACCGGGATGTACTGCATCGGAGTCAGTCACTTCCATGGCACTGATTATGGCGGGGGTATTTAAGTAGCTTTCAGTAGGGCTGGGTGGACCGATACACACGGATTCATCTGACAGTCTTACGTGCATCAAATCTTTATCAGCGACGGAATGAACAGCAACGGTTTTTATACCGAGCTCTTTGCAAGCGCGAAGTACTCGCAGTGCTATTTCACCACGATTCGCTATTAGAACTTTTTCAAGCATGCGTGCAGGCCCCTGGGAGGGTGAACAATGGTTTAAACGATGGTCAGTAGAGGTTGATCAAATTCAACGGGTTCCCCGTCTTCGACCAAAATAGCTTCTACTACTCCGGCATGATCTGCCTCGATTTGATTCATCATCTTCATAGCTTCAACTATACAAACCACATCACCTACTTTTACGTGAGTGCCAACTTCAACAAAGGGAGGTGAAGAAGGAGAAGGAGAACGATAAAACGATCCAACCATCGGTGACTGAATTGGAGTACCTTTGGTGGCGCTCGAGGCAGCAGGAGTTTCTGCTTCTTGGGCAGCGGCCACAGGGGCTGGCGCCGGCGCTGGAGCGGGAGCAGCTGCAGGTGCAACAGGATATTGCATTGGCGCAGGCGCAATAGTTGCATTGCGGCTGATGCGAACAGCTTCTTCCCCTTCCTTTATTTCAATCTCTGCTACATCTGAAGCTTCTAGTAATTCTATGAGCTTCTTTACTTTTCGAATATCCATGTTTAATTCCAAGAGAGGTCGGCTAAACAGCTCGATCCTAATGTTCAATCAAATAAATACTGCGGCTAACTTTCTAATCTTTTGAAAGCTGCCTGCAATGCTAATTCGTATCCTTGTGCGCCCAGGCCAACAATACTTCCAATAGCGATGTCCGCAAAATAGGAATGGTGGCGATACTGTTCGCGAGAATGCAGGTTCGACAGGTGGACTTCAATAAACGGAATTTCCGCTGCCAATATCGCATCTCGAATGGCAATGCTGGTGTGAGTAAAGCCCCCAAAATTTACAACCATAAATTCCGTTCCATCGGTCCTCGCTTCATGCAGGCGATTTATAAAATCTTGCTCTGCATTGCTTTGCAATGAACTAAATTCATGGCCGCCATCCGCGCACAGAGCTTGGCAGCGTTGATTAATATCATCCAACGTATCTGAGCCATAAATATGCGGTTCACGGTGTCCCAATAAATTGAGATTGGGACCGTGTAGGGCCAATATTTTTGCCATCGTGTTTTTGTCCTGGGTGGGATTTACGGATTGAGAACAAATCCGCTTTCATCCTGTCTGCAATGACGCGGCATTTTCTCAGAAATTAACGGGTAATTCATCCATTTTATGGACAGATAACGGGATTTCACTGCAATCTTTGAAGCAGAGTAATCCCTAAACAGATAATTAAGGTTGTAACTTAAAAGGAGAACGTTGCGGTGGGTAGCAGAAGCCCCAATCAGCACAACCTTGATACTGGATCACTAATTCTGCGTCAGGGCCGGGAACAGTAGTTAACTCAAGGTCAACGTTAACCAGGTTGTAATAAGCTTCGATTTGTCCAAAAAACTGATCAGTCTTTTGAATGCCATCGGGCAAGACGTAATCGACGGAAATGCTGTCGCCGCTCTCAGATTGACGCAGTGTGAATTGGAAGGCATGGCGATACAAATAGTGGCCTGCAGCGAGATTCCAGGTAACTCTGTATTTGCCAGGACTCAACTCACTGACGAAGTAGGGGAAGGCCTGTTCCAGAGGTAAGGGTACCGGCTGTGCCTGATTCTGCTGGGTAAAACTGGTAATAGCAGGCCGATCTAGCTGAGTAAGACCAAGCTGGGGTAATCCCAGTATCAGCAAGGTACAAGCGATTGTCAGTATTTTTCCCATGGCTATTCGACCAGTATTGGCTTGGTTTTGTTCCTGATTTGCGGAAAATTAGATGAGTTAGGACTGGTATCGATCGAATACTAAACAAACATTAGTACCGCCGAAACCAAAGCTATTGGACATAATACGATTTAGCTGCAAGTCATCCTGGCGTTCCAGGGCAATTGGAAATCCCTGTGCTCCTTCATCCAAATTTTCGATGTTAGCTGAAGCAGCAATAAAATTATTTTCCATCATTAATAAACTATAGATAGCTTCTTGCACTCCTGCCGCCCCAAGGGAATGTCCGCTTAAGGATTTCGTAGAATTAATGGTCGGGATGTTGTCGCCAAAGACAGAGCGAATTGCATTCAATTCAGTGACGTCTCCTGCCGGAGTGCTGGTGCCATGTGCATTGATGTAATCAATTGGTCCTTCCAAACTACCAATTGCTATTTGCATCGCACGTGCGCCACCTTCGCCAGAAGGGGCAACCATGTCCATGCCATCAGAGGTTGCTCCATAGCCGGTGACTTCGGCATAAATATTTGCGCCCCTTGCAAGCGCATGATCCAGTGCTTCAACCACCATCATGCCGCCACCGGCAGCAGCAACAAACCCATCTCGATCGGCATCGTAAGCACGGGATGCTTTATCGGGAGTGTCATTATAATTGGAAGACAAAGCACCCATAGCATCGAACATATGGGCGAGTGTCCAATGATCTGCTTCGCCACCACCAGCAAAGATGATGTCCTGCTTCTCCAATTGAATAAGTTCCGCTGCATTGCCTATGCAATGGGCGCTGGTAGCACAGGCAGAAGAGATGGAGTAGTTTACTCCTTTAATTTTGAAAGGCGTTGCCAGGCATGCTGACACAGAGCTGCTCATGGTACGGGTTACGCGATAGGGCCCTACTCGCTTTACGCCTTTTTCCAGCGCAATGTTTGACGATTCCACCTGATCTTTAGGTGATTCACCACCAGAGCCAGCCACAATACCTGTGCGCACATTCGAGATCTGTTCTTCGGTTAAGCCCGCATGCTCAATCGCTTCCTGCATGGCCACATAACTATAAGCAGATGCATCGCCCATGAAGCGAAAAATTTTCCGATCAATGAGTTCAGCCGCATCTAATTGAACTGAGCCGCTGACCTGACTACGCATGCCAACTTCCACATAGGATTCGTTATGACGAATTCCACTGCGTCCATTCTTTAATGAGTCTAAAACTTCGGCCTTGTTGTTTCCCAGACAAGACACTATACCGTATCCGGTAATGACAACTCGTCGCATAGAGTCCTCGATATATGATTAGCTAAAACGCCTGGTCGGGAGTAAATAGCCCAACTTTTAGCGCCTTAGTTTTATAGATAACTTTGCCATCAACTGCCACTGTACCATCGGCAATGCCAACAACAAGTTTACGATCGATAATTCTGCTCATCGAAAGTTCGTAAATTACTTTTTTCGCATCGGGCAAAATCTCACCTGTGAATTTTACTTCGCCGGCGCCGAGTGCTCTACCTTTTCCAGGAAAACCACTCCAGCCAAGAAAGAAGCCGACTAATTGCCAAAGCGCATCGAGTCCAAGACAACCAGGCATAACAGGATCGCCTGGAAAATGGCAATCGAAAAACCAAAGGTCCGGTTTTATATCCAGCTCAGCAATAAGTTGACCGCGTCCATACTCACCACCGTCGGCATTGATATTGGTGATGCGATCAAGCATAAGCATGTTGTCGACAGGCAATTTAGCATTACCTGGACCAAACAATTTCCCGTACCCACATTCCACTAATTCAGGCAGCTCGTAAGAGCTTTTGGGAATGAAGCTTTCATTCCTTTCTTTCATTGCGGCAATGCCCCTCCAGGGCTGAATTCACAAGGCCGGGATATTAGCGTGCCGGGCCTAAATAATCGATACAAATTTCGTTTAGAACCCAGTAACTAATTCGTGAATTCTCTACTCTTTATTAAATAGAACAATTATTTGCTACTATTGCCGCCTGAATTTTCAGGTGAATACTATGTTACTTCCCGTAGTAATAGCAGGAGGCATTGGGTCGAGGCTCTGGCCCGTGTCCAGGGCACTTTTGCCGAAGCAGTTTATTCACCTTCCCCAATACCAAGGATCCTTGTTTCAAAATACCTTGCGGCGTCTTGACGGCATTGCAGATATTAGCGAACCACTTATCGTGTGCAATGCAGATCATCGGTTTTTAGTAGCAGAACAACTGAGAAAGCTGGAAAAAACAGAAGGAAAGATCCTGTTAGAGCCTGTTGGCAGAAATACAGCGCCGGCTGTAGCAATGGCAGCGCTTTATGCGGTTCGTCAAAACCCAGAAGCAGTTTTATTAATACTCCCTTCTGACCATGTAGTTAAAGATATCGCAAATTTTCAAGAAGCTGTTGCAAGTGCAAGTAGTTTAAGTAGAGATGATTATTTGGTTACTTTTGGAATAGTGCCAGGTGCTCCAGAAACTGGCTATGGTTATATTGAAAAGGGGGCAGAGATTGATAAAGGATATGAAGTTAGTCGATTTGTCGAAAAGCCAGACAAAACTACAGCAGAATCTTATCTAGCTTCAGGAAATTTTTATTGGAACAGTGGCATGTTCATGTTTTCAGCTCAGCACTATTTAACAGAACTAAAGGCACACGCTGCAGATATTCACGCTGCTTGCGAAGCGGCTTTTGCGCACCTCGACGAAGACGATGATTTTCTACGAATTCCGGAGAATGAATTTAATCAGTGCCGTAGCGATTCTATTGATTACGCTGTTATGGAGAAAACATCACGCGCTGCCATGATTCCTCTAGATGCTGGATGGAGTGACCTGGGTGCCTGGGATGCACTCTGGGATACGGATGAAAAAGATACAGCGGGAAATGCCATTTCGGGAGACGTGCTCACTGAACAGGTGAGTAATAGCTATATTCAAGCTCATTCCCGTTTAGTCGCGGCAGTTGGTATCGAAGATGCAGTAATAATAGAAACACCTGACGCAGTATTAGTCTCGAGTAGGGATAAATCACAGGCTGTAAAACAGATCGTAGAGCAGATCGAAGCGAGTAAGCGAGAAGAAAGTACTAGTCACACAAAAGTGTTTCGTCCCTGGGGTTCTTATGAATCATTGGTTAATCGTGATGGCTATCAGGTTAAACACCTAATCGTGAATCCTGGTGAATCACTTTCGTTACAAATGCACCATCATCGAGCAGAACATTGGACAGTGATAAAAGGCAAAGCTGTGGTTACTTGCGATGACAATGAATTGATCCTAGGTGCAAATGAAAGCACTTTTATTCCTCTGGGTAGTAAACATCGCCTGGCGAATCCATTCAAAGAAGTAGTGGAAATAATCGAAGTTCAAGTTGGTGAGTATCTGGGAGAAGACGATATTGTTCGGTTTGAAGATAAATACGGGCGGATAGAAGAAACGTGAATAAAATTAGCAAATGTCTATTCCCAGCGGCTGGTTATGGCCAGCGGTTTGATTGCGGAATTATCGATGGATTTATTGGCGCAAGCAATTACACCTACAATCTGCAGAAAAAATGAGCGAAGACTTATCTTGCTTTAAGGCCTACGACGTTCGCGGCCGCATACCCGATCAACTAAACGAGGACATTGCCTATCGAATTGGCAGAGCCTACGCTGAGTTTTTATCCCCGAATACTGTTGTTGTTGGTTTCGACATTCGCCTGACCAGTCAGGAATTATGCACAGCACTGAGTAATGGGCTGACAGATGCCGGCGTTAATGTAATTAATATCGGACAATGCGGTACCGAAGAAATCTACTTTGCTACATCTCATCTTAATGTTGATGGGGGTATAGTCGTCACCGCGAGCCACAATCCCAAAGACTACAACGGGATGAAATTCGTTCGTGAAAAATCTAAACCAATCAGCGGGGATACAGGGCTCAATGACATAAAAAGGCTCGCTGAGTTTAATCAATTTGTTGAAGCTGAGCACAAAGGTCAAGTGACTACGGCTGATACGAAGGCAGCTTACATTGAACACTTGTTAACTTACGTAGACGTAAATTCGCTTAAGCCCTTTAAAATTGTTTGTAATGCAGGTAATGGTGCCGCCGGCCCAGTTATTGATCTTTTAGAAAAACATCTACCTATTGAATTTATCAAGGTTCATCATGAGGCAGATGGCAATTTCCCTAATGGTGTTCCAAATCCTCTATTAGTAGAAAATCGTGAGCCTACTATAAAGGAATTAATTGAAAACGATGCGAATCTAGGAATCGCCTGGGACGGTGATTTCGATCGATGTTTTTTCTTTGATGAATCAGGTAGGTTTATCGAAGGCTATTACATTGTAGGACTCTTGGCGCAATCATTCTTATCGAATAATCCAGGTGCAAAGGTAGTTCATGACCCGCGCTTGACCTGGAATACTATTGAAATTGCAAAAGAGAAAGGCGGGCAGGCCATCTGCTGTAAGACAGGGCATGCATTTATAAAAGAACGTATGCGAGAAGAAGACGCGATTTACGGTGGTGAAATGAGTGCCCACCACTATTTCAAAGACTTTTTTTATTGTGATAGTGGCATGGTGCCATGGTTATTAGTCGTTGAGCTTATGGCAAAGGAAAACAAGAGTCTGTCGGAATTAGTCAATGAGCGCATGGCGGCTTTTCCAGCGAGCGGGGAAATCAACAGCAAGATTGAAGATCCCCCGGCCTTGTTGCAAGCCATTGAAAAAAAATATGCAGAGGCAGCCGAATCAATTGATCATACCGACGGACTATCCATGAGCTTTACTGAATGGCGGTTTAATTTGCGCATGTCCAACACCGAACCTGTGGTCAGGCTCAACGTAGAATCGAATGGTGACGAGTTTCTCATGCAAGAAAAAACCAAGGAGTTATTAGTACTCATTCAATCCTAATTCCCTTCCGAAACTGTAGCGTGTAAAGTGCATGCTATCTAGATTTCGCGCTTCTCGAGTTCATTAGATGAGTAACGAATACTGCATTATCCATCTTCCAGCGCGCACATTGGCAACAGTGGAAGCATTTGTTGCACAAAGAGATATTCCTGACCGTATTCCTACGATGTTTGATGAAGTCAACGCCTGGATCAAATCCGCCGAGGTAATGCCGGCCGGAAAAAATATGATTCTGTATGACCAATTTCGAGAAGATGGTATGCGTATGCGAGTAGGATTCCCAGTTTCTGAAGCTTTTATGAACGATGGGGAAATCAGTTGTACTGAGCTGTCATCTTTAAGCACTGCGCAAGTTAGGCACGTGGGCTCCTATTCTCATTTACCTGCAGTGCATACTGCACTTCACAGCTGGTGCATGGATATGTCACTCAATAGAGCGGAGCTGTCGATTGAAGAGTATGGAGATTGGCATAAGGATGAGTCTAAATTGGTAACCAACGTTTATGTGCAAATTCTCGAGTAAAGGAGAACGGCAATGAATCGAGAAGTTTCAAAGTTCATAAAAAGTATCGAACACCCCACGCGTCGTGAAGATTTGGAAATAATTGTGCCGCTTATGGAAAAAGTTAGTGGCTACAAAGGATTTGTTGGTTTGAAGTCTGTGTGCTTCGGAAATTATCATTATAAATATGAGAGTGGTAGAGAAGGGGATAGTGTTGTAACAGCAGTCTCTCCACGCAAAACCCAAATAGTTCTATACATTATGCCGGGATTCAAACAATACGGGGCACTGGTTAAAAAGCTGGGCAAGCATAAAAAAGGCAGTTCCTGTCTCTACATTAATAAACTGGCGGATGTAGATATCGATGTGTTGTTAAAAATTGTCGAACGATCCTGTCGTGACATGAAAAAGAAATACGAATGTTGGGAATAACAAAATCACTATGAATCTAAAGCTTTATCAGATCGATGCCTTTGCGAAAAAACCATTCGAAGGTAACCCCGCAGCCGTGGTACCTCTTGAGCAATGGTTGCCCGACGATACTCTGCAACAGATTGCCGCAGAGAATAATCTTGCAGAAACCGCTTACTACATAGCAACCGATCGAGGATTTGCCATTCGCTGGTTTACTCCAGGCTCCGAAGTAAAACTTTGTGGCCACGCCACTCTAGCGTCAGCCTATGTGCTGTTTAATGAATTTAATTATGCCAATGACAAGATTGTTTTCGATTCGATGTCTGGGCCATTAAGTGTTACAAGAAATGATGATTTACTGACATTGGATTTTCCCAACCAAATGCCGTCAACTTGTGAGGTTCCGCAAGACCTCACTTTGGGTTTAGGTATAGAGCCGACTGAGTGTTATGCAAATGAAGATTATCTGGCGGTATATGCTAATGAAGGAACATTGGCCAGTATCGAACCGAAAGCAGAGCCTTTAGCGCAGTTAGACAAGCGCGGAGTAATAGCCACTGCTCCTTCTGCGCAGTTTGATTTTGTATCTCGATTCTTTGCACCAAAAGTCGCAATACTTGAAGATCCAGTGACTGGCTCATCGTTTACTCATCTAATTCCATATTGGGCAGAAAGATTGGGAAAGAAGAAAATGATAGCGAAACAGATTTCGTCGCGGGGTGGGATAGTTCATTGTGAGTTGGCGGGGGATCGGGTTTTAATTTCGGGAAATGCGTTTAAATATATGGAAGGTGAGTTTACGGTCACCGGTTAAGTAGTAGTGAAGATAAAGTATTTACAGCTTGTTGTTGGTGCGCTCGCCATTGAGATAATCAGTGTGTTGGTGCTGGTTATTATGGTTGCATTATTTGGCCCCTCGGAGCCCGAGCTGGCATTAGTATTCGCAGAGGATCTAGGGTATTGGGTCGGACCAATAGCAGGGTTTGTTTTCTGTTTCCTTGGGGCCTATTTATTAACGCGCAATTTGTCTCACTCAAGAATACCCAATGGCATACTTTTGGGCCTGCTCGTTGCCATCATTGACGTAAGTATATTGTTGGGAAGCGATGCAGGATTTCAAATCGTTTTTCTGATATCAAACACCGGCAGAATTGTAGCTGGCACATTAGGAGCCTATGTGGCAGAACGACAGGCTCAAAAAAACACGCAAAATGTATGAATTGATCGAAGAAGTTGCTTCAGTAGAAGACTTTATTCGCTTGCGCAAGATTAGCGGTTTGTCGCCTCGGCCTAAAGAAGCTGTAGAAAAAGGATTACCCAATAGTTTGTATGGAGTTCAAATTCTGCATCAAGGTAAGACTATTGGTATGGGTAGAGTAATAGGCGATGGAGCTATAAACTTTGAGATTGTAGATATTGCGGTTGATCCCGAGCATCAAAGGCAGGGTTTGGGATCCCGAATTATGAAAGCCATCATGAATTATGTAGAAAACACCGCTTACCCTGGTTCCTATATCGATTTGATGGCAGATGTACCAGAGTTGTATGTAAAATTTGGTTTTAAGTTGACTCGTCCTGGCAGTGAAGGAATGTACTACGAGAAGAAATAGAATGTGAGGAGAATTTATGTGCAGGAACATTCGAATCTTATTTAATTTTGACCCACCCGCAACCGACGATGAAATTCGCGCCGCGGCAATTCAATTCGTTAGAAAAGTGAGTGGTTCGACTAAGCCATCTAAGATCAACGAACCGGCATTCAATCAAGCTATTGACGAAATAGCTCATTCGACCCGCAGGCTGATGGAAAATCTTTCTACTACGGCACCCCCTAAGGATCGTGACGAAGAGCGAGCCAAGGCTCAAGCTAGAGCCGCCAAACGATTTGGCACGCCGATTACCACGGCCTAATTTTAAAGCTATCCATGAATAGACTCTTCGTCTATGGCACGCTTGCCCCAGGGAAACCAAACGAGCATGTACTGGCTGAGTTGGATGGTAGCTGGGAGCCCGCAACAATCCGGGGTACACTGCATGAAGCAGGTTGGGGAGCTGCACTCGGGTATCCAGTTATAGTTCTGGATGATGAAGGTGAATTAATTCAGGGACAAATTTTTCGCTCATCTCAGTTAGCAAATTATTGGGATGTGATAGATACGTTCGAGGGAGTTGCCTATAAACGCGTGCTAGCGGAAGTAAAGTTGGATAATGGAAGTAAAATAAGCGCGTTTGTGTATGTTCTTAATGAATAGAATCTAGCTAACATTTTAGTTATGGAAGAAGTAAAAATAGAAGAGCGATCAGGTGTAACAATCATTAGATTCCAGAGAAATTTAAAATTTAGTGAAGTTGTTGATGTTATAAAAAACGTTGCTCTGCAGGACATAAGCTCTCGGCGACTATGGGACGTAAGAGCAGGATTCGATTTTAATGCTGATCAGATTCGACAAATTGCTACCTTGGGGAAAAGTATTTGGTCTGATCAGGCGCGCGTTGCTTATCTGACTGATAGTGAACTGGCATACGGCTTAATTAGAATGTTTGAAGCCTATCGAGATCAGGAAGGCTACCTCACCCATGTATTCACACATGAAGATGAGGCAATGGATTGGTTGACGGCCAAAGACTCTTAATTTTAGTTTTCGTGGAGTAATCCATGAGTGATCAAATCGAAACTGGCGGTTGTTTCTGCGGCGAAGTTCGCTATGAGGTTCCCTCACAACTCCGCAATCTTTGCCTTTGTCATTGTGAAAGCTGTCGAAAAGCGGCCGGAGCACCCTTCGTGGCATGGGGAACCATAGATAGAAAAGATCTCAAGCTCTACTCGGGCGAACTCGCTATTTACAAATCTTCGGCTGGGGTAGAGCGCGGAGCATGCAATAAGTGTGGCACTTCGCTCACCTACTGGAGCCAGAGTCGAGGGAATGAAATTGATATAACCCTGGCGTCTCTAGACCAGGCGGAGAAGTTTCGACCCTGCATTCAAATCTTTGTTGAAGATAAGTTGAACTGGATTGAGACGAATCCCGATCTACCTAAATATGACACGGTTCCTGGTAAAGAATAGGCGGTGTTCACTAATACTTTTACACTTCTATTCCTTGTTGTTCAAAACAGACGGCTCTCCCGAAGAAATCGAGTGAACTTCTTTCAAGAATGAAGAATAGTGCAAAGATTGGAATGCTGTTCATTGCCATAGGGCAGACTCTGCATTCCATCGAAGAGTATGTTTTTGAATTGTGGGAAGTATTCGATGTTGCGCGGTTTCTCAGCGGATTGTTCAGTAGCAATCTAGAAGTTGGGTTTCTAGTAATAAATTCTTCTATCGTGTTGTTGGCCTACTGGAGTTACTTACTCCCTGTCAGAAAAGAATGGAAGGGAGTAATGGCAGTTTATTGTTTCTGGATAGTGCTGGAACTTGGTAATAGCATTGGTCATATAATGTTTTCCATAAATGCAGGCGGCTATTTTCCAGGAATATACACAGCACCAATTCTTCTACTGGCATCTCTTTACACTGCAGCAGCTCTGGTAAAAGGAAAACTAGATTCGGTTTAGCTTTTTATAAAAAGTATTGAATGGAGAATCATTATGATATTGGAAGTTGCCATTCTCGACGTGAAAGCAGGGCAGGAAGATCATTTCGTTGATTTTTTTAAACAGGCCCAGACGATAATCGCCTCGATGCCCGGTTACCTTTCTCATGAGTTACAAAAGAGTATTGAAACTGCAGAACGATTTATTCTATTGGTGCAGTGGGAAAAGTTAGAGGATCACACCGTAGGCTTTCGCCAATCGGCAGAATACCAGGACTGGAGCAACCTGCTGCATCATTTCTATGATCCTTTTCCGATGGTGGAACACTACCAAATGGTCTTGCCCTAAGAGCCATTGAAGGAGGGAATTCAGTTCGTTGGGAGAAATCACTAAGGTCAGGCTAGATTGACCACAGCATTTTTACGCTATGTTCGTCTGACTCTAATTCTTCAAATCCTGCTTTTAAGTGAAAATCTATTGCCGGATTGGTTTTTAGAACACTCAATCGAATCGCCTTATTTCCAACCCTAGCTTCTTGTTTGATTCTATCGAGCATTAAATTGCCTAATCCTTGACGTTGTAAATCAGGTTCCACCAGAATCATGTTTAACAACAAATGATCTGAGTTATCGCTCGTGTGATATCCGCCTACGGGAATATTGTTATGGCTGAGAATTTGAAACTCTTTTATTGGTAGGGAGCTGATAAAGCTCTCACGCTGGAGTATTTCATCCCAGCCCCATGCAGATTCAACGAAGTGCCGCATGGTGCGCCTAATATAGCTGAAACATCCATTCTTCATCTTCATTTAAGCCGTTTCTAAATACGCTTGTTTCTAACATAGCGAATCAGGCCGGATGATTGCGAATTCTACTAACTAAATTGGCCGTAGATTGATCGAAGTTGGCTGCTGAGGATGAGTCTTGAATTGCAGCGAAAATTTCACTGGAAAGTGATTTGCCTAATTCAACTCCCCACTGATCGAAGGGATTGATATTCCAAACTACGCTTTGCACGTAAGTTTTATGTTCGTATAGAGCGATAAGGCTACCAAGATTGTAGGGATCAAGTTTGTCTACAAGCAGAGTAGTGCTTGGTCTATTTCCTGGAATATCTTGGTAAGAATTTTCAGACGAACTCTTTCCTTCCATCAGTGCGAGACTCTGGCTCAGACAGTTCGCAAGAAGCTGTTCGTGTCGTTCTTGAGCGTCAGCTCCAATGCCACAGGATTCGATAAAGGCAATGAAATCAACAGGTATGAATTGAGTACCTTGATGAAACAACTGAAAGAAAGAATGCTGCGCATTGGTGCCGGGAGCGCCCCAGACAACTTCCCCAGTATTGATATTCACTGATTCATGATTCTTATCCACACCTTTACCAAGACTCTCCATGCAGAGCTGCTGTAAGTAGGCCGGTAACTGTTGTAGGCGCTGACTATAAGGAATGACTGCGTGAGTTTGAGCAGCAAAAAATCCCGAGTACCAGACCGAAAGTAAGCCCATTATCACTGGCAGGTTCCTGCCAAGTTCTGCAGATTGAAAGTGCCTGTCCATGGAATGCGCGCCAGCAAGTAGTTGCCGAAACCGATCCATGCCAATTGATAGTGCTATCGATAAGCCAATGGCAGACCACAAGGAATAACGGCCACCCACCCAATCCCACATTGGAAACAGGTTTTGTTCGTCAATGCCAAACGCTTTAGCGGCATTGGCATTAGTCGTTATGGCTACAAAGTGATGCTTAACGGAATCAGTTGATGGCGCACTCTCCAACAACCAGGCCTTGGCGGCTTCGGCGTTTTGTTTTGTTTCAAGTGTGGTGAAGGATTTAGATGCAACGAGAAATAAGGTAGTTGCCGGATTGAGATTCAATAAAGTGTTATCTAAGTGGGCTGGATCTATGTTTGACACAAAATGCAGTTGCAGTTTTCCTGTTGAAAAGTCTGCCAGCGCATCGCAAACGAAGGAAGGGCCTAAGTCGGATCCGCCGATTCCAATGTTAACCACATCGGTTATCTCAGCGCCCGAAAATCCTTTCCAGCTGCCGGAATGAACAGCTTTAACCAGGGATTCCATTTTGTTGAGACAAGCCGAAACTTCTTTATTCCCACCTTCATTGTCGGGAGCGCGTAATGCGGTGTGCAAAGCGGCGCGACCTTCAGAACCATTTACTTTTTCACCGGCAAACAGCGCGTTGATGGCTGCTGGAAGCTGCATATGTTCAGCGAATTGAATTAGCTCAGCGAAAGATTCATTGGAAACAAAATTTTTCGAGTAATCCAGCAGCAAGCTTTCATGAGAAACAGAAAAACTGTCGAAGCGGTCATCGTCTTCGAATAGTTGAGCAAGACTAAAATCATCGTGCTTAAATTCAGCACTAAGGAGAAGGAGCTCTTTCCAGGCGTCGGAATCTTTTGGGTTTTTCATATCGTATTAGTCGTGTGCTACTTCCAAGCCTTCAGTCTCGGGTTGCTTGGGCTTCCTAAGTAGAGCCACCCAGCCATCGTTCTTTACGATGTTATAGCAGTCGATAAATGGCTGATAGTGCTGAACTACGATGTTGTTACTATATCCTTCAAAGCCGAAATCTGCGGGAACTTTTTCTTTCGGATAATAAGCTGTACCAAAAATCCAATCGAGAAAATTAAATTCAGCTGAAAAGTTCTTATCGATCGCTTCTGGGTGATTCGAATGATGCCAGCGGTGAAACTTTGGATTGCTCATGAAATATCCAAGCCAATGAGGATCTTTAATATTACCGTGGCCGTAGCGTCCCCAAAAATCATTCAAGGAAACAAAAAGAAACACTATGGCGGGATCCGGTTGAAAATAAGTAACCAACATCAAGTATGGAGCGGCAAACAAAGTTTTATCGAAGATATGAAAGCGGCTAGTTGAAAAAGAATCCAGGTGCAATGAACTGTGATGGACTTTGTGAAACTGCCACAGCAATGGAATTTTGTGACTAGCGTAGTGAGCAGCGTAGAAAGAAACGTGACCAAACAACATCACACATACTGCAGTGATTGACCAATGGGCGTTTACCAGCGCACCTCTACCAAATGGCCCTTGGCCGCCATGTTCCTGAGCATAAGTGGCCAACCATGCTATCAGGGCAGCGTTTATAAAACTCCAGATATGCACGCGATGATAAGTATGAATCAGATCATTGATCATCCCGGGCCGAATGAAATTTTGTCCCTTTAGTGGAAACAATCTTTCCAGAATAGGAATAATCCAGATCCAACCCCAAAGAGCCATCATCTGGAAAAATTCTTGTATTGTCGGAGAAATAATCACCTGGATTGCCTGGTTGTATTGAGAAACCGATTCTTGGAGGCCACTTGTTTTACTCCTAAGCCTGTGAATACTTTAGCAAAATTCAGATTAACTTAGTATGCTTCATTTCCCTGGCAATCTGTCGATTTGAATCTTAATGAAGAGTACGAATTTTGGATACATACCTGCGCTGGATCACCTAAGAGGATTTGCCGCGCTATTAGTCCTGTACTTCCATGGCAGTCACTTTATAACCCATAAGATTATCTACGGAACACCCTACGACCCTGCAAACTGGTTTCTTGCTAACAATCCACTATCTGCATTAGTAATAGAAGGTCACACCGCTGTCAGTTTGTTTTTCGTGCTCAGTGGTTTTGTGTTTACAGTTGGTTCATTGCATAAGAATCTCAACTATTTTGGATTTTTTAGAAATCGTTTCTTAAGAACTTATCCGCTGTTTCTTTTTTTCCTGTTTTTGGGAATTGTATTTAATCCCGAGAATTTCGATGTCATTGGTTTGCTGCAATCAATTTTCTTTCTCGCCAATAGTGAAACGGCGCTAAATGGAGGAGCATTCTCTTTTGTATTTTGGTCTATTGCTGTCGAATGGCATTTCTATCTGGTGTTTCCATTTCTTTTATTAGCAGTGCAGCGCAAAGGCTGGCAAATGCTGCCACTTCTAATAGCCGTATTTCTATTGATTAGAGTTGTTGCCTACTATCAAGGCGCAGATATGCGAGATATTTCTTACTGGTCAATTCTTGGGCGCATCGATCAGTTTCTCATAGGCATGTTGGCTGGAATTTACTATCGAAATTTTTTTCGCGAATCTAAGCAATTTGATCTGGTTGCAATAACAGGAACAGTGGTTGTGCTGGCGAGTTTGTTTACATTTAATCAGTTTGGAGGCGGAGGACTTAATAATTCAGTATGGATTTATTGGACGACACTGGAAGGCGCTGCCTGGGCATTTTTCGTGTTGGGTTACCTGTCAATCGCCCGGCACTATCCGCAATTTGTCAACAAGGGCTTAGTTGGGTTGGGTACTGTAAGTTATTCCATTTATCTGGTGCACTACGTGGTGCTCGATTTTTTCATGCAAAGGGATTTGGATACTCTAATAACACTTGAAAATGCGCTGGGAACTGCAGTAATTAATGTCTTTGTAATCATGATGCCCCTGGTAGTGGCAATCTCTGCGGTTACGTATTACTGCATAGAACGACCATTCCTGGTGCGCCGCACGACCTACGTGAAGCAAGAAGCCGCAGCTTAAGACCTATTGAACCGCTTCTTAAATTTATGTAGTATGCGCGCCTCGATTTGATCTAAGATTATTAGATCGTTCGGAGTATCTTTTAAAGCCGCTATAGCTCAGCCGTGGTAGAGCAGCTGACTTGTAATCAGCAGGTCCCGAGTTCGACTCTTGGTGGCGGCACCATACTAAAAAAGGGGAGCAGAATATTCTGTTCCCCTTTTTCTTAGCTCGTTAAATGTCAGCTGCACATGCCACCCGCAGGATGGTGGCGCCGCTATGGCGAACGCCCACTGGATCGTAAAGAATCTCAAAGCAATTCAATTTGTATTTACTTTGCTAACAACTCGACCTGTAGAGCAGCTGACTTGTAATCAGCAGGTCCCGTCTCTCTCCTAGAAAACCGACTCTTGGTGGCGGCACCATTTTCAGGAAGGGAACAAGTCTACTTGTTCCCTTTTTTATTGCCCAAAAGTCAGCTGCAATTGCAACACACAAGATGTTGGCGCCGCTATAGCGAAAGCCCGCTGGATCATAACAAATCTCAAAGCCGCTAAAGTATCGCTACAGCAATATAGATCAATCTATTCTGACCCATTGATTTTAATTATTATTACTCTTCTTCGAATCAGAATTAAGTACTTATTTGCGACTTGTTAGTAGCTCGTCACTAAAAGACTGTAATGGATTTGTTAAATTGATTCTTGATTCTTGAAATGACATGGACTTGGATAATCTGCCGTCTTATGCTGCATAGATACTTACATGTGGAGACACTCAGAGAACACCGATGTTTACGGAATTGACCTATTTTGCCGCGCAAGTGGTTACCATCACCTTGATGTCCCTAATGGGTGTCCTCTTTCTCTTATCAAATCCTCGTAACATCAATGCCCGCCTGTTCGCACTGATTTGCCTAAGCTCAATCACCTATATTATTACGACCATGCAGTATCAATCGAATCCCCAATTTCGAATCGACTTGAGTGCTTTTTGGTTACCGCTGCAGATAGTGATGAATACAGGTGCTGGTCTTCTAATGATTCTCTGTTTTTCCCTGTTTCAGGACGTGAAAAAATTTCCGCGCTAGATGTTTGTAATGTTCAGCTTCCAACTTATTCTGAGTGCGTTACGACCATTGTATGTGCCTAATGACTTGAATGAATTAGATATTGTAAGTATTGGCGAACTGAATTATTTCATCTTTGGTAGCTTGCCCCTGTTGCTACAGTCCTCCTTCGCGATTATAGGAAGCTACTGGATAGTCAAAGGTTGGCAGGCCGATGTCATTGAAAGTCGGCGTTTTCTGCGCAAGGTGTTTTCTGGTGCACTGGTGATTTTATTTGTAGTGGGCACAGCCTCGGAAGTGTATGTAATGGAGGCTAGCCAGGATCAGCGTATCGTTATTAGTCAGATCAAAACTTTTGGTGGCATGTTACTTATATATTGCATGGCGTTAATCAGTCTGAAATTCGAACCGAATGCTGAATTTGCGATGCGGAAAATCAGTCGTGAGCAGGATGCAGAATTGGATGTTGACGTTGAACTGAGCATGGAAAAGTTCAATCGGATATTCTGTGATGAAAAGAGCTACCTGGAACCAGGTCTCAGTATTGCCGACCTTGCCAAAAAACTCGCTATGCCACAGTACAGACTTCGGGAATTGGTAAACAAGAGTCTGGGATATCGAAATTTCAATGCGCTGTTAAATGAGTATCGCATTAAGGACGCCTGTGAGATGTTGTCCGATTCTGAGCGGGACCAGTCTCCCATATTAACCATCGCACTATCAGTGGGCTACCAGTCCATTGCCCCATTCAACCAGGCTTTTAAGGAATTGAAGGGCGTCACGCCGACTGAATTCCGCAAACAATCTCAACGAGACATGTATTTCGCCAAGCATGAAACCTTAACTGCTATTTCTGATTAACTCGCAACACTCAGACTAAATCTTCTTAAAAGCTACTAAAGCTGCTGGATTCTAAAAATCCATCAGGCCTCGCAAGATTCGAGAAGCCACTGCGCTGTGTTTTTCCTAGACTTTCCAGCAACCCGTTAAGAATGCAGGTGTTGCAGTGAAAGCAGACAAGCAAGAATCAGTCAGCGCTAAATCGGATCTGCTCCGCGGTTTGCGAATTGACAGCGCCGATCGTGAGCCTAAACCTTCAAGGTTTCCATCAGTACCCATGCTATTGCTGCTGACAGCCGCATTTGTTGGCGTCTGGCTTTACTCTGGATACGACGGTGACCACGTCATAGTGGAAGCTGTGGAAAATGAATCAGTGCAGCACAGCAATCCAATTGTAGAGCCGCCGACTAGGGTTGAAGGGCTCTCTCGATCAAGCATTGTGCTGGATGCCACTGGTTATGTCACCGCAAGCAGACAGGCGACAGTTTCTTCCAAGATAACTGGCAAGGTAGCGGAAGTTCTAATTGAAGAAGGGGATGAAGTGATCCAGGGTCAGCTGTTAGCGCGGCTGGATAATAGCCTGTTATTAGCTCAATACCGCTTGAGCCAGTCCCAGTTCGATGCTGCCAAAGCTGGGCTGTTAGAGATGGAAGTTCAGCAGCGGGAAGCGCAGCTGAAACTTGATCGCACCCAGCAGCTTACCGATCGTTCATTGGCGAGCCAGGCTGATCTCGATCAGGCTTTACTGGCCCTGGAGGGCGTGCATGCCAGGATCATTCGCCTCAATCGCGAAATCACCGTGGCCGACAGCCGACTGCAGTTACAGGCACAGCAACTGGCCGAAACCGAGATTCGCGCGCCTTTCGGCGGCGTGGTAATCAATAAGGCCGCACAACCCGGTGAGATAGTCTCGCCAATGTCGGCTGGTGGAAGTTTCACTCGCACCGGCATCTGCACGCTGGTAGATATGCAATCACTTGAGATCGAAGTGGATGTTAGTGAGTCCAATATTAATCGAGTATTTGCTGACCAGCGAGTGATGGTTAAGCTGAATTCCTATCCGGAATGGGAAATCGATGCAGAAGTTATAACGATTATTCCTACCGCAGACAGAAACAAAGCCACCGTTAGGGTGCGCATCAGATTATTGCAGAGCGATCCGAGAATATTACCCGATATGGGTGTCAGGGTGTCGTTTCTGGAAGATCGATCAGAGCATAAAGAATGACAAGCATCATTTCAGGAGAATTAGCCATGTCAAAGACACTGATAAAAATTAGTGGTGTAAGCAAGCAATATCTGCAGGGAAATACTCCTGTGCCTGTATTGGAAAATCTAAATTTAACCATTGAGGAAGGGGATTTCTTAGCGTTAATGGGGCCCTCTGGTTCGGGAAAAACCACCTTGCTGAATTTGATTGGCGGCCTGGATCAACCCGACTCAGGCACCATAGATTTCGATGGCCAATGCATCAATGCTTTTTCTTCGAGCTTGCTGACCAAGTGGCGCTCGCAGCAAGTAGGATTTGTGTTTCAGTTCTATAACTTATTGCCAATTTTGACGGCTAGAAAAAACGTAGAGTTGCCGTTACTGCTAACGGCCCTGTCTGGGCAACAGCGTAAATTTCGTGCCGATACTGCGCTCGAAATTGTCGGTTTGGCCGAGCGCGCCGAGCACAAGCCTGGCGAATTGTCAGGTGGTCAACAACAAAGGGTGGCGATTGCTCGGGCGATCGTTTCCGATCCAAGTCTAATAGTGTGTGACGAACCCACTGGCGACCTGGACCGGCAGAGTGCTGATGAAATACTCAATCTTTTGCAGGTGTTAAATAGTGAACATGGTAAGACCATTATTATGGTGACTCATGACCCCAAGGCAGCACGCTATGCCAAACATGGTTTATATATGGACAAAGGTAAGCTGGTGTCTGAAGTAGTTTCAGAAATTGTTGATGAAGCAGAGATGGCAGAGGCTAGACAGCAGACAATTGAGGAGCCGGGAACGTGAAATATTTCGGGTTAATTTTGGCAAGTCTTTGGCGAAAACCTCTGCGCACATCATTGACTGCAGCGACGTTACTGGTGGCTTTCCTGTTATTCGGTCTGCTTGAGCCGGTGTCGCAGATGTTTAGTGACAGCTCCAATCTCGCGGGTGAAAGCCGACTCTGGGTTTCGCCACGCCATTCCATAAGCGACATGTTGCCGGTTCGCTATCACCAACAGATCCAACAAATTGAGGGAATAGATACTGCCGCGCATCAAACCTGGTTTGGTGGTGTTTATATCGATGCCATTAGCTCTAGTGCCTTTACTCGTTGGGCGGTAAGTGCTGAAGAGTTTATGCAGATTAATTCGCAAATGGTATTGCCGCAGGAACAACTGAATGCCTTTATCAATATTCCTACCGCCGCTGTGGTTGGTCGAGCCACAGCTGAGCGTTTTGGCATGAAGCTGGGAGATAAAATTCCGTTAACTGCCGACATCTGGCATAACGAAGATGGTTCCCATTGGACGTTTGACCTGGTGGGTATCTACGATAGTGCCGAAGGTGAAAACGCCGATACTTCGCGCATGCTTATTAATTATGACTATTTCGACGAGTATCGGATCGTTGGTAAGGGAATCGTTAGCAATGTTGTGTTCACGCTTGATGACGTTGAGCGCTCGGCATCCATCGCTACCGAAATCGATTCGATGTTCAGCAATTCTCAGATGGAAACACTCACTTCGACAGAACAGGATTATCTTCTAAACCAGTTGAGCCAAGTAGGTAATATTGGCTTGATCGTACGAGCCATTATGGGTGCCGTCTTCTTTACCATATTATTACTAACTGCCAATACCATGTCCCAGGCGGTGCGCGAGCGGCTCGCAGAGTTGGCTGTGCTTAAGACTCTGGGATTTCAAAATCAAAACATACTACTAATCGTCTTGGCAGAAGCCTTTCTATTGTCTTTGATAACAGCGGCAATCGGCCTCGGCCTTGCCGCTTATCTACTTCAATACAGTGAATACATAGTTCCCCAGATCACAACTCTAAATTTAGGAATGAGTTCAGTTATGACTGGCTTACTTATAGCGGTCGCTCTCTCTCTGATCGTGGGGTTACCGCCAGCCATGCAAGCAACCCGTGTGAACATAGCTGCTGCCTTACAACGCTAAGCAAAATCTCCGAGGAATAATCATGAAAACGCTTTCACAAATTATCGCTATAGCGCTGCTGAATTTACGCAATATTCCGGCACGCCTCGGCGCATCTGCTGTCATTATTATCGGCATTGGCGGCGTAGTTACCGTGTTGGTGTCTCTACTGGCGATGGCTCGGGGCTTTCAGGCCACTATGCTCGGTAATGGATTCGATGATCGTGTAATTATTTTACGAGCCGGATCGAATTCGGAAATAAACGGCGCTATCACTTTCGAACAGGCTGGCATAATAAGTAATAAACCAGGGATTCAAAAAAGTTCAACTGGTCCGCTGGTGGCTGGCGAATCCTATGTGAGTGTCAACATAAGCAAGCGTGGCAGTGAGAATCCGTCCAATGTACCGCTGCGAGGTGTAAGCGAGAATTCATTTCAGGTACGGCAAGAGCTAAGCCTAGTGGCCGGGCGAAATATAGAATTTGGTAAATTCGAAGTCATGGTCGGAGTCGGTGCAGTAGATCAATTCCAAGGATTGGAGATAGGCAGCAGTTTGAATCTTAGAAACACAGATTGGCAGGTGGTAGGTATCTTCGATACCGGTGGCAGTATCTACGATTCAGAAATTTGGACCGATGCCGCGATACTTAACTCAGTGTTCGGTCGCGGCAGCAACTATTCATCAATGGCCGCACGGTTAAGCTCCAGTCAGGATTTTGAACAATTACGCAGCGCATTGGAAAGTGATCCCAGATTGACGACTAAAATTCAACGGGAGCAAGATTTCTACGGCACTCAATCAGAAGCAACCAACCAGCTGATCACTGGAGTAGGAATCAGTGTTAGTAGCATTATGGCCATCGGTGCGATATTTGCTGTGCTGAACACAATGTATTCGGCAGTTTCAGTGCGTTCAGTCGAGATCGCCACATTACGGGCGCTGGGATTTGGCCGTGTGCCTATTGTCACTTCAGTGATAATCGAATCGATGCTGCTGGCTCTAATTGGCGGAGCACTGGCTGGGCTTCTTGCATTTCTGTTCTTTAACGGATTTACCGCCTCTACGATTGGTACCAATACCCAGGTTGCATTTGAATTCATGGTGACAGGTGAACTGATAATGACAGGTATAACACTTGCATTGGTGCTAGGTTTTATAGGAGGGCTATTCCCATCCATAGCCGCTGCGAGAATGCCGATTACTGTTGCTCTGCGAGCAGCCTAACTTATGTGATATGAATCGATAGAATTAGTCTGAAATTAAAATGCTCATATCTGAATTAGCCCTTAGCAATCAGCAGGTTCCGTCTCTCTCCTAAAAACCGACTCTTGGTGGCGGCACCATACAAAAAAAGGGGAACAGAAAATTCTGCCCCCTTTTTCTTTGCTCGCTAAAAATGAGCTACATCTCGCAGTATCTCCCGGCCACTTTGACGCATAGCTGCTGCAAATTCGATGCCCTGAGATTAGGCTACAAAAAATATTTCGAATTTCTTGCACAAAAATCTCGGTTTTGGAACTGGTATATGTTGGAACTGACAAAAAGTCGCCTATTAAGGGATCCAGAGACTGTGAAGGTTCGCTCGAGACTAGATGAGTTAGATGAGATTTTCTGCCGGAAAAACCTGGAGTTATACCTGTCCGCTCTTGCTATTACCCGAGATCCCAATAGCGCTGAAGATTGTGTCCATGATTCACTCATTGCAGTAGCCGAGCTAAAGCAGGACATCAAAGAGCTGGAACCCTATTTGTTTAGAGTGGTGAGAAACAAAGCAATTCATTGCGTAAAGCAGATTGCGAAGAATGACAGCTCAGAAGGAATCCGAGATTACCTGGTAACCCGATCTGATTCTTATGAAAACGCAAAACTAATCGATCAAATCAAAGAGCACATTGGTTACCTGGATTTTAATCACCAGCAAGTATTAATAATGAAACTATTTTCTGATCTTACTTTCGATGAGATCGCGAAAATTACTGAAAATTCGCCGAACACCGTGGCTTCATGGTATCGACGTGGGCTAGAGAAGCTACAGGAGAAGGTTCATGAAAACCAATAAGCTCGACAGCATTGAGAATTTCGAACGCGAGCTATCACAACTCGAATTGGCTAAGCCTTCAGAAAATTATGTTCGGAAAGGGCGAGAAATTATTAATGAGAGGCGAGCCACAGCAACTAACTTTGATATCAGTACATTATTTAGCAACGCATTAGCTATTGTTGGTACTGCTGCAGTAATTGCTACGATATTTGTAAGTTTTGTAATGAATGCTGAAAGTAGTTTTCAATCAGACCTGGATAATGCTGCCTCGGCTGCCTACGAGATTGAGAAAGTTGACGCACACCGCCTGGTTCGTTCATTAGAGACCTTTTCTCAGCAATCTTTTGCGAGCGTCTCGACTGCGGAAGAATTTCTCTTGGCTAATTGCCAGGATTGTCATACAGCCACTTACCTGTCGGCATTTATTCCAGAAAATATTGAAGGGACTCCGGATCAGATTTCCAGGTTAATGCAAGAAAATATAGTGACACTTCTGAGCAATACAGATTCCTAGTAGTTATTCGCAGGCTATTATTCGTACCTCAGAGATTTAACAGGATCCGAATTCGCTGTTTTAAAGCATTGAATCGCTACTGTTAGAATTGCGAGAACAACAATTCCTATCGCAACAAATCCATATAAAAGCATTGAAAAGTCAGCGCGAGTTGAAAATTGGATATAGAAATCATTGATGAAATAGAAAGCAATGGGCCAGGAAATGATGCATGCAATTAACACAGGTTTTACAAAGTCCCATGCCAATAACAATACAATCGAATTCGCGGAAGCTCCTAGCACTTTTCTAACTCCTACTTCTTTGGTTCGCCGTAGACTTGAATAAGAAGCGAGGGCATAGAGACCAAAAGCAGCAATTATGATGGTTATGATGCTGGCAAAAAGTGCCGCAGAACTGAGGCCACCTGTTCTTGCTTCTAGTATTGTATTGAAAGTCTGGTCTACGAATGTGCGATTAATTGGGACATCGGGCCGGTGTCTATTCCAGGTACTGTCGATATGGTCTAAAACCTCCGTTGTCATCGCGGGATCGATTCGAACTGTAAGAAATCGCATCGGTTCGATGCGACCTCTAAATATGCCGATTGTGTTTTCATCCGCTTCCATACCACCCTGAAAGTAGAACTGCTCGATTACTCCGATCACTCTATAATTTAGATTCCCTAGTTCGAAAATTTGGTCAAGCGCCTCTTGTGGAGAAGCAATCCCAAATCTTTCTGCCAGAAGGTCAGTAATTACAATGCCAAAGACAGCTTCTGGAGGGGTATCGCTGCCCAGGCTAGTTTGGAAATCAGACATAAATTCTTCAGAAAATCCTCTTCCGGCTAATAATTCAAAGTCCAGGGTTTCAATAAATTCAGGCCCAATTACAGCGCTGGCCACGGTAATGTTCTCCCCGGGAGGGAAGCTAGGGAGACGCCATGGATTGATTCCCGTTCCTCCGGGAGGTCTAATCTGGGATGTCGCTACTGCCACAACGCCGGGGTGTTGCGCGATCTCATTACGCATAACGGTGTAGTTAAAAGATTCAGGGTCGTTTGCATTGAATCTGCTATCCAGCACTACCAGATTTTCACGATCAAACGCTGGATCAGCATTCCGCATGTGTTCAGTCTGCAAATAAACCGCAATGGCGAGCAAAATCAACGTTGAAGAAATTGTAAATTGAGCTGCGGTAACAGCGGCTTTAGTGAGTTTTCCTACTTTGCTTATGTTTCCTGTGCCTTTTATAACTTCGACCGCTTGTTGATGCGATAGCGAGAAGGCAGGGACAATACCGCTCAGCAGACCTGTTAATACAGTGAGTACTATCAGCGCAGCAATGATTTCGAATTGAAACAGGTTGGCGAAGGAAAATCCTGTTGTAGTGAGAGTTGTATAGATCGGGATCACTGCGGCAATTAATGGTATGGCCAGCAACAGTGCAATGGTAGTTAAGAGCGTAGATTCAATTAAAAATTGCCAGATTATGTGACTACGGTTAGCTCCCAGAGTTTTGCGTACACCAATTTCCTTTGTCCTCTGGGTTACCTGGGCAAGGGAGAGATTCATAAAATTTATGCAGGAAGAGGCAAGAATTAGAATTGAAAAAGTTAAGAGTCCATATAGAACTGTTTTGGTGGTTGAATTTTCTGCAGCACCAAAATTGTTTAGTGGATTTAGATAGATATCATCAATGCGTTGAAGTGAAAGACCTAAACCAATGTCCTCGGCGAATCCAACGGCGTTTTCATCGAGGTGACGATAAATAAAATTGGGTAAATCCGCATTAACTTGTTCTGCAATTAGTGAATCTTCGAAAGTTAAAAATGATTGTGTTCCTCCGAATGATATCCAGGCGTTATTATTCATAAAGTTATCACCGCGAATTTGCCTGCCGGTTTCAACTGAAATAATTATTTCCGGTTGAAATGTGGCATTGTCGGGAACATCGCGAAATATTCCGGTAACTCTAATTTCTGTTGCATTATCTAGAGTGAGAATCTGTCCTTGTGGATCTTCATCTGCAAAATATTTTTCCGTCATCGATTCACTAATTACCATAGTGTTTGGTTCAGCAATGGCTATTTCCGCATCGCCACTTATGAACTCCAGATCGAAAATAGAAATTGCATCAGGTTCAGCAAAGGTGTAACTATTCTGCGCCGCTTCATCTCCTCGACTAAAAATGCCATTGGCCCCTCTAAATTTTGCAATACTCGCTATTTGTTCTGGATAGTCGAGAACTAACTGTGGCGCATAAGGTTCAGCTGTAGTTCCAGTACGATAGGGTGTATTGGTTTCCCTAACTTTCATGTGAGTGACAAGCCGATATGTATTCTCCCAGTTATCTATATGTTTATTAGAACTGTTTATGAAATCTGTATGTAAAAAAACCAGCACGCTGCAGCTCATCCCAATGGTAAGACTCAAGAGTTTAATCGCAGAAAAAATCGGTTGTTTCCGGAGATTTTGCAGAGCAATTAACAAATAGTTATAAAACATGTCTTGCGACCTCTAAATGGCTTTTTACCAGCTTCCTGAGGACAAAGTTCATTTGCCCATTGAAAAGTAACTACTTGCAGTTAACACTCAAGTTAGCTCAATACTCCGCTTGCAATCAAGAAACAATAAACTAGAAACACCGCAGGCAATGTGGCAAGCCCTCCTAAATAGGCTCTTCTATGGGCGACTTGATTTACCTGCCTTCTGGCATTGTTGGTTTGGTTGGTTGGAATGGATTTGCGAATCTCTCATTGCGCATTCTGTTTCTGGCATTTTGTAGGCTTTCTCGTCAAGCCACGTAGTCTTTATATTAAATCCAACACAAAAACTTCCGTCTTCCCTAACAGAACCAGTATGATGTGCTCCTGCTTAGGGAGCATCGCTTGAACACAGTAAAAAAAGAGACAGAACTGATCTTCTGGGGAGCTGGCACCGCCAGAACCCTCAGGCCTATTTGGGTCGCAGAAGAGCTTGGGGTTTCTTATCTGTTGCATCCGATCGGTCCTCGCACTGGTGAAACTCAAACCGACAATTACACCCAACTCAATCCGAAGCAGAAAGTTCCCTTCTGCGAAGATGGCGACTTAAAAATTTCTGAGACCATGGCAATTTGTCGCTACCTGGTTAACAAGTATGGTAGCGAAGAAACATTGTTCACGCCTGGTTCAATTGAAGAACAAGCAAAAGAAGATGAATGGCTTGCCTTTATCTTTGGAGAGCTCGATGAAACCAGTTTGTATGTGATGCGTCGCCATGGGGCTCTAGCATCCATTTATGGTGAGGCGCCTACCGCTATGGAAGCGGCAGAGGAATATGTAATAAGACAGCTCAAGGTAATTAAAAAGCACATGCAAGATAGGCAATACGTTTTAAATGAACGATTTAGCCTGCCGGATGTGTTTCTTACTACTTGTCTAAATTGGGTTAATGCTTATGAAATTGAAATGCCAGAAATTTTGGAAAAATATCGCCAAAGAATTGTTGAGCGCGATGCATATCGAAAAGCAGTTAAAGTTAATAATCCGGATTAAGTAAGAGGACAAGCATGGGCCCCCTTGAAGGAATAAAAGTATTAGATCTAACCAGTATGGTTTCCGGTCCGGTGGCAGCGATGATGTTGGGTGACCAGGGCGCAGACGTAATAAAGGTTGAGCCTGTCCATGGCGAGCAGCTAAGGCATCTTGGTGAAACCCATAATAGTATCAATCCTGCCTTCTATTCCTGTAACCGCAATAAAAAGTCGCTTGCGGTTGATTTAAAAACTGACGCGGGAAAACAGATTCTCTGGGATTTGATCGCAGACGCTGATGTTCTGCTACAAAATTTCCGCCCCGGCGCCATGGCCAGAATGGGTTTTCCAGAGGAAGAAGTCAGAAAAAAGAATCCTGGCATCATCTTTGTCTCTATTAGCGGATTTGGTGAACAAGGCCCCTATGCCCATAAGCGAGTTTACGATCCCATTATTCAAGCATTGTCCTGCGCTACAGACATTCAAGCGGATAGGAAAACGCAGCGGCCGAATATGTTTCGTATCATTCTGGCTGACAAGGTATCGGCGTTAACGGCGGCTCAGGCAGTTTCAAGTGCGCTGTTTCATCGTGAGAGAAAAGGCGAAGGCCAGCACATAAAAATTTCCATGTTAGAAGCCACGATCGCCTTCTTATGGCCAGAGGGTATGGCTGGATTAACCTTTTCGGAGCAGGAAATGGATGTGAAACGCACCTATTCCTCAATCGATTTAATCTATGAGACTAAAGACGGCTACATGACTATCAGTATTATTTCTGACAAAGAGTGGAAGGGAATCTGTGAAGTGCTCGATCTAGAAGAGTTAATCGAGGATGAGCGGTTTAAAACTGCATTCGCCCGGCGTAAACACGCAGAGCTGCGACGGGAAGTTATCGGTGAAGAAGTCGCAAAACACACCACTGCAGAATTGTTAGAAAAGTTAGATGGGAATGATGTTCCTTGCGCACCGCTGCTAGACCGAATGGATCTTATGGATCATCCCCAAATCATCGAGAGTGAAACAATTCTACGGGAAGTTCACGAAGGATTCGGCGAAGTCTGTCAGGCGCGACCAGCTGCGCGCTTTCAAGAGACTCCGGCGACTGTCCGTATTCCTGCGCCACAATTAGGTGAGCACAGCATTGCAGTACTGCAGTCCATCGGCTACGACGAGGGGCGATGTGAATCTCTAATTGCAGACGGCGTAGTTGTCCAGAGTGCTAGTAGTTAGTTACCGTAGACAAAGCTTGCTGTGTAAATAAGCTGGCCGTTTGGTACGGGGCAGCTTCCGCCAGCCTCCGTTTGACATGAAGTGTATCTGGCCTCCAAGGAAGCAGCAGTTAAAAAAGTAAGTTCGAGCGTGGCTGATCCGGGCCCGACAACTTGACTAAGAGTTGCCACACTATCGATGCGCCCACCTAAATAAGCCTTCCAGGCACTCCCATCCAGTGGTAACTCAATGTACAGAATTCCTTCGCTTCCTTCGTGAACTGAATAAAACGCGGCGCCGATATCGTCCTGCCATACCCCGTTGAAGGTGCTCAAGGGTGCTTGAAAATTGTTTGGTGTGACGGTTAGATCGTAATTCTCTATTGGTGTTGGGATAGAACCTCCAGCAGGTGCCACCAGAATAATGTAATTTCCATTTTCGGTGATTTCTACCACGCGATTCACAGGAGTTTCTGCTGTGGGACTAAGCACTTCCTGGAAAATAATTATGCTATCGGATGGTCGCTGCACGAGGAGCAGCCAACTGTTATCTGTACCGGTTGAATTTGGAGAGGCGAATTCTATTTCTAAAGAATCGGAGTTTGAGGTAGCCAGCTGGTAGTAGTCAAAATCCTCGTCATCTGCTAATTGGCCAGTAATTACTGTACCTGCAGTTAGCGTATTGGCTATAGATTCCGTGTTATTAGGTTCCGACTCTATATCCGCTAGTGCAGGAAGACTTATTAATGCGATCAAAACTACACTTACAAACCTCATATCCTTTGCCTCAAATACTCTATTTATTTTCCAGCCACGGTTGACCAGGATTTTTATACCCTACCTCTTCTTATTAGGCCAGTTTCTGTCAATTGCAGAAGGCAGAAATCTTGTAGTCGCATCTTACTTCTAATATCCTTCGTCTCTTTTCCGATTTCCAAGTACGAGAAGAATAATTTCTTATGTTAGACGAACGACAAATTCGCGAACTGGTCACCGAACATGGAACCACGGTTAATCAGGGCCGCCCAATTAAACAGATTATCGAAGACGGTGATATACCGCGTTTAAACGGTTCCACGGTTCTGGAAGGTAAGGTTTCAGATTCTGTCTATAGGGACGACCTGGAAACAAAATCAGGTCAGCCTATTCGTTTAATGTTTCGCAACAATCGCATCTCTACCCACGATGTAAATCGGGGAGCGATCCCGTTTAAAGATCAGGTATTGGCCTTTAATCACGACCACATGTTGAATCTGGTTGAAGATGTCGTGGGCTCTTCACAGTTCGAAGTCGAGGGTTTGTTGCCAAGCTCAACAGTTATTCCTGCAGAAAATCTCAATTTAATTATGCTGGAAAATGTCTTGCGCATGTACATGGCAGAAAGCTCGACGTCCACATCCTTGTACCAGCATTGGTTAGCGGCAAAAGAACAGGGCGATGAGATTCTCAATTATGCCGGCCACAGGATCTCTGTATCATCTCTGGAGCCCAACGGTGTACTGCGGTATTTAATGGACACCCCAAGTACAAAAGACAAGGTGGATCGCACCATCGATGTTCAGTATCTGGCAGATAACGGTGTTTGTAGTTGGGAACAATATGCTCAGATTCGAAACGCTTCGATTATGGCATTCGGCATGATTTCTTATTACCTCTCTACCAAGGGGATGGTGTTAGTTGATACCAAGACCGAGCATGGGATCAACTCTGCCGGCAACATAGTCTCTGGCGACGAACTCTATACCATGGATTCTTCGCGTTTCTGGAGATTGGACGACAACGGCGAATTGCTCACTCGAGATGGTAAACCGGTCTCTTTTTCCAAGGAATTTGCCCGCGGGATGGTGAAAGAGAAAGATCAGCAGTTTACGGAAGAACAGGCAAATGAGATTGCAGTTCGCTATATTCAGGGCCTGCAACACCTTACAGATGTCAGCTTCGATCCAGATCTGCGTCCTCGCGACGAACGCATAGTGGATTCCACAAATCTTATCCTCGATAGCTTACTTTAATAATCTGCTCGCGATTGATGCATACGCCTGGGTTCGAGGCTAGAATTCAGGCGGTATTGTCTTATCCAGAAATATTGGAGTTAGTTATGAAGGTCTCCAGAATTCCTCGCCTTGCCGCGGTTGCGGTCAGTGCGTTCCTGCTTGCTTGCACCCCTGCCGCAGACAATGAATCTTCTTCCCAGATTACTAGTTTGGGGAGTGAAGATTACCGTCGGGCAGAGGGATTTCTTGCTCCTAATACTGCAGAGCTAATAAGCAATAATATCCTCGCCCAATACTGGCAAGAGGGCGATCAATTAGTCTATCGCCGCTCTACAGCGCCAGGATCAGAATACCTCGTCGCAAATCTCGTTGATCAGAGCAAGCGAGTTCTGTTTGATAGAATTCAGCTCGCAGCTGCAATTGCGCTGCTTACTAGCCAGGAAGTTGAAGCAATAGATCTGACTATAAGCAGTTTAGAGTTAGATGCTGATAATGAATTACTTTACTTCGATTTCGAAAACCAAAACTATCAGTACAATCTCGTCAATAATGAGCTACAGCAATTAACAGCATCACCACCGAATGAATACCTGTCTCCTGATGGCAGTAAAGCGGCTTTTATCGAAGAGCATAATCTCTGGATTAGAAATACCAGCACGAATGTGCTGACTCAACTTACCTTTGATGGGATCGAAAACTACGGCTACGCAACCAACAACGCAGGATGGTTGCGTGGTGATGGGCCGGTTCTACTCTGGTCACCGGATTCCACCAAGATTGCAACTTTCAGACATGATGGGCGACCTGTGCGCGAGATGTACCTATATACGACAAACGTGGGTCACCCGGAATTAGATGCATGGAAATATCCACTGCCAGGTGATGATGACATCTTTATGATTGAGAGAGTTGTTATTCATCTCGAGCCTGAGCCACTACTCGTTCAATTAAATATGCCACCTGACCCTCATAGATCTACCACTAGCGACCATGTGGCAGGAAGTGGCGGATTGTTTCTTGATGTTGAATGGAGTCACGATAGCAATGATCTTGCGTTTGTTTCTTCCAGTAGAGATCACAAGATTGCGCAATTGCGCGTCGCCAATATTGAAACCGGTGCTGTGCGCGACGCCTTTACTGAATCAGTAGACACCTATTTTGAATCTGGTTTTAGCGATGCGAATTGGCGCGTTCTCCACGATACGAATGAATTTATCTGGTTTTCGGAACAGGATAACTGGGGTCATCTCTACTTGCATGACCTAGACACCGGTGCACTAAGACAACGCATTACGTCAGGGAACTGGAGCGTCCTTAATGTGGAGAAAATAGATGCTGCGGAACGCAAGGTCTACTTTACGGGAGCCAACAGAGAAGAAGGGGATCCGTACTTTCATTATTTGTATCGAATAAATTTCGATGGCTCCGATCTGGAATTGCTAACCCCGGAATCAGCTCATCATGTGATTACCTGGTCGGATTCCGGCAAATACTTTACTGACAGTTACTCAACTCCTACGCAGCCGGCTACTACGATTATCCGGAGCTCCGATGGCGATAGGTTAATGGAATTGGAAGAGACAGATATTTCAGCGCTGATGGCATCAGGCTGGGTTGCTCCCGTTCCTTTTAGCGTGAAAGCAAGAGATCAACAAACAGATTTGTTTGGATTGATGTATCGGCCTTCAACCATCGATGAGTCATTAAGCTATCCGGTTTTAAATTATCTTTATCCCGGCCCACAGAGTGGTAGTGTCGGCAGCCGCGCATTTCGTGCTTCGCGAAATGACAAACAAGCCATTGCTGAGCTTGGCTTTATCGTCGTAGAAGTGGATGCAATGGGCACGCCTGGCCGGTCTAAATCATTTCATGATGCCTATTACGGCAATATGGGTGATAACGGACTGCCTGATCAGATTGCGACTATTCGTCAATTAGCAGAGCGCCATTCTTACATGGATCTGGAAAGGGTTGGCATCTGGGGTCATTCCGGCGGTGGATTCGCGTCTACTGCGGGGATACTACGCTACCCGGATTTTTATAAGGTGGCGGTTTCTGGTGCGGGTAATCATGATAACCGCAACTACGAAGACGATTGGGGTGAGAAGTGGCAAGGCTTACTGGAAACCTATCCCGAGGCGAATCCCAGCAGTGGCGATGGCGGCGAAACCGTCCTTGCTACCAATTATGATAACCAGGCTAACCAGCTACTGGCAGCAAATCTTCAAGGCGAACTATTGCTTGCCCATGGCATGCTAGATACTAATGTACATCCTTCAGGTACATTGTTGGTGGTAGAAGCGCTGATTGAAGCCGAGAAAGATTTCGATTTAGTCATTCTTCCAAACGCAGGTCACGGATTTGGAAATCGTCGTTATTTCATGAAGCGACGTTGGGACTATTTCGTTCAACATTTGACTGCATCAGAAGCGGCGACAGAATTTAGATTCGCCGACAACATCAGATAGGCACATTTAGTTGCGTACTTAATTCCGCGGAGACTCCATGGCAGAAATCGAAGCAGCACTAGCGGCCTTTGCAAATTTTATGTGGGGACCGCCGTTAGTGGTTTTACTCGTAGGCGGTGGATTCTTTTTCATGGTGCATTCCCGCCTCATGCATTTTCGCTATATGGGTCATGGCTATGATCTGTTACGCGGCAAATACAATAAGCAAAGTGACGATGCGGCGGGAGATATTACTCACTATCGCGCACTGGCGACCGCACTGGCTGGAACTATTGGCCTCGGCAATATCACCGGTGTGGCCGTAGCTATTACCGTTGGCGGACCCGGCGCAGTATTTTGGATGTGGGTAACTGCATTGGTCGGTATATCTACCAAGTTCTATACCGCTTCATTGGCCATCATGTATCGCGGTCGCGATGACAGTGGCAAGCTGCAAGGCGGCCCTATGTATGTTATTCGGGAAGGTCTCGGCAGAAAGTGGTTACCATTGGCATGGATGTTTGCAGTTGCAGGTATGTTCGGCACCCTGCCAGTTTTTCAGATTAACCAACTCGTGCAATTGGTTCGGGACTTAATTGCAATCCCGGCGGGATTCGCGACTGCCGATGATCATTTTGGATTTGATCTGATGATGGGCATTGCGCTCTCCATTATTCTGTTTTCAATAGCCGTAGGCAAAGTGAAAAGAGTGTCAGCTTTTGCCGCGAGAGCTGTGCCGTCAATGGTGGTGTTCTATATTGTTATTACCGGAATTTTATTGCTAAGCAATATTACTGAAATTCCAGCAATGTTCGCTTTGATTGTCACCGATGCGTTTACTGGTGAAGCAGTGTCGGGTGGAGTTTTAGGCGCGGTTATCTTAATCGGTGTGCAAAGAGGTGTTTTCTCTAACGAAGCGGGATTGGGCACAGAATCACTAGCTCACGGTGCTGCCAAAACCAATGAGCCAACCCGAGAAGGATTAGTGGCGATGATGGGGCCAATTATCGATACGCTAATCGTCTGTACTTGCACTGCATTAGCGCTACTGGTTACCGGGGTTTGGGAAGGCGATGCCATCGGAGTCACGCTGACTTCTCAAGCTTACGAACAGGTATTTCCAGGATTCGGAGCGTATCTGGTATTGATTATGGTGGTTGTACTTAGCACAACCACTGTGCTGACTTACTCTTACTATGGCAGCAAGTGCATGGCGTTTTTGTTTGGCACCAAGACGGAGAAATACTATTTGGTTGGCTACATGGCGTTGGTGACTGCGGGTGCCGTGGCTTCCCTCGATGCCGTAATTAGTTTATTCGACGGTGTCTATGCCACCATGGCAATTCCTACCATGCTATCAACGATTTTATTGGCACCTAAAGTACGCAAAGTAGCACGAGATTATTTTACCCGCCTCGATAAAGGAGAGTTTGATCTGTCTCCTTCGAATTCAGAATCGCTACGCTCAGAGCAATCATTATGAAAATGATATTTGTAACTGCTTTTCTATTTTTAGCCAGCAACTCATTTGCCCAATCCGTTAGCTCAGAATTGGAATCAATAAATACCGTGCTAGATTCGTATCATGATGCGGCATCACAAGGTGATTGGGATAGATACTTCGACTTAATGAGTGAAGACGGAGTCTTTCTTGGGACAGATGCTGCTGAGCGCTGGCCGAAAGAAGTGTTTAGAGAATATGCAGCGGGTCGTAGTGGTTGGACTTATCATCCGACTGACCGTCACGTTAACTTAACACCGGACGGAAACTCCGCTTGGTTCGATGAAATTCTTGATAGCGAGAGCTATGGCACGAGTCGGGGAACCGGAGTACTAATAAAGACTAACGATGGCTGGAAAATTTCGCAGTATCATTTAACGTTTCCAATTCCGAATGAACTGTCACAACAAATGACTGACGCGATTAAGGCGTTTGAGGCGCAGGAAAATTAAACAGTGCAAACAGGCCCTGAAACTAGTGAATAGTTTGTTCTGGTTTGGGCAGGTCTTCATTTGAAGGAGAAGCTACGGTAGTTTCTTCTTGTGAAACATAGGAGCGAGTGCTAACTGGGCTGTCCAGAAACTTTCCAAGTTTACTTAGAAAGTCTGCCATGTGATCAGTTTGATAGTGCTCTTGTAGACAGTCAGCGTTTTCCCATTCTTGCAGGAGTATAATCTGATAAGGGTCGGTGACACCTTCGTAATACTCATAACTCAAGCAGCCATGCTCCTGACGGCAAAGACGAACCATTTTCTTCATTAGTCCAATGACTTCATCTTTGTTGTCTGGGTCTAACTGAAATGTGCTTTGCACCATGATCATTTTGACTAGGGCTCCTACCAGCTTAGGATCATTATACGCCGTCTGAGCTTAAAAACAGCTGAACGAGACTTTTTGTCACATGCCGGCTTAATCGCCCTGAACCGCCCGTGTTTTGCGGCTATCCAGGCTCCAGGGGCCGCTTCCGAGTCCCGCTAAAACCAGTAATCCAGCCATAATTCCCATGTTTTTGACGAAATTTTGAGTTTCGTGGGCGGTCTGTAATTCACCCGCTGGCATTGTCCAAAAATCGTGCAATACCAGGCTAATAACGAGTGTCAATCCGGCCAGAATAAAGGCGCAAATCTTAGTCTGCCATCCAGCGATTAGTGCTCCATCGCCGATAAATTGAATGAGCAAAGTCAGGATAAGAAAGAAAGGAATTAAAACCATGCCGTGTTCAGCCATGTAATCAGCATGAGTTTGATAGTTAAAAATTTTGTTCACTCCACCGGCCAATAGAAAGTAAGTGCCAAGCAATATTCTTCCACTGGTTGTGCAAAGATTTTCAAAGTTTGTGTTCATAATTTAGTGTTCAAGATTTTTGCATGTAAAAAAATGGCCTGCTGCGCAGGCCATTCTATTTTTATCCTAATTGGCAACTAATATCATTAATTGCCTATTGTGTTTTGTAACTCATCACTGAGCTGTCGAACATCTTCCTGAGCTTGCATTGCCATGCGATCACGCTGGGCCACGGTCATACAGACAAATTGCGGAATATTCGATCCTACGACTCGCTCTGTTGTGCAAACCAGTTTGTTACTCTCGCCGGACACGGTAGCATTATAGGCTTCGACATCGCGTTGGGATCTAATTCTTGGGATACCGTCGTCTGGCGGTTGGAGTGCGTCACAACCAACTAGGATTGACAACAGTCCTAGTGTCATAAGTAGTTTCTGCATTGTGGGTTTCCTCGATAGTGCGACTTGCTAAAGCTTGAATTCACTTAACATTTTATTATTTGGTTACACAGCTCGCTGCTCTGTGGGGAGCAAGAGTGCTACTGTATCACTAGGGAGTGAAAATGCTAAGGAATTCAGAGAAAAGAATTAACGCAATATTTCTCGAACGCTAGACTAAGAGTCTATCATTCCGGCTTGCTGTTTAACGCGGTATAGCTCCACTTCGCCTTCCCCTAGCATTTGTTGCAGATTCAACTCTTCTTCGCGCTTGGTAATAGAGGCAATGTTTATTTTCACATCAAGTTTGTTGCCGCGATAAATATACTCTTCACCCATTAATGCTTTGTTGATTTTCTCGATAACAATCTTTGAACCTTCTTCATCTACACCTGGGAGAAGCATTCTAAATTCTGTAAAACTCGATCTTGCCAACACATCTTCATTACGACGTCGATCACTGGCCATTAGAGAAAAATGTCGCAACATTTCATTGCCGACTTTGTAGCCATGCGCTTTTACTACCTCGTCCATGTTTGCAACTTCGATGGTTAACATAGAAACTGGTTTTGAATAGCGCAAGGCAACCCCGAGAATGCGCTGACCTACCTCGAGAAAAGTACGGTGATTCAAGATTGTCGTAATAGGATCGTAAATCGCATTCTCTTTATGCTCAACAGACAACTCTTCCATGGTCATGATGATGATTGCAAAAGCAAAAACCACCATGGTAAAGATTGAACCTAACAGCAGAAAAGAGGTTCCCTGATCAGGATCCGATAATGGGGCCCCACTTCTGACTAACATCAGGACAAATTCTGTTACGGCATTAAAACTGAATAGCATCAAGGCGAGAAAAGCACCAAAGTTCGTACTTACTGCCATAACTGGCCGTAATTTTCGTTCGATTCGTAAACCGTTAGCGATGAGATAAATATTACAGAGGGAAAATCCAACCATTAATGCGGTATAGATTCGAATTCGCCACAGCATATTGTCTTCAACCAGGGTGAAGTAGTAAAACCCTCCCATCACCACGAGAAAGGCAATCCCTCCCAGGAGAGGCAACTTGGATTGTTCCTGATTCCAAAACTGCGCCAGGCCGAGCACAACCGGTATGCGACCGCCCATAATTAATGCGTTGGCTAATAAGATCGAAATTACTGGAGAAAGGGATCCCTGGGTGGTAAGCAGCAGTATGCCAACACTGGTGCAGGCAAAACCCAAAGAAATAATAAGCAGACCAGGGATATGTTTATTCCCGGCCCAATTTACAAATAGCGCTAGAGTCGAAATGACTGAGACTGATGTAAGCGCGATTGTCAGCATGTCATTTTCCATGGTGGGTTTAGATTGCTCCAGTTGCCTTTAGTTCATCTATTTGTTCAGTGCTAAATCCCCAGCTCGCTAATATCTCGTCAGTATGTTCACCAACAAGTGCCGATGAGGATTTTATTGTCCCTTGTGTACGACTGAATCGTGGAGCAGGGGCGGGTTGAGTTATTCCTTCAAAATCCACATAAGTATTTCTTGCTTTATTATGTGGGTGATCTGGCGCTTCATCGAGGTTCAATACAGGCGCAAAACAAACATCAGTTCCTTCCATGATGTTACACCATTCTTCGCGTGTCTTCGTCATAAAGATCGCTTTCATCTTCTCTCTTTTTATAGGCCAAGCTGCCGGATCAAGTTGCTCTTCAAAGGATTCATCCGTGATTTCACATTTTTCCAACAACAGGGCATAAAATTGTGGTTCTAGTGAACCGATCGAGATGTGTTTCCCATCCTTGCATTCATAACTTCCGTAATAGTAAGCACCACCATCTAATCGATTTGAATAACGATCAGTGGTCCACATGCCCATGGACATTAAGCCGAAGAAAGGACTAAGCAGGCTCGCAGTGCCGTCTGTCATCGCAGCATCAATAACCTGTCCTTTGCCTGAACTGCTTCTTTCTACTAGTGCAGCAAGGATACCGGTTAATAGATACATTGCTCCACCGCCAAAATCTCCAATCAGATTAAGCGGAGGTGCGGGAGGACGATCCGAATAACCCATGGCACCGAGTGCTCCGGCCACAGAGATATAGTTAATATCATGTCCTGCCGCCTGTGACAGAGGTCCTTCCTGGCCCCATCCAGTCATGCGCCCGAATACCAGTCCCGGATTTCTTTCCAGGCAGACTTCTGGACCCAAGCCAAGACGTTCCATCACTCCAGGTCTAAAGCCTTCTACTAAAACATCCGCCTGATCAATCAATTCAAGCGTAGTTTTCGCGCCTTCAGGATGTTTTAAATCAACGGCAATGGATTTTCTGCCGCGATAAAGCACATTGCCGCGATGACCACTGCCTTTCTGATTCAGTCGATCAATTCTTATTACTTCCGCGCCCATATCTGCCAGCATCATCGAGCAAAATGGACCGGGTCCTATGGCCGCCATTTCAATTACTTTTATTCCAGCAAGAGGTCCCATCCGTATTCCTTAGCACAATCTACATCGACCACGAATGATAGGGGATCAATGCTCGAAAATATAGTAGAAATCAATCATTTAGGTGATTCCTTCTGGTAATTCCAATAATCCTCAGATTCACTTTTGGGGGTGGATCGATTATGCTTTCGCGTCCGAAATTTAGACTTGGGGCGGAACAATTAAGCCATGGATTTAGAAAATAAGACTGCGTTTATAACCGGCGGTGCGTCCGGTCTTGGTCTGGCTACAGCCAGAAACTTCGTTGCAGCAGGGGCAAAAGTCTTTCTCTACGACTTAAATGCCGACTCCTTAGAACAAGCGGCGGCGGAATTTGGTGATAGTGCCGGCTGGCAAGCAGGCGATGTCGCTGACGAAGAGGCAGTAAAGCAGGCAATCACTGCGGCTACTGAAGCATTTGGCACTATCCACATTAATGTGAATTCTGCTGGCATTGGTGGCGCTGCTCGAACTGTGGGTAAAGACGGCCCTATGCCACTTACAAAGTTTGAACATATTATTCGCGTCAATTTAATTGGCACATTCAATGTGCTGAGACTTTGCGCCGAAGTTATGCAAACCAATGAGCCTCAAACTGAAGATCAGGAACGTGGCGTTATTATAAACGTCGCTTCGGTTGCAGCTTTTGACGGGCAGACAGGTCAAGCTGGATACGCAGCTAGTAAAGGCGGTATCGTGGCGATGACTCTCCCAATTGCCAGAGATCTGGCAAAGCGAGGCATTCGAATAATGACAATAGCGCCAGGTGTCTTTGAAACTCCGCTATTGGCTTCCGCACCAGATGAAGTTAAAGAACCACTAATTGCTATCACTCAGTTTCCAAAACGATTAGGAAGTCCCGATGAGTTTGCAGTAGAAGTCGCCCACATTGTCAATTGCAGTTACTTAAATGGAGAAGTGATTCGATTAGATGCCGGTATTCGAATGCCAGCGATCTAGAAATATACGGAAATCTTTTCGTTTATTGCAAAAAGCACTAAAGTTAAAAAAGCCGGGGCACGATTTACAAATCCTGCCCCGGAGAAAGTTTTAAAACCACCGCTGCACGATTTTAAAATCCTGCACGGCACTGAAGTAGTAATTTAGAGATTTAAAGAGGAACAAACCAAATGGCAGACGCATACATTGTAGGTGCTGTGCGCACAGCAACCGGAAGAAGAAAAGGAAGATTGAGTGATTTGCACCCTGTTGATATGGGTGCCATCGTAATCGATGAATTGGTAGATCGTACCGGTGTCCCTACGAACGCAGTAGATGATGTCATTATGGGTGTTGTTAGCCAGATCGGATCTCAGGCAAATAATTTGGGGCGCAATGTTGCCATGTCCTCGAAGCTCGACCTCGAAGTCCCTGGTACCACAGTTGACCGTCAATGTGGTTCTTCCCTGCAGGCGATTCAATTTGGTGCCCAAGCTGTAATGTCTGGTACCCAGGACGTTGTGGTTTGTGGTGGCGTAGAAGCAATGAGCACCGTAGAAATCGGTTCCAATATCCGGGATGGACTTGAACACGGCCGCGGCACTCCTAAAGGTGAGCGGCTTGAGATGCAGTATCCCGGTATTCAATTTTCCCAATTCGATGGAGCGGAATTACTGGCCGAGAAATACGGCATCACTCGAGATGATCTGGACGCCTTTGGTTTATTGAGCCACCAACGTGCGGCTCATGCCACGGAAAGCGGTTTTTTTAAAGATGAAGTGGTGCCACTTAACATCAAACTCGAAGACGGCACTGAAGCCGTACACGAGATCGATGAAGGTATTCGCCCTGAAGCATCCTTAGAAGCTTTGCAGGGGCTCAATCCATTGCGCGAAGGTGGAGTAATTACCGCGGGAACGGCGAGCCAGATTAGCGACGGTGCAGCCGCCATCATGGTGGCCAATGAAGACGCTGTTAAAAAATACAATTTGCCCGTACGCGCCAAGATCCACTCATTAGCGGTAATCGGATCTGATCCGGTAATCATGTTGGAAGGACCCATTCCAGCAACACAGAAAGTATTAGACAAGGCCGGATTGAGCATCGACGATATTGATCTTTTCGAAGTTAATGAGGCATTCGGCTCTGTACCATTGGCATGGGCTAAGGCACTTAATGCGGATCAGGAAAAGCTCAACGTAAACGGCGGCGCCCAGGCTTTAGGGCATCCCCTTGGCGGAACTGGCGCTAAGCTAATGACGACTCTGGTGCACGAGCTAGAGCGTAGAGACGCGCAGTACGGCCTCGTCGCAATTTGCGAGGGTGGTGGTACTGCTAATGCAATGATCATAGAACGCATGAATGAATTACCTGCGTAAAGATCTAACTAAGAGAAAGAACTATGTTACTGGATAATTATCAGTCTCCATGGATGGATGAAGAGCTGACCATCATGCGCGATGCAGTGCGTAAATTTATTGCGAAAGAATTTGCGCCGGTTGCAAAGAATTGGGAACAGCAGGGTTACGTCGATCGTGAAGCCTGGCTAAAGGCTGGTGAGTCTGGATTATTGTGTGCTTCGATCCCGGAACAATGGGGCGGAGGTGGAGGTAACTTCAAACACGAAATGATACTGGTAGAAGAGATGGCCTATGCCAATATTACTGGTTTCGGCAACGGTGTGCATTCTGGCATCGTTGCCCACTACATAAATTCCTATGGCACTGAAGAACAGAAGCAAAAATGGTTGCCCAAGATGGCTTCTGGAGAAATCGTTTCAGCTATCGCAATGTCGGAACCGGGAACGGGATCGGATTTGCAGTCGGTAAGTTCAACGGCAATTCTGGAAGGCAATCAATATCGACTAAACGGGCAAAAAACATTTATCACTAATGGCATGAGCGCAAATTTGATCTGCGTTGTTGCTAAAACCGATCCATCGGAAGCTGCAAAAGGGATCTCTTTAGTCATGGTTGAGACCGAAGGAGTCGAAGGAGACGGTGGTTTCACCCGAGGAAGAAATCTTGAGAAGCTGGGTATGAAAGCACAGGACACTGCAGAACTATTCTTCGATGATGTTGAAATTCCTGCTGAAAATTTACTGGGTACGACGGAAGGAAAAGGTTTCATTCAATTGATGGAGCAATTGCCTCAGGAACGAATTATTATCGCGGCTGGCGCCTGTGCTGCGATTGAAAGTGCATTGCGAATTACTGCAGAGTACGTCAAAGAACGCAAAGCATTTGGTAAGCGCATTCTCGACTTTCAAAACACACAATTTAAGTTAGCCGAAAGATTTACTGAAGCAAAATTGGCTCGCACCTTTGTCGATCAGTGTGCGATGCAACTAGCAGATGGCAAGCTAGATGATGCGACTGCGGCGGTGGCGAAATGGTGGACGACACAAAAGCAGTGCGAAATCATTGATGAGTGTCTGCAATTTTTTGGCGGCTATGGTTACATGATGGAATATCCCATCGCCAAAATGTACGCCGACAGCCGAGTACAAAAAATTTACGGCGGCAGCAACGAAATAATGAAGTTGCTTATTGCCAGAGAGATTTAATCAGAGCGTTTAGCGAGAACTATCGAAACAGACTGGCGCGATTTGCAACGCAACGAAAGCCTGTGTGGTTGGTGCTAGAAGAGGGTTCGGCTGGCATGCGAGCACTAACTCTAAAGCCGCTGCAATAGTTTTCACTACACAGAAAAGACCCACCTCGAATTGAGCGCTTCGATAGCGCAGGTTCATTTGGATCCAGGCTTTCAGATTTGGGGACACCACGGGGATTTCTCAGCGGACTGTTGGCATAGTAATTCGGGTGATACCAGTCTGATACCCATTCCCATACGTTTCCAGTAATGTCATAGAGACCGTAATCGTTTGGTGGGAAACTACCTACCGGTGCTGTGTCTGCATAACCATCGGAATTATCATTGTGGTAGGGAAATGTTCCCTGCCAATGATTGGTGATCGCTTCATGCTCGTGACGTGGCTGTGATCCCCAGCTATAAATTTCCCCTTCATGTCCACCGCGAGCCGCAAATTCAAATTGTGCTTCGGTGGGGAGTTCCTTGCCAGCCCAATTACAGTAAGCCAATGCGTCTTCATAAGTAACTTGAACGACAGGGTGATTTTCTTTTTCAGTAATCGAATCATGCTCACCCTCAGGATGTTGCCAATCAGCATTAGCAACCAGTTTCCACCAGGAAAGCGGTCTTACAGGGTGATCGGTATCTTGGGAAGGAGATTCGAAAACGAGTGAGTCATTAACTTGTTCAGAATGGGTTTCATATCCTGTTTCTGATATGAATCGTGCGAAATCAGCGTTAGTTACTTCATACTGGTCGATCCAGAATCCTTTCAATTGCACATCGTGGGCAGGTCTTTCGTCTGGTAGACCTTGATCCGAGCCCATAACAAATGAGCCGCTTTCTATCCAAATCATACCGGTCGGAGCTTCAGCAGGTTCTACTAAGATCTGGGTATCGATAATTAAAATAAAGCCGATAAATCCCAGGCCTCCTGCTAACTGCTTCCAATCACTCATACTGCTATTTTCGCTTCTGTACTAACGGTTTGTGCAAGATTGCGCTTTATATCAGATTCTCTGTCTTGATGCAGTTATTGTAGTCGGATAATTCTAAAATACGGCCAAAAGTGTGCATTACTTAGAAAAATGCCAGGATTTTCGAACGAGGGGTTGTTAATAAACACTGTAAACTTAGCGTTTTAAGAAATCCCGCGCTTCAGTATGGGTGGCCCCCGCTGTCACAATTAGTAAAGAGTTAATTACACTGCTTGCTTCAAATTCTTACAGCATGACTGCTGTAAGAGTTCTTATTAGCAATCCAACATCAATAGGTGCCACTTACACCTTTTATATGCAGAAGCGAATTGAAGCTCTTTTGTGATCCAATTTTCTACAAATTTCTTAATTTATTCGAGCTAAAAAACTCGCATTCAATTCTCGAGATGTCATAATTAGTAAGTATTAATTTTGAGAAAGGTGGGGAGTTAAAGATGCGCCATTTATTGGCAGTGCTACTATTTCTAATACCTTTGTTAGCGCATTCTCAAGAAACCGGGTATATACCACCAAAAACAGAATTTGGTGTGCCGGACTTGCAAGGTATTTGGTCTCTTTCCACGCAGACTAATTTGGAAAGAGCACAACGCTTCCAAGGTCAACTAACAATTTCAGAAGAAGAGGCATTACGAATTGAAGCGATGTTTCTAGCTGGCATGGAGGCCAGTAATCAGCCTAGCGATCCTGATCGAGAAGCGCCGAGTGCGGGACGGAATGTAGGTGGCTACAATACTTTTTGGATGGATCCAGGAGACAGACTTGCGGTAGTGGATGGCGAGATTCGTACTTCCATAATCGTCGATCCCCCCGATGGACAGCTGCCCTACACCGAACTAGGGCGCACTAATTTTGAAGCGGCGATGGATCGAAGAAATACTTATGACGGTCCGGAAGTAAGACCAATCGGTGAGCGCTGTGTGATTGGATTCGGCTCATCACCGGGGCCACCCAAGCTCCCAGTGCTTTACAACAACCTGACCCAGATTGTGCAGACGAAAGATCATGTCGTGTTAATGGCTGAAATGGTTCATGACGCGCGAATCGTGCGCATCGGTGGGGAATTTCAAGATCCACCCACGAATCCGTGGCTTGGTGATTCCATCGGCTACTACGAGGAAGATACTCTGGTAGTGGAAACGACAAATTTTCACCCGCAGCAAAGTCTACGCTCTTCACTCGACCATCGATTTTATGGGTCGAGCCAGATGAAAGTGACTGAACGCTTCACTCGGACTGCAGATGATTCGATTCTCTATCAATTCACTGTTGAAGACCCAGAGAACTATTCACAGCCCTGGAGTGGAGAGCTGCCGATGAATCTTAGCGGTGAGCAGATGTTTGAATATGCTTGTCATGAAGGCAACTACGCACTTTCCGGAATTCTCGCCGGAGCGCGGCGAGCAGACTTCGACGGAGTCGATTATGCGCCCACCGATCCTGGCAGGCAGTAATTCGCAAACAAATAAAAAAGGGCCGCTTTGGCCCTTTTTTACTTTTCGCCGATTATCTTAAATCCGGCAACTGATAACCTTCTTTATCCAGTCGTGCCCGTATCGTTTTCTTATCGATTTTACCAGTAGAGGTCAACGGAATGTTGTCTGTTGAAATTACTTCATCTGGAAGCTGCCATTTCGCGAATATACTACTGCAATGATCGATGACTGCATCCGGATTCAGTTCTGAACCTTCATTCATGATTACCAAAGCCACAGGACGCTCATCCCATTTCGGATGAGGCTGAGCCACTACTGCAGCCTGGGCAACATCTGGCATAGCAACAATGTGGTTTTCCAGATCAACCGAAGAAATCCATTCACCACCTGACTTAATCAAGTCCTTGGATCGATCCGAAATAATGATGTACTGCTCGGAATCAATCTTGGCGACATCACCGGTTACCAACCACCCGTCATGAAATTTATCTGGTTGTGGATCATTAAAGTACTCGGCGGCAATCCAGGGACCTCTAATGCAGAGTTCACCAACCGCTTCACCATCATGGGGAAGTCGATTCCATTCTTCATCAAAAATTTCAATTTCCAATCCAGCCATGGCTAAACCCGCCTTGGCAACATTTTCAAATTGCTCGTCTTCCGACATAGTAATCTGCGAACGTTTGGAAACCTTACGTGAAAGTGTGCCGAGTGGGTTTGTTTCTGTCATTCCCCAGCCCTGAATCATCTCGACGTTATATTTGTCCCAATACCAGCGCATCATCTCAACAGGAGGCGCTGAGCCGCCACAGGTCATCCTGCCAAGAATGCTGAGGTCATGCTTATCTGGATTGGCTTCCAATGCTGCGCGCACCCCTTGCCAGATCGTTGGCACACCTGCGGATACAGTTACTTCTTCTTCCTCCATCAGTTTCAGGAACACATCTGGCAACATGAAGCGATGTGGCATTACTTGCTTACAGCCAAGCATGGATGCTGCAAATGGCAAGCCCCATCCCATGGCATGAAACATAGGCACAATGCCTAACAGTGAATCCAGTGAAGACAGTCCCATTGAATCAGTCAGCGATTCGGTCAAGGTATGCAGGTAAGTAGACCGATTGGTGTACATCACTCCCTTGGGTTTGCCAGTAGTCCCTGAGGTATAACAGAGGCCCATCGGTGAGTTCTCATCAATTTCAGGCCAATCGTATACGGTGGGCTGGTCCTTAATAAAATCATCGTAATCGATCTGATTTTTAAATGAGCTTTCGCCGCCTTCGCCATGGCGGCAAATTACCAGCAGTTCAACGCAGGGAATCTTGTCCCACAATGGTTCTAGCAGAGGCAACAAATCTTCATCAGCGAATATAACTTTGTCACAGGCGTGATTAATGATGTATTCCAGATCGGCTGGTGAAAGTCGGATATTCAAGGTATGCAGCACGGAGCCCATAGATGGAACGCCCTGATAAAGCTCCAGGTGGTAGTAGTTATTCCACATAAAACTACCGATGCGATCACCCACTTCTACCCCATGGTTTTTTAGTGCGTGAGCAACTTGATTCGCTCGATCCCAGGTTTGTTTCAGTGTTTGCCTGTGGGTACCTTCAGCTTGCTGAGTCACTACTTCAATGTCTGGATCCAGGATTGCTCCTCGTCCAAGAATTTTCGACATCAGCAGAGGCGTTTGTTGCATTGTCATTCCTGTCTTCTCCCGTATTACTTATTGGTCTCTGGATAAGGTGCGGAATGGGAGAATACTAATAAGTGGGGGCATGATCAAATTGATGCTTTATAGAATTGAATTAAGAAAAAAATCTCAATTGTTGTATTTCAGAGATGGCGGGATAGGGGCATTGGTTTTTCGCTCCGATGGGCCATCCCTGGCCCTCCCGCGTTCCCGTCCTTGGACGCTAGTCGCAAAAAACCAATGTCCCTATCCCTATAGAACTGATCATGAAGGGGAGGGGAGCGTGGGAAGCATGTTGCTAGGGCAACACGCTGCTGTCGCCGAAATTAATAAGTTAGAGCTGTCCAGTTTAAGCAGTGAAGAAGTCTGGAGAAGGGAAGGAATTTAAGAGAGCGAATAGCGCCAGGGATGAAGCGCGGGACGGGCCAGGGATGGCCCACTGAACACACGTAATTCCTTCCCTTCTCCAGACGTGTTTAGTACTCGAGTTTTAAGTTAGCCAGTGTTGGATTTGAAATGTAAAAGTCCCCGGTTTATGCTCGGACTCCTTTGTATTAGCTGGGAAACATAATGATTAGCGCCAAGGAACATCCGAAGAAAACCGTTTCTGTGAACGGGAAAACCATGAGCTATGTGGAGATGGGTGAGGGTGATCCCATTGTCTTTCAGCATGGCAATCCTACTTCTTCCTATTTGTGGCGGAACATCATGCCTCATCTGGCTGATCAGGGCCGTTGTATTGCGATTGATTTAATTGGGATGGGGGATTCGGATAAGCTGGATGATTCTGGTCCTGACCGTTACACACTGATGGAACATCGCGACTATTGGGATGGGGCGCTTGATGCAATTGGTGTTAAGGATAACGTTACCCTGGTTATTCATGACTGGGGCTCGGCCCTGGGTTTCGATTGGGCAAATCGGCATCGAGAAGCGGTAATGGGCATTGCTTATATGGAAGGCATTGTTCGACCGGTGTCTTGGGATGATTGGCCTGAGGCTGCGCGAGGAGTTTTTCAAGGATTTCGTTCTCCAGCCGGAGAAGACATGGTTTTGGAGAAAAATGTATTCGTGGAAAGAGTGCTACCTGGCTCTATAATCAGAGAATTAACTGAAGAGGAAATGGGGGTATACCGGAAGCCGTTTGCTAACGCCGGTGAAGATCGTCGCCCAACCCTGACTTGGCCTCGACAAATTCCAATTGAAGGAGAACCAGAAGAGGTGGTTGAGCTCGTGCAAAGTTATGCGGATTGGCTTTCACAATCCAATGTGCCTAAGTTGTTTATTAATGCTGAGCCTGGTGCCATTCTAATTGGCCCACAACGTGAATTTTGTCGCTCATGGCCAAATCAGAAAGAGGTGACAGTAGCTGGTAATCATTTTTTACAGGAAGACTCTCCTGACGAAATTGGGCAAGCTATTGCAGAATGGCGCAGAGAGTTTAACAATGCGTGACCATACGGCGAATGAGCAGGATTCATGAAGCTATTTGATTTTCCAATTAGTCGAACTCAGGTACTTCTGCAGCATGGAGTATTGCTGTGTGTTGCTGTGCTAAGTTTTTCGTTTCTCAACGCGCAGGGGAATATTGGTTCGCAGATGGTTGGTGCATGGGTAATCAACGATGACCTGTCTGACAACTCAGATGACCAAGTGGAAGAAGCGATAGAAGCTGGAGGTGGTGATGGTGGCCGTGGATTCTTCAATCGGCGTGAAGATTTTTATCGCGGCGGGCCGCCAGAGCACGAGCTCTATGACCGACTCACTTACGATGATGTATTAAGTATCGAATTTTCCGAACCTGAATTTCGCTTCACCTATGAGGACAATTACATAAGAGTATTCCACACCGATGGTCGCCGACGCCGCACGACAGCCAATGACTTTTTTGAAGGTGGTGGATCAGATTGGTCGGAAGGGAATATTGAAGTGGAAGCTCTGGTTGTTGAAGCCAGACCGCGTGACGGCGGATTCGCTACAGAAATTTATACGTTGGAGAATGACGGCAATCGGCTGCGCATCGAAATGCTGATCCAACCACTCTCGTTCCGAGAACCAATCGAACTCGTACGCTACTACGATCGCGTAGAATAACTATTGTTGAGAAGAAATCTCTTCTTCAACATCCCGCAAACGGTCCTTACCAAAAAACATTTCATTACCAACGAAGAATGTTGGCGAACCGAAATTGCCTTTTTCAACGGATGCCGAGGTGCTATCAATTAGCATTTGCTTAACTGCAGGATCTTGCGTGCCAGCGATGATGTCAGCAGTAGGCAGGCCGTATTCGTTCAGTGCTTCTTCGATCACGGCCGGATCACTCATGTTTAACCCGCGTTCCCACATGCATTGATACATGGCTTCGATATAGTCTGCTTCAAAGTCTTTTCCTAATGCGTAGCAGGCGTCACGCATTATGTGCAGAGTGTTGACTGGAAAATGGGGATTGCGCGCATATTTGTCAATGGTGTGTTTGGCGATAAAGCGTTTCGTCTCTCGTGAGTTGTATTCCTTCTTATTTTTAACTTCTGCAAATTGTTCCATCGGAGATCTGTTATTGGTTGCCTTAAAAACACCGCCTAGCAGAATCGGAACGTATTTAAACTTTATACCTGTTCTTGCCTCGATTCCTGGAATCACACGATGACTAAAATAGGTATTTGGGCTTGCGAAATCATAATGAAACTCTACTTCTACTGCCATTAGTCTGGTTTCCTGAATTTCAAGGTCATGCGATCGCTCTCACCAATGGCAGTATATTGATCTCGGTTCTCATCGCCGAGTCTATAGCTCGGAGGTAGAGTCCAGACTCCCGCCGGATATTCCGTTGCATCCTTTGGATTGGCATTTAATTCTGAAGAGGCAACAAATTCGAAACCTGCTTTGGCGGCGATTTCTTTTACATACTCTTCTGAGACATAGCCAGTAGTTTCCATGACTTCCATACTAGCGCCAGGTAATGCTCGGTGTTCAACTACTCCAAGAATGCCGCCGGGTTTTAATGCCGCATAAAACGTTTCAAAGTATTCGAGTTCCTGGCCAACCATTATCCAGTTATGCACATTCCGAAATGTCATGGCGAGGTCTGCACTTTCCGGTGGGGCTATGGCTACTTCATGAGGCGGGTCGATATGTCTTACCGTAATCTTGCCGTAAATCTCCGGGTTGTCCGCTAATTTTCGCTCAAAGCCCTCTAGACTGTTAGCCGCATAGTTCAAAGCTGAGTTAGGCGAAAAATGTGCCGCATAAAATTTGCCTTCGGCAGCCACATAGGGGGCAATGATTTCTGTGTACCATCCACCGGCTGGTAAGATTTCAATTACTGTCATGTCTTTCTGCAGGCCAAAAAATTCCATAGTTTCCACTGGATGTCTCGGTTCGTTGCGAGCTCTATTTTCTTCGCTGCGATGATGTCCGTTCACTATTGCGCCAAGAGTAAGCTCACTACCCAAATGGTGATCTGCAAACACTGAAGTGGGAACAATAATCGCGAGTGTTAGAAACGCGGCCTTAATGTATTTAGTCATAATCTTAGCTCCGAAAAAGTCCTTTAGTTAGCACGTCCTAATTACGAACGTACTTGCTTACTTTTCTGTCGCCAACACTGGCGCCCCAAATCACCCCGTTGTCATCCACTGCAATACCTTCAGGAAAACTGGTGCCGCCATGTGGTCCCGGGTCGGGAATAAAATCGATAATTTCTCCATCCAGAGTGCCAACATAAATTCCTCGATGCCAACCAGGATTAAAACCGTATTGGCCTTCTGCTGCTCGTGATTCGGAATCCACTGCATAGAGCATATTGTCATGGATTCTTACGCCGCTAGGTCTGCCCCAGTGAGCCCAGATAGCTTTCAAAGTGCCGTCAGGATTCAGTATATGCATGCGATTATTGGTGCGATCACCTACATAGATGTTGCCTCGCTCATCGACGGCAATGGCATGGGGCCCTTCAAATTGCAGTGGACCGTAACCTTTTTCACCCCAGGCTTCGATAAATTCACCTTCGGCGGTCATGTGTACAATGCGCCGATTTGAATCGGGATCAATGTGGCCATCGACTATATATAGAGTGCCATCTGGCCCGATCGCTAAATCGGAAGGCTCATTAAATTCGCCAGGGCCATCGCCGCGGATACCCGGTTCACCTAGTTCAATCAGAATTTCTCCCTGCTGATTGAATTTGAAAATTTGATTGCCTTTCTCACCGTCGATCACACCGGCATCAATAATCCAGAGATTGTCGTCGTCATCAACGATAATTCCGTGGGGCCAGACGAACATTCCAGCACCAAAACTGGTGAGAATCTCTCCTTCCGGGTTGAACTTCAAAATGGGATCTACATTGTTCTCTTCGCAGGCGCCCTGATTACCGCCGCAGCGTTCAAATACCCAGATATTGCCTTGGGAATCGATGTCTATGGCATTGCCTGATCCCATTTGTCGCCCATCAGGCATTTGCACCAGGTTTTCATGCATAGAGTAGTTATTTGGGTAATCCGGCAGCACGGTATTTTGCTGTGCATGTGCCGCAAGTGTGGCTGCCAGAGCAATTGTGAAAATACCAAATTTTCTGAAGTTCATTGTTGTTTCTCTGCTTTTCTTATTAAGGATTGGATATAGATTAAATGTACGTTGCTTTTAACTCAACTAAGTCCTGCGCTATTTTTTTAAAATCAAATCTGAAAGAGTCGATTAATTTTTATTGCCCAACCTTGATTGCGCAGCTCAAAGCTGTCTGGTCGGTCAAATGGATTGGTGTCTCGATCATCGCTATAAACAACGAACAATTCACTACCTGGCGCCCACTCCCAGCGGAAGCGAAAATTGGAACTTAGTGAGTTTTGAGTAGAGTTGTATTGTACGAGACCACTAAAATACATACGCGGAGAAATGGTGTACGTGACCCTTACTCGCCCAAGCTCGGTGCGGAAATCTCCTTCAGGTAATTTTACCTTGTTAAAAGAGTAACTCGGTTCCACGGATAGCTGCGGCGATAATTCAATTCTGCCAGCACTGAAACCTATTGCTTCATTGGTGCCGCTCCAGAAATCTCCACCTCGATAAGAGAGTCTTCCGCTAAAGTCTCGCTGTGTTCCCCAGCGATACGAAACTTCATAGCTGGTGAAATTGTAGTCGCCGGGTTGAAGAGCCACATCCGGTGCGATTTGGAAAGGTCTTGTGAGCATTTCGAACTCATCATTCAGGCTGATCTGGAAAGCGTCACCTTGTTCAAACTCGGTGGTAAAGCTTAAGCCGTGAGCTCGAGTCTCGAGGACGTCTTCATCGGCTGACCAATAAGATTCAGTGTGGGCCAACAACACGAAGCGCCTAATATTTTCACTCGATGCAATGCGGGGGCTGAAGCGAGCGAAGCCATCGAATTGTTTAAAGTTGTCGCGCCGCTTGAATCCTATTTCAGGATTAAAATTGTCTTCTACCACAACGTAACCTGTTCCGAGCCCGTAGCGATCCCCATCATAGGTAAAGTTACCCATGTAACTCTTGTCCTCGCCGCTTAGTCCTGGCGTATCAGTTTTTGCAGCGTAAGTAGCAATTTCAAAGTCATCCAGGAAATTAAATTGTCCATCGATGCCATAAAGTTGATTCGATCCGTCGCCAGTTACAGATTCTGATCTGTCAGTTACAAGTACGCCGACTCTACTGCGGCTTAGTATGTCTCGCTTAATTCGCAACACCGAAAATTCGGTGGATTCAATCCCATCAATGTCACTGCCGTCAGTTCCAATGGTGAGTGCGCCAATATCAAAGTCTCCAATCTTTCCGGTTAGACGACCACCGGCGTTTATGGGCACAATCTGCCCCTGCTCCAAACCAATGCGTCTACTAAAGAACATCGTAGGAACGTCTAAAGTTCGAGGTGCGGTGAAATCAAAATTACCTTCACCTTCAGGAAAAAATTCCCGCTTTTCCGGAAAAAACAAATTAAAGCGAGTGAGGTTTACCTGGCGTTCATCGACTTCCACCTGGGCAAAATCCGTATTGTAGGTAAAGTCCGCGGTAAGGTTATTAGTAAGACCAAGTTTTACATCAAGACCAGCTTCGCCATCGAAGTCATCATTAAAAGGAGGAGAGGCAAGTCTATTCGTGGTTACGGTGCCTAAGCCATAGGGTTTTATTTCCAGATTAAAATTCCGTGGTGGCACTTCGAGTTCAGTTAAGTCAGCAGCTTCTGAAATACGCCACATCCCGGCAACAAGACTATTGCCCAAGGCTGCAGAGATCGGAATTTCAGTTAAATAAGACGCTTCATTAAGGCGCCGAATAATTCGACGAAACTGTAACCCCCAGGTTTGTTCGGCTCCTGGATCGTAGCGCAAAGAGCGAAACGGGATCTCCATCTCTACTGTCCAACCACCATCGAAACGCCCAACCCGTGAATCCCAGACGATATTCCAATCAAAGTTGACGCCTCGACCTCGGTCGCCTTCATTAGAGATTGCAAAATCCGAAAATCCACCAATAGGTGAGACCAAAAACGCAACGCCGTTTCGTCGGTCGAGAAAGGTATCCAGCATTACCGAAAACGAATCATTGGTGCGTAGTTGAAAAGTGTCGCGGCGCATTTCATTGGCAACCCAATCTTCTTCCGGCACAGACTCGTAATTTTTGGCAGTGACATAGATGGCATCGTCATCGTAGAAAACCCAGACTTCAGTTTTCTCGCTGGCCTGATCACCTTCATCGGGAATTTGTTGAATGAAATCAGTAATTGGTGCGACGTTAGAATAAATAGCTTCATCCAATTCGCCATCGATGGTGATATCGCCATCGAATCTTACTGCACGAACTGTTATTCGGCCGTCAGCATTTTCGCCAACGACAACTTCTTGAGCGCTTGAAGTAATTACAGTGAACTGCAATCCGAGGGCAGCAATTATTAGCAGCAAGAGCCGCTGTGGCTTAGATTGTAAAAGGGGCAATTTTTTTACTACTTTATTGGTGAATAGTGAATGCTCGAAGCAGCCGCGTTCAAAACGCAGATTATATTCACAGCGGTTTGCGGAACTTCAACGTCATGCGATCGGACTCACCAATGGAAGTGTATTTCGCTCGATCCGTTTCACCCATTCTGTAACTCGGTGGTAATGTCCAGACACCTTCCGGGTGATCCTTGGTATCATTTGCATTGGCATTAATTTCAGAGGCAGCAACGGTTTCGAAGCCGGCGGCTAGAGCAACCTGTTTAACGTGGGCTTCGCTGACATAACCGCTATCGATCATTTCCTGAAAAGTGGCACTGTCCGGAGCGCGGTGTTCTACCACACCTAAAATTCCGCCTGGTTTGAGCGCGGCGTAAAAAGTAGCGAAAAACTCCTGATCCAACCCCAGACCCATCCAGTTATGCACATTACGAAAAGTGAGCGCCATGTCAGCACCTTCCTGGGGACCAATGGCTGTCTCATTCGGTGGTAATAAATGACGCACAATCGCTTTGCCGTAAAGTTCAGCATCGCCAGCCAACATCGCTTCGAAGTTTTCTAAACTGCGTCGTTGAAAATCGTTTCCCGAATTAGGTGAAAAATGGGCACCATAGTAGCGGCCATGATCGCGCATATAGGGTGCGAGGATTTCTGTATACCAGGCGCCGGAAGGACCGATCTCGATCAGAGTCATGTCTGGGGTGAGGCCAAAAAATTCCAGAGTCTCTATTGGGTGTCTAAATTCATTGCGAGCGATATTTTGCGGACTGCGATGATTACCCGTCATTACTTCTTCAATAGTAAGAAGAGATGCGCCGCCATGATGATCGGCAGATACTCCGAACCAACTCAGCAAGGAGAAGCTTATAAAAGCAATTAGACTTGTCGTTTTTAGTCTCGTCATTTCCATTCTCTTGTTACTAGATAAATATTCTTAAGTGGGTCCTGCACAGCAAGGACATCCTGTTACTTTACTAGTCATCACTGATTCGGCAGCTTTCGCATTCTGCTCTGCCGTACGTCTTATCGTCGAAGCTGAGGCTGCGCTGGCAATTGTAGAAGGATCTGGTTGGTTGAATGCTACTGTCTGCCCGAAATATCCAGTGTAGATTTCGTATTGGTGCTCCCCAATATCGGTTGGTACGCGAATGGAATTTGTATCAATTACCTGGACATTACTAACGGTTGTTCCATCGCGTATGACAATAGCTTCCTCGGCATTAGGCAGATTAGTAATCTGCCAGCTCGTAGACTGACCGGAGGCATTACGATCGCCAACGTAAGTGCCTATATGCAGAACGCCGCTTTCCTTGTCATTCCAGGCTTTGTCCACACCCAGGTTTGGATAGTCTACGCCTTCGAGTGTTGGAGCCGTGTACTTGTCCAAGTTTTTCACTTTAAAAGCTTCTATCCAGTCTCCTTCGCCAATCTCATTGATCATCTGTTGGGCTGAAGCTTGACCTCTTGGCCAAGGCTCACCGTTATTAAACCACCAACCAAATCTATCCATGTTTTCGCCAAACCATTTTGGTTCGGAGAATTGTTCGGCAGCAGCAGCAAGGCGCTCAACTGCGACACTGTCGCCCAGGGCTTTGGCCATCACCATGCCTTGTGCACTGGGAGTAATTTCTCGTGCTGGGTCGTGCCATCCGCTTGCATTGGCAACTGCTTCGTAAATTTGCGTTGCAAGTTCCGGCGATTGTGGCAGTAAATAGAATGCTGCTCCGGTACCTGCTCCGGCACCGGGAAAGTTCACCTTGAATTCTTCCAGCGGATCGTAATAGAGGGTCATCCACTCGATCTGATTCTGATTGTTAATTCCCATGTAATTGTCACGGGTAAACTCAACCCAATCTTCGAAAGCGCCATGGGCATTGGTCACTCCTAATTGATCAGACAGATAAATTCCCAGACCTGCAGCGCTGTTGCAGATCGGCCAAACCTTGGTGTTCTCGCAATGGGGTCCTTCTGGATGATCGATATATTGCTGATGCAGATGTTCAACGATGCGTGGTTGTGTCCACTCAAAATGTTCATTCTCGTAACCAGCGATTTCCCAAGGCCGCTCCCATTTATCATCGCCAGAAACATACTTATAAATTGAAAGAAGCAGATTTAACCAACCCCGAAAGAAAAGGTTGCCATCAGCGCCGATTGGATCCCGCTGCAAGCCCCAGGGTTCCACACCGTTTGCGGTCCAGCCTGGTCTATCGTAATTACCGCGAACTCGCTCCGGCCATGCCTGATATCCCGGCGCATTGCCTGCGTTATAGTTTTCCCGTTCGGGACTCGGCCCAATAAAAGTATTCCAGTCGATAGCGGCCCAATAAGAGGTATGTCGGGTTGCCAGTTCATCCAAAACACGGGTATAGACCTCGCGCCAAGCCGGAGTTTGGTCAGCCATAAGCAATACAGCATAGCTGGAATCGGAAAGATCAAAGCGCGGATAGCTAAGCATTGGTGCGGCAGAGTATTGATCCCACCAGGGGTGGGGACGGTCGTCCCGCACCGTAAAGTCGATTTCTCCCCTTGGGATGTTGATACCCCAGGGCCGTTCGATGTTTTCGGAGTAATCCCAGTTATCAGCGGTGGTCGCTTTTTCCCATATGAAACGCATCCAGCCTTTGGTGCGCTCATTGTGACTGGGATAAAGGTTAGCGGAACTCCTACGCTGGGTTGTGCTGGTGCAAGCGGCCAGCCCAGCCGATCCGCCGATTACCGCCGCAGACGACTTAAGAAAACCACGTCTTGATTGCTTAAATTGCGTACCCATAGAGACATCGACCCCTGATTAAAGCTAAGTCGAAATTACCATCTACTGCTGTATTGCTCCAGAACAATACCGCAACAAAGGGTTACAAAGGGCTTCTGAAATTCTTAGTTAATACTGATGGAAGGTACGTAGCGACCGTGATTGTAGCCGCAGAAATGTTGCGGTAAATCGGGATGATTAATCTTGCTGGGTTCTTGTTCCGGTTGCAGGTTCTCTTCTGCTTCGTAGGTTTCATAGGCAGTATTGTGAACCAAGATTCGAAACCAGGGCTTATTGCGCGGCGGCCGACTCTTGGCGACTTGATCGTACCATTCTTCGCTTAACCGAAATTCCGGGTCAACATCTACAATGACGCCTCGGTAGCCATAGAGTCGGTGCTGCACCACCTGTCCCAGGTGGAAGTTTCCTTTTAAAGTCATAACAATCCTTGTTACCAGAACACATCCTGTGTTCCTTTACTGCTCCTATATTCAGTATAGGTAGAGCATTGAACTATCGCCAACTATCGAAGCCAGAAAAATTAAGATAGGCTAGGGAGCCTCTGAATAATTCTATGACAGCTCTGGCCTGTGGCAAACCCATTCAAATTACAGATGAAAGTTCGCGATTACGAGTGTGATATGCAAGGGATTGTTAATAACGCCGTTTATCAGAACTATTTGGAATGGGCGCGGCATGAATATTTATCCAGTCGAGGAGTTAGTTTCGCCGAACTTACGCAACAAGGTGTAATCATTGTTATGGTTCGAGCTGAAATTGATTACAAACAATCCCTGCGAGCAGGAGACGAATTTAAAGTAAGTGTCATTGCCAGTCGGCCTTCAAAAGTTAGATTGATGTTCGATCAGGAAATTCGAAAATTGCCAGCAGAAGAGCTAATGGTAAAGGCGCTGATTACGACCACCGCAGTAAATGATAGGAATAAGCCTTATTTTCCTGCGGAACTCGAGAACTTAATGGAATAAAAAAGCTCTCAAACAAAGTGTAAAGGCATAATGAACGAACAGGATGTTCCGTCGTTTTAATAGGGAGCTGTATCACGAAGTAATTTGAAATTAACTAAAGCGCTTTGAGGGCAAAAAGCTCGTCAAATTTGCAGGTGTGGAGTAGCTTATAGACATCTGGTTTGGCATTGACAATGGCTACATCAGAATCGTCGCCACCTGCATGATTGCGTAGTAGTAACAACATGCCGAGTGCAGAACTGTCGATGGACGTAACTTCCAGCGCATCTATAACAAATTTTCCGGGAACTGGTTCGACGCTTTCGTAAGCATCTTGAAATTCCTGATGACAAGTGTAGTCAAATTTTCCGAGCAAGATTAACGTGAGAGTTTTTTTATCGTCGGAAAGTTGTGAATTTATATCCACGCAATAAAACCTGTGGCTGATCACTAGTTTTTAATTAGAAGTAATACTTCAGTTTAGCATAATAAAAAATCCATGAAAGATACGCCTAAAAATCATTCTATTGAAACTCAATTGCGCAACATCGAATCCGTAAAAGACGGAAGCTATGACAAACGCACCGAACATCTTAATGAAGATGGTTCCGCAATTTTTATTAATAGACTCATAAGAGAAGACTCTCCCTATCTGCTTCAACATGCACACAATCCAGTCGATTGGTTTCCATGGGGTACAGAGGCATTCGAAGCCGCCCAACAACAAGGCAAACCAATATTCCTGTCGATTGGTTATTCAACCTGCCATTGGTGTCACGTAATGGAAGTTGAAAGTTTCGACAATGTAGAAATTGCCAAGGTGTTAAACGAGCATTTTATTTCCATCAAAATGGATCGTGAGCAGTATCCTGATATCGATGAAGCTTACATGACTGGTGTACAAATCATGTCAGGGCATGGAGGGTGGCCCATGTCTAATTTCTTGCTCGATGATGGCCGCCCATTTTTTGGTGCGACATACTTTCCACCGCCAACATTTATGAAGTTGCTGCTACAGATCGTGGAAGCATGGAATGAAAAATTAAGTGAATTGGAATCCAGTGCCACACAAATTGGCGAAGCTATCGACAGAATTCTAAGTGAACGCAAACAGGCGAATAGCTTAGATTCAGAAATCTACAACTTTACCAGTCAGGCATTATTCCAAAGAGAGGATAAGAGTCTCGGTGGACTGGCGGGAGCACCGAAGTTTCCTCAAGAACCTCTGCTATTTTTTATGCTCGACCGAGCATTGCGCCAGCGTCATCTAACTGCCATGGAATTTGCCGATCGAAGCTTGGACGCGATGGGTCGAGGTGGGATCTATGATCAGGTAGCGGGGGGGTTTCATCGCTACAGCGTTGATGCCGAATGGCTTGTACCTCATTTTGAGAAGATGCTTTATAACCAGTCGCAGCTAAGCCTCGCCTATCTAAATGCCTACCGGCTCTCAGGAAAACAATTCTTTAAACGAATTTGTTTTCAAACTTTGGAATACGTTCTAAGAGATATGCAACTCCCTGAAGGGGGATTCTATTCAGCCACAGACGCAGATAGTGAAGGCGCAGAAGGTATTTTCTTTCTCTGGTCGGTGGATCAATTAGAAGAAGCGTTGTCAGAGGAAGAGGCGCAGCAAATCATTGAGAATTATGGAGTAAGTGAGCTGGGGAATTTTGAAGGCTCTAATATACTTAATTTTTCAAAACCTTTTTCCGAGTATGAGAAGCAATACGGTGCGGATTTCTCAACGAACCTGGACGCGATCCTGAATAAACTTTACCTGGTGCGCGAGCAGCGCGAACACCCGCTCCGGGATGACAAACTGATAGTAGGCTGGGCTTCGGCAATGATCTCTTCTCTGGCGCATGCTGGAGACTACTACAATCGATTGCATTGGATTGAGGCTGCTGAAAAAGCGGCGCATGTAATACTCTCAAACAATGTAAGCGCCGATGGTCACTTGCACCGAATCTATTTGAACGGCATTACTTCGATAGAAGGGCAACTCGAAGACTATGCCAATTTAATCGAGGCACTAATTGTACTTTTTGATGTTACTGCTTCCACGGAGCATCTGCTGCGGGCCGACAAGTTGATGGAAACCTGTTTACAAGAGTTTTGGGATGAAACAGAAAAAGGATTTTTTCTCAGCCCTGAAAATCAGCTTGGCCCGCAGCTGACTCGTTCCCGCAATGCCAGCGACGGAGCAACCTTATCACCCATAGCAACTGCACTAGCTTGTTTGATTAGTCTGCGTGATCGAGCGGCCTACCTGGAAGAAGATAGGGAAAATTTCTATCGAGAAAAAGTGGATCAATGTATTGCCTCACTTGTAGGGGACATAAATGACAATGCCATTAGTCACACGAGTATGCTGAGGCAGCTGGCTAATTTTAATGATGGCAGTATGGCGCTAGTACAGCACGTTGAATCCGGATTGGCGAAAGTTCACGCTCGACTATTAAGTTCGGAAGATTCACAAACAAAAAATATTAGTCTAGTAATTGAAATCGCAGAGGCATGGCATATCACGGCACCTGGCGCAGGCTCAGGTGACTTTAAGCCTTTACAGATTCGCCTGGCAGAAGATGAGAAGCACTGGTCACTTGATGAAATAGATTATCCGGAAGGTCATGGTCATGTCAAAGGCATTGATGATGAGCATATTCCCTTCTATGAAAGCCAAGTGAAGCTGGAATTAGTGTTGCAACGAACGCAGGTTCCGGAGGACGGACTCTGTTTCAGCGCGCAGCTCGAATGTGAGATTCAACTCTGTGACGAACAGAGTTGTCGACTTCCAAAAACCTTGAAAATCAGAATCTAATTCAGATAGCTCGCTTCTTCGAAATCAGCAGCAAGAGAAGTTTCTAACTGTTCTTTTGCGGCGCTACGAATGTCTTCTGTTTCGCCGAAGACAGATTCAAAAAATGCCAGCTCTGCTATTTCTAGAATCATAGCCTGGCGACCTGGATGCGAGGCTTCCAATGGGGGCATTTTTTCGCAAACTGCAGGCGCAGACGGATCCAATAGCACTACTTCTGCCTCTGTTCCAAACGCCATAAATACATCGTCAGTGCCTTCATCTAAAACTGAGAGCACTCCCTGACAACCGATAGAGTCTGGATTATGCATAAAGCGAAAGACTGGGTCGGCAATTGCCATAAATCCAAGGTGAGAACCGCCAGCTATTGTTACCAAAGAAGAATTTCTGATGCGTTCTGGCACAAGCAATCCATTCGTTTCATAGTCTATTAAAGCGTCAGCTGTACCGTAGATTCCAAGAAAGGGAATGTTTCTGGTGCTATAAAACTGTGGTGTAAATGCATTGATCGGACCAGCAATGGAGATGGCAGCGCTTATGCGCGGATCTCGCCAACGAGGATGATAGGTGGCAAGCACAGTAGTCAATCCGCCAAGTGAATAGCCTGATAGTCCGATGCGATTGGGATCGATGCTGCCAGCGAAAGGCTTCTCTTCACCGCTGAGGTTTAATACTGAATCGATTAAGAAAGAAACGTCTGCAGGTTGATTAACTACATCATTAGCATTGGCTCCACCCTCAGTACCTCCATTGGTAAGCGGGTAGTTTGCTGCAACAACGATGTAGCCGTTGCTTGCCAGGCGTTCTGCGACATTCACTAACTCAGATCCTTGCGACATGATTCCATGACTATGGACAATTAATGGCAGCGGCTCTGGTAAATCTTCGGGATACCAAATCCAGGTCTGAAAACTTCGATTAGGTTTTCCAGGGAAGCCTCGATTTTCTTCAGTGAGGCGAGATTCATCGATAAAAACAAATTCCGCTGTGCCAACGGAATGAGGGCCATCTTCTAACCAGCTGGCGGAGGCAGAATCTGAACCAAGTCGCTGCGGGCCCGTAGCGATGTAAACCACGATAACCAGGACGACGGCAGTGACGAGCAGGCCAGCCAGGCCTTTTAGAATTTTTTTGAACATGACTTCCCCCGAAATCGTAATACTTCGGATTGAAGTATATAGAAGAAAGCAATTGAATAAACCAGGCGCTACTAGCTTGCACTTAGATTGATTAGCCACCCAAGCAGGAATACCTGCGGCACAGTAATAAGGGGAAGAAACAAGGCCGTCTTTAAAGATTTTGTTGCATCTTTTAGCACCATTATTTCCGTGTAATCAGTGGCGACACCTCCCATTAAAAAAGCAAAGCTATTAACAGGTGCACCTGCTCGCGTAAGAATGTCAGCGGCTATGGGTGTAGAGCCTTCGGAACACACTTCCAGAATAGTGGCAACGAACAAGGTAATACCAAGCCCAAGCAGAGTAGGGCCGAAAATTAGTTCAAATTGATCTGGCGATACGAATGCTCTCACCAGGCTGGCTAGAATAACGCCAAACAATATCCAGCGGACAACCATGCGCGAATCTTTAACACCACTCACTAACATGTTACCGATAAACTCTGAGGTAAAGCTTGTAGCGGAAAGCTCCTGCTTTGCTTCTCGCCAAAATTGAAAGCCCGGGGGTATGTCTATTTGTTGCGGATTTTTAGGCAGGATACTTTTATCAACTAAGGTATCGAAGATTACACCGGTGATAAATGCGATCACCATCGACAATAAAATAAAGGCAACGGTCCAGGATATTCCAATTAGCGCAATCAGAATCAATGTAAGAGAAAAGGAATTCCATGGGCTCGCCACCAGGAACGCCATTACCTGGCCTGCACTGGCGCCTCGTTCATAGAGCTTGGCGGCAACCATGAGTATCCCATGACTACAAAGATCAAGTAGTATCCCGGCAAAAGTTGCCCGCCAAATACCTTTTACGCCGGTTTTGGTGCCTAGGGCAGCCATAACAAATTCACGTGGCACTTTTCCGAGAATTCCAATCATAATCATCCCAATGACAACACCCCACCAAACGGTATTCACCAGTTCGAATATCGAATGATTGAGCGTTTGCATCCAGCTAAGTTCGGGTAAGAAATTGGGAATAAGCCAATGACTGAGATAAGAAATTAGAACCAATGTTGCAGTAATTCTTAAAAATCAATCCGCTTTGCTTTCTTCCTGGTGACAGTGATTGGCGCTATGTTGCGACGAGTCAACTGTCTTTTGAATTGGATTTGTCATAATCAAAGTAGCACTTCATCTGGACTGGAATTAGTCTTTAAACAAACGATTGAAACTAATTCCAACTGTTCAGGGTCATATTGAATGTACCAAGACTACACTTTAGAGTAGATATCAGGTCAATGGGAATCAGTTGAGCTAGGTCAAAAAAAAGAGTAGGGTTTGCTCGTGTGCTATTGGACTTCAACTTTGATAAACCTTAGAAAATCCAAACTTATATCGCTGTTCCTGGCGTTCTTGCTAGTTGCGAACAGTAGCTTTGCTTTGGAAATTTTAACCCATGATGCACACCAGCATTCTGAAATTGCAGGTATGCATGCAGGCCACGACATGACGATAGCTGCAATGGGCATGATGGAGCAAGAGGGCGATGAATTAGCACATTATGAGCCGGCAAATCACAGTGGCGAAGACTGTATTTGTGATGAAATTTGCTGCTTAAATACAGTCGATTTTGGGACTCTGCTGCTGGAAAACAACCCAATTCCAGATGAGCCTGGTCAATCAGTTAGCGCATCAAACTATCAGTCAATTTCACTGGATCTGCTCCTTCCTCCACCAACACGATAAACATCTCTAGCTTTGTTTTCCTAACGTTTGTTTATAAGGAGATAGATCGTGTTTGCGCGTGTCCTATTATTTTTGCTTTTCTATTCCACTTATTCAACGGCGGCGACTGTTGAGTACGAATTTGAAATAGATACCAAGCAAATCAATATCACTGGTAATTCAGTTACAGCGTTGGCCATTGCAGATCAGATTCCGGCACCAACCTTAAGGGCTGAGGTCGGCGATGTATTGCGAGCGACTTTTCATAACAGGCTTTCAGAAACCACATCGGTGCATTGGCATGGCATTTTGTTGCCGGGAATTCAAGACGGAGTTCCCTACTTGAACACCCAGCCAATTCCACCCGGTGGATCCCATACTTTTGAATTCCCCATCCTTCATGCCGGGACCTACTGGTATCACTCCCACACGGATTTACAAATTCAAAAAGGTATTTATGGCGCGCTAGTGTTATCTGAGCCCAGTGAAGAATCCCAGATTCAAGATGAAGTCGTTCTTCTTTCCGACTGGATCGATGATGAAGCCGAGTCTGTGCTGCACAATCTGAAATCAGCAGACGATTTTTATGCATTTAAAAAAGATGCAGTGCAATCCTGGCAGGGTGTGATTGCCAATGGTTTGCCAGCAATCAGGAATCGACTCAATGGTTCTTACAGTCGCATGGGTCCAATGGATCTTGCAGATGTGGGCTATGACGCGTTTCTAGTCAACGGAGCCCAGGAGTCTGTGGTTGAGCTGCAGGATAGGAGTAGCGATGTCATAAAGCTGCGTCTGATAAATGGCTCAACTTCCAGTATTTTCGATGTGGAGTATGCAGGCGGTCCGATGCAAGTCCTTGCTGCTGATGGATTGGATATTGAACCCATACTGGTTCAGAGACTTCGCATGTCTACTGCCGAGACTTACGACGTGCTGGTTCCCATTGAGCCAGGCAAGTCTTTTGAACTCCGTTCCACTTCATTCGACGGCACAGGTTTTAGTAGTTTGTATGTCGGTGAGGGTGAGCGCGTCGCGGCGCCCACTGTAGCCGCACCCAATCTCTATTTGATGTCACACGGTGAAATGGATATGGACATGTTCATGCCAATGCCCGAGATGGAAATGCAAATGGAAACGGAAGATCATTCCCAGCACGGTATAGATCACAGCGCACCTGTTATTGCTCACATGATGAGTTACGAAGATATCGTTTCTTTGGAAGACACTTCGCTTCCGGCAGACCAGGAATGGCGTGACATTGAACTCGAATTAACCGGTAACATGGAACGTTACGTCTGGAGTTTTAATGGCAAAACAGCCAGTGAGGATCCGCAAGTTTGGATTCGTCGCGGCGAGAATGTGCGATTTCATTTGACCAATGACATGATGATGCACCATCCCCTTCATCTTCATGGCCACTTCTTTCGCGTAGTAAATCGCCATGGTGCACGTAGTCCACTCAAACACACAGTAAATGTTCCGCCAATGGCTTCGGTAATCATTGAATTTAATGCCAATGAATCTGCCGATTGGCTTTTTCATTGTCATAATCAGTTCTATATGAAAACTGGTATGAATCGGGTTGTAAGTTATGAAGGCAGCAGTAATTTCACGCCGGAGATTAGTCAGCTCATTCAACCTTACCAGCGCTGGTTCAATCTAAATGAGTTCCATATGATGTCGTCGTTCATGGATTATGAATTCGCCTTGGGCAATGAGCGGCATGAAATTGATTTCGAATTGGACGCCGATCTCTCGGATACCTTCGAAATTCATTTAACCTATAACTATCACATCAATAGATTCGTCTCTGCATTTGCGGGCGTAGAAAGCAGGGAGCATCATCACGAAGACAGTCATGACATTGCCATCACGGGTCTAAACGTCACCTTGCCTATGCTGATCGATAGCGAATGGCGGGTGGATGATCACGGCGATTTTAGGCTGGAGTTAGAATCAGAAATCCCGATCACGAAGCGCTTTGGTTTCGATTGGCGATGGAATACAGACAACGAATATCGTTACGGAGTTAACTATCGATTAAACAATCGCTGGTCGATTACTGTGCATACCGACACGGAGTATGGAGATGGGATTGGATTCCAGTTCTTTTACTGATTTCATCAAGCACATGATTGCATTGTCGCGTTTTTTTCAATGATGTATTGGAATTGTTTACTTCACAAATTTTTGGCAGGCAGTAAATGGTATTGGTAGTAGTTATTAACCATCCTTGGTAGTTCGTTCCTGCCAGCCCATCCTTGGGCTGGCGTTCATTCCTATTGAAGCGCTGCTTCAATTCGCTACACGATCGGAATTCACCCATCCCTGGGCCGTCGTTCAGCCCTACTGAAGCTTTCGCTTTAGTTCGCTTTGCGACCGGGCTTCACCCATTACTTCCAAGAAGTTTCAGGATAGATGAATAATTTTTAATTGAAGCGAGAATTTAGGTTAGTAGGCCTTCAAAATAACGCGGGACTACTTCGGTGGCCTGCCCGTAAACATGGGCATCGAATGAAGAACCCGTTTCTTCCAGATTGAGCTCAACTGTGTGTGCTCGGCGAATCTTTGCAGTCTGATAGAAACTGGACGCAGGGTAGACATTGCCCGATGTGCCGATCGCAACAAATATGTCGCAAGCTTCTAATGCCATATTGATCTGGTTCATGTGAAATGGCATTTCACCAAACCACACAACATGAGGGCGCAAATTCCCGGGTGAGCGACAGCATTGGCATTGGGTATCGAAATTTAAGCTCTCGCGAATATCGAATACCATTTGCGAATTTAAACAGCGCATTTTTAAGAGCTCGCCATGCATGTGCAGAACATTCCGACTGCCGGCGCGTTCATGCAGGTTATCGATATTTTGCGTGACTAATAGAAAATTCCCTTCAAACTCATGTTCGAATTTTGCCAGGGCAGTATGGGCAGCATTGGGATTTATATCATCCGACAGTACCTGTTCGCGGCGCTGATTGTAGAATTCATAAACCAGTTGTGGGTTCCGGGCAAAACCTTCTGGAGTTGCAACTTCATCTACCGGGTGGTTTGCCCACAAACCATCCGCAGCCCGGAAGGTTTCTATTCCTGATTCGGCGGAGATTCCCGCACCGGTAAGGACGACAATTGAACTGGGCTTTTCCATGGGGCGAATGTTAGCAAAAGAATCGAATACGTAGTACAAACAAGGTAGTTTAAAGAACATAGCGCATACATGATTGCCCGCCGCAATTGGGATAGACTTTGTTCAAAGTAGACAGTGAGTCTGATGGCTGCAAAACTACAGTAGCGATTCCTGAGCCGTGAAATCTGGCGTGCCAGGAAGAACGCTTTTTCCAAGTTAGGAACAATAACGACACATTAGTGGAACTGATATGGCAACAATCAAGATAGGAAACGCAGCACCTGCATTTTCATTGCAGGATCAAAATGGAAAGAAAGTCAGCTTAAAGGATTTCAAGGGCAAGAAAAATGTCGTGCTTTACTTCTATCCCAAAGCCATGACCCCAGGTTGTACTGTTCAGGCTTGCGGTCTTCGTGACAGTAAGAAAGATTTGGCAAAACACAGTGCCGTAGCATTAGGTGTGTCTCCCGATCCCGTTGCCAGACTAAAGAAGTTTGAAGACAAGGAAGATCTTAATTTTGTCTTATTGTCTGACAAGGACCATGGGATTGCGGACAAATATGGCGTATGGGGTCTTAAGAAATTCATGGGCCGTGAGTTCATGGGAATTATTCGCTCTACATTTATCATCGATAAACAAGGCAAGCTTGCCCACATCATGGATAAAGTGAAAACCAAATCCCATCATGATGATGTCATCGAAATCCTGAAATCGCTTTAAGGGCATGCAGCTAAATTTTAGACAGTATTCCGAAGCGGGCGCTCCGCTCATCATATTGCATGGCTTATTTGGCAGTCTTGGGAACTGGGGAGCCCATAGCAAATATTTCTCAGAACAATTCGCGGTAATTGGAGTAGATTTAAGAAACCACGGCGAGTCCCCGCATGATGTAGAGCTAAATTATCCAGTTATGGCCCAAGATGTGCTCGAGCTAATGGAACAGCTCAACATCGCATCTGCTAACTTTATTGGCCATTCCATGGGAGGCAAGGTAGCGATGGAATTGGCATTATCTGCAGCTGACAAAGTCGACAAACTGCTGGTGGTTGATATTGCACCGGTTGACTACCCGGAAGCCGCGGATGGCCACCTACGCGTTATTGACGGAATGAAAGCCTTGGATTTTGATACCATTGGCAACCGCAAAGATGCTGAAAGTTTTCTTGAAGACTTTATCATTGACGAGCCTACCCGAAAATTTGTACTTACTAACCTGGAGCGAAAGAGCGAAGGAAAATACGGTTGGCGTTTAAACCTGGGTGCAATCGAAAAAAATTACAATCGCTTGCGGGAGAAGCCTGGCGGCACAAAACCGTTTAGTAAGCCGACTCTTTTCGTAAAAGGATCGCAATCCAATTATATTCAGGAGCAGCATAAGCAGGAAATTCTGCAATTGTTCCCGAATGCACAAGTGAAAATAATTATGCAAGCTGGCCATTGGTTGCATGCAGACAAGCCACAAGCGTTTCAGAAAATAGCCCTGGATTTTCTGCAGGCAGGAGAAAGTTAAAATGACAATGCTCAGCGTAAACCTTAACAAAATTGCATTGTTAAGAAATTCACGCGGTCGCGATTTTCCCAATGTCGTTGAGTTTGCAGAACGAGTTATAGGATTAGGAGTTCGTGGTATTACCGTGCATCCGCGGCCAGATGAAAGACACATTACTCGACAGGACGTGAAAGACTTGAGTGAATTCCTAAGCGCTATCGATAATGTTGAATTTAATATCGAAGGTTACCCTTCTGCGGAGTTTTTGAATCTCGTTTTTGATGCAAGTCCCGATCAATGCACCTTGGTTCCCGATGAGCCAGGTCAACTTACTTCGGATCACGGTTGGCAAGTGGCGCGAAACGAAAGCTTGTTAAAAGAAGTATTGGGAAAAATACATGGTGAAGGAATTCGCAGCAGCTTGTTCCTTGATCCGGTTCCCGCTTATATAGATGAAGTCACAGGAGTTGGTGCGAACAGGATTGAACTTTATACCGAAGAGTACGCATCGAACTTTAATACTCCCCATCAGGAGAAAACCTGGCAGGAGTATGTGGATACAGCAGCCCGTGCTACTGAGGCTGGAATCGGTATAAATGCAGGCCATGATCTCGACTTAACCAATCTGGCAAAATTTCTGGAAATTCCGAATATTCTTGAGGTATCAATTGGGCATGCTTTGATTGTCGAATGCCTGGAGCAGGGTGTAGAAAGTGTCATTAATCAATACCTTGCAATTACTGCAGCCTAGTTATTGCTAACAGTTATTAGATATTTTTAGAGATTCAGATAAGGTGGGATATCCGCAGAGTCAGATTAGCGGAGATACTGAAAACCTCCAGAGATTCAAATGATTCACATCGGTAAAAATGCAGCGCTTCTTCTCGCGCGTTTCACATTGTGCTTGTTCGTCATCTGGTCAAATGCAGCAGTGGCAGCGGAATTTGAGAATGCACGAATCGCCGCAGAACTATTCTCATCGTCTGAAAATCTTTCCCATCAAATAGACGATGCACGGGGCTACGACAAGGTAAAAATTCAGGCAGGTCGCCTTGGTCGAGAAGCTATGCAATTAGCGGATGCCATTAATAGAGGGAGAAGCGTTTCCTTCGTGGAATCTCAGATTAAAGCTGTTTTCCGCCGTTATGGCAGACTGGAAACAAGTTTTTTGAGAGCAAACTATGCATCCCCTGATCCACAGCTGTACAGTAAAGTTGCAGAAATTAGTGACCTATATGTCTCATTGAGTATCGAAGTTCAACGATCGACTTCTTACAGTCGACATCCGAATGTCTATTTGTTCACGCCACCTTTTATAACAGAACACACTATCTCTAATGATTGGCTTCCACGGGTTCGTATAAATCCCAATGGGACTAATGCTGACCAAGAGCGAGCACAGCCGCAAAGCGATCCCGAAAATCAGTAGTCAGGTCGATATCGGATAATTTAAAAACGGGAGCTTCGACACTCGTTTTTTATTGTCATTAGCGACAGGTTCACTACACTGTTTCTATGTACATTACCTGCCCAAAATGTAACTACAAACGTCAGGACACGGATAAGTCATCGAAAGATGAGTGCCCCAGCTGTGGGCTAATTTTCAGCAAATGGTTACAGAACCTGGTTGATGAGCCGGAGCACGGTGATTTCGAGAATACGATTTCGCAGAGAACTAATTTTGGACCGTCATTGCTGAAGTTCTTTTTCAGACCACGAGAATCGATAGGCAAACCTGAACTGTTTGGATATGGAATTTTGTGGCTGGTGTTTGCCTGGTGGGGTATTGGTTTTGTCATGATGGACTTTCAAACCAGTGAGATCATGCGTTCCTGGTTTCACAATGTAGATCTCATATTTCACGAAGCAGGGCACATGATATTCATGCCTTTTGGAAGAATTATGTCGATCATGGGAGGTAGTCTTTTTCAAATACTGGTACCTCTAATTTTGATGTTTGCCTTCCTAATTAAAAACAAAGATAGTTTTGGTGCTTCACTGAGTTTGTGGTGGGTAGAACAAAGTATGATGGATATAGCACCTTACATCGCCGATGCTCGAGCATTGCGGCTGCCACTACTTGGAGGAACCACAGGAGCTGACTCCATTGGTCGCCATGATTGGCGCATGATATTGGGGAATTGGGGACAATTGCAGAACGATACGCAAATTGCTGCTACTGTGGATTTTTTGGAGTCAGGTGTCTTATTAATTGCCCTGGCATGGGGTGTAATCATGCTCTTTATATACTCTCGCAATCTGATAGATTAAAATTCGGCCTTTTCCTCAGGCGGTTTCACCTTTGTCTCTAGCGACTAATCGTATTTACTACGGCTACTGGATTGTCGTGGCTGGATTTGTTACCCAATTTATTGCGGTTGGGATGGCAAATTATGTCGTGGGATCTTTCATGATCCCCATGACTGAGGAATTCGGTTGGACCAGAGCCGAATTCACTGCTTCCCGTTCTCTTGGTCAAATAGTAATGGCATTTACCGGTTTCATGATCGGTGCCCAGATCGATCGTTTCGGTGGGCGGCCATTCATCATCGCTGGTGCTTTTATCTTAGCGGGAGCAACTTTCAGTCTGGGCAGCATTACCACTTTAGTTCAGTGGTGGCTTATTAATGGAATCATTCTAACGGTAGGAGCTGCGCTGATCGGTAATTTGGTGATCAACGTGAGCCTGGGAAAATGGTTCGTAGAAAGGCGAGGTCGAGCCGTTGCCATCGCCGGTATGGGAATCTCACTGGGAGGAATCGTATTACCACCAATTGCTACCTGGTTAGTTGATGTGTTTGGTTGGCGCGCTTCTTGGCAAATTCTCGGTTTAGCAACAGTAATTGTCACGCTGCCGATGGCAGGCCTGGTAAAAAGGCGACCGGAAGATTTTCAACTCCATCCAGATGGAAAGTCTCAAGAAGAAATGGATGCGGGTCACGGTGCCGCTGCCAAAGCTGATTTTGAAAAATCTATGACTCGTGCTCAGGCTATGCGCACGTCAAGTTTCTATTTTTTAGTACTAGCATTTGGATTGTTTCAAATTTCCATTACCACAATGCTGATTCAAACTATTCCATTAATGACCGACGCTGGTTATTCCCGACTAGTCGCATCCTCTATGATTTCAATCGCTTCGGTACCTGCGTTTCCGAGCAAACCTTTCTGGGGTGACTTAATCGACAAATACAATCCTAAAAAACTTGCTGCATTGGGCGCAGCAATTTCTGGATTGTCAGTCATCCTGATAGTTTTTAGTGTTGCTTATCGTATAGATGCGCTGGTCTATGCTGGATTTCTAATAATGGGAATTGGCTGGGGTGGTTTATTGCCCTTGCAGGAAGTTATCTGGGCTACATCCTTCGGCAGGCGCTATTTAGGTTCTGTTCGATCTACCGCCATGCCGTTTACTTTCGGCATGTCTGCTTTCGGTCCGATTCTTGTCGCTTATTACTACGATGTAGCAGGAAACTACAATTTGGCGCTAATCGCGCTGGGACTTTGTAACCTGGCTTCAGCGCTAATGCTGTTCAGAAACAACGATACTAAGACGCTGCATACTAGGGATAATCCGCTAATTTCCTCGGTGCGTGACACTGCGGGTTAACTGCCACTTTTATTAGTGTGACTTCGATCACATATTAAGTCCATTCCCCCTCTAAAATACTCGCTCTCGCTCACATATAGTGAGAAAAGTTAGACATGCCCCCAAGGATCGGGAGCGTTGTCTCACTACTTTCAAATAGCGCAGAAACAAAAATAATGAATACTTTGCAGTGTGAAATTCCTGATATTAGATTGACTAAGCCCAGTGGCTTAGCATCGCGCCTGTTTTTCAAAGTTTATAATGGGCCAAATGCAATTGCGTTTGCTCAGTTAAGCACACATGCAGTGAATGAACATCGAAACGCTAAACCTATTGAATCCGAAATAGATAAAGCGCCAGGTGTAAGCTATTGCCTCAAAAATATCGAAGTGTCGCAGTACTATCGAAACAAAGGAATTGGATCGGCGCTTCTGGAAGAAGTTATTTCTTTCTGTAAAGATCAGCGCGTCTCTACCTTATATGGAGAAGCCAAGGGTGATATTGAAACCTTGCGACGCTGGTATGAAGATAAAGGATTTGAACTGGATGAGGTTGACAACATTCAGTTGTCGCTCGCGGCATTAACTGCCTAAGATTTCTTCAGCATTGGCTCTAAATGCGGCCAAACATTTTCCAAAATCATAAACTGTGCTTCTGCTCTGGGATGAATGCCATCGTTCTGCATTAGTTCCGGTTGTTGGGGTATGCCATCAATCAAAAATGGAACTAGCGGCAGGACATCTTCTTTCGCAATTTCTCCAAACACTTCAAAAAATGGTTCGGTGTAGCGGGGGCCGTAATTGGGAGGAATTTGGATTCCAGCCAGTAACACTTCAGCTCCAGAAGATCGAATCATCTCAATCATTTTCTGCAGATTAGCTTTCATCAGCTCAATTGGCAGTCCCCGCAATCCATCATTACCCCCAAGTTCCAGAATAACCAGATCCGGGGCGAAGCTATCTAGCATTGCCGGGAGGCGTTCGAGTCCACCGGTTGTTGTTTCGCCGCTGACACTGCCATTGGTAACACGATAAGGCCATTTTTCAGAATCTATCTTCTCTTCGAGTAGTGTTACCCAGCCCTGTTCTTCACTGATTCCATAGGCGGCACTGAGGCTGTCTCCATAAACCAGCAGAGAATAGCTCTCGTCCGCCGCAGTTGCCAGTTGGGGCAAGAGGACGAAAACTAGGACCGATAAACTGAAAATACGGGCTTTCATCGCGTTATATACTTTCGAAATTCAAGATTATGGTAAACCAGTTTTATGCAATTTGCGTACTTTAATAGACTAAGCAACCTCTGACCACTAATGCGACAGAACTCCAACCTTCTTTACACTAATTCGACTATAATGCTGGCTGTTTTGTCCACGGAAAATGAAACATGATTGAAACAAGGAATCTGGTTAAAGCTGTAGATACCAGCGAAGGTGTTCTTACGATTCTCAAAGGAATCAATATTCGCATAGAAGCCGGAGAGTCTGTTGCTATTGTCGGTGCTTCCGGATCAGGTAAGTCCACTTTATTAGGGCTAATGGCGGGATTAGATGGAGCTTCATCCGGAGAGATTATTTTGGATGAACATGTTCTTTCTGAATTAGATGAAGAGCAGCGAGCAATTTTGCGTGGGCAGGTTGTGGGGTTTGTGTTTCAGTCGTTTCAATTACTGCCCAGTTTAACGGCACTGGAAAATGTCATGCTGCCAATCGAATTGAAAGGTGATCCTCAAGCAAGAGAGAAAGCAAGCAATTTATTAGACAGGGTAGGTCTGGCTGAACGCTGGCATCACTATCCAAATCAACTTTCCGGCGGAGAACAGCAAAGAGTCGCAATCGCTCGAGCATTCGCAACAGAAGCCCGGGTACTTTTCGCAGATGAACCAACTGGAAATTTAGACACTGCCACTGGTTCAAAAGTGGTGGACTTATTATTTGAACTCAATCGAGAATTCTCAACTACATTAATATTGGTTACCCATGATGAGCGCTTGGCCGCTCGCTGTGATCGCCAGGTGCGCCTGGTAGCCGGCGAAGTTGTTGATGCTGAACAAACCGAGGAAGCAGTTAGTGCCTGAATCCAGTAGCGCAAAACTTACTGACAGCAAGCCATTGAGCAATCTATTTGCTCTTGCCCTGCGTTTGCTCTGGCGAGATTGGCAGGGCGGCGAGTTGAGGCTTCTTTTTGTAGCGCTGGTGATGGCCGTAACTTCCGTGACTGGCATTGCCTTGTTTACCGATCGGTTGGAAAAGGCTTTGCTGTTGGAATCGGCGAACATGTTAGCGGCAGATCGAATAGTTAGCGGTCGCGGCGATCTGCCGAGAGAAGTAATCGAGGAAGGGCAGGCACGTGGCCTGCGTACTGCAGAAATTATTTCCTTTGCCTCCATGGCTTTTTCTAACAGCGGAAATATGCTCGTTTCGGCAAAGGCGGTTACCGATGCCTATCCACTGCGTGGCGATGTCATCATAGCTGATGAACCATTTGTGCGTGGCAGACCTGTTCAAACTGGCCCCCCGCCAGGAGAAGTCTGGTTGGAATCCCGGGCATTGCCTGCATTAGAAATCGACGTGGGCGATACCATCTTCGTTGGTGAAGCCGAGCTTAATGTAAGCCAGATAATCATTGCCGAGCCTGACCGAACTGGCGGCAGTATGATGGATAGTGCTGGTCCTCGCTTGATGTTGCACATGGATGATCTCGAGCAGACCAACGTAGTTCAGTTAGGCAGTCGAGTCAGTTATCGGTATCTTTTTGCCGCAGATACGATAGAAGAACTGGACTCATTCGAAGAATGGTTTAGGGCAAGAGAAGAATGGCGCGGTCGTTACTACATGCGTGACATTCGTGAAGAAAGTGAAGAAGTAGCAGAAGCGCTTGAGCGAGCGGAAAGTTTCCTGTTGCTCGGTTCTCTGTTTGCAGTTTTGCTTGCTGGTGTCGCCATTGCTCTAACTGCGAAACGTTACAGTGAACGTCACTATGATTATGTAGCCATACTAAAGACCTTTGGCTGCACTTCCGGCCAAATTTCATTTATCTATTTAACTATTCAATTAGTGCTTGCCACCGGTGCAGTAGTGGTTGGATGGTTCCTGGGCTGGTTAGTACATCGAATAATTCTGGTGTTTCTCGAATCATTATTGTTAGTCAGCTTGCCACAACCCGACTTACAGCCTTATGTGGTTGGCGCCTTAACAGCCTTTATTTGTTTGCTCGCTTTTGCATTACCTCCATTACTGGCATTGCGCGAGACTCCACCGTTAAGAGTGCTACGCAAAGACATGAGCCAACAAAAAATAGGCGCTAACGTGCTCTACGTTTTTGGCATCTTGGGTACCATCTTCCTGGTTTATTGGTACAGTCAGGATTTCGAGCTAACTGCTATCCTGGTAGTTTCCGTTTCGGCAATCGCGATTTTTCTATCGCTGATTTCCTATTTTTTCTTACGTTCAAGCGGCTCGGCGGGGATGAAGGCTGGCAGCGCCTGGTTGCTCGCAATGACCGCGGCGCGCAGGCGGCGCAAGCAGAATGTGCTGCAGGTTATGGTGTTTTCAGTCACCATCATGTCGCTGCTTATTCTCACCTTGTTACGTACAGACTTGATCGAAGAATGGCAGGCGCAACTACCGGAAAACACGCCTAATCATTTCATGATGAATATTACCCAGGGGCAGATTGAGGGTATCGAAAATTTCTTCGCGGAAAACGGCATTGAGGGCAATCAGTTCTATCCATTGATTAGCGCGCGAGTTACTCGGATCAATGGGGATATACCGGAACCAGGGGATGAAGAACAAGTGTCGGTCGGTGGTGGAACTTTAACTGAGAATGCGCAATTAGATGATGTGGATTTGGATGAAGGCGTAGCAGACACATTAACGACTCCTCAAACAGATGCACCGCCAGTCAACACAGAAGAGGCCACAACAGGTGGCAGGCGTGTGCGAGGCGGCTTAAGTCGGCGCCAGGTTACGTGGGCGGAAGAATTGCCGAATGATAATCTAGTAACGGATGGCGACTGGTGGGGAGTAGAGTCTGAGCCTGGCTATGTCTCTATAGAACAAGAATATGCCGGATGGTTAGGTCTGCAAATAGGTGACAGATTAGAATTCGAAGTTAATCAACAAGTAGTTACCGCCGAGGTTTCAAGTTTTCGCAGCGTCCGCTGGGATAACATGCAGCCTAACTTCTTTATTATTTTTTCACCAGGCACTATTGATCATATTGGTGCAACTTTTCTTTCCACTGCATTGATGGAGCAGGAACAGAAAATACTTCTTAATGATCTTATTCGTCTGTTCCCAACCATGGTAATCATCGAGATCGATGAGCTGATTGAGCAAATACAAACCATCATCGCTCAAGTTACTTCGGCAATCGAATTAATCTCTATCTTGGTGTTGCTGTGTGGTGCGCTAGTGTTACTTGCTTGTGTTAACGCTTCTCTCGATGAACGCTTTCACGAGAATGCAATATTGCGAACCCTGGGTGCAGGAAGAAAACTGATTCTTACCAGCTTATTGATCGAATTCGCCAGTATCGGATTAGTCGCTGGTCTTATCGCTACCATAGGTGCAGAAGCGTCGGTTTACTATTTGCAAGAAGAAGTATTCGAGCAAGAATTCGCTCTTCACTACTGGGTATGGATTGCAGGACCGCTGTTGGGTATGTTGATCATTGCAGGTCTCGGAGTAAATTCCACACGCAAGGTAGTCAATATAAGCCCGCTAAACGTTCTGCGGCGCGTTATCTAGTTTATATTATTTCAGTTTCAATCTAACTGTTTTCTGCCTAAGCAAATCTTCTAATGATATTTTGGATGGGTGTTAGATAACTCGTTCCAAACAACAATAGATGATTAAGCAAGTGATAGAGATTATAAAGTGGAATTCGTTCTCGCCATTCGCTATCGATGCCGGAATTACTTTCATAACTCTCATAAAATAATTGGGAAAAGCCACCAAACAAATCGGTCATTGCCAGTTCAGCTTCCGCCCATCCCCAATAGGCGGCGGGATCTATGAGAGCGGGTCTGCCATTTTCAGCACAATGAACATTACCGTTCCAAAGATCGCCGTGAATTAGTACCGCATCCTGTTGCGGAATCCATCGCGGTAAGTTTGCGGCAATCGATTCCAATGCGCTAAGGTCTTGCCGATCCAGAAGATTGCGATGAAATGCCGATGACGCGAGTTTTAATAGGCGATAGTTGGCAAAGAACTCAAATCCGTCTCTACCTATGGTGTTTTGTTGAGGTGTTGAACCACAATAGTTATCAACACTAAAACCAAATTCTGCGACTGCTTCCTCATGCAACTGCGCCAATCCTTCACCCAGCAATTTCCAATAGGAATCTGATTCCGTGCCTTCTCCTAAATCTTCGATTAGTAGAAAGTCTTCCTCTACGTGGATTACATCTGGAATCTTCAATGCTTTTCTTGCGGCCAATGCCTGCAATCCAATCGCTTCGGCTTGAAACATATCTGCTGGGGCATCAGAGTTTTCTTTCAGAAAGACTGTTGTTCCCAGATCAAGATGCAGCCGGATAGAGTTGTTTATGCATCCTCCGCCTACCGCTTCTCGACGAACAATATTGCCGAATCCATTTTCGATTAACCAGACGTCGACTCTGCTCATTGCTTCAGTTTACGCCTTTCCCAAATCCTGTAAATGGTGGTGATAGGAGCTAGTTACGTCGGCAGGGGAAGAGGTATAATTGCCGTTCCCGAAAAACTACATTATGTAGGTATTGTTATGAAAACCACGATGTTCTCTACGTTGCGCGGCGTTTGTATTGCCGCTGGAGTGCTGGTATTCACCGTTGTAACGGCAAACGTTTCAGCTCAATCCCAAAAGGAAGTGACAGAAGAAGAGTGTGTATACGGTGACTGCGATTCGGGCCGCGGTACGCTGAATCTAAAAACACCCTGGGGACTTGGTGAGTATGTCGGCAGTTTCAAAGAGGGAGAATTCCACGGTTATGGACGCCTGGAAATCCCTATCTCATTTCTTGATAGAGAGATTTATGTTGGAAACTGGGTAAGCGGTATTCGCGAGGGTCGCGGCACTCACTGGAATGGGAATGGCAAACTCTATATCGGAAATTGGCGTAATAATAAACGCCATGGTCAAGGCTCCTATTTTTTTAATCTTGCTGAATGGCGGGAAAACGAACATTCGGAGTTTTGGCTAAAGGAAAATGTCGAAAACTACACCGGTGAATTCTTTGAAGATCATTATCAAGGTCAAGGAACTTATCGTTGGCCTGATGGCCAGAAATATATTGGTGGGTTCTTTGCCAGTGATAAACATGGAGAAGGAACCTTTTACTACACGACTGGCACGGCTAGACAACAATATTGGCAATACGGCGATCTTATTCGTTAGCAATATGTTGAGAAAGCAGTTGCGCTAGCGACTACTACGTTTAAAAAGTGTCTTAAACTGCATTCGTATTAGCTTTACGTGTTGCGTTTACGGCACTTTTTGCCTTGTATTTCTATCGCTTTCGATCGACGCTAGTCGCAGTGTCGTTTTAATTGTATTAGTTGATTAAATAGTTGATAAGTTTGCTATGGATTTGGAATCACTAAGAAGAGAGTACCTGCACGGTGGATTGAGCCGCGAAGATCTGGCGGATGATCCCCATGATCAGTTTAGCCTCTGGATGCAACAGGCACTGGATTTAAAAATCCATGATCCAACAGCAATGACAATCGCCACAGTTTCTGAAGATGGGCAGCCAAGCCAAAGAATAGTTTTATTGAAACATTTCGATAAAGATGGTTTTGTGTTCTACACCAACTACAGTAGTCGAAAGTCCAAAGAACTGGGTGGTAATCCCAAAATCAGTTTGCACTTTCCGTGGAACGACATAGATCGACAAGTAAAAATTTGCGGCGAAGCGAACAAGATTTCTGCGGCAGAATCGCTGAAGTATTTTGTTACACGGCCCAAAGAGAGCAAGATTGCTGCACTCGCTTCCAAACAAAGCGATGTATTGAGTTCTCGATCGTTTTTATTGAATCAGTTCGAATCACTAAAACAAAAATTCAAAGACGGTGAGGTACCACTTCCGGATTACTGGGGCGGTTATCGCGTTGTGGCGCAGGAAATAGAATTTTGGCAGGGTGGTGCCAATCGTCTTCATGACCGCTTTCGCTATTTGCGCTCAGTAGATAGCTGGCAAATAGATCGTTTAGCGCCTTGATATTGCGTCAAAGTTCATCCTTGAACTTTGACTTTGTCGTCGCCAATTCGCTGGCGAAAAAGGCCGCTCTTAGACTTCCTGTCTTCGCGGCACTTGTGCGTCCTGCACGTCGCGTGGTTTTCCTTGCGATTTGGCTCCTCGCATCCGCTCTGCGGATGGCAGTGGTTTCCAGCCATCAATCAAAGATTGATGTCGTTCAGCTGCGCAAAACGCTAGCGCGTTTTGATCGCTTGCTTCACCCCTATACTGCTAGTGAGTCTTTTTCATAATTGATGGCTCACTTAGGCTTCCATTTTTTTAATTTCTTCTTCTCCAATTCTTTCTTCAGCCGCGCATACTGAGGGATTCCATTCTTATAGTTTGGATAGTCTTCGCCCTGGATAAGCGGTGCAAAGTATTCCTTTGCTTTATCGGTAATATGGAAGCCATCCCTGGTGATGTAGCTTCGCGGCATCATTTTTTCTACATTGGCAACGTTTGCTAACTTTGCTTCTCCTACACGCCAGGAGTATTTCTTGCCTTTACCGCGAACGATCGTCGGCATGATGGCATTCTTGCCTTTTAGGGCGTACTCAACTGCTGCTTTTCCAACAGCATAGGCTTGGTCGACGTCAGTTTTTGAAGCGATGTGCCGCGCGGATCTTTGCAGGTAATCTGCTACTGCCCAGTGATACTTATAGCCAAGCTCGTCTTTGATCATGTTGGCAACAAAAGGTGCAACACCGCCAAGTTGAACATGGCCGAAAGCATCTTTACCGCCGGATTCCGCAAGAAAACTACCGTCTTTGTTTTGCGCACCTTCGGAAACAACGATGGCACAGTAACCATACTTGTTTACGCAGCTTTTCACCTTGCGCAAAAATTTTTCACGATCGAAAGGAATTTCTGGAAAGAGAATAATGTGGGGCGCATCGCCATCTTGCTCAGAGGCTAAGCCAGCAGCACCAGCGATCCAGCCAGCGTGACGACCCATCACTTCCATGACAAATACTTTAGTTGAACTTTCACACATCGATGCTACGTCCAATCCGGCTTCTCGTATCGACACGGCAACGTATTTAGCAACAGAACCGAACCCAGGACAGTTGTCTGTAATAGGTAAATCATTATCGACAGTTTTGGGAACGCCAATACAGGTGATCGGGAATCCCATGTCCAGGCTGAATTGGGAAACTTTATTCGCGGTATCTTGTGAATCGCCGCCACCGTTATAAAGGAAGTAGCGAATATTATGTGCGCGAAAAACCTCCATTAAGCGTTCATATTCAAGTCGGTTCTCAGCAAGTGATTTGAGCTTGTAGCGACAGGAGCCAAAAGCCCCGGCCGGTGTTGTGCGCAATGCGGCGATGGCTTTGCTTGATTCTTTATTCGTGTCGACTAAATCTTCATTTAACGCGCCAACAATCCCGTTTAACCCTGCATAGACTTTGCCAATCTTGTCTCGATTTTGTCGGGCTGTTTCGATTACACCGCAGGCACTGGCATTGATTACTGAAGTGACCCCGCCGGACTGGGCATAAAATAGATTGGCTTTACTCATAGGGCTGATGTCGCTACTGCTGAAGGAAAGCGACATGTTACTAAGCCCCGCTGGTGCTTGCCAGTGGACACTTGTGATGCAACAATCTCTCCCCCATTTTTTGAGTTACCTGCAATGCAGCTAATCGTAGGGATGTCTGGGGCCAGTGGAGTAATTTATGGCATCCGCTTGCTCGAAGTACTTAAATCAGAACCGGATATTGAAACTCATCTGGTGATGTCGGATTCCGCCAAAATGAATATTGGCTTGGAAACCGATTGGAATGCTGGCGATGTAAGAGCCTTAGCTGACTATGTGCATTCTAATAAAGACATCGCCGCGAACATTGCCAGTGGTTCGTTTCGAACGGCTGGCATGATTGTGGCTCCGTGCTCAATAAAAACCTTATCTGCTATTGCCAATTCTTATGCTGATTCATTGCTGGTGCGAGCGGCCGATGTGGTTTTGAAAGAGCAGCGACGCCTGGTATTGGTTCCGCGGGAAACCCCCCTGCATACTGGTCACTGTGAGCTATTAGTGAAAGCGAGTCAGATTGGAGCGGTGATCGCACCTCCCATGCCGGCTCACTACATAAAGCCCCAGTCCGTGGACGATTTGGTGGATCACCATGTTGGGCGAGTATTAGATCTATTCGATATCGATCCTGGTTTGGTTAAACGCTGGCAGGGATCTCGCGCTGAAAACAACGAATCCTGATCGACTAGTTCTCATTAGTATTATGACTATCCCAAGGCAGTAGACATCTGCCTGCTGCACTTTTATTCTGTCAATTCTCTCTGTGGGCTAAAAAATTAGAATTAATCGTAAACTCGAAAAAACTGGTGAAAGACTTTTTTGGTCTTTTAATGTTGAGTGGAATTAAACATGAAAAAAAGAAATACACTATTTGGAATCAGCTTGTTTTTTATTGCCAGCGCAAGTGCTCAAGTCACTGAGCCTGATTGGAGCGCAGTAGAAGATGAAACCTTGGAACATTTCCGTGCCTTGCTGCAATTCGATACCAGCGATCCGCCGGGTAGGGAGTTGCCGGCAGCGGAATACATTCGTGACGTGCTGGAAGCAGAAGGTATTCCGGTGGAAATGCTTTACAACAATCCTGAACGCCCGAATGTGCTGGCCAGGCTTGAAGGTAACGGCAGCAAGGAGCCATTGCTAATGATGGCCCACACCGATGTAGTCAATGTTGATCCGGAAAAATGGACCTTTCCACCATTCAGTGCGACTGTGGATGGCGGCTATGTGTATGGTCGCGGTGCTGTAGATGACAAAGACAATCTGGCTGCTGCCTTAATGGTCATGCTGGAATTGAAACGTCAAAACGTAGCCCTGGATAGGGATGTGATTTTTCTGGCGGAATCAGGCGAAGAGGGAGCCGTGGAATACGGAATCGATTTCATGGTGAATGAGCACTTCGACAAGATAGCTGCCGAATTCTGTCTGGCTGAAGGCGGCTCAGTCGCCAGGGTGAACCGGGAAGTTCAATATGCTGGCGTACAAACCGTGGAAAAGATTCCCTATCGAGTTGAATTGGTTGCGACAGGAGTCGCGGGACATGGTTCGGTTCCCCTGCAAACCAATTCAGTGGTACGGCTCGCGCAAGCTGTCGCCAATGTCGCTGAATGGCGCACACCGATTCGGCTCAATGAAACAACTGCGGCTTATTTCGAAAGACTCGCATCGATTTCCCCAGCCGACGCGGCAGAGCGCTATCTCAATGTGCTGGGTCCGGGTCTGGCCAGTGATTCTGATGAGTATTTTCTAGCGAACGAACCGCGCCATGCATCAATGCTGCGCAGTTCTCTCTCTCCCAATATTTTTGATGCGGGATATCGCATCAACGTAATTCCTTCGGAATCTAGAGCCAGTGTAGATTTTCGCGCCTTGCCGGATGAAGACATTGCTGAGTTTCTCAACGAAATTCGTCGAGTAGTTAATGACGATGCAGTCGAAGTTAGCCTTGGCGTTCGCAATACCCGGCCTCCTGGACAGGCCAGTTTGAATACTGAGGCTTTTGCAGCCATCGAAGCGGGAGTTAATGAGCATTATGGCGTAATTACTTTGCCAACCATGAGTACCGGCGCTACCGACATGGCTTATTTACGCAATCGCGGTATTCAGTGCTACGGCATAGGACCGGCAATCGACCGGGAAGATGCCGCATTGGGCTACGGTGCCCACAGCGATCAGGAAAGAATTTTAATTAGCGAATTACACCGCTTTGTCCGGTTTAATTGGGATGTAGTGATCGATATTGCTGCAAGTCAATAGAAGGAGTTTTGCATTGGGTAAGTAGTATCGATCTGTCTAGATGACCCAATGTGGAAAAACCTGGGAACATTTCTGCGAAGTATTAGACGAAACGGCCTATTCAGGGTTGACTGAAGGTTTAGAGGGTGGTCTTCTTGGTCGATAATGAAAGAGACAGACACATAATGCCAATAGCGAGGATGTCATGCTAGATCAAAGCACGGGTTTCGCCAAATACTCGAAAAATCTTTGTTGGATAGTTTCGTTTATAGGGTTGTTGCTTTCCATACTCACTTTTACTGGTGATTCAGGCAATGCTACCGTCGGTGGTTTTCTATGGTTAGCGCTGGCTTTTGCATTCGCGATCTCTGCAATTTCCTTATCCAAGAGGGAAGAGCGTGGAGAAGTTGCTTCGACTACTGAGTCGACAGGCGAATAGCGAGGACTACATTTCAAATGCTCATTCTTTCGAAGAATCCTGTATTGCTTTAACAAGCAACTGGAGTTGCGCGCTAATATCTTCTTGCATCTCAATTCCGTCAGCTTCGAGTAGTTTTGACAAATAATTCTTGGCGCGATCTTCTCTAAATACCATATTCATTGCGTTAAATTCTGGTACACAGTCTTCGATAAATTCCTGCTGATATTTTTCAGCAGCTAGTTCATCCATTTTTATTCGGTCTCTCAGTACAGAAAATTGTGAATTCCGCGAATGTTGATTAATTTCAGTTTTCATCCAATGGCGGGCCTCCCGCAGCGGCTGCACTACCTGCGCTTTCCATTGCTTGGAAAAATTCAGAATCCTCTGCCAAGCTTCATTAGAAACTTCTGTTTCGAAGTGGGCACTCCAGCAACAGAAAAGTAGGAGGTTTACGTCGAGTTGATAACTATCCTGCAATCGCAAGCAAAGTTGGGCAACCCCATCTCTATCATATATTTGATTGGAGAAATCCCAGAAGCTGGTCGATTGCATAGTCATGGAACTTTTCTTGATGGAACTATTCTTGGATGAAGACCCCTATGCTATCGAAGATTTATCCCCATAACAGCAATCGGATTTCCCAACCCCTGGGGAACTGCGTCTGATGCACGTCCATATATTAGGAATCTGCGGCACCTTCATGGGTAGTTTGGCGGTGCTGGCCAAGCAATTGGGTTATCGAGTCAGTGGCAGTGATGTCAACGTCTACCCGCCGATGAGCACGCAATTGCAGGTACTTGGAATCGATCTGGAGGAGGGATATCGGCCAGAACATCTGCGACCGTCTCCTGATCTGGTCATTATCGGCAATGCCCTGTCCCGGGGTAATCCTGCCGTCGAATACATTTTAAATGAAGGCTTGAACTACATGTCGGGCCCGCAATGGCTCTCGCAATTTGTGCTGCATGATAAATGGGTGCTGGGAGTCGCCGGAACTCATGGTAAAACTACAACCAGCGCCTTGTTAGCCTGGATACTGGAAAATGCTGGCATGAAACCGGGTTATCTAATTGGCGGTGTGACAAACAATTTTCCCCAATCTGCCAGCCTCGGCGACTCTGCTTTTTTTGTGGTTGAGGCTGATGAATACGACAGTGCATTTTTTGATAAGCGCTCAAAGTTCGTTCACTACGCGCCTCGCACCACAATTTTAAACAACCTGGAATTCGATCACGCCGATATTTTCGATAATTTGGAAGACATCGAAAAACAATTCCACCATTTGATTCGAACGGTGCCTGGCAATGGCCTAATAATTTCTCCACACGGCGATTCTGCTATCGAAGTGGTGCTCCGAATGGGATGCTGGACGCGCCGGCAGCAATTTGGAATCGCTATTCCTGAAGAGATTTGCAAGAAGCTCGCTGCCAATGGGGGAGTATTCTGGAATGCAAGCCTGGAGAATAAGCAAGGTTCAGAATTCGAATTGATTAAGTACGGTCAAGGCTCGACCGGGGAAGTAATGAATCGTAAAGTCTTAAAATGGAATATGACCGGCTTGCACAATGTAAAAAATGCTGTCGCTGCGATTGCTGCTGCTCATCATGTAGGTGTGGACGTGGCAACCGCAATTGAAGCCGTCGAAGAATTTAAGGGAGTTAAGCGGCGGATGGAGTTAAGGGGAACGGTGGAAGGAGTTAACATCTATGATGACTTTGCCCATCATCCTACCGCCATCGAATCAACACTAAATGGGATAGCCGCACAAATAAAATCTGAAGGCGGCTCCAAACGATTAATAGCAGTGATCGAACCGCGTTCTGCCACCATGAAGTCCGGTATTCATCAGGATGAACTTAACCACGCCTGTCGGGCAGCGGATCTGGTCATTTGGTACAAATCAGACGATTGTAAGATTAATTTCCAGTCTTTGCTGGGAGAAAGCAAAGTGCCAGCTTATGCCTTCGTTGCAGTCGGTGAAATCATTACCTATTTGGAAGAAAATAGTTTGCCCGGTGACCAGATAGTTATTATGAGCAATGGGGGCTTTGAAGGGATTCACGAAAAACTGCTGCAGCGATTACAAATTGGCCCCTCGACATTAAACTAGCCAGCGCCGTTCAATCCATTGCAAAATAGAGGCGAAAACCTTCGCCTTATTCTCATTCACGCCCAGAGGCAGAATGTCAGAAGTTAAACAAATACCTCTTTTCCCTTTGCGAATGGTACTTTTTCCCGGCGGGCGAATGGATTTACAAATTTTTGAGCGGCGCTATGTCGATTTAGTAAGCGATTGCATGAAAAGTGAATCTGGATTCGGAATCTGTTTACTTAAGTCCGGTGAAGAAGTTATTCAAGACGGAACTCAACAGACTATTCACCGCACCGGTACTTACGCGAACATCATAGACTGGGATCAGTTGGAAAACGGATTGCTTGGGATTACCGTTGAAGGATCCACTAAGTTTAAAATTGTAGATTGTTGGCAGGCGGATTCAGGTGTACTGCAAGCGGAAGTTGAATTCAGTCGCACCGAATCGGTGGGATTTGAAACAATTCCCCTCGATGATGAATTCTCCGGCCTATCTGATCTATTGCAAAATCTGGAAAACCACCCTCTGGTAGAGCAGAAAAACCTGGCTATCAACTACAATAACCTCTGGGATTTGGGCTGGCGCTTAAGTGAATTAATTCCCATTGAAGTGGAGCAACGCCAACAATTACTGGAGCTTGATGATCCTTGGGAAAGGATTGAAAGTATTGAGGAACTGGTCTCAGATCTCGCTAATAATACCTAGGTTGGCTAGCCTAATACTCCCTACTCGCGCATAAAGTGCGGCCCTGATCGAAGAATTGCGGCTCGATTATGCTGGCTCAATTTGTGGATGTGTCAAACTGGAGCGCGGAGCAATGGCTGGCCGCCTGCATTCTGGCCTTTATTGTAGTAACAGCACTGGTGGTACTGCATAGATCTGTAAAAATATTTCAGCTAGCCAAAAAATCGAAATACGAACCCAACCTGAGGCCGCTACGCCGGGTCAGATCTAACTTAAAATCCACGGTTGCAGAAGAAGACGTTGAGTAAGTAATTAGTAGCAATGAATTTCAGAGTAATCCTTAGTCTGCTTGTTCTAATTTTTGCTTTTAATAGCTACGGCATAATCGTGCGTCATGACGTTGCTGCTGGTGACTATGAAATTAGAAATAGCGAATTGCCGGCGGTATTCTTTCTCGAGCGACAGGGAATTAGAAGAGTTTGCGCTGCTACGGTTATTCATGAGCGCTGGGCAATTACAGCGGCCCATTGCGTTAACGAAACAACTTTGGGCAATACCATTGAGAACGGGCGACGCTTCGCTGTCGAAGTCGCTAACGAAACCCGAGAAATCGACACAGTATTACTGCATCCGGAAATAACCAATGAAGTTAATCCAGAAGTCGATCTTGCCCTGTTGCGCTTTCGAAATCCTTCAATTATTCCCCGCCCAATTCGACCTTACGCTGAATCAAATGAAGAGGGTGAAGTTGTCACATTGGTTGGCTGGGGATATTTTGGATTAGGTACCACCGGTCGCCAGTTCGACAATGGTACTAAGCGCAGGGCAGAAAACAGAATTTCTACGGCGGATACAAAGCTTCGCTTTGTTTTTAATGATCCGCGAGACCGCACTCAAGAATCATTGCCACTGGAAGGCATGCTTGGATTAGGTGACAGCGGAGGTCCCGCATTAATTTCTATTGAAAATGAGTTCAAGCTGGCCGGTGTCGCCATCGGTGAAGCAGGGGGTGAACAATTCACCGAAGAAACTCAAGGCAAATACGGTTCCGTAGCAGTATACGAAAGAATCTCGCGACATATAGACTGGATTCAAACAATCATCGGAAGCGAAAGTTAGTGGATTGGGTAATCAATGATTAAGAAGATAGTTATCTCTTTAGTTTTTCTAATTTTGCTGGTCGGCGGCGGACTGTTTTACTATTTCGACAGCATTGTTAAAAGTGGTGTGGAAGTAGTCGGTACTCAGGTGTTGGGTTCCGAAGTTAGTGTCGAATCAGTATCAGTTTCTCCTCTAAATGGAATGGGATCAATAAGCGGCCTGAGCATAGCTAATCCCGAAGGATTTGATTCTGATTACGCATTTCAGCTCGAAGAAATGTCTGTAGTTTTAAATACCTCCACCGTATTTGAAGACGTCTTAGTGATTGATAGTATCACCATCGTTCAACCTCAGATTACCTATGAAACCCGCATTGTTTCAGACAATATTCGCGCACTGATCGAAAATATTTCCAGCGATTCTTCAGGAAGTTCTGCTGCTGAATCCAGTACTGAATCTGGTGGGCGACGAATCGTAATTCGTGAATTTCGCATGCTTGATCCACAGTTAAATCTAGTAGCAGCAGTTGTTAATGCGCCATTTCAGCTTCCAGACGTTGAGTTGAATGATATTGGTGCGGAAGATAATTCAACTACTGTGTCTGATGCGCTGCGACTAATACTTTCAACCCTTAGTCGTTCGATTCTGAGTTCCAATTTACCCAGTATCGATGACCTCAGAAATGAGGTGGAAGGCCGCCTGCAGGATGGCGTCGAAGCGTTGGAGTCAAGACTGGATAATTCAGTTGAGGATGCGGCCGAGGAAGTCACTGATCGATTGCACAGTATTTTAAACTAGGCGCTTTCTTCGTTGTTTTCAGGTTCTGGTGCTACGCTGCAGTTGTAATCCTGTCCCGGCAGGAATTGACTGGTACGACCTGTAACACGGTACGCCACCAGTCCCACCCATTCTCGAATTGCTGTTCCCAGCGTTCCGAGATTGCCTCCGAAACTGAATTCTACTCGTAAGAGATCACCTTTCTTGGAGTAATGATCGACTGGATAAGGAATGACTGGCCAGTCTAATTGACAAAAAATTCCCACAGAGCGGGGCATATGAAAGGCGGAAGTAATTAATATCCATTGCTCGCCGGGATTGGGTGAAATCAGCTCTTTGCTATAAATCGCGTTTTCATAAGTATTTCTTGATTCGCTCTCATAAATAATCGCTCTATCTGAAAATCCCAATTGATCAAACAAATATTGAGCATATTCTGCTGCTTTGTATTCCTGTTCAGTTACAGATCCAGTACCCCCAGTAAAAATTAACTGAGCATTTGGATAGAGATTTCCCAAGTAAGCAAAGTTAGTTAATCGATCCGCGCCGGGCCCGAGTTCTACCTGATTCCATGCATACGAGTGATAGGGCGATATAGCTCCTCCCAAAACGATAATGCCGTCGACATCCTGCGGCAGAGCTGTATTTGAAGTGAATCGATTCTCCAATGGCGAGATTAGCCATTCTCCTACCGGTAGAAAGCCAATAATGATTAATAGAAAGGCACAGATTGAGAGCAATCGCCTGGATATTTTTTGCCAGCCAAAAAGCAGACATAACCAGGCGGAAACCCCGAGAATAACGATCAGGCTATCGGGCGAAATGACTGCCCAAATGAGTTTAGAAGCGATGAAAAATACAGTATCCATAAATCAGTGTTTCGCCAGTTTATTGCGTTGGCTTACATAGCAAATCGGCACATTGCTGAATTTTTAGACCAATGCTTAGAATGTCCAATTGAATTTGCTACTATCCCTCAAGTTTTGACAGATTAACTAAAACAGGAGAATTAGCATGACAATCCAGGTTGGAGATCAAGTTCCGGCAGCTACTTTTAAGGTAATGACGGTCGACGGACCCAAAGATTTGAGCAGCGATGAAGTATTTAGTGGAAAAAAAGTGGTTTTCTTCGCCGTTCCAGGAGCGTTTACGCCAGGCTGTTCGATGACTCATCTACCAGGATTTGTTGTTAATGCTGACGCCATAAAAGGCAAGGGAGCAGATTCTATTGCATGCATGGCTGTGAATGATGCTTTTGTAATGGGCGCATGGGGACAGGCTCAAAACGCGGAAGAAATTCTAATGCTGGCTGATGGCAACGGTGAATTTACTAAAGCGCTTGGGCTAGAGCTTGATGCCAGTGGTTTTGGTATGGGAAGTAGAGCACAACGCTTTGGCATGATCGTCGATAATGGCACAATATCTTATTTGGGAATCGAGGCACCTGGTGAAATAAAAGCCAGTTCTGCTGAAACTATGCTTGAGCAGCTAGGCTAATTAAGGGACCAAGTGTCCCTTTTAAGAAAAATAAAGAATAAATAGCAAGCCAGGAATCAAATGATTACTCAACATCTCGATTACAGTGATGGTGATACCCTGCTCGAGGCCTATATCGCCTACGAAGAAACCGACATGCAAAAACCCTTGGTTCTGGTGGCGCATGATTGGAGTGGGCGTAGGGAATTTGCCTGCAAAGCGGCGGAAAGAATTGCCGCTATGGGCTATATAGGATTCGCCTTAGACATGTATGGTAAAGGCGTATTCGGTGCCGATGGAGATGTAGAGCTGAATTCATCTCTGATGAATCCTCTGGCCTCGGATCGAGGAGCTCTGCGGCAAAGGATCAGAGCGGCTCTCGTGGCAGGAAGAAACATTCCGCAGGTGGACCCTACCAAAGTTGCCGCAATGGGCTATTGTTTCGGCGGCATGTGCGTGCTGGAACTGGCCAGATCCGGTGCAGACGTCCAAGGTGTGGTTAGCATTCATGGGATCTTTGCGCCTGGAGAGGTAGCGAATGAGGCAATCAAAGCAAAGGTGCTATGTCTGCACGGTCATGATGATCCAATGGTGCCTCCAGAGCAGGTACTTGCTTTTGAAACAGAAATGAATGAAGCGGGGGTCGACTGGCAAATGCACGCCTATGGTCAAACCATGCATGCCTTTACCAATCCTGCAGCTAATAATCCAGATTTTGGGACCGTTTACAGCGCAGTTGCTGAAAAGCGGACTTATCAATCTCTGGCAAATTTCCTGGATGAGATTCTTTAAGTATTCCAACTAATCAAAAACAAAAAAAATAATGACTGATACGGCTAATTCAGAATCCGCCAATCCTATTGTTGTGCCTACTAGATCGAAGATAGGTCTGTGGCTCGGGCCGGCGGTGTTCCTGTTCATGTTGCTTTTCGTGGATCTCGATCCGAACAACCCCTTAGTAACTCGAATGGCTGCCATCATTTTGCTGATGGCAATCTGGTGGATTACCGAAGCGATCCCACTTTCTGCTACCGCCTTGTTGCCAATTGTGCTCTTTCCCTTAATGGGAATTATGCGTGGGCGAGAGCTACCTGCCGGGAACCGAATCGATCTAGAAACCGCGAGCTTTGCCGAAGGATTTTCTGCCAGCGATTTCGACATCATTTTTCCGAATGTCGCTAATCAATACATGGATTGGATCATCCTGCTTTTCATGGGCGGCTTCATAGTGGCCGTGGCAGTGGAGAAATGGAATTTACATAAGCGCATAGCGTTGCACACTCTGCGCATCATCGGTGGTCAGCCTCATCGCCTGGTGTTGGGCTTTATGGTGGCAACTGGCTTTCTCTCCATGTGGTTATCCAATACGGCTACAGCATTGATGATGATGCCCATGGGTATGTCATTGGTCCTGCTTTACGAAGAACTTAATAGGAAAATTGTTGCGGAAGGAGGAATCGAAGATCCTCGAGCGGAAAACTTTTCATTAACTCTGCTTCTAGGAATTGCCTATGGTGCGTCTATTGGTGGTTTTGCAACTTTGATTGGAACGCCGCCTAACGGCATATTGATTACGCAAATGTCCCAGCTCTTTCCAGAGGCGCCAGAGATCACATTTTCCACCTGGATGCTGTTCGCCCTACCGATGAGCTTTGTTTATATGCTAATCGCCTGGGTGTTACTAACACGATTCGTGTTTCCGCTTCCTTCCAGCACACCATTTAGCGGAAAAGATTTCATTCAGAATGAAATCGCTATACTGGGGCCAATGTCCACCGAAGAAAAACGAGTGACAGCGGTGTTTGCGACTTTCGCCATATTGTTGATGACTCGCAAAGAAAGGCTCTTCGGGGAAGAAATCGATTTGTTTGGATGGAGTTATTATTTGGATAACTTTTTAAGGTCGATAGGCACTGAACCGGTTGGCTATTTGATCGATGATGGCAGTGTTTCTATTGCAGTTGCTTTAACCCTGTTCATGATCCCTGCCGGTAAAGAGATCGGGGGTCGCTTAATGGATTGGGAAGACGCTAAGCGGGTTCCCTGGGGTATCCTCATATTGTTCGGTGGTGGCTTAGCCATTGCGAAGGGATTCGGAACCTCGGGCTTGTCAGACTATGTGGCCGTTCTGCTAGGGGATTTGTTGGGTGATGCAGAGCCACTGATAATTGTGATGAGTACCGTTGCATTCATCACGGGATTAACGGAAGTTGCTTCCAATACTGCAACAATATCATTGTCACTGCCGATCATGGCAAGTCTGTCTCAGGCTATCGAAGCGCATCCTTTGCTCTTGCTAATACCGACAACTCTGGCGGCTTCATGTGCATTCATGCTGCCAGTTTCGACACCACCCAATGCGATAATTTATGGTTCTGGTCGAGTTCCGATTATGAAAATGGTTATTGCCGGCATCTGGCTCGACATATTGTCGGTGTTCCTCCTTACTCTGTTTGTTTATACCCTCGGGCATCTAACATTCGATGTGCTGAGTGGATTCCCAGCGTGGGCAATACCTAATTAGCTAGCTTATTGATTTAGTAAAAATAATAGACCAGGTCGCAAAAACCTCAGCTGGGTGTTTTTGCTACTGCGGCTTTATGCTAATGTTCGACATCAGGTCGATATTTTCCGCCCTGAGGCGAGTCAAAGTATCGATTTATCAGGGACTTAGAGAATTAGAGCATTACCCTAAAAGTATGAATGATCACCACAAAATTGAAGAGAAGGAAATTGATCCTTGTCCCGCTGGCGATGACAATTGCACGAACCTTGAAGAAGTTCAGCGACTTCGAGAAGAGGTTAAGCAGTTGGCGGCCATGGTGCGCACTGACGAATTAACCGGCCTTTTTAATTATCGCTATTTCGCACAGGCACTCAGTCTGGAAATGGAACGTACCCGTCGTTCTGGTCAGCCTACATGTTTAATCATGTGCGATCTCGATCATTTCAAATCCATTAACGATGTTCACGGCCACGAAGTAGGGAATGTAGTTCTTTCCCATATTGCCAGCTTGATCAGAAAGACTATCCGTCGATTGGATATTCCCTGTCGCTACGGTGGTGAGGAATTCGCACTAATACTTCCCGATACCACGCTTCGACAAGGCGTGCGCTTCGCTAATCGTCTTCGACTCATCGTTGAAAATTCTCCGGTGAAAGCGAGTGATCTGGTGCTTGGCATCGAAGCCAGTTTTGGAGTCGATATTTATAGTCGCGGTAATCAGCTCACAGAAAAAGAATTCGTCGACAAAGTCGATGGATTTCTCTACGAGGCCAAGCAAGGAGGACGAAACAAAGTGTGTCATGCAGATTACGACAAGGAAGAAGGTGTGAGCAGCGATGAGAAAGAAGCGCTGACAAGCGCCTTTGATTCTCAGTCAGACTAATCCCCGAATTCAGAAATTTCATTGGCAAGATGGTACAAGATCGCTGCCGTCGCTCCCCAGATTCGATAATCCTCGTAGTGCAATTCTAAAATAGTTCTCGGAGCGCCTTTATATTCTACCGATGATTTTTGATAGGCGCTGGTGTCTAGCACCAAATCTAAAGGTGTATAAAATATATCAGCAACTTCTTCTGGCTGTGCTACAAATTCCAAATCGTTTTCAATGATGCCAACGATAGGTGTAATAAGAAATCCTGATGGCAAGGCAAGAGTTCCTAGCCGTCCGATAACTTCAACTTGATCTGATTGCAGCCCAATTTCTTCTTCACTTTCTCGCAGCGCGGTGGCACTGGCATCGTCGTCATGATCTTCCTGAGTGCCACCGGGCAGACTAATCTGTCCGGCATGGCTTTTTAAGTTTTCCGATCGAACGGTTAGCACTAGCTGACTTTCGGCATTGTGTTCATGCCGCGTAATTGGCAGTAAAACTGCAGCAGAGCGTAACTCACTCTCATCCTTGACTGATCGATACACTTCCAATTCCGGGTGGGAAATACGCGCCGGATCCTCGGCCTGATTCGACGCAAAATAATCGAGCAGGAATTCGTAGTGGTTCTTTTCGTTGCTATTTGTCAAATTGCACTCTTAATAAATTTGCTGAATAAAAAATGCCGACTCACGCCGGCATTTTTTAGTTCATTGTAATGACTGGTATTTATCGATAATTCCAGGTGAAACCAGCGAATATTCGTGCTGGTTCGCCAGGGAAGTAGCGATCTCCGGTAAACGTAGTCCAGTCAGCGCGCTCTGCGTATTTCTCATCAGTTAGATTCATTACGTTTAGATACAACAGTAAATCATCGCTGGCATTATATTGCATACGCAGATTAACCAGATCATGGCCGCCGTAATCGGCAGTATTTTCCGGGTTAGTGTAGTAGTCACCCATGTGCGCCCATTCCAGTTCTGCTAACCAATCGTCATTAGGGCGATAGGTGAAACGCACATTTCCGAAAGTATTTGGCGCTGTATCGATATCGTTGCCGTTGATATTAATACCACCGGATACTAAATCGTTTTCATAGGTATGCTCTGCAATATTTAGCAAGCCCCGAATAGTAAAACGATCAGAAAGGCTGTAGCCAACACCAATTTCCACTCCTCGGTGCTCTGTTTCGCTTCCATTCAGATTGGTTCGCGAGCTATCACGTAAAATTTCGTTCTCTTTCTGCATCCAATAGGCAGAAGCAGTGTAATCCCAGTCACTGCCAGCACCGCGGAATGCAATCTCGTAGCTGTCTAATTCAACAGAATCCAGATCGGCAATGGTTTGCGATCCCTGTAAGCGATAAAGCTCGGTAGCCTGTGGTGCTCGAACGCCACGCTGGGCACGAAGTTGCAGACTGTTATTGTCATTTAGCTGATAGCTCAATCCGAGTTTCGGAGAAATATCGTCGAAGCTGTCATCACGATCCGCCGGGCGCGAATAGCGGCAACCACCGAAGCCACAAGCAACACCTTGATCGTCGGTGCGCCCGTCAAGCATCTGGTTGTCATACTCGTACTTCATTTTTTCCGCGCGGGCGCCAATGGATAGATCCCAGTTCTCAGAAAGTGCTACATCGTAGTTGGCAAACAGGGCAATCTGGCGCGCTTCCACTTCGTAATCGTAGTGAGCACCGGCCGGAATTGTTCTTCTCAAGAACAAGGGTCCTTGAGTTGGATTTGGTTGGAACTGCAAGAGATTGCCGTCCGTGCTTTCCACATCCAAGCCATAAGAAAATTCTGCATCACCACCAAGATCTGTGTACGCAGCTAGTTGGATACCGAGGCTGCGATGTTCCGTGTCTTCGATTGGCTGGCCGGGTAAGAAGTGCTGCACGAAGTTCATGTTAACTTCGCGAAAATAAGGAGTCGCAGTATAGAGGGTATCCCCTGATTCATAAGAGAAGCGCGTCCAGATACGACCGTTTACACTATCTCGATAGGCTTCAGGATTAGGGTTCGAATCTCTTAGATTAGTATCTTCATAAGCGTCGGTGCCTACGACGAATCCTGCCGTTTCCTGATTCAGGTTAATGTAGCTGATGCCTCCATCCATCTGCACGCCATTGTCCAGAGTGTATTCATAAAGCCAGCTTAATTTTTGCTGATCAACACCTGAATCATCGCGATAACCTTCTTCACTCACTCCAGTGATATGGAGTGACTGGGCGAAATTTCCATAATCTCGACCATATGCTGCTTTAATTCGAGAAGATCCGCGAGGACCAGCTTCTAAAGTCAGTTCTCCCACATCACCTGGGCTTGGTAATACAACATTAACCAGTCCGTGTAACGCATTCGAACCCCAGAAAGCACTGGCGGGTCCGCGAATAACTTCCAAACTTGCGGCAGCCTCTGAATGGACGTCGAACATTTCGTTAACATTACAGAATCCTGCAGACCGTACTGGAATACCATTTTCAGCTACAAGGAACGCACCACAAGCACCAGCTCCGGTAAGTACAGGAGAACGGATTGCCATTAAGCTCTCTTGACCATTGTTTCGATGTCCACTTACACCAGGGATTCGGGCCAAGGCTTCCTGATAATGGGTGTGGGCAATGAGATCCAGTTCTTCTTCGGTGATCACTGAAACTGAAGCATTAACATCCGCCAGGCCTTCTGATCGGCGGCTAGTTGAAAATACTTCGATCTCTTCGATCGCTTGCTGACCACTCTGTGACTGCCCTAAAACAGGGGCGGCAGCCATTGCGGTAGCTGTAGCAATACTGGAAACCAGTAGTTTACGTATCATGTGTCTCTCCGTTGGTATTTTAATGTTCTTGTCCGTTGTTCTACGGCTATTCAATTTGAATGGCTCTACGGCCATTGGTTTAGGATGGCTCTACGGCCATTCTAAGAGAATGGTTCTACGGCCATTCTTCGAAATGACTCTACGGCCATTCATTTAAAATTGCTCTACGGCCATTTTTGAAAATGGCTCTACGGTAGTTTTTCTAAAAAACGAATGTCAGATCATGCTCAACTGGAGTTGAATCCAGAGGGTAATTTTTGTTGGCTGATCCCACAAAAGCTCGCAAATATATCACAGAAAATGTAACAAATCTCACGTCTTTGCACCGTCGAGCGAGACCACGTAAACTAGCTCTCCGTTTGTGGAACGCCCTATATCTGGGGCTTTCACGGCCTACCATAAAATATTGAAAGGGAGAGTAAGGAGAAATGCGCACAAGAGTTACAGAGATGCTGGGCATCCAACATCCAGTCGTTCAGGGAGGTATGCAATGGGTTGGATTAGCTGAGCTGGCATCGGCAGTCTCTAATGCGGGAGGTTTAGGTATTCTCACCGGACTTACTCAACCGACTCCAGAAGATTTACAGAAAGAAATTCAGCGCTGTCGCGACATGACCGACAAACCCTTCGCTGTAAATCTTACGATTTTGCCAACTATTAAACCGGTGCCTTATGAAGAATATGCGCAAGCTATTGTCGATTCCGGAATCAAGATCGTAGAAACAGCCGGTCGCAATCCAGAACCTTTTCTTCCTTTGTTTAAAGGTGCGGGCATCAAAGTTATTCATAAATGCACTTCGATTCGACACTCATTAAAAGCCGAAAAAATAGGTTGCGATATGGTAAGCGTAGATGGCTTCGAATGTGCTGGTCATCCTGGGGAAGACGATGTTACCAACATGATTCTGTTACCACTCGCCGCCCGCCGGCTCAAAATTCCTTTTCTCGCCTCCGGTGGTCTCGGCGATGGTCGTGGTCTCGCTGCAGCCTTAGCGATGGGCGCAGATGGAATTAACATGGGCACCCGCTTTATGGTTACTCAAGAAGCACCTATTCATGAAAAGGTGAAACAAGCCATGGTTGATGCTACTGAATTAGATACGTCACTAATCTACCGAACCTTAAGAAACACAGCACGAGTTTTCAAAAACAGCATCGCCGAACAAGTCGTTGAAATTGAGCAGCAGCCGGGTGATACAAAATTTGAAGACATACAGCCCTTGGTTGCAGGAGTGAAAGGTAGAGAGCTATTCGATACCGGTGAACTGGATAAAGGCATCTGGTCAGCGGGGATGGTTGTAGGTTTAATCGATGACATACCGACAGTTGAAGAATTGATTACACGAATCGTCGACGACGCAGAAGAAATCATAAACGAAAGACTTGGAAGAGCAGTTTCCGCAGATGCCGGATAGGAATTCAATAGATGCAAGTTAAAGATAGAGTTGTTGTAGTAACCGGCGCGGCCAGTGGAATTGGCAAAGCCTTGTGTGAACGCTTCGCCAATGAAGGAGCATCGGCTATTGTCGTTACTGATATAAATAGCGAAGGAGTTAGAGCCACTGTCAGCGATATCAATGATCAAACCCAGACTCTTGGCATAACCTGCGATGTTGGTAAAGAAGAGGAGGTTGAAGAGCTAGTGGCTAAAACGTTAGATGCTTTTGGCCACATCGATTTGTTCTGTTCCAACGCGGGAATTTTTACGCCTGGTGGTGAAAACATTGCAACCGATAAATGGCAGGCAATCTGGGATATTAATCTTATGTCCCATGTATTTGCGGCAAGAGCCGTGCTGCCAGGAATGTTGGAACGAGGAGAAGGCTATCTCCTGAATACTTCATCCGCTGCGGGTTTGCTTAATCAAGTTGGCTCGGCTCCCTACGCCGTTACCAAGCATGCTGCCATTGGTTTTGCAGAATGGTTATCCATTACCTATGGCAATAAAGGAATTAGGGTTTCAGTACTTTGTCCGCAGGCAGTTCGTACGGCAATGACGGCTGGCGGCGACGGTGGCGTGGCAGGTTTGGATGGGATGCTTGAGCCCGAGCAGCTGGCAAATACGGTCATTGAAACGCTTGCGGATGAGCGCTTCCTAGTATTGCCGCATCCAGAGGTGCTAACCTACATGCGGCGTAAGACCGATGACTATGATCGCTGGTTGGGCGGAATGCGTCGCTTACAGGATCGTTTCGAAGACATTTATAAGAGTCGAGAAAAATCCGATTAATAAAATAAATCGCCACAAAAAATAGAAGGGATAAAACATGAAAAAAGCACAAGCTCTCATTCTCTTTGCTTCTCTTCTTATCTCCTCCCTGGTTGCGGCTCAAGAAAGAATCACACTGGATGATGGATCAGTACTCGGCGTGTTTATGGTGAGACCTGCCGAGACAACCGATTCGCCTGCACCACTTGTGGTATTGATGGGTGGTGGACCAGGTAACGCTTCTATTTCAAGGGATACTTCAATCTGGTTAGGTGGAGGCTTCGCTGAAAGAGGCTTTAATGTTGTAGTACCTATATCACCCAATAATCGCGCCTTCCGCGGTGAAGAAAACAATCACAAAGTAGAGCAGCTAATCGTTGAACTGCAAAAGAGAGATTACATAACGTCAGGCAAAGTTCTTCTGGCGGGCATTTCCAATGGTGGCATGTCGGCCTTGGAAATCGCGCGACGCAATCCACAAAATTATTTTGGTGTAGCGGCGGTGCCTGCATTAGCAACCTCGGTTGTGGATAATCGACCACTAGCGGGATTCCCGGTCTATCTCAGAATTGGCGGCGCCGACCAATTGGGCTGGGCTGATCGCTTCGGCGAAACAGTAGATGCATTGACCGAAGCTGGAGTTGATTTAGATGCGGCGATTCTAGATAGTGCGCCACACATGTTTCGAATGAACTGGGAATCATTAGATGCCTGGTTAGAAAAAGTAACGCAGTAGATTTTTTAAGTTTTATAAAGAGTGGAGTAAATAATGAGGAAGTTAATTAAAGCCCTAGTGGCATCATCTTTGGTCGTCATGGCCAGTAGTGTTTTCGCTGGACCACCTGCCACTATCGAGCAACTTAGCTGGATGACAGGAAACTGGGCAGGCAATTTAGGTCCTAACCAATTGGAAGAAAACTGGATTTCAACCGAAGGTCGTTCACTAATGGCCGCAGTCCGCATGACTGGAGCCGACGCCACCAGTATGTTTGAAGTAATTACTATCGAAGAAGTTGAAGGCTCACTGGTTCTTCACATCCAACAGTGGGATGCTGGCTTTCAATCACGCACGGAAACTGCACAAAAACTGGAACTCGTTGAGATCACTGCGAACTCAGTAAAATTTGAAGACGTGTCAGGATTCGGGATGCCTACCCTCGGCTACAGCAATCCAGACGCGGATACATTTATGATCCATGTCGGCCAGGAAGGCGGTAACACCTTCGATATCGAATTGAAGGCTCGAAGTATTTGGTAACATTTCGAATTTTCGAATATGAAAAGGGATTCATTCGAATCCTTTTTTTTGTTTCATCTTTGTTCGGGGGAAGTGTTTTTTATTGTATTTACGAATGTAGAAATATCATCTCTGCTTCGTTTCGTAACGACGCGTTTTTCTGACGCGGGTTGATGCTTAAGTCCTATACCTTCCCGATGGGCGATGCTCGGTCTTATGGGACGTTGCACGAAACCACCTCCGCAATTCGGGCACACATTTCTTAATTCATTATCAACACATGATTTGCAAAATGTACATTCATAACTGCAGATGCAGGCATCCGTACAATTCGGCGGTAAGTCTTTATTACAAAGTTCGCAGTTTGGTCTAATCTCTAACATTGCATTACTTGTTTAGCATAATTGCCTGATCGACATAGTATAGAATTTCTTTCTTGTTAATTTTTTCTAAGCTAAGAACGCGCATCCGTTTAGTTTCACCATGGAGAAGCCCATGCTTGTCTTCCATTAGCGCACCTTTAAGAAATCCGATGTCAATACCATGGGGCATGGTGCGCATGTGGCACAAAGCTGATCCGTTGAAAGAATAGGTAGTGATTTTTTCTTTCTTGGTTTCTTCTACGCCATCGATTGCCAATAACATGTCCCTGGTTTTTAGAAACATATCTTTATTGGGTGATGCCAGATCTTTATCGAATTGCATTTAACGATTCTACCAGTCTTATAAAAAACGAGAATATTTCTTTGAGGTCGAGGCGCGAGGAAAAACTCAAATGGAGTGTACATTAATACATGAGTATTGAATTTTTCCTCGCAACGAAGAGATCGGAGAAATAGGCCGTTTTCTAGCTATTTTCTAACAACTCTACCCAGTTGCCGTCGGGATCTTCTACAAAAGCGATTGCTACTCCTTCGCGAATTGTTCGAATAGGAACCACAACCTTGCCGCCAGCTGCTTCCACTTTGCCAACGATGCCTTCGAGGTCTGGTACATGGATCGTCCAATAACGGTATCCGCTCGCTGCACGAATTCCACCTGGTTCAGCTTCAGCTGCAGGTGCAGGATCAAGTGCGATTACCTTGACGATGCTGTCCCCCACCTTGAATCGATTCATGGTGCCACCGCCGGGCATTGGGATCGTCGCTTCTAGATCCAGGCCCAGTGATTCGCCATAGAAAGTCATCATGGCATCGATGTCTTTGGCAATAATGCCGATGTCGATGGAGTTCTTTTGTACTTCAATTCCCATAGGATTGTTCCTTCTTGTCCTTAGTAAGTCACTTAGAATTTGATTAGTGAGCTACGCTTCAGATTTATGCTTCTTTAGCAACCGCTCCCATCATGGCTTTGGTTTCGAGAAATTCTTCGAATCCTTCGACGCCCCATTCGCGACCATTACCGGATTGTTTATAACCGCCGAAGGGTGCGGCGAAGTCCGGACCGGCACCATTAATATGCACATTACCTGTACGAAGTTGGCGGGCAACAGACTGGGCGTGTTCCGGATCGCCGGATACATAACCCGACAAGCCATAATCTGTGTCGTTAGCGATGCTAATTGCATCAGAATCATCGTCGTAAGCAATAATAGAAAGAACCGGGCCAAAAATTTCTTCCCTGGCTACCGTCATGTCGTTGCTGACATTGGCAAAAACAGTAGGTTGAACGTAATAGCCCTTATCCAATCCTTCAGGGCGGCCTGGACCACCGGTTATAAGTTCAGCACCTTCTTCAATGCCTTTCTCTATCAGTCCTTGAATCTTATTGAATTGCAATTCACTCACGACTGGACCCAGGCGAGTAGTCTCCGCTTGCGGATCACCTACGACAGATTTAGCAGCGGCAGCTTTGGCCACTTCAATAGCTTCTGCCATGCGAGCTTTTGGTACCAGCATTCGGGTTGGCGCATTACAGGATTGGCCGCTGTTGCCAAAACAACCCGCGACACCGCCTGCGACAGCTCGACCAAAATCTGGGGCATCGTCGAGAATAATATTAGCTGACTTACCGCCCAATTCTTGGGTAACTCGCTTGATACCATCGGCAGCAGCTTTCGCCACTTCGCGGCCGGCACGAGTGGAGCCAGTAAAAGAAACTAAATCGATGTCCGGATGGGCAGAGATCGCCGCACCAACGGTAGGTCCGTCACCGTTAACCAGATTAAATACGCCGGCTGGCAGGCCGGATTCGGCGATAACCTCAGCCAGAATATAGGCGCTGACGGGAGCGATTTCGCTCGGCTTCAATACCATGGTGCAACCGGCTGCGATTGCTGGGGCCACTTTGCAAGCGATCTGATTCAATGGCCAATTCCAGGGTGTGATGAATCCACAGACTCCGGCGGGTTCCTTCACAATCTTCGTCGTACCCCTGATTTCTTCAAATTCGTAACTTTCCAGCACGCCCAAAGTACTCATGAAATGACCGAGCCCGCTTCCGAGTTGGGCTGTTTTAGACAGACCCATAGGTGCCCCCATTTCATTTGAAATTGCTATTGCCATCTCTTCGCCACGTGCTTTTAATCCAGAAATGATGTTGCTGATGACAGTTTTACGTTCTTCGATGGAAGACTGTGACCATTTTTCGAATGCAGCTCGAGCAGCCTTGGCAGCAGCATCGACATCGTCGGCATTGCCCAGGCTGATAGTGGCAAATGCTTCTTCGTTAGCTGGGTTGATGACTTCCAATGTATCTCTGCCGCCGGGCTCTACCCATTCGCCATTGATAAAGAATTTGTTGTAGGCCGTGGTCATTTTCTAACTCCTATTAATATGCACTGCGGAAATCTTTCTAAAAAAGGTTGTTTCTGTACGTGCCGAGGCGGGCTAGTATACCTGAGAATTAAAATCAGAAAGAAGAATCAGCCGATAAAAAATTGAAGAAGAGAAAGGGTGCTGATTTAAGACACAAGCTAATTGGAGAATATTCTTAGTGATTGCTTCTATCAGTCGAGCGATTGGTACACGACTGGCGAGTTTTTTATCGAAAGCGCAAAAGGGGTATCAGCGACTCGACACGGTGAGTATCGATGATGTTGCTACCGTCCTAAAGACCGGCGATATTGTTCTGGTTGAAGGTAATACCAGGATTAGTATCGCAATTAAATACTTAACCCAGTCTTCCTGGTCTCATGCCTGCCTGTTTATCGGTAACGCAGGCGATAGCGCCGACCAGGAAACCTTGTTAGAAGCGGATCTCATGGACGGGGTTAGAATCGTCAGCCTCAAGCACTATGAAGACTTCAATTTACGCATCTGTCGACCGGCAAATTTGACTGAGCAAGACCGAGAGAGTCTCTTACACTATGCCAAATCAAAGTTAGGTCATAAATATGATCTAAAAAATGTTATTGATTTGATCCGTTACATTATTCAAAAGCCGCCAGTCCCGAATCGTTATCGGCGCGCTATGATTTCCTTGGGAAGTGGAGAACCTACTAAGGTAATTTGCTCGACCCTGATTGCAGAGTCGTTCCAATCGATCGATTATCCAATCTTGCCAAAGCGAGATGGTGAGCAGGGCACAGAAGGGGAAGTGCCGCAGTTTTACAGACACCATTTCACCCACTTTACGCCGCGAGACTTTGACCTATCACCTTATTTCGAGGTAATTAAGCCAACCCTGGAAAAGGGCTTCGATTATCGCAATCTACATTGGAAAGATCAGAGCGAGGAAGCTTGAGAGTTTGTCAAATAATGCCGAGTAGTGCATTCACTGCGGCATCGTACTGGGGATCGCCGCGAGTCGTGCTTTCATAAGGAAAAGGAACCTCAATCTCCGGTCGATTGCCCACATCTTCAAAGCGCTTACCATCTATAAGTATTTCTTGAGCTGCGCGGTAATTAATTGAAGTTGCATCAGCACTGCGCTCAACAAAAAAACTTCCTATTCTTCCTGGTGTTGCGCTACCCAGGCTTACAACCCGTTCTAACTTGTCGAGTTGATAGGCAAAAAGTTCCGGTCCTCCCTGCGTATCTTCATTTAATAGTACAGCGATTGGTTTGCGGTAGTTGTTAAACTCAAGATTGGGAGAAATTTCAGCAAAGTTAAAATTGAGGTCTGCTGGCTCACTGACAGTGAAATAGTTTTCTTTGTCATTAAACACTAAATCCAGATGCTGTGAATCCAGAAAACCAAAACTATTGCGCAGGTCAAAAATTATTCCGTCACAATGATCCAGGCTGCTTAGCAATTCCTGATAGTTAATCATGTCGCTGGTGCTGCGGCTAAGTGCCCAGAACCGAATATAACCGATTATTTTATTACCGGCGGAAAATTCCAGCACTGAATTTGCGGTGGCGCTGCGATAGCTATCGAAAAGATTTTCAAAAACTGGCCTTAAGGTGATTGCAGAAGTGCTATTACCCCGTTGCACGCGGAGTTCATGTGCGCGGGTAGTCGGTAGATAAGCGCCGTAGGAGTCTTGCTCGACATTAAAGGAATGAATGGGATGGAAGGGCTCGCTATCTACCGTCTGAATTATGTCGCCTCTTTCTATTCCTGCGGCGTGCGCGGGATAGCCTTCCAACACCGCAGTAATCAAATATTCTGAATTCTGGTAGCGAACTTGAATGCCGATATGGTTGAGCGCTATTCGGCTTTTTGTATCCCCGGCGAGAAAAGACTGGAGTAAGTAAAAATCGAGATCTTCTGTAGTAATTGCACCCTGGTTATTTAGCTGGCTGTAACTGAAACTTGCAATTACGCTGAAGCCAAATAGAAGTAATATCCGAATCATAGTTAGCTGATTAGGTCCATGGCGCGCTTTGCTGCCGGACGGTCGTAGTGTCTATTGCGTAAATCCACATACTTTTGTGGTACGTCAAATTCGAATCGGATTGCCCAATTAAAAGTCTGAGCGAGCAGTATGTCTACCATGCTGAACTTATTGGCAATGGCGAACTCATCATCTCCTAACAAATGGTCTAAGGCATTTATAGCTTTAGCAAATTCAAATTTCGCAGTATCAAACATTTGCGGTATACGTTGTTCTTCAGGTAGAGCGAACATGTGTTTACCTTTACTCCAAAGAGGCTGTTCAAGCTCAGCGAGCACGAACGAAACCAATTCGTCATGTTTTGCCAGAACCTGATCGTCTTCGCTCGGGATCAGCCCAGAATCAGGTGCTTTCCGTGCAATGTAATTAAGAATGGCAACACTTTCCGTCAAGGTCATATCGCCATCGACTAGTGATGGCACTTTGCCTTGTACATTGACAGCGAGATAGTTTGGATTCTGAGCGCTGTCGGGTACAGCCGCTTCAGTGCGCAATTTTACTGGAACGTACTCGTACTCGAGCCCACTTTCTTCCAATGCCCACAAACACCTGAATGATCTGCTTTGCTGCATTCCGTAGAGTTTCATTTTCCCTTCCTGAATAAAAAATGGTGCGATTGAAAATCAATCGCACCATTTTGTGTGTGCGTAGAAATTAACGCTGACTATTTAATCAATTGCGAAACAATAAAAATAGCCGTTTCCACCAGTTCCAACCAGATCTTCCTGGCTGCATCCGCGCGAACCGTGTGCGCTGTTCCAGGAAGTGGGATTAGCGCCACCACCGGTGCGATCGAAGTGACCGACATGGGCAGAACCTGCACCACTACTAGTCCAGTTATTGCAGGTATGGTTTGAACCATCATCAACGGTGCGACCATCTAAGGTTGAACCCGTAAGAATGTCGTGCTGATTTGGTGTGTCGCCACGACCTAAAATGGTGTCACCACTTTCGGAAAGCGATCCCTGCTTGTTCAAGTTGTTGCTTGGCCCGTGAAGCACATTGAGGTTTGACGCAACTTCAACTCCATTAGCGTTATACCAGGGTCCGAAACCAATTCGATCTCTAGCATTTATGGCTGGCGAGTTTGCCGTAGCGTGTACGCTCAAATAGGCGCGCCAGGTTTTACCGCGGGAACCCGCCGCCGAAGCCAGGGCATCGCAGTGCGCATCTGCACCGGCTAATCCACCCAGATTCGCACCATCACCAGATCCAACACTGGTAATGAAGAAGCTCATTTCATTATCTTGAGAATTTACCGCGGTAAAGGTAGCTGCTGCAGTTATCAAAGCAGCTGATGTGAACAATAAAGTTTTCTTCATCGATTTACTCCTCGATTGTTATCTAACTTCTAATTCTTGGTTCTAGTTTTTCTATTTCTATTAAATTCTTTTGCCACCGCAAGGGGACTAGCAGTTTACTTGGTCCCCAGTGCTAATGGAATCGGGCTATACCTCTAATTAGGCAAGGCCATCGCAGTTAAAGAGCTTCCGGTCTGCAAAATGATGTGTTGCTTGCCATTGTGCACCCATGAACTCATGCCATAGCGAGTTGTCGCTGGTACTTCTACCCGTGCCAGTTCTTCACCACTCTGCTTATCGACAGCAAACAGATGGGGTGTGCCACCACTATCAACATTGGTATAAACCAGCATATTGCCAGTTACCACCATCTGTCCAACTGCTCCAGAACCGGTATTGCCGATGTCCACACCCTCCAGCGCAGGCAGATTGCGAATGCGATCAGGTGTATCACCAGCCGGTAGCATCCACAAATGATCGCCGCTGTTCATGTCGATCGCTGTAATCCTGCTATAGGGAGGCTTCCATAAAGGAATTCCGGCAGGGTGACGCGGTGAAGGTCCACCGCTGGCCGCAGCATACTGCGACAGGGTGACACCAGTCGGCGCGTCGTAATAAGTATCAGCTTCTTCCCCTGAAACCAGTCTGCGAGCACCGCAACTATAGCGAGACATGATGTACATGACGCCAGACTCAGGATCTGCAACTGGTGGGTGGGTGATGTTCACTGCACCAGAAGGGCACATTAGTGCTGATTGCTTACCCGAAGGATCATTGGCGCGCATGGGTGGATTAAAAAGCGGGCCCATCTGGAATTCTGCGACAGCTTGCAATGCCTGCTGTTTTAACTCCGGTGTGAAATCCACTAATAGTTCTTCATTGGAGCCAACATATTCAAATGCCGCAGGCTTTGATGGAATAGGTTGCGTCGGTGACAATTGCTCGCCTGGAACGGTTGAAGCCGGCATCGGAGTTTCTTCGATTGGCCAGACTGGTTCGCCGGTTTCGCGATTAAACGCGTAAACATAGCCTTGCTTAGTGGCTTGAGCAACGATGGGGCCATTCTCGGTATCCAAGAGAATTGGAGCAGTGGGCGTATCGAAGTTCCAAATATCGTGATGCACCATCTGGAAATGCCAGGCGCGTTCGCCGGTTCTAGCATCCAGAGTGATCAGGCTGGTGCCATAGAGATTGTCGCCGGGATGATGACCACCGTAGTAATCGATGGTGACTCCATTGGTAGGTATGTAAACCAAACCTAATTCCTGATCGGCTGAAATCGGTGCCCAGGAGGAGATATCGCCGGTGTATTGCCAGGAATCGTTTTCCCAGGTTTCATGACCGTACTCACCGGGCTGAGGAATTACATTGAACTTCCAGAGAAAATCACCGGTGCGGGCATCGTAGCCAAGAATGTCCCCAGGCACATTTTCAATTCGTGACTGGTTATAGCCCTGTTCCGCAGAGTTTCCGACAATCACCACATCATTGACTACGATCGGTGGCGAAGAGGACGTGATATAACCGCGCTCTAAAGGAATTCCTTCATAGGGATCATAGGGGTGACCCAAATCCTTGAGTAAGTCGACCACCCCAGTTTCCGGAAAACCTTCAATGGGCACTGCCTCACCGAATCCTTCTAATGGGCGACCGGTTTCAGCATCAAGGGCGGTAAGGAAAAAGCCCGGTGAAATTACGTAGATTACATCGCGACCATCAATATTGGCATAGCCTACGCCCTTTCCGTAGTCGGCACGCATGGAATATTCCCAGCGGCCGGTATCGGGTTCACGATAAGACCAAATGGTTGCTCCCGATGCCGGGTCAATAGCAACAACATGACGCCGTGCACCGGCTACGGTGAACAGCTTGCCATTAATGTAGCTAGGAGTTGAGCGTCCACTTTGTGCCTCGAAACTTGCTCCATTCCATTCCCATGCTACTTCCAGGTCAGCAAAATTTTCCGCAGTGATCTGGGTCGCACTGGTGGAACGGGTGTGAGCGAAGTCATTACCCAAGGTTGTCCATTCAACCGAGTCTTGCGCGATCGAACCTGCACTGACCGCCAACGAAAGGGTGAGCACAGCGAGTCCTTGGATGAGGGACTGGGTGGAACGAAAGAACTGCCAAATTTTTATCATTATAAATACCTCGTTAAGGTTCGGCATACACTGTGAAAACAGCGTGTTAAGTTCCTGAAATACTGGGCTTGAGGTTAACGCAGCTGATGCTTTTTGTCATGCAGACAATAGCGAATGAAGGTTCTCGCAAACCTAATTCGAGTTCACATGAAAGAATAAATACCGAGTCGTCTAATAAAGGTTGTGTGACACTGCGCTTGCAACAGGAAATCAGTCGTCGTTGACTTTCACATCGAAGGCTTTCATTTCTCGACCCACGCTGGCCCAATACTCTTCCAGGTTATCCTGCATGGTCTCGAAAGCTTCATCACTGGCTTCAAGCAGTTCTTCAAACTTCCCCCGGGTTTTTTTGCTTAAAGCCTGGAGTTTTTGCAAGTTTTCATGCTCTTCAGAGACTAAATCTTCTGCCATTTCTTCAACTTGATCTTTGAGTTTGTCGATTTCTCGTTCCAAATCTTCCAGTTTTTGTTTCACCTTCACTTCATATTGTTTGCGCTGACTCATGCCTGGCCTCCAAGCAATTGGTGGTTGTGTATGAATGTCAGTGTAAGAGTTGATTAAAATAGCTAATTGATTACGGTCAATAGTCGCAGCAAAAATAGTGGTTTCGGTTTTACTGGCTATTGCCTATGATTTGCCATTCGATTTGAGCAGTTGCTGAATAGGAACCCTTCATGATCTACCAAAACATTCTTGAAACGATTGGTAATACGCCAGTCGTAAAACTGCAACGAGTGGCGCCAGAAAACCAGAATATCTATGCCAAACTGGAGGCGTTTAATCCTTTGGCTTCGGTTAAAGATCGATTGGCCATCGCCATCATCGAAGATGCCGAAAAGAGTGGAGCCCTCCAACCAGGCCAAACCGTGGTGGAGGCGACTTCAGGAAACACGGGTATCGCTCTGGCAATGGTCTGTGCCGCAAAAGGCTACCCCTTTGTGGCCACCATGGTGGAAACTTTTTCAGTTGAACGCCGCAAGATCATGAAAGCCCTGGGGGCTAAGGTCATCCTTACTCCGGCGGCAGAAAGAGGCACTGGTATGGTGCGCAGAGCGGAAGAACTGGCCATGCAACACGGTTGGTTTCTTGCCAGTCAGTTTGAAAATCCTGCCAATCCGGCCTATCACCGCAATACCACTGGTCCAGAAATACTTAGAGATTTCGCCGGCAAAGATTTTGGCTATTTTGTTACCGGCTGGGGTACCGGCGGCACGCTGACCGGTGCCAGCCAGATGATTAAGTTGGCGCGCCCGGATGTAAAAATCATTGCCACGGAACCAGAAGCAGCAGCACTGCTTTCCGGTAAAGAGTGGCAACCCCATAAGATTCAGGGATGGACTCCAGATTTTATTCCCGGCGTTTTAGATAAGAGCGTAGTTGATGAGCTCGTAACGGTTACAGACGACGAAGCGATTTCGACAGCCAAACGTTTGTCGGCTGAAGAAGGCATATTTTGCGGAATATCTGCCGGTGGCACTATGGCAGCCGCACTCAAAGTCGCGGCCGATGCTCCAGCTAATAGTAGCTTCGTCGTAATGCTTCCAGATACTGGAGAGCGTTATTTATCTTCACCGTTATTTGCAGACATCTCAGAAGAATCTGATGATGAATGGCTAGGGAGTCTCTAGGAGAAAGTTATGTATAAGAAAATGAAAATTGTCATAACAATAGCTCTATTGTTTTAAGCTTCATTGTTGAACCAATCTATTGCGCAAGAACAATTAAGCCAGGAAGAGGTTTATGGCTGGTTTGAAACCCTGTCTAACTGGGGACGCTGGGGAGCTAACGATCAATTGGGCACCGTTAATCTAATTACCGATGAAACCCGGGTAGCCGCAGCGCAGCTCGTAGAAACCGGTGTGTCTGTTTCCATGGCTCATCCTATTCTTACCGATGCGGCGGCGGACAACGGTAATCCTTATGATCATCGCATGACTGCTGTTGGCAGCAGCCCGGGCCCCTGGTCTGGTGATTTCATCGGCGTGTCTTACCATGGTTACGCCCATTCTCATCTGGATGCACTCTGTCATCGCTTCCAATTCGGCACCATGTATAACGGCTATTCAGAAGACGAAGTCACCGAAGAAGGCTGCGCGCAACTTTCGATTGCGGGATTTGGCAATGGCATTTTCGGGCGTGGCATTGTGTTGGATTTTCCCAGGTTGCGCGAAGTTGATTGGTTGGAAAACGGCACGGCTATTACCCCGGCATGGCTGGAGGAATGGGAAGAGGAACACGGCATTACCATCGGTACCGGCGATATTGTGCTGATTCGCACCGGACGCTGGCCTCGACGTGATGCTGTAGGTCCCTGGAATTTGGCACAGGACTCAGCCGGACTTCATGCAAGCAGTGTCGCCTGGTTAAAAGAGCGAAACGTTGCATTGATCGGTAGCGACAGTGCGTTGGATGTAAAACCTTCCGGAGTCACTGATTTTGATTCCCCCGTACACGCATTGATTCTTGTGGCGCTTGGTATGCCAATCTTCGATAACCTGGATTTAGAAGCGGTAGCGGAAGAGGCGGTGCGACACGGTCGGCCCGAATTTTTATTCACTGCTGCACCGATTCGCGTTGAAGGTGGTACTGGATCGCCTTTAAATCCTATTGCTACTTTCTAATAATAGTCGAAGCAAATGACGCAAATCATCGAAGTCTTTTTTTCCTTTCGCAGTCCGTACTCCTACTTGGCAACTCCTGAATTGTTGCGCCTGGAACAGGACTTTGATGTGGAAGTGGTATTGCGACCGGTTCTGCCATTAGCAGTAAGAAGACCCGATTTTTTTAGTCCGGAAAATTTAAAGCGTGCCAAATACATCCGTATGGATTGGTTACGGCGTGCCGAATTTCTTGGCATGGCCGGTGTCTGGCCGGATCCGGATCCTATTGTGCAGGACATGAAAACCTATGAGATTGCCAAGGAGCAACCGTACATCTACGAGCTGACTAAATTAGGTGTGGAAGCAGAACGACAGGGTCAAGGTATCGAATTTGTAAAGGCAGTCTCCCATCTTATTTTCGGTGGAACCAAAGGCTGGAATGAAGGAGAGCATCTGGCAGAAACCGCAGCTTCAATAGGGCTAGATTTATCTCAAATGCGTGCCGCTATTGAAGATGGCAACCATCTGGATCAAGTCACAAAAAATCAGGAAGCGCTCGATGCCGCAGGACACTGGGGAGTACCCAGCTTCCTGTTAAACGGAGAGGTGTTTTTTGGTCAGGACAGAATTGATACCTTGCGTTGGCGTCTCAGCCAACAGGCATAGCAATCGAAATAAAAAAATGCCGACTGCGACACTTTGTGAACACAGCCGGCAACTAGCTTGAGTAACAAGTAGACTTTATTCCTACCATTCATATTGAACGCGGCCAAAAAAGTTACGACCATGTCCGAACATGCGACTTCCTCGTGGCACTGTGCTCATTAGAACGCGATTAAATCCACTTAGATGATCGATGTAATCTTCATCAAACAAGTTTTCCGCGCCAGCACTGACAATCCAGTTGTTATCTAACACCCAGGTCAGGTAAACATTGGTAAGTGCATGGCCTTCTGTACTAGCAAAGGAATTATTGCCGTTAGTTGGATCGTTGGTATTCGTTGCTGAGATATCGTTCTGATCAGCGGTCCAAACCTGTTCAAGTTTCGCCTGGAATGTCGCGGTCTCATAAAAAGCCGAGAGCCGGAGATTGTTTGGCATGATGCGATACAAATGATCGTTAATATCTTCCCGTTCACCGTCTATTGATGAATAGATGCCTTCAAGGCGCCAGTCGTCATTTATTCTTGCGCCAAAAGTTAGATCTAATCCTTCAAATTCTGCTTCGGTATTGGCAAACATAAGTGGTGTTGGATCGCCGTTCGCGTTTGCAGATACACCTACTACTGCCATATTGGTAGCGGCAATTCCTTGAATGTAATCGTCCACGTTGCGTCGATAGATTCGTGGTGAAAAATAGAAAGTGTCGTATTCCCAGTCGAGCCCGATTTCCCATTGCCGACTTTCTTTCGGGTCTAGCATTGGATTCCCAATGTAGTTGTTACCGTCACCAAGTCCTGCGTTTGCTTCCAGCGGAATCCATAGATACCGTTCTTGATAGAGTGGCGAACGCATTTTTTGTGCGAAACCCAGCTCCAGTACTAAATTGTCCGTTGCCTGATAACGAGTTTTTACAACCCAATCTTCATTGCTGTCGCTCTCGCTTCTATCGCCATTATTGAATCCTTCACGCAGCATCCAGACGGCTCGGGGTGGAGTACCCATTGGCCACATCATTGGATTCATGTCTACCAGTCGAGCGGGAAAGGCGTCTACTACTCCTGCTTCCATGTCGACATCATCAAAACGAATTCCCGCCTCCAGATACCAACGATCGTTCAGTGTGGTGGACCACTGTCCGTAATAAGCAAAACTATCTACCTCAACGTCGTTGAAATTGGTAACAAAGAACGGTGCAAAGTCCGGATCGTGCACAACGGCATCGTGGGTAGCATCTTTACCCTCTATGCCTAATACGAATGTTCCCCCGGCAAGCGGAAAATCGATAGCAACTTTAAAACCGGATTCTTCACTTTCGGTATCTACCATGCGCTTGTCGTCGCCTAAAAATGGCGGCAACATCAAGCTTGAAAAATCGGGAGACGGGCGGAGTAAGAAATTGCTCATGCCATGGTCAATATCAGAACCATAAACTCGTACTTCCAAGCCAACGTTATCGAAGCTGGTTCTGTAACTGGCATTCCAGATATCTGTTTCAAACCAATCGATATCCATAGGCAGACTTGGTGTGCCGGTATCGTCGGTTTCGATGCGATAGTAATTTATATCAAATTCATGATTGCCCGAGTTAAAGCCATAACCGAAGCCATAAACATCACGATCATATTCAGTTGCGTCTACCTCACCTTTAGCAGATTCATAATCGTCGCCCTGATCGAAACTACCGACACCGTAGAAACGATGGTTGCGGGATGACACACCCAAAACGCCGGAAAATGAAGTGCTGCCATCGACACTGCCAAATGCCGCTTCGGTATCACCGGTGAAATTCCAGCCATTGCCACCGTTATAGGCGGGTCGTTTCCACAATGCAGTCGCTGCACCACCAATGCCGCCACCGGTTGTAATCGACGCAATTCCTTGCTCGACGACAATCTCTTCCATCAATCCGGCTGGAATATGGTGTAGCGGAGGCGCCATCCAATTCGGGCCACCGCCGTGAATCAGCATGCCGTCGACTCGCACATTAATGCGGGGACCAAACATACCGCGGTATTGAATCTGTCCTGTGAGTGGACCATTGCTGGTGGCGGCGCCACCTGGCACCTGGTTAATTAGTTTAGCGGCATCGACGGCGGCACCGGCGCGGTTAGCGGTAAATTCTTTCTGAATAAATTCCTGACGACCTATGACGAAAATTTCTTCAATGGAGTCGTCTTGTGCTAACACAGTACCGCTAATTACTATAAAGGGCTGGGCTGCGGTCACTGCCAGTGTTATTACTTTTTTATTCACTTATCTCTCCCAAAGAGCAGTCAAAAAACTGAGGAAAATTATAAAGTTGCGCATTTCCAACTCCTATGTGGCATATTGTCACTGCGGCAATTTGTCGCAGCATTTTTGAGTAGATAAGCGCTTGAAATTCAATGAGTTAGTTGAGTTCGTGAGATGTTTTCAGGCATTGTCCCAGTAGGGGACGATTAAGTTCTGATTCAGGTCAAATTCAATATAAAGGTTAAAACTTGTTACGATTTCATTAGGTGCCAGTGCGGGGTTTATCGATTAACTGATTCGACTATGAAGACGAAGTTTTTTCAGAGCCTTCTAATAGCATTGTTGCTCACGACAAGCGCAGCAATCAGTGCCCAGGACACTGAAGCGGAGGAACAATCCTCAGCGGTGGAGGAAGCACGTGCCCTGGAAATTTCCCAGGAATTGTCAGCTCGCCAGGCGGCAATTGAAAATATTCAGAGTGATCTGGGAATTTACGATCCATCACTGTTGGAAGCCTATGGCGATATGGGTCGTTTCTATGCCGAGTTAGAAGACTACGAAAATGCAGTTCGGCTTTACTCCGAAGCCTTGCAGATCGCTCGCATCAACACAGGTCTCTACAGTCACGAACAGATTCCAATTCTCGATTCACTGATTGAGAACAATGGTCGCGCCAGCCAATGGGAAGAGGTAGATGATCTTCAGGAGCTCTACTACTTAATCAATTCACGTCTGTATGAACTTACGGATCAGGAATACCTCAGTGCGGCGGAAATTTATGGCGCCTGGAAATTACGCCTGGTGCGCGAAAATCTGCTAGACCAGTCAGGTTTCAGCCTGCTCAATACGGCAGAAGATCTGAGTCTATTCTATGAGCGAATTATCGAAAGTCTGGAATTGGTGCCTGGTTTTCGTCGAGAAGAACTTCTCACTATCATTTACGGGAAATCGCAAACAGATCTGACCCTGGCAAGATCAGTGGCGGCAACACCCTACACTGCATTTCAGGGAACAGAGAATCAGTTTATTAGCCAGGTTCGCTGTACAAATGTACGTAATTCGCAGGGGCAGGTGGTGCGGCAGTGTTTTACGGTACAGGTGGAAAATCCCCGTTATCGACTCTCCCAGCGAGATGCCAAACAATTTGCACTGCAGCGCCACACGCGGGACATTTCCCGCGCCATTGCGAAATTGGAAGGCATAAGAACCAGCAGCAGCGAACTGACTATTGGCCAGAAACAACAAATTGACGTGCAAATCGGAGAATTAGTCACCGAATCGGAGCAACTGGTCAGGTCCTCCCGCAGACTGTTTTAGTATCCCGGCTGAAAATGTCAGTCCTTGCAATAGAAAATCCAGCCCAAATACCCGGTTTTCAAGCGATATAGCTGGAAATTTTCCCCTACAAAAGGTACAAAAGAATCCGCTGAAGGGAGCAATTCTCACTTCGGCCTCTAACAATAACTGGAGGAGATTATGTCTCAATTTGCCAATCGGCTATCTCGAGTCCTACTGTCCGCTTTAGTGGCAGTGTTGGCACTTGGGAGTCAGTTTGCGGCAGCTCTGGAAGTCGGCGATAAAGCGCCGGATTTCAATCTGCAGGCATCTGATGGCGAAACTTACTCCTTATCTCAATTTTCTGGAGATAAGCCTGTAATTATCGCTTTCTTTCCCAAAGCCTTTACCGGTGGCTGAACTATGCAATGTAAAGCGCTGCGTGACAGTGCCAGAGAAATTCAGAGTTTCGACGTTGCATACTTTATGGCCAGTGTAGATACGCTGGAAGATAACACTGCTTTTGCCGCAGAGCATGAAGCTGGTTTTCCAATCCTTGCTGATCCAACTAAGGAAATGACAGGTGAATACGACGTTCTTATGGAAGTCGGATTTGCTAATCGCTGGACGTTCTATATAGACGCGGACGGCACCATCCTTAAGATCGACAAGGAAACCAACCCAGCAACGGCGGGGCGGGACCTGGTGGACAACATGGAAACACTAGGATTCTCAAAGATCTAGCTAGCTAGATTTTAAAGATTAACTAAAACCCGATCACTTTCCAGTGGTCGGGTTTTTGTTTTGTTTAGACTAGAGAAAAAGGAAACTTAGATGCAATTTCCTGTTCTAATCTAGTAATACTTTTAAAAATTCAGTGCGTCTAATACTCAACAGGTGCACAGACTCTCGGCAGCAGAAAACAAGTCTTAAAAATGACATTTTTGACTTCATTCTGCTGCTATAAGTTGCGAGTTGTGGCGTTTTAAGCCCTATGCCAGAATACTCGTACTGCTTTCGGTAAGGGCGGGCAGCAATCATGTCCAAATCAGGTATTTTCGCAATCGCGGCAGTGGCAATATTGACACTGCTATCACTCGTTTATTTCGCAGCTACTTTTGAAGCGCCAGAAGGCACGACAACTGTGGTTATCGAACCGCCTGTTTCTGCGGTACAGGAAGCCGAGCCGACAGAAAGACCGAGCCAGAACCAACAACAGAGCACACCGTTACCACAAATTCGTATCCAACCTCAGGCAGAACCGCCGCCTGTTGCCGTAACGGCAGTCGAAGAAGTTGAGATCGCGCCTCCGCCTGAAGAAGTTGAAATCGAAGAAGAACCAATGGTTGTTCAGGCAGAAGACGGTGGAGTAGTCATTCAACTCCCTTCCCTAAATGCCTCCGACTCATTCGTATTTGATGGCCTGCAAGCACTGCAAAACGGCGCCGCTCTAGTGCAACTGTTAGCTGAAGATCAAATAGTCAGAAAATTTGTCGTCTTTGTTGAAAATATTAGTCGCGGCGAGTTTCCGCAGACTGGTTTACCTTACCGTGCCCTAGGGCAGGAGATGGCAGTAAGAAATATCGATGAAAATCTGTTTGTCATGGACGAATCAGCCCATGCGCGTTTCGATAACGCAGTGCGCACTTTCGTTTCGATCGACAGCGAAGCAGCAATGGCTTTTTACCGCACCCTATCACCTTTGTTCCAACAGGCTTACGCAGAGATTGGATTTAGAAACGTAAGTTTCGATGACACTTTGCGTGCAGCGATTAACAATGTTTTGCGAACAACCAATATGGAAGGCCCTTACCAATTGGTGCAACCTTCACTAATGTACCTGTATGCCGATGCCTCGATCGAAAACCTACAGGAAGTTCATAAGCAACTCATTCGCATCGGACCGGACAACACATCTCTGCTAAAAGCCAAGCTTCGTGAATTCATTGCTCTGCTATAACGCTAATATTTAATGCCGAAACTAAACACAGCGCTAGTTGAGACGGACTGGCTCGAGGAAAATCTGGGCGATGGTTCGCTTATTGTCCTCGATGCTTCTGTTCCTCCGGTTGTTCCTGGTTACAAATCGATAAACAGCGAAGAAAGTTTTTCTGCAATCGCCGGTGCGCGCCGGTTCGATTACGATGGGGTTATCTGTAAACCAAATAGTTCACTGCCGCACATGCTGCCTACAGCTGAACTCTTCCAAGAAGAAGTTAGAAAGCTGGGAGTAAATTCAGATAGCGTCATTGTCGTCTACGATGATGTGGGTTTGTACGCCAGCCCCAGAGCCTGGTGGATGTTTCGCGCCATGGGCCATGCGCAGGTTGCCGTGTTAAATGGCGGGCTGCCGAAGTGGATAGCCGAAGGGCGAAATTCGAAAGACAACTATACAGCAGCCGAACCAGGAAACTTCATTGCCACGCTGGATGAAAATCTCTTCTGTGATTTTGAGGTCGTTTTAGAAGCGCTTTATGAACCAAGCTGTGAAATCTTAGACGCTCGCTCCGAAGGAAGATTTAAGGGCTTAGCACCAGAACCCCGGCCAGGCGTTCGTGAGGGGCATATGCCCAATGCGAAGAATCTTCCTTTTCCAGAAGTTTTAGCTGGTGGTGAATTGAAGTCTGTTAGAGAGTTGGAAAAGATTTTTAGTTCGCTCGCGGCAAAAGATCAGAAAGTAATTACAAGCTGCGGTTCAGGAATTACTGCCTGCATCTTAACGCTGGCTGCTAATGTTACAGGTTATGAAAATCTTTCGGTGTACGATGGCAGTTGGGCGGAATGGGGACTTCCTTTAAAACTCCCTGTGGTGACTGATTAGAATAGATTGCCCAAATTAAAGATGCCCAAACTAAAAGTGCCGCAATTCAAAAGAATTGCGGCACTTTTATTTGAATCCAACTAACGAATTTGTTGTTAATCGCCGGGTTGTGGAATCTGTGTCGTAATTACCGGACCCATTCCCATGATCTGCACAATCACTTCTTCGTCTTTTGCCATATCGTAATGATGACCGCCCGGTGGCTGATAGATAAAAGTACCTTCAGCTACTGCCATCATGTCATCCGGAGCGTAGATATCGGATTTCGGTCCCCAAGAAGTATACCAGGTGCCTTTAATGACCGTGATGTAACGGGCCGTGCTGTGAAAGTGAGGTCGACTACCGGCACCAGGTGGGAAAGTAATTCGAATAACATACAGGCCGGGTTTGGATGAATCACCGTAAATTGCTTCGCTGCGGGCACCGCCCTGAAACAGATCTTCAGGTTGAGCGATGATAAAACCCAATTCATCAGGCTCAACACTTTGTGCAGTAGAAGTTTGTAGGGTAAAAATCGCTAAGGTACAGAGAGCAAACAGGCCTTGCTTGACTAATTTCATTGTACTTTCCTCTTTTAATATAGGCTTCATAGCTCTAGAGATTAACCCGATTCTGGCTTGAGTCATAGGGTTCGACAACAGACTAGTGGCAAAAATTTAAAAGCGAGTAAAAGATATTAGCGCCCTCCGGTGAGATCTATAATGGCTCCTGTGGCATATGATGCCTCATTAGAAGCCAGCCAATAGATGCCCTGGGCGACTTCTTCTGCAGTGCCTCCCCGCTGGATCGGAATTGCACTCGCCAAGCGGTGAACTCGACCAGGTTCGCCGCCATCGGCGTGAATTTCTGTATCGATAATCCCGGGCCGCACACCATTCACCCGAATTCCCTCGCCTGCAACTTCAACGGCCAGGCCTCGAGTCAGGGTATCGATTGCGCCTTTAGTAGCGGCGTAATCCGTATATTCATTCGGTGCACCCAGAGTTGCCGCTACCGATGAAACATTTACTATCGCGCCGCCTTCGCCGCTGTGTTTGGTCGACATGCGTTTCACTGCCTCGCGACTGCAGATAAAACAGCTGGTCACATTGGTAATAAGAAGTTTGTTTATGCGCTCTGCATCCAGATCTTCCAGGCGTGACTGCTGCATCAATATGCCTGCGTTATTTATCAGCACATCTAATCTGCCCAGCTTTTTGTCGACTGCCTCGAAAAGACGAACTACTTCATCTTCGCGAGAGACATCGGCTTGAACAACGATACAGCGCGCACCAAGTTTTTTAATTTCCTTCTGAACCTCAAGAGCTGCTTCTTCATTCGCACGATAGTTGATGCAAACAGCGTAACCATTTTTGGCAAAAAGCCGAGCAGTAGCTGCGCCAATACCGCGACTGCTACCGGTGATTACAACAATGGGCATGCTATTCATTTCTTGCAATAACTCTGAATTTACAATTTAGGATCTCTAAGACATCAACTTACTGTCAGATGCGAAGTGATTCAAGGCTTTCAGCAATCGTCTGCATAGGCTAGCATGACCTATTCGCAGTAGATATTTAAGAAGTTTGCTTGAGTAACGTAACCGATCATTTTGATGAAAGTGCCCGTACTGCAGTTAGAGACGACGAGACAGTTTCTGGCTGGTCTGTTGGAGTGGTGCTGTTTGGGATTTGTCTCACTCTTCCTACTTTATATACTGGCGCCATAACTTCCCAGAATCTTGGTTTTGTTGGTACTGCACAGGCCGTGGGATTGGCCAGTCTAGTTTTGGCGATAATGTCCATTCCAGCCGCAATTGTCGGCGCCCAGACCCGCTTGAGCAGCTATCTTATCTACCAATTTGTGTTCGGGAAGAAGGGTTCGGATTTTGTTAACGGACTCCTTGGTCTCACACTTCTTGGTTGGTTTGCTGTTACCGCTGGGTTTTTCGGTGAAACCTTGCATATTGCCTTTCAGGAATTCTTTGGTGCATCACCACCTATCTGGCTACTAACTTTAGTATCCAGTGCATTAGTCATTGCCACTACGATTTTCGGATTCAAGGCTATCGATCGATTGGCTTTGTTTGCGGTGCCACTTCTAATTCTATTTTTCATTTTCGTAAGTAATCTTTCTCTTGGAGAAACGGAATTTTCAGAAGTTTTAGCAATGGAAGGCGCCAACCCTGAATACTTTACCACGGCCGTATCGACGATCATTGGTAGTCTAATCGTGGGCGTGGTACTAATGCCGGATCTTTCCAGATATGCACGGTCCACCAAAGATTGCATCACGGCTTCTATCCTGGGCAACGGAATTGGCAATAGCTTTTCTATGATGATTGGCGTAATTCCAGCGATGGTAACCGGCTTGTTGGATCCAATGGCTTATATGATCGCTTTGGGATTGGTAGCCAGCGCTTTCGTAATCCTGGTCTTCGCCACCTGGACTACCAATGCCGTCAACCTCTACAGCACAACGCTGGCAGTTGCCGTCATAAAGGCTAAAATTCCGGAATGGAAACTCGCGATTACCTGTGGTGTGGTTGGGACTTCGCTCGCTATGATTGGCATAACAGAATATTTCGTTGAATTTCTGGAATGGCTCGGAGTCATAGTGCCTCCTGTTGCTGGTATATACCTTACCGACTATTTCTTTCTGAAGCAGAAAAACTATTCGCTTTCATTATCGGACAAATTGCCGGATTACGATCGCGCCGCCCTGGTAGCCTGGGTAGTTGCTACTATTATCTCTGCAGCATTGTTTGTGACAGAATTTTCTCTTTCCACAATCCCGAGTCTCGACGCCTTGCTGATTACAATTCCTATCTACTTGTTTTGTCGCCGCCAATGGCCAACCTTGTTACCAAGGAATGAGGTAAGGAGATAGTGCGAATTGGAATCGATGTAGGTGGTACTCACACCGATGCCGTACTAATGGATGGCATTAACATCGTCAGTTCCCACAAGGCATTGACCTCCAGCGATGTACGTCAGGGAATCATCGAGGCATTGGATGCGGTGATGACTGCAGCACAAGTCGAACCAGCTACTATCGAAGCCGTAATGATCGGCACAACCCATTTCACCAACGCTGTTATCGAACGCAAAGAGCTTACCGAAACAGCCATAGTACGCGCCTGCCTGCCCACGGGATCAGGGCTGCCGCCAATGTGCGACTGGCCTGATGATATTGCTGCAGCGGTGGGGAATCACGCTTACATGGTGTCCGGTGGGCATTTGTATAACGGAAAGCCAATCGCGGCATTGAACGACAGTGAAATCGATTCGGTGATAGGCGATATCGCCGCCAAAAAGGTAAACGACATTGCGATAGCGGCAGCATTTTCTCCGGCGAACGCGGACCACGAAATCAGCATAGCGAAGAAAATTCGCGAAAAAATTCCCGCCGCGAATATATCCCTGAGTCATGAAATCGGACGTTTAGGCATTCTCGAACGGGAAAACGCCGCGCTGCTCAACGCTTCACTCGGGAACCTGGCTGATCGAGTGGTTTCCAATATGCGCACAGCCTTAGCAGAGAGGCATATCGACTGCCCGTTTTATGTGAGCCAAAACGACGGCACCTTAATGTCGGCCGATTATATCGCCCGTTATCCTGCTTTGACTTTTTCCAGCGGGCCTACAAACAGTTTGCGCGGCGCAGCGATCCTATCGGGAATCGATAATGCCATTGTTGTAGATATCGGCGGTACCACTTCCGATGTCGGCGTGTTGGCCGACGGTTTTCCGCGGGAGAGTAATAGCCACATCGATGTGGGTGGAGTGCGTACCAACTTTCGCATGCCTGACATTCTCCCGATAGGTTTAGGTGGTGGCAGCCTGGTTCAAGATTCAGGCAATACTCTCGGACCGCGTTCAGTTGGTCATCGCTTAGTAACTGAAGGTCTGGTCTTCGGCGGCGACACTTTAACAGCAACAGACGTTGCCGTTGCCAGTGGCTCCTGTGAAGTCGGTGATAAGGGTCGAGTATCACACTTAGAGAATGAAATAGTTGAAAACGCAATGCAATCCATGCACGCCATGATTGATGATGCGGTGGACAAGATGCGACCCAGTGAGGAACCCGTGCCAGTAATTCTCGTTGGAGGCGGTGCCATTCTGGTTTCCAGAGAATTGAAAACTGCATCTCAAATTATTCAACCGAAACATGCCGGCGTTGCTAATGCAATCGGTGCCGCTATCGCTCAGATAGGCGGGGAAGTGGAGCATATTGTGAGTTACTCGAAGATCGAACGGGAGAAGGCTTTAAGTGCTGCAACCAAAGAGGCAGAGGAAAAAGCGGTGGCTGCTGGAGCCGACGAAAACACATTGCGCGTATTGGATGTAGAAGAAACCACCATGAGCTATATGGACGACGATGCAGCACGCTTGCGGGTAAAAGTGGTTGGAGACTTGAGCTTGTAATCATGAAGAAACAAATTGGCGCAGAACATATAAAAGACCTATGCTCAGGAGCTGCCTTTCTGGCTACCGGTGGGGGTGGTGATCCCTATGTCTCACAATTGCAGGCAGAGCGTCTGTTGGAGAAACACGGTCCGGCAACATTGTTGGCGCCAGCAGATGTACCCGATGATTTTTTCATTGTCAGTGTAGGCATGGTGGGTGCGCCGACAGTCACCTTGGAACAATTACCAACAGAAGACGAAGCCATCGGTGCGCTGAATAAGTATGAAGAAGTTACCGGTAAAAAAGTCGATGCCATTGTTCCCTTCGAAGTAGGTGGTGGCAATAGCACCATTCCTCTGTGCGTTGCGGCAATAAAAGGATTGCCCTGCATCGATGGCGATGGCATGGGTCGAGCATTACCGGAAGCCCAGATGATGACTTTTCCTATTTACGGTGTTCACCCAACGCCAGCGATTGTGATGGATGCATTTGGAAATCATGTGTTGTTGGAATGTGAAGATGCGCAGTCCTTCGAAATTGAAATTCGCGCCAAAGCCGTAGAAATGGGCGGTATGGTGAGTTCAGCAGAACACGGTATGTCCGGTGAATTATTGAGGCGCAGTACAATTCCCGGGACGATAAGCTTCGCCACTGAATTAGGCAAGCTATTACGCACTCACGATGGATTGATTGACGTTATCCAACCTAAACTTTTCGAGTTATTTGCTCAGAGTGATTATGGCGTAATAAAGCATCTGTTTACCGGTAAAGTTTTGGATAGCCAACGCAAGATCATTGGCGGCTACGATGTAGGCACTGCGACGCTACAGAGTTTTGATGACCCCGATGAAAGAATGTCTCTCTTTATTAAAAATGAATACTTGGTGGCAAAGATTGGCGAGAAAGTAGTTGCCAGTGTTCCCGATCTAATCTGTATCGTTGAGCAGGAAACCAGCAGGCCTCTAAACGCAGAACGAATGCGCTATGGACAGAGAGTGAGTGTATTTGGAGTGGGTTGCACCCATCACTATCGAACTCCTGAGGCGTTAAAGGTTACTGAGCCTCGTGCTTTTGGTTTCGATCTGGACTATGTGCCGTTAGAAGATATTGCCTAGTTCAGAGGCTCCCTAGGGATGACTCGAAACAACATTGATTGCAACGCCGTGTTCAATAAACGCTTTGGCTGCAACAATAACCTGATTAAATCCGCCGGTAGAATCGATAACGCGGGTAACAATATTTTCTTCATTGCCACCGAAACCAGTTTCTTCAATTGATAATACCGTACAGCCATCAGCCTCAATGCAATTCCAGGCGACTTGTGTATAGAGCTCGTCCAAGCCCTGCCATTCGATTACGAGCCGGTTCGGGAAATCCAGTTCTTTAACTACGATATCGAAGGTGAACGCTTCTTCGCCCGTGCCAATTGAAAAGGCGACGGATTCACCTTGCTTCAACCCCTTATCACTTCGGCTAAACCAGAACTGACTCATTTTTTCGGCATCGGTAAAAGCAGATAATACATCAGTCGCCGGCGCGTAGATGCGTATGGAGGCTTTGGCGCTATTGTTTTCAGCGCTCATGTTGATTCCTGACTTTTTTCAGTCTGGCAATTCCAGCATAAATCAAAACTGCCTTCGTTTTCTTCTTTGCATTTTGCGCAGGTCCAGGGTTCTTTCACTTCGGGATATTTAACTTCAGTTTCAATAATAGAGACAGCTTTATCAAAATCCTGATCATTGAGAATCCAAAGTTCACAAAACGTATTGTTAATGCCGTGCCTTGCATGAATGTGGCTTATTGCATCATTTTTCACAACCGATTCGATGCCGTTCAATGCAAGAATATTCTTGGCAGAATTTACAATCATCGTGTTGTCATGTGTGTAAACGTGCTTCATAGGGCTTAGTTTTGTTTACTGATGCGTTACTAGAATCCTATCTGCTGAGTTTGCCCTTGTCGATAGATAGGAAGGTATAGCTGACGTTGTTACAAGACAGTTTATCTTACTTGCCTGCTTCAGCAATCCTCTTCGCGCTGGTACTATTGTTGTCCGCCACAAAAATAATAAGCGAGATCAAGCCATGATTGCGAGAATTCAGCTATTCCTACTAGCCGCTTTAACAACCAACATTGTTGCTGCTCAGGAATTAGTGGGGGATACGCTAACTAAGGCACGCTCGGTCGATGGCATGTACATCAGCTGGCGTGAGCACATTATCGACGATCCCGAAAGTGCAGGCTTTGCCTTAAGCGGAAGCGATGGGCTGGTAATGGCGGACCTCGATAAAGATGGCTTTGAAGATATCGTCTCTGTGCACGAGTCTGATTCTGAATACGACTCAACTACAGAACTCGCTGGATTCACACCGCCACCGGCCGGTCATGTGCGGGTTGCTTTTGGCTCTGACGATCCTGATGAATGGGTGAACATTACCATTGCCGAAGGTACTGATTCGCCAGCACCGGAAGATGCAGTCATAGCCGATCTGAATAATGATGGCTATCCCGATGTGATTGCAGCGGCCGAGCTGTCCCATTTAATTTATCTGCAAAATCCTGGCAGAAGCGCCCGCAGTGAAGAATGGCCCCGTTTGATTTTGCCGCAAACCGAAGGGCGCGGTTCCTACATTCGCGTTTTTGCCGGTGATCTCGATGCTGATGGCATTCCTGAAATCACCGCGCCGAATAAAGGCGCACAACGACCAGGGCCATCCGACTATGCCCGATCGACGCCTGTCGAATTACACGTGCTTAAGGGTGATCCACTGCTGGGTGATAGCTGGCAGCGAATCGAGTTAGGCAATTACAGCATTCCACAAAATTCAGAGACAGTTGATCTCGATAACGACGGTGATCTCGACATTGTTGTCGGTACCCGAGGAGAAGGGCGCCTTTCTTTCTTTGAAAACCTCGGCGATGGCAATCTGGATTTCGTTGAACATGCCATCGGCATCTATGGTGCGCGCATGGCTGGCTTTAATCTGGAATATGTCGATCTAAGCAACGATGGACGGCTTGATATCGTCGGCAGCACTGGCACAGGCTTGGCCTGGATCGAACAACCGGAAAATATCGACAATGCCTGGAACGCCTATCGTATAGGAGACTTTGCACCAGATAGTATGACTGGTATGGAATTCGCCGACATCGATCAGGATGGTGACATGGATTTAATCGGCGGCAGTTACAGTCGCGGACCACGTACCGGCGATGGCGACGTGGAGGTGCGTGATGCCCTGGGGCGCATAGGCTGGTTTGAAAATCCTGGTGATGCCAAAGCGGCATGGACCCGGCATGATATTTCTCGCCGTAAACGAGGAATGTATGACAAGTTTATCGCAAGGGATATGGATAACGACGGTGATATCGACTTCGTTGGCACCCGTGGCAATAGCTATCCTTACGACGGTGTTTATTGGTTAGAGCAAGTGAGAACAGCACAGCCTGTTGCTGCCTTTACCCGAGCCCGCGCAGAAGACAGCGAAGAAATGCCGTTACCGAATTAGGCTAGAATTCAAAAAAAATCTAACTAGTTATCAGTGCTAAGGCGCTCTTCGATTCTCGCGCCACGGAGAGAATTTCCCCACGAATAATTCCCTTCATGGCAGGCATATTCGTACAGCACTCTGCCTCTTTCCATTCGCGTAAAAGGAACTTCTGCTGTAAACGCTTGTGTATACAAAGCGGGATCGGTGACGGTGTACTGATAAAGAAGGATGCCGTCTTCACTCAATGAGAGTCTTTCTTCAACTTCGAAACTAGCTGTCGATAGAATAGGCGGATAAGAATGTTCATCACGAAAATTGTTGGTGTGAATAACTAAAGTATCACCTTCCCAACGTGCGATTGAGTCTCCCATCCATTTTGGAAAACTGCGCTGCGGGTGATTGCCATTGATGCGAATGATGCGGGCATCATAAGGGTATTCACCCAAAATCATTAGGTAGTCTTCAGTTTGAACAATTTGTGCGTAGGGTGATAGTCCGCGTTGAAACATCATGGACAATTGCGGGCCCGCGATCAGACATCTTTCTGCAGCCCAACCAAATTCTGGCCCATCGAGATAGCGCCCGGATGCTGTCAATGTCGTAAAGAAGTCAGTGCGCTCCGATTGTTCCTTGATAGGAATTCTTCCATTGGGCGGATCGATGACCAACGACGTTCGGTATTCACCATTCACTCGAGCGATTCCTATTGGGAATTCGTCGAAGTCATCATCTGCCTGGTTGGTAACTCGCGATCCTACATCCGGAGCACTGCGATCGGGATCTAGTGGAGACGCTCGATCATCTAAATCCTGTTGTGCCCGATCAACCAATGCCAGCGCCTCGACTTCCGAATAAGCTCGCTTATTGCCTAGGGAAGTAGGGCGCTGTAACGGAGTTTGATGCAGGTTATTCCAGTAACCTTGAAAGTCAGGATGGCCACTGGCCGTGCGAGGATTTTGCTGCGCTGAAGAGCTATTCGAAACCAGTAATAAACACAGGGCAAAGAAAAAACACAGGAATTGAGAATTCATTAATTACACTCGGTGCGAAAACTATATCCAAACATCGTTTGTCGCAGTACGTTCCCCACCTTCGTGCCCGGTATTTAACACGCCTCGAGGCTCGATTAAAAGCAATTTTGCTTCGTCCTCTGCGAAAGGTTTGTGTTCGATACCCTTAGGTACAACAAACATCTCACCTTGGCGCAAGTCAACATGGCCATCTCTAAAATCGATACGGACATTTCCCTCCAATACTATAAATGTTTCATCAGTATCTTCATGGTCATGCCATATGAAGTCACCCTTAATCTTAACGACTTTAAATTGGTAGTCGTTCATCTCCGCAATGACACGCGGAGACCATTGCTCGCCGAGCAATGACAATTTTTCAGTAAAATTTAGTGCTTGGTAGGCCATTATGTTCCTCAATTGCTATTTCTACTAAGCTAGTAGGATCTACTTTTATCAGACACCAAAATTGCGGTATTTGTTATCGCAGCATTTCTTAGTTCGCTAAGTTTTTGTAATTCTGGATCGGAGCGATAGGCCTTGAAGCTATCCAAATCAGGAAAGTTTAAGTTGTGTACTTCATCAAATTCATTGCCTGATGACAGTTCTCGATTGGGCGTAAACGCTGAAGCTAATTCTCCGCCGTGATTCCTTAGAATGCCAATAGCTTTGCTTTCAAATTCTGCGAACAATTGCGCATCTTTAATTTTTAAGAGAACTACTACCTGAATCATTTGAATTGAACCGCTGCCCGGTCTGTGTGTTGTTATCGGCTAAAACATCTAAGCCTGGCCGATTGCGACTTTGACCAGGCGCACAATGTTGTTTACTTCTTTCTTTGAGTTAAAGGGAAAAACTATCCAATGTGGCTTAGTGCGATGTCTGTTCGGATGGTTGGTTGAGTCCCTGGGGTGCTCCAAACCTTCTGCAGCGATATTGATTTTTTTTAGTTTTAAATCAAACTCAAAGTCAGTGTCGAAATGCCCAATTCCTTTGCCATTGTATTCAAAAAAAGTAAAACCAGGATGTTGGGGTAATTGGTGTTCTTCGATTCCCGGGATAAGCTTAAGTTTTGCAGTAAGTAGTTCACGTAGGGTTTGCATGACCATAGCATCTATAAAGCAGTAAATTGAGAATCGCCGGGCACAAATTCCTTAACTTTCGCTCAATTATTTGTTCTTTCCTCCAATGTGCCAACCAGGTTTGCCAGCTTTATCAGGGCGGCAGCAAACTCCGGTACTTCGTTGGCAATATTTATCATTTCCTGCTCCATGGCTTCTGTCTTTTCAAGAACTTCAGCTCTCACGCCATCGAATGATAAAAGCGAGCCGGAACCCGGTGAGCCAAGTCCTCCTCCAATCGGAATGCCTTGCAAATAACTCTGTGTTTGATAGGCCTCCTCTTTTCGAAGGTACGCAGCCATGCAGGTGCGGCGAGGTAGCCGAGATCCGATATAGATGGTTTCTTCACAAGTTACGTCAAACTCATCGTCGCTGTTTAACTCATTGAACAAGTTATAGACTTCCGTTTCTGCATTCTCGATTTCCAAACGCAATGCGAAAGTCGTTCTCTGTCCTTGAACATTGATTTCTTCAATGACAGTCGCTTCCGCCTGTGATTCGGATTCGGATTCGGACTCAGATTCGGATTGGGATTCTAATTCTGCTGAAGATTCTTGTTGCTGACTAAGCAGCGTTGGGCTCAGCCAGAGAAGACTAAAGAAAACAACCAGTATGAAACTGAATTTTTTAGTCATATGAGCACCTCATAGCCACAAATTGAATTCCAAAAATGGATAATTCAATTCTCAAGAGCTAAAGGAGCTGTGGCTGAAATCTCCACCACAAAAACTTCACACTCTTGAGAATCTACGGCTCCGTGCAAGACTCAAATTACTAGCTGCGTCCCATAGGTACGCTTGTCATGTGTCGAAGAGCACACATGACACAATTCTTCATTTACAAGGGTACAACTTGAGTGGCGCATGGGCCTTTCTGGCCTTGACCAATTTCAAACTCTACTGCCTGGCCATCATTGAGGGTCGCAAATCCTCCATCACTCTTAATTTCGGAAAAATGGACAAATAAGTCTTTTCCACCATCCTCAGGTGTAATAAACCCAAATCCCTTATCTGCGTTGAACCACTTCACTGTACCTTTACTCATTGCTTAGTTTCCTATTTAGACGATCAATAATACTGGTGTTAAATGACAATATAGCAGCGCATTGTACCCAAGAATACATGACACATGCACTTAAGCTATCACAGAGCACCATTTTAGTGCACCCGGTGGGCCGTTTCCATCGAACTGTATGATATTTACTGCCATGCAGGAGAAATATACTAGAAATTGGAATCTTCATATATCAGGTGCGTGTAATCACATTGCTCAATTTCCATAGAGGAATATTGGCTTTTTAGGGTTAATCCCTGGAAGGGGCCAAACCAGTTTGAGCCGCTGTGTTCTTCAATGCTAAATCGTAGTTCCCCGCCTTCGAAAATGCTAATTTCGACTGAAGATGAGTCAGATTCCCATTCGCCGTCATGCACGACACTAACTTCTCGATTATCTTCATCGCTCCAGATGAATTCTTCCAGTAGCACTACTCCTGCTGGATACAAATTTAACTCAGATTGGGCCTCTGAACCCTCAGGGCACTCGCTATAGTAGTTGTAGGTAAGCGGCGTTGAGTCTTCACCACCTAGCAGATATGGATTTGCGACAAGGCTTGTGTCACTGCCTTTAAAATCAGGATTAACTAAATACACCCCAATGTTGTCGGTTGAATAATAGTGATTAGCTTCAGTTTCAAGTATCAACTGCGAATTTAAGTAGCCGGCTCGTTCCATCGCTGACTCAACCAGTTCCACTATCGCAAAATCCTGAACTATCGCGGGAAATATTACCGTATGTCTAAAAATGCTACCCGGTACTGGAAGTTCGTTAGGCCGAGCTTCGAATCCTTCATCATTAAACAAACTGCTAAGACGAGAAATTTCTTCATCCTCAACGCCAAGGGAAAATATATGTACCTGAGTCCGTGATACACATCCTGACAGCAGTAAAACGAATAGAAAGGTGGTTAGTTTAAACATCCTTAGGTTTCTACATAATCAAGGAACGAATGATCTTTAATGGTTTGATTGCAATGATTCGATTTCTCATGCCCGCACTATGTCGTATAAGGCATAGACTATTACAAGGCAGGCGAGTCCCGCCATACAGAAATAGGTAGCAAAAAATAGTTTCTGCTGCTTCTGTGTACCCAGGCGCACTCCTTCATGGCGGAAGCTCAGTATTTTAGCGGCTTCCCTTCCGGATGTATCGAAATAAATACCCGCACTGATTAAAGCGATAGCTGGCCAATATTGATAATCAAGAATCATGAGAATACCAGCAATAGGAAACCAGCCAAGTACTACTAAATCCCAATAAGCGACGTAGCGTTCCGCTCGCTGGAGGATTGGATCAGAGTGGTCAGGCGATTCTTGAAGTCCGAGTCTTTGGGCCAAAGAAAAATTTGTAGTGGAAATGACCTGGCCCAGATAAAGAAATCCGCCAAGTATCAAAATTAACCATCCGATAAGTAGCTGCACCAGTTAGTTCCTCTTAAGCTAACTTGATTAAATCATTACTTTCCGAATTCTCAAATTTAGACTAGAAATATAAGGTCTTTAACAATTGGAGCCGCATGTCGCATTCTTTTTGATCTGATGGTTATGTGCCGACTACTCTGAACTTGCAACAACAAATAGCACAACTAGTGCAATTCCTGCGATAAGCAGCATCGTTAAACCCAGGTTTCTAGTCCCTGATGCCTCTTGTTCTATCCTGGCTTTTAATTCATAGACTTCATTTTCGGACAACTCTGAGCAATGAGGGCAGTTTCCTTCTCTCTTGGGATATCGAAGTTCACACCTATCGCACTTAACTGTGTTGATGTTTCTGAAATAGGGGATTTGCATCATGGAAATTTCACCTACGTTCCAATCTAGTCGTTATCCGCAATCGATGTGTGGTGAGGCCGATCCACTGAACTGTTTGTCAAGTGTCACTCTCTCTGATCTGAATGTCTATTCCTTCACTTTCGTTGGGCTCTTGAAAGAATTTGTTCACTTCGTTGAATACGGATTCAGTATCAAATGCAGCCCGTTCCGGTTGTTCGATACTCCTGGTAGCAATTCGACTAAGGCAGAACTCGTCACTCGCTTTAAGATAGATTAAATGAGCCTTAGTATCAGCGGAATCGGCAATTTCAAGAAACCATTTCCGTTGTTTAGCTGTGTTAGCTGCAAAATCCATAACGACATTCGATCCAGTTCTCAATATATTTGCTACATGTCCAAAAGCTAGAGGCTTAAGCATTGAAGAGTAGTGGAGATAGCCTTCGAAAGTATTTATCAGATCTGGGTAAAGTGTCGATAGCCACTCGTCTTCAGAAATCAAAACGGCATTTTCATTGCTCGCCAATACCTTTGATTCAGTCGTTTTTCCTGCTCCCATTTTTCCGCAGAAAAAATACAAAGTTCCGCGCTGCACTTAACTACTCCATTGAACTGTTTGTTATGTTTAGCTACTACTTAAACATCCCTTTCAGGAAGGGCTAGAAACATCATTATCATACCTAACCCAACTAATTGAAAAGTTGCGTATTGAGAGTATCCAGTTCGAATCTCAGTGATCTCAAAAGGTGCAAATAGAGCGCCAACCATAACCATGAATCCGAAGAAGAGCATAAAGATCGCGATACCAATGCCAAGGTAGATCTTTTCCTTAGCTGCAGCGAATTCAGAAGCTGGGCTCGATCTTGTCTTCCAGAGTTCGATAGCACCAAGAATACAAAGTGCAGCAGTTATAAATTTGGAACCCCAGACAAATGCGTAACTAAAATGGGCGAATAAGGGAAACGTAATAGCTCTAATTGATTCTCTTCCTTCAACTGAGAGCAAGAAGGTCGTGAATTCAATTGTATTTTGATAGTCGTACAAATTTCTTAGGCCGCCAACTATGCCCCACGCGGCTGCAGATAAAGCGAGAACAATCTTTAGTATTCTTGTGGCCATAGTATTAGTTTGTCTAAGTATTATTTTCTCTGCTCGCACTAATTCGAACTAGATGCATAACGCCCACATTTAGGCGCTTCCATTGAATTGCTTATTACGTTCTGCTCGCACGATACTTGCCTTTAAGTGGCTTCACATCTGCTATTCGATTGCTTGTAGTCTGGATACGATGCTTTCATGGGCAGGCTGTACTGCGATTTGTTTAAGTAGAATACTTACTTCAGTTTGAAACTGGGGCGAGAATAGTGAACTTTCAAGTTTCCAATATTCAACATAAGGTGCAGCAACCAGTATTACCTTAAGATTTTCGCGAAAGCTGCTTAATTCGTCGTTGGGTAATAGTCCAGAATTTAATTGATGGTACATGTTTTCGAAATGTTTCATGTCCCTGTAACAACGTGCGTGAAGTCTAAATGATTCTGCTTTGGTCAGAGATTCACCTTCAAAAGCGCGAACCATAATATCAGCCATCGAATCACTCGATGTTAAATCCGAAACAATTCCTACTGTAGAATCTGAAATTGCTTGTCTGGTTGCGGCCCGCGCGACTTTCGTATTATGTCGAATCTGGATCGCGAGATAGGCAAGGGTAACAATAACTCCTATGGCCCCTAATATTTCGCCAATGGCTCCAATAGCATCCCAATTCATTTATCTTCTTCCGGTTGGCAGTTTATTCATTTAGTAACATAACGCCGATGTTGAGCTGTTCGTTATGTTCCGAATACATCTTCTATGACTCTTTATTCAGCCATGCTAATGCCATGTCTGAATCCTTAAAGACTTGTACTAATTCTGGGGATTCAAATGTCCAGGCATCATAAGCTCTTGCCATGCCAAATTGTAGATCGTGAGGGCTATATGCTGCGACTTTCATTGCTTGCACGCCATTTGAGTCGAGGAAATCCTTTACATAGTTTGCCAAGTGGCTAAGGCCGTTTGATGTAACCTGTGAAAAATCCATTTCACTTATATCAGCAAATTCACTCATGCCGGGGCGAAAACTACTTCCATGTATGAAAATTTTGTAGCTATCAAGCATTTCAGAATCCGTAATTTTTCCTACCCATTTTGATGTAAAGTAGTTTAGAGGCTCATTCACTGTAAAAATTATAGGCATTGTATTGATTTCAATCTCGAGTCAATTTGGTGAGGTCTTGCAGTTGTTAGAAATAGGAACATAACGCTTATATTAAGGCGTTCCATTGAACAGTTTGTTTTGTGTCGGGTGCGTGGTACTTCGAGGGAAGGCCTCGGACGCACAATTCGAGGTGGCTGGTATCAGCCTTGCACTTACCTGGGGGAGCTTCAAGGCTACCTCCGATTATTTTTCTTATTGTGTGGCGATATAGGTACCAAGTATGACCATTAAGATCAATGACTTTACGGTATGCGACACTAATTTCTGACTTTCTGATGAATTTCCCATGTGTATAAGCGTAGTGGGGTGGGGCGCAATTTTGTATGGTTTGGGTAAACCATATAAAAAGTGTAGATGTTTAGATGGTTACAGAATTGCCGTTGCCGAGAATTACACAGTTTGAGCTCAATTTTCTGCATTCTCGACTGAACATTTCGGCGTCAGCGGGATTGTAGTTTTTCCTGAAAAAGGCAGGGCAATTGTAGTGGCAGGGAATGACTATTTTTGGACGAATCATTTCCACGGCTTTCAATGCGTTTTCTTCATCCATTGTGTTGTGAGCGGATTTGCCGCCGATGGGAATCATTAATATGTCTGGCGACCTCAGTGATTCCCATGCACTTAAATGCAGTAAGGTGTCTCCGAGGTTCACAAGCGTTTTTCCTTCGACGGTGATACTGAATCCGATGGCCCCCCATCCAACTCTTTCATGGGGGCCTGGCTCAATTGCTTTAGAAAACGGCCCGAATTTTAGAACAAGTGGTCCGTGAGTCGCTTTGATTCCTCGAACTTGCACGCCATCAACTTCAATCTCATCGTCCACATTCAGCGTTTTGACATTTTCTATTTCAGTATCAAATGCAAGACCTCGGGATCGCGGGCCGAGTAACAGATCAGATCCATCTATATTTCTCACCATTATGCTGTTGCATATAACAGTTGCGCCGGAAGCTCTGGCAACGTGATCGGTATGCCAATAATGATCTGGATCGCCGTGGGTTACTAAAATATGGGTGATATCAGGCCACTCGGATTCTGGGATTAGTGTCGTAAATCGCCAGGGGTAGAGCAGCATTGCGCCGGGATCTATCGCGATCTTATGCTCGGTGGTTTTGATGACAAAGGTGTTGTAGAGATAGTGGCTAATCTTCATAGCGCTTTGCCCTGATTTTAGGATTTTGCCCTGGCTTTTATACTACATGGATCAAAATTGAGTTTTCTGATTTCGGTTAATCTTTGTTAAAATTCATCCTATTGTTTGCACCGGTTTTACGTTCCGGTTAGCAATGAGGACATTGTATGAATGACACATCTCCCAGCGTGGTGGTCGCTGCGCTGTATCGCTTTGCGAAGTTTTCTGACTTCGAATCTTTCCGTGAGCCCTTGCACAAGGTTATGCTCGAACAAGGCGTGCGGGGCACTCTGTTGCTGGCCGCCGAAGGCATAAATGGCACTATCGCCGGTTCGCGCGAAGGCATCGATAACGTTCTGGATTGGTTAGGAAAGGACGAGCGATTTGCTGAACTGGTCGCCAAAGAATCCTATGTGGATGAGATTCCCTTCTATCGCACAAAGGTGAAACTGAAAAAAGAAATCGTCACTATGGGTGTGGAAGATATCGATCCTAACGATATTGTTGGCACTTATGTTGATGCGAAAGAATGGAACGACCTGTTAAACGACCCAGACGTTTTACTTCTCGATACTCGCAATAAATATGAAGTGGAAATCGGCACATTCGAAGATGCAATAAATCCGAAAACCGATTCCTTTCGTGAATTTCCTGATTATGTAAAAGAAAACCTCGATCCAGCAAAGCACAAGAAGGTTGCAATGTTTTGTACTGGCGGGATTCGCTGCGAAAAATCGACGGCTTACTTAAAGCAACAGGGCTTTGATGAGGTTTATCATCTAAAGGATGGCATATTGAAATACCTTGAGCAGGTGCCGGAAGAACAGAGTAAGTGGCAAGGGGAATGTTTTGTTTTCGATAATCGCGTTACGGTGAATCATCAGCTCGAACAGGGAAACTACGATCAGTGTCATGCCTGTCGCATGCCCATAACTGAAAAAGACAAGCAAAGTGAGCACTTTGAAAAAGGTGTGAGCTGTCATCATTGCTATGACACGCATTCCAGGGAACAGGTTAAACGCTATGCCGAGCGAGAGAGACAAATTCAACTGGCTAAAGAGCGCGGCGAAGAACACCTGGGGCAGCCCATGGGACAAACCATAGATAAAAGAAGACAAGAAAAATTGCGCTTTAAGGCTGAGCAACGCAAACTCGAGCAAGCAAAACTTAAGGAGTAGCCGTCATTTTGAATCCTGTCGCCGGTCAAATTATTAAAAGATTTATTGCACTGCCAATCGTTGTTTGGCTCATTCTTCTCTTGCCGGCAGGAACCCTCGATTATTGGGAAGTCTATGCCTACTTCGGTTTACTCTTGACTCTGATGGTTTTCGCTTTGGTTTATTTCTTAAAGCATGATCCGGAACTGTTAAAAAGAAGATTAGAGGCCAGGGAAAAAGAATCTGCACAAAAGCTTGCTGTCGTGCTCATGGCTGTTTCAATTCTGGCAATCTATGTGGTGTCAGGATTGGATAAAAGATTGGATCTGTCGGTGATTCCGCTTTGGGGAAAAATGGTTGGTTTAGTACTGGTAGCGGCTGGTTACCTATGCGTTCTCCAGGTAATGAAAACAAATAGTTTTGCGGCGCGAACCGTGAGAGTCGAAGCTTCACAGCAGCTTGTGGATACTTGACTTTATGGTGTTATTCGCCACCCGATGTATACCGGTGTGATTATCATGTACCTGGGAACACCGATAGCCCTGGATTCCTGGTGGGGTTTGTTGCCGCTACTGGTTTTTCTCCTTGGTTTACAGCTGCGCATGAACAATGAAGAAGAAGTGCTTGAAAGAGAACTGGATGGCTACGGTGAATACAAGCAGCGCCTGCGCTGGCGGGTAATTCCAGGCCTCTGGTAAGCGGTGGCAGGCTCCATAGCCAGCCTGTTCCGGCTGCGTTATAGTCGGCAAAAGAATTAACAGGCTCGGACAATGAAACACTCCAGATTGCGCTATTCTCTTTGCCTTGCTCCCTTAACCGCATTCCTTTTAATCACCTCCGCTTCAGCACAAGATACCGATCTCGCAGCAATCGCTAGCTGGATAGCCCTGGACGCTCCCACTGGGCATGAGCATCTTGCAACTAATGCGATTCAAGATAACTTTTCTGGCTGGAATAAAGATGACTACGGCAATCTATCGAAGCTAGTCGGCAATGGCACTAATCGACGTCTGGTCGCCTGCGCTTTGGATAATTATGGCTATGCGGTTAGCCAGATAAGAGAAGATGGTTATCTGCGATTGCATCGTATTGGTTCGGGGTCACGTCACCCACTTTGGGATCAGTATCATGAAGGACAGCATTTACGAATCTTGACTCGAGCGGGTCCGGTAGTAGGAGTAAGTGCCGTTGCTAATGGACATTTCGCTGCACAGCATCGCGATGAAACCGCATTAATCACCCAGGATGATTTATGGTTGGATGTCGGCGCTGAATCGGCGGATGAAGTTGCGGCACTGGGTATCGCCTTGCTCGACCCCGTTGTGCGGCAACTGCCTCCCTGGCATTACGCGAACGAAGTGGCCGGACCGAGAGCCGGAGCCCGCATTGGTTGCGCCGCATTAGTTGCTGCAGCTGAAGCTGGCATTAGTGAACAAGATTACAGCACGAAATATGTGCTCTCGGTGCAGCAAGTATTTGGTTGGGTCGGTTTAAGTGCGTCTTTGTTTGATGATGCTTATCCCCATGAACTCATCGTATTGGGGCCAGGTAATTCGAGTTTCGCTAATCAACTGATTGAATCATTCGGTGCTCGCATCGATTCTGCGCTGAATCAGCGTAGAAACAGGCCTGAGATTCGCCTGATTTCTCCCCGTGTTTCTAATCAAGATGCACTCATGGAACGGGTTAGTTATGTGGATGCACAAGAAGTGCTCGAGTCGCTTGTGGCAGCAATCGATAGCAGTGCACAACTTCCTTCATGGATCTTGGCTCCTGAACAGGCGGAGGTATTGAATGGTGATTCAACGCGTTGGGGTGCAGCTCAATACACAACGCCATTGGAAGACATCGAAGCACAGTTAGATCAATTAGCGGAACTGTCCGCTGTGCCTGGTCATGAGGGGCCGATTCGTAATCTGGTTTTTAATGCGCTGCCGGAATGGGCGCAGGAAATAGCGCAGGTTGATGAGATGGGAAATCTCTGGGTAGAGTTCGGGCCGGTTAGTGAGGCGACGGTGTTCGTGGCCCACATGGATGAAGTGGGTTACGAGATTGAAAGTGTCGAGCCTGACGGGAGAGTTAATTTGCGCAGGCTCGGCGGTGTAGTAACAACGGCCTGGGAAGGCCAACCAGCAGTCATTCAGGCCGATCCCAATACGGATATCAATTCCTTACCGGAAGCACCGCAGATACGCGGCGTGTTTTTAAATCGCGACTATCCACAAAGCAAGCGACCGGAATCGGTGCAAGCCTGGTTTGGCATGAACGCCGAACAACTCGATGCGGCAGGTATTAGAGAGGGTATGGGCGTGACAGGATATAAAGAAGGGCATCGCATGGGTCGTTATCGCTATGCAGCTCGTTCCCTGGATGATCGGGTAGGTAGTACTTCTTTATTATTAGCGCTGCAACAGATCGATCCGAACAATGTGCCTAACCGTTCTATCTTCGCATGGTCGGTAAGAGAAGAGGGCGGATTGCGAGGTGCAGCCGAGCTTGCCAACAAACTCTATATGCGTACGCGCAGAGTTTATAGCATCGATACCTTTGTCACTTCCGATACGCCATTGGAATCTCCGCATTTTGCCTATGCCCCTTTGGGAAATGGTCCGGTGCTGCGCTCGATTGAAAACAGCAGCATGGCAACGCCGTATGAGTTAGATCGTAATCGCTCTATTGCGGAAAATTCTGGCGTAGAATTTCAAGTCGGCCTGACTCAAGGTGGAACCGACGGCACAACTTTCACGGTTTTTGGCGCACCTAATGCCGGACTATCCTGGCCAGGCCGTTATAGTCATTCTCCGGCAGAAATTGCCGACTTAAGAGATGTGGCGCAGTTAATTGAACTACTAAAAGCCTTCGCTTCAGCCCCCTTAGATTGATATAACAGTACAAGGAAGTGTAATGACACTCGAAAAACCACCTCTGAGTCCTTTCGGTGCCTATGTCGGTGTCAGCATCGATGACTACGCGGAAGGCAAAGCCACTTGTTCGGTCGAATTGAAAGGCCATCATTTAAATAATGGCGGTCGAGTGCATGGTGGTGTGCTGAGTTCCCTGGCGGATACTGCTGCTGGTGCAGCAGTTAGATTGGTGCGACCGAAAGATACTTTCGCGGCTACTTCGGATTTATCCATTTCATTTATTCGTCCACCGACTGGCGACAGGCTCACTGCCAAAGCAGAAGTGTTTCATGCCGGCAAACAATTGTATCGGGTTGAAATTGTAATCTTAAGCAATAAGAAACTGGTGGCGAAGTGCAATACCACATTCATGATCGTGGAGGCTTTACGCGAATCGGAATAATGCAATACCTGCTGTTTTTTCGCCTTTCTTGCTAACCATAACCCCCCAAGTAATTGTTTCTTTCCTAAAAAAATCCAAAAATCAGACACTTATAGCAGTCTCAAATATTGGTGTGTTTCTTGCTTTTTTATTGAAGCTATAACGTCAATGTTTAAAGGTGTTAATGCGCATTGGAGAGCTATACCTGTTTTTCAACTTCCAGCGCTTAACGATTAATCAGAAGTATTTCTGATTACCGCCATTTTTTTGCTAATCCGTGACTTTCGTTCTATGAGGAGGCATCAAGATGAACTCACGTCGAGACTTTTTAAAAAAACTCACCCTAGCTTCAGTTTCAGTTGCTACTTTTTCGGTGGCAGCTTGTTCTCAACCTCAAAAAAGACCTACACCGTTTCAAACGGGAGAAGAGGTTACGCCACCATTAGGTTGTTCTGAACTCCGTGCTAACGACGCCAATGGAGACTGCGAATGAACTGGGAATCAACTGGCAGCGATCTAGAAGCACGCTTAAGGCAAATACATATCAAGGTAAAACGAAACTTTGTTTTTAAAAGAGACATTGGGCTGGAAGAGTGGAACATGCCGCCCGAGAACTATAACGGACTACAAACACTAAGAGACGATTGCGATGGTTTTTGTTTAGCTTGTCGATTGTTGTTAAGACAGGATGGCATTTCCAATCGTCTGGTTTATTGTGAAGTTAAGGAAAGAGGTCGCAGTTTTGGCCATCTGGTCGTGGAAGTTCAAGGATGGATTCTGTGCAACCTACAAGCGAATGTCGTCGCCAATGATCAACTCTTCAGATATCGCTGGTTGCGTATTTCCGGTTATGAACCCGGCGAACCCTGGCGAGCGATAATCGCTTAGCCTCTGGGTAGAAGGTATTCGGATTCTAATCCTTCTATGCTAATCTCGTTCTTCCTTTATATCCATTCAACAGCGTGGTGTTATAGGAAGAGCGAGTTGCTTGTTCTTCTGGTCACCTGTAGCTCATCAGTGAGGGTGCATGAAGAACGAGAAGAGCAACAATAAAACCAAATCCCAACTCAATCGCCGCGACTTTATTAAGAAGTCTGCAATCGCCTCATCCTTATTAATTGTGCCGCGCCATGTTCTCGGCGGATCAGCCCATGTTGCTCCCAGTGATAAGGTCAATATTGCTGGCGTTGGTGCTGGCGGTAGAGGCAGATCCAATATTCAAGCCTGTGCTCACGAAAATATCTATGCCCTCTGCGATATGGATGATAGTCAGGTTTCTCAAACTCTAGGTGAGAACTGGGCGGCGCCCTTTAATGGCAAAGCGAAGGTCTATCGTGACTATCGCGAAATGTTAGAAAACGAACCAGAGCTCGATGCACTCATTATCAGCACCCCCGACCACATGCACACACCGATCGCTGCGGCAGCAATGGATCTGGGTAAGCACTTATATATAGAGAAACCACTTTGTCACACCGTAGCTGAAGCGCGATTCCTTGCCCGGCGTGCGCGCGAAACCAATATCGTTTCGCAAATGGGTAATCAAGGACACGCCCAGGAAGGCGGGCGCTTAATCAATGAATGGGTCGCCGACGGTGTCTTGGGCACGGTGCAGGAAGTGCACTGCTGGACCAATCGCCCCGTATGGCCTCAAGGCATCGCTCGACCGGCAGGATCTGACCCTATTCCTTCTACTATTGATTGGGATTTATGGCTGGGGGCAGCTCCCCACAGGCCTTATCTTTCCGACCGCTATCATCGCTTTAACTGGCGCGGCTGGCTGGATTTTGGCACAGGCGTGGTAGGAGACATGGGTGCCCATATTATCGACCATCCTTACTGGGCACTGGATCTAGACCTGCCCACCAAGGTTTCTGCCAGCTCCAGCCGATTTGGGGCTGACTTTGAGACTTTTCCCATCGCCTCAAAAATCCACTTCGAGTTTCCTGCCAAAGGTAGTCGCCCAGCGGTGAAATTGACTTGGTATGATGGCGGTCTTTTGCCTGAGAGACCGGAAATTCTCGAGCAGGGCCGAATGCTGGGAGATCGTGATGGTGGCGTGCTGATCGTAGGTGATAAAAACACCTTAATGCACGGTGTCTATGGGCGTGAACCACGTCTCATTCCAGAGACGAAACATTTGGAATATCAACAACCTGCACCGACAATGGCTCGGTCACCTGGAATTCATCAGGAATGGATCGATGCTATTAAGGACCGGAGCAAAATGACCACCTCTCATTTTGAATATTCGGGTCAGCTCTCGGAGACCATGCTGCTGGGCAATATCGCTACCGTGCGAGCCAGCGAAAACAAGGACCTCGAGTATGATGGCGCTAATATGCGATTCACTAATGATGAAGGAGCCAAAGCTCATCTCGACAAGGATTATCGGGCAGGTTTTGGACTTGTATAGTCCCAAACAGTAAATCGTCGATGTAAACCAAAGTCGATTTGGAACGTTTTAATAACCACAAGCGTCTTTATAGCTGTGGATTATTGTTTTGACAGCTCAATCTTTAGAGAGAGTTTGGCTCATTAAACGTAACCAACTATCGAAGGGAAAACATCGATGAAAACAATTCTAAAAAACACACTCTTTTTGAGCCTGCTTTCTGCCGCGTCAATTTCTTTTGCTCAGCTTCCTGAACTGTCAACGCCCACAACTGCGACAGGCACGGAAACAACTGCCGTATTTTTAGGTGGTGCTACTGCAGATAATGGTGCGACCTATGCAAACAGCTTCGCCTTTGATGCGCCAATCGATATCGATTTGGAAATTCAGGTTGAAGCTGGCCACGTTAATACGGTGGGAAATATTTACGTCATTATTGTCTGGGAAGGTAGTTATTTCGTACTCGATGAAAATGGTGCCTATCAACTTTGGGATTTATCTGTAGAGAATTTTTTAGCCGCGTTTCCTGGTAAAACATTACAGTCCTCAGAACCTATCAACATAGTCAACGATGTTGCTTTCGGTCCGGCTGGTGTTTCAGACACGACTATGGATTTTATTATTGCCTATGACACCATGGCTGTTGCGAACGAATTCTTTTATAACGGCATTCCTTTATCAGTAACCATTGAAGAGGAAGTGGAAGAAGAGCCTCCAGTTGCCCAGAGCCTGCAAATCTTTACCGACAGTATCTCCGGCCCGATTATTCAGGGTAACTGTATTGCTTGTCATACCGGCAGTGGCGCCGCTGGCAGTTCGGCTTTGCTCTACGCCACAATATCTCTGCCAAGTTTTCTGCAAGTAAACTACACCACGCTGGTTGACTATATAAACCAAGGCAACAGCGCCACGCTGTTATCCAAACCAACAGGTGGCTCGGGTCACGGCGGCGGTGTTCGCCTGCAAGCCTCCAGCACTGATTTCCAGAATCTTGAAGCATTCGTAAACGCAGTACTCGCTGAATAGATTAGGAATCTCAGTTTTGAAAAGGAATTTACATCATGAGAAGTTGTATGAGCAGTATTGGATCACTAAGGCAAGGATGCCTTTTGATCTTCTTTCTCACATTACAACTCGCAGCGTTTTCAGCTAAAGCGCAGCTTCCAGAATTAGACTTACCCTCAACCCTTACCGGTAACGCAACCACTGCTAAGTTTTTTGGTGGTGCCACTGCCGATGGTGGCATTACTTTTAGTAGTAGCTTCGCCGCCGATCAAGCTTACGATATTCTCACTGAAATCCAGGTTGAACCTGCTCATGTTGGTTCTCAGGGCAATCTCTATGTCGTATTTAGCTTAGGCAACGAGATATTCATGCAGGATGAAAGCGGTGCGTTCCAGGAATGGGATTTGCAGTTGGAGACATTGCTCGCAGCTAGTCCCGATAAATCGCTGGTGGCGAATGAAGCACTACTTGTCGCCGACACTGCTGAATTACTCGCAGGTGCATTAAGCACCTCATCATTAGCGGTATTCCTGGCCTATGATTCGGTAGCTGCTCCCGAGGAATTATTCTTTAATGCGTCACCCATTATCGTGGCGCTTGCTGCACAACAAGGCGTGCCGCCTAGCGAAACACTTTACTTAAGCAACGTTTCTGATCCTATTATCCAGACTCGTTGTATCGTCTGTCACACGGTTGGCGGCGTCGCGCAGAACAGTGATCTGGTGTATGTGAATAGTTCGACACCGGACTACCAGTCTATCAACTACAACTCCTTAATGGACTACATCGCCAATGCGCCTAGTGGTAGCGAGCTAATACTTTCCAAACCGCAGGGACTGTCTTCCCACGGCGGCGGCGTGCAACTTACCCCGGGCAGCGAAGATCTTAGTGCCTGGGCCGCATTCGTAGAAGCGGCCATAGCAGAAACTACCGGCGGTGTGGGCGGTGGCGAAGGCAGTAGCTACATTTTCGATGCGGTAGTTAAAACCGATAACGAAGAAGCATTAAGAAAAGCTTCCTTGCTGTTCGCCGGCAGATTACCAACAGATGCTGAACTCGCGGCTGTTAGCGGCGGCACCGAAGAAGATTTACGTCAGGCTATTCGGGCTTTAATGAATGGCGATGGTTTTTCTGAATACTTGATTGAAAGTGCAAATGACAATTTGTTGACTGAAGCGTTTGTCTTCAACCTGTTCAATATCGTCGATCGTTTTCACTATCCGAACTCCGAACAGTATTTCATGAGTCAAGGCAATCGGACTGAGAGATTACTGGTCAGTGGAGCCTTGGCACTTGAGCCGATGATGCTCATAGATCATGTGGTAAGCAACGAACGGCCTTACAGTGAAATACTTACCGCCGATTACATTATGCTTAATCCTTATTCGGCCATTGTTTATGGCGGCAACGTAAGTTTTAACGATGTTACGGATTTTGATGAATGGCGTGAAGGGGAAATTACTGAATACTATCGTTGTGCACTTTGTGCACGTCAGAATCCATTGGCTAGTTACGATATGGCAACGGATTATCCCCATGCCGGAATTTTGAATTCGCCCGCATTTCTTTCTAGATTCCCTTCGACGGAAACCAATCGTAACCGTGCTCGTTCACGCTGGGCCTACTATTTCTTCCTCGGCGTAGATATCGAAGGGCTGTCAGAACGCACCACAGATCCTGATGCATTGTCCGATGAAGATAACCCGACCCTGAACAATCCCAACTGTGTGGTTTGCCACGACATCATGGATCCCGTGGCTGGCGCTTTTCAAAATTACGGAGATGATGGTTTTTACAAAGACAAAACTGGCGGAGAGCATTCTCTTCCTCGTTCTTATACTAATGATCCCACCAGTGGTTATCAGCCTGGTGATACCTGGTATGCCGACATGCTGCAACCAGGCTTTGGTGAATTAATCGCGCCAACCCAGGACAATTCGATCCAGTGGTTGGCTCAGGAATTCGTCAAGGATAGTCGCTTCGGCTATGGCACTGTTAACTTCTGGTATAGCAGCGTCATGGGCAGGGATCCTTATTCGGAACCTGAAAATCCGGAAGATTTCGATTACGCCTCGAAACTAGCCGCCTACACCGCCGAGCAGGAACTCATGCAACAAGTTGCGGCGGATTTTGTCAGTGGTGCAGCCGGTAATGGCGTACACAATCTTAAAGACTTGCTAGTTGATCTAACCCTAAGTGATCAGTTCCGTGCTGACGCAGTAGTTGAGCAAAACGAATTACAAGCGGTGGAGTTGGCCGAGGTTGGAACTGGCAAATTGTTAACTCCGGAACAGCTCAATCGAAAACTGATCGACGTTACCGGTTTTAACTGGGAATACGGTCGAGCCAGTGCACTGGAACTGGTTTATGGACTCGTCTATGGCGGCATCGACTCATTCGGCATTACTGATAGAGCAACGGAACTTACTACATTAATGAGTACTGTTGTCACCGCGATGGCGAATGAAATTTCCTGTTCGATCACTGCTAACGATTTTTCATTACCGGCGAGTCAGCGCAAGTTATTTCCGGGTGTTGAGCTAGCCAGTCTACCAACGAATGATTCCGCAGGCATCATTGCCAATGTGCAACACCTGCATCAACAAATGCTAGGTGAGGATCTTTCCAGTAGCGATGTTGAGATACAAGCCACTTATAACTTGTTCGTCGATGTATGGAATGCAAGACAGTCAGCAGGTAAAGGGGCAGCGGTAAGCAGTACCGAAGAGTTATGTATTTTTGAAAATGTAGATAATCCTGTAACGACGGATCCGAACCAAACACTGCGCAGTTGGGCTGTGGTCGTTAATTACCTGCTCCGTGATTACAAGTTCATTCACGAGTAGAAAAGGACTGAGAGGGAAGTAATAAAATGAAGCGTCGAGAATTTACCAAACTCTTAAGCATGGCTGGGCTCGGTGCGGCGGTACCCTTTCCATTTCAGTTCGCTACTGCTGCGGAGCCTTATACTGGTCCATTCTATATCTCTTTAGCTGCAATCGGCGGCTGGGATGTCACCAGTTTTTGCGATCCGAAAACCAATCAAACGGGTCAGCGTGCAATTAACACCTGGGCAGATTCCTCTGAGATTCAGCAGATCGGAAACATCAGTTATGCCCCGGTGGCCAACAATCAGGCATTCTTCGAACGCTTTTACCAGGATATGCTGGTTATTAATGGCATCGACACCCAGACGAATTCCCATGATGACGGACGACGGCATACCTGGAGTGGTCGCATTGGTTTTGGCTATCCAAGTTTTGGGGCTATCGCTTCTAGCGTAATCGCTCCCGATCTTCCTCTGTCTCTGGTGCATGCTAATGGCTACAGCGAAACCGCTGGTATAGCCCGATTCAGTCGCTTGCAGAATCCTGACTTGATCAGCAATTTGGTCAATGATTCCAGTGTGCAGGTTGGTGAAACCACTTACGATTTGTACGAGGCTGGTGAAATCGATCTTATCGAGCAGTACCAGAATGAAAGACTGGATCGCCTAATGGCAAGCAATGCTTTGTTACCGCGACAGGAAAAAGGCATGAATAATCTCTACCTGGCCAATGCCACCAGAGATGATTTAGACGCGTTTGCCGATCTATTGCCCGCCACGTTTGAAGAAGACAATGATTTTCGTGCTGCTGAATTGGCCTTACTGGCCTATCAATCGGGGCTCTGTGTTGCCGCTCAATTGGGATTTAATGGATTCGATACTCACCAGACCCACGACGACGACCATTTCGAACCCTTGTCTAAATTGACTGATTTGGTAGCGTTTATTTTTGATACAGCGGAAGCAGCGGGCTTTGCTGACAGAATTGTGCTGACTCTGGGTTCAGATTTCGGACGAACACCTTACTACAATGCCGGTGGTGGCAAGGATCACTGGCCTATCGGCAGTGCGATCTTTATTCAGCAAGGGGCTACCTGGGGTAATCGCGTAGTCGGAGCAACAGATGAAGGACACAATGCCCACAGTATCAACCCTGCTACCCTTGCAGTTGATGACTCAGTTAATGGTGTGCGACTCGAACCAAAGCACTTACAACAGGCAATGCGACAATTAGGCGGGGTTGATCAATCGACTATTGCGCAGTTGTTTCCGCTAAATGCTGAAGACGTTGACTTCTTCAACTCCTCTCTTCAAACATGATTACAAGTTAGCAACCATATCTCGTTAAATTTGTGGTATTTGTAAAAGTGCCACTTGTCCCCCAATAATGAACACCGTGAATATATTTTATATGTGAACAGTGTAACTACTAAGGTTTCCCCTTAAGATGACATTTTAGTCAAAAGGCATTTAAATACAGCCTACAATTTTCAAGGGGGGCAAAGTATTAATGCCAAAAATGGAATCGTTTATCGATCGCTCCATTGGCTTAACCGTGATCACGATTTATGGCGAGGTGAATCCACTCGATTTATTCAAGTGCATTGACCATTACTATGAAGGTGATAGAACAAATCTGGTGCTATTCGACTTTTCTGATGCGATATTCGAAAACGCAGGGCCAGAATTTCCCCGTAAAACTCTTTCCCAAAAGGAGCGCTACTCGCGCAAAGGAGATCGCAAGGCATTTGTTCTTCCTATCCCAGTGGAGAAAGATCTAAAGGGATTGTTGCAAGAGTATTGTCAGACTGAAGCAAACGAATCAAATCTCGATGTGTTCAACAATCTGATAGATGCCAATAAATGGCTGATGGAGTCTAAGGACGCCCACCGTTAGCGTGCGGCACGGCCTACGTAACCCTGAAAGGTTCGCTCGATAAAATCATCTACTCCTGGTACAAAAAGTACGGCTAGAACAGTAAGAACCAAGCTTATCGCAATTCCCCAATAGAAATATTTCATTAGACTTCTCCCTGTCTATCCGCGTGGTGCCGCTTCGAATAACCAAACATCGCCATTTTCCACTGCAGCGGCCGTGGTTCTGGAAGGATACTTGCCTGTAATTGCAGCCGTGATGCCGTCCAAAGCTGGGCCTGATTGAATTCGGCGTAAATTTCTTTCGTAGCGTACACCGTTAATGCGGATTACGGCGCGGCCGTCGGCTTCGGCTTGCACCGGCCATTGCTTCCACATTCTGCCCACTGCGCTGCCCATGTATCCTGACCATACATAGAGCTTGCCTGCATGTTCCACGGTCCAAATGGTGCGCGAGGCGGGCGGATCTAAGAGTTGTAATTCAATGGTGGGAATGTCATTAACAAAGCGCCAATCCGGTTCCGGCCCTGAATGGAGATCACCGTCAATCAGTGGGCCACCAGAAAAAACGAAATTGGATCCATCGGATAAGCGCTGCTTAACCGCTGCGGTTGATACAGCAGTGATTGGGATGAGTAGTAAGCAAAGAATAACGATAATTAGGTTTTTGAAAATCTTCATGTTGATTTCTCACTTTGAAAATTAGCCGAAGGCTAATTTTCAAACTACCAGAAAATAGCTCCATCGACGTTTAGAACTAGTTTGAATATTTGCCTTAGGCAACTATTCAAACCATCAATTGGAAAATATAAATGCTACATTTGGATTGCACTGCCATCCAGATAAATCACTCAATACATTATAAACTCGATCAAGTTGTTATCTGGATCTCGCGTATAAATACTTGTGCCTTCAGTGCTTCCTTCATTCATCCCTCCGGTCCTCGGTACCGGACCCAATTCAATGTCAGCACCGGCTTCAGTTAGAGTCGCCAGCAAATCATCCTGGCTGCCATCCCAAACGAAACAGATATCACCAGAACCTGGCACGGCGGAATGCCCACGTAAAGTAAACTGTGAATCTTGCCAGAGGTCGGGCATGTGTAAGTTTATTTTATTATCACCAAATACCACCGCCTGAATTCTTCCCTGGTCGACTACGCGACAGCCAAGCGCAGTATAAAAGGCTACCATTTCTTCTACCCGTTCCATGGGTACGGCGGTGTGATCGAATGATTTAATCATTGTTTATATATAGTGCCACCTTTCATGACGAAATTAACCTGCTCCATCACTCTTATGTCATTCAGGGGATCGCCAGGTACTGCGATAATATCTGCCTGCTTGCCAATTGACAGGCTGCCATGAGTATCACTTATGCCGAGAAAATCAGCAGCTACCGTTGTCGCAGATTTAATCGCTTCCATTTCCGGCATGCCAGCATTCACCATTAAACCGAATTCCTGGGCATTGTCTCCGTGGGCGGAAACGCCGGTGTCGGTACCAAAAACTATTGGTACACCTGCTGCATAAGCGCGGGCAAAGGTTTCATTTATTAGTGGACCGATAGTCGCGGCTTTCGGTCTGACCAGTTCCGGAAAGAAACCATCAATCTTGGCTTTCTCTGCCACCCAGTTACCTGCGACGATTGTTGGCGCATAGTAGGTGCCGCGTTCTTTCATCAGCTCCATGATTTCTTCCGTCATATAAGTGCCATGTTCGATAGAGGCAACTCCTGCTAAAACTGCGCGCCTCATCCCTTCGGCACCATGTGCGTGAGCAGCTACTTGCAAACCATAATCGTTCGCCGTTTGAATTATGCTTTCTAATTCTTCCATGGTGAACTGTGGATTCTGCCCGCTCGCTGCAACACTCAATACGCCGCCGGTGGCAGTAATTTTGATCCAGTCTGCACCGTCTTGATAACGTTGACGCACGGCACGCCGGGCATCGTCGGCGCTGTTAACTACACCGTCTTCTGGAGTTGGTTCGTAGATGATGTGATCTGCCCAACCGTTGGTAGGGTCGGCATGGCCGCCGGTCGAAGCAAGACTCTTGGCTGAGGTAAAAATTCGTGGGCCTGGGACCGTGCCGTTATTTATCGCATTGCGCAAAGATACACTGACATTGAATCCATCGCCCAGATGCCTTACTACGGTAAATCCCGCTTCCAGAGTGCGCTTGGCATAAAGTACAGAATTGAAGGCATAGTCTGCTGGATCGAGAGTAAAATCATTAACCTGATCACCTGCGGCGTACTCACTGGTGATGTGAACATGCATATCCATCAGGCCGGGCATAACCGTGGCATTCCGCAAATCCACTACGGTGTCGTCACTGCCGGGAGCAGTGAAGCCATTTTCTATGGCAGAAATCGTGTCATTCACGACTCTTATGGTCCGATTGGTAAGTGCCTCATCGGCAAAACCGTCAATGAACCTGCCAGCATGAATTAGTGTGTCTGCTTGAAGCGGAATTGCCGCAGCACTGAATACAGTTGCGATAAGCAATCTGGAAATTAATTTGGCCATTTCCTACATCCTGATTTAACAAAGTGCATTAAGGAGTAAGGAAGGTAGCGCGTTCCAGATATGGCTGCAATCAAAAAGGATCAGAGGAAAAACCCAGTTCTGTTTTATTGCTTTCGTCCTTTTAAGACGTTTATCTAAGGCAAAAAAAGGGGTAGCGATATCAGGTAATTTCAGAATATCGTCGTTTATCCCGGGCAAAAAAAAGGGGCTACATAAGTAACCCCTTTCTTGATCTTGTTCTGATCTAAACGATCAGATCAATTCCGTTTGACTTAGAAGTCAACGCGGAATCGAGCGTAGTAGAACGCACCTTCAATTCCCCATGGAGTAGTACCACTGTAAGTGTTACCAGATCCGATGGTTCCATCCAGGTTGTCCTGATCAATTACACCTTCTTCGTCAAACACGTTGTTCGCGCCGAGGACAAAGGTGTAGTTGTCATTGAAAGTGTATGCAACTTCTACGTCGAAGATGTTTTCGCCGTCATAACACTGGTCATTGAAGTTAGATACCAGACAGTCAATGTTATAACCTGTTCCGTTTACACCTCGAGCAGTTGGGTCTCCAGAAAATGAGGAGTTAACCCAATCATCATAGGTGCGCAAACGTGCGAGGAAGCGGAAGTCTTCGTAGAAGTGGTTGTAAGTAAATACACCCCGGTTTTCTGGGTTGTAGTTCTCAAGATCCACCACTCGGTTACGGCTTACTTCCGAACCAGCGTTATCAACTTCGGTTTCAACCCAAGTCCAGGCTGCAACTAGGCTACCATTACCGTAATCACCCCAATCCAGGTCCCAAGTACCAACTAAGTCGACACCAGTTGTGGTGGTTTCAAAGTCATTGGTATAGAAAGACACGGAGTTAAGGTCAGCAGCACCTGGTACACCAAGCTCTTGTAAACAGAGGGCAAGGTTGCCGATCGGGTTGGCCCGAGCATTCGGACAGGCCACACCTGCAGGAACCGGTTCGCCACCAATTTCGATGGAACCAGTCTGGGCAATACGATCTTCCAATTCTATCTGGAAGTAATCGACTGTGACGTTAATGTCAGGGGTTACATCCCAGACAAAACCAACAGAGAAGTTAGAAGAGTCTTCCGCATCCAATGCCTGTGCTCCTAAGAACTGAGCAATTGGATTAGTCGGAGGAATCTGACCACGTTGCTGAAGATCGCCATCGATAGTAATCGTAGAAACCTTAGTTACGTTTTCCTGACCAGGAGTAGGTGCACGAAATCCTGTATTAAAGGAAGAGCGCAACGACAGTGAATCATTTATACGATAGCGGCCGGCAACCTTAAAGTTTGTAGTATCGCCGAAAGACTCGAAGTCTTCATAGCGAGCTGCAATACCAGCAGTAAAGTTATCGGTAAGATCCGCTTCTAACTCAGTGTAGAACGCGTAGTTAGAACGACCCCAACGACCGGCTTGCTGTGGGCTAAAACCGGCAAAACCGTGTGCACCAATGCTCAAGTTTGGTAGTGGTGTTACACCGTCGCTGTAAGTGTTAGAACCATTTACATTCTGAAACGCATACTGGCCAGCTTTCCAAGATGCTTCTTCACCGATAATGGTTTCGAAGACCTCATCACGCCACTCAGCACCAAATGCGATACTTAAGTCAGATGCCAAGCCATCAACAGGCATTACGTATACAAAGTCAGCATTCAAGTTAACTTCCGACTGAACATAAGAACCGATATCGAAATCACGCTGCAATGCACCGTTCACGATACCGTTTGGTCCGTTGGACGGGTTCCAGGTGTTGTTCAGAAAGAAAGAAACCTTGTTACGACCATAGCTTGCACTGAAATCGTAGCTCAGTTGTGGACTGTATTCGCCACGGATACCAGCAACGATGCTTGCATCTTTTAAGTTGCCACCGAACTGAGGTGTGTAGCCACCAGGTACCACCTGATTCATCACCCAGCAGTTGCTTGGCAATGTAGTCAGGGCTGTATAGTCTGCAGCAACTGCAGCAGCATCAAGAGGTACACCAGATCCACCAGAACCTGGGCTGGTCAGCGCAGGACAGTTGGAAGTTACACCGGTTTGGCCTGCAGCAATGTTTGTGTCAACAATCGCGCGGATACCAGTTCCGTCATCATAAACGCCGGTGCGGTCATTTGGATTACGGAAGAAGAAACCGCCTTCGGTTTCACGACGTCCGTAGTTACCAAATGCGTAGACTTCTTGTGTGCTGGATAGCTCGATACCGGAATTGAAAAAGATGTTCCAGTTATCGTAATACTCAGGACCACCCCAAACTTGTGCATATGGAGCGCGAACATTTGCTCGCTGATCTGGATTACCGTTGGCAATCAGGTTAGCGGCGTCTGTACGTTGAGTAGATCGGCTGGTTGCATCCTGTTCCATCCAGGAGCCAGTGATGTTGATAAAACCATCATCACCGAGTGGTAAGCCAATGTTACCCATGTATTGAGTTAGCTCACCGTCGCCTTCTCCAAACTCACCGGTACGTGCTTCGAAAGACATGCCTTCGTTGGAATCATTAAGTACAAAGTTAATTACGCCAGCGATTGCATCAGAACCATATTGGGCTGCTGCACCGTCTCGAAGTACTTCAGTTTGTCTTAATGCCAGTGCAGGAATGGCAGAAATATCTGCTCCCTGGGAACCAGATGCCAATGAACCACCGAGTTCAGCAATTACGCCAGAACGGTGGCGACGCTTGCCATTTACGAGCACAAGAATGTTGTCAGGTGGCAGGCCACGCAAGTTTGCAGGACGCACTAGAGTAGCAGCGTCCGAAATCGCGTGACGGTCAACGTTATAAGACGGAACCGCTGTTTTCAGCATTTCGTCTAAATCGGCGAATCCCATATTCTGGAATTCTTCACCGCTGATCACATCTACTGGCACTGAAGAATCGGAGGCACTACGCTGCGCGCGTCGCGAACCGATCGTCACAATTTCTTCAACCAGTTCATCCGCCTGTTGGCCAAAGGCCACCGGCGCAAAACCAGCTGGAGCAAGTAGACCCAGTGCAATAGCAGTAGGTAGGACCCTTCTTGCTAAGTTAGGTCGTTTATTCATTTACTTCCCCTTTAAAGTATTACTAAATTGAGCTCAGCGAAAAGCTCGTGGAAAACGAGCCGGTAGAGGAGATAGAACGGAGGTTTGACTCCTTGCTTCCCCCCAGACGCGCAATCGTCCGTGAAGCATAGATGTCCCACTGCTAAATGTCCACAGCAGAACCACGTATATCGGGCATTTCAGCCTGTTTTTAAGGCTTTTTTTCGCTTTTTATTGGGGATTTTTTCGAATTTTCGTCAAACCACTAAATCGAGGGACATTTGGCCCGTTTACCACAACATGTTGATTAATATTTGTGCACTGGAATTGTAAGAATTTTGCCAAAAATCCGCTGTTTCCGTGTAAGCTAATCGATAATTGCCTATCAAGTTCCGCTAGATTCGTTAGAAACCCAAAAAAGAGGCCTCTCTAGGAAACTGGAAAATGGCGCAGAAGCTGAATCCGGGCGAATTATTTCCGAATTTGACCCTGAGTCTCCTTAATGGAGATTCGCTGAATCTCCCGCAAGATCTCGATAGTCCCATGACTATTGCCTTGTTTTACCGTGGCCATTGGTGACCTTATTGCCGCCGGCTTTTAGCGGGTTATGCAGCACGCCGTGATGCGTTTGCTGAGCAGGGAGTAAAAATAGTCGCAGGCAGTGTTGACGATGCCGAAAAGACTGCGCCAATAGCCACAGATTTGGGTTTTCCGGTGGCTATCAACATGAGCAAAGATGACGGCGATGCCCTGGGCTCCTGGTGGGAGGAAAAACGTCAGATCATTCAGCCCAGTGAGTTTCTGCTCTCCGGCAGTGGCAAAGTAATGATTTCAATGTATTCCAATGGGCCGATTGGCAGAATGGATCCGGAAGAGTCACTCAGCTTGGTGCGCTATCTCAACGAGCAGAGGGCTAAAGCAAAAGCAGCACAATAAAACTAACTATTCTTTTAAAATTTCAAACAGGGGAATTCTAATGACAACCCTAATCGCATTTTTCCTATCTTTCATGTTTCTCGCGGGATTGTTACTGCTGGTTTCGCCTGCGCTTGTGCTGGATACAATTCACGCTCAAGCCAGATCCAAAGGCATTCGGATTGCCGCGATCCTGGTAAGGCTAGTATTGGGTATCGCGCTAATATTGATTGCTGCTGACACCAGTTACCCAACAGTTATCACTTTCTTTGGCGCCTTATTCCTGGTTGCGGCCATCGTTATTGCTGTAATGCCGAAAGATAGCTTCGGTGACTTGTTGGCCTGGGCGAGTAGTTTTCCCCATTGGGCTGCTCGACTCGCTGGTGCAGCAGTCCTTGTTTTATTGTGGTTTCTAGTGCCAATTCTGTTGTAGCTCATCGCTGTAAAACAAGAATAAGATCTTGCTGCGTTCTTGATTAGAAACGTTAGTTAATCTTTCTATTTAGTTCCAATTCGGTTTTACATCGAAACCTGTGCAGCGCTGAATCTCAATCTCAGTACACTTATTAAATTCCATATACCGCTTAAGCTCAGCCCTCATAGATCGTAATATTGTTTCCGCTTTTCCGACTCTCTCATCTAATTGCAGGTGCAGTAGTTGCAGAGTTCCACTTTTTCGATCTGCTTTGGCATCGAGCCTGCCCACCAGTTTATTCTGATGTAAAAGCGGTAAACAAAAGTAACCGTATTTGCGATTGTCTTTTTTGACGTAGCACTCCATTTGATAGTCAAACTTATACAGTTCGTTAATGCGATTTCGTTGGATGATGGCATTATCGAATGGAGAAAGTATGCGAAAAGAAGAACGGGGAAATGAGCTCGCCGCTCTCTCCAGATTTGCTGGAGTGGTTAAGTAGGTTGAGTCATTCACTGCTACTTCACAGAGCAAGCCTTCCTCTTCCATGTCCTTGGCAGTTTTACGCAAGACCGGTCCCATGCCTTTCCGTAAATAGGCTATTTCTTTCAGTTGGCCGAAACCGTGAGCGCGCATAAAGCTAATAATTAAATGCCGGCAAAGCTCATCTTCGTTGGGGACCGTCGTATCTACTGAGTCTGGCAATACGCGTTCAGTCAGGTCGTACACTTTATGAAAGTTATTACGGTAGGGAACCATTAATTTCCCTTCAATAAAAAGTTGTTCCAGCGCGTTTTTAGAAGGAGCTCGAACCCACATCTCTTTGCTGGCAGGTTTGTCATCGAAATCTTTTGCCGAGAGTGCGCCTTCGTTGCGAATCCGGTCAAGCACATACTTTGAAACTTTTTTATTCTTCGGGTACCAATGTTTTTCACCGGAGGCGATGCGGTGCATCATCGGTAAACTGAAACGATAATCTCGCATGGGCAATAGGGCCAGGGCATGAGCCCAATGCTCAAATATTTTTCCGCTGCGCTGCAACTTGTCGATGTGGTCGGGTCTAAAGCCATCGACGCGATTCCAAAGCGTGTGGAGATGGGCCCGCTCGACGACTGAAAGGGTGTCGAGTTGCACATAGCCCAGATGTTCGATAGCTTTAAGAGTGGCGTTAATGCCTCTGCCAAAATCACCACGACTGTTAAGTCGCTGATGATCGAGAACTAATTTTCTTGCAATGTCACTGCTTAGTTTTTCTGGCATTTACTGAGACGCTGAATTTTCCTCGAAGACATCTATGCGGCTAATGCTAATTCTTTCTGAGACAGTTGGCCATGCCGTAGCAGTAGTAAAGATAAGGCTATTAAAAAAAACACTGTATAGATTTATATGGTTTACCCCACACATATTTTTGCCAATCCGCTTTAGATAAATTGCACCCATGGAACCAAACTTGGAGGAGGTCGTGGAAACCATAGAAGAACCAACTAAACGAGTTGGGTCTGCTCGCAAGGGATTATTCCTGGTTAGCCTGGTGGCAATTCTGCTGGGCTATCTGTTTGCAAGCTGAACCAGGATTGACTTGATTCATAGTACGAATGTTCAAGGAATGGGCTCGATAAAAAAAAGGAGAAGCCAGGATGGGCTGGCTAAGCTAGACCTTTAAAGTGCATATCTCTCCAGTTCTCGGAACTCCGGTATCAGTTGGATCGATATCGGAGTTTTTTTATGCGAAGGAGAAATTTACAATTAGCGAAAATATTTCGATGACAAAAACAATAGAAAAAGCTTAACAACTATTCTAACAATACCCAGCGTCGAAACAGCTTCCGCCTTCCGTCCAGGTAATTGGCGGCACATGACTATCGGCATGGAGAATATAAGAATGTCCGGACAATGGAGAACCATCTAGTTTCCACCAGACAATTATGCTGCCGTTAAAAACTCCCCGCATATGTTCACCGGTGAACCAGGGCCAAACGAAAGGAGGAATTCCATTGCGCCCTGAATCCATATCGTTAAGTGAGCTGAACATGCCGCGAAACGCGGCGACTTCGATAGCATTCTTATAGGGTGTCGTAAATAAAAGGACTTCAGAAAAACGAGCACGGTCGCTATAGCGACTATAGGCAGGAATTGCCACAGACATGAGCATTCCAATTATGGCGGTAACCGCCATGAGTTCCAGTAGTGTAAAACCGGCCTGTTTCTTTCTCTTTCCCATCGTTAATTTCTAGTAAATTCTAGAAGCCTTTGATTATACAAAGAAAAGCCTTAGTAAATTAAGAGTCAATTGGGGGATGAACCGGATATCTCCTTAATCACAACAAGCGCGGTATGAATGGGAAAGTCCTCGAAAAATACAAGCGCAAAGACAGCCTAACAGTATCCTGCATTGATACAGCTACCCCACTCCCGCCATTGAATCGGTGGGTCGTGATTTAGTGCTTCGATGATGTAGGTATGGCCCGAAAGCGCCGTGCCATCGAATCCCCACCAGATGTAGATGATTCCATCAAATACCCCAGCGAAGTGATCATCAAATCCTGGCCACAACCAGCCAGGAATACCGTTGCGCCCTGAATCCATGTCATCGGTGGAACTAAGCAGACCACGAAACGCAGCGACTTCGATAGCATTCTTGTAAGGAGAAGCCAGTAAAATTGCTTCGGAGAATCGAGCCCGGTCTCTATAACGCTCGTAAGCTGGAATAGCGACAGACATTAGCACCCCCATGATGGCAGTGACCGTCATGAGTTCAAGGAGCGTAAAGCCGGTTTGTGTCTTCTTAAACTGCATAGCAAAATTCTGGGAATCTCCAGAAGTAATTGATTATATAGACAAGATTCGCCATTCATTAAGGATTAAATGGGCTAATTTAGGGAATTAGGGGCAGGAGAACAGGCCGGTAAATCCGTTGTTTCTGATTCTGCTATTGTGCAGAACTTTAAATGTCTGCTCGACTGGGGTGATTTTGTTATTTGCGGTTTCGGATAAAATCGATAAGCGATTCCACACCATCTACCACTGTTCTGGCAGCTACCAGAAAAGTCAGTTTGATCTGTTCTGCTATGGACAGAAAGGAAATCGATCGCCAGTAACGACGTACTCTCATCCAGGTTGCGTTTTGCTCCAAATGAAAGGCAAAGCGGCTGGAGACTTTGGTCATCAACCAGGCAGCCAATGCCAGAAAAAGTATGCCTGGAATAATCGGTAGAATGAGTCCGATTAAGCCAATAACTACAAACACGCCCACGATAAGAATTAAGACAGCTTTCAGGACAAAGGGCAGTTCTTGAGCATGCTCATCAGAGTAATTCATAATTTTCTCCATTTTGTAATTGACGCTGAATCATCGATATAAACAATGCCTCAACTGTGCCATTTATTAACTCATTGAAAAATAAGGATATTATTATAGGCATGGCGAGATAAATGGTGTAATTCGCTAAATCTTGTTGGAGAACCGCTCGCAGAGTGTTTAGCGGTTACCGGATTGGTTTTCGATGACAACTTTCATCCCATTAAGGATGGTTTCGCTACTGTCTTCGTTTCGCTTCTTTTCATCTTCGTTTGAAAAAGGACCTTGAGTAACAAAGACTTCGGTACCGCCTTCTACTTCGGAAAATCTAAAGCTAACTACAATGTGCTGGGTAGGATCTTGTTCCTGGTCGGGAATAAAGCAGGTATAGACGAGGTGCTGACGGGGAGAGATTTCGGTAATTTCCCCTTTAATAACTGTTCGCATTTCTCCATCCACTTCGGTATCGAAGTGCAGTGAACTACCTACCTTCCAGTCAGAAATTATTTCACAGCTAAGAAAAAACAAGCGCGCAATATCAGGCGTAGTAAGTGCATTCCAGGCTTCAACTGCCGGTGCTCGAATAAAAATGCTCTTTTCCAGGTAGTGAAAACTCATTGCTTGCGGAACTCGACAGTCTATTTTCTACCAGTCACCCTAGGGTAAATTTTTACCGGCTCTACTCACGATAATAAAATAAAGCCTCTAAAGATTGGAGAAATACTGATGCAAGAAGAATTTTAGAGAGGTTTTTATTGCTAGAATGCTGCTCAATCCTCAACGTTTGTGGGATCAATAGCAGTTAGTGATGCACAGGTCATTAGAGTATTAGAAAACGATGAAAATTGCTTGTATCGGAGATTGTAAATCATTCACAGAAACTGGCAGCCATTCCCATGGCGACGTGCTGGCAACGGCTGTTTATTTGGCGCGCGCTGGCCTTGATGTCTATTTTATTGGGGCCATCGAAGACGGATTATTAATTAGCGATTTTAGAAACTGTTTGACAGAAGAAGGAATTAACTCAGAGTTTGTTAGCAACAGTTCTGCCGCAGATTTTTTCTCAGCAGATGGGCTGGCCTCTCTAGCTGGTTCAGTCGATCAATTCGACTACATCTATCTAACTGGCAAGGTTCTTTCTTTAATAAAGGAAGAAGGATGTAATTGTTTATTCAAAATTCTAAGAAAATTTCGCGCCGATGGTGGCAAGGTGGTTTTCGATTGCGATCACGGATCAAGCAAATGGAATAGCGAAGAACAGGCTATCAATACCTACAAAGACTTATTGGAAATCACAGATATCAGCTTGCCAAATTTTGAAGAAGAATCTCTGCTGTTTAATGATGCCAATGTTGAAGAGCTTATCGCACGACATCACAAATTAGGCATCGATGAAATCGTGGTCAAAAATGGAACGAATCCCAACTGGCTTTCTACCAAGCCGGAAAAACCACCAAAAGAATTTCCAATCGAATCTATTCAGTCCGCATTAAATCCTAACGGAGCCGGAAGTGCGTTTAATGCTGCCTACATTGCGACTCGCTTAAGCGGGAAAACTTATTGTGGCTCTATTGAACAAGGACAGATACTCGCAGCTAAAGTGGTTTTAAATGCCGGCGTGATTCCATCAAAATAAGCTTGAAAATCCCCAATGTTGAATTGCCGGTAGACTCCCTTAGTTAGGCTGTTTATGCTTGATGGCATCTCTCAAAAATATGAAGAACGAAGAAGAATAAAGCGGAGTAAGCGATGATTAAAAAGACTCTCGTAATAAGCGCTTTTCTGTGCGTGATTCCCACCCTTAGTTGGGCTCAATCCTGTGAAAACCTAAATTCCTTCAACTTGCCGAATGTGCGAGTCGACAGTGCGGAAGTAGTTGTTTCTGGGAGTTTTAGCCCCCCTGCTGGTAACGCTAATAGTGCTCGCTTGTATCAGGGATTGCCGGAATTTTGCCGTGTTGCTTTAACACTTACCCCAACTTCTGATTCCGATATAAAAATGGAATTGTGGTTGCCAACAGATAGCTGGAATGGAAAATATTTAGCGGTGGGCAACGGCGCATTCACCGGTAGCGTTCGACATTCGGCTCTGGCAATGCCATTAAGTCGCGGCTACGCGGCAAGTTCTACTGACACCGGCCATCTGGGTAACACCGCCAGTTTCGCCTTGGGTCACCCTGAAAAAGTGTATGACTTTGCCTGGCGTGCAGTGCATGAAATGGCGGAGACCTCGAAGGCACTTATCGATACGTATTATGCCGACGGCCTTAACTATTCTTATTTCACTGGCTGTTCTGCCGGCGGCAGACAGGCCATGAAAGCAGCGCAAAGATTTCCAGAAGACTTTGACGGCATTGTTGCTGGCGCTCCGGGATTGGATTGGACGGGCAGAGCGGCTGCATCCCTGCGTATCGCTACACACCTGGAAGCAAATCCTGCGGCGCAACTAAAAGAGTCTGATCGAATATTACTGCATAGAACTGCGTTGGATTTCTGCGATGCTGAAGACGGTGTTACCGATGGACTAATCGGCAAGCCGGCGCAATGCAGCTTTGCTCCAGAGGTTCTGCAATGCGACAGTGAGAATGCCGGTGCCTGTTTAACCGAGGCCCAGGTTAACACCGCACAAATGATTTATTCTTCACCTGCAAATCCGGTGACGGGTCGTGCCATTACCGGATTACTTCCTGGCAGTGAACTCGGCTGGACAGATCTTGGCTGGACCAATTCCGCCAGGGCAACAGGATTAGAGCAATATCGCTACCTGGTTTATGAAGATGAAAACTGGTCTATCGATCAGTTTGAATTTGAGCGCGATAGTTACCGCGCGGAAAGAAAAGATGATGATACCTTGAATGCCTTGAGTCCTGATCTATTCGAATTTGTTCAAGGCGGAGGCAAGCTCATTGCTTATCATGGTTGGGCTGACCCTCAAATTTCTCCAGCTAATGCCACTCAATATTTCGAGCGGGTAACCCAGGTCATGGGTGGTCGAGACCAGATTCATGATTCGGTACGCTTATTCATGGCGCCGGGCATGGGGCATTGTGCCGGTGGGCCAGGTCCAAATAGCTTTGATTCATTGACTGCCCTTGAAAACTGGGTGGAAAGCGGGAAAGCGCCTGACAGTATCATCGCTGTCCATCGAACTGATGGCGTAGTCGATATGAGTCGCCCACTATGCCCTCATCCGGAGGTTGCAGTCTACGATGGTTCCGGTAGTACGAATGAAGCAGAGAATTTTGTTTGTCAGGCACCATGAACAGAACTTCCTGGATAGTTCTGCTGTCGGGAATCCTGTTTAGTCTTCCGCTTCTAGGACAAAACGAAGATGTAGACCTTACCGGGGTGATCGACATGCATGTCCACGCCGGTCCTGATTCCAGGCCCAGGGCGATGAATGATTGGGAAGCTGTGCAGATGGCGGAAGCTGCCGGATTGCGCGGAGTCCTGCTTAAAAATCATTTCACCATGACCGCCGATCGGGCAGCTCTTGCGGCCCAGCTTGTTCCAAACCTTCATGTCTTTGGCGGTATTGCATTAAACAGAGCAGTGGGCGGCATTAATCCGGAAGCAGTACGACAGATGGCTGCCTTTAGTGGTGGCCGGGGTAAAGTTGTCTGGCTGCCCACTTTCGATTCTCAATTCTTTGTGACCAGAGCAGGGACATCTGACCCCTTTGAGCCAGTCATGGAAAATGGCAAACCAGTTGATGGATTGGTTGACGTATTTGCAATCATTGCGGAAAACGATTTGGTCCTGGCCATGGGTCACTCTTCACCAGAAGAAGTATTGGCGTTGATTCCCGTAGCAAGAGCGCAAGGTGTTGAGAGTATTTTAATTACTCATGTGTTCGGACAAGACGCAAGCCGAGAGCAGATTCGACAGATGGCGGCTGCGGGGGCAATCATGGAATTGGATTGGCTGGCGGCCTATTCCGATCCGACGGTAATGGATGATTACGTGGAAGTAATTCAATTGTTGGGGGCAGACAGCTTTATTATCTCTTCGGATTTTGGGCAGGAAGGAAATCCAGATCACGCTACCGGCATGCGCTCATTTATTGCAGCGCTCCGTTCTCGAGAAATTTCCCAAGCCCAAATTGACACAATGGCGAAAAGCAATCCAGCCAAACTCCTAGGATTAGATTAAATACTAAGCGCTGGCGCAGGACTGCTTAACAATGCCGTTGCTTCAATTGGTTAAAAACAAACTGGTAATCACACCCCAACATCCGCCCAGGATTAAAACCATCGAAGCTAACCATCCCATAACGAAACCAATGGTTCTCTTTTCGGGTGCGCTGCGATAACCGATGCAGAAAATAATTCTGCCAACCAGGAATACCGAACCAACAGCAACAGCAAACAACTCATTAAAAAAGTAAGCACAAATCCACAACGAGGGAATCACGTGAATGAGTTGTTCCAGTGTGTTTTGTTGTACGCGTAAGGTTTGTTCAAAGAAGGGATCGCCAGTCATAGCCGGAGCATTGACTCCAGTTTTGCCTCGGGCCATCCCGACTAGCATCATGAAAATAAAATATTCGATCAGCAGAGCAAGAGTTAGTGCAGCCGTATGTTCCATTGAGTATCTCCATTTGAGTTCGAGGTAACTTTACAAAAAAATACCGCCATATAGAGACGGTATTTAGGAAAGCAGTGCCCTGCATAATATGGCAGATACTCGACTTGTCAATTACCCATTAAATAGACAGAACATTCAGCCAGAAAATTGAAGGTACTTAGAATCCTCAAGATCGGTTAAAATGGCTGCTTGCGATTAGAACAATAAAGCCTATGAAAGTTACAGAATGCTTTAGTCGAGAAGAGATTCAGGATCTCTGCCAACGCAGTAATCTGCATGCGTGGTTCGCCTTTTTGGTGAGCTGGGGGATTATCGTGTTTGCTTTTTGGCTGGTGGCTTTCTGGCCGAATCCGCTGACAGTGCTTGTAGCGCTAATGTTATTGGGCGGCCGGCAATTAGGATTGGCTGCGTTAATGCATGAATGTGGCCACGGTTCCTTGTTTAAAACCAGAGCGCTTAATCAGTCTGTTGGGAAATGGCTTGCAGCCGCGCCGGTGTTCTACCGTATTGACGATTACATGAAAAACCATCTGAAGCATCACGCTAAGATCGGCTCGAGAGAAGATCCAGACCTTAGTCGTTACGAACGCTATCCAGTTTCCGCTAGCTCTTTCAGGCGCAAAATAATTCGTGACCTTACCGGAAGAACAACCTGGAATTATTTTCGTATCGTGTTTAATGCCAATAAGATTTTCTATGTTGATGAGCAAAACAAGAAAAGATTCAGTGTCAGACAATTAGTAGTCAAGTTTCATGCGCCTATTATTGCAAACATTGCGATGATTATTATTCTCACTGCGTTTGCTAATCCATGGTTGTATCTTCTTTGGCTCACATCCTATTTCAGTTGTTACATGGTGTTTAGCCGAATTAGAAACCTAGCAGAACATGCGGTCGTACCTGAATTGTTTAATGACGATCCGGTGATGAATACACGCACCACAATACCTAGCTGGTGGGAACGCCTGACATTTGCGCCAAATTCTGTTTGCTATCATCTCGAACACCATTTGATGCCTTCTGTTCCGAAATACCGTCTTGCACATTTTCATAATGAGTTGAAGGCCCGTGGATTTCTGGATAAGGCGGATATTGCTGATGAGTATTTTGAGGTTGTTAGGAAGTTGGTTGTAAAACCCGAAGTGCAAGCGGCATAAAATCGTTTTCCCAAATCGTTTTCCGTAGGGAAAACGATTCTGAGGAATTACGCTTTACAGTAATTCCGAACAGCCGAGCGAATTTCTCGTAGAGAAATGCGCTTAGAACACTGAAGTTCAAAGGCTGGCATATAATAGTCTTTTTCAATTCTGGCACCAATCCCAAAATCGTTTTCCGTAGGGAAAACGATTCTGAGGATTTACGCTTTACAGTAATTCCGAACAGCCGAGCGCAATAAAATCGTTTTCCGTAGGGAAAACGATTCTGAGGAATTACGCTTCACAGTAATTACGACCGGACGGGCGAATTTCTCGCAGAGAAATGCGCTTAGATCACTGGAGTTTAAAGTCTGACAGATATTGTACTCAGCTATTTTCATGTCTGGCACCAATCCCAAAATCGTTTTCCGTAGGGAAAACGATTCTGAAGAATTACGCCTTACAGTAATTCTGAACAGCCGAGCGAATTTCTCGTAGAGAAATGCGCTTAGGACACAGAAGTTCAACGGCTGACAGGAATTGGTCTTTCAGCTTTTTTCGAGTCTGGCACCATTCCCCGCTTTTTCTACGAAAAAGCTTCATTACCTCATACGCTCCCATCAAAATTGATTTCCCTGAAATCAATTTCTTCTGGTCGCTAGTGCGTTTCGTTAGATATAGAACGCCTGCTCGTTAATCATACTTGCCAAAATCTTCCTAGAGGCGTAGTTTTTGGGGCAACGAAACGCTTGGAGTCCTGAATGAACATTCAAAATACCAATAAGAAAACAGCATGTTTAGTTCTTCTGCTGGGATTCTTCACAACGCCACCCCTGCTAACGGCGCAAACCGAAGAGATTCCGCGCTTGCCGGGTGGTCAGCCGGATATGCAGGGTACTTGGGATTTCCGGACTATTACGCCTTTTCAGCGGCCTGAAGCTCTGGGTGATAAGGCGGTGCTTACTGCTGAAGAAGCGGCGATTTTTGAGGCGGAAGAAAGGGAGCGGCGTGATCGGGATAATTTCACCGATACCACGACAACCGGTGACTACAATCAATTCTGGTATGACCGAGGCGAAGAAATTCTAGGCGATCGTCGCACCTCCTTGGTAACAAGTCCGGTCAATGGGCGAATTCCTGCACTCACCGAAGCGGCTCAACGACGTAACGCTGAGCGCAGAGAATTAGCGCGACTGGCGGAAGGCGTTGAGGTGAGACCCCTGGCCGAACGATGCATTATGGGATTTAACTCAGGACCTCCTATGATTCCCAGTGCCTACAACAACAATGTGCAGATTGTGCAAACCGACGATTACTTCATGATGAACAATGAAATGATTCACAATGTCCGCCCGGTAAGACTTTCCGACGCAATGCATCGAGATACCCCTCGCAAATGGGAAGGGGATTCCGTAGGAACCTGGGATGGCGATACCCTGGTTATTGAAACAATCAATTTTGCCCGGGAAACTGCTTTTGGAAATTCTTCTGCCAACATGAAGCTGACCGAAAAGTTCTGGATGATCGATGCGAATACGCTGGGTTATGAATTTACCATCGAAGATCCCGATACCTGGACCGAGCCCTGGACAGTAATGTTTCCAATGGTCAGAGCTGAGTTACCGATATATGAATATGCCTGCCACGAAGGCAACTACAGCATGGCTGGTATTCTAGGGGGGTGGAGAAGATTAGAATCCCTGGGGCAGTCTGGTCAGTAGTAAGATTTACCAAGCTAATTCGAAAAAAGGGAGTCGAGTAATCGGCTCCCTTTTTTTATCTTCGCTATTTAGTCCGTTATGCGAGCACCGGTAAGTTCTGCAATGGCAGACAAAGTTGTTTGTGCTGCATTTAAGCCGAGGCGAAAATCATCATCAGTAAATGTAGTCCACACATCCAGCGGTGAGTGCCAGGTTGGATTCCATCCGCCACCAGTGTGAGAACCACGTTCATTTTCTCGCATACTAATTGATGCCAATTATTCTTCTTCAATTTCAATAAGTACAATGCTATCGAATTTCACCGGATTTGTGCCCTCTATGAGTTGTGCGTCCAAGACGTATTTTTTGCCAGCGATAGAGACATTTTTAATCGTTAACGTACCTTCCGAGTTGAATACAGACTGTGTCTCTGGTTCTAAATCTGAGTCTAAAAATTTCGCACCAATAATTTCAAGAATAACGTGTCCCTGCACGTGAACTTTAAACTGAGCGCTTAAAAGTATATTGTCGTCAGCTCTTATGAAAGGGACCGATAGTACAGAGTTACTCAGTGTCGGAAGTAGAGTCAGATCGATTTCAAAGTTCTCGATTAAATCTTTCTCGGATTGCGCAGGCTCTTGAAGACTGGATAATGAACTAAAGCTGCGGCATATATCACTTCCTGATTGCGCCTCTTCAACATTCTCATATATCGGTGTGCAGACAATGGAATCAATATATCCTATTCCATTTACTCGCGCGAATTGCTCCACGTAATTATCAGTAGGTATAGTACTTAGCTCTTCCACGTTGACTGAGTAGGAAAATCCTGCGACTTGTCCAGGTTTTAATTCTTTAACGTAGCAATTAATCGTTCCGTGACCTTGTATCATGGAATCTGATTGAAGAGATAAAGTCTCTCCCGTTGCAGCAAGGATAACGCACTGACTATCGCCCGTCCTATAAAGATCAAAGCCTTTAAAATTTGAAAAAGAAAACTTCATATCTCGCAACAATATCGAAGATGTATTTTGCGCTTCCACAGTATAATTGACCCAGTCCCCAACGAGGACTCCGGTTTGATTATTGAATTGTCTAACGATAAGAGAAGTGGCTGAGAACTCGTCTATTGTCGTAATCGATTCGAATACTGATTCAGTTCTAGGAAAAACTTCTTCTGTAAGTTGGCTAATTAAGTGAGCTGTGGCGTTCAGTGAATATACGGCATCTGCCCCATTTGCAATATCATGCCTACTGATCCCACAAGGGAGACAGTTGCACAAAGTACTAGGATTGGAAAACTTGTTTATCCTTTCGGTAAAAATAGATAGAGGCGTACTAAGGGCAGAGGAACTGGGAATTTTGGTAGCAAATAAACCATCAATTTTGAAACCGGATGAAAATGGAAAAGTCCCTCCATTGGGATTCTCTTCTCTAGTAGGAACCAAGCCCATGGTGGTACTGACTAATGTCACAATATCTACTCTGGCGCTGCAACCGGGCCCCGTATCGACAACAGAAATAAGTCGACCAGAAAATTTATCTGCATAGAAGTCTCCCATCACAGCTTCTGAGTTATCAGCGCTAATCCCGCAGCTAGCGGACCCCAATCGCCCTAAGAGCGGATGAAAAAATAAAACAATATCAGCTCCAACACCTGAAATGATGTTATCTAGATTTTCGAATGAACTATGAGAGCCTGAGGTTAAATCATTGAAAACAGTCTCAATGGACGTAGAGGTACCTGAGTATTCTATTTCACCCAATGCAGCTAGTCGGAGGGTAATACCCACTTCATTACGCTTAAAAAACTGATTAGTTGTTGTAATAAGAGTCTGAATATCGCTGTCTATTTTTCCCTGATGGTAATCATTAGCGCTATCAGAATAGAGTGCGACAACATCAATAAGTGCATTTTGATGGGAATTGGAACTTGGATTTTCGGGATCTGTGCCAATAATGTTTTCATTGATGTCAGAAACCCCGTCCTGGTCAGTGTCACGAAGAACGTCTCTCGCTACTGAAATAGTTAGCGCTGGCCCTTCGACAAAAAAAACACCATCAGCAAATCCAATGGTATCAGCAGCCTGCGACTTAACTTCGATATCGCCCTCTTTACTTGAAACGCTAATCACTGATGAGAAACTAGGCCTATTATCTATATCTCCGACAATGTAATAGTCAAGTTGGTAAAATGAGTTCGCTTTAACCTTAGGAAGTGCACAGATTATTTCTGTTATCCCTCCTGGAACCCAATAGGAACAGTTCTCATCTAAACCGCGAACATCCACCGGTCCTGAAAATTGAATGCTAATTTGAACTGTGGTGAATATTGATTCTGTTGGATTGCTTATTTCAATGTAGAAAAGCTGGCGCTCATCTTGAAAGATGAATGGCTTAGAAGTGTAGTGTCGAGCAAAAGCTTCAGATTGAGCCAAAGAAGAATTTACAGACGTCATGACAGCAATGAACACAAGAATTTGCCATTTGAAACTCGAAAATCCTGTAACAAATCTTTGAGTCAAGTTCATTTGGGAAAGCCAGAACATTTGATGAAATAAGCTTAACCCAAGCTGATAACTTTTGAAAATGTTAAAACTGGCACTAACCGATATTTTGCCAACATTTGAAGTAGTTAGAGAATAATAGTTTGGAGGTATTTAGTTTCTAATCTTCGATGCGAGCGCCAGTCAACTGTGCTATGGCAGACAAAGTTGTTTGTGCTGCATTTAAGCCGAGGCGAAAATCATCATCAGTAAATGTAGTCCACACATCCAGCGGTGAGTGCCAGGTTGGATTCCATCCGCCACCAGTGTGAGAACCACGTTCATTTTCTCGCATACTAATAGATGGCACTTCATTCATAAAAGGCGTGGAATCGGTATTGGTCATGTGGGGGCCGACCGTTGCCGGATAGTCTGTGTTGTATTCGTCAGCTGCCGTTTTAAAGACGAAAGCGAGTTTCATTGATTCATCTGCAAGATCAGAGTTGGATTGAAACTCGATATTAACGTCAGCCTCAGGCCGCTGGTCGCGACTGACAGTCCCATCAGCGCCAGGTGCCCCATGATCCCACAACATCATGTCGTGTTGAATCATGCCTAACCAATTTGGTTCAGGATATTGGCCTGATCCTGGGGGTTCTTCTATTCCTTGCAAATCCTTGCGCTGTTCAACATAGGCATAGGAACCGTTTAATCCTGTTTCTTCGTTATTCCAAAGCGCGAAGCGAATGGATACATCGGTTTCTACGTCCGGCGAATTAAATATGCGCGCCAGTTCCATCACTAATGCGGTGCCTGAGGCATCATCATTAACTGCTTCATTTACTCCGTGGCCATCCATATGAGCACCGAGAATGTACATTTCATCAGGACGAGTTGTGCCTACCTTGGTGCAATAAACTTCGGTTCGCGGTCCATTGCTGGGTTCTTCTCGATTTAATTCGCGAATACGCTCATCCGGCTGTGCCATTAAATCGCGGTTAACCCCGGTCTGCGCGCGGTAACCATAGATAGAGGAACCGCCGGGGCCGCTACCGTTACGTCCCACGTTTCCGCCCGTCGCTGTGGTCAGGTCAACAGCTTCATCGGATTGCGGCCCTCTTTGTCGGGGCGGGCGCGGTTCAGGGTCGAAAACATAATGCAGCCGTTCGGTATTGGTGCATCCCACCGCCTGCAGTTGCTCTTCGATCCAGTCCACGGCACGTCGATTGCGCTCAGTGCCCTGGCGGCGATCGCCAAATTGAGCCAATCCCTGAATCACGTTCTTGTAACTTTCAAGATCGAGCCGGCTGACTAAATCGCGAATCGGATCGTCTTCATCGTCCTGGGCATGAGTGCTGCTCACTCCCATGGCAACTGCTGCTGCCAGAATGGCAATTTTGGGGAGGTTGTTCTTCTTATACATACTGCGCTCCGACGTATTCGGGTAATTTGGAGAGCATAAGCAAGCTTGGCCTTTGAGTCTAGTTGATGAATAATCAGTTCAACCCAGCAAAAGGAACAAAAAACATGAATTGGGAAGCCATAGGGGCAATTGGCGAAGTTGTGGGGGCTATCGCTGTGGTCACCACTCTAATCGTCCTGTTATTTCAGGTCCGCCAAAACACCCAATCCATGATTGAGGCCAATCGGCTGCAAAAAGCCGCTGCTATAGACAAACATGCTGATTCGATTGGAGGATGGCGAAATAATTTCATCAATGATGAAAAAGTGGCAAGTATTTGGATTGCCATGCGGGAAGGTGAGGAGCTGAGCGATCTCGACACTATTCGCTTTGACAATTTGTGGGTGAATTTCGTTAACATTCAGCGTTCAAACTATGTCCGAGCTAATGTCGTAGGAGAGTCAGGACTGGCGCAGCAAGCGGTAATGAGTGTCGCGGTTGAGCTGGCTAATTCTGAAAAATTTGAAACAGGTTGGAGTGTAACTCGTAATTGGCATCAATTAGCTTCACCCGATTTCGTTGCGGCGGTGGAAGAAGAATTCGGCAAAGTTAAAATCAGTGGAACAGAGCATCAAACACCTGGCACCTACCATAAGGGTGTGCTGGAGCCTCAGAATTCGAAAGACCAAGCAAGTATTTGAAGTGTTTAAATGGGAGCAAACCAAAAATGAAACGCAGAACATTTTTACAGAACAGCGGCAAGCTAAGCTTAGCGCTTACTTTTCCCTACTCACTAACTAATCAATCATTCGCCGCCACTATGCCTTCAGATTTAACCAGCTTAACTGCCATAGAACTCTCAACGGCGATTAAAGAAAAGCAGGCAAGCTGCGTCGAAGTTATGCAGGCCTATCTGGATCGCATTCACAAATACAATGTTGCCTACAACGCTATTGTCAGCCTGCAGTCTGACGACGATTTGTTACAGCAGGCGAGAGCAGCAGATGCTGAACTCGCTCAAGGTAACTATCGCGGCTGGATGCATGGAATGCCCCATGCAGTTAAAGACTTAACCGCGGTAAGGGGAATTCCCTATACCAGTGGTTCATTAATGTATAAGGATCGAGTCCCGGACCAGGACAGTGCAATGGTGTCGCGTATTCGCGACGCTGGTGCGATTTTCATTGGCAAGACCAATACTCCGGAATTTGGATTAGGTTCGCAATCTTACAATCCCGTTTATGGCGCGACAGGATGTGCCTATAACCCGGAGCTAACTTCAGGTGGGTCTAGTGGTGGTGCCGGCAGCGGTCTCGGTACACAGATGCTGCCGGTAGCAGATGGCAGTGACATGATGGGGTCACTACGAAATCCTGGCGCATTTAATAATGTGATTGGTTACCGCCCAAGTACAAATGTTATGAGTGGCAGAGACGCATCGCCACGACCCTTATCTACTTCTGGGCCAATGGGTCGCAATACCGCCGATACCATTCAATTCTTAAAGACTATTGCAGTGAAAGACGTAGGGGATTCTTTTAATCCGCTTAATCTGGCGACAGCGAAGATCGGTTGGCTTGGTAATTTGGATGGCTACCTGGCACTGGAAAATGGCATTGAACAATTGTGTGAAGGCAGCTTGTCTATGGTGGCGGATGCCGGTGCAGCAGTAGACTCGGTAATGCCTGATTACAATTTCGATGATCTCTGGTTTTGTTGGACAACTTTGCGTCATATGGGTCGCGCCAGCATGCAGCGCTTCTATGATGATCCCGCTACTCGGGATTTGCTCAAGCCAGAAATGATTTGGGAGATTGAGCAATCACAGATTCTCACGGAAGGCGATCGCGCTCGCGCCAATGCATATCGCGGCGATTGGCTAAGAGAACTGGATCGCTTGTTTATGCAATATGACTTCCTCGCTATCCCAACTGCCCAGGTTTTTCCTTATCCGAAAACAACGCACTGGCCAACTGAAATTGAGGGCAGGGCGATGGATACATACCATCGTTGGATGGAGATCGTAATCCTCGGCAGTCTTGGCGGGCTACCGGTGATTAACGTTCCAGTTGGATTCGATGCAGCGGGACGTCCAATGGGCATTCAAATCATGGGCAATTTTGGTGAAGACAAGAAAGTCCTGGAATTTGGTCTGGCTTATGATCAAGTCACAGACTTCTTGCAACAAAGACCTAACATGGTTGAAGCCTGATAAGGATTTAGCATGACCAGAGTTGCCCAGTGTCATTGCGGACAATTAAAAGCCAACTGTGTAGGTGATCCCTACCCAGTTGTCATCTGCCATTGTGAACTTTGTCAGCGCCGCACAGGTTCGTTTTTTCATGTTGCAGCATGGTTTGAAAAACATAAAGTAACTATTGAAGGCGAAGCCAAGCAATTCACGCGAACCATTGGCGACGCCGGACTTTCTTTTACTTTTAATTTTTGTCCTGAGTGTGGCACATCTTTATGGTGGCCGGCGCCTTCGGATTCAGGTGCAGTTGCAGGCAAGATTGGTATTGCCGGGGGCTGTTTTGCCGAGGCAGATTTTCCTGCACCAACCGTTTCTATCTATGAAAAACACCAGCACGCATGGATACCGACACCGGAAGGTGTTCCTTCATTTAAAAAAGGGATTCAATCTTAAAAGTAGTATGAAGTATTCAGTTTTCTCTTTTCTATTGCTGTTTTTGCACAGTGCTGCGTTTACTCAAGACTATTCAGTGCCGCGAACTGAATACGATCACCCGGATCTAAATGGTGTTTGGAATTTTAACGATTCAACACCTTTCGAAAGACCAGATCGCTATGGCAACCGGGAATTTCTCAATAACGAAGAACTTGCGGCGAGGGATGAAAACTTGGCGACCGGGCAGGAGCGGCGAGATGCCAGTGAATCAGCCGTATCGGATCGCATCTTAAATGTGCCGACTAATGATACCGGTGCTTACAATTTGTTCTGGTCTTTTTATGACGAGCCCTATCCAAACAATCGAACCTCTCTAGTTACCTATCCAAGCAATGGAAAAATTCCGGCAACCCAGACTGGCGTCATAACCCAACGCTCGCCGCCTGGTTCCAATCCCTGCAATTACGGCGGAATAGTAATTTCCGATAGACCAGTTCGGGTTTCCTGGGGAGCCGTGTCTTGCGATCGGCCAGAAGATTTTGGCCTGGCATCTCGCTGTATGGCGTTTCCACAAACATTTCCACCCCACATCAAAGCCAATTCCTATAACAACAATTTGCAGATTGTGCAGACCAAAGATCATGTGATGATCAGGCCCGAGTTAGGCAATGATCCTCGAATTATTCCCCTTGATGGACGGCCGTTCCTGACCGAAGAGATTCGCAACTGGACAGGCTCATCGCGAGGTCACTATGATGGTGATACCTTGGTGGTTGAAACCAGACACTTTACGGATAAACTCGCCAGCCTGTTCCTAAGAACCTATTCATACGGTACAGCGGAAAACATGGTATTAACCGAGCGCTTTACTCGAGTAGGTGAGAATGCCCTGGACTATGAATTTACAATCGATGATCCCACTACCTTTGTTGACCGAATTACAGTAAAAACGAATATGTCTTTATTGGGTGCTCCGATTTACGAGTTCGCCTGCCACGAAGGCAACTATGCACTTGAAAATATGTTGCGTGCTGCCCGCATCGTCGATCGGCAGTAGCAATCTGTTAACAGGATATCTGTTATGAAGAAGCTCTACCTCTTACTCCTCAGTGTGTTGGCAAATGCCTGTGTGGCCCAGGAAGCAGACTTGAACAGTTTGCGTCTTCCTGATGGATTTTCGATTTCTGTTTATGCCGAAGTTGAAAATCCGAGACAACTCGCCCTCGGCGCCAATAACACTGTTTTCGTCGGTAGTCTGCGCGGGCGCGTTTATGCCTTAACCAATCCAGATGGAGACGGCCCGAGTGAAGGGGTAGTTGCTGTCGCCGAGAGATTAAACACGCCAAATGGAGTCGCCTATCACGATGGCGATTTATACATAGGTGAAATCGGCCGCATTAGTAAAATTGAAAACATCGACAGTAAACTGAGCGGCTCATCGCCAACGATTACAGTAAATGATTCGCTGCCTAACCGCAGGCATCACGGCTCTAAATTTTTAGCGGTAGGTCCCGATGGAAAAATCTACTTACCAGTGGGCGCACCATGTAATGTTTGTGAAGAAGATGAAATATTTGCCACCATTCTAAACATGAATTTAGATGGCAGTGACCTGCAAGTCATAGCCAGCGGCATTCGCAATACTGTAGGTTTCGATTTTCATCCTGGCTCTGGTGATCTCTGGTTTACTGATAACGGGCGTGACATGCTGGGAGATGATCTTCCTGCCTGCGAAATAAACCGAATCAGTAGTAGCGGGCAGCACTTTGGATTTCCTTACATACATCAGGGAGATCTACTGGATCCTCGATTTGGCAGTGGGCACAATCCTGCCGATTACACTCCCCCGGTATTAAAACTGGGCGCCCACGTCGCGCCCCTTGGCTTAGCGTTTTATCGCGGCAATGCTTTCCCTTCCAATTACGGCAATACGGTATTCTGGGCCGAACACGGCTCCTGGAATCGGTCGGAGAAAAGCGGCTATCGCGTCATGATGGGAAGAGTGAGTAATGACAACACAGAAATTATTTCCAATGAGCCATTTGTAGAAGGATGGTTGCAGGGACAACGTAACTGGGGTCGACCTGTCGATATACTAAACATGCCTGACGGATCAGTACTGATTTCTGACGATATGGCGAACGTGATTTATCGTGTTGCTTACGAAGGCTAAAGAAGATCGCATGCCTAGAACGAGTATCATTTCTTTGCTATAGATTTTTTCGATCAACATCCAAAATAAAAACTTGGTAAAACTAATAGAGCCATGTTCAGTACAACTACAACGATTCCTTCCTGGCTCTTCTTCTTACTGTTACTCATTACTTTTTATGCAGTCGTTATGAGTGCGCTCATACCCAGCGTTCGCTGGTATTTTCGTCGGCGCTTGAATAGAGCTGTAGACAAACTCAACACCAGTTTGCAAATAAAAGTCAGGCCTTTCCAGCGCACAAAACGCCAGGTGTTGATCGATCAGCTGATCTTTGATCAGGACATTCTGGCGATGATTGAATCACAGGCAAAAGAAGAAAATGTACCTCGAGAATTGTTGCAGCAACGGGTAAAAAGTTACGCGAAAGAAATCGTTCCATCCTTTAATGCCTATGTCTACGATCGTGTGGGCTATTGGATGTCAAAGAAAGTCGCACGTTTCATCTATCGCGTACGGGTCGCGGCGGCAGATCAAAAAAAATTACGGCGCGTAGAACCGGAAGCTACGGTAGTGTTCGTAATGAATCATCGCAGCAACATGGACTATGTGTTAATTAGTTATCTGGTGGCGGAACGGGCCGCCCTTTCATTTGCAGCAGGGGAGTGGGCACGAGTGTTTCCGCTGGAATCACTGATTCGTGCTCTAGGTGCATTTTTTGTTCGCCGCGATTCTCGCAATCCGCTTTATCGCAAAGTGCTCGAACGTTACGTAAACATGGCTACCCAAAGCGGAGTCTGTCAGGCGGTGTTTCTGGAAGGTGGATTGAGTCGCGACGGATCTTTGGCTGAACCCAAAATTGGCTTTCTGGATTACATGCTGCGTCAGTACGATTTTCAGTCTGACCGAAACATAGTTTTCGTTCCCGTAGGTATAAATTACGACCATGTACTGGAAGATCAGAATCTAATTAATTGGGATGATCAGGAAAAACGACTTACCAAAGGCCAGCACTTCGGCAAGTTCTGGCGCTGGCTGAGACAAAATTTGTTTGTCTCCTCGAGGACACGCTGGCAACGATTCGGCTATGCCAGTGTAAATTTCGGTCTGCCTATTTCCATGCGAGATTATTGTGTAAATAATTCGGTGGACTTCAAACACATAAGCAAAGAAGAACGTATTCCGAAAGTGTTTGAACTAGCCAATGAGTTAATGGATTCCCTGCGTTTCGTGCTGCCAATATTACCGGTGCCTGTAATTGCCGACGTTTTCACCACCTCAGAAAAAGAATCCATGACATTGTTAGAAGTGGTCAGCGAATGCGATGCGTTGTTAGATAAGATGATCGATCGCGGTGCGGCTATGAAAGAAGATGAAAAGCCGCGCCATAAAACCCTGGTTAACAGTTTGGATTTACTTAGGGAGAGAAATATTTTGCTCGAAGAGAAAGATCGCTACTCAGTGAATCCCGAGCAGGCTCCATTACTAAACTACTACGCCAATTCCATCGAACACTGGTGGCGTTAATCTTATAGAACTTCCAGTTCTCGTTCCCAAATACAACACTGAACCTTACACAGTGAGTGTTCGATATGCCGCGGTCCTGCCAGATACTGCTGTCTGGCGAATTGAAATGCCTTGTAGCGACGATAGAACACACAAGCTACCAGTATTGCTGCAATGAGCAATGCGGGAATCGTTACTGAGAACGCGAGTATCACTTGCCAAGTCATTATTAGTCATCCTTTGTCATGGATCCCTGACACTGCTTTTCCCAGGGCATACTTTAACGATAGTACAAATATGCGGGCTTGAAGCACTCAGCCAGAAGTGACAAATGTCTGGACTCACCTATTTCTAATCGTAGTTTCGGCGTTGGACTTTAACTGGGGATTCCCTATTATTGCTTTTAGTCTTGAATGTGTTGAAAAAGACTGCAGCCATAATCACTCTCGTACAGCGTATTGCCTCATCTAACAACAATAAGGAGCCAAAAATGCGCAGAATCAGACTGATCGTTCTATCACTTACCGTTGTGTCATTTCCTTTTTTACTTAGCGTTAGCTTGCAACAATCAGTTTCTGCACAACAAGAGCTGCCATTTGTTAGTGAGGCTCAATTCGATGAATGGATGGAGACCTTGAGTAATTGGGGTCGCTGGGGCCCAGATGACGAAAACGGCACTTTGAATTTGATCACCCCGGAAAAAAGAATAGAGGCGGCAGCGTTAGTGCAAAGCGGAGTGACGGTATCCTTGGCGCGCAACCTTGATGCTGTGGAAAGCGTCGATAATCCCTGTCCCGTTGACTGGGAAATGGCAAATGCTTCTCCGGGTGGTGCCAGTGATCGCATTGCTTTTCGTTGTATCCATGGCCCTGGAGTAACCCATATCGATGGCTATGGTCATCGCTTCTTTGACGGCAAGATGTGGAATGGAGTCGACATGGAAGACGCTGTCACCATGGAAGAAGGCGCGAAGGTGAACGCGGTACTAAATATGAAGAACGGCATAGTCACGCGAGGCGTGCTGTTCGACATACCACGCTTGAAAGGTGTGGAATTCTTACCTTCCGGTTATCGGGTAACGGTTGCAGACCTCGAAGCCTGGGAAGAAATGTCCGGTGCCCGCATTGGTTCTGGCGACGCTATGTTGTTTCGCTGGGGTCGTTGGGCAAAGCGAGAAATTGATGGGCCATTCGATACCTGGGAGGAAGCAGCGGGACTGGATAACAATGTAATTCCGTGGCTGCGTGAACGAGACGTTGCCATTATTGGTTGGGAAACACCGGGTTATACGCCGCGACCTGAAGGCGATCTACCGACTCTTGCCCTGCATGATTTTGCGCTAACCATGTTAGGAATTCCTCTGATCGACCGAGCCGATCTGGAAGCACTTGCGACTACAGCAGCGGCGCAGAATCGTTGGGAATTCATGTTAACGATTGCACCTCTGCCAATTCCAAATGGAACCGGTTCTCCGGTGAATCCAATCGCAGTTTTCTAAGGGAGTGAGTCATGGCAACTACGCGAAGAGAATTTATTAAGACTGCTGGCATCGCTGCGGCATCAATTAAGACCTTAAAGCCAAAACCAGTTTTTGCCCAGGCAACCATTAAAACGGTTCAAACAGATATTTTGGAAATCGCCTATGAAGAACATGGTCCCAGCGACGGTTTTCCGATAATTCTTGTTCACGGGTTTCCATACGATATACGTTCATTTGATGGCGTGCCAGCTCCTTTAATTGATGCAGGCTATCGTGTGTTAGTGCCTTATGTGCGTGGCTATGGACAAACACGGTTTCTGGACGCTGATGCGCCGCGCATGGCAGAGCAAGCTGCAATTGCTCAGGACTTAGTGGATTTTGCAGACGCGCTTGGAATTGATCAATTCGCCGCCTCTGGATTTGATTGGGGCAACAGAGCGATTTGTATCACTTCAATTCTGCATCCGCAGCGAGTAGTGGCTCAAGTTGCTTGTGGTGGTTACTCGGTGCAGGACACGATTAATCCTGGCGGCCCGGCACCGGCTCGATTCGAATCCTTGCTTTGGTATCAATGGTATTTCAATACGGAGCGAGGAATTAGAGGATTGACGGAGAATCGCCACGACATTGTTCGTCATTTATGGGATACCTGGTCACCGGGGTGGACTTACAGCGATGAAGATTATGCGCGTTCAGCAGCTTCTTTCGATAATCCGGATTTTGTCGACATTGTTATTCATTCCTATCGCCATTGTCACGTTAACGCACCTGGAGAAGATCGATTTCTCGAAGTGGAGCAACGCTTAGCAGAGCGACCGGTGATTACAGTTCCAGCGATTGTATTGCGCGCAGATGAAAGTGGATTTGGTCCGCCGTCGGCGGATCCGACCGCTGATCAGGCTCGGTTTTCCAATCTAAGGGGTCGGCGAATTGTTGCGGGGGCTGGACACGACTTGCCAGCGCACCGGCCAGATACTGTAGCCGATGCCTTGCTGGAATTACTCGCTTAGATTTTAACTCGCGATTGCGAGGTTTGGAGACTCAGTGCGATCGATAGTGTGATTAATCATGCGATCGAGCAGTTCTGCATCCCGTGTCTTCATGTCAGTGAACTGACAACGGAGCAGTGTTACGTCGGCTTCGTGGTCATACACCACACCCATAATCTGAGCCTGACTCTGAACCATGTCGTTACTTGGCAAACGGATGCGTAAAGAGTCGATAACTTCAAAATTGCTCAACTTTTCAGTCATTTCCTGGCTAATTCGAACCTTTGCGCCAGACTTTGAAATATCAATAACAGTTCCCTGAACGCGACTACCTTCAGAGGAATAAAGAATGACTGGAATCGTTTTTCCGGATTCGACATTCACGCGAACTGATTTGCGCTGTTGTGAAATTCGAATTTCGTCCGGAATTCGAATCTGACATTCGAATAAAGATTTGTTAGCGTCAGGATTTCCAGTTGATTCCGCCGGGGACGCATTAAATACAAGTGACATGCCGCCACTTTGTGCTCGGAATAAAATTGAACTGTGATCACCGTGACTGGTGTTCATGATTTCACTATCGATACCAAAAGTTCCTTCCGTTGGGTCAATAGACATTAATTTGATTGGTTTCGAAGAGACGTGATTCTTAACAATTGATAAATAGGAAAAACCCCACTTATGCAATAGAGCCATGTTTAGTAGCTCTAAGATCTCTCTACTTGAGAAGACATTGCCTTCGTTGAGCGTTAATGCAGACATTTTCTTGTTCTCCTAACGAGACTTCTTTTCCGTGGCTTCCCCGCGAAGCGCTAACGGACGATCAGAGTACTGGAAAGGCAAAAATGAAAAGCGCACAGGTTCACATTCTTCGCTGGCAAAGCTGAAAAACAACGACTGGTTCACAATATGTATTTGAAATTGAACTAAAGAGTGGGCTGAACCTACCGAAATGCGCGAGTTTCCTCCGATCCTTTTTACATCCAGAAGTGTGGAAGCGCCGACACAATGACCAGCGTGCTAAGGAAATCTACTAGGATTTTATCGATCTATCGTTCGGAATTTTGCTTTTCGAGGTTGCGGGCAACGGAAAGGATATTGATTAAACCGTAGTTACCTTCATGACAGGCAAATTCATAGATCGGTTCATCGCCACGAATCATTGGATAGGCGATTGCCCAGTCATCCTCCCAAGTGGAGTCATCCATTACTTTTAAGCTGTACTCCAATTGATCCTCGTTATTGCGGCGAAATCGTTCTTCAATTTCTAAATTAACATTGGCGCGACGAAAGCTGGATTTTTCAGAAAAGTTTTTAGTGCGGACAACCAGAGTATCGCCTTCCCAATATCCCCGAGAGTCACCATGCCATTGTCGCAATGAGTCTGGAAGATGGGGTCGACCATCAATCGGAATAATTCGAACGTCGTGAACCATTTCGATGTAGAACATGACATGGGTTGCTGTCTGAATAATTTTTAGATTGTTGTTATAGGCTTGGGGCAACATGCTTTGGGGAACACCCCAGGTAATGCAGCGCTCAGTTAAGGACCGATCGATCCAACTATCCGCCGGACCGCGACCTTCCCTTGCTTTAGCCTGAGCTTCCGCTTTAAGAACCGCTTGCTGAGTGTAATCAGGTATTTGGCCACTGCTTGGAACTACAACTAAGGATGTTTGTCCGGTTGCCACAACCGTAGAGCCATAATCAAGATCGGCGGGATCATGTACAGAGAGGCTAGTGCGACCCGCATCCAGTGGACGCCCGTCAGGTCTTTCTGCGCTGAGTCGTTCATAGTCGCGAATTTCTTCCGGCGTTAGAAAAGCCTTACCCGCTAAACGTTCGGGTCGCTCAAGTGGCGTGATCGTGCGTCTGTCCCAAACGCCTTGCAGATTCGGGTGACCCCAAGCGGTCACGTCATCGAAATAGCTATCCAGGTTTTGAGTATGTGTTTGACCGTGGGCAGAAAGGGATACCAATGCAAAGGCGATACAGGCGCTAACAACAGCAGGGAATCGTCGATTGAGCATGGTTGTCTCCAGCTTTCTTGAATTGCAGATATTCTAGTTAGTTTGGTGAGCTTGAGCCAGTTATTAAAGACACGTTCGTTCAACTAGTGTGCTTATAGTCGATGCTCTTCGAGCACTCGTTGGTTCAGGGTAATGCCGAAACCGGGATGGTCGGAGACAGCAATGAAGCCATTCTCGAAAGTTTCATTTGGCTCAATTAAAGTGCTTCGCCATGCTTGTTCTCCCCATTGATATTCCAAAATGTCGAAGTTAGGAAGCGCGGCGCAGAGAGCAACCGATGCCGCAGTTGAGATTGGGCCGCTGGGATTATGGGGAGACACTTTAACGTTAAATGTTTCTGCTAAAGCAGATATCTTGATCGCTTCCCACATGCCGCCGCAATGTTTTACATCTGGCATGATGATGTCTACTGCCTGATTTTCGCAAAGTGCGCGAAAGCCTTCCATGCCGAATAAGAACTCGCCACCGGCCAGCACCTGACTGATTGCGTCATGAATAATCTTCGTGTTTTCGGTTTGAGTCGGTGCTACTGGTTCCTCATACCAACTTAAGTTCGCTTCATCCAGTTCTCTTGCGATGTCGATAGACATCTGCGTGTCAAAGAAACTGTGAGCATCGATTTTAATGGCGATGTCATCACCAACTCTTTCCCGCATGGCATAGATGCAGGCGACACCTAATTCCCGCGCTGCTTGTATTTCTGCCGCTGGGGAATCCAGTGCAGGGAAACCGTCGAAGGGAGGTGCCTTAAGGGATTTGAAACCGTCAGCAACTGCACGCTCTGCATTGTCGGCAAATCCTTCCGGTCCGCGCTCGGCTGTTGCCCGGTTAATGTTGGCATAAACCGGCAGGCTGCTATGCAGCTGTCCGCCAACTAAATCGTAGAAGGGCACTGCAAGGGATTTGCCAATTAAATCCCATAAGGCTTGTTCGATGGCGCTGAATGCAGTGGCTAAGACACGATCACCGGATGAAGCCTGCGCCCATCCCCGCTGTCGATACTGTTGCACATCAAATGCCGATTCGCCTTCGACTAAACGATAAAACTGATTGAGTTCAGCTAGTTCAGTACGCCTGCCTAATGAAGCTTCACCCAGGCCAGTTACACCGTTACTGCCAGTCAATCGCACAACAATCCAATTGGTTCGGTTGGTAACCGAGACTGTGAACACTTCCATGTTGCGCACCTGCACATTGCGATCTGCGGTGGTGCTCTGGGCAAAGACATGACTTAGTGAAGAAGTAGTTGCAGCGCCAGCGAGAAGGGAAACCTGTTGGATAAATCGTCGTCGGCTATGCACAGTAAGTTTTTCCATTATTTATTTTTTCACTGATGCTGATCATGATCCTGATTCTACTGGGGCAATTCAAGTGAATTGATGTGTCTGACTAAGCCGGTAGCCCGCGCTATTTCTGAGTTTCGAAAAAATTTGAAAATTAGTTTGACAGGGTAAAAATAATTGTCCTAGTATTACTAGGACAATTAGTACTGTTTAATTTTATGATAATAACCATCGATTTATACAATTCCACGCCAGCGTACTTGCAAATAACAGATGCTGTACGGGAAGCCATTGCCCTGGGTTCGTTACAAGCGGGCGACAAACTGCCACCTATTCGTGAAACCGCAGTGAACACCAGGGTAAACCGTAATACCGTGAGTCGTGCCTATCTCGAACTGGAACATCAGGGATTGGTACAAGCGCGCCAGGGTTCTGGATTCTTCGTTACCGAAGACGGCGCCGAACAGGAAAAGTTGTCACGGCGTGAATCTGTAAAAGCAAAGATTGGAGAATTGCTTGCGGAAGCAAGCTTGACCGACATCACTGCCGAGGAACTGCTAAAGCTTGTTGAGAACGAAGCCAATGATTTTGAGAAAGAGGGGAAGTCCAAATGACAGATTGGGCCATTGAAACAACAAATTTGGGACAACGTTTTGGCAGCATGTGGGCAGTGAAGGGATTAAACCTGCAAGTTCCGCAAGGCTCCGTATTTGGTCTACTTGGTGAAAACGGCGCTGGAAAATCCACAACCATCCAGATGTTAATGGGATTGCTTCCACCTACCGAAGGTCATAGCAAAGTTCTCGGTATGGATCCTATGCTAGATGAACTCGGAGTGAAATCTAGAGTTGGCTATGTACCTGAACATTATGGATTCTATGAATATATGCGGGTGAGAGAGATCACTGCTTTTGTTGCCGCTTACCACGCGAACTGGAACTATGAATTACAGAAGCAACTCATTTCAGAGTTTGCGCTTAACGAAGATAACAAAGTCAAAGAGCTGTCAAAGGGAATGCGCGCCAAGTTGGCATTGTTGATGGCTTTATCCTTCGAGCCAGAGATGCTACTTCTCGACGAGCCGGCAGGGGGTTTAGATCCTGCGGCTCGTCGAAATTTTATAGAAACTATTCTTAGTCGCTATCAGCAAACCGGCAAAACTATTCTTGTATCTTCGCATTTGCTAAATGAATTCTCAGGATTGATCGATCATGTTGCCTTTATGAAAGATGGCGGTGTTGATTTAGCGGCTCCCCTGGAACAACTTCAGAAGCAAATGAAAAGAGTGCGTATTGTATTTGAAAGCGGAATTCCTGAATCTTTTGATATTCATGGAGCGATTGAAACAAAACTGAATGGGCGCGAAGCAATCGCTACCTTTGAAAACTTTAACGAAGAAGATTCTCTGGCACAGATTAACGCCTTTGATCCGAGTCACGTTGTAGTGGAGGATCTCACTCTGGAAGATATCTTCGTGGTGAGAGTAAGCGCTTAGATGGCGGCTATGTTTTCACAGATTTTTTATAAGGACCTTAAGCTCGCGTCTCGTTGGCTGCTGGCATACCCGTTTATCTTGTTAGAATGGGTAATCGCTTACTATTTGTTTGCGGATCGTCTGGATTGGGAAGTCGACCAAGAAACGTTTGTTGCGGGTTGTCTAACGGTAGCCTTCGTGATGAACACGATTCTCTCCATGGTGGTTGGGATAGGCGTAATCGCCGATGAAGAAGACAAAGGTACGGATCAGTTTTTAAAACGTTTGCCGCTTTCCACTTTTCAGGTTCTGCGAGAAAAAATATTTGCTGGTATTTGCTTCTTGCTTTTTCTATATGCAATCTCATTTTTTGTTTACGCGGTGTTCCTGCCAGAGGGCGCGATTCTTTTAGACAACAACAGAGAAGATGATATTGGTACTTATCCCATTAATCTATTCGTGGCAATGTTCACCTCATTTATTTTCTCGGTTGCCGCTTCCACAGTATTTAAGCAGCAAATTATTATCTTTCTAATCACACTCGTGGCGGAGTGTTCGATATGGATAGGGTTGCGACTGGTGATGACCCGCACGGAGTTACAGGTAGAGGGGGCCTTAATATCAATTTGGTACATGGCATTAATTTTTGGATTGCCTGCATTATTAGCATGGAAAAATTGGCGCTTTTCACTCAATCCTTCTATTTGGGGATCACCTCAATCACGCACGCTATTCAAAGGATTGGTATTCAAACACATTGCTCAAGATGGACTTTTGTATATTTTATCAGGCGGGTTGCTGGTGATTGCTATTATCTACGCCATTGTTGGTCCCGATATGGCGTCGCTAACCACAAGAATGGAAGTACTTGACGTCCAGAGTAGTTTTACTTATTTGGCCATTTCAGGGCTAGCGATCTTTATGCCGATCACTGTGGGAGCAAGCGCTTATTCCAACAATGAAGGACAAGGTCTAGCTTGTACACTCTATTTACAGCCGGTCTCCCGTACGCAATTATTCCTTTCAAAAATTCTGGCAGCGCTGCCAATAATTGCTATCTCCTACTTTGGTTTATTGATCACCCTGGGTGATCGTTGGCCTTCGATATCCCTATTCGTGTGGACGATATTCGCCTATGCAATTGCCTTGCACATTAGTTTGTGGATACCGTCGCTGGTGCTAATTATTCTCGCCGCTGTGAGTTGGGGAGTGTTCTTATTATCTATGGTCTTAATATGGATGGAGCCGACTGTAGAATTTTTGTTTTTTGGAAGCTTTGTGCCGAACTATGACTATAGAATCGTCGCACTAATCCCTCTCACATTTCTAACTATTGGCAGCCTGGTCTCCTCTTGGCACATGGCAACAAATCGAAAGTTTCTCGCCGGTTCAATCGAATACAAGGCAAAGTTTAATGCCCTGGAGTCTTGCGCTGTCTACGCGGTTGCGATTCTTGGAGTGGGAGTGGTTCAGCAGTTTGTTACGCTTTAAGAAACGCTCTACTTTCTTCGCAATCGTAAAAACACTTCGCTTCAAATCCGTTTAGTTCAGCAAAAGCACAGAATTGTCTGCCAATTCCGAATCGCACTTTTTCATCAGCGCAGAGACTTGCCTTGGGTCGAATTTTATCGAAGTGTTTCGAAAAAAAGATGGCTGCGTCCTTCAGTTCTTCCATAGATTTCAATTCATTGGAAGACTGAATGTCTAGAAGCAGAGCAGGCTTGTGATCCGGAGGAAGTTTTGCAACAGCTTCGCTAAACGCAAACTTAATCTCCTCCATTGTGAAGTGATCTTTCAGCTGAAGTTCAAGGATATCTTCTTCTATGATGCTAACGACAGGCATAAGTGTTTTTCTACTTTCCTCGCGTATGACTAATTTTAGACCAGACTAGAAGCCAAAGCTAACAACATGAAGGGCGATACCGGTAACGCAAGTCAGCACCAGGCCAATAAACGTTAATGTGCCAATCCGTCGATGAGTTGAGTAGTGCGGTGAGTCTCTATTTCACCGCGTCGGGCAAGACTGATAGCTTTAGCCATGGTAATAGGAGCAACTATAAAAAACAGCAGGGCAATATCAACGAAGATATCTGCCCTGGTTCCAAAAAATACTCATTCTGCTATTTATTGATCGGGTTTTCTTGCAACGGCGAATAACACTCCGTTCTTATTGGTGTTCCACTCGTGCTCCATCTCAAATCCGCGATCAACAAATGATTGACGAAGCTCTGCTTTTTTAAAGAAAGTGACGTAAGGAATACGGCCGAATAGCTGGCCAATGGGCAATATAAATTTTAACCAGGGCAGGGTGTCATTTAATGCCGGAGTGCTGGAAATAAAAACACCTCCAGGTTTCAATAAGTCATACATATGTTTTATGACCGTTTCTCTGTCTTCCAGAAGGTGCAGAATATTTAAGGCAAGGATGGCGTCAAATACTTTTCCTTCTGCATTTAGATCTTCAATAGCGGTCTGTTTGAAAGTGACATTGGTAATGCCTTGCTCTTTTGCCTTGCGTTCCCCGTGTCCAAGCATTTTTGCCGAAATGTCTGTGGCGAGAATATGCTTTACGTGAGGAGAGTGGTGCAGTGCAGTCGTACCGGTGCCACATCCGAACTCAAGAACCTCCATCTCAGGAGCAAGGAATTCCTGGGTTTTCTTAAGTTTGGCCAAGTAGGTTTCTTCATCCTTAACTTTGGCTTTTTCATAACGATCCGCAAATCTGTCCCAAATTCGAGCAGAAGATGCCATAACAATACTCTCCATAAACAATTAAGAATTTTCTACCCGTGTGTTACTAGTCTATACGTTACTCAGCAACTCTAAAATTTATGTCGACATTTTTACCATCTCTGAAACTTCGAGAGATCCATTGATGTCGAGAAATGGACAGGTCTTGGCCATGTCCAATGCTGCATCCATTGAATCTGCTTCCACCACCGTGAAGCCTGACATTCCAGTTAGGCCGCTTTCAGAGACTGAACCGTCTGGATTTACGGTAGCTGTTCCCTTTAATGGGTTCATTGGGCTAACAGCTGCCGCGCCCAGCGCTGCTAACCATTCTTGATACTTCTTAAAGTGTGCTTGACCTTCTTCTGGTGAACTTGGTTTGTCTCCACCAATATAGGTAATCATATATTCGGCCATGGTTACTACTCTCCGTTTATTACTTTGATTATATTGCGAGGGTTAATACCAGCCCCAACAATAAAATCATCGCCAGAACTATTAAGCTTGCTTGGATGCCGACTTGCAGGAGTCGGATTTGAAATTCTTTGTCTGTTAGGAAAGATTTAAATAAGGACTTAAATCTTTGTTGCCTGAATTGTTTAAATCCCATTCTGTTTCTATGCACAATTATTCGAACAGTATCTAAAAACAAGGAACTAATCTTGTGTTGATTTTTGGAAATGTGATTCTTCACGAAATTGAACAATAAATAGAAGATCGTGAAGTAAACTATAACCACGAGCAAAGGAAGTGAGAATTGACTACCGCTAACTGTGTATCCGATTTCAGAATTCATATAGCCTCCTCGATATTGAAGGATGCAGCTCCTAATCAAAGTAGACCAGAATTTTTCAGTTCTTTCTACGAATAGTGGCTGAATTTAGTCTGTTTTAAAATCAGATTCTATACCGCCAGTCCATTTCGCGGTCAGATTATAGAGAGTTGCTCCAACGCCGCCAGCAACAAACCCAAAAGTTGCAAATAGTAAGGGCATGCCTACCAGTGCCATGAATGCGAGAGCGGTACCCGCGTTGAGGGAACTGGTAAAGAGCTCATAAAAGAAGCCCCCAAAGGAATAAAGAATGCCACAAATTAGGCCGACAATGGCCATAATCAGGCTAAGCAGTTTTGCGAAAAAGAAGACGCCGATGTGATTAATTTTTGACATGGAAATTTAGGAGGAAATTGATACGGTATTTTCATCACCCAAGAAAAGACCGTTTATGTCTTTTCCAATAGTATCCCGACAGGAATAGTCGCCAAAAGTTGTATTCAATTCTTCGTATTCACACTCTCGGTAACAGGTGTTGATGCTAAATACATTCTGAATGTTTTTGTGCACCCTATTGATTACTTCATGAGAGTTATTTTCGTCCGCAGAAACAAGCACACAGTCACCAATGGTTTTAATAAATCGCCAATTGAGGTTGGCAGATTCCGCTGCAATCAACTCATAGTACTCGCTCAAAAACTCTGCAGTTTTCTGTACTGAGCTTGATTGTGCTTTCTTATTAAATCCATTGATATCAAATTTAATAATGATGGTCTTTTTTGGCATAAACAAAGTATGGGTGAATGCGTGGCAGGAAGTCCAGTCTTAGAAAGAATCATCCAGCCCAGATGATGGTAAACTTTGATGCCAGCATAAGTAAGGGTCCAGAAAGGATAAATAGATGGAGCTAGAGGAACTAAAGCGGCTTTTAATACCGTTCAGTAAAAGTAGCTACAAAGATAACAACATCGAAGTTACTGATGTTTTCCAAATGCCAGGACACGCCGGATTTTCATATGGATTTACAGTAATTCAGGGCAAACAAACCGACAAATGGTACATCCGTCTGCCTCCTCCCAATGTGAAGTTGCAGGGTACTGCCGATGTGTTGCGCCAGGTCGAAGCGCTAGGTGTATTACCTGCCGTAGTTCCGCACTGCGAAGTGAAATGGTCTGGTGACGATCCTCAGTGGTTTGGTCGTCCCTATTTTGTGGTGCCTCAGCTTGAAGGCGACGTAGTTAGAGTCAAAGATGAGCGAATTAGGAATCTCCCGCAACAAACTCGCGTCGACATGGCCAGGCAGGCAGTTAATGCCTTGGCGGAAATCCATCGAGTCAACTGGCAACAAGCTCCCTACTTGGGTGAACCTCTATCCCTGCAGTCCGATGTGGAGCGCTGGGATCGATTTGTAGAGAAGGCGGCTGATCCTGACAAGCTCGCACTAGTACCCGAAGTCAGAAGTTTGTTGTTAGAAAAACTCCCAACCCAATCTCCAGTTGGAATTTTTCACGGTGATTTTCAATGGTCGAATCTATTCTATTCAGATGACGCTGAGTTGCTTGCGGTCATCGATTGGGAGTTGGTCGGAGTGGGATCGACTCTCAATGATATTGGTTGGTTCGCGATTTTCAATGATCCGGAAGCCTGGGCCGATTCTAATCATGCTGATTACATTATGCCTCACGGGGAAGAGTTAATCGTGATGTATGAAGAAGCCTGGGGTTCCAGTCTGCCAGAGATATATTGGTTTAGGGCCTTGGCTGCCTACAAGTTTGCAATCATTACTGGCTTTAATCTCATGTTGCATCGTCGCGGCAAGCGCCATGATCCTATTTGGGAAACAACTAAAGATTCGATGGAATCTTTGTTGCAACGTGCCAGAACATTGTTGCTCTAACAGATGGGTTTTTTTCAAGCTGTGATACACTCACCGCTCAAAGTAAATCAAGTCACATCGCTTTTGAAACTCTAGTCGGGGGATTGAGTGCAAAAAGAATTACTCACACGCCGAGCCTTCTTCAACTCGCTAAAAAGTTCAGCGGGCAAATCCGTAATTTTGCTAACGCTGCCAGCAATTGTTGCAGCCTGTCGTGAATCAGAGCGCGCGCGCCTGGCGGGAGAAGAGTTCACTACACTAACCGAAGAAGAAGCGAATGAATTTGATGCAGTTGCAGCTAGAATAATTCCTACAACAAGCACGCCGGGAGTGAGAGAAGCGGGCGTAGTTTATTTCATGGACAATGTTTTGGGTGATCGCAGAGAAGAACAATTGGCGTTATTAAAAGAAGGGCTGCTGCAGTTACAGACTGAAGTAGCACTGCAGTACGAAGTTGCCTACTTTTATCTGCTAGATGAGACCCAGCAGGATGCGCTATTAACTACCATCGCTAACACGCCGTTCTTTTCTACACTTCGCTACCTCACGGTGGCAGGAATGTTTTCCTTACCTGAATATGGCGGCAATCGAGATTTTGTTGGTTATCAGCTTATTGAATTTGAAAACCAACAAGCCTGGGCGTCACCTTATGGTTTCTACGATGCCGATTTCGCAGAGAGGGGGGAGTAGTTTTGGCTCAAGCACCTTCTGCCTCCTTTGACACTCGGGAAGAAGTCGATTTCGTTGTGGTTGGCTCCGGCGCTGCCGGTGGAATTATGGCGAAAGAGCTGGCTTCTGCTGGTCACTCCGTGGTTATTCTGGAACAGGGTCCGCATCTGCAAGCGCCAGATTTTAAACACGATGAATGGGGCTACAATCACAACAACGATCTGGTGTGGAGCACTCGCCACGGAAATCGCCAAACGTTTCGCCGCAATGAAAATGAAGAAGCAGAGCTGCAAGAGTCGGTTCTCGGCTACGCGCACAATGTGGGTGGTAGCAGTGTGCATTTCTCCGGTAATTTCTGGCGCTTCCGCCCTATTGATTTTATGGAAGCCAGCGTTCGCGGCACTATTGCCGGCACTAACTTCGCCGATTGGCCAATTACTTATGAAGATCTCGAACCCTACTACACCAAAGTAGATTGGGAGATTGGTGTTTCTGGCTTGCAGGGACCCTGGGATCCGCCACGATCGCGGGAATACCCTTGTCCTCCCATGCCCATAAAAGGTTCCGATGTCTTGCTGGAACGTGCAGCGAAACAATTAGGTTTAAATCCCTATCCTGCGCCAGTAGCGATTCTTTCTCAGCCCCATAACGGCCGACCGGGTTGTATCCATTGTGGCTTCTGTAATGGCTATGGCTGCGAAGTCAATGCAAAATCCTCCTCCATGGTGACAATGATTCCATTGGCGCTTGCTACAGGCACTTGTGAACTGAGAACTATGTGCACAGTTTCTCAATTGAATACCGATGAAGCGGGCCGAGTTACTGAAGTGGTGTACTTCGATGGAACCGGTGCTGAACAAGCGCAAAGAGCACGAGCAGTAGTGTTATGTGCTAACGGTGCAGAAACTCCTCGATTGTTGCTGATGTCAGCAAACAGTTTGTTCCCAGATGGTTTGGCTAATTCCAGTGGCTTTGTCGGACAAAATTTAATGTTTAACGGATATTCCTCTGTTGCCGGCATCTTCGATGAGCCGGTCAATGCCTGGAAGAGTGTTCCTGCCACCCGCGTGGTACACGATTTCTATGAGTTAGATGAGAGTTTAGGGTTTTATGGAGGGGGAGGAATCGATGGCCGCCATCCCTCCGCCGGAACTCCCCTAGAATTCGCTTTAATAGCACCGGAATTTTTTGGCACTCCGAGTTGGGGAGCTGAGTTCAAAGATAACCTCGCCAATCAATTTTCTCACTGCGCAGCATTTGATGGCCACAGCACTTCTTTGCCCTTGCCTACAAACAATGTGACGCTCGATCCTAATTATCAGGATGATTTTGGAAGGCCGGCAATTCGTTGTACTTACATGGACCACCCTGATGATCTTGCAACCATGGAGTGGTTTAGGGACAAGACTATCGAGCTGATGGAAGCTGCGGGTGCCAGTAACATCAACGGCTCTTATCCGGAAACTGGCCAGACCGGTAACGTGCATTTACTTGGCACTTGTCGCATGGGAGATGATCCTAATTCGTCTGTAATTAACTCCGATCATCGAGCCCACGATGTGAGTAATCTCTTTATGTGTGATGGCAGTTCTTTAGTTACTAGTGGACGGGGTCAACCTACAATGACCATTATGGCTCTAGCATTTCGAGCTGCCGATCGAATTAATCAACTCGCACAAGCCAACGAGATTTAGCTTTACAATTTTTTGGACAATAGCTTAAAACATTTATACAGTAGCGTTTCTTTTTACAGGGACTTTGAATGATGTCGAAACCGAAAGGAAAGCAAGCCAATAATAAAAACAAAGAAAAACTAACTCTGGCAGAACAGGCCGACAAATTTGATTGTTATCAAAAGTCAGTCCAGGAGCCAGAGCACGAAATCGACATCTTCGATCAGGTCTACCGGGAAACCTACAAGCGTAAACCTATAAAACTTCGTGAAGATTTCTGTGGCACTTTTTCTGTTTGTTGTGCATGGGCGGAATCTGATTCAAAGCGCTTAGCATGGGGTGTTGATCTGTGTGAGGAGACCCTGCAATGGGGCAATGAAAATAACCTCAGTAAATTAAAGGCCAATGCGGCGAAGCGCGTCAAAGTGTTGCAACAAGACGTACGGGAATCGAATACACCACAAGCGGATGTGTTAGCCGCTCAGAACTTTTCTTTCTGGATTTTTAAGACTCGCGAAGAAGTGGTGGAGTACTTTAAGGCGGCTCACGCCAATCTTGCCGCCGACGGCGTAATAGTAATGGATATGATGGGCGGCAGAGATTGCTACGACAGCGACATTGTCGATAAGCGCACCATCGTAAAAGGAAAGAAAGGATTCAAGTATCGCTGGGAACAAGCCTCTTTTAATCCCGTAAACTCACACTGTACTTTCTATATTCACTTCAAGTTCGCCGATGGCAGTAAGATCAAGAAGGCTTTTCAGTACGACTGGCGCTTCTGGACGATTCCAGAAGTGCGAGAGATGTTACTTGAGGCTGGCTTCAAGGATACCGTCGTTTATTGGGAAGAAGACGATGATGACGACGAAGATGAAGATGCTATCTGGAGCCAGGTTAACGAGGCTCCGAACGACTACAGTTGGCTCAGCTATGTGGTCGGGATTAAGTAGATTCTTCTAGTTTTCGATTGTTGATTGCGCATTCATAATTTGAAAAACAATCATACAGAAAGTAATTGCTGCAACTAGCAGAATTGCAATTAATCCAAATAACAAAATTCCAGCACTGTACTGGCTAGTTACAATTACGTTAACTAATTGCGCTACGAAATTTGTCAGAACAATAATAATGTTGAACGTCCAAAAAAAATTGCTGAGAATTCTTCTTTCTTCTTCGGGAATTTTTTTCCTAGCGTTAAATGCACGATAGAGAGCAAGCAAGGTAAAAAAGGCGAGTCCGAAACTATTAACTCTAATAGGCGTTTCTTCTGAGCCGAAAAAGTAAACCATTCCGATAGTGATCAGTGCGAAAAATCCAGGGGCAAAAGAAAGAATAAGCAGGTTGGTGATGCGAAAGCGCAAAGCGCCACCAATTCGCTCCCGCGAATTGGCAAAGATTGCAATGATGCCGGTAAAGCCCGCTAAACCGATAGAGAATTCCGCAACGGTGCTAAGGGCGTCAACAATATCCACTTAGTTAACGAGTATTAATGCTGCTCTGCCGCATTCTTTACGCTAAAAAAGACAGAATGAGTTCCATCTTTGTTAATAAGTAGTACGTCATAAGGCGTGAAGCGATTTCCCATTTCCATTCCGGGGCCGCCGATAGGCATGCCGGGTACTGCTAAGCCAAGTGCGCCTTCCGGTGGAGAAGCCAGGAACTGGGCAATAAATTTTTCAGGAATATGACCTTCGAAAACAAAACCTGTTTCATGCACAGCAGTGTGACATGAGCGCCATTCATTTTTTAGGCCGAATTCATCTTTAAGTTGGTTTATATCCGCAGGATGATGGAACGCCGTGCTGTATCCATTTTCTTCCATATGGTCAATCCAGCCGTTGCAACAGCCACAGGTTGGTTCCTTATATACATTGAGCACCACGTCTTCGATTGATTGGGCGCTGACGACACTGCTAGCGATGCCAAAAGCAACTGCAGCGAACAAATTTCTAAAAGTGTGAAGGCTCATCATCCACTCCGTTATGAGTTTCAATAGTTGATTTCTATTCTAGGTATTATAAAGCGGACCGCGTGATCTGGAACAATTTTTAAGCAAAAAAATCGATAAATTCCTAAGGAATATCGCCACTTGTGTTCAATCGTACCCGATAAAGACCAGTGCGAGCCGTCATATAGAGAGTAGATCCATCATCTCCCCAAGCCACGTTAGCCGGCACTTCGTCGGGTTTGATCGTACCAAGATGGGTTCCTTCCGCATCGAAGACCCAAACTCCCCCTGGGCCCGTAGCGAAAATGTTGCCATTGACGTCGACTTTCATGCCATCGGCAGCACCGGTTTCCATTTGATCGTTCACGTCATAAAACACGCGCTGATTGCCAATGATGCCGTAGATGACCGTATAGGCATACCAGACCATATCGTTGCCGTCGGAATTAGCGACGTATAAAGTTTCTTCGTCCGGTGAAAACACTAAGCCATTCGGGCGCGATTGGCTGCGTTCCAGCAACTGAATTTCTCCGTCGGGACTCAGACGGTAGATGCCGTTGTAGTCTAATTCTCGGGCGGGGTCGTCTTCCAATCCGGCCATGCCGTAGGGAGGATCAGTAAAATACAGCCAGCCATTGGAATGATGGGCGACGTCATTGGGACTATTCAGACGCATGTCGCGGTAGCTATCCACCAGTGTTGTACGGGAACCATCTGCTTCGAGGCGTGATACACGATGATAACCATGTTCCATTAGAATAAGTCGGCCTTCTGCATCTAGAGTCAGACCATTGGAGCCGACGGAAGGGTGTTCGGTGGGATCTTCATACACTGGCTGAATGAAGGCATTAACACCATCACTTTCACTCCAGGTGTAGATCGTGTTGGCTCTTACATCGCTAAAATAAAGCTGGTTGTTGCGTCGATCCCAGACCGGACCTTCGGTAAAAATAAATCCTTCCGCCAGCTTTTGTATATTTGCATCTGCCGGAATCAATTCATCAATACGTGGATCTACTCTTTCAATGGTGCCCGCGTTATCGACTATGTCGATTTGAGATGAAGCAGTGTCTTCACCACCGCAGGCTGAAAGAAATACTGTTGCGAGTATTGAAATTAAAAATTTTGATGAGCGTGTCATAACGCCTCCGCTTATTGAATTCTGCCGTCCCAAATATCATACATGCGTTGTACTGCTTCGAGATTCGCACCGATCTGATTAACTCCAAGTGTTTCACTGTGTTGCCTTAAATCAGCGCGGGCCGCGGCTTCTTCGGCTGAGAAACCTGAGCTCCTGAGTCGCCGAATTTCTCGAGTAAGATCGCTGTAGTAAGCTTGCACATTGGCAATGCGTTCAACCTCTGTGAATCCTGGACCATGCCCGGGCAAAATTAATTCTATGTCTAAACTCATTAATCCCTGCAATGTATCTGCCCATTCAGCAACGTATCCATCACCCATGTAAGAAATACTACCCAGCATCATGTCGCCGGTAAAAACTATTTTTTCGTCAGGCAAATAAATAGCCAAGTCGCCGCCAGTGTGGGCGCGGCCGAAATAATGCAATTGAATCTCACGCCCACCACGATAGAGTGTCATCTTGTCTCTTAGGGTCTGAGTGGGTGGCATGAAAACAATTTCTTCCTGCGCTTCGACATGACGTTGCCAATAGCTTAGTTGTTGTTGCAGCTCTTCCCGTTCTTCGGTACTCGTCGCGTTGCTTAATTCGGTTTGCAATCGATTTACAGTATTGTCGAAGCGGCTGAGTGAAGATTGAAAAGTGTGCTCGTTTTCTGGATCGGCGGTCAATTTTTCATAAGTCACTTCATGGCCGATGATCTCAATGTCTGGTCCGAAGGCAGGAGTGCCATTGGAGTGATCATAATGAAAGTGAGAATTAATCATTGTTGTCACTGGCTTCGAGGTCACTATGCTAATCGAATCCTGCAGAGCTCGACCGGCGGCAGGGGTAATGTGCGAATCTACAATGACCACGTCGTCATCCCGTTCGATAATCAGGGCATTGCTCATGGTGAAGATATCACCTGTACCGATGGCGAAATAAACACCTTCTGCTACTTCTTCCAGTCTATGGGTGTCGGTATTAATAATTTCCTGTGCCAGTACGGCGGAAGGGATGATTGTCAGCAAGGTGCAGAGTAGTGTTTTTGATAGCACTAATCTAAGGGGCTCAGATATTAGCGTCATGGTGTGTCTCCATGGTTTTTGTTATTGGAGCAGGTCGGACCAGTAAATATAACGCCTCTGGGCCTGCAACGCACCCTTAAGGTTCGGCATTGGGTGGAAAAAAATGGCCTGTTCAGGCAAACTGCAGTGAAATAAAAAGAAGCGAGAGAGATGGCAATCATGAAGCGATTTCTTACTGTATTGGCACTGCTTGGTGCGGCAGTTGCATTGCAATCACCAGTCCAGAGTCATCACGCATTTTCCTCAGAATTTGATATCGACAAACCTATTCAACTGCAGGGTGTGATTACCCGCATGGAATGGGTTAATCCCCACGCCTGGTTGCACATGACTGCGACCTTGGAAGATGGAACGGAAGAGGAATGGATGCTGGAAGGCGGCACACCTAACACCTTGCTGCGACAAGGACTAACTCATCAGATTTTGCTGCCGGGTACAGAAATCAAAGTTCGTGGCTATCAGAGTAAAGATCCAGACTGTATTCCAAAATGCCGCGGCAGTGGCAGAGACATAACCTTTGCCGATGGGCGCAGTATTTTTATGGGTTCTTCTGGTGTTGGTGCACCTCCCGGTGGCGACGAAGATCAATAAATAACAATAAGCAGTGCTTTATTACTCGCGAAGCTTGAGAAACAAAATGATTTTTCTAAAACAAATTAGCTGGATTATTATTACTGCTGTAACACTAATCGCCTGTTCGCAAGAATCCACTGCGCCAGCGAATGCACCAGCCAATGAGGTTGCGGCTGTAGAATCTTTTGCAGCTGGCCCGCCAGATTTAAGTGGCATCTGGCAGGTAATGAATACTGCAAGTTGGAATCTCGAAGGTCATACCGCCAGTAAGATGCCAGTTACCACAGTGCTAGGGGCATTTGGCGGAATTCCAGCAGGCATGAGCGTTATTGAAGGAGGCGAGATCCCTTATCTGCCTGATGCGCTGGAACAACGGGATCGCAATCGAGCAGATTGGAATAATTTGGATCCGGTGGCCAAGTGTTATATTCCTGGTGTTCCACGATCGACCTACATGCCTTGGCCATTTCAGATTTTGCAGACTGAGACTGAAATTTTTATTGCCTATGAGTTTGGTAGTAACAGTCGTTCAATTTTTATGAATCGGCCGGGAACCCAGGCGCCATTGCCGTCATGGATGGGTTACTCATTGGGTAGTTGGGAAGGGGATACCTTAGTAGTAGATGTTACGAGTCAGATGTCTGATACCTGGTTGGATGCATCCGGAAATTACCACGGTCCCAACTTAGTTGTCGAAGAACGTTACACGCTAATTGATGATAATCATATTCAATATGAAGCGACGATTGATGATCCAGATGTTTATAGCAGACCATGGACGATCAGCATGCCATTGTATCGGCGCATAGAAGATGGTGCGCGTTTACTGGAATACAAATGTGTAGAGTTTGGTGAAGATTTACTCTACGACCATTTACGCAGGGAGTACGACGGACCGAAAGCGCTTGATGGCAGCATTCAGGAAGACGTATAAAAAGACGCATGCTTAGTCTCAAAATTATTATTATCGAATTTTAGAAACGAGGAAGATTCAATGAAAAGAGTAGCCTCATTTTTTATAAGTATTGCCGTGTTAGTTGTTAGTGGCACGGTCAACGCTGATGTTCCTATAACCAAATGGGGAAAACCCAGCCTACAGGGAAATTGGGATTTCAGGACTGTAACGCCATTCCAACGACCAGCCAGCTTTGCCGATAAAGAATTCCTGACACCAGAAGAAGTGGAAGAGTTCGAAGCCGCCGTTGTAGCAGGAAGAGCAGCCCGCGCAACAGTAGAATTTGATGGTGAATATGATCAACAAGATTTGGACGTTGGCTATAACCAGTTCTATCTTGATCAGGGCACTACGATGACAACTACCATGCGTACGTCCCAATTGATCTTTCCCGAGAATGGACGCATGCCGTCCATGACTGATAGGGGCCGCGAAACTGCACAATACTTTAGAGCGCTACAAAGGCGATCACCCCAAGGACCGGAAGATCGCAATCTCTATGATCGTTGCATACTTGGTTTTAACGCAGGACCGCCGATGCGTTCTGGTGCCTACAACAACATCATGAAGCTGGTGCAAACTGAAGGCCATGTCGCGATCATGGTAGAAATGGTCAATGATCATCGCATCATTCCTACTGATGGAGGTGGTGATGATTTACCGGAAGACATGCGACTTTGGAAAGGGGATTCAAAAGGTTATTGGGATGGCGACACTTTTGTTGTGTCTACTAAGAACTTCACTCACCTCAGTCGCTTCAGCGGTACCGGTGAAACCATGGTGCTAACGGAACGTTTTACTCGATTAGATGAAAATCGTCTTGAGTATGAATGGACGGTCGAAGATCTGGAGATGTTCGAAGACAAGTTCACTGCCGTAGTGGAAATGCAGCTCACCGAAGACGATGTCTATGAGTATGCCTGCCATGAAGCAAACTATGCCATGCCATTAATGCTTAGCGGAGCACGTAAACAAGAAGCGCAAGGAATTGAAGACGACACCTGGTTGCCAAGCTGGTCGCGTTAAATAGCAGCAACAGTTAGAAAATAAAAAGGGAAGCTTGCTTCCCTTTTTTATTGGCTACCAATTAATTATCTAATGGTAATGTTAACTACAAAATAATTCGCAAACGCCTATTTCTCTATACCTCCCGTCACTGAGCCACGCTCAATTACCAGATGGTAATGTGCAATTTCCTCTATTTCACAGTCAAATTCCAAACATACTTCCAGGGCCGTTATGGCTCAAAAGATTGTTCTAAGGAATTTCATGATGAATCGAGAAAAACCAAGTCGAGTATTGCTGTTCTATTCGCTCTCTATTTCTGGAATTTGTTGTTTAGTTTATTGCTTGTCCATTTTCTTATTTGTAAATCCTGAGATGGAAGAGTATGCCTTAATAGTTGCGCTTCCTTTCTTGGGGTTTATTGCTTTTAACGCAGCCCTGGTTTTTCGAAAGTCGCTGACACTGGATTCGTTGATTACCATTAGAAATGAAGTTGGCCTTCTTAACGAAGAGCAATCGATTACTCTGGACAGGATTCACTACTATCTCACCTACAGTATTCTTTCCACGGTGATTTTGACGACACTTGCCGTTCATGGTGTAACGATGTGGATGGAGGACGGCGGTTTTGGTTATCTGGAAGATCCGGACAGTTGGAGTCTGTTGCTGAACAGAGGGTCATTGTTTCTATTGGTTGCCTTTATCCAGGGCAGCGTGTTTGACCAATACCTGGGCAATCTGAAAAACGATCTTTCGATTAATCGCCGCAACACAAAAATAGAGTTAGGAATATTTAAGCGACTAGCCTGGATGTTAATTAGCCTTTCGCTCTTTTTGGGCAGTTCAATACCAATATTTTCCACGATGCGCTTCGACGGTTATATCGATGCAGCATTGCCTTCAATGGCCATCAGTATTGAAGACAGTGAAGATCTGGCGCGAGAAATTCCGCCTCTAATTGAAATGCTGGAGAAAGAGAAGTTGCAATTTGCTCAGGCGCAAGAGGAAATCGACAGCAGTATTCTCTATTTGCAAGAACAGATTTCAAGCGGAATTTTTAATGAGGAATCTGCCGAAGAAATCGACGATCTAATTTCAGACATGCACGACAATCTTCCACTAATGGGCGCCTTTGAGCGCGGCATGGATACCCAGAATACTGTCAGCTATGCATTCATATTAATGACTCTCATCGCCGGTTTAGCAATGAGTGCAATTTATTCCTCTGCATTCCGACAGCAGTTGAAACACATCCGCCTGAAAATTAGCGATATGTTATCGGCCAGCAACTCCGTATCGGGGCGACTCAACATTACAGGTTTGGATGAGACAGCGGCTCTCGCTGCTGATTTTAATCTGATTCTCGATTACAACGAGGACATTAATGCCGAGCTTTTACGAGCAGATAAAGTTAAAGATACTTTTCTGGCCAATGTTTCCCACGAATTGAAGACACCACTGCATGGAATTATCGGCATTAGTGAATCTCTAACCGATGGGATAGCAGGGGAATTACCTGATCTGGCAAACCGCAATTTGCAGCTTATTAATGCCTCGGGTCGAAGACTGACTTCGCTGGTCAATGACATACTCGATTTTTCGAAACTCCGTGAACATGACATCGTACTGATATTAAAATCCCTGGATCTCAAGACTCTGACGGACATTGTGTTAGAGCTGTCAGAGCCGACACTTAAAAATTCAGATGTAAAATTAGTAAACAAAATTCTCGCGGACCTTTGTGCGGCAGAAGCAGATGAAAATCGATTGCAACAAATACTTCTAAACCTGGTGAGTAACGCAATCAAATTTACAGACAAGGGTGAAATTTCCGTCAGTGCGCAAACCGTAGGTGGTGTCATCGAAATATGCGTAAGCGACAGTGGTATCGGAATTGCTGACACTAACTGCGAGTCAATCTTTCAATCTTTTGAGCAGGCCGACTCTTCCATAGCACGTGAGTACGGTGGAACCGGTCTGGGCCTTAGTATCAGTAAGAATCTGGTGGAATTACACGGTGGCAGTTTGCGGCTGGAAAGCGATGAGGGGATTGGTTCGCGCTTCTATTTCACTGTTCCCATTAGTTCGAATGAAAAACAAAGTATTAGCCTGGTCAATGAGCCGTTAGCACAGGCGCGAGATATGGAAGAGCCAGAGATTGAACAGCCTAACAACGGGGCAGGCTACACAATTCTTGTGGTGGATGATGAGCAGGTAAACTTGACCGTGTTATCGAATCATTTGCACATGAATGATTACCGGGTTGTGCGTGCGAAGAACGGTGAAGAAGCGATCGCCTTGTTTAATCAAGAAAATCCGGATCTTGTTCTGCTCGACATCATGATGCCTAAAATGAGCGGTTTCGAAGTCTGTCGAAAATTACGAGAACGAGCTGCGATTAATCGTCTGCCAATAATAATGCTCACTGCCAAAGACCAGGCCCAAGATTTGGCCGAGGGATTTTCTGCGGGGGCTAATGATTACATCAGCAAGCCTTTTACTAAAAAAGAATTGCTTTCTCGTATAAAAACCCATTTAGAACTGGCGAAAATCAATCGAGTCTATTCCGATTTTGTGCCAGCCGAGTATTTAAGTTTTCTAGGCCATGACAGTATTCTGGATGTGCGCCTGGGAGACAATATACATCGCGAAATGACTATTATGTTTGCGGATATTCGATCCTATACAACACTTTCCGAATCATTGTCGCCACAGGAAAACTTCGACTTTATCAATGAATATCTAAAAGTCATGGGTCCCTGTATTAAGAACAACAACGGTTTCGTTAATCATTACCTGGGTGATGGCTTGATGGCACTATTTCCTGGTAGTGCAGAAGACGCAGTCCAGGCGTCTATAGAGATGTCTCGGGCATTAAAACTATTCAACAAGCGATTGCAAAAAACTGGCAAGGAGCCAATTAAGGTGGGAATCGGGCTGCACTTTGGCAAGGTAATATTTGGCATTATCGGTGATGTTTTTCGCAAGAGTGGCAATGTCATTTCCGACGATGTAAATATTTCTTCCAGGCTTGAAGGCCTGAATAAAAGTTACGGTTCTTCCATTATTGTAAGTGAATCGGTGTTGGAAAATTTGGAAAGCACCGGTACTTACCCGGCTAATCGTTATCTGGGGCAAGTCATTGTGAAAGGCCGTAAAAACGAGGTGGCTATCTACGAGTTGTTAGAAGTCGAAGAATTGGGGGAGAGGCAGCTTAAACTTCAAACCCAGGATGATTTTGAAAGAGGATTGAAACAATATTTGGCAAGAGAGTTCGGTGCAGCAGCGGATCTTTTCCGCAGGGTGCTTAGCACAAACGCCAAGGACAGTGCTGCACAGATTTACTTAAATCAATGTGTATCGAATCTCATGCAAGAACCTAGCGATGACTGGAGTGGTGCAGTTGTGGTGGCAGAAAAATAGTGTTTTTAGGTTTATGGGTTAGTTTCTATTACCCGATCGAAGGGTCGCAGTACTTCCTGTGGTCGGTATGCTTGGCGTGTTCGTAAATTAAATTCATCACCGGGTTCTAAAAAATAAAATTGGCCGCCGGAATCGAGGATATGATCGTGATCGTAGATCACAGCATAACTCTGTCCGATGACTTCAAATAGATCGCCTTGAACAACGATCGCGGTATCTTCATCCAAACCTATTCCCAATAGCTCCGGTTTGGCGTTAATAATCTCTAGCAAATCGAATTGACGATTGCGTCGGAGTAAATGCTGATCGATTGCGATATTTTGAATGAAGCCAAATCCTTCTTCGTGGTCTCCCATCATGATGGTATTGCCGCCAGAATCACCGCGAGCGAGATAAGATCCCAGGATCGTCGCGCCAGCGGAAGAACCACCGATGACCCCGTCTCTTTCCAGTAAGTCCGTTAGTGCGTCATGCACCTTCGTATTCAAATAGGAATCTGCCAGGCGCCATTGACGACCACCGGGAAACCAAACTCCTTGCGCATTACGAATTGGTGCCGCAAATGCATCGGTGTCAGCAACTTCAGGATCGTAGGTGTGGATCAGGGTCAGATTGGTGAAACCGGCTTGTTTGAACTGTTGTAATCCTTCCCAATACTGATTGTATGTTTCCGCACCACCGGCGGTAGGAATGACGACGATGGGTGCGTCATGACCGCCAGCCAATTCGGCAAAACGATGCAGGATGTCCGCGTCGCGCAGGCCACCGCCTACCACCACCAGTGAACCTCGCATCGGTCCGGTGGTTTGAGCGACACTGTTAACACTGCAGAGGAGTAAAAAGAGTAACAACAAATATTTCATCACAAGGGCCCCGCCCGCTATTCATCGTTGAATTACTTACGTCACATTGCATTCAATCATAATCACAACAAATGCTGCAGTCTAGGATGCTGCAATAATCGCTATGGTGAGATTAAAGTAGTAGTATCAAAACTTGTTAACATTTCCTTAATACTCAGATTCTATCGCCATGGTTGATACTACTTATTCCGAAACTCAAGAAGACGCCGTAACGTCTGGACCTGTTACTGGCAAGCAGAGAATCCGCTCTATCGACACCCTGCGTGGAGTGGCCTTGCTGGGCATACTGTTGCTTAACATAATTGCCTTTGCGAATCCCTTTGCAGCCTACTTTAATCCGACCGTAGACGGAGCAGATTCAGGCATCAATCTGGCCGTGGCGCTAACAGTAGATATCTGGTTCGAAGGGGCTTTTCGCACCATCTTTTCTATGCTGTTTGGTGCTGGTCTTTTAATTTTTATCGCTAAGCCTGGAGTTGACGAAAGTGTCACTAGGGCCCTCTATTATCGACGCACCTGGTTGCTGGTTTGCTTCGGGCTCTTTAACGCTTACATACTGGTGTGGGCCGGCGATATTCTCTATGCCTATGGCATGACTGGATTGCTGCTTTATTTTTTCCGGGATTTTCCCGCCAAGCGTCTTGCTCAATTCGCTGCGCTAATTTTTCTACTACTGGGATTACTTCATACTGGATTGCACTTCAGCGCGAGTTCGCTTTATGGTGCCTATGAAGAAGTTGCTGCTCTACCTGAAGGCACGGTGTTAACAGAAGAACAACAACAGGTGTTGAACAATTGGGATGGGTTTCAACAACAACAATTCTCAGCTCCAGAGCAAATCGCTGCTGAAATGGACGCACGGCAAGGTGGCTACGTTAGTAACTTTGTAGTTACTGCGGAAAACAATATTGCCCTGCAGACTTTTGTTTTCCTGATTAACAATTTGTGGGACGTTGGTGCAATGATGCTCCTGGGCATGGCCTTTATGAAATGGAAAATATTCGATGCCTCCCGCAGCATGAGTTTCTATCTAAAAATGACTGCATTCGGATTTGGTGTAGGACTCCTGGTTAACACCTGGGAAGCTGTAACTTTTGCCAGCAGCGGCTTTGCTCCACAATGGGTTGCAACTGCACGACCCACCTATGATATTGGTCGCCTTGCCATGGCCATGGGCTACATCGGCCTGGTGATGACAATTTGTAAGCTGGGAGTATTGTCCTGGTTACGTCATGCCCTGGCTTGCGTCGGTCAAATGGCCTTAACCAACTATCTTTCACAATCATTGATTTGCAATGTCATTTTTATGGGCTTCGGTTTTGGCCTGTTTGCGCAATTAGAAAGACTCGAGATTTATTACGTCGTTTTCGGCGTCTGGATTTTTCAGCTCATATTCAGTGTTATATGGTTAAAACATTATCGCTTTGGTCCGGCGGAATGGTTGTGGCGCAGTCTTACCTATAAAAAGAAGCAATCACTAAAACTACAAGACGCTTAATTTCATTCCATGAGTTTTAAATTTCTCACTTTAGAGCGAGACGGGCAGATTGCGCATATCACTTTGAGCAGAGCTGATTGCGGCAATGCACTTAGCCTGGCATTGATGCGAGAAATCACCGAAGCCGCCAACTCATTCAAATATGACACTGAAACTCGGGTAGTAATTTTTCGCGGTGAAGGAAAGCACTTTTGCGTAGGAGCCGACCTGAAAGATGAAGAACGCTGGAAGGCTGGGGAAGATGGCGACCTGCTGACGAAAACCAGGCTCACCCAGGTTGGTCGTGATCTTATTGAAAGCATTCTTGGAATCAATCAAATAACTATCGCGGCGGTGCAAGGTGCTGCCGCCGGTGGTGGGGCCTGTATTCCCACTGCCTGTGATTTTCGTATAGGCACAGATAACTGCATTATTGGTTATCCCGAAGTAAAGCTGGGCATGAATCTGAGTTGGGGTGCGTTGCCTCTCTGCTATAACCTGGTTGGGCCTGCAGTCTCGAAGCGGCTGGTCATAGGTGGTGAGCTGGAGCAAGCACAAGACCTTTTGAGTTGGGGTTTTCTGGATGAAATTGTTGCAGAAGGAGAACTGGAGTCACGAGCTCTGGAGATGGCAAAATTTTATGCCAGCAGGCCTCCCTTGGCAGCGCAAATGATTAAGCGGGGCATCAATGCAATTCAAATGTCCACTGCGGCAGTAATGCACATGGATGGTGATCAAAATGCCCTGGCTACATTGAGCGATGACATTAAACATGCACGTGAAGCGTTTTTGAACAAAGTAAAGAATTAAAAGTAGACTATTCTCTGCTATCCGAGTTGTCAGCGGAAATTCAAAGCAGTACCATGCACGCCGGTTCCAGCTCGTAGCACGCTTCCAATTTCCATAACATCACGATTTCGCTCGCTGAAACTATCACTCCATTTCGAATTCCATGTTGCAGACAGCGACATTGGGTTGTGAGCCATGCTGTTAGATCGATTACATTTCAATAAAAACACTCTGCTCGAGCTAGTGAAGATCGCACTGCCTATGGTGGTGTCACAAGGCACCTTTGCCGTGATGATCTTCACCGATCGCTATTTTATGTCGCAGATCGATCCCACTCATATGGCCGCTGCACTTGGAGGTGGTGTCGCCACCTTTTTCTCGTTTTGTTTTTTCTCCGGTCTGTTCTCCTATGCCAATGCGCTTGCCGCGCAATATTTGGGTGCAGGGGAGTTAAACAAATGTTCCAAAGTGGTTACCCAGGGCATCATCATGACGGTGATGTGTTCGCCATTGCTGGTGATCATTGCTTATTTCGTCTCGGGAATCTTTGCTGGCATGGGGCACGATCCGGTGCAGGTGGAATTGGAGCGCTCCTACTACATCATATTAATGATGGGTGTAGTCATCACTCTCGCCAAGATTTGTGTTTCTTCCTATTTTGCCGGAATCGGCAGAACTTATATCGTGATGGTGTGCGATGTCTGTGGCTTGATTCTTAATGTGCCACTTAGTTACGTCATGGTGTTTGGTAAACTTGGATTACCTGAATTGGGAATTGTTGGCGCGGGTATCTCAACTGTTATTGCCACGCTGTTTGCATTCCTGCTTTTTATCTTCTTCTACTTAAGGAAGGAGCATCGAGAAAAATTTCGGGTCATGGAGTCGTTCAAGTTTGATCCGGGAATCTTCCGCCGTTTCCTGCGCTTGGGCTTTCCTTCCGGTATGGAGTTGTTTCTTAACGTAGCTGCATTCAATTTATTTCTGCTCATGTTCCAGGGCTACGGTGTCGCAGAAGGTGCATCTGCTGCCATCGTGTTTAATTGGGACATGCTTTCCTTCGTGCCCATGATTGGTCTCAATATTGGCGTAATTAGTTTGATCGGCCGGTTTGTTGGGGCTGGTGACATGGAGCGTACCAATGAAGTCATCTCTGCCGGCTTCATGATCGGGATTATCTACTCGGCAATACTGGCGACCATCTATATCAGTCTGCGCTTTCCATTAGTGGAAGTTTTCGCACCGCCGACGGGAGATTTTTCTGAGATACGTGAGTTATCCGCCTTTATGATGATTGGTCTATCCAGTTATGCCATGGCCGATGCCATTATTCTGGTATCGGGAGGCGTGCTGCGGGGAGCCGGCGACACCCGTTGGCTGATGTATGCATCGGTAATCCTGCATTGGGCAATGCTGGTGGCGCAGTACTACATCATCCTGGTTTGGCAATACGGTCCTCGGGTATCCTGGCTAACCTTTTGCGCACTAATTTTCGCCATAGCTGTAGTGTATGTCTGGCGCTTGCGCAGCGGCATTTGGCGAGATCCAGAACGTATCAGACTGGTAATGGTAGAGTAGCTACGTGCTTATAGTTGCAGAGTCTCCCCATAGAAGTTAGCCTCTCTAGACTGCCCTGAGTTCCAATCTCTAGATCCCTGTGAGCTCCAAAAAGAGAGTGCATTATGAAAAAATATCGAATTAGTTTTACGACCTGCGCTATTGCCCTGGGTGTAATTTTATTTGGTGGTACCGCGGTTCTTTCTCAATCCCAGTATCCGGCCAATTTACTCGAGCAAAAAGGCAGCTTTTCCGCTGGCGCAGCTCGTGCTTTGGGCCAGCCTTTTCGTGGCGTGGCTACCTCTGACGGCATCATTGAAGGCCTGTTCCCAGTTAAGACTACTGGGGTATCTACCGTGCCGATTCGACAGGCCGCTGATGAATTTCTGGCGACCCTGAGCACCGCTGATTTATCCCGCACTCATTTCGCCATAAATGATCCGGAATGGCGCGACTGGTCAAACGTGGATGTAGGCATTTTCCCCCGTCGTGGCATGAGTCTGGAAGATATGAATGACACGCAGAAAGAAGCGGCCTGGAATTTGTTAAGTGTGGCGCTAAGTGCCGAAGGCCTGGAACAAACTCAGAACATAATGAAAACTGAACAAACTCTGTTCGAAATTAATGGTGAGCCTATTCGCTATGGGACTGAAAAATTCTATTTCACCATGATGGGAATTCCTTCTGCCGATGGTCCCTGGGGATTTCAGTTAGATGGACATCACCTGATTGTTAATTATTTCGTTTTAGGAGATCAGGTTGTCATGACGCCAGCTTTCTGGGGTGGCGAACCCGTCTATGCCGATTCGGGAATGTACGAAGGCAACCACATCTTGCAGGAAGAGCAGAACACTGGCTTGGAATTGATGCAATCACTGAGTCGATCTCAGCAGGCGGTAGCAACTATCGATCCAGACAAAGTACGGAACAACCAGATAGCGGCGGCGAACCAGGACAATCTAACTCTCGATTACGAAGGCATTAAAGGCAGCGAGTTAGACAGCCAACAAAAACTAAATTTGCTAAACGTTATTCGTTCCTTCGTGGGTGCGCTAAGGGATCCCCACGCTGCAGTAACCATGGATGAAATTGGTCAACATATCGATGACACTTATTTCGCCTGGGTTGGTGGCTCTGATGATGACGCAATCTTCTACTATCGTGTGCATAGTCCGGTAGTGTTAATAGAATTCGATCATCAAGGACCCGTTGGTACTGTTAATAAGAATCAGCCAGGTGTACCAACCCGCGATCACATTCATACTATTATCAGAACGCCGAATGGCAACGACTACGGCAAGGATTTACTGGCACAACACTTGGCGGAGTCGCACTAATTTAACGCGGGAGCTGTGAATTAATAATGGCGGTTTCTTATTCGTTCGAGAAATCATTTTTTATACTGTGTGGAGTGGATGAATACACTACGGTCGATCTGAAGGAAAAACTAGAAGATGCAATCGCCGATCCGCAGTTTCCAGACGATGCCATGTTCATTCTCGATGTAACAGCTTCAAAATCACTGAGTGAGCGATCGAATCCTGATGTGGAAGACATGGCGGCGTTTCTCAGCTCGCGTAGCGATCGATATGGAAACTCTTGTGCCATTGTCGCAAAGCGGCCTCTGCACTACGGCTTAATGCGAATGGGATCTGCTATCGCAGAATTTCATGGAATGCGCACAGCAGTTTTCGAAACTTTGGAAGAGGCTAAGACTTGGTTCGAATTCGAATAGAATCAACTTAATTTATAAAAAAAGTATCTTATGAAAATAACTAAAGTAATAGCTCAATTAGCAGTATTACCACTAGCGCTTAGCACCAATCTGGTAATAGCACAGTCGCCAAATCCCTTTGGCATTCCCAGCGAAGATTCGGCGACGCCGTCTGCAAACGTAGTCGCGGCTCCTGGTTCTCGTGCACAGGGATGGCTAGGTCAAGGCCGATCAGAAGTTATCGCTCGCCACGGTATAGTCGCCACTAGCGATACGCTTGCAGCACAGGCTGGCTTGGAAATTTTACGAAATGGCGGAAATGCCATCGATGCTGCAGTTGCAGCAGGTGCCGTGCTTGATGTGACGTCGCAAAACGACACGGGCATTGCTGGTGATCTGTTTGCCCTGGTTTATGTTGCGGCAGAGAAAAAACTCTATGCGCTAAATGCTGCTGGCTGGGCGCCAGCCGGTTGGACGCCTGAATTTTTCAAAAACGACTTAGGCGTAGAGCGAGTCCCAAGCAACGGTGTTAACGCTGCAACAGTCCCCGGCGCCATAGCTGGTTATGATGCGTTACTCAATCGATTTGGCACGATGGATTTTAATGAAACGTTTGAGCGTGCCGCTCGAATCGCAGAAGAAGGATGGGGTCAGGGAGAACGACGACATCGTGATTTGATCTCTGCCGAAAGCCGTTTATGGAATGACGACTATTCTTCAGGGGTGTTTCTTGAAGACGGTAAGGCGCCACCACTCTATAACATTATCCGCAATCCCGATTTGGCCGATGCGCTGCGTATGATACAGGACCAGGGTCGCGACGCTTTTTATAAAGGCCCTATCGCCGATGCCATTGTTGCCAGGGTGCAGGAAGGCGGGGGTGTTATGACTCACGCTGACCTGGCGGAGTTTGAGTCTGAGTGGGTTGAACCAATTTCTACCGACTATCACGGTTATGATGTTTTTCAATTGCCTCCTCCGGGGCAAGGTTGGGCGGCACTGGAACTGCTGAATATTCTGGAAGTGTGTGCACCGGTTCATAATGTCGATCTTGCTACGCTAGGACCATCCAATCCCGATTACTGGCACTTCATGGTAGAGGCTAAGAAACTAGCTTACTCCGATTTACAGGCTTACAACGGTGATCCTTTGTTTGTTGATGTGCCGGTAGACAAGCTATTAGATAAATCCTATGCCGCGACTCTGTGTGATCGCATCGACATGAACAGTGCGGCCGAACCTTCTGTTAAAGGTGGGCTCGATGGCGGGACTATTTATTTAACCACCGCGGATAGATGGGGCAACATGGTCTCATTCATCCACAGTATCTTTTCGGTTTATGGTTCGGCTGTCGCAATCCCTCCATACGGAATGATTTTGCATAATCGCGGCGTTGCTTTTTCTCTGGATGAAGAATCCCCCAATGTAGTCGCCCCTAGAAAACGACCCTTCCATACCATCATCGCCGGCTTTGTTATGCAAGACGATGAACCCCTGATGACCTTTGGCAACATGGGAGGTTCGGTGCAACCGGAAACACACGCGCAACATATGGTGAATGTGATAGATCACGGCATGAACATTCAAATGACTACCGATGTCGCGCGCTTTACCCATAGTCAAAACAGTAATCGACTGTCACTTGAACACAGTCTCTACAATTTGGTCGGTCGCGCTCTCGAAGCAAAAGGTCACGATGTGCGACCGGTTAATGGTGGTTCAGTCGGCGGCTACCAGGGCATCTTGTTTACCAAAGACCCCAATCTTCCTGTGCCTGTTTTTTCACAAGAGAGTATCGACGAAGATCACCCTGTGAATGGCATCTATCGCGCCGGTTCTGATCATCGTAAAGATGGTGGCGCGGTTGGCTGGTAGGCCTAAAAACTGGTTGGAAGTTGAAAAATACTCTGAGTGAGTATAGGGGTGAGGCCCGGTAGTGAAACGAACTAATGCGTAGCATTAGTAGGGTCGAACGACAGCGCATGGATGCGCTGGCTGGAATGAACCACCAGGGATGGTTTAAGAAAAAAAATTTAAGGAATAGCATTCATGGAAATGATTTCCGAACAACATATCCGCGCATCCCGCGACCAGGTTTGGGCAGCTCTAAACGATACTGAAATCCTCAAGCAGGCCATGCCCGGCTGTGAAAGCTTTGATGCTATCGACGACAATCTCTTCGAAGCAAAGATCACTGCCAAGGTGGGTCCAGTAAAAGCCAAGTTCAAATTCAAAGTGGAATTGACTGATATCGAAGCACCTAATGGATATACCATAATTGGCGAAGGGCAGGGTGGTGTTGCCGGGTTCGCCAAGGGTTCTGCCAAAGTTAATCTTAGGGAAGACGGAACTGACACAATTCTAGCTTACAATGTTCAGGCCAATGTTGGCGGGAAATTAGCCCAGTTGGGTGCGCGCCTGATTGACGGTGCTGCCAAGAAAATTGCCGACGAATTTTTCGGCAATTTCAACGAGTTGCTTGGAGGCACTGATTCCGCTTGACCTCTGCCTGCCAATCTCTGAAACTGATTGACCCGCTAACTGCATCAAATGGTCGTTTGCAGGCCAATTCTGGCGCAGCAAGCAACGCGGTTTTGCATTTTTCTTCGGGAGCAATAGTTGTAACTATTGTGAGCGAATAAAAATTCAAAAGGCAAAGCCAGAATTGGCGTGGAAATGACGAGTAAAGTGAATTTGGTGCAGTTTGCGGGTTTAACCCAGCTTGAATACTGACTTTTGATTTCAAGTTATAAGAAAGAAGTTGTGGCGCTGTGCCTATAGATAGTGCCCATAAAATGAAGGGAGAGTGACCATGCAAACCGTTTCAATGAATGTCAACGGCAAGTCTGTTAGTGGTGAGGTGGAAGACCGTACCCTGCTCGTTGAATTCCTAAGAGAAAATTTACGCTTAACTGGCACCCATGTGGGTTGTGATACCAGCCAATGTGGCGCTTGTGTCGTGCACGTGGATGGTGTTTCAGTTAAGTCATGCACTATGTTGGCGGCGCAAGCAGATGGCAGTGATGTGACTACCATAGAAGGACTTGCCAGCAATGGTGATCTTCACCCGATGCAGCAAGCATTTAAAGATAATCACGGCCTTCAATGCGGCTTTTGTACGCCGGGCATGGTGATGAGTGCTCTCGATATTGTTAACCGTAATGGAAACAATGTTGACGAAGCAACGGTGCGTAAGGAATTGGAAGGTAACATCTGTCGCTGTACTGGTTATCACAATATTGTGAAAGCGGTTCAGGCTGGCGCCAAGAACATGGGGGCCTAGCGCAATGACTGAGAATGGAATTGGCGTTAGTGTACGCCGCAAAGAAGATAATCGCTTTCTGACAGGAAAAGGATCTTACACCGATGACCTGAATGTCGCCGGGCAAACCCACGCCTACTTTGTCCGATCACCTCACGCCCATGCCACGTTAAACAGTATGGATACCTCCGCCGCCGCGTAGGAGGGAGTGGTGGCAGTTCTCACTGGAGACGATCTCGCAGCCGATGGTATCGGGCCTTTGATTTGCGGAGTCAATGTGACCAGTGATGACGGCGAACCCCATCGCGCACCGGTACATCCAGCTCTGGCACAAGGCAAAGTGAATTATGTCGGTGATCACGTTGCAGTTGTAATTGCCGAATCTTTATCACAAGCAAAAGATGCTGCCGAGAAGGTGGAAATAGATTACGGAGTTCTTCCCTCGGTCACAGATACTGCAACAGCCGCCGCTGACGGACAGCAACAGATTCATGACAACGCGCCAAATAACATGTGTTATAACTGGCCGTTTGGAGATAAAGCAGCGGTCGATGCTGTGTTTGAATCTGCGCATAAAGTTTCTTCCCTGGATTTGGTTAACAATCGCATGGTCACCAATCCCATGGAGCCCCGTGCCGCGCTTGGCGACTATAATTCAGGCACCGAAGAAATCACACTGCATGTAACAACACAAAATCCTCATGTACATCGTCTGGTACTTTCTGCATTTAACCAACTGGCTCCTGAACACAAACTGCGCGTAGTGGGACCAGATGTGGGTGGAGGTTTTGGTGCAAAGATATTCGTCTACGCAGAAGAATTAGTCGTAGGCTGGTCCTGTCGCAAAGTAAATCGCCCGGTTAAGTGGACCGGCGATAGGACAGAAGCGTTCCTGGCAGATGCCCATGGTCGCGATCATGTGGCTCATGCAGAAATGGCGCTGGACGAAAACGGCAAGTTCCTGGCGATGCGGGTAAATACTACTGCGAATCTGGGCGCCTATCTTTCTACCTTTGCGACGATGGTTCCGAGTTACCTCTATGCATTCTTGCTGGCAGGACAGTATTCGACGCCGCTCATCTATTCGGAAGTTAAGGCCGTCTTCACTAACACCGCACCGGTTGATGCTTGTCGCGGTGCTGGCAGACCGGAAGCCACTTTCTTATTGGAAAGACTGGTGGATGTTTGTGCCGAAGACATGGGCCTGGATCCTGCTGAAATTCGACGTCGTAATTTTATTCCAGTGGATGCTTTTCCTTATCAGACCCCCGTGGTGCAGTGCTATGACTCTGGGGATTACCCAGCAGCGTTAGATAAAGCATTGGCACTGGCGGACTATGATGGGTTCAGCGCAAGAGCCGAAGAAGCCAAATCTCGCGGTAAGCGCCGTGGTGTTGGTCTTTCTTTTTATGTAGAAGCCTGCGGTATTGCGCCATCAGCTGCAGTGGGTCAACTTGGTGCCGGTGTAGGTTTATGGGAGAGTGCCCAGGTTCGATTTAATCCTACTGGCAACGTTCAAGTTTTTACCGGAACTCATTCCCACGGTCAGGGACATGAAACCACTTTCGCTCAACTGGTAACCGAGCAGTTAGGCGTACCGATTGAAAATATCGAAGTGATTCATGGTGACACGGCGAAGACTCAGTTTGGTATGGGAACTTATGGTTCTCGATCACTGGCAGTGGGCGGTGTTGCTATCGCTAAAGCCTGTGAAAAACTCATCGAAAAGGGTAAGAAGATAGCTGCTCACGCGCTGGAAGCTGCGGAAGGAGACATTGAGTTTGCCGACGGTAACTTCACTGTTGCCGGAACCGACAAAGCTATGAATATTGCCGAAGTGGCATTCAATGCCTATGTCCCGCATTCCTATCCGGAAGGATTGGAACCAGGATTCGATGAGAATGCGTTCTTCGATCCCATGAATTTCTCTTTTCCAGCCGGAACCCACGTCTGTGAAGTAGAAGTGGATCCGGAAACTGGCGTAGTGAAAATTATAAAATATTCAGCCGTCGATGATTTCGGTAAGTTAATTAATCCGATGATTGTAGAAGGTCAGGTCCATGGCGGTATTGTCCATGGAGTTGGACAGGCTTTGCTGGAAGGCTGTCAGTATGACAGCGATGGTCAGCTAATTACTGCGTCCTATATGGACTACGCCATGCCGCGAGCGGACAACGTGCCCAGTTTCGATGTCGACTACGCACCCACCGATCCGCCACACAATCCCTTAGGAGTTAAGGGTTGTGGAGAGGCAGGAGCTATAGGAGCGCCACCAGCAGTGATCAATGCAATCACTAATGCGCTTGGCATTAAACACATTGATATGCCAGCTACACCAGAAAATGTCTGGCGTGCTGCTCAGTCAGCAAGTTAAAAGGATTGAGGTAAAACAACATGTACAATTTTTCTTATCAAAAAGTTAGCAGCATCGCGGATGCGGTTGAAGCTATGCAAAAAGCCGAAGACGGTAAGTTCGTTGCTGGCGGTCAGACAATGTTGCCAACGATGAAGCATAGGCTCGCTAGCCCCAGTGATATTATCGATCTTGGTGGTATCGATGAGCTTAGTGGCATTAATGTAGATGGCGATACTGTGACAATTGGCGCTATGACCAATCATGCTGCTGTTGCCGCTTCAAGTGATGTGCAGAGCGCCATTCCGGCACTGGCTAAACTGGCTGGCAACATTGGTGATCCGGCTGTGCGCAATCGCGGCACCATCGGCGGTTCAATTGCCAACAATGATCCCGCTGCAGATTATCCTGCTGCGGTAATTGCCTTAGGTGCAACGGTTAATACAAACAAACGCCAAATAGCTGGTGATGAATTCTTCACCGGCATGTTTGAAACCGCACTGGAAGAAGATGAAGTGATTACCTCGGTTTCTTTTTCAAAGGCGGATGCAGCGGCCTATATGAAATTTGAAAATCCAGCATCTCGTTACGCCATCGTTGGTGTGTTTGTTGTCAAATCCGGCGATGGTGTGAAAGTCGGTGTCACCGGAGCTACTCCTTGCGCTCATCGCGGTATGCGTCTGGAAGAGGCGCTCAATGGAAATTTTTCCGCTGATGCGGTGGATGGCGTTGAGATTCCAGTAGAGAAAATGAATGCAGACATTCATGCGAGCGCTGAATACCGTGCTCACCTGGTAAAAGTCATGACCAAACGCGCCGTGGAGGCTTGCTCCTAAAATATGAGCAGCGCATTACCAGCCAATATCGACGAAACGCTGTCGCTACTGAATGATTCGGATTACATCGCCGATCGCTCATTAGCCACCACGCTTTTTCTTTCGTTGAAAATGGGGAAGCCTCTATTTCTGGAAGGGGAAGCAGGTGTCGGTAAAACTGAAATAGCGAAAGTGCTTTCGTCTGCCTTAGGCAGGAGATTGGTTCGTTTGCAGTGCTATGAAGGACTGGATGTTGCATCGGCAGTCTACGAATGGAACTACTCACGGCAAATGATCGAGATTCGTTTATCGGAAGCGTCCGGCTCGGTAGATAAAGAAAATCTTTCCGATAATGTGTTCTCGAAAGACTTTCTGATCGAACGACCCTTGCTGCAGGCGCTACGGTCTGATGAGACTGGACCTCCAGTATTATTAATCGATGAATTAGATCGCACCGACGAGCCCTTCGAAGCCTTTTTATTAGAAGTGTTGTCGGATTTCCAGATTACCATTCCTGAAATTGGTACGGTAAAAGCGGAAGAGCCGCCAATTGTTATCATCACTTCGAATCGTACTCGGGAAATACACGATGCCTTAAAGCGGCGCTGTCTCTATCATTGGGTAGACTATCCCAGCGCTGAACGTGAATTGGAAATAGTTTCTACCAAGCTGCCAGGAGTCGATAAAGAACTCAGCGCCCAGCTCGTTGCCTTTGTGCAGAAACTTCGCGACGAAGACTTATTTAAATTACCCGGGGTTGCAGAAACTCTCGATTGGGCGGATGCGCTTACTCAGTTGGACAAGGTTGCCCTGGATAGCGAGGCAATAGATAACACCCTGGGCACACTGCTTAAATATCAGGATGATATTGCCAAGATTCGTGGCAGTGAAGCCGCGCAGATTTTGGAACAAGTCAAAGCGGAATTGGCTGAAGCTTCCTAATTTACCAGGAAGCTCTGCATAATTATTCGATGCTTCTGGCATTCAGAGTAACCGTAGGTCAAGGCGGCTTCCTGCAGGAATGTAGCTAACCTTTCAAGGGGAGCCAACGCCGACATACGGTTACTCTGATTGCCCCGAAGGGCAAGGATAGAATCAATCTGCCCACTTATTAGAATTCGCTTTTATCTGAAGGTTGTCTCTTCAAAGCGCTTGGCCTTGCAGAGGCATTGAATAATTGTGCAGAGGTTCCTTAATGTACTCTGATCCTGTCGAAGGTCGCATCGCGGAAAACATAATGTATTTCGCGCGTCTTTTGCGTTCCGCAGGATTACCAGTGGGGCCAGGTAAGGTGCTCGATGCCATAAAAGCCGTACAATTGGTTGGTATCAGTTCCCAGGAAGATCTCTATTGGGCTTTATTCTCTCAGTTTGTAAATCGTAACGAACAGCGAGAATTATTCGATCAGGCTTTTCACATTTTCTGGCGCAATCCGCAAATCATGGAGCGCATGATGGGGGCCATACTGCCAACGGTACGTATTGAGCAAGATGACTTACAGGAAATGTCGCGCCGTCTCAGCGAGGCAATGTCCACTGGAGATGAGCATTCGAGACCGCAGCAAGATTCTGACCAGGTAGAATTCGATGCCAGTTTTACTTTTTCTGATAGCGAAGTCCTGCAGGAAAAAGATTTCGAGGAAATGTCTTCCGAAGAAATTGCACGGGCAAAAAAAGCGATAGAAAAACTTCGCTTACCCATTATGAATGTAGCTACACGAAGGTTTCAGCGCAGCGAGACCAAAAAGCAGGTGGATATGCGTGCTACATTACGTGCAGCACTGCGTTCACCAGATTCTATTCCACTCAAATACAAAAAACCTAAACTACGTCACCCACCAATAGTAATGCTCTGTGATATCTCCGGTTCCATGAGTCAATACAGCAGAATGTTTCTGCACTTTATGCACGCCATTACCAACGATAGAGATCGTGTGCATAGTTTTGTTTTTGGTACGCGCTTAACGAATATTTCCCGTCATCTCAAACATCGTGATGTTGATTTGGCTTTAGATAAATCTTCCGCTGCAGTCGAAGACTGGTCCGGTGGTACCCGAATAGGATCCTGTCTAAAGCAATTCAATAATTTCTGGTCCCGCCGAGTGCTAGCACAAGGCGCAGTGTGCTTACTCATTACCGACGGCCTGGATCGAGAAGAAGCCGATGGGCTAGAAAAAGAAATGGAGCGCCTGTCTAAATCCACTCGGCGCTTAATTTGGTTAAATCCATTGCTTCGTTATGAAGGTTTTGAACCAAAGGCAAAGGGGATTAAAACCATGTTGCCTTATGTTGACGATTTTAAATCGGTGCACAACTTAAAGAGCTTAGTGGAATTATCTGAGGTACTGTCGCAACCAGCCCAAGATTTTCTCTATCCACTTAGTGCGTAAACCTGACTAGTCTTTGGATTATTGACTGTATGTGTCTGTTAAATGAACAAGACATCAAGTAAATCAGGAGCGATAAGCTATTGGGTTTTAGCGGTCTATTTCCTGCTGTTAGCCTTAATCATCCCCTGGTATTGGCCCGAAGGTGATGCCCGCCTGTTATTCGGATTCCCGATGTGGGTTCTGGCGAGTCTCAGCGCACTATTCCTGACTTCTTGTTTTACCGCATGGTTGTGTCTGCGCGATAAAGGACCAGAAGATTGAGCAATGTTCTCCCCTTTGGTCCGGGCGCCTGGCTGTTCTTTTCTTTGTATCTAAGTACCTTGCTTTTGTTAGGTTGGATTGGCCGCAGAGCACGCAAAGAAGATTCCTTGCAGGATTTCTATCTTGCTGGTCGCGGCTTTGGTTTCTTTGTTCTGTTTTTGACGCTCTATGCAACTCAGTACAGTGGCAATACAGTGTTTGGCGTCACCGGTGCTACTTATCGAATCGGATTTCCCTGGTTAATAGCCGTTCATTACATGTTGGCAATCGTGGTTTTCTTTCAAGTTTTCGCCTTCAAATTACAACCACTGGCAAGGGAGCGTGGTTATGTCACGCCGGTGGACTTTATCAGGGATCGTTTTAGTTCACGTGCCCTGGCAACTCTCGCGTCCATCGTAATGATAGTGGCGCTTAGTAATTATTTATTAGCGCAACTCATGACCATGGGCAGAGCATTACAGGGTCTTGCCGGACCGGCAGGAGATATCGCCTATAACTATGGCGTTGTTGGGCTTGCATTGATTATGGTGATTTATGGCACCCTCGGCGGACTCCGGGCTATCGCCTGGACCGATGTGATTCAGGGTGTGGTGTTGTTTATCGGTTTTCTTGTTTTGCTAATTCTGATGCTCTATCAATTTGGTCCGATCTCTGCGGCAACGGAAGTTATCGCACAAAATTTAGATCCGGCAAGACTGGAGCGTCCTAATACACCGATGCTCAGTGAATGGTTGAGTTACATACTTTTAGTTGGCATTGGTGGGGCACTCTATCCCCAGGCAATCCAACGCATGTATTCGGCGAAGTCAGTAGGCAAGTTGAGACAGAGCTTTGCCATGATGGCGTTTATGCCTTTTGTTTCTGTCTTAATTGCCTTCATCGTTGGAATTTATGCCTTGGCCTACGTACCAGGGCTCGAAGGCGCTGCCAGTGATCAGGCCATGGCCAGCATATTGCGAATCGTGCAGGAGCAATCGTTTTTCGGATATGCCCTGGTGGTACTGATTTTCAGTGCAGTGTTAGCCGCCTTAATGTCCACCGCGGATTCGGCGATGCTTTCAATTTCTTCGATGTTTATTAAGGACATCTATGCTGTGCATTTTCGACCTGGTGCATCGGAATCAGAATTAACCAAGATGGGAAAGCGTTGTTCGTGGCTAGTTGTGGGTGCACTAACCTTACTTGCAATTATTTTAAAGGAACAAACTTCGTTGATTGGCTTGCTCGACCGCAAGTTTGATTTACTAGTGCAGATTGCCCCGGCATTCATGTTGGGAATTCATTGGATGGGATTGCGAACAGGACCAGTTCTAGTTGGATTAATTGCCGGCCTAACTATTTCTTTGCTGCTTGCCTTTGGTCCTTTCGATTTTATCGTTGATGGTAAGGTCTGGGGTTTCCATCCTGGTCTGTATGGATTGGTGGTTAATCTTGCCTGTGCTGTGTTTGGTTCACTTTGGTTGGCCAGCCGGGATATTACCGGCTCTGCAAACAGTTTTCTCGCGGAATCGGAAGAATAGTGAAGAGATTACGCTTCTCAGGTCACGGGCTCCAAGATCTCGATTTCATTGCAGGATTTTCGCCTCTGCTTTTTACCTGAGCTGTTTATAAAGGATAATTTTCCTCCTGTTCTTTTTTAACGTAGGCCTCCAAGCTTTTAGTCTTTTCAGGCTTGAAGAATTGATCGGTGATTTCAAGCTCACTCATTCGATCCAATCGAAAATTCCGAAAATCTTTGCGTCCTTCACACCAGGCCAACAAAAGCCAGACTGGCCCAAAAAACACCAGCGCCAAGGGTCTAATTTTGCGCTTAGATATTCGGTCATCAAGCGCTTTGTAGACGAATCTGATTTTCTGTTTGCTGCGAATACTTTCACGAATTTCAGAAAAGTCTACGTCCCAGGGAATTTTCGCTCGACTTTCTTCTGAATGGGTGGCGAGTTGCTGCATCTCGTGTAATAAGTTTTCCGGTAATACAGCCTGTATTTTTTTCAGGGCACTGTTAGCTTTTGTGGCGAAGCGATCATCGGTCCAATGACGCACCATGCTGATTCCTAATGCGATAGCTTCCAGCTCATCCGGATCAAACATCACCGGCGGCAAGTGATATTTCTTATCGATAACGTAACCGACGCCGGCTTCACCATAGATTGGCACCCCGGAATTCATTAAGTCTTGAATATCCCGGTAGACGGTACGCTGGCAAATTTCGAATTCTTCAGCGATTCGACGGGCCGTCACTGCGTGGCGTAAGCGACGCAGATAATGGACGATCTGAATCAGGCGGTCGGCTCTTCTCATAGTGTGATTGCAGCACGATTACAGCACTTTATTCACATTATCAGAGGAATTCAAAATGATTGGATATGTCACATTAGGAACAAATGATCTGGCTCGTGCAGCGGCTTACTACGATGCGTTGTTCGATTCGATTGGAATAGGTCGCTATATGGAGGAAGAAAACTACTTCGTCGCTTGGGCACAGGAGCCTAATTCCCCATCAGTTGGGGTAGCAATTCCTTTTGATAAACAATCTGCATCGGTTGGCAATGGAACTATGGTGGCGCTATTTATGGAATCGCCGGAAAAAGTGCAGGCCTTTCATAAAAAGGCACTGGAGTTGGGGGGTAGTGATGAAGGCGCCCCAGGATTCAGGCCAGAATCCAACAACAATGGATTCTATGCAGGTTATTTTCGAGATCTGGATGGCAACAAACTCAATGCTTTTTGCATGGTGCCCACGAAATAGTTAGTTTAATACAAAATTTTTGGGGTCAGAGATTTAACCCAACTCTGGTTAATTGGTCTGGCCCCTAATTTTTTAACAAACTCTAACAAGCTGGGGACTTACGGTTTAATCAGTGGATGAATTTCCGATAAGTGATCAAAGTCAGTGCTGTTCTGCAAATCCGATTTACGCACTGCGTTTGTCGGGTAGTGCGGATCGTCAATAAAGTAATCTAGAGCAGGAATACGGCCCTCTACTGCAGGAGCGATTTCCACATGCTTATTGTCGACTTTAACTACTGATCGATCATTGGATTCTTTCTGTCGCTGCTGATTCGAACTGAAAGAAACCAAACTGATTACGGCTATCAGACACAGGAAAGGTAGAGTGGCTTTAACAAGTTGAGTCTTCAAAGCATTTTCCTCAATTGTTCTTACTTAGGTTCCCAAAGCTCTATAGGATTTACTTCCGGATCATACACGCGTGCGAATCTGCCGTTAGGGTAATCTGCTTCATCTACTTCCACTTCGACGTCAGCACCCTGAAGCTGAGCGACCATTGCGTCAAGATCACTCACTCGAAGATTAAGCATCCACATCTGTGTTTCTCTGCCGAAATATTCGGTGTCATTGGAAAACGGGGCGAATACTGTAGGCCCCGCATCCTGTGACCAGGGCTCTACATCGTAATTCTCGGGAACCAGATCGATGCCTAGATTTGTCGCGTACCATTGCGCCAGTGCTTTGGGATCTTTCGATCTGAAGAAAAATCCGCCTATCCCGGTTACTTTTTCCATGTGAATGCACCTCTTGGCTTGTTGCTCATTAAATTTTACAAATCATTCCAATTAAGAATCGCATTATAGACAAAGGCATGGTCATGCAGATTTACATGACGATGCATTGGATTCCAGCTCAGCATGACGACGTGACCATCTTCTAATGGTTTGCTCACTATAGCAGGTTCCCCATCGATAATATCCGCACCTTGCACGATGCCGCCGGAAAGTACTAAGGGAGGACTGGGATCATCGCTTTCTTCTTCTACATCTTCATCCCAATGTTTGGTGCCAAATTGTAAGGGAGAATATTTACGATCGCGGTCCGGTACTGAAAAAACCGGACCATTACCGCGGAAGACATGAGAGATCTCATCATAGCCATACACTAGTGGTGAACTATGATCTCGCACTTTTACGGTCATCACCGAACCGGGAGTGTTCATACCGCCGGGTCCGCGTTTGTTTATGCCGCGGATAATGCCCGAGTCACTGGCAATAACACCTGCTGATCCAAGGGTTAAGAGAGTTCCACCTTCTCGAATAAACTCTTCAAAGGCTGCCATGCCTTCGAAGCCCATGCCGCCGGTGATGTCATCGGAACTCAAGATGTGACCGAGGTTTGGCGTGTCACTGGAATTTTCATAGGGCAGGGGTGACCATTGCGGATCAATTCCGCCCATTAGCTGCGAAAGTGAAGTGCCGGAACTCATGTGAGGAATTAAAATCACATCGAAATCCCGTTGCAAATTGCCGCGACGCGCACGATCTTTCGAAAACAAGGTGTAGGGAACCTCTGCTTCGTCCAGGCTGTAGCGAACCCAGCCGGCGTTTTGAGTCGAAGTCCAACTTTGATAAACACCGAGTCGGGGCAAATCTAATTCATGAGTTGCTACCTCTGGCATATTGCTGAGATTGGCAACTGGAAGATTGGTATCCGCTAACACTTCCGAAACTCTTTCTCGATTGCGATTATTGAGGTCGCTTACTTCGATGAGCATGCTGCCTGCTGGATATTCACTGCCTTGAGCTTCAAAAGCTTCCTCGGCGACTAAAACTTCAATATCGCCTAAGGCAAAACGAGTAGGGCCAAATTCGCGTTGCGCATGATTGCTAACTACCCACACTGAAGTTTCAGCCGGTACTTCAGTTTTAGGCAAGAATACTTCTTCTTCTCTTAGTCGCCTCGAGGCATGAACCCAAATATTTGGGTCATCTATCGCTACCACATCAACGCCGTAAACTAAACCAAAAGTCCAGGACACGTCGTCATAGGGAGGAACTTCTACGTCGCTTGGGAAATCTTGTTTTTCTAACAGAGTTTTCGCCAGTGGACCGTAAGGTTGGTTGAGATTTATCAGAATGTCGCCGGCTTTCACTTCAACATCACCAAAAGTGCGAGTGGTGTTGGAGCGTTGCATTTCAATGGCATGGCGATGCAGCGCGCCAACCATATAGTTTGCTGCATCGGGATCTGATTGTTCCTGCGGAATAAGAAAGGCATAGGGCGCCTCTTCTTCGCTCTTCAATAATGCTTCGACCCCTTTCTGATAATAATTGGATAGAAACATTCTTTTGTTTTGTGCCACCATTTCGAGTGAAGCAATGACGCCGCTTTGCATGAAGTTGGTGTTGTTACGCATCGACCAGGTGAATTTCTTCGGCGGTGGCGCAGCCCGGTACCAGGTTCGATCGATGACTGGTTCTCCGGCGTAATTGGAATTGCTTAAATCCCGTTCCATCGTTTCGGCGCTGCCGTTGCCAAAGGTCTCATAGAAGCGACCCATACCGTTGTGGTTGTTGGTGACCCAAAGCATATAGCCTGGATACCAGCCGGTATAAAAGCCCCAGGTCCAAACACCTTCCAGTCCAAGCCCGCTCAAGCGTGAGATTTCGTAATTAGCCAACAGTTGCCATTCACCAATGGTGATTGGGCTAACGCCTTCGTTGTAAGGTCCTGTACCGCCTGCAACATAAAGCAGCGGCACCGATTCATGTAAATCCAATGAGACCGTAGGCTTGTACTCGTAAACGCCATTGTTGTAATTCAAGGTAATGGGCTGAGTGATTGAAATGCCGTCGCGATTATTATCATGGCGGGTATAGTGCCCCCAGAACGGAACACTGTTAGGAGGTCGGTCGTAGTAGTCGGTGTGTCCGGCAATATTGGATTTATACCAGTCCACTTGTCGTGCCCGGCCATCAACATCGAAAACAGGTGTAATCAAGGTAATTACGTTTTCACGAATATTGGCGAAGGGTTCGCGCGTCTCTACCGTCAAGCGATAAGCCAGTTCCATCACCATTTCAGGTGGTCCAAGCTCTGGTGAATGCAGACCGGCGGTCATCCAAAAAATGGGTACGGCCTGATCGATTACACGATTAGCTTCCAGCCGATTCAGGTTGCGCGGATCAGATAATGTATTGAGGTGGTCTTTGTAGGTTTCAATGTTTTCTAAGAGTTCTGCATCGGCTATTGCTACTACCAGCATTTCTCTTTCTTCAAAACTTTGTCCTAATGAGAAAACTTCAACCCGATCAGAAGCTGCTGCCAGGGCATTAAAATAGCCGTAAATTTCTTCAACCTGGGTTAGTTCGCCCGGAGTACCAACAGTGTAACCCAAAACATCGCGCGGACTCGGCACCGTTTCATGCTCAGGTAAGACTGCTACCCATTCGGTGAGAAAGTCAGCATCCGTTGTTGCAGAAATAATTGCGTTGGTTGCCACTTCATCCATTGCAAGATCACCTACCCGGTCTTGAGCTAAGGTGAAAGTACTTATGCTTAACAAGCAAGCAAGGACGAATGGTAGAGAGCTATTTCTGATCATGTTTGTTTCCTTTTGTACGGCTTAGACAAATTAAACTTTTAGCGTTACATCTAATGAATTATTAACGAGTAAGACTGAGATAGGCGCGATCCAGCAATCGACTCGGATCGCCCATGCGATCGTCCCAATTTGCTGTGGGTTCGGCTGCAATGACTTCTTCCAAGCTTGCGCCTTGCCCGATTAGCACCATCATTTTGCCGCGAATTTCCGTCAGCATCGTAATGTACTCGGCAAGATCGTTGTAAGTTGCAACCGGACCGTGTCCAGGTACGACAATGGTGTCCGGGCTAATTTGTGATAACACGGTTTCGCAAAACGCAATCATACCTTCCAGGTCATCACCATTATCTGCGTGGATAAAAGGATAGCCGGAGTTATTGTAAACATCTCCCATGTGTACGATGTTGGAACCACGAAAAAAGACTGCAGTGTCACCCATGGTATGTGCTGGTCCGGCATGAATTAAGTCAATCTGTTCTCCGTTGAAAAACATTTCCATGTGACTTTCATAAGTTGCCACCGGTAAGCCCGCCTCTGAGTAGGGAGCTTGTTCAATTAGCGGAGCAACAACGGTGTTTATCGTATTGTGCTTGGTCATCATGTCACGGGAATGGGCGTGGGCAATAATCCATGAGCCCGCTTCACCGAGCAGTTCGTTGCCATCGGCATGGTCGAAATGCCAATGGGTGTTGATGGTGAAATCCACGTCACCGCCGCCGAGTGAGTTAATGGTGGACTGGTATTTGGGTACCAGATCGGGAAATTGCGAGTCCACGATCAATACGCCCTGATCGCCAATGGAAGCCAGAATGTTGCCGCCGCGACCATACAAGACATAGCGTCCATCACCAACCGCTTCAGAAGTGATCTCTGTAGCTTGTTGGCTTTGCACCACGAACGGAAAACCGAGTAAAAGCACGATGGCGGCAAATATGCCGGGCACATAATCTGGAATTCTAAGTTTGCCGATTTGGTAACTAGAAACTTTATTCTTTTTCATTGTTATTCCTCGTCGAGTATTTGGAAATTAGTCGGGAAGCGCCCAGGCAAATAAACGTGGGGCCGGTTCGGTTAAGACAGCAACTACGATGTACTGCTTGCCCTCGTGTTCATAAGACATGGGTGCGGCGATGGCACGAGCGGGCATAATGATTGCGCCAAGCTCTGTGCCTGTGGCTTTGTCACGTGCCACCATGAGCGGGCCATCTTGATAATTTTGTGCGTGCACCAACATTGTTGGAGTAGCAAGGATTGGATTGCGTCCGCCGCCGCCAAGAGGGGGCAGGTCTAATCCTTCCAATGCAGGATTGTTCTCTACATTCGGAGCACGATCTCCATTTGGTACCTGCCAAACGATTTCGCCGCGATTCATGTCGATGGCGGTAATGGTTGAATAGGGTGGTTTTAGCAGTGGCAAGCCTTGGGGGCCGCGAGTTCCACCGTATGAAATTCGACGAAAGCGCAGAGTGGATTCATCGGGATTAGTTTCTACTACTACCGGCACTGATATGGAATCGGAAGAGGGGATGTACATGATTCCTGTAACCGGATCGACTGCAGCTCCCATCCAATTTGCGCCACCACCAGCACTGGGTCTTAATATAGTGCCACGATTGCTGCCTGGCACCGAAAGACTCGGCGGCGTAAACAATGGACCATAAGTGTAATTCTGTAAGATCTCTTCCGCTTCTGCCCTTAACTCCGGGGTGAAATCCACCAGGTCATTTACCGCTAATCCCTGTTTTTCGAAAGCAGGTGGTTTGGTTGGGATAGGTTGTGTCGATGACAGTCGTTCGCCGGGTATCACAGGTTCCTGAGGAACTTCCCGCTCTTCGATTACCCAAACCGGCTCGCCGGTTTCTCGGTCGAAGGTATAGACAAAGCCCTGCTTGGTGACTTGGGCAAGGGCTTTTATTTCCCTGCCTTCCACGGTTATGTCGATTAAATTAGGTGCAGCCGGTGGATCGTAATCCCACAGGCCGTGATGAATCATTTGAAAATGCCAACGCCGTTCTCCGGTTTGGGCATCTACCGCCACTACGCTTTGACTGAATAAATTGTCGCCAGGTCGATTGCCGCCGTAGAAATCATCGGTTGGTGCATCGATGGGAAGGTAAACCAATCCGAGTTCGGGATCCGCACTCATCATGGACCAGACCCCAGAATTACCGGTGCGACGCCAGGATTCTTCTTCCCAGGTATCAACACCGTATTCGCCAGCCAGTGGGATAGTGTGAAAGTCCCACACATGCTCCCCAGTACGAATGTTATAACCACGCACCCACATCGGCGGTCGTTCGCGATTAATCGGTCGCGCCTGGGTAATAGAAGAAGTAACAACGATATCGCCTACTACAATAGGAGGAGAAACCACCCCAACCGGTTGCGCGCCAGTCCAGTCCAGCACGTCACGTTCTGCTCTCGGTAGTCCTAAGGTTAAATCGACTTTGCCACCGTTAAACGCAGGATCAGGAATACCGGTATTGGCATCGATTGAAATGAGATAACCATCGTTAAGGCCGGCGATGATGCGTTCGTCATAACCATCGCTCCAATAAGCCAGGCCGCGATTGTGATAACCAAGGTTGTTCACGAACAATCCTCCCACGTACACTTCCGGATTGAAGGTCCAGCGGGCTTCGCCAGTGGCAGGATCGAGCGCGGCAATTTGGTTAACGGAAGTAATAATGTAAAGCGTACCGTTAACCATCAGAGGAGTTCCCTGAAAGTTGTTTATGCGAACCGTTTCGTTAAATTCATGGATGGCGTCGAGGTCAAGGTCGCCATCGATCGAAGTCCAAGTCCATGCAACTTCGAGTTGTTCAAAATTGGCAGGCGTAATCTGATCGAGAGGAGAGTACTTGGTAGAGCCAGTATCGCCACCGTAACTTGGCCAGTCTCCCGACCCGGTGCCATATTGGGCAATTGCATTTGGAGTAAAACTAAAAACAATTAGTATTGCTAGACTAGACGCAAGACTGCATTGAATCGCATTTTTTCTTATCGTGACTCGCATCCACATTTCCTCGATTAACAACTAAGGCAGTGCATAACTCCTGACGGTATCGGTGGCGGTGATTACCACGTACTGTTTGCCGTCGCTGCCTAAATAAGTCATTGGATTGGCATTGCCACGGCGTTCCATCACATCTTCCCAAACGATGTCACCGGTGGTGGCATCCAGCGCGCGAAATCGATTGTCGTCAGTGGCGGCGATAAACAATAAATTACTGCCGGTAATAAGTGCGCCGGCACGACCTGGTCTACCGGTGCGTTGTTTATCGACGGTTAAGCCTTCGGTTATTCCCAGCGGAATTTGCCAGGCGATGTCACCAGTGCTGGTATCTACCGCGGTCAATCTACCCCAGGGTGGTTTTTGGCAGGGCATACTGCGACCATTTAGGCGGACATCGAAACCGGCAGGACGTGGACTGCGACGTACATAGGGTAAATCCGACCCGGGTTCCGCATCTTGCATCCAGCCAAAGGTGCCGATGTCCGCGGCGAAGACGTAGACATAGCCATTGTGAGGATTGTGGGCGATGCCACCCCAGTTTGGACCGCCGGCTAAACCTGGAAACAGCAAAGTGGTTTGACCACCGCTTCCGTCTGCTCGATAAGTCCAAGGGGAATAGGGGCCAACATTGTAAATACTGCCAGCTGACTCTACCAGTTCTCGACAAGCAGCAGCATGTTCTGCACTAGTATCCTGGGAGGTAACTAAGTCTGAAGCATCGTAGTTAACTCTGGCCATCGGTGCGGGTCGGTCAGGAATAGGTTGGGTTGCAAAAGTTTCTTCTCCGGGAACTTCGCTTTGTGCAACGGGAGTTTCCGTTACTCCATAAACAGGTTCGCCGGTATCCCGGTTCAAGATAAAAAGATACCCGGACTTTGTCGTTACCCCTAATGCGGGAATCGTCTGACCATTGTAATTAACGTCGAAAAGAGTTGGTGGTGCTGGTGGGTCGTGATCCCATAGATCGTGATGAATGGTTTGAAAGTGCCAGTCGTATTCGCCACTGTGTAAATTTACTGCAACCACCGAATTTGCATAGAGATTCGCACCGGCACGATCGCCGCCGTATCCAAATGGAATCGGTGATGCTAAAGGAATATAGAGTTGGTCTCTTTCTGCATCGATAGTGAAATAGAAAGGCCAGGCATTAGCGCCTAAGCGATCTCTCCAGCTATCTCCTTCCCAGGTTTCGTTACCAGGACTGCCGGGCTGAGGAACCGAATTAAATTCCCAGAGCTTATTGCCATTTAGTGCACTGAATGCCCGCGCGTTTCCAATGCCACCAATTGCGCCTCGAGGAGTATTTGCCCCTACAACAATTACTCCTTCATAAACGAAGGGTACTGAGATGTAGGGGATGCCCATACTGACCATGCCGGATTCACCAAATTCGCGATCCAGTTCTCCGGTTTCAGCATCCAATGCAACGAGTCGATCGAAGGCTGTATAAAAAATTCTTGGGGAGACGCCACCTTGTCCGGGCCAGTAAGAAACTCCGCGGCGAGAAGGAGCATTGAGTGGAACAGAATGACTCCAGAGTTCTTCTCCAGATAATGGATCGATTGCTACCACTCTATCCACGGTTGGGAAATACATGATGCCATCGACAACGATGGGTGTTACCTGGGAATTCGGATCTCTTGGGGTTTCTACCGCATCGTTGCGTAAGGAATAAGTCCAGGCTACTTCCAGGTCGTCCACATTATCCGCAGTGATTTGAGCCAGTGACGAATAGCCAGTGCCGGCAGCATTGCCACGGTACATTGGCCATTCAGTACTATTGTTAGTCACCGGATCGTCCGCACCTTGAGAACAGGCGCTGCTCACCAATATGACTGCCAGGGCACCGGAGCGCATAATTCGACGGGCGGGGGACATGTTTTCTCCTAGTTCTTCTTCTATTTATAGGACTCTACAAGTTCTGAGAAATTCAGAGTCGGATTGTCGAGTTTACGTGAAAATTCAGTGGGATTGTATTCAGGGGCGAGCAATTATCATGGCGAAGTGAGGGAGTAAATCACCGTTACCTACGAGGGTATTTTCGATATCGAAGATCAAATTAAGTACCTTTAAAGATTCGGCATCGTTTTCTCTAAAATTGCCGGCAATATCCAGCAACATAAATTGCATTAAGGTGCCGCCGGTGTAATTGAATTCTTCGATCTTGAAATGACGCTCTAGCGCTTCCCCGATATCCTGGGAATGAATTGCCTCGGATGGATCAACTCTTTCTACTTCCGCTGGATCCGGAAAATGCATCTCATTTCTTAGCTGACCGCGATCGTGATCGGCGTGAGAGATGCGATACTTTTCCGGAATCATATGAAACACCGATTGCATAACTTCTTTTTCACGATCACTAAACGCAAACCGATTCGGCCCGATGTATTCGTTTACAAAAAGATAGTCATCAGGTTTTAGGGCAGCTTTGCATTTTTGCAAAATTCCATCGAGATCTGACATGTGATGTAGGGATGAATTGAAATAAATAGCATCGTAATCTGAATTTGGAAAAGGATTAGTTTCGACGTTGCAAACACTGTAGGAGATAACATCGGCTAAACCGGACTTCTGTGCTTCTTCTTCTGCAATCTCGATTCGTTTCGGTGCGAGATCGATGCCTTCAATTAGTTTGGCGGTATTAATACTGGCGAGATGACGCTCCAGGGTGCCGTCGCCGCTACCAATACTTAAGACGCGATCAACCGGGCACTGTTCGCCAAGATAATGTTGAACACTGAAATTTACCCAGCTGTCATAATCTCGACCGCCAGCTGCAAGCAACTGATGATGTTTATTAATGATTGGGTTCGCTAACCAGTAGGTCTCACCGTAATAACTTTCGTTGGTGTGTTCGTCCCAGTAGTCAGCTACCTTGGCATCGACTGCTTCTTGATCCATAGCCTTACTTTATAGAGCGATCAAATTCCATTGTACCGGTAATCCAGAAGAAGTACCCAATTCGGTGGAATCAAACATTCTCAGGATAGACGGCTTGTTCCCTCTGCCTGGAGTCGTTAGAGTCAGATTCTATAAGAATGTTGACCGGGGATCGATCAAGGGGAAAAACCATGAAGCGCGTAATATCAATTCTAGCCTTTGGATTATTACTTGCACCTGGCGTTAGCGCTCAGCGCGGTAGCGCGCCTGCGCTACCAGAAGGCCCTGGCAAACAGCTAGTGGAGACTGCCTGTACCACGTGTCACAGTACCGCCACTATTACTCGCGCTGCGGGTTATAGCAGCGCTGCGGAATGGCGCCGCGTGTTTTCCACCATGATCGAGTTAAATGATTCTCAGGCTACTACCGTTGCCAGTTACCTGGCAGAACATTTTCCTGAAGATACTTCTCGCCGACCGAATTTAATCGCTGGCGATACAGAAATTGAAATCATCGAATGGACTGTGCCTACTCTAGGACAGCGTTCACGGGATCCAGCGGAAGCACCGGATGGTTCAATTTGGTGGACAGGAATGTGGGCAAGCCTGGCTGGACGATTAGATCCAGATACCGGGCTAATGGAAGAATTTAAACTTCCCGTCTCTGCTCGTCCTCACACCATAGTTCCCGATACCGAAGGCAATATCTGGTATACGGGAAATAGCAATGGCACCGTCGGAAAATTAGATCCCCGTTCTGGTCTGGTTGAAGAATATAAAACCGAAGCGAGTGATCCACATTCAGCAACTTTTCATCCCAATGGCAATCTCTATTTCACTGCCCAGCGCTCAGCGATGTTAGGTCGACTGAACCCTGATACTGGCGAAGTGGACGAAATCGATACGGAACCGCGACCCTACGGCATTCAAGTTGCAGCAGATGGCACGGTATGGATAGCTTACAACGGCACCAACAAAATTGGTGCGATGCATCCCGATACCATGGAAGTTAAATACTACGATGTTCCCAATGAGCGCACCCGCATTCGAAGACTTGGTATCGATAGCAAGGGCATCGTCTGGTTTGTTAATTCTACTATGGGAAAAATCGGCAGATTGGATCCTGCAACTGGCGACATTAAACAGTGGGATTCCCCTAGCGGTCCGAGTTCGCATCCCTATGCACTGGCCGTCATCGATGATGTTGTCTGGTATAACGAATCCGGTATGCGGCCCGATGCCTTAGTGCGATTCAATCCGAGCACTGAGTCTTTTCAGAGTTGGGAGATCCCATCTGGTGTTGGCATCGTGCGCAACGTCTGGGTTACTGAAGAAGGAAATTTGCTGATACATCAAAGTAGTTCGAATCAAGTCGGGCTAGTAAAGATTAATTAGCCACTTCAAATTCAACAAATTCGAAACCATCTACTGCGCCATCGTTGGTCAGGCGTAGGTAAACGTCGTACTCGTTTGCATCCGCAGGAGTCACGTTCAGTATGTTTACTCTGGGTACATAGAGTAGCGAATTATCCGCATCAAATGCTGAACTGTGTTGCCACACCGGCGTAGAGCCAGTCTGATCGATATCGCTTAATGTAAAAAGTGGAGTACTGCCTGAAGGTGGATTTAGTGAACCATCATAGGTGTCATCGGCACCAAGTAGCTGCAATGGTTGAAAGTTTAGTAGGCCGGTTGCAGCGTCGTAGCTGTTTATACCTGTCACTCCGATTGAATTTTCGCGCTTAAAGGTGGGCAACCCGGAAACAACAACTAAGTCTGGATCGTAGTTGCAATCATCTTCATCGCTCGCCGTCGCTAAACAAGCAAGTTCCAAATCTAAAACTGCAGGTTGCGTAGCACCGTTTACCCAGTCTGTTAGTTCGTTCCAGGCGGCCAAGCCTTCATCGATAGTAAATCCACAATGGCTCGGACTTTCAGAGTCATCAACGATTGCGACTGTCAGCTGATTAGCAGGAACGAGAGTTTGTAGCGCGAATTGATTCTGAACTCGCACCAGCCCGTCGTGAGAAGTATGAATCGACACGATCTTGGTTGCGCCGATATCGCCATTGGGGGTGTAATTGCTGAGCAATGATTCTAATGCCGAAGGAAGTGCGATATTTCGAAGTGCGGCCTGGTTTACTGATCCATCATCGTAGTCGATACCAATGTTGCTGAAAGGTATGGCACCGTTTAGCTGTGAGTCCTCGTTGATGAGCCGAGGAATCTGAAAGACTGCATACCAAAGATTGAGAGCAAGAAAATACGGATTTTCAGTGTCAGATGCTTCCAGAATTTCTTCGAGGCGATCGGCTTCATCGGGATTGTTAAATTCCCAGGCCAGCACTTCTAATGGATCGTTCTCGTCGATTAGCAAACGTGTACTAATGCCAACACACTTATCTAAAGAATCCAGATAGTCTAATTCACCAAATAAGAGCTCTGGTCGTTCGTACCAGGGTTTAGGTAATTCAGCGCTGGGAACGGCATCGCAGACAGCCTCATAGATCGTGCGCAAATCGAATGCTTCGATCCAATTTACCGACCCAGCCACAGCACCGCAAAGCAATAAGCTGCCATCAGGATCAGGCACCCGGTCCGACTCGAGGTCTCGCATGGAAACGATACCACCGAGCGATCCCCCTATGATGTAAAACTGTTCTGGCTCTCCTTGTCCAAGACTCGATGCGATAGAAGTGAATTCGTTATACATTTCGCCATTAGAAATATGGGAATCGAACACAGCCCATCCAGTCTGACTATAGCTGGAAGCAGCCATCGCATAACCTTGAGCGAGAATGTAATCGCCATAGGGCCCGAGGCCAGGCTCATCGTTGACATCACCGGTGTAGTAGCCATCCCAAAATGGATTGAGGATTGAAAGCAGGTCATCGGGTTCGAAGCCCGTTAGGAAGCTTTGAAAGCCATGATTCCAGAACACCAACCCGTCTGCCGAGCTCCAGTTTTCAGGAATAACAATGGTGTAGAAGGCGCCGTTGTCAGTTTCACCATACCAGACGGGGTAACAGTCACCATCTTCAGTTTCGTATAGTTCGGCAGCGCAATTGGATTGGGCCTGCAGCTGCTGCATAGGCAGCAGTGATACCAGGAAAGCAAGCAAGAATAACTTGATGAGAGATAGGCGGAAGAGCAATTCAGTTTTCCAGAAATTAACAATAAACAAACAACTACAATGTAACGTCGGTTACATTAATAAAAACTGAATAGTATGGCGCGGAGTATGAAGCAGAAATGGCCAGCAGTTACGGATTGATTTAAATCTCCATTACTCTCTCGATGTCGCTATCCAGCTTTGGTTTTTCGGTAAACAGAGAAACGCCGATAAACAGCACCATAGAAGTGGCGAACGCAACGAGCTGACCACTTACACCGTAAGGGAAGGTATAGCCGGCAAGCTGAGAAACGAAATTGATCAATAAGGCAGTGCCGATTGCAGTAACAGCGCCAGCGACAGTTGCGCCTTTCCAATTCAAGCCGACGGCGACAACTGGAAAGATACTAGCGGCAAATGTGCCCCAACCGAAAGCGCCAAGAATTGCTACCAAAGTGGCATCGGCAAAGTGAGAGTAGAGCGCAAAACTAGCGGCGACTATTGCCAGGATAACCGTGACGACTCTAGCCCAGAATAATTCATTTTCGATGCTCTTACCGCGAATTGCTTTAGGGATGTCGTGGATGATTGCTGCCGTTCCAATATTTAAGAACGCATCGGAAGTAGACATGATGGCAGCGAAGAGGCCGGCAAACACGACACCGGCTAATAGTGGATTGGCAAACACAGAGAGAAACACCGAGGCGGCATCATCGGGAAGCGCCAGTGGATCAACGACGCCATCTATCACGGCGGCGCGCATCACGATGCCAATTGAAATCCACAACAACGCAGCCATGACATAGCCGAACAATGACATGGGCAGAATGCTGCGACTATCACTCAAGTTTTTGTTCATCATCATCTTGGTGATGAGATGCGGTTGGCCTGCCAAGCCCAATCCGAAAACAAAAAACCAACCGAGTGAGGCCATCATGCCGGCGGCTCCATAGGGCATGGCTGTTTCGGCATCATCGGCAAGAATTATTGAAGTCGCTTCCTGCATACCGCCGTCGAAAACACTCATTGCCGTAAAGAGTATGAGTGTGCCCGCGATCATCATGATCGCTCCCTGCACGACGTCAGTATAAACAGAAGCAATTATTCCACCGGTGACACAATAGAAAATCAGCACCGCGGAAGAAATGACTACGCATGTCACTAGACCAATATTGGCAAAGGTTTCAGTACCTGAAAGAATCGCCTGCATGACCACAGCCATGGCTAGAATCTGCGTCGCCAGATAACCCATTACCCCAAGGACAATTGTTATAGCGATCATAAATCTTACGGCTTGACTGTTATAACGTGCAGCAACTATATCCGGTAAGGAAATACAGTCTCTAAGCTCGGCAATCATGCGAATACGTTTCGCAACCAGAAAGAATCCGATGGCATAGCCAGTGGAAGAAATGACTACCATCCAGAAAGAGCTGACGCCGATTGAATAGACTAAACCCGGACCACCAACAAAGCCGAATCCACTCAAGGTGCTGGAAAAGAGTGCCAGTGCAACAACTATCGGCCCAAGGCCACGGCCGGCGATAAAGAAGTCGCTGCTGCTGTGGGTGCGGCGCATTGCCCATAAGCCCGTCAATACACAGAAAATCATGTACGCAACGACTGCACCTACAATAATCTCTTGTCTGAACGCTTCCATCTATTACTGCTCCGAACGCTCAGATTTTTCCGCTAAGAGAACGTTAAATTTTTCTTCGTCTTCAGCGGTGTAAATATATTTTCTGAATCCAAGGCTATAGATCAGGATTAGTGGGATTGCTCCAAGCCAGGTTCCATAAGTTGCCCAGGCTGTAGCTGAGGGGAATCCTAGAAAATATCCTGTCTCGCCAGTTTCAAGATATTCCAGATGCCCCGAATACATTTGCCAGGCAACGATCAACATGAAGACCAGGCTACCTCCCATGTAAGCAAGCAGCTCGTTAGTGCGATAACGCTCAGAAATACCTAATAAAGAAAGAAAAGTGATTTGTATAAGCAACAAACACTGAAAAGCAAAGCCTAAGGTCCCAATATGTTCGAGTCGCGCAGCACCATCACCTCCCACTTGTAGTCCTGCTATTTCAGGGTGAGCACTGCCGCCAGCGTCTGGCACGGTTTCCGCCAAACATATCGCCAACAGAATCGCAGCCATAAGTACCCCGACTGCGAAGATTATATAGATCAACTTACTTCGCATTTTATTCTTCTTTATTTATCGATTATTGGATAGCTAGTTGCTCAACTTAAAACCATACAAGTGGCCCCCTTCCGGGATCGCTATATCGCCTCCAACAAAACCGGATAAGGTTTGGAAGTTGCTGGAACCAATTGCGACATAGGATTCGCCGTCAACCTGATACGCTACCGGTTGACTACGCACTCCGCCACCAAGTTTCGATCGCCAGACTTCTGCGCCGGTTTCTGCATTAAGTGCTATGGCGTGACCAGTCAGACTACCAGTGAAAACCAGCCCGCCTGCTGTGCTTAAGGTTCCAGCCATCATGGGTTGTGGATCCAGATAGCGCCAGCGTACTTCACCAGTTTGATAATCCATTGCAGTGATATGCCCATAAGCAGATCCATCTCCAGCATCAACTGAGATAGGCATGCCTCCCATAAACTGCAAGCCCTCAACATGAACAGCAATACCTTTCTGCATAAGCTGACAGCTTTCAATAACGGGAACAAACGCCAAACCTAAATCTGGATTTAGTGAACCGGAAGTGGAGCCATTCATTCCACCCATCACACCTGGGCAAACTCGGTAAGTTGGCTCTTCAACCGGTAAGGCTTCAGGATTGATTACGGGTCTGCCGGTGGGCTCCATTGAAGAGGCCCAGTTTAGTTGTTCCATATAACTGGTAGCGCGAATAAATTCGCCGTTCTCACGATTAATGGCGTAGAAGAATCCGTTTCTGTTGGCTTGCACTAAAGATTTGACAGTCTCGCCATCTACTTCGAGATCTACCTGAAACAAATGTGTATTGCCGTCGTAGTCCCAAACATCATGTGGTGTGAACTGGTAGTACCACTGTCTCTCACCTGTGTCCGGATCTATAGCCAGCACACTGTCAGAGAACAGATTGTCTCCGAGTCGAGCATCACCGTTCCAATCTGGGGAAGGATTTCCAGTAGTCCAGTAAAGTAAATCTAATTCAGCGTCGTAAGCACCTATAGTCCAGGCAGGTGCACCTCCAGTTTCGTATGAATTTCCTGACCAGGTTTCGAAGCCAGGCTCACCTTCTTCTGGCACAGTATAATGTCGCCAAACTCTTTCGCCGGTGTTTATGTTGTATGCATCAAAGAATCCGCGCACTCCGTATTCGCCACCACCGATTCCAATAATTGCCATGTCTTTCACAATAAGTGGAGCCGAAGTTGCACTAAATCCGCGGTAGTACTCGATGATTTCTGAATTCCAGAGAATTTCACCGGTTAAGCGGTCGAATGCCATGATGCGAGCATCAAGAGTCGCCATTAACACTTTGTCATCAACAATTGCTACGCCACGATTCGCTGGTCCGCAGCACAGTCGTAAATCTGATGGCTGTGGATGGTCGTAACGCCAAAACAAATCACCATTCGTGGCATCAAGTGCGAACAATCTATTGTACGAAGAGGTGACATACATGATGCCGTCATAAATGACAGGGGAAACGGCAAATTGACCTTGGGTTCCAGTCGGAAATCCCCAGGCGAAGCGTAAGTCGTCTACATTTTCAGGGGACAAATCTTCGAGCGGACTATGGCGTGCATTGGAATAGTCGCCGCCATACTGCAACCAGGCATCAGGATTCGCACTGATTGGTTGCGATAACAGGTCGATACTGGCATCGCCCAGACCATTGCCGATTGGATCTTCATTTATCCAGTGGGTTTGTGTAATAACAATACCTTCACCGGGTTCCTGAATATCGACAGGTACTTCACCTTCGCGAACTTCTTCGCTGGGTTCGGCAGTTGGCGCAGCAGTTTGTGCGGTTTGTTGTGTGTCTGAGTTCTCCGGACTACAAGCAGCAAGCACTAATGCCAGTGCGCAACTTATCCAAAATCTGTTGTCATTTTTGATTTTAAGATTTCTCATTTTTCCCCCTGTGAATTCGGCTACCTCCACTTCCACTTTGAGTAAGGGAAGCAACGGAATTGGAGAGCATAAACAGCCCAAGGCTAGTAGTCTAGGGAAGTTTGGCTGGGCGTCGCTGATTTGGGTTGTCTTGACAAGTTACCTGCTAAGGTTCATGTTCTCAGGTTCCGTCAAAGGTCTGTTCGAAATTCAAGAATAACTAATTAGAAGTAGAAGAGAGGTCACAATGATTAGAACAAATAAATCCGGAACAGGACTCTTGTTAAAAACCGGATTAGTGGGACTTATTCTTTCCGTCATCTCCGCAAGTGCAATGGCACAAATGATACGAGGTTCGATGACAGAATCTGGCAAGCCAGCGGCCCATGCAGGTCAGCAGCCAATAAACAATTTACCCAATCCTTATCTAACCCAGCGCAATTTTGGCACTTTGCCTGATGCGCGTAGCTGGGGATCAGTGTCTGCTGTGAATGTTGACATTGATGGTGTTCACATATGGGCCGGTGATCGTTGCGGCACGAATCAATGTGCAACTACTCCGAATATCAACCCAATGGTAAAACTTGATCCAAATGGTCGCGTAGTTGCCGAATTCGGTGCCGGTCAAATTCTTTGGCCACACGGCATGGATGTGGATCGCGAAGGCAATATTTGGGTCGCCGATGCCCGTGTCGCGAATGAAAACGAGATTCGTGAAAATCCAGCAGCGGCAAACATTGGTAGTGCGATCTTGAAATTCAGTCCAGATGGCCGCTTGTTAATGACTATCGGTACACCTGGTGAAGTTGGTGACCCACCCACTCATTTAACTGATCCGAACGATGTACTGATTGCACCTAACGGTAGAATCTTTATCGCTGAAACCCACGGTGCGCAATTTCAGGGTGAACCAGGGCCAAATACCAAGAGCCGCATTACCATGTGGGAGCCAGATGGCACATATATAGGTCACTTCGGTGAATATGGCTGGGACGACGGTCAGTTCCGTTCGCCTCACAGTCTGGCCATGGACTCTCAGGGTCGCTTGTTTGTAGCCGATCGCGGCAACAACCGTATCCAGATTTTTACCCAGGATGGTGAATGGCTAGATACCTGGTATCAGTTCAGCCGAATCTCCGGACTTTATATCGATCCAACTAATGACATGTTGTATGCTATCGATTCTGAATCTGATGAAAACTACAACCCAGGTGGATGGCGTAAAGGTCTTCGGGTCGGAAACGCGCGCAATGGTGAAGTGTTATATTTCATTCCAAACCATGTTCATGCAGGAAACACTGGAATGGGTGGAATCGGAGCCATGGGTGAGGGAGTGACAGCAGATGCTGCTGGTAATATCTATGCCGGTGAAGTTGGAGTTGTTTCTGGTATGACTCGTTTCGTACAGGTCTTGATTCCTTAAAGGTTAAGTGACAAATCAGAACGGGCGTTGTCTTCGGGCAGCGCCCGTTTTTTCTGTTAGAGATGTTGTATGAGTTCCCTATTTTCTCCATTAGATTTTAAACGTGGGCCAAGCATGAAGAATCGATTCATGCTTGCACCGCTAACTAATTTACAAAGCCATGAAGATGGCGTTTTATCAGACGAAGAATTTCACTGGTTGACCATGCGCGCTAAAGGCGGCTTTGGCTTGACTATGACTTGTGCTGCCCATGTGCAGGAAATCGGCCAAGGCTTTAAAGGTCAACTTGGCATTTTTGTTGATAAGCACATTGAAGGACTCGCTCGCCTCGCAGCAACAATAAAAGAAGAAGGCAGTGTTGCCATTTGTCAGCTCTATCATGGTGGCATGCGTGCACCTGAAGACGTCACTGGATTTACGCCAGTCTGTCCTTCAGACAATGAAGAAACCGGAGCGCGGGCACTTAAACATGAAGAAGTTAAACAAGTTATAGATGATTTTGTTGCTGCGGCTGTGCGTGCTGAGCAAGCTGGCTTTGATGGTGTTGAACTGCACGGAGCCCACGGCTATTTGCTCTGCCAGTTTTTTTCCAGCGAAATAAATCAACGCGAAGATGACTATGGTGGAAGTTTGGAAAATCGATCACGGCTTCTATTTGAGATGATCGATGGTGTGCGGGCCAGGTGTCGTGATGATTTTGTAGTTGGAGTGAGACTTTCAGCGGAACGATTTGGCATGCAACTAGAAGACAGTGTTGCCATCGCACAGCGACTCTGTGACGAAGGCCAAATTGATTTTCTCGACATGTCTTTATGGGATGTGTTCAAGGATCCGGTAGAAGAAGATAAACAAGGGAAGAGCCTGCTGGCATACTTTACGGACATTGACAGGAAAGACGTTCGGCTTGGAATCGCAGGAAAGATTCGCACTCCGGAAGAAGCAGAACGCGCTTTTGCCAGTGGAGTCGATTGGATAATGTTAGGCAGGGCTGCGATTCTGCATCATGATTTTCCACTACTAATGAAGAACGATCCCGAATTTAAACCAGTGCAAATACCAGTGACTCGAGAACATTTAAGCAAGGAAGGCTTGTCTGATAAGTTTATTGAGTATATGAATAACTGGAAAGGATTCGTGGCTGAGTAGAACGCACAATCACAGTCAACTCTTTGTAAGAAATAGGGCAGGGCTTCTTAAATCTAAGATGAACACTCAATTCTTGAAGCGATTATCAATTTTATGTCTCGCAGCGGGATTAGTTTCTTGCGCCGCCAACACATCGACGGAATTCGACAATAGCCTGCTTGAAATATCCATTAACGAACTGCAGGTCGCCTATACCGAAAGAATAGTTAGTGCAACGGATGTTGTGCAAAGCTATCTGAACCGAATTGAAGAAATTGACCCGCAATTAAATTCAATTATCGAAGTTAATCCTGATGCGTTAACGATTGCTGCAGCACTGGATGCAGAACGTCAAGCAGGGCAAGTACGTTCGCGTATGCACGGTATTCCGGTCTTGTTAAAAGACAACATCGATACGGCGGATACCATGCTAACCACAGCAGGGAGCTTGGCCTTGGTCAATGCGCCAACTCCTGCTCAAGACGCCCACGTGGTAAACCGATTACGGGCAGCGGGCGCGATAATTCTTGGGAAAACCAATCTCAGCGAATGGGCAAATTTTCGTTCAACTGCTTCCGCTAGTGGCTGGTCCGGGCGAGGCGGACAGGCCCGTAATCCCTATGCTCTGGATAAGTCACCCTGTGGTTCCAGTTCGGGATCGGGAGTGGCGGTTGCCGCCAATCTAACCATGGTGGCCATTGGCACTGAAACCGATGGCTCCGTGGTATGTCCTTCTTCTATTAATGGCATCGTTGGAATAAAACCAACTCTCGGTGTCGTTTCCCGCAGTGGCATCATTCCCATAGCCCACTCACAAGACACAGCGGGACCGATGGCGCGCAACGTGACTGACGCAACTATCCTGCTAAATGCCATGGTTGGCATCGATACGGAAGACAATGCAACGGTAGTTGCAGGTAGCAGATCACTGATTGATTACACGCGTTTTCTAAGTCGAAATGGTTTGCGTGGCAAACGCATAGGAGTAGTTCGACAGTTGTTCAATGATAATTCTGAATTGAACAATTTATTGGAGGCACGGCTTCGCGTTCTAGTAGAGGGTGGTGCCACGCTGGTGGATGTCGAGTTCAGCAATATGGAAATCATGAGTGATGCTGAATTCGAAGTCTTACTTTATGAATTCAAAGCCGGACTAAATGCTTATCTTGAAAACAGAGGGGGCGACTATCAATCTCTCGCTGCACTGATTCAATTTAACAGTGAAAATGCGGCGGAAGAAATGCCCTATTTCGGCCAGGAATTGTTTGAGCAAGCCCAGGAGAAGGGTGCTCTTTCTGATATCGATTATAGAGAAGCGTTAAGTACGTCAAAACGTCTTTCCCAGGACGACGGTATTGATGCTGTCATGGCTGCCCATAATCTGGATGCACTGGTTGCACCAGGAAATGAAGTCGCCTGGCCTATCGATCATGAAAATGGCGACAATCCTTACACCTATATTCCTTCATCATCTCTAGCGGCAATTTCTGGATATCCCAGTATCACCGTGCCCACTGGATTTATAGATGGACTGCCCATCGGTTTGTTATTTTTTGCTGGCGCCTTTTCTGAACCTACATTAATCTCTATTGCCTACGATTATGAACAACGAACATTAGCCCGAAGGCCGCCTCAGTTAATGCCTTTAGACGAACAATAAAGAGAATAAAGCGATGAGAAAATTATTGATTCAAACCCTGAGTTCAATTTTGCTGAGTTGCTTGTTTGTGGCTCAGGTAAATGCGCAGCCGGAAGGTTGGAGTCGACCGTTCGATGGCTTTCAGATTATTGGTAATCTCTACGCCGTGGGTAGTTACGATTTAAGTGTGTTTCTAATTACTACCGACGCAGGACATATCCTGATTAACACAGGATTGGAAGAATCCACGCAGATGATTCGGGAAAATATGCAATCCCTTGGATTTCGCCTGGAAGACATAAGAATTCTTCTCACCCAACAGGCCCATTGGGATCACACGGCTGCACTGGCGGAAATCAAAGAAATTTCCGGCGCTGAAATGTGGGCCACTGTTGGCGATGCAAGGGTATTGGAAGATGGCGGCGTTAGCGATCCGCATTTTGGTGGCGAAGCCAGTTTTCGACCAGTCGATGTGGATAAAGTCATTCGCGACGGAGAAATCATTCGCTTGGGTGATCTTGAGCTAACGGTTTATCACCACCCCGGTCACACCGAAGGCAGTTCCAGTTATTCTATGGTGGTGAATGAAAACGGTAGAAACTACGACGTGCTCATCGCTAACATGGGAACCATAAACAGCGGGAAGCAGCTTACAGAAGATCCTACCTACCCTGGTGTTGCTGAAGATTTTCTCATTACCTATCGGCGACAAAAAGAGATGGACGTGGATGTCTGGGTAGCGGCTCATAATAGTCAATACAATATGCACGAGAAGTATCGCGCCGGTCAGGCCTACGATCCTGATACTTTTGTCGATCCCGTTGGCTTTGTTCGCGCAATTGAAGCGCTGGAGCAGCGTTATGAGGAATATGTTGCGGCGGAACGCGCCGGTAACTAGTTGTTAGTAGCAGACATCTTTGTTGCTACCGATTGATCGAGGCCGCGCAGGGTTCTGCTAAGCAAATAGAAGGCGACCACCGTAACCATTAGCAGTATGGATGCAGTAAGAATGGCATTCGCGGCGCCGAAATTATCTGCCGCGATTGCTAACGGAAATACACCAATCGGTGTAAGGCCAAATGAAAGCATCATAAAACTACTCATTCTTCCACGCACGCTGTCGTCAACCAGCAATTGTATTGAGGCGTTGTTTACTGTCTGGCTGGCACTCATGCAAACATTAGCAAGTAATAATGGAACTAAGGCCAGGAAAAAATTTCCTGTCTGAGTAAACAGCGCAAGAAAGATACCAAAAGCGAACGTGCTTCCTAGCATGATGTTTAAACGATTAGCACTATCATCTCTTCTGGCAATCCATATTGCTCCCAGTACGCCGCCAATTCCTCCGGTTGCCATTAAAATGCCAACACCGGTTTCTTCGGCTTGCCAGGCTTCTTCTGCCAAAACGACCAAGATGTTTTGAAAAGGCATTGCCAGAAACATTGGTACTAAACCAAACAGCAAACAAATAAGCACCGGTCGATTTTCGATTATGTATTTAAAGCCGTAGCCAATGTCAGCCAACAAAGGTTTCTTTTCCGCATTCGGATCGTTGGAATAACTCTTCTCTATGCCAAACATGCACAAGATTGCACAAGTAAAGAGAAAAATAGAAAGCATGTAAGCCGCGGTGAAATCGAATTGGGCGATGACCACGCCCATCACTGCCGGACCTAACACTCTGTTTAGGTTCATAGCGCCGGCTTGAAAAGCCAACGCCCGTTGCAGACGCTGCGGACCGACAACATTCATGGTAATGGCCATCCGTGCTGGCATGATAAATGGAAAGGCACAGCCCGCCATAAAAGCTGTGCAGAGCATATGCCAAAACTCTAAGCGGCCAAGTAGTAGTAGAGTCAGAATAAAAACTTCGTTGGCTACTATCAGGCTTTGGCCAATCATGATTAAGCGTCGGCGTTCCACTCGATCTGTAATTGCGCCGCCAAACAAAGAAGCAATTATCAATGGTATTGCTACGACAAGATTGATGTAGGCTAATGCAGTCGCTTCTCCCGTTAACTCCCATGCCAGTAGGGAGCGAGTTAGCATTTGACCTTGCATTGAAAAGAAAAATGCAATATTGCCCATAAATAGCCAGCGGAATTGCACCAGTGAAAACACATCAAGTGTGTTTTTCTTAAGTTGTTCTGGGGGGCTCGAGTCTGATTCGAGAGAGGAAATGGTGGTGCTCCGCAAAAAAGAGTGCAGGGTACCATCGATTGACATTGTGGTATGCAAAAAGCTTGCTTGCATTCAAAGCTATGATCATGAAACTATCCGCTCAAAGTACTTTAAGGATCGAACCTTGGCGTATGTTCAAGCCTTAGTTGGCATCGTGGTTTTTATTGCACTCGCTGCATTGCTTAGTGAGCAACGCAAGCTTCCTCATTGGAAATTGATCGTAACGGGACTGGGATTGCAGTTTGTCTTTGCCTTTGTCGTTTTTCGTTTCAATCTTCTGCAACAATTTCTTAACGCCGTTAATTCAGGTGTTTCAGCTATCGTCGATGCTACCGAAGCAGGTACGCTTTTTGTATTTGGCTATCTTGGTGGGGATCCTGCTAACGTCAGCTATCCATTTGAAGTTGGTGATCCCGGCGCAACTATTGTTCTAGCCTTTCGCATTCTGCCGCTGATTCTCATTTTTAGTGTGCTTTCAGCAATTCTTTGGCACTACAGAATATTGCCGTTTATTGTGCAGGGATTCGCTTATGTATTACGCCGAAGTCTAGGCGTCGGTGGTGCGGTTGGGCTTAGTGCTGCTGCAAATATTTTTATTGGCATGGTCGAGTCGCCGGCACTTATTCGTCCTTACATTAAGGCCTTAACCCGCAGTGAATTGTTTATCGTTATGACCGTAGGAATGGCTACTATTGCCGGAACAGTAATGGTGCTTTATTCCGTCATTCTTGAACCGTTAATTGCTAATGCCTTAGGACATATCTTAACCGCATCCGTTATCAGCGCGCCGGCAGCAATCATGTTGGCGTTGATTATGGTGCCTGCAAGCAGTTCTGAATCGGCAGATGATATTGCGGGAGATGAAAAAGATTTCGGGCCGAAGTATCACAACATAATGGATGCGATCGCGAAAGGGACGAGTGACGGTGTCGCCCTGATGGTAAACGTGGGTGCAATGTTGCTGGTACTGGTGGCATTGGTTGCCTTGTTCAATAGTTTGCTTTCAATTATTCCCTTTCCCGGTGACGAGCCAGTTACTCTGCAGCGCTTATTTGGTTATGTGTTTGCGCCGCTGGTTTGGTTTATGGGAGTACCCTGGTCGGAGGCGCAGGCAGCTGGCTCATTAATGGGGATCAAAACCGCACTGAATGAGTTGCTCGCCTTTCTTGCTATGACGCAATTGCCCGCAGGAACGCTGTCGGATAAAACACAAATCATAATGACCTATGCAATATGTGGCTTTGCAAATTTCGGTAGCTTGGGAATTATGATCGCTGGATTAAGCGGTATGTGTAAGGAAAGAGCACAGGAAATCGTGGCGCTGGCACCCAAATCGATCATATCGGGTACCTTGGCCACTTGTATGACAGGCGCTATAGCCGGCCTGCTTTCTTAATTTTTTAGAACACCTTATTCGCGCGAGCTGTTAGACAAGTCACGGATGGCCTTGAATTCATTGCCGTCAAACCATTCCGGGAAATCGGCGGAATTGACTAAGCGAGTCGCAATGTCGAAATACATTTCTATATCTTCTGCAGCGCCGCTTAAATCCCAATTAGGATCGTACTCATCACCGGGAGCATGGTAACGGTTGTCGGTATAGTCCTGAGCTTGAGCTGCACCCCATTCTCTACCGTTTTCGATATTGTCTTCGCCGGATTCTGCGTACAGCGCTGGCACACCCACTTTGGCAAAATTAAAATGATCGGAGCGGTAATAATATCCGCGTTCTGGATTCGGCTCTGCTGTTACATAACGATCCTGTGCGCTCGCTGCTTCTTCGAGATAGTTTTCCATTTCACTACTGCTGGCACCAACCACCACTACATCGCGCATGCGCCCGAAGGTGTTTAAGTTGTCCATGTTGATATTAGCGACGGTAGTTTCGATTGGATAAACAGGATGCTCGGCATACCACTGTGATCCTAACAAGCCTGATTCTTCCGCAGTCACGGCAAGGAATACAATCGTCCTTTCCGGTGGATCTTGTTGCATGTGCAGATCCGCCAGCGCTAACAAACCTGCAGTGCCTGTCGCATTATCTGCAGCCCCGTTAAAAATATTATCGCCTTCTATTTCTGGATTTACCCCGAGGTGATCCCAGTGGGCTGTATAGATAATGGTTTCATCAGGACGACTCGTGCCGGGGATCGCCGCAATTACATTCTGTGAGGTTGAAGTGCGAACGCTGTTTTCAATACTCACACTGGCTTGAATATCGCCCAATGGAATGGCTTCGAAACCAGGTTGAGCGGCGGCTTCTTTAAGCTCCTGATAGTTTAGTCCGGCGCCATCGAAAACTGCGTCTGCAGAATCTAGAGTTAACCAGCCTTCGATCTCGGCTCGATCACCATTCAGGTTTTCTGCTTCCAATCCTATTTGCGGACCAGACCAGCTACTGCTTACAACATCCCAACCGTAACCGGCAGGACCAGTTTCGTGTACGATCAGCGCAGCTGCGGCACCCTGTCGCGCAGCTTCTTCATATTTGTAAGTCCAGCGACCGTAGTAGGTCATGGCGTTACCATTAAATACTTCTTCGTCTTGGGTGGCGTAGCCAGGATCGTTAACCAAGATGATGACCGTCTTATCGGTAACGTCTACGGCTGCATAGTCATTCCAATTACGTTCCGGAGCGACGATGCCATAACCAACAAAAACCAGGTCACTGCCTTGTACAGTGACGAAAGGAATTTGTTGTTGGGTGCCAACCATCATCTCTTCGCCGTAATTAAATGAAGCTTCGTAATCACTTCCTTGCAAATACAAAATCGCATCACTCGCAGTGGTCAGTTCAGTTACAGCTACCGATTGATAGTAGGAATCGCCGTTTCCTGGACCCACACCAAGAGCGGCAAAATTTTCGCTCAGATAACTAATGGTTTTTTCTTCCCCTGGCGTGGCTGGAGCGCGGCCCTCATATTCGTCTGATGCCAGGACGGCTACGTGTTCATGCAAAATTGCTTCAACACTGCTACTACTGCTTCCATTTGTAGTTTCAACGGAGCCTTCATTGTTGGTGGGGGATTCGCCACAGCTAACAAACAGTAAGCTGCACGCCAGAACTAGAAAGATATTGCGCATCTTTTACAACCTCAAAAACAGAATTCTTAATCTTGTGATTATCCGAGAGTCGGAGGATATACGGGATTTCGCGGCCTAGTCTAGAGCCAGACGGTATTAAAAGGAAATTTAGAAAAACGAAGCCCTGGTCTAGGCGTAAGACCAGGGCGAGAATTTTCGGTTTCTATGAAAAAAGATCGAGTTCTTCCACATTCAGTGGAAAGAGGTTATCCAGGTCACTCTCTACTCCAAGAAAATCTCGAAGCGAGCGATGTACATGTTGTGGAGTGACAATGATGCCATTGTCGTCTGCTTGCAAGGTGCTTGGATTCAGCTTCATAGCTTCAAAATTTGCATCGGTCTCGCCAATCACTCGATTACCGGTAATACCGGCACCGAATGCCATGATGGAAGTAATGTTCCAATGGTCTTTGCCGTCACCGCTGTTGTAAAACGGTGTACGACCAAAATCGGAGCCAACAACAACCGTCACTTTGTCCTGTAATCCCTGCAATTCGATTTGATTGATCAAGTGATCCAGGCCATCGAGCATGCCCGTAAGGCTGTCCGTGTGATCGATATCGTGATCACCGTGGGTATCGAAACCACCGGAATTCAAATTTGCGCTTACTGCAAGGCCGCTGGCAAAAGCAGCAACCGCGACTTCCGCCTGGCCTTTGACTCCAGCAGAAACTTCGTCTGGTAGAAAATCCAATAAATCCTGCAGTTCTAAATCAGAACTACGTACGGTTTGTAATTGATCCATCTGCTGTTGTCGCTTCGGCAATGATTCGTTCATGCGTAAACGAACCAGTCTTTCTTCTCTTGCCTGCTGAACCAGGTCATAACTCGCGTTAGTAAAGAACGGAATGTCCCCAAGATTCTCATCACCTGGAAACTGACTATTTGGAAACGCCAATGAACTAAATGTGCTGGCTTCAGCGGTACGAACTGGGGGTACCAGGTTGGCAGTAAAGTCATAACCGCCATTGGAAATAAATGCCATCGGCGAATCGGCATAAGGTGCTGCAGCTAATGCAGCAACAGTGGGATAACCTTCTTCCAACTGACCGCTCCAAACGAAACGTCGTCCGCTGTCATGCCCATTAGTTTGCGTGTCGATGCCATTGATAACTAATAGACGATCGAAATGTTTTTCAAAAAAGGTATCGAAGTGTCCAGGATTCGAAACTTCGGGTGCTTCAATTCCGTCGAGATAAGGTGCATAAACAAGATTACCTACGCTTGAGATGTTACTGGCAGAGTAATTGTTCACGGGACCTAAGCCATCGGAGCGAGGTGCATTACCTTTGGGATCGATAATACTGGTTGGATCCCAACCGCCGGCCAGACTCACTGTGATGAGAAAGCGATCGGCACTCTGGCCGAAGGCAGGTTTAATCAAGGTCATTGGTAGAACGCCTGCCATCCCAACGCCGCTAAGTGTTTTCAAAAATTGTCTGCGCTTCATTGCCATTTTCTTTTCCTCGCTGCCTATTCGTAGATGAACCGATAGTCAGAGAACATATAGCCGAGTACGGCCATCCACGCCCTGATTACAAAGTCCGGATCGTCAACGAGTTCCTGGCTAAGTTCCTCTCCGGTAAAAATATCCTGGGTGCGCCGACAGAGTATAGGAAGCGCACTTTGCTCCGTGCTGCCGATTGCATCCTGTCCTGCATCTAGCACATCGACAAACAACTGGTAGGTGATATCGATTTCTGAATCATTTTCATCGAGTACTTCGCCAAGTAAATGGGAGTGCAAGTATTGGATGTTGGCGCGGATGTCTGATCGATTCTGGGAAGTAGTTGGTTCCGTATCTTCATCCACAAATGGGAACAGCAATCGATTGTTACTGTCTCTTAGAAAATCTTCCGGCGCTGCATAACAAGCGAGTTCATTGGCTAAACGTTCCTGCACATAAATCATGAGTCCATTGGGTTCGGTTAGCCTTTCGGTAACAACAAAGGAATCAATACCACCATAGATCTGATGATAGAACTGGCTGTTGTCCAGAAGCTTTGCCTGAGAATCGAGATCTTGTGCGACCGCATAAAAATCCAGCGGCGCACGCCATTCGAAACCAAGTAAGGCATTAATCTTGCGATGCAACATATCCGGTGACAACAAGCGAGCTGCACCGGTCTCTTCGTGCACGATGGCAAAGGATTCGTCTTCCAAGCCTTCAGCACGGAAGTAAGGACTTAATACGATTTCTGTAACCAGGGTTTTTAGATTCTGGTTATCAGCAATATAGGCTTCCTTTAATTCATCGAGATGAACACTCTCGGCGTTATAAGCATCGGATTCCGCTTCGGTAGCTGACTCGCTCGGCGGATCCAGTGGCTCTTGTCCAGTAAGCCCGTTGTAGACGATTCGCACCATGGCATCATCGAAGCGAGCATCTCCTTGCATTTGCGAGGCGAGCCATTGTAGAGATGTCGGTTCTTCTTCGTCTGGGCGATCTATCCCGGCGAATCCAGCCTGGAACATATCCTCATACCAGGGACGATTTGGTGTATAAAAACCGCGGTCGTTCCAGTTCTCGAAAGAAGAAGCAATGGGATCGAGGAGGGCATGACAAACTACGCAGTCATCGTTATCCATGGTAGGCGCAGGACTACTGATATCCACTGCCTCGCCATCGGGACGAGTTCCTTCCAGTGCAAGAATGTCTATGTCCAGGAACAAATCGTAAACCACCCTCGAGCGGCCACGATTTCTATTGGTATCACTCGTTGGGTAGCGATTCAGAAACATCAGTGAAGTCAACATGCCGGCGTGAGGAATGCCATCTATCTGTGCGGGTTGCCATTCTTCGATATCCCATTCGTCATTGAAACTCATGTTGTCGAAGACGCTGTAGCTTTTGGCTGAATAGCCGTTCACCATAAAATAGTCGGCGGTGAGGATTTCAGTCGCTGGCAATTCATTGCGCACTACATATTTAACTAGTTCCAAAGGTTCCCGCGCTACGCTGTCATTGGTTATTTCCAGTAGCTCGAAAAATTCTCCGTCTCGATTATCTTCGCCAGGATCAAACCAGAATGCATCGGGGAAAGGGCGCATTAAGTTTAAAGCTTCGCCACGCATGCCATTCTTTTGCAGGTAGCGATTGGTGTGGATCAGGTCGTTGAATATTTCATCGAGACGCTCGTAGAAAGCATCTTCTTCCATCATGTCATCCAGGACCGAACGCAATCCGCTTTCACCGGAACTATCGACCAAGGATTTTTCTGATTCTGTTGGTAAGCGACTGACTAATTGCAGCGCCGCTTTCTCCAGAGTTTCATCCAGGGGCATTGTTTCTAATGCTGCAAGTGCTTGCGCAACAACAGGACTGTCATCAATTTGGAAAACAGTGAGGATGAAATCTGCGGTTTCCTCGGCACAGTCGCCGGTACAGGATTCTGTGTTGCCCAGCGGCATGAGATTACCTATATAAGAAGTAAGACCTTCAACGTCTTCACAGATGGCGCAGTTAACCAGAGAAACTGAAACGATTCCCCCCTGGCCATCGCTACCATGACATTCGGCACAGAGCGCGTTGTAATCATCTTGCCCGGCGATACTGGTGGCATCGGCCGTCGTCAGTTGAAATAAATCTCCCGGCGCCAGCTGCAATTGCAATGAGAAGAACTCAAAATCTGCATGAGCCAGAGGGATATCCAGGATCAAGGTATCGAGATCGAAAGTTGCGCCTGGTGTTAAACCCGGTTGGGCAGAAACTGCTTCCACTACGCTAAAAGTGAAACTCTCAGCGTCTTCCAACTTTAAGGCGATCTGCAAAGAGCCGAAACCTTCGACATCTATTCGAGGTATATAAAGGGTATCGACTTCAAAATAGGGAATGGAGCTTCCTGACTGTGCGAGAGCGCTTGGGGTAAATCCGGCACCCAACAGCATCAGGAGTACGCTGATTGCCAATGTCCTTAGTTTTGCCATGAAATTTCTCGCTGCTTTTTACAAAGATTAGTCTTTGCTAGGTAAAACGCGAGATTACTCTTGGGGTTTACAAACGAAAGAAATTTGGCAGGATTGTGCGAACTGGGTCACAGCGGATATGAATTATCGAAGAACTGCCTAGGCGTCATCGCCAACGTATTGAAAACGTTGAATATTCCGGCCATCTATAGCGACAGTTTCTAAGAACATTGGCAGTGGCCGGGCCCAGAGACCGAATTCCCCGTACAGCGCGCGATACAACGCCATGGGTTCCTGGGTTTCACTGTGATGGACGATGTCGATCAGCTCGTATTCCTGGTCTTTGTAATGGCGATATTTGCCGCGGGGAATGTCGTCATATTTGCTGCTATCCATGCTAAAAATCCCGTTGCGGAGGAGGCCGTCCTCCAAACCCATCGGGAGGTGGTCCGCCGCCAGGGCCGAAGCCTGGTCCACTGCGACCACGACGTCCGTCCCGTTCGCCCCGCGGTCCTCGACGCTGCATAAATTCTTGCGCCGTACGTCGTTCTTCCTCTGTTAATTCTGAGAGTAAGGCAATGGATTGTTCGTGAGACAACGCCTGATAGCTATTACTGGCGCTGCGCAATTGTTCGAATGCTGTCCTCAGTTCTTCGGCATTAAACTCATCTGCTCGCATTAACTCATTAACTCGACGCGTGGCCTGAAACATCTGCTGCCGCATCGGTCGAATTTCTTCGTTGCTTGCTTCAAGCAGTGGTTCCAACTCCGCTTGCCGTTCCTCACTTAAATCACGAACAGCCCAACCTACGCTCGGCGGAAAGGGTCGCAAGGATGGCTCGCGAACCGCAGAAGCGCGATAGCTAATGCCGCCAATGAAAATAAGGTTGATAGCAATAGAGGTAATAAGCACGACTAGAATTAGTTTGCTTCTATTCATCAGAATTCACTCTCGGAATAGTCTGACAAGGCGAGCATGGCTAATTCATCATCCCAGTAATCATACTCATCGATTTCGGAGTTAATGCCAAAGCTGTAGTAATTGCCCAGGACAATGCCAAAAACTAGCGGCAATGAAGCTGCCATCATTGGGCGCCATAAGTTCGCACCGAAATTTTCAGCGGGAAAAATCCAGCTCAACAATCGATCAAAGAGTGATTGCGGTCTCGGTGGTAGCGCCTGGTTAAGTACCTTATGTTCCAGATTAGGAAATGCGGGAACCGCCATGTCATCCAGGCTGCGTTCAAGTTGCTTGTACTCCTCTAAAAGTAAACGAGCAGATTCGTTATTGCTTAAAAAGGCTTCGAGATCATTTCTTAGATCCGTCGGCCAATTTGCCGAATCTGTGCCGTGGACTTCGAGCACATTTGAAAAATCTTCAAGTTTCATCATCTCAATATCCGCTCATCAGTGTTTCTCTAATTCCGATGATGCGGTTGTCTCCTCGCTATTGACGTTACTCAGTTGTTTACGTAACGAGCGCTTCGCTCGCGCGATCGCTGATTCCAACGCTTTAACAGATACATCCATAATAGCAGCGGCTTCCTTGTTGGAGAATCCTGAGTAGTGACACAACATAAGTGCGCTGCGTTGATTCTCCGGTAGCTTATCGATCGCTTCTTTTAAAAGCTGTTCTTGTTTTTTCCGATGGTCGCTTACTTCGTAACTGTGTTGCCATTCTGTATGGTTTTGTTTTTCTTCTTCAATATTATCTTTTATTTGAGTATTTCCGTGTTTCCTTAAATAGTCTACGCACAAATTATGGGTAATGCGGTGCAACCAGGTTGATAGTTTCGCTTTTTCCGGTCGCCATTTCTCAGCATTAATCCATAGTTTTAAAAATGTCTCCTGCGTAATATCTTCGGTGTCTTTCTTGTTTCCTAAAATCCTGAAGGCGTAATGACTGATGGATTTTAGATGCTGCTTAACAATAGCCTGATAGGCGGATTGGTCCCCATTGCAAACTGCGCGCATCAATTCTTCATCAGTCATTACGTTGGCAAATACTTAACTTCCTGTCAGATTGACGGTGATTGTCCTCCGTTCTGACCCCTAGGTCCACCGCGTCCTCCAGGACCTCGGCGTCCACCTCGTCCAGGCGGTTGCAGTTCTTCTTCATTCAGAACGCCATCGCCATCGCGATCCCTGCGATCGAAATTAGCTTCTTGAAATTCCGCGAGGGTAACGATCTCGTCGCCGTCAGTATCCATCGCATTAAACTGTTCAGTCATGCGTTCAGCCATGCGCTCTTGCATGCGTTCACGGCGCTCGCTGTTTTCATTCGCATCACCATTTTGGTCGCCACCTCTGTTGCCAGAGCGAGGGCCTCTCATGGGGCGCGCATTAAGAAATTCATCGAGGGTCAATACGTCATTTTGATCCGTATCAAGACGAGCCAGGGCATCAATATCGCTTTCCTGAAACTCGACGAAACTGATTACACCATCGCCATTGCTATCCAGACTTTCCAGATTTGGTCGCTCCGGCGCATTGTCATCGGCAGCCACGCTAGTACTGCAGATTCCCGTAATCACTATGCCAATAACCAGTTGTAACTTGTGCATGCTAATTCTCCTGCAAAATTAAGTTAGTCAATTACCTATACGTAGCTTGTGACAATACCCGTCGCTACCTAACTGGTCGTTCTATCTAGTTCCGTGTAAGCTTATTGGTCCCGCGTATCTCACTTATAAATACGTATCTCTCTTATAAATAGAAGAACGGAGCAAACAATGACTCTGCGTAGAAATCTCATCTCCACGATTCTTGTAGTAGCTGCTTTTCAATCCAGCCTGATTCTCGGCCAGGAGTATGTAATGGATCCTGACTGGCCAAAACCATTGCCCGAAGGCATTGAATGGGGGCAGGTGCCAAATGTCACAATTGATGCGGAAGGATACATTTATGCTTTTCACCGCTCAGATCCGCCGGTGCTTAAATTCGATCCCGAAGGAAATCTGGTGGATTCATTTGGCAGTGAGGTATGGGTAACTACACCCCATGGATTCAGAACCACTCCCGATGGCGACACGATCTGGGCAACAGATTTTAATCCCCAACGTGGGCACACGATTACCAAGATCGATACAACTGGACGGGTATTGTTACGCCTTGGTGCTCGAGGATTTACCGGAGTCGGACCGAATACCTTTAATGGTCCTGCCGACGTAGTTCAGGCAGACGATGGTTCTTTCTTCGTTGCTGATGGCCATAACAATAATCGCATCGTGAAGTACGCTAAAGATGGGCGCTATTTAATGGAGTGGGGAAAAAAAGGAACCGGCCCCGGTGAATTTAATTTGCCGCACACCATAGTGATCGATCAAAGAGGGCGTCTATTGGTAGGCGATCGCGCAAACCTCCGCATACAAATTTTCGATCAAGACGGTGAATACATTACCGAATGGGATCAATTTGGACGTCCCAGTGGCATGTTCATCGATGAGAACGACATCCTTTATGTAGCGGACTATCAAGAACTTCGAGGTGTGACTTTCGGCAGTGCCGAAGACGGTACTGTAATGGGTTTCATCGAAGGTTTAGAACCGGAAGGTGTTGTAGTCGATGCTGAGGGTAATGTTTATACCGGTGAAGTAACTGGCGGCGAAGGTGGTGAAGGCAGCATAATTCGTAAATTTATCAAGCAGTAAGCGCTTCGGCGGGTCTTTGATAATCGCTCTGGTTAGAAGGGACCCGCACTCATAATTCTGCTAAAATCCTGCCTCTTTTTGCTGGGTTGCGGTTCTGAACAGAAAACAACCCTTTATTGATATACCCCTACAAACTGTAAGTGCTCAGGCGCTCGGGAATCTGGGTAAGCTGACTGAACATGGAATTAGCTGAAGAAAAACTCGACGAACATCATCTCGACGAAAAAGAAGTCGTCGATGTGGTGGTGCGCTTTGCTGGTGACTCCGGCGACGGCATGCAACTCACCGGGACCAATTTCACTCAAGCTACTGCACTTTACGGTAACGATCTTTCCACCTTCCCAGATTTCCCTGCAGAAATAAGAGCACCAGTTGGTGCAACCTTTGGTGTCAGTGCGTTTCAAATCTATTTTGGTGCAGAAGATGTCACCACAGCAGGAGATGCAGTTGACGTGCTGGTTGCGATGAATCCAGCTGCATTAATTACCAATCTGGAAAAACTAGTTGATGGCGGTTTAGTCATTGTCGACAGCGGCGCGTTTACGGCGAAAAATTTGGCCAAAGCCAAATATGAAAACAATCCATTAGAAGATGGATCCCTCGAAGGCTATCGAGTCCTTAGTATCGATATTCACAAACAGGTTCTAACTGCGGTTGAACCTTTTGGACTGGGCCACAAAGACGCACTGCGTTGTAAGAATATGTGGACACTTGGTCTGGTCATGTGGCTATTCGATCGGGACCGTTCTGCAACAATTGATAGTTTGAAAGCGAAGTTTGCTAGTAAGCCTGCTATTGCCGATTCCAATATCGCCGCACTAAATGCTGGCCATGCCTACGGCGAAACTGCAGAGCTACCAACAGGTATTCATGTCTATAAAGTACCGAAAGCAAAGGTTGCACCTGGCACCTACAGGAATATTACTGGAACGCAAGCATTGGCCTGGGGATTAATTGCTGGATCTGAGATTGCAGACATAAACTTACTGTTTGCTTCTTATCCAATTACACCCGCTTCTAATTTGCTGCATGAACTGGCAAATCATAAAGAGTTTCGGGTTAATACTTTTCAGGCTGAAGATGAAATCGCCGCGGTTTGTGCCGCCGTTGGAGCATCCTTTGCCGGCTCACTGGGAATTACTTCCAGTGCAGGACCCGGCATTGCCTTAAAGGCAGAAGGTATGGCACTGGCCGCGGCTGCCGAGCTGCCTTTGGTTGTCGTCAACACCCAGCGGGGCGGGCCGTCGACAGGGCTTCCCACCAAGACAGAACAGTCCGACTTTAATATGGCGATGTACGGTCGTCACGGGGATACACCTATTCCTGTAATTGCCGCTTCCACTTCTATCGATTGTTTTGATGTGGCAATGGAAGCGGTAAGGCTTGCGACGAAATACATGACTCCGGTCATGTTATTGTCCGACGGTTATTTGGCGAATGCCGCGGAACCCTGGAAAATTCCTGCAGCCGATTCTCTGCCCTCATTTAGCGTTGAACATTACGACGACCCAACAGATTTCAGACCATCCATTCGTGATGAAGAAACCCTTGCTCGAGTATGGGCAAAACCAGGCACAGCTGGAATGGAGCATCGCATCGGTGGAATCGAACGCAGTTTCGATACTGGCGATATCTCTTACGATCCTGACAATCATCAAAAAATGACGGATTTGCGCAAGGCGAAAGTCGATGGTATTGCAGGAGATATTCCGCTGCAGGAAGTTTGTTATGGAAATTCCAGTGGCAAGCTTGCCGTGGTAGGTTGGGGATCAACTTTTGGCGCCATTCATCAGGCGGTTAAAAGAGCCGTTTCGGAAGGCCTCGATGTTTCTCATATCCAGGTTCGTTATCTTTCCCCCTTGCCAAGCAATCTAGGCGAGCTACTTTCCAATTTTGAAGCAGTGATCATTCCTGAAATGAACACTGGGCAGTTTATTAAATTAGTACGATCAGAATTCTTAATCGATGCGGATGGCATCAACAAGGTAGCAGGTCAGCCTTTCAAAATTGGAGAAATTCTTTCGGCGATACACAAAAAATATAAAGAGTTGGAGGCAGTGGCATGAATCAGGCGCTTCCCACTTTAACTCTAAAAGACTTTGCATCTGACCAGGAAGTTCGCTGGTGTCCCGGTTGTGGTGACTACGCAATTCTTAAAACGATTCAGAAATTGATGCCAGACCTGGACACGCCGAAAGAAAACCAGGTGTTTGTCTCTGGCATTGGCTGCTCGTCGCGATTTCCCTATTACATGAATACCTTCGGCTTTCACACCATTCATGGTCGGGCCCCGGCCATCGCGACCGGTGTAAAACTGGCCAATCCCGAATTGGACGTGTGGGTTATAACCGGTGATGGCGACGGTTTTAGCATCGGTGGTAATCACATGATGCATGTGCTGCGCCGCAATGTTGATTTGCAAATCTTGCTGTTCAATAACGAGATCTACGGATTGACTAAAGGCCAGTATTCACCAACTTCACAAATTGGTACCCGTTCGCCTTCGTCGCCAACTGGTTCAATTGATTCACCTTTGTCGCCCTGTATTGTTGCGCTAGGGTCGGGTAGCACATTTATTGCTCGCTCAATCGATACTGAAGCAAAGCATCTTACTCAAGTCGTAAAACGCGGACACGATCATCGCGGCGCTTCATTCATTGAGATATTACAAAACTGTCCAATCTACAATGACGGCATATTTGAACAAGTTAAAGACAAGAAGATTGCGCCAGACTTCCGGGTTGAAGTTGCACAGGGTGAACCGCTCAAGTTTGGCAAAGACCAGGAAAAAGGAATCGTCTTAAATCGAGACAGCCTGCAGTTAGAAGTAGTTGCCGCAGAAGGCAATGAAGACAAACTGCTAGTGCATGATGAATCCAATAAGATTCAGGCACAGCTAATTGCAGCAATGGGAGGGCCAGATTTTCCTGTAGCCGTTGGCGTTATTTACCGAGAAGAGAAGACCTCTTTTATCGAAGATGTACAAGCACAGGTAGAAACAGCACGCAGTAGCAAAGGATCCCTCGAAAAGCTTCTCAATAGCGGCCATACCTGGGAAGTCGACTAATTTTTCTCTAAGCAAAATCGATTAACGACTGGATTCAAAAGTCGATTGTCAAAAACCTGCAACAAGTTTTCCGCTACACTCCTAACTATGAAGAGTAATCGAATCAATCGCAGAACTTTTCTGCAAATGGGCGCCGCAGGTACTGCCTGCTTTCTCTCTGGAGGAATCGTCCGTGCTCAGCAGCAAAGGGCTGCATTCGAGCAGCTAAAAAACATCGGTCCATTACAGCCACCGAACGCTAACGGTCTTATGTTGCCTCCTGGATTTCGTTCGCGAGTCGTCGCCCGCAGCGGTGAAGCGCCGGTAGGCTTGCCTGGCTATACCTGGCATCCAGCACCAGATGGTGGTGCCTGCTTTGCGACTCAAGATGGCGGATGGGTTTACGTATCAAATAGCGAAATGCGCAGCAACGCAGGCGGAGTTGGCGCTCTACGTTTTGATTCCAATGGTGAAAAAGTGGATGCCTATTCCATTCTGGAAAACACTTCAATCAACTGCGCTGGCGGTCCCACTCCCTGGAGCACCTGGTTGTCCTGCGAAGAATTCGGTCAGGGTCAGGTTTATGAATGCGATCCAATGGGAATCGATGCTGCAATAGTGCGACCCGCATTAGGTACTTTCAGGCACGAGGCGGTGGCCGTCGATTTAGTAAATAACTGCCTCTATTTAACAGAAGACGAACCCGATGGCAGATTCTATCGCTTTGTTTCGCAACAAGGTTTGCCTGATCTTACTTTTGGGCGCCTGGAAGCTGCGACCGTGATAGAACAGGAAGGGAAATCCTATGTGGTTTGGCATGAGATAAGAGATCCCCTGGCGAAGCAGCAAGCAACCCGTTATCAGGCCCAGGATTCAACTCCCTTTAAAGGAGGAGAGGGCATCGCGTTACATGAGAACAAAGTTTTTTTCACTACCAAACACGACAATCGAGTGTGGTGTTATGACACTGTTACTCAGCAACTAGAAATCCTTTACGACTTTGCCACTAGCGATACACCAATTCTAAGTGGAGTCGATAATGTCGTAATTACTCCCACAGGTGATGTGCTGGTTGCTGAAGACGGGGGTGATTTGCAGATTGTAACCATTACTTCAGACAATCAGATACTGCCACTGCTACAGATTGTCGGGCATGATCGTTCAGAAATTTGCGGGCCCGCGTTCGATCCTTCCTATCAAAGGCTTTACTTCAGTTCACAGCGAGGAAGTCTAGGTTCGGCACATGGCGGAATCACCTACGAAGTAACCGCTGCGAACGTCTAACAAGTCATTGTTTTAATCCCGAATTTTCTACCCTAAGCCAGCGTATACACTAAATCCGATATTTGCTACGCTCAAATCAAATCGGCCCTGGAGTGCGCTATGGCACGGAAAAATCCAAATAAAAACAATGAAATGCCAACGGCGGATCAACCTGTAGATCCTTCTCGAAGAAACCTTCTAAAAAGTGCTGGAATTGTCGGCGCAGCGGCCATGGGAACTGGTACCGCGACCAACGTAATCGCGCAAGAATCTCAGCAAGTTTCCAGCCCAATTACCCGCGAAGCTCTAGAAGTTTTAACAGCCGAAGAAGCAGATACTCTGGAAGCAATTTGTGATTGTCTAATTCCCTCCGATGAGAATGGGCCTGGTGCTTACGAAGCCAGAGCCGTGCATTACATCGATCGCGCACTCGCAAGCCATAACAAGGGTGTGCGGGAAAACTATATGGTGAGCCTGGAAGCAATTAACGAGTACAGTAAAAAGACGCGAGGCGCACCTTTTTATCGCTTAATAAAAGATTATCAAAATTCAATTCTTCTTGGAGTTCAAAGCAATAAGGTGCCAGGTTGTGCGCCTAGTGGCAGTGGATTTTTTAATACGGTGCGTAGCCATACTATCGATGGCACTTTTTGCGATCCTTACTATGGTGGTAATCAGAATTTTGTTGGCTGGGACATGATTCAATATCCGGGAATTCGGTTAAGTGCATCAGAAACCGATGTCGCGCAAGGTGCAGCCCTGGAGCCTAATCATCAATCAGCCTACGATCATGACACCTACACCAAGATGGCCGGTAACATGGCGATGAATCAACGGGGAGGTAGCGACAATGCCTAAAAACCTTCCCAAGACTGACGTCGTCATTGTAGGAATGGGTGCGGCCGGCGGCGCAGCGGCGCTGCCACTCACTAATGCTGGTTTGAAAGTCATCGGCATCGAAGCCGGAGGCTGGTTGAGCCCACGGGATTTCGCTCCCGATGAATTGCGTAATGGGGCGCGGAATTGGCCACAAGTTGTACAAAAAGCGGCGTCAGAAGCGCCAACAGTGCGGCCGACTTCCGATCAGAAAGCAGTGCAGGGAGGCCACCCGATGATGAATGCAGTGGGAGGAACCACTATGCATTATTGGGCGCAAAGTTGGCGGCTTAATCCCTGGGATTTTGCAGTGGTCAGTGCAACTCGAGCGCGTTACGGGTCGGACCGTATTCCAACAGACTCCACCGTGGAAGATTGGCCTTTCGGTTACGAAGAATTAGAGCCCTATTACGAAAAAGTTGAATATTCCGTAGGCATATCCGGCCAGGCTGGAAACGTAAAAGGCAGAATTAATAACGGCGGCAACATATTCGAAGGTGAGCGCCAGAATGAATATCCAATGCGGCCATTACGTGCTTCTCCTTTTACCGACTTGATGAGCGAAGCCGCACAACGCTTGGATTGGAATCCCTTCCAGGGTCCTGCTGCGATTACCAGTGAGCTTTATGATGGTCGTCCTCCTTGTCAATATCACGGTTTTTGCAACAAAGGTGGCTGTCATGTGCAGGCAAAAAGTTCCACGGCCTTTACCACCATTCCTAAAGCCGTCGATAGTGGAAATCTGGATGTAGTTACTTATGCCAGAGTAACGAATGTTGTTACCGGCAACGATGGCAAAGTACAAGGCGTCGACTATGTGCGTGGCAATGAAACATTTTTTCAGCCGGCGGATGTGGTTTTACTCGCCAGTTATGCTTACGAAAATGTGCGACTCTTGCAGCTGTCTAAATCCCGGGCATTTCCTAATGGTTTATCCAATAACGCCGGACAAGTGGGTAAGCATTACCTGAGTCATCACCAGGGATCGCCGGTAATCGCACTGTTTCCTCGTGATTTACATAACTGGTATGGGCTGCCCGCACAGGGCGTCGCTATCGATAATTGGGCCGACGATAATTTTGACCACAGCGCTCTGGATTTTATTGGCGGTGCAAATCTTTGGGCGCACACCGACCGCAAACCTATGAGTGCAGCCAAGATGAGTACCTTTGGCAGAGTCCGTAATTGGGGCTCTGAGTGGAAGAAGTTCATCATGGAAAATGCAGACCGATCAAACGTTTCCTATATACAGAAGACAACGCTTCCCTATGAAGGCAACTATTTAGATCTTGATCCAACAGTGAAAGATCCTATGGGTTTGCCGGTAACTCGTATTACGGCGCGTTATCGCGATAACGAATTGCGAATTGCGGAGTTTTCTCAGGACAAGATGGAAGAATGGTATCGAGAAGCCGGCGCAATCGAAATACAAAGAACAGGCTTAGGTAATGCCATGGGGGCCACGACCCATGCTTATGGTGGAACTCGTATGGGCAATAACAGTGAAACCAATGTGGTCGATAGTTGGGGCTTTTCTCACGAGGCACCAAATTTAGGCATTCTCGGTGCTTCTGTTATGGGTACCAGCGGCGCACGCAATCCCACATTAACGGTTCAGGCATTGTCCTGGCGAACGGCAGAGTACCTTGCGAACAATTGGCGTTCTGTTGCTAGTTAATCGTTGGCTAAATGTTGGATTTTCAAATCGATACAAGACTGTAGTCTTCGTCTATGAGTAGTAGCAATAAGCAAATCATTCCTGTGCTGGATATGTTTCGGCTTATTGCAGCGCTCTTCGTCGTCCTGGTTCACTACGAGATTATTTTTGGACGCTTCGTCATCTATGGTTCCCTGGGAACTACCGCGCTGTCCTGGTTCTTTGTGTTAAGTGGTTTCATCATTGCCTATAACTATCCCAGTTTGGATACGGCTGCGGATTACAAGAAGTTTTATGTGCACAGATTTATTCGTATCTATCCCGTCTATTTTCTAGCGGTATTGGTCTCGGCACTGTTCGTAGCTATTGGATTCAATACACTAGGCGATCAGTTTTTTACGGAAGTGAGAAGACCGTTTGAAATCTCCTATGATTTGCCTGAGCAAAAAGACAATGCCTTTTGGACGCTTGCAACGCTAAGGCATTTAACCTTTACCCAATCGATCAGCAGTATTGAAACCCTAAAGCTGGTCTTTAATGGACCACTCTGGTCATTGGTATTAGAAATTTACTTCTATTTAACTTTTCCAATATTTTTGTATTTGTTGCGGCCAATAAACACCATGCGCCGTATCATCGCCGCGTTTATAGTTGGCTATATTCTGCAATTTGCTTTGATTCAATATTTTCTACCAGACGTAGAACGCTTCGATGTAATGAACCTGAATGTGACGGTTTACACTAATCCTGCTATTCGCGGTCTCGAGTTTGTTTTCGGGATGCTGCTCTATAAAGCCTTTGTACTGTTGCCGGAGATCACCACCAAGGAAAAACCCAATTTAATTCCGTTGCTGCTTACTATAGTGGCTTACCTGGCGATAAATGTAATTGGTGAAAATTACGTGCCTTATGAATACAGCATGTTCTTTTTGGCGGTGCCAGTTGTTACTTTGCTGGTTTTCACCATGGCTAGATCACACTGGTATCCACAGGGAGCACCTTACCGATTTTGTCTGTGGGCAGGTGGCATCAGCTATGTGCTTTATTGTTTTCACTGGCCGTTCATGGAGATGATTCAGTTCTGGGACCTGATACCTCAGACCATTCCGTTTCCGCTGCATCTGCCGCTACTGGTCCTGGTGCTGTTGGCAGTTTCTCATGTCATTTATAAATGGGTAGAAACGCCAATGAGGAAATTTCTTTATCGGCGCTTGGATCCAGCGCGCGCTTCAGTAAGTCATTAACAGGGAACAATCCCGCTACAGCGCAGCTTCCTGAACCGCGAATAGAAAACTCTCAAAATAAGATACTGCATTCTCTTGTACGCCAATTGGACGAATCACAATGGTGGCCTGAAGACAAACTGAAACAGGGTCAGTTACAACAATTAAGAAATCTTCTCGCCTACAGTATTGTCTACTCTTCCTTTTATAAAGAACGCTTAAAAAACATTGATCCAGGCAAGCTTAGCTTAGAGCAATTCCGGGAAATTCCAGTGCTAACCCGGTCAGATCTTCAGTCCAGTCGGGCGACCATCGATTGTTCACAGGTCCCCGAATCCCACGGAAAATCTACCGAAGTCATGACCTCTGGATCCACTGCTAAACCAGTGTCTCTGCTGGGAACTGGTTTAACTTCCATGATTTGGAATGCTATCAATTTGCGCGAGCATCTCTGGCATGATCGAGTCATAGCTGCGACTACCGCTGCTATTCGCTGGCGCCCTGATGATGTAGGCATGGCTCCGGATGGAGTGACATTTGACGATTGGGGCATGCCGGTAAACCAATTCTATAAAACGTCAGCAGCTTATTACTTAAACAGCAGTTCCAATATCTCCGATCAGTTGCAATGGCTAGAGCAGCTTAAACCGAGCTACCTAATGACCCATCCTTCCAATTTGCAGGGGCTGGTGGAGGAAAGTAAACGGCAAAATTCTGATCTCTCGTTTGTTAAGCAATTTCGTACCGTTGGCGAGAGTGTTAGTGATGCTCAACGACAAATAGTCGAAGACGAATTCGGGCAGGAGCTTGTGGATTTTTATAGCAGCCAGGAGTTGGGTTACATCGCATTGCAGTGCCCGCAACAGAGTCACTACCATGTTCAGGCGGAAAGTTTGATCGTCGAAGTGTTACGCGAGGATGGGTCGCCTTGTGCACCATTCGAGTCAGGAAGATTGGTCATTACCAGTTTGCGTAACTATGCCACACCGTTGATTCGTTACGAAGTTGGCGATTATGGCGAAATCGGAGAGCCTTGTGCCTGCGGTAGAAGTTTGCCAGTACTCAATAAAATAAACGGCCGCGTCCGCAACATGTTGCAGCTACCCAACGGAGAGCGTCATTGGCCTAACTTCGGATTTCGAAAGATAATGGATATTACTGAACTCCGTCAGTTTCAGGTTGTTCAACATAGTTTAGAAACAATGGAACTCAAACTTGCAGTGGTAGGCAGTGTTGAGCCGCAGCAGGAACAATCTATAAAGGAAATTCTGCAACAGCATATTGGGCACCCTTTTGAAATAGAAATTAGTTATCATGAAGAGCTGCAGCGGAATGCGAATGGTAAATTTGAAGATTTTGTTTCCCTGATTTAATTGTTATGGCCGTCGATTTAAAAAATCACCAGCACGCGCTGGCATTCATCATCATCGTTGTATTCATCGATTCCATCGGTTTCGGGATTATTTTGCCCGTTATGCCGCAATTAATAATCGGATTAACTGGAGCAACACTTTCAGAAGCTTCCCGTATTGGCGGCTACTTAATGTTTGCCTATGCCTTGGTGCAATTTTTTGCGGCGCCTCTGTTAGGAAATCTCGGTGATAAATACGGGCGTCGACCAATACTGCTCTTTTCGCTGGCGGCTCTGAGCGCGGACTATTTATTAATGGCTTTGGCGCCAACTTTGATCTGGCTGTTTGTCGCCAGAATTATTGCCGGCATAGCCAGTTCTACCTGGTCATTGGCCTATGCCTATATAACTGACATTACTCCAGAAGATCAGCGCGCCCAGCGCTTTGGTATGATCGGCGCCGCCTTCGGAGGTGGTTTCATACTAGGACCTGTCATCGGAGGTTTTCTGGGTGAATTCGGCGAGCGCATACCGTTCATTGCCGCCGCCGTGTTAGCACTTTCAAATGTTGTCTACGGATATTTCGTTCTCGGCGAATCATTAGCGGATGAAAATCGACGACCATTCGATTTATCCCGAGCTAATCCAATTGGCGCTGTGATGCAGATTAAAAAGTATCCGGTCGTGCTCGGGCTGGCCTTTGCCTATTTCCTTTTCATGATTGGTCATTCTTCGTTACCGAGTACCTGGACTTATTACACGATTGAAAAATTTTCATGGTCTGAAAGCCAGATTGGACTTTCATTGGGATTCGCCGGCGTATTCATGATTATAGTGCAGGCTTTTTTGATTCGATGGGCGATTCCGACCATGGGTGCATTTAATGCCGGCATCGTAGGTTTAGTGGCGATTGTTATTGGATACTGTGGCTATGCATTTTCTGCGCAGGGTTGGCAGATGTATCCCTGGTTAGCAGTAGCGGCGATATCTGGATTCGTCACGCCAGCGTTTCAGGCCATCATGACCAGTCAGATTCCGGCCAATGCCCAGGGAGAGTTGCAAGGTGCACTTAGTAGTGTAAACAGTATTACCGCGATTATTGGCCCGCTTTTTATGACCCAGGTTTTTGCAATGTTTACCGGCCCGAACGCGCCTTTTTACTTCCCCGGGATTTCGTTTTTTGCGGCAGCGATTCTTTCGGCTGTTTGTCTATTCATTTTCATTCCGGTAGTAAAAACCCACAATCTCACTGCATTAGGAAAAGCCTAGCCGGGCTGCGTTGAGACCCGAATGAAATTGCAATTTGGCACAATCTAAACTCACTTGGCTAATCATTGACGCAAGGGCTGCACACGCCCTGCAGCGGGCAATTCAGCCTCAGTGTCTATTTCTCCAGAGCCTAGACACTGCGGGGCTTTTATGATTATATCGATGCTCTTAAAAGTACCAGTTAGTAATACTAATTAAAGCAAAAGGTAGATTTATGAAGATTCAATGGCTGCTCCTAGCAATCGCAGTATTCGTCGTGGGTTGTTCACCCGCCGAAAACACAACTAGCGAATCTCAATCGCAACCTGCTCAAGTCGCTGCGGCGGCTGAAGCGCCAGGTGGCGATATTCCACGCACTCCAAGCGGCAGGCCCGATTTCAATGGCATCTGGCAGGCGCTGATGAATGCGAATGACAATGTAGAGGCAGCTCCTCCACAGGCGGCTTATCAATTGGTTCCAGGTGACTTTGTCCCGGTTCCGGCGCCCGAAGTTGTAGCAATGGGCGCCTCAGCGGCAGTGCCTGCGAGTTTTGGCGTAGTCGTTGGTGGCACGATTCCTTATAAGCCAGAAATGATTGCCCGTCGTGATGAAAATCGTGAAAACTGGCTAGAACGGGATCCAGAAATTAAGTGCTATATGCCTGGAGTTCCGCGAGCGAACTATCAGCCGCACCCATTTCAGGTATTTCAGAGCGAAAGCGCATTTTTTATTGCCTATAGCTTCGCCGGTGCCGTGCGCAACGTGTTCTTGGAAGATCCCGGTCCTGCACCACTTGATTCCTGGATGGGTCAGTCTTACGGCTACTGGGATGGTGATTCCTTTGTAGTGGAAGTTACCGGACTTGATGATCGCACCTGGTTCGACCGTGCTGGCAACTTTCACAGCTATGAACTGAAGGTCACCGAGCGTTGGACCATGATGAGTGAGAATCACATCATGTACGAGGCCACCATGGAAGATCCTCAGGTATATGACGAACCTTGGACTATTCGACTGCCACTTTACCGTCGTCTGGAAGAGGGTTATGAGTTGCCACAATTTAAGTGTGTGGAATTCGTCGAAGAACTGATGTACGGCAGATACCGTAAAGGCCGCGAGGCAGAACTCGGTTTCTAGCCGAAAATAGACTCAATAGGGCCCGAATTTACGTTTTTCTACTTGGAAAACCAACGGGCCCTTGTATAAAATGCGGGTTGCTGTCCGCTTAACCGAATTAACCAGCATTCTGGGCGAGGGGATAGTATTTTAACCAGCGTCAGAATGCTGAGAATTAAGCTAAAAATGGGGTGAAAACTATATGAAAATTAAATTATTGGCTTTAGCAGCTGTAACCGCGATCGGTGTTGTTGCCATTAAGCCTCCGGCAATTGCGCACCACGCGTTCTCTGCTGAATTTGATGCAAATCTCCCGGTTCGTCTAGGTGGCCCGATTACTCGAGTAGAGTGGATCAACCCACATACCTGGATTCACTTGGAAAACAATGATCCAGAAGCAACTCGCGATCCTGGTCCTTGGATGGTTGAAGGTGGTACTCCTAACACGCTATTGCGTCGTGGAATCAACCGAAATTCTCTAGTACTCGGTACAGATATAATTGTAACTGGCTACCAGAGTAAAGACCGTCTATGTGAGCCAACTTGCCGTGCTAATGGCCGTGACATTACGTTCCCAGATGGACGTAAATTGTTCATGGGTTCATCTGGTACTGGTGCTCCGCGCGATGGTTCAGATGCCACCGAACCTGGTCAATAAAACTTAGAAGTTTAGATTCAAAAAACCCGGTATCGGAAGATACCGGGTTTTTTTGTGTCTGGTGGTTGGGACGCGCTGGCTGCGAGCGTGAAATCCTTCGTTAAAAAGTTTTTCCGACTCGTTGCGTATTTCAATACGCGCCTCGCCTGAAAAACTTTTTGCCTCGACTTTCACGCTCTCGCTCACCGCTCGAGTCAAGCTCCCTTCGATTTAGATCCGTTTTAAATATCTGCAAACGGGGAAGTTTTCGAATCCCATGGATTCGTAGGTTGCTCTTGCGGCAGCATGTCCTGGATCACCGCCGGTCTCTACCATTGCTAGATCCAGGCCTTTTGCTTTGATCATGCGTAGGCACTCCTCGGTGAGTTGTGTGGCAATGCCTTTGCGACGATGGTTTGGATCTACTCCTACGATATAAACCTGTCCGAGAAAATCTTCCGGGTGGTAGGAGGCGGCGGCGAAACCGACGATGATGTCATCTTCTACTGCTACATTCTTGTCGATTTCATCAGAGCCACAAATGGTGTCTAAGGTTCGCATTTGTTCTGCTTGCCAGTCTGGAACAAAGACTTCATAGATGTTGGGACTGATGGCAGTCGATAATCCCTCGAACACGGGTTTCCATGCGCGCAGGGTGATATCAACAAGCGATTCCCGGTCGCTCTCTTGGTATTTTCTAATCTTCATAGTATTTCCAATAGTTATTGCGCTCTATCCTTAAGATAGAAACGAATCAACGCAACTACTTGTCGCACAAGTGCAACACAGTAGAGCCTTAAAATGAAAAGCTTTAAATCGAGGAGGGGGCTAACGCAGTCGTAATGCAGCGAAATTTTGAATATTCATGTTATGGCACGGCGACTGGATCGATGGCTCGCGGATAATCTCCACCGTCTCGAAAGACTGTAGAGTCGATAAAGAAACCGGAAGCATAGAGCCTGACTACTACAGTGCTTAGGCCCCGATTCTCCCAAAACCAGCCGTGAATGCCGGTAAATGGCGCATGAAATGAGCCGGTTCTACTCGTGTCATTGCCTTGCTCGAAACTCTCCGCGTACTCTTCGCCAAGGGCAGCAGGTTCGGCATGCATGTCGAAATAGACTTCATCATTGGCGACCCAGGTAAAGACCATCGGTGCATCCAGGTCCATGGTGTATTTGTATTCCACCGATTGAAACGGCCCTAATTCAAATTCCACGTAATCGGTACGGTGCATCTCCAGTTGTTCTTCGAACGGATTTTCAGCGCGAGAGAGCGCGCTAATGCCGGTAAGTTCTCCGGTGCCCAATGGATCGACGCCAAATTCTGCCGGCAAGATGGCAGTGAGCAATACAACCAGACCAACAGCAAAGGCGACGCCGGTCGCTATCAGAATATTTTTGGGGGAAGGTGCTTGGGTGGAATCTGGTTCGGTCATGGTTACTCCAATACTACACAGGAGGTAATAGCAGATAGGAACTCAATTGGTAACCTGCTAAGAGAAAACCACCTGTCATTAATGCGGTGTTCGTGGCGAAAGAATGGCGCAGGTAGCTGGCATTAGTCCGCCAAACGCTCAGTAAGATAAAAACTGCAGACAATGCCAGGATCTGCCCAATTTCAACGCCCACGTTAAAACTAACTATGTTAGTGACCAGACCGTTGTCGGAGATAGTGAATTCTTGCAACTTGGTGGCGAGACCAAGACCATGGAATAGGCCAAACACAAAAACCGCAATCTTGGTATTGGGTTCGAAGCCTAACAATCGCTTAAAGCCATCGATGTTTTCAAACGCTTTGTAGACGATCGAAAGACCAATGATGGCATCGATGATGTAGGCGTTTACTTGCAGATCGGCGAGCACACCGAACAGTAAGGTAATGCTGTGTCCGATGGCGAAAAGCGTTACGTACTGAACTACATGTTTCGGGCGATAGAGGAAAAAGATCACCCCAACCAGGAACAACAAATGGTCGTATCCCGTGACCATGTGTTTGGCACCTAAATACATAAAGGCAAAAATGGCCGGTCCATCGATTGCCTGCACAAAATTTGCATCGGATCCTTCGATTGTGTGTCCGAATGCACTAAGTGAGAAAATCGCAAGACATGCTGCGACAAGTATTCGAGTTAGCATCAGACGGTGCTCAGTTAGCTTTTCCATGAGGGTTAGTCAGCGGATCCTTCTCTGAATCTGTCCAGGATTTCAGGATTATATGCCTGATGACATGCGGTGCAGACACTATAAAGTTGAGCGCCTGCTTGAAAAAAGTCTTCCTTGTTTTGGGTTGCAGCAGCTTGCATGGCTAGCATTCCGGCCTGGCTTAATCCCTCGGAATAAATCATCCAGGCATCGTTGTCCATGGCGCGACCAGGTAAAGCTAACATGTTGCCGGATTCGACAACGATGGCTGCCTGGGCTCTGACATAGGCCCAACCATCATCAGTAGTAGGATAAAGTTCTTCATAACCAGAGGCGTCTATAACCCATCCGCCAGAATCCCAAAGAATGTCAGACGCCGGCTCGAGCACCAGTGCCATGATTTCCTGCATATTCAATTCTGTGTTGTAGGTTGCGTCAGTCGCGACTTCTTCTGGAGGTTCTTCAGAAGAGCAGGCGGTCAGGCTGACCACTATTAGGGCTGCCATGCAGTTGCGAATAATTCCTGAATTCTGCTTTTTCATTGGGTTAACCTGAATTCTCATATGTATTATGGCGATCCACCTAAGCCAGGCTTCAGTTATGAGTCCTGCTGCTGCTATGATGCAGAGGCAATGGCCTTTTAAGGCAGTAAAGTCTGCCCTAAATCGCGCCTTTTATCCACTTCTCAGAGGTCTTAGACAGACCAGAAATCGACCTATGCCAGCGAAATTTCGATGTTTTTCTTTAGTGCTACTGCTGCTCGGTTGGAGTTTAAGCAGTCACGGAGAAGTCTTGGTACAGCCAACACCAGACAATGGCTTACAACCTCGATTGAGTGTGGACGGCAACAGTGATATTCACCTGCTTTATTTCAAAAAGCGGATTAACACACCGGCGGCCAGGGAAGGAAATCTTTATTACCGACAATTCAATCTAGAGACTGGTAGATTCGGCTTGCCGGTTAAGGTTTCCAGTTCCGCTTTCGCCATGCAAACTTTTTCCATCGCTCGTGCCGCAATGGCGGTTTCCGACGACGGCCGAATTCATGTCATGTGGTACTACCCGCGCACGGCGGAGTTTATTTACAGCCGTAGTAATTCTGAGCGCACTGCCTTCGAACCTCAGCGATCAATCGTGCAAAATTATCGTGAAGGAATCGATGCCGGCGGTGACGTGGCCGCGATGGGGAATGAGGTTGCGCTTATCTGGGGAGCAGGAGATTTAAGCGCCGAGGATGAGCGCACGATGTTTGCCAGATTCTCCCATGATTCAGGCGCAAATTTTGGTGAAGAGCAGATGATTAGTAACCCCGATTTGGGAGCTTGCGCATGTTGTTCATTGGCAGCCGATTATCTCAATGAAGACGAACTGCTTGTGGCCTATCGATCGGCGATCGATGGGATTGGTCGACACATGCAATTGCTCAGCATAAATGGTGTGAGTAAAGAGATTGCTAATGCCTCCTATGGAGCAATGAATGAATTACAACAATGGGAAGCCTCCTATTGTCCTTTAAGTACGAATGACATTGTGCGTGACCGTGAGGGTCAGCGCTGGTTAGTTTTCGAAACTGAAAGCAGAATCATCCAGATGAATTTAGAGAACCAGCTAAATATTGCCAAGGTCGGTGAGCCATTTACTGAAACTCGACAAAAAAATCCTGCGATTGCGATTAATCAACAAGGACAAAGGCTGATCGTCTGGGGAGAAGCAATCAGTCACGCCCGTGGTGGTCGTTTAAATATGCGTATGGTAAATCGAGACGGCAGTGCCAGTGACTTTTCCCTGCAAGAAGAAATTCACATACAGGATTACAGTTTTCCTGCTGCAGTAACTTTACCAGACGGAAATTTTCTCGTACTACACTGAGAATTGATCGCTAGTTGTTAGGAAAAGGGGGCTTGTTTATTTGCTGCCTGATTAACTCTTCCTGCAAATCATCCCATTGCCTATTGGTTTGAATGCGAGTGCGCTGATTCAGTTGTTGAACTGAGTTTTGTAGCAGTCGACGTTGGGCGTTTAAGGACTGTTGAAACTCGAGCTCACTCACTCTTCGATTGACTGCAGTGGATGCCTGACTCTGTGCTGAGCCGCCTTGCAATAAATTGAATGCGGTAACCACGTGTTCGGTTCGTTTCTGCAGTGCCCCTTCACCGCAATTTAGCTCGATACCGCGCAGCAATGCTAAGTTCGTTTCCGCGTCACCAGCATCGCTAACTTCGCTGGTAACAAATTCTTCACGCCAGCTTTTTAGTTCCTCGCAGTGTGACAGGTAGCCCGCTAATAAATCTCCGTCCACCGATTGCAGAAATTCTTCGCAGCTGGCCACCGCCTGATCAGAGACGCCTTGTTCGAGATTGTCCAGGCAGGTTTTAGCTTTGCTATCCAGTTCTGCGAGAGATTCAGTTGCAGACTGAATGCGGGAATCGAGATCAATTTCTTGGGCAGAAATGCTGAACGTAAGCAAGCTGACGCCCAGGGCAAGAAATGACGGCACTAAACCCAAATTGGGACTATTACTCGTAGAGCTCAAAGCGGCGCGCCCATTTCTTGAAGCGCTTGCGGCAGTACTTTTCCATTTGCTTATGTGTGGAAAACCACAGCTCACAACCATCTTTAATACGCACATCATATTCGCAATAGTCATTGGTATACTCCCGGCATACCCAGGGTCGTGTTTCATAAATACTACAAACACCGCCAGGTAGCAAATGACTGCAATTAGTATGGATATGCAGGAACCATCCATCAACGTCTTTAAAGACATTGATGTTTTCGTGGGAAACTTGCCACAGCAGGTGATCGAAATCTTCTTTTGTTTTTGGCGTCGGGACTTTCTGGTTTATGGAATTGCAGCATATTGATTGAGTGCATTTACTACATTTTTTGTCGATTTTTATTTTGCCTATGTCGACGGCATCAACAAGTTTTACTTTGTTCTTCGCATTCATGTCCCGATCCGCTAAATAGAAAAATTGAATAATTGAGCAGTTTTCAGAAGACAGGCATTCTAACACTACTCGTATTACAATAGTGATTGTGAAATTCAAATAAACACTGCTAATTCAACAGTTGCTTTCATGCTGATCCTCTTGGGGTGAGTTCTATGTTTAAACGATTAGAAGCTTGCGCTTTACTTATTTTCGCGACTATTTCTGCATGCTCAACAGATGAGCCTGTTACTACCGCTGGACCCGCAGAGATAGAGATTGATCAGGCAACAGTTTCGATTGAAACGCTTTCGACAAAACCCTGGCTTGTAACCGGCGGTGACGTCCTGGTGGAAGTAGCGGTGGCAGAAGGCGAATCAGGAAATTTGTTGCAGATTGAATTAAACGGAACAGATGTTACTCAACGCTTTGTAAATGTTTCGTCTAATCGCAAACAAGCCCTGTTAGAAGGTCTGGTGGAAGGTGAGAACATACTGTCGGCGAGGTTAAGCAGTGGCGGCGATAGCGCTTCCCTGAACATCAGCAACTTCCCTAATAATGGGCCTGTCATTTCGGGTTCTCACGAGCAACCATTTTATTGTCAGAGCGAAGAATTTCAGTTGGTCAGTGGCGAATTCTTCGGCCCGGCAAGTGATGCAAACTGCAGCGTTCCAACTCGAATTAATTACGTTTACTGGTCAATTGAGAACGAAGCATTTTTACCCATAGCGGCACTCGGCGCAGACAATCCTGAAGATCTCGGCACCATCACCTTGGCTAGCGGCGGAATCCTTCCTTATATAGTGCGAGTGGAAACGGGCACTGTTAACCGTGCCATTTATGAAATTGCCATGTTGCATGATTCACCCCAGAGTCAAATCGACGCCTGGAATCGCAGTCCGTCCTGGAATGGGAAGCTGGTTTACACCCATGGGGGAGGCTGTCGCAGTGGTTGGCATCAACAAGGTAATCAAACCGGTGGAGTGATGCGCGATGGTTTGTTTGCTCAAGGCTATGCGGTGGTATCTTCAAGCCTGAATGTGTTCGGGCAAAACTGCAATGATTTACTGGCTTCCGAAACCCATATCATGCTTAAGGAACGTTTCATCGAAACTTACGGTGTGCCGGAATACACCATCGCAACTGGCGCATCCGGCGGATCTTATCAGTCCCATCAAACTGCTGACAATTATCCCGGTGTATTCGACGGCATTATCGTCGCGGCGAGTTTTCCTGATGTTACCTCGGCGACGATATTCACCGTGGCTGACTCCCGGCTCTTGAATTACTACTTTACTGAAGTCGACGTCGAATCCTTTACCCTCCAGCAACAGAGGGCAATCGCGGGATTTGGTTCCTGGGCATCTATATCTAATCTGGCGCGTGGAGCTGCACGACTGGATCCAATTTATCGCATCGATGCACCGCTCGAGGAGCAGGGTGGTGAAGTAAGTCTGCCTGCTTTGGAAACACAACTTTACGATATCACTGCGCCGCAGGGTATCCGCGCTACGGTTTATGATCACACCGTGAATGTATATGGACTGTTGGAAGGCTCTTACACAGCGCAGCGACCGCTCGACAATGTGGGTGTGCAATATGGCCTTGCTGCGTTAAATAACGGGGTAATTACGCCGCAGCAATTCATCGACATTAACAGAGATATTGGCGGCTTTGATCGTGACATGAACCATGTACCGGAAAGACACCGTGCCGATTCCCAGGCCGTAAAGCGTGCATTAGAATCTGGCAGAATTCTAAGCGGTGGTGCTGGTTTAGCCTCGACACCTATTATCGACTATCGCACCTATCTCGATCATGAAGAAGATGGCGATATACATATGCTCATTCATCAATTTTCCACCAGGCAGCGTTTACTGAACGCAAACGGTCACGCCGATAATCACATTATGCAGATCGGCGGCCTGTGGGGATTTGAAGCGGAGTCTCCAGATCTTGGCGACTTGTTTCAACAAATGGATGCCTGGTTAACCGCAATCGGGAGAGACGCCAGTGATGTCTCTTCTGCGGAAAAAGTTTTGGTGAACAAGCCTGTGACTCTGAACGATGCTTGTTGGGATAACACTGGGGATGAACGACTCAAAATTGAAGAAGAACAAACCTTTCGCGGCAGCAGTCGCTGTAATGAGCTTTATCCAGCTTACCCAACTCCGCGCCATGTGGCCGGCGCACCCTTGGCGAATAATATAGTGAGTTGTCAGTTGCGACCGATTAATTCTGCGGATTATGGCGTCGGCTTTACCCAGGCTCAGTATGCTGAACTAAATGAGGTTTTCCCTGAGGGGGTGTGCGATTGGTCTCGAGGCGATAAGAGTGCTGCCACTCATCAAGGAACCTGGGTATCGTTTGGGCCTTCACCTATTAATAGATTGTATGAAGTAGAAAATTAGCGAGTGCGTCTAATTCTCTAACCATCCTTGGGCTGTTCTAACGCAAGCATTACGCGCATTTCCAACCTTTTCATTTCACGCATTATTTCTGCTCGCAGCAATTGTTGCCAGCCTATAATCTTGATAATTATGAAGAAGGTTAAACAGGTAATTATTGCCAATAGCCAGCCAAGACTTTCTTTCAATTCTTCCGCTTCGAAGAATTGATTTAGAAAATACAATCCAGCAATGAAAACGGCGATACCAACGATATACATGTACCAGGTTATCCATGCCATTTTGCCTTTAAAAGTCATTGCCATCATGTCAAACAAACCGGCCTCGTCATCAATTTCATCTAGAAGTTTTTGATCTTCTTCGCTTAGCGCCTTACGAATTTTCTCATCAATATCACTCATCTTTTTCACCTCATTTAATCTTCTAATACTTTCAGCATTAATTTTCTTGCGTAATACAATCTCGACTTCACAGTACCGCTCGGTACCCCCTGGACTTCGGCTATCTCTTGTACAGAGAGAGATTCCAGATAGTAGAGTCGGAGTATCGTCGCCAATTTTGCATCCAGACGTGACAATAATGTTTCTACACTGAGCTTCTCTTCCGCATTGTCACTAATCTCGATTTCCGGCAGTTCATCCTGCTCTTGAAACACTTCTTTTTCCCTGATCCTTTTCCGTTGCCAATCCACACAACGACGTTCCAGAATGCGAAAACCCCATTTAGGAAATGCTGCGGGATCGGCAAGCTTGTTCAGGCTTCGACTAATCGATAACAGACATTCCTGGGTGACATCTCGTGCCGCTTCGCGGTCATTCAAACGGTTAAGTGCATAGAGAAAATAACGTTGTTGCCAATGTTTGACTAAAGCATCAAAGGCGTCTCGTTCACCATTTTGGCTGCGCACAACGAGCCATTCGACGAAACTCTTCTGCTTTAGATCAGCCATCTACTTCCCTTTATAGAAAGGTCGTGGGAGGGATTAATTGGTTCAATGTCAGGAGAAAAAATGAACCATCTAAGCACTCATGTCGACCGATAATGCATAGTCATTGATCCGAGTCATGCAAGGGCAGTTGGATTGCTAAGTGCAGACTCGCTTCGCTTTACCCACAAGCCTTGATAAAAACCCGAATGCCGTTATACTTTTCAGCCATTCAAAACAATAACTTAGGCCTTCAACAGCGAGTTTTATATGCGAACTATAAAGAGTTTGTTTACCCTTTCAATATTGTTAGTTAGTAGCGTCAGCCTGGCTCAGAACTACATTCCGCCACGCACCGCTACTGGCAAACCGGATCTGCAGGGCTATTGGACTAATGCTTCAATAACTACCATGCAACGTTCCAGAAATCTTACTGATATTGGACTGACAATTCCCGATGATCAGCTGGAGCAATTAACCGCCGGCAATCACCAGAATGTGCGACAGGCTACAGACGATAATCAGGTTCAGGGCGAGTTACCCGATGGATCAGATTTGGCACGGGGTCGTGGCTATAACGCTTTCTGGGTAGATCCCGGTTCTCAATTTAGCAGCGTAAAAGGCGAATATCGCACTTCCTGGATCACCTTCCCTGAAGACGGCCGTATTCCTTATTCCGAATCAGGCAACGAATTGCGTGGAGCAGCCCGCCAACAATTTTCCGGCTATGGTGGACCTGAAGGAGCGCCACTTGCCGAACGTTGTTTGATTGGTTTCGGCAGTACTTCCGGGCCACCGATGAACAGCGTGCTCTACAACAACATGTATCAAATTGTGCAAACCGATGACTACGTAATGATTCTTATCGAAATGGTGCACGATGCTCGCATTATTCCAATCAATGGAGACCATCGACCAGATGCCCTGGAACAATGGATGGGTGATTCTGTAGGTTGGTGGGATGGCGATACACTGGTAGTGGAAACTGTTAATCTTCATCCACAGCAGAAATCTCGCATGATGGCCTCACTTTCCGATGAAGGAAAAATCATTGAGCGCTTTACTCGTTACTCCGACGAGCAGATATTGTATGAATTCGAAGTTAGTGATCCTGTTTATTACACCGAGAATTGGGGTGGGGAGATTTCCTTTAATACTACAGACACGAAACTTTATGAGTATGCTTGTCATGAGGGGAATTATGGTTTGTCTGGGATTCTGGCTGGTTTTCGTAGGCAGGAGATTGATGAAAGAGTTAATCCAGAGGATTAACTCACTAGCGACCAGGGAAATAGTTTTCCATGAAAACTTTTTTTCTGGGAGTGTCTACCGTCATGGAGCTTTTTCTAAGAGTTATCCGAAGGAAAACTTTTAGAAAAAGCGGGGAATGGTGCTAGACAAGAAAAGAAGTATTTTTTTTAAAATAGAAAAGGGGCCAATTGGCCCCTTTTTTGTTTGTGCCTGACTTTATCCTCGGTGTCTTAAGCGCATTTTTCTGCGAAAAAGTGCGCTCGTTTGGTGGACGTTCCCAGAAACATCGTTTTCACGGAAAACGATGTTTCTGGTCTCTAATGAGTTTTTCTTAAGAGTTTTCCAGAGGAAAACTCTTAAGAAAAACTCTTACTCTTCCCAGAACTTTGTCATCTCCATGAACATAAACGAGGCAGACCACGTAATCAACGACAAACCTGTAAGCGCTTCGAGTCCTGCGAGAAACCGTATGCTGCCAAAGGGTTCAATGTCGCCGTAGCCGACGGTAGTGTAATTGGTGAAAGAAAAATAGACACAGTCGATAAGGCTGCCATCAAAATTACCAGCCAGACTGCCAAAATTTCCTGAGCTGGCCATGAAGTAAAAGGCAATGCCAAATATCCACACTTCTACAATGTGGGCGCAGATAGTGCCAAAAACCCCAATTATTACGCGCAGGCGATGTTTGATTCTCAACTTTGGTATGACAACTGAGAGTAACCTCAACATCTCATAATGAATCACAACTACAAGTGTGACTAAAAAAGCGTTGATTATGAAACCGAGAACCATTGTGTTTGCTCACAACTCAAAGAACAGGCGGAGTATCGCATCGATTAGCTGATTAGTGTATTTTCAAGAGTAAAATGATGCTTGATTCATATCAACCGAAGAAAGGTGCATGTCGTGCGAATTTCCAGCTTAAGAATGTGGCTTATTGTATTGTCCCTTAGTTTTAGCGTGATGGCGCAGGCTCAGCGCGAGATACCCGAAGACGATAGGCAGCTACTCTATGAAATCTATAAAGAATTGGTTGAATACAAGACAACCGGTTCAGAGCAGAACAACACCATCGCCGTGGAAGGCATGGCGGCGTGGCTGCAGTCGGCTGGATTTGATGCTCAGGACATATTTATCGGCGGCGCATTACCCCATAAAGGCAACCTGGTCGCTCGCTTTCGTGGCACGGGAGACGCAGAACCGATCGTGATGATGGCCCATATTGATGTGGTTGAGGCTAATCGCGATGACTGGAATCTCGATCCGTTTATCCTTAACGAAGACGAGAATTATTTCTATGGCCGCGGGACGCTGGATGACAAAGCCATGTCGGCTATATTTGTTGCCAATTTTGTCAGGTTTAAGCGAAACGGCTACACACCAAACCGGGATTTGATAATTGCGCTTACTTCCGATGAAGAAGGTGGTGGCAGTAACGGCATTGGTTGGTTACTGGAAAATCAGCCGGGATTATTGCGCGGCGCACTAGCAATTAACGAAGGGGGATATGGTCTTCTACAAGATGGCGAGCCTCTGGCCAACACTATCCAGATTGCGGAAAAAATATATGCAACGTTTCGAGTCACTGCCCGAAATCCTGGCGGGCACTCTTCATTACCCCGTGACGACAATGCTATATATGACCTGGCTGAAGCATTACTAAGAATTCGTGATTTTAGATTTCCTGTTGAAATTAATGAAGTCATGCGAGTGAGTTTCGAGCGACAGGCTGAGATTAATACCGGGCAAAGGGCAGAAGATTTTCGTGCCTTATTGCAAGATCCTATTCCTCAAGATTCTTTAGATCGTCTAAGCAGAGAAGCTGCAATTAACGCGCAATTGCGGACAACTGCAGTTGCTACATTGCTCGATGGTGGTCATGCGCCAAATGCCTTGCCACAATCGGCAATAGCTAATGTCAATGTTCGTATGTTGCCGGGCTCGGATCCTCAGGATGTATTGGACACACTAGTTCGAGTGGTAGCAAATCCTGAGATTCGGGTGGAATATTTGGGCGGGGGATCCCTAACGGATCCTTCACCATTGACTGAAGAAATATTGGGTGCGGTAGAAAACGTAACGAATGCGATGTGGCCTGGAATTACCGTTCTTCCAACTATGTCTACCGGTGCTACCGATGGCGCTCGCATGCGTCGATCGGGGATTCCTACTTACGGCGTTTCGGGCTTATTCGTCGATAGAAATGACATGCGTATCCATGGCCAAGATGAGCGTCTGCTAAAAGAATCACTTTATGGTGGTTATGATTTTCTCTATAGCCTGGCTGTCGAATTGTCTGACTAAGTAATCAAACAGAGGGGGAGTTATGAAAGTTTTTTTAGGTATTGTTGTTAGTCTGATTGTTTCTATAGCAACAGCAGCAGAGGCGCCGTTGAATGCCACCCTGGAACTTCCAGCTCTATTGGAAGATCAGGAAATGCGCATCATCGAAATCGTAATGGAGCCAGGGCAGTCTTCGACGCCCCATAGACACAATGCTCACGTTTACGTGTATGTACTCGAAGGCGAGATTGAGATGCAGGTTAGAGGTGGTCCACTAACACAATTAAAGGCAGGTGAAACCTTTTATGAATCGCCAGAAGATATTCATCAGGTGGGGCGAAACCTGAGCACAACAGAGCGAGCGCGGTTTTTGGTACACATGTTAAAACAGGCTGGAGCGCCGCCAACAGTGCCGGTGAATGATTAATCGAATCTCTCGGATTGGTACAGGCCCACGCTTTTTCTCCAAAAAAGCTCCATTACAATGGAGCATTTACTTCGTAAATGCGTGGGTTTTAGACGCTCCCATCAAAAACGTTTTCGCTGAAAACGATTTCTGTTGAATCGCTAGTGAGTTTTTCCAAAGGAAAAACTCTAGTGGGTTAAAGAATAGATCAGGTAGTTAATGCCAAGGCGATAAGCCGAGTTAGCGTATTCGGTTGGGTACCACTGATCATAGGTGTGTTCCCAACCATCCCCCATATCTGAGTTCCAGTTGATCAACACCATGACTCTGCCGTCGTCATCCATAATGGCATGGTTGGTTGCATTGTTGATGCCAGCCTGGCCAAAGCCTTGCCTGCCCCCGCGACCGGGAATCATTTGCGGGCCATCGATATCGTAAAAGGTATGGAAGATTTCATGGTCCGATTGCAATTCCACTAATTCGCGGTCTGGAAAGATACGTGAGAAATCTGCATAGAATGCATCCCACTGACGGGTGCCCCAAAAATCGTCGATAAGCAGGAAACTGCCTCTTAATAGATATTCTCGCAGGTTCTCCAATTCTTGTGGAGAGAGCGATATCCCGCCATTACGGCCCATTTCCAGAGCATAAAGAAAAGGGTAATCGAAGATTTCTTCGGAATCGAAGCGAAGCGTGATTGGCGAGCTCATGACACGAACATTGGTGAGCCTGGAAACTCCTCTAAGGAAATTCTCGTCCGCAGCGGGGAAATCTGTCGCCCAGGGTCCGCCGTACCAGCCGCCGTCGTAATAGCTGTCGTATTGAATCCGTACGAAGGCGAATTCTCCAGCAATATCGTAGAGGTCAGGATTGTCTACTTGAGCCTGAACTGCTGGAATCGCAGTGAGCAGGCAAGCAATAAATAGACTGGTCAAGAATCTCATAGTGGTTCCGCGGCGAATGGATCGATTTCCGTACTAGTTTGTATCGACAAGCCGAATAGATCAAGTTATTGTCAGAAATGAAGCCCCTCTGGGGTTCCGAGCCTATGAAACGTCCATTCAAAAAATCCTCATTCATTTTAAGTGTAGTACTGCTATGCCTGCCTGCACTTTCTGGTGGTCAAGCAAATTCCGTTGCTACGAGCAATGAAACGCTGGCTGATCTGCAGCGCTACCAAACACAGCTTGAGGAATATGAGTCTGAATTTGGGCCTTTCGATAACCGCTTGTTAGAGCCTCTGGGTAGCATACTTAATATATATGCAGAACAAGGTAACTTCGAACAGGTTGTCGAGTTGCAAACCCGGCAACTTTCCATCATGCGCACTTCATTAGGATTCGAGAATCCTGAACTTATCCCAGTAGTGCGCAACATGATCGAAGTACAGCAAGTATTGGGAAATTGGGAAGCAGTTTCCGATCATTTGGAGCACATCAGGTTTCTTGTTGCCACGAACTATGGAACTCAATCTGAAGAACTCTTGCACGCCATGGATGCTCAGGCGCAATGGTTGTTGGCTGGATTTTATTTAGGTGAAGAAAGAAGACAGTCGGATAACTTTCTTGATGCGCGAGATTTGTACCGCGACATGTATCTGCTTGCAGAAAAGATATATGGCGAAGAAGATTCCGCATTGTATCCCTGGTATTACAAACGAGCCTACAATCTTGCCTTGATGGTGCAGCTTTTGAACTCGGAAGATAGTTTTTCAAGTGAGATACTAAGAGACGTAATGCGTTCTGATGGTCCCAGCAGATTAGTTCAGGGTCGGCGCGGAGGAGTGATCAATACCAGCCCGTTTTATTCCACCGGAAGGCAAATTCCGGTTCTTGAAGAAGACGGTGTATTAGGAGAAGGGTATCTGCGTCAAGGACTTGGATTCGTAAACGATATACGTGATATCGCTGAAGAACAAGGTGATCTCGAGGCCGAGGCAATGGCACACCTTTATCGAGGTGATTTTAACGTGCTGATGGATCGTGGATCCGGTAGGCGTCAATACAACGAAGCACAGGAAAAACTACTAGCAGCGGGCATCCCGCAAACAGAAATAGAAAGTTTTTTCCGAATTCCCATGCCTTTGCCAATCCCCGAGTTCTATTCAAGTTTTGCAGATTTAGTGGCCTATCAGCAGAGCATAATTGACGAAGTCGAAAACGTATCCGCAGATGTTCTGCATTTAGGAACTTTTCGCGCCTACCATGAAAACGCAAGAGCAGTACTGAAACCAATTAGCGCCGATCCCTTACTTCGAATCGGTCTTCCACAAATCCAGGTAGATTTAAGTTTCAGTATCAGTTCTCGCGGCAATGCCTCTAGCGTGGATATTCTCAGTTCCACACCCGAAGACACTCGAGTAACCAGGGAAGGATCCCGTGCAATTCGCGAAATAAAATTCCGTCCGTCTTATGAAGGTGACCGCGCGCGCCGAGTACGTGATGTGCAAATAAGATATTTGTTTGCGCAACAGCAATAGTTACATCACTTCTCTACGCAATACTCTTACCTTGGTAACTCCGTACAATGTGATAAACAGTGCGCTCAACACTAGAGCAAACTTCGCCGGCGTTAAGATTGCCTTGGCCTGAATCCAATCGATAGAAGTTGTTAATGCCAATACCTGAATTACTCCTTCCACAAGATCTATCGGAACACAGAATAAAGCGGGCAGCGCCAGGTACTTTCCGCAGGTAGGAAAAAATTTGTAAGCGGTACCCACGAAGAAAATTCCATAGGCGATTGGATACGCGACATCCAGGGTACTGGTCACCCATACATGTACGCTGCGTTGCTGCGCTGTCATATTGGCGATGGCGGCTCTTACTTCGGCTGGATCATACAGGCCATCGAGTAATACTAAACCGTAGCGTTGAGCTATGAACTGAAAAGAGAGTGTTAGCGCGACAACTGCGAAAAAGCTGATCCAGAGTACATTTGATTTAGTTAGATCTGTAATCATAGTCTGTAGCCTCTTTAGTTGCTCGCGATGATTTTTGACAAAAACCTACTCTTGTGTCTGTTCAATTATTTTGGAAAGAGTTTTGTTTGACGGGTCTTCGTATCTATACTTTTTTACCTTCCTGGATACACTAGAGTGACTGGTTTCCAAGATTCGCGCCGCAGCGCTCATGTTGTAGTCACACAGTTTTAGTGCTTCTAATAGTATTGTTTTCTCTGTTTCTTCTTTGAACTCTTTCATAGACAGCGAGTCTTTAGAAAATGCGATTTTTAATGCGAGTCGAGAATAAAACCAGAATTGTATCCACTTGAGCCTGAAGACTACGAAGTCTCCACGCTCATCATGCATTAAAATCCAAACGAAAAAAGTCGAGGCTAGTGGCGTAACGCCACCGCTAGATGCACCGATACCTGCTAATTTGAGAATAGTCACGAATAATACTGTTACAAAAATTGGTATCGCTGCAAACATTGTCAGACGGGATCGATGAGCAATTTTGACGTTTGAGCTTGTTGATCCGCGCCAAAGCCAAAAAGTACAAATTGCGACCATTGCTAACAATAATGCTTGAAAAACTATGTATGCAGATCCGGTTATGGCAATCAAACTGTAACCATTAGATTCAATGCCCAAATAGAGATTTCCATTTAGTGCGAAGTAGATAACTGCAATGGCAATTGCTCCAAAAAAATACAAATAAAGTTTGATTTTAGGTGCTTCAGCGACAGTGAGTACCAAGTTAACTTGCGCAACAGTTAATAGGGCCACCAATACGAGAAAAATTCCCAATAAAAAGTAGCTTAGTTGATCACTTAGTCCGAACGTAAAAAATATTAAGAATTCTGTAAGATTTTGCAAAATTAATATAAGCGTCACTAACATGAATGCTGAAGTGAGTTTAGAGCGATTCACTACCTGAGCAAGAATGGCAATTTTTAATAAGGCAGCGATCAGCGCGATTAAACTTAAATAATAGAAAGTATCCATGTCAGAGTCTTAGTAGTGTTAATAAATGGAACTCAGTCATGCTAAGGAAAATCATTTTAAATAGGAAAAATTCAGTCTAAAGCCATTACCAGAAACAGGATGTAATTGCCTTCAAGTCTCTGAGTTCTATCCTTAATGTCAGCGCTTCCTGAATATTTCTAATCTTATTGCGATTGTTCAATTATTTTCGAAAGAGTCTTATTTAATGGATCTTCGTAATTATATCTCTTTACTTTCCTGGAAACACTGGAGTGACTGGTTTCCAATAATCGCGCTGCGGCGCTCATGTTGTAATCACACAGCTTTAGCGCTTCTAAAAGTATTGTTTTCTCAGTTTCTTCTTTGAAATCTTTCATAGACAACGAGTCTTTAGAAAACGCGATTTTCAAGGCTAGTCTCGAATAAAACCAAACACGTATCCACTTCAGCTTGAAGACGACGAAATCTCCACGCTCATCATGCATTAAAATCCAAACGAAAAAAGTTGAAGCCAATGGCGTCACACCACCGGTAGATGCACCGAAACCCGCTAATTTGAGAATGGTCACGAATAAACCTGTCGCAAAAATTGGTAGTGCTGCAAACATTGTCAGACGGGATCGATGAGCAATTTTGACATTTGAGCTTATTGATCCTCGCCAAAGCCAATAAGTACAAATTACGACCATTGCTAACAACAATGCTTGAAAAACTATATATGCAGGTCCGGGTACGCCAATCAAACTGTAACCATTAGATTCAATGCCCAAATGAAGATTTCCATTAAGTGTGTAATAGGTAACAACAATGGCAATTGCTCCAAAAAAATAGCGGTAAAGTTGGATGTTAGGTGCTTCAGCGGCAGTAAGTGCCAAGCTAACTAGCACCACAGCTAAAAGGGCTACCAACACGTAATAAAATCCCAACAATTGAGATGCCAGCTGATCACTTAGTCCGAACGTAAAAAATATGAAGAATTCTGTAATATTTTGCAAAATTAATACAAGCGTCACTAACATGAATGCAGAGGTTAGTTTAGAGCGATTCACTACCTGAGCAAGAATGGCAGTTTTTAATAAGGCAGCGATTAGCGCGATTAAACTTAAATAATAGAAAGTATCCATGTCAGCGTCTTAGTGGCTTAAACAAGTGAGGTGTTGTCAAATTCAGAATTCATGCTAAATAGCCAAGATTCAGTCTAATTCCGTTACCAGAATTAGAATTCAATTTCTTTTTACATTTCATAGATCAACCCTAAATGTCAGTGCTTTCTGCTATCTTGCTATTATATTGCGATTGTTCAATGACTTTCGATAGTGTCATGTTTGAAGGATCTTCAAAATTGTATTTTTTTACTTTTCTGGAAATGCTGGAGTGACTGGTTCCCAAAATTCTTGCTGCAGCGCTCATGTTGTAATTAGAAAGCTTTAGAGCTTCGAGAAGAATTGTTTTTTCCGTATCCTCTTTGAATTCTTTCAAAGAAACAGAGTCACTAGAGAATGCGTTCTTTAGCGCTTGTCGAAAATAGAACCAGACTCGAATCCACTTCATTTTAAAAACTACGAAGTCTCCACGTTCATCTTGCAATAAAACCCACACGAAAAAAGTGGAAGATATAGGCATCACGAATGTTGCCGAGGCATTGATACCAATTAACCTCAATACAATTACAGTAATAGAGGTGGCAATTATGGGTGAGGCTGCGAGTAATGTGCGGCGAGATCTGATCGCAATTACTGAATTTGAACTAATCGATCCTTTACAAAGTATGAATGTGGCAATTATAGCCACTGATAAAATTAATCCTTGATAGAGTGGATAAGCTGGACCTGGCCTGCTTATAAAACTTAATCCGTTTAACTCGTATCCCGTGTAAATAGAACCTTGAATCAAGAGGATGCAAACTATAATTATGGGAACCACTAATATTAGTTGGCTAATTCGTATGTATTTACTCTGAGTAACGGTTAGAACAAGATTGAGCATGGTTGCGGCAACCAGAGTTGATACAAATAGAAACGTTCCAATAAGTAAGATGACAAACTGTTGGCTATATCCGAATGTGAATAACAGGATGAATTCAAGTATGTTCTGCAGAATCAGCGTGCGTGTGACAAGGATGACAGCGGCATTAATTGGAGAATGCGCCATCGATTGAACAAGAATTAAAATCTTTAATAGTGCTGCAAATAATGCAATTAAGCTTAAGTATTGCAGAGGATCCATGTCAGTTCTCGCGATGACGTCTAACAACGTCAGTTCTAAGTGGTTCTCTCAACCGCGACTATTTCCAGTCTATGTTCTTTTATTCTCGGTTTTAGACTTAGGTAGATCTAAGAGTTTCTTAGCCTATAAACTTCCTTCTTGCTAATAATGAGTTGAAAACAAGAGAGTTATCTCCATTTGCAGCCCGTAGTCTTTGCTAGGCTACAATAACCCACTAAATTCGTTATACTTTCACTTCTTTGTGCAGGTCAACCTAAATTAGGTCAACAGGTCTATTCACCCCAATCGCAGCAAACACTTGTGCAAAAACGATGAACTGGTCAATTTTTGATCACCATATTTGCACAAGGGTAGCAAATTCTCGTGGATAAATGGGGTTTCACCAAAGATTTTCAATAGAGATTGACAGATTATGAATCCATAGAAAAACTGCTAGTAAGGCTCAGTCCAAACGTTTTTAATTATTTGTTCTGGTGTCAGTAAATAGTCCATCGGACAGTTAAATTCCGAGAAGGTTGAAGAGAATGCTTTCTCTTTTTCTAAGTTATTAGTAAGAAATTAAGAATAGGAAAAAATTTTGAATAATCGAAAGTTTAAATACAAATCAAGCTGGATATTCTGTAGCTAGACATGAGCTTGATCGCAAATTTTGCCTCTGAAAACAAGATTTACAAAAATAACTTAGCAATTTTATTCGTTTCCAAGAATTTCAACTAAGTTCAACTGTATTAAGAACATCGATCATATTCAGGGCAGGCGAGCAACACTAAGAATTTTATAAAGGAGCTCATTCCAATGCGCGTAATCACACTAATTGCAATTTTACTATTACCGATTCAGGCTTCGGCAACAGAGTATTACTGGGTTATCAATGGAGTTTTTGGAGAGCTTACCCGCGGAGATACACCAGCAGAAGCTTGCGCAAATGCTAAGCCAATTGGGCAGGCGTTTTTAGATTCGTTTCCGGATAATACCTACTCATTGGGTTCGTTTTCGTTAAAGGTCAATTCCCCACAAGTTCCTCCAACAAACTATACCTGTTTGTACCAAGGCCCCGACGATGAAGGTAATACCATTAATTATTACGCTCCTAACACAGCGCAGAGAGGTTCTGGCTGCATGGGAGAGCAAAGTGATGGAGGTTGCCATAGTCAAGACGACGGACCTCCAAAAGATTGTTGTGATCGCGGCAATCCAGTGCATGCGCTTACGGGCAATAAATATCAACGAGAGAATTTTTTCACTTCAGCAGGCCGCTTCCCATTATCTATAACGACTCACTATAACACTAGAACTGCACGTGCAACTGGTGTGCCCACATCATTGGATGGGGAATGGTCCTGGAACTATTTACAAAAGTTAGCGATTTCTGCATTTGACAATGCGCCCAATCGAAGTGTCATGATGTTTAGGGAGAACGGAGATCGTATTTTCTATACAAGTCCGCTCGAAACGGGACCTTGGACCACTGATCCGAATGTCTTGTACTTTCTTGAAGACCGACCAATTCTCGACGAACAAGGTAATGTCATAGCCATCGGGTTTCAGGTCACAACACCCGATGACAAGGTTGAGGAATATGATGAATTTGGCTCTCTTCAGAAAATAACCACCAGAGAAGGCCTCTCACAGACTCTTACATACGTTGATGATGAAATTACAGTCACAGATGATTTTGGCAATTCGATCACACTCACAACTGGAACTAATAGAAAATTACTTTCTGCCGTCGACACCGATGGCCACGAATATAAGTTTCAGTACAACTTTAGGGATCAGCTTGAATACGCCTCTTATCCTGACTTAACGCCAGGCACAGGCGGAGCAAATCCCTTTGGCGAAGACAATCCATATCGTCAATATCATTACGAGGAGAGCTTTTTTGTACAAGGCCTCACTGGCATCACCGACGAGAATGGCGATCGATTCTCAACCTAAGACTACAACAATTCCGGTTATGCGACCCTGAGTGAGCACGCCGGTGGTGTAAACAGTGTAACCCTTGATTTTAGTCAGTTCGATCTAGGCAATCAGTTAACCACAGATGTAAATCCCCTGGGACTAGTTCAAGAAAACACGTTCACAAAAATTCATGATCGAAGCCTTATCACGCAAATGGAAAGGCTTCCGTCTGGAAATGTTCCAGGAGCTACACGCAGCTTCACTTACGATGCCAATGGATTTATGGCATCAAGTACTGATTGGAATGGAAATCTCACTAACTATGTACATGACAATCGTGGATTGGAAACCAGTCGCACAGAAGCAGTTGGCACAGCGGAAGAACGCATAATTTCTACAACCTGGCATCCAGTTTTTAGAAAACCAACTCAAATAGTTGAGCCGGGCAGAACAAGCACTTTTACTTATGATGCCTTGGGCCATATCTTAACTCGAACTGAAACGGACACTACTTCTCAGTCAGTACCTTACGCCACTAATGGTCGAACACGAACAACCACATTCACCTATTATCCTGAAGGTGTAACTGGAGAATTTCAAGTAGCAACAATTGATGGGCCCAGAACTGACGTAAATGACACGACAAGTATTACTTATACGCCGGAAGGATATTTAGCCTCAACTTCAAATCCGCTGGGGCACACTACTCAAGTAACCAGTTACAACTCTCGTGGATTACCGCTATCAGCGGTAGATTCAAACAACGTGGTTACTAACATGACCTTCCATCCACGCGGATGGTTACTCACTACTACTGTGGTGGATCCTGGCGTCGGTGCAAATGCCGTAACGACAAACGAATACGACAATTTTGGGCAGCTTACTCGAGTGACTTTGCCTAATGGCGCATTTCTTAGCTATGAATACGATGCGGCTCATAGATTAGTCGCAATCAGTAATAATTTAGGGGAGCGCCAAGAATTTGTTCTCGATGTGGCTGGCAACATAACCCTAGAAGACACTAAAGACTCCTTGGGGAGCATAGTTCGAACTCAGACCCAAGTTTACGACGATCTAAGTCGACAAGTGCAATTGATTGGTGGTGCCAATCAGCTAACTCAAATGGGCTATGATGATTTCGGCAATCAGACTGCGATTAGTCTCGATCCATTGGGCATTAATCAAAGTACCACTCAAGCTTTTGATGCGCTCAATCGCCTGTCTGCAGTTACCGATGCCATCAATAACTCAAGCGACTTTACCTATGACGCTAGGAATAACTTAACTGGTGTAACTGACCAGCGCGGATTAGTAACAACCTACACTTACGATGGCCTGAATAACTTAATTCAACTCAATAGTCCCGATACAGGCATAACCGTTTATGTCTATGATGATGCTGGCAATCTACTAAGCCAAACAGACTCAAGAGGGATTGTCACCAACAATACATATGATGCGTTAAACCGACTAACTTCGATAAGCTATCCTGCAAGTCCGGGCGAAAACATCACTTATGTGTATGATTCATTAAGCGCCCAGTTTGGCATAGGTCGACTATCACAGATCACCGATCAGACTGGTAGCACCAACTACGATTACGATTACCGCGGTAATCAGATTGCCTCATCCGTAGCCATTCAAAGCAACAATTACACAACTCAGTATGGGTACGATCTAGCAGACAATCTAATCCAAACTATCTATCCAAGTGGCCGAATCGTTGATCATCAACTCGATTTATTGGGGCGGACTTCGGGAATAATTTCCCTGCCTAACGCCGGTGGAGCAGCGCAGTCAATAGCCAGCAATATCGATTACCTTCCTTTCGGTCCCATGAACGAATTGGACTATGGCAATAATCTTGGGCTTTCTATCGGCAACGATCAGGACTACCGCGTTAGTAGCATCAGTGTTGTTGATAATGGTGAGACCAATCCTGATGTGCTGGGATTGACTTACACACAGAACGCAGTAGATAACATCACTGCAATTGCAGACAGTGTTGATGCCAATGAATCGCAGACGTTTATCTACGACTTACTAAATCGTTTAGAAGATGCCACCGGTGACTACGGCAATCAGTCATTTACATACGATCCTGTAGGCAATCGACTTAGCGTTGTTAGTGTTGAAGATGGCAATACCATAACCGAAACTTACACCTATGATGCTAGCAGCAATCGCCTATTAAGCGTGGACAAAGATGGCGTCGTAAGAACACTGCAATACGATGCAGCGGGCAACATTGTTAGTGACGATAGAGGAGCAGATACCGGGTTTACCCTCGAGTACAACAATCAAAATCGCTTAATTGACTCTGTTCCAACAGGAGGCCAGCCATGAGAACTATTTTAGTTGGCCTTCTGTTTCTGATGTCGAGCGCACTAAGCTTTGCGCAAACTACTGTTTCAGTAAACGTAACTGATGATCTTGGAACTGCTCTTGCTGGGCTGAATGTCTATGCCTTTGATGGTACGGCTTACACAGGCAATTCTGCTGTTACTGATGCGAGTGGTATAGGGAGTTTATCTCTTGCCGATGGCAGTTATCGCTTCCGCGTGGATTACAACGGTACTCAGTATTTTTCTCAAGCAGGCAATCATTGCACTACGCCTGGATGTACTTCAATCAATGTGCAAGTGCCGCGGCCAGTGGCAGTGACAGTTACTAGTAGTGGTGGCGGAGTTGAGGCTGGCCTAAATGTCTATGCCTTTGATGGTTCAACTTATTCTGGAAAATCTTCTGTAACCGATGCTGCCGGGGTCGCGAATTTACAATTACTCGATGGCAATTACCGCTTTCGGATCGATAAAAATGGCACTCAATTTTACACCGGAGCAGTTAATCATTGTGCAGCTCCTGGGTGTGCGGCAGTGGCATATGAAGTTCCTGAATCCGTAACGGTAACAGTAACCACCGGAGGAGCGCCTGAAGAAGGATTAAACGTCTATGGGTTCGACGGTACAACCTATTCTGGAAAGTCAGGTGTGACAGATGCCAACGGAGAGGCTGTTCTAACTTTGCTTCCGGGAGACTATCGTTTCCGTATCGACAAAGCAGGAACACAATTTTTTACCGACGATGTGAATCATTGTTCAGTGCCTGGATGTAATGCGGCGAACCTCGATTTGCCCATGCAGATAATGGTCAATGTCACTTCCAGTGCCGGAGGACCTGAGTCAGGATTAAATGTCTATGCCTTCGACAATACAACTTATTCGGGCAAGTCTGCAGTAACCGATGTGTCTGGGATTGCCACATTTACATTGCCAGTAGGCGATTACAGATTTCGTATCGATAAGAATGGCACTCAATTTTATACAGACGATGTAAATCATTGCACTGCGCCTGGATGTACATCCGTCGACTATGAAATCCCAGAAGATATTACGGTCACAGTTTCCAGCAGCGCCGGGGGCTTCGAGTCTGGATTAAACGTCTATGCGTTCGACGGTACGACCTACTCTGGAAAGTCGGGTGTGACCGACGCCAATGGAGAAGCAGTTTTCACGCTGCTACCAGGCGATTACAGTTTCCGTATCGACAAGAATGGCACACAGTTTTTCACCGACGATGTTAATCATTGCTCTGCGCCCGGGTGCACAGTAGCAAGTTTGGAAATTCCTGAAAATGTTGTAGTTACTGTGACTTCCAGTGGCGGTGGATTCGAAGCTGGCCTCAACGTCTATGCATTCGATGGATCGACTTATTCAGGAAAGTCTGCTGTCACCGATGGCAATGGGCAAGCAACATTCACCCTATTGCCAGGTGACTATCGATTTCGCATCGATAAAAGCGGGACTCAGTTTTTCACAGATGATGTTAATCATTGCACAGCACCTGGATGTACTGCAGTTAGCTTTGAAATTCCAGAAAATGTCGTTGTTACAGTCACTTCCAGTGGTGGCGGATTTGAGGTTGGACTCAATGTGTATGCGTTCAATGGCACAACTTATTCCGGAAAATCCGCGGTTACCGACGCTAGTGGAGAGGCTACTTTCACATTAGACCCAGGGGATTATCGATTCCGTATTGATAAGAATGGTACTCAATTCTTCACTGATTCTGTAAATCACTGCACTGCACCTGGTTGTACCGCCGTGAGTTATGAGGTTCCAGAGTCAGTGCAGGTTACAGTAATGAGTAGTGGTGGTGGTTTCGAAGAAGGGTTAAATGTTTATGCATTCGATGGAACTACCTATTCAGGTAAATCAGGAGTTACTGATGTTAATGGAATAGCAAGTCTAACGTTGTTGCTCGGTAACTACAGATTTCGCATCGACAAGAATGGAACACAATTTTTTACAGATACAGTTAATCATTGTGCTGTGCCTGGTTGCGCTACTGCTAGCTATGAAGTGCCAGTGTCAACTACTGTTACGGTAACCAATTCAGCAGGGGGAGTGGAATCGGGGCTTAATGTTTACGCATTTGATGAGGCTGTTTATTCAGGAAAATCTGCCGTAACCGATGCCAATGGCGACGCTGAATTCACATTACTACCCGGAAATTACAGATTCAGAGTAGACAAAGGCGGTAGTCAATTTTTCAGCAATCCTACCAACCATTGTGCGGTGCCTGGTTGTACATCGATCGCACAAGTAGTACCGGCGGCGCTCTCGGCCTTTGTTATCGATCCAGCACTCGGAGCCTGTCTGGATGCAGCAGGATCAGCAAATGGTTGGTCCATGCCTTCGGAAGTGACTTCGCTGTCATGTGCGAGTGCGGGTGTAACTAACCTGTCGGGTATTCAAAGTTTCGGGAATCTGACAAACCTTTCATTGGGTAATAACGCGATTACTTTATTGGACGCCTTATCTGGACTAACGAATCTCACAAGCTTGGATCTATCGGGAAATACTCAAGTTGAGTGTCATCAGTTAGGCGACCTGGAGTTAACACTTGGTGCCGGTGTAATCACGCAACCATCGAGTTGTTTAGGTGAGGGTGAACAGGTGTTTAACGTTTCGAATCCAAGTAAACCGGATACCAACCAATTCAGTTTTGCTGTGGCGTCGACCGACAGTGGCGATCTGTTGAGTAGTGCCATTACCTTTAATCCCGGAACCAGTTCATTCGATGGTCGTGTCTATCTGATTGACGGAACCAACGGTAACGAGCTGCTTGAGGTTTTGAATCCAAACCCAACCGGTAGTGACTATTTTGGTTGGTCGATTGCGGCACTGCCCAGTGGAAATATTGCGGTAGGTGCATGGCAAGATGATGCCGGGGGGGTGGCGTCAGGAGCTGTGCACTTATTCAGTGGCAGTGACGGAAGCTTGCTGCAATCTATCGAAAATCCAAATCCCACAATTGGTGATAGATTTGGATACTCCATAGCAGTTAATGGAAACGGAACACTTGCTGTGGGTGCTTATCAGGAAGCTGGAGGTGGTGCAGTCTATGTTTATGATGCAGCAGGCATCCTGCAACAGACAATCAGCAATCCCACGGTAGATTCCAATGCCGAATTCGGCAAATCTGTTTCAGCTAACTTTGCTGGAGAAATAGTAATCGGTGCACCCAAACAGGATGTGTCCGATGGATCACTCATAACCGATGCTGGTGCGGTATACATTTATTCAGAAATTGGCGGCATTCAGGAGTTGATCGTTGATAACCCACAACCTGCGGCCAACGATGATTTCGGTTCTACAGTGGCTGTCACAAGTACTGATGACATCATTGTCAGCGCACGTTTTGTGGATAATTTTGCCAGCAATGACGGTAGCGTATTCCTGTTGGATGGCACAAACGGAGCGGAGCTATGGTCTACGGCTAATCCAGTAGCTGACGCCGAAGGATTATTCGGCGCAGCACTAGCGGGATCGCCACAGGGCCACGTAGTGGTTGGTGCCGCTAACGACGATACCAATGAGTCTAACTCCGGTAAGGTGTTTGTCTTCGATGGTAGCACCGGTGAACTCGTCGAATTCATTAGTAACCCATTGCCAGGTGCCAACTTTAACTTTGGTCAAGGATTGGCTGTTACTCCTGCTGGTCAAATTGCTGTAGGTGCCTTTGGAGCTGATGGTGGTTTCGGTGAGTTGTATTTGTTTTCAAGTGTGCGTAATGGTTCACCTTTACCGTTACTGAACAATTTGCCGTTTACTGATTCAGTCTTACAAAGTTGCGTACTGGATGAAGCGGCTGCCAATGGATGGGCTACTGTCGGTGAAATGACTTCGTTGGTATGTGACGGCTCAGGTATCACTGATTTGACTGGTATTGATGCATTGCTTGATCTTGCAACCTTGGATCTCAGTAATAATCCTTTTACTGATATTTCACTACTAGAGAATCTGACGAACTTAACTGCATTGGATTTAACTGGCAATGACACCTTGCAGTGTACTGATCTGGACGATCTAGAAACAGTGTTAGGAGCCGGTGTTGTTACCCGCCCTGAAAGCTGTGCTGGTGGCGGCGGTGAACCAGGCTCAACCCAGGTGCAATCCTTGCATAATGCCATGGGTCAGAGAGTGGCCAAAACTGTGAACGGAGATGCGTCCACTACTATTCATTTTATCTATGATCAGAATGGTCAGGTTATTGCGGAGATCGATTCCAATACCGGGCAGACTCTAAGAGAGTATATCTACGTTAATGGACTACAAGTTGCATTGGTGGATGACACAGGGAGTGCCGAGGAAGAGACTTATTTTGTCCATAGCGATCATTTAGGTACTCCGCAGAAGATATCGGATGATCAGCAGGCTGTGGTTTGGGGAGCTAGTTATGAGCCGTTTGGTGAGGTGACGGAGACTGTTGCGGATATTGAGAATAATATTAGGTTTCCTGGGCAGTATGAGGATTCTGAGTCGGGGCTGAACTATAATTACTTTAGGGATTATGATCCGAGTTTGGGGAGGTATGTTGAGAGTGATCCGATTGGGTTGGTTGGAGGAGTTAATACATATGTGTATGCATTTGCTTCACCGACTAATTTGCTTGATGATTTTGGACTTCAATCGACTTCGCGCTCGTCCCTAAGAACCTCCAGGGCTACTGCGAGACAGCAAAGCTCGATTAGACAACAGTTACTTCTCCAACAAAGAATTCGACAACTACGGCAAAGGCAGTTTGAACGCGGGCAGAATCCAGGAGCTATTGGTAACTCGATAGACCAGCTGAATAAAGAAATGGAAGCGCTACGCAAAAGGTCTTCACCCATTCCCATGCGTTGTGTAACAATGGTATGTCCTTGGGATCAGCCAATTCCTGTACCTCCGGAGCAAGCTGCCGTTTGCGAAATTCCTAAACCGAAGCCCCATGAGATGAGTCCGCCAAGGGATTTTAGATATGGCTGTTCTTGTTTAGAATGGCGAGTAGATCCATCGCAATTCTAAAGGGAGAATAAGAAACGTGAAAAACATATCCCATTTAATCCTTATTATTGCTTTTACCGTTTCTAGTTGCAGTAATGATTCGGGCAACAGCGACATAGATATTTCTACTCAATTGGAAACGGATTCATCCCAATTATTTGACTTAAACAATGATGGCGTTCTTGATGTGTTTTATGAGTTCCCAGGAGACGAATACTATGAATTAGTTGATCGCAATTTTGACACGCGCGTTGATGAATCAAGTCGATTCAGTCTTGATGATATATTAGTAAGTCGAAGGATAGATTCTAACTTCGATGGATTTCTTGAGACTGAAATTTTCTATGAGCTCGGTACGGCTAATAAAATAACAGTGGATTCGGACAATAATCAACTTATCGATATAGTTTTTACTTTGGAATTCGGAGAAATACTATTTGCAGAGAGATTCTCAGATTCTCAACAGGAAATATCTGAAATCACTAAAGTCTTATTCGAGTTTGGATTTCCATCTGGTGAACCCGAAATTACCACCACTACGTTAACGGCAAGCGAGTTTTCCGAATTGCATGACTAAGGAACACTAGGGGACACTAATAAAATAGTAAAATAACGAAGCCCGCCAATTTTATTGCGGTTGTCTTCATTAGCCATCCTTGGTGTTATTTTACTATCTTATTAGTGTCCCCTTCTTTCTATAAAAACCCAGTTTGAACATGATGAACGATTGGTTGAATTTGCGCGAGTAAATGCTGAACACAAAATTGCAGAATCACGGAGGAGAAGATTTAAACTATGGTTAATCCTAGGTTTAGTCGGAGTGATTTTGCTTTATTGTGAAACAATAGGGGACACTGATCAGATAACAAAATAACGATTGTTTGGTGTTATCTGTTGATTGGTCTATCTTGTATGAATGCCAAGGAGAGGGCGACTTCACATACCGGGTGGGTGTTACCATGTTATTGGGCGTGGTTTAGAGCGACGCTATATCTTTGAAGCGGTAGAAGATAAAGAAAATTTCTTGGCTCGGTTTGGATCATTGGTTAGCCGCAGTCATGTCCAGTGTTTAGCGTGGGCACTGATGTCTAATCACTATCATTTCTTAATTCAAGTTGGGCATAAGCCTCTTTCCAAGCTTATGGCGTCCTTACTGGGTGGTTACGCAGGCTACTACAACCGTAAATATGGTCGAAGTGGCTATGTATTCCAAAACCGCTACCAGTCGATATTGTGTGATGCTGACGTCTATTTACAGGAATTAGTGCGTTATATTCATCTAAATCCAGTGAAGGCAAGTTTGGTTGAAGATTCTCAACTGTTAGAACGTTACCGTTGGACTGGACATGCGGCGGCCTTCGGAAGATATCGCCAGCCCTGGCACGACGTTGAATAAATGTTGACTTATTTTTCAAATTCTTTAGGAAAAGCTCGCAATAGATATCGAAACTTTGTTGCCGAGGGCAACTTTAATACTCCTAACAGAAACCTGTCTGGAGGTGGATTAATTCGAAGCGCTGGTGGATGGGAGGCCGTGAGTAGATTTCGTAAAGAGCATATTTATTGCATCGGTGATGAGCGCATTCTTGGGGATTCGACTTTTATAGAGCAATCACTAAAGCATGACATTTTGGAATTACAGCGAAGTGAGTCTCTGGAACGAAAGGGATGGAACTTGGAAAAGCTTATAGAAGAAGTATGTCTTCTACACAGTGTTAAAGAGCAGCGCTTACTAGGTAAAAATCGAGATAAAAATGTATCTAGGGCTAAATCAGTAATCTGCTATTGGGCAACAGAGGTATTAAATATATCTCGAAAGGAAATTGCTGCACGACTAAGGCTGAGTCAATCTGCTGTGTCCTATAGAGCGATTAATGGCTGCGAGTACTGTGAGAAAGAGAACATTGAGTTTGATGCTTTGTTTGAATAAACGCGTTAACTTGTTATCTGATCAGTGTCCCCTATCTAGAGAGAATATGTATGAAACCATCCAAGACTTGTTGTTTGCATTTTGTTGTGGCTTTTTTTCTATTCTCATGCAGTGAGGATATAGAAAACCAGCCCAATGAGATTATCGTTGAAGATAGTAACACTGTTGCCGAATCTCAGTTTGAAACGCAAGTATCAATTGATACATCGGCGATTAAGCGTAGGTTGTCGGAAGTCGAGGTTGAATATCAGTATTTTGAAGAACTAGATTCATTCGCGAGTGAATTTTATGAAATTCCAGACGATGACCAATCTAAAATGGCGGCACTTGAGTTATTGATAGATGAATTTGTCGATCCAACTATTGGTGAGGTCACGAATCGGCGATATATCGCTGAATACATTATGTCAAACGGATTCGCAGGAACAGAAATTAGTTCGCGTTCACGAGAAGGTATAGAGTCCATCCTTCCCTCAGACTATAGGTCCATTAGCGACTATTTATTGCAAGTGGCAGCTATTTACCAGGTAGAAGGAATAAACGAAATTGTAGATTCGATTTTGTCAGATAGAATTTTTGTTAACGATTCCTCTTCAAACAGCAATGCTCCCTTAAACTATTCTGATTTAACGTCAAGAGAATGGACAGCATTGAAAGCTTCGGCGCTACTAGGAAACGAAGTTTCTGTAAATAGTATAATCGTACTAACCGACCGAGCAGATATTCGATATAAGAGTAGAATACTCGAGCAACTAGCCTATGTTGGAGGCGCCGAAATAACAGACTATCTAGAGCGGGAATTGTATTCAGATGAAACACTTAATTCTCAAGGGGTAATTTCGATTTCTACCCCGATAGCGTGGAGTGCCGCAAAGTCACTAGGGCATATTTATAGGTACGACGGATTTCCAGTGCGAATAGACTACGAGTATGTCGACGGAAGTGAAGCAATTCTAGAGGAAGTGCGAGAATGGATTGGCGCTCGATAATTTGGGAGTGAATAGGGACAGGTGGATAGATTGGACACCCCAATAATCTCTCAAGAAATTAAGCCTTTCGATTAACCCTGATCAAAAAATCAAAGGGGTCAGAGTAATTTGATTTATTAGGATCCAATCTAGCCAACAGAATACAGAACCTTTTTCTTAACAAAAAATTTCGCCCCAAAATAAATATATTTCCTTCGAAATATTTTCATTTCATCTCCTATCTTCTGGTAGTAATAGCATTCATCGAAACGCGAATTTTCGTCGATTGTTATTGACTACAAAAATATATTATCTGTTAGGAGATAAACTTAATGAATGTAATAACTAATCTAAACGGAAATTGGTTTAGAGTTCTGGCGGGCGTTTGCATATCGATATTTTCTTTGAGCGTTGTCGCGGAGACTTATGAAATATCTATTACTAACGTCACGCGGGGGAATCATTTACGCCGAGACTGGCTACTACCCATGTTGGTGGCAATCTTTTTACGGTTGGTGCGCCAGCCATTGACGAAGTCATTGATATGGCGGAAGGCGGTGATGTTTCAGGTTTAATGACACTGCTGGAGTCTGCACCGGAAATTATTACCGATGTGGTGACAGATGACGGTTTGCTTGACCCGGGAATGAATTCGGTTTTTACCGTCGAAGGCAATCCTGGGGAATTTTTATCGCTCGTTGCCATGCTCATTCCAACCAATGATGCATTTGTAGCGGTAAATGCGCTCGTGTTGCCGAGTTCTGGATCGGTTACTTATCGGGCTCTCGTCTATGATGCTGGCAGTGAGTCTAATGATGAGCTGTGCGCCAATATTCCCGGACCGGTATGCGGAGGAGCGGCAGGATCGCCTGAAGACGATGGTGAAGGATTCGTCCATATTCATGCCGGAATCCACGGCGTTGGTGATCTTGAGCCAGAAAACTACGATTGGAGAAATCCGGGTGCCATTGTGACTATCACCCTTATGTAGCTCATTGAATTTCTTTTAGTATTCGAGCTTTAGACAGTGGGCGCGGCTACGTGCCTCCTGCTATCCGTTTTCGGATTTATAAGAATATTCCTACAAAAATCTTAAGGCGATACCTACAATAGGCAACAAATTAAAAAGTTACAAAATAGCGAGGTGATTCATACTTCTTGCCAATTCAAACTACTTTAATTCCTAACTTTCAATTAGAATTCTTAACTGTTTTGAGAGTAGTAGAATTGCTCAAGTAGATTTCGCGGAAGGAAAATTATGGAGACCAGCGAGAAAACATCTTGCCCGAAATGCGGCGGAGATTTGGAGTCCAAAGGGCTTAATATCGAAGAAGATTCATTTGCTTTTGAGCAGTGCAGCGGCTGTTACGGATTACTCATTCCGGCTGGAGTGACACGCAAATTAAAGGCGAATTGGGGACCCGATACTAATATCGATACTGGCTCAGAGACCATCGGTAAGAAATACGACAAAGTCGACGACATCCAATGTCTTAAATGCAATACTCCGATGGATAAAATCGAAGATCCAGAGCAGCCACATATTTGGTACGAAAGTTGCCCATCCTGTGGATCGTCGTTCTACGATGCCGGAGAGCTAAAGGACCTGAACGAAAAATCCTTTACCGATCTTCTCAAGCGTTTTACAAAAGGAACTAGGAAATAATTAAGCGCGACCATTCAATGTCGCGCCAAACTACTGTTCCATCTCAAATCGGAAAATATAAGGCACGTTGTGCACGGCAACTCCCAGTCCACTTTCTACTCTCGGCTGAAATTTGAAACGTGCTGCAGCACGTATTGAAGCGCGATTAAAAATGTTTGGCGGTTCCGAATCGACGACTACGATACTGTCTTCAAGCACATTGCCCCTCTCGTCTACCGTAAATTCCACCAGGCACCAGCCTTCAATCCCTCTGGATAAAGCGCGGGTAGGATACGAAGGTGTTACATTCACCAGTGGAATGTAATCTCCATCGGAGGCTGATATTTGCGAGATTCCGATTTCAACGGTGGAATTCATTTCGGGAGTAACGGGCGCGATATACATATTTGGCCCGTCTGACAAACTTATATTTTTAGTGGGTGTTTCTATTTCGTCACTTACGAATTCGATAGGTTCTGGTTTATCGATTTCCTCCACTACTTCCATTTCTGGAGGGGGAATAGTGGCATCGACAATTCGTATTACCGATATCTCCTGTTCTACGAACTCACCGGTATCGATGAGAGCCTGCATAAAATAGAACAGTGCAAACGTGATCAGGAATGCCTGGGGGGTTGAAAGTACAATTCTTCTGGCGAACATAGTTATTCTCCTTGCGTTGATTCTGAGGAGGTTACATAACTACCTTCGATTTCTGTTTTTATTTACGTGTTAATTTTTTAACACTATGGGTAAAAATAGCAGAGTTTGAAAAAGTGTCAAGTATTAAAGTGATTGCACTCTTGCGGATAAGAAGAAATCTCTTCACTATGGGCTAATCCAGGGGCCAAGAGTAAGAATAATGGGCGGCTTTGGAAAACTCTTCCTTGCTAGATACGGCATTACAGCCTTATTTTGGCTTAGCGCCAGTCTTGCGGTTGCGCAAGATTCTTCTGGGTCTCTTACCGAACATGGTCATCCCAATCTGCAGGGGTATTGGACCAATCCTTTTCAAACTCCTTTAGAACGACCTTCAAATCTAGGAAATAAACGGGCCTATTCCGCTGAGGAGGCACAGTCCCTAATCGATCGTGCGCTTGCTATGGATGTAGAACGGCAAGCTCCGCTCGATCCAGACCGAGCAGCGCCGGAAGCCGGTGGCACAGTCGACAATCAAGCGGATGGAAATTTCGAGATAATGCCAACGGAACTCGCCAGGGTCGATGGCGAGTATCGTACTTCTTTTATCATTGAGCCTGTCGATGGCCGAATACCCTGGAGAGCTGGCGGCAAAGACATTCATCAAAACTGGCGCGAACAAGGAAAAGCTCGCTTCGACGGCCCGGAAGGTTTAACACCGCTGGATCGTTGTTTGAATCCAGGCGCGCAACTGCCCCTGATTTTTATTTTTGGTGGAGTCGGCCATGAACTAGGCAATCCAGCCGGAGACAATCCGGTACGCAATGTGCAAATAGTGCAGAACAAAGACTATGTGGTGATTCTTGCCGAGTACTTTAGCCTGGTTCGAATAATTCGAATCGACAGTGAATTTAGACCTGAAGTCGGCGCCAGGTGGATGGGAGATTCTGTCGGATATTATGAAAACAATTCATTAGTGGTCCATACTCGTCATTTTCGAGCAGAACAATCAATCGCACCGCTGAGATCATCCGATTCTTTTGAGGTAAAAGAAACATTCACAAGGACAAGTGACAATGAAATTCTCTTTCAATACACAATCACCGATCCAAATATTTATTCACAAGCGTGGACCGCGCAAATTCCTCTGCAGCGCATGGAAGAGGGATTGAAACTCTATGAGTATGCCTGTCATGAAGGAAACTATGCCATCCCTTCCATGTTGCGTGCAGTCCGTATGGAAGAAGCTGGATTACTCTAAGGATTAGGCCATGAGCTTAGACGAAGAGTATCGAATAGTTCCCGAGACCTGCTTAACGCTGACAGATTCTCCTAAATCTCAATCCGATTTCCCCCAAGGGCAGGGAGTAATCTTTGGCCCGGAAGAAGTCGAAAAAGATATTCTTGAGCATACGCGTGCGGGTCCTTTTGCCAGCTTGGATCAAGCCCGTGCCGAAGCAACCACGATGCTGGAAGAAAATCCAGACTACAGTCTGATGATCGTTAAGGGACTTGTGAGTGTTGAACATCTCTGGAATCAAGATTACTGGTTTAATCAACAAGCTGAAGATACAAAAAAACAAACGAGCAAATTGTTTGTCATAGGCTTGGCTATAACGGCGGCCTTGTTGCTCTGGTTCACCTCTCCGGTTTGGGCTCTGAGTACTTTAATACTCTGTATCGGGCTGAGTGTACTGTTTTGGGAACCGCATCTTGCAACACAGGTATTCGCACCGGTGATCATCGCAATTCTTAGTTCGGTGCTATATAGTTTCCTGCAATAAACAAGTAAAAAGAAGAGAGTTAATCATGCGCTGCGCTAACTACTTGCCATTTCTTTTAACAGTACTCGTACTAACATTCACCGCTTCTGCACAGGAGCGTCCACCCATGGAAACCAATGAGGATTTTCATCGGGCGATGGAAGAACTTTCTAATTGGGGACGATGGGGTGCCGATGATGAATTAGGTCAGGCAAATTTCATCACCCCGGAAAAAAGAATCGAGGCGGCGGCGCTGGTACGGGAAGGTATTACTGTTTCGCTTGCTCATGACGTGGTGCAAGAGGACGCGGTAGATACTTCGGCTTTTTTAAATCGAGAAGTTGTTAGAGTTTCACCTACCGGAGCTTCTGATCGATTGTCTTACACTGGCAGTTATCATGGCACCATTCACAGTCATCTCGATTCTCTCGATTGTCACATCATGTATGAGGGGAAAGGCTACAACGGAGTGGGATTCGAAGAAGTAGAAGCGGCGAACGGTTGTCCTCGAGGCAGTATCCATGCGCATCGCAACGGTGTTATTACTCGGGGGATCTTATTTGATGCAACTCTGCTGCCTGGTCGGGCTGCCGCAGAAGGATGGTTAGAGCCAGGCACAGCAATTACTTATGATGATCTTGTAGCGCTGGAAGAAATACAGGGTGTTCGGGTAGAACCCGGTGATGTCATCTTATTACACACGGGTAGATGGGAACGAAGAGAAGCGTTGGGAGCCTGGCCAACATCAGAAGGTGTTGCTGGTTATCATGCCGATGTGGCGTATTTCTTGAAAGACAGAGGCGTAGCCATGATTGGTCACGATATGTGGAATGACGTGGCACCCAGTGGCGTCGGCGATATTTTCTTACCGTTACACAGTCTGGCACTGGTCTCACTTGGAGTATCCATATTCGATAACCTGGACTTCACCGATGTTGCGGAAGTTGCGCGAGAGCTTGGGCGCTATGAATTTCTATTTATGGCTTCGCCATTGCGTATAGAAAAGGGGATGGGATCTCCTCTTAATCCTATTGCAACGTTCTAAACGATCCAAGACTTAAAATGAAAATGCGCTATACAATTTCTATCAGTGCGATGTGCTTATTATCGAATCTTGCCATAGGTCAAACTGTACCTCGGCTAGACGAGGTTGAGCTTATCGACCTAAGTCACGCCTATGATGACACCACCTTGTTTTGGCCAACCTCTCCAATAGATTTCGAACACAATGAACTGGCTTATGGACCTTCTGGAAATGGATATTTTTATTCAGCTTATACTTTTGCAACACCAGAACATGGCGGTACCCATTTAGATGCGCCGATTCATTTCTCCGAGGGAGCAGAAACAGTTGGACAGCTGGAACTCAATGATCTCTTTGCGCCATTAGTTATCGTCGATGTCACCGCACAAGCAAACAGAGATCGCAATTACAGATTACAAGCAGAAGACATTCAACAATTTGAAAATGAACATGGAACAATCGCTGCTGGATCAGCCGTGTTCATCAGAACTGGCTGGTCTCGTTATTGGCCAGACGCCCAGTCTTATCTCGGTGACGATACGCCGGGAGATGCTAGCAATCTCAGTTTTCCCGGTCTGGGAGTTGGCGCAGCCGAACTGCTTATGTCTCGGGATATAGCGCTGATAGGAATCGATACCGCTTCCATCGATTATGGGCCAACCGAAAACTTTCCCGTACATGTGGTCTTGGCGACCGAGGCAGTGCCAGCTCTTGAGAACCTGACAAATCTTCAGCGCTTGCCACAAACAGGGGCCTATGTATTAGCTGCGCCAATGAAAATTGGAGAGGGGTCGGGTGCGCCGGCAAGAGTAATCGCGTTTGTAATGCGGCAGTAAACAATACTGCTGTATTTTTATCTTGACCCCCATTATCCTCAGCGGCCATGACTTCAAAGGACGGCATCTGGCAGCAACAGGAATTTAGACTCTACTTAGGGTCAACTGCCTTCTCAGGCATTGCGTTCGCAATGCAGCAACTTCTCCTCAGTTGGATTCTCATCGGCATAATGGAGCTGCCCGCCACGCAGGTTGGGGTCATTCAGGCGGCGGTGGGTATCCCGGGATTGTTTGTTATGTTGCTCGGTGGCGCACGCGCCGATGATCATGATCCACGAAATTTACTGATTAAAGTCTATGCCTACGCGCCACTACTACCACTGTTTCTGATTCTAATCCTTAACTTCGAGCAACTGACGATCTGGTCGGTATTGCTTTGGGGTTTAGGCATGAGTTTCTGCGTGTCTTATTCCAGCCCAGCGCAACAATCAATCTTGAATCGGATTGCTAGTTCCGACATGCAGAAAGCAGTTTCTGCGGCAACCGCGATTGCTTTTATGGTGCAGATGCTAGGACTCGGCGTTGCTGGAACGATGGATGAATTAGGGCTGATCCCTGTACTTAGTTTTCAGGCAGTCTGTGTTGGCCTGGGAGCATTTGCGATTCGCCGTCTAACTCCGCAACCACCCACTAATCAAAACACCGAATCGGCGCTGAATAATATACTCGCTGGCTTTAAAGCGATCTATCAACAGAAAGTAATCATGCATACTCTGGTGATTAACTTCGTGTCCAGCATCTTTAACGCCGGCGCATTCATGACTGTGTTCCCGTTTATTGTAAAACGCATCTATGAAGGCGATGCGCTTTTGCTTTCATTTTTGATGATCGTGTTTTACGGCGGCGCGACAGCATCAAATTTCATCATGATGCGCGTCATGCCGCTCGTCCGACCAGGCAGGATATTTCTTATCATGCAACTGTCTCGAATGCTTATCCTCGGTGTTATGTGGATCCAGGCTTCCTTTTGGATTTTTACTTTGGCCGCGATTGCCTGGGGATTGAATATGGGAGTAACCACAACCCTGGCTCGTACTATCGTGCAGGAATCTGCCGGTGAGGAATACCGCGCACGTATTATGTCGGTTTATAGCCTTGGTCTAATCGGCAGTGCACCCATCGGAGCGCTAATTCTGGGCTTTATTATTGAAGGCTTTGGAACCCTGAATGGTTTGATCCCAGCCATGTTGATTTCGGTAATTCTATTCCTCTATGGTGTCTTGATGACGGGGGTGTATCGCTATCAGTCTCCGCAATAATTGCTGCGGTGGCAGAAAATAGCGCTGGATTCTGCTGCGCAATTAAGCGTAAGCTCAACGCCTGTATTTACAACATCAAAAAGGAGTCGAAATGAAAGCTCTGCTTCGCTTCAGCACCGCAGTCTTAGTCGTCGTTCTCACCGCCTGTGTCAGCACCTCTTCGCTCGATTTAGAGGCACTCAATGCGGCGGAAATTAATAACTTCCGCGCTCCTGAGGCAGAAGTGCTCTCTACCGGGCAGCCCACTGCAGATCAGCTCCGAGTTATGGCAAGTTCCGGAGTACAGCATGTCATTAATCTACGCTCCCCGGGTGAAGATGCCGGTTTCGATGAACGCGCCGCCGTGGAGTCACTCGGTATGACCTACCACAATATTCCAGTCTCAGTCGGAGATGGTGGAATCAATGGCGAGAATGCTCAGTCGCTGCAAGCCTTGCTTGATCAATTCGATGGCGAAGGCGTGGTTGTCCATTGTGCGACAGGAAATCGGGTAGGTGCCCTTATTTCTGTTTCTGAATTTTCTGCAGGCAATAGTCTCGATGGATCGATTGAAGAGGGCGCTCGCTGGGGCATGACCTCAGAACGTCTGCAGGGATTAGTGCGCGAGAATCTCTCCAGCAATTGATTTGCATCAGAATTACTAGTTAATTACCCCGCTAGCATTTACCTGTTCAGCTCAGAACAGGTAAATGTGATGCGAACGTCGCTGCTTTTATTATTCTCTTTTTTCCTTCTTATATTAGGTAGTTCAGAACCTATTGTCGCAGACAGTGCTGCCAACTGGTCGCCTCTGCGAACTGAACACGGTCATCCTGATTTTCAAGGAAATTGGAGCAACCGCACCCAAACTCCTATTCAACGCCCCGCGCATTTGGGCAACAAGCGCGCCTATACCGATGAAGAAGCCAGGGCCTTGGAAGAACTAGCTTGGGAAGCGAATCAAGTAAAATTTGAACCGCTAGATCCTGATCGAGAAGCGCCGGAAGCCGGTGGCCGAATTATCCAAAGAGCCGACCAAAATTTCGTGGATATGCGCATCGATGTGCTTCGGGTAGACGGCGAATACAGAACTTCCATGATCGTTGATCCTGCCGATGGTCAATTCCCCTTTCTGGAAAACGGCCGCCGCAAAGATATTTTCGCAAAATGGCGGGCGCAGGGATTTGGTCCTATGGACGGTCCTGAAATACGGCCGGCAGGGGAACGCTGTCTATCTCGTGGAATTCCACCGACAACAGTTCCTCCCTATAACGCAAATTTTCAGATCGTGCAGACTAATGATCACGTTATGCTTCTGGGTGAAATGGTTCACGATGCTCGCGTCATTAAATTAAATGGCCGTCATCAACCTGGATCAATTAAATCCTGGCTGGGTGACTCGGTAGGGTATTGGGAAGGAGACACCCTCGTTGTTAGAACTATAAATCTTCGCCCCGAGATTTCTCACTTTCGTTTAATTTCCAGTGACCAGCTAGAACTCGTCGAACGGTTTACGCTTGTGAATAACAATGAGATTGTTTACTCCTTCACTGTAACCGACCCTGAAATCTATAGTCAGTCGTTCACCGAAGAATTGACGCTTAAGCGTCGAGGTGAAGACGAATTCCTTTATGAATACGCTTGTCATGAAGGAAATTATTCAGTCTCAGGAATTCTCGGCGGTGCCCGTCGTGAAGAACTTGAGGATCAGGGCAAACTTTAATCTTCAGCTTAATCTCTGTTTTTATGGGTCAATGTTAGCCATAATCGAACAGGGAGGCTTCTATGTCTGAAGATACTGCTAATAATTCCAAGGGTTTTAACTGGGCCGGTGCATTGAAAGTAGATGCCATCCTCTGCCTGGTGGCTGGCGTGGGTATTGGTCTGGTGGCATTAGCAGGACCAGTTGCGGTTTGGTTTGGTGCGGCGGATTTTGGTTTTCGCTTGCTGGGAGTAGTAAATTCCTATGCCGACTGGATTGCCGGTGGTACTTTCATCATCGCTATGGCTATTGCTGCGGTGGCCAAAATCAAGCAGATACCTAATGGCTTGCAGCTATCTGCTCTAGCCCTGATAGGCACTATTTCTGCGAGCCTGGCCTATGTCATTCCTGAGTCATTTCGACCGGCAGAAGATATACCGCCTATTCACGACATTGCCACCGACCCATATCGCCCCCTCGAATTCGTTGCTATTGCCCCACTAAGAGCCGATGCGGCGAACACAATGGAGTATGGCGGCAGTGAAGACATGACTCCCCGTTTATTAATCGAACTAACCCAAACTGCCTATCCAGACATTGTGCCGCAACGCTTCGACGATTCGGTGGAAGAAGTCTTTGGCAGAGCACTAGAGGCAGCAGAATCGCTCGGTTGGGAAATTGTTGCTGCCGATGTAAATCAAGGACGGATTGAAGCCACCGATACTACCTTTTGGTTTCGCTTCAAAGACGATGTCGTCATCGAAATTACGGTAGATGGTCGCGAGTCTGTACTAAACGCGCGTTCCTTGTCGCGCGTAGGGCGAGGTGACGTCGGCAAGAATGCAGCACGCTTGCGAGAATTTTTCGCACTATTATAGTCAGTCGAGATATCAACTCACTCACAGAAGATGAAATAGGTCTAGTGGGACGTAAGCTTGGCCGTGCCTCGGAAACAGCGCACTGTTTTAGGCAATTGTGCTTTTTGCTAAGTGTTTTCATCAACAGAATTTTTACTTTCAAAAGCTATTTTGGCAATTATGTAGGCTATAAAAGCTGTAGTCGGTATCGATATTAAGTGAAATTGCCATAAAATTACTATCAACGTGACTACGTCAATCATTCCTCCAATACCTGAGATAACTCCAAAATAGAGCAACACTCCTAATGGAGCAGGAACAAACATAATCGTGACGGGAGCGAGCGATGGGCTTAGTAACAGTGTGCAAACTACTGTGAAAATCAAGACAGGATTTTTAACTGGGAGTAGTCTTCCCAATTTTACTAATAGAAACGGAACTCCCAAATAGAGAAAAACTAACAGTATGACTATTTCCATAGTTATGTTTCCGTCAAACTAATTGCTAAATGTAAACTCCCACTAAATCAAAAAAAGGGCCAGTATAAAATTCGACCTGACCCTATAGCATAGCACGGCTTTCAAGACGTTGGCTGTCAGCTAAGTGGATCGCCGAAGAGTATAAGCAATGCCATAGCGACGGAGAGAATAGGTATTGCGTCCAACATGCCGGCCATTAGGAAGGCTTTGTTCTGCAACATGTTCGCTTCAGCAGGTTGACGAGCAGTACTTTCGATCAACTTTGCTCCCACACCTCCAACTCCGGTGGCAGACCCAATGGCGGCACCTGCAATCAGAATGGAAACGGAGAGTAGTTTCATGGCATCTATAAGATCGACTTCGTTCATGGTCATGTTTCCTCTCTGTTGCTGTCTCTCAGTTAATGAGGTGAGTATAGAGTGTTTATAAATAGATGATAATACCGATATATGTGATAATACTGTTCATAAATACGAACAATAGGTAAACCCACATGAGTCGCTGGGAAGGCTTCGAAGAATTTGTGGAAGTGGTGAATCAGGGCAGCTTTTCTAAAGCCGCCAAGGTGCTCGGCGTTTCAAAGAGTCACGTAAGCCAGCAGGTCAGCCGCTTGGAGGACAGACTCAATGCCCGCTTGCTGCATCGCACCACGCGTAAACTTAGCCTGACTGAAACAGGTGAAATCTATTATGCACAATGCCGACAAGTGGTTGAGGATCTGGAAGCTGCAGAACTAGCGGTTAATTCACTGCAAGAAGAAATAAAAGGACATCTGCGTATTGCTGCTCCCCATCTTATTGGTGAAGCTCTCATGGTTCCCGCATTGGCGGAATTATCAAAACAAAATCCCTCGTTAAAAATAGAATTGGATCTAACTTCCCATCGCGTTGATTTAATTGCAGAGCGCTTCGATCTGGCGATCCAGGTAGGTGAAAGGCAGGAGGTTAATGTTGTTAACAAGAAACTGGCGCCTACGAATTTTCACGTAGTCGCGAGTCCAGCCTATTTAAAACAATACGGGACTCCCCAAAAACCTTCAGATCTCAAAGCACATAATTGTTTATTGTTCGTCGGTGACGGCTACAGTAAACCCTGGCGCTTTAAGGGACCTAAAGGAACTCAATCTATTCAGGTATCTTCTAGCTGGAGCAGTAATAGTGGAACGATTTTAAAAGGAGCAGCAGAACAGGATATGGGCTTGGCTTATATGCCGGATTACTAATTAAAAGATTCTCTGGAAAAAGGATTGTTGGTCACGGTGCTAAATGATTGGCGAGCCATCGACCGAGAAATCGTCCTTATCTATCCGCACAAGCGTCACGTTTCGGCGAAGCTTCGTATGTTGACTGAATTCTTGGCAGATTTTTTTGCGCGGGAATTGCAACCGCTGAAAATCTGAATCCCTAGCACAAAAAAGCAGGTCGTTAACCTGCTTTTTGAATTCAGATTTTGAACGCTATCTATCTCGGAAGCTCGTTAACGATATCACCTAATATTTCCACGATCGCTGGATCAAACTTTCCTGAGCGTACGTATTTAGTAATTTCATTGTACGCCGCATGACTTTCCCAGGAATCGCGATAGGGTCGCTTGGAGGTTAAGCTGATATAAGCTTCGGCAACTGCGAGTATGCGCGCACCTAGAGGAATGTTATCTTCTTTAATTCCAGCCGGGTAACCCGATCCATTGAAGTTTTCATGGTGACACTCAATTAACTCCAACATTCTTTCGTTTTCATAGCCCGCATTGCGCAACTTTCTAACACCTTCTCTCGGGTGCATGTGAATGTGGGTGAAATCGTCTTCCGTTAGGCCGCCATTTCGGTTAAGAATATTCTCCGGCACGATTGTTTTGCCAATCTCAGCAAGATAACCGGCTTCTAAGACGTCGTGTTTCTCTTGATCTACCAGCTGCATCTTATCTGCAATAATGAAAGCCGTAATTCCCACTAATCTTGAGAATCCAACGGAACCGTCGATGCACTCGACAGGAAGAATAAGATCTTCAGGATAAGGCACAAACTTTTCGAGTCTGTCGTCAAGCTCTGCTAAGAGTGTCTTTGGTAATTGCTTTGCAGTCGCTAGAGGGTTCTTAAACGCCACCACTTCATAGAGGTGAACTGTACTGCGTCGACCTCTGACCGCCAGATCACGCTGCTGTTCCAGCACCATGGCAATCTCGGCATAGGCAACTTTTACATCAGAGTTTTCTGAGTCTGTTTCCATGGCGTACTTAAGATGAGCCTGTGCCTGCTCTGGATCGTTTGCTTGCTTCAATAGTTTCGCCGCATCAATGCGCAAATTGACATCTTTCGGATCCGCATCGATCGCTTTCAAGAGGGAGTTAATTTCATCCACCAAGCCAGCATTATCAGACTGGGTATAAGAGGCAAGACCAGAAACCGGTCTGAAATCGAATATCTCGTTGCAGTCTTTATAGGTAGCCTCATCGACAGTAACTCGCCCAGGTTCGCACATGCCTTCGATTCTAGAAGCAAGGTTTACTGTGTCACCAAACGCCGTAAACGATTGACGTTTGGCACCAATGATTCCTGTTGTGGCAACTCCGGTGGAGATCCCAACTCGTAATTTAAACGGATAGTTAGCTTTGCGCATGCGTTCTTGCATTTTCCATGCAGCAGCTACTGCAAGCAGCGGATGTTTCTCGTAAAGAATTGGTGCGCCAAATTCTGACATGATGCCATCACCCATATATTTATCGATATGGGCATTGTATTGCAGCAGAATAGTTTCCATGTCGGCGAGGTACTTATTCAGTTCGGTAATCACCACCTCGGCTGAATGCTCTTCTGAGTAATTCGTAAATCCTTTAAGATCAGAAAACATTACGCTGATACGACGGTTCTCCGTGCGTATTCGGTTTTCGATCATAAGTTTCACCACCGCTGGATCCATGGTGGTGTAGAGTGCTTCTTCTACTTTTTCCTTATGGGCGCGGATGGATTTGGTTTTTTCTTCAAGTGCTCGGGTTCTTTCCTCTACTTTAAAGTCCAATTCCGATTCAAATTCGCGAATCGTACTCATTGTTTGTTCCAGTAATTCAGCATTTCCTGAGGCCTCGGCCTTTGCCCGCAGCGCTTCAGTCATTTTTTCCTGTAGTTCGCGGTGGGTAAAACCGACGATTACCGCAGTCAGAATCAAGAAGCCAGCCCAGATAAGAACTGATGCCCAAAGCCCAAATAAATCTAACTCAATCATGAATCGGTTTGGATAGAGATAGGCGAAGAGTGCGATGATCAAGAACGTAAAGAATGCGCCTAATACACCGGACCGGATTCCCAGGTAATAGGAACTTAAAAGTACGGGCAAATAGAAGAAGTTCAAAAACGAAAGTTTTGACTCTACGAACCAGACGATGGCACTGACGACAACCAGAATGACGAGAATAAATACGCCTTCGAAATTTTCGATCAGGTATTGTTTGAGTGCTTCCATTGTATTGTCTAAATCCTTAACAAGAGGCGGGCGCGACTATTTATAAGTCTAGTCGAGGCATTATAGCTTTATTGCAATCTTAGTGAATTATTATCCCGGGACAAAATGCGGTCTACAGAGGAAAAAGTGGGTAAGATTTAAGCACTTTTGCTATACCCTAACAACCGCATAACTGGCTCGCAGCGAGCGCTAAATCCACACCAGAATCGCACGAAATTTCTTACTCTTTTCTGAATACTGTTCACATTGGCTTATAATTGCTTAGTAGCTCAAAAACCCTATCCCCCGATTTGTGGTCTCTGCAGAATCTCCTGCTTCCAGCAGAGAGCACTATTAGGATTTCGAGGTGCAGTTTAGTGAAATTTGGACTCATTTCTTTTACCTGTTTGGCACTTTTCGCATGTCGTAGCACGGATCTAGCAAATTGGCCTGGGGAATTGCCTAATCAACAGCATTTCATTATCGCCTATGAAGCTGATGGTGATAATCAGGCAGTGCAGTCACAGCAGGAATACCTGCGCTGGGTATTGAGTTTCTACGAAGGCACCGTGGTTGCCCCCATTGGATGGACTGAGATGCAATCCCTGGTAGTTGATCTCGCAGACTCAGAGCAAAGAGCGGGCTTAAATTCCCAATTATTTGATCTTGGTCGCCTGATTGCCGCGGAATGGGCAAAGGAGAATGCAGGCCGTGCCATCGACAGCCGCATGTTGGGCATTTGGGCATCAGTGCTGCAGCTGGTAGTTAGTCCTGAGCAGCAATATGCGGCTATTGCGCTCATCAGTGATGATGTTAAGGGACTATTGCAAGGAGAGCTGAATCGTCCAGAAATTAATGATGCTCGCTATGAACAGCGGCTGGGACTGCAGTTTTTCGGCGATTTCTGAATCGCTTTATCCAATAATTCAAGGATTCTATCGCCCCAATCCTTGACACCTCTGGTTTTGGCCCTATATTTGGTCCGACCAATTTGGTCAGACCAATTTAAGTATTAGAAATTTCCCATGGCTACAGCAAATTCGATCAGTTGTGAGATCGCAACTAGTCTGCGTACGGATATTCTCAGGCAGCGCTACCTGAGTGGTGACCGTTTGCCTTCCGAACGAGAATTAGCGGTTCGTTTTGACGCCAGTAGAGGCGCAGTGCGGGAAGCACTTTCGCAGCTTGAGCAGTCGGGACTAATCGATATTCAACGTGGCGGTGCCAGAGTCAAACCGATCGAGGAAGCCAGTATCTCCGTACTGGGGCCCCTCATGACACTTGATGAAATACCTAATCCGGCTTTGGTGGACAAGTTTCTGCAAACTTTTGGGGCGCTTTCAGCCTTAACCGCCAGAGAAGCCATTAATCATGCCAACCAAGAAGATATGAACCGATTGCGGAAAATGGTCGTATCTTTGAACAAGCAAGCAAAAGATTTTGAAACCATGCAGCCGCCATGGCGTGAATTTTTGGAGTCATTAGCAGAAATAGCAGACAACCTGGTCGTTCATTTAATAAGTAATGACCTCCAGGCCCAATTTGTCGAACAGATGACCCGATTGGGTTTTAACCCAGAATTGAGAAAAAAAGTTGTGAACGAAGTGCTCTCATCATTGAAGCAAGCTGTCGCTAACAGAGACGGCGACTTGGCCCAATCTGCCGTGCAGCAATATTTTGATGAGGTGAGGGGAGCGGTAATCAAGTTGGTTGATAGTCGCCTTGGGGCCTATCGTAAACAGGCAGTTTGATTCGTCTACGTATAAATAGAAGGAAGAACAGAAGAAATGGCTATGCTTGAGATATTAATAGGAAAACAAATTTTGGGAGTGTCGCAGTGAAGCGAATATTGTTTCCAGTAGCGATTTTAGGTGGCTATATCGTTATTGCTTATTACATGCTCAGTACACCAACTACCGTGGTGGTTGTTGCACCCGAAGTAATTCCAGTTGCGGTGCGGGTTCAGGAAGTTGAGCTTGATTCAGTCCGACTCACTGTGGAATCGCAAGGCAAGGTTCAGGCTGCACAAATCGCTAATCTCTCTGCGCCTGTCGCCGGACCTGTAGCATGGATTTCTCCAACTATGGAAGCTGGCGGTTATGTAGCAGCAGGTGAAACTCTGTTACGCCTCGAAACCAGCGACTTTGAGACCATGCGCGCTCGCAGCCTGGCTACGCTGCAACAGGCCCAAGCGGAATCTGATCATGCAGACCGAGAATACGATCGCATGAAAGAACTGGCAGAAGAAAGACTTGCCAGCCAATCCCAATTACAAGATGCCCAGCGACAAGCTGAAGTAAACCAAGCCAGGTTGGCTGATGCGCAAGCGAATTACAATCAGGCAGAATTAGACTTGCAGCGAGCTGAAATTAAAGCTCCTTTTGATGCCATTATTGAGTCTCGTGAAGTTGAACTTGGTCAGTATGTTAACCGCGCGCAGAGCGTTGCAGTATTGTACGGCGCTGAAGAAGTAGAAGTGCGTGTGCCTCTCGCTATCCGTCAACTCGGGTATCTGGACATGCCTTTGGGGTTGAGAGGTGAATTGTCAGCTGAAGACGCACCGGATGTAATATTAAGTGGAGTCTACGGCGGCGAAGAATTGATGTGGCAGGGCAAACTTGTGCGTATCGAAGCGCAGATTGATCCGAACAGCAATACAGTGCAAACCATTATCCGTGTTCAGCAACCCCAAGCTCTAGACTCAAAAGCTCATGTTAGAAGCATTCCATTGCCAATTGGATTGTTTGTAGAAGCAGACATTACTGGCAAGCACCTGGATGACATCATATCTCTGCCTCGCTCGGTGATTCGCAACAATAACCAGGTGCTGGTAGTTGATGCTGAGAACAAGATGTATTTCCGTGATGTTGATATTTATCGCCTCGAAGAAGATCGTGTACTGATAAGCAGCGGCTTGCTTCCGGGTGAATATATTTGCATTTCTCCCATACAAGCGGTTATCAACGGCATGAGTGTTCAGCCCATTCAAGAATCTGTGATCTAAGGTAAGCGAATCATGAGAACTCCCATTACATGGTTTGTCCATAACCCTGTTGCCACAAATTTGATGATGATGATTTTCCTGGTGGGAGGATTCATTTCCTACTTGAATCTAAACCAGGAAGAATTTCCAGATATTGATTTCGGCATGATCCAGGTTAACGTTGCTTATTTGGGTGCTACCCCTGAAGAATCCGAATTAGGCGTTTGCCTGCGTATTGAAGAAGCCCTGGAAGGCACTGAAGATATAGAACGCTTGACTACCACAGCTCGAGAAGGGGGCTGTGATGGAACATTGCAATTAACTACCGGCGCTGATCTTAATCGCGTACTGAACGATGTTAAGGGCAAGATCGATGCGGTAACTACTTTTCCTCTAGAAACTGAAAAGCCCATAGTGCGAGCATTCAGTAGTATGGGTAATGTGATGACCATGGCTTTGGCATCAGATTCAGATGATCGAAATTTGAAAGAAGTTGCCGAAGGTATTCGCAATGACATCATCGATCTCGATGAAGTGTCATCGGTCAATATCGAATACATAAGGCCGTTTGAGATATCTATTGAAGTCTCCGAATTAACCCTGCGCCAATACGGTCTAACGTTGGATCAAATCTCTCGCGCTATCGATCGTGCTTCTCTGGATTTGCCCGGGGGTACTATTCGTTCCGATTCCGGAGAAATCTTGTTGCGCACCAAGGGCCAGGTTTACACCGGAGACGAATATGAAAATATTGTTGTCCAATCATACCCAGATGGAACTCAGCTAAGGCTTGGTCAGATCGCGACCATTCGTGACGGCTTCGAAGAAGGCTATCTTGATGCGCGACTGAATGGCACTAACGCCGCGATTATCGACGTATTAAGAGTCGGCGATGAAGATATTGTTAGAGCCGCCCGTGAAGTTCGCGCCTATATGGACTCCACCAATTTCGATTTGCCAGAGGGTATGACCTTACAGGTCATTACCGACTCCGCTGTTGGAACCCAAGTTCGCATCGCTACAGTAGCTAAGAATGCCTACACGGGTTTGTTGTTGGTATTAGTTATTCTCGCTCTGTTCTTGCGATTCAAAGTTGCTATCTGGGTAGCAGCAGGAATTCCCATTGCAATAGCAGGAGCATTGGCTCTGTTTCCAACCGTTGGGCTTACAATCTCATCACTAACAGTAATGGGTTTCATCCTAGTACTAGGGATAGTCGTGGATGATGCTATTGTAGTTGGTGAACGTATTCATGCCTTTGAGCGCAAGGGTTACAGCAAAGACGAGGCCGCGATCGAAGGAACGATGGAAGTTTCTGTACCAGTTATTTTTGGAGTACTCACTACTATTGCGGCATTTTTGCCCATTCTCTTGCTTGATGGGCAGATGGGTGCGTTCTTTAATGCCATCGGCGCTGTAGTTGTTTTCTGTCTCATTGCCAGTCTGATTGAGTCACAACTCATCCTGCCCGGCCACATAGCCCATCGGAAAACTGAAGGATACCTCGGAGAGAGTTGGCCAATCGTTAAGTACTGGCAGGCTCTGCAGGGCAAGATTGCCTATAGCATGGAATACTTTGCTGAACATGGTTACCGTCGTGCGCTGAAAAAAGTTTTGAAATACCGTTATGCGGCTTGGGCAACTGCTACCGGAGTAATAATCATTACAGTAGCGCTATTGATGAGTGGCCGCGTAATATTTCAATTTATGCCAAGTGTTGAAGGCGATGTAGTTTACGGCACATTACAAATGCCTCCTGGGGTGCCAGCTCAGGTTACTGTAGACGCAATTGAAATTATCGAACAAAAGGCATTGGAAGTTGTCGCAGAGTTGGAAGAAGAATTAGTTGGCCTTAAAGCTTCCGGTATGGCGCCACAATCAACAGATCGAGTTGTAGAGTCGGTTCTTACGATTATTGGTGGTCGTGCTCCGCGGGGAGGGCCAGGTGGCGGCATGAGGGGCGCTGGTTCTAGCAATGAGGCCGAAATTGTGTTGTACCTGACCCCATTCTTTGATCGTGGACAAATAAGTTCTGCAGTAGTTCGTGATCGCTGGCGTGAAAAAGTAGGCACTATTCCCGATGCATTAGAGTTAACTTTCGTATCCGACGTTTTTTCAGCAGGTGATGCCATTAATTATCGTCTTGAAGGTCGAGACGAAGACAACTTGAAAATCGCTTCTACGCAGTTACGGGAAGAACTTGCTCGGTATCCAGGAGTGTTCGATATCTCTGATTCGTTTCGAGCTGGTAAGCAAGAAGTTCAAATCGAGTTATTGGAGCGAGGTAAAACCCTTGGTCTGACCTTAAATGATATCGCTACTCAAGTGCGGCAAGCTTTCTATGGGGCAGAGTCGCAGCGAATTCAGCGCGGTACCGATGATATACGTGTCATGGTTCGTTACCCAGAAGCAGAACGACGATCTTTGGGAAATCTGGAAGATCTAATGGTTCGGACTCCTAGCGGAGCCGAAGTACCATTTTTGAGCATTGCCGATTTTTCCTTGGGAAATAGCTATTCCAGTATTAATCGTCAGGACGGTCGGCGCATTATTACTGTGCGTGCGGATGTGGATAGAACCGTAGTAAAGCCTGACGAAATTCGCGCCGAAATGATTGCAAAGTTTCGTAATCAGTGGCAGCAGGAATTAGATGTTGAGATGGTAATTGGTGGAGAAGGAGAGCAACAACTAGAATCCTTGTCTGACTTACTTTCTACGTTTCCTATAGCAATGATGGTTATATTTGCATTACTTGCTATACCGTTAAAATCATACTTACAGCCTTTGGTTATCATGAGTGTTATCCCGTTCGGAGCAATCGGCGCGATTTGCGGTCACTTCATTATGGGTGCAGATCTAGTCTTCTTCTCCTTATTGGGAATAATTGCTTTAAGTGGAGTAGTAGTAAATGCGAGCCTGGTGTTGGTGGTTTCCATCAATCGATTGCGCGCGGAAGGCATGGGAATGGTTAATGCTGTTTCAAAAGCTGGTGAGATGCGCTTTCGACCCATTGTACTTACTTCGATAACAACATTTATTGGTTTGATCCCGCTAATTGTTACCGCGAATCCAGCAACATTCTTCGTAATTCCAATGGCTATATCATTGGCGTTTGGAGTGCTATTCGCAACCGTAATTACTTTATTCCTGGTACCAAGTCTGTATTTAATATTGCATGACTTTATCGGTCACACCGATAGCGCAGAAGAAAGAGCGCTGGCGTACCAGCACTAATTCTATTACCCTTAGCGCCCTCTAAAAATAGTTGTAAGGACACAGAAAACAAGGATTGCTTTTCTGTGTCTTGCGAGAACCTTTATGCATAGAGCTCTCTCTTTTTTACTGCTTGTTTCCATAAGCGGACTGGTTGCTGCGCAACAAAACCGTATCGATATCATTGGTGAAGACGCTCCGGAACTTGCTCAATTTGGAGACTATGGAGTTGGTGTCCGGACCATAGAAGTAGTTGCGCAAAATCGAATCGACATAATAAACACGCCACGGGGTGGCGAAACTGCGCACTACGATAGAAAACTTACATTAGAAATATGGTACCCAGCAGACTTGCAAGGTGCAGAGCCGGGCACTCAGTATCAGGCCATTACAAGAAATCCTGACATTACTGCTACGCTAAGCGGCAGGGCGGTTCGCGACGCAGAACCTTTGAGAGCAGCAGGACCTTATCCCTTAATCATAATTTCTCATGGCTATCCCGGAAATCGCTTCTTGATGAGTCACACCGGTGAGAACCTGGCCAGCAAAGGTTATGTGGTTGCGTCAATTGATCACCCTGAAAGCACTTACGATGATCAACAAGCTTTCACCTCAACACTTTACAATCGTCCCCTGGATCAACGCCACGTGCTCAGCACGATGGCCTATATCTCATCCCAGGAAGGACGGGTTTTTAGCAATATGATCGATGCCGACAACACTGGCATCGTTGGTTATTCCATGGGTGGTTATGGATTAGTGAACAACCTGGGTGGAGGCTACAACGAAGAAAGCGTTGGTGCAGTAATGGCGCCACCCAATCGCTTACTGGAAGAGCACGCGACTTCTAACCCTGATTATCGAAGTAGTCTGGATGCAAGAATAAAAGCCGGATTTGCTGTCGCGCCCTGGGGCATGAATGCAAATTTGTGGCAGGCAGATGATTTAGCAGGTATTAACGTGCCGACTTTCTATTTAGCGGGCGATCAGGATGGTGTGGCTGGTTATGAAAACGGTTCACGCGCAACCTTCGAAGCGGCGGTAAACAGTGATCGCTATTTGCTTACTTTTCATGGTGCCGGCCACAATGCTGGCGCTCCAATCCCTCTTCCGATTGAACTCGACAACGAAGAAAACGAGGGTGCTGCTGGGCACTATCTTGATGAAAACTGGGATAATGTAGTGATGAACAACATCATGGACCACTACGTCACTGCCTGGTTTGATTTTCATTTAAAAGGAATCGATCGCTCTGAATATCTTCGAACAATTCCTTCTATCTATAGAAGTCGTTTAAATCTGGAGCATTTGGCTGCTGGACAGTAAAGTCCTAGTCGATCCGTTTAGATTGACAATTGCATATTTAAAGAAGTGCATGCAAACTTAGCTGCATTCATGCATGTCATTTGTAAGTTCGTAGAAAATTGTGGGCATAGCTAGTTTCTGGAACGATCTCTCCAGATTCAATTTTTGAAATAATTTCCAATCGATCTTCTTTGCTATCGTTTAAGACCAAATGTGAAGAAATAAAATACACACCATTTGGAAGTCTTCTTAAATAAAGTAAGTATTCTCGGTCTTCAGCGAAATACCAGTAAGAGCTACTGCAAAGACCAGAATTAGTGACCCAATGCTGGAGTTCTATCGTTACATAATTTGTAGCTGACGTTCCTTTACGGATTTCGATAATTTCGAACCTATTCGCGCTCCAGTCATATACTAGATTTCCTCCTCCTCTAGATTCGTACTCCACGTTCACAATTTTCGCCGATACGACAAGGGCGGCAAACTGATAGTCTTTAATGTAGTAGTACTCGTCAGTATAGGGAGGGAGTATCAGTGAACATGACCATCCTATCTTTGGTGCTACAACTAAAATAATGGCTAAGCTAAAGTTTCGCATGGATTCAGAGCGATCCTGTCGTTATGCCGATTCCAAGGATTAATTAATCTGGCTTCTAAGATTCTTAAGTTGTAAGTAATACGTGGTTCTACGAAAGAAAAACCGGAGGAGCCGACTGCATAACAGCCCCTCCGGCGAAGGTAGTGTTCGTTTAACATCGGCGGTTCCAGTTAAAACCACCTGATTCAGTCTCAATGCCCAGACTTTGTAACCATGGGTGCGAGGCTGTGTTGCCTTCCAATGGTTGGGCTTGAGGCCAAATTTACCAACAATGTTTGTATGCACGCATCATTGTGGCCGGGCTTGTAATGTCAACGACTCCCTTCAAAATGCTCCCAATCATATGGAGCGTTAGTTACTGCAAAACAAGAAAAAAGATTTAGGAAAAAAGCAGTGAGAAATTCAGTAACAGTAAAGAGTCTTAACTACACAAACAAAACTCCTGGGTAACTACTTGATTACTTACCTACTCAAATTGACTTAAATTCTAACCTTGTCTGCATGATAATGTTAAGTAATTAACACTATGTTAAATATTTAACACATAGCAAAAGATTGTCAATGTTTTTTTCAAAAATATTTGTGACAGTTTCGTGATCAAGTCTTGAAACAGGTAACTTTTAGGAGTAATGTTAATAAATTAACACCTGTTAAGATTAAGACGCAGCAAAGGAGTTTGAATTGGCCGGTAAGCATGTATTGAGCAGACGAGAGCGCCAGCTTATGGACATTGTTTATCGCCTGGAAGAAGCAAGCGCGAAGGAGATTATGGAAGAGCTCGATGATGGTTCGAGTTATTCAACCGTTCGAACTTTGCTGCGTAAACTCATCGAGAAAAACCAAATCAAGCATAAAGAGCAGGGGCTGAAGTATATCTATTCCCCTGTGGTAAGAAGACGTACCGCTTCACGCAGAGCGCTGGAGCGAGTCGTTAGTACTTTTTTCGAAGATTCACCACTACTGGCAGTAAATTCCCTCCTTGAAATGCAGAAGGGAGGAATTACAGAAGCGGAATTAGAAGAACTGGAATCGCTGATAGACCGTAAGAAAAAATAAAAAGCGAGAATGCTATGGTTCCATCTGCTTTGCTGGAGGTACCTTCAGCTTTAAGCCATGAAGTCGCGTTTATGGCAACAAGCATCGACTTGTTGTTCAAGTCTCTGATAATCGTTCTGATTACTAATGTTATCGCTCGGAAATTTTTTAGTAAGCTGGGGAATACTGGAGTCTATGCACTTTGGATAACAGCTTTCGTTTGTATGCTGCTGCTTCCAGTATTTTCATCATCACTTGCTCCATCCGCCGGCTTTATTGACGGTCCCAATCCTTTCAGTCTTATCACTATCCCTTTGCTGAGAGAAATTAATATCTCTAGCGATAATTCACTTATTGCAACATCCTGGTTACGGGCGATGCTGTTTGTATATTTTTCCGTACTGCTGTTTCTCGTAACTCGATTCTATCTTTCGATAAAGCGAGTAAACGAGATCGCGAATCAGGCAAATAAGACACTACCACTGTATATGCAAAAGCTCGTGGACCGCCTCTGTCTTGAACTTAGCGTTGATAAGCATATCCAGTTTGGGATTAGCGAATTTGTAGAAACGCCATTTAGTGCCGGTTTTAAAGACTACGCAATTATCTTGCCGGTTAGCGCTTTGGAATGGGATCGTAAAACTCTTGAAAACGTAATTGTGCATGAGCTAAGTCATATTCAACGAGGCGATTATATCGCCCTGTTGCTTTGTGAAGTAGGAACCTATGTATTCTGGTTTAATCCCTTTGCCTGGGTAATTAATTCCAAAATTAAGAATTCCGCAGAGTTCAATTGTGATGATAGCGTTTTGTTAAGAGGAGCATCGAGTTGCCGTTATGCTCAAGACCTGGTGGAAGTCGCGCGCAATGTAATGAAAGGCAGGCGCCAGCGCTTGTTCGCACAGTTCATGATTGATACTTCTGAAATTGAGACAAGAGTAGTAAATATTCTGCAACAACCACCGGTTCGAAAATGGTCGTCTTTTCCCGTTATTACATCCTGTATCGTGCTGAGTGGAATCATATTGGCCAGCAGTGCCAATGCGCGACTGATCTCTACGAATTACCACGACTTCGTGCAATCCAGCCGTGCTCTCTATATGGAAAAACCAGTCTATCCTCTAGAAGCTTACAACGAGGGGCTACAAGGATGGGTATTGTTAAAGTTTGATATCGACGCAAACGGCGTAGTGCCAACAGAGACCATTGATATCGAGTTTTCTCAGCCGCCAGGAGTTTTTGAGCGAGTATCAATTGCGACACTTGAAAATTATCGCTACGAGCCCAAGCGAATCAACGGTGAGCGAGTTATATCCGAAGACGAGCGATTTATGTTCCGCTTTCGACTGCCTAAAATGGAAGCAGCGGATTGAGTTTAAAAGTCATTCCTGAATTTCAATATCCTTTTCATTGAATCTTCTAAAATAGCCGTAAACACACTAACTTAAGTTAAGTGTCGTATTTCTGTCGTTATAAATTCGTTACAAACTAGCCAAGAATTGAGATATCTTTAAGGCGCTCCTTACCTTTTTGGGAAAAGATGAATGAAGGTAAATTCGAAACTTGTAAAAGAGTTGCGATTAAACAAGCAATGGTCGCAAACGCAGTTAGCAGAAGCTTGTGGCCTCAATCTCAGGACAATTCAGCGGCTGGAAAATTCAGGAAGTGCTTCTTTTGAGTCCGTTTCCGCTTTAGCAGCAGTTTTTGACATTAATGCCAACGAGCTTGTAGTAGCTGCGAATGTCAACGTCGATACTCCATTCGAATCGGTCAAAACCTGCCTGTTTAAATACGGAAATTTTTCCGATAAAGCCTCTAAATCAGAGTACTGGTGGTTTTTTGTTTTCCTGTTAATTGTAGTTGCAATAGCCAAACTGCTTAATGAAACTCTATTTCAAATCATAGGTATTCTGGCGCTGCTTCCCTTTATTGCAGTCGGACACAGACGTCTAAAAGATACAGGTGAAAGTGGGTGGTGGCAGTTACTCTTACTCGTGCCCTATGGGCAAGTCGTTGTATTTTACTTACTTGCTCAAGATGCGAAGTGCAAATCTACAAGGATTGAAACTTCCTAACACTGCTAGCACGAACTTAAATACAGCATTCCAACTTTTAGAATTCCATTGGCAGTTAAGTAAATCCGCTAAGAAAGCCCACCAAGAAATTCCAACAGTAATTGCGATGTTTCTTCAGCTTGTTCCTGCTGCACCCAATGTCCCGCACCATCGACTAAATGTACGGCCCGCATGTCAGTACAGGCAGTTCCCTGCATGCGTTCGAATGAGCCGGGATTTTGATATGTACCCCAGTCGCTAGAACCGCTGATGAACATGGAAGGCTGGTCGATGGTCTTACCGGCATAAAGTTGCGATTCTGCATTGCCAATACCACTAGCCCCCATGCGATAGGAATTCAAACCACCCTGAAAACCGGTGCGGCCGTACTCTTCGGTATAAACTGCGAGAGCTTTTTCGGTAAGCCAGTTATTATTTGCGACTTCCGCGCTACTAGGCATGTGCAGGTTGACGGTTTCTGCCATGCTCATATTCAAATCCATAATGTAGTAGGTGGGCATCTTTGCCCATTCTTCTGCCGTCCTTCCTGCCAGGCGAAAGGGCTGATTCTCTTTCCAGTCGGCACTCTTATGATGGTAATAGGCGCGGATGAAATTACTCAGACCCTGTTCTGCATGCCACATATTCGGATTGGCTTCTGCAGTTTGATAGTAGCGCTGATAATGTTTGCGCGGCCGAGAAAGAGCAGCCAGATCGTCGTAGATGCTAGGGCTGGGACCGCTGTTTTGCCGAGGAGGATTGTCTACTGTGTCGAATGGAATGGAAGGCGTTCCACCAAACGGTGCGCTCATCATGGTTACCGCTCTGAAAATATCTGGACGGGTAACTGCGCACCAGGCTGCCAGTGGTGAACCAAAATCGTGGCCAATTACGGCGGCGACAGACTCATAACCAAATGCATACACCAAACCGACACAATCGCGAACTTTATTCAGCATACGGAACGGCGTCAGGTCGGCATCGTAATCGCTGTCAAAGCCCGTGGTACGACCGTAGCCGCGAAGATCTGGCGCAAACACGTGATAGCCAGCATCCGCCAAAGGCTGCATGACATTGCGCCAGCTATAAGCCAACTCCGGAAAACCATGCAGCAATAAAAGAGCAGGGCGATTTGGTGTTTCATAACCTGCTTCCAGTACATGAACTCTTAAACCATTAATGTTGTCCACAAATCGAGAGCGCACTCCGTCTGGAAGCCATTCATCTGGATAGGGGTGGGCAACACCGTTTAAGGTGAATTGATTTTGTGCCATCACTGATTTACTAACGGCGACCGTTCCTGCGGTAAGTGCAGCGGCTTTAATAAAGTTTCGTCGAGTTTGCTTTTTCATAGTTTGATGATGATTCAGGTTTAGTGTTGGGAAAATTTTTTATAACCCTGCCATTTCAATCGCAAAGTTCATTACCATGCCCCCGGCACGATCATCTCGATCGAAGATCGCCAATCTGTCGAGATAGGCATCCAGTGAGGGCATCTTACCAGTGGAAGTGCAGGCATTGATAAAAACGCCATCGAAACTGGTTCGAATCTTTACTGCGTCCCAGGCTTTGTCTAAAACCGGTCGATAAGTATCTTCCCGCAGCCAACCATTATCCAGTCCGCGTTTAATCGCGATGCCAATCATTGCAGTGGACGTAATTTCTGCAAATGAACCGGGGTGATCTATAACTTCGTGCCACATTCCATCGGCGTCTTGATGTGGGAGCAAAGCCTCAAGATGATCGACCAACATACCAAGTATTATGTCGCGGGCGGGATGAGTTGCTGGAAAGTCACTTAAGGTCAGAGCCAATCCCAAGGCTGGAAAACCATTGCCGCGACTCCAGGCCACATCGGCATCGGGCGAATGCCGATAAAGACGATTATCACGTAGCAGCATATTGCGCATGTAAGTCACATGGCGAATTGCCATGTCGAAATACTTTTCATCTCCCGTTAAAGCGCCAGCCTTTGCTAATAAGGGAGTGGCCATAAAGAACGAATCGCTCATTTCATAGTGCATGGGAGCGACGTCTAACGGTTCGCCGTTCGCATCAAAGGCCAGATCTGCTGCATTAAGCGTAAGTTCTAGCGAGCGCTGATTACCAGTACGTGCGGCGTGTTCCGCGAAAACCAGTCGCCCGGCCAGTGCTGAAGAGTTTGTTACTTCAATTGCTTGACCCTCGAGATAGGGCATCAGCATGGCGTTGACTTCATCCATGTAACCCAGGCGCATTCTTCCGATAACACTCATGCCGGGCACATACACTGGAGTAGAAAAATCATAGCCATAAGAAGTAGCGAGTTGCTCCGCCAATTCTCGAGCTGTGCGTGTTGCCCTGCGGTCTAATTCAACCTTGGCTGGCGATCGGTCAAAATCTGCATTGGCTAAGAGATATTCTACCGTGCTGTTAAGAGGAGAAAGTTCATCTATTGGAATGGTTCCGAAGCCTGCAATACCTTCGTTGCTAACAGCATCGTTAAAACCAAAATAATCGCCAGCTTCGACGATGATTAAATCTGGAGCATGGCTGCCAATCCATCGCCATAATACATGTGATACAGCATTCTCCGAGTAGGCTTGTCCTGTTGGGGGAAATTGAAGTGTGTCAGCGTCGGGATTTGCAAGACCAATGATGATTAGATTAGTGTCTTCTGGATTTGCACGCTGTGCATAGTTGCTTAGTAGTGCATTGAGGTTGGAAGTCGCGGATGAGTCACCATCAAGGCCAGCCAGATACAATATCGTTGCGGCACTGAGGTTGTTTATCACTCCTTGTGCAGAGATCACTTCGCGATCCGCAGTTAAACCAATTTCCCAATTTACTTCTTCCGCAATAACAGAGCTAAAAATGAAGAGGCATAGACAAACACTACTGATTACTTTTTTTAACATCTGATGACTTAATCCAACTCCATTAGCTCGCGAATTTGATCCATCGCTGCATTAAAGATCAAGTCAAAGCCTACCTGGCCCAGTTCAGCGGTAGCGATGGTTGGATCACCAGATACACCGTCTACATCAGATCCTCTGCCGGGAGAAATATTATCAGTTCGAACATGTTCGGGCGCGATGGCAAGTAATAAAGCGGTGTCACGTAATCCGGCGTGGGTGCCGATTTGGTCATAGCTTGCTCCCTGGGAAAGCAGGTATTCATCGAAGACTCCCACTTTGTACCAGCTCCCAATATGAAAGACGCTAATCCCATCATCAATCCATTCACTTGAAAGTAGTTGTGCCACTTCTTCTTGAGGACGTTGGTTCGGCCCACTGTCTCCAATAAACAAGATATCAGTAAACCCATGCTGCTTAAGACTGCGTGCAGTGTGTTCCAGAACGGAAGAAAATACTTCTGTCGGAATAGATATCGTTCCGGCGTAACGCATATGCCCTGATGGTGGATCTATGCCGCCTTCCGGCACATAAGTCATTGCGGGAGCGACCAGCGTGTTGCCCAAAGCTCGCGCGATTCTTTCTGCGCCAGCATTGATTCGATACTTATGTTTGCCCAAGACCATGTGAGGACCATTCTGTTCGGTACCAGCGGTAGGCACGATAACGGTTGTTGTACCGTTATCAATCGCTGCACGGACTTCGGTCCAGGTAAGCTCTTCTAAAAAAACAGTATCAGGTGTTTGGGCAAACAGAGGAGTGAAAATAGTCGCAGAGACGACAAAGACGAAGCATAGTTTTTTAAACATGCTCACTACCTTTTCAGTGTTATTGAGAAAAAAGATTCCTTAAGGGAATTCTTCTAAATTGGCCGTTTTATTCTGTTGCGCCTGCAGCTTCTAATACATTCACTACTGAGTTGTAGCGACGTTGTTTGGCAAAAGCCAGGGCAGTTTGACCCTCGGCATCTTCACCATTGACTTCCGCGCCGGCGGCGAGAGCGACTAAGACAGAATCGAGGACTAGCGCTTCTCTATCCTGCAACTGGCCAGACCTGCGTTCAGGAGTGCCCCAACTAACTCGCAAGCGCCAATGACCCATGCCTGCAGCAGCCATAAGTAAATTTATTTCGCCTTCGTCGCGAATAAAGTGTTCACCCAGGCGCTGCGCCGGGTAGTTCATGTGATTAATCGTCTCAGGATCTGCGCCGGCCTCCAGCAAAGCTTCCATTATTTTTGGTTCTGAGAATCTTGCTGCTAGCCAGAGTGGAGTGCCGCCTAACAATGCATCATGGAAATTGTAATCGGTTGATTGTCTTCTGACCGGCGTTGGCTTTTCCAGAATCGCTTCGAGATCTGCGCCATGTCTGATTAGTACATTAACCGCTGCAAGATTGCCCCGTTGCACCGCCGCGAGAAGCGCAGTATGGCCGCTCTCATTGGATTCGATGTTGGCACCGCCTTCGATGAGATATTCCAGAGCCTCGGCATTGCCCCCATGAACCGCCATGATCATCGGGCTGGTGCCAAAGCCTGATACCTGATTTACATCCGTGCCTGCATCCACCAGTAATTGCACCGAGCGTAAGTCACCGGAACGAGCAGCGAACATTAACGCCGTATTACCACCGAGGTCGGTCCACCATTTGTAATCAGGGTGGCTGTCCTGTTCTTTTTCTGATTTTACATAGTGTTCTTTGATTTCAGAGCGAAAATTCAGATCGGCGCCATGATCAATCAATGCGGCAACCACATCGGCATGTCCGCGGCTTGCTGCCCACATTAATGCAGTTTGGTCTCGTGTTACTGCAACATTGGGATCGCCGCCAGCTTCCAGCAGCGCTCGAACTACTGCGCCATTGCCAGCTTGTGCTGCCGTCATAATCGATGTTTCGCCTGAAAGTAGTTGAATGTTCGGATCGGCTCCAGCGGTTAGCAAGGCTTCTGCCATTTCAAAACTGCCATTTTCCGCCGCTAGCCAGAGAGGGGTAACACCAAGATCGGTAGTCGCGTTTATGTCTGCACCGGAATCCAAAAGACTAACTGCAGCCGCTGCACTGTCGTGATAACTGGCCCAATGTAGCGCCGTTGTACCGTCGCCGTAAATGGCATTCGGATTAAGGCCGTCCTCTAATAAAGAAGCGAGTTCATCCCACTTCTGTTCTTTCGCGAGGCTTACTACAACAGGAAGATTTTGCGCAGCAACCTGACTCGCGAAAAAGAGCAGAACGATTAATAATATTTTTCGCGAAGTTGCCAACATTGAAAATTTAATAGTTAGAGAGTTATCGGGCCGGTACTTCCGCCCAACTGGTCAACGGAAAGACCAAATTTCTGCATCAGGCTTAAGTGTAGGTCCGCCATTGTCGGTTCATTGTCGTAATAGACATAGTCGCCACCCTGCAACCAACCAGCGCCACCGCCAACGAGAATAAGCGGAAGATTATTGCCAGCGTGAACTGTGCTATTCGACAAACCACCACCGTAAAGTATGGTCATGTTGTCCAGTAGAGTGCCGTCGCCATCTGGAATCGCCGCAAGCTTATCCAGGTAATTGGCAAACATCGAAACATGGTAAGTATTGATCTTCGACATGCGCTCAACCAATACCGGATTATTGTTGTGGTGAGAAAGTGGATGGTGAGCGTCCGGAACCCCGATCTGCGGATAAGGTCGAGGGCTCTGTTCCTTGCTCATCATAAAGGTAATAACACGGGTTAAATCTGTTTGTAATGCTAAAACCTGTAGGTCTTGCATTATTTCCATGTGATCTTCGAATACCGGTGGAACGCCAGCAGGTTGTTCCAGTTCAGGAAGATCCATATCGATTTGTTCTTCGGCTTTCTGAATACGACGTTCGATGTTGCGTACTGATTCGGTATAGCTGTTAACCAGGTGGCGATCTTCGTAGCCCAGTTGCTGTTCCAAACTTGAAAGCTTTTCCGTTACTGCATCGAGAATACTGGATTGCTGCCGCAGGCGTAATTCCCGCGCTTCTTTGGCAGTGGTACCGCTATCGCCAAACAATCGTTCAAACAATGAGCGCGGGTTGTGTTCTGTTGGTAAAGGTTCAGTCTTGCCGCGCCAGGAAAGCGTATGTGTGTAGACACAGCTCAGGTTTACCGTGCAGGCTCCCGCAAGAGCAGGCGCATCCATGGATAACTCCAGAGATGAGAGCTGAGTTTCTTTGCCTAATTCATTAGCGAGAAGTTGGTCGACAGAGACATCGGCAAGAATATCGACTTCTGTTCTGCCGCCGCGTGTGATTCCCGTAAGGAAAGACCCGCCAGCACCAGCATGAGCTATGTTCCAGTTCGCCTTTAAGCCACCCAGCAGGCGCATCTTTTCTTTATAATTCGCAAGTGGCTGCAACACGGGCGTAAGTTCGTAGTTACGACCAGTGGTTGTTGGGGTCCAGTAGTCCATGGCCATGCCGTTGGGAATGTACACAGTCTGGAACCGGTGGATCGGAGCAGGAGAATTGGCAAAGGCTGGCGTCATGGCATCCAGCATTGGCAAGGCGAGAGCAGCACCGGCGCCTTGGAGCAGGGCGCGGCGGGATATCGCTTTCCCGGTATGAATATTTACCGCTTTAGCAATCTTGTTCTGTTTCACCTTCATTCGCGCTACCTCTTGGGAATAGCTGTTTAAATGGTACACGGGAACTGACTTAAAATCAGGGTTTTAGCACTAATTTCCCGTATTTGCTCTGGCTAAAATTTCTGCATCTTCGTCGTTGCGAGCGGCTAGCTGCACTGGTGTCATGCTGCTCTTGAAAGCCGGGCTGTTAACGATGCCAAGCACGATTGCGGACCAACTGTATTCTTCTTCCGCGGCGTCGCGCACGATTTGTCGGACTATGGGTTGATCGTAGTATTCCACTCTTCTGCCTAAAGCATAGGTCATCAACTTCTCAGTCAGGGTATGGGCAAACCTATCGGGTCTATCCATCATCCAGTCGCGCAAATCTGCAAAGCCGGCAAATTCAACGCCACCGGGGTAATTACCATTCGGGTCTACCGGGTTTCCTGCTTCATCGAATTCTCTCCAGGCGCCGATCACATCGAAGTTTTCCAGCGCAAATCCAAGCGGATCGATGACCACGTGACAGGAAGCACACACCGGACCTTCCCGATGTTGTGCCAGGCGCTCACGAATAGAAGCTGGAATTTCTCCGGCTTCTGCTTCTGGAAGAATGGGCACATTAGGTGGTGGCGGTGGAGGCGGCGTTCCTAATAAGTTATCTAGCAACCATTTACCCCTTAACACCGGTGAGGTTCTGCCCGGGTAAGAAGTCACTGTTAGCAATGCACCGTGAGCAAGCAGTCCGCCACGCTGAGCAGTATTTGGAAGTGCTGCTTTGCGAAAGCGGCTGCCGTTTACATCTTCCACGCCATAATGTTGAGCCAATCTTTCGTTTACGAAGGTGTAGTCGGCATTAAGTAATTCTGTCACCGCGGCATCAGTCTTAATGGTTTCGCCAACAAACATTTCAGTTTCGGTTTCAAATGCTTCGATCAGACTGACGTCATATTGCGGGAACAATACCGTATTAATATTTACTTCTTCGAGTCGGCGCAGGTTTAACCATTGAGAAGCAAAATCTTCCACCAGCGTATTTACGCCGCGTTCATCCTTTAGCATTCGCCGTACTTGTTGTTCGTAAACCTGTGGATCAGAAAGTCTTCCTGCCTCCGCTATTTGCAGGAGCTCTTCATCTGGAGCGCTACTCCACAAAAAGAAGGAAAGTCGGGAAGCTAATTCCGCATCGCTTAATTCAAAGATTTCTCCGGCGGCTAGACTGGAAGGTGCTTGATAAGAGCGAATCAGGAAGTCTGGATCGCTAAGAATAAATTCCAGTGCGAACTGAATGCCGGCATCGAAATTACCGCCTTGCTCGCGACCACGATTAAAAAATTCAAGCAGCAGATTGGTGTCGTTGTTAGTAATTGTTCTTCGATAAGCCCGCCTTGCCATGCTGGATAGAATTTCTTCAGCGCATGCCGCTTCTTCTGAAAGTTGTTCCGGATAGCAAGAGAAAATGAGTTGGCGGCTTGGTGATTCGCCAAAATTTGCAGCATTGGTAAAAGGCCCGCCGATCTCGATAGCATGAACTTTCTGATAGGCAAGATAGGCTTCAGAGTTGGCCGGAAGTCGACCGCCCTGTCGTGGTTGGGGAATTTCTTCTTCTTCCCATTGCTGGCGAACATAGGAAGCGGTTACAGAATGCGGGCCAGCGGAAACCGGGACAGTAACTTCTATGCCCTCGGTTTCCTGGTACAACATATACTGTTCCCAATCGATGCTGCCCGGTTCACCGGTGCCACTAAAACTCAATGGCGTGGGTGTGCCAGGTGCATCGCCACCGATGGTAAATCTTTCTATTAGCCGACCATCTAATCGCAGGTCGAGAATCTGCGCCCAGCCAAGGCCTTTTACATAATCCTGATAGTTGGTTTCAAGATTGATCTTGAAGGTGTATTCCCCTTCCACTGGAAAATGGTGAGTAACAGAAATTCCGCCGCGAGAACCGAAAGGCATGTCTTCGGTCTGACGCCAGTCCTGACTCATATACAGTGGAATTTCGTAGGTGGAAACGCTGGGATTAAGTGGCGGTAAGCCGGTGGCAAGCCGTGTGACTTGTCGGGCTACCGTCATGTAACGTTCCATATGTGCAGTAGTAAATGGCAGGGACGCTGCAATATTGTCGAAGCTGCCATCGGCCGTTGGGTCGCCTGGCAACAAATCCATGATATCGACATCGAGTCCTAACAATTCATTGATGGAGTTGTTGTACTCGTATCTGTTCATTCGGTGCAGAGGAGTGACGCGCCCGGGATTTGGATTTGCTGCCCAGGAATCATCCAATTCCGCTTCCAGCCAATCAGCGATTACGTCATAGCTTTCGAATGAGGGTCTTGGCATGCCGGCCGGCGGCATCATATGCGCCCGTAACTTCTTGACGACTTTTTCCAGGGTCTCGGCATGGGTAGCGATATCGGTGAAACTTACATTTTGCAGTGATAGGCCCGAAGTTGCTAATGCGTCGTTATGACAAGCGAGGCAATACTGATTGACTACCTGCTGCATATCATCGGCCCCAAAGGGCTCCTGAGCAGAGGCTTGCTGACTAATTAACTGGCTGGAGTTGCTGAGCCCAATCACGCCGACAACCAGCGCTGAAATCGTCAGGCCGGTTCCGATCCAATTCTTCCTGATTGGTTGCATAAGGGCTCCGCTAATCGGGGCTCAAAATGTTTAGCTTTTCAATAACTTATGTATCGGCGGAAAGCGTACATTTTGTGCATATTTAACCGAAAAACAGTACCTTAGGCGTGGCTATACTGCAATAAATAAAAAGAAACAAAGCGTAACGGGTAAATGCCAGTCTAAGGCAGCGGCGCCATCCACATTTTTGCCTGTACCGTGCTGCCACCGTAAGCGCCTCCACCGACATAAAGCACACCATCGATTATGCCCGCCGCTGGAGAAGAAAGTGAATTCGGTAATTCTCCAACTTTCTGCCATTGCCCGCCCGCGGAAAGAGTCAGAATATCGGGATCCTGTGATTTTGTGCCACCTGTTGGAGTGGTATGACCACCGATCATCCAAATCTTGTCGTCATAAACCAAAGTCGCGCCTTCGGCGTGAGAATGTCCTCTGGGAAGAGGTGGGCCACTACTCCAGGATTCTGTTTGGGGATCGAAAATGTCGACCCGAACTTGATCCAGTTGTTGACTGTCGTGGTTAAACTGACCACCGATGGCATAAATCTTTCCTTGAAATGCTACCGTGGAAAACTGATTGCGCGGTGTCGGCATGGGAGTGGAGGTTTGCCATTGAGCATTACCCATTGCCCAGTCATTCAGGTTGAGCACCCAATGATCCGGCGAATCAGTATCGCGGTCAGACATCAATCCCCCAAAATAATGGAGCTCTCTGCCAACCAAGGCGAGACCGCCGCCGGCACGGGGATCTGGCAATAAGGGTGCCGCAGTGTAACGATCCTGTTCGACGTCGTAATTCCAGACTTCAGCGATAGCATGCCCGGGATAGCCATCTTTAAAACCACCGGCAAACCATACAGTGCGTCCATCTAGCACCATGTTCATGTGAGTGATTGCGCTGGGAAGTTCCTGAATCAGATTCCAACTGCCATCACTGGGATCAAAAAATTCCGAGCGCTTACTGGAAACAACGCCGTCGGCATAGCCACCGAACAGGTAGAGTCTGTTATCTAGATTAATTACTCCGGGCTCCCATTTGCCTTCCGGCATATCCTGCAAGGCTTGCCAATCAAAGGGCTGTTGGGCTGAGGAGTTCGACATAAAGCTTGCCATCAACAGACAACATGCAAGCCATCGAATTTTTGTTGGTTGCCAAGGTCGACGCATTTCTATTCTCCCGGGCCGAGCAATATTTCTTGGTGCAGAATACCACTAAAGCGATCCGCATAAATACTGGCATTGGAGAGAGCTAATTATCTTGGTAGAGTTGGTAATCAGCAACGAATAACATTTTTTAATTCGACTGCGTCATTCGCCAGTCAACATTTTCCATATAGGCATTGTTATGAAAATTATATCGCTTAAAGCCGCTCTGTTAATCTTAACTTTTATTTGCTCAGTTTTAAGTTATGCACAGTCTGGCGACCGGAGTTTTGTAGATGTCACCAGTACCTATTCTGTAATTCCAAATTTAACTTATCAACGTGCTGGTGGTGTTGATCTTAAGCTCGATGTCTATCGACCACGAAATGTTAACGGTCCTAATCCTACGCTCATGTATATACATGGTGGGGGTTGGACTAACGGCAGCAAAGAAGGTTCTTCCCTCACTTTTCTACCTTATCTGGAAATGGGCTGGACAGTAGTCAATGTTGCCTACCGTCTGGCGGATGTTGCACACGCGCCAGCGGCAGTAGAAGATACCCGTTGTGCGCTGCGCTGGATTTACCGCAACGCCGAGCGGTATGGCTTCGATAAAGAGAATATTGTTGTCACTGGGAATTCCGCCGGTGGACACTTGGCTTTAACCACAGGCATGTTCACCTCGGATGTGGGCATGGAGCGGCAGTGTCCCGGGGATAGAATGCGCAGTACCTGGGATATTGGTCCGACTAACATGGAGCCATTAGAAGTTGCAGCCATTGTTAACTGGTATGGCATAACCAGCCTGTCTGATCTGCTCAATAATGGTCCTGGTACTTCCGGAAATTTCACCGAGGCGTGGATTGGAAGTTCGTCGAATCGTATTGCCACTGCGGCCCGAGTCTCGCCGCTTAATCATGTTCGTGATGACCTGCCACCTATTATCACCATTCACGGCAATGAAGATTCAATTGTTCCATTCTCCCATGGCATGCGCTTGCATGAAGCACTGGATAGAGCGGAAGTGCCAAATCAATTGCTAACCATTGAAGGCGGTGGCCATGGCGGTTTTAGTGCTGAACAAATGGCAGATATCTATCGTGAGATTCGTGCGTTCTTGCAAGAGCACAGTATCGGGAACTGAAAATCTGTTGATCAGGGCTTAATCGCCAGCCTGATAGGCTGCACCGTAATATCCTGCCAGACCCCTTCGGTCACATAGGGATCGTTTGCCAGCCACTCGTCCAGGTCTTCACGGCTTTCGAAATCCACGCATAGGGTGGAGCCGATCATCTGTTCATTTTCATCCAGTATGGCGCCGCCGACAATTATGTTGCCAGAAGATTTTAGTTCTTTGGCGCCTTCCAGATGCGCTGGTCGAGCCGCAGTTCTCCTATTCGCTGCTTCATCATCTTTGCCGTCATAGGCTACTACTAAAAATTGCATAACACTTTTTCTCTGGTTCTAAATTACATTTTGGTTGCGGTGATCGCCAAATTTTGGCCGCACTATATTTTTGAGCGGTATGTTCATACCGCCAGTTTCTTCTAGCCAGCGATAGATGTCCTGGGCGAAAGACTCAATGCGCTCCTGATGTTCAGGAGCATCGATCAAATTCTGCATCTCATTGGGATCACTCTGCAAATCATAAAACTCATTGGTGTCCCAGATACCATGATAGCGAATGTACTTGTATCGATCTGTACGTACACCAAACATGGTTGGTGTTTGCGGAAAATCCATTTCCCAGTAGTACTCATAAAAGATCCGGTCGCGCCAAGCTGTATCTTCACGGTTAAACAATGGTGAAAACGACATGCCTTGCATGTGCGCCGGGGCCTGCAATCCAGCAGCCTCTAATATAGTTGGTGCAATATCGATATTCTGGACGAGGGATTCAATAGGAGCACCACCTTCCAGTTCGGTCGGCCAACGGACTAACAGAGGAACCTTTGCGGACTCTTCATAAAAATGACGCTTGTCGATAAGGCCGTGTTCACCGAAAGAAAAACCGTTATCACCCATATAAATAACTAAGGTGTCTTCTGCCAGATCGTTTTCATCGAGGAAATCAAGCACAGCCCCGACACTGTCATCGATTCCCATGAGGGTTTCCGTATAACGATGAAAAAAGTCTTCGAAATTAATCTGGCCGTGATACATGTAATCCACACCGTGCCAGGATTCCCTCTGATCTTTTACCCAATCCGGAATGCGATTGTCTCCATAGTATTCTTTGCCTCGAGCAGGATCGCCGTCACTGCTATCACTGGGAAGTGAAGTCTCTCCGTACAGAGGTGTTTCATAAGAAGGGGGATAGATAATTTCCTCTTCGTCGTATGAGCCCAGGTGTCTCGCCGCAGGCGCAAACTGGCTATGCACCGCTTTGTGAGATAGATACATGAAGAAGGGCTGATCGTCATTGCGCTGATCCAGCCAGTCGACCGCATGCTCCGTGAGCAGGTCGGTTACATAGACATCTTCGTCGTAAGTAGTGCGCTCACCATTAATATTTAGCGTTGGGCCATAGTAAACACCTTGTCCGCGAAAACTTTCCCAGTGATCGAATCCAGGTTGAGGGTCATCACTGTGGTTGCCCATATGCCATTTGCCGAAATAGCTGGTCTGGTAACCCGCTTCCTGCAAGTACTGGGGGAAAAAGGTTAGATTGCCCGGATCGGGAGCGGCGTTATCAACCACCGTATGAGTGTGGGAGTAAAGGCCGGTGAGAATCGAAGCACGCGATGGCGAACACAGAGAAGTCGTCACATAGGCATTTGGAAAATATGCTCCTTCGCTGGCTAGCCGGTCCAGGTTTGGGGTTTCAAGCCAGGGTACTTTGCCGGTAAATCCCATGAAATCGAAACGATGGTCATCTGTGAGTATAAAGATGACGTTTTTCGGTGAGGAATCAGCGAGGGAAGTGAGCTCAAGCGCGTTCTCTTCGTTGCTGCAAGCCGTCAACGCCGCTATTCCAATCCCGGCGAGGCATAGTGACTTCTTCATAGGCCACCTTCGTGTTTTATTGATGAATTTTAAACAGCGAATTGCTGATAGAGTTCGATAAAAATCGGTATTAGAGAACCCATAAGCAATGTCGCCATACTTACATTAAAGATTCTCACATAGGAAGGTTTCTGCAAAATGGTTTTTAGTGAGGCGCCAAACCAAAGCCACAACATAGTGCACGGTGCACCGAACAGCATAAATAGAAGCGCAATTGTCAGAACCTGAATCACATAGGAATCGGAGATAACTGTGTAGGTTACCGTGGCGCCTACCGCCAATACCCAGGCTTTAGGATTGACCCACTGAAAAGCAGCAGCCTGGAGGAAAGTAAATGGCTTACCTTTGGTTTCGTTGATTTCAGATATGGGTGCCGATGCTATACGCCAGGCAAGATAGGTGAGATAGGCGGCACCCACTAGTTTAAGAATGACATGGAGGACAGGTACTTGTTCAAAAAGACCGGCAATACCTAGGCCTACAGCCACGATCATCGCAGGAAATCCAATACAGATTCCGAAGAAATGTCGCAAGCTTCGGCGCACACCATAATTTAGCCCTGATGCCATGATAAGCGCATTGTTGGGGCCAGGTGTCACACAAGTGCTAATCACAAATACGATTATTGCGAGATATTCCATGATCGAATTGCAGTAGGTGCGATGAGTAAAAGGAAGCAGCGGATTCTACTATGATTTATTAGAAAGCGCTTAATTTTATCGCTGGTAAGCTCTTAGATTCGTCGCTAGACTGCGCCCATGTTAGTAACAGCACTCACGCCGATATTCGCAATCATACTTATCGGCTTTTGTCTCTCCCGCCTTCCTTTGTTTAGTCAGTCAGTTTGGGCGGACGTGAAAAAACTTACCTACTATTTGTTTTTTCCAGCCTTATTGGTATTGCGTCTATCTGAATCTCGCTTCGATTGGGATGAGATTACTGACATTACCTTGGTTATTGGGCTCTCGCTAATTGTTGTCACGGTGCTGTTTGTGGCGTTACACAATTTTATTGCGGGAGATCTCTCGACTCTCAGTTCGGTGTATCAGGGAACCATTCGTTTTAACACCTATATAGGTTTAGCTTTGATCGAGGCGCTCTACGGCGACCGCGGCATCACTGTCGCGGCATTATGTATTGCTGTTTATATTCCACTGGTGAATGTATTGAGTGTTGCTTCGCTTAGCCTGCAAGGGGAAAGCAGCGCCAAACGTGTTTTCATTATCACCGGTGCCGTGGTGACAAATCCGCTGGTGATTGCTTGTCTTACTGGATTGGCAATTTCTTTTGGTGGCTACAATCTGCCGAATCTGCTTCGAGCATCCATTGAAATACTAAGCCAACCCGCATTGCCACTTGGATTACTGGCGGTAGGGGCTGGTATACGCTTCATCGCGCTTGGAGAGCAAACCTGGCAATTGGTCATTGCGGTTGCTAACAAGCAGCTGCTTTTTCCTGGTCTGGTATTAGCTGCCTGTATTCTGTTTGAAGTAAATGGAGTGCTAGGAAGCGCCTTACTGCTTCTGTCTTGCTTACCGTCACCACCCAGTGCTTACATTCTCGCGCGACAACTAGGTGGAAATGTAAGCCTAATGGCGAATATTATTACGGTACAGACATTGGTGGCGTTCATAATGATTCCAGTCTGGATTGAGTTGGCGGAAAGATTTTTATGAGTCGGCGTAATTCACAAGAAGTGCAGATGGTTGACGATAAACTAACAAAACTAATTCTCTTCGAAATGACAGTGTCGAATTAACAATAAAAGGATTTTGAGTTTGGACTCTAACCAACAATCACTCGCGGTTTATGCACCAAAAAAAATTCTGCAAGGTGCAAATCTCTATTGTCGAAATTCGATTCTCGTGGCGGAGCTGGATAAAAGTGTTAGTGGCAAGGCTGTCGATCAGCAGTTTCTAGATTCGGCTCTGCAGCTAATCAACGAATTTCGATCCACTGCTGCCAAGACAAATCTCGATTCAATGCCGGCATTAGCAGATTCAATTCCCGCTAATACATTTGCTGAAGTCTTAAACACACTTGCTTTGACCTTGCAGCGCTGGTGTGGATTGCCAGTGAGCTTCGCCCAGGTTTTAAAAATCGGTGAAGGTGCCCAGAGTGAACATGTTGTATTCGAGTGCCGTCTTGATCATTTAGCCACTGCTGCCGGACAAATTGCAGCCGAAGCATGTCTGCACTGCATGAATCCTCAACTCTTATCCAAAGAAAGAATCCAAAACATTATTACTGAGTTCGAAAGGGTGTTTATCAGTTCCAGAACCACGCAAATACCTTTTATCAGGCAAGCGGAAGAAAGTAGCATTCCCTGGCTACCCTTAACCGTCGATGGTGCAATTCTAGCTTTTGGGCAAGGTGCCAAAATAAAAAAAATTCATCAAAATTACACCAGCTCAACCAGTTTGATTGCATCTCGCATCGCTACCGATAAGTACACCACCGCAAATATGTTACGTGCCCAGGGAATACCTGTGCCGCGACAGCTTGTAGTGACTGAACCAGGTGCAGCGCTCGAAGCGGCGCGAAAACTTGGCTTTCCGGTCGTAGTGAAACCGGCACGAAATGATTTCGGTACAGCGGTGTTTGTCGATGTAAGAGACGAACAGGAAGTTACCCATGCCTTTAACGAAGCGAGTAAGCATGGTCCGGTAATAGTTGAACAACAGATACCGGGTGAGCAGCATAGAATCATGGTCATTAATGGAAAGTTTCGTTCAGCCCGGCGACAACTTCCTGCACACGTAATTGGCGATGGAACGTCATCAGTCCAAGCGCTAATCGATAAAACCAATGAAACTCGACTAGCTAATGACTGGCAGCCGATTCCAAATGATGATGAAGCGAAGGCACAACTAAAGAAACAAGAAATGAAAATGGATTCAGTTCCCAGCAGTGGGCAGATGGCTAAATTGAGATCCCAAGCCAACCTGTCAACAGGCGGATCGATGGAAGATCTAACCAGCCAAGTTCATCCAGTCAATATTCAATTAGCGGAGCGAACCGCAGCCATTGTTGATATCGATGTAGCAGGATTGGGTTTTATTAGCAGAGACATTAGTAAACCTTATTGGGAAGTCGGAGCTGCCTTCTGTGAGGTAAATGTTACTCCTGGTCTAATTCTTAACGAAGAAGAAATTATTTTATCGGAATGGTTCGGTGACGAGGATAAAGGCAGGGTTATTACTATCGTATTGCTAGATCCAGCCCCAGATAAGAATAGCGGTGCAAAGATCGCTGAATTTCTGCAGGGGAAGTACTCTAAAGTATGTCTGGCTACCAAGAAAGGGAATGTTGATTGATGGCAATCTGGTTTCACCGGCAAATTTTTCCAGTCACAGTGGTTTGCAAGCAGCATTATGTGAACCAGGAGTAAATGCAGTTGTGCAAGAAATTAGCGCGGACGAGTTGGTTAAAAATGGCCTTGGCATCAACCGCTGTGATCTCGCAGTTTTTGGCGCGCAAGATGAGAGTGGTGATGCGCAACTCAAAGAAGTATCCCGCCGGCTTTTAGAATCTGTAAGTGACTGTGTATTAGACAGCAGCATAGTCAGGGAAGGTGACAGCGCTTCCTTTGATGTCAGACAACTGGCTCGTGAGATTAACTCGAACTTGAGCTAGTAACTGCAATAAACACCTATTTCTGAGCGACAACGAAAAATTTTCTAGCAAGCTAGAGCTGGCTACGGATCCTTTCCGGAATTTCACCATCAAACCCCTCGGCATACACCGTGGGGTTGGTCATGCAGGCGTCTACTTCGCGGTTGTATTGCACTGTGTTGTTCAGGCGCAGGCATCGGCACATGGCGTATTCAGACAACTCGCCGTTCGCCCGATCGTTGCAGTAAGCGTAGCGAATGTCTCCGCGATCACTCACTTCCTGTTGGCTGTTCATGCCAAAATAGGCGATAGCGGCTATGACAATGAGGGCGATGAGGAAACGCATAGGATCATAGTAGACCTGAACAAAAAAAATTCCCAGCCAAACTAGTTAAGCTATTAGTAACCCCAACTATACATCCTCAAGCGGCATGCATAGTAGTTCCACCAACCACAGTGCGCACGATTTCGATGTGTTTAATTTGGTCAGGATCTACATCATGTGGGTCGTCCGCAAGAATGACAAAGTCTGCTAACTTTCCTGCAGTAATGCTGCCCTTAATGTTTTCTTCGAATGACGCGTAAGCACCGTTCATTGTGCAGATTTTAAGAGCCTGATCGACAGTAATTCTTTGATTCGGACCCCAAACTCTGCCGTCAAAATCTTTGCGCGTAACCATGCTTTGGATTGCCATCATTGGCTCGTAAGGTCCTGGCGTATAATCCGATGCAGGCGCTACAGGAATACCATAATCCAGAAAAGACTTGTGGGCGAACATCCAGCGCATTCTTTCTTCGCCGTATTCAACCCACTTGTTGCCGTGATAATGCACATAGGTATAAAAAGGCGCAGGCACTACACCTAAATCTCTAATTCTTCCTAACAATTCTGGATTGACCAGGGAGCAATGTTCGATGCGATGTCTGGTGTTTTCTCTTGGCCAAAGTTCCTGTGCCCGTTGAAAAGCATCCAGCACCATTGCAATAGTTACATCACCATTCGCGTGCACTGCGACTTGGAAATCATTGCGATGAGCTCTTTCTACTTCTTCATGAATTTCTTGTTCTGTCATATATAGCAAACCAAAGTCTTCAGGTCTGCCTTCGTAAGGAGTGCTCATGCGCATAGTGCGTTCGGATGCTGAGCCGTCTGCCGTGTACTTAACTGCTCCGATGCGAAATACTTCATCGCCCATGCCAGTGCGCACTCCGGCATTAACGAGATCATCGAATAACTGACCGCGAGGGAATAAATACATACGAAAGCGCAAACCACCTTCTGCTCTCGCGTCTTGATAGGCAATCATGTCGTTGCGACCGGCACTAGTTTGATGGACTGACGTTAATCCGGCTTGCGTCATCAATTCCGAGATTAGTTTTACACCATCTCTTCTTTGCTCTCGAGTCGAGTCAGAAGAAATTAGCCCACTAAATACAGATCGAGCTGGTCCTTGAACTAAGCCAGTGAGGACTCCGTTGGCATCACGATAAAATCGACCACCCGGCGGATCTGGAGTCTCTGCAGTAACGCCAGCCATTGCCAGGGCGGTAGTGTTATAGACACTGGTATGGCCGCCTCTATGTCCAACAACGACAGGGTTGTTGGGAACAACTTCATCAATATCAAATCGATTTAGCGGGCGTCCTTCTGCCAGTTTGGTATCGTCATATTTGAATGCCCGAACCCATTGACCGTCTGGAGTAGTATCGGCTCTTTCCCGCAGCGCTGTTTGTAGTTCAGTGACCGATCTGAGATCTGCATTCACTTGCACAAGTTCGTTAACTCCCGCGCCGGAAGGGTGGGAATGTGCATCGATAAAGCCAGGTGTCACTATCAGGCCTTCCGCATCGATAATTTCGGTGCCCGAACCTGCCATGTTGCGAATATCTGCTGTTGAGCCAACGGCAACAAAGCGATCACCGCTCACTGCAAATGCTTCCGCGTTGGGCTGATCATCATCAACGGTAAATACCCGTGCATTGATAACAATGTAGTCGGGTGCTGCTTGCGCATTCGCTGGTTCTGCCTGGGCTAAAGCCGAATGAGTAGGTAAACCTAATCCGGCAGCAGCGAGCGCTGAACTGGAACCAATAAATTTACGACGGGAAAATTTTGCCACGAAGAGTCTCCTTCAATTTTTATGCTCTTTTCAGTAAGTGGACCTAAAGGCGAACTGCAACTATAGCGCTACCCATGCAGCAACTCAAAAGGGATGCGGCTAGATGTCAGGTTTGGCTTGAAGTAGAGATTTGAGTCTATTAGACTGAGATGTGTAACTAGTTACGTAACTGGTGTGAATATGCTTAAACTCTACGAAGAATCAGGAAAAATGGCCCTTGGCAGCCGCCTGCGTCAATTCGGCGAATCATTAGGAGCCGAAGCGGAAAAAGTTTATCAACTCTATGGCGTGCAAATGGATCCCAAGTGGTTCCCAGTGTTTTTCATGTTGAAAGATGGATCCTGCATGTCAATTACTGCTCTCGCTGAAGCCATTGGCCATTCCCATGCTTCGGTTAGCAAAATCGTGAAAGAAATGACGAAGGCCGGGATGTGTTGCAGCGAAAAGGTTCCTGGGGATGGTCGTGTTAATCAGGTTTGCTTAACCGAGAAAGGTAAACAGCAACTGGAAAAATTTCAGCGTCAAAGCGGTGATGTCGAAGCCGTGGTTCAAGATTTGTTGGCCCAATCGCAAAACGATTTATGGGAAGCGATAACCGAGTTTGAATATCAATTAGAAGAGAAAAATTTGTTTTCTCGTATAAAAGAAAAACACCAGTCCCGGGAACAGGCGAAAGTTAAATTCGTTGAGTTTGAAGATAAGTACGCTAAGGCATTTAGCGATTTAAATTACGAATGGATTGGAAAATATTTTGATGTCGAAGAATCAGACCGAGTCATGCTGGACGCCCCTCGTGAATACATTCTGGATAACGGCGGTTATATAGCTATGGCGCTCTACGAAAACGAAACAGTGGGTACCTGCGCACTGATTAAACACAGCGATGAGCGCTATGAACTCGCAAAAATGGCCGTGGATGATTCTGCCAAGGGACTGGGTATTGGATACCTATTGGGTCTGCATATGTTGGAAGTCGCCAATAAGCGAGGCGGCAAGTCTGTATTTCTCGAGAGTAACACCAAGCTTACTCCTGCTATCAATCTCTACAAGAAAATGGGTTTCCAGCGTATCGTTGGTGAGCCTTCTCCCTATGCCCGCTGCTACATTCAAATGGAAGTATCGGTATAGCGCTATTTCCAGGGAAGCCGAGGATGTAACTTAAGCCGGTCAGAGGTATTATCGGCTATTCCCTGTGCTAAGGATTTGGCATGTTTGAAAAATACTCCATGATTATTCTGTATTTCGGCATCCTGATGTTTTTGGGCTATCTTGCCTCGCGCCGAATTCGCACCATGAATGACTTTGTTATTGGCGGGAAATCTCTAAGTTTTTGGGTTGCGGCATTTTCTGCTCAGGCTACCGGTGAATCTGCCTGGTTGTTATTAGGTCTTACCGGCATGGGAGCCATGGTCGGTTTTTCTGCCTACTGGGTCGTTGTCGGTGAGTTGCTTGGCGTAGCGGGTTGCTGGTTCCTAATGGCAAAGCGCTTCAAACGTCTCACCGACAAATACGATTCCATGACTGTGATCGACTATATGGTGAGTCGGTTTCAATCGAAAACTCATGTCTTAAGAGTGTTGTCTGCATTCGTCCTCTCGATCTTCGTACTTATTTATATCTCCGCACAGATTGACGCCACTGGCTCTGCTTTCGAAACCTTTCTCGAATGGGATTATTTAACCGGCGCGATCGTCGGCTTCGTGGTGGTCGCTACTTATTGCATTGCCGGTGGCTTTCTCGCCGCGGCCTGGACTGACATGTTTCAAGGCGCGGTAATGCTAGTCTGTTTAATGCTATTACCTGCAGTAGCCTATCTCACCATTTCTAACTCCGGTTCAATCTACGATGGCTTGGTTGCTATAGACCCAGGTTTAGTGAATATGTGGGGACAGGGCGGATTCAATCTCATGAATCTGTCGGTAGTGATTGGCATGGCCTTAATCGGTCTGGGCTTTTTAGGATCACCGCAGGTATTTGCACGACTGATTGCAATTCGCAGCGAAGCGCAGATTGATCGGGGTAAGTGGGTCGCGGTGCTGTTTACGATTCTGGTGGATTTCTCAGCAGTGAGTATTGGAGTTCTGGGGCGTTACATTTTTACTACTCAAGGGGTAGAGCCTGATACAGTTTTGGGAAATGGCGCGCAAAATGTTTTACCGGAACTGGTTGAATATACTTTCCCACCGTGGATCGTCGGTCTGTATGTGGCAGCGGTTCTGTCTGCAATTATGTCCACAGTTTCTTCTCTGTTAGTTATGTCCGCCGGTGCCATTACTCACGACATCTATGAAAAAATTTACAATCCAGTATTGTCAGACAGTGATGCTGCGCGCATGTGTCGACGCATAACAATTATGCTGGCTGTTTTTGCGCTGGGAGTTGCAGTCCTGGTTTCCGTTCTATCGCCGAGCCGAACTATATTCTGGTTTGTGATATTTGGTTGGGCAGGAATAGCGGCTACCTTTTGTCCCATGATAATCCTTTCTCTTTTCTGGTCGAAGTTTACCGAACGCGCTGCCATGGCTTCGATGGTGACTGGATTCATGATGACCATTATCAGTAAGTTTGTGCTGCAGGGCATGGATTCGATCGGGCCTTACTTTACTGCTTTAGAAACCATGCCACCTTCGTTTTTGTCGGCATTGCTCGTCGGCTATGTGGTAACGATAATGTGGCCCGACGAGGAATTGGAAGCTGCTTATCGTGACGATTTAGCGAGTATCGATTTCGCAGCAGATGATGTAAGAATTACTGGTCAAGTTGTAGACACTTGATTGAGTAGGGGGATAGATCAAAGTGACAATTGAAAAAGAAAAACTCGATGCGCATTGGATGCCGTTCACTGGCAATCGTCAGTTTAAGAAAGATCCTCGCATTCTCGTTGCAGCAGATGGTTTGTACTACACCGATGCTGAAGGTCGTCAAATATTTGATGGATTGTCTGGATTATGGACTTGTGGAGCCGGGCACAATCGCAAAGAAATCAATGAAGCAGTATCGAAACAGATTTCAACTCTGGATTACTCGCCAGGCTTTCAATATGGCCATCCTCTTAGCTTCGAATTAGCGCACAAAGTAGTAGAACTGACCCCTTCTGGACTGGATAAAGTTTTCTTTACAGATTCAGGTTCCGAGACGGTGGATACGGCACTAAAAATCGCTCGTGGCTATTGGCGCAATCAAGGTCAGCCTAGTAAAACCAAGTTTATCGGTCGGCATAAAGGCTACCACGGTGTAAATTTTGGTGGACTAAGTGTCGGCGGCATCGGCTTTAACCGAAAATTATTCGGTCAGTCTGTTGAGTCTGACCACATTCCTCACACCCTACTGGAAGAAAACAAATTCAGCAGGGGCATGCCAGAGCACGGTGCTCATTTGGCTGATGAGTTGGAAGACCTGGTGCTTTTACACGATGCTTCCAACATCGCTGCTGTCATAGTCGAACCGATGTCTGGAACGGCCGGGGTGTTGCCACCACCCAAGGGTTATCTGAATCGACTGCGGGAGATCTGCGACAAGCACAATATTCTTTTAATTTTCGATGAAGTCATCACCGGCTTTGGTCGCATGGGTTCATTAACGGGTGCCGAAGAGTTCGGGGTAACGCCTGACATCATGACTCTAGCTAAACAAATTACAAACGGTGCGCTGCCCCTGGGAGCGGTCGTGGTTGGCAACACTATCTACGATGCCTATATGGAAAATGGCGGTGCGGAATACATGGTGGAATTTCCCCATGGCTATACCTACTCTGCCCATCCAGTTGCTTGCGCTGCCGGTATCGCCGCACTGGACCTGCTGGTGAAAGAAAATTTAGTGCAGCAAGTAAAAGAAATGTCAGGTGTCTTTGAAGAGGCGGTTCATAGTTTAAGCTCGGCGCCTTTTGTTACCGATATCAGGAACTATGGTTTCGCGGCTGGTTTATCGCTGGAACATTATCCAGGCGAACCTTTGCGCCGCCCTTTTGAAATTGGTTTGAAATGCTTTGAGAAAGGATTTTACATTCGCTGGGGTGCCGATACCTTGCAAATGGCGCCACCATTTACTGCGAATAAAGAACAGATAGATGCTTTTGTAAATGCAGTAGGAGAATCTCTTAATGAGCTCGCTTGAATCGGCAGAAGCAGATCAGTTCGACCTTCCCGTGCTCGGTCATTATATCGATGGCAATGAAGTAGCTGGAGAAGGAAGAGCCTGTGACGTTTTCAATCCGGCTAGCGGACAAGTAAGCAAAAGAGTAGCGATGGCCGATGCGGAAGCCTTCGAGCGCACGGTGTTGGCAGCGCATCAGGCTTTTCCTGCATGGCGTCACACGCCCCCCCAAAAGCGAGCGCAAATCCTATTTCGCTTCAAGCAATTGTTGGAAGAGCATGCCGATGAAATTTGCGCGTTAATAACTGCAGAGCACGGCAAGGTATTGGATGATGCTCGCGGCGAACTAGGGCGCGGCATCGAAGTGGTGGAGTATGCCTGCGGTATTTCTGAGTTATTAAAAGGTGAATTCTCCAAGAATGCCGGTCCTAACATTGATAGCTGGTCAGAATTTCAACCACTTGGAATAGTGGCCGGTATTACGCCATTTAATTTTCCAGCGATGGTGCCTATGTGGATGTTTCCTCTGGCAATCGCCTGTGGCAATACTTTTATCTTAAAACCCTCAGAGCGAGATCCTTCCCCCTCTGTTTATGTCGCCAAGCTGTTTACTGAAGCAGGATTGCCTGATGGAGTATTCAATGTCTTAAACGGCGACAAAGAAACCGTGGACTTGATTCTCAACGACGAGCGAATTCAAGCCGTGAGTTTTGTTGGATCTACTCCCATTGCCGAATCCATCTACCAGAGAGGAACTGACGCCGGAAAAAGAGTGCAGGCCCTGGGTGGAGCAAAGAATCACGCCGTCGTAATGCCCGATGCAGATGTAGACAATGCGGTGAGTGCCTTGATGGGAGCAGCCTATGGTTCCTGCGGTGAACGTTGCATGGCAATTTCAGTGGCAGTTTGTGTAGGCGAAGATGTTGCAAACAAAGTAGTCACTCGATTAGAAAATCGCATCAATGAACTCAAAGTAGGTCCGGGTGAAGACGTTTCCAATGACATGGGCCCACTAATTACCAAAGATGCGCTCAATCGGATTCATTCCTATATCGAACAGGGTTTAGGGCAAGACGCCGAGTTAGTCGTTGATGGTCGCGACCTGGTGGTGCCAGGACATGAGAAAGGATTCTTCGTTGGCGGCTGTTTGTTCGATGAAGTCACCGCAGGCATGAGTATTTATACCGACGAAATTTTCGGGCCGGTACTTTGCGTGGTAAGAGTGAAGGATTTAGACGAAGCAATGACCCTCATAAATAAACATGAATACGGAAACGGCACTTGCGTGTTTACCCGTGACGGAGAAACTGCCCGCTATTTCAGCGATAACATTCAGGTAGGCATGGTGGGTATCAATGTGGCATTACCGGTTCCAGTGGCCTGCCAGAGTTTTGGTGGGTGGAAGCGGTCGTTGTTTGGTGACTTGTATGTTTATGGGCCGGACGCTATTCGATTTTATACCCGTCGCAAGACAATGACGCAACGGTGGCCTGCTAGTGATAGGACGGAGAAGGCGAGATTTTCGTTTCCTAGCGGTTCATAATTTTTCCAAAGGAAAAATTGTGAACCACTAGCGACTCAGGAACCTCGCACCGCGAGGCGATGGGAGCGTCTACTGGACGAGCGCATTTTTCCTTGAAAAATGCGCTTAGAACACAGTGGTTCCATGGCAGGCACAAAACTATTCGGGGATTCTTTCATTTCTGGCACAAATCTATGCGGGAATCCTTTCTGATCTGGCACAAATCTATTCGGGGATTCTTTCGTTTCTGGCACCATTCCCCGCTTTTTCTCTCGAAAAAGCTCCATTACGGTGGACGCTCCCATCAATATCGTTTTCACAGAAAACGAAATTTCTGAGTCGCTAGTGAGTTTTACCTGCGGAAAAACTCTTTCTTATGCGATCTGGTTCAAAGCCTTGGTGTTTTTAGGTTTTAAAACGTAAAAAAACTGTTCTATTCTTGCCCGCAGCTAGGCCGATATTTAATTAAACTGAAAAATGACCGGTCTAACCAAGGTCACGAACTACACTTAAGAAAAACTCATGGATGCTCTAATTACATGAATCTTCGACAACACAGCATTCGCCTGTTTTTAGTCGCTATTGCCTTGTTCGGCTTCAATGCCTGCAGCGTCACAGGCTTCGGCGGCCCTGTTAGTAACGTCTATTGCGACAATTTTCTTATCTATGACATGTGTGCTCAGGATTTGAATGACGATGGCGTTGTAGAGTACGTGTATTTCGCTGACACCATGGATGTTTTTATGTTCCGCGATGGAGCTGACGAAAACATTCCCTCACCTCACGGAATGCATCGCTGTGCGATGCCTATGGACGACGATCTGGTGGCAACGACGAGTCGCGTTTTCGAAGTTACTGATGAAACTTCCTACCTGGAAAAACAAGATATCCGTGGGGCCATGATGATCAAATACATGACTTATTTGCCTCAAGTAACCACCTGTAATCTTCGCGCAGAACAGGCTGCGGCAGGTGAGGGTTCCTGATTGTGAATTCGTGACGAATTGTTACTGATTTCGGCTTCATAACTTCCTGATTTTAAAACTAAAAACACTGCATTCTAATTGTTACTGGCTGACCCTAACACTTGCAAATTGTCACAGTTGGTGGGGTTTCGCGCCCGTATAATGCGCCGACATAAGTTGTTGTATTTGAATTAGTTTCCCCATCCGAAATCGCACTCGAGGAATTTGTTTTGAGGAATGATCAAAGCACTTTGGTAGGACGCCTTGCTGACATACGTACCCGTTCAGTGTTTATTTTTTTATTCACCCTTTCATTAGGTGCTTTTTCCCTTAATGTAAGTGCTCAAGATTCCGTGGGCGACGACTCTACAATCGTCTATCCATCAACTTACTTTGCAGAATATGCTCCGGTTACGGCGCTGGATATGCTTAACCGTATTCCAGGTATGGAAACGTCGAGTATAAGTCGCGGCGGACCTGGAGGCGGAGGTAGCCGTGGCGGTAATCGGGGTGGAAGTTTCGCTAACGTTAGTCGCGGTGGTCGTGGATTAGGTTCGGGCAACAGTGGCGTACAAATTCTCATTAATGGTAAGCGCACCGCAGGCAAGAATAACGATACTGAAGCACAACTTCGTCGAGTCGATGCTGGCCAGGTCGATTACATTGAGATTATTCGCGGCACCTCTGGGGATTTGGATGTAAGAGGTAGCACCCAAATTGCGAACATCGTATTAACTGAAGATATCTCAACTTCAAGTTTGAATTATGAATTGGATGCGAGCTTATACTCCGACAATAACTCAGAACCAGGTGGTTCCCTCACCTATGTTGGGCAAACAGGAGATCTGAATTTCATTGTTAGTGGTTCAGCTATCCCGGGTTATAACTTTACCCAAATTCGAGAAAACAGCATTCTCCCTGGTGAGTTACCTAACGATTTCATCGACGAAGAACGCATTCGCGATAACACGACTTATACCTTATCTACCAACCTAGATTACCAAATTAATTCCAAAAGCAGTGTTCGCTTTAATGCATTGTTTGCCGAAGACGATGACCCAACGGAAGTCGAAAGACTCACTGTCGATCTTCGCGATGGTTCATTGCTGCATGACTACGACAGGGAAGACATTCCCAGTGAGAAAACCAACTGGGAAATAGGTGGTGACTACGAGTATCGCCGCGATAATGGCGATCGTTTTAAAGCCTTGTTTATTGCTAACCAAAACGATACTGCAGTTCTTCGGGAGCGTTGGGATATTTTCGACGATGGCTCAGAAGAGAAAAATTTATTTTTAAGCACAGGCAATATTCTCGAAGAGCGCATCATCAGAAGTTCATACACTACTGATTTTTTGATCGGCGAAGATATTGAGTTTGGTGTAGAGCGCGCGGAAACAATTCTTGATTCCAATTTAGCGTTGGGAGCATTATCAGCAACCGGTACACCTTCTGCAGCATTCGGAGGATTAACGCCGGTAGATGTGCCAAACGCTAATTCCAGAGTAGAGGAAGTACGTTACGAACCATTTGCCATCCATAATTGGCGCTTATCCCCACGAATGACTCTGGAAACCTCTCTGGTCTATGAAACATCTGAAATTTCCATGAGCGGTGACGTTAACAACAGCCGCGATTTCAATTTCTTTAAACCAAAGGTCGATTATCGGTTTGATGTAACACCACAATTGCAATTGCGGGTGTTAGTCGAAAAAGTGGTTAGACAATTAAGCTTTACTGATTTCGTTGCCACCAGTGACCAGGAAGACGAAGACTCCAGCGTATTAGCAGGCAACTCAAATCTACGACCTGATTACTGGTGGAATTATAACTTCCTTGCTGAATACAGATTACCTAATGATCAAGGTGTGGTAAGTGCGAATATCTATCACCACCGCCACAAAGATTTCTTGCAACGTATCGATTTATCAACCGGTCCAGATGACGTTCGTTCAGCGGCAGGAAATATCGGTACCGGCGACATGTATGTCTTCGAAGTGAAAGGTTCGGTACGCCTATCCAGTTTGGGCATGCCCAATGTTCTCTTAACTTCAACAATTAATGCACGGGATTCCTCGGTAAATGATTCTTTTACAGGAGAGGATCGTCGCTTCAATAATTATCATCGCGGGGAATTCAACTGGGGCTTTCGTCACGATATTCCTTCAAGACGATTGAATTGGGGTATCGAAATGCGTAACCGTATCGATGGTGGTACCAAGCGCTGGGATGTTGAGGACATCGAAAACGATCACGCGCATCCGTATTTCACCGGTTTTGTCGAGGTTATCGCCTTCGGCGATGTGACCTTTCGTCTCGATGCTCGTAACTTGTCAGACGTCGAAGTTTGCCGTGATCGAATCCGCTATGAAGGTCACATAGCTGCGAACATCTTGGAAGAAGTCGAGTATATGTGCAGAGGTTTTGGCAGAACGGTATCACTAAAGGTCAGCGGTACTTTCTAGTTTCCAATCAATTCTCGTTTTATAAGCCAGGCTGAGTACTTAGTCTGGCTTTTTTATTGCCTGTGGGCTGACAAAATTCACTTGAAAAATTAGTCAGTTCGCGTAGTTTGATGGATTCAGATTCTCTTCTGACCAACAATAACCAGAGCGAGGAGGATTCAACGCAATGAGAGCCTCAACTCTAATCAAATTCGCACTAAGTGGCTTTTTAGTAGTTCCGCTGGCCAGTGCCCAATCGCCTGAAATTCCGCGAACCGAATATGGTGTTCCAGACTTTCAGGGTACGTACACCTATCGCACCATTACGCCCTTGAATCGCCCCAGAGAATTGGAGCATCTGGAGTATCTGACTGCAGATCAGGCTGCGGAATGGGAAGAATTCGAACTGCGCCGACAGAACCGAGATTTAATAATCGATTCAGTGGGTGGAGCGGGTTATCCACCTGGTGTTATTTCTTATAACAACTTCTGGTATGAGCGCGGTGAAAACACCGTCGCCGATCGCCGAACTTCTTTGATCTATGATCCGCCTAATGGCCGTTTGCCTGCTTTGAATGAATCGGGCCAAGAAAGGTCTCGAGTTAGGGCTGAAAACAGGAGGCTGAGCATCGGGCCAGAAGCTCGTACGCTGGCTGACCGTTGTTTGATGAGCGGAGGCGCTGGGCCGCCCCTCGTACCTGGCGCATACAATAACAATATTCAAATTGTGCAAACTAAAGATCACATCATGATTCTTAGTGAAATGATTCATCGTGCACGCATTATTCGTTTCGATGATGAGCATCAGACACGTCATATAAAGTGGGACGGTGATGCTATTGCACGATTTGAAGGCGATACGCTGGTCATTAACACGCGGCACTTTTATTACCATGACAATGGGCGCGGTGCCTCGGATCAAATGATTTTAGAAGAACGTATTAGACGCATTGATGAGAATACGCTCGAATATGATTTCACAATCGAAGATTCACAGTCTTGGGACCAGCCATGGTCAGTAAAATTTCCACTACGTGCCATCGAGGATCAGATGTATGAATTTGCCTGTCATGAAGGAAATCATGGTTTGCAAGGTATTCTTGCAGGGTGGCGTCGTTACGAATCTATGGGAATGAATGGAGATGGAACTCCAATAGTTGAAGAAGACTGAGAGTTAACAGGTTTGGAGAACGAGTAATGAAATTTCTACGATTCAAGTTAATCGGATTAAGCAGCTTGATTGCTTTAGGATTTTCTTTGAGCGTTTACGGTCAGGCTCTGCCTGGGCCCGATCCTTTGCAAATGGAAGTTGCACCTGACCTTGGTTACGTGCCGGTAAAACATGGATTGGATATTCCCCACAATATCGAATTGGGAGCCGCTTCCAGTGTAGTGTGGACAGAGGATGATCATCTCATTCTGTTTAATCGCGGACCAAATCCATTAATGGAATTTGATCCTCGCGGCCGCTTACTGCGCACCTGGGGGCAGGGTCAGTACATTCGCCCTCACGGTATGCGTCTGGATCCCCAGGGAAATATTTGGACAACCGACGTAAACGGTCACACAGTGCGTAAGATGAACCTTGAAGGCGACGTATTACTTACGATCGGTAAACACGGAGAAGCTGGAGAGCCGGAAGATGGTCTGCTGTTTGAGCCAACTGATTTAACGATTAATGCCGCAGGTGAAGTCTTTATCCTGGTTGGTCACGGACGCGGCACGCCGCAACTACTTAAATACGATCGACTGGGTAACTTCATGACAAAGTGGGGTGGGCCTGGCACCGGTCCCGGCCAGTTCGATACTCCCCATTCAATTGTGGTCGATGATGAAGGGTTAATTTATGTGGCAGATCGCCAGAATCGCCGCATCCAAATCTTCGATGACGAAGGCACTTACCTAAAAGAGTGGCATTACAAGGGCCTGCCTTGCGGTCTTCATTTTGATGAAGATGGCACCTTATGGATGGTAAGTGGTTTTGCTGGCGAGATATTGAAACTCGATGAAAACGGAAAGGTATTGGCTGCCACTGGAGAACCTGGGAAAGCATTGGGAGAGTTTGGTGAAGCACACTACATGACTCTCGCTCCCGGCGGCGTTATCTATGTTGCCGATACGATCAAACCTGACCTGCATAAATTCATCCACCGCGGAACACATTGAACTTAACCTTTCGAAAAAAAACAGGAGCCTTGATACAGCTCCTGTTTTTTTGTTTGTATCTTCTTTTTCCTTGCTCTGTGACAGCTCAACCCAGCAATCTTCTCGAAGGGGTCTACAGCGAAGAACAGGCTCGTCAGGGCGAAGCGCTTTACACGGAGCATTGCGCTCACTGTCACGACATTGAGTTTTATAAGAACTCGCTGGCAACATGGAATGGAATGACTGTGCTGGATTACTGGTATCGCATACTTGGTAACATGCCTGCTGATAATCCAAAATCACTAAGTGATGATAACTATCTTGCGATCGTAGCCTGGGTATTAGCGATCAATGGTTATCCAACTGGGCCCGAACCTTTATCTCCCGGTAACTACTTAGGTCGACTAAAAATAGAAAGAAACAATTTAAACTAATTGCTCCAGCGCAATGAATAACTTCTATCAAATTGCCGCCGACACGGTTCTAGTCATTCACACCAGTATTGTGCTGTTTATCGTGATTGGATTGCTGCTGATTATCGCCGGTGGATATTTTAGTTGGGATGTTGTTCGTAATCGCTGGTTTAGAATTCTTCACCTCGTTGCAATCGGCATCGTGGTTTTGCAGGCGTGGCTCGGTAGATTATGTCCACTAACTATCCTGGAGAATTGGTTACGTGAACGAGCAGGCGAGGTGAGTTACGAAGTTTCTTTCGTGCAGTATTGGTTGCAGCAATTGCTGTACTACGATTTCCCGCTTTGGGTATTCGCTGTTGCTTATACTTTGTTTGGGCTAGCTGTTGTTGCTACCTGGTTTTTGATTCCAGCGGACAAGAAACAAGAATCTTCCTAAGCATTCGCTCCCTGGATTAGATGCCAGAGCTTGTTCGGGGTGACTGGCATATCCACATGGCGCACGCCATGATCCTTTAGCGCATTAACGATAGCGTTGATGATGGCAGGTGGTGCGCCAATAGCGCCGGCTTCACCGGCGCCTTTAATTCCTAGTGGGTTGGTCTTACAGGGAACCTTATTCAGATCGAATCGAATCGGTGGAAAATCATCGGCCCGTGGCATGGTGTAATCCATAAAGCTGGCTGAGAGTAGTTGCCCGGTTTCTGCTTCATATTCACAGCTTTCCAATAGGGCCTGACCCAGACCTTGAGCAATACCTCCATGTACCTGGCCTTCCAGCAATAGTGGATTGATCACATGGCCGAAGTCGTCCACTACTGTGTAGTCCACCAATTCGATTTCTCCAGTGGCTTCGTCGATTTCTAATTCACACACATGGGTTCCATTTGGATAAGTCGCTTCCCCGGGCGCAAATGATTCTTTCTCATCGAAGGCCACTTCTCCATCGGCTGCCGCAGCCTTTGCTACATTGTAAAAAGTCTGCGAGCGATCGGTGCCCACGATGCGAAACTCGCCATTGATAAATTCAATATCACTAACAGCGGTTTCTAATAATTCAGCTGCAGTCAACTTGGCTTGTTCGATAATTTTTTCCGATGCCGAACCTATAGCAGATCCTCCAACAGGAACTGAGCGCGAGCCCATAGTACCGCCGCCAGTTTCAATTAGGTCTGAATCCCCCTGCACAATGGTCACTTCTTCGAAGGCAACACCCAGACGTTCGCAGAGAATTTGTCGAAACGCAGTTTCATGTCCCTGCCCATTAGAAAGCGTGCCTATGTATAAGGTGACATGACCTTCGTTGGACACTTCCAGTCTTGCTTGTTCCGGCGAGCCACCGGCACAGCGTTCGATGTAACTGGCTAAACCAATTCCTAATAACTTTCCTCGATCTTTTGCGGCAGCACGACGAGACTCGAAATCATTCCAGTTAGACAGTTTTAAAGCATCTTCGAGATTTTGCTGAAAGTTTCCAGAATCGTAATTAGATCCTAATACTGTGGAGAAAGGCATCTGCTCTTCGCGTATGAAATTGCGTCTGCGTATTTCATCCGGCGTCAATCCCAAGTCAAACGCTGCAGCATCTAGCAATCTTTCTATGGCATAGATGGCTTCGGGGCGGCCAGCGCCGCGATAAGCATCGACCGGTGTCGTATTGGTGAATACACCTTGCACTTCCACATAAGCAGTAGGAATTGCATAGCAGCCTACTAACATTGGTACGCCTGCTGAGGTAGCGACAAAAGGCGCAAAATTGGAAAGATAAGCGCCTAGATTTGCAACGGTATTAACTTGCAGGCCGAGTATCTTGGCGTCGCCATCAAGCGCTATCTTTAAATTAGTCACGTGATCTCTACCATGACTATCACTTACAAAGGCTTCGCTGCGATCGGAAATCCATTTCACCGCTCGCCCTAACTTACGCGCAGCAAACAGCGCACAAACATATTCCGGGAACAGAAAAATTTTCATGCCAAAGCCGCCGCCAACATCGCTGCAGGTAACATGAATTTCTTCTTCTGCAACATTAAAGATTTGCGTAGCGAGTAAGCGGCGCATCACGTGTACGCCCTGGCAGGAAACATGAAGAGTTAGACGACCAGTACCTTCTTCGATCGCGGCAACAGCGCCACGGGTCTCCATGGATGTTGGAATAACGCGATTATTCACCAATTCCAATTCCACGGTGTGGCTGGCCTCAGCAAATGCTTTTTCCGTTTCGGCCGCATCGCCATCTTCCCAATCGAAGCACTGATTCTTTGCGGCTTCATCCCAAACTAAATTATCGGAATCAGACATGGCCTGATTGGTTTCAACCACAGCAGGCAGCAAATCGAAATCAACCCACACTGCTTCTGCCGCATCCAGTGCCTGAACTCGAGTTTCGGCTATGACCACAGCAACAGCATCGCCAACATAGCGAACTCTTCCTTCCGCTAATGCTGGTCGGGGAGGCATGACACAATTCGATCCATCTTTATTTGTGGCAGGGGCCATGCAAGGAATATCGCCGATCCCATCGGCCTTTAGTTCGGCTACGGTGTAGATTCCGAGCACGCCTGGCAAAGCACTCGCGTCTGCGGTATCGATAGAATTAATTGTTGCGTGGGCATGGGGAGAGCGCACAAAGGCGGCGAAGCTTTGTCCCTCGATATTAACGTCTTCGACATAGCGTCCTGCGCCAGATAATAATCGATTGTCTTCGTACCTGGTTGCCGCCTGACCAATTCCAAACTTCTGCATCACGCTGTTCCTTGACTGATTGTTATGCATAGCAGAAAACTATCACAGAATCTGTGATGGTTTAACTTTCTGTTTTTCTTACGCAGGTACCAGAAATTGAGGGCGTGCAAGAAAAAACTGCAGCCTGCTATTCCCTCGGTGACTTATGGCGGGATAAACTGGCATCCCCTTTAATTAGTGGTTCCAGTTTATTCGAAAACGAGGAGATTGCACGTGCCTGATTCCCAAGTACTTGGCCGAGAATCCCGTTATGGGACGCCGGCCGCTGATCAAATTATGACCAACCGCCATTACACCATTGGTTATTCCTATTACTTTCGCCAGGCTAAATGGGCGCTGGAGATCGTGGATCCGGATCTCATGGATATCGAACGGGCAGATAATTTCCGACCGGATTATAGAGTGCCTGAGATTTTTCGTGCAGATCTGGCGGACTACCGAAATTCCGATTTCGATCGTGGGCATTTGGTTGCTAGCGCGAATCAGAGAGAAACAGATTTGCAAAACAGCGAAACATTTCTGCTTTCAAATATGTCTCCCCAGCTACCGCAATTTAATCGCAAAATCTGGAAAAAGTTGGAAGAAGAAGTGAGACGACTGGATCGCAAACCATCAATCTCGGAAACTTATGTCATTTGCGGTCCAATCTTTGATTTTGATAAGGCAACCACAGCGATTGGGGCGGAAGATAATAACGGCGTCTCTCTTCCTATTCCTCATGCTTACTTCAAATCCATTCTTACTGAAAATACGCGCGGTACATTGCATATGTGGTCATTCATCCTTCCTAACAAAGGGACCAGACAAACAATTGACTCATTTTTAGTGCCTACTACACAAGTTGAGCGCTATGCGGGTATTAAATTGTGGGAACGATTGGAAGGATCTAAAGTTCAGCGCGAAAAATCGCGAGTTAGAAGAATGTGGTGATCTAGGCGCTGCTAGCTTCAGCGTTATCAAACATTGATGCAACAATACCTGGAATCTCATCAACATCGTAAGGCTTATCCACATAGGCGATGTTGTCCATATTGTAGGTGCTGTCAATAAGCGCTGCGCCTTTATCTTGGTAACCACTAGCAAGCAATACCAGGGCGTCCGGTCTAAGCTCTAAAATTCGCTTGGTCATCTCTACGCCAGTAACTCCTCCAGGCATGATAACGTCAGTAAAAACCAAATCGATTTCCGGGTTTGATTTAAAAGTCTCCAATCCGATAACTGCGTTTTCTGCAGTTAAGACTGTATAACCTTCAGATTCGAACATAGTTACGGCAAGATCACGCACTTCTGCGTCGTCTTCGACTATGAGAATGGTTCGTTGATTTTTGTTAGATGGCGCTTCCATGGCTTCAAATTTTGTTTTTGCAGGAAATTGAGTACGCTACATAAGTAGCAGCGCTAAATTTAACCACGACATTGCTGGCTTGTCTTCTTTATATGCCTATTTCGATTTCTAGTTATTAGTTATGATGAAATTCTCTACCAAATACTGTTAATTCCGCCGAATAGCCCGAAAAGGGGTCAGTATTACTACCTATGAGTATTGGACAATCCCTATTTTGGCTTTTATTCTGTCATTTCTACTGTGTTTGCTGCCGAAGAGTTCGGCTCTTCCCAGTCTATGAGCTAACTATAATTCAAGTAACGCATTTGTAGAACTTTCGCTTACATCGAAAATGTTTGAGAATTCTCTCGCGTATTTCAAATGGGAAGGGGGGTACAGTTTTTGCTATTTGGCGCCGACAAAAAGCCGGACCATGGGGGTACCGAAGGTATAGCTAACGATGAGTTCGCGTACAAACGTGAGCAAGTAGAGCTGCTATATCACCAAATGCCTTTTATCTTATTGGCAGACGTGCTCGCCGGTACATTTCTGTTTCTGATTCTCCTAACATTTTCCTCTAGTCTTTGGTCCTTTCTTTGGATCTTTCTCCTGGTTTCATCAACAGCTTTGCGAGCACTGATTGTGTCCAGGCAACGTCAGATTGAGTTAAACGAATCGAATATTTCTCAATATTGGCGATTTCTAATAGGAGGTTCATTTACTGCGGGAATCATTTGGGGAAACGCCTGGGTTATGCTGCCAGGTGAGCCGGAATTTTTGCAGTTAGCAATTGTTGGTTTGTGGTTGGGTGGAATGCAGGCGGGCGCTGCAACAACCATGGTGATGATTAAAGAAGTATTCATCGCCTATTCTTTGCCGGCAGCTACATTTTTCATCGCTTACATTCTTACTGGAGTAGATGAAAACAAATTTATCATGGCCGGTGCCTATGTGATGTATCTTGGATTCATTCTTCCAATTGCCTTTCGAATTAATAGCGATTTTAACCGCACCATCAGATTACAAATTACAAACTCAAGTTTGCAAAAAATTCTTAATAGGGAAGCGCAGCGACTAATAGAAAAAGAAATAGAAGTCGACGAACAGCGTAAACGCGGAAATCTCCTGCAAACTGAAAAAGAATTCGCCGACGAAAAACTGCAAGCTGCAGCGGAAGATAGACTGCTTTTACTTGATGCGGTTGGTGAGGGAATTTTTGGGCTCAATAATCGTGGCGATATCACCTTTATTAATTCCACTGCGCTGCGCATGTTGCAGCTGCGTGAAGTAGATTTACTTGGACATGCAGCACTCAAGCTCATTAGTTCTTCCGGTGCCGAGAGCGCCACTAACGTCGAAGCTTATGTGGCTATCGCCAAATGTTTTCAAGAAGGTCGGCCGGTTTTGAACATGGAAAGTGTGCTCGAAGGGAAAAATGGGCTCAAGTTGCCAGTTCGATTTTCCTGTACACCAATTCGAAAAGACAACGTCGTAATCGGTGCGGTGGTGAGTTTTACTGACGTATCTAAACAGAAAGAAATGGAAGCAATGTTGCTGCAATCCCAGAAAATGGAAGCCATCGGCAGACTCACCGGCGGTGTGTCCCATGATTTTAACAATCTACTCACTGTAATTCTGGGAAATCTTAAATTTCTTCGCCGTCGCATAGAAGAAGATGCAGGAGCGACGGAGTTGCTCGACAAAGTAATGAATGCAGCTAGTAGTGGCGCCGATCTGAATAATCGCCTACTAAGTTTTTCCAGGGAACAAAACTTGGAAACTGACCTGGTTATCGTGGAAGACATGTTGGGTGAAATGACAGAATTTTTGGATCGTCTCCTGGGTGAAGAAATTCACCTGGAAATTAATACCAATGAAGGTGAGAGTGCGATCCTGATTGATCACACGCAGTTAGAGAACGCCATTTTAAACCTTAGTATTAATGCAAAAGATGCAATGCCTGAAGGTGGCACCTTAACGATTGCTACGAAATCAACGGAATTGTCTAAGTCTTACGTGCAGGGGGATGACAGTTTTGGCGAAGCAAACTATGTAGAAATAAGTATTACCGATACCGGGGTTGGTATCCCAGAAGATACTCAACGGCAGATCTTCGAACCTTTTTTTACAACGAAGGAAAAAGGTAGAGGCACAGGGTTAGGATTAAGTACTGTCTACGGATTTGTCCGCCAGTCCGGAGGAAACATAACCGTCGACAGTCGTGAAGGTGAGTGGACCAATTTCAAAATATACCTGCCAATTTCAGACACAGTAGCGATACCGAAAAAAGTAGCAGACAAAATCGTGCAGCTTCCTGAGAAATTTGAGGGCACAGTGCTGGTCGTCGAAGACGATCCCAATGTGAGGGAAGTCGCTACTAAGACCTTAACAGATGCGGGCTACAGCGTAATATCGGCCCATGATGGAAGAGCAGGGCTTAAACAATTTGACGACCACCCTGAGATCGAGTTGGTTTTTTCTGATGTGATAATGCCCGGTGGTATGAGTGGAATCTCGATGGCGGAAAAAATATTGGAAAAGAGACCTGGGATTCCAATCTTGTTGGCCACAGGTTACACGGAAAAATCCCGCAAAGATCGAATTTCAAATTATTCTAATGTTGTTTTCGTATCTAAACCTTATGACACCGATGAATTACCTGGCGTCGTGCATTCGTTAATGATGCAGGAAGTGTCTTGATAAAATTGTTCTTCTAAGCGTGATTCAGCCGGCAGGTATTACTAAGCATACGAGGCCTGGCGCGCACGACTTATCCCGGTTTTAACAATTTTCCCAATCACGACCAAAAGCGTCGCAATATTATTTATTGGAGTTAGAATCCATGCAGCTGTTACGTTGCTAATTAAAACCAGCTCCGTGCTGAGAAGTTCTGTTACTACATAGGCGAAGTCGATTAGAGGAACTGAAAACAAAACTGCTGAGACCAGTAGGAAAGCGATAAGGCCCAGGCCGGTAGCGAGCAGGCGATATTTTAAAGATATGGTTCTAGCCATGACTGATTTAATAAATTCGTCATCATGCAATCCACGCTGAGCGTCGTCGAAGAGTGCTTGAATCGCTGGATCTCTTTCTTCCATCATGTCGAATTCTCCGTATAAGCATCTAACATTTGCTTCAGTTTTTCCGAACCCCTTCGGATATGAGATTTTACCGTGCCCAGCGGTATCTCTGTTGATTCGGCAATTTCCTGGTTAGTAAATCCTTCTTGATAGGAGAGTACGATACATAATCGCACCTGCTCCGGTAGTGCTGCCAGCGCACTGTCCAGATCTGATTTTAAGGCTACGTTTTCCTGTTTTTCTTCCTCGAGATCTATAAGTTCATCGGCGTTATGCAGTGCATCGTTTTTGCGTAAGTGCTGCAACCAGATAGAGACTGCTATTTTCTTTAACCAGCCTCCAAAGGCACCCGCTTGTCTTAGCGTGCGGATCGACATCCAAACTTTCAGAAACACTTGCTGAGCGAGATCGTCTGCTAGTGCGCCGTCATTGCAAAATCTGCGCATCAGATTTCTAACTGCAGATTGGCGACGGTTCACCAATTCTTCAAAGGCAGCTCGATCCCCATTTCTTGCAAGATTCACAATCAATGCCTCCGGACATTCTGGATAATAGTCACGTGCCTGCTGCAACGGTCCTGGTCCTTAGTTAACAGTGGTATGGATGTTCACTGCCTGAGTTAGTCTTTGTACCAGCGTCCGACAACCATGCCGGCAACCCAGAATCCTATTGCCATTGTGGCAACCAGGGCGGCAGCACCGAGAACCGGGTAGAGGGCTTCGGGTGCCAGCAAAGAAAGGAAATAGGCCATAACCGCCAATCCTGGCGCTATTGGTAGCATCCACAGTGCTGTAACTTTAAAATCCCGGTCTATACGACCACTGCCTCCGGTTCCCAACCCCATAAGTCTGTCCAGTGCTTCTTCATCGATAGTTTGCCCGCTTTCGATTACCCGACGGATCGTCTCGTGCTGCGTTTCGCGTTTCTTAATCGCATCCCAATAGGACGCCGCCACAGCCACAGCGATAAATAGCCAGAAGCCCATTGTTCCTAGGCCTGCGCCAATCCCGAGTTCGTTCATCTCTTTCTCCTGTGTGAAAGGGTTTCACTACTTAGAGATACACATCGGTTGGCTATGGATGCACTGCAGAAAAAATAATTTTATATTCCTTGACACGTATATACGTTGATGAGTATGTTACATGACATGGATTCAACAGCGTTTACAATTCTTGGAGAACCTACGCGGCTGCGCATTCTGAGCGAGCTTAGGGATGAGGAATTGCACGTAGGGGAACTGGTGGCCAAGCTCGATTGCACTCAACCGACAATTTCCAAACATTTAAAAGTCTTGAGAGATGCAGGTTTCGTGGAATGCCGAGTAGATGCCCAGCGCCGGGTTTATCATCTGAAACAACAGCCATTTAAAAGTCTGGACGATTGGTTAGAACCTTATCGCCAGCTCTGGAATCGAAACCTGGATGCTTTGGAAAATTTTCTTGATCAGCAGGAGAACAATAAATGACTTTAGAAGGCTACACCCCGACACCGCCTGTTGAAGGTATTTCCTGCGAATCCGATGGGGAGACCTCGACCCTGCATTTCGAACGCAATTTAGCCCATCCGCCCGAGGCGGCATGGAAGGCAATTACCAATGCATCCTCATTACAGAAATGGATGCCCTTTAGCATCGATCGGGATATCGATACGGAAGGTCCTGCACTACTAACTATGAATGATGGCAGCGAACCGCCGACCTACAACATTAATGTTAACAAAGTGGTTCCTGGTCAACTTGTCGAATACACCTGGGGAGAGAGTGTATTAACCTGGGAAGTGGAAGCGACGGAAAGTGGATCGAAAGTGACGCTGCACCATTCGGTGCCGAATCCTGAATGGGTAACTCCTGCCGCAGCCGGCTGGCACATGTGTTTCGACCTGGCAGAGCTGATGCTAAATGGAATGGAATGGGGGGAGTTGGCACCAATCGTGGGTGGAGCAGCAATGGAATACGGTTGGGAAAAGTTAGCCGAGCATTACAAATCCGTTCTCGGCGATAAGTACGGCATGGCCGCGCCGGATCAGTATACAGAAGGGGAAGAATAATCAGTTTGCGCTGATTTGCCCTGGCTCCCTGTTTTCGGATCCTTCAATATCGGTGAGTGCGTCACCCAATTCCTGCCTTTTCAAATCGGCCATTGCTGACAATCGTTGTACGACTTCCGGGTTTTGATCGGCAACGTTTCGCTGTTCGCTGATGTCGTTGCTTAAATCAAAGAGTTCCAATCCTACTTCGATATCGTAATTATATAGCCCGGGTATACCGTCGAGACCTGCTGCACGATCTTCCATAGTGCGATAGCTGTGGGGGAAATGTAATTTCCAATTGTCACTGCGCATTGCCTGTAGTTCATTGCGCCCGTAATAAAAATAATAGGCTTCCTGGACCGCGGCAGTGGATGCCCCCGTTAACAATTCATAAATAGATTTTCCATCCATAGCAAGACCAGTTTCAGTATCGCCGAGTATTTCAGCCAGGGTTGGAAACAAATCTATGGTCATGGCGGCAGTACTGACTTCTAATCCGGCAGGTATTCGGCCTGGCCAACGGGCGATGAAAGGAACTCGAACACCTCCTTCAAAAACCGTCCCTTTGCCTTCACGAAAAGGCAGTGCAGAACCGGAATGATTGCCATAACTTAACCAGGGTCCATTATCGGAAGTGAAAATGAGCAGAGTGTCGTCAGCAATGCCATGTTCATCCAAGGTCTTTACTATTTCTCCCAGGGACCAATCGATTTCTCGAATAACATCGCCATAGAGTCCGGCACCGCTCACTCCTTCCCTCTCTTCCGCAACAAACAACGGAACATGGGGCATCGGGTGCGCAAGATAGAGAAAGAACGGCGTTTCTTCAGTTAATGACTGTTCAATAAAATCAATCGAACGGTTGGTGAAGTCGGTAGTGAATCGAGATTGATCCGAGTTGTAAGCAATCAGTGCTTCATCGTCATAAAGCGGAAGGTCGGGCCAGTTCTCGGGGGACTCGGGGTGGAACGGCCACATGTCGTTAGAATAGGGGATGCCATAAAAATCATCGAAGCCATGAAAGTTAGGATGAAATTCAGGAATAACACCTAAATGCCATTTTCCGTAAATGGCTGTTTTGTAGCCATTGCGTTGAAACAGTTCGCCCAGGGTAGTTTCAGTCGAATTAATGCCGACATTTGAGCGTGGCCCAATAGCGCCATGGAGGCCGATGCGGTTGGAATAACTGCCAGTAAGTAGGGAAGCACGGGAAGCCGTACAAACTGGTTGGCTTACATAAAAGCTTGTAAAGCGAACACCTTCCGCACCGAGTAGATCCAGATTCGGTGTTGTGTAATCGGTGGCGCCAAAACTGCTTAGATCGGCATAACCTAAGTCATCAGTGAAAATGACAATGACATTTGGGTTCTCGCCTGCTGGAGTTGTTTCCGAGCAACTAACAAGAACAAAGCTTGCAAGCACCAGTATTGTTAATGCTTGTCTGATTTTGTGGTTTGCCAATAACAACATGGGATTCAAACTAATTAGCTGGTTTCTCAAAAGCCAAAATAAAACGATCGGTTTTGCCTTGTACATCGAGATCGAAAACAATCATCGAGCGATCGTCCTCGGCATTGCGCAGAGCATCCGAGGTGCCAACAAATTCGAAACCCGCCGCTTCGACCTCAGTGCGGGTAAAATCTTCTTTAATCCGGTGCAAATCTGCTACCACATCATGTGCCAAGGCTTCGTCACCTGCATGATCCACTATTACAAATCTCCCTCCCGGTTTTAAGGCCTGGTATAGCTGTTGCAGAAAGTATTCTGTGTTAGCGGGATTTCCTACCGGGACGTACTCTTCACCATTGTAGCGTTTGGGCACGACGTAAAGATCATGGTATGCCATGACGATTATCGCGCCATCGATTGATTCCTCGTCAAGATCCAAATTTATACCACTGCGGGTATGACGAATGATGTTTCCCGGATCTCTTTCAACTGCAAACCGATCCGTTAATCCATTAATGCCCCAGGCTTCGAAGCCGCCATTATTATGCAGAAGCGCTTCTCCTGTTTCTCCAACAGCACTGGCTAACAATTCGGTGTAATAACCACCGCCGGCGAATATATCGACGACTCTATCGCCAGTCTCAAGATTTAATAGTGGAATAACCGCTTGCGGCTTACTACGCTGATCTCGTTCAATGTCTGCAAGCAACCTTCCTTCTTTGTTCATGGCATTAGTAACAGCGGTTTCGTCAATGCTCGCCGCATACGATTGTGAACCAACAACGATAAGACAGATTAAAGGTAGAAAGCGGCTCATTAGTTTTTCCATTCTTGTTCCCGTAATTCGATACGGCGAATTTTACCGCTCACGGTTTTAGGTAAGGCCTCGATAAATTCAAGTTTGCGCGGATACTTATAGGGTGCTGTAACATTCTTTACATGATTTTGTAATTCCTTGGTCAACTCATCGCTGCCCTTGAAGCCAGGCGCGAGTACGACGAAGGCTTTGACTATTTCGCCGCGGGTCTCATCAGGGCTGGAAACCACTGCTGACTCCGCCACCGCTGGATGTTCAATCAGGGCGCTTTCAACTTCAAACGGGCCAATGCGGTAACCGGCTGAAAGAATTACATCGTCAGCACGGGATACAAACCAGAAATATCCGTCTTCATCTACATAGGCGCGATCGCCGGTGATGTACCAATCACCACGGCGGGTATCAGCGGTACGTTGAGGATCGCTCCTGTATTCCTTGAAAAGCCCTTGCGGTTTTTCTGGTTCTATTTTCACCGCTATGTCGCCTTCAGTGTTGGTGGCTACTTCATTTCCATCATCATCGATAATAGAAAGTTGGATACCTGGGGCGGGTTTTCCCATAGAGCCAAACTTGGGCTCAACAAAATGAAAGTTGCCACAGAGTATGCCGGTTTCAGTCTGACCGTAGCCATCTCTAATGGTTAGTCCAGTTGCGGATTTCCAGGTGTCGATAATTTCGGGATTCAAAGGTTCGCCGGCACCAACACAATGACGCAATCCAGAAAAGTCATACTTAGATAAATCTTCAAGCACTAACATTCTATATATGGTGGGTGCACCACACATCGTAGTAACTGGGTACTTTTCTATTAGAGACAGTGTTTGCTCGGCACTAAAAGCGACACCGTGATGAATGAAGAGCGCGGCGCCGCAGGTCCAGGGACCGTAATAACTACTCCAGGCTGCTTTTGCCCAACCGGTGTCGCTGATATTCCAATGCAAATCAGTCTCACCAAGATTTAGCCAATGGGGTCCGGTCACTTGATGCGCGATTGCGTAGCTATGAGTATGTATGGTCATCTTGGGATAACCGGTTGTGCCAGAAGTGAAATAACACATCGACTCTTCGTTGACTTCGGTATTGATGTCAGGAAAATCTTCTGCAGAGTTAGCTAATAGTTCTTGGTAATTTAACCAGCCTTCTTGTTCGCCATCGATAAGTATCTTTGTTTTGAGTGTGGAGCAATTAGCAGCGACTTCGTCAACTTTTGCAACGTTGGCACTGTTGGTGACAATGCAAGTCGCGCTGGCTGCATTACAGCGGTATTCGATAATTGGGTGGTGCCGGGAGAAATGACAGCGCCCATCCTGAGTACTGCAGTAAAAATTTCCCACCATTCAATTTCTCTGCCTAACATTACAATGACGATTTCGCCGCGCTTCACACCGGCTGTGCTGAGTGCATTGCTTATGCGCTTGGAATGATTGGAAATCTCCCCGAAGGATCGCGTTTTTTCATTACCCTCATCGTCGACCCAGAATATAGCTTGCTTGTTAGCATCCTGCGCCGCCCACTTGTCGATCACATCGGTGGCAAAATTGTAATGAGTCGGGCGCTCCCAACTAAACGCGGCATAAATATCATCGTAGTTTGTTGAATCAGACATCTTGAATTCCTATCTCCCTTCTCCTGGCGCTAATCGATGCCTTGATAAAAGTAATAACAAAGTCCATCGGGAGCAACGACAAAAAAGACTTGAAAGCGCTTGCCATCACGTTCGTCAATTCTCCAATTACCAACATCGACACCACGTGCTTCAAATTCGGATTTCAATGATTCGATGTCGTCTACTTCAATGGCTGCGCCTTCCTCTTCTGGTTTGCCATCGTTAACTGCAAATCCCATCTGTATACCATCACGCTCGAGGATTACTTGTTGTGCTGGATCAGAAGCTCGGCTCCGTTCTGTCATGGCAAAATTCTCCCCATACCAAGACGACGCAACATCAATATCTTTAACGGGTAATGTCAGGACATTATCTGCGTAGGGGTTGGCTTTTAAAAACATTGCAGGCATAGGAATCGGGAATTTTTTATTCTTTTACAGGAAAGTAACGAAAAAGGCAGTTCAAGTGAACTGCCTTTTATCATTAATTGCTGAAGTGGGACCGTTAAATAGTGGCTTAAGGAGAGACGTTAACCGTTACATACGTATCGTCATAGAGTCCGCCATCATCAGCTCGTCCCCACAACACATAGGTTCCTGGTTCGTCAAAGCTCGCGGTTACCTCAATCATGCCATCTTCCGGAATTTCTGGTGGCAGCCATAATGAACCCCAGGGAGAGTTGGCCGCTACCCGGGTGTCTTCCCATATCTTGGTTTGCGGAGGATCGAAGGTAACATCGCCATTTCCACGATAGACATTCCAGCTCAGGTACAGCGCATTGATCTTGTTCACGGTGGGTTTTTGCGGAGCTCGAAACATGGCGCGGTGCAGATCCTCTTCATCTCTGGTGGTTCTAGCCCTGGATCTCGGCAGTCCATCGTCTTCAAGCTGTGCACGTAGAGTTATTACTTCTCCTACTCTAGCCGTGCGTACATCTTCGCCCTGAAGTGTCAGCGTTGGCGGAACGTTGGCTCTAGACTCGGGGCTACTGACACCGATCCCGAGAGAACCAGTTTCAGAGGCGATAATCATGTTATCGACCAGATAATCTGGCTTCAGGGTTCCATAGGCTTTGGATTCGACGCCATTGATGTTCAAGCTCCATACTAACTCGCGATCACCCCAATCTGAGGGTACCGTGACTTCAAAAGTGAAGCGATTTCGGCGCGGAAAAAAATTGGTTGGTTGGCCCTGATCTGCATCACCTGGAGTGAAATAATTGTTGTCTCCAATTTCTACAAGAGGATGTTCTTCCCAATTTTCATTCATGTAACCGAACATGAGACTGAATGTGCCGTCAGCGTTCGGGCGCCAACCTTCGAAAGCTGGGTAGACCGGTGCGCCATGTAGCAAAGTTTCTGCAGAAAGGTAGGTAGGTGACAAAAGCAATAGCACGACAAGTAATAGCGACTTGCTTCTGCTTCTAAATTCATTCACAAAAGTAATCATACTCGTATCCATGTCCTTATTTACTATTCTCTAAATTCCAGGATCTAGTCGTCAGCGTCTGCTGGTGACGGTGACACGAGAGTCGCCGTGCAGAGTGGACACCCAACTACGTGATCGTTAGGACCTAAATTGAGAACCTGTTGTCTCTCTTCCATGGCTTCCAGAAATTGTTCCTGATTCATGGAAACTCGAATACCGAGATCGAGAAACATATTGGTCACCGAACGATTACCAGAACCCTGCCAGTTACGCGGATCGGGGATATTAAAGTTGGTATCGGTATTGTTCATATAACCAGTGATATGAAGAATAGTGCCTTTAGGTAATAGCGGTGCCGCCGAATCTTCAAATTGATAGGTACGAACCCAGTTATGATCGTAGCCTACGCAAGAAAGAGTTTCGACCTGATGACCCCAGATCGCTTCCAGGCACATGCGCTCACCGGGAGCGTGTAGATGTGGTTCGAAAGAGACGATCTTGGTATGAGCTTCGAGAATACTGTAAGCATGCAGTTCCTGATCTGTCTGATTCGGCACGATGCTTATATCAACCCCATTACCGGTAAAATTAATCGAGTCTCTGTACTTGGGCTCGAAGTCCCGGTCATGGAAAATAAAACCAATTTCCAGGTGGCCCGTGGTATCTCTGCCATTTGAGTGCAAATGAATCGAGTCAGAAACTATCGCCGATCCTGCTTCCAGGAGACGGCCGGTATTATCGTCGAAAATATCGGCATTACGTCCGACTTCATGCACTGGCCATGGATTGCTGAACATACCACGCTGAGGGTTTCCTTCTTCATCCAGTTTGGCGGTGAACCAGAGCATGTGGTGGAAGATATAACGGCCACCCACTGTTCCTGCAAGTTCGGCTGCATCAACGTCGTTAACCTCAACCACCTCCACAGACTTTACATAGCGGTCTTCGGTCATCCCGGTTGGCACGGTTTCCAGCTCGCCCCACCAGTCTGGCGTTCCAGCCAGCTTGGTAATCTCGGGTAGTCTGACCACCAGATCCGGTTCTCCAGCTTTCCATTTTATGCTGTCATCAAAAACCAGAGGCGCCGGAGCATCTGCAGGATCTCCCTTAGGAACGCCGCCTTTGGCCCAGGTAGATATGGCGGCAATTTCTGCATCGTTCAGGGAAGTGTCATTCTTGAAATCCTGAATACCGATATTCTTCTCTACATACCACGGAGGCATGGCGCCGGCACGGTCACGCAGACCTGTCTTGTATTCGATTAAGCCGGCGAAAGGAGCGACTTCATCGTAGGTGACAAGCGGCATAGGACCACCGCCACCAACCCGGTGGCAGTTTTGGCAACTGCGCTGCAAAATGGGTTCGATGTCTTTGTGGAAAGTAACGTCCGCGCTTTGTCCCAGACTACTTAATGGAAAAGCTAAAAGACCAAGGGTGAGGAGCAGGCTATGCTTGATGCTGAGTTTCATCGGTTATCCTCCAGCAGGGTATTCGATGCGGGTTCTCTAGGTATTTAAAGCTAACACTGAGAAGCCCCACCTGAAAGAGGCAGGGCTCCCGTTTGACGCAATATTCTAACGACAGGTCTTGCTAGTCGTTGCCAGCCAATGAGCGCGCTTCTTTTTCCTTGCGCTCGGCCGCCAGTTTTTCATAGCCCTCGTCGTCGAGATGAGTGACTGCAATCCAGGCATGAGTCATTTCATCGGCAGTTCGGCTGCCACCAAATACCCATTGGTCAGGATCGGGATTGTTCGGATTATCTGCAGTGTTGTCATACCACTGTTTTAAAACCAATACGGCACCGGTAGGAAGTAAAGGTGCAACGTCTGGTTCATAGATATGGCTATGGTGCCAGGTGGCACTCCAATTTGAAATTTGGCTAACGGCTTCCGTACGACCAGTTTCCGGGTAAAATATTTCCAACGACGCAGCATTCATACGTAGATGTCCGTGAGGTTGAAAACTATCGATGCGCACCGGATGATCGAAGGAATGAAATCCTTGTGTCATCGTATAGCCATGAGGTGGAATGACTAATCTTAAATCTCTCTCTCTTCGCGGGCAAACTGAATGTTGTACTGCTTAAGGTCCTGGGTATAACCAACATCCGTCTCGTATCCTTCCGGATGCAGCCACAGGCCTATTTCCACCACATTATCTTCAATAATTGTGCCCGGCGCTACAGCACCAATTCCGCCCGGATACATGTGGATGCTCCAGCGCACCATTGAGTTAGAAGGGAAAGTACGGCACACATCTTCTGGAACTAATTCACCCCACTTGCCCATGGCATATTCAGTCAACATGCCATAGCGCTCAAGTTCACCCTGATCGTTATAAACATCGATATTGGAATTTGCATGGTGCACTACAGTTTTTGCATCACCGCGAGGTTTAACCTGAATGGCTTTGATGCAACGATCTGAAGAGATGCCGTGGGGTACATAGTGAGTACTCCATAAATCATTGCCATTGGCCGGGATATCAATTGGAACCGAAGGAATCACCACATCCGGTTGTCCCAATTCATCTTCGAAATTCCAGGCATCGGGATCTCCTAGATCCGCTTGTGGTAAAGGCGAATCAGGATCGCCTAAAGGAGCGCCCTGGTTAACCCATGCTACAAGAGTATCGATTTCTTCCTGCTGCAATCGCCAGTCGCCCTGTAGATCCTGTATGCCGATACCATGATCGTAGGCGTAGGGAGGCATTTCGCGATTGGCCACTTTAAGCTGAATGAGCGGCGCCCAGGGTCTGACCTGATCGTAAGTCTCGAATTGCATTGGACCAATGCCACCTTCACGGTGACAAACTACGCAATTCTCGTTGATGATTCGGCCAGCATCACCGTTGTAGGTGATTTCATGGTCCGCGGCCTGAGCTTGAATTTGTCCAGCTAGTGAAAGTAGGGCAATAGAACTAACTAATCGTTTGATATTTTTCATAGGATTCTCGTCAGCAGTTTATCGCAAGTGGCTAATAGTCAGTGTAGTCGGCTAAGGATTCTGCCGCCTTGATAATAGTAACTCCCGATTAAACTGGGTGGTCTGGCCGGAGTCAAGAAGAAGCTAAAGCGAGCACCGCCACGCTTTTCAGTAGTGAGGACCAAACGAGCGCATTTTCTATGAAAAAGCGCTTAGAACACTGAATTTAAAAGGCCTGCAGTAGAAGTCTTCTGGGATATAAGCTCCCGGCGCATAGCTTCGAGTCGCTAGTGAGATATCGCTTCGCGATAGCTCTAACTCTATGGGAGCCGCAACGACACCAAGCCGCCAGGTTGACCACGCTTAACACTGCCGGTTTGAATGACGATGTATTGGCGCTCGTTATGCTGGTAAGCCATCATGCCGTATTGACCAGGGATTGGTATTTCAGCCTGCGCTAGAACTTCACCGGTACGCAAGTCCCGGGCGTTGAGGAAGGGATTGCCATTGGCGTTGAGTTCAGCGTCACCTCTTAAATCTTCGGTGGTTTGAATCAGCAGATCTCCCATAACCATTTGAATCGAATGGCCGGTGCCACCGGTAGCGGAAGTATCAACACCTTGCAGAAGCGGGTGATTGCGAATGTTTTCCGGAGTCTCTCCAATGGGGATATCCCACAGCTTCTCTCCCGTATTCATATCGTAGGCAGCTAATCCCTGAAACAAGGGTTTGTAGACCGGCAGCCTTTCAATCAGAGGAAGAAATTCTCGATTGCGACCCGGTGCCCAAGCGGCAACGGTAATACCTGTAGTTGGAGTGTGCCTTTCTCTACCTCGCCAGGCTTCAGCGGATAATCCCGGCAAGCCTCGCTCTTCGTCTACACCATTAGTTGGCTCCATAAACGGAGGGGCGCTGCAGCCTCGTCGGTGGGAGGCATACATGATGCCAGAAGTAGGATCGGCTACTGGCGGGTGATAGATGTTTAATCCGCCAACGCAGCCAACCACGTTACGGTAAGTATTGTTGTGGGGATAAGGTAATGCTGGCACATACAAGCCGCCAACTTCGAATTCACTCAACACTTCTTGCGCGCGCGCTTTAAGTTCTGGTGTGTAGTCCAACAGAAACTCTTCGGTAATACCGTTAATGACAATCGGATCTAAGGGTTCGGGTCGTGTGGGGTATGGTTGTGTCGCGGCTGTGTAATTTCCCGGAACCTGAGTTTGCATTACCGGGCGTTCTTCGATGGGCCAGATAGGTTCACCGGTGGCACGATTAAATGCAAAGACTAAACCCTGTTTCGTATTTTGAATCAGCGCCGGAATGTTTTCGCCATTGACAGTTAAGTCCATCAAAATCGGTGCGGTTGGAATATCGTAGTTCCACTGATCGCTATGATGAATCTGAAAATGCCATCGACGCTCTCCGGTCTCGACATCCAGTGCTAATACACTGCCACCGAATAAATTGTGACCGGGGCGATGGCCGGTATAGGACTGGACCGTGGAAGCATTGGTAACCAAATAGACTAGGCCAAGGTCTGGATCCGCCGCAGCCGGTGCCCAGGTAGACATGTCCCCTGAATACTGCCAGGCATCGTTCTCCCAGGTTTCATGGCCAAATTCGCCTGGTCGGGGAATAACGTGAAACTTCCACAGGCGTTCGCCGGTTCGTTTATCGAAACCCATAATGTCACCAGGAACATTTTCGATACGGGTTTGGTCATAGCTGGGTTCATGACCAACTAATACCACCACAGTGTCATTGACTACGATAGGTGGCGCGGATGCCGTAACCATTCCCAGTTGGCGCGGAATACCGTGATCTGGATCATAAGGACCTTCTCTTTCAAGCCAGCGTGGCCAGTCGCTAACAAGATGAGGAATTAGATATACGACACCGGAATCTGAAAAAGAATCTATGTTCGTTTCCGATCCCCAGTCTTCCAATGGCCTTCCGGTTTTTGCATCCAGCGCCCATAAAAAGAAGGCAGGGGAAGTTACGTAAATGACGCCGCGCCCATTTACATCTCCATAGGCGACTCCCTTACCAAAATCTGTTCGGGGAGAGCGGAGGTAACGCATGGTTTCCGGTTCGCGAAACGTCCACAGGGTTTCTCCTGACGTTGCATCGATGGCGACTACCTGTCGGCGCTGTCCGACAACCGTGTAGAGGATTCCGTCAACATGGATTGGTGTTGAACGAAAGGTAAACTCCACTCCGGTACCGAAGTTATCTCCGCGCCAATGCCAGGCAACTTCCAGATCGGCGAAGTTCTCCGCGGTAATTTGATTTAAGTGAGGCGATGCCCGGGTATGTCCAGCATCGCCGCCTAAGAATTGCCAGGCTCCATTATATACTCCTGTTAATTGTCCACTGACATTGGCGGCAAACAACAAAGTCAGCGGCAGCAATAGCAATTGATTCGTGAATTTAATTTTCATGGCAATCCTGGTTTGGTGATCTGAGTTTCGTGGCCTATATAAAGAAGCACGAATTTTGGTCGAAAGTAGCACTGACCCTCTATAGCGATCAATACGGTGTTTGTCTCCCGATAGTCTCAATTCATGGTATCGATTCGGAATTGAGTATGTACAATGCTATAGTCCACGGGCTTTTGGGGCGAGGGTATTGCCTTCAGAGGTCGCAAAAGAGAATTTAGTAGAGAGAGCAGTCATGAGAAAAATAATTATATTGTTGAGTTTGGCGTTTGCTTTATCTGGATGTGAATGGTGGCTGGCCCAATATGATAATGGGGATGGTCTACCCACGATCCGCAGCCAGGAGGATGTTGACGCTTACAATGCAACGGTAAGTTCCGAAAGTGAGAAACTCGTTTGTGATAGAGAAAGAATCGTTGGTTCAAATTTTCCACAATGGATTTGTTTTACAGTCGCACAACGGGACCGGATGGCCCTGGAAGGGCGCGAAGCGGTTGATACCATACGTGGATTGAACGCAAACTGATACAATGCGCTTAATGGCCGAATAGAGGACATTGAGCATGAGAAGAATAGTTGCTTTACTGAGTTTGGTAATTGTCTTGTCCGGCTGTGAGTGGTGGCAAGATCAGGTTTACGGAGATCAAAGTCTTCCTCGGATCAGGAACCAGGCCGATGTAGACGCCTACAATGCGACTGTTAGTTCTGAGAGTGAAAAACTCGTTTGCCAGCGAGAAAGAGTGGTGGGATCTAACCTCTCCCAATTAGTTTGTTTGACAGTCGCTCAACGTGAGCGGATGGCAGAAGACGCGCAAGAAGCAGTGCGTGAGATTAACTCAAGAGTACTTACCAATTGATGTGTTGTTCCTGGAGAGCAATGCGGGGGAACCAGGGCCTACCAACGCGGTAGGCCTTTTTGTTTCACAATTAATTAAGAAGCTATTGCGTGTTCGAGACTTTCAATCAATAGGCGGTCGACTATAGGAGTTTCGAGAAAATCGAAGGCGCCGGCTCTTATTGCATCCATGGCGTGTGAAAGCTCGGCTTGGCTGGTGACAAGAATTACCGGAACTGTTGGAATTTTTTCCTTGATCGCGCGCACCATCTCGATCGTTTCATGCTTGTCCGCTAGCGCTTCGGCCACAATGCACTTTGGCCTGCATTTCGAGAGTTCCTCCAGCATGGATTTCGATTGATTAAAAGTGGTTGTCGTAAATCCGGCGCGGTCCAACAACTCTTTTAATGAATCGAGTAATTGAGAATCCCGGGCACTAATAAAGATATTTGACATGACCGTGCTAAGCATTCCATTTCCTGATTGTTTCAATCTTGCTTTGAGACACGCCTGTCCTCAGGCCGCTGGTGTCTTAGGATGAAAGGCTAGCTTGAGAAGAGAAATCCACGTTGATGTGCATCAACGAAATCGGAAAAGTGAGAATTTCGGGCTTGATCGATATCAAGTATCGAGACTTGCAACCATCTTGACGAGTTGCGCGAGGGAGGCGGCGTACATTTTCTCCATGACCTTGGCTCTGTGTACTTCAACGGTGCGTTGAGAGATTGCGAGATCGACAGCAATCACCTTATTTGCAATGCCTTCCACCATCAGATCCATTACTTGTTTCTCTCGTTCAGAAAGCGATGCAATTCGGTCCAGAATTTCTTGTCTTGCGGAAAGTTTTACTTGAACTTGTTCGTTTTCTCTTAAGGCTCGCTGCACACAGTCCAGTAATTCCTGATCTTTAAATGGCTTGGCAATAAAATCCTGTGCGCCTTTTTTAACCGCATTAACTGCCATTGGAATATCTCCGTGACCGGAAATAAAAATTATAGGGAGCGAGGAATTGCGTTTGATAAGTTCGTCTTGCAATTCGAGTCCGCTCATCATGGGCATTCGAATGTCGAGGATTAAACAGCCTTTTTTAGTGCTGTCATATTCATCGAGGAAGTTAATTGCGGAATCGAAAGATTTGACCTGCAATCCGACCGACATAATCAACATCTCCAATGCGTCGCGAATTGGCTCTTCGTCATCCACTATAAATACAGTCTGAACCATTTTAGAGTGAACCCTTCTTACACCGCAGTTGGAAGACTAAAGCAGAAGCGGACACCAGCATCAGGATTATTTTCATAGGCAAGTTCGCCACCATGGGAACGAATAATAGTCTGACAGATGGAAAGCCCCATACCCATTTCATTCTCTTTTGTTGTGAAAAAAGGTGTAAAAAGTTCTTCGGATTTGTCGGCAGGTATTCCAGGTCCAAGGTCCGAAACAGAAACTTCTATTCTTTCTTTTTCTAATCGTTTTGATTGGATTGTTACTACTCTTCTTTCATCAATCTTATTTGTGAAAAATTCATCCACTGCATCGATAGAGTTTTTAATCAGATTCAGTATGACTTGCTGAATCTGAACCGGATCACACATAACCATTAATTCAGTTGTGTCTAATTCCATTTTTAACAGTACGTCGCTGTTGTGTGCTTCCATGCGGGCAATATCGACAACTTCAGTTATTAATTGATTACAATCACAAGATTTCCTTTCAGTATCCTGATCGCGAATCCAGCTACGCAAGCCTTTAATGATATCCCCTGCGCGCAAGGCCTGGGCATTAATTTTCTCAAGGGTTTTTTCCACTTGTTCCGCTTGTGAAGGATCGTTTTGCATAAGCCGCGTTGCTGCTTGCGCATAAGTTGATATGGCGGTGAGAGGCTGATTTATTTCATGGGCAATGCTCGCCGCCATTTCCCCCATTACCCCGATTCTCGAAACTTGCGCTAGACGATTAACCAATTCATGAATTTCCGACTCGGCGCTTTGCAGTTCTGCTTCCGATTTTTTCAGCTCACTGAGGTCTCGCATGATGCCGACAAACTTAACTTCCTCACCGTCATCATATCTACCCACGGAAAGATAGATTTGGATTATCATGCCATCCTTGTGCTGAGCTTCAACTTCGCGGCCGATTCCAATTATTTTCGTCTCTTCAGTGCGCATATGATCGGCCAAATACTGGTCATGATTCTCGCGATAGGGTGAAGGCATAAAGTACTTAATATTTCTTCCAAGCATTTCCTGTTGCTCATACCCCAGCAAGCGCTCCACCGCTTGATTGGCAACTTCTATCTCGCCGCTGCTATTAATGACAAACACACCATCCACCGCTGCGTCCAGCAGTGCCGAGAATCTATCTTGAGTTACGCGTTTTTCCATAGGTATTTCAACTATATGCACTATTTAAGCTATCGGCTCTACGTATTTTCCACAATAAGTTTATGTACATTTGCGAATTTCACCTGTTGGCTCAACTGCCTAAACTTTCACTCAGTCCTAAATATGAACAAAGACGGAGACGCAATATGACTTACGCAAATACGGTAAATGGCAATTCCTGTAAAGCTAATCAGCAAATTATTGCGCGCTCCTTTAAGAGCCAATCAGCGCCAGTAGCTAATTCCAATATCGCTAAGGTGAGTTGTGGAGATTGTCGACTCCAGGGTCACTGTCTGGCAAAGGATATTAGTACCGCTGCACAGTCGCAACTCGGTGACATCGTAAAAACCCATCGCAAAATGAAAAAGCGCCAGCATCTTTATCGTCAGGAAGATCAATTCGAATCTCTCTTTTTTATTCGCAGTGGCTGCGTTAAATCCTATGTAACGAATCCTGATGGCGACGAGTTAGCGGTTAGCTTTTTTATGCCGGGCGAGATGATTGGATTGGATGGGCTATATTCCAAGCAACATACTTCATCAATAGTCGCGCTGGAAGATACCTACATCTGTGAAATTCCCTATTCAGCTCTAGAAGAGCTTTGCGGTGAGCACCCTCTGCTGCAAAAGCATTTCACCGAACTAATGTCGCGCCAAATAGTACAAGAACAGGAAATGACCATGTTACGTGGACAGAAAACAGCGGCCAATCAACTACTGGCATTTCTTCTCAATCTGTCAGAAAGATTCGAACGACTCAATCAATCACCAATCACATTTCGACTTCCAATGACGCGGAAAGACATAGCAGGATGCTTAGGATTGACCATTGAAACAGTAAGCAGGATGTTTACCACCTTCCAGGAGCAGGGATTAATGGAAGTGAATGGAAGGGATATCACACTGACGAATGTCGAAGAAGCGACTGCAATTCGTCATTAAGGAATTAAGGGACTCCATCAGCGAAAGGAACTAAGGGATTATTGCGTCGGTTCTCCTCTAATTTAAAAGAGGTATTTAAGGCTTATAGAGAAATCTATAAGCCTTTTCTTATGGGCTTTCTGCAGCTCTTGCTTCTTCAGCTCTGGCACCGCGTAAAATATTAATCATGCCGTAGTTGCCTTCGTGGCAGGCATATTCATACAGCAAGCCAGCAACTTTCGTTAAAGGAATTATTCCTGTAATTCGATCTGTAAACGCAGCGGGATCTTCCACCGTAAATTCATATTCAACAGTGTCGTTACTTCTTCGAGTAAGCTTTTCGATCAGGAATTTTGTGTCGGAACTACCAGCAGGTCCGAACGATTGGGTTAATCCATTGAAATTCGATGTCTCGATGACTAGCGTCTCACCTTCCCAATAGCCACGGGAATCACCTGACCATAGCCCGATGTTGGAATCCAATTCGGGTTTGTCTATTAAAGGTACGATGCGCGCGTCATGAACCATCTCCGTCATGATGACGACATGATCTTTGTTCTGAACTATTTGCAGGTTGTTGTTATAGAGACTTGGAAAAATCGGTGGTCCTGCATTAAATCCCATGATGCAGCGCTCCGATAAGCCTCGGTCTTCCGGGCCATCGCTGCCGATACCGCCAGGCAGAAATCTCACCGGACGATCGCTATCGACGTCCGGATCCAGACGCCCCTGCACGATTTCCGCTCCTTCCGCAAAGGGTGGCATGCGCCCATTGCTAGGGTAAACAATAATTGACGTGCGCACCGCGTCACCGATACCTGCACTCTCAACCCAAAAATCGTTATAGGCTTCATTCAGGCCACCGTTAGGAATCGCCGCATCCGAGAAATCATCGAACGCTGCGCGCCTGGATTTAATTTCTTCTATTTCTTCTGCAGTAAGAAACTCTCGATCGCCATATTGAGAGGGCCGCTGTAAGGGAATATCTGAGGAAAAATTCCAAACACCCTGAAGATCAGGCTGATTCCATTCTGTTCTGGGCGCCAGGTAGTTATCAGCTGCCAGTGAATGAACAGTGACTACTAAAAAACCAAATGAAATTAGTCTGCTTAGTATAATTTTCATCTGCAGCGCTACCTCTGAACATTCTGGTGGTTTGCGAGTGGCTCCATATTATCTCAACTGAATTTTTATTGACCAACCTCGATACCCAAACCGGCGCATCAGCTCGCAGTCTGTCGAAATCTCTGCTATTTACCTATTGCGCTGACATTAACTCATTGATTACTCTTCAATCCTTCGACTTGGTGGAATTCCAATAACAAACTCAGGAGCGATATGACGATGCGATTCCTAACCGCGCTTCTTTCATTAGTACTAGCGGCGAGCTTTTCCCTAGCTGTGGCAGCACAAGGTGAAAATGTCAGTGTCATTACTGGTACAGTGGAAAGTAATAATGGGCCCGAAGCTGGGGTCTGGGTCATCGCCGAAACCGATGACACTCCCACCCATTTCGCAAAAATCGTAGTTACTGATGATGATGGGCGCTTCGTGCTGCCGGAATTACCCGAAGCTATATTTAAGGTCTGGGTACGAGGCTATGGCCTGGTAGATTCTGAGCCAACTTCATTAAGAGCTGGCGCAAGCAATGTATCGTTAAAGGCGTTTTCCGCAGAAGATCCGTTACTAGCTGCCCAGGTCTATCCGGCGAACTATTGGTATTCGCTGTTGGAAGTACCGGGCCATGAAGAATTTCCCGGAACTGGTCCCGATGGCAATGGCATCGCTGAGAATATGCGCAGCCAGGCACAATGGATCGACATGACCAAACAGGGTTGCCAACTTTGCCATCAGTTGGGCAATAAACTTACGCGCTCTTTGGATCATTTGAGTCATCTTGGTTTCGAAACCAGTTTGGAAGCCTGGCAGTATCGAACGGCGATGGGTATTCGCGGGCCATTCATGGCGGCATTTGCCGGCCGTTACGGTCCGCGCGGATTGGAAATGTATGCCGATTGGACTGATCGCATCGCTGCCGGTGAAGTTCCACCAACTCCGCCGCGACCTAGTGGCATCGAGCGCAATATCGTTATTACGCAATGGGATTGGGGCAATGAGTCTTCCTATATTCATGATGAGATTACTACGGACAAGCGTGATCCAACAATTAATGCCGGTGGCCTGGTTTACGGTGTCGATGGCGGGCACGGTTCTTTATTGGAATTAGATACTCAGACTCACGAATGGCGAGAGATCGTTATCGCCGTCAAAGACAATCCAGACAATCCGGCGGTAACTCGCTTTGCTCAGCAATTTCCAGTGCCTTCCGCTTTCTATGGCGACGAAGCACTGTGGGAGCGACCGGCAGATCCTCATAATCCGATGTTCGATGAACTCGGCCGGGTGTGGATGACCACCAAAGTGCGCGGTGACGTTTTACCGGAGTGGTGTCAGGAAGGATCGGACAATAAGTACGCGCAATACTATCCAACTCGAAGAAGTTCCCGCCAGGCTTCCTATTACGATCCAGCGACTGAGGACTTCGGTCTCATCGATACCTGTTTCGGCACTCATCACCTGCAATTCGGATTTACCGATGATCGTATGTTGTATTTCAGTGGCGGCGGCGACGTCATAGGTTGGATTAACACCCGCATCTGGGATGAAACCCAAGACGAGAAGTTATCTCAGGGTTGGTGTCCTATGGTGGTAGATACCAATGGTGATGGGGTCATTACCAAACCCTGGAACCAGCCAGTTGGAGCACTGCGCAGCCAAAATGAAGGCGGTGGTGGAGAACGCTTGGAGGATTTCGATCCCAGTCTCGATACACGCATGAGCCCCGGCAGCTACGGCGTTATCGTGGATCCGGTATCCAATGTTGCCTGGGGTGCTGGCACGGAATTTCCCGGCCGCATCTATCGCATGGACATTGGCGACAATCCGCCGGAAACCTGCATCACCGAGGTCTATGAACTCCCGGTTATCGACGGCCAAATACCAGCCTTCGGTCCCCGTGGCCTCGATGTCGATAATAACGGCATCGTTTGGACCGCACTGTCTGGAAGTAGTCACCTTGCCAGCTTCGATCGCAGCAAGTGTGAGGTTATGAATGGTCCAACGGTAGTGGATTCACAACACTGTTCCGAGGGCTGGTCCTTGCACGAATCACCTGGACCGACAATGAAAGGCACGACTGTTAAGGCAGATTTCCACTATTACAACTGGGTGGATAATTACAATGCGCTGGGTCTCGGCGAGAATGTGCCAATAGCAACCGGATCAGGCTCAGATTCTTTGAAAGTATTAGACCCGGAAACTGGAGAGTGGGTAGTAATGAGAGTACCTTACCCCCTGGGCTTTTATTCGAGAGGACTGGACGGCCGTATCGACGATATCAATGGCGGTTGGAAAGGTCGCGGAGTATGGGCAAACTACGGCACAAATTTTAACTGGCATACAGAAGGTGGCAAGGGCACGACCAGTAAAATGGTCAAATTTCAAATTAGACCTGACCCCCTTTCACAATAGATAGACATAATAATTCGCACAATAAAAAGTAGCGCAAAAAGATTTTTTTTGGAGGAAACAATGGATAAATATGAAATCGCTGGCGTCTCAGTCGGCATGTTAGTTCTTGCAGTTTTATTCGGTTGGATATTCACTGCTCCCTATCTGAGCAATCAGGGGCTCGGTCGAACGCCAGGATTAATCATTGGTGGCACGCTCACCGATGCACCAACAGACTTTACTGATTTAAATGATTCCGTTCAGGGTCCAATGATGATGAAGCAAAGTGGCTTTCCACCCTTTGTTCATTATTTGTCTTGGGTTGGTACCGAAGAAGGTGTGATTTCAGCAACTCGTCCGGATGGCGGGCTCTGGGCCAAGCGCGTGAGAGAGCGAGGCGGCAACGGTTTTCTGCGCATTGGAGAAGAGACTTATGCGATGGAAGCTACTGAAATACTAGATAACGAAGTACGTCTTGCGATGATGGCGCAGTGGGCCGCAAGATCCGGCAGAACCTTAGATGAACCACTTTATCCTGGATCCGAACCATTGAACGAATGGGAAGTCTTTTTCTGGACACCCAGAGATAATGCAATGGCAGCTAGCCACTAAGATAAGAAAGGGGATAGCGAACGATGAAAACTGAATTTGATAAATTGAAGAGTGCGTTTAGTAATGGACAAATTACTCGCCGTAAGTTTTTAAGTTCGCTTGCAGTGTTAGCAGCTGCTGGATATGGCATCGGTGGTGGTAGGAAGGGGGGCAGTACGGCGCAAAATTCTGCACCAATTCCTGTTAATGCTATTAACCACATGACTATTAGCGTCTCAGATCCGGCTGCTTCGCTTGCGTGGTACCAGGGATTGTTTGGACTTCCAATCGCGGCGCGACAAGCTAATACCATCGTCTTGCAGGTAAGAGAAGGTCCTCAATTTATCGCCATAGGTGGTGGTGCCAGTGACAATCCGCGTATAACTCATTATTGCCTGGCGATGGATAACTTCGATGACGCCGAGGTCATTCAGACTTTGGAAGAACACGGTGTCGCCAACACCGGTTCTTCAGCCGCGATGGAATCGAGAATTAGACAGCGTGGTGCCGACTTCGGCGGAGCACCAGGTGGCACACCGGAACTTTATTTCGGTGATCCCGATGGCATTGTTGTGCAAATACAAGATTCCACTTATTGCGGTGGTGCCGGTGCAGTAGGTGAGTCCTGTTACGATGCAGTGGTTCCTGCTCCTACTGAAGGATTAATTAAGCTAAGAGAGTTTAATCATTTCACGCTTTTCGTCGAAGACCAGCGACGCGCAGTGCAGTTTTATCAGGATGTATTCGGCTTAGAGATCGATACTTATCAAGGTGGGATGCCAGTTTTACGGGTAGGCGAAGGACGTGAGTTTTTAGCCTTAGCACAAGTTCCTCCACTTTCAGGTCGTATCCATCACGCCAGTCTCAACGTAGATGATTTCGATGTGGATCGACTTTTTTCCATCCTCGAGGGTTACGGTCTGGATATTCTGGGTGAGGGCGGCAGTGCCAGCGGACCTTTGCAAGCCTATGTAACTATGCGCGGGCCGGATCGCGGTGGAGCAGCTGGTGGCACTCCAGAAGTTTATTTTACCGATCCCGATGGCATTTTATTGCAGCTCCAGGACATGAGTTACTGCGGTGGCGGTGGCTACTACGGTGAAGAATGTGGCACGGTAGCAAACCCAACTGGCCGCAACGCTTAATCCCTTCCGCAAGAATTCTACTTAGATTCCCTGGAAGCCCGATTTTTCGGGCTTTTTTGTGGCACATTTCGTCACAAAACACTGCTTCAATCCTCTGTATAGAGGTCAAATCCAGTGGTAAATTACGGTAATCAAGAAAGCGGGGAATTTCTTTGCTTATCACAACAAAAAACACGGCTAAAACCAGGTTAAAAAAGCTCTGCGTTAGCGGGCTCTTCCTGACTCTGTCTGGATTTGGTTTTGCAGATCCACAAACCGACAGTCCTGCCAGCAATGGCGTCTCACCTCAGCGCGCGCTCCTCGATCAATATTGCATTGCCTGTCATAACCAGGCCATTGTTAACAGCACCGCCGTAGACGGTGAATCACTGTTATTTACTCAACTACGCTCACTCGGTCTGACCCTGGACACCGAAAATGTCGATAACGTGGCGGCGAATCCAGAAGTCTGGGAAAAGGTTGTGCGTAAACTGCGTGTGGGAGTAATGCCACCGCCTGATAATCCCCGACCTGACAATGCTAGCTATAACGCTTTTCGAAATTGGTTAGAAACTGAACTCGATAGCGCGGGAGGCGTTAATGTTAATCCTGGTAGAACCCAGGCTTTCCATCGCCTTAATCAAACTGAGTACAGAAACGCCGTTAGAGATTTATTGAATCTTGAGATTGATGTTGCTGAATTGATCCCACCGGATGCGCCGGATCAACATGGCTTCGATAACAACGCTGAAGTCTTATCTCTTTCCCCTGCACTGATGGAGCGTTATGTCTCTGCGGCACACAAAGTTGCCGAGCTAGCAGTCGGAGCTCCACCGCGCAGTACTTCCATAAAATCTTATGAAGTACCTCTTAACCTTATCCAGGACGATCGTCTTAATGATGAATTGCCTTTCGGTTCTCGCGGCGGCACTGCCATAAGACATTCGTTCCCAGTCGACGGTGACTATCGAATTAAAGTCTTGTTGCAAACCAACTATGTCGACTTTGTACGGGGCATCGATCAAGCCCATGAAATGGAAATCAGTCTCGACGGTAGTCGGCTTGGTGTTTACTCCTTCGGTGGTGATGCGCCCGGAACTCCAGCTCCCTATAGCTACGCGGGAAATATTCGTGGCAGTGACGACTGGGAAGAATGGAGCATGGCATTCGCCGAAACAGGATTCGAAGTAGATGTTTCTGTTAAAGCAGGACCAAGAGTAATTGGCGCCACCTTTCCAAGAGAGATGTGGGAACAGGAAGGGGTATTGCAACCCAGACTGTTTGGCTATCACCTCGCCGTAACAGAATTGCCGGATAACAATCCAAGTATTGGAAGTATATTAATCGAAGGTCCACTCTCAGTAGAGGGGCCAGGTGACACACCTAGTCGTCAAAAAATATTTAGTTGTATTCCAGAAAGCGCTGATGAAGAACCGGCCTGCGCCAGAGAAATTTTGAGCGATCTTGCGCGGCAAGCTTATCGTCGCCCAATCGATCAGGGAGACTTGCAAGGACTTGTTGATTTTTATACCCAAGGCAGGAGTCAGGGCTCATTCGATACCGGCATTCAATTCGCTTTGGAACGATTGCTTGTCTCTCCCGATTTCTTATTCCGTATTCAACAAGATCCCACTGGAATCGATGCAGGTTCGAGTTATCCAATAAATGACGTTGAGTTAGCCTCAAGACTTTCATTCTTCATCTGGAGCAGTGCGCCGGATGCGGAATTACTGGATTTAGCAGAACAGGGCAGCTTGCGTGATCCAGATGTCCTGGAGCAGCAAGTGCAAAGAATGATGGCGGATCAACGGGCTACCGCCTTTATCGAAAATTTCGTTGGCCAGTGGTTGTACTTGCGCAATCTGGATGGACACTACCCGTTGCCGGTTGCCTATCCTGAATTCGATGAGAACTTACGCGAAGCATTCCAGCGGGAAACAGAATTATTTATCGATGATCAGATTAGTTCCGATCAGAGCATCTTGAATCTATTGAGTGCCGATTACACCTACATTAACGAGCGTCTTGCCCGTCATTATGAGATTCCGGGTATTTACGGCAGCCGCTATCGCAAAATTGAGCTCGACAATCCGCAGAGAGCAGGCTTGTTAAGTCATGGTAGCTTGCTCACGGTAACCTCTTATCCAAATCGCACATCACCCGTATTGCGGGGCAAATTCGTACTGGAGAATCTGCTTGGATCTCCACCTCCGGAGCCGCCACCGAATGTGCCTGCTTTGGAAGAAGCAGGCGAGGATGGACGCATATTGACCATGCGTGAAGCCATGGCGCAGCACCGGGAAAATCCGGCCTGCCGCGTCTGTCACGCTGCCATGGATCCCATTGGATTTTCCCTGGAAAACTACGATGCAGTAGGTAAATGGCGTCGTGAATTTGCCAACCAGCCCATCGATGCTTCAGGTACAATGCCCGATGGACGGGTGTTTGAAGGCCCGGCTGGCCTGCGGGACCTGTTACTGGATCAACCTAACGATTTTGTCGGTACGGTTACCGAAAAATTACTTATGTATGCCCTCGGCCGTGGCCTAGAATATTATGATATGCCGGCAGTTCGCGCGATTGTGCGCGATGCCGCTGAAGATGACTACCGTTGGTCATCAGTGATTTTGGGCGTAATCGAAAGCGACCCATTTCAAATGAGGAGAGCTCAGCTATGACAATCTTCAAGAAAACACTGCCACGTCGAACCGTGCTAAAAGGACTGGGTGCGGGTGTCGCACTGCCCTTGTTAGACAGCATGATTCCGGCCCTATCATCGGCCCACGCTCAGGCTGCAAAGCCTGCTAAACGCCTGGGTGTTGTCTATGTGCCCAATGGCATGGCGATGAAGTCCTGGACGCCTGCAACCGAGGGTGCCGACTTCGAGATTACGCGAATTCTTGAACCCATGGCGGCCTACAAGGATCGCATGCTGGTTATTACTGGTCTCAACGGTGCGCGCAGTAATGCTGGTGTGCACGCCAGTGCATCCACACGTTTTCTTACCGGTGCAATTCCAGCCCGGGTCGAATCTGACCTGCAAGCTGATGTGTCGATCGATCAAATCGTGGCGCGGCAATTGGGCCAAGAAACTCAACTTGGTTCTCTCGAATTAGCGCTGGATCAAAACGACGTCTTCGGCTCTTGTGATATTGGCTTCAGTTGTCAGTACACCAGCACCATTTCCTGGCGTGATGCCAATACGCCATTGCCAATGGAAACTAATCCACGTTTAGTGTTTGAGCGTTTGTTTGGTGATATCGGCACCACCGATCCGGTCGTGCGACAGCAACGACTGAGTAACGACCAGAGCCTCCTCGATGCAGTATCTGACAGAGTGGCAGAACTCAATCGCAAAGTAGGTCCAGGCGATCGGGCCAAACTGGATCAATACCTCGATGCAGTTCGGGATGTAGAACGACGTATCCAGATGGCCGAAGCACAAAGTTCAAGAGAACTACCTCAAGTAACTCAACCTTCTGGTGTTCCTGATACCTATGAAGAGCACGCCAAGCTAATGTTCGATTTACAAGTGCTCGCATTTCAAACAGATTTAACTCGCGTCATAACATTCATGTTAGGGCGAGAACTTAGCGGCCGAACTTATGCCGAAATTGGTGTGCCAGATTCACATCACCCGACTTCTCACCACCGTGACGATCCGGTGCTCTATGAGAAGGTAACGAAGATTAACGAATTTCACACCCGCTTGTTTGCCTATTATCTGGATAAACTAGATGCCACAGAAGATGCAGACGGCTCGCTACTGGATAACATGTTGCTGCTCTATGGTGCAGGCATGTCGGACAGTAACCAACACAGTAATAGAGGCCTACCTCTGGTGTTGTTGGGTGGTGCCGGTGGCGCAGTTAAGGGTGGCCGCCATCTGCGTTATACAGAAGGCACGCCGATATCCAATCTGCATTTAACCATGTTGGATAAAATGGGCATGCCGCTGAACAAGATAGGCGAGAGCACTGAACCACTCGATCTTCTAAGTAACGTTTAAGTTACTTGCCAGCTACGGGAAATCTTCAAACATGGGCAACAAAAAGAATATGAATGCCGCTCCGCTGTTGGCAGTCATGTTGCTTGTTGTTTCTTCGAATCAGGTTCTCGCGCAAAATCTATCCCTCATCGAGGCGGCGCGTTATCAAGATGCCGCGCTTGTTTCTCAATTATTAAGCGACGGCGCTGACCCTAACCAGCAGCAAACCGACGGTGCTACTGCCTTGCATTGGGCGGCCCATCGTGAAGATCTCAACCTGACCCAGATTCTTATCGAAGCCGGTGCCGATGTTAATGCAGTTAATCGTCTAAACGCCACGCCACTGTATCTTGCCGCTAAAGGTGGCAACAATGAGCTCATTAAACGCTTACTCGATGCAGGTGCGAATCCGAATGTCGCGCTAGAGATGGGGGAGACTCCAATAATGACAGCGTCTCGCGCTGGCGCTGCAGCCGGAGTGCAATATCTTATTGAGGCAGGTGCAAACGTAAACACCAGGGAAACATCGCGGGAACAAACTGCGCTGATGTGGGCGGCGGCACAGGGTCATGAGGAAGTTGCAAGGGCTCTGATTAATGCCGGTGCCGAGTTAGAAGCTCGCTCTAAAGTGCGACCCATGCTCATGTTCGCCGATGCGACCAACGGAGGAGCCTTCGATCAGGGTGTGACGGAAAATCTGGGTGGATTTACTGCGCTACTTTTTGCAGCCCGCGCAGGACACGTCGAAGTAGCGAACTTACTGGTAACTTCGGGCGCAGATATTAATGGACTCGCCGGCAACGGAACCAGTCCATTAATCGTAGCCACTCACAGTGGACATTCTGCCTTAGCGCAAATGTTGTTAGTGCAAGGCGCTGAACCAGATTCGACGGAAGCAGGGTATAACGCACTGCATGCAGCAATACTACGGGGCGATCGCGATACCGTCGCGGCGTTAATCGCTAATGGCGCCGATCCGAATGATCGTTTGGAAAAAGCGAATCCGGTGCAACGTGCAAGCGAAGACTGGGCGCTAAAAACATCGCTAATAGGCGCAACGCCATATTGGATAGCCGCAAGTTTTCGCGAATCAGAAATTATGCAGATTCTTGCCGGCGCAGGCGCCGATCCCTTGTTAACCAGTCAGGAACAATTTGCGCGACAAAGAGAAAGGGCGGCACGAGAAAATCCGATGCCACTGGAAGTGATTGGTGGCTTCGAAAGTTCACTACAGGCGGCAATAAAAGGTGATAGTACGCGCCAACGTTTTTATGTCACACCAAATCCTGATCCTGCTGGTGAAGAGCGTCTTGCTTTAGACTCAGTAAAAATAGCGATTACCCACGGTGTGAATCTTAATCACACCGATTTCACTGGCTCCACTGCAATTCACGATGCTGCAGCAAGGCTCTTGCCCAATGTGATTAGGGCATTAGCCGAAGGTGGCGCTGACATAAACGCGCTTAATAGTAGTGGCAGAACTCCCCTCGATCTTGCAACGGCTTCAGAAAGAAGGCCTAATTTCTTTGGCTTCGATACCAGCGTTCCTGGCCAGACCGCGACTGAAGTACTGTTGGAATTCGGCGCGCTTCGATCGAATCAGCTCTAATCAAACTGAGTGGGCTTGGGCCTTTTTGTTCGCTCAAACAAATTTTTATTAATGGAGGAAAACAAGATGAAGACTAGTGCTCGAGTAGTTTTAGCTCTTGCTTCCATATTTTTCAGCTGTCTTACTTTCGCCCAATCAGCAACTGTGCTGTACAACGAAAGAGTAGTTGTTATTGACGAAGTGTTACCGGACGCGTCCGATTTATGGGTCAAACCGGAAGATCTTACGCGAATCAATGATTTCGAGTTAAAACCGCAAGGCGCTTGTCTTGATGAACTCTGTATACCAGTTCTACAAGATCGAGATAGCGACATGTTCGTTACACGCCAGGATCAAGGCTGGTTCAATGTGACGGAATTGGCCAACATCCTCCAGCAATCCTGGGTTGCAGACTATGGCGCAGGGGTTTGGAGTTTTGGTGGGATGCCAGTAGAGCGCCGTGCTTTTTTTCAGAGCGCAGAAGCGCCTGATTTCTTACTGCCTGACCGCGATGGCAATCTTGTTAGCCTATCGGATTTCGCTGGTAAACAACTGCTGTTGTTAACCTGGGCTTCGTGGTGAGGATGTAGATTAGACGTGCCCGTGTGGCAAGTGATCTACGAAGAACTACAAGCAGAAAACCCAAATTTTGAAATTGTTTCCTTTGCGCAAGATAGCGGGGGAGAAACAGATGCTGGTCCAATCTTTGACGCAGCGAATGCCACTTACACTTCAGTCATTGATGCCAACCACACGATTAGTGCGCTTTACAATTTGGTCAATGTTCCATCGGCCGTATGGATTGACGAAGAAGGTAAGATCGTGCGAATCAATGAAGGCACCTACGCAAAAAATCATGGTGCCTTCGGCACGGATGAATACGTACCTATTGTCAGGGATTGGGTAGCCAATGGTGCTGATAGTCCTTATGTGTGGGACACAGAAACTGTCAGTGAAAAGATTTTTCAACGTACCCCTGAAGCTGAAAGAGCCCAACCAACGTTTAGACTCGGAACTTATTTTTTCGCCAGCGGTGACGAGGTCAAAGCTGAACAATACTGGGATATGGCTCAGGAACTGGATCCAACCAGTTGGAACTATCTTCGCCAGGATATTATGTATGAAGACGGTGGTTCCGCCGGACCGGAATGGCGCGCTCGTCGCGATGCAGTAGAGGGTGCAGGTGGCACTTACTATGCTCCACTAGATATCGAACCTGTACCGAATAACGATCGGTAGTAGAGTAAACAGGAATAAAGATGAAAAAAATCTATGTAAGTTTCTTATTGTTAATCACAGTCGCATTAACCGGAACTGTGTTGGCTCAATCTGCACCACCGAGCAAAGCACCGGCGGACTGGGGTCCAATCTCCACCAATCTTGATGAAATCGAATATCCCTTTCCAGTGAGTTACATGAACTTTAGTGTTTATGGGGAGGATGTCCGTATAGCTTACATGGATGTCGCACCCACGGGCCCTGCTAACGGCCGCACCGTTATCTTTCATCATGGTGGACTCTATTACGGTTGGTATTGGGAAGAGCAATTGCGAGCATTAAGTGCCGAGGGCTATCGCGTCATTGCGAAAGATCGACTCGGCTGGGGTAAATCCTCTAAGCCCGTAATTCCTTACAGCATAAACTTATGGGCATCCAATACCGCCCACCTAATGGATCATCTCGATATCGAACAAGCAGCGTTAGTGGGTCATTCCATTGGTGGTCAGATGGTTACCCGTTTTGCCTTTCTTTACCCGGAACGCATAACCCATCTGGTTACGGTAAACCAGGTTGGTTTAACGGATCGACGCGGAGGAAGAGGATTCAGACCGCTTACCGGGGAATACGACACGAACCCGGATCCAGAAGCCGTATTTGCATCGGTGCTGCGCTGGGCGCATGAAAACTACAGCACCTGGAATCCTAAGTTTGAGAAACACATGCGCATACGTTATGGGCAGCGTTTAAGCGGAGGCTGGCCGCAATTGGCAGAAATGAGCAGACTCACTGGTCATATGCGCGGCATGGATACCGTCGTCAATGATTGGCAACACATACAAACACCAACGATGATTCTTGGTGGTGCTGACGATTATCCTACTTATGCAGCAGAGTCCGAACACGCGGCAAACGTTTTTCCTAACGGGGAAGTAGTAAACATTCCAGGTATCGGACATAACCCCCATGAAGAAGTGCCTGAAATCGTAAATGCCGAACTACTTCGCTTTCTTGGTTCTTAATTAAAAAAACATTCTAGAGCTCTCACTATGAAATTAGCATCTGTTTTATCTGCAAGTCTTATTTTTTCTCTGTCTTCTCTACAGGCTGTTGCTGATACAAGCATACTGTTTATCGGCAACAGTTTTACTTACGGTTGGGGTTCGAGTACTCGCCACTATCGGCCCGATACCGTGACAGATTTGAACAACGAAGGAATAGGTGGTGTACCTGCTGTGTTCAAATCGTTTACCGATCAGGCAGGTCTCGACTATGACGTTTATCTGCAAACGCGAGGTGGAGCAGGACTGGATTTTCATCTCGCAGAAAAGCTTGGCGTCATGGGCCGACGTCCCTGGGACCAGGTGGTAATGCACGGCTACAGTACGCTGGATGCGAACAATCCCGGAGATCCAGCGGTGTTGGTTGATACCGTTGGACAGATGTCTGATTTTTTCTACGGTCTTAATTCAGATGTCGAAGTCTATCTCACAGCTACCTGGTCTCGCGCCGATATGGTCTACCTTGATGACCGACCCTGGACAGGTCAGCCTATTTATCAAATGGCTAAAGATGTCCGTGCCGGATATGACAAGGCTGCTGCCGCGCCCGCGGTAAAAGCAGTTAATGGTGTCGGTGAAGCCTGGAACCGCGCGATGGAAAACGGAATCGCCGATCCAAATCCTTATGATGGTATCGACTTGGACAAAGTCGATCTCTGGACTTACGATCACTACCACGCAAGCAATTATGGTTACTATCTCGAAGCTTTGGTTGTGTTCGGCAATGTAACCGGGCTCGATCCAAGATCCCTGGGCGACAACGAGTGTACCGGTTATGAGCTGGGCATGTCTCAATCACAGATATCGGCGCTTCAACAAGCAGCCTTCGAGCAACTAGACAGCGAATCGAAGGTGACGCCCGCGCCACTCGTTCTTCCTGAGCCGGTTGCATCGCAACGCTGTAATTAGTTAAAACTACTGACAATACTTACAAAATAGAGAGAAAGATTTATTTAAAAAATAGATCTTTCTCGTTTTGTTATCTGAAGAGATTCTCATCATGAATAAATTCACTAAAGCATTTTTGATTGCATGGTTTTTGAGCAGTGTGTTTTCAGCACAGCTCGTGAGTGCGCAGGACAATGCCGCATCTGCAGATGAGTCTACTGAGGAAGCAGCGGAAGAACAGTCCGGGCCCAAACCTTATGCTGAAGTGATCACAGATGAAGCAGAAACTGACGAAGGTTTATTTAGCGTCCATCAAGTTGATGAATCCTATTATTTTGAAATTCCAGAAATTCTGTTTGGTGCTGACATGCTTCTTGTCACTCGCATCGGCAGAGTGCCGGCTGGCCTGGATGGCTTTATCGTGGCGGGCACCAAAGTATCCGAACAAGTGCTGCGCTGGGAACGGCGTAACGATACAGTGTTACTGCGCAAGTTTTCCTTCAATCAAGTGGCAGAAGATTCATTGCCGATTTTCGAATCGGTAGCGAGTAATAACTTCGCGCCAATTCTTGCCGCATTCGACATAGCAGCAATAGGACCTAACGACGATACCGTTGTTATCGACGTAACTGACTTTTACGCCGGAGATACGCCGGCGTTATCTGGTTTGTCCGCGGAGCAGAGGGAGGAGTATAAAGTTCGGAGTCTGGATACGGACCGTAGTTTTATCAATTACGCCCGCAGTTATCCACTTAACGTCGATGTGCGGCATACCCTCACTTTTGTTGCTACTGAACCACCCTCCGATTCCAACACCGGTACCATTTCCATGGAAATGCATCAAACCATGGTGCGCTTGCCGGAAGAACCGATGATGCCGCGCCATGCAGACGATAGAGTCGGCTACTTCTCAATATCCCAGGTTAATTTTGGCCTGGATGAACTAAAAGCCGCCGAACAGACTTTTATTAGACGCTGGCGTTTAGAGCCATCAGACCCAGAAGCCTATGCCCGCGGAGAAATTGTCGATCCGCTTGAGCCAATCGTTTATTACATCGACCCGGCCACACCTGATCGGTGGCGACCTTTTGTGCGCCAGGGCATCGAAGACTGGCAGGCAGCATTCGAGACCGCTGGTTTCAGCAACGCGATTATTGCTCGAGTACCGCCAACACCGGAAGAAGATCCGGAATGGACTTCAGAGGATGTGCGTTACTCAGTAGTGCGTTGGGCTGCCAGCATGGTTCGAAATGCGATGGGTCCGTCCGTTTCCGATCCCCGCACTGGAGAAATAATCGAAAGTGATATCGTCTGGTTTCATAATCATCTTCGCTCCTACCGCAATCGCTTGATGCTGGAAACAGGTGCTTCCAATACTGCGGCGCGTTCACTGGATATGCCGGATGAACTCATGGGTGAAACAGTTCGCCAGGTTATTGCCCATGAAGTCGGCCATGCCCTTGGTTTGCCCCATAATATGATTGCCTCTTCTTCTTACCCGACGGAATCACTGCGCGACCCAGACTTTGCCAGAGAAATGGGCGTATCACCGTCGGTGATGGACTACGCGCGGCAAAATTACATTGCTCAGCCCGGAGACGGACTTAATCCAACTGACTATATTCGCAAGATCGGCCCCTATGATCATTACTCGATCAACTGGGGATATCGTGTGATACCTGACGCTAAATCTAGCGACAAGGAGAAAGAAACACTCGATGCCTGGATTGCCGAACATGCCGACGATCCTATGTATCGCTTTGGTTCGAGTACCGGTTGGAATCCCAATGCCCAAACCGAAGACATGGGATCAGATCCGGTAAAATCTTCTGGCTATGGCATCGCAAATTTAAAGCGAGTGGCACCTAATCTCATGGAGTGGACGCAAACACCTGGTGAGAACTTCGACGATCTTTCTGAACTTTATGGCGAACTACTCGGTCAATGGAATCGATACATTGGCCATGTGATAACCCTGGTAGGCGGGCGTTATCAGAATTTCAAGATTTCGGATCAAGGTGAACCCATTTACTCGCCTGTACCAGAAGCGGTTCAATCAGAAGCACTACAATTCGTTATCGAAGAAGCCCTGGCTTCTCCAACCTGGTTAGCCGACAAAGAAATCCTGCGACGCATCGAGCACGCCGGCGCAGTAGAACGAATTCGCGGCAGACAAGTCTCAATTCTAAATCGCTTGCTCGATCCCGGAAGAATGCAACGCATTATCGAATCGGAGGTTTTGGATGATGATCCGTTAACCTTAGTGGACTATATGGATGGTCTACAGGACGGAGTCTTTACCGAATTGGAAGACGCCGACGAAATCGATACCTACCGACGCAATCTGCAACGCGCCTATGTAGAACGCCTCGGTGAAATCATGAGCGACGAAGTAGCTGTTGCTACTTTTGGAAATTCGACTCGAGTTGACGTAAGCCAGTCTGATATTCGTCCCATGGCGAGAGCACAGCTTCAATCTATCGAAGAGCTGGCAGAAGAAGCAGCTGAAGAGGGGTATGATGCTTTAACCCGAGCACACCTGATAGATCTGGCTGAACGCGCCGAATCTTTTTTGGAAAACGAAGTAAGAGGTGTAAGAGTTATAGAATCAGACTAATTGCTGAGGGCTGAATGTAGTTTTGTCGGCGAATTTCTGTTATCGATAACTGTAAATCAATTACAGGCTCTTCAATTTATCAAACTAGGATTTGTATTGTTAACAGGAATCCAATGCATTGACTATTTCCTTTAGCGAGCATGCTCCCTGGCTGAAACCGTTGGAAAAGATTCCGGTTTCACCGCTAAATTTTGCGTTGTTTACGGTAGCGTGGGTAATCGTCTGGTTGGGAGTCGAGTATTTAGCGATAATGGATGGGGAACACGAAGATCGATTTACCCTACTATTTCAATCTATTTCTGGTGCGATCTATGCAGTGTGCTTTTTTAGTTACCCTTTTTTCTTATCACTTTGTCAAAAGGACCTCTCTACTCTTGCTAGATGGGATCGCAATGTAGTTGAGAATGCGGAAAATCGATTTGGAAAAGTTGCGGGACTTCTGGAAGCGTTATTTGCGATATTAATTAATCTTCTTTTAGTGTCTGCAATCGTTCCTCAATTTATGGGTTATAGTTTTTCTGAATTGCTTACTGGTAATTTTAGCATTACAGATAAGATAAGCGGTTCGATGGTTTTTGGCAGTTATCTAATCGCGAATACACTATTAACTTTTGCTGTGTTATTAATATTCAGATTTAGTTGGCTGATGACCAGTCTCGCTGGTCGTGTAGATGTAGTATTGTTGCGTGTAAGAGAATTGGTCGTGTTTTCAAACATGTTTTTGCGAGTACTTGGCCTTAGTGCTCTTATGACAAGTTTGGGGCTATTTAACTTGACCTTAGTTGATCTAGATTATGCACCAATGGTACTAATAATTATTGCCATTGCTCTTCCCTCCCTTCTAATTACTGTCATCCCATGTATTCGAATTGCTAGCCGGATTAAACAATCGAAAAACTTGGAACTTGCGAGAATCGGAGTAATTATCGATGAGCGTTTAGATAATAATGTTGAAGATCCGGCGACAAGCAAAGATTTGGCCGATGTGCTCGCCTATGAACAACGGGTGCAAGATATTTGGGAATGGCCATTCGAAACGCAGATTAAGAAAATCTTTTTCTTTGTGTTAATGCCGCCGTTATTTTGGTTGTTGGGTGTGTTTGGTGAGACAGTTTTAGAAAATGTCATTTGAAAATAAACAGACTTGTAATCTAGCAATGGTAGGGCTTATTTGTATCTCAGTTTAAACCATACTTAGGCTGACCAGGTGTTTGCGCTGTTGCTCTATTATAGTTTTTAATTGCAGCTCTTCCTCAGCTTGCAAGCGATCCCCAACGCGAGAAATTATCCGAGTGGCTCCACTAATAACTTTGCTGATTGCTGCGAGTTGTTTCAAATTTTTTATGGGATTTTCGGGTTCTTGTTGTGCTTGTTTAATACTAATGTAGGCGTTGATGATTTCAGTAAGATCTTCCAAGATCGCTATATCGTCTTCGTTCCATTCTTTCGGTTTGGAATCGATTACGCAAAAAGAGCCTATGGCCTGATTTGGTTCGGCCGTAATTGGAACGCCAGCGTACGCAGTCACCCCAAGATCAGTTATCGCATCATTATTTCTTAACACAGGGTGTTCTTTCGCATTAAAGACCACTAAGTTATCTCGATCCGAGACCACCCATTGACAAAATGAGTGGGTCAATGGAGTTTCACGCTGGCTGGACCAGGGTTCACCGAGGCCCACCTGTGCTTTAAAAAATTGACGATCTTCATCTACCAGGGACATTAAAGCAGTCGGCACATCAAGTAGCTTCGCTGCCAATTCGGTAATACGATCAAACGAAGGCTCTGCTGGTTTGTCTAGAAGGTCCGCATTGCGAAGCGCTTGTAAGCGTTCGGATTCACGAATAGTTTGGCTCGGTGCAAGCGTAGGCGCTGCGAATTTTTGGACTTGTTCTTTGATGGCTTCGATTACTCGCCCCGGACCAAGTGGGGTAATCAAACATTGACAGGCACCACCAGCCAGAAACTTGGTGCTTTGCTCCTCGTTGTCGCTAATACCTATGATCGGTATTGACGCCGTTTGTGCGTTATTTTGTAATTTATGTAAAGCATCGAAAGGTTGTTCTTTGAGGCGATGGCTAAGAACAATGATGTCAGGTTTTGCCTTGCCAACTGCGAACATGGTGAAGGTAGAATCAGTTACGAGAACAACTTCCCAGCCTGCACTTCTTAACGCAGAGGCTAAGTTCTGCTGTGAAATATAGTCTGTTTCCAGCAAGGCTATTTTGGGGGATTTAGCCATTGTAATTCCGTATGTGTAATTTCAACTTCCGGTTTCTAAACTTACACGAATAATTTAATCATCAACTAGTGAAAATACAATCAACTCAGGTGTAGGAACAGCGTTTACGGCTATCGCAATGTACTGTCTGCCATCAATGGAGTAGCTCATTGGCGAGCTTTGCGGACTCCCAGGTAGATCTATTCGAGCAAGTTCCTGTCCGGTTATTTTGTCCCGGGCAATGAGTTGCGGGCCGTAACCCATTGTTTGTCCATGAATCAGCAAGGTAGAAGTGACCAGAACTGGATGACGTCCTCCGCCTCCCAGTGGTGGTAAATCTAGACTTTCGACCGCTGGATTGTTTTCAATTCTGGCCATGCCATCGCCGTTTGCTACCTGCCACAAAATCTCACCTTCATTCATGTCGAATGCAGTAATTGTGGAATAGGGTGGTTTTAACAATGGCAGACCGCTCGGACCGACAACGCCACGATTCTGTAAACGGTAATAACGAAAATTGGATTCATCTTCCGGCAGCGTTCCCATGAAGGGAGTAAAAGCACCGTTCGATGCCGGCACGAACAAGATATTGTTTTCAGGGTCATAACCAGCGCCGGGCCAGTTAGCACCACCGCCGGCACTAGGGACGAAAATTGAACCGCGCTTGCCAGTGCTTTCGTCAGGCAAACTTGCCGGGGTAAAGATTGGACCGGTTATATAGTCGTCAATAATTTCTATGGCTTGTGCCCGCAACTCCGGGGTGAAGTCGATAAGATCATCTTCGGTTAATCCCTGCACGGCAAAAGCCGGAGGCTTGGTCGGAAAAGGTTGAGTTGGCGACGTTCTCTCGCCGGGAATCATTCCTTGTGGAACTGGCAGCTCAGGCATTGGCCAAACCGGTACACCCGTGGCGCGATCAAACACATAGGCCCAGCCTTGTTTAGTGACCTGGGCGAGGGCTCTTATCTCGCGGCCGTCGACATTAATGTTCATCAAGTTAGGTGCTGCGGGAGTATCGTAGTCCCACAGACCATGATGGATCATCTGAAAATGCCAGACTCGTTCGCCGGTTGACGCGTCAACCGCTACCACGCTTTGAGTAAACAGATTGTCGCCAGGCCGATGGCCACCATAATAATCGTTAGTGGGAGCTTCAGTCGGTAAGTAGACGTAGCCCAGATCGAGGTCGGCGCTCATCTGTGTCCAGACGCCACCGTTTCCGGTGTAACGCCAGGATTCTTCCTGCCAGGAATCTACTCCAAACTCGCCACCCTGTGGAATAGTGTTAAAGGTCCAGATTAATTCCCCAGAACGGATGTTATAGCCTCGCACAAAGGTAGGGGGTCGTTCTTTGTAATGAGGTCGATTGGAAGTGATCTGGTTAACGACGAGTACGTCGCCAACAACGATGGGAGGGGAAACCGTTCCCAGAGGCACTGCACCGGAATAGTCCAAATCATTTCTATCCGCTCTTGGAATACCATCGGTCATATCGATGCGACCACCAGCAAAGTCTGCATCAGGTTCGCCGGTTTCTGCATCTAAGGAGAATAAGTAACCGTCGTTAGTTGCAAACAGAATTCGAGCCTCTTTGTCATCACTCCAGTAAGCAACTCCACGATGATGATATCCCAGCGGGCTTATGGAGTACCCGGATAAGTAGGCCTGTGGATCGTATGACCATAACATTTCTCCTGAGGCAGCATCTAAGGCGACCGCCTGGTTTAACGCGGTGATCATATAAAGCACGCCATCGATCATTAGCGGTGTTGCTTGCAGACGACCGAAGCTGATGTCCTCGGCGCCATCTCCCAATATCGCTTCGAGATCCACCTCGCCATCGATCGATGTCCAACGCCAGGCAACTTCCAATTGATCGAAGTTTTCGGCGTTCACTTGATCGAGACTGGTATATTTAGTTGAGCCAGCATCGGATGCATAACTTGGCCATTCGCCGTCATTGCTACCCTGTTGAGCAATGACATAAGAGTTCAACAAGAACAGGCAACTGCCAAAGCACAGTGAAATTATAGATCTGTATTTCGAAAACATATTCAATCCTGTTCTGTCCATTGAGTTCTCCAAGCTTCTCTATCCACTCGTTCTCCGCGCAGGTAAACATCGCTTATCTGACGAGTGTTGTTTATATCATCTAACGGATTCCCATTCAGTATGACAAAGTCTGCTGCCTTGCCTGCCTGCAGCATACCCACGTCGTTTAAACCGAATGCCTGCGCCGAACGGGAGGTGGCCGCCACAATCGCCTCCATGGGAGTCATGCCCATGCGCACAAATAAAGCTAGCTCAACATGATCCGCGTAACCGAAAAAGTCACCCACGGCGCCGGCATCGGTGCCAAGAATAATATGATCTTTAAGTTTGCGTAGATTTTCTGCCAGCATCGCCGAACGTTCTTCAGCTTCTGCGTTTCGATTTAACGGTGGCGGGTTGTAATTGTTATTGAGTGACTCGAGAACTGATGCCGGTACTTGATCGTAAAAAAACGGATCTTGAAACGCAGGAATGTAATAGGGCTCACGCTTGATAATCATTCCTAATGTCGGAACGATGTACACGTTATTCTCACGCACCATTTCTATATATTCATCGTCCACTTCAGTGTCATAAGGCATATGAATAAAGCGGCGATTGCCGACATTCACCAGAGCTTTGTGATCATTAAGCGTAGTGGCGTGAGCAATAATACGCATGTCGTAGTCGGCTGCGGTTTCGAGTACTGCGCGATAAATTTCCGGCGCTACTTTTACTTGGGCACCGCGACGCTCGTCTCGAGCATCGACCCAGATCTTGGCGATGCCAACTCCTTGTTGCGCTAACTCACGGACAGTTCGAACTGCTTGTTCAGGATCTGCAACAGGGTGCACGCCCCAATAATCTGGATCATCAGTAAAGCGCGGATTGGGCCCACCGCCGGGCGAACCCATACCGGGAGATAACTCATAGCGGGCCCCCGAAATATTTCCTTTCAATTGCTCGAGCTTGACCCGTAGCGCCACGTCTTCCTTATCACTTCCTGTCGAGATTATTGTGCCAACACCGTAGTAAGCATGGCGCTGGAGATGGTCGATTAAGTTCTCATCGGTAAAAAATTGTGAGCCCCAATCACCGTAAGCTTCCCAGCCGAGATGAGCGTGGGTATTAACCAAAGCGGGAATTACTGTTTTGCCATTAAGATCGTGAGAAATCGTGTTACCAGGAATAGTAATCGATGTGCCAATATCGAGGATAACCCCATCACGAATAAGCAAAGATCCTCGTTCGATGACACTGCCTTCACCAATGATGATTCGCGCATTGGTAAATGCTTCGATCGAGTCTGGAGCTGAACTCTGCTGTGCCAGTGACTGCGCGCCGAAAATAGCGATCGCCAATACTATTATTGTACTTCGACAGTGTTTCATATAAATCATTGTTGCTATCTAGAGTTTCGATTATATCCGGCCCTAATCAGCAAACAATGCAACAAATTGAGATATCTCGTTCCACCGACCGTTAATTGCGTTAAAAAAAGGAATAGTTGGGGAAAAATGCGTATAAATGGGGCTCGGAATGAGTGATGCCTTTGCAGCAATGCAGGATTCTCAGTAGCATCAACTCTACAAAAACGGAATTCGAATTCCGGAAATAAATAGCAATATGATTGAGGAGTAAACTATGTGCCAAATAATTAGAGCCCTAAGCCTTGCTGTAGTGGCGACCTTTTCCATGGGTGTAATGGCGGAAGCTGAGTACGTAACAGTCGAATTGGAAATCGACATCAATGCATCTGCTGAAGACGCCTGGGCGAAAGTCGGGAGTTTCTGTGGTATTACCGACTGGATGGGCCTGCCCTGTGAGTTAACTTCAGGATCGGGTGAAATTGGCACTGTGCGCTCACTGCTTAATGGCAGAATTACCGAAGTACTAGTAGGCAAGACCCCATTATCCTATGGCTATACCATGCCTTCAGTAGATGGAGAATTTTACAATCTTTACCATGGCTTTATGGAAGCAAGACCAGTTACGGCAACGACATCGAAAATGGTCTACACCCTGGTATGGGATGTGTCGAATCACCCCGATCAGGCAGCTAAAGATGCTGATGCAGAAGGACGCAGAGCTACTTTCACCGGTGCGCTGCAAGGAATCAAAGCCTTTGTCGAAGGTAACTAATTAGAGATCGAAATTCGCTGCGCTTTGAGTTTTAGCGCAGCGAGTAAACGCTAGCACTAAAAGAGAATAACAAAGATGAAAATTAAAATTAGTGCAAAATCCCTGATCGCATTGCTTCTAACTATTGGGCTGTTTTATTCAGGCCATCTTTTCGCTCAATTACCAGGCTTGCCTGAGATCGAACAGCAAGCGCCACTGGACAAATCAGTCACTATATCAAAGGAAATTCTCGCCGCCGCCTTTCGTCGAGTGAATGCAGAAGATATACCGACGACCCGCATGCTTGAAGGTGGGGAATTCAACGTTAATATCCGCCACGAAGAAAACATTACCATTGCAAACATGCGCATGCTTACTCATCCTGACACTATCGATGTGTGGATAGTGCAGGAAGGCTCAGGCATTCTGAATACCGGCGGCGAGCTTATCGATGGTGAACTGCGAGGCGGAGAGGAACAATTTATTGAAGTGGGGGATATGGTCTATATCCCGGCCGGTATGCCCCATGGTATTAGAGAATCAAGTTTGATTACCTGGTTCAATATTCGATTTCCAGAACACCGAAACTAACAGAATTCTAACTAAAAACAAGGAATCAATCCCATGGTTCAAAAATCTAATTCAGGAAAAGCAAGTATTGTAGCCATCCTGATTCTGCTTGGCGTAGTTGTTACTGTTGTTAAAAATCTCGAAGTCGCTGAGGCTAATCATCATGGTGAGATGACAGCATTAACTGGACAGGATTATGAAGAAATCAAAGCTCTGTACTCTCGTTACAATCAAGGCAGCGACTTTCGTGATGTTGAACTATTTCTTTCGGCGTTCGCCGACGATGCCATCATGACGCGAGAAGGTGGCAATATAGTGGGCATGGGTGAGCTTCGAGCCGATCGTGATCGTCGCTATCAAGGCCAAACTGGTGATGTGGGAAGAAGGCACCTAAATGGCAGTTACTTAATTGAGTCAACAGCAGAGGGTGCTGAGGCGAAAACTTACTACATCTTAATGGATGTGACCGAACGACCTCCCAGTATCGTTGGGTCGGGCTACTACGATGATGAGTTTGTAAAAACTGATGCCGGTTGGAAAATAAAGCATCGCACGCTCTATCGAGACACATTAGATTAGTATGTCTTGAGATCGAATGGATAGACTATTAATGAAGAGAAGAATCTAAGCATTGATTAAAAACTTCGCACCACTAGTTGTAATTGGATTTCTGCAATGGATTTGCTTGCCAGCGATTGTATACGCTCAAAATGATGTAGCTGCAGACTATATTGTTGGCGTTGTGGTTAACAGTTCGGGTTCACCGGAAGCTGGTGTCTGGGTAATTGCGGAAACAGAAGCCTTAGCAACACCTTATAGAAAAATAGTAGTAACTAATGACAATGGCAATTTTGTCTTACCCGAAATGCCCGCTGTTGAATTTCAAGTCTGGGTGCGTGGATATGGTCTTAGAGATTCCTCTGCAGTAAGTGCTCAACCTGGGGATGATATTCAACTAACTGTTGAACAAGCAGCAAACGCAGTTGAAGCTGCAGCGATTTATCCTGCAAGTTACTGGTTGTCATTGCTGGAAGTACCTGATCACGATCCGAATTAGATAAATAATTTCAAACTGAATTGCCAGCTTTGCCATCAGGTAGGTTCTCTAATTACACGCATTCAAAATCGAGAGCTCTATGATCTCGGCTTGAAGAAGTCTACCAATATGAATGCAGTGGCCAACGGATTCGGTCGCGAACAGATGTTAAATGCATTGTCCGACTGGAGTGCCCGCATTCGAGCCGGCGCAGTTCCCGAATCCCCACCAAGACCGAATGGGCAAGAAAGAAACTTGGTAATCACGCAATGGGAGTGGGGTGATGGTTTTACCTACGCCCATGATGAAATAGCAACGGATAAACGCAATCCTGAGCTGTTTGCCAATGGACCTATCTATGGAGTCGATCTTGGCAATGATCGTTTGTTACAACTCGATCCGAATACGCATCAAGCATCATCTTACAGCGTTCCTACATCAAACGGATTTAGTACTCCCTGGTGTGATCAGGTTTGGCGTAGATCCAGCGGTGAATCCAGCCAGGATGTACCTATGGGTTTTGGTTCTCTGGGTTGTCCTGCGGAGCCAGGTATCACTGTTTATGAGGGCGAGTACCCGAATCCTGCGAACCCCCATAATCCAATGTTTGATGCCGATGGTAAAGTCTGGATTACTACTCAAGTACGCAGAGAGTGGGATGAGGATTTGCCGGATTTTTGCAAAGACGAACCCGGAATATCTGGCAACTACCACCATCGACAGCTCGGCTGGTTTGACCCTGAAAGCGAAGAATTCGAACTCTTAGACACTTGCTACGGCACACATCATTTGCAGTTCGATAAGGATGGAGTGCTCTGGACTAGTGGCGACAGTTACGGCATCGGTTGGTTTGATCCATCACGCTATGACCAGGATGATCCAAGCACGCTAGCTCAGGCCCAAGGATACGCCCAGATAGTCGTGGACAGCGATGGAGATGGCAGTGCCGATCAGCCTATTGCTGGATTTAATTACGGCGTTATTCCAAATCCTGTCGATGGCAGCGTTTGGACTTCACAACCCAGCGGCGGCCGCGGGCGACTCGTACGTTACGATCCGGACTCTCGTAGCTTTGAAACCTTTGTGCCGCCCAATCCAGGTTCCGGTCCCCGTGCCGTGGATGTGGATTCCAATGGCATCATGTGGATAGCGCTTGGTGGCAGTGGGCATCTTGGTCGCTTCGATCGTTCACAATGTGCCCAGACCTGGGGCCGCGGCGATCAGTGTCCAGAAGGATGGACAATATACCGGAGCCCAGGCCCATTGATGCAAACTGATGGTAGTGAGCAAAACGAGCGCAACGCAGATTTCCACTATTACCTGTTTGTTGATCAGTTCAATACACTAGGTCTCGGGGAAAATTTAGTGGTATTGAACGGAACAGGATCAGACTCATTGTTAGCGTTCAATCAGGAATCGGAAGATTTCACAATTATTCGTATTCCATACCCGTTAAATACTTTTACTCGCGGCCTGGATGGTCGCATTGACGATGCAGGTGCGGGTTGGAAAGGGCGCGGTCTGTGGTTTACCAATGGACTGGATCCGATGATACACAGCGAAATTGGGCGATCCTATGTAGGCAAAGTTCAATTGCGTCCAAATCCATTGGCCCGTTAACAACATTAATTGTTCGATGAGGTAATCAAATGAAATGCACTCGAAAAATAAAACTAATCAGTTTTTTATTGATTGCCATTATCCCTGAATTAGTCGCTGCTCAGCCAGATGACGAAGAGCCGCCAGAAAACGAAGGTGGCATTATTCAAACCTATGGTAGTAATGCGGCAAATGGCATTAGCTCAGTCACAGCCGATCCGAATTCGTCTCCTCTTTTGCGCAACTTTTCTGCAGTCACCGATGAATTATTGCAAGATCCACCAGATTCCGACTGGTTAACCTGGCGACGTACATACAACAATCAGGGATTTTCGAATCTCGATCAAATCAATCGGGAAAATATCACTGACTTAGAACTGGCCTGGCATCAGGAAGTGACAGTAGGAAACAACATGCCTACACCCTTAGTGCACGATGGCATCATGTTTCTTTATAGTGCAGGAGATGTTGTGTTGGCATTAGATGCCACTAATGGTGAGATGCTATGGCGTTACAGTCATAGCGGTGATGCAGTTACCAGTCACAAGTTCGGTATTGCCTTACACGAAAACAAAGTCCTGGTGCCGACGTCTGATTTACACATGGTGGCTCTGGACGCTCGCTCTGGCGAAGTAATCTGGGATCATGCCATCGATGTCGATGATGCGGATGCTGGCTATGCACTTAGAAGTGCACCTACGGTAGCCGGTGGTCAGGTGATTCAAGGAATGGCAGCTTCGTTTGTGCCTGCCGGTGGATTCATCATCGCCATCGACCTGGAAACAGGAAGTGAGACCTGGCGCTTTAATACCCTGGCCAGACCGGGAGAACCTGGCGGAAATACCTGGAATAATATTCCCTTGGAAGAGCGACAGGGAGGTTCGGTGTGGAATACCGGCGCCTATGATCCGGAGTTGGACCTGGTCTATTACGGCGTATCGCCAACCTATAACACGAGTCCCTTGCTCTACCCCTTAGGCATCGAAGGTGTTAACAACGATGCCCTCTACACCAATTCGACTTTGGCTTTACGACCAGCTACCGGCGAATTGGTCTGGCACTACCAACATGTCGCTAATGATCAGTTTGATCTCGATTGGATTTTCGAGCGCTCTATTGTCGAGCTAGATGTCAATGGAGAAACGCGAAAGGTCGTAGTGACCGCAGGTAAGCCGGCATTGTTTGATGCACTGGATGCCGAAACAGGCCAGTATTTGTTTTCTGTTGATCCCGGACTACAAAACCTTTTCGTTGCCATCAATCCGGAAACCGGTGAAAAGATTCCGAACCCCAATGTGACTCTTGATGCGGAAGAAGTTCGTACTGTTTGTCCTTTCTATCAGGGAGGACGTAATTGGCATGCTTCGTCGGTGAACAGCGACACCGGGTTATTGTTCGTACCTATGTTTGAAGTGTGCATGGACACGCTATTGGATGGTTCCGGCACCTTACTAACTAGTGGCATGCGTGCGGATACTCGACCGGTACCGGATACAGACGGTAACTATGGTCGGCTGCAGGCAATAGATTTAAAGAGTAGGGAAGTAGCCTGGCAACATCGTGCGGAAATCGTACCTGCGTCAGCGAGTTTGGCTACCGCCGGCGGTTTGGTGTTTTTAGGTTATCTGGACAACAGCTTTAAGGCCTTTGACCAACAGGACGGAGAGATCTTGTGGGAGACTGAACTTGGAGCGATTCCAGCTGCCTTTCCAATTACTTATAGTGTAAATGATAAACAATATGTTGCTGTCGTCGCCGGGCAACTCAATATTCATACCGGAATTTGGTTAGGCTTGCAGAACCGTTTTTCTGGGTTTGTACCGGGAAGTCAGGAGGCAGCAGCATTGTGGGTTTTTGCGTTGGAATAGAGGGTGAAACTAATCTTCTTCTGACAAAGGTATGCAGCCGAAAGCATTTTCAGTGAATCCTTCATTACAAACCCAGTCATAGCCGACAATATCCAGTCTGGCATTGTGTGGCACTGGAATTTTTAAACAGCGCTCAGCCTGTCTTTTATAGCCTCTTAAACAGAGCCAGTTATTACCGAAACGGGTAAATCTCGCGTTCTCAGGAAGATTGAATTCTACGCATTCAGATCCGATTTTTCGGTATCCCGGGTTGCATATCCAGGTTGAACCAATTCCAAGAACAACCGATGCATTGTCGGGAATTACTGTTTGAGCAGCTATCGAGAAACAGTAAGCTGCGATTGCAATGGTAAGCAATGAGCGAGAAAAAGCTCTCATCTTCTAAGCTTAAATCTTCTCGGTCGGCGTACAGTTTGAGTCTCAGCTTCCTCCTCGTCTAAAGCATAGGCGAAAACTATAGCGAGTGAGATTCCAAGTGCTAAACCCAGGCCAGCATTGCCCAAAGTCATAGCAGGGCCTGTGCTCATTGAAACCCCTAAAGCAATTGCTATCGCAATGTTTTCTTTTTTCACTGGATTAATCGCTCTCTTCAAGTTGTTCCTGTACACGGGCGCCGCGCAGAATGTTTACCATGCCGTAATTACCTTCATGGCAGGCATACTCATAGATTTGCCCAGCGACTTTGTAAATCGGAATCAGACCGACAATTTTATCAGTAAATGTTTCAGGATCATCAATGGTAAATTCGTAGTTGATTTGATCATGGGCAACACGAGTGAATTTCTCGGTCAAATGCTTGTTTTCAGACGAGCCAAATAAAGAGAATGTGTTGGTGAGCCCGTTAAAGTTTTTTGTTTCTACTACTAAGCTATCTCCATCCCAGTAGCCGCGTGAATCTCCAGTCCAGAGTCCAATCTCATCTGGCGCATGGGGCTTCTCTCCCAGCGGTACAACCCTGGCGTCATGGACCATCTCGGTGATAATGACGACATGGTCTTTGTTTTGCACGATCTGCAAATTGTTATTGTAGAAACTGGGTGTAACAGGAGGGCCTGCATTAAATCCAATAATACAACGGTCGGATAGGGGGCGATCTTCGGGGCCATCGGTGTTAAACACAACACCTAAGGCGCTACGCACAGGGCGATCCGGTGCTTCGGCCATGCTGTTAACGAATGCGTTTTCTTGCCGGGAAGGTAAGCGTCCATTCTCTGGATAAATGATATGAGAGGTTAGTTGTGCTCTACCGAGGCCGGCGCTTTCGATCCAGAAGTCATTGTAGGCTTCATCCACACCAGTTCCGGGAATCGCTGCATCGGACGCTGCATCACTTGCGCTTGACCTGGCTTGTATTTCAGCAACTTCTTCGTCGGTTAGATATTGACGATTACCATACTGGGCCGGCCTCATCATTGGTGTGCTCGAAGAAAAATTCCACACACCCTGTAAGTCCGGCAGTCCCCATTCAGTCCGGGGAATTTCGTAATCCTGAGCAAAGCCCAGGCTTGGGATAAGAGCTATCGCTATCCAGCGAATAGTTGAGAGTGACTTCATGGAATGATCCTCCCGATTTTAAATTATTCCGTGGAGTATGACAGATTATGGCTGCGATGAATTGGTATTCATCGCAGAAAAGCATTCATAGATGTGGTTTTAATTTCGCTTATTGCAGATCGTGTTTCCGGGCTCAATCGTGCAGCGACAGCTTCGACGGCTTTAGATCTATCACGTTCAATAGCGCATTTACGAACTAGTATCTACTAGCCAGATAATGCTCTACAGAGCGCAATATTTCCTTACACATTTCAATGCCTGGAATAACCTCCTCAGGAGATAAACCGTATGCGATAGGAAGAAACACGAATGCAATTAAGGTGATTGTGGATACAGCATAAAACGCAAAATCTTTGAATTTCATTATTGTTGTTCCCAAAGTTTTCGGTTAGCTGGCAGTGGGTTGTCCTTCTGCCTTAGGATGGATAGTAGCTAAGCACTTTCACACTTAATATGTGGTATGAGTACCATGTGTTTTTGTACAGTGAAATTGCATTTCAACTTAGATAAGTGACATCAAGTGGGATAGAACATCAAACTCAAACTCTGATCGGCTCTACTTACATTTGAAATCCAGAAAATAAACAGAAAGAAGCTATGCGCAGTGTCACTCCGCTTCTTCGGTTTTTTCTTTCTTTTGAGATGGGGGGTAGGGGGATGCCGAAAAAGCGATTCCCATGGCGAAGCCAAGCGCAATTCCCAATGCCAGGCTATCAAATAACATCCAGAACACGAAGAAAAAGCAGATTCCCAGTCCTACAGCTGTTCCGTTGAACCTTTCCATGATTGCCTTTATGTCGAATTAATAGCGCAGTAGCCTGACGGTCTTCATTTACTGATTGCTTGAGTATGTCTTAAACTTCTTGTTGATTCTAGCCAATAAGAATCCAAAGATTGCGATCATCGTAAAGCCGAACACAAGCAACGCTTCACTACCGCCGAGCTCGAAAGACCCTCCGATAGTTGCAGCCAACAATGTCAGTAAAACCGCAAGCACCGATATCATGCCGAGTATTGATGCAGCTATGCCGCCGAGTTCACGAAACCACGGATGGAACTGACTCGCAGTCACAAAAATGCCAGCAGCAACTATGATGAAGAACCACATTCCAGCCCCTAGTAGACTATTGGAGGCTGCGGCTGTGCCGAAGCAAGAGATCGTGAAGAGGGCGGCTACTATTTTATTCATCACCTAATGGCTCTTAAATGTGCTGATTGCTTACTCTATTGAATTTCCATATTCACTAGAAGTATATCCGCTAAAATCGCCAAAAAGACTAATACAACCATCAAGCTATGAAACACTTCATTTTTGATTCTGGCCATCAAAACGAAAACACCAATTAGTAGAAAAGAGCTCAGATTATCCAATGCAAAAAGATCGGTTCCAAGTATCAAAGGCCGAAAAGAGGCGGAAGCCACAACAGTTAAAACTCCAACCCAAAATACCGGAGTCATTTTTTCGTAGTAGAAGGACTTGAGATTCGCTCCTTGTAATTGATCTGGAAATACTAAATGTGATACTAGGAACAGACCAACCGGTCCACCCAACATTACAAGCAAGCCAATAAACGTCCAAGAGGGGGTTGCTCTAACTTCCCAAATTTCCCACCAGGTTTGGAGAAGGGCAAGATATATGACCGCAATGAATACAGAATGTACCCAGTACACTGTTACTGATTCAATATTTCTTATAGTTCGCGCAATTCCTGACAGCAATTCAGCCAATCCGAATCCTATAATCAGGGAAACGAGCACCATTAAAAATTCAAAAAGACTCAATTTTGTTTTGCCTATTCAGCTGTTCGAGAATTACTTAAAGGATATTGCAGACACTGTCTTAATTACGTTTTGCCACTTCGATTCTTATAAACTCTGGAAGATACGATGGCGTACAGTTCTTTGCGACAGGGTCATCTTTGTATAATTCTAAAACCTTGCCGAGTTTGACACATCTGGCCCGCAAGTCAGGTTCGAATATACCAATCCATCCGGCGCAAAAATTCATCGCCCATTGTACCCCGGGTTCCTCAGTCTTCATGCTTGCTTCCAGTGAATTCAACAAGTCAGCGCTGCTACCGGGAGGCGGAGTTCTGCCAGTCCATCGCAATCGAGCCTGGTAGTACCAGAACCATCGACGCAGCAGCGGTGTAGCACTTTCCTGCCATGACTCCAAAAGGGCAATCAGTTTCTTGTCTTTAGTTAGTTGGTTGGCCAACAACCAGTCACTGAGTTGATTGCGTTCGTCTTCGTCTTGGGTGAGCAGGTCAGAGGCGAGCCGATCGATGGTTTCTTGTGCCAGCAATTTTTTATCGAATATGAGAGTCGAGAGCAGGCGAGCCTGATGGCCGCCTGTCGACCAAAGTTCCAGCGCCAGATCATGGTCTAGCTTAATCTCCTTGCCACGCTTTTTAATGTCACCAAGTTTGACATTGCTGTTCGAGAACTCAGAGATAATCTTCTTTGCAGCTGCCGACAAAGCCATTATTTGCCTCCAATTCTAATGCAGGTTTGTTTTGTGCCATCATCCAACAAATACAGAACTTATATAAATTAGCGGTATCCACATTAGGCATGCAAGTAGTACTGAGCTGGTCAGAGTAATCAACACCGCGCTTGCCGAAGCATGAGACACAAAAACCTTTGGTTGGAAGATGTATAGCTCTGATAGAAAAGTTATTGTTTTTTCGAAGTCTGATTTGAGTACTCGATACTTATAAATTAGAGAGTCACGAAGAGAAGCGAAATATACCAGCAAGAAAGTAACCGCAAAATCTATTCCACCCAGATCAACAAGAAAAAGGAGCTCTACAGCACCAAGTGCAATGGCAACGAATAAAATGATCAGGCATGCAATCTTTAATAATGTGGGTTTATCAAACTTGAACTTCATTAGTTTTCTCCAGAGTGCGCCATCTCGTTTCTAGCACGAATATCGTCATAGCATACACCGCAACTATAATCAGCGGAATTATCAGAAAGCGGTCTTCGGGAAATAAATAGTATGCCGCAACAATAAAGGGAATCCGAATGGCAGCATGGATAATCCCAATAGGGTGCTGAATTACCCATGATAATGGAATCCACATCGTTCCCGTTAATATTCCAACTGATAATGGAAGGCTGGAGTATTCGACTTGGAAGAAAGGAATTGCGATAGCGAAGCTGGCTAGCGAAGCAGCCATAATTAGAAGGAATAAGGTATCGAAACTGTTCTTGGGCCTGGATTTATCCAAGATGTTTTCGCCGGTGAATCTGGAAACGAACATTGCGATGTAAGCTATGCTGCCGGTACCGATGAATAGCACCCAAACATTAATAAAAGGTGAGAAAAGCTGACTACTAATCGCAATTAACAGCCAGACAGTAGCTCCTGTTAATGGCATCGCTAACAGGCGCCTGCTGGCGAATTCTCTTCTTTGCTCATCCAATGTGAGGATTGTATTCGTAGTCATCTTAATTCCGTTTTTCCAGATACATAGCGCCTATATGCTGATTCTAAGGTATTAGTCTTCGCTCGGTGTTGCCATACAACTAATTTCCCATGGTGTTCCAAATTTATCAACCAAACTACCGTAGGCAACTGACCAGAACATTTCTTGCAGTGGAATTACAACTATCCCTTGCTCTGACAAAGCCTCAAAAATTCTCTCTGCCTCCTTGGCGTCTTCAGGTTCAAGCAGGAGATACATGCCTTCAGCCTTCTTGTATTCATTCGCAGGAACGTCAGCTCCTGCGAGTTCTGAATCATTAAAGGTTAAAGTTGCGTGAACTACTTTATCTTTTAAATCAGAGGATACGTGACCTGCTGCCGGTGATTCTCCAAAGGTAGTTATCGCAAGTGTCCCGTGCAATAAGTCTCTGTAAAACTCAAACGCTTCTTTGCAATTACCATCGAATGTGAGGTGTGGTACTAATTTCATGTCAAGATGGATTTCATTTCTAAGATTAGTTTGTTGCGTGTCACTTAGCGCGTCTTGCTTGAACAAAAAACACAATACTTACTACCCACGCAATAATCAAAAGAATGTTAAATCCAGAATTAACTATAGAAGGTTCGTAGCTCGCTTCTGTAAGTACTTGTTCAATTAAGTCAATATTGCGTGTGCTGTCATAAATTCCAATAACTGTAAAAAAAATTGCGAACGAATAAAGTGCTGAAACAGTGATCATCTGGAATTTTGAGAGTCGCTTGGCAGCAAAATAAGCCACTACTAAGTAGGCGAACAATATAGTTATAAATACAGAAAAGAATGCAATGCTTAAAGTTTGGCTACTGTGAATAAGTGAGATTAGTTCAAAATTGCTTAGTCCTTCATAATATTGAGTCATTATTCATCCTCATTTGCAGAATGTGCACACAAAACCTCTATCTAAAACCAAACCATTTAACTGATTGTATTGTGTTGGTCGATTCCCAATTAATTAGCACTTCCTTACAACTACATTGCATTCGCATAAAATAATTCGTAAAAATCCGCTCCATTTCTGATCTTTGCAAGAAATTCAAATAAACCCATATAACCACCTGAAGATAGCCAAGTGGAGATTTCAACTTTGGCCGCTGCGTAATTCAAGGCTCTATCTCCAGACATAAATTGGTTGGCTGTTTCAAGAGATGATACTGGTGGTAGTACGTGTCCCTGTGAAATGTAAGACCTCGCTCTACTTTCGCGAAAGTCTACTTGCATTGCGACTCCTTCAATGAACCACATAGGTGGGCTCTTCAGAGAATTTAAAAATCCTAAACGATGATATGTTTCAGCATGAACTAATTCATGGGCCAAAACATCAATGTTATTTCCTGCTGGAGCTATGGGAATATACTGATTCCACGGTAAGTTGTAAGTTCGACCTGGATCTAGAGGGCCACGAAAAAATTTGGCTGATCTCTCATCAGAAGATGACACTATCAATATTGGGGTTGCAGTTAAATCCCCGTAAAAAGATGCAATTCTGTTTCTTGCTGCTACGGTGTTTGAAGCTATTTGGGCTTGTTCTTCAGCAGTAAACAAGGGATCGACATATAGGCCTGCTGAAATCTCTTGATAATCGAAAATATCAATCGCCACACTTGCAATAACATGACTTTGATAAAAAGCTAATGTGCCGGCAACTAGCAGCGAAAAACTGAAACCAATTTTCATTCTTTTCGATTTATCCAATTCTCTATCCTCATTAATTGAAGGCTAAAGCTTCTAAACACATAACTCCCTTGATAAGGGGCGGATTCGCCGCGCAGCAATTGTGGGTAAGATGGCCGCAAGACATTAGCAATTGTTGTGTGGTGACGCCGACCCATTGAACTGTTTGTTATGTGTCATTTGAAGCTCCAAGTTGAGGCTTGGGAAAAATTATTCCCCATAGCCAAATGAATACTTCCCATAACTGAACAACCAATAAGCCTACCACGATCATTTGCGCCAAGGCATAGTTTACATATGTACCAATTTCTTCATTGAAAATAATGGGATAAAGCACTATACAAAATGGAGCAGTCGCGACTAATGCCCTTTTCAGTAAAGGCGATCCCACAAACAAGTGATAGCAAATCACGCCATTTAGAATTGTAATTGTGAAATAGGGAAGAAGCTCCGCGTCGAAAATTAGAATCCAGATATTGTAGGCAATCCCAATACCTAGAAAAGTGCAAACGTTTCGAATTATCGCGCTATTAATTTCCACAATTTTCTAACCTGACTCGATGTTGTACACATAACGCCCGTAATAATGGGAAGGGCGCCAGCCCTGTCCATGATTTGTTTGTTTTGTTTCGCTATCTCGGTAACCAATTATCATTTGTCACAAATTTTAGTTGATCCACCAGCTCTTGTATTTCGGATGGAGCAGTGGGATGTCCAGCGACATGTTCAAATACCACTCTTAGGACAAATGGTTCGTTCGATGAAGAGAGACCCTCTTCCATCCAAGGATACGTTAACATCACTCCATCCTTGTCTTCGATTCTTATTATGAAATGATCGAATTCAATGAGACGCTTCGCTTGATGCATGCTGCATTCGGCTACCAATTGATTCCCAGGTTTCAAATTGTCTCGCATATTAATAAAGTCGCCAAAGGTAGTTTTGATTCTTAGCTATAGATAGCTCAAATCCTGCAATTGCCAACGATAGAAACATAACGCCCATGTTAAGGCGTGGGATTCGCTGCGCAGGAAATGCGGATAAGATGGCTGAAGGCCATCCGCATTTGCTGTGTGGGGAAGCCAACCCATAGAAATGTTTGTTATGTTTCGTTATCTCCATACTTCCAGTCAGCTAGATGATATCCCAAGTATCCAAATAAGATGGCGTTGAAGCCAGAAAGAAGCAAAGTTATAAAACAACTTAATACTAAATAGATTGCTCCTGCTAGGTTTTCATTCGTAGATACTTCGAAGGTTTCAAAAAGCACCTCGTTATATTTAATCATTACGCTTATAAGCAACATAGGAATAGGGATAGAAAATGCACTCGCAGCACCGTGGACCCATTCGTGGTGCTTGGTTTGAAAAACGTATTTTTTCTTTAGCCAAAATACAGCAGGTAGAATAATAAACGAAGCTACGACTGCACCGAATATTCCATAAACCATAACTTACGCACCTTGTTCAACAAGAAACATAACATTTGTATACCGCGAATCTCGCTTTGCCGGTTCTCGGTATCTCATTTAAGTTGTTGGTTTAGTTTACATTCCAAGTTCTTGTTTTGGAACAGTTGAGACAATTTTAAAACTTCAAAATTCCATATGAGAAATTCTCATATACACAGTGGTAAAAAATTTGGCAGCAGTGACTAATAATTGTGTGGTTAATTTTCACTTTGTCTTATTATTCCTGACACACAGCGAAAATTGAGCACAACGAAAAAAGGCTTACAGTTTCCTGTAAGCCTTTGTCTGTTTATCGATGCTCGGACATCAATCTAAAGAGTACGGTGTATTCAAGAGCCAGTCATCAAAGTCTAGAATCGGCATAGGTCTGGCTACAAAATATCCTTGCCCCAGATCGCATCCCAGTGAAGCCAGTTTTTTCATGGTTTCCTGATCTTCAATACCTTCTGCAACTACTAAAAAATCGAAATTGTGTGCAAGGTCAATTATTGCCTGCGCGATCTTGGTGTTTCCCTCACTAGTCATCATGTCTATAACGAATGATCGATCTATTTTCAGTTCGTTGATGGGCAATGCCTGCAAGTATCCCAGAGAGGAATAGCCTGTGCCAAAATCATCCAGAGAAATTTTTATACACTCTGACCGCAAATCCTCCAGTACCGCCCGTGCAACATCCGGATTTTCCATGATTGCGGTTTCGGTCACTTCCAACGTCAATTGCTCAGGTCTGATATTCCAGACATGTACAGCATTCATAATATGTTCGGTAATATTTTTTTCTTGGAGAACAGAGGCGGATAGATTAAATCCAACCGAATACGCATCGTTAATTCGCAGCAATTCCGCACTTTCCCGAAGAGTGATATTCAGTGTTAGCAATGTGAGTGGAAGTATTAAGCCTGTATTTTCTGCGACGGCAACAAATATTTCAGGCCGCACTGATCCTCGGGATTCATGGTTCCAACGTGCTAATGCCTCAAAACCAATAACTGAATTTTTTCTCAAATCGATTTGTGGTTGATAGTGCATTTGAATCTCATTGTTTGAGATTGCATTCTCCAGGTCTGCAACCATCGATAGACTCAGATCGCTGCTGTCCTCATCTTGATTTGAATACACCAGGAAAGCTTCAGATTTTTTCTCATTCTGTGTCGCAGCAATTTCGGCGCATCTATGCAAAGCCGAGCTCTTATCGGCATGTTCCGGGAAAGTCGCTATACCAATAGCAACACTGATTTTAATGTCGTTTCCCTGTAGTTTTATTTGCTGAGTTGAATGTTTTGAAATTTTGTCAGCTGCGAGTGTGGCAACAGCGGCATTCGGTATTGCAGGTAAAATAACTCCAAAATCATATCCGGTTAATCGATAGATCGCATCAGCCGGTCGTAGAAGTCCTTCTATATCGATCTTAATTTGATCTACTATCCTCTCGCCTGCTGAATAACCATACTCATACACTATCTCCTCTATCTGCCGTATGCGAACCACCAACACAGCGACAATCTGTTCAGCCTCTTTGCCACTCGTAAGATGTGTGCTGAGAGATCTAAAGAAAGATGCTCGATCTGATAGCGCAGGAGTCATTGAGTGCCTCGATCATTGGGACAAAAAAAATCAAATAAAGTATGGGTTTTTCGATCTAGATATAAAATTCCTTTGGATCAATATCATAATCCTCGGGGTCGATGGCTTTCACTATCTCTATCGGGTTACCTTTTTCATCAGCCGTTACTTGTATGAGATCAACTATTGGCATTGCACTCAGCGGTTGTTTATTTTCATCTAAAACGGCCATTAATCTAGGTCGAAGACGTTGGAACGGATTCTGTTCAATTACAATTGCAACCAGCCCCGTATTTAACTCCACAAACGATCCTACTGTGTAAATCCCAATCGCCTGTATAAAAGCCTCAATAAGTTCTCGCTGAAACAATTCATTGGAACACCCGTATAAGCGTCTTATTGCTTCATAGGATGAAATAGCCTGGCTATAGCACTGCTCACTGATCATTGCGTCATAACAATCTACTATCCCTGCGATCTGGCCAAGTACAGGAATATCTCCATGATTCAATCCACGAAAATACCCGCTTCCGTTATACCGTTCATGGTGTGTAGCTACGATCTCAATTACCGATCGGTTTACATTCCCTGCTTCCAGCAGAATCTTGACACTGTGAACAACGTGTTGTTTGACTAGCCCATACTCGTCAACTGTCAAGCGATCGGGCTTATTAAGGATTTCATCTGGGATGCGTGCCTTACCGATGTCACACATCATTGATCCTATCGCCAAGTCATCAAGCATCTAATTTGAAACACCGAGATGCCGACCAAATGCAATACACAGGGCGCTAGAATCCAAACAATGACTGTAGGAATACGAATCTTTTGCTTTTAAAATTTTGAGCAACATAAATGTATTCGGGTTGCGAATGATGCATTCTTTCATTTTTGTTGTGGCAACCTTTATACCGCGTAGATCAATTATTTTTCCTGCACGCACACTCTCTACACATTCTTTAATTGATGCATCGAGTTCCTTGTGAATCTCTTTGGCAACGTCAATTTCTTCTTCTACCTTGGTCTTGGTCTGGTAGTTAAATTTGGACATTATTTTGTACAGACCGGTAGCTATGCGTCGATCTACGCCCGATCTTCTTTCGATTTCCTCTTCCTGCTTCTTCTTGAGCCGATCCCGCTGATCTTTTGCTAGATCGATATAGACAAAATCACATTCTTCTCGCATTAGTTTGAGATCATTCTCACTGGATATGAGAAAGCCCTGGAGTAAAAAAGATGTCTCCAACCAGGGTCGATCCAACTTCGACACATACATTCCAATGGCCAATTCCGATGTGTCTAATTTCTTTCTACTAAACATCTAATGGTATTTCCTTACCGACGGTAAAACAGGATTGAAAAAATAAACTCCGTATACATTTAGTATAGGAAGAAAAAATGCAGAATGTGGGTGACGGAGGGGGCCAATGTTTGAGTGAGAGCTGGGGTTTTTTGCGGGGATTGGCGTTGCTGGATGTCGGTAAATGGAGATCGGGATGCCGCGAGCTAAGTAATAGATTTTGCTGGGTTGAAATAGAAAACCCGCATTGTCGCCAATGCGGGTTTTTGTTTGGTAGCTATGGGTGGACTTGAACCACCGACCCCAGCATTATGAATGCTGTGCTCTAACCAGCTGAGCTACATAGCCTTGATGTTAACGGCTTCCGATTATACGTCATCTGAAAACCTTATTTCGCGTTTCGTCCTCGCCGTATTATCTATACGACTGCGGGCAAAACGCGAAATAAAATTTTCAGCTAACGCATCCTCGAAACCCTCGAGATCGAAGAAAACTTACTCTCAAACCTATTTTCGGGATGCCGAAAGGCCGCGAATTTTGGCGATTTGGTGCCAAAATGTCAAGCGGGCTAGTCGATTACTACGTTGCGGACTACGGCGTAGAAGTCACTGACGGCGCGGCGGAATGCGGCTTCGCCGACTTGTTCGTCGTTGCCGTGGACGCCGGTGTGTTCGCCTGCGTTGGTTATCAAGGGATTGAAGCCGTAGCTGACTATACCCAGGTCGCGGGTGAAGTGGCTGTCGGTAAATCCGGTGCTAACCGATGGCAGCACTCGTGAGCCTGGATGTAATTCCTGAGTCACGGATTCGATTGCGGCAAACAATCGTGTGTTGGTTTCTGATATTGCTGGGGTAAACGCCATGATGGTTTCGATGGTGACGCCGGTTTCACCGATCAAGTCTTCTAGTTCAGCAATGAATTGTTCGCTGGGTTTATCTGGCAGGATTCGGCAATCCAGTTCAGCCCAGGCTTCTGGTGGAATCACATTGATCTTGGTGGAGCCACTCATGCGTGTCATCGAACAAGTGTCACGAATCAGGGAGTTATGTCCCGGTCTTGCGGAATGTAATTTTTCAACAAAAGCCGGATCTGCAATTGCATCGCTAATGTTGGCATAAGAAGGGCCCCATTCCTGATCCATGTCTACTGATAACTCAGAAAAATATTCTGATACGGGGCCAATGATGCGCGGAGGGAATGGATTCTCAAGCAGTAGATTAAGCGCTGATACAATGCGAGTTACTGAGCTGGTTGTGCGCGGTGATGATCCATGGCCTGGTGTGTCGATAGCATTCAGTCGCAACCATACCGGGACTTTCTGTGTAACCTCTACACCGAAAACCACATCGCCATCTTCGCTGCGACTACCGCCGCCGCCTTCGTTTAATAAAATGCCGGCGCCATCGAAAATATCGGGGCGATTTTCAATCAACCAGCCAACGCCGAAATAACCGCCAGCTTCTTCGTCGGCGGTAGCGAGAAAAATCACATCACGATTCAGCTCAACCCCGGAGCGATGCAGGCTCAAGAAAGTTGATAGCTGAATGATGCCGAGGCCTTTCATGTCGCGGGTTCCGCGACCGAGAATGTAACCGTCGCGGATATCACCGGAGAGAGGATCGATAGTCCAGAATTCTTCTTCGGCCGGAACTACATCGGTATGTTGTAGAAGAATTAGACCGGGTTCGTCGCCACCTTCAATTCGTGCCCAGATATTGCCGCGACCCGGTGCGCTTTCGGCAGATTCATATTCGATGCCTTCCGCTTCGAATATTGCGGCATAGAAATCGACGGCGCGGTGTTCGTTGCCGGGAGGATTGATGGTATCGACCCGAATGAGATCTTGTAGCCAGCGAACTGACTCATCTTCTAAAGTCTGGCCATTTATCGTTGCCGCATAAAACAAACCAAGTACTGCAAATCCAATTTTTATTTTTTTCACACTAAACTCCGCTTGCTTAAACATTAAAACGGAAATGAATAACATCGCCGTCCTGCACAATATAGTCTTTGCCTTCCAGGCGCCACTTGCCTGCATCCTTTGCGCCAAGCTCTCCATCGTTGCCAATGTAGTCATCGTAGGAAACAATTTCGGCGCGGATAAAGCCTTTTTCGAAATCGGTATGGATCACTCCGGCGGCGGCGGGCGCTGTGGCCCCGCGCTTAACCGTCCAGGCCCGGGCTTCTTTTTCGCCCGCGGTAAAGTAAGTTTGCAGGCCTAATAATGTATATCCTGCTCGAATGACCCGATCCAGCCCGGGCTCTTCCATGCCGAGATCTTGCAAGAATTCCTGTTTCTCGTCGTCTTCTAGTTCTGCGATTTCCGCTTCCAGCTTATTGCAGATCGCTACCACCTCGGCGCCTTCGCTAGCGGCGACTTCCCGCACTTTATCCAGGTGGGGATTATTCTCAAATCCGTCTTCATCCACATTGGCGATGTACATGACCGGTTTCACCGTCAGCAAATGCAAAAAGTAGAGGTCAGCCTGTTCTTCTTTGTATAAGTCCATGCTGCGCACGGGTTTGGCTTCATCTAAATGGGCTTTTACTTTTTCCAGGAGCTGGGCTTGCCGTTGGGCATCTTTGTCTCCGCTCTTGGCAACGCGAATGACTTTGTCCAGATTTTTCTCTACCGTTTCCAGATCCGCCAGGGCTAATTCGGTGTTAATCGTTTCGATATCTGCGGCGGGATCGATCTGGTCAGATACATGGGTGACGTTCTCATCTTCGAAACACCGAACGACATGAGCAATGGCAACGGTTTCTCGGATATTGGCAAGAAATTGATTGCCAAGACCTTCGCCTTTAGAAGCGCCGGCAACCAATCCAGCGATATCGGTAAACTCCACGGTAGTAGGAATTACTTTTTGTGGTTGCACGATGGCTGCAATCTTATCCAGGCGCTCATCGGGAATTGAGACGATCCCTGAATTCGGCTCAATCGTGCAGAAGGGAAAGTTCTCAGCCGCGATCCCCGCTTTGGTTAAGGCGTTGAATAAAGTTGATTTACCAACATTGGGCAAACCCACGATGCCGCATTGAACTGCCATTGCTTATTTCTTCTCCATGATCTTTATTCTGAGTGAAGCGAACGCATTGCTTCTTCCCATTCACCCTTGACTGCATTGGGAATAACGCGAATAGCATCTTCGATATCTCTCACGATGACATCGGCTTCTGAACGAGAGGGGTCACCTAACACATAATTAGACACCATTGATTTGTGACCCGGGTGTCCTACACCGATGCGCAGGCGAAAGAATTCCTTCTTGCCGCCCAGTGCATTAATAATGTCGCGGATGCCGTTATGACCGCCATGGCCACCACCTTCTTTAAAGCGGGTGACGCCGACATCAAAATCGATCTCATCATAAGCCACCAGCATGTTTTCCGGTTCAATCTTGTAGAACCTGCAAACCGCTGCCACAGACTTACCGCTGTGATTCATAAAGGTAGTAGGGAAGAGTAGCTTTACATCATCGCCATCGATATTGACGGACGTAAATTCGCCGAAAAATTTCGATTCGCCACGCAGTTGCCCGCCATAGCTCTTACAAAGGTGATGTAAAAAAATGACGCCTGCGTTGTGACGGTTGGAATCGTGTTGTGGGCCTGGATTTCCCAAGCCCACAATCAATTTCAATGGATGATCCGGCATTTTCATGGACCCGGACTCCCTGGCAGTGCCAACAGATTAAGAGTCGCCGCCATCTCCGGAAGAATCTTCGCCTCCGGCTTCGCCGCCCTCTGCTGGTGCTTCACCTTCAGCGCCTTCTTCACCTTCCGCGGCTGCTTCAAGCTCGTCTTCTTCAGCAGCACCACGTGGCATCAGAACGCTTGCAACGCTGAGGTCGCTTTCCTCGCCGTGAGTAAGGGCAACACTGCGTACACCTTCAGGAAGTTCGATCTCCGACAAGTGAACTGATTGGCCCAAATCGATCTCGAGCATATCCACTTCGATGAATTCCGGCAGGTCTTTCGGTAAACAGATGATCTCAATTTCATTGAGAGTTCTGCGAATAATACCGCCACTCGTCTTAACACCTACACACTTCTCTTCGTTGATGAAATGTATTGGAACCTTCACATGGATTTCCTGCTTCATATCCACGCGCTGAAAGTCAGCATGAAGGATGAGTGACTTGGCAGGATGTCTTTGCAGATCCTTGATTACAGCCGGTTCCTTCTTGCTTTCGATGTTGAGTGTAATGATGTGAGAAAAGAACGCCTCGTTCTCCGTTGCCTTGACAATGTCCTTGTGGGCAATAGTTAACGAAACAGGATCTTTTTTACCGCCGTACAGGACGGCAGGAATTGAATCGTGCAAACGACGTAGGCGGCGGCTCGCACCTTTCCCCATATCCGTTCGAACAGAGCAGTTCAGCTCGAATTCTTCACCAGACATAATTGTCTCCTTCTGCGTAACTCTTTTGAGTTACTTCTATCTTCAATTAACTTGCGACCAGTTTACTGAAGGTTAAAAAAGAACTGCGGTTCTTTTGAAACCGCTGTTCGGTTTATCCGCGTGAAGTCTGAGTACTGCAATACCGACTAGGTATTATCAAACATCGCGCTAATGGATTCTTCGTTACTTACTCGTCGAATCGATTCCGCTAACAATTTAGCCATCGATAACTGACGAATACGCGTGCATTGTTTTGCTGTATCGTTCAATGGAATCGTGTCGGTGACTACCAGTGCATCCAGACTCGATTCTTCTATATTCTCTATTGCCGGGCCAGACAGTATTGGGTGTGTACAATACGCCACCACTTTGTTGGCTCCGTGATCTTTCAAGGCATCGGCTGCTTTACACAGGGTGCCTGCGGTATCCACCATATCGTCCACGATCAAACAGCAACGATCTTTAACATCACCGATCAGGTTCATGATCTGCGCTTCGTTGGCAGAGGGGCGACGTTTGTCGATAATGGCCAGGTCCACATCGAGTTGCTTGGCAACCGCTCTGGCTCGCACCACACCGCCAACGTCCGGCGATACCACTATCAAGTTGTTGTAGCTTTGACGTTCGATATCGTCAGTCAACACCGGCGAGCCGTAAACGTTGTCCACCGGGATGCTGAAAAATCCCTGGATCTGTTCGGCATGCAAATCTACGGTCAGTACACGATTCACACCAACGGCGCTAATCATGTCGGCAACTACCTTGGCGCTGATGGCAACCCGGGCAGAGCGTACGCGACGATCTTGGCGGGCATAGCCAAAATACGGAATCACCGCCGTGATTCTGTTCGCCGAAGCACGGTGCAGGGCATCGGCCATTAACAACAATTCCATGATGCTGTCATTGGTAGGTGCGCAAGTCGGTTGAATAATAAAAACGTCTTTACCACGCACGTTCTCATTTAATTCAACGGAAACTTCACCGTCACTAAATTTGCTGATACTGGCATACCCCAAAGGTACTCCAATATTTTTGGCAATGGCATCCGCTAACGCCGGATTAGCATTGCCAGTGAAGACCATTAAATTTGTTGCCACGCTAAAATCCTTGGGCTTGTACTGCTACTTCTTTTAGGGTCAAAAAATGGCTGGGGTGGCTGGATTCGAACCAACGAATGCAAGGATCAAAACCTTGTGCCTTACCACTTGGCGACACCCCAAATAGTCGTTACCTGCTCCTTAGAGCTTAAAGCGAATTAATACCCTCGGCGACGAATCCTTTCATGCCAGCTGGGCAGCTCGCGAATACTTCCTGGGCAGCGGCCTCACTTTCAAATTTACTGAATACTGCGGATCCTGTTCCGGTCATTCTAGCTTCGCCGAATTGACTGAGCCAATTCAGGGCTTGATCCACCTCAGGATATAAATTTCGGGTCACCAATTCGCAGTCATTTCCGGCTCTGCCCGCCAGAAAGTCGGCCATTTTGATGGCTGGAGAGTTCCGTGTCAAATTTTCCTGAGAAAATATCCGAGCCGTGGAAACCAGGCAATTCGGGGTGATTACCAGGTACCAGCAGGGATCGATTTCAACCGCTTCCAGACGTTCGCCAACTCCTTCCGCCCAGGCCGATTTTCCACCGACAAAAATGGGGACATCGGCGCCGAGTTTTAACCCTAATTCAGCCAGTTCCTGCTGACTCAATCCACAATTCCAAAGCTGATTCAGTGCTTTTAAGGTAGTGGCTGCATTACTACTACCACCACCCAGCCCGGCACCCAGTGGGATGCGCTTGTTAATGCGGATACTGGCGCCGAGTGTCGATTGTCCAGCATGTTCCCGCAGGAGTTGAGCGGCCTGCAAGATCAGGTTGTCATCCATGGGAATCAATTTAATTTCAGATTCGGCGCTTACATGCAGCGAGAGGAGAGCGGAAGATTCCGTTTTGAATTGCATTTCATCGCCATAATCCAATAGCTGAAACAAGCTTTGTAATTCATGATAACCGTCATCCCTCCTCCCCGTGATATGAAGAAAGAGATTGAGTTTGGCGGGAGAAAGTAGGCTTAGGGCTTGATCGGTCATTAATTGATTTCAGGATTTAATGTCCATCTCAAGCCAAAAAAGGTCAATTGGATATCATCTTGCGCACGCGCCACTACCACCTCACGGGGCAAGGTGAGTTCACCGTACTGACGCGGATCTTCATAACTGATTGACCAACCATCCTGAGTCATTAGGGAGAGCTGGTTGAGTTCGTTAAAACTCATGTCGGCATTCAAATCAGGCGCAGGTAAGCCGCGAATCCAATATTCTAAATAGGAAACCGGCAGCTCATAACCTAATTGTTGCAGGATAAGATCTTCCGGACTGTTGGCGCGGAAGATTTCGCCGTCGTGTTCCATGGATACTGTGCCGGGTTGACCGATGATGCGGGTACTGCCAACGTTAAACGTGCCCCATAAGCGAATAGTGTATTCGCTATTCAGTTGTTGCCAGCGGATGCGGGGAGTGTCGTTCTCTTCGTTGTAGCGCACATTCACCCGACCAATCAGTTGCCAGGCTCCCAGCTCTTCCAGTAATTCTCTTTGTTGATCCCAGACTATGTTTTCCACCGCGCGCGGAGCAATGCTGGTGCAGGCAACTATTGCTGGAAGCAAGCTGACTGCCAGGGCAGTTCTCAGGGGTGGAAATGGATTCCTTATAAAAGGAAGCAAGAATGAAATCATTAGTCCTGTCGTAAGCGATCCATGACTTCTCTAATGAGTTCGCTATCGGGGCGTTCTTCCAGTGCATCTTCCCAAACTTGAGTCGCTTCGTCTTCGCGGCCCATCATCCATAACACTTCGCCGACGTGGGAGGCGACTTCATGGTCGGGAAACACTTCGAATGCACGCCGCAAGTTTGCCAATGCCTCTTCATAACGACCCAGTTTGTACTGGGCCCAACCGAGACTGTCGATGATCGCCGGATCGTCTGGTGAGATCGCGATAGCGCGCTCGATCAAATCCAGTGCTTCTTCAAAGCGGGTGGTCTGATCTGCCAGCATATAGCCGAGATGATTAAGGGCGCGGGAATCATCCGGTTGCATGCGAATGATTTGTTGTAAATCTCGTTCGGAACCTTCTCTATCACTCTGGGAGTCGTAAAAAAGTACTCTTGCGAACAAGAGGTCAGATTCATTCGGGAAGCGATTGAGCGAGGTATCCAAAAGATCTTTAGCTTCGGTGATGTAATCAGCTTGAATCAATAAATTCGATTCGATCGTTGTAAACAGAATTTCCAGGCGAGGTTGGCCACTGGATTGGCGCATCAACCAGGCATGGGCATCATCTAACTCGCCCAGATTAATCGAGTGACGCGTGGCTTGTTGTTGTGCCGCAAGAAAATTATTCGTTCCAATTCGAACCTGGCGATAGTGTTCGATTGAATTTTTATAATCTTCTCTTTGCTCGTAGATAAAGCCTAGATAGTACTGGGATTCATCGAAGCGTTGGTCGGCGCGTATTAACTTTTCAAGATTAACAATTGCGGAATCAAAATTTTCCAATTCCATGTCGAGTAAGGCGACGGAGTAGAGGGTTTCCCAATCCTCCGGATCCTGCTCGACGATAATTTCAAATTGTTCCTGCGCATCTTCAAAACGATCATCTTGAATGAGCAAGCGGGCATAGCTTAAGCGCAGCGCTTTATCGTCTGAAAATTCTCTCACTCCGGAGCGCATTACGCGAAGCGCATTTTCAGTATCATCCATGTTTTGCAAGATCTGGCCATGCAATAACACCATGTTGGGAGTGAGCTCAATGTTTTGTAACAACAGCTGCATTTCATAAAGCGCATCATCAAACTGACGGTTCTGCGCCAGTAACTGCACCAGGGCCACATGAATCGATTCTTCTTCTTCAAATTCTCTGGCGAGCTGTCGTAAATTTTCAATAAGCGCCTGTCGATTTCGCGGATCAAGTCTGCCGGTTCTTGCAGCCAATGCGGTGAAGCCCATTTCTCCACCTAGGTCTATCACACGCGCCATATGGGAAAGCGCCAGATTGTAATTACCATCCTCGAGAAATTGATAGGCCAGGGACAAATGCGGTTGAGGGTTTTCAGGTTCTATTTCGGCCCAGAGTAAACCCAATTGCATCAGAGCGTTGACATCACCATTTACCGAGGCGAATTGCACCGCTCTCAAGATCATGCCCAGATCACGGGTTTCCATAGCGAGATCCAGGTAATTATCGCCGGCATCTTCAAGATCGCCCCGTTGCGCGCCTAATTCGCTAATGATGGTCTGGTACAGCTGCTCCTCGCTAAAGGTGCCGTATTCGATTTCTTCTTCAACTGCTTGCTCTACCGCTGCCACTTCTGCTTCTTCGAGTGGGGGCGGTGGGGGTGGAGGCGCCGTGGTACAGGCGGCCAGCCCGCTGAGTAGTGTGAGTAGAAATAGTTGTTTAAGGGATAATTTCACTGGATACGTCCTACTAGTGCCCGCATTGTAGCAGTTTGTCGGGTTTGCTGAGAATGCGGGATTAACGTTCTTGCTTCCTTTTATAGGGTTTCTTTATTGGCGCTCTGTATAGGTATTCCCGCGGATTTTTAAAGCTCTCTAATTGTAGACCGTGAACTGGGGCCTTTTTATTTCCTTTGAGTTTAGCTGTTTTACGCTAAAACGAGGAGATTAGGTCACTCCAAGCAATCTTCTCTGGCACCACTGTGGATAGTGGAGAGTTGGTGATCTCACCGCACCTTGAGATTGTTGCTAATAGTTACTAATAGTCACTTCGGCCGATATTAGTGACCAGCTTATAATTCATTGCAGGCGCGATGTAATATGAGAGGGGTTTTAGTAACATAGCGGGCTTTTTACTCGACCGCTCTCCGGGAAATCAATGGCTCTGGTACTGGTGGGAATCAACCACACGACGGCGAATATCGCGCTCCGCGAGAAAGTTGCGTTTCCGCCGGAAATTGTCGGAGAAGCATTGAGTCAGGTACGAGGCTTGGATGGCATCGATGAAGTCGTTCTCGTTTCCACCTGCAATCGCACTGAAATCTATCTCAATTATGAGACTGAGAATGGCGATGAGGGCAGTGGCAGCGTTGGCGCCCAGAACCGAGTTCTTATCGAGCGCCAACAATCGGTCATTGCCTGGCTAGCCGGATATCATCAGCTCGATGCAAATGAGTTAACCGAGAGCACCTACTTTTTCGGCGACAAAGATGTAGTGCGTCATCTGATGAAAGTCTCCTGTGGATTGGATTCCATGGTTTTAGGTGAGCCGCAAATTCTGGGGCAGATTAAATCCGCCTTTGCTGTTTCTCAGGATCTCAGTTTGGTTGGGGCAGCGTTGGGACGAGCGTTTCAAGGTGCTTTTTCAATCGCTAAAGAAGTAAGAACCGACACGGCTATCGGCGAAAATCCGGTTTCGGTTGCCTATGCTGCTGTGACATTAGCGGAACGAATATTTTCCGACCTTTCCAGTTTGTCTGTGTTGTTAATTGGAGCCGGTCGCACAATCGAATTAGTAGCAAGACACTTGGTTGATAAAGGTGCTGCAGAAATCACCGTGGCGAATCGTACTTTGGATAACGCACTGGAGCTTGCTGCCAAGTTTGATGCTCACGGATCTTTACTTTCTGATATTCCTGAGCGGTTAATCTCAGCAGATATCGTAGTGTCTTCGACTAATAGTCAATTACCCTTGCTTGGTAAGGGCGCTGTTGAGAGTGCGTTGAAGGAACGCAAGCACAAGCCTATGTTGCTAATCGATCTGGCTGTGCCGCGCGATATTGAGGAAGAAGTTGGTGAGATTGCTGATGCCTACTTATACAGTGTCGATGATATTTCTGATGTTATCGAAGACAATGTAAAAAGTCGTGCTGAGGCAGCGGCGCAAGCCGAATCGATTATCGAACGAGGTGTTGAAGAGTATCTTAAACAGCTTCGCTCCCTCACTGCGGTTGCCACATTGCGAGCCTTCAGAGAAAAGGCAGACTCAATTCGCGATCAAGAATTACAGCGGGCCTTAAAAGCCTTAGAGAAAGGTGATTCCGCAGATGCGGTATTGGAATCACTGGCGAGAGCCATAACCAATAAACTAACTCACGCACCGAGCGTGCAAATGAAAAAAGCCAGTTCCGAAGGTAGGGACGAACTCTTGCAGTTAACCCAAGAGTTATTTGATTTAGGAGAAGACGAACAGGACTAAGGGTTCGTTATGTAGTACTCATGAAAGATTCAATACGCCTAAAATTAGAAAATTTGAAAGATCGCTTCGATGAATTGGAGGCGTTGCTTAGTGATGCCGAAATTATCGCTGACCAGAATCGATTTCGAGAATTGTCAAAAGAATACAGTGAAATCGAAGATGTGGTGAAGAGTTTTAATCGCTTCGACGTAGTTGCTGAAAATTTGAGCGAAGCGAAGGAAATGGAAAAAGATCCCGATCCTGATATTCGCACCATGGCAGAAGAAGAGATAGCTGCTAGCAGTGAAGAATTAGAAGCCCTCGAACTGGATCTGCAAAAACTACTACTGCCTAAAGATTCTAAAGACAGTTGTAACGTGTTTCTGGAAATTCGTGCGGGCACCGGTGGTGACGAGGCGGCCATTTTTTCCGGCGATCTGTTTCGCATGTACAACCGCTTTGCCGAAGAACAAAAATGGAAAACTGAGGTTATTACCGAGCGACAGGGAGAGCACGGCGGTTACAAAGAAGTTATTGTGCGTATCGATGGCAAGAACGTTTATGAAAAATTGAAGTTCGAATCGGGCGCGCACCGCGTCCAGCGCGTGCCGGAAACAGAAACCCAGGGGCGCATCCATACCTCTGCCTGCACTGTTGCCATTATGCCTGAACTTGAAGAAGTGGATGAAATCGACATCAACAAAAACGACCTTCGTATCGATACCTTCAGAGCCAGTGGTGCCGGCGGCCAGCACGTCAACAAAACCGACAGCGCTATTCGTTTAACCCATATTCCAACGGGTATTGTCGTGGAGTGCCAGGATGAGCGCTCACAACACAAGAATAAGGCCCGGGCGATGTCGCTGCTCCAGGCCAAGCTGTTGGATCAGGCGCAACAGGAGCAACAAAAGGAAGAATCCGATACGCGACGAAAACTAGTCGGTAGCGGGGATAGATCGGAAAAAATTCGGACTTATAATTATCCGCAGGGAAGGGTTACCGATCATCGTATTAAACTCACCCTCTATAATTTGCCAGAGATCATGGCAGGTGAACTGGGATCGGTGATTCAGCCATTAATCAATGAATACCAGGCCGATCTTCTTGCGGGTCTAGCTGAAGATGCTTAACAGAGGGCCTGCTAACACTGTTTGAATCGTCACTGTTGTGGCTGAAATGGTGTCAATCAAGGCACGAGGAGGAAGGCTTGGTAAATCCAAATGACCGACGAGTAACGCTGAGTGACACCATTTCAGCCGCAACCCGAAGGGCCGGGCCAATTATTCGCCCGGCCGCGTTCTCAGTCACTCTTGTAGGATCACTACTTAACGTTCCTTCGGGCCTTGCCAGACAAATAATTGACTTCGGCAGTGATGATTCAAACAGTGTTAGCAGGCCCTAATATGACTATCTCCCTGCAACAAGCCCTTGCAGATGCTGACTCTTTGAAAACAGTTAGTGAAAGTTATCAATTAGACGCCGAACTCTTGCTAAGCCATGTAATCGAAAAACCACGGGAATATCTCAAAGCCCATAGTGAAGATGAAGTTTCCGAGGAACACTACACTCAATTTCAAGCTCTGATCGCCCGTCGTCAAAAAGGCGAGCCCGTGGCCTATCTGGTTGGCCACAAGGCATTCTGGGATTTCGATTTACAAGTTAATGAGTCGGTCTTAATTCCCAGACCGGAAACGGAAGTGTTAGTTGAGCTCTGTTTAACAAAATTGGAGAACAGCGCCACTTCTCTGCGCATCGCCGACCTTGGCACTGGCAGTGGAGCAATCGCTATCGCCTTGGCGAGAGCGAACACCGATTGGCAAGTGCATGCCGTCGAGCTTAGTAAACCGGCACTTGTTGTTGCGCAATCAAATGCTAAATCACTTGCCGTCAACAACATTGAGTTTCATCTTGGTTCATGGTGTGATGGTTTGCCAGGTGAAAAGTTCGATCTCATCGTGGCGAACCCGCCTTACGTCGAACCGGGCGACAAACATTTACAGCAAGATGGTTTGCCCTTTGAACCGACGTTGGCGCAAGTTGCTGAAGACTCAGGATTCGCGGCCCAGAACAAAATAATGCATGGCGCGATAAACTATTTAAAGAAAGATGCCTGGCTCCTTATGGAGCATGGCTATAATCAGCAACAACAGTTGTTAAAAAATTTAGTTGAATTAGGATTTGGGGAAGTAGAAGGGCATAAGGACTATGCTGGAGTTGAGCGCGTCGTGCAGGGCAGATGGATCTCTGAGTAAAAGCAAAAAATGAAAGACGAACAATTACTTCGATTTAGTCGCCAGATTATGTTGCCGGAAATGGATGTGTCGGGTCAGCAAAAGCTCGTCGATGCCACCGTACTAATCGTTGGCATGGGGGGCTTGGGATGTCCTGCTGCCATGTATCTTTCCGCCGCCGGTGTGGGGCATTTGATCATTGCCGATGATGATTCGGTAGAACTTACTAACTTGCAGCGTCAGATTGCTCATGGGCAATCAAACTTGGGAGAAGACAAAGTCACTTCCGCTGAAAAGACGCTGCTCGGCTTAAATCCTGATGTCAAAATTACTGCCATAAACAAGCGCTTGCTAGACGATGAATTGGATAATGCAGTAAAGCAGGCAGACGTTGTCGTCGATGCCTGTGACAATTTCACCACGCGTTTTGCAATCAATCGTAGTTGCATAGCAAATTCCAAACCCCTCGTTTCCGGGGCTGCTATCCGGATGGAGGGTCAGGTGGCTGTTTTTGATAGCAATAATCCAGGCAGCCCCTGTTATCAGTGTTTATACGAGGAAGGCGATGATGACGATGCGAGTTGTTCGCAAAATGGGGTAATGGCACCACTTGTTGGAATAATCGGTTCAGTACAGGCCATGGAAACTATCAAAGTTATCACCGGCATAGGGGATACGCTGGCTGGAAGGCTGTTACTGTTAGATGCATCGACCATGCAATGGCGCGAAATGCGCTTACCCCGCGATTCTAGCTGCGTCGCCTGCGGCAGCCCGTAGCCTTTCACTAAATTCATTTCTTTCAAATCACCTCCCATATCGCTATTATGCGGTCCCCCCATGCAATCGTTGAAGTTTGTAGTGATAGATAGATGGGATAGATGGAAAGCACCGTAGAAGAAACAAAAGAAAAACTGTTGACGTTTGATGCATTCGAACTGCAACAACCCTTGAGAGAGGCGATAACTAAACTCGGATTTGAATACTGCACGCCCATTCAAGCACAGAGTCTAGTGCACACGCTCGCCGGTCATGATGTCACCGGAAGAGCGCAAACTGGAACCGGCAAGACGGCTGCGTTTCTAATCACCATTATCAATGACCTGCTTTCAAATCCAGTCGAAGAAGAAAGATTTCTAGGTGAGCCTCGCGCCCTGGTTATTGCTCCCACACGAGAGTTAGCGATTCAGATCGGCAATGACTCAGTGAAGTTAACTGCCTGTTGTGATTTGCACACAGTAACTCTGGTAGGTGGTGAAGACTACAGCAAACAAAATAGAGCGCTAGATAAACAAGCAGTAGATATCGTAGTTGCTACCCCAGGTCGATTGTTAGATTTTGTCAGCAACGATAATCTGTATTTGGGATTAGTAGAACACCTGGTTCTGGATGAAGCGGATCGCATGTTAGACATGGGTTTTATTCCGCAGGTGCGCCAGGTGGTATCCAGAACACCAAGAAAAGATTGCCGACAAACTCTATTGTTCAGCGCCACGTTTACGCCAGAAATTATTGAACTCGCCGATCGTTGGGCGGTAGATCCGATAAAGGTGGAAGTAGAACCGGAGAAGGTTGCCGCCGACGCAGTTGATCAACTTGTTTATCTGGTCACGACAGCGGACAAATACAATTTGCTGTTTAATATTCTTTCCGAACCCGGCGCTGAAAAAGTGATGGTGTTTAGTAATCGCCGCGATCAGGTAAGAAAGCTTGCGGACTCTTTGTATCGCAATGGCATAAATTGCGGTGTTTTATCCGGTGAGATTCCTCAAAACAAACGCATTCGTACGCTGGATGCATTTAAGACAGGCAAGCTGAGAGTGCTGGTGGCCACGGACGTCGCCGGTAGAGGATTGCATATCGATGACGTTACCCATGTCATTAACTACACCTTGCCTGAAGAAGCGGAAGACTATGTGCACCGGATTGGACGTACTGGTCGCGCCGGCGCCATCGGTACATCGATCAGCTTTGCTTGCGAAGAGGATTCCTTTTTGTTGCCGGCGATAGAAGATAAATTAGGCAGCAAATTGGAGTGTACCCATCCCTTAGAGCATCTGCTGGAACAGGCGCCCGGCTTCGAGCGGGAATCGCGCTTTAAACCGAAAGGAACTGATCGCAGGCCGCGTAAAAAATCGCGAGCGCGATCTTAGGATTTATTCTTAACTGCGCCGGCTTCTGCTAACGCTTCGGCATAGGCTGTTGATTTTCGATGCTGTGTTACCAGGTCGAGAAAAGTGCTGCCGTCAGGTAAGGCTACGTTTAAATCTCTTCCATCTTCTATATAGATTGGAATAAAGCGCTCAAACAAATCTGCCGTCATGCCCCGATAGGCTTTAAGCAAGACGTTGTAATCCGCAGGCATTCCGACCGGTGGCTCGAGCGCTAAAAAAGTTTTCAGACGATCATCCGACCAATCTTCGTCACGCGTGGCAATTTGAGTCCTTTCTGCCCCTCTTTTTTTGCCTTCCTTCATTGTTTTGTCTTTTCCCTAAGCAGTTGATTCACCTGTCCCGGATTAGCCTTTCCTTGAGAGAGTTTCATCGCCTGGCCGACCAGAAATCCCAGGACCTGTTCTTTACCATCTTTTAATTGTTGCACTTGGTCTGGATTGTTACTGATCACTTCATCCACCAGCTTCTCGATTTCACCAGTGTCAGTAACTTGCTTCAATCCTTTGTTTTCAATAATTTCATCCACGTCGGCAGAATCATCGATCATGCTTTCGAACACAGTCTTGGCGATCTTGCCTGAGATGGTGTTGTCTTTGATGCGACCAATGAGTGTCGACAGTCGCTGAGCCTGAATTGGCGAATCGGTGATGTCGATATCGTTCTTGTTCAGCAGTGCGAGTAAATCACCGGTTACCCAGTTAGCAGCGAGTTTGGCGTCGCCACAACTTTTTGCGACCTCTTCAAAATATTCCGCCATTTCTCGCGTGGCGGTTAACACGCCGGCGTCGTAGCTACTTAAGGCAAACTCATCCATAAAGCGTGCTTTCTTTGTATCTGGTAACTCTGGCAGCTCCGACTTTATTGATGCGATAAAAGATTCGTCAATAACCACAGGAAGCAGATCTGGTTCTGGAAAGTAGCGATAGTCGTTCGCCACTTCCTTGCTGCGCATGGAAGTAGTAACGTCTTTGTTGGCATCGTAACGACGGGTTTCCTGAATAATTTCTCCGCCATCTTCGATCACTTCCTGCTGTCGCAGAATTTCAGAATGGATCGCTTTTTCTACAAAACGGAAGGAGTTAATGTTCTTGATTTCGGTACGGGTGCCAAGCTCAGTTTCGCCCTTAGGTCTGATGGAAACATTCACATCACAACGCATTGAACCCTGAGCCATAATGGCATCGGAAATATCTAAGTAACGCACGATTGAATGCAGTTTTTTAAGATAGGCCACGGCTTCTTCGGCATTGGTAATCTCAGGTTCCGAAACTATTTCCAGGAGTGGCTCGCCAGCTCGATTCAAATCTATTCCCGATTGACCGCTAAATTCTTCGTGTAGAGACTTTCCTGCATTCTCTTCAATGTGCGCGCGAGTTACGCCGATGACTTTTTCGCTGCCATCTTCCAAGGTAATAGTTAAAGATCCTTTGCCCACCGTAGGAAAATCGAGTTGAGTTACCTGATATCCCTTGGGTAGGTCAGGATAAAAATAATTCTTCCGATCAAACACCGAGCGCGTACCAATCTCTGCGCCGATGGCAACACCAAAGCGTACCGCCATCTTTAAGGCTTCTTCGTTGAATGCCGGTAGCGTTCCCGGTAGTGCTAAATCAAAAATATTCGCCTGAGTATTCGGCTCGGCACCGAACTCCGATGCAGTTCCGGAAAACAGTTTCGATTTCGTCGAGAGTGAAACGTGAACTTCCAGGCCGATGACTGATTCCCATTCCATGGTTAGTCCTCCTGCCCAAAATTTGGTTTCTGTTTGTGCCAATCAGTATGTTGTTGAAACTGATGGGCTACATTGAGGATTTTTGCTTCACCAAAGTCTTTGCCGACGATGTGCATTCCCAGAGGCAGGCCATTGGCGATGCCAGCGGGAATAGAAATTCCCGGTAAGCCGGCGAGGTTTACGGCGATGGTGTAGATATCTTCCAGGTACATAGTCACTGGATCGGTCTTGGCCCCCAGCTCAAATGCCGTGTGGGGTGAAGTTGGTCCGATAATGACATCAACTTCTCTAAAGGCCTCGACAAAATCGTTTTTAATTAGCCGTCGTATTTTTTGTGCCTTGCGGTAATAGGCATCGTAGTAACCTGCAGACAGCGCATAAGTGCCAACTAGTATTCGGCGCTTAACCTCGTCGCCAAATCCTTCGCTGCGCGTACGTTTGTACATGTCTTCCAGATCAACAGGATTTTCACAGCGATAACCGTAGCGAACACCGTCGTAGCGAGAAAGGTTTGCCGAAGCTTCCGCCGGAGCAACAACGTAGTAGGCGGATACCGAAAGATGATTGTTAGGCAGGTCGACTTCAGTAACAGTTGCCCCTAACTTTTCATATTCACTCAAGGCATCACGAATACCTTGTTCTACTTCAGCAGTTAATCCTTCCGCAAAATGTTGCTTCGGAATACCGATGCGCAGTCCATCGAGTGAATCGTTTAATGTGGCCGTGTAATCTTCAACTGCTTTGTCGATACTGGTGGAATCTTTCTTATCCAGTCCTGCCATCACATTCGTCATTAAGGCGGCATCTTCGGCGCTCTTACTCAGCGGTCCTGCCTGATCGAGACTCGAAGCGAATGCAATCATGCCCCAACGGGAAACACGTCCATAACTTGGTTTGAATCCGGTAATGCCGCAAAAAGCAGCTGGCTGTCGAATCGAGCCGCCGGTATCAGTTCCGGTTGCCATCGCACAAAGATCGGCAGCAACTGCCGCAGCCGAACCGCCAGAAGAACCACCGGGAACTCTTGTTGTATCCCATGGATTTTTAACCGGGCCGAAGAAGCTGGTTTCGTTTGACGAGCCCATGGCGAACTCATCCATATTGGTTTTGCCCAACATCACCGCGCCGGCTGCGCTGAAATTTTCCACTACCGTTGCGTCATAAGGCGCGACAAAATTATGCAGCATGCGAGAACCACAGGTCGTGGTGACGCCGTTGGTGCAGAAGATGTCTTTATGTGCGAGTGGAATACCTAATAAAGGAGAGGCATCGCCGTTAGCACGTTTTTCATCCGCCGCTTTGGCCTGTGCTAATGCAGACTCTTCGCACACAGTAATGAATGCATTGAGCTCCTCGTTGTACTTATTAATACGGTCTAAATACGACTGAGTAAGCTCAACGCTGGAGATCTCTCCACTGGAAAGCGCTTGCGATAATTCGGCAGCAGTTTTTTCAATCATTTCGTTGAGTTCGTAGGCTTAAAAGGGTGTGGTTTCACTCGATAACTTTGGGTACCAAGTACAAACCATCTTGTGCTTCTGGGGCCAGGGTCTGTAATTCGTCGCGATGATCAGTTTCGGTTACTTCGTCGGCGCGCAAGCGTTGCACCACATCCAATGGGTGGGCCATGGGCTCCACCGCGTCGGTGTCTACTGATTGCATCTGATCGATCAGCGCTAAGATATCGGTAATACGATTAGCGACTTCGTCGGCATCGGCTACACTAATATGTAGTCTTGCTAATTGCGCGATCTTTTCTACTTCAGACTTGTCTAAAGCCATCCAATTACTCCGGAAAAACCAGTGATTGGCTACTACACAGAAAGAATAGTGGCAGAAATGTGGCAGAGCTCTAATTTATACCTAATTCAGGCCTTTGCCACTTGCTCTAACACATTGCCATTGCTAGAGTGCGTCCTATTCGCGAGAACGCGAGATTATACTTGAATTTCACCTACTTAGGTCAATTCAAAAGGTCAAATGCTCCAGGAGATTCCATTAGCCAAACCTAATCCATTCCCCCAAATAACAAATCCTCAGCATAAGCTAAATCATTAAGCTCACGTGCCGCCAAAATAACAATGGGAAAAGGGATTGGAATCTTTAAATTGAGGAACGCAGAAATTCATGTTTAAGAAAATTCGGGGAATGTTCTCCAACGACCTATCCATCGATTTAGGTACGGCGAACACACTTATCTATGTGCGCGATGAAGGCATCGTGCTAAATGAGCCATCGGTGGTGGCGATCCGCACGCATAATGGTCAGAAAACCGTAACTGCTGTCGGATCCGACGCCAAACGGATGCTGGGTAGAACACCTGGCAATATCACCGCTATTCGCCCATTAAAAGACGGAGTTATCGCAGATTTTCAGGTTACCGAGAAAATGCTGCAGCACTTTATAAATAAGGTGCACGAAAACAGTTTCTTTCCACCCAGCCCCAGAGTCCTGGTTTGTGTGCCTTGTAAATCTACCCAGGTTGAGCGCCGGGCGATTCGCGAGTCCGTAGCCAGCGCCGGTGCCCGGGATGTAAGACTGATTGAAGAGCCCATGGCTGCTGCCATCGGTGCCGGACTTCCGATAGAGCAGGCCAGCGGTTCCATGGTGGTAGACATCGGTGGTGGTACCACCGAAATCGCCATCATTTCCTTAAATGGTGTGGTCTATTCCGAATCCGTCAGAGTGGGTGGCGATCGCTTCGATGAAGCCATTACTACTCATGTGCGCCGCAACTATGGCAGCCTGATTGGTGATGCCACTGCCGAGCGGATTAAGAAAGAAATCGGTTGTGCCTATTCCAGCGGAACCGGTGAAATGCGGGAAATCGACGTCCGTGGTCGAAATCTCGCCGAAGGTGTGCCGCGAAGCTTTACTTTAAACAGCGATGAAATCTTAGAGGCTCTGCAGGAACCGCTATCCGCTATAGTCCAGGCAGTAAAGAGTGCGTTGGAACAATCGCCGCCAGAATTGGCTTCCGATATTGCGGAATCCGGCCTGGTTCTTACCGGTGGAGGAGCATTGTTGAAAGACTTGGACAAGCTACTCTCGGAAGAAACTGGCCTACCGGTGATCGTGGCGGAAGATCCCCTGTCCTGTGTTGCCCGTGGTGGCGGCAAGGCAATGGAGCTGATGGACGCCCACGACATTGATTTACTTACTCTCGAGTAAGCTTAAATCTAGCTAAACCGAGGATTTTGCTAAGAAAATCCAATTTTGTGTGGGAAACTCAAGGATTTACGGGCTTTGGGGCGGAATAATATAATAGCCGTTTCCCCAAGGAGGTAATCCGGCATCGACAAGACCTTATTCATCAAAGGCGTTGCCCTGGAATATCGGGCCCTGGCCTTCCTTCTTTTATCTGTGTGCATAATGTTCGCAGATAGCCGTTTTGGTTATCTCGATAGAGTCCGTTATGGGCTTGGCTATGCCACCGCGCCGATTTATTGGGTTGCCGATATTCCTACCCGGGTCTCATTCTGGATCGACGATGTCTTCGTTTCACGCACGGACTTATTGGAAGAAAATGAAGAACTGCGGGAAGAGCTGTTAGTTGCTCAGCGTGAGTTGCAGTTATTGGAAAGCCTGGCCAGCGAAAACAATCGATTGCTTGCCCTAAACGAAGCGACCGTCGGCATTAATGGTGAAGTGCTGCCGGCAGAAATCATAAATGTTTCTCCCGACCCTTATTCCATGCGCGTGCTTATTAATAAAGGTGCCAATGATGGCGTATTCGAAAGTCAGCCTTTATTAGACGCAAACGGATTGATGGGTCAGATCGATGAGGTGTTGCCATTTACCAGCTGGGCCTTGTTAATTACCGATCCCCATCACGTCACTCCGGTAGAAGTAAATCGAAATGGAGAGCGGGCACTGGCAAGAGGCAGCAGAACAACCGCTAATGAGTTGGAGCTGGAATTCGTTACTCAGACTCAAGATATGCAGGCCGGAGATAGGCTGGTTAGTTCAGGGATGGGTCAGATCTATCCTAAGAATTACCCGGTGGCAGAAATAATAAGTGTCTATGCCGATCCCGGATTAGATTTTGCTACTGTTAAAGCCAGACCCTTAGCGCAAATGGCAAGCACCCGTCATGTGATGCTCGTTTTTCAAACCGAAGAACAGCTAAATGAAGTACCTGCTCCCGACACCGAAGAGTTATTAGACGATGAGCTCGAGTCCATCGACAACGACGGACAGGTATCACAAATTCAATCTGAACCAATAGATCAGTAGTTGTGGCAATACAACAAAAACCACATGCCACTTGGGTAATAGTTCTTAGTTTCTTTATCGCATACCTATTAGCTATTGTCCCTTTCCCAGAGTGGGCCATGAATTACCGTCCTGAATGGGTGCCCATGGTTCTCATCTATTGGGTAATGGCGCTTCCTTATCGCATCGGCATCGGTTCCGCCTGGATTGCCGGAATTGTCCTGGACATTCTCGAAGGTTCCATATTGGGATTGAATGCGATGGCCCTGGTAATCATTGCCTACGTTACCTTGAGTTTGCATTTACGCTTGCGCATGTTTTCCTCCCTGCAACAAGCCGGTCTGGTATTAGCACTGGTTGGATTGAACTTAATGTTGAGTCACTGGCTACAAATTATTACCGGCCAAACCGTGACCTCCAACTTGTTCTTCTTAATGGCTGCCTTAACCAGCGCGGTAATTTGGCCCTCTCTCTTTCAGCTACTACGCCAGATTCGCCGTAGCTTCGACGTGCATTAGATTTAGCAGTAATGAGTAGTTCTTCCTTGATTCTGGCATCGGTTTCACCTCGTAGAGAAGAATTGTTAAGGCAACTCGGCGTAAACTTCATAGTTGAAGCGCAGAATATTGCGGAAAAAATTGGATTCGATGAGTCGCCGGAAAAATTCGTACGGCGCATGGCGAATGAGAAAGCCGACTCGGCGCTGCAAGACCGAACAGAAAACGATATTGTCGTACTGGCCGCCGACACTATTGTGGTCAGTGGTTATCAAGTACTGGGTAAGCCAAAAGACAAGAGCGATGGGCTAAAGATGCTGCGCCTGCTTTCCAACAAGACCCACCGTGTTCTGTCTGCTATTACCGTCGCCACGCCATTGCGACGAAAATCAGTAATATCTGACACCGCTGTTACCTTTCGCGAAATCAGCGAAATCGAAGCCGAATACTACTGGGATTCTGGCGAGCCGGAAGGCAAAGCTGGGGCCTATGCAATTCAGGGATTTGGTGCAGTGTTTGTGCAATCCATTAGTGGCAGCTACAGTGGAGTAATGGGTCTCCCTCTGTTCGAAACAGCGCAACTGCTCATGGAATTTGGTATTCACTGTTGGCAACCAGCTCAGGAACTATCGGATGAGTGAAGAAATACTCATCAACGTAACCCTCATGGAAACCCGGGTAGCCCTGATTGAAAACGGCTTGCTGCAGGAAATTTTTATTGAACGCCATAACAAACGTGGTCATGTGGGTGATGTGTTCATAGGAAAAGTCGTGCGGGTAATGCCGGGCATGGAAGCAGCTTTCGTAGATATCGGTTTAGAAAAAGCAGCGTTTATACATTCCTCTGACGTAGCGGAAATCGATGCCGCAGGTTTTGAAGTTCGAAGCGATGAGCATAAAAACGTACACGAGTTACTAAGAGAAGGGCAATCGCTGGTAGTGCAGGTAGCCAAAGACGCGATAAGTACCAAAGGCGCTCGACTAACCACCCATGTCACACTGCCTTCGAGAAATCTTGTTTACTTACCCCGCAGCAAACACCTGGGAATTTCCCAACGCCTGGATGATGAAGAAGAAAGAGAACGTTTATTAACCCAACTTAAAGAAAGCCTGGCAGAAGAAGATTTCGAAGAGCAGGGCGGCTTCATCATTCGCACCGCTGCCGAAAGCGCGAGCAAAGAAGAATTCAAAGAAGACATTCGCTATCTAAAAAGGCTATGGAATAAAGTCGATCAACGCATCACTAAGAACGGCGACATAACGAATGTGTATCGTGAAGTGCCTCTCTTTATTCGAACCGTGCGTGATTTGATAACCCCGCAAGTCGATAAGATTCGTATCGACAATAAAGAATCCTGTGATCAGATTAAACAGTTTCTGGAAGACTTCATTCCTGAATTCGAAACCGATGTTGAGTTCTATGAAGGAGATCGACCAATTTTCGATATGTACGGTATCGAAGACGAAATTAATAAGGCTCTCGGGCGCGGCGTTAAATTAAAATCCGTTGGTGATCTAATCATCGATCAAACCGAAGCGATGACCACGATCGATGTAAACACTGGCGGCTACGTAGGTAGTCGTAATCATGCAGAAACCATTTTAAAAACAAACCTGGAGGCTGCCACTGCTATTGCGCGGCAACTTCGAGTGCGCAATTTAGGTGGCATCATCATCGTCGATTTCATCGATATGCTGGATCCCGAACACCAGCGTCAGATCCAGCGCACATTCACCAAAGCCTTGGAAAAAGACCACGCCCGCACCAGCATTACCGGAATCTCCCAACTTGGCCTGATCGAGATGACGCGCAAGCGAACTCGAGAGAGTCTCGGCCAGATCCTTAATAGCCACTGCCCGGTGTGTGATGGGCGGGGCACCCTCAAATCTGCGGAAACCGTTTGCTACGAAATCTTTCGGGAAATACTGCGTATCGTGCGTGCTTATGAGAATGATGTCCTGCAGGTCACGGCCTCACAGCTAGTGGTGGACAGGCTGCTTGATGAAGAATCCGATACCCTCGCCGAATTAGAGGAATTGGTCGGTAAGACGGTCAAATTCGAAGTAGAACCTATGTATACTCAGGAACAATTCGACGTTGTTCTTTACTAGAGTGTGCTCCATTTATAGCTTTAAGTTCCAGTTCAGGAAACCTGCGCTATACAGAATACTCGACTCTATAGCGGAGCTCGGAAGTGAGTCAAAGAGAAGACGATTCAGATAGCATGTTTCTGAAAATTCTCAAGCGCGCCTATCAGCAGCTGGTAATGCTGGTATTGGTGTCGGTAATACTGTTGGCGGCTTACGTCAGTGCGGGTCGGCAGTTTATGCCTGTGGTTTCTCGCTATGCCTCTACCTTTGAAGAACGCATCGTTGAATTTACTGGCGTCCCGGTCAGTGTCGATTCTCTCACTGGTACCTTTGAAGGATTCAATCCCCAAATCCGCGTTAATGGCTTGCGCTTGCTGGTGGGAGCTACGGCTGAAGATGAAAATGCCAGTGCCCTGGTATTCAACAGTGCCACCGTAATTGTGGATATTCCCCGCAGTATCTGGGAGCGGCGCTGGATTCTGGAAGATTTTGTTGTCGAAACACTGGAAATCAATTTCCAACAGGATGCCGAAGGCAGCTGGCAGTTGGCCGGACTTGAAAGCAGCGGTGAGGCAGCAGAAGTTAATTTGGACGATCTGTTCCAATCACTTCGCAGTGTTGCGTTTCTAAATCTGAACAACGCCGACATTAATTTTCGCAATAACACTGGAAGAAGTTTTAGTCTGAACAATGGATCCGCTGCAATTCAAAATTTAGGCGATGCTCACTTCCTCCACGTCAATGGAGATTTCGGAGAAAACGGCGATCAAATTGCTTTTTCTTTCGAAGTTACCGGTAATGAACTCGCTGAAGTTAATGGTGTTGTTCATATCGATTTACCGTCGACGGATTATTCTGAAATTTTTGTTGGCCAATCGCTCAGTGCATTCAGTGTTGAAGAATTAGTGGGTGGTGGCAATCTGTGGTTGAGCATCAACGAAGGACAACTCACCGGTGGCACGACAGAGCTTGCGCTTGAACGAGTGACTCTAATCGGTCAGGAAATGGCCCCAGTCACGCTTGAAAATATTAGCGGTGGTGCTTTGCTTAGCCGGGATCTGGAAAACAATTCCCTGGAGATCATACTGGCCGACATGGCAGTGAATTGGGAAGATCATTACTGGCGGCCTTTTAATATCTACACTGCTTATACTCCGGAACAAAGTATCAGTATTCGCGCCGACAGTATCGATCTGGCCTTAGTTTCTCAGTTAGCAATCGCCAGTGGTTTACTAGACGATTCAGCACGCTCGCAATTGGAGCAATATTCTCCCGCTGGGAAACTGGAAAATCTCAGTTTTATCGCACCGCTTGGTGACAGCAGCGAGTTGGAATTATCGTTGCGTTCGAATATTGCCAGTGTCGAGATAGGAACGGTAAATGGCTCTCCAAACATGTGGGGGCTCAATGGATACCTGGATCTTTCTTACGATAGCTCTGCAAACCTGATTTCAGGGTTCGGGGAAATGGAATCCGATGAATTCAGTATCAATCTACCGAATGTATTTACCTCAGTTTGGGATTACACCTACGTCAACGGCAGGCTTAATTTCAGAGTGGATCTTAATAACGGCCAGGAAGTAAAACTGGTTAGCAGCATGGTTGTTGCTGAATCCGAAGTCGTCGACGGCCACGCCAAATTTTCATCTAGAGTGCATCAATACCCCGATGGCGAGAGAGAAGCGTGTTTGGATTTATTCGTGGGCGCGGAAAGAGTAAATGCAGAATACAAATCGGTATACCTGCCCGATGGGCCAAATATCGATGACAATTTGCGTCAAAACATGGAGTGGCTGGATACCGCAGTCTTAAGCGGAGAAGTTCGCGACAGTGGAGTGATCTTTCGTGGATCCACCAGGCAAGGTTCTGACGCGATGACAAAAACCTTTCAGTCTTATTATTTAATGTCTGATGGGGAAATTAATTTTGCCGATGACTGGCCCAATATTAGTTCCATGTCCGGTTATGTGTATACCGATGACAACAATATAGACATCGAAGTTCTTAGTGGAGAAAGTCTGAATCTGGATCTCGGTGCAGTGATAGGCGAAGTGAGAAGAAACGCGGCCGACGAAAACTGGTTAACAGTAAATGGACAATCTGCGGGTTTGACAGCCAGCGGCTTGAATTATTTGCAACAGGCGCCGCTCGGCGAAAGATTGAAAAATTCCTTCGCGAACTGGCGAGCAGAAGGGGATCTCGCAGCTGACATTGAAGTTCGAGTACCGCTTAATCTGCCAGGTCGGGAACCGGAAGTTAGGCTCAATGTTGCAGTGGCTGACAACAATCTTGAGATTCCCGACTATGCATTAAGTGTGAGACAATTAACCGGCCCAGTTATTTTCGATAGCATCACCGGCCTCGAGCCTAGCTATCTCACTGCTCAGCTATTCGGTCGGCCAGTAGCAATGGAACTGTCTTCACAAGTGAATGAGGGCGAGATTGAAACGATCTTCGTTAATGCTGAAGGGTCGGGCACAAGAGAAGAACTTATCGCCTGGCCCCAACAAAGCAGATTCGTGCAAGACGTGCTGACAGAAATGGATGGTGATCTTGTCTACAGCGCGAACTTAAGCCTCGAGCAGAGGGAAGACAGCGCCCAGGGCAATACCTTAATAATCGATTCCGAGTTAGCGGGCGCTGCACTCAACTTGCCACAACCGTTTGGTAAATCGGCGGATGAAACAACTGATTTGCATATTGAGCTTCAATTCGGTGATGCCGAATCCATCGTTGGAAATTTCGGTGAGAACGTTCAATTCGAATTAGGCATGGAGGAAGGTGCTGTTAACGGCGGAGTGGTGACTGTAGGTTCCTACGATGCGCCTTTATCCTCCTTATCCGAATCCGATAGCGAAGGAATAATGATTATTGGAGAGATGGATCGCCTGGTATTAGAAGAATGGACCAGGTTTTTAGGGGAATTAAACAGCACCTCGAATCCTTCTGCAGACTTGAACAATGCAATCGGCTTTGTCGATGTGCAACTGGACATTCTGGAACTCTATGAGCAGGAATTGCCAGGGGTAGCGATGCGCATCGAAGGCGATGCAGCGTCCAACTCCTGGGCGATTAACCTGGACAGTGACTCCATTCAGGGACTAGTGAATTTTCCGTTCGATCAGGAAGACTACTTGCGTCTAGATTTAGCCTATTTGCGATTGCCCGGCGATGAAGAAGATGTATTAACAGAAGGCTTAGCGGAAGAGGAAGTAGTAGAAGCAGCAGTAGAGGAAGAACCTATCGATGTTCTGGTGGATATCGATCCCCGTGAATTACCGCCCATGTATTTTTCCACTGAAGAATTCGCCATCGGCAGTCGTCCCTTCGGCGCATTTGATTTTACCTTCGTACCTAACGCAGAAGGTGCCGAAGTAAGAGACATAGTCTTCGATTTTCGTGGTCTGCGTTTAAACATGGAAGGGCCCTATATAGATGGCACCGAGGTCGATGAATATTCCGCACGCTTCGCCCCGAGCTTCGACTGGTATTTTGATGGATCCGAACACAGATCAGAACTCACTGGTATTCTGTATGCAGATAACATGGCGGATGTTCTGACTGCCAATGGCTACGCTGCCATGTTTGAAAGTGAGAATGCTATTTTCTTTGCCGACATTTCCTGGCCTGGCACCCCAGCGTTTTTTGGGGGCTCAAACTTGAGTGGCGAAATCGATATGGATATTGAGAACGGCAGGTTCTTGCAAGGATCGGGCGGGCAGGGTGCCTTGCGTCTAATCAGCATTCTGAATTTCAATGCCATTATGACGCGAGCGAGAATCAGTAATGATTTGGTGCGTACCGGTTTGGCCTACGATGAAATTACTGCCGAACTCAGCCTCGATGACGGTCATGTGAATATCGAAGACAGGTTGGTGATATCCGGGCCGTCCAGTCTCTATCAGATCACTGGCGAACTGGATCTGGATGATGAAACAATTCTCGGCGAGATGTTTGTCACCCTGCCGGTGAGTGACAATATTCCATGGTTGGGACTATTAACGGCAAACATTCCGCTGGCGGTGGGTGCCTATCTCTTCGATCAAATTTTTGGTGACCAGGTAGACAGCCTAACAAGTGCGGTCTACACACTGGATGGACCCTGGGAAGGCTTGGAGCCTGAATTCAAACAGGCGTTTGGATCACCGGAAGAATCACAAGAAGCTTCGATAGATTAACTGGATTCCTTAACTACCGAATAGCCTCAATGCGGGAATAGGGAACATACCAGATGTCCTTATTACCAAATCCGCCTGATCGTTCCGAATCAAAAAAGAAATATTCGAAGTCCGGTGAAAAAGCAGGGCAGCGATCGTGTTGATCGGAATTTATTCCAGGTCCTAAATTGACTAACTCCGTCCACGCGCCAGCATCGTTGCGTGTCGTGACATAGATGTCATCCATGCCGAAACCTTCAGCGCGATTCGATGTAATGTACAACGAGTTGCCATCTTCCGAAGGCAGCGAATGATGTTCACTGGCAGCGCTGTTTATGTTCGGGCCAAGATTCTGTGCCTCCTGCCAAATACCATCGATGCGTTCTGACATCCAGATGTCATTGCCACCGAAACCACCCTCGCGGGTTGAAGTCCAATAAGCGAATTCCCACTCGTCCCCGGTGAAATAGAGACAGTGATCCATGTCCGCTGAATTAAAGGGCGCACCGAGATTTCGAGGCTCTGTCCATTTGCCGTCTTCCCAATCGCTTACATAAATATCAGTCGCTCCGAATCCCCCAGGCCGATTACTCATGATGTAGAGTTGCTGTGCATCAGGAGACAGTAAGGGTTCCACTTCCAGATAATCTGCCGTGCTGACTTCCCAAACGATAGTTGGTTCCGACCAGTCTTCGCCCTGACGCTGGGTTACACAGATATCCGAACCCACTGTGCCTTCCCGATCGAAGCAGTTGAAATACATGGTGTTGCCATCTGGCGTAAAAGTGGGCTCGGCATCCCGGGCTGCAGTATTGATCACCTCGCCCATATTAATAGGACCAGGATCTTGCGCGAGTGCAAACGAACTAATATTCAATGCAAGAATGAAGAGAATTTTTATTGAAACGGGCGCTGAAAATTTCATAAACACCTCAGGAATGCGGCTGATTGAATACAGTGATAGCAAACACCAAAATAGAAGTAAATAGATATACTTTATAACTAAAAGGGGCCATGTCTAATACTATATAAATTCAAGCTAAAAACGCCCATATTTCAGTTATTTGCCGTTGACTCGAAGCTAGATAAACCTTACTCTCACGGTCAATCTAAACAACCCAAAATCCCTATCCAGGAGGATGGAATGAATATTCGTCGCACATTAACCGCCTTAGCGGCCGCTGCAGTTGCAGGTCTAATGGTACTGGTTCTGCCAGTACTGGCCCATCACGCATCTACGCCTTTCTATGATCCTGAAAATGTGATCGATTTAGAAGGATCAGTCACCCGCTTCGTCTTCAGGAATCCCCATGCATTCCTATTTATCGATGTAACTGATGAAAGCGGTGAGGTTTCTGAATGGCAGGTAGAGCTGGGTGCACCGGTTGGACTACGCCGAATCGGTTGGACTCCAGAGACCTTACCAATAGGCATGGAAGTTAAAATGACTGGCCGCCGCTCACGGGCCGAAGGCTCACAGGGTGTTTGCTGTGTGCGCATGACCCGTGCCGATGGCAGTCCCGTGCTGGAAGGCGGTGCAGTGAGAGAGCGGACCCAGGACTAAGGGATAGGGATTTGTAATGAATAAAATAATCAAAAATAAAATGACGAAGTTAATTGCTGCCTGTGCTGGTTTGGCTGCGCTTGTTCTGGGCACTGCCATGCCCCAATTGAGTGCCGAGGGTGTCGATAGCCATATTCCTGACCTGGCGGGTATATGGGATGGTACTCCCCGGGTTCGACCAGTAAATGGGGAAACCGTACCCTGGGGCGAGAACAATTTTCCCGATCTAAATGCACGGGCTCGCGCTTATCAGGAAGTGTGGGAAGAGATCATGGCGCCGAAGTACGATTGCCAGCCTGCCTCTTCTCCAGCAATTCAATACGATCCCTACCACATGCAAGTAACGCAGTGGCCGGATCGAGTTATGTTCCGCTACGAAAAAGATGACCAGTTACGAACCGTCTGGTTAGATGGTCGTGAACCCACTGCAATGGATTTTAGTTTGCAGGGATTCTCACGTGGCTATTACGAAGATGGATCGCTTTACATCACAACGACTCACTTCGTATTTGATATAGCCGGTTTCGATGATTACAACGGCATTCCTTCTTCTTCGCAGAAAGTGCTTACTGAAAGGTATTGGCGGGAAGATGACGAGTTACGTTTAACGCTGACTGTGGAAGATCCGATGTTCTTTAATGGGCCAGTGTCTTACACCACTCGCTGGTTGCCGGCGGGAGATGGGTACAAGTTAGCGCCTTATAATTGTGATCCGGAAGCTTCAAGATTGTCGGTGAGGTTTTTTCCTTCTAGGTATGATTAGTTGGTTGGATGTTTGATGAGAAAGCCATCTTCGGATGGCTTTTTTTATGGATGGCTGGAAGTTCGGAGATGGACATGGATTGGGTATTCAGTTCCGTTACACGCCGTGAATACGTCCCTGTAGGCTCGGCGCCCGCTCCCGGCGGGCGACGGTCACTGAACTGAATACCCAATACATGTCTATTGGGAATTACTCATATGCGCATAGCGTTTTTTCTAAACTAGTTCGACTGTTCCAATACAAGGACTTGAAGCGTAAACCGAACCCACAAATTGGCCGAGACTATGGGAAACCGACAAAGTCGGTTTTCCCTTTTTACAAATTTTAGGACTCCACGATGATTCCCGATCCTCCAATAATTTCTGAAGATGACATGCAAAAGTGCAGAGATACCGGTGATTATTGTCCAGTTCTGTTTGAGTGGTACAAGTTTGTCATGTCAGTTTGTTATGTGTTTGCAAATCTCATGCAAGAGTCACCTGTTGTGAGAAAAGATATTTCAGGGAGGGATTACGCTGTGCTCATAGGACTAATGAATCGCTGCGCCAAATTGATGCATTCAAACATAGATTTATCGCACAAAAGTGAGTTTGGCGAGACCACATCGATCATTGATCGGTGTATTTTTGAGTCATCTGTAATACTTGATTGGTTGTGTACGAATGACAATGAAGACAAATTTGATCGATATATTGCTTCTGGTTTTCGAACAGAATTGGAACTGAAAGATCAAATCCTAAAAGCAATTGATAAAAGAGGTGGGGATCACCTGCAGATCGAAGACAGAATGTTGGCGTCAGTTGATCGCCACCTTGAGGAAGCAGAGTTCGATGATGAATCTGTGAAAAGCACCAAACCACTACCCGATCTTGCAGCAATGTTAGTGTCTCTAGGTCAAGATAGAATTATGTATACCACTGGCCAGCGTATTGGGTCTCATCATGTGCATGGCACTTGGGTTGGATTAAGAATGCATTATATAGACCGTGAACAAGACGGTGTGTTTCGAACAAAAGGCAAAACCGATACTCATGTGAATCAATATGTGTACATCCCGCTAATTGTTCTCGAAACATTAGGAAATTTCGTAAGATTCCTTTTTGTTGGCTCAGACGAAGAAACTGAAAGTGTGCTTGGACTGTTCGATTCCATACACCAAGAAATTTTGGATATTAATCTAGAAGTAGTCGGAAGCGACTTTGCCGTAGCGGAGAAATAGTCCTAACAAACAAATCAATTAGGGACAGGGCTAATGCCTTGCCCATTATTAGGGGCGTTATACCTATCACGTTGCCGAGAGATTTATGCAAGATAAAAGAGAGCACTACGAGATACTCCTGGACAAAATGGCTCTGGCACATGAGCAAGAGTTCCATCTTGAAGCATCTTGGATCGCCTACTCGATCCTTGAAGACAGATTGCTTTCAGCATTGAAAAGATCAGGCGGCACAACTTATCCGAATGGGGATGACATTCGAATGCTTGGGCAAAAGATCCAGGAGCTCATAGCAAGAAGAGCAGAACTAAATGACCAGCATGCTACTGGAGACAAACTACTCGGTGCATATTTCTCTTTGAACCTCTTGGATAAGCTAAAAGATTGGAAAGATCGAAGAAATGATCTTATGCATGCAATGGCAGATTCTACGAAAACGATAGCAGAATTATCCAAGGAAACTTACCTTTTGAGCCTTGATTCAAAGCAGATCGTAAAGGATACATGCAACGCCGCTAGATTATTGAAAAAAAATAGATCAAAGGCATAGCAAACAATTCAATCAAGGATAAACTGCTGCGCAGTTTGCCCATTGACAAGGGCGTTATGCGTACAGAGGAGTATACAGCGCGGTGCAACTAGTACCATCAAGTTCAATAAGATCCTGGATGACTGTTGGCGCTTCTAAATCGCCATCAGCGATTTCAACAGTGTGTCCCCACTGTGGGGAGCGAGGAATATTTACTCTCCAATCACAGCACGATGACCAACACCGCATGGCAGTAGCTTCATCTGCGAAGTGCCCTGGTTGCAACAAACTAGTCAAGTTTTGGGCAGTTAGAGCTGAAAAGCAACCTAAAGGAGTTGATAAGAACCCCGAGGCTGTGTATATGTATCCATCAGCAAAGAGTTATTATCCGGCTCCCGAACTTCAATCAAATATACCTGAAGCATTACAGAACGCTTTCGTTTCAACGATAGATGCATACAATTCTAGAAACTACGCGGCAACAGCTGTCTGCGCTAGAAGGACCTTGGAAGGTATTTTTAAGTACTTAGTGTCTGAAGACCAAAGAAACGCGCCCTTAGCCCGTCTCATTGAGCGAGTAACGGAGGACATGGATTTAGCTGCTCCTCTTACATCTTTATCACATGCTATACGTGACGGCGGGAACTTGGGAGCGCACTTCGATATGGAAAAAGAACCCGATCAGGTTCTCGCTAAGCATATGGTAGAGCTACTGGATTATTTGATCTCTTATTTATATGTACTACCCAATGAAATTCAAAACTTGGAAGAAAGTTTGGGAAGGAATGCCTAATGCTTTCTACGCCCACGCTGTCTGATAGGCATTGTGACTACGAGAAATTTATAAAATGAATAGTTGGTGGGAGTTAGGCGAGTGGTCTGGGTACCAGGGCAGCGAACTCTCTTTGCATCGAATCGAATGCCCTTTTTGTTCTGAGCGGGGCAACTGGGCAGTTAATAACCAAGCCGAGAAAAAGAAACCCAATGGATCTAAAGTTCTCCACTTCGATACGCTTAGATGTGGAAACTGCGCCATGTACGTTATGGTTTTTTGGTCCGGTGCGCGTGGACACCACGACTATAAGTTAGTTCCTTGGCCCATCGAGAAGCTGGACGAGCATCCTGAGTACTGGCCAGATGAAGTTGGCCGGTTTTGGTTACAGGCAAAACGAAGCTTGCGAGATGAAAATTGGGATGCTGCTGCGATCATGGCCAGAAGCGCACTTCAAGCCTCTCTCAGAGAGCAAAAGGCTGAGGTAGGTAGCCTTAAACGCGAAATTGACGACCTATCAGAAAAAGGAGTCTTACCGAACATAGTTAAAGATTGGTCTCACAATGTGAGAGAACTTGGAAACGAATCAGCGCACCCACAACCGGGTCAAAAACCAACTGATCCTCAAGATGCTAGTGATATTGTGAAATTTATGGATTACTTATTCGAGTATTTGTATACCCTCCCGAAGCAGATCAAAGAATATCGGGAAAGAAAGGACGCATAACAATCAGTTCAATTAAGGACTCGGCTTCCACATAATTGAAGGAAGTGAAATAGGACACCCACAAATTTACGCCCAAAACTTGGGCTTTGTTTAGCTTTTCCTCGGAAAAATAGGGGACACTGATCAGTTAGCTAATTAACTATACGAAAATAGGGACAGATTTATTTTTAAGATGAGAAAAATAGATCTATCCCAATTATTTCCATTTGAGTTGAAATACGATTGAGAATGTAATGAGACTATTAAACCGTAGAAGTGCGAAGCTATGACTGGCCGAGGGCAAATCATTCTTGGAATTCTTTTCGGATTCGTCGCAATCGGGCTGTGGATGGTGATTGTGCCCGGGTTATTCGAGAATGCTGTTGCAGATGTCGATTGGCTCGCGTTTGGTCTCAGGTGGGCGGCGCTTGTTCAGTTGCCCCTCATAGCAGGGATTGTGGTTGTGTCACAACAGTGTTTTTGGTCATCTGTTCACGCTGATGGATCTACACCGAACATTGGAAGTTCGATTGAGATCAATAGGCGCTATTTAACAAACACACTTGAGCAATCGGTTTTATCTACGGTTGGGCTACTCGCATTGTCGATTACCGTGCCTTTGCAATACTTGGGCTTCGTACCTGCGCTGGGAATATTGTTTGTAATCGGACGCATCTGCTTTTGGGTGGCATACCACATTAATCCATATGCTCGCGCCTTTGGCTTAGTGTTGACGTTTGGCCCTACGCTAGGTGTTTATGTTTACATAATACAGGGCTTAATAATTTCTATCTGAACAGCATCTGGGAATATAGTGGAAACTATTGGGGACGGAGGGATTTAAATTTAGCAATTGTATAAAAATAATTCCCTCCGTCCCCTTTAATTTTTCTCTGTAACATCTTGGGGAGTGACTTGTCAGCAAAGACTGTCAATGAAGAAGCAGCTCAAACAATATCCCCTCGCCAGTGGATTAGATTGGTTGTGGTGTATCTCTTAATCCCGCTGGTTCTATTTATTTGCGGTGGGGACTTCGGCTGGTGGCAGGCGTGGCTGTATTCCATGTTGATCTTTGCGGCTGGTATTGGTGGGCACATGTGGGCGGAACTACGACATCCCGGATTAATGGCCGAAAGACAAAATGTAGAAAGTATCAAAAGCGCAAAAGCCTGGGACAAAGTGCTTGCGCCATTGATGGCGGTGAGTATCGGCTTTCCTATGGTCATTGTTGCAGGGCTGGACCACCGCTATAGCTGGTCCTCCGAATTTCCGCTATGGCTCAGCGTACTTGGTTTCATTTTGATCGCGTTCGGATACGCTTTTGCCATTTGGGCAATGGCAGAGAACCGCTTTTTCTCCAGCGTGGTGCGCATTCAGATGGATAGAGGGCATGTGGTGTGTGACAGTGGCCCGTACCGGTTTGTGCGACATCCAGGTTATGCCGGAAATTTTATTGCATTGTTTGGTATTGTTTTTGCTCTGAGCTCCGTATGGACACTGATTCCTGCGGCGGTGGCATCAATTATCACGATGATTAGAACCGTACTTGAAGACCAAACTTTACTGGAAGAGTTACCGGGCTATCGAGACTATGCACGACGCGTGCGTTATCGTTTGATTCCTGGGATATACTGATAAGAAAAGGTGGCAAATCTATTTTTCTCAAGCAATAGATGTATGGAGCGAGTAAAACCTGAATTGTTAATATGTTCAAATCATTAGTTAAAGAAAAGGTTATCGCCCGTGTCAGTCAATGGTTAGCGTCGTTCGTTATCGAACTAAATCTTTGCCCCTTCGCAAAAAAAGAATTCAATCAAAACAAAATTCGGTTCGTAGTATCCGATGCAGACACAGAAGAGAATCTTCTTTTAGATTTATCCGATGAATTAGAATTTTTACAATCTAATGAAAACACCGAAACTAGCCTGTTGATTCACCCGTCAGTGTTGCAGGAATTCGGTCGTTACAATCAATTTCTCGACTACGCGGATCAACTACTGCGCGAATTAAACATGGAAGGTGTATTTCAGATCGCCAGTTTTCATCCTGATTATCAATTTGCAAACACAGAGCAAGACGATATCGAGAATTTTACCAATCGCTCTCCGTATCCGTTGCTGCACCTATTGCGAGAAGACAGTGTCGAGCGAGCAGTTGCCAACTATGAAAATGCGGCGATGATTCCGGATAACAATATCGCATTGATGCAGGAGTTGGGGAAAGCGGCATTAATGAATATTCTTGAGAATTAAAGGGGCAAATTTATTTTTCTTAAATATTCAATTAGCTTCCAAAAACAAATCTGTCCCCTTTCTTTACAATTCAACGCTAGTGACGATCAATGAAGCTAACTACGCGCATGTTAGACTCCCCATCTAAATAATAAGTAAACGGACAGGACCCAACTATGGGTGAGGTAATTGTGCTTGGCGGGGGCGCTGCAGGTTTAATGTGTGCGCTGACTGCTGCCCAACGTGGCCGGCAAGTGTTGGTATTAGAAAAAGCCAACAAGATTGGCAAGAAGATTCTGATGTCCGGTGGTGGGCGCTGCAACTTCACTAATTACAGTATAGAGCCAGAAAACTTTCTATCTGCCAATCCACACTTCTGCAAATCTGCACTAAAGCGTTATACCCAGTGGGACTTTATCAAGTTGGTAGAGCAACATGGCATCGACTATGAAGAGCGCAAGCAGCAGCAACTGTTCTGCAAGGATTCGGCCAAGCAGATTCTAGCGATGCTCGTAAGCGAATGTGAGCAGGCTGGCGTGGTCATATGGAGTCATTGTGAGATCAACAGCATCACTGCGCTGCAATCCTCAATTGACGCACAAAGCAATCGCTATAAGCTGGAGCTTGCCCGGGGCAAAAGCGAACCGAAAGAAACTCACACTCTCTGCTGCGAATCTCTCGTTGTTGCCACCGGTGCACTGTCGATTCCAAGTATGGGTGGCAGTGACATGGGCTATGACATTGCTCGCCAGTTTTCCTTACAGCTAACCGAGCGCAGGGCCGGACTCGTACCTTTTATGTTTAGCGATAATTTCAAAGCCGTCTGCGAGCGTCTTGCCGGAATATCAACAGAAGTTGAAGTCAGCTGCAACGGACAAGATTTTAGTGAAAGCCTGCTATTTACTCACCGGGGAATCAGCGGACCGGCGATACTGCAAATCTCCAGTTACTGGCACCCTGGCGATTCGATATCACTCAATCTGTTACCAGGAATAGAGGCTTATCAGTGGCTCTGTGAAGTGAAACTCGCGAAAGGAAAAAGCCTTCTGAAAACGGTTTTACAACAGAAACTGAGCAAGGCTCTGGTAACAGAGTTACAGCAACTGTGGTGGCCTACTCAGGCAGAAACAAACTTGGCTGAATTCACTGATCTGCAACTCAAAACAATCGGCGCGCAGCTCAATCAGTGGACACTCAAGCCATCCGCCACCGAAGGTTACCGCACGGCTGAGGTGACATTGGGCGGTGTTGACACCGATGGCATCAGCTCCAGAACGATGGAAGCCAAGAACAAACCGGGATTGTTCTTCATCGGCGAAGTGCTCGATGTCAGTGGTCATCTTGGCGGCTTCAATTTCCAGTGGGCCTGGTCCTCAGGCCATGCGGCTGGATTATATGTATGATTGCCTCTGGCCCATTGACTCGATCAATGGGGTCAGAGTAACTTGATCCGGCCGCTTAATTTGAAAATTTAACTTCTCCGCCCCTTTACTATTTGCAGGAGTTCGGCTCATTGGCAATAACGATACTGAAAAACTGTCTTATCTTTGATGGTTACGATGAAGAACTCATTGAAGGTAGTGTCGTTGTCGAAAATAATCGTATTCGAGAATTCTCAAATAACGAAATCAATATAGATTCTGCCAACAGTCTTGATTGCAAAGGTGGTTTTCTGATGCCTGGTCTGATTGATGCGCATTTTCATGCCCTTCTGGTCAGCTACAATATCCCGAAGCTGGACAGCATGCCTCCCTATCTACTTGCACAACATGCAAGCCATATTCTTAATGGGGCCTTACATCGTGGTTTTACTACGGTTCGTGATGCAGGTGGTGCGGAGATCGGCTTGTGGATGGCCTTAGAGCAGGGACTGATTGAAGGTCCGCGAATGTTTTTCAGCGGTAAACCGATAAGTCAAACGGGTGGTCATGGCGATATGCGCCCGGCAGATCAGACGTCTCCCTGTAGTTGCGGCTACGGTAGTGTGCTGGCGACTGTTGCGGACGGCGTGGATGAAATGCGAAAAACTGTGCGTGAGGAGTTACGTAAAGGGGCGAATCAAATAAAATTATTCGTTTCTGGTGGCGTTGTTTCTCCAACCGATCCTATCTGGATGGATCAGTTTAGCGCGGATGAGATTCGTGTTGCGGTTGAAGAGGCCGCGACAAGACGTACTTATGTGATGGCACATTGTCATACAGATGAACGTGCCCGCGCTTGCGTCGAGCTAGGTGTGAGAACAATTGAACATGGCACTGAGATTCAGGCTGATACAGCCGCAATAATTGCTAATAGTGATACCTATGTCGTGCCAACCTTATCTGCAATTAAGGTTATTACCGATCATGGTGCTGAACTTGGCTTACCTCCAATGAGTTTGGAGAAAGTAAAAGGCCTGTTCCAAACTAATCAACAATCGGTATCGAATTGCGATAAAGCTAAGGTGAAGCTCGGATTTGGCACTGATTTACTCGGTGATTTTCACAAGTATCAAAATGATGAATTTATTCATCGCGGTGAATTACAAAGAAACATAGATGTTCTACGTTCCGCAACCAGCGTCAATGCAGAAATTTTACAAAAATCCGGCGATCTCGGCTGTATAAAAGAAAATGCGCTGGCAGATATTATCTTGGTAAAAGGCAATCCTCTTCAGGACATCAGTTTACTATCCGAATCTGAAAAAAATATTTCGTTGATTATGCGTGATGGCGAGATAGTAAAAAACCAACTCTAAATCTGGTTGAGGTTAATGCAAAAGCTGGATGAAAAATAAAGGGGTTAAAGTAAAAATTCAGGAGTAAAATAGATCTGTCCCAATTGTTTCAGGGCTTTATGCGTTAAAGAAAATGAATGAGCTACTAGAGAAAATTTGGAGTATTAGTTTAGATTTGGATGATTCTCCATCAGATGAACTTACTGATCTGATTGATGAAGCGCAGGAGCAAAACCAATCCGACGATTTGTCTGAAGCTCTTTTCTCCTGTGCTAAGTGTGATGATCTTGACAAACTTGTCTACATTTTAAATGCGTCGGCATGGTGTGGCTCAGATAATGGAGCAGCATTACAACGGACTCTGGAATTATGGTTGTATGGAGCCAACGAAAATAAGATTTATGTAGCGCTGAATGTAGAAACATACCCATTTAGAGATAAAGTAGAAATGGAAAAGTGTCTAATAGAAATACAGACTAAGTACCCGCAATTTGGCGAAAAATGTGAATCGCTAATAAATTCACGTAATAAATTGACTGAAAACACATAACAATTTATTCAGTATGTTCGGTAGAAAAGGCACGTTAAGCCGGGGGGCACTCACAATTCAGCAACTAAAATAGCTAAGTCCAGAGCGAGTAGGGGATACGAGTAACTTAAATAGACGGTGCAGAGTAAAAATATAGTGCTATATTTTTACTATAGCCCCTTTATTTTAAGGGAGAAACATCTGACTCCAGAATCAATACAAAGGACTGGGCATGCTTGAAGAAAAACGCTCCGAGGTACGATACGACAAAAGCTTGGTTGTCGTGGGTATCGTGACTCATTGTGATGGAGATCGGAGCTTAAATGGCTCACCGGTTCGTTGCGAAACCGTAGACATTTCCGGTCACGGCATGAAGTTTCGATCCGATATCGAATTACCTGTTGAAACACTGCTCACCATTTCTGTTGCCTACACAGTGCGAGAGATTTTACAGGTGAGAGCGAGAGTACGCTGGTGCAATATGGCGGAAGGTCAACCTCTAATCGGTGTGCGATTGATAGAAGAAAAAGATTCTGATTTTGAAAAATGGGTTTTGCTACTGCAAAGTGGTTTAGAGTAAGCGGAAAACCTATTGGGAAAAGGGTACACTGATAAAATAGTACAATGACAATCCGTTAACTTACTATTTTATCAGTGTGCCCTATCTTTTAAATTCAGCCGATATCGGGGTGTGATTGTGAGCCATCTTTTTAATAAAACACTTAGATTATCTGTTTTAACATTGCTGATTTCTATAACTGCTTGTACGAGTGGAACAAAGCTGATGCTTGTATCACACCCAGTGGGGGCGGTTTTTACAGAAATAGACTCAGGAGTTGAATTGAATACAGCTCCAAGAATCAACCATCTCGCTCTGGACTCAGCCAATAAGACTGATAAAAATGGGTGTTACACCCTTAACGGAGTGGAAGCGCGATGGGCGAGTGGTGCAAAAAAGCAGATGACAGAACTTAAGCTGTGTGGAGAGCATAGGCGTGGCTATACAGTAACTCTGAACAGGCCCTCAGACCATCCAAATCTAGAAAAAGACTTAGCAGTGGAAATAGAATTACTAGCGCGCGCCGACTCTCGAAATTCACGGAGTATTCCAATTCACGAAAGCTTATCGAGTCGACAAGCGATGGTTGAACAAAACCCCAGCCTTATGAGCAGAGGATCCAAGGCCGGGCCATGGTAATGGCCTAGTTTTGTATATTGCCTCCGTCCCCTTTAATTTCTGACCAATGAACTAGCTGCGTGATGGCTTGCCCTCGAGCCCATGCTAGTGGAGAGTTGAAGCGATTGCTGGGCACAAAAATTAAAGGGAACAGACCACGTTTTTTAAATAATGGAAAATGGGTACACTGACAAAATAGTAAAATTGCAATTCGTTAACTTATTATTTTATCAGTGTCCCCTATATCTTAAAAATCTTATTTACAGCCCAAGTATAGAGCGCCCTTCTCATATTCTCAGAATTAAAGGCTTGATGGATCCCTACAGTAAATTACTTCAATCTCTTAGTAGAAAGAGTAGGGAATCCTATTGCTTAGTACCAGTTAATGGAGCGCTAATTAATCGCAATTGGAAATAACTAGACAATTTGCTGAATCTACAGTTTCATCAAAATACTTTCCATTAAATCGCGCAAGAATGGGCAATTGAAAAAACTTCAAACTGGACAATACTACGGCGAGCTAAGCAAAGAGATAAATTTGCAAGGTCTTGGGCTTAGCGAATATGACTATCTTAGCGAGCGCACAGATTGGCACTACCATGAAAATCCGTATTTCATGTTCTTATTAAAAGGAAAGGTGATGGATGTTAATAGCAGCAGGTCCATCCCCTGCGAATCGGGGACTCTACTATTTCAGAACTGGCAAGATCCTCATTACAACGCGAAGTACTCCGAACTTGCGCGGGGCTTTCACCTGGAAATTGACAAAGACTGGTTGCAAGCACAGGAAATTAAAATCCAACTTGAGAGTGGAAATAACGACATTAAAGATCCTATTATTGTCGAACTATTTGTCCGAATGCACAGGGAGATTCAAGAAGACGATCCAATTACCAACGAGGCAATACAAGATCTAATTTGGCAATTACTCAACCGGTTGAGCAGCTACAACCACCGCGTTGAAACGCGCAAGCCGAAGTGGATTGATCTAGTCGAGCAGATGGTGGAAGAATTAGACGCGGACCAGCTTACGCTAGAACGAGTGTCCAGTGAAATCGGTCTCCATCCTGCGTATTTCTGCCGGGAATTTCCTCGCCACTTTCAGGCTTCATTTGGCAATTATGTCCGCAAGACGAAACTTAAAAGAACCCTGCCGCTCATGGGAGCAGAGCAATATTCGTTGGCCCAGATTGCTATCCAATGTGGATTTGCGGATCAAAGTCATCTAACGCGATGCTTTAAGAAATATTACGGAATAACGCCTATGAGGTATCGAACTTTGCTGCAGAAATTGTAGTTATCCCTGCATTCGCTTGAAAAGGTAAATTTTATTCTATATTAACTCTTCTTTTAGCCTATTCTTATCAAGATGCAAAATCGAATAGTACCAGTCGCGGCAATTCCCGTTCTGCTTTTTCTCGGCGTAGTCCCGAGCGTTTTTGGTCAGGTAGAAATATCCCTTATAGAAGAAACGGGATGGGAAACTAGCGATGAGCCCTATGACCGTGCCTTAATTTCGGAATTGAATAGTGAGATAAGTCGGGGCACATATAGAGAGCTAAATAGTATTATTGTTATAAAAAATGGCGAATTGCTGATTGAGTCTTACTTCAATGGCAGTAGCCGTGACGACATCCACAATCCGAGATCAGTCAGTAAATCTGTCGCCGGCACTATGCTGGGAATCGCTATTCGAGAGCAACAAATACAAAGCACGACGCAGACTCTCGGGGATTTCTTCGACTTGAGACAATTCGATGAGTTTGAAGAGAGTAAGGCAGAAGTAACTCTGGAACAACTCATGACAATGAGTTCTGGTTTTGAGGCATTCGATTTTAATCCGGAATCCATAGGTAATGAGGAGTATATGTATCCCACTGACAACTGGGTGGAGTGGGCGCTGAATCTTCCTATGGCTGATGATCGCGAGCCGGGTGATGAATGGTTCTATTTCACAGGTGGTGTCGTAGTACTCGGCGACATACTAAATCGCATGTTACCTGGCGGCCTCGAAGCCTCAACGCACCAACACCTCTTCGAACCAATGGGCATCGAGAACTATCAATGGCAGTACACTCCACAGCACGTGGCCAATACTGCCGGCGGCCTGAGTATGACTCCTCTGGATTTTGCCAAATTCGGCCAGTTGTATAAAGATGGAGGCCGATGGAATGGCCAACAATTAGTACCGGAATCATGGATAAACGAGTCACTTAGAGTTCGCTATGCAACTACTGAAACTGACCAGAGTTATGGCTACCTATTCTGGGAAAGAAGCTACGCGGTAGGTGACGAATTTCACCAGACTTTCTACAGCAGTGGTAACGGCGGAAACAAAATTTTCATACTTACAGAATTACCCCTCGTGGTCGTAGTGACCGCCAGTGCCTATGGTCAATCTTATGGGCATCAGCAGGTAGACGAGATAATGGAAAAGTATATTTTGCCTGCAGTAGTAGACTGATTCTCTGTCGAATCCTATTAGAAGCTTTCTGATTCTGTTTATTTCTCTAGACTAAGGGAACATTCGAGAAAGAAGCCATCCCCCAAATAAACCCCCAACGTTCACACCCTGGGCTTTCTATTTGATGGTAGAGTCTTTAAAGCATTAACTTGCAACTCGTCCAGTCACAACATCGAATTTCTGAAGCTTAGAACTCAATGTTTACTCGTGCATAAATCACACGCCCAATTACACTTTGAAGCTGTGAATCAGCAGCAGGAAGAAAAGGGAACGCTGATAAGATAGAAAAATACCAACCCACTAACTTACAATTTTATCAGAGTCCCCCATAGTCATTTAAAAAGTAGTTGAGAGAAATATAAGCAGCGAATTTATATTTCCAATAGCTGCGCAGAGAACAATCAATGCAGCGATTAATGCGCCTTGGTAAAACGCAAGGTTTGAAGGCAAAAGACGCAAGTCCATTCCTGGACATCGGGCTTGATTTTAAGAGATGAAATTTATTGAGCTAAAGATTCAATCGCTTTAGACATAACCTCTCGCATGTCTTCTATTCTTACTGGTTTTGCAATAAAGTCATTCATACCTGCATCCAGGCAACGATCTCTGTCTTCATTCTGAACATTCGCTGTCATCGCGATTATGTAAGGTTGGTTGCCTTCTGTAGATCGTAGTTTGGTGGTTGCTTCAATACCATCCATTTCTGGCATCTGGATATCCATGAATACGATGTCATAGTTATTAGTAGCTATCATTTGAAGTGCTTCAATTCCATTTTCTGCGATATCAGCATCAGAACCCAAAGTCTTGACTATCTGCTTAGCGACTGTTTGATTTACGAAGTTGTCTTCGGCGATCAGAATATTTAGTTCTTGTAGAGGTTTTACCCTTTTTAGTGATTGGCTAGCTTGAGAGGAACTAGTCGGAGAAATTTGGGCTGCAATTGCATATAAGACTTCACTTGGACGTGTCGGTTTGCGTAATACAGTAGGATATTGACTAGCAGCTTGCACGTGATTATTTAAAGGTGCCAGGTAAATAAAGGGTGGCAGGTCTTTTAAGTCATCGCTGTGAAACGGGAGTAAGTCATCGCAATTTGATTGCGAGCTCGACTCATCAATTAGGATTACGTCAACAGTCGTATTGTTTAAATAGAATTGTAATTCCTTGACTGACTTAAAATACTCTATATTAGTTACGCTTTTGCTTAGGATATGAGTAAGAACTTGTTTTTCTAACTCATTTGTAACCAGCACTGCTATTTTTGTTGTCGAAATGCTTTGTATGCGTTTTTCATTCTTCAAAGGTTCGACATCTGTGTTCAGTGTTATTGTAAACGTCGATCCTGAGTTTTTCTTGCTAACAACAGTTAAAGCGCCTTCCATCATCTCGATTATATCTTTCGTGATTGATAACCCTAGCCCCGTTCCTCCATATTTACGTGTAGTTGAAGTATCAGCTTGTGTGAATGGGTCAAATAATTTTTCGAGTTTTTCATTGTCGATGCCAATGCCAGAATCCGAGACTGATAGCTCCAGAGTTGATTGTTCGCGAGATAAATCAGATGCTGGGTTTTCCTGTAAATTTACATCAACGACAACTTCGCCGTTGTGAGTAAACTTAACCGCATTAGAAAGTAAGTTTAACAATGCCTGGCGAATTCGCTGTTCGTCACCATGGAGTACGCTTAAACAGTGAGGTCTAAAATTAACGACTAAATCGATTTCTTTATCTGATGCCATTGGGGCTATAGTATCGATGGCATCAAAAACACATTTCTCTAAAGTATAGGGTTTAATTTCTAACTCTAATTCGCCGGCTTCAATTTTTGAAAAATCTAAAATTTCATTGATAATTCCTAATAACGCTTCACCACTTGACCTGACAGTGTCTAAATAACTTCGTTGTTCATTATCTAAAGTGCTGTTGCCTAACAGTGAAGTCATGCCGATGACACCGTTTATAGGTGTGCGTATTTCATGACTCATATTGGCTAGAAACTGCCCCCGCGCTTCTGTCGCCGCTTCGGCTTTTTCTCGAGCGGTGATTAGCTCTGCATTTTTATTGGCTAAACCGATAGTCGCTTCACGCACTTCAGACTCTAAGAGTGTGGCTCGACTCCTAATGATTCTTGTTCTCCACAAAAACAAAAACAATATGGCTGCCAGAAATGACAAGCTCATAGTTATCTTGAATATCAATGATTGCCACCAGGCAGGATGTACGCGAACGGTAAGGCTTTGAGCGTTTAGAACATCAACACCATCACCGCTTTGTGCTCTTACTTTGAAAGTGTATTCACCGGGTGGGAGTAGGGTATATGTAGCTACAGCATCAGCTGATGTTTCGTTCCAATCTGGATCAATTCCTTCCATTTGATACCAAAGACGGTTCGACTCCGGTGTGCGAGTGTGCATTGCTGAAAAATGAAAACTAACGACTGAGTCTGTGTGCTCAAGGTCAAGTTTGGCTGTTCGGTAAAACGGTTTTTCCAACAGAACTCTGTCGTCATATATTCTTCCTGTGACTACTGAGCGATTGAATCGCTGCAGTTCTGAAAAATAGATGTGGGGTTCGGTTTTGCTGGGTGTAAACCGCTCGGGATTAAAAATTATTGCCCCACCTGTACTGCCAAATCCTATTAGCTCATTGTCTAGCCGAATTGCTGCATCGACGAAATAAGTGCTCCAGTGAAAACCCTGATCTCGTCCAAAATGCTCTACCTTAATATTTGGGCCTAGATAGGGCATTGACGAGTTTATTGGGGAAATTTTGAACACTCCGCCCTGGCTTCCAATCCAGATATTCCGTTGTTGATCAACCACAATAGAAGCGTATTGGTTCGACGGTAAATTCTCAGCTGGGATGTGCGCTAATAAAGTGAGGGCGTTGTCCTTATACTCTAATTGATAGACACCCGCTCTAGAGAGTGCCCAGACAATACCATCTTCAAGACTATCGACGTCGATAATGTTGTCACTGCTAAGTTCTGTGGGTGTAATGTCCGCATAATTAGCAGTCTCACTATTAAATAAGGCGATGCCTCTGCTTCCATTTCCAATGAGATACTGATTTTGCCCTACTTTCACCATGCCGGTGGGTGAATCTTTATAACCATCAAGAACAGGTAAATACGCATCATTTCGTCCAAAAATAAGACCGCGTGTTGTCGCAACCATGAGGCTGTTGTTATCCATACTTTTTAAGGAAAGAATTCCAGCGTCGTTTTGTAATTCTCTAAAGGCCTCAACAATTTCAAAACCTTGCTTGGTTCGATTGAAACGATAGAGGTCATTGCTAAATTGCGACCCTAGATAAATTGTTCCGTCAGAGGTTTCTGCGAGTGTAGAAGCTTCAAGGGGTGCGAAATGAGCAGCATCGTCTGGAGAGTAAATTTCTCGTTCACCAGTCTTGAGATTGATGGCATCAACTCCGTTTGCGTGACCGACCCACAACTCACGCCCGTCGTGAAAGAGTAGTTCAAGAGCATCTGAATTCTCTAGATATCGGTTATTCCTTGAAAAGGTCGCAATGGAATTCCTATTAGGGTCAACTAAAAATACCCCATTGAAGGTGCCACACCAAAGCATACCGAATCGATCAACTAGCAATGATGTGACTGTATAACCGGGTAATCCGTTGGGATTGTCATCAGACGGTTGGTGTTGCTTAATGCGGCTAAAGTCGGCTGATATTTCAAAAAGCCCTTTTGAATTCGTAGCTAACCAGAGTCGATTATCAAGCGTACTTGCACTGTCGCGGATGGATGTCTTTGCAAGGTCTGGGTGTGTTATTGATATAGCATTCGACTCAATGCGCCCTACAGAAGGATTTATTGAGACCAGGGAGTCTTGGATGAGGACTACAGCGGTTTTTCCATTTACAAATTGGAACCAGGAAATACCTGCAATTGAATTCTCTAGCTCATTAGTCTCCGTAGCGTTGTTGTCAAATTTGCTTCCTTCGAGGGACAGCTCAATTGCCGTACTGGAAAAGTTTGTGGTATCGAATTTCAATAAGTGTTGTTCGTGCTCAACCCAAAACCATAAATTTCCTTCATCATCGGAGCCGGCAAAAGAATAGAAATGATCGTCACCGACATTATCTTGAAGTTGCCATTGTTGTAGTGATCCATTTCTATTGATCAGACCTAATACTGATTTTTCCTCATTCTGAAGCAAGATCCATGTGCCGTAGTTATCAAAGTGAAGAATGTTGGTGAATACTACATTTATTAAATCAGTATTTACTTCTGGTGCTAGCTCAAATTTTTCTGACCTGGAATCGTAAATTTGAAACCCCGAATTTGTGGTGAGCCAGATTTTTCCATAAGGATCGGGCCGTAATGAAAGGTATTGATTTACAAAAGGATCACCCAAGGCATCCAATTGAGGAGAAACAGCTTTGAAATTAGCGCCATCAAAGCGGACAAGTCCTGCTTCACTGCTAATCCAAATAAACCCATCTTCACCTTCTACGACATCTGTAATTGTTTCATTAGGCATTTCGCCCACACCAAAAGGTTTGAAATGTGTTTCACTCATTTGGTTTGCCAAAAATGGAAAACGCGACTCTAAACTTTGCGTTTCTGATTTGAGGGCGCTTTCAGTATCTTCGCCATTGGATTCGGCCGCAAAACCCTGCTGGAATAAGACGAGGTCAATTGCAATAGCTGAAGCTAAGACATTGATAATTATAAATAAAATTCTAAAAATGATCATTTTTTTGGATTGATCGGCATCTGCTTTACTTAGTCACAATTCAAAACCAGTACCTGGAAGCTCTTAAAGCCTTAGATAAAAAATACAGCACGTTCCTAAAGTATAGTTTCGGTTATAAGGACTGTTGAATTTTTTGAGGAGTTGCTCGGGGCTTTAAGAGGGGTAGAAAAAGAGGGCGAAATAGGACTAGAGGAAAAGGGGACGGAGGGATTTATCATTGATCAACTGTATAAATATCAATCGCTCCATTCCCTTTCTTATCATCCCAAAAAAAAGCCCAACGTTCACACGCTGGGCTATTTTTTGATGGTCGAGTATTTAAAGCACTAAATGCAACTCGTCCAGTCACAACATCGAATTACTGAAGCTTAGAACTCAATGTTAACTCGTGCATAAATTACACGTCCGAGCACGCTTTGAAGCTGTGAGACAGCACCGGCAATCATCCCTGTTTTCTGAGCTTCGCGGTCAAACAGATTGCGGGCACCAAGACTCAGAGTTGCATCAGTATCGAATACATTCAGATTCCGATAGGTGTAAAACATGTCCGTCTGGGTCCAGGCACGGATAACATCGGTACTAGTCCAAAGATGTTCAGCCCGGAGAAATCGTTGAAAGCTGAACTCATTCGCATCGAAATTCACTTGATCGATGTAACGCACGGTGGTGTTCACACTATGATTTCCAAGCGCCCAGCGAATACTCGCATTAGCCCGCCACTCTGGAATGATCGGTACCGCGCCGAAGGAGTTATTTTGATTACCCATTGCTTCTCGAACCGGAGTGAGTATCGATTCCTGCCATTCATAGCTGTCCATCTTGGTTGCCTGGAGACCTAAGCGAACATTACCCCAGTTGCTTAAGCCTACGTCATCTAAGGCAAAGGTATAATTCGCCTGAAGATCCCAAGCTTTTACAAGCATTGTCGATGCATTGGTTTCACTTCGATTAATGCGTACGGTAGTCGCAATATCCAGCGGGTCACGCAAAATACGTTTGTCAGATGCTGGATTAGCAACCCATGCAGTTAACTGCTCAAGCGATGGTAAGGGATTAGCATCAGTAGCGAAATCCTGTGGCGGCCTGAAAATTCGCAAAATCCGTTCTCACGATATCCTGTGTCGTAGTGTCTACAATCCTATCTGTGAAATCGGTTTCACTGTAGGTCAGGTGGATATCCAAACCATCTATCGGGGTCAAATCGAAACCCAGTGAGTAGCTTTCTGATGTCTCCGATTCCAGTGCCGGGTTACCCGTACGACAAGAGGTGATAAAACCCGAGAACTCCGTAAACAAATCATCTACGTTACTGAGCCCACAGGAGTCCGGTGCGTTGAGTTGATTCAGGGTCGGGACAATGAAGGCCTCGCCTTGGGTAGCACGCAGCGAAAGCCAATTAGTGGGGCTGTAGATAATGCCAAATTTTGATACCACATCACTCTGACCACTGCTGAACTCTTCATCGCGAACTGAAGCACTGATTTCGAGATTGGATAGTACCGGAAATGAAAACTCGGCAAAAAATGAATCACTGTCTCGACTAAATTTTGTCGGTAGTGCCTGAATACTGTTCAAGCGATCGTTCTGGATCTGGTGAACAGTTGGCACGTTTTCATCAGTCTCATCACGGCGTTGATAGCCGAATGCAGCACCAATCTCTCCGCCGGCTAAGGTGAATCCACCCGGAGCAATCGTGCCGTTGATGATCAGATCAAAAGTCTGCAGTGTGTCTTTGTTGTCTATACGATCCCGTGTATAGATTGCATCTGCTATCGCCTGTGAGTTGCGAAAAGGGGAATCGTCGGCAGCACCGAAGGGGTTAAAACATGAAATTGCATCGGTAACCACATCGCAATTGAGCCCCTGCTCCACCGCACTGAAACTAAAGTGCTGGGTTTGTGCGCTGACAACGTTATTCTGTCCATAAGAATAGGTTGAAGTTCCTTCCCAGCCGTCGAGATACGGCACAGTAAAATCGGCTGTAAACGATACACGATAGTCCCGCTGGTCATTCTCCTTACGACTGATGTCGTCACTACCAAATGCTGACGGCAATGTGTTGGCCAGGCCAAAAGGCAGGTAGCTGCTACTAAAGGGCACGTCTTCGTTAAATGGGACGCCACCTAAAGGATCGTTAGCGATATCGGCAAATTGATTCTGCGCTAGCATAACACTGCCGTCTGCACCGCGCATCGCGAGCGGTGTGCCATAGCCATCGAGGACCATTGCACCGTCCATATCGAGTAAGGGCACCCCAAACAAGTCCTGTCCGTCGCCACTCCGGGCTCGAAAAGGATTACCAGGAATTTCGCCTCGCACAACTGACAAATCAGCAAAGCGCGTACCCGGATTACCTTGATTCTGTCGCCCGTGACCTTGCCATCGACCCCAGAGCAGTTGTCCACTCAAGGCCAGGTCAGCATTCACTTCCCAAGTAATATTTGAATACACGGAGGCTTGAGTCTTTTGCTCTACAAAGTCTCTGGTGTCGCCGAATGGAAACCAACAACGTCCCAGTGCGAGTGTTCCAAATTTGTTGCCGCCCTGAACCGTTGGGTCCGTAATTGGATCTGTACCACAAATTGGGTCAGGAGTCCTTACATTGCCACCGTCTAGCACGCCGTTCGCGTCTCGAGTCGGTACATTCCAATTGGTTGGATTTGCACCACTATTATCGGTCAAACCGGCCAAGAGCAACTTAGGTCGATCCGCCCACTCCAGGGTGCCGTTATGTCTGAACGAGCCTGCGACTACCAGTTCTACACCTGTACCCAGTTCTGTACCCCAGAGAAATGACGAAGTCTGATCTCGAATATCTCCACGGGAATCTTCTTCATTAAAATGTTCAAGCCTTAAGCCATCAAAAGATTTATAGGGCAGCAAATTGACAACCCCTGCCACGGCATCGGTGCCATACAGAGCAGCCGCACCATCGGTCACAATATCAATCCGCTGCATGGCAATACTGGGCATTAACCATTGCACATTGCCATTGGTGGTGCGTTTACCATCGATTAGGTTCAATGTTGCCCGTGTCCCGAGACCACGGAGGTTAAAGTTCGCGGAATTACTTGACGCGCCGCTGGCTTGAATTGAATTGGTTGTACCGGAACCATTGTTGAACGTTTGATTTTGTACAATCTGGGCCATATTTAGCGTGCCCTGATCTGTTATATCTTCAGCTGAGAGCTGGGTAATTGGTGAGGCGGCGAGAATACCTTCACTACGCCGGATATAGGATCCGGTGACAATGACTTCCTCAACTTGATCCTGCTGAGCAATCGCCTGATATGGAGTGCTCATCAAACCGAGAGTAATGCTGGTATAGAGGATCGTGCGATTGAACGTTTTAGCTTGCGCGTGGGTTTTCATTCGACTATCTCCTTTGTTTTTATTGGAATTACTTTCGCGACTTCTTCTTTAATAACACTTTTTGAGGGTAGATAGGTAGAATTAAAGCTATCTTAAGCTGATTTTATGTCTTCCGTTGCCTGAGATATTGTCTAGAGTTTCGCTCCAGGAAACACGCGCTACGTTATCAAATTTGAAGATATTTCCCCTATAAAGAGGTCAGAGTAAAAATACAGTACTTTTCGCATTAGAGAATAAACTAGGGGATACTTACGCGACTGCATTTAGCCGCTGTTTATTTAGACGTTACCCATTGATTATGAATAAACAATATTCATTCTATCCAGATAGAGAATACTTTTTGGAATTGATAAGGCCGTGGAAACTCTTCAGTTTCTGCGTTGCGATGAGTCTTTTGCTTTATGGTGCAGTTAACTTTGAAACTGGAGATTGGGATGTGGGCGTTACCCTGTTAATGGGTGTGCTTACGTACACCATGGCCCCATGGAGCGTTTATATAATATTTTCTGCTATTCGATACAGAACGGGATATTGGTATTTACACATAATCGCCGCATTAATAGCAGGGCTATTTGTTGTTGATTGGGCATACATGCTTTACCACACTATGGCAGGAAACGTGATCTATAGAGAAGCTAATTTTTATGCTTCGACGCCACTGTATTTTATGGCAGGTGCTTTTTGGCTATACCGCGGCACCTTGAAAGAGTTTATTGCAAATGTCAGAAAATTAGGCAACTAAGTTCAAAAGTGTCAGTGTAGTTTGGTATTGAGTACAAAAATCTAAGACAAACACGGAGAATCAGTGCTGTATTTCGCCTATGGCTCGAACATGTCAACTCCCAGACTTGGAGAGAGAGTCAGTATTAGTTCAACTGTTGGGGTTGCTACACTTTTTGATCACACATTGCGGTTTCAGAAAGTTAGTGTTGATGGTTCAGCAAAATGCGATATAGAAGAAAGACCGGAGTCAGATGCTGAAGTACATGGGGTTGTGTTCGAGCTACCAGATCCTGAAATTGAAGTTTTAAACGAAGTTGAAGGATTGGGGAATGGTTATGACTCAAAAATTGTTTCTGTGTCCTTATTTGATGGACAGGTTGTCGAAGCGTTGACGTACTGGGCAACAATTATTGATAAAAACCTTAAACCTTATCACTGGTATAAACATCACGTTCTGTATGGTGCAAAAGAAGCCAGTTTGCCGAATAGTTATGTGTCTGACATTGAAGCGATAGTTTCGGTAGACGATCCGCAGCCTGATCGTGAGCACAAGCAGATGCTCATATATCGATAACTATTCGAAGGGATTTGTATTTAGTCAGATAGTAGAAGCTTAATCTCCCCGACTCTTTAAACGCCTACTCTTCTACTTCACCAATAAACACTTCAAACTTGTTTAACAGATTCGATCCGAAGGCATTGCTAATGGCTACGTCGGCTGCGTCCCGACCACGAGCGATAAGGATACGGCCGGCCACGTGTTTGTTGTTGCGTGGATCAAAAACATACCACTGATCATCCAGATAGGCTTCGAACCAGGCTGCAAAATCTCTTTCGTCGCTGTTCAAGGCATTGTCGATGTTAGCGATATAGCCGGTGCAGTAACGTGACGGTATGTTCATGCAGCGGCATAGGGTTATGGCAAGGTGGGTGAAATCACGGCAGACGCCAGCTTTTTCTTTGTAAGCTTCCGCTGCAGTCTTGGTAGGGCGGGCAAAGTCGTAGCCGAAATTAATGTGTTGGTGCACGAAATCGCAGATGGATTGTACCCGCTGCCAACCGAAGGGAGCACTGCTAAACAATTTCCACGCTTCATCCACCAGCAGGTCAGTTTCGCAGTAGCGGCTGCCCAGCAGGTACACCAGAATTTCGTCCGGCAGGTTTTCAACTGCGTGTTGCATCGCATCGCGGTTAGTGACGTCAGGTTCGCCATCGTCATTGATAATGGCTTCACTAAATACTCGAGTCGTGCCTTCAGGTAATACCAGGCGCGTCACCCAATTGCCGAAATCATCCCGGTAGCTGCTTAAGGGTACAGCTGGCTCGGTATTCACATGGTCCGGTTGCTCCAGGTCAGGTACCTGGGACGGATGCACATTGAGAGTCATGATCATGGGTGTCGGTTGTACGCACTCGTACTCCATGTCATAACCAAATCGAAGCTTCATTGTCGTTTCCTTAGGAGTTGCAGCTGCGACATTAACATGATGTTCGCAGCAATTGGCGACACAGAATCAAATGGTCGCCTTCCAGATCCTAATAATAACTCCCTAGGTCATGAATTTGGCAATCGATTAGCTTTTCTATGCCACGCAACTGCTTCTTCTCGTCGCTGCTTACGAACGAAATAGCCTGTCCACTAGCACCGGCACGACCGGTACGGCCAATACGATGCACATAATCTTCTGGCACATGGGGCAGATCATAATTGATTACCAGCGCCAGCAATTCGATGTCGATACCGCGGGCAGCTATGTCGGTGGCTACCAGAACCTGCACCTTGTTGGCCTTGAATTCAGCTAAGGCTTTGGTGCGTTGAGCCTGGCTGCGGTTGCCGTGAATTGCGACTGCGCTAATGGAGTCTCTGGCCAGACGCTTCACCAGCTTGTTAGCTCCGTGCTTGGTGCGGGAGAAAACCAGTACTTGTTCACTAGTTTCCTGAATCAGTTCACTGAGTAGATCCGCCTTGAGGTGTTTCTCTACCCACCATAATCCCTGTTCGATTGCGTCTACCGTGGAATTGCGAGGTGCCACGTCTATTTCTACTGCGTTCTTACAGATAGTGTTTGCCAGTTGTCTTATTTCTGAAGAGAAGGTGGCAGAGAACATCAAGTTCTGTCGTTTGGCAGGAATCAACGCAAGAATCTTGCGAATGTCGCGGATAAAACCCATGTCCAGCATACGGTCGGCTTCGTCCAGGACTAACAGTTCAATATCATCGAAACGCACTGCGCACTGCGCGCTGCTGATGCAGATCTAATAACCTGCCCGGCGTGGCAACTAGTAAATCAACTCCGCGCTTTAGTGCTTTGAGTTGAGGATTAATATTGACGCCACCGAACACAACGGCGGAACTGAGTCGTTCGTTTTTGCCGTAGGTCAGGATGCTATCGTGTACCTGGGCCGCGAGTTCGCGGGTTGGTGTAAGAATCAAGGCGCGTACCTTGCCGGGTGCGACCCGTGTTCTGGGTCCAAGCTGTTGCAGCATAGGCAAGACGAAGCCAGCTGTTTTTCCAGTGCCGGTTTGAGCGGCGGCCATAACGTCACCGCCGGACAAAATGGCAGGAATCGCTTGAGCCTGGATTGGTGTTGGAGTTGTGTAGCCTGAGCGGGCAACGGCGCGCAACAGGGAATCGGATAATCCGAGAGTGTTAAATGTCATAAATTTCTCAATAAAAAGTTGAATACAACCAGTCACGACGCTACAACCGAATTGGATGGCATCGTTGACAGAATCTTGTGGTTCCAGGCAATAAATAGCCGAGTTGCACGGGTGTGCAGACGATAGAAAAGTTCGACGTGGCACCGCATCAAGGGCGGTGGCTACTGCAGAAGTACAGGCAAATGCTAAACGACGCCGTCTACTTTAAGACGATTTTGCGTCTGAACATGACCTGAACTAAGGGAGCTGAGCTAAAGGAGATGCACGCGTAATACATAATCATGCATTACTAGTTGTGACTTTAGCATAAATTGGGGCTATTTGCTTGATTTAATAGGGACTGCGAAGAATCAAACGATTATTTGAGGGAATAGACCACCTAGTTCACCCAGTTCCAACGTAGGGTATTAACCTTCCCAAGAGCAAAACTCCCGTCCAGGTACCCAGCGACGTGAAGGCGACAACTTTGGCAATGGTGGGAGAAGCAAGACTCCGGTCCATAGTTCCAAGCAAGGGATCGACTTTCCAGTGATAGAGTGCGGCGTTAATGCCGGCGATCAACACCAGCACCATCTTGAATTGAAATCCAATGTTGATGGAGTAGCGCATGGGATCGCCGTAAAAGAAAAGGATTCCTGTCACCAGGTTAAGAGTAAAACCCAGTGCGACCGCCGGTAATAATTTGTGAGTAGCTGCAGGATCTATTGCGCGGAGAAAACCAGCCATGCGCAAATCGATAATAATCAATCCCCCGAGTAGCAGTGTTAGCCCGATGAAATGTGTTATCTCCATAACCGGCCATAGCCAATAAGTTGCCTGAATCCACTGAGTCAGCGAACTATCGACAATTGATTCTGCAAAACTAACTAACATTAATGATCCACTTATTTAGAAAATGTATGCAATCAATCTGCCGGCAACAATGGCGGCAATCCAACAGGCAAACGAAATCATGGCAAATAGCTTCGTCTGTGTTTCAACAGCATCATCTAATCTTTTCTGAATGATATAAGCCAGAACCATTCCAACCGTGATGCAACTTATTTTTGTTAAGAATGGGATACTCGTTACGAATACCGACGCTTGTGAAGTGAACAGGAGAAAGCCTGAAATAGCATTAAGAATAAAGCCAGCGATGGCGAGTGTGCTCAGGCTGGAGAAAACACGAATAGGTAGAGCGCTAAACAAACCGAGCAAGCGCAGGTCGCGCATCGAGAATATTCCTACCACGATGGCTAATCCCACGATGTGAATACTCAGCAATAAAGGATAGGCCCACAATGAGGTGCCTACCCAAAACGCTACTGAAGTATTTTCAAGCCAAATAAACATCGATTGCGCTTTGTATCACAGTTCTTTCTGGTAACAAAACACTCGAGGCAAAACGGGAATAGACATCTTTACGGGCTAAGATTATGCTGGCTCGACAATGGGGATCTAATCATGAAAAGACTCACAACCGCTGGTATCGCAGCACTTCTCACTGCCTGTCTTGCTTCATTTACTCTGCATGCTCAGTCCGATCGTGAAGTCACTGCAGCTCAAGTCGATCAATGGATGGAAGATTTATCTAATTGGGGGCGCTGGGGGTCTGATGATGAACTGGGCACCTTAAATCTAATCACTCCGCAGAAGCGAGTAGCAGCGACAAGACTGGTGGAGTCGGGCATCTCGGTATCACTGGCACACAATTACACGGTGGATCCAAGCTCCGTTGAGCCTGCACCCTTCGAGCAGGAAGTATCTACGATCGAAGCGCCGCTTCATGCTGCCATGGAAAGGGTTTCATTTTCCTATCACGGTCTACTGCACAGCCATCTGGATTCTCTCTGTCATATCCTGAAGAACGGACAGATGTATAACGGTTTTTCGGCGGATACGATTACCGAAAATGGTTGTGAAAAGTTAGACATCGTTGGAGTTAAAGAGGGCATTGTTACCCGCGGTGTACTCCTCGATATCGCTCGATTGAAAGGCGTAGATTATTTGGAATCCGGCACGCCGATTTATATCGAAGATCTCGAAGCGGCAGAGGCGCAAGCGGGAATTCGGGTCGAACCTGGCGATGTTCTATTTATACGTACCGGCCGCTGGTCAGTACCACCGGAAAGTTTTGGCCTGAGTTCTGGCATTCACGCTTCGGTCGTACCGTGGTTAAAAGAAAGAGGCGTTGCAATACTGGGCGGCGACTATGCCAATGAAGTCTCTCCGTCTATGGTTGATGGAAATTTGCTCCCGGTGCATGAACTAACAATTGTTGCGCTTGGAATGCGATTGTTCGATAACCTGGATCTCGAAGCAGTCGCCGCAGAGGCAGCGCGTCAGAATCGCTGGGAATTTATGCTTACTGCTGCGCCAATCCCGGTGGAAGGTGGTGTTGGTTCGCCGATGAATCCGATCGCAACATTTTAAGTTTGAAGGACTAAATCAATGAAAAACATCCACAAGCTAATTGTTAGTTCTTTAGCGCTAGTTGGCTTGAGTTTCCTCTCTCTAGTTTCGTTCGCTCAGCAGTCAACCGTTGTTAATGACGCGGCGATGGCGAGCACGAATCAGAATGGCAACTGGTTATCCTATGGGCGAACCCATAGTGAGCAGCGCTTTAGTCCTCTTACCCAAATCACTAAAGAAAATGTAGCCAGTTTGCAGCCTGATTGGTATTTCCCTATTCCTAACAGTCGTAGCTTGGTAGCGACACCCCTGGTGGTTGATGGGGTGATTTATTTTATTGCCAGCCTGAATGTAGTGCGTGCACTCGATGCAACTACTGGCGAATTGATTTGGTCATTTAATCCTGAAGTCGGCACGGTAGCACCCGAACGCATGCGTGCAGGTTGGGATAACAGCAGAGGCATAGCTATTTGGGAAGACAAATTATTCGTGGCGACCTGGGACGGACGGCTGATCGGTTTAGATCGGGAATCCGGCGAGCAGCTCTGGAGTACACAGACTATCGATCCAGAACTAGCCATGTACATAACCGGCGCGCCAAAAGCGTTTAAAGGAAAAGTCTTAATTGGTAATGGTGGTACGGAGAATGGACCGAATCGCGGTTATGTCACCGCTTACGATGCGGAAACCGGCGAACAGGCCTGGCGCTTCTGGATAGTACCCGGGAATCCCGCCGATGGCTTTGAAGATGAAGCCATGGAAATGGCCGCAGAAACCTGGACCGGGCAATGGTGGCGTCACGGTGGTGGCGGAAATTCCTGGCACGGTTGGACTTACGATGCGGAATTAGAACAGCTCTATATAGGTACCGGTAATGGTTCGCCCTGGAATAGAAAAATTCGCAGTCCCGGCGGCGGCGATAACTTGTTTCTGGATTCAATCGTTGCCTTGAATCCCGATACCGGTGAATACCTCTGGCATCACCAAAATACGCCCGGCGAAACCTGGGATTACAACTCCAACATGGATATCGTCCTGGCAGATCTGGTGATTGAGGGTGAGCCTGTTAAGGCATTAATGCAGGCACCTAAGAATGGATTCTTCTATGTCATCAATCGTGAAAATGGAGAATTGCTGTCTGCTGAGAAAATAACTGAAGTCACCTGGGCTTCTCATTATGATTTGGAGACCGCCAGGCCGGTAGAGCTTCCCGGAGTGCGCTATGAAACGGAGGCAATTAGTATTTCACCAGGACCGATTGGAGCGCATAGCTGGCATGCCATGTCATTTAATCCCAATACAGGTCTTGCTTATATACCATCGATTCACACCTCTACTATTTATGGAGATGAAGGCATAGACCTCGAAGGGTTTGAGAGAGATCAGTGGCGACTGGATACTGGTGTAAATTCTGCTCCCGGAGGTCAGTCTCGAGAAGATACACCAGCTTCATTGCAAGCCTGGGATCCGATCCGTCAGGAACAAGTGTGGGAAGTATTGGCAGATAGCACCTGGAACGCTGGCACCCTGACGACGACTACCAATTTGCTGTTTCAAGGAAGGGCGGATGGCCATTTAATTGCCTACGATGCTGAGACCGGAGAAGAACTCTGGGACTATGAATTAGGCCTGGGTATTTCCGCTCCACCGATTACTTACTCAGTTGATGGAAAACAGTATCTAGCAATTCTTGTTGGTTGGGGCGGATCGATGGCGGCACTTGGAGGACCCGCTGCGGCGCAGCAGGGTTGGTCTTATGGCGCGCAAGAACGGAGATTAGTTGCTTTCTCACTGGATGGAACATTGGCTCTGCCGACCCAGGCTCCGCCCTTGGTTCCTCAACCGTTGGCATCATCGGACTTTGTAGTGAACATAGATCTGGCACAGCAAGGCGCAATGGAATTTAACGGTACCTGCAGTATGTGTCACGGCGGCGGAGCGATAGCGGCCGGAATTGCACCGGATCTTAGAGCGTCAGGTGTCCCTCTTTCCAGAGAAGCATTCGAAAACGTGGTAAGAAATGGTGCGCTCTCTGCCAACGGTATGCCGATTTATCGCGATCTTACGGATCAGCAATTGGAAGGGCTACGTCATTACATACGATCACAGGCAGAAACTGCGCTTGCCCGATAGGCGTTCGATTTCGAAATGAAGCATAGTGTTGCAGCAATCCAAATGGTAAGTACGGCGGACGTCGATGAAAATCTGGCTGCCGCCGATCGACTTATTGCCCAGGCTGCAAGCGCCGGTGCAGAAATGGTTTCCTTGCCGGAAGTTTTTGCGGTGCTTGAAGGTGGCCCCATGCATGGCTTCGGTGAAGTGGAGGGCGAGGGGAAGATCCAGCAGTTTTTATCCTCTCAGGCTAAAAAGCATGGATTGATTCTGATTGGGGGCACGATTCCTTTATTGTCTCGACCAAACACCACTCCTGCAGATGCCGATCATCTCATCGAAGATCAGCGGGTAAGGCCGGCGTGTTTAGTTTTTGATGGCGAAGGTCAGCAATTGGCGCGTTATGACAAGATGCATTTGTTCGATGTCAAAGTGGCGGATAAACAAGCTAATTATTCTGAATCTCGCAGCTATGAACCCGGTAGTGAGCTTGTTTCCCTCGATACAGCGGTGGGTCACTTAGGCTTAAGTGTCTGTTATGACCTGCGCTTTCCCGAACTCTATCGAGAGTTATTCAAACGTGGTGCAGAAATCGTCACAATACCATCGGCGTTTACGGTAATAACCGGTAACGCTCACTGGGAAACATTGCTACGTGCGCGCGCCATTGAAAACCAATGTTACGTCGTTGCTGCGGCTCAGGGCGGCAAACATAATGAGAAACGCGAAACCTGGGGTAACACCATGATCGTAGATCCATGGGGAACCATTCTCGATAAGGTGGAGAAGGGTGAGGGTGTAGCCATTGCTGAAATAGATCTCGAATACTTAGGAAAAATCCGCGAACGCATGCCGATATCTGATCAACTCCGTCTGTAGCTTGCCGACGCTGAGCCCCATCATTTATGATGCGGCGTTGCTGGATTTTGTAGGAGCACCATCATTAACAAAAGCCTCGTTAGCAATCTGCTTGCCGCCGTTGTGATTCTGATTGGATATCTCGTCACCGGTCCTTACCAGGTATATATTCTGAATACTGGCCTTTTCGCCCTGTCGGGCGGTATTACCAATTGGCTGGCAGTGTATATGTTATTCGAAAGGGTGCCAGGTCTTTATGGATCCGGTGTAATTCCCATGCGTTTCGAAGAATTTAAGGTGGGTATCCGCAAATTAATCATGGATCAGTTCTTTAATAGCGCGGATTTGGAGGATTTTTTTCATGGTGCTGGAGATACCAGTGACAAAATCGGCGAGTCTTTCAAAAAAGCGATCGATGATCTGGATTTGGAATCGGCATTCGAATCACTCATCGATGTGATTATGACTTCTTCATTCAGCGGCATGTTAGGTATGGTGGGTGGTCGTGATGCCTTGAATCCACTGAAATCCCCGTTCGTTGAAAAAATGCGTGACTACTTCCAGGACCAGTTTGCAAATTCCGGATTTGAAGAGCAGATCCAGGAGGCACTAAAGAATGCACTGGATGATGAAACTATTCGCAATAAAGTTGCCGAGTTAATCGACCAGCGACTGGAAGAAATGACGCCGCAAATGGTAAAGGACATCATCCAGCAAATGATTCGCAAACATTTAGGTTGGCTAGTAGTGTGGGGATGCGCTTTTGGTGGACTAATTGGATTAATTGTCACCGCAGTCTCGAATTTGTAACTGTACAAAAATTAATCAGTTAAAAAATTCTGAAATCATAATAATTGACCCTCCATTCAATTTTAGTGCTCCAATAACGCGCAATTTTCATTTCTAATATTTCAATAATTCATTTTTTTCTGCAAAACCTAACTTAGCTCAAAATAATTCCAAAATTATTCACTCGGGCTGATGTAAATCCAAAACGCCTGTAATACAATAGCGCGCTCTCAAATTCTGGAGAATTCGAAACGGCTTAAACGGATACCGTTTCATTTTCCAAATCTCAACAGATTAATTTTTTTAGATAGGTAATTCTGAGTAATTGTTATGGCAAGACCAGTCGAATTCGATGAAAACAAAGTATTAAACAACGCAATGGAGCAGTTTTGGAGAGAAGGGTACGAAGCGAGTTCGGTCCAAAAACTATTAGACTGCACAGGTATTAATAGAGGCACTCTCTACAATTCATTTGGTGATAAAGACACCTTCTTTAAATCTTGTGTCGATCAATATAACAAGATTGTAGATAAGCAAATTGAAAGCTCATTAAAGAATCCAAAGCTTAATGCCTGGGATGCGATCAATGCTTATTTTGATGAGGCGGTGTTAAATTTATCGAACAAGCGTCGCTCCATGGGCTGTCTATTAGTTAATTCTTTATGCGAAAGCATTAATTATGACAAAGACATGAAGAAAGTCGTGCGGGGATCGTTAAGCTCGATTCGTAAAGCGATTGTTGTGCGCTTAAAAGAAGCACAATCCAAAAACAAGTTAAGAAAAGGTGTTAGCGTTGAATTCGCAGCCGATGTGCTGATGAACACTTTGCACGGTGTACGCGTTAATTCTCGCGATGGCAAGAACACCAGGCAACTGAAAGAGCTTATCAAGCACAGCATAAACACGTTAAAAAAGTAACACATTCCCACTAGTATTGTGGGCAAATAGAGTTGAAAATCAAGGGAAGCCACTGGCTTCCCTTGTTATTTTAGTAGGCCGGACAAGACCTTAGCGGCCCTTTTGCTTCTCCCTAAATGGCTGATATACTCTCGATTCTATTCAGATTTCAGCTGTTTCAGCTGTTGAAGACAGACTAGGCAGGACATAAAAATGAAAAAAATCGCTGGTCGCAAATCAGAAGATGATGCCAAGATTGATTTAACACCCATGCTCGACGTGGTGTTTATTTTGTTAATTTTCTTTGTTGTAACCGCTACCTTCCTTTCAGAGACTGCGATTAGTGCAGCAAGTAGTGATAACAATAATAATGAAGCACCACCTAACGACGATGATGCGAAAAATATTCTTTTCGAGATTGGTTCCAATAACGAAATTATTCTAAACGGTAATCCTCGCCCGATTATCGCAACTCAGATTCGATCTAATATTGACCAATTGAAAGCGGAGAATCCTGCTGCATCGGTCATCATTCAACCGAATCATGAATCAGATGTTTCAACCTTGGTAATGATTATGGATGCGGCGCGTCAGGCAGGCATGGCAAATATTTCGATTGTTGAGCCCAACTAATTCCATAAAAACGTAATTCCCCAAAAAACGCATCTTCATTCGAAGGTGCGTTTTTTGTTTCTAGGCCACTTAAATTAGTAGCAAGCAAACCTCATGAAGAATCGCTGGGACGAAGATCAGATTGCAGACATCGGCGATGATGAAATCGCACTGCGGGTCTATTCGTCGAATCTGCTTGGCGAAGAAGAAGACTTGGTGCTTCATGGTGGCGGAAATACCTCGGTAAAAGGTGAGCTAGAGAACGTTTTTGGTGAGCCTGAAAAAGTTTTGTTTGTTAAAGGATCCGGTTGGGATCTACGCACTATCGAAGCCGCTGGCTTCCCGCCGGTTAGGCTGGATTATCTAGTGCGCCTTGGTGATTTAGAATCACTCAGTGATTCCGAAATGATGCGGCAGCTGCGTCTGGCCCTGCTTGATCCGCAAGGGCCAACACCTTCGGTTGAAGCAATACTCCACGCCTTGATTCCCCATAAATATGTCGACCATAGCCATGCCGATGCCGTGGTGACTATCAGTAATACTCCTAGTGGGCATGAGCATCTAAAACAGATATACGGTGATGAAGTCTTAATACTGCCCTATATCATGCCGGGATTTATTTTGGCGCGGCAGGTGGCGGAAGCAACAAAATTAATCGACTGGTCCGCACTCAAAGGCATCGTGCTTTTACACCATGGGATATTTACTTTTCACGATGATCCCAAAACCAGTTATGACAATATGATCGAACTGGTGGCGAAAGCCGAAGAATTTCTGGCCAACAACACAAATGCTAATACCGTAGCGCGAGCTAGCGCAGCGCTTAGCGCTGAGGACTGCTTGCGCTTAGCGCAACTGAGAAGAGCGGCAGGAAAACTGTTTGGCAATGCAGTGCTGGTGAGATTAGACAATGCCGAGGAAGCGGCCGGCTTTGCCGCGCTGCCTAATGTAGATGATCTGGCCACCAGAGGACCATTAACACCGGATCACACCATTCATGCGAAAGCTTTCGCCGCCATTTTTAACGAAGATCCTGCAGCAGAATTACCGGCTTTCGAACAAGCTTATCGAGAATATTTTAAAGAACACGCAGGCAAAGAACATCAATGTTTGGACACCATGCCCCGTTATGGAGTCTGGAAGAATAAGGGCATGCTCTATTTGGCCGGCAATCGAAAGCGCCTGGAAATTGTCAGGGATATTACCCGACACACAGTCCGCGCGATCCAACAAGGGGAAGCACTCGGTGCCTGGCAGGCACTGCCCAAGTCGGATTTATTCGACGTGGAGTATTGGGAGCTGGAGCAGGCGAAATTAAAATCCGCCGCTGCGCGGGCAGAGTTTGAAGGGAAAGTGGCGCTGGTTACTGGTGCGGCTTCTGGCATCGGGGAAGCCTGTGTCAGTGAATTATTGGCGCGGGGAGCGGCGATCATCGCCCTGGATATCGATGAGCAGCTTGTTAATTGCTATGCTGATCCCTCGGTTCTGGCGTTGCACTGTGATGTTACTGACTCAATGGCGGTAGACTCCACATTACAACAAGGAGTCCAGCATTTTGGTGGCATCGATATATTAGTCAGCAACGCCGGGAATTTTCCCGAGAGTCAGCCTATCGAAACCATGGACGATGGGAATTGGGAAAAATCTCTGGAATTGAACTTGAACTCGCACATGCGTGTGATGCGAGCTTGTATTCCTTATCTTAAACAAGGATTCGATCCTGCGGTGGTCATCGTCGCTTCGAAGAATGTACCTGCCCCTGGCCCGGGTGCAGCAGCCTATTCCGCTGCTAAAGCAGGTTTAACCCAGATGGCGAGAGTTGCAGCACTGGAATTGGGAGCAGAAGGAATTCGCGTAAATGCACTCCATCCGAACGCAGTTTACGATACTGCGATCTGGACAGAAGAAGTTTTGGCAGCGCGGGCAGAGCACTACGACATGACAGTAGAGGAATACAAAACTTCCAATGTCTTAAAAACCGAAATCAGTTCCGCCGATGTTGCTAAAGCAGCGGTGCTGTTTGCAGGTGATTCGTTAGGAAAAACTACCGGTTCACAATTGCCAGTCGATGGCGGCAACGAACGAGTTATCTAAGCAGGCCAGCCACTTCTCAATGCTCCCAACATGAAAATAGACGGCGAACACATTCAAAGTATCTGGTTCGAACCCGAAAGCGATGAAGTCTGCATCATCGATCAAACTCTATTACCCCATAGTCTTGAAATAATCAGCCTGCAATCCCTGGAAGAAACCTGTCACGCCATATCCGCCATGCAAGTACGTGGGGCACCATTGATTGGCGTCACTGCCGCTTACGGTATTTACCTGGCTTTGCGAGATGATCCCAACAGTCTGAATGCGGCAGTCAGTGCCTTGGCAGAAACTCGACCGACCGCCGTTAACTTGCAGTGGGCCCTACAAAGAATGCAGGAAAATCTCAACGGTCTCGATTTTAGTGACTTGCCAGGCAAGGCCCTGGAAACGGCTCAACTCTTGGAAAAGGAAGACATCGCCGTATGTGAAGCAATCGGTGAACATGGGCTGGGTATTTTGCAGGCGCTTTGGAATGAGAAGAACGAATCACAAGATGCACTTAACCTGTTAACCCATTGCAACGCCGGTGCTTTGGCCACGGTTGATTGGGGAACTGCGCTGTCGGTGGTTTATAAAGCCCACGCAGCTGGAATTCCACTGCATGTCTGGGTCGATGAAACTCGGCCACGTAATCAAGGTGCTGCTCTAAGCTGTTGGGAGTTAACTCAACAAAAAATTCCTAACACCTTGATTGTGGATAATGCCGGCGGACATTTAATGCAAACCGGCAAAGTAGATTTGTGTCTGGTGGGCAGCGATAGAACTACCTTGGGTGGAGATGTCTACAATAAAATCGGTACTTACTTAAAAGCCCTGGCTGCACATCACAATAATATTCCGTTTTACGCAGCGTTACCGGTATCGTCTATCGATTTTTCCATCGTTGATGGGCTGAGTTCAATTCCAATCGAAGAACGGGATGCGATAGAAGTGAGTCATATCAGTGGAATTACAGAGGCCGGTAATATTGAGTCAGTGCAGCTCGCCCCGGATGGGACTGCAATCAGTAATTTAGGTTTTGATGTGACGCCCGCTCAGTTTATAACTGGCATCATTACCGAGAAGGGTGTGTTCGAAGCTAACGAAGCTTCCCTGCAACAACTATTAGATTAGCTATCTAGTTAGCCCGGTGGCCAGGACATGGCCCGTCCACCTATTACGTGTAAGTGTAAATGGTAAACAGTTTGACCGCCATGACTGCCAGTGTTTATCACGTAGCGAAAACCATCTTCGATTAAGCCTTTCTCAGTCGCGATCTTATTTGCTACTAGCATTAACTTTCCGAGCAAAGCGTCATCTTCTTCCTGGGCTTCGGTCACATCTTTCAGATGTTTTACTGGGATGACCAGGGTATGGGTTGGAGCTGCCGGGCTAATATCTTCAAATGCAAAAACATCCTCATCACGGTAGACTTCTGTAGCAGGGATTTCTCCAGCAATTATTTTGCAGAATAGACAATCGTCTGACATGGATAACTCCGCTTTGGTCGCAATTTAGGTAGGATTTACACCGATTTACGGTCATTCTATAACAGTGATGAAATTTTTAAAGCTAACAGCGCAGACACTACTAATCGTCGTAGGAATCGGCGGTTTCTTCTTTCAGGTCGCTCATGCTCAGGATGCGCCGGAACAGTTGAGCTATCGCATCGTGAATACCTATCCCCATGACATTAATGCATTCACTCAGGGGCTAATTTATCACGAAGGTTATTTATTCGAAGGCACAGGGAAAAATGGTCTTTCTTCCCTCAGTAAGATTAATTTGGAAGATAACGAAGTGTTGCAGACTACGCGTCTAAACCGGCGTTATTTCGGCGAAGGTATAGAAGTGGTAGACGATCGAATCTTCCAGCTTACCTGGACCTCAAACATGGTCTTCGTCTGGGACAAGAATAATTTTGAGCAATTGGGAACTCATTACAATGCAACCCAAGGTTGGGGACTTGCTTACGATGGGGAACATTTAATACTGAGCGACGGTACCAGCACTCTGCAGTTTATGGATACGGAAAATTTTGCGCCGCAAAGAAAAGTTACCGTCACATTCAATGGCAATCCCCTGTCAAACGTCAATGAATTGGAATACATCAATGGCGAAGTATGGGCCAATATCTGGCAGACAGATTTTATCGTGCGCATAAACCCTGAAGACGGCGTGGTGACTTCTGTTATCGATCTCACAGGATTGAGTAACGAAACTCAGTTAGGAAGTAGGGAAGCAGTACTCAACGGTATAGCCTGGGACGAAGTAAACGAAAGACTGTTCGTTACTGGCAAGCATTGGGCAAATCTATTCGAGATTGAAATAGTCGATCCCTAAGCATCGCTCTATGTGGTTACAGAAAAAAATTCAGCTCTCTCCAAAAAGTCGCGGCTTCCATTTGGTTACTGAAGAAATAAGCGATCAGTTTCCTGCATTGCAATCGGCGAAAGTAGGCGTTGCCCATTTCTTCTTGCAACATACTTCCGCCTCCTTAAGCATTAATGAAAACGCCGATAGCTCGGTGCGGCGAGATATGGAAAGTCATTTCAATGAACTGGCGCCGGAAGGTGCTCCTTACTATGAGCATACCTATGAAGGGCCGGATGATATGCCAGCCCATATCAAATCAGGGCTGCTGGGTTCCGAATTAAGCATACCGATTGAAGATGGGCGCCTACTCCTCGGTACCTGGCAGGGACTCTATCTCGGTGAACACCGCAATCAAGCAGGATCTCGTTCAGTTGTAGTAACCATTCAGGGATCTGTAGCCGATGATTCCTGATTTTGGCCCTCACAAGAAAAATCTAATTAAGCTTATTATCCTGCTGACAATCTCGGTATTCCTGGTTTCTTGCGAGACAGTAAGCTATTACACCCAGGCTGCCCGTGGTCAGCTCGCCATTGTCTTTGGTCGAGAAGACATTCAACGGCTTATCAACGATGCCGAAGTGTCTGCTGATCTCCGCGGGAAGTTCTCGGAAGTCTTGCGGATACGTGAATTTGCCGAGGATGAATTAAATCTTCCGGTTGCGAGTAATTATTCGACCTATGTCGATGTAAACCGTGAACACGTGGTGTGGAATGTCTTTGCTGCACCTGAATTTTCTACAGATCCAGTTAACTGGTGTTACCCAATCGCCGGCTGCGTAGCCTATCGCGGCTATTTTGATGAAGACGGTGCCGAGAGTTACGCAGCACAACTGGAAGAAGAAGGATTCGATGTCTATACCGGTGGGGTAGATGCCTATTCAACTCTCGGTTGGTTCGACGATTCCTTGCTTAGCACCGTTATGTCCCGCTCTAATTACCAACTCGCCGGACTGATCTTTCATGAACTTGCTCATCAGGTGGCGTATCTGCCAGGTGATACGACTTTTAATGAAAGTTTTGCCACGGCAGTGGAGAGGGAAGGTATCAGGCGCTGGCTGCAGGCAACGGATCAGCCAGAGACTATTGTCATTGCCGAACGAGACCGGCTTCACCAACAAGAATTTATCGAACTGGTAACCCGCTATCGCGATCAATTCGATGAGTTGTATGAACAAGATCTGAGTGAAGCACAAAAACGCAGTGGTAAAACTGCACTGCAAAATCAACTGCGCAGTGAATATGACATATTAAAGGTGAACTGGAATGGCTACGCGGGTTATGACGCCTGGTTTTCTCGCTCGTTGAACAACGCGCAACTTTCAACGGTGAGTTCATACAATGATCTGGTGCCGTACTTTAACGGACTATTGGCAGAATCCGATGGCGATCTGTCGGCATTTTTTGACGAAGTGAAAGCGCTCGTGTCGATGTCCGACGACGATAGAAACGAATTTTTAGAAAACTATTAGAGGGTGTTAGTTGCCCAAGCGCCGGCGGGTTGATTCAACCAGATTGACGTAAAAATCTGAATCGGGATTTTTCTCAGCCGCAGCTTCATATTCAGCCAGTGCCTCATCGAGGCGTCCTTCCTGTTCCAATATCCGCCCCAGGCTGCGATAGAAAAACGCATTCCCAGGCATCACCTCGATACCGGCTTTATAGACCTGGATAGCTTTATCGGCTTCACCTTCATTGTTATAGGTATTGGCCATGATGTGAATTTGGGAATCATTGTCAGGATCCAGCTCTATCGCCCGAAGATCATAGCTAATGGCGGAATCGTAGTTTCTCGATTGCCGCTCTAGTTCACCCAGGGTCGACACTGCCGCGATCAAACTGGCAGTCGTGTTTTCTTCCAATTCAATGAAGCGCGCTAATAGAGGTTTAGCTTCGTCATACCGTTCGAGATAGTAATAGGTGTTGGCGAGATTGCGAATGGCATCTGACAAATTCGGATCGGCGCTGATGGCTTTTCTGTATTCTTCGATGGCTTCATCGTAGCGTTGCAAATTGCTATAAGTATTGCCACGACGATTCATTTTTTGCGCGAGTTCGGCATCGATGGTTGGGCCTTCACGAGTAACATCGAGATTGCCATAACGTTCCAGCACATTACCGCTCGCAGAATCTTGTGCATAGCTAACCTTGCCAAGCATTAAAACTGGGACAACGCTGGCATAGGCGAGCACGCTGAATATCGATTTTATTTTGAATTTCTTTTTCACACACATCCTGATTGCAACCATTTAAACAGTCGGCACTATACCTCACAGCCATGCTGACTTCCAGGTGGAGTCGGATAAGCAGTGCTTATTTAGAGGTAAAAAATACATATAAAACAGTAAGTTGGCTATTTTAGGACGATAGCTGGGAGATCATTATCGAGCTTTGCCACTCGACCAATTGCCTTCGCCTGGGAATAACCGGAGTCTCTCAAAGCTTGCAGGCAGGCTTCGGCTTTGTATTCCGCTACCGACGCCAGTAAGCCGCCGGCGGTTTGAGGATCGAACAGCAATTCAAACTTTGGATCACTGGCGTATGCTTCATGGTTATAGATGTCGTTGGCGACTAGTTTGTTGTCTTTGTGCAGTGAGCTGACAATGTTTTGCTGCAGCGATTCAAGGGCACCGTCTAATGCCGGGACGTCACTTAGGCTCAATTCGACTTCAACATTGTTTGCGGAAAGCATTTCCATAAGATGGCCGGCTAGACCGAATCCAGTTATGTCGGTGCAAGCGGTGGCCTCATATTCTGAGAAACAGGTGGCGGCTTCTTTGTTGGACTGGGCCATTTGCTCCAGTGCGTTCTGCATCTGAGCATGGGAAGCTTTATAGCGCATGTCCGCCGCTAACAAGGTGCCGGTTCCCAGCGGCTTGCTTAAGATCAAAATATCTCCCGCCTGCATACCATCTTTTTTGAGTAAGCGCTCTTCATCGATAAAACCGTTTACACACAAACCGAAATGTAATTCTTCAGCTTCCGCCGAATGCCCGCCAACTAATGCACAATTGTGTTCCGCCAGTGTTTCGGTGCAGGACAACATGAGCTCTTTCAATTGGGCGCGACCGTAGTCTTTGGCAGCAAAAGGCAGGCTTACAACTGCCAGGGCTGAGTGAGGTTCACAACCCATGGCGTAGATATCACTCAGGCAGTGATTCGTGGCGATGCGACCAAATAGCCAGGGATCATTTACGAATGCTTTTAACTGGTCGATGCTCTGGGCGAGGATGCGGCCGTCTTCCAGTTTTATCATCGAGGCATCTTCTGCCGTGCTGTTCGCAGTCAGGATGTCGTCGTGATTTGTTGTTGGTAATTGCTGCAAGACTTCCTGTAAAACATTGCTCGCAACTTTGGCACCACAGCCAGCGCAGCGCATGGCATGGGTGCGCAGTTGTTGTTCCATTTCCTTGTCGACGAGCCCTTCGGCAATGCTTAGCTCCGAGTTCATCTCCGGTAGCTCGGAATATTTTTTTATGAAATTGGTATCAATGTTGTGTTTGATAGACCAGACACTGCGCCCCTGAAAAAACAAATTGTTACGGGAAGCAATTGCCGATTTATTACCCATGCTCATCAATGCCAGCGCATGTTGTTGTGGTTTATAGCGAGTTAGAGACTTGCCGGTAGCATAGCGCACCAGATTTTTTGCCAGGGGTGGCCCTTGCCGAACTGCATAAACTCCAGATTTAGGCCGGGGCTCTCCCTTGATGGTGGCGGCATCACCGGCGGCGAAAACAAAATCATGAGAAGTGGATTGTAAATGGTTGTTCACTTCGATAAAGCCATCGCCGGTCAACGCAAGTCCACATTCTCCGGGCCAATCTGGAATACTGGCGCCGGTGGCATACACGATCTGATTAGCACTATGGCTACCGCCGTTTTCGCAGACAACGCTTCCTTTTTCGAAGGCGGATACCAAGGTGTCGAGAATTACCTCAATATTGCGTTTTTCCAGTTCGGCTTTAGCGAAACTTCTGACTTTGCTGTTATGCAGAGTGAGTAGTTCCTGGTCGGCGCTTATGATTTTAATATTGAGTAATGATTTGTTCGTTACTTTGAGTTGCAACTCTTTGTGAAGTCGAAACTGCGTGGCAAAAGCGAGTTCAACACTGGCAGGACCGCCACCGACAATTGCAATGGTAAATTCCTGATCCTGTTCGAGGTTATGAATTGCATCTTTGAGAAGGGAATCCCAACGCTGAAGAAATTTATCGATAGGTTTTACACCGATCGCAAATTTCTGTGCGCCTGGAATATTAAACGCATCAGGCTTAGAGCCAATGTTAAGAGAAACTATATCGAAGGAAATTTCGGGACGAGATTTCAGCGCGATTGTTTTGTTGTCTAAATCGATATTCTGAATTTCTTCCTGAATGATGCGGGCATTGGCAAATTGTGCGAGGGGACGTAAATCAATATGGATGTCGTCGTAGTCATACACGCCGGTAATGTAGCCGGGCAGCGATCCAGAATAAGGAGTATTTATGTCTCGACTTATCAAAGTAACGGCGAGGCCGGGAACGGAATTCATGCCCAAATAATTCAGCACAGCCAGATGGCTGTGACCACCACCGACCAGTACCAGGTGTTTTACAATTGGGCTGCTTGCTTTCATGGCCAACCGCTTCAGACAAAAGGAGTTCAGTTTACCCCAAAATAGGACTTTTTCTTAATTTACAGGAAGTTAGATTTGTGAGGCGGATCAAATTCGAAACCAGGAGATCTGAATTTCTTCACCCTGGTCGACATAATCGCCTGCGGCGCGACCGCTGCGGAATTCCCGCCAGGAGATTGGCCGGTAGTGACTTTTCTCTGTTTGCGCGACTAAAGGCGTGCAAACAGTTTCATAAGAGGGGTTATAAAAATAAGGAGCCGAATATCTAGCCTGTGCACCACTGGCAAGGACTCGATGTTCAGGCGCTTTAAACCTATCGTTTGACCAAACCTGGACCATATCGCCAATATTAATGATGAATCCATCCTCGGCCGGTACCACGGTGTGCCAGGTGTCTTCCTTTCTTACCTGAAGCCCGGGGACATCATCCTGGGCAAGAACGGTTAAAGCACCGGCGTCGGTATGGGGATGTAGGCCAAGCTCATCGCTTTCCGAGTTCTCACTTTCAATTTGTTCAGCGCTTCTTTCCTTTACGGACGGATAATAATTGAACCGTAGAAAGCTCGTGTGGTTTTTTAGAAAAAAAGGATTGAGCGTGGCTGAGGATTCGCCGAGGGCGATACAAATCGATCCCAGTAGATTCAAACTGAGTTGTTCCACCTGCTGCAACCAATCCAGAACCGTAGGTTTTAGTTCGGGTAATTCATGGGTCCAGGGAACTGGAAATTCCTGATGCTCGCTACTGAGATTATCGACATTGCCGTCGATGTCGTAAATTTCTTTTGCATCGACTTTATTTCTTGTGAGTTCTTTATCGTAGTAGCCCCAAAAATTCTTCTCTGTGCGTGTTAAAGCAAGCTTCGATTGTTTCGGTAAGGCAAAGAAATCTTCAATACCAGTAAAAAACCGTTCGCGCAGTATGGTATCGATACCATGGCCAGTTATCTGAAAGAATCCCCATTCTTCACAGGCAGCGGCGAGCTCTTCGATGAAAGTTTCATCATCGAATCCTGGGCTTACATCCAGAACAGGGATATTCAGTGGCATTGCAGTTTGGGCCGAAATTTTTGTTAGCGGGAGCGAATTATAAACGTGCTATACGCTGAAAGGTAATTTCGGGTAAGCTTAGCAACTCACATCCCTGCCAACCCATTCAGAACATATAAAAGATATAAAGGAGATCGAGGATGATCCTCAAGTCCCTAACAAAAATGGTCACTCTAGGTGTTGCAGCCCTTTTAATGACCAGCACTGCCCAGGCCCATTGGTCTTTAGTCAACAACTCTTCTACCCTGAGCTTTGTCACTATAAAGGCAGACCACGTCGGCGAAGTTCATACTTTCGACATGTTGTCTGGCACTATCGACGATGATGGTGCGGTAGAAATTACCATTGAGCTCGCCAGCGTGAACACGCTGATTGATATTCGTAATGAGCGCATGCAGGCCATGTTGTTTGAAACGAATCTATTCCCCGAAGCTACGATTACCGGAAGTATCGATCTTGACGGTGTCACTGCCATGTCTGCCGGCGCCACTGAATCGATGCAAGTTTCGTTTGAACTGGATATTCACGGCGAGAGCAACTCCTACAATGCCGACCTTTTAGTTACTCGCCTGGAAAACGGTGTGGTTGCTTCGACTGTTAAACCTATTCTGGTAACCGCCGATGCACATGGCCTGGTAACTGGAGTTGAAGCGCTAAGAGAAGTGGCTGGTCTTCCCAGCATTAGCCGCGCCGTACCGGTTTCTTTTACTGTCGTATTCGATCAAGGCCACTAAGAAAAATTTTTGGGTGCAGCGGGAGCTCTGAAATCAGAGCTCCCGCTGCGTGTCCTTGTTGTTGTGTCTCAAACAACAGGGACGGGGTGATCGTAGTAACCAAACTCTAAAATTTGTACTTCATTAATACCCGTACTGCACGGGGATTCGCCGGATGAAAGTGGATATCTTCAACTGCTGCCGCCTCACCAGGTAATTGCGATTCAAACCAGTAAGCTATGTCATCATCTTCCGCGTCGAGAAGATTGAGCACATCTAAGCCAATTTCCCAGTTATCCTGTGCGTAGGAAACACCGAAGTGCAGCAAGGTTGAGCTGTCTTTTTCTATTACTTCATCTTCAGTCAGAGCAGCGTCACCAAAATGCCTAACGCGCAGGCTGGAAGTCCATCCGTTACCGAGTCCTGCATAAGTTAATCCAGCACCATAAACGATATCGTGTGCGTCTGGTATGGCGTTTTCATTGGAAGGCAATCCGATAAAGTAACCATCTGATTTGGCGCCGGAAATATCAAACACGAGCCGTTCGTTTATTTCCCAGAAAGAAGTGATTTCAATTCCATCTCGTCGTGACGGATCGCCAGGTTCAGTGGTTCCCGCATCGCCAACGAACACCAGTTCTGAATCCATTTTCAAGGTGTAATAGGCAACTGATACGTTAAATCCTTCGAGAGTGTCGTAACGAAATCCGACTTCCCCACCTTTGCCTTCTACAAGTACATCGAGAGATTCAGTGGGATCACCAGTTACCGGACCCACAGTATTTACCGCGGCGCGAACGTCGTTAGAATGAAATCCGTGGCCATAGTTGCCGTAGAGTTCCAAATTGTCATTCAGGCGATAGGCCAGGCCAAAATTGGGCTGCCAGAGGGAATCGTTGTCACTGCCGGAATTTTGTGGTCGCAAGGAATCGACTTCACCATCAAAGTAGTCATAACGCACACCAACAGTAGCTCGTAATGCATTGGTCACTTGAAATTGCAATTCACCGAAGGCGCCGATACTAAATTCTTCCGCTTCATCTTCGCGAATGCTGCCAATGCGTCGCCGGCTGGCGGTGTTAAACAAATTCAACTCATTAACGTCGTCATAGCGAACATCGGCACCAAAACTACGCCTTACCGGAATGCCAAATAACTCAATATCGGTTTCGTTGCGTAGTGAACCTCCAAATAAGCGGCGCTCGTCTTCCTGTTCAAATTCGTCGCCGTTAATCGGATCGTTCAACACGTAAGTAGGGTTGTTAATCAAGCTCATGTAATAAGAGCTGGCGTAAAGATTTAAATCCCAGTTTTCAGTTAGCTCAAATACACCGGTTAAGGAGTAGCGATGGGATTCACCACCCAGGTCAGGATCGATAAAACCGAATCGATCGATCAAGCCGCTGTTCACTGCTCTTTCTGGAATTTGATTGGTTGAAGTCCATTCCGAATCGTAGGCACTAAAAGTGATGCGGCTGGGAACACCAGCGACATCACCGGTGTACTTTAACAGGCCGTTTAGTTTGCGCACGTCTTGTTCAAGATCGTAGAAGCCGTCAGTTTGTTGATGTTCCAGGGCATAGAGTAAAGTGCCTTCAGCGAAATCGAATGAGTTTGCAGTAACGAATCGAATTTCATCCCTGGAGCCGATGGTTAACTCAGTGAAATCTTCAACCAAGGCATCGTATGTTTTCATGGAGTTCGAGCCCGCCAACGAAAAGTCACCGGTGTCGGCGAAATAAGGGCCTTTCTGGAAATCCACCCGTTCAATGATCTCAGGGATAATGAAGTTAAGGTCCATATATCCCTGAGCATGGGCGTGTGTTCGAAAATTAACTGGCATGCCGTCGAAATAAGTGGAGAAATCTGAGCCATGATCAAGATTGAAGCCGCGCAAGAAATACTGATTGGCTTTGCCCGGCCCACTGTGTTGGGTAGCAATCATGCCCGGAACGACTTCGACTAATTCGGCGACGCGGGCCATCGGACGGGTAGAAAAATCTGCATAGCCCACCACACCTTGTGAGGCAGAGTCCGCAGTACCCAGAAGTTGTAATGAGCGTCCCCATACAATGACTTGCTCGATTTCGTCTTCTTGTGCCCACACTGGCTGCGTTGCCACTAGGGTGGCTGCGGAAATCAGGGCTGAGATATGGATTACTAGGGGCTTGCGCTCAAAACTCATCTGTCTGTCGGACTCCTAAAAAAGCTAGAAAAATCAAAGGCGAAGCATGCGTGATTAGCCTGCATCAATACTAGGTAAGGGACGTTAATAAACCGTAAAAAATGATTTAGTCGGGAAGTTGTGATGTTTCGGGGGGTGCAGACCAATGAATCCAGCGGGTTTCCTGGCCTTGTTGCGGGCGATCCGGAATCAACTGCGTGAGAATCAGCGATCCAAGCGCGATACCTGCACCCACCAGAAAAACTGCGCTGTGGTTAATTACCCAGAGAAATCCCAGCAGCGCCGGTAAGATCACAGCGGCGATGTGATTGATGGTGAAGCTGATAGAGGAGGTCGCAGCTATATCGGTAGGATCTGCGATTTTTTGAAAATAAGTCTTAATAGCGATGGCCATGGCGAAAAACAGGTGATCCAGCAAATATAGCGCCACGGCAACGGCAATGGTATCGACAAAGGCATAACTGACAAAGACGATGACTAAGCCAACATATTCCAGCGTCAATGCCCGTCTTTCACCTATATAGCTAATTAGCGCACCTATTTTTGGTGCCAGCCAAAAGGTTAGCGCAGCATTTACCAGGGTTAACAAGACTACGTTCTCAATGGGAAAACCAAACTTCTCAACCATGAGGAATCCGGCAAACACGACAAATATCTGTCGGCGCGCACCGGCTAAGAAAGTAAGCAAGTAATAGAGCCAGTATTGTCGGCGCAGGAACAATGATTTTTTCTGCACCACCTGGTCTTCGAAGTGAGGGACTGCGCTCCAGCAAAACAATCCAATTAGTACTGCTGTGCCGCCCGCCAATAGGTAAATCAGCAGGTAGTTGGCAGCATAAAACATGAGATAGATATAAATCGATCCAAGAACTATCAGGTTACATATGGCGCGTACACTTAATAGTTGTCCTAGCACGCGAGGTGCTTCGTCTCTACTAAGCCATTGCAAGCTTAGAGAATTGTGTAATGTTTCCAGGTAGTGAAAACCAATGGACATGATCACCGTTGTGAAATAAAGCCACAATGCGCTGGGATAAAACGCAGTAATGGCAGTGCCTATTCCCAAGGTAAGCAATGAAAGAATAGCGAAAGTTTGTTGCCGCACAAAAATCATTACCACGATGGCTGTAAAGGCAAGAAATCCGGGTACCTCTCGCAGACTCTGCAAAATGCCGATTTCCTCTCCGCTAAAAGCAGCTCTTTCCACGACAAAATTATTCAACAACACCTGCCAGGTGGCGAAGGCGACGGTGTTGCCTATTGCCAGAAGAAATAACAGCGACTTACGGCTTTGCAGCTGTGATAAGTTCATAGGGCTTGGTCAATTGTGGAAATAACTGCCTGGATATTTTTGGGAGGGCAATCAATCACAGTAGATTGCGTGTGAGCACGATTATATCATTCCTCGCCTATGGCTTCTCTCGCAATTTATGCAGGTCCGGCAGCGCTAAGAAAACTGCAAAGGGACGGTTTCCAGCAAGAACATTTCAAGGTCTTGGTTGGTGCCTCTGGTGGTCCGAAATGGTTTGTCCTGGCAGGACTAGACCGCTATCTGTTCGGAGAATTTTTTGGGGAGCGTCGTTCTGAGCTTTATACCGTTGGGTCCTCTGTCGGTGCCTGGCGCATGTGTTGTTTGGCAACGGGCGATGCGGTTGGCAGTGTCGAAAGACTCGCCTATTGGTATAGCCATGAAAAATATTCTGCCAATCCAAGCGTAAAAGAAATCACCGACAGTGCTCGCACGATGCTGGGCAAGGTACTCGGTGAAAGTGGCGCTGATGAAATCGCCAGCAATAAAGTATTTCGCACTCACATCGTTGCGGATCGCTGTAAAGGTATTGGTTCCGCACAAACAAAACTTCTTCAAATGCTGCACTTGGGTGCGAGCGCAGCTCTTAATACGCTTTCTCGTCGCTCACTTTCACTGTTTTTCGAGCGAACCTTGTTTACCAATATGGATCAGGATCCACCCTGGTCAAGCTTGGAGGACATTAGTTCAGCGATCGCACCATTAAAAAGTTCGAATCTGATGGACATTATGATCGCCAGCGGATCTATACCGTTCGTATTGGAAGGAGTCAGTAACATTGACGGCGCTAAAAAGGGACACTACTGGGATGGCGGCATTACTGACTACCACTTCGATTGGAAGTTTTACCCGGGGGAAGAACTGGTACTCTATCCCCACTTCAGCGCGCAGATAATACCTGGCTGGTTCGACAAGCATCTTGGTTGGCGCCGAGTTAAAGAAGACTATTTAGACAATGTTGTGCTCTTAGCGCCGAGCAAAGAGTTCGTCTTAAGTTTACCGGGTCAAAAAATCCCGGATCGTGGCGATTTTCAACAATACGATTACGCAAGCAGAGTTAAGCTATGGCAGGAAGTTATCGATCGAAGTGAAGAGATTGCAGAAGACTTTAGGGATTTGGTAGAAAAAGGGATCGGATTGGATTGCATACAAGCAATTAGCAAAAGGGATCGTTGAATAGTGATTCGCCAGGTGAAGAAAACCGATGCTGCCGCTATTGCCGAAATTTATAACTGGTACATAGAATCCGGCATAGTAAGTTTTGAAGAGGAGCCCGTATCCTCCGGGGAGATAAGCAAGCGCTTCGAAAGAGCGGATGATACGAATCCGTGGCTTGTGTTCGAGGTTGACAATCAATTAGTAGGATACGCTTATGCCATTCCCTGGAAAGCGCGAATCGCCTATCGTCATTCCAAAGAATCCACCGTCTATATCCACAAAGAGCATCTCGGTAAAGGTTATGGATTGAAGCTTATGCAAACTCTTATCGATGATCTTCGTAATAAGCCGATACATGTATTGATCGCGGGAATCGCCTTGCCCAACGAAGCCAGTATCCGGCTGCATGAAAAGCTGGGATTCAAAAAGATCGGGCGATTCGAAGAAGTAGGCATGAAATTCAACAAAATGATCGACGTTGGTTATTGGCAGTTAACTTTATAAGGTTGAAATAGCAGTTGTCGATCTGGCGATTCCTGATGACAACGCTGATTAAATAGAATTAGGTGGGATTGAAGGAAGAGTAAATGAGTTTCAAACCAGAAGATTACGATATTCCTGGCCATTACAAACATTGGGTAGGGGACAAAGCCGAAGATTACATTGGTCCATTCTTTTTTATCATGGATGGCGACACTCCGCGCAGTGCTTTTCGAGTGCAGGAACATAACTGTAATGCACACGACTCCGTTCATGGTGGTGTGTTAATGGCATTCGCCGATTACACCTTGTGTCTTGGAGCCAATATGGGGGAGAGCGAAAGCGTGGCAACAGTAAGTTGCAATAATGAATTCGTCGCGCCTGCCTACAAAGGAGACCTGGTTGAGGGAGAATGCACCATCATTCGTCGCGGTAAGTCTATGGTTTTTACTCGCTGTGAACTCAGCGTGGACGGCAAGCCCATCTTAAACAGCAGCGCTGTTATCAAGCGAATTAGTCCGCGGTAAACGTTTCAACAAGTTCTCGAGGAGAGCTAAATACATACTCGGGATCTTCGGCATTTAGTTCGTCGCTAGTGCCATAGCCCCAGAGTACTCCCGCCTTTGCTAAGCCATTGCTCTTCGCAGCAATTAAGTCGACAGACCTATCGCCAATCATTATCGAATTTTTGCTTATCGTGTTTGCGCCTAACAATTTTTCCAATTGTTTCGCTTTAATAGTTTTTTCAGTTGGCCCGTCAATAAATTCGAAATACTTGGTAATTTCAAATCGCTCCAGAATTTTTTCTGCGGCAGTTTGGTGTTTCGATGTACAAACTCCCATTGCCAAATTGTTGTTTTTTAAAACAGACAGCATTTCTTCTATATTGGGATACAACTCATTCTCGGTATAGCCAATTTCAAAATAGCGTTCACGGTATCTGACAATCATCTCGTCTATATGCTGCTCATCTTGCGAGCCGGTGAGCTTTTGAATGGTTTCTTCCAGAGGAGGGCCGATGTATTGAGCGATCTCATCTTCTCCTCTTGGTGCATAATCGAAACTGCTAAGCGCATAATTCATGCAGCGCACTACACCGAGTTTTGGATCTGATAAGGTTCCGTCAAGATCGAAGATTAAAAAGTCGAAACGCAAGTTGTACTGCCTGAGTTGATGGGTGCTTAATTCGCTAGGTATCGATGATTCGGTGTTATAGTATTTCAAATTCCAGTCAAGGCATAGCCGGGCTAATAAAACTAAAAAAGCAGTAGGAGCTATGCATGAACGTCACTGCCCTCGTCATTATTCTTTATCTCGGCGCCTTTGTTGTCTTTGGCTTATACCTGAATAGCAAGAAAAGTAGTGCGGCAGACTGGGCGATTGGTGGCAGTACCCTGGGGATCTTCATGATCGCTGCAGGAGCGGCTGGCACTCGTATTGGTGGCGCCGGCACCTATGGTGTCGCTGGAGATGTTATTGCCGAAGGCGTTGGCCACATGTGGTATGGCTTTAACTCATTCGCAGCACTCTTTCTGGTTGGACTATTTTTTGCAGTGCCTTATCGCCGATTAAAGGTAGTAAGTGTCGGACAGGTTTTTGATCGACGCTTTGGATCTTATCGTTGTCAATGGCTCACTAGTCTTTGTGTGCAGGCTGAGTATTTAGTTGTAAACATCATTGAGCCTTACATTATCGGCACCATAATTTCCGGTTTTACCGGAATACCTTTTCCGATTGCGGTTGCAATGGGTGGCGCTCTAATTATTTCTTTTACCGTGTTTGGCGGATTAAAAGGAACAGCCTATGCCAACATCGTCCACTGTTCAGTGATAATTTTTGGATTACTGTTAGTTGGATTAACTGCCATGAACAACATGGGCGGTTGGGATGTTGTTGTAGAGCGCACTTCGGAACAATTGGCAGCTTCCGGTGGCGATGAAGTTGCCTGGTGGAGTTATACCGGAATTGGAATAGCAACTATTGTTGCCATGTTTATCTCGGCAACGATACATACTCCTGCTGCCTCAGTGTATGCCAACTATGCATCATCGGCTAAGAAAGAGGACTTTTTGCTACCTGGATTCTTCTTTGCCGGCGTAATTGCCGCTGCAATGCCGTTTGTTGCTGGTTTTATCGGGATCCTGACTATGGCTTCCTACGGATCAGATTCAGGATTAAGCAGTTACCTGAATATTGCCCAACTTGCTATCGATGGTGGAGAAATCCTGGGGGGAATAGCATTGGCTGCAATATTAGCTGCGGTAATTTCTTCCGGCGCACCAATTCTATTAGCGAGTTCAACCATGTTCGTGAATGACTGGATTCCCAGCTCGAAAAACTTCACACCGGAGAAAAAACTACGTTGGTATAAAGTGGTTGCCGTTATCTACGGCACCGGTGCTGCCTTGATAGCCTGGTTGGGCAACATAACCTCAGTGCTTGGTTTAGTGCTAATAGGATTCGCATTGGTAGTCCCGCCTGCGGTGGCTGTTGCATTCGTCATCTATTGGCGACGAACTTCCGAAAAGGCTGCATTTTGGGGAATGGCGTCAGGCTTTGGTGGTGGTTTGCTGATGTGGTTGTTTAACGTGCTGTTCGATGGGCCAGAGAATGCAACTGCTGGTGGTTTCGCCCAGTGGTACCATGAACTCTATAATCAGATCGGTGCCTGGAGTGATCCGGCTTTCGCCACACTGTTCTTTCCGATGATCGTTGTTCCGCTTTTCACAATCCTCTTTCCAAATGATGAAAAAGCAAATGCGAACTTCGATAAGTTCTATGGAACCTTAGGTCGAATTCAAAGAAATTTTAAGTGGACTACCGAGTCTAGCTAGCGTTTTATTTCGCCATTCGCTTGAATAATGAAAGGGCCAGGTGTCCCATAGCTTTGTTCTAACAGTGCGCACAATTCTTCTCCGGTGTCGGCTTTCCCGCCAGGGACGCCAAATCCCTTTGCCAGTGCCACCCAGTCGATAGAAGGATTGCCGATGTCGAATAAGCTTGCTGCGATGTCTCCTACTTCGGTCACACCTAGACGACCGTACTCGACATCAAGAATATTGTAAGAATTGTTGGCAAAAATTACCGTGGTCACATCCAGATTCTCTCGCGCTTGCGTCCACAGCGCTTGAATCGTGTATGCCGCACCGCCATCTCCGAGCATTGCCAATACTCTTTGATCGGGACAAGCTAATGCCGCACCGACTGAACATGGACCGCCTTGACCAATGGCGCCGCCGGTAAGACTTAACCAGTTATTCTGGGAAGTATTCTGGCAGAATGGATAAGCCGCATTGCCGCCGCCGGAGTCAGTACACACGACAACGTTTTCAGGAAGTGTTGACGCGAGTGATTGAATAATAGTCTTGGTGTTTAATTCACCGCTAGGTTTGCCAATTTCTTTCTTCTCGAAAGTTGTTATCGTTTCTTTGCTCGCACCTAATCGTTCTGCAAGACGCTCCATAGCGTCAATTGCATCTTCTTCTACATTAGTCAGTCTTGTGACTTTACAACCTTCGGGAATCAATTGTGCCGGTTTATCTCTATAGGCAAAGAAACTAACAGGTATCGATCCACCGACGAGAATAAGATTCTGCACGCCATCGAGTGCGCTGAATACCTGTTCAGGAAAATAAGGGAGGCGATCGATTGCCACTCTACCTGGTCCGCCATCAACACGGGCTGGAAATGTACCATTAAACATCTTGCAACCGTATTTTGTTGCGATCTTGCTGGCGGCTGTCATGGCTGACTGCTCTGCACCGTGGTGCTCCAACAAGAACACGGCACTGCCGTCAGCTTCAATGACTTTGGCAACATCTTCAATTGCGGCTTCCTCAACTTTTGCACGTTGCGGAATCGCATTGGGAGTTACCGGACCCGGTGAATCGCCCCAGGCAGCATCGGCGCCCATGATCAGGGTTGCGATCTGACCAGTGGAACCAGCTGATTGCCTTAGCGTTGCTGTAAATGCATCGGCGCCGTCTTGTGCAAGAGAATCAGCCGTACTTTCGGATTTAATCCAGCAGGAAAAATTTTGCGCGAGAGTATCGATATTAGATGTGAGTGGCGCATCGTGACCCACATGAAAATTAGGATGATTCCCGATGATGTTTATCATGGGAGAGTTGGCCCGTCGTGCGTTGTGCAGGTTGGCAATGCCATTCGCCATGCCTGGTCCAAGATGTAGCAGGGTAGCAGCGGGTTTACCGGTCATGCGTCCAATACCATCCGCAGCACCGGTACACACACCTTCGAACAGAGCGAGCACAGATTTAACGCGAGGCACTGCATCCAGGGCTTGAACCAGATGCATTTCTGATGTGCCGGGATTTGCAATACAAAACTCAACGCCACAATCGGCAAGAGTGTTTATCAGTGCTGTTGCGCCATTCATGTTATTGTTTTCCTTTCATCGGCTGTGCGTGTTGCTTAACGGCTGGCTATCATAGCATTCAACTATGGCTATATCTCAAGAAGAAAAAGAGTTTGCTGAGTACATCGTGGACCTTGCGCAATCGATTGGCCCAGTTTATTCCAAGCGCATGTTTGGCGGCTTCGGTATTTTTCTGGAAGGACTAATGTTTGGTCTGATTGCTGAGAATGTTTTCTATATCAAGGTTGACGAAGAATCTCGCGGCGACTTCGAAGAATTAGGATTGCAGCCTTTCACCTACGAGAAGCAAGGCAAGAAAATGAATCTTGGCTATTTGCAGGCGCCGGAAGAAGCTATGGAGAGCATAGAGATTATGTCGGAGTGGGCGAACAAGGGTTTTGGTGCTGCATTGCGAGCCGCAGCCAAGAAAAAGCCTAAGAAAAAGAAGAAAAGTAGTTAATTCCTTTTATTGGCAAAATTAGTAACTCAAAACTCCGGGCTTTCGTCCGTAATGCGAGTCATTCATCGACTTTAATTACACATAATCAAGCGGTTACCGGCTAATTACTGTAAACTACGCCGCTTGTTCTACCTCGTTAATTTGGGATTTGGGGGATACGATGAAAACACGCGTACTAGCTCTCGCAACTGCAACGCTTTTTGCAGCGGGAATCGCGCAAGCACAAGATGATTACTCTGCGCCACGCACTCAATGGGATCAACCTGATCTGCAAGGTGTTTGGAATTTTAGCTCTGTTATTCCTTTAGAGCGTCCAGCATTTTTCGGCGACAAGCAGTTTTTAACTGATGAAGAAATCGCTGCTCTTGCTGCACAGACTGAAGCCGGATTAGAAGCTATCAACAATATTGGTGTTGGTGGATACAACACGTTCTGGACTGAAATGGGCGGTGACGGAGACAACCGCACTTCTCTGATTACCTATCCGGAAAATGGTCGCCTACCAGAAACTCAGGAAGGTGTTCCGGTTCAGGTTGGTGGTCTGGGACCCGATGAGCCAGGTGATCGACCTGTGCGCATGGTAGTTGGCGGCATCGCCAAAGACGGGCCAGAAGATCGCGGCTTATCAGAGCGCTGCATAGTTGGTTTTAACTCGGGCCCTCCATTTACGCCAAATCTGTACAACAACAACGTACAAATTTTTCAAAACAAAAATACCGCAGTGATCATGACTGAAATGATTCACGATGCGCGTATTGTTCCTATCGAGAGCAGCGAAAATTTAACCGACGATATTCGGTTGTGGACTGGCGATTCTCGTGGCTACTGGGATGGCGATACGCTTGTCGTTGAAACCCGTAACTTCAATAGATTTACTCAAAGTTTTGGCGTTTACGGTACTGCAGAAGAGAAGTTGTTGACGGAAAGATTTACTCGCACCGGTGATTATGAAGTTCAATACGAGTTCACCGTCGATGATCCAGCAACCTTTAAAGACAAAGTAACCGTTATGATTCCTATGTCAAAAGTTGATGGACAGCTTTACGAATATGCTTGCCATGAAGGTAACTATGGCATGATCAACATTCTTCGCGGTGAAAGAATGACTGAGCAGCGCGAAGCAGAAAATTCCCAATAGCGGAATCAGTAGCGGATAAAGAACTGAAAAAGGTCGGCTTAGCCGGCCTTTTTTGTGCCAACTCGATTTGCAAATATCTTTGGTCTGGACGTTAAACGAAGAATTTGGAGTGGTTGTAGTACGGCATATAGAAGTGCCATACTCATTTTCTCGCTCTATTCGAGGAAGCAAACATGCCTGCAAATAAGAGCATTAACTACGTCGAACTCTGTGCACAAAACCTGGAAGAAACTAAGCAATTTTTCACAGGCGTTTTTGGCTGGGGATTTGAAGACTATGGGCCCGACTACGCTGCTATCACCGGTGCCGGTCTCGATGGCGGTTTCTATCGCGGTGAGCTCAAGTGTGATTACGCAAGTTCGGGAGCGGTAGTGGTTCTGTTTGCCGATGATTTAGAAGATGCACAAAAGCGAGTTGAAGCAGCAGGCGGGAAGATCGATAAACCAATTTTTAGTTTCCCCGGTGGGCGTCGCTTCCACTTTGTTGAACCCAGTGGCAATGAGCTGGCGGTTTGGTCTGACAAATAACGTTTAAAGTATTCGCTTATGAATGTTTCTATCGAAGCCGCAACCGCTAAAGACGCAGAAGCCATTGCCAATATTCATTTTGAAAGCCTGCGGGAAGGTTATGCGGGCAAACTGCCGCAGGAATATCTGGACATGCCAGTTACGGACTGGCGCATCAATGCCTGGAAGAAATGGATTGCCAGAAGCAAGGTACGCACACTGGTCGCAAAAGAAGACGACCAGAATGTTGGATTCTGCACGCTTCAACCCTTTAACGAAAATCCACCGAATAAGGAGACGGCAGAAATCGTTGCTTTGTTTGTGCAGCCAGATAAATGGCGACATGGCGTCGGCGTAATTCTCTGCAAAGGAATAGAAAGTGAGGCAAAAGCCGCAGGGTTTAGTAAATTGGCATTGTGGGTACTGGAAAGTAACGAAAACGCACGGAATTTCTATAAAGCTCAGGGTTATCAATTGCAAACTGGCGATCGCATATTTCTTGAAACTGCAAATGAACCATTGCTGGAAGTCATGTATCGTAAATCTCTTGTGCAGTGAGCAGCGAAATGACTAACGTTAAAAAATTCAAGAATTTCTGGACGCGCTGTAAACAACAGAACTGGTAAAGACTTCGACAACTATCGAGAGAGTTATGAGTAATACAAGAAGAGATTTCATCAAGTTAGCAAGTATTGCAGCAGCAGGTCTAAGCCTTCCTGTGCGCGCACAAACGCCACTAAGAATATTGATACTGGGCGGTACCGGATTTATCGGCCCACACATGGTGCGTTATGCCGTTTCCCGCGGTCACGAAGTGTCTATATTTACCCGCGGCAATCGCGAACTCGATGTGCCGGGAGTAGAGCAGCTGGTTGGTGATCGTAATAGTAATCATGAAGCGCTGATGGGCAGAACCTGGGATGTGGTGTTAGACAATAACGCCCAGGACTACCGATGGGTACAAACCAGCACGGAATTGCTAAAAGATGCGGCGGAGCACTATATCGTGGTTTCTTCAATCTCTGCCTACGCTGCCGAGGGATTCGGTTACGAAAACTGGCAGCGCTTAGTGTTCGAACCAATCATCGCTGAAGATTACCAGCGACTGCGTCCACCGGAAGGATGGAATGATGGTGACGATGCGCCTTACGGTTTAATGAAAGCATTGTGTGAAGACATTGCTCACGCCGCTTTTCCTAATCGTTGCGCCGTGGTCAGGCCGGGCTTAATAGTTGGTCCAGGTGATCCCACCGATAGATTTACTTATTGGCCAGTGCGCCTGGACGAAGGTGGTGAAGTTCTCGCTCCTGGTAATCCTAATCACGCCAATCAAATCATCGATCAGCGGGATTTAACAGAATGGATAGTGCGCTTGGCAGAAGGGCGAGTATCTGGAGACTTTAATGCCACGGGACCGGATTATCGTTTGACCATGAGTACAATGTTGGCAGCTATTGGTTCCGCAGTAGAAAGCGACTACGTCTTAACCTGGATAGCAGAAGGATTTTTAGAAGAACAAAACGTGGCACCCTGGAGTGACATGCCAACCTGGATCCCCGGCGATCCACTTTCCTATGTCAGCGTTGAACGGGCACTCAATGCCGGAATAACTTTCCGCAGTATTGAACAGACGGCACAGGACACCCTGCAATGGGATAAATCTCGTCCTGCCGAAGAACGCGCGAACAGAAGTGCGGGATTAAGCCGCGAACGTGAACGGGAAATTATTGCGGCCTGGAAGTCCAGGCACGCCTAATCCACTGGTTTTAATTATAAGGAAGCAACTGAAACGAGCCGCCATTTTCTCTGGCAACGTTACTCATCAGGGCGACATAATTGTCTGCGCTTGATCGATATTGTTCTGGCCCCATAAAGATTGTAGAGAATGCAATACTATGGATGCGAGCCAATTTTTCACCGCTAGCAGGATCTGTATTCAGCTCAATAATTTCTGCAAGCACACTATCAATAGAAATCTCCGCATTTTGTAAATCATCTCCAATTACATAAATACTGATCTGTTGATTGCTTTCAGCGAGGGAGTTAAATACTTCGTTTAAGCCTTCTATGGGGGAACTATTGCTGTAAGGATTCCAATTATGCAGAGTTGCGAGTAAATTTTCTCGATGGGTCTCAGTGTTAGGAATCCATTCGGAGCCAAAGCGTGAAAGCACATAGTCACCCATATCATTAACGATCTGAATCCCAGTTAGATCTGGATAGAGAGCCATTGTCGATTCAATAGTGTCGAGCATTTTATTCCAGCTCGGGTTGTTAAACATGCTTCCAGACGTGTCTACGATGAATACCAGGAATTCGCTATCAGCAGGTAAACTTTTCGAGCTGCGCTCTGATTCATTGAAAAGAGCCTGATTTTCCTGGCTAAGCAGCGGCAGCACATCCGGAGCAATATATTCCGCTGGAATTTCTGAAAGGCTTGGGTTTACAGAATTGGTTGAGGCACCGCAACTAAACATGGCAGCACCCAGAATTACGAATACAAAGAAATTTTTAAACATGAGCTATCCTCCCGGACCCAGAGCAGTTGTTGGCGGATAGTTATTCACTAAGTTGACTCTAAATTGGCCAATAAGTTCATAAACCATAGCATTTGCCGCGTCTAAGAAATAGTTCAGATTCGTTCAGATTCTGTTCAGCCACTATTCGCTAGTCTCTTTCCCCTAACGGGATGGTTAGGCAGAGCAGGCATTCCTCGCAAAACCCACATCTTATTGTCCTGTTTCGCACTGACATAATTTCCGTTAATCCCCACTCTTTTATATGGCGGATAGAGAGTGGGGATTTTTTATGCTCTGCAAAAATAATCACTGCGCTTTTGCACCACTTCCCACATTCTAAATTCGATTGGAAACCGAACTTGATCTGAACTAAATCTTTGATAAGATTCAGTTTTTGTCACTCGTGCGGGAATACTGCGCGATTTGCCGCGGGATCTAATGACAATACGCAGTTGCACGCCAGCTCGGGCTCAAGCCCAGTTTCTCAAAATCTGGTTTTTCTTCATCATTGCCGGCGCGCTGGCAATGTCTTCCACGCTGAATGCGCAAAATGACGATCTCTCAATCTATGCCACTCCAGCGGATATGAGTGGTGTACATTTTTATTTGATAACGGTGGATGTAGGAGATGCGGTTTGGGATAACTTCGGCCATACCGCGCTGCGCGTGTTCGATGAGAACAACAATACCGACACAGTGTTTAACTGGGGAAATTTCAGTATCAGCGGCGGTGTAGTCGGTTTTTCCTGGGATTTTTTCAAAGGCATTATGAACTACAGACTGGCGACTAATTCCCCAAGCCAGGAAATCGCCATGTATAGGTCTCAGCAGAGGACCATATGGCAGGACCGAATTAATCTCACTAATCCGCAAAAAGAACGACTCTATCGCCGCTTGATGTGGAATCTCGAGCCAGGGAATGTGGTGTATCCCTACCAGTATTTTTTCGATAACTGCACGACTAAAGTCAGGGATTATCTGGACGAAGCCTTAACAGGCAGAATTAGCCGCCAATATGTCGGCGATTCAGGCGTTAGCTTTCGAGATGCAGTTCAAGATCATTATGAATCGGTGGGTTTAATCGGGTTTTCTCTCGATATCCTGATGAACAGCAATATCGATAGAAACATGACTGAATGGGAAGACATGTTCGTTCCTCTGCAATTTCGTGAACGACTTAAGCATGTCCAATCAGACGTGGCAGAGGGTGGTGAACAACTTATGCTCCTGTCTGATCCCCAAGTAATTGCTGAATTTTCTCCACCTACAGCAGACTCGAATCCTTATCAATTGGCTGCTCTGGTATTGATTAGCCCAGTTTTGCTGTTGCTATTAATGTTAAAGCGTATTCCCCAATCTTACTTCGCTACCCATTCTCGTATCGGATTTAAAGCGGCTGGAATCAATTTCAGAATTCTCGCCTTGCTGGGTTTGCTTACTGCTGTTTTCAGTGGAGTCTATGGCATCTTGATGTTGGGGAGTTGGTTCGTCTCAGATCATGTGGATACTCATCACAACATAAACCTCCTGTTGTTTTGGCCCACGGACATATTAGGAGTGGTAGTGGCGCTACGCTGGTTCTTCTTATGCAAACCCTGGCCAATGACAAATAATAGTGCGCCTTTTATTAACTACTATTTATTGGCCCACGTGTTAGCCATGGTGCTGTACGTGGTGATTGCGTTTTTTGAATTGCTTACTCAATCGATGGGTAATATTGCGCTCTATGTAGTGCCTGGATTTTTGTTGTTCACGCTTTTGATTTGGGTAGTTGGTTTCGAACCGGTAAAACCCAAAAATATGTTTTTCTGAGGGAATGGCAATGAACGCTTTGAGAAGTGCAGATGCTGTGCGAGCAGATAAACTCGACCCCATCGCTCAAAAGGTCGCGGATGCTTCTGCTCGACTTCCTCAAATAGAAGACGGCACTCCAGAAGATGCCCGGGCGTTTCGCAATGAAAAAGGCAATCCCTTTGCGCCGGATCCTTGTGCCATTGATTCAGTCGAGGACAGAGAGATTCCCATCGGCTCCGGCTCTCTCAAGATACGGATATATCGCCCCTATGGTTGGAAAGAAGGCTTAAATGCCGGTTTCGTTTTTTTTCATGGTGGGGGTTTCGTGCTCGGAGACGTTGAGCAATACGATACAGTGGTGCAACACATCGTCGCCAAGAGTGGCTGTATCGCCATTTCCGTTGAATATTTATTAGCGCCAGACAATAAAATAAAAGGCATTCATCGGGATGGCTTCGATGCCTATAAATGGATTCGTGATAATTCCGCAGACCTGGGTATCGAAGCTGACAAGATAGCAATCGGTGGCGACAGTGCTGGAGGCAATTTGAGCATTGGTGTTGAGCTACTTTGTAAGCAAGAGAATTATCCCATTCCTATTTACCAGGTGCTGATTTATCCCTCTGTCGATCTTCCCATGAGTTTTCACTCGGTAGAAGAATTTGCTGAGGGTTACTTCTTAACTAAAAAAGGCATGACCTGGTTTCGTAGCCACTATCTGGAAACGCCAGAACAGGCTAGCGATCCTGTATTATTGTTTTTAGAACGGGACTTAAGCGGTTTGTCTCCAGCTTTTCTGGTTACTGCCGGATTCGATCCACTGCGGGATGAAGGCAAAGCGTTCGCCGATCGATTGCAGCAGCATGATGTAGCTGTTGAACACGTTTGTTATACCGACATGATTCACGGTTTCATTTCGTTTGCTGGTGGAATTCCAGCGGGAATGGAATTGATTGAAGATATTTCCGTAAGGCTTAAACAAATTTAAGCGCACAAAAAAGCCGAGCATCTAGCTCGGCTTTCGCTATTGCAAATAACTTTATGGAGTAACGATTTCGACGCGACGGTTGCGCTGATAAGCGGTTTCCGAAGTGCCGCGATCGGCAGGTCGTTCCTCGCCGTAGCTGACAGTTTCTATCTGATTGCGGGCGACGCCATTTACGATCAAATAGTTAAGAATGCTATTTGTTCGCCTCTCACCCAGTGCCAGGTTGTATTCCCGGGTTCCACGCTCGTCGGCATGGCCTTCGAGTCGGACACGTCTGCTGGAATTTGCAGCCAAATCTTGTGCGTGAAAGTTTAATACATCACGGTCTGCAGGGCGGAAGTCGGAAATGTCGAAGTCAAAATAGAATACTCGGGTTGCCAACGCAGAACGACGCATGCGTTCTTCCGCTGCTGCAGCGCGTGCGGCTGCGGCTTCCTCTAATTCCTGTGTGCGTCGAGTAGTAGCATCTATCCCAGTTTCACCACTGTCAGCAGCAACTTCACTTGTTTCAGCTTCTTCGCTGGTTGAGCTACAGGCAACCACGCTACTCAATGCAAACAAGAGTAATACCAGTTTAAAAAGATGGTTTATTTTCATGTCAGAACCTACTTAAGGGGGCAAAAAATCTCGGAAAGTCAATGTATTAAATTGAAGGCGAAGAATACCCCATTTGCAGGGTCAAATCCATTGAGACAACTCAATACAAAGTCGAGTATTAAATAGGCTTGACGCCTGAAATCGTTGAAGATTTTCCCATTTTTTAGGCTTAATCCTGCATCGAGCATTCGTTCGATTTTTGTTTATTTGCCCACTAGATAAATGTTAATCTTTCGACGCTTCGAAACTCGCCAACGGATGGCAGTCGAAGCGCATTCAACGTGTTGCTCCCGCTTTCAGCGCTCTATGGCCTGCCGGGATGCCCCCAACGAGGAGAGAATAAGTGGACGCTGATTTTACAGCCGAAGACCTAAGCTTTCAGGAAGACGTTCGAACTTTTTTGGAGAATGAATTTCCTGAGGAATATCGTTCCAAGATTGATGCCAACAAGCGGTTAAGTAAGGAAGAGATAGTAAATTGGCAGAAGATTCTTTTTGCTAAGGGATGGGCGGCGCCTTCCTGGCCGGAAAAGTATGGCGGTACCGGATGGTCGCAAATTCAGAAACATATTTTCGCAACCGAAATGGGTTTAATCGGTGCGCCGGAACCTGTTCCATTTGGCATGAAAATGGTTGCTCCAATTATCATGGCCTATGGCTCCGATGAACAAAAAGCACGATTTCTACCGGATATCTTAGAGAGCAATGTCTGGTGGTGTCAGGGATATTCCGAACCTAATGCAGGATCCGACCTGGCCTCCTTAAAAACATCTGCAGTTCGAGACGGCGATCATTTCATTGTCAACGGCGCCAAGACCTGGAACACCTACGGTCAGTATGCAGATTGGATCTTCTGCCTGGTTAGAACCGACAATACCGTGAAGAAGCAGGAAGGCATTAGTTTTCTACTCATCGACATGAATACCCCCGGTGTCACCCTTAGACCAATTTATCTGCTGGACGGCCATGCCGAGGTTAATGAAGTATTTTTCGATGATGTAAAAGTTCCAGTCGAAAATCTGATTGGCGAAGAAAACAAAGGGTGGACCTACGCCAAGGTATTGTTAACACACGAACGCACCAATATTTCTGGTGTACCCCGTGGTAAGCGTCGATTGCGTGCCTTAAAACGCATTGCTGCCGAAACCGATGACGGTTTTGGCAATAACATGCTGGAAAATCATACCTTCAGGAATCGCGTAGCGGATATCGAAATCGAACTGAAGGCTCTTGAGTATGCAGAATTGCGTACCCTGGCATCCATTTCCACTGGCAAAGCTCCAGGACCCGAATCATCGATTCTAAAAATCGTTGGTACCGAATTAGCGCAACGAATTGACGAAATTTTTGTCGATCTGGCGGGCTATCTGTGTCTTCCTTTCGTGCCAGAGCAGTTTGAAGATGGATTTCAGGGCGACCCGGTGGGACCAGGAAATTCGGCCGCCTACGCATTGACCTATTTTAATAATAGGAAAGCGTCCATCTATGGCGGCTCGAATGAAATTCAGCGCAATATTATTTGCAAAGCAGTATTAGGTCTGTAAGCGAAGGATTAAGAAGAGGTTAAGAAAGTGGATTTTTCATATTCTGAAGTACAACTAATGCTGCAAGACTCGGTGCAGAAGTTTGTGCAGAAAAGCTACGATCATGATACCCGTAGTAAAATAGTCGAAAGTGAAGACGGTTTCAGTAAGGAAAATTGGCAGCTGTTTGCAGAGCTTGGTTGGCTTGCCGTTCCTTTTACCGAAGAAGACGGCGGCCTCGGTGGTTCAGCCGTAGACTTAATTGTCATGATGGAGGAGTTTGGTAAAGCAAATTTAGTTGAACCCTTCACCGCAACCGCCGTTTTAAGTGGTGGCCTCATTGCAAAATTAGCCGATGGTGAAAGAAAAAGCCAACTACTGGAACAACTCGTTACCGGTAATCTGCAGTTAGCTTGCGCCTATGCCGAGCCTGGTAGTCGTTTTAATTTAAGCAAAGTAACGACAAGCGCCAAAACCGATGGCGACGAAGTCATTATCAATGGCAGTAAGATCGCAGTCTTGAATGCATCGAATGCAGATCAAATTCTAGTGGTGGCAAGAGAGTCCGGTGCTGAAACTGATGAAGAGGGCATTTCAATTTTTATGGTGGCTGCAAATGCTGACGGTGTTTCAATTAGTGCCTTTACTAATTTCGATGGAAAGAAATCCTCTGAAGTTAACTTTGCCAACGTCAAAGTCTCTGCAAGTAATCGCTTGGGTGCAGCAGGTCAGGCTCATGCCGCGCTACAGAAAATTGTAGATCGCGCTACCGTTGGCGTTAGTGCGGAAGCAGTTGGTGCTCTCGAATCATTGTTGCAAAAAACAGTTGAATACAGCAAAACCCGTAAACAATTCGGCACCGTGATCGGCACGTTCCAAGCTTTGCAACATCGTATGGCCGATATGTTTATCGAGTGCCAGTTAGCCCGCTCGATAGTTGTGATGGCGGCGATGCAGTTAGATAGTTCGGCTTCTGAATTGGAGCAGACTAAATCAGTCTCTGCCGCTAAGAGTCGCGTTGGTAAGGCTATTCGCCATGTTAGTCAGGAAGCCATTCAAATCCATGGCGGAATCGGCATGACCGATGAGCTCGATGTAGGGCACCTGTTCAAACGGGTGACAGCAATCGATATCATGTTCGGCAATGCTGATTATCACACCGAACGCTTCGCAGCTCTTTAACCCGCATATTGCATCAAATGATCGTTTCCAGGCCAAATCTAGCGTCGCCTTTTGAATTTTTATTCGCTTACAATAGTTTCAACTATTCTGCGCGAAGAAAAATTCAAAAGGCGACGCTAGATTTGGCCTGGAAACGATCAGCGTTCGACCGCAATATGTGGAAACGACTAATGATACTCCAGCGATTTAACATTTAACTAATGTCGATTAATCTAAGCGAATTTGGTGCAACATGTGGATTTTTATTTTTGGAACTGCATCATGAGTGAACTCATTTTTGTTCGACATGGGCAGGCTTCTTTCGGTCAGAAATCCTACGACAAACTCAGCGACCTTGGGATTGAACAGGTGCGCATACTTGCGCGTCATTGGCAGCTGGTGGGGGAAGAATTCGATCACATCTATGCTGGTTCTCTGCTGCGACAGCAGGAAACTGCGCAAGAACTAATGCCGGTAGTTAAAAGCAGCCCTGTTGAGCCAGAAACTCACGCGGGTCTGAATGAATACAACGGTGATTCGCTCATCAAAATTCATTTACGGGACATAGGCGAATTCCCTGACCCGGAATCTGAGTTTGGTGGCACAATAAATGAAGCAAGATCATTCCAGCAGGTGTTCGAAGAGGCCACCGCTAAATGGATTCGCGATGAGCTTGAGCCCACGGAACTTGAACCCAACTTCGAAGCCTGGGGGATATTCAAGGAAAGAGTTTATAGCGCCTTAGACCACATCATGGCGCAGCATAGCGGTGGCAGTCGCGTGCTTATCTCTACTTCAGGTGGTGTGATAGCCCTGGCGCTGCAGCGAGTGCTGCAGTTTCCCGATGATCAGGTCATTCAAACTAATTGGATGGTGCACAATAGTTCCGTTACTCGTATTCGTTATGGAAATGGTAAGATTTCGCTCACTCAATTTAATAGCCTTCCTCATCTAGAGAAAGAGGGCATGCAGCAGTTTGTGACTTATCGCTAAGTCATAAATAAGAGACCTAGGAACAGTAGTGAGTGCAGAAGAGTTAATCGATAGAGCGGGGAGTATCAGGGAAGGTGAAGAGCTGGATCTGGAGACGCTAAAGCAGCATCTGGAACCGGTATTAGGTGCTAAGGCTGCAAATCTGGAAATTACTCAATTTCCTGGCGGTCATTCGAATCTGACTTACTTGTTAAGTAGTGGCGATGAGCAGTGGGTGTTAAGAAGGCCGCCATTCGGTAGTAAGGTAAAGTCTGCTCATGATATGTCCCGTGAGTATCGGATACTTTCCGCCTTAAAAGATGTCTACTCTTACGGTCCGGTTCCCATACATTTCTGCCAGGACCATTCGGTAATAGGTTGTGATTTCTATTTAATGAATTACATAGAAGGATTGGTAATTCGTAGAGAATATCCTTCCAACCTGAATTTGAATCCCGAACAGATTCGTTCCCAATTGTTAAATATTTTCGATGTTCTCGGCGACTTGCATTCAGTGGATTTGAAAGAAGCTGGTCTCGATGATTTTGGCAGGCCAGTTGGTTATGTGCGTCGACAGGTAGAAGGATGGAGTAAGCGCTGGGTGGATGCGGTAACTCCCGATACTGTTAATTGCGATATCACGATTCAATGGCTGCATGACAATATGCCCGAGGAAAGTGGCAAGCACAGTGTTATCCATAATGACTACAAACTCGACAATGTTATTTTCGACGCCAAGAATCCATTGCAGGTCATTGGTGTACTGGATTGGGAAATGTCTACCGTTGGTGATCCGCTTATGGATCTGGGTTGTACTCTGGGTTACTGGGTGCAAACCGATGATCCGGACTGGTTTCGTGAGGCACGCACTATGCCTTCCGATATTGATGGCGCACCAAAAAGAGTAGAAATCATTTCTCGCTTTCAAGAGCGCACCGGCTTGTCGGTAGAAAACTTTCCGTTTTATTTTTGTTTTGGTTTGTTTCGCCTCTGTGTCATCGGGCAGCAAATTTATTACCGCTATTATCACGGCCATACTAATGATGAACGCTTCGCTGGATTTCTAAGCAAGGCTCACGTGTTGCAGAGAATGTGCGAGATGATCATTGCTGGTGAAATAGAGAATTAAGGAGCGCTCCATGTCATTTGAGATCAGTAGTTTGTTTTCGGTTGCGGGTAAGACCGCGATAGTCACCGGTGGTTCTCGCGGCATTGGCAAAATGATTGCGCAGGGCTTCGTAGAAAATGGAGTTAAGACCTATATCTCTGCGCGAAAAGCCGAAGCCTGTGTCGCAACCGCTGAAGAGCTTTCAGAAAAAGGCGAATGCATCGCATTCCCGGCGGATTTGTCTACTAAAGAAGGAAGGGATGCATTTGTTGCAGAAATCAAGGAGCGGGAAGACAAGATTGATATTCTCGTGAACAATGCCGGCGCAGCCTGGGGCGCGCCATTCGAAGAATACCCCGACGAAAGTTATGACAAAGTAATGAACATCAATGTCAAAGCTATCTTTACTTTGACTCGTGACCTTATGCCGCTACTTTTAAAAGATGCCTCCCAGGAAAATCCGAGCAGGGTGATTAATGTCGGTTCAATCGACGGCTTGCGGGTGTCGAGCACAGACAACTTTGCCTACGGGGCGAGTAAAGCGGCAGTGCACTTTTTAACAAAAAATCTGGCAGTGCGATTCGGTCCTAAAGGCTTAACGGTAAATGCAATCGCGCCAGGGCCTTTTGAAAGTCAAATGATGAACCACATGTTGAAGAACTTTAAGGACAAAATCGAAGCAGAAAATCCCCTGGGCAGAATTGGCAATCCACGCGATATGGCTGGACTGGCAATCTACCTTGCTTCCGATGCCACTAAATACATGACCGGTCAGATCATTGCGCTGGATGGTGGTCGTAGTCTGGGAGCCGCCCAGAAGTAAAATCCTGACTCGATTTCCCGCAATTTAGCGCGTGTGCACTTGGCTGGGCTCAAATTCCATTTAAATCCGTGGCTTACGGTGTTACTTTAGCGCTCTTGTCAAAACAAGACTGATGAAAAAATTCAGAGTGCCAGAGAGCTAGCAGTGAGTAAGAAACAAGCCAGAGTTTTACCGAGATCTGTTATTGCCAGCCTGGCTTTCGTCAGTGGCTTTTGCATCATGACCATTGAAATGTTGGGGGCGCGTATTTTGTCGCCTTATTTCGGCGGTAGTCTCTCGGTTTGGGGCAGTATTATCACCATCTTTATGCTGGCTCTGTCATTAGGTTATTTGTTGGGTGGGCGACTTTCTACGAAAAACCCGAATGCCATTACCTATGCGATGTTTTTTATTGGCGCCGGGGCATTTTCATTGCCAGTTATCTTATTCGCCGATCCTATTATGGAGCCCATTTTCATGGCGATTGAAGATCCACGCTATGGATCCCTATTTGCTTCGATCTTTTTGTTTTTCATACCAACCAGCATTCTCGGAATGATCTCGCCTTATTCGGTGCGATTAATGGTTGAGTCGGAAGAACATAGTGGCCACATGGCAGGATTGCTTTATTTCGTTTCTACTTTAGGAAGTGCGGTTGGAACATTGGGCACCAGCTTTTACTTTGTTCTGTGGTTCGAAGTGAATCAAATATTATGGGGAGCAGTTTTTAGTTTAGTACTCGCGGGAGTCGTTATACTTCTTTCTAGCTACTTGAAGAATTTAAAATCAGCAAATCGAAGCGCCACCTATGCAAAAAAACGTGCTTAAAAATCTCTGTCAACTCTGCGCGGTAACAGCACTGCTGTTTTCTCAAGCCAGTGTATGGGCGGAAACAATTCACGAAGAACGATCAAAGTATCGTGATATCACCGTGACTCAAGTCGGGGATCGGCGTTGTTTATTGTTTAACGTACACCGCGGCGACCGCAACCAAACCTGCATGATGGTAGATGATCGGGATCTATTGGTTTTCGATTACACCAGAATGAGTTTTTCTGGAATGTTATTGCAACCGGAGCCGGAAAGTATTTTAGTCATCGGCTTAGGTGGTGGCTCAATACCCATGACCTTTGCCGATATGTTTCCAAACGCAAAGATTGATGTGGTTGAAATCGATGAAGCAGTAGTGCGTGTTGCCGAAGAATATTTTTATTATAGCGACACTGACAACATGACAGTTTATGTTGATGATGGTCGGCCGTTTATTAAACGTGCGGGCATTCGCGGTCAAACTTATGACTATATTGTGTTAGATGCATTCAGTGGGGATTACATTCCCGAACATATGTTAACGCGAGAATTTTTAGAAGAAGTCAAATCCATCATGACCGCAGACAGTGTGCTCGTTGCCAATACCTTTTCCACCAGTCGCCTCTACGATCATGAATCGGTTACCTATCAACGTGCCTTTGGGGAATTCTATAACTTCAAGTTACCCACTTCGGGCAACCGCATGATCATCGCGCAGTTAGGCACGTTGCCGCCCCGTGGCGAGCTGGTGGAGGAATCCCGGCGAATAGCAGCTAGCCTGGAGAAATACGGTGTGCCTTTATCTGATTACCCGAGGCGATTAACAACCAGAGTCGATTGGGATATGAGTCGACGGGAGTTAACTGATCAGTACTCTCCCGGAAACCTGCTTAGAGATAACTAATTACTAGGAATAAAAATGAGAAAACTTACTAAATTTTATTTGGCGCTAGCGATTTGCTTTGCCAGCATCGTTAGTTACGCGGACGTTAGTATTAAGGCGGATGTGGTATATGGCCACAAAGATGGAATGGCCTTAGTTTATGATGTCATTACTCCCGAAAACGCTAACGGCGCATCGGTTGTATTTATGGTCAGCGGTGGCTGGTTTTCTCGCTGGGCACCACCAGAGAATCGCGCCGAGCAGTTTGCTTATTACCTTGATGAGGGATTCACCCTGATTCCTGTGCATCATGGCAGTGCCCCTCGCTACAAAGTACCGGAAGCTTATGCGGACGTCAGTCGCGCCATTCGCCACATAAAGATGAATGCAGAGGCTTATGGCATCGATCCTAATAAAATCGGCGTAACCGGCGGCAGTGCCGGAGGACATTTGTCTTTAATGTTGGGTTTGGATTCTGACGCAGGGGATCCCAATGCACGGGATGAAGTTATGCGTCACGGTAATGAAGTTGCTGCAATAGTTGCTTATTTTCCGCCTGTTGATTTGCGTGAAATTACCGGTCCAAACGATCGTTTTCCAGCCCTGGATTTTCCACAGGAAAAAGCCGCTGCTATTTCCCCAATCTTACATGCAGATGCCGGTGATCCTCCGACCTTATTGATTCATGGAGATGCCGATGATCTAGTGAATATAAGTAATTCAGTAATCATGCAGGCGGAATTTGAAGAACAATCCGTTGTCTCTGAATTCATTACGATTCCCGGTGCCGGCCATGGCTTTCGCGGTGATGATGCTACCCGTGCAGCCAGTGCTTCTGTAGCCTGGTTCAAGCAACATTTGCTTGAGGCGAGCTCAAGCTTCAGCGACTAAGCTATAGTTCTACCGCCAAGCGTGTACCCTGATCAATTGCACGTTTGGCGTCCAGTTCAGCCGCCACGTCGGCGCCACCGATAAGGTGGTAGGGCCTGGTCAATCCCTCGGTTAATTCTCGTAACGGCTCCTGTCCGGCGCAAACTACAACGTTGTCAATTTCCAATGTTCTTGGCTCGTTATTAACCAGGACGTGCAATCCCTGGTCGTCGATGCGCACATACTGACAACCCGCCAACATCTTTATGCCTTTTTTAACCAGGCCGATGCGATGAATCCAGCCGGTCGTCTTGCCTAAAGTTTTACCAAGTCCTTCTGGTTTACGCTGACATAGATAGATGGTGCGCGGGGAAGGGGTAATATTAGCTTCTACTCCTTCTACACCAGCACGGGCTTTTAAGTCCATGTCGATACCCCATTCCTGCATAAAGGCAGGAATATTCTGGCTGGTAGCTTCGCCTGCATGTGACAGAAACTCAGCGGCGTCGAATCCTATGCCACCAGCACCGATAATGGCGACACGCTCACCCACAGACACCTTGCCAGAAATAACATCTACATAACCAAGTACCGATGGGTGGTCGATTCCATCTATATCTGGGACACGTGGCTCTATTCCCGTTGCAACGATAACTTCGTCATAATCTGATGCATTCAATTCGCTGCTAGTGACGCGAGTACTTAACTTCAGTTCCACGCCGAAATTGTCTAATCGATTCTGGTAATAACGCAGCGTTTCATGGAACTCTTCCTTGCCTGGAATGCGCTTCGCCAAATTAAATTGACCGCCAATTTTATCATCCCCATCATACAAGGTGACTGCATGACCACATTCGGCAGCGGTGACTGCGGCTGCCAGTCCGGCGGGTCCGGCTCCTACCACGGCGAGTTTCTTTTTGTTTGAGCTTGGAGCAATTTGCAATTCCAATTCATGGCAGGCCATTGGATTGACCAGGCAGCTTGAAATTTGTCCACTAAAAATATGATCGAGACAGGCCTGATTACAGGCTATACAGGTGTTAATGGCATCTGCTTGATTGGCAGCCGCCTTCGATACAAAGAAGGCATCGGCGAGTAGTGGTCGGGCCATTGAAACCATGTCTGCATCGCCGCGGGTCAGAATTTCTTCGGCGACATCTGGCGTATTAATTCTATTGGACGTAATAACCGGTGCGGATAACTTGTCTCTAAATTGCGCCGTTACCCAGGTGAAAGCCGCCCGGGGAACCTTGGTAGCAATGGTGGGGATCGTGGCTTCGTGCCAGCCGATGCCGGTATTGATGATACTTACCCCAGCTGTGCAGAGTGCCTGACCCAGCTGCACCACTTCGTCAGCATTGCTGCCTCCTTCCACCAGGTCCAACATGGATAAGCGAAAAATGATAATAAAATCCTCGCCTACTGCATCCCGAACTCTGCTTACGACTTCCAGTGGCAGGCGAATTCGATTCTCGAAGCTGCCGCCCCAGCTGTCTGTGCGTCTATTGGTGCGTTCGGCAATGAATTCATTTAAGAAGTATCCTTCCGAACCCATGATCTCTACGCCATCGTATCCAGCTTTTTTGCAGAAAACGGAGAAATCCACAAACGCCTGAATCTCCCCTTCGATCTGTTCGTCAGTTGCCGCGTTGGGTACAAACTTATTGATGGGTACTTTTACTGCAGAGGGTGCGATCAAGTTTTCCTGTCGAGCATAGCGCCCGGTATGCAATATCTGCAGGCAAATTTTGCCGTCGTGTTCATGCACGGCATTGGTTATTAAACGATGTTTCTCTATTTGTGCCGGATCTTTAAAGATGGGTTCTTCGCCGGGCGGCAGACAATATTCGCTGGGCATGAAACCGCCGGTCACTATGAGTGCGACTCCACCTTTCGCTCGCTCGCCATAGAATGCGGCCATACGTTCATGACTTCCGGGAATATCTTCCAGTCCGGTGTGCATGGAACCCATCAGAACGCGGTTTTTTAAAGTAGTGAAGCCAAGGTCTAGCGGCTCGAATAAACGAGGATAGGGATTACTTATGGAATTCATTGATGCTCTTCAGACAGGAACTGCTTTTTAGTTTGCACCAATGATATTGCGTAATGCCTCGATGTCCAAGAGTTCGATTTCTCGATTGTTAACTTCGATCAGTCCTTTTCTTTGCAGGGCGGTAAAGATACGGGAAACAGTTTCCACTGTTAAGCCAAGATATTCGCCAATATCTCCACGTGTCATCGGTAGAAGAAAGCGAACAGGAGAGAGGGAAACTTGTGCGAAGCGACTGGATAAACCCAGTAGAAAGGACGCAGTACGTTCTTCTGCGGTATAGCTACTTAAAAGCGTGTGAATTTGTTGGTCTTTGGCGATCTCATTGCCCATGATGGCAAAGAAATGGTGCTGCAGATTTGGTAATTGATGACTTAGTTTTTCCAGTTGGAAAAATGGGATTTCGCAAATTGAAGAATGTTCTAATGCCTGGGTTGAATTTGCATAGTGTTTGCTGGCAATTCCATCCATGCCAATTATCTCACCAGGCAGGAAAAAGCCGGTAACTCTGCCGACGCCACTATCACTCACAACATAAGACTTAAAACTGCCAGAGCGCACTGCATAAACCGATTTGAAGCCATCATTTTGTCGATACAGATGATCGCCTTTCTTATAGGGGCGGTTTCTCTCCACTATCTCGTCAAGCTGGTGTATTTCAGATTTGTTTAATGCAATCGGCAGACACAGCTCGTTCAGACGGCAACTTGCGCAGGAAACACTGGGATTGTGTGGGCAGATCTTGACGGGGGGTTCCTCGAGCTTAGCCTCAATTCTAGACGACTCGTTTTCTTCTTCCTTGGAATCAGTGGTGTTCATTCGCGAACTCTCCTGGGGCCTGCATCAGGCGGTGGAACCATGCCAACGGGCATTCGATTCAGATCAAAGTTTTTGAATTCTAGGGATTATCTGGTTTCATTATATTGATTTAGATTAATTCGTGGCATTCTCTACAAACCTACAATCGCAGCACAGTGGAATAACAACGAGGACGTTTACCGATGTTGGAATTAAGCCGAATTCTAGTGATTATCGACCCAGATACCGATGAACAGCCGGCTCTGGAGAAGGCTAAACAGCTCGCCACCTACGCGGAATCAGAATTGGAGCTGATGATCGCGGACTACAATGCCTTTCTGGAAGATGGATACTATTTTGACCCTATCCAGGCACAGAAACTGCGTTATGAACACGGTGATCAACGCATAAAAGAGCTGGAAGAATTGGCGGCCCCACTGCGAGCGGAGGGGCTCGAAGTGTCTGTTTCCACCGCCTGGGGTAATCCACCCTATGGTGAAATCGTTACCCGTATTAAAGACACAAAACCTTCACTGGTCATTAAATCCACTCGGCATCACCATAAACTATCTCGATTAGTGCTTTCCAATGAAGATTGGGAGCTGGTGCGTTATTGCCCTGCGCCTTTACTGTTGGTTAAGAGTAAATTGTGGGAAGCCAATCCAGTCTTTCTGGCTTCGGTCGATCCTGACCACCTGCACGACAAGCCGGCTTCTTTGGATAACAAGATCGTTTCCAGTGCCAAGTCATTGGCGGCAATTTCCGGCGGTGATGTGCATTTGTTTCATTCTGCCTGGTTACCACCACTGTCGGGCATGTATCCGGTTGTGCCAGATGACAAAGAAGAAAGCGAAAAACTCAATCGCCTGGCGGACGTGAATGGCATTTCACAAGCTAGCTGCCATTGGTCTACAAAAGACATTGTCCATGGTTTGCCAGAAATGGCGGACGAGATGAAAGTGAGTGCGGTAGTAATGGGAGCGATTTCTCGCTCCCGCTTCGACAGAATCTTGATTGGCAATACTGCTGAAAAAGTTTTGGATCGGCTTGAATGTGATGTCTTGGTTATAAAGCCAGACCAAATGCCGGCTCTAAACAAGATTCTGCTCTAATATCGCTTTTTGTTCTTCTTTTTAGTCGTCGTCTCCTACATGCACTGTAAGCACGTCACATTTGGCGCCGTGTAATACTTTAATTGCAGTAGAACCTAAGAGAATCTTCCAGCCGGAATGCCCATGACTACCCATTATAATGGCATCGCATTTCAGCTCACTGGCAAGATTTCTTACTTCAGGTGCAGGCGCGCCCAGCAGAGTATGCTGATGATCTGCACCGATACTTAACTCGCCACCAATTTTTTCTAAGCGCTGCTCGGCATAATTTATTGCCTCTTGTTGCAACTCGCTTACATTAACCGCATAAATATCCATACTGTATGCCGCAGCTACAGGTTCAACTACGTGAACGAGGTGTAGCTTGCCAATATCACCGTTAGCCATGCGGACTGCGGTGTCGATTACTTTTTGAGAGTCATTGGAAAGATCTACAGCTACTAAAATGTTGTCATACATGAGGTCAGCCTCCGATGGCTAGTTAATGGATTTGGATGTACGGCACTCCGTTACATTCTATTGAACCCTAATCCTGAACCTGCTGATTGACTTATGTCAAATGGCCAGTCATCTGCAAACGCCTATAAATAGGGCGTGAATAGCCAGGCAATAGCATTGCGAATGCGTATTAAGGTTGGCTTCTTTTCCAATTGAGAATTGCCAACTCGGGTTGCCGAATTGAGATTGGAATTGAAGTACTGATCTAGTTCGTTGCTAAAAGCCTTGCTGAAAACCTCAAGACCCAATTCGAAATTAAGCCTCAGACTGCGAGGATCCAGATTCGCTGAGCCGATCAGGGAATAGTAGTCATCAATCACTATAGCCTTGGTGTGAATAAAAGGCGCTGGAAGAGAGTACACAGGAATTTCCCTGGCCAACAGGTGTTTCAAATTATGCTGCGCCGCCCAATGCGCAAGATGTACATTGGTGCGCTCTGGCAACAAGACCTTGACGTCGACTCCCCTTAATCTGGCGCCAACTAGAGCGCCAATCATATCGTATCCGGGAAGGAAGTATGGGGTCATTATCCAGAGGCGTTTTTGCGCCATGGCGAAGGTGCCAACCAGTAACTCGTTTAATTTATCCAGGTTTTCATTGGGGCCGTCGAGTATTAATCGAGTACCTACTTCGGACTCAACATTATTGGAATGACTGGGAATATGCTTGAGTTTTTCTGTCTCGCTAGAGCAGTGATTCCAGTCTTTAATAAAAGCACGCTCGAGATCGTCAACAATTTTTCCGCTGAAGCGAAAGTGCAGGTCTCGGGCTCATTTCGGATTGTTCGATTTATCTATTAGATGTCTATCGCTGAGATTCTGGCCGCCGGTATAGGCACAGTCGTTATCAATCACTAAAATTTTCCGATGATTGCGCATATTGATATGAAGCGATGGCGGAAACAGAGTGATTGGATTAAACAGTTTAAAATTGAGTTTCTTGGCCCGAAGCGAAGATAGGATTTTGGGTGGATAAGCTTTTCCGCCCAGACCGTCCACAATTATCCTAACGTCTACACCCCGCTGTTGGGCTGCAGAAAACTCGGCGAGCAAGAGTCTTCCGCTTTGGTCGTTCTGAAAAATGTAGGTGGAACAGTAAACTTTCTCTTTGGCGCCTTGAATGTCTCTTACCATCGCCGGGAACAGTGCTTCTCCATTCTGCAGGGTAGTAATTTCATCGCAGGAAAAGAGTCCTCGTCCACTTACTGTTCGTCCGACCACTGAGAGGGGCCAGGGCTCGTCTTTATTAATATCACTAAGGCCAAACTCTTCGTTAGATCTGTCAGGTGAATAACTAATCTGTGCCTTGGCGGTAATTCGATTGATGCCCAATACTAAATAAAGGAGAGGTCCAAGCAGCGGTATTAGCAAACAAATGGCGACCCAGGCTAAGGCTGATTTCGAATCTCTTTTCGTTAATAAGGCGTGTAAGGCTGCCCCTATGCCAATAGCACCGACTACAACCGTAATCAGCCAGTTTGCCGTATCATTAAATTCCATGGGTAGCATGCTTAGGGCCAGCTTTTAGTTATCTAATCTTAAATCCGTTTGTACAGCGCAATGATCTGAAATTTGCCGCCAACAGGAATTTGCCATTACTTCAAATCCCGTTACCGAAAATCCTCTCAGATAAATTCTGTCCATCGGTAAAACCGGTAAAACCGGTAAAACCGCTGGAAAGGTATTGGCGACGTTGTTTGCAAAGAGTTCGCCAGCTTCAACCATACCCCATTCCGCTTTAATTCGCTTGTGAGCAGTCTTTCTCCAGTCATTGAAATCGCCAGCGAGTATTAGTGGCGCATCCTTATCAATTTGCTCGTCTATATAATGAAGAAGCTTGTCTAACTGGCGGCGCCGCTCTAGCTCGAACAAGCCCAGGTGTACGCATAAAAGGTGTACATTGTTTTCCAATTGTCCGTGGAGGATGCCGCGCTGCGATACAGGGAGGGTAGAGATATCAAAATTGTTGTAAAAACTAAACGGCAGTTCGCTCAATATGGCATTGCCGTGGTGCCCGTGTTGATAGATTGCGTTCTTACCATAGGCATAGTGATCCCAGACCGTATCTGCCAGATACTCAAACTGGTTCGATTCCGGCCAGTCGGCTATCGCTTCTCGGTGCTTTTCATGTTCCCCAATGACCTCTTGTAGGAATACAATATTACTTCCTGTTTCTCGCAGATTATCTCTTATGCGTTGCAGAGTGAACCGACGATTCCCAAGAGAAAAGCCTTTATGAATGTTAAGTGTTAGTACTCTGAAATCGTCCATAATGAGCAGGTGGAAACTATTGATAATTATCAACTTGTGAAAATCACGGGTTGGAACCATTGACTTGAGTCAAGATGCATTATCCCAACCCAAAGTACCTTTATCTATGTCAATAGATATTGAAATCAGCGAGGTTAAGTATGGACTTTGACAAAATTAAAGCAGAACTTCTCGAACGTAAAGCTGAGCTAGAGTCCAGACTTGAGCGTACTCATAAACATATTTATCAGAAAGAAGAGCCAGTGAGTGCAAATTTCAGTGAGCAAGTAAAGCAAACGGAAAATGATGCAATAGTGAAGGCTCTGGAGGCAGATGGTATAGAAGAGATAGCTCAGGTTACTAGTGCGCTAAATCGCATCGAGGAAGGCAACTATGAGCTATGTGTAGCTTGCGGAGCAAAGATTAGTGAGGAACGCTTGGAAGCTATTCCTTACACTGATCGTTGTATTGATTGTGCGGAGTAGACTCTATACCATCTTTTTTTTCCAATACCCAACTGTCCCAAGCAATTTGTTTGTCTAAGGAGCGACAAAGATGACGATTGAAAGAATCATGGTTGTGATTGACGCAAATGAAGATTTTTCTAATGCGCCAGATGGCATGCCTATCGAGCTTAGAAAAGCATTGCGACTGGTCAAGGATAAAGCAGCGACAGAAATCAAATTAATTAGTGTGGGCTACGAGCGCTATCTTGCTCACAGCTTTCGCAGTATTGGGTACGACTACGAAAAGCTGCGTAGGGAATATCTCGATCGTCTGGGTTCAGCAATGGAAGAACTCGTAGCCGATAAAAAAGCTGATGGCTACAACATTAGTTGCGAAGTGGGTTGGGCTCATCCTCGATACGAATTGATCGTGAAAATGGCGCAGGAATTCAACGCGGATCTATTGATTCAGCATTGCCGGCCTTACGCGAAACTAGAGTATCACCATCTTACGCACGACAGTTGGGAATTGGTTAGGCATTGTCCGCTTCCCTTGTTGCTGGTTAAAGATTCTGATTGGAGTGAGCCCCTGGTGGTTCTGGCAGCAGTCGACCCATTACACAGCCACAACAAACCATTGCAGCTAGATAAGGTCATAATTGACGGAGCGATATCCCTGACCGAACAGATCGGCGGTAAACTGCATGTTGTTCATGCCTTTGCTGAAGCCGCACGACCCTTCGCGCCAGCCGGCCAGATCAAAGATGAGCATGAAACTGCATTCAATGAGCTCGTATCGAATTATGATTTTGACGAGTCGCAACTTCATCTGCTCGACGAGACTCCGGTATTTGCATTACAGCAATTTGGTGAGCAAATCCATTCTGACATGGTGGTGATGGGTGCGATTTCCAGATCCAGGGTTTCTGAAGCGCTGGTAGGAAGTACGGCTGAAAAAGTACTAGATTATATTAAGACAGATATTCTGATAATGAAGCCCTCAGCGGCTGACTAATTTCGCTGCTCGAGTTGCGTGTCACCAAAAAACTAAAAAGCCCAGTGTCTACTGGGCTTTTTTAATTCTGTTTTACTTCATTTCCGCAAAACTTGCAGTAGCTCGCATCCAGTTCATGGTCGGTTGCATGGCAACTTACACACTGACGATTGGTGCTAGCTTCACGGCGATTGCGTTGTTGAAATTCATTCATGAGCTCGGCGCCGATTATGCCAGTAGGGACAGCGATAATGGCATATCCAAATATCATCGCCAGGCCTGCGATGAATTGACCTACTGGAGTTTGCGGTGAAATATCTCCATAACCAACGGTAGTGATTGTGACAATAGCCCAATAGATAGATTGTGGGATATTGTTAAAACCATTTTCCGGACCTTCGATGATGAACATTAGTGCGCCAAAGATGGTAATCAATGTCAAAACGGAAAACAGGAAGACGAAAATCTTGCGTCTTGCTTGAACCAATGCCGTATACAAGAGATTGGCTTCACCCATATAACGGAATAGCTTGAGGATCCTGAATATTCGTAACACACGCATGATACGAATTACGATCAAATATTGTGCCGAAGGAAATAGGAACGCTATATAAGTCGGAAGAATGGAAATTAGATCGATCAGGCCGTAAAAGCTAAAAATGTAACCTCTAGCATTCCTGGTGCTGTATAGCCTGAAACTGTACTCAATGGTAAATACGATGGTGAAAAACCATTCCAGGCGAAATAGGAATTCTCCATAGTTAAGGTGGTAGCTTTCTATAGAGTCGAAGAGAACGGCGGTAACCGATATAACGATCATGCAGATCAATACAACGTCAAATAATTTGCCGGCTCGAGATTCGTAACCGAAAATTACTTCATAGATTTGTTCTTGTTGCTTCGATCTGAATGGTTTGTCCATAGGCCAACTTTAACAGCTAAACTCATCGTCAGTCACGGTTGGACAAGGAGATTGACCGATTTATGATTTTACAATCATGACATCGCTAGGGCAGTTTTCCAGAATTTTTTCTGCCGTGTTGCCAATAATTGCTCGCTCCAGGATGTTTTTGGAAAGTGCTCCTACGACCAGGACATTTCCCCGCACTTCTTCCAGGTACTCGACCAACGATTGTATTAAATCGCCTTCGGTAACATGAATATTTTCCTGCTTGATACCAACACTATTCGTTAGCTCAGATACCTTGTCTAAATGTTGTTGTCGTATTCGATCCAGATGTTCCTTGGTTTCACCACCCATTGGGAAAAGAGTTGATACAAAAGGATAATAGGAATGAAATATTCCGGGACTCAAATTAAATTCTTTGCAAAGGAAGGCGGTAGTTTCGACGATTTTTGAATCCAGGTCGGATTGTTCGGTTTTAAAATGCAGAGGATCCACGGCGGCAACAATGCTGCCTTCGGGCTGCCACAGTTCGGGTTTAACTAATAAAAGAGTCGCAGGACATTTGCGAATCAAGCGCCAATCGGTGTTGCTAAGCAGGGATCGGTTAATAGCACTATGGTGATGGGTGCTTTTAATCACCAGGTCAGGTTTTAGCTCTTTTGCTTTGCTAATAATAGCTTCAGCCAGGTGATGGTTTTCTTCAAAAGAGTAGCTCGCCTCGATATCTGCATTGGCAAATTCATCCACATGATCGTGCAGTTGTTTCTCGAAATGATCTCTAAATAGTTTTTTCTGAGTATCAAAGAAATCTGCATCTATTCCCTCGTAGATATACGAATCTTTGTGCAGCGTATTCGCATTGTTAATGAAGAAATGAACTTTGGCTTTGGAAAGTTTTGCGATTAATTTTGCTTTCTTAAGAGCAAAGTCTCTTTCTACGGTAGGGTCGACAATAACGAGGAGCGATTCTATTTTGTCCATGCTTGTTCCTTGTTGCAGTCCATAGATGCCTTGTGATTCGGTTTCAATCACAAGGCATTAGAGCTGCTGCTATTTAGGCAATTGGTATACGTCTACTACCAGGATCTTCAGTGCTTGGTTTAGACTTTGGTACTGACAAGGTTAAGACTCCGTCAGCAAAGTTCGCACTTATGTCTTGCTGGGTCGTTCCTGGGGTGACATTGAATGAACGAGATATGGAGCCACTACTGCGTTCTTTCCAAATGACTTTCCCTTTCTTCTTTTTTTCCGCTTCGGTTTCTTTGCTGGCTGAAACCGTAAGGATATCGTTTTGCAGAGTGATTTCAATATCGTCTTTCTTCACGCCTGGTAGCTCTGCGTGAATTTCATAACTGTCGTCAGCTTCATGCACGTCGACGCGCATGCCTGCCAGGGGTTCGCTTTCTCCACTGTGCCTGTGAGGCAACCTGAATCCGTGAAAGAAGTCGTTAAATATTGAATCAAAATCAAAGTTTTGATTTCTTGGTACAAGGTTCATTTGCACTTCCTCCTAAGAGTTACATTTGCTTAAGTAGTCACCGATTATTTTTGGGTGAACTGTCAAAATTCAAGTCCTTACCTTCCATTGTTTGCTTTTTACTGTCTTGCTTGTTGATCCATGTCAACAAGCTTGCGGCCTGCATTTTCATACTGATACTATCGAAGTTGAAATTCAGTATTGGAACAAGTGGTGGAACAAACAGAACGCGGAGCAGGGAATAAAATGAAGGGATCAGCGCAATTATTACTAGTCGTTTTAGCATTCGGAATATTGCAGGCATGCAGTGATCAGCCCGGAACCTATACACCTGCCCGGGTCAACATTCCGTTTACACCCGATATTAGTATTAACGAAGTAATGGTGGCGCAGATCGATCATGCTGCGCACTTTATATGGGATGCTGCCGATCCCGATCGAGAGCTGTCAATGAGCGAATGGCAGGAGGTGGAGCATCACTCGATTCAACTGATTTCAAGCAGAGCTGCGATGACCATGGGTGGTACTGGCGTGAATGATGCCATGTGGATAGCGCAAGTATCATGGCGGGATTATGTAAACCAGATGAATGATGCTGCGGTATTAGCTTTAACCAGTGCGCGGCTTAACGACAAGATTGCCTTAACCGTGGCGAGTGATGATTTAATTGAGAGCTGTGAAGGCTGTCATCAGCAATATAAACCTTCAATACCAACAGAGGGCTATACGCACAATCATTAACTCGCGCCCTTAATCATGTTGCGGGCGATAATCAGTTGCTGAATTTGACTGGTGCCTTCGTAGAGTCGGAACAATCTCACATCACGATAGAAGCGTTCTACTGCATATTCCGACATGTATCCCGCGCCACCGTGAATCTGCACACAGCGATCCGCAACTCTTCCAACCATTTCTGTGGCAAACAATTTGCAGGCAGATGACTCGGTACTCACATTGTCACCGTTATCTCGTTTTCTCGCGGTTTCCAATGTCATACATTTCGCCGCATAAGTTTCAGTTTGCGAGTCAGCAAACTTGGCCTGGATTAATTGCTGCTCGGCAATCGGTTGGCCAAATTGCTTACGCTGAATTGCGTATTCCAGGGCATCTTCAATTAGGCGTTCGGCAACTCCTACACTCACACCAGAAATGTGTAGGCGACCACGATCTAACACTTTCATTGCAGTGATAAATCCTTCACCTTCTTCGCCAATCAAGTTTGCTGCTGGAACCGGGCAGTCTTCAAAAATTACGTCGCAGGTCATCGAACCAGACTGGCCCATTTTCTTGTCGATGAAACCGAGGGTTATGCCTGGAGAATTTCGATCTACTATAAAAGAAGAAATTCCACGGGCACCTTGAATAGAAGGATTGGTGCGAGCCATTACATTAAAAGTATCCGCGACCTTGGCATTGGTTATGTAACGCTTGGTTCCGTTAAGGATATAGTTATCACCGTCACGTACCGCCGTGGTTTTTAGCGAAGCGGCGTCAGAACCTGCTTCCGGTTCTGTTAAGCAAAAACAACTGATCCACTCGCCACTCGCGTATTTTGGTAAATACTTTTGTTTTTGTTCTTCAGAGCCGGCAAAAGCGACAGCAGCCGATCCAATTCCGTTATTTGTGCCCATGACGGATCGGAATGCGGGTGAGGTGCGACCCAAAGACATGGCAACAAGAATTTCTTCTTCCATGGTAAGGCCAAGGCCGCCGTATTCTTCAGGAATAGTCAGTCCAAAGAGACCTAATTCCTTCATTTCTTGCAGAATGTCTTCTGGTAATACGCCGGATTCTGCCAGTTCGTTTTCTCTAGGTACCAGCCGCTCGCGCACGAAACGATCGATTAAATCTACAAGCTGGTTGAGTGTTTCCTGATCTCTAATCATTACAAACCCCGAGAAAACGAGCGGCTAAGCTACCATAAGCTCCCGTTTTTTACGAATGCCGTGGTAGAATGCGGCCCCTTGTCTCCCGTGCCATTGCGGCCGAGTGCGGGGAGTGAGACCCGGCCCAGTCAGCTCTTTAACAAGGACTTTCAGAAGAGAACAGGGCGCACACATTTAAGAGTTACGCGAGAAAATTTATGTCTGAACAAACTGAAGCCTACATATACGATGGTGGGCGAACTGCTTTCGGGCGTCACGCCGGAGCCCTGTCTTCCATTCGACCTGATGACTTATTAGCCCACACGATTAAAACAGTTGTAGAACGAAACGCGTTTCCAGCTGCAGCTTATGAAGACGTTATCATGGGAAATACGAATGGAGCCGGCGAAGACTGTCGCAACGTTGCCAGGTTTTCACTTCTGCGTGCGGGCATGCCTGTCGAAGTGGGAGGTCAAACTGTAAATCGGCTTTGTGGTTCCGGGCTTGCGGCAACCTTGGATGCGGCGCGAGCCGTTCGAGTCGGTGAAGGAGAATTGTTTTTATCCGGTGGCGTCGAATCCATGAGTCGCGCGCCAATCGTTATGAGTAAAGCCAAATCGGCTTATGATCGAAGCCAGGAAATTGCCGACAGCACCTTGGGAGCCCGCTTTACGAACCCAGCCTTCGCTGCCGCATTCGGTAACGATTCCATGCCCGAAACAGCGGATAACATTGCGGAAGACTTGGCCATTACTCGAGAACAAGCAGACAATTTTGCCGCCAGTTCACAAGCGAAGTATGAGGCGGCAAGAGCGGACGGATTCTTCAATAGCGAAATAATTCCCATCGAAGTCGCTCAAGGACGGAAAAAACCTCCCATCATGGTAGATGCGGATGAACATCCACGCCCGCAATCAAATGTGGAAGCCATGGCGGGCCTTAGAACACTCTTTGATGATGGCATAGTCACTGCAGGTAATGCCTCGGGAATTAACGACGGTGCTGCAACTTTGATAGTGGGAAATAAGGCAATTGGTGCCAAGCACGATGTAGCACCACGAGCAAAAATTATTTCTGGCGCAGTTGCCGGTGTCGAGCCACGAGTCATGGGATTTGGTCCCGTGTTTGCAATCCGCAAGGCCCTGGAGAGAGCTAACTTGTCACTGTCTGATATGGATATCATCGAAATAAATGAAGCCTTTGCGCCGCAGGTCTTAGGTTGTCTAAAAATGCTGGAAGTCGATTTCGAAGACTCCAGAGTCAATCCCAATGGTGGTGCGATAGCCATAGGCCATCCTCTCGGTGCTTCTGGTGCGCGCATTGCTATTACTGCAACTCGTCAACTCGAGCGCATGCAAGGGCGTTACGCAGCGATCAGTTTGTGTATTGGTATCGGGCAAGGTGTTGCAGCAATTATTGAACGAGTTTAAGTCCAGTAAGTATTAACGAAATAAATTGAAAGAAAGCAAAAGGAAAGATCATGTCTGAAGTGGTTAGCTACGAATTAAGAGAAAACATCGGAGTAATCAGCGTAAATAATCCTCCGGTTAATGCGCTCGCACAAGTAGTGCGTGAAGGCATATTGAATGCAGTAAACACAGCACAGGATGATGCTTCGGAAGCCATAGTGCTGGCCTGCGAAGGAAGAACCTTTATCGCTGGTGCCGACATTACCGAATTTGGTAAGCCGCCAAAAGACCCCTGGCTGCCCGAAGTGCTAACTGCCATAGAGAATTCCAGCAAACCCGTTATCGCCGCCATTCATGGTACGGCCTTGGGTGGAGGTTTCGAAGTCGCTCTCGCTTGTCACTATCGATGCGCGGTTGCGACCGCCAAGGTTGGCTTGCCAGAAGTAAAACTGGGACTGTTACCGGGAGCCGGAGGAACGCAGCGCGTTCCCCGCATAACCGGCGTAAAAGCGGCGCTGGACATGATCACTGGCGGCAATCCAGTCCCGGCAGGTAAAGCCAATGAAATGGGATTGGTCGACGAGCTATTAGCCGGAGATGATGTGGTAGGGAGTGCGATTCAATATGCGAAAAATTTAGTAGAGTCAGGTGCCCCACTTAAGTGCATCCGAGATATCTCAATAGATCCTTCAACAGTCGAATCTGATTTCTTTGATAGTGCCCGTAAACAACTGGCGAGAAGAGCGCGAGGTCAGATTGCTCAGGACAGAATTGTTTCTTGCCTGGAAGCCGCTGTTAAGCTGCCATTTGATGAAGGCCTGGAAAGAGAAAGAGAATTATTTAAAGAGTTGGTGTCTTCCCCTGAATCCGCATCCATGCGGCATATTTTCTTTGCCGAGCGTCAGGCTGCGAAGATTAAGGATTTGCCAAGAGACATTGCAAAGCGCCCAATTGAAAAAGTTGCCATTCTCGGTGGTGGCACCATGGGTGGTGGCATCGCCATGTGTTTCGCCAACGTTGGTATTCCAGTAGTCCTGCTAGAAATCAGCGATGAGGCACTGGAAAGAGGGAATAGCATTATCCGCAAGAACTACAACATTACCGTGCAAAAAGGAAAGATGACGGAAGACAAAATGGAGCAACGCATTGCTTTAATCTCCGGCACTACATCTTATGATGATATCGGTGATGTTGATCTAGTAATCGAAGCGGTATTCGAAAATCTCGACTTGAAGAAAGAAATATTTGGAAAGCTGGATGCAGCCTGTAAGCCTGGTGCGATTTTAGCAACGAATACTTCTTATCAGGATGTAGACGCAATTGCCGCAGCAACTTCTCGACCAGAAGATGTTGTAGGCATGCATTTCTTTAGTCCGGCTAACGTGATGAAGCTGCTGGAAGTGGTGCGGGGCGAAAAAACTGCCGACGATGTATTAGCTACGGTAATGCAGGTTGGTAAAAAAATCGGAAAAGTCTGTGCCCTGTCTAGAGTGTGTTACGGCTTCATCGGTAATCGCATGCTGGGTGGCTATGGCCGCGAAGCGCAAATGCTGTTGCTCGACGGTTGTACTCCAGCTCAGGTGGATGGAGCGCTGGAAGGATTTGGTATGGCCATGGGACCGTTAGCCATGAGTGATCTTGCGGGTCTCGATGTAGGTTATAAGGCGCGCCAGGCACGTACTGATTTGCCAGACGACCCGAAGTTGTATCGTATGGGTACGCTTTTAGTCGAAATGGGTCGCCATGGACAGAAGACTGGTTCTGGTTTCTATAAGTACGATCCAGAAACTCGAAAGCGCATGTCTGATCCGGAAGTAGAGGCCCTTATAAAAGAAGAAGCAGGCAAACTGGAAGTTGAGCAAAGTGAAGTTAGTAATGAAGAAATTCTCGCTCGCTGCTTTTACCCTTTGATTAATGAAGGGGCGAAAATTCTTGAAGAAGGTATTGCACAAAGGGCCAGTGATATTGATGTGGTTTATATCTACGGTTATGCATTCCCTGTGGCAAAGGGTGGGCCGATGCATTATGCCGATTCGGTAGGTCTTAAGAATGTGTATGACAAGATTTGTGAATTTCGTGATCGCTATGGTGAGCAATATTGGAGTCCAGCGCCGCTGCTTAAAGAATTAGCAGAAGCAGGGAAAACTTTTGCTGAGTGGGATCGTGAGAGAGGAACTGCTTAATGATTTCCTATCAAACTGCTGCGCCCGGTGCGCCATTAGTTGAAGTAGAAACTGAAACACCGAGCCCTCAAGGCAGCGAAGTACTGGTTCGAACTGTTGCCTGTGGAGTTTGTCACTCAGATATACATATGCATGATGGTGTCTTCGAATTAGGCGGTGGTAAGCAATTAGAAGTTGGCCGAGAAGGCATGGTGCTTGGTCACGAGATATTTGGTGAAGTAGTGGCGGTAGGTCCGGAAGCAGAAGGTGTTGCGGTAGGTGATCGTCGCGTTGTATTTCCATGGATAGGATGTGGCGAATGTACTGCCTGTAAACGTGGTGAGGAACAACTCTGCACACCAGGCCGTGCATTGGGCATCGTTATTCCTGGTGGCTTTGCCGATCATGTGCTGGTGCCCCATAGCCGTTATCTTTTTGACAAAGGTGATGTGCAAGATTCCCTTGCAGCTACCTATGCCTGCTCTGGTCTCACTGCCTTCGGTGCACTAAAGAAAGTCGGAGATCTGCAGGAAGGCGAAGAAGTTGTCATCATCGGTGCTGGTGGTGTGGGCATGATGGCAATTCAAATTGCTCGTGCCTTAGGAATAGATTCCATCGTTGTGGATATAGACGACGCCAAACTTGCTGCAGCGCAGGAGCTGGGAGTTTCCCGAACTTTTAATTCAGCAGATCCAAAGTCCGCAAAAGAAATTAGAAAATCTACCGGCGGTGCCTACGCTGCCCTGGATTTTGTCGGTGCTGAAGCCAGTGTAAATTATGGTCTCGGCTGCCTGCGCAAAGGAGGCATGCTTATTATCATTGGCCTCTATGGTGGTGCCTTAAGTATGCCCATTCCTTTTATACCGATGAATGCTCGCATAATTCAAGGAAGTTACGTTGGTAGCCTACAAGATATGGCAGATCTTATGGCCATGGTAAGAGAGGGGAAAATTTCACCAATCGAAATTACCGAACGGCCTCTGGCGGAAGCTAGTGAAGCATTAGTGGATTTAAAAGCAGGAAAAGTAAAAGGACGGCAGGTTCTGGTTTCATGAATATGCAATTGCAGGCTCTCGATGATTTTCGCACTAGTACGCGGGAGTGGTTGGAAAATAATTGTCCTCCATCTATGCAGACCTCCATGGTGCAGGAAGAAATAGTTTGGGGCGGGCGTAATCCGCATTTTGAAAACCCAGAGAGCAAAATCTGGTTGGAACGCATGGCGGAAAAAGGTTGGACCTGTCCAACCTGGCCAACCGAATATGGCGGTGGCGGGCTAAATAAAGAAGAAGCGATTGTTCTCAATGAAGAGCTGAGAAGGATTAACGCCAGACCGGCATTAACTAGCTTCGGCATTAGCATGCTGGGCCCAGTCTTACTTGAATACGGATCTCATGAGCAAAGGTTGGAACATCTGCCTAAGATTGTCCGCGGAGAAATTCGATGGTGTCAGGGCTACTCCGAACCTGGTTCGGGTTCAGATCTGGCGAGTTTAAAAACCAAAGCAGAGTTGCAGGGGGACGAATACCTTATTAATGGTTCAAAAGTCTGGACATCCTATGCAGACAAAGCGGATTGGATTTTCTGTCTGGTGCGAACAGATTTCGAAGTACCAAAACATGCGGGCATCAGTTTTATTCTGTTTGATATGGCGAGCGCAGGGATCTCCACCAAGCCGATTCAGTTAATTAGCGGTGCATCGCCTTTCTGTGAAACCTTTTTTGATGACGTTAAAGTTCCAGCGGGAAACCTGGTTGGCAGACTCAATGACGGTTGGACCATTGCAAAACGCTTGTTACAGCACGAGCGCACCATGATTTCCAGTTTTGGGCTGGCTAGCGGACAGTCCGACCGTGGTGGAACCACATCAACGGTGTCCAGTTTGGAAGGTGCAGCCATGCATTATCGTGGTGACACCGATAAGTTGTCAGACCCAGTGCTTAGGGACGAAATCGCGCAGTTTAGAATAGATTCCACCGCATTCGCCTTAACTTCACAACGCTCCGTTGAAGAGTCAAAGCAAGACCAGGGTCCTAATGCCACTTCCTCGATGTTAAAAAACTATGGCTGCGAATTAAACAAGCGTCGTTATGAAATCATGATGAAGGCACTTGGAAGTCAGAGCCTTGGTTGGGAAGGAGAGGGATTTGCGGAAGATGAATTACTGGTTACCCGTGAATGGTTACGTTCAAAGGCCAATTCGATCGAAGGTGGTACCTCGGAAGTTCAATTAAATGTCATTGCAAAACGCGTCCTGGGCTTACCAGATATATTAAGTATGAGTAAGGATCGAGAGAAATAGTTAAGGATACGTAATGGCACTAGTGTTAAACGAAGATCAACAACTATTAAAAGATTCTGCCAAGAATTTTTGTCAGCAGAACTCGCCACTCTCGGTGCTTCGCCGCTTAAGAGACAGTAAAGACGAAGCAGGATTCGATAGCGCCATCTGGCAGCAAATGCTGGAGTTAGGATGGGCTGGCATGGCCATTCCAGAAGCCTACGGTGGTTTTGATTTTGGTTATGGAGGATTGGGAATCGTACTGGAGGAATCCGGTAGAACACTGACAAGTTCTCCGCTAATTTCGACTGTTCTACTTGGCGCTACGGCAATAAATGAAATTGGATCTGATTCTCAAAAGCAGCAGTTGCTGCCAAAGATCGTTGCGGGAGAGCTTCTTGTTTCATTAGCGTTAGATGAGGATATTTCTCATGGGCCCAATCGTATAAAGACAACCGCCGTTAAGAATGGCGATTTGTTTACCATCGATGGCGCAAAAACTTTTGTCCTGGATGGTCATGTAGCGGATAAATTTATTGTCGTTACAAGAACTTCAGGTGAATCCAGCGATGCTCATGGCATAAGCTTGTTTCTTGTCGATGCAAACACTGCCGGAATTACAGTTACCAGGACTTTGATGGTGGACAATCGTAATTCGGCAAAAGTTGAATTTAGTAATGTTTCTGTTCCTGCTTCTGCACTCTTGGGTGAAGAAGACAATGGATTTTCGGCCCTGGATTTTGTTTTGGACATTGCCCGAATCGGATTAGCGGCAGAAATGTTGGGTAGCATTCAGGAAGTGTTCGATCGCATTATCGAATATCTAAAGCAGCGTGAACAATTTGGCGTTCTGATTGGCTCGTTTCAAGGACTGCAACACCGTGCTGCAAATATGTACAGTGAAATCGAACTCTGCAAATCTGTTGTTCGTGCAGCATTAGGGGCACTAGACAACAAAGAAGCTGAGCGTAAAGAAATTGCGGAGCTAGCCAGTATCGCAAAAGCGAAATTGTCGGAAGTCTTTTTCTTAGTTAGCAACGAAGGTGTGCAGATGCATGGCGGCATTGGCATGACCGATGAATTCGATATTGGCTTCTTTATAAAGCGTGCCAGAGTCGCCCAGCAATATCTGGGTGATGCCGCTTTTCATCGTGATCGCTATGCAAGCTTAAAAAACTTCTAGTATTCTCATTTCCACAGAATTAACTACCGAGTTTTTAACTTTAGGAATTTTTAGTAGACTGGTGGCCAGGAAATATTGCTATGACGGTCCAACTAAGAGAATTTTACGAAATCGGGCAAAAGGTCAATGATGACCCTTTAGTCTATGTGTTCGAAGACTTTCTCGACTCTCAAGAAGTCGACAGCTTGCTGGATGCGGCCAAGCCGAAGTTACAACAGGCCTTGGTTAGTTCGGCAAAGTCTGGCGTTGAAAGCGCTGGTCGATCCGGAAGCAATTGCTGGATTCCCCACAGTTACAATCAAGTTATAGAGAAGCTGTCGCTGCGAGTAGCGGAAGTTGTCGGCATTGGGCTCGAGTTTGCGGAATCCTTACAAGTAATCTATTACGGTGAAACTGAGGAATACGCGCCTCATTACGATGCGTGGGACGCTACTACTGAACGAGGTCAGCGTTGCATGGCAAAAGGTGGGCAACGCATGGTTACCTGTTTGTTATATCTCAACGATGTTGAGGAGGGTGGTGGCACTTGTTTTCCTAAGTTGGACATGGAAATTCGCGCCAAGAAAGGTCGGATGATGCTTTTCCATAACTGCCATCCTGGGAGTCTAATCAGACACCCAAGTAGCTTGCATGGTGGAATGCCCGTGGTGAAGGGAGAAAAGTGGGCCTGTAATTTTTGGTTCAGGGAACAACAGTTACGAGAAGTAAGCCCCGCCCAGCGAAAGCAAAGAGAGAAAACAGTTTCTCCAAAATTCAATCGTGTAATTTAGCATTGCACATAGTTCTATAAGGCAATACACATGCCTTTTCTAATAATTGGCGCCGTACTCGCGATACTCGTTTACATCCCCTCTGTTTGGGTGCGCCATGTCATGTCGAAATACAGCAAGGAGTTGGAAGATGCTCCTGGTACTGGGGGAGAGCTGGCTCAACACCTGGTCAAAAGATTTCAATTGGATGGAATAAAAGTCGAAGAAACAGATCCGTTTCGTGATCATTTCGATCCTCGAGATCAAACGGTAAGATTGAGTCCTTCTAATTTCAACGGAAAGTCTCTAACTGCAATCGCGGTTGCTGCGCACGAAGTGGGTCATGCAATTCAATTCCATCGTAAGGAAAAAATATTCGAATTACGCAGTCGCTATTTGCCTACTGCCCATGCTCTCAATCAGGCTGGTGTGGCAATCATGTGGTCGTTTCCAATTATTGGGTTGGTATTAAGGTCTCCTTTTGCGGTGGGTATAGTGATCGGCCTAAGTCTGTTACTGCAATTGGCGGGAGCATTAGCTTACTTGATTATTCTCCCAGAGGAATGGGACGCTAGTTTTAATAAGGCCTTGCCGATTCTGATGGAGGGTGAATATGTAGAGGAGCAACAAGTTCCTAAGATAAGAAAAATACTTAAAGCCGCAGCTTTGACCTATTTTGCCGCTGCACTGGCCAATGTGTTACATATTGGTCGCTGGTTTTTAGTCTTAAGACGCTGAGAAAATAATTGGGAATAGAACTGAGGAAATAAGGCAATAGTGAAGCGGATTTGTGTTTATTGTGGATCGGCAGTTGGTGCCAGCCCGGTCTATGTCGAAGCAGCGGAAAGACTTGCTGTTGAGCTAGTAGAGCGAAATATCGAGTTAGTTTATGGGGGTGCTCAAGTCGGAGTGATGGGAGCAATTGCGAATGCAGTTCTCAATGCTGGAGGCACTGTAATAGGTGTGTTACCGGTGGGCTTGTTCCGGACCGAAGTGCCTCATGCCGGTTTAACCGAATTAGTAGAAGTTAACTCCCTGCATGAAAGAAAAGCGAAGATGGCTGAGCTATCCGATGCTTTCATCGCATTACCTGGCGGCTTGGGCACTCTCGAGGAACTGTTCGAGATTCTTACCTGGGCGCAACTTGGTCTGCATAAGAATCCTGTTGGCCTGTTAAATATAAATGGTTTCTACGATAAGCTATTGGAATATCTTAATCATGCTGCCGCGGAGAAATTTATTCGACCACAGCATAGAGATATGCTCGTGGTTGAAACAAGTATCGCTGCCATGCTGGAAAAATTCAAAAGCTATAAACCTCCTTCGGGCCAAAAATGGGTAGACCTCAAAAACTAGTATTCGTTATAGGAAGCGACAAGCATCGTGGATGATTCAGTAAATGTTTTCGACGAGCCCTTGCTTAGCTGTAGCGATGATCCTGTCACTGGATTCTTTCGGGATGGATGTTGTAATACCAGCGACGAAGACTTCGGTTCCCATACGGTGTGTATTGAAGTCACTCAGGATTTTCTCGAATATTCACGCTTTCGCGGCAATGATCTCTCCACACCGATGCCGGATTTTGGCTTTCCAGGACTTGAGCCTGGCGATCGATGGTGTCTCTGTGCTGCACGCTGGCTGGAAGCCTACGAACAGGGAATGGCGCCAAAAGTTTATTTAATGCGAACTCACAAGCGTGCACTGGAGATAGTCGATCTGGGCAAGCTAAAAGAACACGCTGCGGACATAAATTGACTATTCAGAAAAAGAATTCAATCGAACACAATTCCACAAGATAGAATCAGCCATAGCACAATTGTTGCAGTTTCAAGAAGATCATTTAGAGTTAGTACTAAAATCAGGGTCTCGCAATAATATTGGGCTCGAATCATTATTGGGTAAAGTTAGCTAAGAGCTGGCATCGGAAATTGCCTTGCCCTAAACTCCAATCTCTCAGCAAAAATAACAAAGGACAGAACTGACATGAGCAGCGCAAAACCAGAATTCACGCAGCGCTATGTAAGTGCATTGTTTGATAGTAATCGGTGGGATAATTTTAAAGTCAGAAATGACGACATCGTAATCACCACGTCATACAAAGCCGGCACGACCTGGATGCAAGGTATTTGTGCCGCACTCGTTTTTCAAGCGCCAAAACCGCCGGCGCCACAGGACCAACTCACTCCCTGGTTAGATGCTAACTTTGGCCCCATAGAAGAAGTGCTGGCAGGGCTCGAAAGTTTGTCCAATAGACGGTACATCAAAACCCATTTGCCCATAGAGGGAATACGATTTTTTGATGAGATTAAATATATTTTTGTCGGTCGGGATGGCAAAGACGTTTTTATGTCCATGTGGAATCACTGGAATAATATGCAGCCCCAGGTCTTCGAGGAAATGAATAATGCACCGGGCAGGGAAGGTCCTCCACTGGCGTATCCTCCAGAAGAAATTGGTCCTGCGATAGACGATTGGCTTTCAAAAAGCTCGTTCGATTGGGAGAACGATGGTTTTCCTTTCTGGTCTCACCTGCATCATGCTAAGAGTTGGTGGGATTATCGTCATCTGCCAAACATACTCATGGTACATTTTGATGACTTATTGAAAGATTTGGATGGAGAGATGCGCCGCATCTCTGCGTATCTCGATATTCCAGTTAATGAAGAGATTTGGCCAAGCTTACTAGAAGGGGTTTCATTTGGATCCATGAAAGCCAATGCGGAAAATATGGCACCCGGAGGCACTCAAGGTATCTGGAAAGACACGAGTAATTTCTTCCATAAAGGCACAAACAAGCGCTGGGAAGGCGTATTTACCGACGAGCAAATCGCTACCTACAATGAGCTTGCACTGAAAGAATGTGGGCCAGAATTAGCACAATGGTTAGAATTCGGTGGGCGCATCGATTAAACTCGCTGGCAGACATTTCTACCTTAACAAGAAGGTTTACATTATGAATAAACTCACAGGTCGATTGTTTGAGAACAGCTTTGTATTGTTATTGCTGGTTTTAATAGCTATTCCTGCAAGCGCTCAGCGCGGCACCGACCCCACGGTGTGGAACGATGCGATGGATCGCTTTGCCAACGAAGATCGAGCGAATCCTCCGCCACTGGACGCGATTGTGCTGACCGGCAGTTCGAGTATCGCTCGCTGGAATGATCAAGCGGCAAAGGCACTGGCACCACTAACCGTAATTCCTCGAGGATTCGGTGGCAGTGTCATGAATGATGTACTGCATCATCTCGATACTGTTGCCCTGAAGTATCGACCCAGAGCAATTCTTATCTACGAAGGTGACAATGACACGGCTTATGAGATTCCAGAAGCGGACATTGTTGGTGCTTTAAAGCAGATTGTTGCCAAAGTGCATGAGCAACTTCCCGAAACCCGTATTTACGTGATGGCGGTTAAACCTTCAGCCCTGAGAGTGGGTGTTTGGGAAAATGCACAGCACGTCAATGCCGCTTACCAGGATATCGCAAAGCATGACCCCCTGGTTTACTACATTGATTCTGCCACTCCATTTCTAAAAGCTGATGGCTCAGTTATGACAGACATCTTTGTTGAAGATGGACTGCATTTAAATGACATGGGCAATTTAATTTGGGGATCCATCATTCGTGCTGCATTAATGCCGCAGGAAGCTCGCTACGAATAATTCATCCTTAATGATCTGGTAAGCATGAATATTCTGGATCTTTTTCAAGCAATTCTTTTGCTGGGCGCACCCTTGGTTGCGCTCAGCTGGTTTCTTTTTACCTGGTTATTTAGCTCGGGTGAAATTGATCGGCAAGCTGATCATAAAGCGATTTCAAGCCGCTTAAAAAAAATGAAGAAGGTAGTTGCCGACAATGAAAACCAGAATGCCAATTACGTCTACGAAAAATGGTCGTGGTTTGGGACAGGTTTTTATGGTTTAGCAGGTCTCTGGACATTCGCCGTGATAGAGATATCGCAATTTTTTGGATTTATATTTAACTTTCCCGGATTTGAAGCCCTCTTCGGCGATGGCATCATCAGTTTCCTGGTTGAGTTATTGATCAATCAATTTGGCAATGTCATTCAGGCCTTCGTCTGGTTTATGTATTGGCCGGCGGACTCGATAATCATTTGGGTGCTGATTGCTTACCTCGGTTATTGGGTTGGGGTTGAGTTGGCTAGAAGAAACGTGGATTTTCCAATAGGAAACTGGACAAAGCACTTGGAAGAGTCAACTCCTGCTATCAAAAAGAATTTTTCTAAAGTAGTAGAGCAAGTTAAAGAGAAAGCACAAACAATTTCCGCAGAATTCACCAAGCCAGCCAAACGTGATAAAGAAACAGCTCCGGAAAAAGACGAAAATACCAACTCTGGTTAAGAGCTATCTGTAATTAACTCTCTATTGATATTAACTCCGAGACCCGGACCCTGGGGCATAGCCATAAAACCTTCGGCATCAACTTCTGGTGCATTTTCAAAGATGGCGAAGCCATTGGTATAAGGAGAGATAGGTGGATCATTCATGATTTCCACCCAGGGACAATGAGGCCATGTCCCTATCATGTGAAGCTGAGCAATCGTCCCTAGTTGTCCTCCACCATGATGAGGGATTACTTGTTTATGATGGGCTAATCCCAGTGCCGCAACCGTTCTTAATCCCTGTACGCCTTCTGTTACAAGAATTTCAGGCTGCAATATGTCGTATAGTTTGCGCTTAATGATGTCCACAAATTCCTGAATACCCTGATTGTTCTCTCCACCTGCAAGGGAAATGTCAGTTTGCCGATTAAGTTCCGCCAGGCCTTCATAATCGTAGCGGCGAAGCGGTTCTTCCAACCAATAAACATCCATTTCGTTTAACGCCCGTGCAGTATCCAGTGCGCGTTTATAATCCCATTGAATGCCGGGTTGCCATATCCCGCTCGACTGCGCCTGATTAGCATCAGTCATGATTTCAAAATCATCACCTACTGCATTTCTTACTAGTTCGATCGTGCGAATGTCTTCTTTTTGCTCAAGATGATGCAGGCGTATTTTCATGCCCTGCCATCCTTCTTCTTTAAGGCGAACAGCCGTCTCTGCTCTTTCTTCTGGTGTAGAGAGCTGAATCATGCTGGCGTAAGCAGCGACTTTTTCTTTTTGTGCGCCCCAAAGTTTGTAAAGGGGTTGCCCCGCCACCTTGCCGACAATATCCCACATGGCAATTTCCATACAGGCGACATCACGCCAGTTACTGGCTGCGCCATTGGTATACCGCATCTGATGACTTAAAGATTCATTGTCGAAAGGATCCTGACCAACTAGTAGTTGTTTCATGCGATTGATACCAGAAACATTCATGCCAGGAGCGATACCGCTAATGCCCTGATCTGTGAATATTTCAGTTACAGTTCCACCGCCGATACGTCGCATGTAAGCTCTGCCTGGAGCCCAGGCTGATTCCATCATCCCAGTTTCGCCGAGGGTACGCATTCGATGGACTTTTATATCGGTAATGCGCGGCCGTTGGTTCTGAGCTAAGGCGAGTGCAGGAAACATTATTGGCGCAAAACCAAGACCTGTATTGGTAAGAAATTTACGGCGTTTCATAATTGGAAATTCCAAAGTTTGCAGATTGACTAGATCGCGTCACTCACACTAGAAAGATTAAATCCATTGACCTTTAAAGCCGGCACTACGATTGGCGTGCTCACGGAACTGTTTTCTGAAGCGGCAACTCGTACTGAAGGTCCGAGCATTTCTACATTTTGCAGCATAGATACAAGCGATTGATTGAATCGAAAGTTCGTTACCGGCCTGGTAATTCTTCCGTTTTCTATTAGAAAAGTTCCATCCCGGGTTAGTCCTGTGTAGGACACGATTCTGGGATTGAGGCCGCGGATATACCAGAATCGCGTGAGTAAGACCCCTCGTTCCGTGGAAGCGATCATTTCTTCAACACTGGAATCGCCGCCCTGCATGATAAAGTTTGATGGTCCTGCTATTGCTTCCTGGTTTTGTTGATCAGCCCAATATCTTGAGCGCGATAGATTTTCCAGTTTGCCGGCATTGACCCAGACTTTGGGATTGACTGGCAAACCGCTGTTAGTAAATGGCGCAGTCTCTGCATCGGGATAGCTCGGATCGCTGTACAGGGTTACTTTTTCATCAAACAGAATTTCACCGATACGATTGCCGCCAGCAGGATTGGAAAAATAAGAACGGCCTTCATCAGCTGTACGTTGATTAAAAGCGTTCATCATGCGAAACATGAGCATGCCCACAGCCGTGGGTTCCAGAATTGCTGTGTATTCTCCTGGCTCTAGTGCGGTCTTGTTCCAATCCCGGCACTTTCTTACAGCATCGTTAGCGACTCGCAGAGTCTCGATATTGTTCCAGTCGTTGCCTTCATCTCCTGCCCAGCCTGATTGAAGACCATCTGGCGAACGGGAAGTAAGAGTGTAGGCGACGCCAGTACTGGAATGACTGCCAAACAGTCCATTGGAAGTTGCAACTGCCGAAGTGCCTGCTCTTACATCCATATAGGAAGCAGCGATCTGATCGGCGGTCGCCGCCTGCTGAATGGCGATTGCTGCCGCCTCTGCTCTGGTTTGCGGCTCTAAGCTACCGGTAGACTCATAATAAGCAGAAACACTACTAAAATTTTGTGGACCCAGTTCTTCAATGTACTCAGGGTTGTCAGGCGCCAAACGCGCCATTTCTTCAGAGCGTCTCACCGCCAGTTCCAATTCATCGTCATCAAATCGATTGGTATTTACAGAGGCAATCTTGTTGCCAAAAATACTGGTAATGGTAATAGCAGTATTATCTCTGCCACCGGCACTGGTAATTCGATTGGTAGCTACGCGAGTATATCCGCGCCAACCTGAATTGATATTCACCCGGCAATGATCGGCCACGGACATTCTCAGAATGCGGTCGCTGATTGCACGAAGATCGTTTGTTGATAATCCTTTTTCTTCTGCCATTACTCTGGTTACGCCGTGTTAATAATATCGATGTCGCGGAACAACGAAATTGGGCAGCCATGTGATACCGCGTTAACTTGAATGGGTTGTCCTTTTGCATCACCAAAGGAGGCGCCGAGAAAATAAGTACTGTCGCCGCCGATAACATCCAGAGCATTCCAGAACTCGGGGGTTCTGCCCACATAGGCTACATCACGCAGCATTTGATACTTTCTGCCGTTTCTAATTTCCCAAAAAACCTGTCCGGCGAATTGAATGTTATAGCGTTGCTGATCGATGGAATAAGAACCACGTCCTTCGACCATGATGCCTCGTTCGGTGGCAGCGATAACATCGTCTTCGCTCAGATTTTCCTCTCCTGGCATTAAGCTGACATTGGGCATACGTTGAAAGGGCATGCTTTCCCAATTTTGACCGTAGGCACAGCCATGGCTGCGGGTAACACCGGTTAAGTCTTCGATCCAGGCTGCCTGTTCACGCGTTGTTTGATAATCCACGAAGATGCCATCTTCGATTATTGGCCAGGATTCGGCTGGGACACCTTCATCATCCCAGCCAATGGTTGCACAACCTCCAGCTTCGGTTCTGTTGCCAACGAATTGCATGAATTCCGGTCCAAGTTGTAAATTCCCCAACACTTCTTCCGGCGGATGCATGAAAGAAGTTCCTGCATAATTCGCTTCATAACCATAGGCTCGGTCGAGTTCTGTTGGATGACCTATGGATTCGTGAATGGTTAACCAGAGATTCGAAGGGTGTAGTATGAGATCCCACTTACCCGGTTCAACCGCGACAGCATTCAATTTCATGGCAGCTTCTTCGGCCCATTTGGGCGCATTGCCCACAAGGTCGAGGCCTAATATGTATTCGTAACCCCGACCCGCTGGCTCAACCACGGCAGACCTCGATTGAAAGTCTGTGCCATCGTCAGAAATGGCTGTGATACTCATCGAAGGATTTATTCGAAACAGTGTTTGATTAATTAAGGAGCCTTCGGAAGTCGCAACTAAGCGCTCTTCTTTAACCGACAAGACAGAACTGGAGACGAAGCGAATATTGTTTTCTCTCAATGCTTCAGCGTTGGCGTTTAACAGCAGCGCTGCTTTCTCTTCCAGAGACACCGTAAACGGATCGATGCTGTGTGGGGTTACCCAGTTTTCATCAGGATAAACATCCACTGGCGCAAGAATCGTTTCTGTAGGTGCAACTGAATTATTAGCACTAGCGATTGCTACAGCTTCTCTTGCCATATTGGCAATTGATTCACGATCGAGATCGCGGGTAGCAGAAAAGCCCCAACTACCACCGACCAGGGCTCTCACATTTATGCCAAATGAATCGGTGTTTTGTACCTGAGTAATAGTCTGTTCGCGCGTACCGATGGCCTCGAACTGCGTGCGAATGACTCTGCCGTCGGCATAGTCGGCACCGGCCGCCATGGCGGAGTCTATAGCATGCAGTAATAGTTCTCGTTCGGTAGAAGTAAGGCTTTGGGCAGCTACTGGTTTCGCATTGGTAAGCAATAAGCCAGCTGCTGATCCTGCGCCGGCAATTTTCAGAAAATCACGCCGGGAAAATTGCCTTGGCAGAGCGGCAGGTCGTCCGTCGGCTGTCAGTGAAGCTAAATGATTGATCGGTAGTGGAAGTTTGCGCACAGTATTTACTTCTTCAATGTCTCTTCAACCAATTTATAAATTCGTCGGTACTCGTCGAGCCAGCTACTGGGTTCTCGGAATCCATGGGGTTCAATCGGATATACAGCCAATTCCCAGTTTTCTTTTTTCAATTCAATTAATCGTTGTGCCAGGCGCACAGAATCCTGAAAGAACACGTTATCGTCTAACATACCATGAGCGATAAGCAGAGGCTTCTCTAATCCTTCTGCGAATTCGATGGGAGAGCTGCGTTCATAGGCGGCAGGATCAAGTTCTGGGATATTGAGAATATTCGAGGTATAGCCATGATTGTAATGCGCCCAATCAGTCACTGGTCTTAAGGCAGCACCACAGGCAAACAAATCAGGATGTTGAAACAGAGCCATTAAAGTAAGAAAGCCCCCATAAGAACCGCCGTAGGTGCAGACTCTATTCCGCCCGACATTTTTGTTTTGCACCAGCCAGTCAATTCCGTCGGCGAGGTCTTCCACTTCTGGCGTGCCCATACGTTGATAAATATCGGTGCGCCAATCTCTCCCATAACCAAGGGAAGCTCGATAATCCATGTCCAACACTACATAACCCTGCTGAACGAGAAAACTATGAAACATGAATTCTCGAAAATACCCTGACCAGCCCTGATGAGCGTTCTGCAAATAGCCGGCACCGTGAATAAAGATTACCGCTGGACGGTTGGATTCATTGTTGTCGGGTGTGTAAACCCGAGAATGGATGGGATCATCAACATGGGAAGAGGGTACTTCAATGTATTCCGGCTCGGCCCAGGCAATGTTGTTGAATTCATCGCTTATGGTATCGGTTTTCTGTGTAACTGCGGAATAAGGTCTCGTTCTGGTTGTGAAAATTTCCGGTGGCTTGGTTGCTTCGCTATGAATGATTAATAATTTTTCTTCGTCTGGTGATAAGCGATAGTTATTCATGCCACCAAGATCGGTAATCTGTTCGATTTCACTGTTATCTAAATTGACTCGATAAATCTCATAGACCGTGGGGTGCTCGAGGTTTCCTCTAAAATAAATTTGCTCTCCGTCGCGAGTTAGGCTGGGTTCACGAATTTCAAATTTTCCGCTGGTTATTTGCTGCGAGGAATTGCCGTCAAAGAGATTAATATGCCCGTAGCCATCCTGTTCACTAAGAAAGAAGAATGATTCACCGTCTGGCAGCCACTCGGCAGCGATAAACTGACGATTAATCCAGGCTGGATCATGATTATGATGGACGAGTTGTAGATGATTATTCGCCAGATCAATTGGAGTCGTTAGATCGGCAATAGAATCGTTGCTTGATTCATCTTCGCCTTCTTCATTTTCTTCAATCTCGGTAAAACTTAGGCCATCGGTATCCAGGCTCAATAACCAGCGGTCTTTATTATCTCGGCTTATGGCTTGAAACAGCACATTATTGCCATCGTCGCTCCAGAGCAGATTTAAATAATACAATTCCCGTGTATCTGCCTCATCTTCCGATTCCGGGTAGTCATTGCCCAGTTGATCTTGTAATGGATTGTCTTTAATAGTGGGCAGACTGCTCAAATCAATTTCAGCAATTCGATGTTGAGCGAGATCTAACAGGTACAAGTGCTGGTGGGCGAAATCTGTAGTGCCGACTCTTGAGCGTACTTCTCTATTTTCTACGTAGCCGGAAGCCGTCACATAATTCGGCATACTTCCTACTCTGCCAGGAGTGCGTTCAGTTTTGTCTCGAGTAGCAAGCAGTAACCAGTTTTCATTCGGTGACAAAGCGGCTTCCATTAGTTCATTGTCTGCTCCCAGGTAGTAGGGAAGACCGATGCGAGAGTTGTCTAGTTGTTGATTTTCGTTCTCAAATTCTTCTTCTAGTTCTTCTCGTTCTTCCTGCAACTGAATAATGTCGAATAACCTGAGTTGCTGGTCGTCAAGATAGTTGCCGTCTTCGTCTTCCGGTGGATTTTCAAAGCGTAAATCCGCGGCTCGTGATTCCAGGCCTGTTTCGAGGTCTCTTACCAGAATCACTTCTTCCCGGTTGAAGATGACTTTGTCATTGCCGGCAGCAAAGACGGGAGAAGATTCAGTTGCAGCGGTACGGGTAAGTTGGGTGATCTCACCGTTTCGCAAGTTTTTAACGTAAATATCTCCTTCCCGAGCGTAGGCTTTCAAGCGACCATTGGGGGAGACTATGTCTCCATCTATATCGATCTCAGGAAAGTCTTCCGGAAAGACTTGCTCGGTGTTTTCACCGTCCAGTGACACTCGAAATAGATCGGTTTGCTCCATACTTAATCTTTTTCGGCGGTAATAGATCGAATCGCTGGCATCGGACCAGTAAGGCTGCTGCGGCTGTCTGCCCAGCCAGTCGGGATGAGCCATAGCCTGTTCCAGGGTTATAGATTGAGCAGTGATTTGAGTCGAACACAGCAGTATGGCTGAGGATAAGATTAGTTTTTTCATGGTTGATTCCAAGCTAACTGGTACTTAAAGCGGATGTCGGAGAGATTTCTTGCTTAACACGTGTACGTCGAATCCAGTATTCTGCAAATCCGCTGTGCAATATGAACGCAATAGTGAAGGAAACTATCGAGTACAACTCGGCCTCTGCGCGAGTTGGATCTCCGATAATAATTAAGATGGGTACAAAAATAAGTCTCATGGTTGCAATGGATAATCCAATGGCGAAGGCCCGCATCATCCATTCACGATGAGCATCGAATTGTTTCACTCTGGCAGATAAAAATCCCTTTGCAGTGGAGAAAAGAAAGAGGCAGCCAAAAAATCCAGTGACTATTTGTTCGGGTAATCCAGAGTAGGGGATGATCACCCCTAAAAACAATGCACCGGCTCCCGCTACCATAGCGATCGATGCTAACAGTCGACCAGCCCAGCGGTGATAAGCGCGATTTCTATTGCGAATAGATTTTGAAAACTGCAGCGGTGCCAATGCTAGATAAATAGCGCCAGGTATCACATGTGACCTGGTAATAATGGGGTATTCTTCGAAGCCTTCGTTGGCCCCACCGGAAAAAAGAAAGAAAATTGAGCCACCTACACCGGCGATGGCCAAAAAACCAACTACAAAACTTAAAACAGTTTCCGCTTTCATTCGAACCTAATACTCGTCATATCCTTCGGTAAGCTCTACATATACACCAGAAGGATCTGTGAAATATGCGATGTTCAGTCCTATGGCTGGAATTTCCCGATAAGGTACATCGAATACAATGCCTTTTGCCTCCAGTTGGCGACAGAATTCCTCCAGATTATCGATTTCGAAACCGATATGATCAATAGCTGTACCTTGAGTTGCTTGCCTGCCACTGTTGTTGGCACCGAAGCTCATATTCATGCCGGGAACGTTTGTGGTTGTTTGGATTCGTCCTCTGGATCGAATCTCCAGGTCGAACATTTCCACATACCATTGCAGAATTTCTTCTGGATTATCTAAAAACCAATGAACATGATATCCCGTAATCTCGAGATGTAGTCCTTTGTCTTCCTGCATCTCAACCGCGATATTGTCCGGTAAGATTACATAGGCATTGAGTTGCCCTTCGGACCCGAAGAATATACTGCCTACTTCAAGACCATCTGCGCGCCATTTGTCTAAAAATTTATCCATATTGCGCACTTTAAAACCGAAATGATGCATGACCGTGTCGCGGGAACCCATCGACGGTGCCTGATCCGTTAATGCCACCATCATGTTGGGTAGCTTGGCTACAGTGAGCGGGCCTCTTTCCACAATCGTGCCGTTGAAGTGTTCAACCCAGATGCGTTTATGTTCTTCGATGTCAGAAACATTAAGGTGGACATGACCGAAAGTAACGCCATTATCATCCGGCGAGGCCAGTTGTGCGTATAGAGTTGGCGAGAGAAGGCATAGCAGTATTATTAGATTTATTTTTTTCACTTTATGCTCCTGTATCTACTTGGAGATTAGGATAAAGACTCTGTTTGGCTGCGTCTAGCAAAGCGGAATCTTTGCTGTAAAAAAAGGGCTTTACCAGGCTGAATTCAGCAATTCATAGGATCGCCGTCGTGCCTGCGGATCATGGGTGATGGTCAATATCATGAGTTCATCGAGATCAAACTGTTTTTTGTAAGATTCGAGTTTTTCACACACCTGTTCCGGCGTGCCTACGGCACGGCGGTCGCGATTTTCTTCTATAGCCCTCAGTTCTCCTTCGCTGTAGTCGTAATCCATTGCTTCCTGCACGCTGGGGAAGGGACCGGGATTTCCCCGTAACAAGCGAATGAACCAGAGATCTCGGCTTTTGGAGAGTTCCAGCGCGTCAGTTTCGGTTTCAGCACAAACGGTAAATAAGGTTAGTGCAGCCCTGGGTTCATTGCAGTTGGGGCCAGGCTCAAAGTGCTCGCGGTAATAATCGAAGATATCGGGTCTGATTTGCGGATTTATAAAGTAGGCAAAGTTGTAAGGAAGTCCAGTGAGTGCTGCCAAGTTTGCGCTGTCCTCGCTGGATCCTAGCATCCAAAGTTCCGGCGGATTCGCAACTTGCGGGAACGCTCGCGCATTTTCCATCCCTGGGGTTCTAGGATCTGTGTCGTTCAATAAGGCCTGTAAATCAACCACCATATTCGGAAAATGTTCGGGTCCGACTCTGGAGCCATAACGAATCGCCGCCGCTGTAAAGGGATCTGTGCCTGGCGCGCGACCTACACCTAAGTCCACACGATTGGGATAAAGGGTTTCAAGAATTTTAAAATTTTCTGCCACTTTATAAGGGCTGTAATGGGGAAGCATGATGCCGCCAGATCCCAGGCGAATCTTAGTGGTTTCTGCGCCGAGCCGACCAAGCAATACTTCGGGCGAACAACCTGCGAGGGCATCGGAGGCATGATGTTCGGCGACCCAATAGCGAAAGTAGCCGAGATCGTCGCAGAGTTTTGCTAACTCCAGGGTCTCCTGCAAAGCTGCAGAGGCATCACTGCCTGCTTTAATTGGAGATTGATCTAAGACTGAGAGACTGATGTTGGCTTGAGACACAACTTCCTCTTAGAGCGCTTCGCTTGTTTCTGTCTGCAATATTTTTTGGGTACGTCGCCACCCTGCGGAGCGCGCAGTATAGCGCCTATCGAATTAGGCTGTAATGCCAATGAAAACAATTTCTGGACATTTTTTGGGATGATTCCGTGTAAGTATCAGACTGGGAATTTTGGTTCTCAGCATGGGGTCTGTCCTTCACTATATAAAAACAAATCCGGGCAGCTAGCGAGCAAGTCAAAGTGGAGAAAGTTTGAGTTTAAGCGTTGTAAACAAATAACAAGAGTAAATCGTCTAGGATTTACAAAAAAACATTCGGAGTAGTTTCATGACTAACCGTGTTCTCGGTTTGATTGCTCTGATTGCCTCACTGTCCGCCACCGCGGCAGTGAATCAATCCGGTGCGGATTATTTTACAGTTGAAGAAGCCGTAATTGCCGCAGCCGACGCCTATAACCCTATTTCCATCCAAGAAGATCGGGAGTACATGGGGACGATATTCAGATCTAATAACCGCTATGGATACACAGTGACTCGGGGAAGTGCTCGCGCAAATTCCATAAGTATTCGAGTTACTGCTGAAAGCTGGGATGATGTTGTGGCTTTTTGGCATACCCATGGCAATGCGGCTCCCAACAATCGCTATTTTTCACGGGTAGATACAGAAACCGCGGAGAGATTCGACAAGCCGTTCTACCTGGCGGACTACACCGGATTTTTAAAAGTCTTTCGTCCAGGACAGAATACCATGACGCCTTTTGCCGCCAGACGCTTGGGACTGCCGGGGGAGCGCGGTTATGCGACAGGAGAGTTTGTGCGTAATCAGTTTAATCAAACGGTAAGGATAAATACGCGCTTTAGTCAGATCTGTTCCTAACTAGCGCGAAATCAAGTGTCCGTAGTAGTTACCGGGTGTCGAGAGAATTGGTATTGGCTGATATTGGCCGGCAAACACAACTCGATTACGCCCGCTAGCTTTGGCGCGGTAGAGTGCTTTGTCAGCTTCGGTAAATAGCTCTTTCGGTTTTGGCGCGAGGACTTCTTTCGAGGCTGGTTTATAGGTAACTGCGCCAACGCTGACGGTAACCACTTCGTCTGCACGGGAAGAGCTATGGGGGATTTTCAAATCATAGATACCCATGCGCAGAGTTTCTGCCCGTTCCTGCAATTCGAGACCATCACAGCCGGGTAAGATAATGGCGAATTCTTCTCCACCATAGCGTGCAGGTAAATCGCCGCTTCGTTTAAAAACGTTCTTAATACAACTCGATACCCTGGCAAGACATTCGTCTCCGAGAGCATGACCATAGCGGTCATTGAATTGTTTAAAGAAATCGATATCCACGACAATGAGTGAAATAGATGATCGTTGACGGGTTGAGCGTTGTAATTCCTTACTAAACGTAGAGTCGAAATGACGCCGGTTATAGAGGCCGGTTAGTGCATCGGTTATGACAGTTTGTTCCAGCTGCTCATTGGTTTCACTTAGTTCCTTGTTTAAAGTTCTGAGTTCTTTCTCCATTGATTTGATGCGAGATATATCACTAAGCAGTCCAATAAACAGCGTCTCTTCTTCGAGTTTCATTTTGCTCATGGATAATCGCATTGGTAAGACTTCCGCATCTTTCGTGCGTACTTCAATCTCACGATCACTACTTCCTTTTGCGTCACCTTCTTGCTCAATGAAACTGTTTAAAAATCTTTCTGCGTTGGCAGCTTCTGGATCAGTAACCAGAAGGGAAATATTTTTCCCAACCAATTCTTTTTGCTCAAATCCCAGTAATCTTTCTGCTGCAAAATTCATGGATTCAATGGTGCCATCATGAAGCAAGGTGATGAGTCCATCTGCCATTGTGTCGATAAGGGATTCATATCGAGTTCCTTTCTCAGAAACAGCACGTTCGTCTTCCTGAATATTTTCGAACAATTCATTTACGGAATTACTTAGAGAAGCGAGTTCGCCAATACCTTGCACCGGTATTCGTATGTCTCTATTCCCCTTCTTGAACTTTCCGATCTTTCTAATAAGGTCTTCCGCTCGGCTAGTAACACTTATGCTTAAGACAATTAAAATTAGAATCGCTGCAAATACAGTGAGGGCTGTTGAAACCAGCAAACCTTCAATGCGGACGGAGTTATTCGCCGCGAGTTGTCTTGCCAGATCAACTTCCATGTAAATCACACCACAACTTTGTGGAAGAATGCCTGTGGTATTGGCAAAACCACAAAACTGAGTTAATCCGGCAAGTGATTTCATTGGCATGTTGTCGATGACTGTCGGCTCACTACTTGCTGATAATTGGTTAAAGCTCGAAGGTTTAGGATTTATTGCAGTCCAGTGTTTTCCAATCAATGCTGGATTAAGAGAAGACACTACATTGCCTACTGGATCGGTAACAAAAAGAAAGCTAATGTCCTGATCTGCACCCAAATTTGTCAATGCCCGTTGCAGTTCAATTGAGCTGGTTTCATTCGATGTATTCGTCGATGTTTGGTGCAGTCCGAGTAATGTGGTTTCAATAACGCCTGATTTCGACTCGACAGTTAGTTGTGTGTCTAGACGTGAGGAAATCATAGTGCTCAGCACTAACGCCGCCGTAACCAAGACGAAAAGACAAGCTGGCACCACGATGCGGGCGGAGAGCAAGGGATTCATGCTTTTTCCTCCGCAGGCCAGATAAATGGTGCAGAATCCCAAAAAAAGCAGACCGCGCTCGCCAATGTGGTGGCTAGTGGGATTGAATCTTGTTGGCACCAAGGCCAGTTACTGAACATAACTCATTGTTTTGTTAAAATAAAAATCTATAGAACGAACTACTATCGAAGTTTTTCCAGCTAATAGTTCCCTACATTTAGTTTAGTCACAAATTTCCTCTTTCGATGACGCAAAGCCCAGAAATTGGGGCCTGCGTGGAAAATTAATCCAAATCTATGCCGATCTGGCAGTTGACATAGCACCAATCGAAGCGCAGAATCGCGCCACTATGAACACACGCTTCTATTTCTGGTGGTTTTCCGACAAGGGCTGCCAGTTGAAACAAGAGTAGTTTCTTCTTTGGCCGCCCAGGGTTGTGGCGGTCTATTGTCCTAAGTTTTCCTTCTAGCACGCCATAACTCTTACCGGTCTTGAATTGGGCTCAGTAGTAAGAGGTTTTGGTTATGCAAATTCCCAGTCAGATTCAATATGAATGCGCAAGTGGTGTGCGCATTCGACGTTCTGCAATGGAACTCGATTATGCAAAGGCGACTGAAGAGTTGGCCTTATCGCTGAACGAGCGAAAAGGTGTGTTGCTCGCGTCGAGTTTTGAATATCCGGGACGTTACACCCGTTGGGATATTGGTTTCGTAAATCCTCCTTTACAGATAATTGCACGGGACCGAAAAATCACCGTAGAAGCACTGAATCAGCGCGGAGTGATCCTCTTGCCGGAGATTTATTTTGCCTTGCATAATTGTGAAGCGATTGATGAGCTTAGTGCAGATGCGAACAAAATTTCGCTAACTGTTGGTAATGAACAGGCAGAAGTAGCAGAAGAATTACGTTCCCGTCGACCAAGTGTGTTTTCAGTATTGCGCGAAATCGTAAATCGATTTCAATCGTCGGAAGATCCTTATCTTGGACTCTACGGTGCATTCGGATACGACTTAACTTTTCAATTCGAAGACGTGGCGCGTTATCAGGAGCGAGGTGAGCAGGACCGGGATATGGTGTTGTACTTGCCAGACCAGATTATCGTTGCGGACCATCGTATTGAGAAATCGATTTGCTATAACTATGAGTTTAACTGTGGCAGCTGGAAATCGGAAAAGAAAACCGAAACCACCGGTGGTTTTAAACGAACGGGAGAAGTAACGGCCTATGCGCCTGCAATTCATGTACAGGCAGAGTGCGATCACGCAACAGGCGAATACGCTGAGCAAGTACGCAAAGCCTTGGAATATTTTAGGCGGGGTGATTTGTTCGAAGTTGTGCCTGGCCAATGTTTCTACGAACCATGCAAGGACAGCCCAGCGGAAGTTTTTACCCGCCTAAAAGAAAGTAATCCCGCTCCCTACGGCGCGCTCATGAATCTAGGAGAACAAGAGTACTTGATTGCGGCGTCGCCGGAGATGTTTGTGCGAGTTGATGGTAAGCAAATTGAAACCTGCCCAATCTCTGGAACCATTCGACGCGGCGAAGATGCTATAAGTGATGCCCACCAGATCAAGACTTTGCTCAATAGCGCCAAGGACGAGTCAGAGCTATCAATGTGTACCGATGTTGATCGCAATGATAAATCCCGAGTCTGTGTCCCTGGCTCAGTTGAGGTAGTGGGTCGGCGTCAAATTGAAATGTATTCCCGACTTATTCACACCGTTGATCATGTTAAGGGTACTCTAAGAGACGAGTTTGATGCCCTCGATGGTTTCCTCGCCCATACCTGGGCAGTTACAGTAACCGGAGCACCTAAACTGGCAGCGATGCAATACATCGAAGCTAACGAGAAGTCTCCTCGCCGATGGTATGGTGGTGCACTCGGTCATATTGGATTCAATGGAAATATCAATACCGGACTCACTTTGCGCACCGTCAGGGTGAAGGACGGTGTCGCTGAAATTCGCGCCGGTGCAACGTTGCTAATTGATTCAGATCCAGAAGCCGAAGAGATAGAAACTCGATTAAAAGCAAGTGCACTTATAAGTGCAATTAATGGGAGTAACGCGAAAAGTAGTGTGCAGTCTGAACTCCCCAGGCTTAAATTAGCGAATCCTATAAAAGCATTGATGGTGGATCACCAGGATTCGTTCGTGCATAACCTGGCGTCATACTTTCGCCAATGTGGAGTTGAGTTGTTAACGCTGAGACCTGCTGCGGCCAGGAAGTACTTACAGGAACAGGATGTTGACTTGGTTATTCTTTCCCCTGGTCCTTCGACACCCGAAGATTTTGCGATGAGTGAAACCATTGCTGTCTGTGTAGAGAAAAAGTTTCCTATTTTCGGAGTGTGTTTAGGCTTGCAAGGTATCGTTGAATATTTTGGTGGTAGCCTAGAGCAATTAGATTATCCAATGCACGGTAAACCCTCGCGAATAAATCATACCGGTGCAGCATTGTTTCAAGGTATCACTGAGCAGTTCACTGCCGGTCGCTAGCATTCTTTGGTTGCGAAAGCGGTGCCCCCCTGCCTCTCAGTGATTGCACAAACGGAGGATCAAAAAGTCATGGCGGTAGAGCACACACAGTTACCTATAACTGCCGTGCAGTTTCACCCGGAATCGATAATGAGTTTAGAGAAACGAGCGGGTCACCGACTGGTGCAAAACGTAGTTAGAGAAATAGACGGAATCAAATCAATGAAAATGGCGGTGTAGTTAGTTCAATTCGTTCTCGAAAAATATTGCCAGTCGCATGCCTGCCAGGCCGAGACGCTGTCGAGAAATGTTTTTCATGCCATTGATATAGTCTGAGCTTAATGATTGGGCGCCAAGTTCAGAGCCACTTTGATCGGCGCGGGTAATTGCAGTTCTCATAGCTTCGGTATACACAACGCTGAGAAGAATTTCTCGACTCTCTGCCATCCAAGCTGTCCAATCGGATTCAATGCCAATTAGTTGTGAGCTTTCATAGCCGGCAATAGAATCCAGTATCAGAGGAAGGCTGTTGCTAATACCTTCATCCCTTAAGGCTCGATCCCAGTCTAAATGTAAAGTACTTCGTGATCCCGTATCAATTCCATTACTTCCGCGATCACCAGTTTCAAACAATGCGCGGGAAAATAAAGAACCCGCATGCAGTGGTTGGTGAATATCTCCCATTAAATGTAAAACCCAGCAAAGAGCGACCGCTCGAGCAGCAGGTGCTTGAGAATCATCGACTAAAACTCTGGTATTGAAATCAATGGCCGTAACAACATTGTGCACCTGCCGCTCATTTCGAATTGAACTTGCAGCTTCTCCCTGAATTAGCTCAGCAGCTGAGACTCCTAGATAAATATTTCCTGTTAATTGAGCTGCACCCCTGACCCAGGCCCCATCAGTATAGTGCCAGTTAGGACGGTTATAGCGATTACGGGCTTCCGCAGGCAGGCCACGGGCTATATCAGGCCAGTAGGCCGCTTGACCTAAAAGCCAGGTACTCAATTCTGTGGCGTCATTCTGGTTTATGAAGTCAGGAATCTGACTAAGAAAGTCGTCCTGATAGCGCGGGTGAGATCTCAAGATGCTAACTAACTCTTGACGTTTTTCCTCAGACAGAAAAGAAACTGCAACCGCTACGGTAAGTCGGTGGCCAACGCTATCCCAGGCCAAGGTGTTTACAGAGTAAAAGATTGTTGAGCTAAGCAGCAACGCGAAAATCGAACGCATAATGAATCCTTTATTCAGTGATCCATTAGCCTAACATGCCTTCACAAAGGAATTATGAAGATTTTGCTTTACTGCAATCTTAGACTTCCAGCCATTCGGCTCGCACTTCGTCTGCCCGCATCAAGCTATCGGGTGTTCCTTCATAGACTATTTGTCCATGGCCCATAACATAGAGGCGAAGAGATATTTTTAAGGCGATCGATAATTTTTGTTCTACTAAAAGAATTGCCACACCTCTATCCGCAATTTTCTGCAGTAATTGCGCTACCTGCTCTACAATTTTAGGGGCGAGTCCTTCAGTTGGTTCGTCAATCATTATTAATTCGGGATCTCCCATAAGTGTGCGACACATGCAGAGCATTTGTTGCTCGCCACCACTTAACACACCTCCTGCTACTTCCGCCCGTTCTCCTAAATTAGGAAACAGGTCGAACATTTCTTCAATGGTCCACTTTCCAGTATTCGTTCCAGGTTTTAATCCTAATTGCAGGTTTTGGCGCACGGTCAGGGTAGGGAATATATTCCGGTTTTCAGGGACGTATCCCAATCCAAGATTGGCTATTTCAAAACTCTTCTTACCAGCTATCTCTTGACCCTTGAAGAGGATCGAGCCGGTGGGCTCTACTTCTCCCATAATGGTTTTCACCGTGGTAGACCTGCCGACCCCATTACGACCCAGGAGGCTGACGATTTCTCCCTCCTCAATGGTGAAATTTACACCTTGCAAAATATGACTCTTGCCATAATAGGCGTGGAGATTCGAAACACTAAGCACTGGTGACTACCTCGCCTAGATAAGATTCCTGTACTTGCGCATTAGCACGAATGTTTTCTGGGCGATCGCTGGCAATAACTTTTCCGTAGACGAGCACTGAGATTTTGTCGGCGACATCGAACACGATATTCATATCGTGTTCTACCATTATCAATGTCTTACCCTCGGTTATGCGTCGAATTAATTCCACCGCGCCTTCTGCTTCCGAATGGGACATACCGGCAACTGGCTCATCCAGCATGATGATTTCAGCGCCACTGGCGATTGCGATGCCGAGTTCCAGTGCCCGCTGGTGTGCATAGGCAAGTTCACCAGCCGGGAAGAGTGCTTTCTTTTGCAATCCGATTTGCTCGAGCACGTGCATGGTTTTTTCATTGAGCTCTTTTTGTCTCCCTAAAAGGTGCCAAAATGAATACTTGTAGCCACTAGACCAAAGTAATGCGCAGCGTACATTTTCGAAAACATTCATACGGGCAAAGATATTTGTAACTTGAAAACTGCGTGCTACACCGAGGCGATTAATCTCGTAAGGTTGTTTGTTCTGTATTTCCTGATCTTTGAATCTAATGCTGCCGCTGGTGACGTTATAAAGCCCACTAATTAAATGGAACAGAGTCGATTTGCCCGCACCATTGGGGCCGATAATGGCGTGTTTCTCTCCTTTTTCGATAGCGAGGGAAACACCGCGAATAATTTCGGTTTCACCAAAATTTTTTGTGACATCATTCAATGAAAGTACAGTCATGAGGTACTTTCCTCATCGACACTTTCTGGGATTTCGTTCGCTGCTTCCCAGGCTGCGCGCAACTGTGGCAGAGATCTTCTTATGCTCAGCAATGATCCCAACGCAACAATTGCAATTAGAATAAAATCCATTGCCGCGGTGGAATTGAAACTAAGACCGAAGTAATAGAGCTCTGCCTCATCGGTATGACTAAGTTCGATCAGACCAACGACAGATATTAGGAATAGCAGAGAAGGGATTCCTGTAAGCAGGTAGGGCACCAGCAAAGATTTAATCTTTCCTCGCACCCAGGCAAGCTGATGCATCATGATGAAACCGGCGAAACCTCTGGGAAGAAACATCACCGTTAACAAAAACATGATGCCTAGATAGAGCATCCAAAGATCGCTGTAATTACTCAGCAATGAATTCATTAAGGTGAGAATCACGGCACCAACGATTGGGCCGATGAAGTAGCCGAGCCCGCCAATGTAGGCGCTTAGCAGAACACGTCCCGATGTCGCGGCATTTAAGTTTTCTTCCGTAATAAATTCATAATTGAGTGCGAACAATCCACCAGCCACACCGGCGAATAATCCTGCGGCACAGAAGGTGATGTAGCGGACCTTTCTCGCGCTGTAACCGATAAATTCCGCGCGCTCGGGATTGTCACGCACGGCATTGGCCATTTTTCCGGCGGGCGTCTGGGTAAACAGATACATAAAGACAGTTGCAATAAATACCCAGGCCACTGCCAAATAGTAAATCTCTAAGTTTTGAAACCATTCAATGCCAAAAAATGGTGGCCCGAATGTTCGGTCACCGCTTACTCCGGCTTCTCCACCGAAGAAGCTAACGAAAATAAGTGAAGAAGCGGCAAGCAGTTCGCCAATACCTAGAGAAATCATGGCAAAAACGGTGCCGGCCTTATGGGTTGAAAACGTGCCAATGAACAGTGCAGCTAATAAGCCAATAAAGCCGCCGACCAGCGGAATCCATATGATTGAGAAGTAAACGGTTTCTACTTCGATCATCAGCAGGGCATGCACTGCCAGGAATCCGCCTAATCCGAAATAAACTGCATGGCCGAATGAAAGCATGCCGCCTTGTCCCAATAACATGTTGTAACTCAGCCCAAAAACAATGGCGATCGCCATCTGATTAAAAATAGAAACTGCCAAAACAGAATCGAAGAATTGAGGTAGGGCCAGCAGGGCTGCCAGGTAGCCAATCCAGACGGCAGATTTTTTGAGAATCGCCACTATTGCTCCCTTTTACCCATTAAGCCGGTAGGTCTGAAAATTAGAACCAGAACTAATAATAAGAAGGGAAGGATCGGCGCGATTTGGGGCAGGGTTAAGGTCCATAGGTCCGTGAGAGGATGATTTCGGTCAAACTCCAGGCCTAAAAGATTTAACAAGTCAGGCATGCCCACATCCGAAGCGATAGCGTAGGACTGTAATAAGCCGATTAAGATCGACGCAATAAATGCGCCGGCAAGAGAGCCGAGCCCACCTATAACAACAATGACGAATACGATGCTACCCAGGACAACGGCCATACCTGGAAAGGTGGTTAATACTGGTCCGGCAATGACACCGGCTACTCCAGCCAGCGCGGATCCTACACCGAAAACACACATGAAAATTAGCGGTACGTTATGACCAAGGTTTGAAACAGTGTGAGGGTGAGTGAGAGCCGCTTGAATTATGATGCCGATGCGACTCTTTGTGAGCACATAGTAAAGGCCAATAAAAATGCTTATAGAAATGCCAATCATGAATCCACGATAGGCAGGAAATTCTTGTCCAAACAACGTGAATAGAGGGAAATCTAATAAGTCGGGTGACTGATAGTTTTTAGTATCGGCTCCCCAAAAGAACTGCACCGCTTCTTCAATTAAAAATGCCAGTCCGAAAGTAAAAACCAACTCGGCAACATGGCCGTGTTGGTGCACTCTGCGCAATCCATAGCGTTCTACCAGTGCTCCCAGTACTCCAACGATAATGGGTGCGAAGATCAATCCAGTCCAATAGCCAAAATAAAGGCTAACTGAATAGGCGAAATACGCTCCCAACATGTAAAAACTGGCATGGGCAAAATTGAGCACACCCATCATGCTGAAGATAAGAGTGAGCCCGCTTGCGAGCATGAACAATAAGAGACCTGTTACCAGGCCATTAAGGGTGGCGAAAATAAAGACGTCTAGCATTTGGGATTAGTGCTTCCTGATGAGCTACTGCCTTTTCACTATCGACTGGGGCGTCGCATACGACAGTTATTCACAGGAACCATTGAATCCTCTATCGGAGCACTGAATTCAGTATATAAACCGAATCCAGAATTATCAGCATCGAACTCCACACCTTCGTCGGTGTGTACAGAAATATGTAGTGTTTGAATAACTTGATGGTCTTCGCCGCGCATCCAAATTTCGTCCCCGCTCAACGTAGTAAAGCGCATGTCCTCTAGGGCTAAACCAACATCATAGGGATCGGTGCTTTGAGTTTCTTCCATGGCTGTTACGATCATTCTAAGGGCATTGGTTATGCGTGGTTGCGTGACATCATTATTCGGATTTGCCGCTTTAAAAGCGCGCACAAATTCTTTGCGTTCTTCAGTAGGGTAGGGGTTTGATACTTCATTATGGATCAAACGAATTCTGTTTTTACCATCTTCACCCAACGTGGCAGTAATACCATCATAGGCTGCATAAAAAGTATAAATAGGAATGTCGAGTCCATTATCGATAATGGAACGAGCGAGCGACACCATGTCTGCGCCGTAGTTGCCGGTAATGACAGCGTCAGCGCCCGAGGCCACAATTTTGGTTACGTATGGTGTGAAATCTTTTACCTGACCTATCGGGTGAAATTCGTTGCCAGCGATCTCAATGTCAGGACGCTTTTGTTGAAGAAGTTCTATGGAAGTGTCTGAAACCACCTGTCCGAATGAGTAATCCTGTCCAATAATATAAACCGACTCAATGTCCTGATCTGCAGCGATGTAATCCGTCAATACATTCAATTTCATATTGGCATGAGCATCCCAGCGGAAATGCCAAAAGCTGCAGTTATCTTCAGTAAGAATAGGATCAACGGCAGAATAGTTAACCTGCATTACTTCCTGCCCCGGATTGCGACGATTATGTCGGTTGATTGCATCGTTTAATGCATTCGCTACCGCGGAACCATTGCCCTGGAATATATACTGAATGCCTTCACTTACGGCGCGACGAAATTGCAGTTGCGATTCGGTTGGAGATTGTTTGTTATCGAGTGGCACGATCTCAATCATGCGTCCACCGAGGATGCCACCTTTTGAGTTGTAGAAATAATCTGCGGCGAACTCAAGTTGTTTTAGTCCACTGTTTCCGATGGAAGCAAAGGCGCCGGTAAGTGGATCCAAAAAGGCAAGTCGGACTGGTTCTTGTGCGTAAATATTGCTGCTAAATACGAGCAAAAATGATAAGAATATATGTCGAATAAATCGCGATGTTCTCATTGCTAACTTCTTATTTTATTTGTAGTTTTTGGTTTATTTTTAAACTGCACAAGTCCCTGAGGGCAGAGAATCACGACCATAACCTAGGTGGCTGTGTGAATCAAGAAAAGCCCTTTTAGCCTGGGTTTAGAGGAATTGTTTACAAAGATGTCCGTAATCAAGTTGCCTGAAACCGACTATGAATTTCAGACCCTGCGAGCGAGCGGTCCTGGAGGGCAGCACGTTAATAAAGTAGAAACAGCTGTTCAATTGCGATTTGATATAGCGAGTTCCTCACTCAGCACTGAGCAAAAAGAAAAATTGCTTAGGTTTAATGATCAACGCATTACCAAGGATGGTGTTATATTGATCAAAGCCCAGCGTTTTCGCAGTCAGGATAAAAACAAACAAGATGCCCTGGATCGTCTGCATCTACTAATTAGTAAAGCGACTCGAGTTAGAAAGAAAAGAGTGGCAACGAAACCAACTAGAGCAGCAAAAGAAAGAAGATTGAAAGACAAGAAAAAATCACGAGATAAAAAAATCTAAGATCAAAGCCTTCAATGCATGATTAATAGAATAAAAATCACGAAAGCCATTATTGCTGGCGCTCTATTTTCAGTATTCATTGGAATCAGTGCAGCCCAATCTACTATCGAAAGTTCAGAAGCTAGTTTTCGCTATATCGCTAGCACTCTACAGACTTTTCGCAACACTGGTAGGCTCGTAAACAATCCAGGTGTAGATGGAGCGGACCTGGAAGCATATATTGAAGTACTGGATTACCACTATGCACAATTTAGCAGTGGCTTTAATCCAGAATCTGCTATGTGCCAGTTTTATCGGGATCCGGAAAATGGTCGTATGACCATCGAGGAAAGGGCAGAAATCAGTTTTAGTTTGTTGCGTGACTTGGAAGATAGGATTGCGCGGTATTTAGCGATCGATGAGGAATTTCAAAACGAAATAGCCGATGAGTTTGGCACTTTCTTGCTGGATAACATTAATGAGTTAAAAATGGAATCGGTGGCTAATCAACGGCTGCCATCATCTCAGTTCGATGAGGCAGCCGTGATAAGTTTTATCGACTCTGTCTGTATATAGAAACTGGAAATTCTAGAATACTTCAAATAATCCAGCGGCTCCCATGCCTCCACCTACACACATGGTGCAAACCACGTACTTCGCACCCTGGCGTTTACCTTCAATTAAGGCGTGACCAACCATGCGTGCACCACTCATGCCATAAGGGTGTCCGATTGAAATCGCGCCACCATTTACGTTGAGTAGATCATTCGGTATGCCAAGCTTGTCCCGGCAGTAAAGTACCTGTACGGCAAAAGCTTCATTCAACTCCCACAAGCCAATGTCGTCCATGGAAAGATTAAATCTCTCCAGTAATTTAGGAACTGCGTAAATTGGTCCGATTCCCATTTCATCTGGATCCAGTCCGGCAACTGCCACTCCGCGATAAGCACCTAGTGGCTCTAGCCCTTTCTGTTCAGCAAGCTTGCTGTCCATTAACACCGAGGCGGATGCGCCGTCTGACAATTGACTCGCATTACCGGCAGTAATAACACCACCTTCAAAAACAGGCTTTAAGCCATTCAGACCTTCCAAAGTTGTAGTGGGACGATTACCTTCATCTTTTTCCAGATTTACGTCGTGCACGCTTTGTTGTTTGGTTTCTTTATCGACAAATAACATTTTAGAAGGTAGCGCGACGATTTCGTCATTGAATTTACCTGCTTCCTGGGCAGCGGCTGTGCGTTGTTGGCTCTGCAACGCGTATTCATCTTGTTGTTCCCGTGAAATGTTGTAGCGCTTTGCTACAGTTTCCGCAGTCTCCAACATCGACATATAAGCGTGTTCTGATTTCGCAATTACATTGGGGTCTTGAGTCCGGTAGCCATTACGGTGTTCATTTTGAACCAGGCTAATAGATTCCAAACCGGCGCCAACCACAACAGGCATATGATCGTGGACTATTTGTTTAGCGGCAGTGGCAATTGCCATCATGCCTGAAGAGCATTGACGATCGATACTCATGCCGGAAACTGTATTTGGTAATCCGGCGGCGACTGCCGCTGTACGACCGATGTTTTGACCAGAGGAACCTTGCTGCATAGCACAGCCCATGACTACATCATCAACTTCTCCAGGTTCAATTCCAGCGCGAGCAACGGCATTGGAAATGGCGTGGCCACCCAAGCTTGGCGCGTCGGTATCGTTAAACGCGCCACGGTATGCCTTTCCAATTGGCGTACGGGCCGTTGCTACGATTACTGCTTCTCTAGTCATTACGTTCTCCAATTAAATACTGTTTAAATCTGATTTAGTTTTTTAAGATTAGCGCGGTGACTTCATCAATGGTGATTTTTGCGATTTCTGCCATTTCTTCATCTGTTCGATCTTGAATAGGATGAGGTACGAAAACACGCGCTGGTTTTATACCCAGCGATTTACCCTGCGCATCAGCAGCTTGCTCAAACTCACAAGAAGCAACAAAACCGGAAGGTAGGCCTCGACTTTCTAGATCCATGATGTCATGCAAACTGCACGAGGTACATGATCCTCAGTCGGCTAAGCCTTCAATCACCGCGTCACATTCGACGCTAATTTTTTGATTGAGTTCCTGTGGCGCTACTCTCGCAAAAGTTGGCTTCATGTAGCGCTTAACTGTCGCTCCCATTGCTACCAGATGTTTTTCGACTTCATCGAGAAACTCTTTGCCCCTTGGTTTGGAAATGTCGAGTAAACCAACTGTAGTTCCAGACAATGTCTCCAATCGAGGGAGTATTTGTTTTTCGACAGGATTTAACTCCGCCGTTGGATCTAGCATGATCGAGTTTGTCATGATGTCCTCCTGTTATTGAATTTTTTGTGAGACGAGTTGACTGCCTTTTTCACCGGAAGCTACCCAGCCGCTGATGATGGCGGAAAACATACCTGCTTTGCCACCAGTAGTAACTATATGCAGGCCATCGTCTCTAAATTTATTTAGTAGTTTGTCTTTAAATTTTTCCGGCATGCCTTCTGCAACGTCATGGGCGCCGCGAACGACTTCGGCGCCAGGAATCATTAAATTGTCATAGAGGGCCTGCCTTAAATCCTGTTTACTCCAGCCGGCTTGCCTAAATACGCGGCGATGTTCTGGCGAAATAACAAGAATTGCATCCGCCGCACCATACAGTTTCGTATTCACTACACTGCGTAAACTGTTAGAAATGGTTTTGGCCAGTGACTCCGGCGAGCGAGATCGTTGGTCTACTATAGGTTGCAGACCCTCACCCGCGAATAGGCTGATCACAGAATCGGATCTGTCATAGCCACGATCCTGAGCCAGATTAGTCCAATCTTCGTCGGACTCATCTTCAGCAAAACAATAAGTGTACTTGCCGGGATTACCCATGACGGCACGATCGATTCCACCGGGAATACCGCCGCCAACATTACGTATAAGCAACTGTAATGCTCGCCCGATTGTGGCGTTAGCTCGACTGCCTTGACCTAAGGCATTGACACCACTGTTGATGCCGATCTGTTTTATAACCGGACCATTGACGATCATGACTGGACCGGAAAAGTAAGTGGTGCATAACAAGCCATGCATGCAAAATTTGTCTTGCAGCGCAGCTTCAACAGATGCGAGAACAGTTGGGAAATACTCTGCTTTACATCCGGCCAATACGGCATTTATCGCGACTTTTTCGATGCTGCAAGGAAGATTATCTGGCGGCACATTGCCGATAATTTCATCTGCAGATCGATGTGTGCCTTTTAACATGCGAATCACACGCACGGCTGTTGGTGGAACAACCGGCAGGCCGTCACTCCAACCGCGATCGAAACAGGCTTCGATTTCATCTTCAGATTCTGCGAGTTCGACTTTTCGAGCCTGCAGTAAATCATCATCGAAGCGAGCAGCGAGTTGCTCTTCCATACCTGGATCTTGGGTCTTAGAACCACATCCAGGTTTGAAATCGATTAATTCACTGCCGAGTGAATCTAGTCCGGTTAGTTGTTGCCATTCGGATTTGTCCCAGCCAACGGTTCTGGCTACTTCCTGCTCATCGTTGGAGCAGATCAAGGTTGGAACAATTTCAATATTGTTTTTATAGGAGAATTCGAGGGAAGTGTCGTCTTGCTTACTCGCGATACTTTCAGGAAAGGCAGGATCGTCCTGCACATAGACAGAAATTCGCTCCTGATATTCATCTACTAACTGGCCGAGAACTGGTTCAATCAGCGTACAGGTCGGACAATCTTTCTTAATAACGACAGTAATCTTGTTTGCGGTTGAAAAGTTCACAGGGAATCTCTAAATCAAAGCGGGGTAGTTTAGCTTAATAGTCGAATGTCGAGCCAGTGCCGATCAATAGATGAAACCGAGAGTACAGATGCCCGCGAGGATATTGATAATCATAAATATTGAAGACGTTCTCGACATGACCTTCCATAACTGCGGGCCTTTATAGGCCGTTCGAATGCCAACTAACAGTAATCCGGTATAGCCCAATTGGGCTGCAACCATGAAGAGATAGGGTATCCATTGCTCAGCATCAACGGCTCGGCTACCAAAAATGAAATAGAGAGCGCAACCCACGAAGAAAAGTGCCCAATAGGTTACAGCGAGCCCATACTCGCCTGCCAGCAGGCGCTGCGCGAACGATCTATTGTCCAATTCGTCGTTGTTTGTAAGTTGGTCGACTTCAGTCATGGCAGCTCCAATAATTCAAGTTTAACCCACGAGCAGATCGCTGAAAACGCCTAAAAAACAAAAGATTAGCGACTTGGTTGGAGGCTAAGTTGTGATAATTGTGGTTTCTCGACGTTCATTGAACCGTAGAGAAGTGGTGAGAATTGAGAATTTAAGCTGCCAAATCACTGCTAGAAATAATTGCTGCTTTTTAATACCAAAATTTTCGACTGTTGCTCACGAAAGATTTATGATGTGCAGCTTAAGTGATTGCCCGAGATTACTCTGTGGAAAAGCATGGAAGTCACCAAAGATATAGATAGCCAACCTTTAAGCCAGGCCTTTAGCTTCTCGAAACAAAAGGGGCGGGCGATGAGCGGTCTGAAAGGAATTCTTTCTGGAATCGTGGCGGATAAGAAGCTCAACGAAAAAGAGTTTTTGTTTCTCGATACCTGGTTAAAGTCGCAGCAATATTTGTCTGAAGATGCGGATGTAGTGAAAATTCTAAAACTTGTGGGAGAAATACTCGAGGATGGCCAGATAAGCCCACGAGAATTGGAGGATATGCAAAGCAGCGTTGAAGTCATAGTCTCTGCTAAAGAATCCTCTGCGGGTACGGTCGGGCAAGTAGAGGAATTAGTCGGATTTCTAACCGGCGTCGCATCGGACGGCGTACTCAATGATCAAGAAGTCGATGCGCTTTCAGATTGGCTCGACAATAACGAATCGGTAAAAGATACCTGGCCTGCCAGCGTCATCGTAAATCGACTAAACAATGTTTTAGAAGATGGAATAATTACTGAAGAAGAGAGGCAAGATTTACTACAAACGGTAAACCAGGTTACTGGTAACGCTGCGGAAAGCGAAGACATTACCTACGAATCGTCAACCGAAGTTTGGGAAGATGAAATTGATTCACTCGAGATTCTAGGCAAGACCTTTTGTTTAACTGGCGAGTTTGTCAGTGGTGACCGTGAAACTGTAGATACTATGCTGCGATTGCGCGGGGCGGAAACATCTCCAAACGTAAATAAGACTGTCGACTATCTTATAATTGGTACATTGGCCAGCAGAGATTGGTTGTATAAGAGTCATGGTAGGAAAATTGAAAAGGCACTATTGTTAAAACGTGAAGGCGTGGACATTACCGTTATCACCGAACGCACCCTGCTAAAATTTACCAAGCAATCATAACTTACCGCTAAATCTTTTGAGTCCATCGCAATGGTGGAATCAATTCCCTTTTTTCATGCTTAACCCGGTTTGCCCCGATAATCTGTTACTCTACTCAGATGTGAAAAAAATGTGTTTTTGGGGGAGCTATGTCAGCGGAATCAATTTTTTCTATTTGTAATATTGCCGTTCTTCCGGGGTGGTTATTGTTGGTGTTTTTACCAAAATGGAAATGGACACTTGGCTTAATCGCCACGGTGATCATTCCTTTTGTCTTGGGCATAGTCTACGTGAGTTTGTTCATTTCTCAGATTGGAAACTATCCTGAAGGGGGAGGATTTGGATCTGTAGAGGCCGTTTCAATAGCATTCAGTAACCCGTATTTCTTAACTGCAGGATGGGTACACTATTTGGCTTTCGATTTGTTTGTAGGAGCCTGGGAAGTGCGGGATGCGCAAAAGATCGGGCTTTCTCATTGGTTTGTGATTCCATGTTTGCCATTAACTTTTATGCTCGGTCCAACCGGGCTAGCGGTATATTTGCTAATGCGCTTTATTAAAACTAAAAATATTCAGATTCTTGAACCAGTTAGCGCCTAATAATGAACGTAAGTGAAGCACTAAGAAAAGTTTGTCTCAGTTTTCCTGAAGTCGAGGAAACCGAGAGTCATTCTATGGCGAACTTCAAAATCCGGGGGAAGGCTTTTGCCACTTTCGCAATTAATCATCATGGCGACGGTAGAGTGGCGTTGTGGCTGGATGCACCGACAGGTTCCCAGGCTCACCATATTGAAATGGATTCAGAGCACTACTTTAAGCCACAGTATGTGGGCCCAAAGGGCTGGTTGGGCGTGGAACTCAACAAGAAGCTGAGCTGGGAATCAATCGTGCAGCGGGTAAGAGAAGCCTACGAAAAAGTCGCGCCAGACGAACTGGTTAAAGATCTAGGTCCAAACATTAAGCTGAAGGGATCGATAAAAAAACTGAAACCAGCGGAGATCAATCCCTTTCTGCAGCCGAAAATTCAGAATTTCATCAATACGCTGGATGAATATTGTCAAAGCTTACCAGAGACAAAGACCGCAAAAGGCTTTGGTAATCCGCAATGGAAGGCGGGGAAGAAAACCTACGTTTGCCTGCATCGTTATGACAAAAAACTTTGTCTGCAGGTGTGGGTAGGCTTGGATCAACAGAGCTTTCTTATCGCAGATAAGCGCTTCAAGATTCCTCCCTATGTTGGTCACAATGGTTGGATCGACCTTGATGTCGAGTCGTCGGCTAATTGGAAAGAAATTAGAAGTTTGGTTGAACAAAGTTATAGACACTTTGCTTTAAAGCGAATGCTAAAACAATTGGATGGCTGATGTGGCTCTGCATCTGCGCTTGTTTTGTATTTCCCAAAGTTTACTGCATAATCTTCGGTGGCGCTGGCCGAGTACTGGGATTGACATTCAATTGGATCAAAAAGAAATAGCAGGCACAAAAAAGGGAGCTAACGCTCCCTTTTTTAAAATCTTTGCTTGATTACTTTCTTCCCATCATTCCTTGTAATGCAGCGGGGATGTCTGCTGGGAATACAATGGTTTTAGCATTTCCTGATTGTGCAAGATCTTGCAGTGATGAGATGTATTTTTCACCAAGTAAATAAACAACAGGTAATTCTTTTTCACCAATTGCTTCGGTGACTTTAGTAATTGCTCTCTTGCTGGCTTCAGCCAAAATTACCTGGGCTTCTGCTTCACGCTTTGAGGCTTCCAATTCACCTTCTGCCTGAAGAATAGCCGCTTGTTTATCACCATCGGCTCTGGTTACAGTCGCGCGACGCTCACGTTCAGCGGCCGCTTGTTCTTCCATCGCCGATTGCATCGTTCCGGACGGATTAATGTCCTGGATTTCGACGGTCTTCAAGGTGATACCCCAATCTGAGATATCATCTGAAATAGCAGCTTTCAGTTTCGCTTTGATGTGATCGCGCGAAGATAATGCGTCATCGAGATTCATTTCCCCCACGATCGAACGCAATGAAGTTTGTACCAGTGTTTGAATCGCAATTACATAATTCTCAACGCCGTAAACTGCTTTTTCCGGCGACACGATATTAATGTAAGCCACCGCGTTAGTAATCAGTACCGCGTTATCCTTGGTAATAACATCTTGAGAGGGTATGTCGAGAACTATATCTTTAGTTGTAACTTTGAATGCGACTACATCAAAGAAAGGGATAATAAAATTTAAACCTGGATTAAGTGATTTGTTATATTTCCCAAGTCGCTGAATAACCCACTTAAATCCTTGTGGGACTTGGCGCACTCCTTGTGCAACGGTAATTAAGAGAAATACGAATATGGCTATCGCCACTATCATTCCTGGTTGCATCGCAATACTCCTTTTAGTAAAAGCGGTTTTAGGCTTTCTCTACAATCAGTGCGTTTCCAGATAAATCCACAACGCTTACACGATCACCAATATCCAATTCATCTTGGGAAATGATTAACCATTCGTTGGATCCTAAAAGAGGTACAGGGAATCGAACCTTTCCTCTCTTTTCTCCATTGGGGGCCTGTAAAACTTGGCCCATTTCCCCTAACAGTGCTTCTTTGGACAATCCAGCTTTCGTTTTATCAGTATTCAATGGTTTGATTAATTTAAACCAAGCGAATGCAAATGTCGTTGAAGTTATCGCCCAAATAATTATTTGCGCAATTACAGACATGTCTGGAAGTGGCAGCATGAGTAAGCCCACTACGACGGCAGCCGCACCAAACCAGAAAATAAAAAATGATCCCAGAAAGATTTCGGAAAGCACCAGAGCGATGCCGAATACAATCCAGTACCAATAGAGAAGGGCAAAATCCATGATACGTCTCCTTTTTAGCAATAGGCCATTATTAATCCGTTTGGGCTGCCTAGTAAACCTGTATATGGGGGCGAATTTGAAAAATTCAAGTGCATCAATAGCTTATCTTTAAAGATCAGGCATGTGGGGGCATAAAGCAGCAGGCCGAGAATATAAACAAAAAGGCCGACTAAGGTCGGCCTTTTTAGTAATTGCAGGTATTGTTAGAAAGTATTTAGCGCGAGTAACTTCGCTTCTTGCTCTTCTTCACTGGCGAAGTTCACGATCATATCAGGTGTTACTGGTACCCGATTAAAGGAATGACCCAGTGCATCGGCAATCGCAGAAGTGACCGCCGCAACGGCGCTACCCTGGGAGGGTTCTCCGACACCTCTACCACCTGCCGGATTGTAAGGATCAGGAATATCTACGGCGCCATTGGGCATTTCGATAGGCACATCCAAAATGGTTGGCAGTTTCGCTTGATAGAATCCTATGTTGGCTGGCAATGCGTTTTGCGGATCATAGACATGTCGCTCAGAAGCAGCCATGCCGAATCCCCAAACTGCGCCACCATTAATCTGCTGGGATAAACCTTGTGGATGAATGATTGTGCCGCAATCAGCAATGCCAACGTAATCGGTGACAGCATACTTGCCTGTATCAAGATCAATTTCCACTTCCGCCATACTGATCATTAATCCAGGAGCAATGCCCCGCTTCTCTAAATTATCTTTAGCAACACCGACTAGACCGGTGCCGGCAATACCTTGCACGGCTCGTTGAGTAATGGGATGAATGTCATCAGGATACTCTTCACCACTAAAACGACCACCAGCATCGATGGCTTTGCTTGCTGCTTCGCCGTAGCTCATGCTTTGCTCAGGATCAGCGATCTTAAACACACGTTCATCGGCGATATCATATTCATCTACGTTGCCGCCAAATTCTGCAGCTGCGATTTCTTTGAGTTTTACAACCGCATCTTCTGCTGCAACCCAATTCGTTCGGGTATGGGTGAAGATTGTGTTGGAGCCACCTTGAGTAGAAGCATGGGGTAGATGGAGGTCAGTGCTGCCGCGCACTATTTCGCAACTTTCCCAGCGACATTTCAGTACTTCTGCTGCTGCTCGTGCAGTACCGGCATAGGAATAGGTTCCCAGATTTCCAACGCCATTGTGCAAATGGATGCGCCCGTCTGGTGTTATCCGAACCAGACCGTCATAGCCATTTCCGCCGGCGGCATGATAACCAAGACCTACGCCGAGTCCACGCACCTTATTGCCGTCGCGTGTTCTAGGTGCCGCTTCACGTTCGGTCCAATTGAACATATCGGTAGCCATGTCGATGGCCTCCGCCATGAAGGCACTGGTGACAGGTCCTTGATGTTCGTAAACCGGTGATTCGCTATGGGGGGCATTCACACGACGGAATTGAGCCCGATCCATGTCGAGTTGCCGCGCCGCTTTATCCATAATGGGTGCGATCGCAGCAGACATTTCATTCTGTCCTGGTCCACGCTGTGCGCCTCGCGGTGCGGTATTAGTAAACACCGGGATATTGCGCAAGCGCATCGCGCTCGGCGTGTAAACTACAGAGATATGCTGCGCGGAAGACGATGCGCTATTACGGCCAGTGGGCCCACCATCGCTTATGATGATTACGTCCACAGCCGCTACGGTGCCATCTGCTCTGACACCAGTTTTCACCCAGCCTTGCATGCCAGGTCTGCCGACACCCAGGTAATATTCTTCTTCTCGGGTAATGCGAAGTTGTACTGGACGGTTTAGCAATTGGGAAAATTTACCGGTGATAGCCATCGTGGGATAGACACGTCCCTTTGAGCCAAAACCGCCGCCGGTATTTTCGTTAATCATGCAGACATTTTCCGCTTCGATTCCCAATAGCGCCGCTAATGGCTCAACTACGGCACTCTGACTTTGAGTCGAAGCATAAAAATAACATTTTCCATTTTGCCAATAGGCCATGCTGCTGCGAGGTTCCATACAATGATGCGGAGTTCCAGCTGTGACGAAGGATTCTTCGACGATAACTTCACTCTCTGCGAAACCAGCAGCTAAATCGCCGTAGGTCCAGCCATCGGCAAAATCTACTCCTTGCGGTTCCAGACCGTTTCGTAATTTTTCAATTTCACTAGCTGGCCATTTAATGCTGGCGATGCCTCCGCGTATTGTTGCGTTTTCATCTTCCAGTGAATTGCTCTGCATTAACACATTGCCATCGCGATAGGCATTGGGACCGCCTTCGGTGAGACTCTCCAGTGGATCTGTCACAAACCCCTGACGCTCGAACTCGATGTTGATTCGATCGATGGCATTTTCTGCAATGGCGTCAGATATGGCTGCGATTGCAACGATGGGTTGGCCAATATAGGTGACATCATCGGATGCCAGCACCGGATCGTCAGGCGCGGAAGAGGGTGGAAGGTCGTCAGCCGTTAGAATTCCCAACACGCCATCCATGCGCAATGCTTCTGCGGCATCGATACTCACTACGCGACCACTCGGCATTGGACTGGTTAACAGCCTCGCATAAACCATGCCTTCTGGTGCGAAGTCTTCAACGTATTTTGCGTCGCCAGTTACTTTGCCTTCGACATCAGGCGGAAGAAAATCTTTTCCTATATGCATAAATGTCATGACAGCAACTCCGCGGCGCGCATGACGCCATTTAGATAATGATCATAAGCACCACAGCGGCAGAGGTTTCCTGCCAAAGCCTGCCTCGCTTGTTCGCGACTCGGATTTGGATTTGCTATGAGCAAGGCAGTCGCGGACATAACCTGGCCGGGAGTGCAGAAGCCACATTGTGGAGATAACTCTTCGACGAAACCTTGTTGCACAGCACTGAGTTGACCCGAAGCTGTACGCAATCCTTCAACAGTTGTAATGGTTCTGTCTTTCATGGTGTGAGTAAGTAACGAGCAAGCGTAATTCGCCACATCATCTAATAACACCGTGCAGGCACCACACTCGCCTCGATTGCAGGCGACTTTTAAACCGGTTAATCCGAGTTTGTTGCGCAGGGTGAAGGCGAGAGTTTCGGTTGGGGCTACGTCAACAAGTCGTGTTTGTCCGTTTACATTCAAAGAAAGTAGACGTTCAACGACGGCGTTGGAATTCGTTTGGGCGGTCGCTAAGTAATAGCCAGCGCCTGATGTTGCCGCGGCACTGGAATAAATCACGCCCTTAATAAATCGGCGTCGAGATAATTTTTGGTTCACAGATTGGCGCTCCCTTGTTGGTTTTGTGGCGAAGTATCGGGCTTCGCAGCGGGGGAAAGCTTAGTGCCAAACACTAACCTCGCAGTACTTAAAAATCAATCCCACAGGCCAGTAATTCCGGGCCATTCAAGACAGTATAGACACAATCGTGCGGATTCCTCTAAGTGTGCCTCCAAAGCTAATTAGATTGACTGTTTGGGAAGTACGTGATATCAATATGATATCAAAATGTATTCTTTTCAAAAAAGACTTAGTTTCAGCCAGGTACAGCTGAAACCGCAGGAATAAGAAGGAGAAGTCTAATGATCGTTGAACGACAGGCATCAACCTACAATGGCTATACATCCATCGCGGTATTGTTGGGATTGCAGTTGCTGACACTGGCAGTAGTTATAACCATGCCGGTTTTTTTCAAATTCATATTTGCATTCCTTGGAATCATTGTTTTTATTTGTTGGTCTGGATTTTTTATGGTCGCGCCTAACCAGGGCCGGGTCATGCAATTATTCGGCAAATACGTTGGCAGTGAAATGCGCGAGGGACTCAGATGGGCAAACCCGCTCTACATGAAAGCCAAGGTATCTTTGCGAGTTCGCAATTTTGAATCTAGCACGCTTAAAGTTAATGATAGTAATGGTAATCCTATCGACATAGCCGCTGTTGTGGTTTGGAAAGTGGTAGACACCGCAGAAGCATTGTTTGAAGTCGATAACTACGAAAATTACGTTACCATTCAAAGTGAGGCGGCACTGAGAAATCTTGCCACTACCCATCCATATGATTCCCATGATGATGATGGCCAAGGATTCTGTTTACGCAGCAATCCGGAAGAAGTTGCCGAACTTCTAAAGACTGAAGTCCAAAATCGTTTGAGCAAGGCGGGAGTCGATGTCATCGAAGCACGCATTAGCCATCTTGCTTATGCCCCAGAAATTGCCAATGCAATGTTACAGCGGCAACAGGCCTCAGCTATTGTTGCCGCTCGTAAGAAAATTGTAGAAGGTGCGGTGGGGATGGTGGAGCTTACATTAGATGCGTTGTCTAAAAAAGAAGTAGTGCAATTAGACGAAGAGCGCAAAGCTGCCATGGTAAGTAATCTACTCGTGGTGCTTTGTGGCGAATCTGCAGCTGCTCCGGTAGTAAATGCTGGCAGCCTTTATACTTAGTCTAAACATCCGGAATTAAATGAAACGTAAAACTTTTCCTCTCAGAATTAGTCCTGAGATTCTCAGCGCCATGCAGCGCTGGGCCAATGACGATCTGCGCAGCTTGAATGCGCAGATCGAATTTGTTTTACGGGAAAGTCTCACTAGAACCGGAAGATACAAACCCTCTGCAGAGAATATTGAGGATAAGAAGTCCTAAATTCTCACTCTCCAAGTTGTAAACCAACAACCTCGCTGCGCGTTAATGCAAGTAAGACCCAAGTAAAGATCCAAGTATTACTCGAGAGAGACCAATGGTTATTCCTCTCGGGCAGGAATCGACAAGCAGGAGAAGTCATCATGAAATCACTAGTTTATTCAAGCGCTGCAATGTTGCTACTGCTCGTAGGGAGCTCAGCTTTGGCACAGGAAGAAGAGCAGTCAGTGGATCAAGTCCGTGCCGAGCGCATCGCCAGAATTCAGGAATTGCGCCAACTGCAACAGGAAGAGCGGGAAGTACGGCGCCGAGAAATTCAGCAACGCCTGGAAGGACTCACAGAGGACGAGAGGCAGGCTCTCCGAGAAAGGCGTCGCATGATGGATCAGGCCCGAACGCGCCAGGGTCAGCGGACGCGAGGTCAGATGCGGCGATCCTGCCCATGTCCAGCGCCAGACGCTGCCGAGCAGAATGAAGAATCAGAGCAATAGTCCTCTATAAATCCTTAACTTATTGAAAAATATACAGTTCTACTCCTAATTCCTCGCAACTCAGCGACTTACTTCAGGGCCTTTTGGGCCCTGTTTTTTTGTCTTAAAGACTGTTAACCCTTTTGGGCTTCGGGCACTCTAATAACTAAATGAAGCCGAAAATCGGCCAGTGTGGGAGAGTTTTCTTTGTTGAAGGAAACTGAAGAGGAATTGGTGAAGTCAGCTCAGACCGGCAATATTGCTGCGTTCGAAAGACTGGTTCGCCTGCTGGAAAACCAAATGCTCGCCGTAGCGGCTGGTATTGCCCACACCCCCGATGACGCCAACGACATCTATCAAGATGCCATGTTGGCAGCTTACCGAGCTCTGCCGAATTTCAAGTTGGAAAGTAAATTCAGCACCTGGCTTCATAAAATCGTAGTGAATACGGCGTTGTCGAATCGACGCAAATTGAAGCGAACCTGGCAAAAGATGGCAGCAGTTCAAACAGAATATGAGCATTCAGAGAAATATGTTGAAACACACTCGCCGGAATCATCAATGCTGGATGGTGAGTTGAATGAAGAAATCACCATGGCGCTCAACAAATTGACTGACACAGAACGCATAGCATTTGTTCTATGTCACCAGCAAGGATTTAAAATTAGGGAAGCAGCAGAAGTAATGTCTTGCACTGATTATTCGGTAAAAGTTGTTTTATTCAGAGCGAGGAAAAAGCTTAGGGAGCAATTGCGGGACTATCATTAGTTTCCAAGACACCAGCTTAAATAGATATAGGGTTTATGAAATGAATATCCCAGAGAACAACGAAGCGTTAGAGCACTTAGTCATCCAGTACTTATATGGAGACCTCGATGCTGAGCAATTAAAACAGTTCGAAGCTGAACTCGAGAGTAATTCTGTCTTACAGAAAATGCTCGAGCAGGAACAACGCTTTAACAGTTCAATCCCTATAGGTGTTCAACCAATTATCGATGAAGATCGACTTCAAGGTAATCGCTGGCTGCTGCGCCAGACATTGCAGAAAGAAGCGCGACCACGATTTTCTATAAGACAATGGCTACATGGTTTGACTGAAAGACCATTTACGGTTGCCTTTCAGGGTGCCGCAATGGCAATGACATTCGTGCTCGGAATTATGGTTGCAACCCCTGATGGCATCAGTACCAATTTACCAGCGGTCATTCCGGTAGCAAGTGCAGAAGTAACACCACTTGAACTTGTTAATGATGAAGATTATGAGATCTACCAGCTAAAAGTTAATAGCTACGACGCAATGACAGGTGATATCGATTTGTCTTTCTCACTGGCCTCAGAAACTCACCTGGCCGGCAATGTTTCTGACCAGGGAATCCATCGTCTCATGGCAGTGGCCTTGCAGGATGATATTGATAGCGCCTCCCGCCTCGATACGATTAATGCGCTGCAGCCAGTAGTCACTGGCGACGAAGTTTATGGAGCGCTAATCCATGTATTACAAAACGATCAAAATCCAGGTGTACGTTATCAGGCCGTGAGGTCGCTCGTCAGTTTGGCTCACGAAGATAATGTGCGCGAGGCATTGCGCTTCGCTTTAAGTGAGGACGTCAATCAAGGGGTAAGAATTGAAGCATTTAATGCTCTAGTTGATTACCGAGATGAAGAAACACTCGCTGTATTCAGACAGCAAATGGATGAAGACAGCAGTGAATATATTCGAGCGCAATCTCGCTTGATTGTAGAAGAAGTGGATGAAGCAGATTTAATTTTATAGCAATTACCTATCAAGGGTTTATGCGAGGAAAGTAAGCAGAGGTGAAAAACATGACTTTACTAAGAGATACACTGACCAGATTCGCCGCCATAACGATCTTGTTCTGTGTTTCATTTAATCTTCAAGCCGCCAGTAATGATATTGAGCAGGAGTTCGATGTCGGCAATGGCGGAACACTGACTATTAACAGCGATGCTGGCGCCATGGAAGTTAATACCTGGGATCAGAATCGAGTTCGGCTGCGGATACGCAACGTTGGCGATTTCGAAGTCGATGTAGAACAGGATGGTGACGACGTCAATGTGCGGGCGGAACGTGATGGAGGCGGTTTCTTTGGAAGAATAGGCCGTTCCAATATCGATTTTGATATCGATGTACCTGTTAACTACAACGTGAGCTTGGATACAGGTGGTGGTCACATCGAAGTTGCACCTATTAACGGCGATGTCGATGCCGATACTTCAGGCGGTCATATTGAGATCGGAGAAGTAACTGGCAATGTGCGCGCTGATACTTCAGGCGGTCATATCACTATCGAAGATGTTGATGGCAGTGTTGTGGCAGACACATCGGGCGGAAGAATTACCTTAGGCAATGTTACCGGTGATGCCAACGCCGATACTTCCGGCGGTAGCATTACCATCGGTAATGTTGGTGGAGACATGATCGCGGATACTTCCGGTGGCAGCATCGACGTAGGTGAGGGCAGCGGCAGTGTAACTCTGGACACCTCTGGAGGAACAATTCGCGCAGCCTGGGCACTAGGTCCTGTTCGCGCAGACACATCAGGTGGAAACATCTATCTGGATGGCAGCGAAACCAGCGTCTATGCCGACACTTCCGGTGGCAACATAGAAATTGAACGCAGCAATGGTGGTGTTAATGCAGACACCTCTGGAGGAAGCATTCGCATCCGTAATGCCGTTGGTCCTATTAGAGCCGATACGGCAGGGGGCCGCATCGAAGCTGAGCTGGCATCTGTTTCTGGAGACCGCGATGCTTCCATTGAATTATCAACTGCAGGTGGCGATGTCACTCTGCGTCTTCCCAGTAATCATAGCGCGAGCATTACAGCGGAACTGGAAGTTTCTCGACGCGGTCGCGGCGACTATCGAATCTATACGGATTTTCCACTCTCCATTCAGGAAGATGATGATGGTGATATTACGGGACGAGGAGAAATCAATGGTGGTGGAGATCGCATCTTTATCGAAACTACTAACAGCGATATCAACATAGAGAGCGTCGACTAAAACTCTCTTTATAGCTCTGCATAAAAAAACCGGTGATTGAAGAATCAATCACCGGTTTTTTTATTCGTCAACTAACTACTCGTATCTGAGTGCATCGATGGGGTCGAGATTGGCAGCCTTTGCGGCCGGCAAAATGCCGAAGAGCACACCGACAAAACCAGAAAATCCAAGTGCTAAAGCAACAGACCATAACGGGATGGCAGCGGGTGGAAATCCGGGGATGGTGTTGGCGATCAGCGTTCCTAATCCGAAACCGGCGGCTAATCCGATTAGCCCGCCTAGCAATGACAGTAGCAATGCTTCGATTAGGAATTGCATAAGTATGTGATGTCGTTTCGCGCCGATCGCTTTGCAGATTCCAATTTCACGCGTGCGTTCTGTTACTGACACCAGCATGATATTCATTATGCCAATGCCGCCTACCAGTAAAGAAATACCCACGATACCGCCGATTACTACCGTCACCATGCCAATGATCTGATTGAATTCTTCCATCAGTTGTTCCGCAGTCTGAATGCGGAAATCATCGTCCTCTTCACTGCGGAGATTGTGGGCATTGCGCAGCAATGTTGTGAGCTGGCCACTCACGTCTTCGACTTCGGCGCTTTCAGAAGGCTGAGTTGAATCTGGATATCAGTTCGTGCCTGGTTGCCTTGGAGGCTCACCATAGTGGCGTAAGGCACGAGAACGATGTCGTCTCGACTCATGCCCATTATGTCTCCCATTGAATCCAATAAACCAACAATCTTGAACCACTCGCCTCCGATCTCTACATACTCGTTAATAGGATCTTCCGGTAAGCTCAAATTCTCTCTTACATCTTCACCGATTACTGCAATACGTCGCCGCGTTAGATTATCGGATTGAGCAAGAAATCGTCCCATTTGGGTATAAGATTGCGCCACATCCTGGTACGCATAAGTCGTACCCATAATTTGGCTGAATGCAGTTTGCGATCCATATTTAATTTGGCTTGATCGATTCGCGTAGAGTATTGGCGTAATAGAAGCGATCCCTTCGGCGCGTCTTTCTATCAGCTCCAGATTTTCAGGGGTAAGTCTGGCTCGAATACCCTTCATTTGATCTTCGAAGGGGGTGTAAGACTGAATAGTTAGACTGTTTGTACCAAGTGAGGCAAAGGTATCGCCGATAAACGCACTCATGCCCTGGGTAACTGAGACGACGGCAATAACGCTGGCCACGCCGATGATTATGCCGAGAGTAGTAAGAAAGCTACGCAGTCGATGAGCAAAGATCGATGCTAGTGCGGAGCGAGAACTTTCGAAAAATGAAAATAGCATTAGCCTGTTAACTCCGCCGTGCCTTGTTCGACCGCTTTGTCGTTAAAGATGGTGCCATCTTTCATTTCAACAATGCGATGACAGTGTTGGGCGATTTCATCTTCATGAGTAACAACGATAAGGGTATGCCCTTCCTCATGCAGTTCGTCGAAGAGCTGCATGATTTCAATCTTGGTTCGCGAATCTAAGTTACCGGTAGGTTCATCCGCTAATAGAATAGAGGGATTGGTAACTAAAGCTCGTGCAATAGCGACCCGCTGGCGCTGACCACCAGAAAGTTGATTTGGCAAATGATCGACTCGATCTCCTAGTCCAACTCGAGTCAATGCTTCCATGGCCATTTCTTTGCGTTGCCTTACGCCAATGTTTCTGTAGATCAGAGGTTGCATGACATTGCCTAAGGCGTTGGCACGGGGAAGTAAATTAAAGCTCTGAAAAATGAAGCCTATCTCTCGGTTACGAATTTCCGATAATTCGTTCTGATCAAGATTTTCGACATTTGTCCCATTTAGGTGGTATTGGCCATCAGTAGGTTTGTCTAAGCAACCCAAGATGTTCAACATGGTGGATTTACCGGAACCAGAAGATCCGATAAACGCGAGATAATCGTTCTTCTTAACTTCAATATCGATGCCGTCCAGAGCCTTAACGACCTGGGAGCCCATCTCATAGTATTTAGTAATACCTTGAAGTTGAATTAGAGCCATCTGACCCTCTATGACTTTATTGATTGGTCGCTAGTCTTCTTCGACTAGAGTGGCTTCCAGACGGTCGCCATCGAGCAGGTGGCGCAGTTCTTGGTTCGGTCCTATTACGATTTCGATGTCTTCATCGATAGTGCTAACGAGTTCCTGGTACTCATCATCAGACAGGCCTACATCCACTTTCGTTTTGCGCGCAACGCCATCATCATTGACGAAAACAAAATATTCGCTGCGCAGTTCTGCCCGATCCTCTTCAAAGAGCACGGCTTCAATGGGCACTGCTGCGACTCTTTGATCTTGCCGGGTAAAAATTTCGGCACGGCATGACATGCCAGGTCGAAGCACGACCTCACCGGGATCTGAAATGTCAATTTTGACGACGAAGCTCAATCCAGTTCGGCCCGGCGCTACCTTTGCAGTATTGGCAATAAAGCGCACGACGCCTTGCATCGGCTGATCAGGGTAGGCAATTGCAACGATTTCTGCCCGCTGGCCAACTTCGACATTCGCGATGTCTGCCTCATCAACCAGCACTTCAGTATAAATACTTGCTGGGTTTGCAATGGTCATTAATGATGAGCCAGGGATGTTTGTGGAACTGGCGATAGCAGTTTCACCAACCTTGATATCCAGGCTGGTAATGACACCATCGATAGGAGAAATAATCTGTGTCTTACTGAGTTGATCCAATACCTGATCCAACTGCGCTTCTGCCTGGGCTAATCTTTCTTTCGAAGAAAGAAAATCTATACGGACCAGCTCCAGTTGGTTGAGGAAGGATTCATATTCTTCGGCGCCAATGAGGTCTTGTTCATACAAACTCTTACTGCGCTCGTATTGGCGTTCTAGATTTTGAATTCTAACTTCTTGTCTTTCGATATCTATGGTGTTTATGCGAACCGCTGCTTCCGACTGCTCTAGTCCAGCAATAAAATTTTTGTCATCAACCTGAAGAACAAGATCGCCAGTTGTTACATCGTCGCCTTCTTCCACAAACAGTTCTGATACTTTGCCTATTACTTCTGAGCTCAGCATCACTTCTTCTTCATGGGCAAGAAATCCTGATGCAAGTATTGATGGGCTGATAATTCTTTGCGCCACCACAGAGACGTTTACTTCTTTGGCATCGGTGCCAAAAACGTTGCGGTTGATGAATGGCAGGGCGATTACCGTCCCTGCGATAAAGATCACCACCAAAAGCTTCTTGAGGTTCATGACTACAGTCCCAATTCCTTATAAGTACAACACAATAACGACCAATATGCCCAAGAGTTACAGTTTTCGGGCGTGAACTCTATCATATTTAGGCTTAAGTGAGGGCAAAATAAGCCCAAACCCCAAGAATCAGCAGATAAGGTGCTAACACGATAGCGCAGGCTTTGATCCAACTGGATTGCAGCCATTGTTTATAGGCCATAACCGTCAGAGTTATGCCCCAAATAATCGTCAAATCCAGTTGCGAAAAAATCCTATCTAAAGTGTCAACGTTCGTTACCATTCCCAGGTTTCTCAGGGTCAGGGGATTAAGATCAAAAGCACTAAGTTGTCCATTTGGTGAAAGTGCGATCGTAACCGCCATGCCGACAGTCGACAGGAGATAGGGCAAGGCTGTCCACAATATCAGAGAGAACCAATTAGTGAACCTGAACTTATCTCCGTTCAGCGCCGATGCCATGCTTAGATAGCCTGCCTGAAGAGTCCATAAAAGAAGAATGAAGACGGTGCTGCCGAGAATGCCAAATGCAGTAAAAGTCGTCTGCGACATTGAGCCCATTTGCTCTCGCGCTTCATCCATTTGATCTTCGGGTATATTTGACAGTGTTAGCGCATCGTCAATAAACCAATCGAAGTCCACGATGGTGTAGTACCAAAGCATGACCAATATCATACTGATTAGAACTACTGCCATTGGAAACAACTTGGTAGGCCGCTGTTCCAATTCCGCAAAAGCTTCAGAAGGTGAAGTAAGAATATTAATCGCAGTGCTAATAGCGCTGGCGGGTTCAGATTTAGTACTTGGCAGGGTATCAACGTCTGTCATGGCCGACTCCGTTTTTTAGGATGCTGAGTTAATAGTCTTTGTTAGAAGGCAATTTGTTACAAACTGCTAATAGCTAAGAGCTATCAGTCATTTTTATGCGGCTGATAGTTCTAGATATGGGAGCACTTTTAGTGGTTTCAAGTATCTCATTTCCACCATTGAAGCTCTATTTATTCGCCGGAGTCCTCATAACATTCACCGCAAAATGCTTCATTGCTATTTTGCTGTCATTGCAGCTCGTCTTGCTCTCCAGGCATTATGTGTGCTTCTAGTTGCAAGCCATTAATTCTTCTGCCCATCATTTCGATAATTCCCTTATTTCGAATTTCCCCGGTCGAAGTGAATTCGAATTGATAGCGACGACGCAGCTGCAAGGATCCCTCCTTAGATCTAACAGGCCACAATCCTTTAAGCACCATGGTTTGATCTAACAATTGTAAGTTTCGCGCTCGGCAGTAATGAGTAATATGGTTAATGGCGAATAGTTTAATCTTGTCGCTCTGCCACCAGAATGCGACAAAGGCAATTACGACCGTAGACCAAAATATTAAGGACAGTGAAAGCATTGCTCTCTATTTAAGCATTAAGAAGATTAGAGTCGTTCCGTCTTATGATAGGGAATTTAAACTGATGCTTTATCCCGCTCTTCGTAGCGTTTGATTTGTGCTTCAATAATTTCGAGTGCAGTTTTTTCGCAGGGCGGTAAATCCGCATCGGTTTCGGTAAGTGGAGTTACTCGATTACTCCATTTCACCAATCCAGCACTCCATGTCAGTCCGGCACCGAAAGAGGCCATGAGTACATAGTCGCCCGGTTTCACTTTCCCCTCCTCAAGAGCTTCGGTCAAAGCAACCGGAATAGTTCCAGCAGAAGTATTGCCGTACTTATGAACATTGATAAAAACTTTGTCTTCGTCTAATCCAACCTTTTTTGCCAGGGCAGACAATATACGTTTGTTGGCTTGATGCGGGACAACCAGGCCAATGTCCGAAACAGATAGTCCCCTCTGCTCCAATACAACTTCGCAGGCCTGTGCCATAGCTCTTACCGCACGTTTAAAGACTTCCTGTCCTTCAAAATTCCAATCGGCGTACAAGAAGTCATCAGTCATGCGGGAATAAGCTGACCCTAAATTAGTAATCTGGATGGCGTACTTAGCGTCTGACTCACAACCGATACTAGCCCCCAATAAGCCAGTCTCTTCGTCTGTTGCTTCGATCACTACTGCACCGCAGGCATCTCCAAATAGAACGGCAACATCGCGTCGGCTCCAGTTCATATAGTGAGAAATAAATTCTCCGCCTATGACCAATACTTTTTTGTGTGCTCCCGTGCGAATTAAATTCGTGCCGATGTGTAGTCCGTAGAGAAATCCGGTACAGGCAGAATTGATATCGATAGCAGCTGCACTTCGTGCACCTAGTGCATCAGCGACGATGGAGGCAGTGTTCGGGCAATAACTGTCGTTTGTGAGGCTGCCAAGAAGAATGAGATCTATTTCACCTGGATCTAGATCAGCGGCGGCGAGAGCCCGTTTTGCGGCAACTATGGCCATGTCAGAGAAATTACAGTGGCATACCCGGCGTTCCTGAATTCCAGTTCGCGAAGTTATCCATTCATCGGTAGTGTCCATGAATGTCATCAGGTCTTTATTACTGAGAACTGCTGGAGGTACACATTTACCCCAACCAGTAATTTCTGCATGTTGCATGCAATATCTCCATTAAACGGAATTTTTTCCCGATATATCCGGTTATATAAGCTATCGATCACCCGCTACAAAATGTTATAGCGGTCAATGGATAAAGTGACCGGCTGTACTTGTTAATTGCTCAAATATCTTGTTGATCTTCCCTGAAGAACTACAATCAAGACAACTGATCCGCTGTAAACGCAGTAAAATGGCGGCTTGAGCAAGAAGAATACTGTATTTTGTAAGTGCTGGATAGCCTCAGTGTTTGTGGGCAAATCGATGAATATTGCTCTGCTATGGAAGTATAAGCCGATGGGAAAAATTCATTTATTAGTATTAGCAATGCTTGTGATGGCTTGTACTGCCACGCAGAAAACCTACGGCAATTTTGACCACTCTCAATGGGACGAGCTACTTAAACAGAATGTAATAGTTATCGATGATGGGCAAGCAACCCAGGTCAATTTCGAGGGCATGCTAGCCGATCGTGAGAAGTTACAAATATATTTGAATCGAACTGCTCTGGTAGTGCGTGAAGAATTTGATACCTGGGAACTAGCCGACCAGTTAGCTTTTCTGATCAATATATATAATGCCTGGACAGTAGAGCTAATTTTGACCGAGTACCCGGATCTGAGATCGATCCGACAAATAGGTTTGTTTCCTTTCTCTGCGTGGCGCAGAAACTTTATCAACTTGTTTGGTGATCGTGTTTCTCTGGATGATGTCGAGCACGGCATGATTCGCGGCTGGGGGATTTACAATGAGCCTCGTATTCATTTTGCAGTGAATTGCGCGGCGATTGGATGCCCAGCACTTAGAGCAGAAGCCTATACCGGCGATCGCTTGGAAGAGCAACTTGAAGACAACACGAAACTATTTCTAATGGATAGGAATCGCAATTATTTTTCAGATGGTCAGATATATGTCTCGAGTATTTTCGACTGGTATGAAGAAGATTTCGAACAGGGTTGGAATAGCATAGACTCGGTTGCCAATTTTCTAGCAAGCTATGCAGCGGAATTAGAGATTCCTGACAATGTATTGCCGCAGCTGAAACAAGACGAACTGCGTATACGTTATCTTCGTTATGATTGGGATTTGAATCGGCACTAATTAACACTATCAGTAAACTGCACGTTGGTTTTTAAAAAGTGTGTTGTGCTAAACTCTACCGCGGAAGAGTATCATCCCCGGTGGGGTGCCCGGACTTCAAACTCGGTGAAGTCTGTTAATGACAGGCTTGGTGGGTTCGACTCCTGCCTCTTCCGCCAACTCTCTTTGCTCTCGTTACTTTCTTTTTACTGAGAGTAAGCTGGTAAGAGCCGATCGCTGTAATCGTTTTCCGTGATCGCCCAATGCAGTCCTGCTGCTATCAAGCCCAATACTATCCCAGCGATCCAAACACCGTTATAACTTCCATAATTTTCGTAGAGCCAGCCCCCCAACCACACGCCGGTGAAACTACCTACTTGATGGCTAAAGAAAACGACTCCATACAAGAGCGTCATATAACGCAAGCCAAAAAAGTGTGCGACTAAGCCAGAGGTTGGAGGAATCGTTGCCAGCCAGAGAAAGCCCATTGCTGCACTAAATGCCAGAACACTTGCTACTGAGATTGGAATGGTAAGAAAACAGGCAATGGCGATTGCTCTTCCGACATAAATAGCAGTTAGAATTTTTCGCTTCGATCTTTTCGCGCTAACGATACCTGCGTAATAGGCGCCAAAAACATTACACAGCCCGATTAAACTAATACTCCATGCGCCTATATAAGGAGACATACCCAAGTCGACGAGATAAGCGGGCATGTGCACCGTAATAAAGGCAAGATGGAAGCCGCAAACATAAAATCCAAAGACAAGTAGAACGTAGGCCTTAACCCGAAACGCGTTCGCTACAATGCTAAACATTAAGACCGAAATCTCTGATTGTTTCTCATGCTCGGAAGGGCCGCCATGTTTCGCCAAAGGTAAAACGAACAGCGTCATCACAAATGCAGACAGCCCAAGATATTGCAGGGCTTGAAACCAACCAAACAGGTCAACTGCAAATTGCATGAAAGGCACGACCATGAATTGCCCTATACTCCCTGCAGCCGTGCCGACTCCTAATGCCCAGCCTTGTTTCTCTTCAGGAACTGCTCTTACAAATGCCGGCAGCACGATACCGAACGAAGTTCCTGCGATTCCGGCGCCAACTAAGAGGCCGGCAGTAGAGACGATAGCGAGCTCACTGGTAGAAAAAGCCATCGCGTACATACCAACGGCATAACAAAAAACCCCAGTTAATAGCACTTTAAGATTGCCGTATTTAGCAACCAGCCCGCCGGCGATGATAGCGAACACACCCCAGGCTAAATTTTGTACTGCCAGGGCAAGTGCCAACACATCTCTTCCCCAGCCGTTGGCATCTGGCATTGGTTGCATAAACAAACCAAAGCCAGCGCGATAACCGAATGAAAGTAAAACCAGAACGCAACCGCTGATTATTATCGGAAAATAGGCGTGTTGGTTTTTGTTCATTGGATTACTTGATTCTGTGAGTGATAAATGGGAAAAAGCACAGATAGCCACAAAGGGGAGCGAAGAACTCCCGTACGACGGAGTATGCAATGAAGAATAATATCGGACTCCTACTAACCAAGCGAGCGATTATTAATCCTGAGCGCGAAGCTTATGTTGATTCGAGTTCTGGTTTACGCCTGACTTTTGCAGAGCTTAATAGTCGCTGTAATTGTTTGGCGAATTCATTATTGGAACTTGGAATTAAACATGGAGACCGCGTCGCTCTCGCATTAATGAACAGTGCGGAATTTATCGAGGCCTATTTTGCAGTTGCCAAGATTGGTGGGATTGTTGTCCCCTTAAATTGGCGATTAGTTCCCGATGAGCTGGAATTTATTCTTAAAGACAGTGGATCAGAAACCTTAATCTTTGGTGAGGAATTTATAGAAACCGTGAGCGATCTTCATGGTCGTGGTGATAAAACAGACGTAAAAATCTGGATTCAAGTTGCAGAAGATAATGGCCAGAATGAATTCGCCCAAGACTATGTGCAGTTTAGAGATCGAGGCGATAGTGCTGAACCGGAAGTGGGGGCTGAAGAAGATGATCTGCTCTATATCATGTACACCTCTGGTACTACTGGGCTTCCAAAGGGGGGTTGTCCATTCTCACAATACTTCTATCTGGGCGCTAATAACTTTTATTGCATCAACTGATCTTCGAGATGGCGATCGTTATCTCGCTGCTCTGCCCCTGTTTCATGTCGGTTCACTTATTCCAGTAACTCTAAACATCTACTGGGGTGTAACTAGCATAGTAATGCGGGAGTTTGTGCCGGTTCGCGCCTGGGAACTGATACAAGAAGAAAAAATCACCTGCTCACTACTTGTTCCTGCGATGTTAAATTTCATGTCTCAGGTGCCAGATATCACACAATATGATTATTCCAATCTTAGATGGATTCAAAATGGTGCTTCACCATTACCAGTCAATCTTATTCAAATCTATGCAGACTGGAATATTGAAGTTCATCAGATTTATGGATTGACCGAAGTGTGTGGACCGGCTTGTGTAATTAATGCCGAAAACGCCCTGAAAAAACTCGGCTCTACCGGTAGGCCGTTTTTTCATACCGAGGGTAGGGTAGTAGATGAAAACGGAAATGATTGCGCGCCAGGAGAACAGGGTGAGGTTTGGATAAAAGGCAAGCACATTATGCTGGAGTACTGGAACCGACCGGATGCTACTGCCGAAACCATAACACCTGATGGCTGGCTTCGCACGGGTGATGTCGCTGCCTTTGATGAAGATGGATTTATTTATATCCAGGATCGTATTAAAGACATGATCATCTCCGGCGGTGAAAACGTTTATCCGGCAGAAATCGAGAATGTCATTCTGGCTCACTCAGGTGTTGCTGAAGTTGCGGTAATAGGTCAGCCAAGCGAGAAATGGGGTGAATCTCCTTTCGCAGTAGTTGTGAGAAAAGATGATTCAACTTCAGAAGAAGATATTATCGATCATTGTGATGGCAAGCTAGCGCGTTTTAAACTTCCAACAGGTGCTACGTTTATCGATGTTATTCCACGCAATGCCAATGGAAAGGTGTTAAAGCGCGAGTTGCGAGAACAATTTCCAGGTCCGGCTTCTGAATAATACTGGTTAGTGCTTTCAAACCGGATTAGTAAGAATTCCGTTATCCGAATATTCCACGGAATATAAAAAAGAAAATAATTGAGAGCACTGCACCTACTGGAATGGTGACAATCCAACTTAGGAAAATTTTTCCCACGACTCGTAGATTTAGAGCGCCTATTCCCCTTGCCAAGCCCACTCCTAATACAGCACCAACTAGAGTATGAGTGGTTGAAACTGGAATTCCTGTTCCGGATGCGATCACTACAGTGGTCGCGGCTGCTAATTCAGCAGCAAACCCGCGACTAGGTGTTAACTCAGTTATGTTTCTACCAATAGTTGCTATGACACGATATCCCCAGGTAGCTAGTCCGGCGACAATACCGAAGGCGCCGAGCAATAATACCCACATAGGTAATGCGGATTGAGTTGCAAATGCACCTCCACTTTGTACTACACCGTTGATGGCAGCGAGAGGTCCAATGGCATTTGCTACATCGTTTGAGCCATGAGCGAATGCCATAGAGCAGGCAGTAAAAATCATCAATACACCAAATACTCGTTCTACACTTTGGAATCGATCTTCGGCGTTTGTTTCAACTTCCTTAATTCGCTTTAGCATAATCACGCCAATTGCCATAGTGAGTAAGCCAAAAACGCCTGCGAATAAGGCGCTTTGCGTGTAATTAAGTTCTAAACCAACATGCCTTAAGCCTTTCACCATAGTTACCATGGCGATTACAAACCCAACTAGAAATATGTAGAAGGGAACATACTTTTTGGCATTGGCAAATGGATCATCTGTTGCAAGCACCAGGCGTTGCACTGTCATAAATAATCCAAATGCGATTATTCCTGAGAAAAGCGGAGAAATTACCCAGCTTGCGACTATTGAGCCTACCTGGCCCCAAACCACAGAATCAACAGAGATGCCGACCATGGCGAATCCGATTATGGCGCCGATGATTGAGTGAGTTGTAGAAACTGGCCAGCCGTATTTAGATGCTATTACTAACCAGATCCCAGCCGCCAATAGCGAAGACATCATGCCGTAAACGAGCAGCTCTGGTCGCTCAGCGAAACCTGCAGTTTCTACATCGATTATGCTGCTACGAATGGTAGAGGTTACTTCACCTCCAGCCAACCAGGCCCCTGCGAATTCGAAAACCATCGCGATAATGATGGCCTGTTTAATGGTGATAGCACGGGCGCCAACTGAAGTACCCATAGCATTAGCAACATCATTGGCACCAACGCCCCATGCCATAAAAAAGGCGAACAAGCAGGCCAAAGCAAGCAAAATAAAGCCGTATTGGGAAATAATTTCTGACATTTAGATGAATACTCTTATTTTCTTTTTTAGTGTGCGACAAGCAATAGTAATCTGCTGCCGATCTTCTGAGAGATGTCTGATAAGTCTCCAAGCATGTCGATTATTTTGTAGTAGAACATGACTTGGATTGGAGGAAGTGATTCTTCGATTTGAAATAGCATCGCCCGTAATGTTACCTGATGCTCATCGCTTTGATGTTCCAGCACATCGAGTTCAGCAACCAGATTTTCTACAACGGAGGATTCTTTTCCTCCGAAACCCGTTTCTAAAAGTTCATCGAGTTCATTGATAACCTTTAGTGCCTGTGCGGAGGTTTTTAAATTGATTTGATAGTAATCTTGAATTGGTTTAATTAATGATTCAGGCAAAAGCATTTTTCGGCCCAGCATCAGACCGGCAATATCTTCAGCACGATCTGCTAACTGGTCTTGAATATGAAGAAGTTCTAACAAATCGGTTCTTGCGACAGGTAGCCATAAACTTCGAGGCAAATGTAGGCGAATGTCTCGCTTCAATTCATCGGCTTCGTGTTCTGCATCACTAATTGCTAGCTGAATTTCTTCTGCTTTCGCCCAGTCTTGATCAATGGCACAGGCAAAAAACGATTCAAGGAGCTTGACGCAGCTTTGAGCTTTTGCCATGTGTTTCTGGATTGGACGAATAGGCGAAGGACCGAATAAGTCACCGATTGGATTCGCCATAATGCTATCTCCCTTGGGCATCAATGAGCACATTTAAACATCGTGAATTATTAAGAGCTAGTCAAAAAACTGTAATAATTGTTTTTATTTACAAATCTCAATAAATCGACGGGTATCCACAGTGAATTCTGGTAAAAGTCAACAGGGGTGGCGCGCTGATTGCGTGATTCCCCGCAATTTTACCGGCTCGGAATAAGCAACAATTGCTCAAAAAATAGTCAAAATCTTTTAAACTAAGCGGGGGTGAAATCGGGAATAGGCACTTTTGCTTCGTGCCACAACTTGCTAATGTTGCGCCTTCCAAAAATTCGGTGACGTAGGTAGTGGTATTAAATGGTACAGATCTTATTTATTGACCATGATGGTTCAGAGCACAAAGTCGATGCGAAACCAGGCAGTACAGTAATGTTAGCGGCCGTTACAAACGGCGTGCCTGGTATTGATGCAGACTGCGGTGGTAGCTGTTCTTGTGCAACCTGCCATGTTTTTGTACATGGAGAATGGTTAGAGAAGGTTGGGCAGATGAATCCGACCGAAGAGGCCATGTTGAGCCTCAGTCCTGACCGCAAAGAAAATTCTCGCCTTTCCTGTCAAATTCCAGTTACTGAAGATCTCGATGGTCTGGTGGTAACTACGCCTGAATTTCAGTTTTGATTGAAGACCGAAAGAGCCGTCTATAGGACTATAGAATGAGTGAAGTTACTGCTCAAGAGCACAAGCAAAGCAAGTGGAGTATGGTTGGCAAGGATCCCTACACCATGCCACTTGAAGATATTGATCTTTCCCATCCGGGAATATGGCAGGCAAACGAATTCTTGCCGTTTCTCGAAAGGTTAAGAAACGAGGAACCGATTCACTACTGCAAAGATTCTGCTGTGGGTCCGTACTGGTCGGTTCTGAAATATAACGACATCATGCAAGTAGAAACGAATCCTGATGTCTATTCATCCGAACCTACTATTGGCATTGTCGATACCTTCGAAGAATTGACACTGCCTAGTTTCATCGCTATGGATCGCCCAAAACATGATGAGCAACGTCGCATTGCTCAACCCGTGGTGGCTCCTGCAAACCTAAAGAATCTGGAAGTGCTAATTCGGGAAAGGGTCGGCAAGATTCTGGATGGACTGCCACTTGAAGAAGAATTTGATTGGGTGTCTTCGGTTTCAATTGAGCTCACTACTCAGATGCTTGCAACACTTTTCGATTTTCCTTTCGATGACCGCTACAAACTCACTTACTGGTCTGATATGGCTACCTCGATTCCCGGTGGCGGCTTAGCGAATTCACAGCAAGAAAGGTTGGAAGCAATTCAAGAATGTCTGGCTTATTTCACTCGGCTGTGGAATGAGAGAGTAAACGCGGAACCAGGGTTCGATTTAGTGTCGATGCTCGCTCATGGAGAAGCGACTAGAGATATGCCGCCTGAAGAATTTTTGGGGAATCTTCTTCTGCTCATAGTAGGCGGCAATGACACTACCAGAAATTCCATCTCCGGTGGCGTGGTAGCCCTCAACGAAAATCCTGGCGAATATGAAAAACTTCGTAATGACCATTCCCTAATTCCGAATATGGTGTCAGAGATTGTTAGATGGCAAACACCACTAGCCTACATGCGTCGAACTGCTACTCAGGATACTGATCTAAGTGGTACGCAGATTAAAGCTGGCGATAAAGTCATTATGTGGTATGTGTCAGGGAATCGAGACGAGGAAGTTATCGATCGCCCAAATGATTTCTGGATCGATCGACCGAATGCGAGGCATCACCTGTCATTTGGATTTGGTATTCACCGTTGTATGGGCAATAGACTTGCTGAAATGCAGTTGCGAATTCTCTGGGAAGAAATTGTGACGCGCTTTAATTTTGTCGAAGTAGTTGGCGAGCCGCAGCGAGTATACTCAAGTTTTATTAAGGGCTATACCTATCTTCCTGTGGTCTTGCACGGGAAAGACTAAATCGTTATTCATCTCGCAAGGAAAGGGCAGGATTGGTTAACGCAGTTCTTATGGATTGAAAACTGACTGTTGCAAAAGCGACAAGCAGTGCCAGGAATCCCGAGTAAGCAAAGGAACTTATAGGTACATCAATCCGATAAGAAAAAATTTGCAGCCACAGATTCATGGCAAACCAGGTAATTGGAACTGCTATGGCTAATGCGATTAACACCAGTACCAAAAATTCTCTCGAAATCATCAATACTATGTTGCTTACACTGGCGCCCAATGTTTTCCGCACGCCAATTTCTTTTGTGCGTTGTTCAGTGGTGTAAGAGGCAAGTCCATACAGACCCAGGCAGGCGATTAAAATCGCTAATGCAGAAAATCCGGAAAATACTTCACCCATCTTTCTATCACCTTGATGCAAATTGTCAAAATCTTCATCGAGGAAAGAATATTGAAAAGGTTCGGAATTTGTCATCTGTTCCCACGTGTCCTCGATATCGGAAATGGTTTCCTGAATATTATCCGGCTGCAATCTTATGATGACGTAGCGACTAAAATTTTGAATGCGTAAAAGCGTTGGTCGAATTTCTTGATGCAGGGATTGAAAATGAAAATCTTTGACAACCCCAATTATAGGTCCCGATCTCAAACCGTCTGGATCCGGTTCAAGTATGTTGTGCTCAGTTGGGTTGTCAATTTCCAGTTCTCTAACCGCTGTCTCATTAAGAATGTAAGCATCTGTATCATTGCCAAACTCTCTGGAAAAAGTTCTGCCTTCTACAATTTCCAATCCAAGGGTTTCTATGTAATCCCAGCCCACCGAGAATTGCCAGAAGGCATGAGTATCACTCATAGGCCTGCCTTCCAGTATGTAGACGTTTTGATTAACCGATTCACCTGGAACATGAGTTGTTGCAGCAGCGTTCACTACACCGGGTTGCCGTTTAAGCTGTTCGACAAAACTTTCTCTTTGATCTCCCAGGGCTCCGGCTCTCTGAACGACTATGAGTTGCTCTTTTTGAAAGCCCAGCTCTTTGCTGCGCATAAAATTTAACTGGTCGTAAACAATTAGCGTAGCTGATACTAATGCAATAGAAATTGAAAATTGCAGGATCACCAGGCCTGCACGAAACCATGAACTGCTGCTACCACCACTGAATTTTCCTTTTAATACTTCCTGGGGATGGAATTTACTTAAGAACAAGGCGGGATAACTGCCCGAAATTACGCCAACAGCCAGGGTAAATACAAACAATAAGAGCAATGCTTGCGCGCTAAAAAGAATGCTCAAAGAAATACTCTTCTCAATTAGCGCATTGAATGCCGGCAGTGCAAGGTAAACTAGGGGCAGGGCGATTACTAACGCAACGAGGCTAATCAACATAGACTCGCCCAGAAACTGAACCAGTAATTGCCCGCGATAAGCGCCCATAACTTTGCGCACACCAATTTCTCTGGCTCGGTTTGCGGACCTGGCGGTGGACAAGTTCATGAAATTTATACATGCCAGAAGCAATACAAATAACGCTACGGCTAAGAAGGTATAAACATAATTAGCATTACCATTAGCTTCAAACTCACCCTCCAGGTCTGAATACAAATGGATATCTGTTGCTGGCTGAATGTTGTATTCATAGACGCCTCCGTTGTTTAGAAATTCTTCGATATTAATACCCAAGACTGCTTCGATTTGTGGGGCAACGTAACTGCTAACTACATCCTGCAGCTTTACTTCCAGCTCTTCTGGAGAAGAACCTTCGCGCAGAATGAAATAGGTTTGTATGTTATTGCTAACCCAGTTGGTGCTGTCATGTTCATCATCCGAACTGAAGGAGACAAGTATTTCAGGGTGGACGTGTGCGTTTTCGGGAATTTTCTTGGTGATTCCCGTGATTTGATAGTCTTGATTATTGTTAAAAGTAAGTGATTGACCAAGTGCTTCTTCATCTGCGAAATATTTTTCGGCAATGGTCTCTTCTATAACAATGCTAAAAGGGTCGTTGAGAGCAGTATCTGGATCGCCTGCGATGAAATCGAAAGTAAAAACATCAAAGAGGCTGGGATCGGCGTGAAATATTTGCTGTTCCTGATAGCGAATGTCACCTCTACTGACTAGAGTGTCGATGAAAAATTGCCTGAATCGAGCCGCATATTCGATTTCCGGATATTCACGGATTAAGGTGGCGGCCATTGGGTAAGGAGTTGTTACTGCGTTGATCTCATTTCCTGCTATAACACCATGGATATTCAGGCGATAAATCTGATCCAGCTTCACATTGTGCCTGTCATAACTGAATTCGTATTGCACGAAGAGTAGGATCATCAAACAGCAGGCAATGCCTATAGCCAGCCCGAAAATATTGATGGCTGAGAAAGCTTTATATTTCCAAATACCTCGTAATACGGTGTTTAGATAATTTTTCCACATAGCGAGCGCACTCTAACCAGGGACGAGGTTTATAGTTTGACGCAGTGAACTCTTTTTAGGTTACAACAATCTCCCCTTACTACTCAATCTCAGCTTGACGCATGTCAATTAGGCAATTTCTGGAGTTGTTAAGGTGAATTTGCGTAGATTCGCATGGATCAGGAGGAGATATGAATGCTCTTAAAAGTATTGCGATAGTCTTGTTCTGTTGTTTTGTTTCACTCAGTAACGGGCAGTCTTCTGTGATATGGAACGGGGGAATTACTGAGGAAGAAAGATTGACGGCGCCGGAGGAAGGTACAAAATTAGTGTTTTTTGTGGCGAGTGGAAATTACCTCGCCAATATTGCTGTCACTATTACGAATGAGGGTGAGCAAGAAATCATTGCAACTACAACCATTGGGCCATGGTTGATAGTTGACCTTCCCGCCGGTACTTTTCAACTCATCGCGGAACGTGAGAATGGCGACAGGCAGAGTATTAAATTTGAATTGAATGCTAACGATGTTAGTAAAATTGGGATAATGTTCCCGGGTGATTAATTATTGTTAGGCTTTCAGGATCGCAATGTTTGAAGCAGCGGAAGTTGGACGTTTACTAAGCAAAGAAGAATTTAAACGGCTGGATTTTGAAGTGCATCAAGCGCTGCTGGAATTGCAGCGCGAGTTGCGTGAGTCCAACCATGCGTTGATTGTTATCGTATCTGGTGTAGAAGGAGCAGGTAAGGGCGAGGTTGTGGATCGACTTAATCGTTGGTTCGATTCGAGAGATGTGCAAACCCATGCCTATTGGGATGAGACTGATGAAGAGCAGGAGCGTCCCAGGTATTGGCGCTTCTGGAGAGATTTGCCAGCAAAAGGCACTATCAGTGTCATGTTTGGTTCCTGGTATACCAGGCCCTTAGTCGATGCCGCATTTGACAAAATAAATGATGCCCAGCTCGAGCATGAGTTAAACCGAGTCAGGGAACTAGAACGAACTCTTTCAGATAGCGGAGCTATCACCATAAAACTCTGGTTTCATCTTCCACAAGATGTACAAAAGAGTCGTTTAGAGCAGGAAGCCAAGGTCAGCAAATTTAAAAAATCGCCCTTATTAGAAGAGTTTTCCAAGAAGTACCAAAAATTTGTCAGGGTGTCAGAGAATTCGCTGCGCTTAACTGATACAGGATTTGCTCCCTGGCATATTATTGAGGCGACTGATGCCAGATATCGAGATATCACAACAGGCAAACTGATTGTTTCTCGATTACAAAGTGAGTTCGCTAAGGAAAAATCGAACGGCACTGTAAATTCTCAGGATTTAGATGAGAGCGCTGAACCAGCATTTGTAATTGATTCCGAATCAAAAGAGTTGACAGTATTAGACAGTGTAGATTTGTCACTAGAACTAACTGAAAAAGAATATGAATCGCAGATCGTACAACTGCAGCGCAAATTGCATGATCTTGCCTGGAAGATGCAGGCTGCTAAACGCAGCACAGTTCTAGTTTTTGAAGGCTGGGATGCGGGCGGCAAGGGCAGTGCTATTCGAAGAATAACCACGGCAATCGACGCGCGCTTATACAGAGTCATACCAATTGCCGCACCGACCGATGAGGAGCTGGCTCATCATTATCTCTGGCGCTTCTGGCGTCATATCCCACGTGCCGGTTATATCACGATGTATGATCGCTCATGGTATGGGCGAGTACTGGTGGAGCGGGTAGAAGGTTTTGCGCAGCCTCATGAATGGTTGCGTTCTTATCAAGAAATTAACAATTTTGAAGAACATTTGGCTGACCGCGGCATTCAACTAGCTAAATTCTGGATTCATATTGGAAAAGACGAACAATTAAAACGTTTCAAAGAAAGAGAGATTGATCCGCGAAAGCAGCACAAAATTACTGAAGAAGATTGGCGCAACCGAGAGCGTTGGGATGAATACAAGGTCGCCGTAAACGATATGGTCGCCCATACCAGTACCGGGTACGCACCGTGGACACTAGTTTCTGGAAACGATAAAAAGAATGCACGGGTGCAAATACTGCAGACGATTTGTAATAGGCTGGAGGAATGTTTACAAATTTAGTGCTTTGATTACGGGTTATCCGGTTCGGCTAGATAAAGAAGACAATCTTTGCGCGCTATTTCAGGATTTGTGGTGACCATAAACAATTTCAATCGCTTGGTGGTAAACAATTCGCCATCCTTCAATTCGAAATAATCAAACAGACGCTCATTTCCACTAGTGTCCATCACTGTCAAATTGGCCGCCAGGTCTCCCGAAACAAATCCTAACTTATTTTCAGGGTTTACATAGCCGAAGTTAAAGTGCTCAATTTCTGGTAGCAGAGTAACCCCATCTTCCATTAAAGAGTAAGTGCCATAGGCGATGTCGCTGCCTTCTAAAAGTTCCAGGCGTAATGGATTGTGGAATTGTTCAAGGGACAGATCCGAATGTTCTGCGGAAAACACATCGTCGAGAGTCAGATATTTAAACAGTCCGTCCGTTGCCATCTGATTTGACTCGCTATCTTGAGCGCCACCACATTCGATCGTTACAGTTGGCATCATATGCTCACTTATTTCCATTAAGGATCCCATCAATAAATCCGTCACGATCATGCGGTGAGTAAACAGAGATACCAGCGCATCATGTCGTTCATCCATAAACGTTGTGACACCAAACGAGGGGCTGGAGCCTGATGTATTGTGTATATCAATTACACACTCAGGATTGATTTCTTCCAGTTTAGTTAATAATTCCTTTGCTAAATGATCTTGTTCGGTGTCACCAAAAGGTGGCTTAAAACAGCGATTGATATCTTTTTGATGGGGCAGCATGCGATAGATAAAGCCAGGCTCCTGTTTCGCCGCATCGACGCTGGGGATAAAGATGTGAATATCAATTACAGGTTTTACCTGCTGCTTAATGGCATTGAATACTGCGTACAATCCCGATGGTTCGTTACCATGCAGCAATGTCGTAACCGCTCGGCAGCGGGAAGAATTGTTACCCGTCAAGTGGATATGGGTGGGACCGGTTAAAAGCTTCAGAAACTCAAACGCAGTATCGCCGATGTCACCTGGGGCTGGATTATTCCAATAGTGGAAGGTATGAGTTTTACTTTCAGGCTGCTCCATGCCTGTTATCGCCACTGAGCAACAGGAATATTTGCGGCGCTATTTACCTGATATTGCTGCAGCATATTAGTGAGCGCGTCCCGCCTGGGCATGCTCTCTCGCAGATCTAATAATTTATTGAGTTGCCATTGTGCCCCAGTTTGGCGAGTTGCTAACCTTTCTTTGATGACTTCAAGCAAGGGATTAAAGTCAGATTCTATAAATCCCATACTACTAAGCTGTTCTGGAATTTGCGGAAGGAGCCGTTCGAGAATTTCTGGAACTGAAAAGTACTCAGGTTGATTCTGTTTTAAAGAAGGCCAGTATAAGTCTGCGTCCATTCCTCGTTGTGCTGCACGGTAAAAATTCGCCGTGCAATAAGTAAACGGAATCGCTGGTAGTAGTTCGCGAATGGTGGGCTGCATTAATTTTGCGAGTCCAATTGCCAGAGCAGCATTTGCCAACATATCAACGATTGATGGACCAGCTGGGAAGGCACGAAGTTCAATTCGCAAATGGCCACCATCGACTGGATCAAACACAGGACGATTCCAGAGCCAGATAGAACCCTGGTGCAATCGTAATTCATGCAGCTGGGGTGTACCGCCAGCTCGCGCTATGGCTACAGGATCTTCTTCTTCGCTATCAGGAAGTATTGGGCGGTACAATAATGCTGCTTCGGCAAAGAGTTCAAAAGCACCGTCCCGAATCCAGTTGTTGCCAAAATTTACCCGCGCGGGTATTGGATGCAAAGAATCGTTAGGGCGACAATCGATGGATTGTTTAAACAGTGGAATTCTTGTTTCTTGCCATAAGCGATGTCCAAAAAGTGTCGGAGAGTTTGCTGCCATGGCCACTACTAATGGTGTTACCAGTTGCACTGCATTATAGAAATCCGCAAATTCAGGCGTCGGTACTCTAAGGTGTACTTGAAATGAAGTATTCGCCCCTTCCAGCGTTACATCATCCATTGCTAATTGCAGAGCGTCTTCACCTTCTATGGCGATGGTAAAAGGTCCGCCTCGGATATCTGTTAGCTCTTTAGTAAGCGCTTCAAAGCGAGGAAGCGGGGTCATGGCATGGTAGCCAGTATCAGACTGTTGCAGCGTGGGTAATATTCCAATCGGAACTACTTGGCCGTCCCATTGCTTGGCGCAATTGTTGATCTTTGCAATTGCAGCTAACGCTTCTTCTTGGGTGGCAGAAAAGCAACTGTCTTTAATTAGCGAGGGGCGAAAATTGTATTCTAAATTGTAGCGATTGAGTTCTAGCGTTAATTGCGGGTCGTCTAGAGCCGCAATAATTTCCTGGTTGATGTGTAACGGGCGTGCTTCACTGTCGACTATATACAATTCCAGCTCGGCACCAAAGGACAGATCGCCTTCTCCAAAGCCGGGACGGGCCAGCAATATTTCTAGAGCCTTTAAATTTGCTCTTAGTCGAGAACTAAATTTTTTGAAGTCGTCTTCACTAAAGTCCGTATTATCAATTTCCAGTCCCATATGCCCGATCCAGAGTCAACAAAGCTGCTACCGTTTAGGGTATCAGCTTTGATTTCCGCAGGTAAAGGGAACTACAGACTTAGATTAAAGAAATTGGCGACAGTATCTAATTACCAATATCATCAGAAGTTGGAGAAAGCTCGCCATAGATATTCATGGTTGGTAAATCAGGTTTAAAGTCTATGTGACAACCTTCGCAGATTGCGACAATTTCGTCACCTGAACGCTTAATTAACTCTAAGTCTTTACTTCGCGCCGCATTAACTGCTCTTCCCGCAGAATCAGACAAGGCCATGGAATATCTTTGCCACTCTGCACGGTTGGTCCACATTTGATCTACAGGACCTGTGCCTGGAATGGTAATGAGCGCACCACCAACTTGTAACTGTCGGGCCAAATGCTCCAATTCTCTCCAATCTTGATCGGATTGCGGATTTTGCCAAGCAGCTATCCAAATCGGATCAGCTGAGTGATTAATGAGAGATGCCATTGCTTCGTTAATGCTAATAGGAAGTCTGAATTCTTCAGCTTCTTCCGGGGCGCTACAGGCAACTAGCGCTAAAAGAGCGATGCTTATCAACAGGGTTCGAGCACTTTTTGATTGCATATTCATTGTGGAGCCTCATGCTGAATTTACTCCTCCAGTTTGAGCCAGGGTGAATCATTGCACAATCAAATACGAGTCAACCATTGATTCATGTCAATAGGAATTATTAATAGGATTGAAAATTGGAAATCCGCAGGATGCGACAACTAAATACCAAAAATATTTTCTTTTTCGGTGCGAAGAAATCGAGCATTGCCGTCGCGTCGCGTAAAGCCAACTCGATCGAAATATTCCAGAATTTCTATACAGAGGTTACGCCCAATTCCGGATTCATCCCTAAATTGAATGACCGAAAATCCTTCCTCGGTTAAATTGGTTCCCACTAATTGTGCAGTAAATTCTGCCAATGCCATTATAGTTTCAGGCAGGTAGTGTCTATTCTCCGCCACCTGGATAAGACTTCCAGCCTTTGTCGTTTGTCTTAAGATCCTTTCAAGTGGTTTTAAGGATATACCCGTCAGATCTACTAGTTCCCGTGTGCGTGGTGGAACATTTCCTGATTTTTCTAGTATGGGCTTAATTTTCGCAAGGAATTCTTCCTCTTCTTTGCTTAGCGACATAAGGTGATCGGGTTTATGCAGTAATGTGCCAGTGCGCTTAACCAACTGCTCGTCGATTAATGATTGTAGTAGTGCGTTAAACAAATAATGGGATCCAGAAAACTTTACCGATCTTGATAGTGCGGGTTCGCTAATTCCCTGTTGGGATGGATTGATGCGGTGAAATTCTAGAATTTGTTTAAGTATCTGTTGCCTATAATCGTCAAAGTATTTTTGATGAAGTAAGACCTCGATTCCATTCGTTTTTAACTGCAGCTTGACACAAGAGTTTGCTTCTTCGGAAAGCGAGGATATTAGCTGATCGAGGCAGTTCCGCTTTAAATTTCTGTTAAGCCTTAACTGATTTAGGTTTATTCCTTCAGAAGAAATTTCAGTTAGAGAGCGTAACGCTGATTTGTCGCTAGCGCACATTGCTTTAAGAACTTCGAGCCTCTGTTTACTACTTCTTTTTTTGCGAGGAACAAAGGTGTCAATGACTTGACCGCCGCCAAGCGTGTATTCAGCGGCTGGATCACGCACTATAAAACGATCACCCTGATGGGCAATTAGTGCTTCGTTAGTTTTTACCTGAATAAAGCGCTTATTGTCATTATCTAGATACCGTAGATTTACGATGTGGTGAGAGGCGCCAAGAAAGAGGTGGTACTCGGCATTTGGCTTAATGTCAGAATCAGGATCTAAAAGATTAAGAGTTGCATCGAAGCGCGTTATTGGTCGATAAATACTTGGTTCAACAAGCCAATCGCCGCGAGACACTGCGCTGAGGTCTAAATCAATATTCAGTGCTGCCCGCTCACCGCTACCAATAGACTCTATGTTTTCTTCATGTAGGCGCAGTCCACGAAGCCGAACCGATTGCCCATTGCTAGTACAAAGCATTTCTGAATCTTTAGTTGCCGATCCGGCGCGAGTGCTACCAGTTACAACCGTACCAATACCTTTTACAGAAAATGCTCGATCGACTAAGAATTTGAAATTCTTGTTCGCGCTTGCATGTTCGGCGTCAGCTTTGTTAATCAATACGCTTTTCAGGTGTGCTACTAACTCATCTATCCCATCGCCGGTCTGATTCGACACTGGGAAAATCGGCGGATCTTCCAATTCTGAATCAAGTAGTAAATTTTCAATCTCTACTTGTAATTGAGTTATTTGTTCAGGCTCTACTCGATCAGTCTTGGTTAAAGCTACCGCTCCTTGCTTAATGCCCAGCAACTTGATTATGGATAAGTGCTCGCGCGTTTGCGGCATAATGCCATCATCCGCTGCTATGACTAACAAAGCAAAGTCGACACTTCCTACCCCAACAAGCATATTGTTAATGAAATCTATGTGGCCGGGGACATCGACAAAGCCTAGTGTGCAAAGACAGTTATTACCTTCAATTGATTTTTCAAAATGATGGTAGGCGAATCCTAGATTTATGGTCAGGCCACGCTGTTTTTCTTCTGCTAGCGTATCGGTATCGGTTCCGGTTATGCGGTTAACGAGGGACGTCTTGCCGTGATCGACATGACCAGCGGTAGCGATAATTAAAGGCTTTGAATGCATCGTGAGACTCGTTGTAGTACTTCAAAGCTCAACGATAATGGAGAATCCAGATGAGCATCGCTTAACTGGATTCGTCTAGGTCGACTATGGCGATGAGTAATAAGTTTGAATTCATAGTGAGGTTCGCTGACGTTCAACAATGCTTCAACGTTAGTGGAGAACCCGGATGAGCATCGCTCACCCGTTTTCGTTTGTTAGCTATTATGGAACAGTACTGCGATTGTGCTTGAATATAAAGTACACCATTGTGGCTACTATTGCCGCTACTACGATAAAGCCCGCATTAAAGACACCACTACCTATATTAACGATACCGTAACCAATTGAGCCAGTCATTAGGGCGTAGTAACAAAAAGGCAAAAGCGTTTTGCGGATTACGGCACCTTCTTTGCCAATAAGCCCGGCAACAGCTGACGCTGCAACCACATTGTGAACGCAGATAATATTTCCTGATGCACCGCCAACAGCTTGTAAAGCGACAATCCAAGTTGGATCAACCAGAATTCTTTCACCAACTCCAAATTGGAAGAGAGAAAACATCATGTTGCTAACCGTATTACTGCCAGCGACGAATGCGCCAAGTCCACCAATAAAAGTAGAAAAGAATGGCCATGCATTACCAGCCACATTTGCAACGCCTTCGGCCAAGGCAATGGGCATCTGCTCATAACCCGCAGCACCGCCACTGGAGTTAATGAATACCTGCACCATGGGTACGGTGAATACCAATGCGGTTGAAGCTGGAACTAGAGTCTTAAGTGAGTTACCAAACCCAACTCTATATTCAGATCCTTTTAGACCATGCAAAAGAATTGTAATCAAAGAGACTATTATAAAAATTGTTCCCGGTGACCATAAAGGCTGAAAAGAAGCGCTGATGTCGCTGCCAAAAATTTCTGTCCAGGACCAGGTAATTAACCAATGATCGCTACGTAAGAATGCTTCCATATTTATATAAGGAAGACGAGTTAGAACGAGTAAGCCTGCCACGAACAGATAAGGCGACCATGCTCGCACTAAGCTCATGGAGGCTTTACCGTTAATCGATGCATCTTCAGTTTGAATTGAACCAGTCCATTCCTCGTCCCAGTTCTTTTTATCATCGAAGTCCCAATGATCGCCGGTTGGCATTAGGAAACCTGCTTTAGCCGCTGTTACAACGATGGCGAGACCAATCATTCCGCCGAACATGGACGGGAATTCTGGTCCAAGGTAGGTGGCTACTAAGAGGTAAGGAATGGTCATGGAGAGGGCAGCGAAGATTGCAAACTTCCATACCTTAAAACCGGCAGCGAAGGAGCGCTCTGCACCAAAAAAACGGGTCATGATGGCGGTAACCAGGAGTGGTATAAATGTGCCGGCGCTCGCGTGAATAATCGCTACTTTTGTCCCGACAAAAGCGAGGAAGTCCTTCCACTCAGAGAAGCCTCTTTCCAAGGCATAGGCAGCCATTTCCGGATCGGCAGAAAGTCCGGTGTTGACTCCAACCAATATAGGTGTGCCCATTGCGCCGAAGGAGACTGGCGTGCTTTGAATAATCATACCTGCGACAACCGCCGCCATTGCAGGAAAACCCAGGCCAACCATTAATGGTACCGCTACTGCTGCTGGCGTACCAAAACCTGCGGAACCTTCAATGAATGAGCCGAACAGCCAGGCAATGATGATTACTTGAATCCTTCGATCCGGAGTAATGTCGGAAAATCCCTGGCGAATCGTGTTTATGGCGCCGCTTTGTTGCAGCGTGTTTAAAAGCAATATTGCGCCAAAAATTATGTATATGAGCGTGCCAGCGACAATCAGGCCGTTAACCGAAGCCGCTAGAACTTTGGACAAGGATATCTGCCATACAAACAAAGCCAATGCGGCGGCAACCACGTAGGCAATAGGCATGGCCCGACTAGCTGGCCATCGCAGCATTACTAAGAAAACTGCAACCGAAATAATGGGAAGTAGCGAGAGTAGGGCGAGGATTCCAATGCTCATAATAGTTATTCTTGTATTTAGTTATTGTTTTAGAGCGAATCCAGCGAGCTTAGCAGATATTAAGGGCACAAAAAAACTAATTTCATGGGCCGGCATGGAGAGAAGGACATCACAAACTTTTAATGAAATAATGGCTATCATGCACGTAACTAAGAGAGCATCCATTCCCTTTTAGCTAAAAGGAGCAACGACTATGGAAATTACAACAATTGTGGTACTGGTAATTGTTGCGATTATATTTTTCTACATCGTAGGTATATACAACCGACTTGTTAGTTTAAAAAACAGATATCAAAATGCCTTTGCACAAATTGAAGTCCAACTAAAACGCCGCTATGACTTAATTCCAAATTTAGTGGAAACTGCTAAAGGATACATTACTCATGAGCGGGAAACTCTGGAAGCGGTAATTTCAGCTAGAAATGCCGCAGCGGCAGGACTGGCGGCGGCGGCCGCAGATCCAGGTAACGCGGCGGCAATTCAGGAATTAGCTGGGCAGGAAGGTGCGCTTGCTGGAGCATTGAATCGATTCAATGTGGTGATGGAGGCATATCCAGATCTGAAAGCTAATCAGAATATGATGCAGCTTAGCGAAGAGCTAACGGCGACAGAAAATAAAGTAGCGTTTTCCAGGCAGGCATTTAATGATCAAGTAATGGCATTCAATACTTTTCGCCAATCATTTCCTCCAGTATTTGTCGCTGGATTTATAGGTTATGGCGATGATGCAAGCTTATTGGAATTTGAAGACAGCGAGCAAATCCAAGAAGCGCCAAAAGTCTCATTTTAAGAATCTTTCGAAATAATATTTCTAGCAATTCCTGAAGATTGTTATGGATTTTTTCGAGTCACAAGACACAGCTAAGCGAAATACTGGAAAATTAATTTTCCTCTTCGCTCTGGCTGTAGTTTCTCTAATTGTAGTTACCAATTTTCTGGTGATGTTAATTTTCGGTTTTCTCGGAACCGAAATGACCAGCATGTCGGCCATGCAGTCATTTCAATTTGACTGGGGGGTTTTTCTCAGCATCGGCGCGGTGGTTAGCGGCGTAGTGTTGATTGGTAGCCTGTACAAAGTTGGCACTCTTTCTGGGGGAGGTGCCCGTGTCGCGGAAATGATGAACGGTAAATTGTTAGTGGCAGGCACAGACAATTTTAAAGAAAAGCGAACGCTGAACGTGGTCGAAGAAATGGCCATCGCATCGGGCACTCCAGTTCCCCCGGTTTATATCATGGAGGAGGAAGGGATAAACGCGTTCGCTGCTGGCTACTCGCCATCGGATGCAGTAATCGGAGTTACTCGCGGAACCATCGATAACCTCAGCCGTGATGAGTTGCAGGGCGTAATTGCCCATGAGTTCAGTCATATTCTGCATGGTGACATGCGTATTAACATTCGTTTGATTGGCGTGTTACATGGAATTATGGTGCTGGGGCTAATCGGATACCACCTGATGCGCAGTGGTTCCTATTCCAGACGTTCCAAAGATTCCGGTGGTATTGTCGTGCTTGGTTTGGGTCTTGTGATTGTCGGATGGGTAGGTACCTTTTTTGGCAATTTGATCAAGTCAGCCGTTAGTCGTCAGCGGGAGTATCTAGCAGATGCATCTGCGGTTCAATTCACGCGAAATCCAGAAGGCATTGCTGGCGCATTGATGCGTATTTCGCAACACACGGAACGATCTTATCTGTCGCATCCCAATAGCTCTGAGATAAGTCATGCCTTGTTTGAGGAAGCGAAATTTTCCCGTATGAGCGGTCTCTATGCTACCCATCCACCCTTAGAAGAGCGCATTGGTGCGATCTTGCCCAATTGGAATGGTGGTTATGAGTTAATCAAGGAAATAGCAGTAGCAGAGCCTGTTACTGAAAGTGTGCAACCTGACTCGCAATCACGCCAAGAAAAGCTAACCGCGGTGTTGACTGGTGCTGCGGGAGTAATAGTGGCTGACTCTGTCGTGAACCAAGTTGGAAATCCAGAAAGCAGTCATTTGTGCCACGCTGAGCAGATTCGTGAATCGATTCCACAAAAATTGTTAGAAGCGGCACACGACCCGAGTGGTGCTAGAGCGATTATCTACATGCTCGTACTAAATAGAACAGATCCCACTCGCAGGGGGCAACTCAATCTATTGGAAGACAATGCCGATGCGGGAGTCTATAAAGAAATTCAATTACTGTTAAAAAATAACCCGGAAATCGCAGCGGATCATAGAATTCCTTTAGTGGAAATCGCTTTGTCTAGTTTAAGACAGCTATCGCAAAGACAGTTTCAGTTATTTAAGGGCAATTTTAATGAATTAATCGCCCTTGATAAGAAGATCAATTTGTTGGAATGGTCGCTACAAAAAAATGTGTTTCATCATTTGGATGTTGTGTTTGAAAAGAGAAAGAAGCCAAAGATTGGAAAGAAAGATATTAAGTCTTGCAAAAATTCACTCGGTATTCTTTTGACGATTCTAGTCCATTCCAACAAGCACGATGGTCTATGTCCCGAAGAGGTGTTTGACAAAGGAGCAGGGCTTCTACCAGTAACCCCTGAGATTGTCGCTGTTGATCAGTTGAATTTCGAGAAACTAAATACTGCACTGAATGAATTAGTGCAATTAAAACCGCTGCAGAAACCGGCACTGCTAAAAGCCTGCGTAGCCTGCATTACTGCAGACAATAAAATTGCAACTATTGAAGCGGAACTGTTACGAGCGATCGCAGCGACAATCGATTGCCCGATGCCGCCACTGATTAAGGGTGAGTGAGACTTTAGCTATTTCGCAGTTTTGCTTGAGCTGCTGCTAATCGAGCTACAGGTACACGGGGTGGAGAACAGCTTACATAGTTGAGGCCAGCACGGTAACAAAAATCGATGGAGGACGGATCTCCGGCGTGTTCACCACAGATGCCCAGCTTCAAATCCGGTTTGGCTTCTTTTCCTTTTCGTGCCGCGTAGTTAACTAATTTACCAACTCCGGTTTGATCCAGGCTGGCGAAAGGATTTTGATTGTAGATTTCTTTGCGCTGATATTCATCGTAGAACAGACCCATATCATCACGGCTTAAGCCTAAAGTGGTTTGCGTCAAATCATTTGTGCCAAAACTGAAAAAATCAGCTTCATTGGCAATTTCGTCTGCGGTTATTGCTGCCCGCGGAACCTCAATCATCGTACCGACTATGTAATTAATTCTAACTTTTCGACCCTTCATCACTTCTTTGGCCACACGATGAACGATGCGCAGTTGGTCTGCAAGTTCTTCCCTGAATCCCACAAGAGGAATCATGATTTCTGGATTCACTCTTATCTTCTGCTTACTTTTGAGGATCTGAGCAGCGGCTTCAAAAATTGCTCGAGTCTGCATTTCAGTGATTTCAGGATAAAGAATACCTAAACGACAGCCACGACAACCCAACATTGGATTTTCTTCATGCAGGGCTTTAACTCTGTCGATGACAAAATCGAAAGGAACGTCGAGTTTTTCTGCTAGTTGTCTCCTTACTACATCATCGTGGGGCAAGAATTCATGCAGCGGAGGGTCCAGTAAGCGGATTGTGACTGGTCTACCATTCATGGCTTTGAACAAGCCTATAAAGTCTTTCTTCTGGAATGGCAGCAATTTCTTCAAGGCGGCTCGACGCTGTACCTCGTCAACCGCCAGAATCATTTGCCGCATATAGTCAATGCGTTCACCATCGAAGAACATATGTTCCGTGCGACACAGGCCGATTCCTTCTGCGCCGAAAGCAACGGCTTGTTTTGCCATTGATGGAGTATCAGCATTGGTTCTGATTTTCAGGGTCCGGTGCTTATCAGCCCATTTCATAACTGTTTCGAAGAGTTCGTAGGTGTAGCTTCCGGATGACTTTAAACCGCCTTCGAGAACTCGTTTTACTTCAGAATCTGCGCTTTCGATCATGCCTTCATAGATAGCCCCAGTGGATCCATCGATGGAGATGTAGTCACCTTCCTTCAATACTACTCTGCCTGCGGTAAGCGTACGTTTCTCATAATTGATGACGATACTACTGGCACCACATATACATACTTTGCCCAGCTGACGAGCCACCAGAGCAGCGTGAGAAGAGACGCCTCCGCGGGAAGTCAGTATTCCTTGTGAAAGAAGCATTCCTTTCAGGTCGTCCGGTGAAGTCTCAGTTCTACAGAGAACAACTTTATTGCCTTTTCGCGTTTCGATTTCAGCGTTGGCAGCAGTAAATGCAATTCTGCCTGTGGCGGCTCCTGGCCCTGCCGGTAGCCCATGGCCAATCACATTGGCAGCTTTAAGGGATTTGGGGTCGAAAACTGGAACCAGGAGAGAATCAATGGATTCCGCTGGTATTTTCAGCAAGGCAGCTTCCTGGTTCATAAGCCGTTCACGCTGCATCTCAACCGCAATGCGCACAGCGGCTAAGCCGGTGCGTTTGCCGTTTCGAGTCTGCAAGATGAAGAGACGACCACCTTCGATGGTGAACTCGAAGTCCTGCATATCCCTAAAATGGCGCTCCAGCTTGCTCCTAACCTTCTCCAGGTCTTTAAAGCTCTTGGGCATAGTGTTGGCCATGCCCTGAATAGGCTCAGGAGTACGTACTCCTGCTACGACGTCTTCACCCTGGGCATTGACCAGATATTCACCATAGAAGACTTTTTCACCATTGGCCGGATCGCGAGTAAAGGCCACCCCTGTGCCACTGTCGTCGCCGGCGTTGCCGAATACCATTGCCTGGACATTGACGGCAGTACCCCATTCGGCAGGAATGCCGTATTGCTGGCGATAGAGGATTGCACGTTCATTCTTCCAGGAGCCAAACACGGCGCTAATGGCACCCCACAATTGTTCCATCACATCCTGCGGGAAGGCCGAACGGGTGCGCTTCGAAATAAGCGCTTTGTACCGCTTTACTAATTCTTGCAGATTTTCCTTAGTGAGGTCGCTATCAGAATTGGCGCCAACGCTCTTCTTCAATTTTTCCAACACTTCGTGGAAGGGCTCTTCCTCTTCTTCGGTTCGTGCCTGAACAGCCATAACTACGCCGCCATACATTTGAATAAAGCGACGATAGCAATCCCATGCAAATCTGGGGTTTTTCGAGACCTCTGCTAATCCTTCAACGGTTTCATCGTTCAATCCAAGATTGAGGATCGTATCCATCATGCCTGGCATAGAATCACGGGCACCGGAGCGAACAGAAACTAAAAGGGGGTTGCTGCGAGCCCCAAATTTTTTCCCTAATTGGGATTCGATACTTCGAACTGCTGTTGCGACATTCTTTTTGAGCGCCGTGGGATAGCGTTTTTCATGGTCGTAATAATAGGTACAAACTTCGGTACTAATAGTAAAGCCTGGAGGCACTGGCAAGCCTATGGCGGCCATTTCCGCTAGATTCGCGCCCTTGCCTCCCAGCAATTCGCGCATAGATGCGTTGCCTTCAGTTTTAGCACCAAAGGCAAAAACGTATTTCTTGGATTTTCTAGAAGATTTCTTAGTCGAAGAGGGAGATTTTTTCGCTCGAGATTTACTCATAAAGCCTATTTGTACCTACATTCAGTCCAGCAACAACCTATCACAACAAAACGCGACGACGATCATACCGGATTGCGATTCTGAAATCACAGGTACCCAAAATCGGCCACCCACTGCCAGTGCAATGAGCCGACTCTGTGCAAAAATTGAGCGATTGAATCGCACCCGGCGCGGGCTGTGAGAATAAAGCACCTGCCAGGCAAAATCCAGCTCTGAATACAGATGGCTACCTCAAACTACTGGGCGTCCGTGCCACTGTGTAGTTGTTAGTAGGTTACTGAGGGATGCTAATTAGTTAATTAATTAGTCTTTATCCTTTAAATAAGAAGGATAGGATTAGGTGTAATTAGCTTCGGTTTGTTTCAAAGCTCGAACTAGATCGCGTTGCTTTGCAAAAGCTTCTGATCTTCTATTCCTATTCCAAAGTTCAATTAACAACTTGGGGACATTCAAGACTACATTCCAACGAGTTGTATAAACTACTTTAATATTGTTATGAGTTTTTTCTCCAGTCATTAGATTTGGGCTGCCTTCATATAGGCTAATAGGATTAGTCATATCCATAAATTTTTCCATGCTTTTTGTCCTTTTATCCCTCATTAATAGAACAAATTTCTTTCTTGCGCTAAAAATATCCTTTACGAGATGCATCCATACTCGTATCTGCATGGCCGGTTTTTTCAGTGAAGGGCCAATCCACAACCCATTAACTTCCATCATCTCGTAATCATCATTACTGAATAGACTATTTGATTTTTTAATTTGATCAGGAACAAACATTAAGCTTCTAAGGTTAGGTTGAGTAACTAACATGTAACAAGCAGCTAATTGATTGTGTAAGAAAACTCCTACAACCTTAGATCTATTTACATAGTCATCTGGTAATCGAACACCAGAATATCTTTCAATTTTTTGTATGACTTGTGACGTTTCAGACCTTGACTTAATAGTTTTAAATACTAATTTTTCCATTATGCTATCCTCGGCAAAAACATACCTACTTTTTTCTATATTCTCGATACTCTCCCGAGTACTCGCTATTCAAAATAACTTCTTCTTCTTTTCTTGCTGAAAGAATGTAAAAAGCTACAAGGTATATTAGTGTAATCCAGAGGATTAGGGAATTAAACACAAGCGTACTGCTAAACCAAATAATGATGTATGAAAAGTATATCGGATGTCGAATTATCCCGTAGGGGCCAGTTGTAACTAAAGAATCTACATTGTCACTAAATGCGAAATTTAGATGCTTTGCGGTGGTAATTGCCCACAAAAATAGTGATACGCCAACAATGTATAGTGCGCATCCAATCCATTTTGACACAAATGTTTGAAAATCAATATTTAGTGAAAAATAGATTGTGGTTATGATTTGGATGACAACAATAGGATCATAGAGTCTACTTCCTAATTCTGAGCTTTTTGATTCAATCCTAAAAAATTTAAATCTAGCCCAAACTAAACTCACGATTATCGTGGTGTAAGTTGTTAGAAATAAAAGACTAAGGAAATTCACTAAGTTGAAGAAATAAAGGTAAGAAAAACAATGATAAAAAAGGTTTTGAACTCTACTAATAAATTCCAGAACTCAACCGCTAACTTAAGAATGCACCGAATGCACATTATTTCATCCGCGTAATGCAAATTTTTGAAGTGAGCTAAGAAGAAAAAATGCGAGATAGAGAATCTCATAAAGATAAGTATTCGGTCTATAGCCGGGTACATTTAGGGGAATTTAAGAATCAGCTACGAGATGATGCCAGCAGAGCGATGGTGTCCTGGCCTGCCAGGACCGGCATCTTGATTTTAGTGGTAGCATCTCTAATTACATATATTGCTCAAAGCCAACTTGATAATCCCTACGCTTTATACACTTTGTTTCCTTACTTCCCTGCAATAGCTTTAGTTGTTTTTTATCCATTTATAACCCTATTAATCTCTTCGATTGAAAAATATAGCCCGTTCGCAATGGATCTCTTATTAATTTTGGTGATGCTAGGGTTCTGTTTAACACTTCACTTAATTTTCATTGGAGCGACTTCTCCTGAAATTCTTGAAGAAAATTTTCTTTTATTGCAGGGTCAAATTGCATTTACGTTAGCGATAGTCACAGCGTTCGCGTTCCATGCAAGATTTTTGACAAATCTAATTAGAAATCTATTATTTACTATCTTACTGTCAGTAATTCTCTTTTCAATTAATGAAAGATTTTTTTTGCTAAACGTATTGTTGATTCCTGAAGGCTTTTTTTTAGGGACAATGCTCAACTGGATGTTTCATGATGGAACCAGAACACGGTTTTATTTCAAATCAACTGACGCAGACACTCGCCAACACCTCTATAACCAACTTTCAAAACTTGTATACCCCCACCAATTAGAACGAATTAAACTCGGAGATGAACTTGAGAACACGATGCCGCTTAAGGAAGGCAAGGCGATTATAAATGTGTTCGATGTGCAAAAATCGAGTGAAATTCGCCATGAGCGAACGCAAGAGTTTTTTATGGGGGTGTTTCAGTCGTTTTTACAGATTTGTATGAAAGGATATGAACACAATCCACTTCGCTCTCGAGCTTTTCGTCTAAAAGAAACCGGTGATGGTTTTATCAGTTCAGTTGGTTATCCTTTCTTGCCAGTTGATTCGAGATCGTTGGCCGATAGTGCAGTGGCAACCGCATTGGATATGTTTGAGGCATTTAATCTAGAAGTTCAGAAGTTTAATTATTCCAGGCCAATTAAGGGAGCTATGGGATTAGCTTACAATTCAGTGCAGGGCACGTTCCAGAGTGGTGGTATTCGTTCTTATGATTTGTTTGGTGAAGCACTTATTCAGGCATCCAAATATGAAGAGATAAGAAAACAAGCTCACATTTGGGAATTGCTTACTGAGAAAGCTAAAGAGCAGGGATTGGAATACTTTAATATCATCATTGCCCAGGAAGTAGTTTATAACTCCCTTAGTCCTTCCTATCGAGATTTGTTCGTTGAGATTGACTTTGCGGACCCGGGAATAGCGGAGTCTAATTTTCAGATGATGTATGACAACGATGCCAAGTACCTCTACTACCACTTGCTAGAGTAACTGTCCTTTTATTCGTTTTCACCTTGGATTACCAAATCTGGAATCCCTTCCTCATCAACGCTGGCACGCACCCGCATAGGTTTACAGCAAACCTGACAGTCTTCTACGTAGTCCTGAAATGGCACTGAGCAATCCACCAGCAGCTGGATGGCTTCGCCGCAATAAGGACAATTCGTCTCAACCAATTCCTGCAAATGCATGTTCATGATTTGGCCATTGTAGAGCTATTCGAAGAATTTCTGCAGAACTATTCGCCTGTTCCAAGTTGATCATTGGGGAAAAATTACGTAGATTGCCAGTGCTTATTCTAAAGCAGCCCTAAAAATAGCCGTGAGCTATGGATCTATTGTGAATTCTCAAAATAATGCATTTAAAGCGCTGCCCAGCGTAGACAAGGCACTTCAGTCTGATTCTTTGCGTACTTTGGTGAAATCACTAGGCCATGAGCCAGTGAAAGAGGCAATTCGAGAAAAATTGAATGAGGTGCGCAGCGGCATCGCCGATGCTGATGAACAACTCATACAGGCAATACGCAGTGAAGATTATATTGATGAGTTCTGCAAAGATGTTGCCGAGAGAGTAAAGAAGTCATTTAGTTCTTCGCTGGTTCCAGTAATCAATCTAACCGGGACTGTTGTCCATACGAATCTAGGCAGAGCTCGTCTACCAAAAGAAGCAATTGATGCTATTGAAACCGTCGCAACTCAGGCGACGAATCTTGAATTTGATCTTGTTACTGGAAAACGGGGTGACAGAGACGCCCACATCGAAAATAGTATCTGTCAGTTAACCGGTGCCGAAGCGGCTACTGTGGTTAACAACAACGCCGCGGCGGTGTTGTTGGTATTGAATACCCTTGCACAAGGTAAAGAAGTGATTATCTCACGGGGGGAGCTGGTTGAAATTGGTGGTGCATTTCGCATACCAGATGTTATGAAAAGCGCCGGTTGCACCTTAAGGGAAATCGGGACAACCAATCGAACTCATCTACGAGATTATGAGTCTGCCATTTCTTCTAATACGGGATTGCTGATGAAGGTGCATACCAGTAACTACGAGATTCGAGGATTTACAAATTCGGTTTCTGAAGAAGAAATAAGTCAACTAGCTCAAGTGAAAGAATTGGCATTCGTCTCTGATTTAGGCAGCGGAACTCTGGTGGATCTAACGCAATTCGGATTACCCCATGAACCAACGGTATCTGAGACCCTGGAGCAAGGTGCAGACATAGTTACCTTTAGCGGAGATAAGTTACTTGGAGGACCGCAAGCTGGAATCATCGTAGGCAAAAAAGAACTAGTAGCCGCCATAAAGAAGAATCCCTTAAAGCGCGCACTGCGAGTGGACAAGATCACCATGGCTGCACTGTCTGAGATTATTAGTTTGTATCGTGATCCTCACCGATTGGCTCAGCGAATTCCTCTTCTTGCAGACCTGGCTCGACCTCTGGAAGAGATTAATGAAGTAGCAGAACGACTACTACCAAAATTCTCTAAAAAATTGGACGGACTAGCTGAGGTAAGAATCGAAGATTGTAAGAGTCAAATTGGAAGCGGTGCCTTGCCGCTTGATTTACTAAAGAGCAAAGCGATTGTCATTCAACCGATTGCGGGAAAAGGCCAGAATGACGCTGAATTACAAAAGATCGCGGCAGATTTTCGTCAATTACCTGTTCCAATTATTGGGCGTATTCACGACGGAAAGCTGATTTTCGATCTGCGCTGTCTTCGTGATGAGGATGAAGTAACGAGTCAACTTAGTATGTTACGTAACTATGCTGTAACTGATTGAGTTTCTACGCCCCACTTAAAAAGATAGAGCGAAAGCAGGGATGCCGTTAGCATCAATATTAATAGTGGATAGACTGTTCCATTAAAGATAAACGCCACCAGCTGTGCAGCTATTGCTGACACTGCCATCTGCAAAAATCCTGTTAATCCCGATGCACTCCCGGCGTATTGAGGAAATTCATTGATAGCTGCCGCCTGAGCATTTGGTAGGGTGATGCCGTTACCGAACACGGCGATAGATATTGGAAGAAAAAGAGTAAGCGGGTGACTTAGCCCGATCAAATTCAGCACGATTGCCAGGACAATTCCCCCCACCGCGATTGTCGCTCCCATAGCAATCATTTCGTCGATAGACTTGCGTCTTCCGAAGTGTCGAGCCACATAGTTGCCCACCATAAATCCTAAGGGAATCAGCACAAAGTAATAACCGTATTCCGTGGGAGGCCTATCCAGAACCGACACCATGATTTCCGGAGCGGCGGATATGAAACTAAAGAACACGACTGAAACGAATGTTACACAGAATGCATAACCGCAAAATGCACGGGATTCGAAGAGGCTGGCAAATGTCCGCAGCATCGAGCCTATACCTTCGAATGGAACTGGAGTTGCCAATGTTTCAGGTTGCCCGAATAGCATAAAGGCGAATATCAGCATGCTTGCGGCAGCAACGACTATAAATACCGATTCCCAGCCAAAGAGCTGCATGAGTTCTCCACCTAAAGCGGGTGACATCATCGGTACTACAACCATGACCATCACCAAGGTGGCAATTACTCTTGCAGCCTCGTCGGCGCCATAAACATCTCTGACAATTGCCCTCGCTAGAACTAAACCAACCGCGGCACCGAAAGCCTGGATGAAGCGGCCTACGATTAACCAAAAAATTGAATCAGCGAGATAACAAAATATTGAACCCGCAACGGTTATTAGAATGCCTAACAGCATTATGGGTTTGCGCCCATATTTATCCGATAACGGGCCGTACACCAAAGTGCCAAAGGCAATCGCTAACATCGATAGACTAAGAGTAAGTTGAGCTACGTCATTGCTTACAGAGTAGTCGCTTTGAATAATAGGCAAAGCGGGAAGTAGAATCTGCATGCCCGCTGGTCCTAATGCTGAAGCGGCAGCTAACAGCACTATCAATCGTTTAGATAGTGAATCAATCTTAGACATGTTATTCCGAGTTTTTTGGCTTAACGTAGCGTTAGGCCACAAAAGGCTTAGCGAACCATGAATGCGTCTCTTGAATTACGCAAATTACTATTGGTTTGTGAGCTAAGAATGACGCTTGAACCTAGCAGAATAGAGCGTTGAGCTTTGCTTATATCGTATCCCAAACCGAACGTGTCAGTGTGAAACAACCGAGTCAACTCTTGAGCATTCCAATTGCTGCTTTGATTTTCGACGGCGGACATAGTGTAACACGTTAGCACTGTTCCTGTTCTTGATTTTAGGCAGGCAGGCAGACAGATCAGGATTGGTTTGGAGCTCGAGTAATAGACCGTTAACATGTTCATTAAACCGGGGAGAGCGGTTTAGATAAGTGCTAACTTGTTGGGTAAATGCTGAGCCATCATCACTGATCGCTACTGGAATTTTCAGATCGAGTCTGCGAAAAATACTCGGATCTTGTTGATAAGTGACGGAGTAAAACTCAATGGCATCACTGAAGTTGCCCAACTGCCAATGCGCCGCAGCCATCCTGGCACCAATCCGCGCTCTTACCAGCACTTCCTGCTGCGGTAATTGTGATAATGCTTGTTGTCCTGCCTCAATCACTGCTTCTTCGTCGTTTTCGACTGCAGCTATTTCTGTCAAATAGGAATAGTAATAACCGTCATTTAATTGGAATGCGCCGTTAGCGCGGGCCTGATTTAGAATGTTTTTCATTACACCGGTGCCAATTAATTGAATAATCTCCGGCTCCACCCATTCTGGGATATGCACATCCAGCGGAGCGCAGGGTCGCAGTCGATTTTGCAAAACTTCAAAGTCAGCAAATAAAGCTGCGGCACGCCTTTCAGCTCGCCAGGCATCCAGGCGAAGTCGGTTAGCCTGAAAGCGTGCTGAAAGTGATTCGAAAAAATCCAAAGTTGAAAGATGCTCTAGCTGAATCTGATATTCAGTTCTATTGGCCATCATGTTTAGTAAGGCGGCGAAGGAATCTTTCTGGGCATCGTCCGCACTGTAAGAGCCATTGCGGTCTGGTTGGTTGAGAGCGGTTTGAGTGAGTTTTACTGAATCCTCAGCGTAGCCCGCAACCAATAGAAAACTGGCGCTAACTAAAAAATGTTCGGCCCTATTCATGACGCTGACTATTGGCTCCTGTTGCTCTCGCCAAATCAACATGCGATCCAGGGCTGAGCGGGCATCATCGAATCTGCCTTGATTCAGAGTCAAAAACAATTTGTAGATCCACGGGTCGGCCACACTCTGGGGATTTAAAAATCGAGTTGCCCGGTCCAGATACTCTTCAGCCTGATCCATTTGCAAAAGACTAAGTGAAACTTCCGAGGCATTGGTTAGATAGACTGTATCGTAATCGTTAGCTCTGTTTGCAATATCTTCGTCTTCGTCAATCGCGCGATCACAGGCTGACGTAGATTCAATCGGCGCAAGGCTGGCAAGCTCTACTGCACAAAGCGTGTTCCACGCTCGAGCTCGTTCTCGATCGCTTACACTATTTTCCAGGACACGATTCGCAGATTCCCGAGCGGCGTCGTACTGTTTTAATTTTATGAGAGGCCAGCCACGAAAAGATTCCATGTCCTGGCCGTAAATGGTGGAAATCTTGTCGAGATACTCCAGCGATTTTAATTGGTCTCCCATCAACTGATGGACATAGGATAGTTGGCTAAGGATGAGGTAGTGCCATTGCACGTTGCCGGAATTGAAAGCTTGTTCTAACGAGTCATAATTGGTTAATTCTTCCGCTCTGTTCAAATGAAAAAGCGATCGGGGCATATTGCCTTCCACGTTGAAGAGCACGTCAGCGAAAGCGAATTGGGCAGCAGGGGAGTTAGGTTCTTCCCGTACCCACTGTTCACTGAGTTCGCGCGCTTTAACATTTTCATCAAGGTCTAGTGCGTCGCAGATCGCCAATGCTTTTGGATTGTTTACATCGCTGAATCCAAAACAGAGGGGGAGCCTGGCTTCAGGTATTTCTACTGCTTCAATGTCTAAAGGAATATCGTCCTGTGCGAAAACGGCGGCGCTAACAAAAAGACCAAACAAACATGTTGCTGGTTGCAGGAATCTAATTAGATGAATCTGCAATTTAAGCATTAACTTAGAGTACTTTTTGCCAGTTGCTCCATCGGTGTGCGCATATTGTCTAACAGTACTTTTTCAATGTCCGCGACTCCTGGGGCCAGTTCGATTCGATGGCCAAGTACTCGTGGTAGTAACAATTCGATGTCATCCGCAGATACATATTCTCTGCCACGCAATGCCGCAGAAACCTGTAACGCAGGGAGTAATAAGACCATGCTGCGAGTGGAATTTCCCTGTAGCACTCGATCATCTTCACGAAGGTTACGTGAAATATCCACAAGCGCAGTTTTTATCGCAGGGCTGATAACAACTTCTGCGTCAATTGTTTTTCGGGCCTTTAAAACTTCATCTCGGGTAACTGTGTTTAGCTGTGCGCTTAAATCTCTTCGTTCTTTGTAGGTATCCAATACGTCCAGTTCAGATTCGCGGTTGATGTGCTCCATCGTGATCTTGAAAAGAAAGCGATCTAATTGCGGAGTTGGCAGGGGATAGGTTCCAACCAGATCTAACGGATTCTGAGTAGCGATTACAAAAAATAAGTCATCAAGAGCATAGGTGACATTGTCTACTGTAACTTGCTTTTCACCCATTGCCTCCAACATGGCCGATTGCACTTTAGGGGAAGTTCGATTTATTTCATCGGCTAAGACGACATGGGCAAACAAAGGACCGTGACGAAAATGAAAAGCGTTGCTGTTGCTATCGAATACCGGAACTCCGGTCACGTCTGAAGGGAGGAGATCGGGAGTAAATTGAATTCTTCGAAAAGGTACAATAGATTCGTCGCTGCTTGATCCGTTTATTATCGCTTCGCCCAGGGCTTTTGCCAGAGTAGTCTTGCCGGAACCAGGAAAATCTTCCAACAGAATATGACCATCGGCTACTAAGGCGATAATCGCTAATTCGATTACATCGTCTCTGCCGAGCACCTGTTTATTAACGGTGTTTTGCAAGGCGGTCAGAACCTTTAGCGCCTCCGCAAGTTCGCTGCTGGAATCATCAGACACTGCAGTGGGCAATTCTTCTACTTCGGCAACACTGTCTGAGCTCATTTAGTACTCCAATTCATAAGGTGAGTTCAAAGAGTTGGCTACTTGGTTAGCAGCCAAGAGAATGGATTTAAGATCGCTACCGCTTTGCGCCAGGTAGCAGTATTCGAATTAAGTTCACGGCGAACTGCCAGGTCAAAATTTTCCCACTCGGAGTCAGGGTGAGACTCCGAAGTGCTATTTCCTAACGCGAGTGCTAAATGAGACCTTGTTAATGGCTTGATCGAAGGGACATTGGAACAAATTCGCTCGGCGAAACTTTCGCGACTCTCACCGAAATTACGATGCATTCCCACCGCCGACAATCGATCGAGTACAGCGCGGTAACTCAATCTATATTGGTTTTCAGAAGCTGCAAATGTGGGTATCCACAGTCGATAAGCTTTGATTAAATAAGCAACTGTCAAGGTTAAAGCAAGCACTGCATAGAGAATATTAAGCAGGGTCTGCAATTGGATAAAAGATGACTGCTGTGATTCCAAAAAATCTTGAAATGATGCGTCATCTCTTAACATGTCTCCAAGCAACTGTTGCAGATCGTTTTGTGGATCGGTAGTCATATCCACCAGAGTTTGTTGTGGTGCTGGATCGATGATTACCCAACCGACATCCTTAAAATAAACTTCGGGCCAGGCATGGCCGTGGATCGCCTGAACCAATAGCGCGGACCCTCCAGCTCTATTTGCTGCAGGAACCGAATAGCCAATTCCTACTCGAGCCGGGATGCCAATGCTGCGAAACATATAAGTGGCAGCAAATGAGAAATGCATGCAGTAGCCAGTGAGATCACCAAACAAGAATGAAGCAGCAGGATCTGGCTCATAGGCATGCTCGTTCTTTAAGCTGTAGATTCCATTCTCGTCTAAATAGGTTTTGATCGCCCAGGCTTTTGCAAATGGATCGTCGACATATTCTGGTCTTAAATTGCCTATGAGTTCTTCTGCCAAATTTTGGTAACGATCGTCGTCTGGAATAGTTAAATACTCTTGCAGTATTTCATCAGACCAGGCAGCGCGGCCGGTTTCTCTTCCGATCAAATACTCAAAATCGTATTCCGGTGCCAGTGAGAACGTGTCATAAGTTCTTTTAAAACGCAGGTTATTCGGATTCGCTTTATTTTCATAAGCTATCGGGCTTTCTAGTCCGAATGGATTGCGATGGGGGACCAACATACCGATAGTGGTACGAACTAATTTTCGTTCGTCATTGGCACCCGGTAGGAGTTCTGTTTCAGTTCTGCTACTAGTGAAGTGTTCGATTAAGTCGCGATCCATGTCGTCTCGAGAGGTGTAGTCCAACATGGCACCGTTAAACTCAGAATAGGCTGATTCTCGGAAATAGTAGGAACCGTTCAATGGTTCGTAATCATCCCGGAAAACAACTACTGCAACTGGAGCTTCTTTATCGTTGTTGTCGTTTTCACCGTCGCGAAACGGATTATCACGTTGCGCATTATTGCCGTTTTGCGCCTGACCGGTTAAGCCCATATCGTCTGTCAACTGCGGTGTAGGCAGACCAAACATGCGGACATAGATCAGAAGTGAGAAACATAACACTCCTAATACGGCAAAATGATAGGGTAAACGGCGTTGATTGTTTTCCACCATTAGTAGAGCAGAAAGAGATAGCACGGCGCCGCAACCGAATGCCATTAATATGGATGATGGATCAATACCACGAGTGAGGGCGAAATCACCGATGAAAAAAGGTCGATGGATCATGCCGTTTCGATGGGCGGCGAGAGTAATGACGAATGCAGTAGCGACGAATAAGATTTCAATTACTGCTCCATAACTCGCTCTATGGGCCAGGGTACGTAAACTGAAGGTGATGCTGGCACTTATCCCAAACCACTTAATGGATTCGGCAATATTAAACGTAAGAATAGGAGAGAAAACGCTGGCGACAATATCGGAATTAACCGAAAAACTTGAAATGATTATGGCGAACAACCAACTGACAACACTAAGGCCTATGATGGTGATGGTCCTGAGCCTGCTTAAGGGTTGTTGATGCAAACGCGAGTCGACAACATAGCAGGAAAATAGACAGCCAATAATAGCGGCTATGGATCCGCTAACTACTGTCATAGGTAGGCTTAACACCCAAAAGCTGCTGGCAATAATTGCTGCCCGCAAGCTCGTTGGAAGAAAATGATGAGAAGAATGTTCTGCTCTAATTGTCATTTATGTGATCCGCATTCCTGTCTCTATACCTTTCTTAGACTCTTATCGAAGCTAAAGCCAGTTTTTCGATCTACTACCAGGGTCGATTCTACTAGTTGGCCCAATTCGGTCAATAAATTGAGCATTTCGCCTCTAGAGCTGCCGGTTTCCCTGCCTTGGAGTGAGTCCGAATTCTCCTGGAAGAGCATTTTTCGCCACAGTTTTTGGCTCTGTTCCTCTTGAAATCCATCTATTGCCAGCACCAGTGAGAACTGACCGGAATAGGTGCCTATAGTTTTCTTTAAATAGGGCAGCCAGGGAGCCAGCTCTGCGGCGGCGAAAACGATGCAATGGGCACCGGATTGGCCAACGGCCTTTGTCAAGAACTGGTCTAGACCATAGCTAAATGCTTGTCCAATTGCTCGTGATCTGGCCACCGCTTCAAGCGCGCTTGGGAGATTCTCACAAGGATCTCCAGTACCATCGGCTGCGAAGGCCCAATCTTCTCCCAGAGCTCCGGATTCTAATGCCATTCTGGCAACAGCTGCTGCCGCTTCATCTTTATCACTACTAAGTAGGTAAGCCACCGTGCGCTTGCTATGGAATACGCTTTTCTCGGCTAATCGAACATTAAGTTGTCTATTTCTTGCGTACACTTTCCACATGATATTGCGGACAGAGTCACCGGGAGCATAAGGACGTATTTCCATGCGATCTCCTTCAGGATCGCCGGATGGGTTAGGAATGCCATCTTCTGCGGTCAACGAGCGTAATAACGGCAATGCTTTAACAGAATTTGTTTGCGGTAATGCCATGCAGCTTATTTCCTGTTTCTGCAACCAGGAATAGCGGCAGAAGCCCAGCACATCAGACACGGTGAATTGACGTGTGATGCTGGCAGTTAGGCAGCGTTTTGCGGGAATAATTTCTTCCAGCAGCTGATTATTAACATCAAATCTCGTTCTAGTTTCGATGTAATCAGGAAAGACAATCTTCCAGCTTAGTTTTACCAGCGGTAGCAACTTTAGAGTAGGAATTGCAAATCCAGTTTCATTTGGGTATCCAGCTTCGACCTTTATAGATTCAAAAGTTCCCTGAGCCTCACGCAGATTGCGCTGAATTTTCCGTTGTACGAAAACGCCACTAATTACAGCGCAAAACAAACAAAAAACAAGAATAGCCAGCGCACAAATTGCCAGCGCGAAAACCACAAGATCCATTGATCCATAACCAAAAACACTTAGACACAGTGCCGTCACAATAAGAGTAATTAAGCCCTGCACAGTCAGGGGAAACAGTGCAATTCCTGTTCTTAGCAATCTAAAGACAAGTGAATGTTTTAGATTGACAAAATAATTAGTGCTTAGGTTCATTTTGCTTGGGGCGACCGAGGTTGAAAGGTATTAAATACTAACTACCACTTCTGTGCGAATAGAGTTTGCGATAAAACATTCCTGGTGTGCTTCATGGTGCATGGCGCTTGCGGTATCGCTATCTGGTTGCTTTTCACCTGAATAGTCAACTTGTGGTTTTAGAGTAACCTTTGAAACCATCCACTTTCCCGCTTCATTCTTTGACATTTCCCCAATCGATTCATCGACATAACTGTCTATTTGAAATCCTCGATTGGCGGCAATGGATAGAAAGAAGAGCATGTGGCAAGAAGAGATTGAAGCAATATAGCCTTCTTCCGGATCAACATTGGCCTCAATAGACCAGGGCAGGGGCACTATATGAGGTGAGGCGGATGCCGCCACTACAGTGCCGCCATCGAAAGCCCATTCGTGGCCGCGAGAATACTTATTGTTTAAAAAATCTTCGCCATTTCTATACCATTGAACTGTTGCTTTATAGTTAGACATGGCGCTTAGTATACGAATGCGATTTACTTATTCGCTCTATTTTCAATTAACTGTTCTACCACGGCAGGATCAGCCAGTGTCGTGGTATCTCCAAGGTTTTCCAGTTCGTTTGCTGCAATTTTTCTTAATATGCGACGCATGATCTTTCCGGAACGAGTTTTCGGAAGCCCAGGCGCAAATTGAATGATTTCCGGTTTGGCAAAAGCACCAATTTCCTTGCCGACGAATTTAACCAGTTCGGTACGTAACTCTTCTGATTCCTCCAGCCCGGCCATGAGAGTGACATAGGCATAGATGCCTTGTCCCTTAATGTCGTGTGGATAATCTACCACCGCGGCTTCAGCAACGCTGTGATGAAGTACCAGCGCGCTTTCAATTTCCGCTGTTCCCAGGCGATGACCAGAAACATTGATGACATCATCAACGCGGCCGGTTACCCAGTAGAAATCATCTTCGTCTCGGCGTGAACTGTCACCGGTAAAATAGTAGCCGGGATAGGTAGCAAAGTAAGTATCGATACAGCGTTGGTGGTCTCCATAGACCGATCGAATTTGACTGGGCCAGCTCTGGGTAATAACCAGATTTCCAGTAGCCGCCCCTTCAATTTCGTTTCCTTCCGCATCTAGCAGGGCGAGTTTAACGCCGAAAAAAGGCTTTGTCGCCGAGCCGGGTTTCAAATCGGTAACGCCCGGTATAGGCGTGATCATGATGGCGCCGGTTTCAGTCTGCCACCAGGTGTCGACAATAGGGCAGCGGCTGTCTCCAACAACGTGGTAATACCATTCCCAGGCTTCAGGATTTATTGGTTCGCCAACTGATCCTAATAATCTAAGAGAAGTTCTTGCTGTGCTTTTTACCGGATCGTCGCCCGCTGACATAAGTGCGCGAATGGCAGTGGGCGCAGTGTAGAAGATATTGACCTGGTGCTTATCAACCACTTGCCAGAATCGAGAGGCATCCGGATAGGTAGGCACGCCTTCGAACATTAAGGTGATGGCAGCGTTTGCCAAAGGACCATAAACAATATAGGAGTGTCCTGTTACCCAGCCGACGTCTGCAGTGCACCAATAGATATCGCCTTCGTGATAATCGAATACATATTTGTGAGTAATGGCTGCTCCAAGCAAATAACCTGCAGTGGTGTGTAAAACACCTTTAGGTTTTCCGGTAGAGCCTGAGGTGTACAGTATAAATAGCGGATCTTCCGCATCCATTAATTCAGGTTCGCATTGGTCACTTGCAGCGTCAGTAGCTTTGTAATAGCAAACATCTCGATCCTCATTCCAGCCAACGCCCGCATTCGTTCTTCTAACAACAAGGACTGTGTGAACGTTAGGGCACTCTTCCAGCGCAGCATCAACATTTGCTTTAAGTGGTATCAGTCTGCCACCTCGTACACCTTCGTCAGCTGTGATAACGGTTTGGCAGTCTGAATCTAATATTCGATCTTTTAATGACTCCGGAGAGAAACCACCGAATACAACTGAATGGACAGCTCCGATTCGAGTACATGCCAACATGGCGTAAGCCGCTTCAGGTACCATTGGCATGTAAATACAAACTCGATCGCCTTTCTTAACGCCTCTTTCTTTCAGGGCATTGGAGAGCTTGCAAACCTGCTTATGCAATTCGCGATAGGAAATGTGCGTATCGTCTGTGGATTCATCCCCTTCCCAGATAATGGCGGTTTGTTCGCCCCTTTTGTCCAGGTGCCGGTCAATGCAATTAAAGGAGACATTTAGTTTGCCTCCAGCAAACCAACTGGTTTCCGCTTTGTTGAATTCACTGTGCATTACCGACTTCCACGGTTCATGCCAGTGTAATAATTCTCCTGCCTGTTCCGCCCAAAATTCTTCCGGCGATTCTATAGAGTGCTGATACAACTCTTCGAACCGCTCTCTGCTTAAATGGCTTCGATTTGCGGCTTCTTCACTAACTGGATAAATCTTGTCTTCAGACATTCTAGATTCCTGTTCCTAATGACTGATTTTGGCTTTCGAGAGACGTTAAAAAAGGACTCAGCAGTATGCCTTAAAGCGCAAATCTACTCAATCGAGAAGGGCCTGGTGACAGGATTAGAGCTGTATTCTGATGTTGTCAATCAATCTTGTAGAACCCAGGTAGGCGGCAGCCAGCAGTGCCAATTCTCTATCGATACTTTGGGCTGAATCCAAGGTCTGGGCATGGGCTATACTGAAGTAATCTGGAGTTAGCCCGGCCGCCTCTATACTGGCCAATGCTTGTTGTTCAAGCAATGCAAAATCTTTCTCTCCGCCTTCTATTCGCGTCGCAGCTTCAGTCAAGCAGCTATATAGCGTTTTCGCTTTTATCAGTTCGTCTTCTGATAAATAATTGTTGCGGGAGCTCAATGCCAATCCAGTTTTATCTCTAACGATTTCTACTCCAACTAAGTTGATGTCAAATCCCAGGTCGCTAGTCATTTTTTGAATTATTAAAAACTGTTGATAATCCTTCAGCCCAAAAAAGGCGATGTTAGGATTCACTGAATTGAATAACTTGCAAACTACTGTCGCCACACCGTCGAAATGTCCGGGCCTACTTTTGCCACAGAGCTTTTCAGATAATCCAGGTATGTGAAGTTGCGTTTGAGATTTTAGTTCTTTTCCAAAAACTTCTTCGACGCTGGGTGCATATAAGCAATGGCAACCGGCCTCGGTTAATTTAATTTGGTCTTGTTCGAAGGTGCGAGGATAGGACTGTAAATCTTCCTGCGGACCGAACTGCAATGGATTTACAAAGATTGTACTAACCACATAGTCGCAAGTGGACACTGCTTCATCCACCAGCCTTAGATGGCCCTGATGCAGATTGCCCATAGTTGGCACCAGGCCGATGGACGAGTTCTCGTGGCGCCGAGAATCCAATTCCATGCGCAATTCAGCAGCGGAGTTGAAAATTTTCATATTACTTATGGTTGTATTTGGGTCTTAGTTAAACCAGTGCTCTTTAGCAGGAAAGCGCTTTTCCTTAACTGCTCTAACATATGCTTCAATAGCGCCAGGTATGCCATTTTCAGAATCTAGCAAAAAGTTTTTAACAAATTTCGGCGTGATAGGAGACACGCCAAGAACATCATGCAATACCATAATCTGTCCTGTTGTATCAGGGCCTGCGCCAATACCAATTACTGGTATGTCCAGCTTGTCAGTAATGGTTTTCGCGAGTTCGCAGGGAACGCACTCGAGCAACAAAATATTTGCCCCAGAATCCTGTAGTAATTGCGCTTCTTCAATAATGAGTTGTGCCTGGTCGGTATTACGGCCTTGTACATGGAATCCACCGATACGATTTACACTTTGGGGAGTTAATCCCATGTGAGCGCAAACAGGAATACCTCTTTCAGTGAGTAGTTTGGTGGTATTCGCAATCCAGGCTCCGCCTTCCAGTTTTACAATATGCGCACCCGCTCGCATCAAGGCAGCGGCGTTTTCCAGTGTTTGAGTCTCGGATGAGTAACTCATGAATGGAAGATCTGCCATCAGCAGGGAGCGCTTGTTTCCTCGTTTAACACATTCCGTGTGGTAAACCATGTCTGCCATAGTCACTGGCAGGGTGCTGTCGTGCCCCTGCAATACCATACCCAGGGAATCACCTACAAGCAGAACGTCTACCCCTGCCTCGCTCAAGATCGTTGCGAAACATGCATCATAGGCTGTAAGGCAGGCGAATTTTTCTCCCTGCTGTTTAATGCTCTGCAGGGTAGTTAATGTCACGTTTTTGGCTGGCTTGTGAGAACTCATGGGGAGCGAAGTCTAATAGAAAATTTATTGGAAAGATATGCAGAACTAATTGCGTCCAGAATTGCTTAGAGCTCGATATCCATTGGTCCTTAGAAAAAACTCTAGAGTAAAGAAGGACCGGGATTAAAGTAATTAGTTCCGGTGGGATGAGAACGAATGTAATCTACTAACATTCGATAGTCTTCATCATTGTTGATCAGATCTATCTCTTCGCTATTTACTATTAGTAACGGAGAGTTGTTGTAATAGTGAAAGAATTCTGTGTAAGCGTGATTCAAATTCTCCAAGTATCCTAATTCGATGAATTGTTCTGCCTTAATTCCTCGTTTTTGAATTCTTTCCAATAAGGTACGAGTGGGAGCCTGTAGATAAATAACGAACTCGGGTGTGGGTGCATCAATTATCAGATGACCATAAACCTTAAGATATAACTCGTATTCATCTGCATCCAGATTTTGTTGGGCGAACAATTGATCTTTCTCAATCAGAAAATCAGCAACTCTAACGGGTTCAAAGAGATCATCTTGTCGAAGGTCATGAATTTGTTGCGCCCTTTGAAAAAGGAAAAACAATTGAGTTGATAATGCATGTTGTCGAGGATTTTCGTAAAAACGATCGAGGAAAGGGTTCTCGTCACTCTTTTCAAGTAACGTTTCGTAGTTGAAAGTATCCGCAAGTCGCTTGGTGAGGCTGGTCTTCCCGACTCCAATGGGTCCTTCTACTGCGATATACCGGGGAATTTTTTTAGTCAAACCGGTCTGTTGTGTCACTCGCTCACACCTGGAGATTTGCGTTTACTTCGACGTCTACGACGTTTCTTAGGTTTAGATACCGCAGCGATCAATTCCGTTCGTAACTTTGTATCACCGTTTTGAAAATCCGTCCACCATTGACCTAGACCTCCTAGTTCTTCACCGGCTTCTTCCCTTAATAACAAGAAATCATAAGCGGCTCTGAATCTGGGATGGTTGAAAACGCTTTCGATACTGCGGCGATTTTGTCTTTGTAATCGATTCTGCAGTTCCCAAATTTCTCGACTAGCCACCGTAAACCTTTTGGGGATGGCGGTGTAGTCTAGTTGTTCCGTCAACGCCGCTTGGGTAGCTTGCTGGAAAGCCTGTTGAGGGTGTATGTCCTGATTCCTTGAGGCTGCGAGGTGGAGCTTCAAAACTGGCCATAAAAGCGCTGCAAATAGGAATGCAGGAGTCACCGACTTGTTCTCGGCAAGACGTTGGTCTGTGTTGCGTAGGGCTAGATCCACTAATTTAGCCGAGATTGAGTCGCCTTGTTCGATTGCTTCCATGCTTGGAGCGAATAAGTAGCTACCAAGTTGGTATTCACATAAGAGAGCGAAAGTTCGCTGAGCACATCCGCCAGTCATTAATTTCAAGGTTTCATCAAATAGACGGGCAGGTGAAATTGAATCCAGTAAATAGGCGAGATCGTTTAAAGGTTTTTTCGTATTGGCTTCGATGTCAAAATTTAGCTTTGCAGAAAATCGAATAGCTCTGAGCATGCGCACAGGATCTTCTTTATAACGCTCTTCTGGATCCCCAATTATTCGAATTTGTTTCTTCGCTAAATCATCCAAGCCACCACAAAAGTCTAACAATTCAAAATTACGGGTTGTGTAGTAGAGTGCATTTATAGTGAAATCTCGGCGCAGTGCATCTTCATCAATATCACCATAGACATTATCACGTAAGATCATTCCTGATTTCGAATGGGCTGAATCCAATCCTTTGATTTGCCGCCGAGGAACATGATCGGCGATCTCATTTTCAGGATTGTGATTTGCCCTAAAAGTAGTAACTTCGATAATTTCTCGACCGAAGCGAATATGCACAATCTTGAAACGACGACCAATAATGCGAGCATTTTTAAACAGTTTTCGAACTTCTTCAGGAGTGGCATCAGTTGCCACGTCGAAATCTTTTGGCTTGTTACCCAATAAAATATCACGCACTCCTCCGCCCACAATGTATGCATGAAAGTCCGCATCCGATAGTCGATACAATACCTTTAAGGCATTTGGCGAAATTTGCTTGCGCGAAATGGAATGATTGTCTCTGGAAATAACAGTGGCTTTATCCAAGCCAGGTAACTCGAGATTTGAATTCATTAATTCTGACAACTGATTCTAGCGAAGGAGTCCAATCCTATTGACCTGCTTACAGTAAGTGGCAAGGTGAATGCAGATGATACAACGGCAGGGTCGGGATAACACTGTCGGCGCAAGATTGAAAAGAAAAAGGGATGATTAATTTGCAGAAAATAAAAAGGGGTGAAATTCACCCCCTTCAAAAGTAACAGTTATTGTTATTATTGCTATTGGTTTATTGATTTTTATTATTGTTATTTATTGGGTGCCAAACGCGGCGCCGCATAAGCAAGAGGCGGTAACTTTGGGGCGTTAGTAGCAAATTGCTACGAGTCGGCCACAAACCCAGCCTTGTTATTATTTAATGTACTAACTTTAGTTGTATAACTCAGTAATGCTATTTTTGTTTTTATTAAGTCTTATTATTATTATTTATTGTTATTATCAGAAGTACTAAAGGCATTTACTGTGCCAAGTTATGAATTCCCTTTAAAATCAAAAAGATAAGATTTTAAAAATCAGTAAACATTTCTTAAAACTTCGATTTTTGTTACCAAATTTCCCTGACAATTGGGTAGAAGGGTAGCAGTAACAAATTTTCGAGATTTTAATATTGTTCTGGATAACCCGAAATTCGTGGCTTCAGCGTGAAAATGTCGGCTTGAAATTCATCGATTTTTGTAGTTTGCAGCAGCTTAGACCGCTTGTTTTTTCTTGCGCGGAATTCCGAATCGCTGCCTACGTTCCCACAAACATTTTCGAGAAATACCCAGCTTCTTAGCGAGCTGAGTCTCGTTCATTGAATCTTGATGCTCGAGGACGAAGCGCTGAAAATAGTCTTCTAAGGAAAGTTCTTCGATAGGTTCGGTCACAGCTGCTGGAATTGGTTCGTTCAATTCCAAGGCGGCTTCACCTGCTTCATTGTCGATCGCCAATAGTTCTTCGGCAATTTCCTTGCCTTCAGCCAGGACAACCGCCCGTTCAATAGCGTTCTCTAATTCTCGAACATTGCCAGGCCAGGCGTAATTAGCAATGGCTCGACTGGCGCCATCGCTAAATTCCATCATTGGAGTTTTTAAACGAGTGCAGGTCCGTTGCAAAATAGCATCGGCCAATTCGAGTATGTCATTGCCTCTGTCCCGCAGTGGCGGAATAAGCAGGGTCATAACATTTATTCTGTAGTACAGGTCTTCACGAAAATTACCATCAACTACTAATTGCTTTAGATCTCGGTGGGTTGCTACAACCAGTCGAACGTCAACTTTTTTCGATTGTACCGATCCAACTTTTCTTATTTCGTTTTCTTGTAATACCCGCAGCAAGCGAGCTTGTGCTTCCAATGGCAGCTCGCCAATCTCATCTAAAAATAAGGTGCTGCTGTTTGCTGCTTCTACTAATCCCGTTCGCGTTGCTGTTGCTCCAGTAAAAGCGCCTTTTTCATGACCGAATAATTCAGACTCGATTAAATTTTCGGGAATTGCGGCACAATTTACGGAAATCATTTCCTGGCCGTGCCGGGTACTCAAATTATGAATTGCTCTGGCAACCAATTCTTTACCAGTTCCAGATTCACCATTAATCAGTACAGTTGAATTGGTTTGCGCGACTTTTCTTATGCGCCGAAACAATTCCATCATTTGGGGGCAACTACCAATCATTCCATGAACTGGTGGCTCGTGATCATCATCGTTGGACGCTGGTTTTAGTGCTTTGCCGTGTTCACGGATAATTTTTGCAACGGTTTCGATGATTTCATTGTGCTCGAATGGCTTCGCAATGTAATCGACAGCTCCCATTTTCATAGAGTCGATAGCGGATCGAATACTGGAGTAGCTGGTCATGATTAAGACGGGCGTCTTGGTTGCTTTGATTAAATCGGTACCGGGAGCACCTGGCAGGCGTAAATCACTGATAATGACATCGAAGTTGTCCATGTCATATTTTTCCAGCGACTCTTTGACAGTGCCGGCTTCTGAAACTTGGTAATCGTGACGTTCAAGAAGACGCCTCAATGCATTGCGAATAACTTCTTCGTCTTCAACTACTAGCACTTGATTAATTGCTGTCATAAAACTTCTTAAACAGATTGCTGCAACTTAGCGTCTTCTTCTTGTTCGTTATTTGTCACTACCGCTTCGCCCTGGAACTTGGGAAAGCGAATCACAACTCTGGTTCCTGTTCCTTTATCGGTATTTACTGGGCTGATTATATCAATATCCCCATTTAAATCCTCAACAATGCTGAAAACCAGTGATAAACCAAGGCCTGTGCCTTCTCCAGCCTCCTTGGTGGTGAAGAATGGGTCGAATATTCGGTCTCGAATCGCGCCTGGAATCCCGACTCCTTCATCGGAAACTGCTATCTCTACATAGTCTCCATTAATAATTCCACTCAGTGAAATCTTGCTATTGGGCGGACTTGCATCCCGGGCGTTGTTGATAAGGTTTACTAGAACTTGCAAAAGTCTTTGTGAATCACCGAAAACAGTTGCGGCAGGATCAACTTCTATTTCGTAGATAATATCTTTATGTTTCTTATCGAGTGAGATAAGCGTATTAGCTTCTTCCATACATTCTTTTATAGAAACTACTTCCTTTTCATATTGAGTTTTATTGGTGCCGGCGTGGGCGAAATTCACCAGTGATTGTAGAATCTTAGATGTTCGATTGGTTTGTTCTATTATCTGTTCAGCAAGATTGTTTAACTCTTTACCGTCATATTCGTCGCGAATAGTTTGGGCCAAACAGGCAATTCCAGTAATAGGATTGCCTATTTCATGGGCAACACCCGCTGCTAAGCGACCGATTGATGCCAGGCGTTCACTGTGAGTTAAGCCTGCTTCTAACAGTTCTGTTTCTGTAATGTCTTCGATTATAATAATTATCCCTTCGTGAGATGTGTCATGATCTTCTGATTCTTCGATCAGGGCTTTGTGCAGGTTCACGGATTTCTTCTGTCCGTGGAATTGAAAGTTATGCTTAAAGGAGTGATTGGCATCCTCATCTAGAAAATTGCTTAATAAAGATAACCAGGGTTCAGACAAATCAATGAGTTGTGATCCAACAACATCGCCAGTGCTGATGCCTGTGAATTCTTCCAGGGAGCGATTCCACATAACAATTTCATTGTCGTGAGTCAGTGAGCATACGCCCAGGGGCAGGTCTAACAGTATTTGCCGATGATAGCGACGCAGGCTATCCAGGTCAGCCGCCATTCCTGAAAGGTTCGAGCGATAGGATTCGATTCGATTCTCAATTACGTTTAGATCCGAGCTGCCATGTTCAGATACTATGCTGTAGGGCAGATAGCCATCGATGAGTTCTCTGGCAATGGATGGCCCTAACAAACCTGACAGATTCGCTTCGAGCCGCCCACACAGTAGGCGCATTGAATAGGGACGCCGATCATCTGTGCTCAAGTTTAAATCCTGCAATGCCTGATTCACTTCTCGAGTTGCGGTTTTATCTCCAAGGGGTTTGCTTAAACTTCTTATAAACTCCATGGGTGACTTTGCTACTAAGCCACTGCGCTTTCGCCTTTGAATTGTGTCAAGTGCACAAATGTCTGCAGAACTTTTTTCTTCGTCACTAGAAGTGCTATACAGCGAGACAACAACAAACAGGAAGCTGTTAACAATCAATGAAATTGCGGAAATCTCGCGCCAATTAATTGAAACCAGTGAAAGTGGAGTCGCATCCAATTCTAAAAACAAGGGGAGCATTAAAAATAGAAACCAGATTATGAAAGCTGCGCTTAATCCAGCAATAAAGCCTTTTTTGTTGCCCTGAGGCCAATAAAGAATAGCGACTATGCCAGGCAAGAATTGCAAGCACGCGGTAAAGGCAACGGTACCGATTACTTGAATGCTAATCCGATCATCTGGAAGATAATGAAAAAGAAATCCTGCCCAAATTAGCGCTGTGATTAGTGCGCGTCGATGCCAAAGCAGCCAGCGGTAAATATCTTGACTAGCACTGGGTTGGTAGATAGGGAGAATAATATGATTCAAGCACATGTTTGAAAGTGCCAGAGTGATTACAATAATGAGCCCGCTTGCTGCACTCAATCCACCTACATAACCTAGTAAAGTAATAAACGGCACATCATAGGCGGCGCCGATTGCTACCGGTAAGTATTCAACCTGAACCAGCGATTCCGCTTGCAGTCCCGCCCAAAGGATAGGTAATACCGGCAAACTGATTAATAAAAAATAAAGTGGAAGTCCCCAGCTGGCAAAAGACAGCGATCGCTGACCATTGGATTCATTAAAAGTCACATAGAACATGTGAGGCATTGCTACTGACGCGGTAAAGAAAAGTAGCGCCATGACATGGAATGAACTGAAATAGTCGGTATCCACTAAACTTTGCAGAAGCTCCGGCTGTTCATTCAGCCATTCATTAAGTCCGCCGAATCCTCCAAATGCGCCATAAACTGCAAATGCTCCAACAGCTAAGAAAGCCAACAGTTTTACAAACGACTCAAATGCAATGGCCATGACCAGACCATCATGCCGAGTTCTGCCGGCACGTCTTGATGTGCCAAATAAAATCGCGAATAAGGTAATTAATATACAGAATCCAATAGCGATAGAACCCTGGGCCGATTCTGCAGAAATTATATCTGCCGTATCTGCTACTGCTCGGATCTGAAGAGCGATTAGTGGAGTTACTCCCACCAATATAACCAGAGTTGTTAAGGTTCCTGCCCAGGGCGATCGATAACGAAAAGCCATGAGATCTGCTAATGAACTAAGTTGATAAGTGCGAGTGAGCTCTAAGACAGGTTTTAACAGTAAAGGTGAAAACAAAAATGCTAATGAAATACCGATGGCGTGTGCAAGGTATCCATAGCCATCTCTAAGCGCATTGCCAACAGAGGTGTAATAGGCCCATACACTAGCGAATACTCCTAATGAAAAGACGTAAACAACCGGGTGTCTTACGAGTCGTTGGGGAATCCAACCTTTGTCGGTTATGAAGGCAACACCAAACAGCAGTCCCAGGTAGCCACTTCCAAGAAGAAATAGAGTCGATAACTCATAGTTCATCGGAATCTTGCTCCCGGTGCGCCCAGCCGGCTACCAAAACTATAAGAAATCCTACTAGGAAAGGTCGATACCAAGTGCCTTCTGGCTGATTTATCCAATCAACACTTGCCAAAAAGAGCAAATAAATAATGACTAGTAGGACTAAGATGGAACGTGGAATATACACAGAATTAGTCCATTTCCAGCGAATTTTCAGGGATATTAGCTAACTTCGGCACAGCCTGTATATCCCACTTTTCAATAGCCCAGGCTAATTGTTCTTTCGCTGCTGCGGTTTTGTGAATTTCTGGCGGTGACATACCCAGAAATTCTAAAGATTTGTAAACTAATAGAGGTCCATTGTTCACGTCTATTGGTGCAGCGAAATGCTGTTTGCTCAATTTCTGACCTTGCTCGTTAACAATGACTGGAAAGTGCCCATAAATCGGCGTTGGTAGACCCAGCAACTGTTGCAGGTAAATTTGTCTAGGCGTCGAATCGATTAGATCAAATCCTCTAATAATATGAGTAATATCCTGAAATGCATCATCAACTACGACAGCAAGTTGATACGCAAACAGTTTGTCTTTTCGGAGAATGACGAAGTCTCCAACCTCATTTTCAATATTTTGCTCATAATCGCCTTGCACCAGATCATTAAAAGTAATGTTTCTGTTGTCTGTGCGAACACGAATGGCAAAGTCTCCGTTTGGAGTTGTGTTTCGGTTTCGACAGCGACCGTCATAAACGGAACCCATTGCCTTAATTTGAGGCCGAGTGCAATCGCATTGAAAACAGAGATGATTGGAATCTAATTGCTCTAATGCTTGCTGATAGTTTTCCAGGCGCGTGCTTTGAAAAAGCACATTTCCATCCCACTCCAAGTTTAAAGCGACCAACTGATCGAGAATTTGTTCTGCAGCGCCTTCTGGTTCTCTAGGAGGATCCAGATCTTCCATTCGCAAGAGCCATTGGCCCTGGTTGGCTCTCGCATCTAGATAACTGGCAATAGCAGCTATCAGCGAACCAAAGTGTAATGGCCCGGTCGGGGAAGGGGCGAATCTTCCTATGTAAGGGATGGCTTTATTGCTGGTTTGAGAATTCACTGCCAACGGTCAATGCTGGTAGCTGGAAGGGAGAGAATAGTAATTAGAAATCTGCAATCGTCATTCAGCTCACTGGAATGAGCTGAATAATAGATTAGCTGCCTAATTGTTTTTCTTTAATTTCATCGAGAGTTTTACAATCAATGCATTTGTTTGCGGTTGGTCTTGCTTCAAGGCGTCGAATTCCGATTTCAATGCCACAGGATTCGCAGAAACCGTAATCATCTTGTGCTATAGCTTCGATAGTGCTGTCGATCTTCTTTATTAACTTTCTTTCGCGATCGCGAGTTCGAAGTTCCAAGCTAAATTCCTCTTCCTGTGTGGCACGATCTGCAGGATCAGGGTAGTTAGCAGCATCATCTTGCATATGATGAACAGTTCGATCGACTTCTTGCATTAACTGTTCACGCCAAGCCAACAAGATCCCTTTAAAGTGATCTCGTTGTTTCTCATTCATGTATTCTTCGCCCTTCTTTGTTTTATAAGGGACGAAATTCTTTAGAACTGGTTCAGATTCAGAGCTAACTGAGCTGGACATAATCGCCAATGCCTCTGTAGACCAATGTACTGCGATAGAGTGCTTACTTTAGTTCAAGCAAGCTTCGCAGATCATGGTTTTCAAGTTGATAGTTGACCTTCGTAACCAAGCATTCGATACAACCTTGGTGCAGATTTACAATATAAATCCGCTGCTTAGCCAACCACGATTTTTTGAAAGCTCGGTAAACTACCAGATTCATTATTGGGATGCCATAAAAATCATCATCAATTTTATGCCTAATTAGGGCTCCTAGAATACACCATCATGCAGCTACCTTTTCTTAAAATCGATCCTTTATAATGGCCTTCTATTCGCGGCAATGCCCGCAGATTAAGGAAGATTGAAATGTCCTCTCAACAATCGATGCTCTCAGCGAAAATGGCAAACGTCAGCCCCTTTCGTGTTATGACAGTTATGCATCGTGCAGCCGAATTGGAAAGGGAAGGCCATAAAGTCGTTCACATGGAAGTAGGGGAGCCTGATTTCTCTACTGCGCTACCTATTGTTAATGAGGCGAAGAAGGCATTGGACAAAGGCCTTACTCAGTACACTTCCGCTCCAGGAATTATTGAGCTTAGGGAAGCCATCGCCAAACACTATAAAAGAAAGCATCGAGCAAACATTTCGCCGGATAGGATTCTAATAACACCGGGAGCCAGTGGTGGGCTGAGTCTCCTGGCCAATATGTTAGTTTCGCCGGGTGATGGTGTGTTGCTTACAGATCCAGCTTATCCCTGTGTTAGAAATTTTATCTACATGCTTTCTGCTGAACCTCAACTTATTCCAGTTTCTTTGGAACAAAACTTCCAACCTACTCTGGAGCAATTAGAACAATTCAAAACGGACAAAACAGTTGGACTGTGGTTGGCGTCGCCGAGTAATCCTACTGGAACCATATTGGAGAAGGATCGATTGTTTGCCGCAAGCGATTGGGCCAAATCCAATGGCTTACATTTGCTGGTGGATGAAATCTACCACGGACTGCAATACGTAGAAGAATTGCCCAGCGTGCTTGAGTACGATGATTCTGCATTTGTGGTAAGTAGCTTTTCTAAATATTTTGGCATGACCGGATGGCGGCTGGGATGGATAGTGGTGCCAGATGATTTTGTGGAAACAGCAAACATACTCGCCCAGAATTTGTTTATTTCTGCGCCCTCTATTGCGCAGTACGCAGCCCTTGCAGCGTTTACTGAAGAAGCTGAGGCAATTTTTGAAGAGCGCAGAATCGCTTTTGGTGAGCGGAAAAACTATTTGGCGAAGGAACTCAAATCTCTCGGATTTAAAATCTCCGATAATATTCAGGGAGCATTTTACATCTACGCAAATATTTCCAAGTTCTCCGATAATACCGAAGAGTTTTGTCGAGAATTACTCGATAGCCATCATGTGGCGATTACTCCAGGTACGGATTTCGGAGAGTATAAAGCCAATGAATTTGTGCGTATCGCGTTTACCACTGGTATGGATGATTTGAAGTTAGGTGTGGAACGTTTAAAGGCTGCGCTGACTTAGTGCTCACATAAAAATCTGTTCACATGAAATTTGATCATCCTCTCCAATCGGGCCGGCTGTTGAAGCGCTACAAACGATTTCTAGCAGATGTCGAGCTGCCTTCCGGTGAAGTAATAACTACTCATTGTCCCAACACCGGCTCGATGAAGAACTGCCAGGAGCCTGGCAGTAAGGTCTGGTTTTCGACATCTGACAATAAAAAGAGGAAGTATCCTCACACCTGGCAATTTATCGAAGTTGATAAAAAGCATTTGGTGGGAATAAACACCGGCCTTTCGAACAAACTGGTTGTAGAGGCAATAGAAAACGGAACAATCAGACAGCTACAAGATTATGAGCGGTTAAAAACAGAGGTGCCCTATGGTGATCAGAAAAGCAGAATCGATGTGCTCTTAACCAGTTCCACTGACTCAGAGTGTTATGTTGAGGTAAAGAATGTGAGCCTGGGAGTTGGAGCAGGACAGGGATTGTTTCCCGATGCAGTGACAACTCGGGGCCAAAAACATATTGAAGAATTAATGCTGATGAATAAATCAGGAGCCAGGGCAGTATTGTTATTTTGCGTTCAACACAGCGGTATAGAAAGAGTCAGTCCCGCTATTGAAATTGATCCTAAATACAGTTCGCTGTTACGAGATGCAATTGAAGAAGGTGTGGAGGCGATCGCCTATCGAGCCGAGATAGATCCAGAAAATTCATCTGTAGTGTTAAAAAAAGAACTGCCAGTTGAACTCTGAACAGGGTTGCTGGCTCAATACTGCGGTGGTGGTACGAGTTGGGCTTCCTCAACCATAACCATTCCATTGTCGATTACAAACGGAACCTTTTGTAAGTTCTTGCCCTTGCAGGGCCCCACGAGACAATGTCCATCTTCAATTTTGAAGAGCGCGCCATGGGTCGAACATTGTATTAGTGCTCCATCCGCATCTAGAAACTTATCTTCTTGCCATTCCAGGGGTGTGCCCAAGTGGGGGCAGCGATTCCAGTACAAGTGAATCTCATCGTCTTTCTTTACCGCGAACAGGTAGAAGTTATCGATATCGATTCCTTTCGATGTTCCTTCTTCGATATCTTCGACAGCGATCAGGCTTATCATTAAGCAAGAGCCTTCTCGAAATCTGCGAGCAGATCTTCCACTTCTTCAATTCCCACACTGAATCTAATCATGGAATCAGATATGCCCATGGATGCTCTCCTTTCGGCACCCATTTCATAATAAATAGTATGGGCAACAGGAATTGCTAGGGTTCTGTTGTCCCCTAAATTACTGGAAGAAACTATGGTCTCCATGGCATTGAGAAATTCGAAGCAGTCTACATTTTCGACTAAATCTACGCTGAAGATTGCGCCAAACTGCTTAAACAATTGTTTGGCTCTCTGGTGCTGAGGGTGATTTTCGAGACCGGGGTAATAAGCTTGGTTAATTTTTGGGTGATCGTGACAGAACTTCGCCAGTACCGAAGCGTTGTTGCAGGCTTTTTCTATCCGCAATGAAAGTGTTTCCGATCCAACTGCGAGATGATGGGCAGCTTCAGGACCCAGGGATGCTCCCATGTCTCGTAAGCCTTTCTTCTTGATTTGAGTAATACCCCAAAGTTCAGTTTTTTCGTTGCGGTAAGTGTCGTAAATGTTTTCAAAGCCCGACCAGTCATACAAACCAGTATCAGTTATGGCACCACCAAGTGCATTTCCGTGTCCGCCAATGTATTTCGTAAGAGAGTTGACAATCAAGCTCGCGCCAACAGTTTTTGGCAGAAACAAACAAGGTGAAGTCATCGTATTGTCTACACAGTAGATTAAATTTTTAATCTGGCACAATTGTCCGATGGCTTTGAGATCTGCTACTTGGGTAGCCGGGTTTGCAATGGTTTCGACGAACACGAGCTTGGTATTTTTTTGAATTGCATTCTCTACAAAGCGCGCTTCAGTGGCATCTACAAAGGTGACTTCTATACCTAATCTTTGCAAAGTGCCGAAGAAGCTATTGGTATTTCCAAAAAGAAATGAGCTTGAAACTATATGGTCCCCTTCCTTAAGCAAGGAAAGCAATGTCGAAGAGATAGCTGTCATACCAGTGGCGAAGGCAATAGTTGCAATGCCATCTTCCATTTGGGTAATGCGTTTTTGTAACGCGGTAACAGTAGGATTTAGTTGCCTGCCATAATTATATCCCTGACGTTTACCCTGAAAGACTTCCGCAAGGTGATGAGAATCTTCATAGCCATAGGCAACCGAAGGATGGACAGGTTTATGCAGAACCCCGTGCTCCGGATTGTCTTTTCGGTCCGAATGTAGATTCGTTGTATTAAAGCCTTTCTTTTTCATGTTCTGTTTCTGAAGGATTGTTTCTTGCCAGAATTGGCTCGCGATGCAGGCGGTTTTATACACCAGGCCTAAGGATTTTGAAAGTTGCTTTGCCGAATCTGGAGACGCGACGCCAATCCGAAGAGATAGTTGAATTTCAGTATAACCCGATTAAGTCTGTTGATCTGCCTTGTCCTGACACTGCAAGCACAGGTTTGCTTCTGGCTGAGCATTTAAACGGGGGAATCCAATAGGCTCATCGCATTGGCGACAATAACCGTAATCATCCTCAGCTATTGCTTGCAATGCTGTTTTCACTTTTCTCAATTTAAACTGGGCTTTCTGCCGCGTGGAAACAGCCATACTTTGTTGCTGTATTGCATCAATCCGTGAGACTCGGCCCACCAAAGTTTGATCCAACTGAACAACGTCTGCGGACTCTTTATTCATCTGCAATTGCGCCTGTAACTCTTTCTCTAATTTCAAAAGAGTTTGATGCAATGAATCGAGCTGACCTGGTTTTAGCGGATCCAATATTTATTCCAATGCAGTATTAAGTATTTACTGAAGGCCTTGAAACAAAGGTCGTGAATCGATTATCCCTTGGATTTCTTCCAGACGCTGTCTGTATTCAGCGCTATTACGGTCATTGTAGATGGCATTGAAATCAGATTCAGAGATGCCGTCACGATTGTTGCCCACTTCTGGCATGTAATCCGATTCAGTCTGCAGGTTCGCGAGACGTCGTTGCATTTCCAGTGCTGTGTCAGGATTTGCAGTTAGATAATTCGCAAGCGTTACACCCACGGTATTCGCTGTTAAGTCTGAAAAACTAAACCCAGATCGATAACGGGCATCGTAAGCTTCCTTGGTTGTCGACAACAATTCAGCAAATTCCGCTCCTGCGGAAGCTGATATTGCGGCAATGGAAACGACGTGTTGTGCAAGATCCTGGCGTCGCTGCAAACGCACTTCAATAAACTTTGCAGGTGGTACTTCCGCCGCCATCTCGGGCCCAACTAATTGACTTAAGTCTTCATCGTTTACATAAATTGCCAAGGCTTGGAGTAGTGTTCGGCTCTCGGCTATCGGATCGCTACCACTTGTGGATTTGTTCCTGGCTTCAGTAAAAAGTGGAACTAGAAGAGAATTGAGTGAAATTGCTCGAATATCAGTAGGTATTGTGGTTGCAATCTCATTAATGGATTCGTAATAGGCAATGATTCTGGTGCGATCTTCATCGGTGATGAAGAGTTGTTGTGCTTCGTCACTTATTCTTCCTATCAGAACCGGATCCCAGTGCAATTGTACTTGCATTTGTGAGCCGGAAATTTCGACAGCTTCAACGTTCTCTATCAATGTATTTACGTCTTCGAATACTGGTGTCGATTGAGTCAGATTGCTGCTTATCTGGTTTAGCCCCAGTTCAACCAGACGATCTGGTATCTGGAGTTCGCCAACTGTGACTTTGTCCAATCGGAGCTGACTGTCTTCTTCAACAAATTCGCCCGTGATATTCAAATATAGCGGCACCCAACCAGAGAGTATCTCGACGCTCATTTCAGAGTAGAGCGATTCATCTTCAATGCTTAGTTGTGCCGCCCAGCCTGGCGAAAGTTCCAGCAGATTCAGGCCGTAGCCGAGCAGAAGATTAAGCTCGTCAACATTAAGATTCATAGACTGAGAACCCGGTGTACCAGGAGAACTGGGTGCGGATTCAATCAGCAATTGCTCGATGCGTGCCATTTCCTCAGCGGAAAGTGAGTCTGCCGATGAGACATCAGCACTTGTTTGAATAGACAACAGCAAAATCACTATGGGAGCGCTGGCTACCAATACGAGGAAGGGGCGCAGTAATGGTCGCAATATTTTAGTTATGGGCATGCCCGACGGGTCTTCGTTGCGTTCATTGAATCTTGCGGAATATGAACTCTAGCTCGATGTTGCCGATAAAAGGCAAATAGGGAGTTCGAATAGGGATTTTACTGACAAATAGCCACTTTATCGCTATAAAGTATGACAAATAGCACAATTTCTTCTATAACTTAATAAATTTTATTTATTTATCAAGAGCTTGGGGATAATATCCCGGTTCCTACGATCTTGTCGGGAAAGGATCCCATCCAGGAGAGGATTATGAAGCTAGGCCCAACTATAAAAGAATCCAATGGAAGACTGCAGCAGGTATTGCGCCCGCTGGGTGTATTGGTTTTGCTACTGGCCTTGGGAGCTTGCACGTCGCAAGCAGCGAGAGAAGCAGAATTAGCGGCCATCGAGGCCGAAAGAGTCGCTGCGGAACAAGAAGCTACGCGAACAGCTCAAGAAGAAGAACGGCAAAGAGCTATGGCGGAGCAGCGACGACGTGAGGCAGAAGCGGCTGATCGAGCTCGCATTGCTGCCGAACAGCAGCGTAGAGAAGACGAAGCTCGAGCGCGTGCCGAAGAGGAACGCATGCGTCGAGAAGAGGAAGAAATGAGGGAGCAGGAACGATTGGCGGCGATAGCAGCGGCAGAAGCTGAGAGAAGGGAAAAGCTTCAACGAATTTCGCAATTAGAGCAACAGATTGCTGCCATCGCAGATAACACAGGGCAAGATGAAAACTCCACTGCAATCTTGCAGGAAGCGATTCTTGTCGCTGAAGAATTGTTGGATGCTCTAGCAACCGAGCAAGCGAAATACGAAAATACCGACGCTCAGGGTAATACCATGGAGCCCCTGGCTAAGGACTTAATTGCCGAGCTAGAAGCACGCAAAGACAATTTAGTGCGGCAGGCTCAATCGCAATAGGATAATGCTTACTGAAACTGCGATTGTAGTGAATTAACAATGACCAAAATCGTAGATTTCGAAACCAGACGTCAACAACAGCTGTTCAAGCAGAAGGAAGCTAAGGTTGATGCCTTAAAAAAAGCCTTTCGCCAAGCCAGGGGAGAACCGGAGCCGAATTCTCCTCAGGGTAAAGGCAAAAAACGCCGTAATTCCAAGAAAAAATAGACGAAAAAAGTAGTGTGATTCTACTCCTTTTCCGATCATTCTAAAAAACCCCTAAAACCACCAAAATACTGGCCCTCCAGCCACTTCACATGCTTTGTTTGTAAGGCCTGTTGTGGTAAAGTGCGCGCCTTTGAAATCAACTTACCACGGGGAGACACACTTAGATGCCGGGGATAACAATTACAGTCACCACGATCTTGTCACTGCTGGGATTGGGGATCGCTTTCTTCTACATGAAGCGAGTGACTAGCATACCTATAGACATGGGGCTTGATGAGAAAGACGGGGCTCGTTTGAAGTTTATTCATGGGGCTATCGCAGATGGCGCCATGGCTTTTCTTAAGCAGGAATACAAATTCCTAACAATTTTTATGGTGGTATTTGCTGCCATCATCGCGATCTTAATCGACGATTCCCATACTCCCGACACGCGTGAAGGGATCTACACAGCAATAGCTTTTCTTTTCGGTGGTGCAATCTCAATTGCCTCTGGCTATATCGGTATGAAAGTTGCCACCCAAGGCAATGCGCGAACGACTGTTTCTGCCAAGAAAGATATTTCTGACGCCTTCAATGTTGCAATCAACTCCGGCGCTGTCATGGGATTTGCCCTGGTTGGACTGGCGACGCTTGGACTCGTAGTAATTTATGTAGTTATGAGCTGGTTGCTGGCTGATTTGGGCCAGGAAAATAATCATATCTTAATGGAAGTTATTGCTGGTTTCGGTTTAGGGGGTTCAACCATCGCACTGTTTGCCCGTGTTGGTGGAGGCATATTCACTAAAGCGGCTGATGTAGGTGCTGACCTGGTAGGTAAAGTAGAGCAGGGAATCCCGGAAGATGATCCGAGAAACCCTGCAGTTATCGCCGATAATGTAGGTGACAACGTAGGTGACGTTGCCGGTATGGGTGCTGATCTTTTTGGATCCTGCGCCGAGAGTACATGTGCGGCAATGGTAATCAGTGCCGTGGTATTCGCTGCTGATCCAAACGCCTTGCTCTATCCAATTCTCATTAGTGCGGTCGGTATTCCCATTAGCTTAGTTACCAAATTACTAATCAACGTCAAGACTGAAGACGACGTTGCTCCAGCACTGATGAAGCTGCTTATAGTTTCCAGTGCGCTCATGGCAGCAGTCATGTTCTTCTTTACCATGGCTTTAGTTCCTGAATTTTTCGAACTCAATGGAGAGCAATACACGAATTTAGGTGTGTATTGGTGCTTTTTCTCCGGATTGATTGCTGGTTTAGCAGTTGGCCTTTTAACTGGTTATTACACTTCAGAAAAATACGGTCCGGTTCAGGAAGTCGCCAAGTCCTGTGAGACTGGTGTTGCCACAAACATCATTTACGGTTTGGCGCTCGGCTATAAATCAACAGTGCTTCCCTACCTTGCCATAGCGATCAGTATTTTCCTTTCCTGGGAACTGGCCGGTATGTACGGAGTTGCGATTGCTTCTCTGGGAATGCTCGGAACACTGGTAATCGCGCTGATGATCGATGCCTATGGTCCGGTTGCGGACAATGCTGGTGGAATTGCAGAAATGGTTGGTCTAGACAAAGAAGTTCGTCGCCGAACTGACATTCTCGACTCAGCCGGGAACACTACTGCTGCAATCGGCAAAGGCTTCGCTATTGGCGCAGCAATTTTAACCTCTCTTGCCTTATTCGCCGCATTTATCACTGCTTCAGAAACACTGGCGGGTGAGCCAATCGATATGAGCTTATTGAATCCTTTGGTTTACACCAGTCTCTTTATTGGCGCAGTGTTACCTTTCATGTTCACTGCCATGACCATGAAATCTGTCGGTAAAGCTGCTTTCGATATGATCGAAGAAGTGCGTCGCCAATTTAAGGAAATCCCCGGCATCATGGAAGGCACCGGTGAGCCGGATTATGCGGAGTGTGTATCGATTTCTACGCAGGCGGCCTTGCGTGAAATGATTGCGCCGGGAGTGCTAATTATGGGAACGCCACTCGTGGCCGGCTACTTGTTTGGCGTTCAAGCCGTGGCTGGAATTCTCGCTGGTTCCCTGGTCGCAGGTGGTGTGCTTGCGATTGCGTCATCCAATAGTGGTGGTGCCTGGGATAACGCGAAGAAATACATCGAAGCAGGACATCACGGCGGTAAGGGTTCAGACGAACATGTAGCCGCTGTAGTTGGTGATACTGTGGGTGATCCACTAAAGGACACATCTGGTCCATCGCTTAACATTTTGATTAAGCTCTCTGCAATTTTGAGTTTGGTGTTTGCACCATTCTTTGTGCAGAACGGTGGAATATTTCTATAAAGAAAACGTGAATTAAAAAAGGGGCCAGCTGGCCCCTTTTTTATTGCTGGGGGATTTAATTGTCCCGTCGTGTTTCAAAATGAAATAAGACCCATTCAGTTACTTCAGATTGGATATTAGTGCTGATATTTGTCCAGGATGTTTTTACATTTTCGACACACTGGTAGATTCGGAAAGAATCTGTATCTTCGATTATCAAATTTCGCACCGAAGGATTTAGCGTGTAATTAGAAACTTCTGCCAGTTTCCAATTTTCTTCCAGAGTTCTTTCGATACATTCATCTCCTTGCAGCAGATCAATGAATGCAAACTCTTCTGCAGCGTAACCGAGAGCTGGAATTGTGAGATTTACAGGAATCGCAATTGCTTCAGCTTCTTCCTCGTCCTTCAGAAACTCAATGGAGTCGAGTCGTAGGCTTTCCGAAGTCTGATTAAAGACGATAAGCCGCATGCCATCATCGGTGGGAGCGCCCCATGCCGAAGAATAGAACGCAAATTTGATGTCAGTTTCTTCCTGCAGTTCAGCTGCATCACTTTGAGCACCCAATTGAAAAGCAAAACAAAGAGATGCCAGGGAGCAAATAAAGCGAATTCCAGTAAATCGAGTTGTCATACGATGATTCTAGCGGTCTTGCTTACCTAATGTCATGCCTATTTTCTTTTCGAGAAGGATACAAGATAATCCTTCACTGCTTGTAATCTGGGTTTTAATAACAACCCAAACTAAAAGGATTTCAATTGAATCAATCCGACAAATTTAAAAATCTCATCTGCATTGCATCGGGTAAAGGTGGTGTTGGTAAATCTACAACCGCAGTTAATTTAGCGTTAGCTCTGGCAAGCAAAAGCAAGGTCGGTTTGCTAGATGCGGATATCTACGGCCCAAGTATTCCTATGATGATGGGAGTTGAGCCAGGTACTCGACCGCAAATTCAACAAGAAAAATACATGGTTCCAATCGAAGCTCATGGAATCGAGTGTAATTCTATGGGTTTCCTGGTTGATCAAAATACAGCCATGGTCTGGCGTGCTCCCATGATCATCTCAGCCTTCAATCAAATCTTAAATGACACTGCCTGGAATGAAAGGGACTATCTGATTGTGGATATGCCTCCAGGAACAGGTGACATTCAATTGAGCCTGGCCCAATCTGTGAAGGTAACTGGCGCGGTAATTGTTACCACGCCCCAAGATGTTGCCCTTTTAGATGCGCGCAAAGGAATTGAAATGTTTCGAAAAGTGGGTGTGCCTATCTTGGGGGTAGTCGAAAATATGAGCACCCATGTTTGTGGTCACTGTGGTCACGAGGAAGCGATTTTTGGCAGTGGTGGCGGGGATCGATTAGCTGCCGAATACGGGGTTGAAGTAATAGGGCGCCTGCCACTGGATCTGGATATTCGTGAAAAAACCGATAGCGGTAATCCTGTGGTAGCATCAACTCCGTCTGAACCAGCGGCTCTGGGATATTTTCAACTAGCCAAGAATGTAGAAAGAAAACTTGCAGAGATTGCAGAATCTGCGCAAAGTGGTCCAACGATCACTATTAGTGAAGACTAGCTGGGCTCGCTATAGAAAAAGCAAAAATAATTGAGGGGGAAAGACTTTGGATGCAGTAAATGATTTTCTAATTTTTCTGGATGGCTTTTTAGGATCGGCTATTTGGTTCCCCAGCTTGCTCCTATTTACAGGGATCTTTTTTACTCTGTATTTGGGTTTCCCCCAAATTCGCTATTTTAAGCATGCGATCGGAGTTACAAGCGGAAAGTTTGACAAAGAAGGTGCAAAAGGGGATACCACTCACTTTCAGGCCTTATCGACAGCATTATCGGGCACGGTCGGAACGGGGAACATTGGCGGTGTAGCGCTAGCGTTGCATCTTGGAGGCCCTGCAGCCTTGTTTTGGATGTGGGTGACCGCTTTCTTCGGTATGACTAGTAAATTCGTCGAAGTAACTTTATCTCACAAATATAGAAATCAAACCCCCGACGGCACTATGGCTGGGGGACCCATGTACTACATGGAGAAGGGCCTCAATATGAAATGGCTGGCGATTATATTCGCTGTCGCCACGGTATTGAGTTCATTTGGTACCGGCAATCTTCCTCAAATCAATAGCATCGCTTCCGGATTAGAAAGCACATTTAATCTTGATCCACTAATTACGGCGAGCATACTTTCTGTCCTGCTGGCATTAGTAATTATCGGTGGCATTACGCGAATAGCGAAAGTAGCCGCTGCTATTGTGCCAACAATGGCAATTTTTTACTTAATTGGCGCCTTTGCAGTAATAATTCCAAACGTCGGAAATGTCATTCCGTCATTTCTTTCCATTTTTGCCGATGCGTTTACCGGTTCTGCTGCAGTAGGCGGATTCTTAGGCGCTACCTTTGCCTTCGCGTTTGACCGTGGAGTTAACAGAGGTCTGTATTCGAATGAAGCAGGTCAAGGGTCTGCACCTATTGCTCACGCTGCAGCCCGTACGGATGAGCCAGCGGATGAGGGTATGGTATCGATACTGGAACCGTTCATAGACACTATCGTGATCTGCACGATTACCGGATTGGTTATCCTTTCTTCTGGCGTCTGGATGGAGAAATTTGAAAATGAATTTCAACGTGCAGACATGAGTTTTGTTAGCGGCACCTTTGGAGAATCTGAAACAGAGGACATCGAGCAATTGTTTTCATTCTTAAATGGAGATGAATCTAGCGTCAGCAGTTTCGATGGAGACATTACCTTGGTAAATGGTCAAGCACAGAATGCTGACCAATTCACGCTCCTGCATGCCCGCTCCTTTGCTGAAAATATAGTTTACAGTAATGAGCAAGGGCCAATAACGGGTTCTGTGGTGGTTACAGATGGGTCCTTGGATGACACTAGTATTATTGTGACTGGTGATTCCTTGTTGCATTCGGTGCCATTAACGACCCAGGCTTTTACAAGAGGATTGTTTGGAGACTATGGACAATACATTGTGTCCATAGGGTTAATGTTATTTGCATTCTCCACTGCAATTGCCTGGTCTTATTATGGCGATAGAGCCATGACTTATTTATTTGGGCCTAAGTCAGTTCTGCCTTATCGCATAGTATATGTGTTAGGTTTTTTCTATGCCGCGTTAGCAGACACGACCATAGTATGGAATGTCTCACTCATTACCATTGTGTTGATGACTGTGCCAAATCTTATTGGCATATTGTTAATGCACAAAGAGATGAAGCGTACTGTTAAAGATTACTGGGAAAGAACTGAACACGGAAAACACCGCACTTAGTTCAAGACTAGGCGTTCAAGACCAGGCAAAAGTGCCGTGTTGTCATTCTAGAGCTTAACGAGCTACTGCCTCGCCAGGAAGGCGGATATTTTCGACAATTTGTTGCACGTCTTCTGGAGGTTCAGGCGTAAACTGAGCCACAGTCAATGCCACTAACAAGTTAACCAGGGTTCCAAAAGTACCGATGCCTTCGGGTGATATGCCCAGCAGCCAACCATCTGCATTGTCCAGCGCCGGATTTAAGGTTTTGAAATAGATGATGTAAAAAGCTGTAAAAAGGAATCCTGCAACCATGCCTGCAATTGCACCGTGCTTATTCATCCGTTTTTGGAATATGCCCAGTACGATTGCCGGAAAGAATGAGGCTGCGGCGAGGCCAAATGCATAGGCCACTACTTGCGCAACATATGCAGGTGGATTTATTCCCACGTAACCTGCAATCAGTACTGCCACAAAAATCGCGATTCGAGCGTAAGTTAATTCTTGTCGCTCTGTAATCGTAGGCATGAAACTTCGCTTCATAAAATCGTGGGCCACTGAAGTCGATATTACCAGCAGTAAGCCGGCGGCAGTAGATAAGGCTGCCGCTAAGGCGCCAGCTGCCACCAATGCCACAACCCAGTTAGGTAGTCCCGCAATTTCAGGATTGGCTAATACCATGATGTCGCGGTTTACATTCAGCTCGTTAGTTTCAGGATCGCCAACATATTGGATACGGCCGTCGTCGTTTTTGTCTTCAAATGCAATTAGGTTAGTAGCTTCCCATTTGGTAAACCATTCGGGCACTTCTGAGTACTCAACATTATCCACTGTGTTGATTAAGTTAGTTCGAGCAAATGCTGCGACTGCAGGAGCGGTCGTGTAGAGAATAGCAATAAAAACTAAGGCATATCCCGCTGAGCGACGAGCATCTCTAACATTAGGCACAGTGAAAAACCTGATAATTACATGGGGGAGACCGGCAGTACCGAACATTAATGCTGCAGTGATGAAGAAGACATCCTGTGTACTGCGCTGCCCCTCAGTATAAGTTGCAAATCCTAATTCCTCACTCATACCGTCTAATCTATCGAGTAAGAATCCGCCTCCGAAGGCCTCAGTGAGCTCCGCACCGAATCCAAGTTGGGGAATTGGAATTCCCGTCATTAAGATAGAAATAAAGATTGCCGGCACCATGAAAGCAAAAATAAGCACACAATATTGTGCAACCTGGGTATAAGTAATCCCTTTCATGCCGCCCATTACGGCGTAAAAGAAAACTATCGCCATTCCAATGACTACACCGGTAGTAATATCGACTTCTAAAAATCTGGAAAATACGATACCTGCACCTTGCATTTGGCCGCATACATAAACAAATGAAATGGTTATCGCACAGAACACTGCAATTAGGCGGGCGGTTTTAGAGTAATAACGGTCGCCAATAAAATCCGGTACCGTAAATTTTCCAAATTTTCTTAAGTAGGGTGCGAGAAGCAAGGCGAGTAATACGTAGCCGCCAGTCCAGCCCATTAAGTAGAAAGTGCCATCCCTGCCTAAGAAAGAAATTAGTCCTGCCATTGAGATAAAAGAAGCTGCCGACATCCAGTCCGCTGCAGTTGCCATACCATTGGCTAAAGGTGGCACATCACTTCCGGCAACGTAGAATTCACTGGTCGATCCGGCACGGGACCAGATGGCGATGCCTATGTAGAGACCGAATGTCAGAAATACAAATACGAAAGTCCAGATTTGAACACTCACGATGCGTCCCCCTCTGAATTGGATTGAGTTTGAGCCTGATTACTATTTGAAGTTTCTAAATTGTATTTGTCATCTAGCTTATCCATGAGATAGATGTAAACGAAAATGAGAACGACAAATACTAAGATCGCTCCTTGTTGAGCAATCCAAAAACCAAGTTTGAATCCACCAATCCGGAAGTTATCCAGAAAATCCACCAGTAAAATACCGCAACCAAATGAAATGAAAAACCAAACTGCCAGCAAAGACAGGACGATTTTTATGTTGGATTTCCAGTAGGATTGAGCGCTGTTATCAGACATTGCGACCTCTTTTATTATTGCTTTATAACTACACCCTGTAAGGTCGCAAATAGGACCTCCATAGGATTTTTTCGACAGAATCAATCCATCTTTTTTACGCGCTGGGATGGTATCACTTAATCCAGAACCCGTATACCTGCCTATTTTCGGGGGCTGCAGCCATTGTGCTTTACATTGTTGAGGTTCGGCTTGTCGATTCTCCGTCTTGAACTAAACTTAGATAATCCATTGTTGTTTAAGCTATTTTTCGAATTTAAACGACCAAGATTGAAGACGAGCAAAGGCCCAAAGCGTAGCGCATTATGACTCCACAGAATGAGTCAATCTCCAAAATTACTCGGCTAGTTTTAAGAAGTGTTCTTAAGCGTTTTGCCGTGGTATTGGTATTGCTACTTGCCTTTCAACTTGCAACAAATTTAGTTCTTGGCAGAAATATTGCTGAAGTATCCTGGTGGCAGCAGTTTCTTTTTGTTGCAATCGCTTCTACAGCAATGCTTTTTATTGTTCATAATGTGCTCAAGCGCCTACAAGAATTAATTGCAGTAAAACAATCCAAACTGATTCACTCGAAACAGTTACTCGAACAACGAGTAAACGAACGTACTGCAGAACTGAAAGCGACATCCAAAGAGCTTGCCAAGTCGCTCCAGGTAAAGAGTGAATTTCTGGCAACTATGAGTCATGAGATTAGAACGCCTATGAATGGCGTGCTGGGCATGGCGCAATTGCTGAGTGAAACTGAACTCAACGAGAAACAGCAACGCTACGTCGGCATTGTCAATTCGTCAGGCAACTCGTTATTGGGCGTGCTGAACAATATCCTAGACTTTTCCAAAATTGAAGCAGGAAAAATGGAAGTCGAAAACATTCCATTCAATCTGGAAAGCCTGGTAGACGAATCTTTGGGAGTATTTTCTCTTAAAGCCTTGGAAAAACGCGTAAAACTGGTAGGTGGCTTAGCCCATGATGTACCAAGAGTGTATCGCGGGGATCCAACTCGATTACGCCAGATCATGATGAACCTTCTCGCCAACGCAATTAAATTTACTTTTAACGGCGAAGTTTCACTTTATGTCTCGTTGCAGGAAGCCAAAAATGGAAAAGGCAAAACTGGTTTATTGATAGAAGTAAAAGACAACGGAATTGGCATTTCCGAAGAGCAGTGTGAAAAATTTTTTAAGGCTTTCTCACAAACGGATGTTGCTACTGCAAGAAAGTATGGGGGAACAGGACTCGGACTGGTTATCTGTAAGAATCTAGTAAACCTTATGAACGGAGAAATTGGGGTCAACAGTGAGTTAGGCGACGGGGCTACTTTCTGGGTCGATATCGCTATCGATTCCGTTCCTATGGAAGAGGCAAAAACATACCTAGGATCGGTGCAGTCAATTGAAAGCGCCGGAGTACTATTGATTGAATCAGACGAAATGGCTGCGCATATCTTACAAGAACAGCTTAGCCATTTTGGGTTAAAGGTGTATTTCGCAGCTACCGTAGCTGAAGCAGTAGAGCAGCTCCGTTCTGGAATTGATGTACGCATGGTGCTAAGCGCTGAAAAACTTTCCGACGGGAGCGGTGTCGAGCTAGCAGAATTGGTAAACGATGAATTCAGTGACAAGCCCATCAGGTTTTTCTTAATGGCCCCTATTTGCATTGAAAACTCCACCATGACTCCGCCAGGAGTCTATAAAGTCTTGGAAAGGCCTATTTCAAGTGGATTACTTTACAGTTCGCTCCAGAGCGCAGTCTCTGAGGGATTACCTAAAGTCAGAAAATCCCAGAAAATTGCCGCAGATCGAGAAGATTTTGCAGATGTGAAAGCGCTTATTGCTGAAGACAACGAAGTTAATCAAATGGTTATCTCGGCAATACTCAAGAAATTTAAGATCAAGCCCGTAATCGTAGAAAATGGAGCAGACGCGCTGGAGAAAATAGATTCTGGTAAAGGATCATTTGATTTAATTTTGATGGATTGTGAAATGCCATCCATGGACGGGTGGGAAGCGACTGAACGAATTCGGGAGTTTGAGCAGCGTAACAATACCGAAAAGCCGGTTAAGATTGTTGCATTGAGCGCCCATGTAATTAGCGAACCCAGAAATCGCGCTTTAGAATCTGGAATGGACAAGTTTGTAGCAAAACCAGTAGATATCAGTTCGGTGGAAGAGCTATTACATGAATATTTTCCGAGAGTTAGTTCCAGCGAAACTCCCCAGTCTGCCCGCTATTAATTTTCGGGGCTAATATTAGCGACCAAATAGTCTCGAATTTTCTTCACGATTTTTTCTTGATTGGAATTTTCAGCTTTTTGAAATTCTCGATTCAGCTGTCTTAGTTTTTGCCTATTCAGTGAAGGGTGATCGGCAACGAGCCTACTTATTGCCTCATCCCCTTCGGCAAAAATGCTCTGGGATAGCTGAAGATGAAAGTCTATTTTGTTGCTGCTGTCTGTTACAGAGCTTAGCTTGGAAATTGCCTGACTAATCTCATCTTTGTCGCAATCTCGCATTAACTTCCCAATAAATTGCAGCTGTCGCTTTCTCGCCCCATAAGCGTTGGGTAGTCGTTTAAATTCTGCGATGGCAGTACGAAGTTGGTCGGGCAAGGGAAGAAGGTCCAAGTCTGCTACTTTGAAAGTAGTTAAATGTTGACCCAAATCCTGAAGCTCCAACGCTACTTTTTTGCGCTCAGATTTACTGGGAATGGAACTATCAATCTGCGCTTCTTCTTTGTCTTTCACGGCTCGATTTAGAAATCATCAAAGATAAAATAATTGTGCCAGGCCCAGAAAAGCAAAAAATCCGATAGAGTCTGTTACGGTTGTTAGCGCGACAGTTCCTGCCAGTGCTGGATCGACGTTCATTTTCTTAAGAAACAATGGCAGATAAGCTCCCGCTAAGGCTGCGGTTATCAGGTTTATCATCATGGCTGCAGCTATGATGTAGCTAAGTTGCAAGTCCCTATACCAGAAAAAAGCAACTATAGAAATCACCAGCGCCCAAAGTGTGCCATTAAGCACGGCAACGCCTAACTCTCGAATTAACAACCATCTGCTATTGGAAGGGCTAATATGGCCAAGTGCCATACTGCGAATGACCAAAGTCAGGGTTTGCGTTCCAGCGACACCTCCCATATTTGCAACGATAGGCATTAGAACGGCAAGGTAGACAACTTGATCTAAGATATCCTGGAACATATAGATAACCAGAGATGCGAGTACTGCGGTCATTAAATTCACGCCTAACCAAAGTGCTCTTCGTCGTGCCGTTTTAACGACGGGTGCAAAAGTATCATCTTCTTCATCGAGGCCGGCCATACTCATGAACGAGTGTTCGGCGCTATCGCGAATTACGTCTACAACATCATCAATCGTGATACGGCCTAGAAGCTTGCCGTCGGCGTTTACTACTGGCGCTGACACCCAATCATGTTGCTCGAAAAGTTGAGCTACTTGAGTGGCTTCCATATCAACCGGAATTGCTTCGAGATCTTCACGCATCACTTCTCTTACAGAAGTATGGGGGTCAGACACTAACACTTCTCTTAAGGGTAGAATGCCCAAGAACTGATCGTTGCGACTCACTACTAGCAGGTTGTCTGTCATTTCCGGAATGCTTTCGTGTCGACGTAGATAGCGAAGTACAAGTTCGACCGTATGGTTTCGTCTTACTGTGATGGTATCGGTGTTCATCAAACCGCCAGCAGTGTCTTCATCATAGGAGAGGATTGATTCCACTCGTTGCCGGTCTTGCTGATCCATAGCCTGCAGAACTTCGGCTGCTATTTGTTGCGGTAACTGTTGCAGTATGTCCGCTAAATCATCTGTCTCTAGTCCTTCTGTTAATTCGACAACCTGCTTTGCATCTAGATCGCTGAGAAACTCATTTTGAAGGTCTTCATTAAGGTATTGAATTACCTCACCTTCAGAGTCTTTGTCGATTAATTGCCAAAGGACTGATCGAGTATTTGGAGGGGAGGACTCAAGTAGATGGGCAATACCCGCCGTAGGCAGCGTCTTGATCATCTGCCTTACCTGGTATAGAGAACCACTGTCAATCGCCTGGTTTAGTTCCAGTACGTGGTCTTTCTGAAATTGTGATTCCTTAACTTGAGACATGGCTGTTCTCAGACCTCTACTCGGTTATCGGCGCGAGCGTTTCAGAATCGAAATATCAGGGATATGCGGGGTCCCTGCCAATCTGGGTGGCGCATTTTAACGCCATTTCAGGGGCAAACGAAAGGATAAGCTGGTTAGGTAGAAATTATTCGTCTTCGCCAAATTTATCGTTAATCAGCGCGACGATAGCAGTTATAGCCTGTTCTTCATCAGCGCCTTCGGTTTCGACGATTAGTTCGGTGCCTTTTACGGCGGCAAGCATCATAAGAGAGAGGATGCTCTTCCCATCCACCATTTTTTCATGGCCGACTTGAATGTTCGAGGAATAGCTCGAAGTGAGTTCCACAAGCTTTGATGCTGCACGTGCATGCAGCCCAGCTTTATTGATTATTTCCACTTTCGTTTTTTGCATTTTTTTTTAGTTTTTTATTGTGCTAATTCTCGATGCCGTACTTGTACATTGCGAATTTTGCCGACAAATGCCGCCCCAAGTTTTTCGCATAGATATACTGATCTATGCTGGCCACCGGTGCAACCAAGGGCCACAGTGATATAACTTCGATTATTGCCTTCAAACCGGGGCAGCCATTTTTTTAGGTATTCGTTGATGTCGCTATACATTTCCTGAACTTCTTGCTGAGCATCCAAAAAATTAACAACCGCTTCATCCAGTCCAGTAAGTGAACGCAATGAGTTATCCCAATATGGATTAGGTAGGCAGCGAACATCGTAAACAATGTCTGCATCAACAGGAACACCGTTTTTGTAACCAAAAGATTGGAACAATAGAGCGAGCCCAGTTTCTTTGTTTTCAACTATCCTGTTCTTTATTGAATCCCGTAATTGATGCAGAGACATATTGCTGGTATCGATTGAAAGACTCGACATAACCGATATGGGTTCCAGCAATTCTGATTCTTTGTCTATCGCTTCTATTAGAGCAACGTTTTCATCTGACAGTGGGTGTTTTCTGCGGCTTTCACTAAATCGCTTCAATAAAGTTTGACTATTCGCGTCTAGAAAGATGATTTCAACCGGTAGTTTCTTTTCTATTAAATCTTTTACTAAGTTTGGGACTTGTTCCAGGTCTGCAGATATATTGCGCGCATCAATACTAACCGCAACATTTGGAATGCCGGTTTCACCGGTAAATACTCTATTGGCGAGAGAGTGAAGCAAACTAGCAGGAAGATTGTCGATACAGTAATAACCGCGGTCTTCCAGAATGTGAAGGACAGTACTTTTTCCTGAGCCAGATCTACCACTGATAATTGTCAGTTTCATTTAAGGTGACTCTTGATTCTTCTGAGTATTAGTTACCCGCTGTTCAAAATGTAATTGCGATATTATAAAGATCTTCGCTGTCCTGAGTTTGTCTTATTGTGTAGCAAAAATCAGGATCGTTGAAAAGCTCTGCGAGACCAGCCAATGTTTTTACGTGCTCATCTGTTTTTTCTTCTGGCACGATTAGTACAAAAAGTAGATCTACTGGTTTTCCGTCAATTGCATCGAAGTCAATTGGGGCTTTCAGTGTAACCAGTGCGCCAATAATGCCTTTACAATGAGGAACCCTGCAATGGGGAATAGCAATGCCGCCGCCCAATCCTGTGCTTCCTAGTTGTTCTCGAGCCATGATGGCATTAAATACTTCACTCTCGTCGAGGGTCGCAAACTGCTTGCCAAGCAATTCGCTGACTTGCGTGAGTACTCGTTTTTTACTTACTCCATCGAGCTGACAAAAACAGCGATCAGGTGTAAGGATATCTTCCAATTGCATTAATGATGTTCTCTTGTACTAACTGAGTTGAATAATGGTGGGCATCTTCCGTGACTTAAAGAATTTATTCTACGAGTCTTTTTCGCTCATTTGACGGAGGTATGGAAAGTGACTCGCGATACTTGGCGATAGTTCTACGGGCAACATTGATTCCTTTTTCCTCGAGCAATTGCGTAATCTTGCTGTCGCTTAGTGGTTTTCTAACATTTTCAGCGGCAATGAGTTTTTTAATTATAGCTCGAATCGCCGTTGACGAACATTCTCCTCCACCTTTTGTAGAAACGTGACTGGAGAAAAAATATTTAAGTTCAAAAATTCCACGGGGTGTATGCATGTATTTTTGTGTGGTAACTCGTGAAATAGTGGATTCATGCATGCTTACTGCTTCCGCTATGTCATGGAGTACTAAAGGCTTCATTGCTTCCTCACCATACTCCAGAAATCCTTTCTGATGTTCCACTATGCGAGTTGCCACTTTCATTAGCGTCTCGTTTCGACTCTGGAGGCTTTTAATAAACCAACGAGCTTCTTGCAAATTATCTCGCAAATAATTGTTTTCATCACTGGAATCTGCGCGTTTTACCAAGGAAGCGTAATCATTATTGATTCGAATTTTCGGTGCAGTGTCAGGATTTAGTTCTACTTTCCATTTCCCAGATTCAATCTGTTTAGTGACGATTACATCAGGAACTACGTAAGTTGTAGAAGGGGGAGAAATATTGGAGCCGGGGCGCGGATCCAGGCTTTCAATAACCTCAATTGTTTCCCGCAGCTCTGCTTCTTTTAGTTTGGTCTTTCGCATTAGCTGGGCATAATCTCTGTGCCCAAGCAAATTTATGTGTTCTTTAACGATGAGTTTGGCGTTATTGATTAGCTTTGTGAGCTCAGGATCTTCAAATTGATTTAGCTGAATCAGTAAACATTCGGATAAATCTCTATAACCAACTCCAATTGGATCGAATTGTTGTATTCGATGTAGTACGGCGAGCACTTCATCTAGCTCGACTTCTAGTTCTGCTTCAAAACCAACGAGAATCGATTCAATATATACTGTCAACATCCCATTGGCATCGATAGCATCAATGATGGCAAATCCAATGCTTTTGTCTTTTTCTGACATTGGGGTCAGGTTCAATTGCCAATGGAGATGATCTTGCAAGGTATCGACAGCTGTATTTCTCGATTCATAGTCGAGAGAATCTGCGTCATAAGAATTCGAAGAAGAGTAAGTACTGGGGTAGATATCATCCCAGTTGCTATCGACGGCTAAATCACTTGGAATCTGTTCCTGCCAATTACTGTCATCTCCATTCAATACTTGCTCTGCGGATGATTCTTCAGCAATCTGAGGAGTTTCTTTTTCTGCAGATTGCGTGCTTGATTCCTGGTTAAGCACTGGCTCTTCATCTTCACTGTTTTCTATTAGTTCCAGCATTGGATTTGACTCCAGTGCCTGGTGAATTTCCTGTTGCAAATCTAAAGTAGAAAGTTGTAGTAGTCGAATCGCTTGTTGCAGCTGAGGCGTCATTGTCAACTGCTGACCAAGCTTTAGCTGTAGCGATAGTTTCATGAATTGGACTACTTAAATAAAGACGAATGAATGTTGCGATACAGTCATTATAGATGTGTATTTTTAGATGGCGAGATTATAGCAAGAACCATGCCTGAATTGCATAGCTTTAGTACTGTCGATAGAGAGTTCTAGTTAAATAATAGCGGGAATAGTGAGCAGTCTTTCTAGATCTGGAATTTCTCACCCAGATATACTTCACGCACTTTTTCGTTGTTGAGTATTTCCTCTGCCGTTCCTTTGGCAATGATTTGACCTTCACTGACGATGTAGGCTTTTTCACAAATATCGAGGGTTTCCCTCACATTGTGATCGGTCAATAGAATGCCTATGTCTCTATCCTTTAGGTGCTGAATAATTTCTTTGATGTCACTGACAGAAATAGGATCTACCCCGGCAAAGGGTTCATCCAACAATATGAACTTCGGGTCAGTAGCAAGAGTTCTGGCAATTTCAGTTCTACGGCGTTCTCCTCCCGATAAGCTCATTCCTTTGTTGTGACGAATATGTTGAATATTAAATTCATCGAGCAACGCTTCCAGTTTTCTTTGTTTTTCTGCACCACTCAAATCGTGGCGGGTTTCGAGAATAGCCAGAATGTTATTTTCAACACTGAGTGTGCGAAAGATGGAAGAGTCTTGGGGGAGGTAGGAAAGACCAAAACTTGCGCGTTTGTGGATAGGTAATACAGTAAGCGAATTTTCGTTAATTGATACTTCGCCGGAATCGGCCTTGATCAAACCAACGATCATATAAAAGCAGGTTGTTTTCCCAGCGCCATTGGGGCCGAGCAGGCCAACAATTTCTCCTTGATCAATACTAAGGGAAACATCTCTGACTACTTCACGTCCTTTGTAGCTCTTGGCGAGATTTACAGCTTTAAGCATATATTGTCAGGGATTCCTTGTTGGCTGAGAGCTCAGCATTCCTTGACAGGGCCCAGTTGCTTCACGAATTAAATCTCGTTCGGAAATGTAGGTAATTGCAGCACAGCTCATGGTGGAGTCGGGAGATTCAATATTTGCATTGCCTACGAGTTCCAATATGGTTTCATCCAAATCATCTGTATAAAAAAGTAGTGTGTCACTCGTACCAACGACTACCGTGCCATCCTCATTGAGTTGTTGCTGATAATGCACGGGAGTGCCATGAACAGTAACTTTGGTTAACTCATTAGTAGATACCTGATACTCAAAAATTGCTTCGTTTCCTAATATCTCTAGTGTTCCCTGTGTCACTTTCACGTTTTCACTCATTTCTAGAATACGAATTTCACCTTGAATGCTCATGGTGGAATCACCATCAGAGCTCCAGATTACTTGCTGTTCCCTATCTGACTCCAAGGCCACAATCGAAAATGGAAGAATGATAGCGAGGCACACTATTAGTTTCGAAATGCTAGTTAGCTGCCTGTTCATAAAATCCCCGTATATCGCGATGGAAATTGATTTCATCAATTCTTAGGTCTGCAAACATTCCTATAGACGTTTGTTGGAGGTTAGAAGTTACAAGTGTAACTGGTTGGTCGGTTTGTAGTGTTTCATTTTCTGGATCAACTTCCAGAAATTCCGTGGTCATTACTGTTCTATTTCCAAATTCATCTAAACTAAAGACTTCAACATTCCCACTCAATTCGATCATTCTATCATCAGCTTCATCCTCACCTAAGTCGGCAGAAATACGGCCCCTATTAGCAACAATATTCCAGCGAGATTCTCCTTCTTGAAACAATCTAATAAAAGGTTTTTCCAGTTCCGTATGGTCATCATTGAAATGGGTTTGGCTTTCGGCCCGCAGCGTGTAATTAATGACACCGTTAGTATCGTACAACACTGTATTGATGCCTTCTGAGTACGCGTTGTAATCCAGCGTAGAAAGAGTTGCTGTTCCCTCGGGGCTGACGTTTACATTCTCATAGGTAGAAATTGCGACAAAGATAGCAATCGCAATAACACCTGGAATAAGAAGAAACGTGATTCGTTGCATAGGTTAACGCCAGTAATGAGCAGGAAGCTTATCAGAATGTCTGGAAATAGAGGAGTCCAGCACGGCCCAGACCCATTGCTCAGGGAGTGAAGGACTTGCAAGCTTTGAGCCAGAGACCTGCGAACCTTTGCTATTTATTCCGACTCTTGAGAAGAAAATCGGTTATTTCACGCACTGCTCCTGATCCGCCAAAGCTAGTTGTTACCGCCGCTGCAGCCAGGCGTACATCTGCATGGCCATTAGCAACTGAAAAACCAAGCCCGGCTTGCTGAATTGCCGGAAGGTCAGGAAGGTCATCACCAGCATAAGCAACTTGATCCAAGGACATGCCTTTGTCTGCCAGAATTTCCTGTAGTGCCTGCAGTTTATCTTCTCTTCCCTGGTAGAGAAGATCGATACCAAGGTTGTGGGCTCGGTGTTCAACAATTTTTGAGGTGCGACCAGTAATAATGCCTACGTCCACCCCAGTATTTTTTAGCATCTTGATACCATGGCCATCCAAGGTATGAAACGCTTTAAGTTCTTCTCCGGCGTTAGAGAAATAGAGACGACCATCAGTCATGACGCCATCGACGTCCAGCAGTAGCAATTCAATTTTTTGTGCGGATTCTATAACTTCGGACTGGTCTTGATTAAATTGCATGGGGGAATTAAACAACGTTTGCCTGGAGCAAGTCATACATCTTTATAATGCCTTCAATGCCATCGTCTTCCCCGATGACGATTAGCACATAGACGTTTGACTCCTGCATTAGATGGGCCGCTTCTGCAGCTAAGGCGTTACTTGGAATATGCCGGTAGCTGCTGGACATGACTTCTTTAACAGAAGTGTTTTGAATGTCTTTGCCGGCATCAAGAGTTCGGCGTAAATCACCATCAGTAAATACGCCTTTGATGTTGCCGCTATCGTCAACCACGGTTGTCAGCCCGAAGCCTTTCTCGCTCATCTCTACTAATGCATTTGTAAGAGGAGTCGATTCAGAAACTTTCGGAATTTCATCACCACTATGCATTACATCTTTGACCTTAACTAAAAGTTTTCTGCCGAGATTTCCACCGGGATGAGAAATAGCGAAGTCGTCGCGAGTAAATCCCCGAGCTTCCAGCAGGGCCATGGACAAAGCATCTCCTAAAACCAGTGCAGCGGTAGTGCTGGAAGTCGGAGCGAGACCTAACGGACATGCTTCTTCGTCTACCTGTCCGTCAATATTGACACTGGCGGCATCCGCAAGTGCAGAGTTCTTATCCCCAGTAATACTAATTAGTGGAATATCTTTCCGTTTTAATACTGGTAGCAGTGTAGTTATTTCTTCGGTCTCCCCTGAATTAGACAAAGCCAAAACAACGTCGGCAGCGGTGATCATGCCGATATCTCCATGGCTGGCTTCGGCAGGATGAACATACAATGCAGGGGTGCCGGTGCTGGCTAATGTGGCCGCAATTTTTTTTCCAATGTGCCCAGATTTTCCCATGCCCGTGACCACCACCCGGCCTGAACATTTCAATATTATGTCGCAAGCCTGTTGGAATTCCGGTCCTATACGGTTTTTCAATGCACTGATGGCACTGCCTTCTATTTCAATAGTTCTTAGGGCGCTTTGAATGACTGAAATGTCTTTGGAATCGTCAGCGGTCATGTGAATAGTGAGTCGATTTGCTAACTCTGAGTTTGAATGAGCATTAACGTAAACCAGGCACCGTAGATTGACAAGAAAATGATCCCGTGTAATCGGCCGATCATTTTACGTTTCTTGATACCGCGATAGGAAAAATAGGAGAGTAAGAGAGTTAATACAAGAACTCCCACGTAATCTCGAAAAAGCAGTGAGGGATCGATTGCACCAGCGGCAAGCAATCCGGGGAAGGGGAGAACTGCAAGTAGATTTAAAATGTTAGATCCAACAATATTGCCAATCGCTAAGTCATGATGGCCTTTTAGCACGCAGGTAACGGACGCTGCCAATTCCGGCAAGCTGGTACCCAAAGCAACAACAGTTAGACCGATAATCGCAGTGGAGACGTTGAGCTGTTCGGCAATATTGGAAGCCGCTTCAACCAGCGCCTCTGCGCTTAACACTAATAGCGCCAAACCAAGAATGAGATAGGAAATTGCCTGCAAGCTGTTAATTTCCGCTAACTCTGACTCTTCGATTTCCGGAACTGCGCCAGATCTAATCCGCTTACGAAAAAGTCTATAACCAAAATATCCTGTGATGCTAATCAACACGATGGCATCAAATACACCGAGATGTCGGTCAACTAGCAATGCGCCGGCAACAAAGGTAACGAGTAAGAGTGCTGGAAGCTCTTTACTGATTAAAGACTCAGGAGGCTTTAGTGGGCTAATTACTGCAGCTACGCCTAATGCAATTCCGACATTGAACAGATTTGAGCCAAGAGCGTTGCCTATAGCAAGCTCTGGTTTGCCTTCGTAGGCTGCAACTGCAGAAGAAAATATTTCAGGAGCCGATGTGCCAAAAGCAACAATTGTAAGGCCGATCATCAGGGGTGAAACCCCGAAGTTTCGCGCTAGCGCGGAAGCGCCAAACGCAAACTTATCCGCTCCCCAGATCAATCCAATGAATCCGAGGACAATAATGACCGTAGCAAGGAACATATAGTGTGAATTATAGCGCTTTCGATGGAGCGCGCAATTAGAAGGGTCTTTGGGGTGGTTTGCAAGTAATAATTTATTGAAGTAACCAATTCATGTACACTGGCGGCCTCCGTGTCGGGTTCAGTCAGCATTCAGGTCTGAATGCGCAATATCGTAATGAAAGCGGAATGGAATTATTTCCTGATCGGTACCAATTCTGGTGCTCAAGGCTTAACTAGGAGATAAGCAGATGAAATCATTGAAGAAATTTGTATTAATCTGGTGTTTTTTATTAGGGCTACCAGGAATCGTAAACGCGCAACAGCTTTCGGCGGTTGAAACTGCTGAACAAGGCGTGGAAACCCTCTTGGAAACAGTGGCATCTTCAAAAGATTTCTTTCTGTCTGATCGCGATCGTTATTTTAGTGAAGTAGAAACAGTTTTAAGTACGTTCGTAGATTTTAACGCTGTAGCAGACGTGGTTATGAATCGATATGCAGGTGATGCGACGGCTGCACAGAAACAGCGATTTTCAGACATACTAAAAAGCACTCTAACGCGTTTCTATGGTGCTTCTTTAGTAAACTACAATGGGGAAGAACTCGCATTTCTACCTTCAAATAACACAAACGCGGATCCGCGAGCCGATACAGTTGTTGGCATGGAGCTGAGAGGAACGGACAGCAATCTGCGCCTGCAATACCAAATGTTTCTCAATGAAAACGACGAATGGAAATTGAAAAACTTAAGTCTTGCAGGAATTAATTTAGCACGCCAATACTTTACGCAGTTTTCAGCGCTAATGACTCAGCACGGCAACGACATCGACCTGGTTTTAGATAACTGGCAATAAATCGGAGTCGACTGTTGCAGACCAATGAAATTGAACAACTACTTGTAGCTGCCTTGCCAGATTGTGAAATAGCAGTCGAAGGTGGAGATGGCAAATACCTGGTTTCAGCCACTGGTGATGTATTCGAAGGGCTGAATGCGGTCAAACGGCAGCAAACAATCTACAAGATCCTCAATGAGCATATTGCCAGCGGTGCAATTCACGCAGTCTCCATGAAATTGCAAACTCCTGCAGAAATTGCTGCATCTTAACTGGCATCTTCCGACATAGATCACTATGGATAAGTTAATTATTAACGGCGGGGTGAGCCTCGAAGGCGAGATTAGAATTGCTGGCGCAAAAAATTCAGCGCTACCGATTCTTGCTGCAACTTTGTTAACCAATGAGACGGTGCAAATTTGTAATCTTCCTCACCTTTTCGACATAACAACCATGCTAGAACTGTTAGGGTGCATGGGAGTGCAGCCTATTATCGATGAAAAGTTAAATGTCGAAGTTAACAGCAGCACCATCGAACATTTTGCAGCGCCCTACGAGTTGGTAAAGACCATGCGCGCATCAATCTTGGTGTTGGGGCCATTGCTTTCACGTTATGGTCAAGCTGAAGTGGCATTGCCGGGTGGCTGCGCAATTGGAAGTAGGCCAGTAAATCTTCACATCAGCGCGCTCGAAGCTATGGGTGCGGACATAGTGGTTGAAGATGGTTACATAAAAGCTTCCGCCAAAGGTAAATTGAAAGGTGCCCATATCTTTATGGACCTGGTAACTGTGACCGGCACTGAGAATGTCATGATGGCGGCGACGCTGGCAGAAGGGCAAACTGTAATAGAAAATGCCGCAAGAGAACCTGAAGTCGTCGATCTGGCAAACTGTTTAGTAAAAATGGGAGCGGATATTTCCGGGCAAGGTACCGACACTATTGTCATTAATGGCGTAGAAGACCTTAAAGGTTGCAGTTACTCGGTTATGCCAGACCGCATTGAAACTGGGACTTATCTGATCGCTGCAGCAGCAACCAGGGGTCATATAAAAGTAAAGGATACCCGTCCTGATATTTTGGAATCTGTGATAAGCAAATTGGAGCAAGCAGGTGCTGAAATAAAGGTAGGTGATAATTGGATTGAATTGGATATGCGTGGCAAGCGTCCAACTGCTGTTTCACTACGTACAGCACCTTACCCGGCGTTTCCAACTGACATGCAGGCACAATTTACTGCTTTAAATTCTGTTGCCGACGGCACTGGCTCAATAACGGAAACAGTATTTGAGAATCGCTTTATGCACGTTCACGAGATGAATCGTATGGGTGCATCGATACAGGTTGAAGGTAATACCGTAATAGTAGAAGGCGTTGACGCGTTAAAAGGTGCGCCGGTTATGGCAACTGATTTACGTGCCTCTGCTTCCTTGATTATCGCTGGATTAGTTTCACAAAATGAAACCAGCGTAGATCGGATCTATCATATCGATCGCGGCTATGAATGTATTGAAGAAAAACTGCAACTACTTGGTGCTCAAATTCGTCGAGTTCCGTCATAGAATAAAATTTTCAACTAAGAATCTCTCATGAAATCAGCAAATTTGGTCATTGCACTTACCAAGGGTCGCATTCTGGAAGAAACACTTCCTCTGTTCGCGGCAGCTGATATCGTGCCTGCAGAAGATATCTCCAAAAGCAGGAAATTACTGTTTGATACCAACCTCGAGAATGTAAAACTAATGCTTATGCGGGGTTCGGATGTGCCAACCTATGTGGAATTTGGTAGTGCTGACATGGGGGTAGCTGGCAAGGATTTGATACTGGAACATGGTTGTGAGGGCTTCTATGAGCCCTTGGATTTGCGCATTGCAAAATGCCAATTGATGACTGCGGCCCCAGTGGATGCGCAGGCAGGATCGGACACACTAAAAGTCGCCACAAAATTTACCAATATTGCCAAGCGCTACTTTGCCGAGCAGGGCAAGCAGGTTGAGTTAATTAAACTGAACGGGGCTTTAGAGCTAGCGCCTTCCTTGGGTCTTGCCGATTCGATCGTTGATATAGTGGATACTGGAAAAACTCTGAAAGCGAATGGATTGGAACCGAATGACTTAATCGCTGATATTTCATCCCGTGTAATCGTTAACAAAGCCTCAATGAAAATCAAAAACGCAATTATTCGCGAAATTTTGAGCAAACTAAGTGCAGCCGTAAAAGCCAATAGCTAATTAATTCAAGATGACCTATCCAAGTGTTCAAATAAACCGGCTTTCTACAAGCGATCCTGACTTTCAGCGGCGCCTAGATGAATCCTTGCAGCGGGAAATGCTGGTTGCCGATGATATTACCCATGCGGTAGCAGAAATATTGCAGGCAGTTAAACAACGCGGTGATCAGGCAGTTGTCGACTACACAAACAAGTTTGATGGATTTAGTGCACAATCTATCGACGACCTGGTTATATCTTCAGATCAACTTAATGATGCCCTTTCACGATTACCTGAAGCACAAAAGCAGGCGCTTACTCATGCGGCAGAGCGCATAAGAAATTATCACGAAAAGCAGAAGCAAGGTTCCTGGCAATACGAAGAAGCAGATGGGTCTGTTTACGGCCAAAAAGTAAGTCCTCTGGAAAGAGTTGGAGTTTACGTTCCAGGAGGGAAAGCAAACTATCCATCTTCTGTCTTAATGTTAGCCATTCCAGCTCAAGTCGCTGGCGTCCAGGAAATTATTGCAACTGTGCCCACTGCCTACAGTGAAGATGGAAACCTGGTGTTTGCAGCGGCAGCATTAGCAGGCGTTAGCCAGCTGTATACCGTTGGCGGAGCGCAAGCGATTGGCGCGCTTGCTTATGGCACCGAAACAATACCAAGGGTCGATAAAATTACTGGTCCTGGAAATGTTTATGTGACTGTTGCTAAGAAAATGGTGTTTGGAGAGGTCGGCATTGATATGGTGGCCGGGCCTTCAGAGTTAACGATTATTTGCGATGGCAAAACCAATCCTGACTGGATTGCCATGGATTTGTTTTCACAGGCTGAGCATGATGAGCAAGCACAATCGATATTGATTGCAACAGATGAAGAGTTTATCGGCGCTGTTCAAGCCAGCATCGAAAAACTTTTGCCGGACATGGCCCGTAAAGAGATCATAGAATCCTCACTTGCGAACAGAGGAATGCTAATTCGTGCGAAAGATCTAAGCGATGCTGTGAGGGTGAGTAACCTAATTGCACCAGAGCATCTTGAAATTTCAGTTGTTGATCCTGAAAGCCTTGTAAATGAAATTACTAACGCTGGTGGGATATTTCTTGGACAGCATAGTGCGGAAGCAATAGGAGATTATTGCGCAGGACCAAGTCATGTTTTACCCACATCCGGCACTGCAAGATTTTTCTCGGCCCTAGGTGTCTATGACTTTCAGAAAAGAAGTTCGATAATAAATTGTTCGCCACAAGGGGCGAATAAATTAGCTGCAACGGCTGCCGAATTGGCCCGCAACGAGCATCTGCAAGCACACGCACTCTCTGCTGAATTTCGCTTAGATGAAGAATTAGATTAGTTGAAACTTGGATTTGCTAGTTTGCAGCTGCTTGTGGCTCAATAATTCGAGCTTCGCCAAAGCCGAGTATTGTTGGAAGATTGAAAGTCTGCCCGTTTCTATACACCTGAATATTTATCGTTTCTCCAGGCTTTCTATTTCTTACTTCCATTAGGATATTTTCGGCGTCTACCACCTGAGTATTTTCCACCCGCGTAATTACATCGCCAGGTCTGATTCCAGCGCGCTCCGCGGCGCCACCGTCGTCGACACTCTCAACCAGCATTCCACGAATGTGATCGACTCCGAAGAATAACTGACTAGATTGCGAATCCAATGCTTCGCCGGTAAGCACACCAAGATAACCAGAATTTGCTTCAATTGTTTGGGCTACAAGATCTTCCATCGAACTAAAAGCGATGCTTGCAGGTGTGGCAAAACCAATACCTTCAAAATTTCCAGATTCTGAAAAAATTGATGAGTTAATTCCAACCAGGTTTCCTTGTGAGTCGATTAAAGCTCCGCCTGAATTTCCTGGATTGATAGCAGCATCAGTTTGAATTATTGATACGGTCTGATCAGGATTGTTTGTGATAGCACTGATAATGCCTTGAGAGACTGATTGGCCAATGTTTCTAGGGTAGCCAATGGCAAACACGATATCGCCAACCTCCAGTGCCTGAACATCGCCCATCTCGATAGGTGTCAGGTTGTCCATATTTATGTGAAGAACGGCGAGATCGTTCGGTTTATCCCAGGCAACAACCGTGGCGGGAATCCGGCGCCCATCACTAAGGGTCACTTCCGTATCGAAAAGATCAAATAAGTTATCAACCACATGAAGGTTAGTAACAATGAATCCGCTTGAGCTTACTATCACGCCCGAACCAAGGCTGTTTTGCTCTTCAAGATAAAGATTAAGTTGATCTTCGGAAAGGCGTTCCACGGACTCTACATCGAATCGTGTGGCAGTAATTCCTACAACAGAAGGGGCCGCTTTGCTAATGGCATTGGCGAAAGAATTATTGTTATTGGAAGCAGTTGGGTTTTGACTTACTTGCTCTATTTGCTGACTGAGTTGGTCTAATTGTTGGTATTGTAAATAGACAATAGCAAGCAAGATGCCACACACAACTGGCCAACTTATAAACTGAATAATTCTGACAGTTCGCTCCATGGTCGCGTCCGTAGCTGTTTCTCTTGTTATGCTATTATGAACACTTCTTGCAATATACAGTGACTAGAGGTTGTTTCCAATGCCAGTTAGCCGGAATGAACTGGATATCGAGCTCAAAAATTTACTAAAACCGGAGCAGTTCAGTGACTACTGTCCTAACGGATTGCAAGTTGAAGGTCATGATCAAGTAAGTAAAATCGTTTCAGGTGTAACCGCTAGTAAAGCTCTAATTGATGCTGCTGTCGCTGTCAGTGCAGACTTTATCCTGGTACATCACGGATATTTTTGGCGTGGTGAAGATCAAACTATAACGGGTATCAAAAAAGCACGCATTCAAACTTTGCTTAACAACAATATAAGTTTAGCGGCTTATCATTTACCACTTGATGCCCATGTTGAGTTAGGTAACAACGCACAACTCGCCAAATTATTGGAATTCAAAATCGAAGCACCTCTAGATGCTAATAGCAGCAATCCTATTGTGTTTGCTGGACGCCTCAACACACCGATGTCTTTTGCAGAGTTAGGTAGTCATATAGGACAGAAACTTGATCGAGAACCGTTGGGTATAAAAGGTGTTAAAGAGAACATAGAAACAATTGCCTGGTGCACGGGCGCCGCGCAAAATTTTATAGAGCTTGCAGTTGCCGCTGAGGTAGATGCCTATTTAACAGGTGAAATTTCTGAACAAACAGTGCACATCGCCCGGGAATCAGGATTACATTTTTACTCGGCTGGGCATCATGCGACAGAGCGTTATGGTGTACAGGCGGTTGGGAATTATCTGGCAGAAAAATTTACTCTACAGCATGAATTTATTGATATCGATAATCCAGCCTAGATAATTTCCTCATCCAGCATAAGCTGCACTACTCGATCCAAACATGCATCTATGGAAAGAGCTTCCGTGTCGAGTTCGAGATGCACAAACTCGGGCGGAGTATAAGGAAATGACAATCCAGGAATATCTGTGGAATCGGTTCCCTCCGCGGCTGCATAGAGTCCAGATGGGTCTCGTTGAACACAGACATCTATTGGCGGATTACAATAAACCAGATAGCAATTGTCTTTGCCAATTACGCTGACAGCATGTTCCTTGGAATCTAAGTTCGGTGCGACAAAAGAAGCGCAGCAGATTACACCGGAATCGTTTAGGAACTTAGCAATGTGAGCGCTGCGGCGTAAATTCTCTGCACGGCCTTCAGCATCATGGGGTAAATCTCTGCTAATTCCGAGGCGCATGGTTTTGCCATCGAGTACGGTGCTTACCCGACCCTTGTCAAACATCCTTCTTTCCAGTCCATGGGCCAACGTAGACTTTCCCGATCCTGAAACGCCGATAAACATAATCGTTGCTGGCTTCTGGCCATAACGTGCCGCACGCTCTTCTTTCGTAACATGGATATTATGGGTTTCGATTTGCGGTTTGCGTTCCTGCTGCTCGCAATCGATCATGCCGGCGCCAATTGTTACATTAGTTAAGCGATCGATAACAATGAAGCTGCCAGTTGCCCTATTTTCCTTATAGGCATCGAAACTCACTGCCTTGTTCAATGACATCTCAATCAAGCCGATTTCGTTGAGTTCCAATGTAGGGGCTGGCTGTTCTTCCAGGGTATTAACATCAATTTTATTGCGTATAGTCTTGATCTGGCCGGTTACTGTCGTGGTGCCTAGCTTTATGTCGTAATCTTTTCCGGATAATAAAGGGCTATCGGTCATCCAAACTAACGTAGCCTCAAAGTTATTGCGATTCGTTGGCAGATTAGTCGAATGGGTTATCACGTCGCCTCTGCTGACATCGATCTCATCTTCCAGCGTTAAGGTAATGGCCATTTCGGCATGGGCTAACTCGAGTTCTTCATCGAAAGTAACAATCGATTTGATGCGACTTGTTTTGTTAGATGGGAGTACAGTTATTTCGTCACCTTTACGTACGACCCCGGAGGCCACAGTTCCACAGAAACCACGAAAATTTAAATTGGGTCGATTCACATATTGAACTGGAAAGCGAAAATCTGAGTAGTTTCGATCGGCAGATATTTCGACTGTTTCCAAGATCGGCATAAGCGCACTGCCTTCGTACCAGGGCATGTTTTCACTGACATTTACAACGTTGTCGCCGTTTAATGCTGACAATGGAATAAAGTGGAAATCAGCAGGGGCCAGTTTTTCTGAAAAATTCAGATAGTCTGCCTTAATTTGTTCGTACACAGCTTGGTCGTAGTCCACCAAATCCATTTTATTGATGGCGACAATGATGTGTCTTATTCCCAATAATGAGGCAATAAAGCTATGGCGCCTGGTCTGTGTTTGCACACCGTTGCGCGCATCGATCAGAATGATTGCCAAATCACAAGTGGAAGCGCCAGTGGCCATATTTCGCGTGTACTGTTCATGGCCTGGCGTGTCTGCAATGATGAATTTTCGTTTTGCTGTGGAGAAATAGCGATAGGCAACATCGATAGTGATTCCCTGTTCTCTCTCAGCCTGTAATCCGTCTACCAATAACGCTAGATCGAGGCCTCCGGTTGTTCCCGACTTGACACTGTCAGCTTCGATGGCGGCTAACTGGTCTTCATAAATCATTTTCGAATCGTGTAGCAAGCGTCCTATCAGCGTGCTCTTCCCATCGTCAACGCTGCCGCAGGTAAGCAGGCGCAAAAGCTCTTTCCGCTCATGCTGGGCCAGGTAGGCGTTAATATCAGTACTGATTAATTCCGATTGATGGGACATGATCGCTTAGAAATATCCTTTGCGTTTCTTTTCTTCCATGGAGCCTGAACGATCAGTATCGATTAGCCGACCTTGTCGTTCGCTGCTGGTGGTGAGCAGCATCTCTTGAATGATTTCTGGCAATGTTGTGGCTGTGGATTCAACGGCGCCAGTCAATGGGTAGCAACCCAAGGTGCGAAACCTTACGGTTTTAGTTTCAATTTCCTGGTCCTCGGCAATTGGCATGCGATCATCATCTACCAGAATATCAACTCCATCGAGCTTCACTACGGGTCTTGGTTTAGCGAAATACAATGGAACAATGTCGATGTTGTTCAAATAGATGTATTGCCAGATATCCAGCTCTGTCCAGTTGGAAAGCGGGAATACGCGAATACTTTCGCCTTTATTTACCTTGCCATTGTAAATATTCCATAGCTCTGGTCGTTGGTTTTTAGGATCCCAGACATGATTTTTGTCGCGGAATGAAAAAACTCTTTCTTTCGCCCGTGACTTTTCTTCGTCTCTGCGGGCGCCACCAAAAGCTGCATCGAATTTGTACTTATCAAGTGCTTGTTTTAAGGCTTGGGTTTTCATGATGTCAGTGTGTTTTTCACTGCCATGAGAAAAGGGTCCAACGCCGGCATCTACCCCTTCCTGGTTGGTATGCACAATCATGTCCAAACCCAACTTTTCAATTTGTTGGTCTCGAAACTCGATCATTTCGCGGAACTTCCAGGTTGTGTCTACGTGCATCAGGGGGAAAGGGGGCTTGCCTGGATAAAACGCTTTAAGTGCCAGGTGCAACATTACAGATGAATCTTTGCCTATTGAATAGAGCATGACTGGCTTGTCGAATTCCGCAGCCACTTCTCTAATTATATGAATACTCTCAGCCTCGAGTTGTTTGAGATGAGTCAGATTGTACTCGGCCATATCGGTTTAGACGCTCTAAAATAGTTTCTTAATAAATGGTATTAGGGGTGGAGGAGCTGTTAAGTTTGCAAATTACTTTGCAGGCTGAATGGGAATTTCTTCATCCGGCATTGATTTAGATTTATCAATACCAAAATCTTCAGATAGAGCACCTTTTTGGTCGGGTGATTGCTTCGCAGCATAATCTTTGGGCGGGATTAAACCTGCGGTCTCCTGTTCCTGACTGGTAGCTTCAAACACAGCATCTGATTCTGTGGGAAGCAACTTGCTGGCAACTTCAGTGCTACACAAATCTTGTGCTCCGCTAGCAAGATGCTGATATACCTCTTTGTAACTCTCTGTCATGTGCTGTACCAATTCGGCGGTCATGCCGAAATGATCGCTAACGCTGTCGCGATACTCGTCATGTGATTCTTTTAGGGTTCGGATTTGATTTTCCAGTTCTTGCACGCGAGAAGGGCTCGTGTTCAAACGACTTGCGAACACCACGCCAGCAACTACGCCAATTGCTAAGCAACCTATTGCTACAAACCAAATTGTCATTGCTGACCGATACCTCTATCTGAAAAAGAGCCCTTAAGAGTCCAGAGCAGGGGCGTAAGTATACCCCAAATCAGCTAAATCTCTGAAATTACTTTGGCTTGGAACAACTGTAAGCCACTGAATTCTGAGAAGAGGGTGGTTAATAATCTTAAACATCCCTAGAATCCGAATGCATTTTTACTTTTCCCAACAGTGCAATGATACCTTCAGAAAGATATCAACAAGATCTCGCTGATAAAGTCATCAGCAAAGACGCCAATCAACAAAGGATTGTCTTGGCCTTTGATAAATTGTATCGCGACATTCAAATTTCAAGTGTTGAGACTCAATCCTTTACAAAAAAAGTATTCGGACTGTTTGGCAATTCAGATGATAAGTCTAATCGAAGAATAGGCATCTATCTCTGGGGTGGAGTGGGAAGAGGCAAGACTTATCTGATGGACCTTTTTTTCGAATGTCTTCCTTTACAACAAAAACGGCGAACACACTTCCACAGATTCATGCAGTCAGTGCACAAAGAATTGAAAAAGCTACAAGGCCAAAAGAATCCACTGGAAACCATTGCCAGTACGATAGCCAGTAAGACCCAAGTACTGTGTTTCGATGAATTCTTCGTGTTGGATATTGGCGATGCCATGATTCTTGCCGGATTGCTGGAAGCGCTTTTTGAACACGGTGTCATCTTGATTGCTACCTCAAACATTCCTCCCGATAGCCTTTATGAAAATGGCTTGCAGCGAGAAAGATTTTTGCCCGCGATTGATTTGATAAAGCAGAATACTGAGATCCTGGAATTGGATGGTGAAGTCGATTACCGGCTGCGTAGTTTGAGTCAGGCGACTCTGTATCATTGTCCGATTGATGAAGTGGCGGAAACTGCGTTGTTAAAAAGTTTTCATGAACTGGTTCCTAATCGATTGGAAATCGTTGTTGATGGCAGCTTAACTATTCTCGACCGAGAAATATCTTCACGCTGTCACGCAGAAGATGTTGCCTGGTTTGACTTTTATTCCCTATGCGATGGTCCCCGTAGTGCATTCGATTATGTTGAGATTGCGAAACTGTTTCATGCGCTGATTGTGAGCGGAGTACCAAAATTCGAAGCTGCAATGGATGACATGGCACGGCGCTTCGTGAATCTGGTGGATGAGCTCTATGACCGCAGGGTGAAATTAATTGTGTCCGCCGATGCGGAGATTTCCGAGCTTTATCAGGGGGAGCGCCTTGCCTTCGAATTCGAGCGCACTGCCTCGCGATTGCTCGAGATGCAATCCCACGATTATCTCAGTTGCGGCCACCTAGCTTAATTACTAAATTCTATGGGTGAATTTTAAGCACTTTCGCGCTGAACAGAATTGCGCTGGAAGCAGCGAAAAAGCTGGATTTGCAGCCTAAATATCCTTGAATAATGGGAGTCTCTCCGGTAGTATTCGCGCTCCTTAAACTAATGCCCATTTGAAGTATCATGAAGACTTATAGCGCCAAACCCCATGAGGTTGACCAAAACTGGTTACTCGTTGATGCCGACGGTCAGACTCTAGGCCGCATGGCTTCTGCGATAGCGACGCGATTGCGTGGTAAACACAAAGCAGAATATACCCCCCATGTGGACACTGGTGACTTTGTGGTAGTCATTAATGCTGACAAAGTGAAAGTGACCGGAAACAAGGCCACGGACAAGATGTATCACTCACATTCCGGTTATCCCGGTGGACTGAAGTCTATTTCCTTTGAAAAACTGCAAGAACGTACGCCAGAAAAAGTGATTAAGCTGGCGGTAAAGGGCATGTTGCCACGTACCCCATTGGGACGAGCAATGTTTAAAAAACTTAAAGTATACGCTGGTGCGGAGCATCCTCATGGTGCCCAGCAACCGCAGACTGTTCAATTTTAGGCGGTAGGATTTAATGGCAACTACTCAATACTACGGAACCGGTCGACGTAAGACTTCGACGGCACGGGTCTACTTAACCAGCGGTAAAGGTAATATCACGATCAATCGTCGTCCAATAGAGGGCTATTTTGGTCGAGAAGTAGCTCGGATGATTGTCCGCCAACCGCTAGAACTGGTTGAGATGGTGGAAAAGTTTGATATCAATGTATCCGTCAGAGGCGGTGGTAGCTTCGGTCAGGCCGGCGCAATCCGACATGGGATTACTCGCGCGCTAATGGACTATGACAATGAATTAAAGCCAACTTTACGGAAAGCAGGATTCGTAACCCGCGATGCAAGAGAAGTTGAAAGAAAGAAAGTTGGTTTACGTAAGGCGAGAAAGAAGCCTCAATTTTCAAAACGTTAAATCCTACGAATACAGCAAAAACGTCGAATTCTGGCCAGGATTCGACGTTTTTTTTGGGCAGTTTTCAACAGTAGAAAAATAAATTATTTATTAGCAAGATCAGTAAGATACAGGGGTTTTGGCCATGCCTCGACTTGCGAAAAAACGCGATTTCTACTAAAATTCAGTCGGTTTGCTTACCTAAAAAGGAAGCATCGCCTTTCACCACGATAGCTAGGCTCTCATGCCTTCTTTCGTGACGTTTCAATTGTAAAAAGTATGTTCTCAAGGAGAAAATTACGGTGACTGACGACAGTACTAATACTGGCCGTAGACGGTTTCTTGTGGGTTCAACTTCGGTCGTCGGAGCTGCCGGCGTGGTCGGAGCAGCGGTACCCTTTATTGGTTCATGGAATCCCAGTGCGAAAGCACGAGCAGCCGGAGCTCCCGTCCGTATCGATATTGGCCGCTTAGGGGATGGTGAAATGTTGGGTCCGATTCCCGCCTGGCGTGGAAGACCCATCTTTGTGATTAGGCGTAGCGAAGCAGCATTAAGTGCGCTTAATGAAGATCCGGACAGATTAGCTGATCCTGAATCTCAAGATCCGGAACAACCAAATTACGCTCAGAACGATACTCGTTCTCGAACACCAGAATTGTTGGTATTAGTAGGGCTTTGTCCCCATTTGTTTTGCTCACCCACTCCTTACATCACTCTTAGGCCTGAGCCATTCGATACAGACTGGCGTGGCGGCTTCTTTTGCCCCTGCCATGGTTCTCGCTTTGATCTGGCCGGTCGTGTCTATAGCGGCTCACCCGCATCTCGAAACATGCAGGTGCCTCCTTACTCATTCGAAGGCGACGATGTATTAGTGATAGGAATCGATGAGGAGACAGCAGCATGAGCGAACTCTCCAGCAGCGAAAATACACAATCAAGACAACGACCAGGACGCTTCATGTCCGCAATGATCGGTTTAAGAGATTGGACCGATGCCAGGTTACCTATCGTCGCAGCCTGGAAAAAGCACATGAGCGAATACTATGCGCCAAAGAATTTTAATTTCTGGTACTTCTTCGGTGTTCTTTCTCTCCTAGTATTGGTTATTCAGCTGCTGACTGGCATCTGGTTAACCATGAATTACACGCCAAGTGCCGAAGGTGCCTTCGCATCTATTGAATACATCATGCGAGATGTGGATTACGGCTGGATGTTGCGGTATCTCCATTCGACAGGTGCTTCGGCATTCTTTTTTGTTGTTTACCTGCATATGTTTCGTGGCTTGATGTATGGCTCCTACAAGAAACCACGGGAACTTCTTTGGGTTATCGGCATGGCAATTTATGTGGTGCTGATGGCTGAAGGATTTATGGGCTATATCCTCCCCTGGGGTCAGCTTTCATATTGGGGAGCAAATGTAATTGTTTCGCTCTTTGGCTCTATTCCGATAATTGGTGAAGATTTGCTGGTGTGGATACGCGGAGACTATCTAATTTCCGGTGCAACGCTAAATCGATTCTTTGCACTGCATGTTGTCGCATTGCCTATCGTGTTAATTGCATTGGTGTTCATTCATATACTGGCCTTGCATGAAGTTGGATCCAATAATCCTGACGGCGTAGAAATAAAAGAGAATAAAGGCCCTGATGGAATTCCGGTAGACAGTGTTCCATTCCATCCTTATTACACCCTTTATCATGATCTTGCTGGGGTCGTTTTGTTCTTATTCTTTTTCTGTGCAATTGTTTTCTTTGCGCCAGAAATGGGTGGATATTTCTTGGAGATTCCGAATTTCCAGGAAGCAGATTCATTGAAGACGCCGGAGCACGTGCCACCAGTTTGGTATTACACGCCGTTTTATTCCATGTTACGGGCTATGACATTGCCGTTGTTTGGGATCGACTCAAATTTTTGGGGCATGTTAGTCATGTTCGGCGCCATCTTTATGCTGTTCTTATTACCCTGGTTAGATAAGAGTCCGGTTAAGTCGATGCGCTACAAAGGCTGGTACAGCCGTATCGCTCTACTTATGTTTGTCGTCTCCTTCATTATTTTAGGCTATTTAGGGACACAAACAGTTAGTCCAGCGAAAACGTTGCTAGCTCAAATTATGACCTTGATTTATTTCGCCTATTTCTTCGCGATGCCTTGGTATACCCGAGCTGAGAAAACTACGGAACCTCCTACGCGACTTACTGGTCGCTGGATCGGCATTCCACAACTCATAGGCAGCGTGCTGCTTATCATTTTTCTGGTGGTCGTACCATTAATGTTGGTATCTGGCAGTGCTGAAGCTGCTTCTGCTGGTAATCTTGATCTCGAACATGTGGAAACAGACTTCGATGATAAAGATTCGCTGCAACGTGGATTTAGAAACTACATGAATTATTGCGTGAGTTGTCATGAATTAGGTTACGCCCGTTACGAGCGCACCGCTGACGATTTAGAACTGCCTCACGATCTGGTTATCGCTAATCTAGTATTCGACGATTCTCTGATTGGAGATTTAATCGAGAACTCCATGTCGAAAGAGTATGCAGAAGTCGCATTTGGTGCAGCTCCGCCAGACTTAACACTGGCAGGACGAGTCCATAGCCCCGATTGGCTGTATACCTATTTGAAATCTTTCTATAACGATGACACCCGAGCTTTGGGAACGAATAATAAAATATTCCCGAACGTAGGGATGCCTAACGTTTTGTATGATTTGCAAGGAGACGTGACCTGTGATGATCACGGAACCGGTGATCCTGCCCAGTGCGATTTGACCGCCGAAGGAAATGGATCTATGTCGACAGAGGAATTCGATACCGCTGTTGCCGACCTTGTAAATTTTCTCTACTACATCGGCGAACCTGTAAGGGAGCGCCGGCAGCAAATTGGAATTTGGGTACTTCTCTTTTTGGGAATCTTGTACATTCTTGCCGCATTAATGGGTAGAGAATATTCCAAAGACTACCACTAGAAAAATAAATTTAAGCACAAAAAATTTTAGGAATTGAGGACTAATTATGGGCGTGGTCGCTAAAAGATCTTCCATGACTTTTTATTCAGATGGAACCAGCCATTACAGCCATCGAGTAAGAATTGTATTAGCAGAGAAAGGAGTCACGGTTGAAACTATAGACGTTGACCCGGATAACAAGCCAGAGGATCTCGCGACTCTAAATCCTTACAACACCTTGCCAACCTTGGTCGATAGAGACTTAGTGCTCTATGAAGCTGATATCATGATGGAGTACCTGGACGAGCGATTTCCTCATCCTCCTCTGTTTCCGGTCTATCCTGTTGCTCGCGCCCAGAGTCGACTCTGGATCTATCGAATTAGCAAAGACTGGTGCAATCTTGTTGATCCGATAATGGCAGGCAGTGGAACACCCTCGCAGTTGGACAAGATGCGCAAAGAACTGCGGGAAAGTTTGATTGCTATTGCTCCTATCTTTGGAGAGAAGCCATACTTCATGAGCGATGAATTTACTATCGTAGATTGTGTGGCATGCCCGATACTCTGGCGCTTGCCAGTTATGGGTATCGACTTGCCCAAATCGAAAACTACCAAGCCTTTAACGGACTATCGTGATCGATTATTTGAGCGCGAGTCAGTGATGGCTAGCTTGTCTGAACAAGAAAAGGAGATGGTCTAGAAGTTTTCCTTTTCGTAGGGCTGCATTATGACAATGACATCAAGCAGGCCGTTCATTATTCGTGCTCTGTATGAATGGATAATAGAGAACGAATGCACGCCTTACATCTTAGTTAATGCCTACGATGATGGAGTAGAAGTTCCACAAGAACATGTTAAAGATGGTCAGATTATTCTGAACGTCTCTCCCACCGCCGTGCAATCATTATCGATCAGAAATGATGCAGTTGATTTCGAAGGTCGATTCGCAGGAATCCCCAAGCAAGTATTCGTCCCGATTAATTCAGTTATGGGAATTTACGCTAAAGAAAATGGTCAGGGAATGATCTTCGATACGGATACTGGTGGCAACGAACCACCTGATCCAACTGGATCAGATGATTCTAATGGCGCATCTGGAAGTGATCCGCAACCTGCTCCTGGGAAGAAGCCATCTTTGCGAATAGTTAAATGAGATTTAACTAGTTAAATAGGTTTTAACCGGTTAAATATGATCTAACTAGTTAAGCGACACTTAACTTAGATATTCAAATACCTTAACTACTTTTGTAACACCAGAGACATTGCGTGCGACATTGGCGGCGTTGTCACCTTCTGATTGACTAATAATTCCCATTAGGAACACCGCACCGTTTTCCACGACTACTCTGACCTGGTCGGAAGGAACATCGTTGTTTGCCAATATTAATGTTCGAACTTTTGTCGCAATCCAGGTGTCGTTTCCTCGAGCTATGAAGCCAGTTCTACCAGAAACTTCAAGCTCATTGTGAATGCGCTTAATCTTAGCGCTAGCCCGTGAAGCGATTTCGGTGGCTTTCGCCTTAAGTTCGTTCGACTCCACCTGGCCTACTAAAAGTACAACGCCGTTATGACTAATGACATTAAACCGAGCTTGTCGAAACGAAGAGTCTTCGGCTTTCAAGTTAACGGCTATTTTAGTTTCAATGGATTGATCTTCTACAATTGCTCCTGCAGTTCTTTCTGTAGGGTCTTCTATCATTCCGTCGCGATTAGTTGTATTCACTAAAATTGTTGAGCAGGAAGTTAGTGCTATTAAGCCTAGGAATGCAAAGAATCTGTACAGTTTCATACTTCATCTCCTCCAAATAATTGTGTATCAATAAAGTCACATAAGCAGTGAATCACTACTAAATGAACTTCTTGTACTCGTGCTGTTCTCTCCGACGGGACTCTAATCTCCACATCCTTTTCCTGAAGAAGGCCCGCCATCTTTCCACCATCCCTGCCAGTTAATGCCACGACCGCCATTTCTCGCTCGTGTGCAGCGCTTATTGCTGCAATGACGTTTGCAGAATTTCCGCTAGTCGAAATTGCCAAAAGCACATCATTCGCTCGTCCAAGTGCTGTAACCTGCTTTGCAAATATCTCGTTGTAATCGTAATCATTCGCGATTGCAGTGAGCGTTGAGCTGTCAGTTGTCAGCGCCACTGCAGGCAGCCCCGGACGTTCTTTCTCAAACCGGTTTAATAGTTCGGCAGAAAAATGCTGGGCATCGCCCGCTGATCCACCATTGCCACAACTAAGAATTTTCCCTTCGTTGAGCATACTTTGAACCATGCAATTTCCCGCATGCTGAATTGGAATCACTAATTCTTCCATGGATCTTTGCTTGGTTTCTATGCTATCCCTAAAGTGATTGCTAATACGCTCCTCTAAATTCATCGTTTTCCCACTAAACCGAATTCTTCAAAAAAATATTTCTAATTATCGGCCGATTAGCGCTCATTGTTACCGCAAATCTCCGAGTATTTTTGCAATATTCAATGCAGTAGACTGTCTTTAGCTGCTTAAAGTTTCAATAAAATGCTTGTTTAATCCACTCGATACCTGATTGACTGCAATCCACGGGATTAGATATTGCGATTACATCAAACCTACAGGGCAGTGTGGCGAATGCTTTGTGCTTCTGTAAAAAACAGGAAGCTGTTTTTCTTAAGCGGGCTTGTTTTCTATTGGATACCGTTTCTGCTGGCGTACCGAAGGCGTTATTTTTTCGATAACGCACTTCCACGAAAACCAGAATTTCATCAGGCTTAATTACGATTAAGTCTATCTCTCCGAACTTGCAAGAAAAATTCCGGTCTACGCAGCGGTAACCGTTTTTCTGTAGAAATCTTAGTGCTTTTGTTTCTTGTAAGTACCCACTTAGGCGAGTACTAAAAACGTTCAACTTCACCATAGGCAGCGTTCCTTGCTTGCTACAGCTATAGAGAATGACTAGAGAAAACGCTTAGTTAGCTGTGCTTGATAGTTGCGGACGATATGGCACTACTAATCCGTCTTCGAAGCGCGCCGGCTCCAGGCTACGATGAATGCGTTGATTCACGGACATGGTGAGAATACCGGTGGTGCCTCTTAAGGATCCCACTTGTTTTTGAGCTAGCTGGTTTAATCTCGGATACAAGCGGAAACTGTCTATTCCCATTGCCCGTAATCGTTGCAGCGGCCCCTGTGCCTGGCGCAGATTCGCAGTAATTTCTTCTCTTAGTTCTTGTCCTGGATTAAGAACCCAAGGTGCATCAGTAAAAACAATTCCATCCAAATCCCGGTTTTCCTGTTGGTTGTCTTGACCGTCGTAAATGGAAGGCATGGAATAAACTGGAATATTGCCAGCGAAATAAAAAGCCAGTGTCGGCTTAATTTGACGACCTTGGCGGGGATTTGCCACGAGGAAAATAAAATCGATATCACTTCTGCGCCTGGGAGTGAATTCCATGTTACTCCGCGGCAAAAGATCTAACAGTTTTTCCTTGCGGGCTTCGCTGGAATCTATGGCCATTAATCGTTTAATGACATCAGCGTAATCAGAATCCCCAAAAAAACTTGTGCTACTCACTACCTGGCCGCCTGTATTCTGCCAAGTCTCGACAAAATAAGATTGCAGTCGTGCGTAGTCCAAAGTGTCCGGCATTATTACAGCAGCGTTGCGATGACCTGATTGCCATGCAAGGTCTATAAGCTGCAATATTTCATCCTCTGGGGCTAATCCAAACTGAAATAGATTCTCCGTCGACACGTCATTGTCGGCGTAATTGAGCGCTAGCGTTGGAACAGGAATTTCATCCAGTTCTTGAATTTGATTGACCAGATTTTTGTTAAGCGGTCCTATGATTAGGTCAGCGCCACTTTCAACTGCTTGATTGTATAAGGAATAAATGACATCGATTCCGGTGCTATCAAAAACAGATATTTGAGGAACTTCTCTCGATACGCCTAGCGCTTGATAATACGCAGTAAGAAATCCTTCTTGAATGGCGTTACCGGCTGGTTCCTGTAAAGGCAAAATGAGGGCAATGTGAGTGGGTCGGTCGTCCCATGTTTGTTCCAGGTCACTTAGAGGTGCGGGTAGGCGAGAAGCAGCAGAATGTCGCGCCCAGATGCGTCGCCATTGAACAATCGCATCAAGCTGGCTGCGAATGCAGTATTGGTCGTCTTGATAAACTCTTGCGAGTTCAATCCAGCCTCTCAATTCGTAACTTTCAGCACTGCTTGCTAATTCATCCAGGGCTTCATCCTGCAAACTGGTTAGAGCAAACCATATATCTTCGTACAATGAAGTTTCTACATCGTTTGGCCAGGCTTCAGTGAGCTCAACATAGTTCGCTATGGCATCGAAGAGTCGATTTGAATCAAGATGGAACTGAGCTCTAAGTAAAAGAATATTTCTTCCTGCTTCGGTGCTCGCATCAGCAGTGTCAGTTAATGCCCCGGTTAACCAGCGCAGGGCCGCATCCGAGTCGTCTTGTTCGAATGCTAATTTGGCGCTGAGCCATGCAAATTGTAGCTGCAATTCGCTTCTTAGCTCATCAGGGTCATTTATTTCATTGATCTCATTCGTTGCGCGAGTGATGTAACCTTCATCGATTAGTGAACTAACTGCCTGTAGACGAAGTTGAATAGCGTTGCTACCTCTGCTTTGCCCTGCTTGCCGCAATAGCTCGTCTATAGACTCTGTTGTAGACTGTGGTTGTGGTGCAGTAACTATGGTCGGAGGAGCCGAACTGCAGGCTATGCCGAGTAGGACGATACCCACTAGCATGATGCGCAATAATTTTTTCGCTGAGAAACAGTTCATTTCGACTTGGACCGATAATTTCAATTTCCAGACTAATACAAGAATACATAGTCGGCAATTTTTTGGAAAAACTATCTCGCTATCCACACCCCAATTGAGTGATTGTCGGTCAATAAATGAGTAATAAGGGAATTCTCTATATCGTTGCCACACCGATTGGCAATTTGGGCGACATCAGTGCACGGGCAATCGAAATATTGCACTCCGTGACGAAAATCGCGGCGGAAGATACACGCCACAGTAAACCTCTCCTACAAAAGCTCGGCATTGAGACGGCACTGATTTCCTACCATGATTTTTCAACGGAAGAAGCAGCCAACTCCATTATAAAGGAGCTGATATTGGGAAATTCAATTGCGCTGATTTCTGATGCCGGCACTCCGTTAATTTCCGATCCTGGCTTTAAGTTAGTAAGACTTGCGAGAAAGTCTGAGATCCAAGTATTCCCAGTGCCTGGCGCCAGTGCAGTAACTGCTGCTTTGAGTGTTGCTGGATTGCCAACAGATCGTTTTGTATTCGAAGGATTCCTGCCGAGCAAATCGAGCGCCCGCCAAAAGCGTTTATTCGATTTAATAAAAGAGGAAAGAACCTGTGTTGTGTTTGAATCAACACATCGAATCGTAGAATGTCTTCAAGATATGAAGGGAATCTTCCCGCCGCAAAAACAGCTTTTTATTGCCCGTGAAATAAGCAAGAAATTTGAAACTCACTACTTGGGATCCGCCGCTGACTGTCTGCAATGGCTAGAGTCAGACAAAGACCAGCAGAAAGGTGAATTTGTGCTCGTCTTCGAAGGCTGCGATGCGGCGATGTTGGAAGAATTCAAGCAAGAAACTGCTTTGAAAATCGTTTCGCTCTTAGGGGATACACTTTCCACCAAGGACACAGTTGCGCTTGCCTGTGAGCTCAGTGGAGCACGCAAGAACCTGCTTTATGAAAAGGTCTTGGCCGGTAAATCTTAAATTTCTTCGAAGTCACATATCCTATTGTTTTGAAAGACTTTTTCAATTAGGCTGAATCTGAGTCAGCTGGACAATTGCTGTTTGCATCACTTTGTTTTTCGCCTAGCGAATAATGAGGTAGTAGATAGAGGAAAGTCCGGGCTCCAGAGAGCAGGGTGCCAGGTAACTCCTGGGGGGTGTGAACCCACGGCTAGTGCAGCAGAAAATATACCGCTTCTTGTTTAACAGGGAGTAAGGGTGAAATGGTGCGGTAAGAGCGCACCGCGCGACTGGTAACAGTTCGCGGCAAGGTAAACCCCACTCGGAGCAAGGCCAAATAGGGATCCTCTAATGTTGCTCGCATTGGATTCGGGTAGGCCGCTAGAAGCCTGTGGTGACGCAGGCTGCAGATGAATAATTGTCCTCGACAGAACCCGGCTTACAGGCTGGCTCACCGTTCCAATAATTGAGAAAAGCCCTTTAAATTCAATCAGTTCTTAAGAATTTACTTTAAATAGAGCCTGCAGTTGGCTGTATTTGAAGGGTTTATCTAATTCGTAATTCTGTAAGATCCCGTCAAGATCACTACATTTAGCGGCAAGTTACCGATTTTTCTTGAAAATATTCGCCTAAATAGGCTTGCACACAGGTTTAAGTGCACCTATAGTGTGTCTTTGTGGAGAAAAGTGGATGATTTTGTCTTAATGTGGGAAAGAGTGGAATTTCTCCCTTAAGACATATCCAATAATAATCGGGGACAGCGAGTGTTTCGCGGCATAAATACCATCAATCTGGATGCGAAAGGGCGCATGGCAATGCCTGCCCGCTATCGGGAGCAATTGCTTACTCATTGCTCTGGTCATCTCGTGGTTACGATTGATACCAATCATCGATGTCTTCTTCTCTATCCACTTGCTGAGTGGGAACAAATTGAACGTGAGATCGAATCTCTATCTAGTTTCGACCCAATGTCGCAGCGAGTAAAGCATTTACTCATCGGTCATGCCAATGACCTTGAGTTAGACAGCAGCGGAAGGATTTTGTTGCCACAGGAATTAAGACTTTATGCCCAATTGGAAAAACATGTGTGTTTGATAGGGCAGGGTAAGAAATTAGAGATTTGGAGCCAGGATGCTTGGAATGAGCAACGAGATCATTGGCTAACCGAATCAACAACGGAAGGAGAGTTACCGGAAAAACTTAGAACTTTAGCGCTTTAGGATTGAAAGGGATGTCTGAAAGTACGCTGCATCAAACCGTACTCCAAGCTGAAGCGATAGAGGCGCTGGCAATCAAAGCCAGTGGTAACTATATCGACGCAACATTTGGTCGGGGGGGACATAGCAGGGCGATTTTAAGTCTGCTGAATGAAGAAGGCAGCTTAATCGCAATTGATCGAGATCCGGCAGCAATTACTGCAGCTAAAGAACTACAGGAACAGGATCCGAGATTGATAGTTGTGCAGGCAACATTCAATGAAATAGGAAAGTTAGAGGAAACTGAAAAGCTGAGAGGAAAGATCGATGGGATTTTGTTTGATCTCGGTGTCTCCTCACCACAGTTGGACAATCCCAACAGGGGCTTCAGTTTTATGCATGACGGGCCATTAGATATGCGAATGAATCCAATGGATCAGTTAAGTGCAGCGGAATGGGTAAACACCGCTCCGGAAAAAGAAATTGCAGATGTCTTCTACCAATATGGTGAAGAAAGGCATTCGAGGCGAATGGCAAGGCGCATAGTTGAAGCAAGGAAAGAAGCTGCAATTGAAACTACCGGACAATTAGCAGAATTGGTTAAAGCAGCGAATCCAGCTTGGGAAAGAGACAAGCATCCGGCAACCCGGGCGTTTCAAGCGATTCGAATCAGAATTAACGATGAGCTCGAACAAGTTGCAAGAGGATTGGAAGTCGCCCATGACTTGCTAGGTCCCGAAGGACGCTTAGTAGTAATTAGTTTTCATTCATTAGAAGACAGATTGGTAAAAAGTTTTCTAGCGGACAAAGCGCGTGGTGATAACTTTCCCCGCGATCTGCCAATTACCGCTGAACAATTAAATCCAACATTGAAGAAAGTTGGTAAAGCAATCAGAGCGAGTGAGGCAGAAGTTTTAAATAACCCAAGAGCAAGGAGTGCGGTTATGCGGGTAGCGGAGAAACTTAACTGATTTGGATTAACAAGAAATGAGATCAAGAGGCCCTCAGACGAAAACCCGAATTCCTTTGCAGAAAGGCCGGCCTCAAACCCCTTCGATAATTCAATGGGCCGGACTAAATCGACCGGCAACTTTAGGGCTAGTCGTACTGCTCACCTGTGTGGTAAGCGCGGGTCTATCGGTTGTGCTGACCACCCATCAGAATCGATTCGCATTCAACGAATTGCAAGAACTCAGGGACCAAGCGAATCATCTCGAAACCGAATGGGGTCAGTTGTTGATCGAGCAAAGTACCTTTGGTGTTGAAGGACGTATCGAACAAAAAGCGATCGATCAATTGCAAATGCAACTTCCTGAGTTATCTGAAATTGTGATGGTGAGCCGTGACTGAATCCAGCTCAAATTCCTTACTCAAACTTTGGCGCTTGTATCTGGTGTTGTTCGCCATGACGTTATGTGTGTTAGCGATAGCCTGGAAGGTAAGCGTGTTGCACGTTACCGATCGTGATTTTTTACAAGATCAAGGCGATATGCGCACAATACGAACGGTGCCTCTCGTCGCTAACCGTGGACTAATCACTGATCGCAATGGTGAGCCTTTGGCTGTAAGTACTCCGGTTCAATCCATTTGGGTGAACCCAAGTGAAATTGTCGATGAGACTGCAGCAATTGCTAAGTTGGCAATGGAACTTGAGTTAAATGCTGAAGCGCTTGCCAGTAATATTAATAACAACTCTTCGCGAGAATTTCTTTACGTAAAACGTCGCCTGCCTCCTGCTGAAGCTCAACGCATTCTTGAATTGGATATCGATGGTGTTTACACCCAACAAGAATACCAACGTTTCTATCCTCAAGGTGAAGTGACTGCTCATCTAATTGGATTTAGTAATGTCGATGATGTAGGACAAGAAGGATTGGAATTAACCTACGATGAATGGCTGCAAGGTATACCTGGCCGACGTCAGGTAATGAAGGATCGACGTGGTCATATCATCGAAGAACTGAATACTATTCAAACTGCGCAGCCAGGAAAAAGTATAGAACTAAGTATAGATTTTCGTCTACAAAACATTGCTTACCGAGAACTGAAAGCAGAGTTTATAACCCGGCGTGCGAAAGCTGCTTCAATCGTGGTGCTCGATGTAGAAACTGGTGAAGTGTTGGCAATGGCAAATCAGCCATCTTACAACCCGCACAACAAAGCAAATATGACTGACTTTAGTGTGTTGCGAAATCGTGCAATCACTGATGTGTTTGAGCCCGGATCTACAGTAAAGGCTTTTACCATTGCCGCGGCATTGGAGTCTGGTCTCTATACTCCAGGCACAATTATCGAAACCAGTCCTGGCTGGATGATGGTAAATGGCAATGAGGTAAAAGACCTATTTGACTACGGAACCCTCACAACTACCGGCGTCATAACTAAATCCAGCAATATTGGATCAAGCAAGATTGCCCTAAATATCGGCGCGGAACCGATTCGGGATGTGCTGGAACGGGTTGGCTTTGGGGAAGTTTTAGGTACCGGATTTCCTGGTGAGAGATCAGGTGTGCTGCCGAACCCACGTCGTTGGGGACGACATCCTACAGCAACTTTCTCTTTTGGTTACGGTCTTTCTGCAACCGCCATGCAATTGGCGCAAGCCTATTCCGTTCTCGCTGACGATGGCGTTCGGAAACCAGTGACACTTTTGAAATTAGATCAATCCGAGACTGCAACATTAGCTCGAGAACAAGTTATAAATCCTGAAATCGCCAGAACTGTGCGCTCAATGTTAGGCACTGTGGTTGATGCAAACAGAGGTGGATCGGCGTTGGAAGCCAACGTACCGTTCTACACCGTCGCCGGGAAAACTGGCACTGCTCATGTAGTTGGCGAACAAGGATATGAAGATAACTTACACAATTCACTTTTCGTTGGGATGGCTCCTGCCTCGGATCCCAAGATAGTAATCGTAGTAATAATTAATGAGCCAAAAGGTGAAGAGCACTACGGTGGGCAAGTTGCAGCGCCGGTTTTTTCACGAGTTGCTGCTGGGGCAATGAGAATTCTGAACATTTCTCCTGATGATATTCCCGATGAGCAATCGCTGGAGCTTTCTTCTTTGTAATTATGAATACAGCAGAAAATTTAAATTCGCAAGCATCATTACTGGAACTTATTGAAGGGATTAAGGAGATAAGCGACGTCGATAGGCTGGCTTTGCAAGTGGTGGTTACCGGTGTGCAAATGGATAGTCGCTTATTGGAAAAAGGGGACTTATTTCTGGCTTGTTTTGGTCGCAACCATGATGCCCGAAACTATATTGATCAGGCCATTAGCTCTGGTTGCAGTGCGGTCCTGGCAGAGTCCGGCGCTGATTGGCAGGAGATAGAGATTCGGGACAATGTTCCCATCATTGCTGTAGACAATCTCTCTGCAAAGATCAGTGAAATAGCCGCAAGATTTTACGGTCATCCCAGTACCAAGCTTTCAGTAATTGGAATCACTGGCACTAACGGTAAAACAAGTTGTAGCCAGTTCATTGCCCAATCTCTTAGTTCTCTCGGCTACAAGTGTGGCGTTATCGGGACACTCGGTTACGGAATTTGTGGTGAGTTAAAAGAAACTCAACTCACTACGCCAGACGCAGTGTTTACTCAAATGGCGTTAGCGGAAATGGCCAGTGCAAATGTAGATCCAGTAGCAATGGAAGTGTCTTCAGTTGGTTTACATCAAAAAAGAGTTCGCTCGGTAAAATTTGATTCGGCAGTTTTTACAAATTTAACACGCGATCATCTCGACTATCACGAATCCATGGAAGCATATGGCGAGAATAAGAAAAAGCTCTTTACCATGCCAGGACTGGCGGCGGCCATAGTAAATCTAGACGACCCCTTCGCCTTATCAATAATTAATAACATTTCTTCCAATGTTGAGATTTGCACTTATAGCCTGACTAATAAAATTGCAACGATTTACGCTGAATCAATTGAGCTCACTCGCAGTGGATTTATAGCCAGAGTCGCAACTCCGATCGGTAGTGGTGAGATTACTGGCAAGTTAATAGGCTATTTCAATTTTAGTAACGTGTTAGCAGTGATTGCGGCACTACTGCATTACTTGCCGCGTCAACAAGAAGCCAGCATCGACACTATCTGCAAAACGATTTCGGAACTTAAGCCGGTAGATGGGCGCATGGAAATAATTGGCGAAAGTGATGATATTACCGCAGTCGTTGACTATGCCCACACACCCGACGGATTGCGCAGCGCACTAACAGCGCTTAAAGATCATTTTAAAGGAGAAGTCTGGTGTGTATTCGGCTGTGGGGGAAATCGCGATAAAGGTAAGCGGCCACTGATGGGTGAGATTGCTGAAAAATATTCCAGCCACCTGGTCATCACAGACGACAATCCGCGCAATGAAGAAGGTGATGAAATAGTTGAGCACATACTCTGCGGTATAAACAAACCGGAAGACGTCAGTGTGGTTAGAGACCGAGCTGAAGCTATTGCCTTCGCCATTGCTAATGCGAATGACGGAGACGTTGTATTAGTTGCTGGAAAAGGTCATGAGACTTATCAGGATATCGCAGGTGCACGCAATATTTTTAGCGATGCCAAGCAAGTGCGGCTGGCGTTGCAAGAACGAGATAATAAACGGAGTAATTAGTTAGTTGATTGGAACAATGATGTTGTCAGCTTTAGCCGAACAATTAGGCGGTGAAAGACTTGGAGACGATGTGGAATTTACTACATTGTCGACAGATACCCGCTCGATAAAAACAGGTGACACATACTTGGCCTTGGTAGGTGAAAATTTCAACGGTAACGATTTTGTAGAAGATGCGCTGAACAAAGGAGCTGTCGCTGCCATTGTTTCAGGCGCAACCGTCGAATCAAAAATTTCTCAACCACTGATAAGAGTCAAAGATACTCATATCGCTCTTGGCAAAATCGCTTCTCTTTGTCGGCAGCAAAGTTCGGCGAAAATTGTTGCTCTAACAGGCAGTCAAGGCAAGACCACGGTTAAAGAAATGATTGGCTCAATTTTGAACTTTGAAGGTAAGACACTAATTACCGAGGCCAATCTTAATAATACTATTGGTGTTCCGTTGACGTTGCTACAACTCACTCAAGAGCACGAATTTGCGGTTATCGAAATGGGCGCGGACTGCCATGGAGAGATTGAGTTCAGTGCCACGATAACGAAACCAGACATTGCACTAATTACCAACGCGAACGCTGCTCACATCGAAGGTTTTGGTAGTCTGCAGGGCATTGTTGAGGCGAAAGGCGAAATAATCGATCCCACCGCAGTTGACGCAACAATTATTTTGAACGCGGATGATCAGTATGTCAGTGAATGGATTGAAAGAGCCGGCGAAAGAAATGTTTATCGATTTAGTGAATCTGATTCGCAAGTAGAATGTTTTGCTGAAAAAATTGTGGTCGGCAGTAAAGGAATAGTGAGCTTTGATTTGGTTGCATCACAAGGAAGAGAGCATATAACGCTCAAAGTGTTAGGCCGACACAATGCAATTAATGCAGTTGCCGCCGCCGCTGCATCATTGAGTGCTGGTGCCAGCATGGCTTCAATAAAGCAAGGGCTTGAACGGTTGACTCCTGTCAGTCGACGCCTGAATCCTCTGAATGGAATTCAAAATTGTTGTGTCGTTGATGACACCTACAATGCCAGCCCAACATCATTCACAGCAGCAATTGACGTATTAAAGTCTTTTCCGGAACGCAAGATTCTTGTTGCTGGAGACATGCGCGAACTCGGAACTGAAGCCGAAGATTCACATTTACAGGTAGGTAAGTACGCAGCGGAAGCAGGAATAGAAGAGCTTTGGGCAGTGGGAGAACTGAGCAAGCTCACAGCGGATGGATACGGTCCAGAAGCTAAGCATTTTGAAACCATGCAGGATTTAATCGTATCTTGCAAGGCAGCGGCAAATGAAGATGTTGTATTTCTGGTAAAAGGATCGCGTGGCGCACGCATGGAAGAAGTGGTTGATGAGTTAAGTGTAGGTGGGGGCAACTAATGCTTGTTTGGTTATCAGACTACTTGATGCAATTCAATAATAGCTTCGCTGTTTTGCAATACATAACAGTGCGCGGAATATTTAGTGTTTTAACCGCACTATTTGTTTCACTAATAATTGGCCCGTACATGATTCGTCGCTTGAATTACCATCAGATTGGTCAGGTAGTGCGGGATGATGGGCCAGAAACTCATTTTAGTAAAGCCGGCACTCCCACCATGGGTGGTGCACTCATCTTAGTCAGTATTGCGGCGAGTACATTACTCTGGTCGGACCTGACCAACCACTATGTTTGGATTGTGTTGTTAGTGACTATGTTTTTTGGAGCCGTGGGCTGGGTTGATGATTATCGAAAAGTGTTTGAGCAAAATTCCGCAGGCCTGTCGGCTCGCTGGAAACTCTTTTGGCAATCCATCATTGGCGTAATAGCCGCAATAGTTCTCTACTACACTGCGATAAGCTCTATTGAGATTGAGTACATCGTTCCCTTCTTCAAAGATGTGGCGATCAATGTGGGAATTCTCTATGTGGTAATTAGTGCATTTGTCATCGTCGGTTTTAGTAATGCGGTAAATCTAACGGATGGTCTCGATGGTCTTGCCATACTGCCAACAGTAATGGTTGGTGGCGCGTTAGGAATAATTGCCTACCTCGCTGGTCATGCTGAGTTTTCTGCTTATCTAAATATCCCGAATGTTTCAGGTTCTGGTGAAGTTGTAATTTTTGCCGGTGCATTGGTTGGCGCTGGCATGGGCTTTCTCTGGTTTAACACCTACCCCGCACAAATTTTCATGGGCGACGTGGGTGCATTAGCGCTCGGTGCTGCCTTGGGAGTTATGGCTATCGTATCTCGGCACGAGATCGTGCTCTTTATTATGGGAGGAGTATTTGTCATGGAAACCGCTTCCGTTATTTTGCAAGTAGCTTCGTTCAAGCTTACGGGCAAGCGAATTTTCCGCATGGCCCCATTGCACCATCACTTTGAACTAAAAGGTTGGCCTGAACCTCGGGTAATTGTTCGATTCTGGATTATTACTGTCATGTTGGTGCTGTTTGGTTTGGCAACTTTAAAACTTCGTTAATGAGCGATAAAGGGTTGCGGTTAGCGCAGTGACAAACAATGAGAAAGTAATTGTAGGGCTAGGGGAAACAGGATTATCGGTTGCTAAATATTTAGTTGCTCGAAACCAAAAATTTAAAATAATTGACAGTCGATCAAATCCGCCAGCATTACAAAGTCTTAAACAATTAATGCCGGAAGTAGAAGTTGAAGTAGGCGAACTGAATCCAAAAACAATTTTAGAAGCGAGCGAACTAGTGGTGAGTCCAGGATTAAGTTTAAAAACTCCAGAAATTGCTGAAGCAGTAGATCATGGAGTGCCTATTACTGGTGACATCGATATTTTTTCTAAATCCGTAACTAAACCAATTATTGCGGTAACAGGCTCTAATGGTAAAAGCACTGTAGTAGCAATTCTTGCAGGCATACTTAAGAAAGCAGGCAAAAAATTCGGACTTGGAGGAAATTTGGATGGAACAAACTTTAAGCCTGCTCTGGATTTGTTGGAAGAGGAAGAAAAAGATTTCTACATATTAGAGCTTTCCAGTTTTCAACTGGAAACGACAAAGAATTTAGGTGCTGAGGTTGCAGTAATACTAAACCTGAGTGCGGATCACATGGATCGTTATGAGAGTTTGGAAGAATACCATAAAGCAAAGCTGCGAATTTTCAACGGTTGCAAGCAAGTAGTAATTAATCGCGATGATATTTATTCCTATCCTGTGACTGAACTAAATGTTCCGATTTGGGATTTCGGATTCAGTCGCCCTGGAGTCAATGGATTGGGTCTGCTCGAAGAAGAAGGTGATCAGTACCTCGCATTTCAATTTGAAAAGATCGTCTCCGCTAGTGAGTTGCGTATTTTTGGTCAGCACAACATGTCAAATGCATTAGCGGCAGTAGGATTGGCGTTGGCGATTGGTATCGAATTGGACGTTATTCGAGCTGCTATTAAAGAGTTCAAAGGTCTACCGCATCGTTGCGAATGGGTGGCGAATGTCTCAGGGGTTGAATTTTATAACGACTCAAAAGGAACCAATGTCGGAGCAACTATGGCGGCAGTGGAAGGTCTGGGGCAGCGTATAGATGGTCATATTATTCTAATTGCCGGTGGCGTTGGCAAAGGTGCGGACTTTCGATCCCTGGTTCCAGTCATTAACCGTTGGGGCAAAGAAGTCATTTTAATCGGGCAAGACGCCGTGGAAATGGCATCGAACTTTGATAAAGACATAAGTACCTATTTTGCCAACGATATGCAGGATGCAGTGAGTACTGCGCTAAAGCATGCAACAACTGGAGATGCGGTTTTGTTATCGCCCGCCTGTGCCAGTTTTGACATGTATGACGATTTTCAGCATCGAGGTCAGTCCTTTATTCAGTCAGTGGAGCAATTGCGTTGAGTGTAAGTCGAGCCACAATGCCTATGCGCAATCCCGGTGCAGTTGGAAATCAGCTGAATAAGGTGCTGTTCGTAACCTGTTTATTGTTAGCGGTTGGAATGCTGATGATGACATCAGCTTCGGTGGAAATTGCAAGTAGTCAGTTTGACGATCCCCTTTATCATTTTAAGCGCCAGGGAATTTTTGCACTCATGGGGCTTTCAGTAATGATAGTTACTCTTCATGTGCCGGTAGCCATATGGAAAAAATTCAGTTGGTTCTTATTGATGGGCTCGTTCGCTTTATTGTTAATAGTGTTAGTGCCAGGGATTGGAAAAGTCGTAAACGGTAGCGCCCGCTGGATTGATCTGGGTTACTTCAATTTGCAACCTTCAGAACTCGCCAAGATATTTATTGTTATCTATTTGGCAGCTTATTTAGAAAGACATCTTGAGGAAGTAAGAGAAAATTGGTCCGGATTCCTAAAACCAATGATAGTTATAGCTACTGCTGCAATATTACTGCAATTAGAACCTGACCATGGAGCGCTAGTCATATTGATGTTGACAGGGTTCTGCATGATCTTTCTGGCAGGAGCAAAACTTTACCGCTTTATAGTAATGCTGGTGCTTTCTGGTGGAGCCGTTACTTTTCTTGCATTAACAAAGCCCTACGTCGTGGTTCGATTTTCTTCCTACTTAAATCCATGGGCAGCAGAAAATGTCTACGGCGGAAGTTATCAATTAACTCAGGCATTGATTGCTTTTGGGCGTGGCGAATGGTTTGGGGTGGGATTAGGAAACAGCATTCAAAAACTCTACTTTCTTCCTGAGGCCCACAATGACTTTGTTCTAGCAATAATCGGCGAAGAATTAGGATTGCTTGGAGTCTCACTCGTAGTCGCTCTTTTTTGCCTACTAGTTTTTCTTGCATTTTCTATTGGAAAAGCCGCCGAGAAGAAGGGGACATTGTTTGCAGCATTTTTCGCCTACGGTTTGGGTTTGTTATTTGCTGGTCAGGCTTTGATTAATATTGGCGTGAACACTGGTTTGCTGCCAACCAAAGGATTGACCTTACCGTTTTTGAGTTATGGCGGAGCGAGTTTGATTGTTAGTTGTTTCATGATCGCTTTGTTAGTGCGAATTCAATATGAAACCGAGTGCTTTGAAATTGAGCGAAAGGATAGTGCTCAAAGTAGTAGTGCCGGAATTTGGGCAAGTGCTTAGAAATTCTAGCGATGAATGGAAACATAAGAACAGTTCTTATTATGGCTGCCGGGACTGGAGGGCATGTATTTCCAGCTCTTGCCATAGCCGAACAGTTGAAGAAAAACGCAGTAAACGTTGAATGGTTAGGAACTCCTCAGGGTATGGAAAATAGTTTATTAGCAACAACAGATATTCCTTTACACAGAATTTCTGTAAAAGGACTGCGCGGCGCCGGAATTGTACGCTGGCTTTCGGCGCCGTTCATGTTGTTAATTGCTTTCTACCAATCGTTCAAAGTTATTCGACGAGTTAAACCCGATTGTGTATTGGGAATGGGGGGATTCGTCTGCGGTCCTGCTGGCATAGCGGCGAAGATATTAGGAAGGCCGCTACTTATTCATGAGCAAAATGCAGTACCCGGCCTAACCAACAAATGGTTGTCACGAATTTCTAGTAAAGTATTTGAAGCATTTCCAAATACATTTGACGAGAACATTGGTGCCATTTTTACCGGCAATCCGTTACGGGCCGAGATACTTGATATGTCTCGATCAAATATAAAAGGAGGATTGGATTCGGATTTCAAATTGCTGGTAATCGGTGGGTCACAAGGCTCGCTAGCTATAAACAACGTGATCCCTGAGATAGCAGCAAATTGGGTGGTGACATCAACACTAAAAATAAGACACCAAACAGGAAGCGTCAATTTGCAAGATACCGTGCAACATTACGAAAAATTGGGCTTGGAAGTAGGGGATAATATTGTTGTAGAGCCATTTATTGATGATATGGCCGCGGCGTATGCGTGGGCGGATTTGGTAATCTGCCGCTCTGGTGCAAGCACAGTCAGCGAACTAGCTGCGGTTGGTCTGCCATCGATTTTAATACCATATCCTTACCATAAAGATCAGCAACAACTATTAAACGCACAGTGGTTGGCTGAGAGTGGTGCAGCTTCGATAATTCCGCAAAATGAATTTTCCGCAAAAACAGTGTTACAAGTTTTACTTAATCTAGATGAAGACAGAGAGAAGTTAAGAGAGCTTGGCGCTAGAGCCAAAAGCATTGCAATTCCTGATGCTGACGAAATCATTAGTCGCTACTGCCAGGAGGCCGCTAATGCCTAATGGTGCGCAAATGTATCAGATTCCAGAAATGCGTCGTATCAACACTTTGCATTTTGTCGGGATCGGTGGAGCAGGGATGTGCGGAATTGCAGAGGTTCTTCTTAATCAAGGCTACAAGATAACTGGTTCAGATATTCGTAAGTCTGCAAACACTGAAAGACTTCAGTCTTTCGGCGCAAAAATATTTGTTGGTCACGACGCAAAGAATCTAAAGAAAGCTGATGTTGTGGTGTATTCCAGTGCTATAGACAAAAAGAATCCTGAGATAAAGGCTGCAATCAACCAGTCCAAGCCACTGATTGCACGCGCAGAGATGTTGGCGGAGCTAATGCGTTATCGGCACAGCATTGCTATCGCAGGAACTCACGGTAAGACCACAACAACAAGCATTGTTGCTTCAGTATTAGCGGAAGGAGGAATGGATCCTACTTTCGTAATTGGAGGATTGCTAAATAGTGCGGGAACTAACGCGCAGCTTGGTCAAAGCCGATATCTCGTTGCTGAAGCAGATGAAAGCGATGCATCGTTTATGCATTTGCAACCAATGGTTGCGGTCGTCACAAATATCGAAGCAGATCACATGAGTACTTATGGCGGTGATTTCGAAAACCTTAAAAAGTACTTTGTGGAGTTTCTGCATAACCTGCCATTCTACGGATTGGCAGTTATGTGTGTTGACGACCCAGTAGTTAGAGAAATTCTTCCGCAAGTCTCCAGACCGAAAATAACCTATGGCTTTTCTAAGAAAGCGGACTATCGAATTCAAAATTTAAAGCAGCATAAACAAACAACCGAATTTGAAGTGCGAAGACCAGGTAAGAAAAATCCGCTAAAAATTAAATTGAATATGCCAGGGAAGCACAACGCCTTGAATGCAACCGCTGCCGTAGCTATTGCATGTGATGAAGAAATTAAAGATCGAGATATTAAAGCAGGGATACAGAACTTTTCCGGAGTTGGAAGGCGTTTTGATATTCAAGGTGAATTCGATGTAGGTGATGGTAAAGCCATGTTGATTGATGATTACGGTCATCATCCAACTGAAGTTGCGGCAACCATTAAGGCTTTAAGAGATGGTTGGCCAAAAAATAGATTAGTGATGGTATATCAACCTCATCGTTATAGCCGAACAAAAGATCTATACGAAGATTTTGTCGATGTTCTGTCTGCTGTAGATGTATTGCTCCTGCTTGAAGTGTATTCGGCGGGTGAGAAAAAAATAGCCGGTGCAGATTCTCGTAGCTTATGCCGAAGTATTCGCCTGCGGGGGAAAGTCGACCCAGTTTACGTGCAAAAAGAAGCGCAAGTTCATGAGGTATTGAAGGGTTTAATTAAGGGTGGAGACATCGTTTTAACCCAGGGTGCTGGTAGTGTTGGAGCGCTTGCCAAAGAGATTGCTCAAAAAGGTCTTATTTAGGACTAATATATTGATTTATATAGAAGAATTTGGTCGAAGTTAGTTAAGAAAAGCAGCAATGAAACCGATAAATAAAGAGAAAATACTCGCAAAACTAGGGCACGTAGTAGTGCTAAAAGGCGGCACTTCTGCAGAGCGAGAAATTTCTCTGATTAGCGGCACCGACGTGTTCAATGGATTGCAAAGATTAGGTGTTAATGCCTCGGTGATTGATGTCGGAAATGACATTATCGATCGACTAACAGAGGCGAAGCCAGATCTCGTAGTAATCATGTTGCATGGAAAAGATGGAGAAGACGGAGTAATCCAGGGATTGTTGGAAATCATGCAATTGCCTTACACCGGAAGTGGAGTATTGGCTTCTGCAATTGCGATGGACAAAGTAAAGAGCAAGTTTATTTGGCAACGTTTAGGTTTAAACACAGCGGACTTTGAAATTATCAATGCTGAAACAAACTTGGATGAACTGATTCAAAAATTTGGAAAAGTCGTAGTAAAGCCAGTTAATGGTGGATCAAGCTTAGGTGTAGCGATTGTGGACAATGCTACAGATTTGGAAAAACAGTACAACGAAGCATTGCAGTTTGACTCAGTAGTAATTGCTGAAAAATTTGTAAATGGAACTGAATTTTCAACAGGCGTATTGGGAGACGAACTTTTTCCAACAGTTCAACTTGAAACACCAAGAGAATTTTTTGATTACGAAGCGAAGTATCAAGATGAAAACACTAGATTCATTTGTCCTCCGGAGTTGTCGCAAGACAAATTGAAAGAGTTGGAAATTCTAATCAAAAATGCTTATGACAGTTTAGCTTGCACCGGCTTAGCAAGGGTCGATGTGATGCAAGAAGGCGATGGAGAATTTTACTTGCTGGAACTAAACACAATTCCTGGAATGACTGAGCATAGCTTCGTGCCTATGGCGGCGAAACAAGTGGGTATCAGCTTTGACGAGTTGCTACTGCGAATAATGAATTATGAGACTGAAAACTAACCGTTATGAGACCTGATCCAAGTGATATTGCTGCGAGAAGATTAAGAAACGCTCGTCCGAAGCGTGGATCAAGTACGCAGCCACTAAAACCAAGAGATGGCAATAAGGTCGCGCTTATTGTGATTGGACTAATAATGACGGCGAGTTTTGTAATTGTAGTGCGAAACAGCGAAGACATTGCTCAATATGTAAATAGGCCAATTACAAAAGTACGAATGGAAAACCAGTGGCAGCGATTAGTAGAAGCTGAAGTGGGCGGAATGATTACCGCATTTATGGGTACTGGCTTCTTTAAATTTGATGTTAGTGGTGTAAAAGAGACCCTGGAACAACATCCCTGGGTTGCTGAAGCATCGGTAAAGAGAATCTGGCCAGATAGTTTGTCATTAAGTTTGACTGAGCATGTTGCAATTGCTCGATGGGGACAGGACGAACTTTTAAATCAATTCGGGGAAATATTTCAACCAGAGAATATTGATGAATTGACTTCGCTTCCCACTCTTTCGGGACCTGTTGATAGTCAGATTGCTGTAATGGAGCAATATCAATTATTGAGTCAATTGTTATTTTCAACTGACCTGCGCTTGAATGGCCTGGAGTTAAGTCAAAGGGGAAGCTGGGAGCTAACTCTGAATGACTCTATGCAAGTAACAGTTGGCAGAGATCCCGTAATCGAAAGATTGCAGCGATTTATTGGTTTTATAGAGGGCCAATCTGCTGAAGAAACAGCAGACATAAGTTCAGTTGATTTGCGCTATGACAATGGCATAGCAATAAAAAATTCTCGCGAAGAGCTCGCAGAGGTAGCAGTAAGGTAATGCATTCAAAGATAGTAATAATTGATCTGCGAAAGCAGCTTCTACTTGGAGAGAACGGACAATGAACGAAACAGTCGTTGAAAACATGATTGTTGGCTTGGACATTGGAACTTCCAAGGTGGTTGCAATCGTCGGTGAAATAAACATAGACGGCGGACTCGATATCGTTGGTATTGGAAGTCATCGATCACGGGGGCTGAAAAAGGGAACGGTGGTAAACATCGAATCCACTGTCGAATCGATCCAACGGGCAATTGAAGAAGCAGAATTAATGGCAGGTTGCCAGATACATTCTGTCTACGCTGGCATTGCAGGAAGTCATATAAGAAGTATGAACTCCCATGGGATCGTCGCAATTCGTGATGGCGAAGTCATGAAACCAGATATCGAACGCGTTATTGATGCGGCTCAGGCGGTGGCAATTCCCGCAGACCAGAAAGTACTCCACATTCTGCCGCAGGAATACATTATCGACTCTCAGGAAGGTGTTAAAGAACCCTTAGGAATGTCTGGGGTTAGATTGGAAGCAAAAGTTCATCTCGTAACTTGTGCCATTAATGCAATCCAGAACATAGAAAAGTGTATTAAACGCTGTGGTTTAGATACTGACGAAATAATTTTGGAACAACTTGCATCAAGCTATGCGGTTCTTACTGAAGATGAAAAGGAACTGGGCGTTTGCTTAGTGGACATCGGTGGTGGAACGACAGATATAGCAATTTTCACTGATGGTGCTATTCGTCACACCGGAGTAATTCCGATAGCCGGTGATCAAGTAACCAACGATATTGCGATGGCACTAAGAACACCAACTGAGAATGCAGACGAAATAAAAATTAAGTACGCCTGTGCGCTTACTCAATTAGCGAGCTCGGATGAAACTATAAAGGTTCCCAGTGTTGGTGACCGCCCGCCACGGGAATTGTCACGCCAAGCATTGGCCGAGGTAGTTGAGCCCAGATACGACGAATTATTTACATTGGTACAAGCAGAGTTACAAAGAAGTGGCTTTGAGAATCTATTGGCTGCCGGTGTTGTGCTAACAGGCGGTACGAGCAAGATGGAAGGCGTCGTAGATCTGGCGGAAGAAATCTTTCATGCGCCAGTGAGAATTGGCGCGCCGTACAACATTAACGGATTAGCCGATATCGTTCGGAACCCGATTTATTCGACAGGAGTAGGGTTGCTACTTTATGGGCTTAAACAGCATCTGGAAAGAGCAGGAACCGATTCCAAACGCGAGCCACAAATTCAAATTGTGGACAAAGTTAAGAATTGGTTTCAGGGACATTTTTAATCATTTAAGAACCAACATGAGTTTTAGAATTTATCTAACGAGGGGGCTATATGTTTGAATTAGTCGAAAATATTCCGCAAAGCGCTGTGATCAAAGTCATCGGCGTTGGTGGAGGCGGTGGTAACGCTGTGCATCACATGATTAGCAATCAAGTGGATGGTGTGGAATTTATTTGCGCCAACACCGATGCACAAGCACTTAATAATCTTAAAGCAAAAACTGTTCTGCAAATGGGCAGCAATATCACTAAAGGATTAGGCGCTGGAGCAAACCCGGACATTGGCAGGCAGGCTGCACTGGAAGATCGCGATGAAATTTCGGAAATTTTGACCGGTGCGGACATGGTTTTTATTACTGCTGGAATGGGTGGTGGTACCGGGACTGGAGCGGCACCAATCGTAGCTGAAGTTGCGCGAGAAATGGGAATTCTCACTGTTGCAATTGTTACTCGGCCTTTTCCATTTGAAGGCAAGAAGCGATCTTCCATTGCAGAGACTGGTATTCAACAACTATCTGCAAGTGTTGATTCCCTTATTACCATTCCAAACGAAAAGCTTTTGGATGTGCTCGGCAAAGAAGCATCTCTGCTGGAAGCATTTAAAGCTGCCAACGATGTATTGCTCGGCGCTGTTAAAGGAATAGCCGATCTAATTATGCATCCGGGTATGATCAATGTGGATTTTGCCGATGTGAAGACTGTTATGTCTGAGATGGGAATGGCCATGATGGGCACCGGATTTGCAACGGGAGAAGAGCGAGCAAGGGAAGCTGCTGAATCCGCAATTCGTTCCCCATTATTAGAAGATGTAAACCTGCAAGGGGCACGGGGCATTTTGGTTAATATTACCGCAGGTGAAAACCTTTCCTTGGGAGAGTTCGCAGAGGTGGGTGATACCGTGGAAGAATTTGCCTCAGATGACGCAACTGTAGTTGTAGGAACGGTTATCGATCCAACCCTGGAAGAAGAAATGCGGGTTACAGTGGTCGCAACTGGATTGGGTTCGCAACACGAGAAACCAACCAAGGTTGTGGACAACACCGCACATGAGGGGGAAACCGATTATCGTCAACTGGACAAGCCAGCAATCATGCGCAATCGGCAGGCGGCTGAACGCCCAGCAGCAATGGCTCAGGCAGTAGGGGCGGAAACCGATATGGATTACCTGGATATCCCAGCGTTCTTGCGGAGACAGGCAGATTAAAGGATCGTAAAGGAAATTCTGTGTGTCCACGTATCAGACTGGGAAATCTGAAGATTCTCGGAAATGGGTTAGTTGCGGCTATGTGAATTGCGTATATATAGAAGAGTGAATAGCTATGTTACAGAAAAATGCCTGAGCAACCGGTAGGGAAATAGTACCTCTGGCAATCCCATTTATTGGGATTTACAAGCATTTTTGGTACTATGCGTCAGTTTTGCAACACGAAAGCAATGTGGGGCAACTGGAAGCATCTGTAATTGCACCGGTCTGTTGAAGGCAAGCGGATATTCTCACTCAGAACAGTGCTCGAAATTGAACAGGATTCGAGCTTTAGTCGCATCTCCGAGTGAGAAAATAGAAGATAAAAAGCAAACTATTCCGCAAGACAAAGTAGGAAGACAGGGCGAACATGATGTCGCACTATTTCAAGAGCTGGGACCGAAGGGAATATGGAATTTTCCCTGCAGTAACACAATAAAAAGGCCTTACAGAATCGATGTTAAAGCAACGAACGCTTAAAAATGTAATCCGCGCGACAGGTGTTGGCCTGCATACCGGAGAAAAGGTCTATCTCACACTGCGACCGGCTCCTGTCAACACAGGCATTATTTTTACTCGCGTAGATTTGGACCCGGCTGTTCCAATCGAAGCTCGCGCTGCCAATGTCGGTGACACCACTCTCTCCACCACCCTTGTTAAAGATGATGTTCGTATTTCCACTATTGAACATTTGATGTCTGCCATGTCGGGCCTGGGTATCGATAATTGCTATGTCGATGTGAGTGCGCCTGAAGTGCCTATAATGGATGGCAGTGCCGGACCTTTTGTCTTTCTTATCCAGTCCGCAGGGATTGAAGAACAATCTGAATTGAAGAAATTTATAAAGATTAAACGCCCTATTCACCTGGAGCAGGATGATAAATCCGTAAGTCTTGAACCATTTAACGGTTTTAAGGTGAGCTATACTTTACTGTATGACCATCCTGTGTATAAGAAGTACACGAAAAGCGCCACTATCGACTTTTCCAGCACTTCCTTTGTAAAAGAGGTTAGTCGAGCGCGTACATTCGGATTTATGCATGAATTTGAAGAACTTAGGAATAGAAACTTAGCACTTGGGGCAAGCATGGATAATGCCATCGCAGTAGGTGACTATAAGGTTCTTAACGAGGATGGATTGCGTTACGAAGATGAGTTCGTTAAGCACAAAATCCTTGATTCTATTGGAGATTTATACCTTTTGGGCAATAGTCTTATCGGCGAGTTTAAGGGACATAAATCTGGACATGCTCTAAATAATGCTTTATTAAGAATGCTCGAAGTTAATGAGGACGCCTGGGAAATTGTAAGTTTCGATAACGACACAAACGTACCTATTTCCTACATGAAACCAGTGTTAGCGGCTTAATCCGTTTCACTCTCCTAACTGTTTGATCTATAAACAGAAAAAAAAGTTAGGCGTTGAAGTTTCTGCGTAAACCCCAAGAGCAATTACAGGGTTTCAGAGTTACGCTTAACAAATGAAATTAATACTTGTTGATCAACGTCATGGTCACACGAAGACCATTATCCTTAAAGGTTGGCTAAAAGGCCTGCTTTCCGTCGTCCTATTGGTAGCGCCCATGGCGCTAGGTTACTTTGGCTATCAATTAGCAGTTTCTCAGAATGAGCGCATTTTCACCGTGGAATCTGCTCAGAGTTGGGATCGCCAAATTAAGTTGCAGGCGGATCAGCTGGAGGACATTAAAGAAGAGTCTGAACAGCAACTAGAAGCCTTGACTTTACGACTCGCAATGTTACAAGCACGGCTGGTGCGACTCGATGCAGTGGGTGAACGGGTTACTACTATTGCAGAATTGGATAGTGGAGAATTCGATTTCAGTCAACCGGTTGCGATCGGTGGTCCAGGTACCGGCCAATCTGAATCTTATACAACTACCGGATTTGTGAGTGCCGTCGATCAACTTGAGCGACAGCTGGAAGACAGACAACAACAACTGGAAATCCTCGAAGGCTTGATGGCGGATCGAAAGATTCAGTCAGATGTGTTTATTGCCGGACGTCCACTCGATCGAGGATGGATCGCCTCCCGCTTCGGGCAAAGACCTGACCCCTTTACTGGAAGACTAACGTTCCATGGCGGGGTAGATTTCACAACAGGTCAATCTGGTGCTGATATAAATACAGTCGCCGCAGGAGTAGTGACTTGGGCGGGACCTCGTTCAGGTTATGGTTTAATGGTTGAAGTAAATCATGGCAATGGATTTACGACGCGCTACGCCCACGCGGAAAAACTCTTCGTAGATGTGGGTGACATTGTTAAGAAAAGTCAGAACATTGCCTTGGTAGGATCGACCGGTCGATCTACTGGACCCCATGTTCACTTCGAAGTCTATAAAAACGGCAGAGTAGTAGATCCAGCTGCCTATATACACCGCACCGCTATATAATCCTCTCATTCATCAAATTTGACGTCCTGGTCATTAGGCTCAGTGCGCTGTGCCGTTTTGATTCCCTCGATTTAAAAAATTAAAGATTTTGGTTAACGTATTCCCATGAACATACTCAATAAAATTTTTGGTAGTAGTAATAGTAGAAAGCTTAAGAAAATGAACCGCGCCGTTGCTGCAATCAACGAGCTGGAAGAATCTCTCGAGCAGCTATCAAACGAAGATCTGAAAAAGAAAACCGATGAGTTCAGACAGCGCGTAGAGTCGGGGGAAGCATTAGATGCGATTCTGCCTGAAGCATTTGCAGCAGTAAGAGAAGCTTCGAAAAGAACTCTCGGGCTGCGGCACTTCGACGTGCAAATGATCGGAGGCATGGTACTGCATCAGGGCAATATATCCGAGATGCGCACCGGTGAAGGTAAAACACTGGTAGCTACCTTGCCTGCCTATCTAAATGGACTATCTGGAAAGGGTGTACATATCGTTACGGTCAACGAATACCTGGCGCAACGTGATGCAGACTGGATGCGCCCTATTTACGAAATTCTCGGTTACTCAGTTGGAGTTATTAAGTCCGGACAAACTCCAGAAGAGAAAAAAGCTGCTTACGAATCCGACATAACATTCGGTACCAATAACGAATTCGGATTTGACTATTTGCGCGACAACATGGCATTTCGTCTCGATCAAAAGATGCAGCGGGAGTTGAATTTCGCCATTGTTGATGAAGTTGACTCAATTCTAATTGACGAAGCTAGAACTCCACTCATTATCTCTGGCGCTGCAGAAGACAGTTCACAACTCTATGTTGCCATAAACAAACTCATTCCTCGTTTGGACAAAGGTGTTAAAGCTGAAAAATCCAAGATGGAGATGATGGATAAAAATTATGTGCCGGAAGATACTGGGGATTTCACAGTCGATGAAAAGAGTAGACAAGTCGAGTTAACCGAATCCGGTCATGAACAAGTTGAAGAATTATTGATAAAGCAAAATTTATTAGATGAAGGCGAGTCGCTTTACGCCGCCACAAATCTTTCTTTGCTGCATCACGTGCACGCGGGCTTAAAAGCCCACCATCTTTTCAATAAAGACATCGAATACATCGTTCAAAATCGTCAGATCGTTTTAATTGACGAACATACTGGTCGAACCATGGAAGGTCGCCGCCTTTCCGATGGATTGCATCAAGCATTGGAGGCGAAAGAGAATGTCGATATTCAGAGTGAGAGCCAAACCCTGGCGTCGACCACGTTTCAGAACTATTTCCGCATCTACGACAAACTAGCGGGAATGACTGGTACTGCGGATACGGAGGCATTTGAATTCAGTCAGATTTACGGATTGGACGTAGTGGTTATCCCGACCAACGTTCCGATGATCAGAAATGATGCAAACGATCTAATCTTTCTTACTACCGAGGAAAAATTTGAAGCGGTTCTTAAAGACATTATCGAGATTAGAGAATCTGGCGCTCCAATCTTAGTTGGCACCGCTTCAATCGATACTTCCGAAATTCTTTCTAATTTCTTAAAGAAGAAAAACATTGATCATGAAGTATTGAATGCAAAATTCCATGAAAAAGAAGCGCAAATTATTTCACAAGCAGGTAGGCCAGGCGCAGTGACTATTGCAACCAATATGGCTGGTAGAGGAACCGATATAGTATTGGGCGGAAAATGGGAAGCTGAAATTGCCGAAATTGAAAATCCCAGTGATGCTCGAATTGAAAAAATTAAAGAAGATTGGGAGAAACGTCACGCCGAGGTGGTTGCCGCTGGAGGCCTGCATATCATCGGAACAGAGCGCCACGAGTCCCGCCGCATAGATAATCAGCTACGAGGGCGATCAGGCAGGCAGGGAAATCCTGGCTTTTCCAGATTCTACTTATCCGCAGATGACAATCTATTACGAATATTTATGACAGATGGAGTACGCAACTTCATGCGACGGCTCGGCATGGAAGAAGGTGAAGCTATCGAACACGGAATGGTTACCCGACAAATCGAAAAGGCACAGCGTAAAGTTGAAGGCAGGAATTTCGATATTCGAAAACAGTTGTTGGAATACGATAACGTTGCGAATGATCAGCGCACAATTATTTATCGTCAGCGCAATGAGCTAATGGCCAGTGAAGATACTACTGATCTGTTAGATGGCATGCGGGAAGAGGTAATTGGGCAATTGGTGGATGACTTTATTCCACCGCAGAGTGTGCCAGAACAATGGGATGTACCAGGATTAGAGCAATCCATAGAGACTGAGTTTGGTTCTCGACAAGCGATTCAGCGCTGGTTGGATGAAGACGACCAATTGTATGAAGAACAGTTAAAGAACAAACTGACTGAACTCTTGAAAGATGAGTATGTGCAAAAATGCGGAGCTGTCGGAGACCGTATGCGAGAGTTCGAAAAGCAAATAACGCTACAAATCTTAGATCGACTGTGGAAAGAACATCTGGCCACCATGGATCATCTGCGCCAGGGGATATTCCTTAGAAGCTATGGTGGAAAGAATCCACGGCAGGAATATAAACGGGAAGCCTTTGCGCAATTCACCGAGCTTATGCTGGCATTACAACAGGAAGTAATTAAAGTATTAAGCCACATCCAGATTAAGCAAGACGAAGCGGCGGATGCTATTGAGCGTCAACGGGAAGAGGAGACTGCCAGGGCGCGCATGAACTATCAACATCAGGCTATGTCAGCTTTGGCTGGAGCAGAAGCTGAGGAAAGTCAGGGCGCAGGAGGTGGACCAAGAGGCGAACCAGGTGGTGCTGACAAACAAACTCCGTTTGTGCGCGATGTTCCCAAGGTTGGAAGAAACGATCCCTGCCCTTGTGGATCAGGCAAGAAGTACAAACAGTGTCATGGAAAGATAGGCTAACAAAATGGCAGTTGGTTCCGGTTGTACTGGAGAATTTCACCCTGTTGCAGGGATTAAACTCGCTGCGGCAAAGAGTGAAATTCGCTATGCCGATCGACTGGATCTGGTGCTGATAGAATTAGCTGAAAATTCCAGTGTCGCCGGCATCTACACCCAAAATGCGTTCTGTGCTGCACCGGTAGCCGTAACCAAGGCCCATACTCAGAATGCTTTCCCGCGCTATTTTCTTATTAACACTGGTAATGCAAATGCCGGTACTGGTAAATCTGGAAAATTGAACGCATTGCGTTGTTGTCAGGTTTTTGCGGATTTGGGCGGCGTTTCAGTTCAGCAAGTATTGCCATTTTCAACCGGCGTGATTGGAGAAGAATTGCCAGTCGATAAAATTCTCCTTGCCGCACCAATCTTGTATTCGGATTTGTCAGAGAATAATTGGCCTGTGGCCGCAGAGGGCATATTAACAACCGATACCAGACCAAAGTTAGTTTCTACCCAGTTGGAAATCGACGGCAAGCTAATCACTATTACCGGTATCGCCAAAGGATCGGGAATGATCAAGCCCAATATGGCGACCATGTTAGCGTATGTCTTTACCGATGCTGATATTGACGCAGAGTTGCTTGATCAATTGCTGCGCAAGGCATCGAATAAATCATTTAATCGCATTACTGTGGATGGCGATACTTCAACTAATGATTGCTGCATGTTAGCGGCTACGGGAAAAGCGAATATTTCTATTGGTGAATTGGACGCAACGAGTCGAAGTCGATTTGTAGATTCACTGGATACTGTATTCGTAGAACTAGCGACTCAATTAATAAAAGACGGTGAAGGGGCCAGTAAGTTTGTAACAGTTCGAGTGGAATCTGGAAAGTCATCCAATGAATGTTTAAGAGTTGCTTATGCGATTGCCGAGTCGCCTTTAGTTAAGACAGCATTATTCGCAGCAGATCCGAATTGGGGTCGAATTCTGGCAGTGGTTGGGCGTGCGGACTTGGATGACCTGGAGCTTGATAAGGTCATCATAAATATTGGCGACGTCGGTATTGTTTCGCAAGGTGGAGTCGACCCTACATATACCGAAGAACAAGGACAGGCAGTTATGGATCATGACGACATTGTTATCACTGTTGCGCTGCAGCGAGGTGATAGCGTGGAATCCATTTGGACATCAGACCTTTCTCACGACTACGTTAGTATCAATGCGGACTATCGTTCCTAGCCTCAAAGTCATCCATTGATGCCATGGAAGCATTAGCTATCACTCATGTTGCAGTTGGCGTAATCATCAATGAGCACGAACAAGTGCTGATTTCCCGACGACATCCAGACAGTCATAAGGGTGGGCTCTGGGAATTTCCCGGCGGAAAGAAAGAAGAGTCAGAAACTATCGAAGCTGCACTGCAAAGAGAGTTTGTCGAAGAGCTGGGAATAAAGCCGACAAAGTTTCACCCATTTACGAAAACCCGCTATCACTACCCAGAAAAGACTGTACTGCTCGATGTTTGGATAATCACTGAATATGAGGGGGAGGCAATAGGTAAGGAAGGGCAGGCAATTGAATGGCGCGAATTGCATCACTTGCGCTCTACAGATTTTCCGGAAGCGAATGCGCCAATTATAAAAAGAATTCAACTACCGAAGGAATTTGCAATCACTGCAGATCTCGAATCAAGTGAAGAATTACCTACTCTTTTTAAAAAATATTCAGAACAAGGGATTCAGCTTATCCAGTTTCGCCAAACTCATCTCGATCAAGCCAACTATGTGTACTGGCTGCAGAGTGCCGTTTCTATCGCGCGCGATTATGACATTCACATAGTCGCGAATCAGTCTCCAGATACATTCGGTGCTGCTCATGCTAGCGGACTACATGTAAATTCAAATACTCTCATGTCATTAGTACGGCGGCCTGTTGCCAGCGATCTTCTTTTCAGTGCTTCCTGCCATAGCTTCGAAGAGCTGCATCAAGCGCAAATTCTTGATGCAGACTTTGTCACTCTGTCACCTGTCTGCTATACCTCAAAGTATGGGTCTGGAAATGAGCTCGGGTGGGATAGCTTTTCCGATCTAGCCGGTCGGATTAGTTTACCGGTATACGCTTTAGGAGGATTAGGACGTGATGATTTGCAAGTCGCACAGTCCTGCGGTGCCTTCGGAATTGCAGGAATATCTGCCTATCTCTAAATCCTGCTAATGTGAAAAATTGCTGTATTCATAATTGGATAGGAGTACTTACTTACTAATATCGTCGGGAAATAGCAGCAAGTTACTGATATCAATGGGGTTAATCGCTTCTAAATTTCCGGCTTTTTACGCTATTTGTGATAAAGTATTTTGAAAATAAGCAGATACACCACTGTGGAAACCTGAAAAGCGTGATTTTCTCATGATTCCGCGCGATCTGTGATCTGGATCACTGAGATTTTCGCTAACTTGTTGAAACTATAAAGAATTATTGGAAGAGCCTGGGCGTGAGTATGAAACGGAATTACTACCCGAAGTCCACAATATCATCCCTCCTATTGATGGTAGTTATTGCCTTGGGCTTCGTGAGCCCAGCGTTTGCTGATTTGGCAAATTTGGTCGATCAGGGTGTGCTAGTTGAAACCAACCCAGAACAAGCACCTGAAGAAGAAGGCGAACCGGTCCAGGAGCAAACACCAGTTGGTGAAGGCGTTGATGCTACTTATATAAGCTCTGGTGGATGGGCAGTTACAGGGCCTGATTTTATAGATGTTGCCACTTATGTATTCGATTTTGTTGGCACCGGATCTGTTTCCGCCGCAACACTAATTTTGCAGCTGGATGAGATTCATCCTCAAAATGAGTCGGCGCCTATTGAGCTGTCGTTCTTCTCAGACGATGGAGAAATAGAAGTCTCTGATTATTCCATTGGCTTTCCCTCTTCAATTGAAAATATAGATGCATTTGCTCTTACTGAAACTGAGATACGCATTGATGTTACGGGAGCAGTAAACTCTTCTTTAAACTCGAGCCAATTTGTTGGATTTCGAATTAAAAGCTCGGTGCTACCTAGTTCAGTCGATGAAAGTCTTTTGCCAACCTATACCGGTGTTAAATTTCTGGATAATCCAACGCTGGAGTTTGTGCCGGGAGATCCACCTGCTGTCGCTACAGATGCCGCAAGGTTTGATGGATATACCATGGAAGTACCTTCGATCGATGTGACAGGAGTCGGTGAAGTAGGCGCACAATTTCGATTAGTGGATCCTAATGAATTGATCTTCCAGTTAACGTTTGCCGAACTAGTATCAGAGGATCCTGGGCCGCCGCCATTGTCAGGCGCTGAACTATTGGATTGCGCAGCATTCGAGCCACCTGAATTCTCTCTGGTGAGTGAAGGTATCGCCAGCTTTTCAACGATTTCCGGCATCCTTGATGCTCCCAGCGTAAACTTAGACGGTGAGCAAATAGCAGTTCGTCTTGAATATATTGAGGGATCGGAACCGTGGTTGTTTGAGACATTAGCGCTAGGCGCTGTGCAGTCAGGGCCTTCAGATGCGTTGATTTCAGCCCTCGGAGGAGGTTTGGTTGTTGAACCAGCTCAAGATTTTGTTCCCTTATGTCACGGTTGGGTGTTAATTGGTGACTATACTCGAAACCGTATCGTCGAAAGAAATTTAATCAGTGGTGAAACCGGGGCTACTTATCCGTTTAATACGCGGGCGAGTCAGTTCACTCTGGATGAGGAAAATGAAATTCTCTATTTCACAGTGCATCCTGTATCAGAACGGCTATATAAATTGGATTTAAATACTGGCGAAATCGAACATAACCAATTATCCCAGGTACTTTTTGGTGATATGGGAGCTAGCTACGAATATGGGTTCGCGCCGTTTAAATTATCGATGGGGGTGGGTGGCGATATCTTTGCACTCTTTAAAGAAGGTGAAGGCTTCGACCCTGAAAACAATATTCCATTTGCTGATACCTCGAATTGGATGGGTTTGTTAGATACCGATGGAAATTTCCGCATCGATAGCATTCCATTGGAGGAGCCTGTTCGTATTAAGTATGAACCAGTTCAGGAACACTTATTCCTCACTTCAGAATCGAATTTAGCAACTTTCGATTTTAACACTGCCACGAATGCGCTTGATTTCGTGCCAGGAACCGATATTGCTGTGGGAGCTTCCTGCACGGATTTCGACATTTCGCCAGATGGCTCTCGACTAGCTTATACCTGTCCAGAAGGAAATTATGGCGACACAGAATTCGGTATCGTAGATATGGATCCGCGGGATTACCATAATAACGATGGTGAATGGGTGTTTAATGATTCACCTTTAAGTGCTTCGTTTAATGGCGAAGGTACCCTGTTGATAGCAGCCGATAATGAGCGTGTGTATGTTTTTGATGTTGTGACACATCTAATATTGGAAGATTTCGAATTGGGACTGTTGGAAGGTGAATCTGTGCGCAAAGTTCGGCAATCAAGGGATGAAGATTACATCTATCTCTTCTTACAAAACGATATCTTTGCAGCCAACAGCAAATTCTATTGGATGCCTACACCTGAGATAATTGGTACTCCACTGCCTTAACTCGAACTACTGTAATTTTTCTTCCGAGTCATCCTCGATAGGATAGACTGGTTCGCCTGCTATTGTATTTTTCCCCGTTGCCCAATCGCCAAAATCGATTAACTTGCAGCGTTCACTGCAAAATGGTCTGTACTCGTTTTCATCTGTCCAGCTAACTGGCTTTTCACAGGTAGGGCAATTAACGATTCTCGGTTTTGTCATTGGGATTTCGCCAGCTCTAAGTATTGATCGTGTAGCTGCAATAGTTGTTTCCGAACATCAGCCAGTTCTAGCGAATTATCTACTACATCGTCCGCTTCTTCCAAGCGCTTCGCTCGAGGTAGTTGAGTGTCGATAATGCCTTTAATAGTTTCCTCAGAACTGCCGTCTCTACTTAAGGTGCGTTTAAACTGGGTTTCTTCGTCGACGTCTACAACTAGTACTCTATCGACCAGGTCTTTTTGAGTAGTTTCCAGAAGCAATGGGGATTCCAATATTACATAGGGAGAAGAGGCTGTCTGTAGTGCTCGAACTAATAATTGGGCTATGAGTGGATGGGTAAGCTGTTCCAGCCATTCTCGGTCACTGGGAGCGGCAAACACTATTTCTCTGAGCTTGCTTCTATTTAGCGATTTATCTTCCTGAAGAATCTCGGTGCCAAATCGTTCTTCTATGGCAGCAAGCGCTTCGCTTTCCGGTTCCACCACATCTCGAGCTAGTTGGTCAGCGTTAACCACGTCAATTCCCAATTCAGAAAAGACTGAGGCAACAGTAGATTTGCCGCTGCCGATACCACCAGTGAGGCCGAGTACAAACATCTGTGTTAACTAACGAAATTGTTAATGTAGAAGCTGCTTATCTGAGGGCCCCAAATAAGCATGATAAATCCTGCCCCGGCGAGGAAAGGACCAAATGACATGGGTACCGACTTATCTCTGCCCATGGCAACTATCATGAGAAGCCCAAACACAGCGCCTACCAGTGAGGAAAGGATAATGATTGGTAACAGGCTTTGCCATCCCATCCATGCGCCCAACGCAGCCAGCAACTTAAAGTCGCCATAGCCCATCCCTTCCTTGCCAGTTGCCAGCTTAAACACCCAATAAAAAGTCCACAGTACGAGATAACCTGCAATCGCACCTATTACTGCATCGTAGAGAGATACGCCAAAACCGAGATCGAGGGCATTTACTAATATGCCTAACCATAAAAGTGGAATGGTTATGTCGTCAGGCAGTAGCTGATGATCGAAATCTATAAGAGTCAGTGCCACCAGAGACCAGGTGAAAAGCAGCAATGCTAAAGTGAGCCACGTGGCGCCAAAGGTAAATGCCACTAAGGCCGAAAGCACACCGTTTGCGAACTCAATGCTGGGATAACGCAATGAAATCTTCGATTTGCAACTAGAGCATTTTCCTCCGAGTACAATGTAGCTAATCACTGGAACGTTTTCCCAGGGCTTAATCTTATGATTACAGTGAGGGCAATGAGAGGCAGGATGTTGCAAATTAAAAATTTCGTGTTTTGCAGAAGAATCTTTGCTTTCCGGAGAAGGGTCATCTATTTCCAGATATTCACAACACTGCTGCTTCCAATCACGTTGCAACATGATTGGCATGCGGTAAATTACAACGTTGAGAAAGCTTCCGACCAGTAGGCCGAGTACAAGGCTGGCTATGACGAGAAAAGACTGGCTCGTCTCGAGTAATTCAATGATTGCCATTCAGAATTGAGTGCTGCTTCCCGTCGTCTTACATTACCGAGCCAAGCTGGAAGATTGGCAAGTACATCGCAATCATTAATCCACCCACGAGGACACCAAGTACCGCCATTATCATTGGTTCCATTAGTGCGGTTAATCCGTCAACGGCATTATCGACTTCGGCTTCATAAAAAACGGCACACTTGTCGAGCATTGAATCGAGAGCGCCTGATTCTTCACCTATTCCCACCATCTGTGTAATCATCACGGGAAACAGTGTGGTGTTCTTAATCGCAAAATTAAGTTGTTGACCAGTAGTTACATCGTCTTTGATTTTTTGTGTTGCGGTTGAATAAACAATATTGCCCGTCGCACCAGCAACTGAGTCCAAAGCATCAACTAACGGAACACCAGCCGAGAATGTTGTCGACAAGGTCCGGGTAAATCGCGCGTAACAGGAACTATTCAGGATAGGCCCAACTACTGGAAGCTTAAGTGAGATTCTTTCTACGCCGTTTTTAAACCCACTAGACCGAACCATCATTTCTTTAAAAAATATTCCACCAGCTACGACACCAATCAGTACTTTCCACCAATGGGCTATAGCTAAATCCGAAAGGCTGAGTACAAGCTGAGTAAAGGCAGGAAGCTCTGCACCAAAGCTTGAGAATGTTTCAGCAAATTGAGGTACCACTTTAACCAGTAGGATACCAGTTACTATAATTGCGACGCATACAACCCCAATTGGGTAGTTCATGGCCTTCTTAATTTTAGCTTTTAGAGCTTCAGACTTTTCTTTATAGGTGGCTAATCGATCCAGCATCGTTTCCAGGGCACCGGATTGTTCACCAGCATCAACCAGATTACAGAATAGGTCATCGAAGTAACGTGGATATTTGCGGATACAGTCGGCGAAATTATTACCAGCGGCGACATCGTCCCGAATCTTCATCACCAATTCACGCATTGAGGCATTTTCAAGACTTTCCCCAACAATTTCGAAAGACTGCACCAGAGGAATGCCCGATTTCATCATCGTCGCTAATTGGCGAGTAAATACGGCAATATCTCCCGGTTTGATCTTCTGTTTCTTTTGGCCAAAGATCTCTCTCGGCTTGCGTTTTACCTTGGTAGGGTTAACACCCTGCTTGCGTAATTGTGCCTTTACCAGAGCTTGGCTGGCACCCTGGATTTCACCTTTGGTCTTGGTTCCGTTCTTATCGGTACCTTGCCAAACGTAGATCGTTTGTGCGGCTTCAGTTGCCATAATTCACCTCAGTGATAACTAGGTGTTAGAAAGGACAGCAGTAACTATAGCATGCCAATAAAACGGCTGTCCTGATAATTTCTCTATTTAAGTCAGTCTGTTAGCTTCTTCCAGACTGGTTAATCCTTGGGCTACTTTCATCAGAGCCGATTGGCGCAGGTTATTAAATCCTTCAGTCTGAGCCTGGTCGGCAATCTGTATCGAGTTACCATCTTCCATGATAATCCGAAACATGGAGTCAGTAATGGGAACTACTTCATATATTCCGACTCTGCCCTTATATCCCTCATTACAGGCTTCACAGCCAACTGCCTTGAATAATTGCGCTTCCTTGCACAGTTTTTTGTAAATCCTTCTTCTATCAATACTTTTTCGGGTATTTCTACGCTTTCTTTACATTTGGAGCATAATCTTCTGGCCAGCCGTTGGGCGATAATTAGGGTGACGGAAGTAGCGAGATTGAAAGCCGGAATCCCCATATTACGGAGCCTAGTTAAGGTTTCAGGGGCGCTATTGGTATGCAGCGTCGACATCACCATGTGACCAGTTTGAGCGGCTTTAATTGAGATTTCTGCTGTTTCCAGGTCTCGAATCTCACCCACCATCACCACATCGGGATCCTGGCGTAAAAAGGCTCTTAACGCTGCCGAAAAATCCAACCCGATCTTGTTGTTCACTGGAACCTGGTTAATGCCTTCAAGATTTATTTCCACCGGATCTTCGGCGGTAGAAATATTTCGCTCATTAGTATTGAGGATGTTTAATCCAGTGTACAAAGAAACTGTCTTACCACTACCAGTTGGTCCGGTGACCAGAATCAAGCCCTGGTGTTGGTGTAAGGCTTTCATATATTGATCTTTCTGAGTGTCTTCATAACCCAGTGCATCTATCCCCATTTGCGCGCTGGAAGGATCCAGAATTCTCAGCACAATTTTTTCACCCCATAAAGTGGGTAATGTGTTTACCCGAAAATCGATTGCACGAGTTTTTGAGACCTTCATTTTTATGCGGCCATCTTGCGGTATGCGTCGCTCAGAAATATCCATCTGCGACATGATCTTCACTCGCGAAGCGATTCGATTAGCAATATTAATCGGTGGCCGCGTGAGTTCGTGTAAGACACCATCGGTACGAAATCTCACACGATATGCTTTCTCATAAGGTTCAATGTGAATATCTGAAGCACCAGTTCTGATTGCGTCCAAGAGGACTTTATTGACGAATCTAACTACCGGTGTGTCGTCTGCAGCGGAGTGCTCTTCTTCCTGTTCGTCTGGATTAACTGTTTCGACATCGAGATCATCAAGAGAGATATCGTCGATTTCGCCAATATCACCGTCAGCTCCCTCCATGCGCTCCACAAACGCCGCGATTGCCTGAGAGAGTTTATCTTCTTCAACAACAACCACATCATTGTTAATGCCAGTGTGAAATTTAATCTCATCGAAAGCCGAAATGTTGGCGGGGTCTGAGACTGCGAGATAGAGTCTATTCGCACGTCGGAACAGGGGGAAAATATTGTGTTTTTTGATGAGCTTGATGTCGACGAGATCATCTGGAGCATGTTCGAAATCATAGGCGTCAAGATCGAGAAGAGGGGCACCGAATTCTTCTGCAGCGGCGACTGCTATGGATTTGCTATCCAATAGGTTTTCGCTGACCAAATGAGTAACAAAAGGAATATCATCCTTTGCCGCTAAACTTATAGCAGCCATTGCCTTAGATTCTTCGATTAGATTATCGGAGACTAGGCGACGTGCTAATCCACCCATTGTTGCTGACATAGCAGGGTTACATCCCAACGTTTCACAGAGCTCAATCAATCCCTATAATTATAGAAGATCAATTGATTACAGCCCTAAATTGTTGGAAAACAAGCAAAATATTGGAGGTGCTCAAAATGAGTAGGTGGAAAGCGGGCGCTATTCACTTTTCTATCAGTCTGATGGTTTTTTTAGTACTTCTAGCAATAATCCTATTGCTTTGGTATCCAGGAATTCTCTTCAGCATCGACGGTGGCTGGACCGGCTTGCAAATAGTCATAGGCGTGGATCTCGTCTTGGGGCCACTGCTTACCCTCATAGTCTTCAAGTCTGGAAAGCCGGGTCTTAAATTTGATTTATCTTGTATTGTGACAGCGCAAGTCGTTTGTATGGCGGCAGGTATGTGGATTGTCTATGCGGAAAGACCGTTGGCGCTGGTATTGGCCTATGACACTATTTACAGCGTAACCGAACAAGAATTTATAGATTACGAGAAAAACTCGGAAATACTAGAAGAGTTCGAAGGCAGTTATCCGAAACTTATTTTCGTGGAATTGCCAGAAGGGGAAGTGCAACGAGATATTGCTGCAATTCGCAGTCAGTTTATTGGAGATCCGCTTTATATCCAAACTGAAAATTACCGGGGATTTCCAGAAAAGTCTGAAGACATAACTTCAGTATTTCAAGAAAATGAGATGATACGCGCACAAATATCTGAGGAATTAGCAACGCAATTACCTGCTTCCTGCTTGCTGAGCAAATTCGTTTCCGCGGTGACGAGTGGTTATGTCTGTTTCGATCCAGAGGAACAAATCATTACAAATTTTTATGCTAATGAATATTCACGGGTCGAAACTGGAGCATAGCCGATTCGAGTAATAAAAGAAGGTTTGAGATGCTTAACAGTAGCCGCCGGTTTCACAGCTGCCGCCAGAAACCCATTGAATCGGTGGAGTAACGCTTTGAGCGGCAAGAGTATAAGTCTCTCCCGCTAAGTCAGTGCCATCCGCCATCCAGGTAATAGTAATAACTCCATCAACTACATCGATTCCATGTTGTGTTGGAGTTTGAGCCTGGAGGGGAGGAATTCCTAGAGCGCCAGCATCGGCGTCAGCTAATGAAGTGAATCGGTCAGAATGAGCCTGGGTAATTATCATGGCCCGGTAGCGACCAATGGCAAGAATAGCTTCGGAAAATTGGGCGCGATTGCGATACAAATCGTATGCAGGAAGAGCCACTGATACCAGAATACCGATAATAGCTGTCACTATCATAAGTTCTATAAGTGTAAAGCCTTTTTGTTTCCTTTGTTTCATGGCTTTTTCCTGGTTAGAACAATTGAGTCAGTGTGGTAGCTAGTGATTATGAGATTACGGGTTACTTTAAATTAGAGTCAACACGAGGTTGGAATTATTGTTGTAGTTATAGGAGGTGGGAGAATGGGTAGAGCTGATTGCTTGGATTTGGGTTGGCAGCACCCGCCTTTTTAAGGGCATAGATGCTGCCAATTCCAATTAGGCTATCAGACTAGCAGTAGCCGCTAGTCAGACAAGAACCAGATTCTGCCCACTGCACAGGTGGCGTAATGCCCTGTGGGGTAAGAATGTAAGTGGTTCCCGCCAAAGCTTCAGCAGCACCGTTAGCGGTTGTACGCCAAGTCATGGTGATTCCACCGTTAGCAACTGCAGCACCGTGAAGATCTGCACCAGCAGTAACGTCAGCGGGGATACCTAGAGCACCACCAGTTAGCGCAGCGATGTTGGCAGGTGAACGAGTCTGAATGGCCAGTTCTACAGCTGTCTTACGTGGTGTAACTGCAAGTACAAGTTCTGAGAAAGCTGCACGGTCAGAATAGTTCTGGTAAGCAGGAAGCGCTACCGCCGCCAGAATACCGATGATCGCTACAACGATCATTAATTCGATTAAGGTAAAACCTTTTTGAAGTTGTTTCATTTGTCTATCTCCAGTTTGGTAAGTCGTTCATTAAAAAGTTAATGGTTTAAGATTCTGTGTTGTTTCTATTCGAGTAACAACGGTAAGCGATATATATACATAGACCGTGCCAATTTTGAATAAAATAGATAACTTGTTGAAAAATAATAAGAAATTAGTTATTTATCGATTGGGATCGTAGGGAAATCCTAAGAGATTGCCAAAAAGGGTCAGGCAGATCGCTGACAAGTTTTGTCAGGTTTGATCAATAATTGGCCGGATAAGAGCAAATTCTGCACTGGATTCTGCTGATATTGTAAAAATTTCCGTAAAAAACACCTATTTTTAATAACAAATACAAAGAGTTAGATGAATTAGAATTTATCTAAGTGGCAATTCTCGATCTCAAGAGCTGTCAATACACCACCGAAACCTAGAAAATGCAGCTCATTGGACGATCAATAGTATTTGAATCCCAGGACGGCGACGATGAAGGTATCCCTGGTTATACCAGCAAAAAACGAAGCAGAAAGTCTGCAACAACTACTGCCCGAGCTAAAAGCCGTTGTCGGCGACGCAGAGATTGTGGTGGTCGATGATGGATCTACTGACAACACCGGCGAAGTTTGTCGGCAACATCAGGTGAAACAAATTCGTCATCCTTATAGCAAGGGTAATGGGGCGGCAATAAAAAGTGGTGCCCGTCAAGCCACCGGGGATGTCATCGTTTTCATGGATGGCGATGGACAACATCGCCCAGAAGATGTGCCGCGACTACTGGCAAAACTCGAAGAGGGATTCGACATGGTAGTTGGCGCACGTGATAAAGAATCACAGGCTGATTCGTTTCGCGCTCTTGGAAATTTTATTTATAACAAACTTGCAACCTTACTAACTGGTCACAAGATTCTTGATCTTACTTCGGGGTTTCGTGCTGTAACGAGAAGTAAATTCAATCAATTTTTGTACTTACTCCCAAACGGATTTTCCTATCCTACTACCTGCACCATGGCATTTTTCCGGGCAGGTTATTCAGTTGATTACATACCAATTAAGGCTGAAAAGCGCGTCGGTAGTAGTCATCTATCTATCATTAAAGATGGAATTAGGTTTCTTATAATCATATTTAAAGTAGGAACGCTTTATTCTCCTTTGAAAATATTTTTACCTGTTTCGGTGAGTTTTTTCACCTTGGGATTTGCTTACTATCTATTTACCTTTCTCTCCGATGGCAGGTTCACCAACATGGGGGTAGTGTTGTTCGTTTCCGCAATTTTCGTATTCCTGATTGGGCTAGTTTCAGAACAAATAACCACGCTCATGTACAAGGACGACCAAAGCAACTCGTAGAACTATATTCACTACTAGCCCTGGTAAGCCGCGAAGTTAAGCTTGTGTTAATGCAGGCAGCGTTACCCTTATCGAGCAACTCATAGAACTTTGAGTGTTACTAAAAGATTGATTTTGTTGCAATTTGTTCCAGTTGGATAGCTTGAAAATTGAGGGTATGTGGTTTATGTTTACCGCGACTTTAACCGGCGTCATGCAAGGACATTAGACTCAACACTGTTAAAGTCGCTAAATCAAACAGCACCCAGATTCCGAGAAGCTGATTGCGGGGGAATAGAGAATGAGAATTGCGGTAAAAATTGTGGGAAGCGTTGTTTTGCTACTAAGCATCGCGCTAAGCGTGACCGCTCAGGCCCAGGACAAAACCGTTAATGACGGGGTTTTCACTGAATCACAGGCAACTTCAGGTCAGATGGTTTACGACGCGCAATGCAAAACTTGCCACAACATGCGGTTCTATCGAGATACTTTGAGGTCTTGGAACAATCAGCCTCTGCTATATCTTTGGGAGTCCATTATGGGCACCATGCCAGCGGACAATCCAGGATCGCTAATGTTTGAAGAGTACACCAATGTCATCGCCTATATTCTTCAAGAGCAGGGATTTCCAGCCGGTGAAGCTGAATTAGATCCTGACAATGGCATGGAGACTATATCTATAGTCTCTCCATAAAGTTTTATTCCAAAAAAATGCCGAACAGTGTTCGGCATTTTTTTGTCTAAATATTCTACTACTGAGTATCTGCATCAGATTCTGCATTTGGATTGAATTCTGGACAATCATCGAGTATTCGAGAGATTGTGCTGCGGTCGCTCGAACTTAATTGAAGATCATACTTATCCGATAGTTGATCCCAGAGAGCGACATATTGACACTCAAATTCTTCTCTTGGCAGGTAGCGGCTCGGACCTCGATCACGTTTACGCCGAACCTCTCTCCTTTCTATTAGGATCATGTTCATCGGATCATTAGAGAACTGTAGTTTTTTCTCCGGTTCCCAGCGGTCGCCGCCATGTGTATGGGCATACATTCTCGGAATTATATGATCAATTTCTACCTGTACGGCAACTTCAAATAGCTCACCGGTGTATTCGTCAAACCATTCCCCAGTGCGTACGACACAATTTCTTGGGTTGGTGTATCTGACTTCGATGCGGCTGGTCAGAATTAACATTTCCTGGCGAGTAGATTGGCAGTCGCCGTCGAAATCAAGTTCGAAATTCCAATCATCATCATTAAAGAATTTTTCCCTTGCACGATAGTCGGTAAACAAACTATCTCTAGGTCGGCGAGAAAAATCGAAAGTATCGGGCATTTCACAACCGCCCATATGGCAATGATAGGAGCGTTGCCAATAGTGACCTCCGTTTTCATCGAGATTGCCTGCGTGTCCGAAAAGTAGGCTGGGTACTAGCCAGAAGCTAATTACCCCGGAAAGTAGAAGGAGTGGCTTTTTTATCATGTTTTCTCCCTACGCTTCATGAAGGCCGCTGCTTAGTCTTGTACCAGCAACGATAAATCTATTGCCTGGCAGTTCTTAGTCAGGCTGCCAACCGAGATATAGTCTACGCCAGTTTCAGCAATATTGACCAGTGTCTCCGCATTAATTCCTCCAGAAGCCTCGAGTTTACAAGGACCGGAATTCAGGCTCACCGCCTGTTCGATGTTCTCCAGGGAAAAATTATCCAACATCACGATGTCAGGATGAGCTTCCAGCGCCTGCTTCAATTCCTCGAGATCTTTTACTTCAACTTCCAGTGTTTTGTCTGGGTGCAGATTTCGGGCATTTGTGATGGCAGCAACAATGCCACCGCAGGCAGAGATATGGTTTTCCTTAATCAAATAGGCATCAAATAATCCCTGTCGATGATTAGTACCGCCACCGACTCTAACCGCGTACTTCTGTGCTGTTCGCAATCCAGGAATGGTTTTTCTCGTATCTAGTAAAGTTGCCGTAGTGGCGGAAACTAGATTCACAAGTTGATTAGTTTGGGTAGCAGTAGCAGAAAGAGTTTGTAGAAAATTTAAAGCCGTACGTTCTCCACTAAGAATTGCTCGCGCCGGGCCTTTAATGAGCGCAAGCGTTGTAGATGGTTTTACTCTATCTCCCTCATTAATCGACCATTCAATCACAAGCTTGGAATCAAGCTGTGCATAGACTTCGTTTACCCAAGGAATACCGCACACCACCGCTGCCTCTCGGCATTCTATAATCGCAGTAATCTCTTTCGATTCTGGAAGAAGTTCAGCGGTGATATCGCCGGGTCCTAAATCTTCAGCTAGAGCTATTTGAACAGTGTGAGCTAGATTATCAGGAGGGGTGAACATGTTTTTTAATCTTAGGGAAGTTGCCTTAAAGTTAATGTTGATCCACTTTGAGTAAACTCAACTTGTCTTAATGCGCTCATACCTAGCAGAATTGTATTTCCTAACATGCTTGGAGTAACACTGGCATCTATGTCATAGAGCGCAATGTTTCCTATCCTGAGTTCATCAATTTCCGTAGAAAATACAGTAACAACACCATTTGCAGTTGAAGCTTGATGGGCGTAGCCCCGAACGAGGTTAGCTTCCTCGGCGATTCCAGATGGAATTGCAACATCCGTGGCACCCGTATCTAACAAAAAGGTGACTGGTATCCCATTTATTTGTCCATCTGCTACATAATGACCTTGTCGGTTCCTTTCTAGCGCAACTTCTCGAATGCCCGTATTAGAAATGGATGAGTCCGGATTGCGGTTAGGGTTAGCCTGATTGCCTAACCAGTCATCAAAAAAAACCGTAAGTGCGATGAGCCCCAGCGTGAAACTGGCGATGAGCATTCCTTGGCCTATGTTTTTGCCCGGTGGGTGCTTTTCTGGAGTAGACATCTAACGGATTATGGCTCATGGATTGCGGAATATAAAGTTGTGACGGAGTTCAAATTTTTGGGTGTTATTCTTGACCACGCAGGCTCGGTTTTGCCTTGATTTGATTGAAAAAATCACCGTCTGTGAACAGTTTCAATGTTCCTGCCTTGCAGCGGTGATATAAGTATTCCTAATAATTAATTGCGCAGATAGTTCCTACAGCTTATGGCGATAGCTTCTGACTTCAAATATGTAACGTTAATAGAGTCTGACGACACAGTGCGTTTGGAAAAAATTCGCTGGTCGATTCGTCAGCGCTTGCGCAAACAAATGTTACAGCTAAGTGCTGACTTTTTTGATGAAGTTGATGATTTTCTATTTAGCGGCGGCCAGCAAGGGCAATTCGCTAAGGACTCCGTGTACCTGAAATCGATGCGTGAAATTCGTGCAAAGCAGAGTTTGTTCGAAGAGACATTCATCAAACATGCAATGAGTGAAATAAAGGCTTCCTATAGAGCTGACGTATCGAATAGTCATACTTCAATTGAAACCATTACGCAAACTTCCAGCAACTCCTTAGAAAAAGTTGAAATAGATATCGCCTTAAAGGCTATCACTCGGAAAGGGAGGAAGGTCTATTCGGCTTTAATGAAACAGATAGATTCACTAAATGGAAATTCTCGGAGTAGTAAAAGAATCAAGCTGATTGCCAACGATATCTTGTTGATTGCAACAGTGGCAGCATTTGCTAGATCTCATGGTGTTTTCAAAGTACCTCTGGAAGTGAGGCTAGTTTTCATCAAGTTGTTTGAAAAACACTTCGTCATGAAATTGGAAAAACTGTTTCTGGACATTATATCAATCGTGAACAATGCGAATGACCAAAATTTTGTTGAAAAGCTCTATTCGTCATCCTCTGCATTTCAAACAGAAATAACACAAATAAAACAATCTCAAGATAGATTGCAGGAACAAAGAACCGCAGTTGCAGAGCGCGGGGCACAAAAAGCCGACATTGTAGAATCCGCGGTTGCACAATTGATTTCTGCCCTTTGTTTACAGAAGGATTTGCCGGAATTTATTGATTCAATGATTCGCACGAAATGGCGTTCAGTGATGTTTCTTATTGGACTTAACCAGGGAACTACGAGTATTGAGTGGACCGAGGCAAAACACACGGTATCCATGTTAACCGCAGCCATAAGTTCAAACTTGTCAGTTAATAAAAGGGATAGGACAGAAATCTATATCCAACTTCGCCAGGGTTTCTCAATGGTACAAATGGAAGCTACCGAGCAAGAGAATTTTATGACTGAGCTGGAACAACAGTTCGATACTCAAACAGAGAATTTTGAAACCTGCATATTAGTCCCGGATGAATCTCCATTGGAAAACAAAGATGCACCACCAGAAGCTTCTATTAGCCCAACGGGAGAGGAAATTATAGATCAGTCAGATCTCGATGAGATCGCGAAACTATTAGGCAGCGAAACTGGCGATGCTGACACGGATGAAAAAGAAAAAGACTTAGAAGATCTGCAAACCGATATTGATCAGCTCGGCGATAAGGCGCTTGTCCAGTACATAGTGAATGGTAGCTATGAAGATTGTGTGTTAATCCGAGCAGCCAACAATTCACAGCTCTACACAGTTAGAAACGATTCTGGTTTTTCACTCAATAGATCCCGCCTTGGATTGGCCATTGCATTGCAGAATGGTGAGTTACAAATTCCGGGCTATAAACTGGCGCCAAATTCCCATCAGAACACCTTGCTTCCTACCTCAATCACTCGCCACTAGTATTCTTCGGTAATATAAGCCCAAGAGAAGCGAATTACCTATTTGTGCTAATATTTCTTCTCTGCTAGAACAGGAATGGCGGCGCATTTCTCATGGCTTTTCAAATTTCTAATCACTTGCTCGACGGCGCCATTCAATGTCCGTCACCTAACTGCAGTGAGAGAGATGATGAGAATGAGATTGACCTCTTAGTGATTCACAATATTAGTCTTCCCCCAGGCCAATTCGAGACAGGTTGCATCGCGCAGTTGTTCTGCAACGAGCTCGACACTAAAGCACATCCTTATTTTGCCGAAATTGGGCATCTCAAGGTTTCTTCCCACATACTCATTAGCAGATCAGGGGCTGTGACTCAATTTGTACCCTTTGACAAAAAAGCCTGGCATGCCGGAGAGTCGACTTTTGATGGCCGTAGCAATTGCAATGATTTTTCGATCGGTATAGAACTGGAAGGCACAGATTACGAAGAATTTACCGATATACAATATGAGGTTCTCGCAAGCATCACAAATTTGCTTATACAAGAATATTCATGTTTGAATTCAGAGAGAATCGTGGGGCATAGTGATATTTCTCCTGGTAGGAAAACCGATCCTGGTCCGTTTTTCGATTGGGTAAAATATCGAAGTGTTACTAATTAGCTAAATGATAACCATCAAATTTCCGTTATGAACTTTCTCGTCATTCTGATTTGTTTAACGATTAACTACTTATGGTTAAAAGATTTTGACCGCTTTGATGACACATGGTTTTTCAAATTGCGGGCTAAAGTAGAAAATTTTTCTAAAGATCTGGCAGAAAAAATGAGTCAGGGTTGGTTTTTCAATCTATTACTTATTTATGGCATTCCATTGTTGGTATTAACGCTGACTCTATTCTTATTGGAAGACCGCATGTTCGGAATTCCAACGATGCTGGTGCATATACTTATATTGTTGGTGGCATTCGACCGCACTCAACCAGGTAAGTTGGCCAGTGATTTCCTTGCTAAATGGCGTGGAGGTGACATAGAAGGATGCTCACTCTATCTGCAGCAGGAACTCTCCGTTTCGGAATCTGAGTCCTTAGGGGATGAAGAGAGTGTAAGTAACTTTTTTAGTAAGCAACTAGTCTATCGCTGTTTTGAGAAGATGTTCGTCATGTTTTTTTGGTACATGTTAACCGGGCCGCTGGGCATTCTTTTTAGTTATGTCAGCTATCAATTGCGGGACAGCCATCGAGAAGACCAACCTGAGCAGGAAGTTGCATTAGTTAATAATCTAATACGGGTATTGGAATGGATTCCATTGCGCTTGTTAGCAATTACTTTTTCTCTTGCAGGTAATTTTGTCCGTTGCTTCGAGCGAGTTAAAGAATCATTTTGGGATTTCTCCGGCGAGAATCATTCATCAGATTTGCTGATTTCCTATGCTAATTGCGCTTTAGCCGGCGCGAGTTTTCAATCGGCTGGAGAAGATGATGCCGAAGAAACTGAAGTAGTGGAAAATCCTGAACGGGAACAAAAAGCCCGAGAGATACAAGCCTTACAGGCGCTTCTAGAAAGAAGCCAGGCGATTTGGCTCAGTGTCCTGGCGATAATCACTATTTTTGGATTACAAGCGACTTAATAAGGGTGTGTCAGTGTAGATTCGGCCCGAAAAAATTGTTCATCTGTGAATTCGTAGTAATTATCCAAGGCTTCCTCAGAAATATGTAGTATTTGATCAAAAATTGATCAATTCTAAGTCTACATGCACCACTTTCACCCACTTCAGTGATTTTAACTATCTGTTTTATATGGTTAAAATTTAACTATTTTCGAATCGATTGTTCTTTTAGAAAATGTAGTAAAACTACAAAACCTCTGAAATCAAATTAGAATTTGGTCCTAAATTGCAGTAAAATGCGCCCCGCTTTGTAATTAAATTACACAAACATAATCAATCAATTACGGAGTAGGGAGCGAACCGGTGATCCTGGAAGCTCAAAGGAAGCAGCTATGACTAAGCATAATGATGCTAATCCAGAAGAAACAAAGGAATGGCTGGACGCACTCAAGTCGGTCATCGATGTCGAAGGAATTGAGCGAGCTCACTATCTGCTGGGTCGACTTTCTCATGATGCCAGCCGCGGCGGCTCTAGTGCTCCTACTACCTCAGTAAATACTCCTTACTGCAATACAATTTCTCCCTCCAATGAAGAACGTATGCCTGGTGACATGTTCATGGAACGCCAGATACGTGGCATTGTTCGTTGGAATGCTATGGCAATGGTAATGCGGGCCAATGTGCGCGATCCAAGCATCGGTGGACATATTTCAACTTTTGCCTCGGCGGCAACACTTTACGATGTTGGTTTTAATTATTTTTTCAAAGGCCCCGATGGGGATCATGAAGGTGATCTTGTTTACTATCAGGGCCACTCCGCTCCCGGCATTTATGCTCGCTCTTATATAGAAGGTAGATTTGACGAAGAACAGCTGGATAATTTTCGGCAAGAAGTAAACGGAAACGGACTGTCTTCCTATCCACATCCATGGCTAATGCCAAACTATTGGCAATTTCCAACTGTATCTATGGGCCTCGGACCGATTCAGGCAATTTATCAAGCGCACGTAATGAAGTACCTAACGAGTCGTGGCTTGATGGAAAATTCCGACCGCAAGATTTGGGCTTTTCTTGGTGACGGCGAAACGGACGAGCCAGAATCGCTAGGTGCAATCAGCAAGGCTGGAAGAGAAGGGTTAGACAATCTTATTTTTGTTATTAACTGCAATTTGCAGCGACTGGATGGGCCGGTGCGCGGCAATGGAAAAATTATTCAGGAACTCGAAGGAGTTTTCCGTGGCGCCGGTTGGAACGTCATTAAAGTAATCTGGGGTCGACATTGGGATCCTTTATTCCAGGCTGACAAAGATGGGGTTTTACAAGCGCGAATGGATGAAACTGTAGACGGTGAATTTCAAAACTATGCAAGTCGCGGTGGCGAATATACTCGAGAGCACTTTTTTGGGAAGAGCCCTGAGCTGACCAAACAGGTGGAGCATCTGTCGGATAGCGACATTATGGCTCTCAATCGTGGCGGTCATGATCCTTACAAGGTCTATGCCGCTTACGCAGAAGCGGTGAAAGCCAACGGCAAGCCAACAGTTATCTTGGCAAAAACAATCAAAGGCTATGCCTTCGGAGCCTCAGCCGAAGCCCAGAATGCGACCCACTCGGTTAAAAAATTAGATATAGAGTCACTAAAGAAATTTCGTGATCGATTCGGCATACCAATCGATGATGACAAGCTTGAAGAAGTCCCTTATTACCGACCCTCTCCCGATAGCCTTGAAATAAAGTACATGAATAAGGTCCGGGAAAAACTCGGTGGGCCAGTACCACAAAGACGTTCGCAAGCCCAAGCTCTAAAAATTCCTGGAATGGACGCGTTTGAAAACCAAACAAAGAGCAGTGGTGATCGTGAGTTATCAACAACCATGGCCTTTGTTCGAATGCTCACTGCACTTTGCAAAGATAAGGAAATTGGTGAAAGAGTCGTACCAATAGTGCCGGATGAAGCTCGCACTTTTGGTATGGAGGGTATGTTTCGGCAGATGGGAATTTATTCCTCGGTTGGCCAACTATATGATCCGGCAGATTCCAATCAGGTCATGTTTTATCGCGAAGATAAGAAAGGGCAAATGTTGGAAGAGGGTATTACCGAATCTGGAGCTTTTTCAGCCTGGTTGGCTGCTGCTACTTCTTACAGTGTAAATAATTATCCTTTAGTACCTTTCTATATTTATTACTCGATGTTTGGCTTTCAACGAGTCGGTGATCTTTGTTGGGCGGCTGGTGATTCTCAAGCCAGAGGATTTTTAATTGGCGCTACTGCAGGTAGAACGACTTTGAATGGGGAAGGGCTGCAACACCAGGATGGCCACAGTCATTTGCTCTCATCCACTATTCCAAATTGTGTGAGTTACGATCCAACTTATTCCTATGAACTAGCGGTCATTGTCCAGGATGGTTTACGCCGTATGTACGAAAACATGGAATCTGTTTTCTATTACATAACCACCATGAACGAAAATTACCAGCAACCGGAAATGCCAAAAGGTGTCGAAAATGACATCGTAAAAGGCATGTACTTGTTGGAAGACGGCGGTTCAAAAGATTACAAAGTCACTAAACCGGTTAACAAAGATCAACGCCTTAGATTATTAGGAAGTGGCACAATTCTAAGAGAAGTTCGCAAAGCAGCCGAGATACTAAGAAAGGACTACTCGGTTGCAGTCGATGTCTGGAGTGTCACTAGTTTTAATGAGCTAAGAAGAGATGCGCTTGCTGTATCTCGCGAGAATATGTTGCAGCCAGAAAAGAAACCCAAGCAGCCATTTGTTACCGAAAAGCTGGCGAAGCAAAAAGGACCGGTGGTCGCCACCACAGATTACATGAAGGCCTATTCCGATCAGATTCGTGAATTTGTGCCAGACACTTATAGGGTGCTCGGTACCGACGGTTTCGGTCGTAGCGATAGTCGCGAACAACTCAGGCATTTTTTTGAAGTTGACAGTAAGTTTGTGGTTCTGGCAGCTTTGACCGAGTTGAAGGAATTAGGGCTGATAGATTCCAAAGCAATTCTAGCTCACATGAAAGCGACTGGAATCAAACAGGATAAGGTTAATCCACTCAATCAGTAATTCCATAGTGGTTACCAAATAGAGAGAAGCATTCTTGGCTATTGAAAACATCACAGTTCCAGACCTTGGAGATGCAACGGAAGTTGAAGTGATTGAATTGCTGGTGTCCGTTGGTCAAGAAGTGGCAGAGAACGATTCGCTCTTAGTGCTAGAAAGCGACAAGGCTGCTATGGAAATTCCTGCGCCAATGGCAGGAGTAGTGAAGAGTATCGCCGTAAATCTAGGGGATCAGGTTACTACTGGAAGCGAGATGCTCAGCCTGGAAGTCGAAGAAGCTGCGGGCTCACTCAGTGAAGAGACGGCTAAAGTCGCTAAGCCAGAAGAAGCAGCGAGCGCAGAAGAAGTAAAAGAGGATATTGCGGACGAAGTGCCTGTTTCTACCGAAGTTGCAGCAATTACTATCGAAGTGCCGGATTTGGGTACTGATGATGAAGTTGACGTAATTGAGATGCACGTGAATGTTGGAGATTCCGTAGCTGTAGATGAATCCCTTATTACTCTCGAGTCCGATAAGGCCGCTATGGAGGTGCCATCGCCTCAGGCTGGTGAAGTAACAGAATGGCTTATTGCAGTAGGTGATAAAGTAAAGACCGGATCGGCAATAGCAGTAATTAAGGGCACTGCAGCTACAGTGGCTGCTGAAAAACCCGCCGCCAAATCTCCAGCGCCGGAGCAAGCAGAATCTCCTAAACCAGCACCGACGCCTGCGCCAATTCCTACGCCAGCGCCAGCGCCCGCGGCAGCATCAGACAAAGTTTATGCCGGCCCAGCCGTACGCAAGCTAGCAAGGGAGTTAGGCGTAGAACTCACTTTGGTACCGGGTACAGGTGCAAAAAACCGAATCATCAAAGAAGACATTCATGCATTTGTTAAGAATAGAATAAACGCGCCAGTTGGCAGTGGAACACTATCCAGCGCAGTACCTGATATTGATTTCAGCCGGTTTGGAGAAATCGAACAAATACCGCGCACCAAGCTTGATAAGTTAACCGCCACCAATATGCATCGCAATTGGACTGCAGTTCCGCATGTTGCGCAATTTAATGAAGCAGATGTAAGCGATTTGGAAGATTTCAGGGCGGAACTGAAATCGGAAGGAGAGAGGAGAGGAGTTAAATTAACCTTCTTACCTTTTTTACTGAAAGCCTGTGCCAAGGCGCTGAGGGAATACCCTCAATTTAATGTGTCGCTGCATTCCTCCGGCGAATATCTTATTCAGAAGAAGTATTTCCATATCGGAGTTGCGGTAGCGACCGAAGCAGGTCTCGTTGTGCCAGTAATTCGCAACGTTGATCAAAAGTCCATTTGGCAATTAGCGGAAGAAGTTATAACGAGCACTGACAAAGCCAAGCAACGCAAACTTACTATGGAAGATATGCAGGGTGCATGTTTTACAATTTCGAGTTTGGGTGCAATTGGAGGAACTGGCTTTATACCTATCGTTAATGCGCCTGAAGTGGCAATTCTAGGGGTAGGAAAAACTGATATTAAACCGGTGTTCATCGATGGTGAATTTAAACCGCGGAAAATGCTGCCTATAACGCTTGCCTACGATCATAAGGTGGTAAACGGGGTTGATGGCGGATTATTTGCAACTTATTTGGCAACCCTGCTAGCTGACATTCGTCATCTGGTTCTATAAGTACCAAGTCTCAGAAACATCAATTCCCTTAAATGGGAAAGAAAAGTGTTTGCTTGTCTGTTTCGATCGCTTGGATGTCGCAATCATAAGCTCTAGATAGATTGCTCTGATTTAAAACTTCTTTCTTGTCGCCGCAAAGAAATTCCCCGTGTTCGAACAGGAGAATGAATTTGTCGCAAAATCTGGACGCGAGGTTTATATCATGGGTTGCCATTAGCATGCTTGCGTTTCTCTTATTGAGAGTCGAGTTCAATACTTTTAACACATTAACTTGAAACGCAATATCGAGATGATTGCTGGGCTCGTCGAGTAAAAATATGTTTGGTGATTGTGCGCTGAGCATAGCGATTGCAACTCTTTGTTTTTCCCCTCCGGAGAGTGAGTCTAAATGGCGGTGACATAATTCTGTCAATGAGAAATCCCGCAAGGCATTATGGGTAATTTCGAAGTCATCGTTACTATCCTTAAATAGAGATTGCACGTGAGGGTGACGTCCAAGCATCACAGTTTCCAAAACAGTCGCTGGCAATGTTTCTAATCCGTCTTGAAAGAGAATTCCGATTTCTCTGGCCAGTTCCGCTCTGCTGTATTCTGCTACATTTCTGTCGTTAAGTTTAATCTCGCCAGTATCAAATTCTCTAAGTCCTGCAATGCAATGAATCAAAGAAGTTTTTCCTGCGCCGTTTTTACCGAGTAATCCCCAGCATTCGTTAGCTTCGATAGTAAAACTCAAATCTTTGCATAGTAATTTCTCTGCAATGGACAAGGTGAGTGATTGAATTTCGAGGCGACTCATCGTTACTTGGAAATTGTTCTGCGCAAAATAAAAATAAATGTAGGGACGCCAATTACGGCGGTGACAACCCCTACCGGTAACTGCTGAGGTGCAATTAGTGATCTAGCTAAACTGTCTGCAATAACCAGAAAACTGCCACCAAGCAAGATTGAACAGGGCAGCAGTACACGGTGATCTCGTGCGCCTAGCAAGCGCAACGTATGCGGTATTACCAGTCCCACAAAGCCAACGGAGCCCGCTACAGTAACTGCTGTCGCTGTAAATACTGAAGCGGCGAAATAGAGAATTAGCCGCAAACGATTAATATTTACACCCAGGCCTTGAGCAACGAGTTCTCCACGAGAAAGCACATTTAGCGAGCGAGCTAAGATCAAGCCCCCAACTAAACCAGTGCTTAGAAGTGCATAGTGACCCACGTGAACTTGGCTTTGACTGAGGTCGCCCATTAACCAAAATAGCATCGACTGAACATTGTTTGTCGAACTGGTGGTTAAAAGGATATTGATTACCGCACCCCAGCCTGCAGATACGACAACTCCGGTTAACAAAAGTCGAGTTACCGACCAGCGGCCAAATTTGTTGGCGATACCGAAAACCAGAATGATTGAAAAAATAGCACCGGCAAAAGCAGCATTGGTCAGTAAAATACCCCCCGCACCAAGGAGAATTGCAGACAGGGCACCGACGGCCGCTCCACCTGAAATACCCAAAATATAAGGATCTGCCAAGGGGTTTCTTAACAACACCTGCATAACAACACCAGAAATAGCGAGTAAACCGCCGGTGGTGAATGCTGAAAGGGTGCGTGGAATTCTTATTTCCCTAAGAACTTGATTTTCCAGCTCGCTTCCTGGATTAAACAATTCTGAAAAAACTACAGTTATTGACAGCTCTACGCTTCCACTCAGGAGAGAAAATAGAATCGAAAAGCAGGAAAAAACAAGCAGGATTCCGATTAGCAAATAGTGTCGAGTACCGATCAAGAGGGATACTTTATTTTTTTAGAGAATTTCAAATTTGCAGAGTAATAATAAATTGAGTGCCTACATTTACTGCGCTTCTAACTTCGATTTCACCACCCAGTAGTGACTTGATTATACGATAGACTGTAGACAGACCTAAACCATGACCACCAGATTTATGGCGTGTGCTGAAATAGGGATCAAAGGCTTTACGTACAACTTCATCATTCATGCCACAGCCATTATCTGCGACCACTACAATTAAATTGCCATCTTCGAGTCGCGTCTCTATAGATATTTTTCCGATGTAATCTTCAGATTCCTCTTGAGCAGCTACGCGGGCACTAATTGCCTGTTCAGCATTGCGAATGAGATTGAAGAACACTTGTTGAAGTTCGAGAGGTAATACCTCAATTTTAGGGAGAGCAGCATCAAAATTCTTTTCGAATTCAATATTTGCCAGACTCTTATCATTCTGCAATTCGTAATCTTTTATAGCAAACTTGATGGACTGATCTAACAAGAGGTTAATGTCGCAAGGTTCTCTTGAATGAGTATCGGGCTTGGTGAACTTGAGCATATTACTTACGATATTGCTGGCTCTAAATGCGCCTTCTTCAATTGAATCGAGGAAAAACTTAATTTCTCTCTCTTCCAAATAGGCATTTAACTTCTCAAGATCGAGTGCTAACTGGTCTGCAGATTCCTGGTTTGCAATACGTTCTGGATCCAGCCTGCGCTTTATGTTTTGGATGCCATTGATAATGGCGCTTAGAGGATTATTTACCTCATGGGCGATCCCTGCCGCCAGGCCGTCGAGAGAGTGCATTTTTTCAGTCTGCAGTATTCGTTGCTCGAGCAATTCCCGTTGCGTAATGTCATCAATTTGGATAACGATGACATTGTCGATGGCATCCAAGGGATAGCAAGTTACCTTATAATAGTTGTTCAACTCCTGATTTATGTATTCAACTCGGTCAAGTGTAACTGTGGCATTTTGTGTCAATGCAACTTGTATTTCGGATTCATAACTTTCGAGCATCGGAAACGAAGCAAAAACCGACTTATTAAGCACTTCGCCTTCAACTGCTTTGCTAATTCTGAGCGCGTTAGTATTAATTTGCTTAATGTGCAAATTGCCATCGACTGTAATTAGTGCCGATGGCATGGATTCAATAATGCTGCTGAAGAACTCTTGAATATTCATATTATCATTGGTTACAGAATCGTCTGCCCCACCAATACGTCTCAATCCTCAATTTAGTTACAATTTCGATTAATCAATACCAGCTTACGAAAATATTGCCGATAAAAATACAAATAGTTGGGGGTTGTACTAAGTCTGGGAACTTCATCACTATCAACCCAAGTGATAGACTGATTAATTCCAACATCATTTACTTAGCTAAATCTGCAGGAGTATCAGTTGTAATGCCTTCCTTTGACATAGTATCTGAAGTAGATATACACGAAGTTAATAATGCCATCGATCAGGCAAATCGAGAAGTGGGAACCCGATTCGATTTCAAAGGCGTCGATGCCAAGTTTGAACTAACAGACCAGTCTGCCGTGGTAGTCTCAGCTGATGTCGATTTCCAGATCAGGCAAATGATGGAAATATTACGGGGGAAACTTGTCAAAAGGGGAGTCGACATTAAGGCGCTGGTAGAAGGTGATATCGAAGTTGTCGGACAAAAAGCCACTATGAGTGTCAAAATTCAGCAGGGTATTGAATCCGAGATTGCGCGCAAGATAGTAAAGATGGTCAAAGAAACCAAGATGAAAGTTCAGACTGCTATTCAAGGTGAAAAACTACGGGTTAATGGCAAGAAACGAGATGACTTACAAAATGTTATCGCATTACTTAAAGATGCAAATCTCGGTATCCCCTTACAGTACGATAATTTTAGAGATTAAGACTTAGCCTACGGATTAAATCTCTGTCAGCAGCATTCATTCAACTAGATTGCCTTCGGGAAAAGCATGTCGACAGCTGAAAATAGAGTAGCAGACGATTGGAGGAACTTTTTTCCTGAGAGGGTTCGCCCCTATGTCGAATCAGCACCTCTGGCCGCTTTCTTTATTGGCATGTCTTCTGGTTTTCCTTATGCCTTGATCGGTGCAACTCTTACAACTCGCTTGGCACAAGACGGAATTTCGAAAAGTGCTGTAACGGCTTTTGCGCTAGCTTTTCTCGCTTACAACTTTAAGTTTCTTTGGGCACCTTTAGTCGATAACACTAGACTTCCCATTATTGGTCGGTTCGGGCAACGTCGATCTTGGCTTTGGGTAGTAAGTGTGTTGGTGATGATTGCTGTTGTGTTTCTCGGCGTTGTTGATCCAAGCCAGGCTCTATTTACGGTCGCAATTGCTGCAATTACGCTCGGTGTTTTGGGAGCTACCTTGGACATTATCCTCGATGCTTATCGCATTGAGCTATTAGAACCGCATCAGCTTGGTACTGGGTCGGGCATGCATCAATATGGTTGGCGCATTGGTGCAACTACAACTGGAGCCCTGGCGTTAATTCTTGCCAGTAATTTCGGTTGGGCTATTGCTTATATTTCCTGCGCGATCTTTGCACTACCAGCAATCTTTGTAGGCGTGGTAATGGGTGAGCCAAAACGTCATATTGAACCTGTAGCCACAAAGGGATTGTTGCAGGCCTTTGTCGAATACTTCAGCCCTCTGATGGAGTTTATTAAACGGCAAGGTGCGTGGCTGGTGATGTTTTTTGTATTGATTCACAAAATCGGGGATACACTCGCGAATCTCACTCTGCGCCTCCTATTTAATGATTTGGGTTTTACTAATGAGGAGATAGCATTTTACGATGTGGGTTTCGGCTTTGTCGCATTTCTAATTGGAATATTTATTGGCGGCATCATGTATTCACGCATGGGCCTTAAGCAGTCAGTATTCATTAGTTTAATTCTCATGGCTGTTTCAAACTTTAGTTTCGCTGCGCTTGCACTAGTAGGCCATTCAAATCTAGGCATGGCTGGGGCCATTGGGTTTGAAAATTTTGCCAGCGGCATCGGAGGGGTAACAGTCGTAGCCTATCTATCGGCACTATGTAATCTGCGATTTACGGCAACCCAATACGCTTTGCTGTCCGCGCTGGCGAGTATTGCTGGTCGCTTTCTTACAGGAACGACCGCAGGTGGCTTAATTGAGACAATGGGCTATGTGAATTTCTATTTGTTAACAACTTTAATAGCCTTTCCGGGTGTCATTTTGTTTTGGTATATGATGCGTAGTGGACTAGCAGATGTTTCGCTTGGAGATGCGGGCAAGGAAAATTAGATCCTAGCGTAATTGCTATTCGATTAGTTTTTCCAGCCGTACTTATCCAGTGAAAACTTTCCTTTTATAAATACTATTCCTTCTTTTTCCAGTAGCGACTTTTGCAGCAAGTATTGCTTCGTTCCTTTTTTGAACGAAATAGTTCCTTGCGAATTAACAACTCTAAACCAAGGTAACTTCGTTCCCGCCGGTAGCATTTTCATGGTATAGCCCACATAACGGGCATAGCCTGGCAATCCTGCCAATTTTGCTATCTGCCCGTAGCTGGCAACTTTTCCTTTGGGGATTTGATGAACGATTTGCCAGATTTTTTCTTTGTTGTTCAATTTTGGGGCTCGACAACACCGGATGTTTCAAGCGGTTCATGATAGAGTGTGCCCCTCAATTTGAACAGGTCCCTAAAGTGCGCTTTCTGCTCCTGATTTTTATCATTGTTCCGCTGGTAGAAATGATGCTGCTGTTTGAAGTTGCAGATGTAATCGGCGGCTGGTCTACTCTCGCACTTGTAGTATTAACGGCAGTCATTGGAGTACAGATTCTAAAGAGGCAAGGTCTCTCGACTCTACTGCGCGCGCAACAACGGTTGCAGTCAGGGGAACTTCCAGCACAGGAGATCGTGGAAGGAATGATGCTGGCAGGAGCAGGGGCATTATTGTTAACGCCTGGTTTTATTACCGATACTCTCGGCTTCATTTTCCTTACCGGGCCACTGCGCAGACCTATCGCATGGCGGATTATTCGATCCGGTGTGGTTAAAGCCATGGGGGCCGGCGCTAGCTCTGGAAGCTTCGAATTCCGCTCCAGCCAGAGCCAGTCCAGCTACCGGGAACAGAGTAATGTTTACGAAGGGGAGTATTCAGAGGACGGCCTTTCCCAAATTGGCCCTCGAGAGCCAAAAAAAGGGCCTAACGACTAGTTTCACTAGCCCTATTAACTCTAATAAAAACAAAGAGATACAACACTTCATTCTAAATAGCTAAAAAAATCGAGCTTAATTGGCATTAAGCCATTGAAATTTCCATGATTATCCCCATCTAGGGATGCAACAATTAACCTGCTGCAAGCCAGCGTATTTAGCGGCCTGTAGCTCCAGATTGGCAATGAGAATGAGCACCTTAGCCCAGGGGCTGAAGTGGTCACTTTTCTCAATTCTGATAATCAAAATTTTTGATTTAGGAGATCTAAAAAAATGAATATCCGGCCTTTACAAGATCGTGTCGTAGTGCGACGCACGGAAGAAGAAACAACGACTTCAGGAGGAATCGTGCTGCCAGGTTCGGCCACCGAGAAACCGGCGCAGGGAGAAGTACTTGCAGTTGGCCCAGGCAAGCGCCTGGAAAATGGTGATACTCAGCCTGTTGATGTAAATGTTGGGGATACTATTGTATTTGGTAAGTATTCCAGCAACACCGTCAAGATCGGCGAAGAAGAATTATTGATATTAAATGAAAGCGAGATTTTTGGTGTTATCGAGTCTTAATCAAGCCTCATTGAATCAACTCCAATAATCATTTAGACAAAATAGGATTTTTAAAAATGGCTAAAGACGTAAAATTCGGCGATACAGCACGCCAAAAATTGTTAGCAGGAGTAAACGTTCTTTCTGATGCAGTTAAAGTAACTTTGGGACCGAAGGGTCGCAACGTAGTTTTAGATAAATCTTTCGGAGCGCCAACTGTAACTAAAGATGGTGTTTCAGTTGCAAAAGAAATTGAGCTAGAAGACAAGTTTGAAAATATGGGAGCCCAAATGGTAAAGGAAGTGGCTTCTCAAACTTCCGACGTTGCCGGTGACGGAACTACAACAGCAACGGTTCTCGCTCAATCAATTCTTAACGAAGGCCTTAAATCAGTTGCCGCCGGCATGAATCCAATGGATCTCAAACGCGGTGTTGATAAAGCAGTTACTGCATTAGTTGAGGAAGTAGGCAATATGTCTATTCCTTGTACCGACAACAAGGCAATTGCCCAGGTTGGAACCATTTCTGCAAATTCAGATGAGCAGGTTGGTCAAATTATTGCCGATGCCACTGAGAAAGTCGGTCTCGACGGCGTTATCACCGTCGAAGATGGTTCAGGTTTGGAAAACGAACTTGATGTAGTAGAAGGCATGCAGTTCGATCGAGGCTACCTCTCTGCTTACTTCATAAATAATCAGGACAATATGAGTGCTGATTTGGAAAACCCGTTCATTCTGTTATTTGATAAGAAAATATCAAATATTCGCGACATGCTTCCTTTACTAGAAAGCGTTGCGAAAGCAGGTCGACCTCTTCTGGTAATTGCCGAAGATGTGGAAGGCGAAGCGCTGGCAACTCTGGTTGTTAATAACATGCGTGGCATCGTTAAAGTTGCTGCAGTAAAAGCGCCTGGTTTCGGTGATCGCCGCAAGGCAATGCTGGAAGACATCGCGATCCTCACCGGAGGTACTGTAATTTCTGAGGAAGTTGGTCTGAGTTTGGAAGGTGCAACTGCAGAAGATCTTGGTTCTGCTAAGCGTGTTCAAATCAGCAAAGAAAATACAACCATTATCGATGGTGCTGGCGAAGTTAAAAACATCGAAGGTAGAGTTGCACAAATCCGCGCTCAAATCGAAGAGACTTCTTCAGATTATGATAAAGAAAAACTGCAAGAGCGAGTTGCGAAACTTGCTGGCGGTGTTGCCGTAATTAAAGTTGGTGCCGGCACTGAAATTGAAATGAAAGAAAAGAAAGCCCGTGTTGAAGATGCTTTACATTCAACTCGTGCCGCTGCCCAGGAAGGTGTTGTACCTGGTGGTGGTGTTGCTTTGGTCAGGGCGCTTGAAAAAATCGACGGTCTGACTGGTGACAATGAAGATCAAAACGTTGGCATAGCCTTGTTACTGCGAGCTGTAACTACTCCACTTCGTCAAATAGTTGCGAACTCAGGTGAAGAATCATCCGTAGTTCTAGATAAGGTTAGAGCAGGTAAAGGTAATTTTGGTTTTAATGCCGCTACTGGCGAATATGGCGATATGATCGAAATGGGTATTCTTGATCCTGCGAAGGTAACCAGAACTGCGCTACAAGCTGCAGGTTCTGTTGCTGGCTTAATGATTACCACCGAAGCAATGGTATCGGAAATGCCAGAAGAAGCCGGTGCTGCTGCTCCTGCAATGCCTGATATGGGCGGGATGGGCGGTATGGGCGGCATGATGTAAAAATCGATCGCCTTGGAGGCCTAAATCCTCCAGCACTTCGTCAGCCCGAAATTTTTAATGCTCATGTATAGTCTTATACACTGCGCTTAAAGATTTCGGGCTTTCTCGTTCTGGAGCATTTATATCCTCCAAATCGACCGATTTTGTCTGCGATAACCATTGCTTCCTTTTCAGCAATCTCATTGTTTGCATTTGCCGCCTGCATAATTCATCGGTACGAGGATGCAGGTTGTATTGCCAAGAATTAGACCTAATTCGCAGGCGTTATTAGATAAAGCGCTAAAATTACTCCTACTATTGCCGTACTACTCCTTAATGGGTTTCACCTGAAAGGGCGCTAATGAGTCAAGATCGGATTCTTCATATCGAAAAACTTCGAGCGATTTCCATTTTGTTGGTCCTTTTGTACCACCTGGAAATTCCCGGTTTCAAGTATGGTTATTTGGGCGTCGATTTGTTTTTCGTTATCAGTGGCTATTTGATGGCCATGCTTTACGGGGAAATTCGGACTTGGGATGAGGCGAAAATATTTTTCCGAAAACGCTTCGCCCGAATTCTGCCTGCTTATTTTACGCTGATTATTGTAACTATCGCTGTAGCAATCCTGGTTCTATTGCCACACGAAATAGAGCTAGTGATGACTCACAGTTTGTGGTCAGTACTATTGCTTCCAAATTTCGGATTTTGGCTGGATGCTTCTTATTTTGAGTACCTGTATTTTCGACCACTTCTTAATCTTTGGTCGCTTGGAGTCGAGCTTCAATTCTATTTACTGTTTCCACTGTTATTGTTCGTAAGAAGAAACACCGCACACATGTTTGCATTGATCGGAATTGTTTCGATTGTGCTTTATGCAATTACCAGTTTGATCGATTCGAATACTGCATTTTTTATGTTGCCGGGACGACTGTGGGAGTTTTTTGCGGGAATACTAGCCGCCAATTTGAGAATCAATCAAGTTGCCAGGCAAAAATTCTGGGGTTTGCTAGCAATTACGAGTTTAATCGCATTCTTGTTAGCGCTTTCTTTTTTTGAGATTGACTACCTATTTTTTGTTTCTCTTCTGGTTGTAGTGCTCGCTGCGATTACCATTAATTTTGGATTTTCCACAGGCTTGGAATCCAATTTGGTATCTCGTTCATTGGTGCTTATAGGTCAGTATTCCTATTCAATTTATCTGGTGCACTTTCCGGTCATTGTGTTTGCTAATTATCTTCCTTTTGGTGGCACCATACTGCAGGCAAACAGTCTACTTAAGCTGTCGGCTATATTGGGATTGATAGCTGTTCTTTCTTATTTGCTTTACAACTTTGTCGAAACGAGAACCCGTAGCAAATTTAACGGAGTCCAACTTTCCATAGCTTCGGCCTGTGCTGTAGTTTTAGTTGTCATAATGTTAAATCCGGCAGTTTCTTTAGGAAAGCGTAAGTTTTCAATTGTAGAGCTGACTATTTATAACGCCTTGGAAGATCGAGGGAGCTATCAGTGTGAGGGTGTCTCAATACTAAATGCACCTGGTGCCGAAAGCTGTCGCTTAGATAGATTGAGCAGCCCTCTGCGCAACTTTATGCTTATAGGTGACAGTCATGCGGATGCGATTAAGGACGCACTTCTAGAAGCTACGGAGCGTGCCGGGAACAGTCTTATTTATTACAAAGAGTACCGGGCCATTAGTGAATCATTTGTTGGCAACGAAGTTTTAACTGAAGCGTTGGATCAGCAGGTGGACACAATAGTAATTCACCAATTAGGCCAAGCAGATGAAGGTCAGGCGATTGAGAATTTCACGCGACTTGCGAATGAAGTTGCAATTCAGGTTGTAGTAATTTCACCAGTTCCTAGTTACGGATTCAGTATCCCGGAAAAACTTTTTAGAGATTACACCGAGAATGGAGTGTTAACTCTGATTGGTGATTTCAGCACTGAGCATGAGTCTAGAGTGGCCGGACTTAAAAGCAGGTTAGATATTATTCAATCGAATTACGACAATTTTCACTGGTTTGATGCTTCAGACTTACTTTGCGACCAGAATTGCTATATCAGCAATCCAGATGGGGGACCTCTCTACTATGATTCTAACCACCTGACACTAACAGGTGCGGAACGACTAAGCGCAATATTTGAGGAAATAAACGAACTCGAAAATTGAATTGCGGGGCAAGGTTTAGCAGAAGTGATCCTCATCCAACGCAATGGCGTTGGATGAGATCATTGTGGAGAAAAGAGTTACTACAGAAATTCGATAATCAGAAGCAGGGCAATCATTAGCCACACGCCACAATGGATTACTCCAGAGACACTGGTCATTGGCCCGGTCTTACCTTTAATGCCATTGAATTCCAGCGCAGCTACAATAAGCAAAGTCAGCCCCATGGCGATCTCACTAGTGCCACCGTCTGACGACATTGGAATTCGACCAATTCCAGTCAAGTGCGCTGACGCACCCATGAAGAAAAGCATGGGTAGCGAAAACAAGGTATTGGTGCGAGAAGCCAGTCCAGCCTTGGCTAAAGCCCCGGCAGCGGCGGGATTGGCTTCGCCACCCCCAATTACTTGGTCATTGGAGGCTATGACAATCTTTTGATTTGGCCAGATTATGAGCCAAACATTGAGGAACATCAGAGTACCGAGCACCATGCCGATAGTAATGTAGTAGTTGATAGCGCCGCCGAGATAGGCAGCAAGTATTACACCCGACAGGAATGTAAAAAGTGCGCCATAACGGAACCACCACAAGGCTCTGGGTACTAACTTAGAGATTGCGGAAGCCTTTGCAGAAGCATCGGTTTCCTTAAAGTACTCAGTCTGAACAAAGTTGAAATAGTAAAGAAGTCCTATCCACGCTACACCGGCGAAAAAGTGAATCCAGCGGAAGAGGTAGTTAATTAAATCACCAAATTCCATTATTAAAGCCCCGAATTAGTTAGTTTTTGTAATCGTTAGCACTGTATCGGTTGTCTAACGATGAAGCTGAAGTGATGTTACCATTAGCCCAGTAACTGCGCTATCTGGAGCCGGGGATGGTGTGTGATCGGTATTTTTAGGATAATAGGCCCATGAATGACCAAGATGATTTAAAAGACATTCCACCGATGGTCCCCGAACGGGACGATGTAGATATCCACCTGAGTAATAAAAAGGCGCAATCCCAGGAAATTGTGCGTCCGAACTATTACACCCAAAAAGTGAAAGTCAGCACCTGGCCGGTGCGAATTATGCTCACCCTCTTGACCCTGGCGGTCGGAGCAGGTGGATATGGCGCCTACTATTTTTATGAGATATACCAAACCGACTTAAGACAGGCCGGCCTGCGTATTAGCGATTTGGAGATGGCCCTGGCATTGGCTGGCGAATCGGCGGAAGAGTCAGACAGCAATCTGATGGATAACATCAACAGAACCATCGAACAATACGATTTGCTTTGGGCGAATTGGCGTAGCAATAACGCGCAATTTGCTGACTTTGAAAGCGAAATTGCTCGCATAAAGCTGACCAACGAAGGACAGGATGAATTAACCGCAACGAATAGTCAGTCAATTGCTGCGACAACTCGATCTTTAATGGCCAATGAAGCCAATTTGAATAGTCTGAGCACTGACTACAATCAATTAGCTCAATCTATTACTGCTTTAAATTCCAGTATGGATGAACTAGGAACAATGCGCGGTGATCTCGAGAGCATTCGTGCTTCTCTTAACAGCGGCGACAGTACCGTTTTAGGATTAGTAGGAAGATTAGAATACATGGAGCAGTCGATGGAATCTGTGAATGCACACAGACTTCAAATCAATGAAACTCTATTTAGGCTGCAGGAAAGCATCGAAGCGCTGCAAAGATCAGCTGGCGTTCCCAGTAGCGGAATCTAGTTTCCAGTAATCTATTTACCAGTAATCTATTTACCAGTAAACACGGGACTACGTTTTTCAATAAATGCAGTTACCCCTTCTTTAAAATCCTGTCGCGAAGCGCAATCTGAAAAATATTCAGCTTCTGCTTGCAGTTGTGATTCAAATTCGCTTTCAAGAGATCGATAAAATAGCGCTTTGGTGTTTCCGTATACATGGGTTGGGCCATTGGCTAATCGAGTTGCGAGTTTTTCTGTTTCCTCGTCGATCTTATCTGTGGGTACAACGAAGTTGATCATGCCCATGTCTTTCGCGGTTTGTGCGTCAAAGCGGTCCCCGAGTAATGCGATTTCCATAGCTTTCTTTATACCCACCGCGCGGGGTAGGTGAAAAGAGGAAGAACCATCGGGACTTGTGCCTATTTTGCAGTAAGCCAGCGTGAAAAAGGCATCTTCAGCAGCAATGACTAGATCGCAAGCCAGTGCCACCGATACGCCGGCACCCGCTGCTGCACCCCGGCAACTGGCGATTATAGGTTTAGGCATTCTGCGCATAGCGAACATAATTGGATGCAGATCGTGAATGCGGAGAATGAATTCTTTACGGATTTCTTCCGAAGATTTCTTAATTGACTCACCCATACCTTTCACATCACCACCCGCCATGAAATGCTCACCGGCTCCGTTTAGCACCACGCAGCGTACTGCTTCGTCTCGTTCAACGTCATGCAGCGCATCGCATAATTGAGCCCGCATTTCCATGCTCAAGGCATTGCGAGACTCTGGTCGATTCATGGTTAAGTAGGCAATTCCATTTGCAATATTGACTTCTAGATGTGACATGTTGAATTCCTTCGATTTATTGCTGTTCTTAATGGGTCCAGTATACCTTGCGGCTAATTTCATCACACTCATAGTGCAAGTTTCGGCATTGTTTAGGACATCTTGGCAAACCAATCTAGTTAGGTATAATACGCGCCCTCTTCGATGGTAATTAGGCCATCAGACTACCTGTGCGGACGTGGCGGAATTGGTAGACGCGCTAGATTTAGGTTCTAGTATCGTAAGATGTGAGAGTTCAAGTCTCTCCGTCCGCACCATCTCAATTGCGATAAACCTCCGATCTAATTTTTAAATACCTGGAGCTCTCTAATTGGCACCGGTTGTAAAAGTCAAAATTTGGTACCTGCTGCTAGCGAAGCCTCTAGTCGAAGTTTTGTCCGCCAAAGTTGTTAACCATTCTCCAACTACGCTATCCTGAATTAATGAAAGGCCGCGACAAAAAATCAGTCACGAAGAAAGATTCCGACCTGACAGTCTCCAGTAAGAATGATGTGCAACAGTTTCTATCGAAAGTTGCAGCCATGCCTAAAACCGCAGGAGATGCCCGCTTAATATTTGCTTTAGATGCAACTGCAAGCAGGGAGGCAAGTTGGGATGTTGCCAGTCAATTGCAAACTGAAATGTTTTTAAGTACCCAGTCTTTGGGTGGATTGAATATCCAGCTTTGCTATTTCAGAGGATTCGGTGAATTTTTTAATAGTGACTGGCAAAACAATGCGGATGAGATTGTGCAGACAATGTCTCGTATCAATTGCCAGGCAGGTGCGACTCAGATAGAGCGCGTATTGCGCCATGCGATCACTGAAAACGAGCACAATAAAATAAAGTGTGTTGTCTATATCGGTGATGCAATGGAAGAGAATATCGATATACTCGCGCAATTGGCAGGAAAATTTGGTTTACTAAATATTCCTATTTTCATGTTTCAAGAAAGGGGAGATCCTTTGGCCAGAAAGGCTTTTATGGAATTAAGTCGACTTTCTGGAGGTGCGTACTCTCAATTCGATCAGGCCAGCGCAGAACACCTGAAAGAACTGCTTAAAGCTGTAGCAATATTCGCCGCCGGTGGATTAAAAGCATTGCAGGATTTTAGTAAATCGTCATCCAAAGAAGTAAGATTACTCGAGCAGCAATTAAAGTCTTAGAATTCTCTGGTTGCGACTATTCTTCTTACACCTTAAATTAAGCTTATGATTGTTAGATTTCTGGCCCTGCTGGTCTTGCCGATTATTGCGTATTACTTTGTGAAAGAAGTAAGTCAGCGCTATAGCTTTACTTCGCGCCAAACCCAAATTTTGTTTCTTATTGTTGCGGCTTTGTTAGTAATAGGTGTGCTGATTGTGCTTGGGCGATTGCCAATAGGATTTATATTGGCGCCGTTGGGAGCGGCCGCCGCTTTTGTTCTTCGTTTCTTGCCGACCTTGTTGCGATTGCTGCCAATGTGGCAGATGTTTAAGAGCCGAGCCGCAGCGGCCAAGCCGCGCCAGGAAGGACAGAACTCAACCATCAGAACAGAATATCTCTCCATGGAGCTGGCGCACGATAGCGGCGATATGGATGGTGAGGTATTAAAAGGAAAGTACCGCAATAAATTACTGTCCAACTTGTCACTCGATCAACTTCTCGAGCTCTACGATGAATGTTTAGCGGATGTAGATTCGAGCCAGGTATTAGAAGCATACATTGAGCGAAATCATCCGGAATGGCGTGAACAAGGTAAATTCAGCAGCGATTCTCCGACTGCAGTCGAAGAATCGAGCATGGATCACCAGTTAGCTATTGAAGTTTTGGGATTAACGGATCCAGTGGATAAAGAAAAGATTGTGCAGGCTCATCGAAAACTTATGCAGAAACTGCACCCTGATCGAGGTGGTTCTGACTATTTGGCCAAGAAGATTAATATGGCGAAGGACTTTTTGCTGAATGAGTTGGAATAGTTTTTTCTTCGGCACGACTTATTATTCAAGTGGATTAACGTAACTAAATAGGGTAAAAAACAAGCGAAGTGTAAACTTCTTGCGACTCTAAATAGAACATTAGAAAGCCACAATGATCAAACCAACAGACCTTTTCAAATCCGCAACTCTGATTGAGCGAAATGAGTTAAAAGCAGTTTTAATTTCTTTTGCGCTGGCGTTTATCTTAATGGGCGCTTATTACATTTTACGGCCCGTAAGAGATGCAATGGCCAGTGACTGGACCAATACTGAAATTAGCGTGTTGTGGAATATTCAGTTTTTTTTAAGTTTGACCTTCGTTGCTATTTATGGCGTAGCGGTTTCCCGAATTAATTTCAAATATCTGGTTCCCGCAGTTTACGGTTTTTTTGCTGTTAGCTTCGTATGCTTTTATCTGGGATCCAGTCTGATTACAAATCCAGTGTTATTGGATAAAGGCTTTTATTTATGGGTTAGCCTGTTTTCTTTGTTTCATGTTTCTGTTTTCTGGAGCTTGATGGCGGATCTCTATACTAAAGAACAATCCAAGAGACTATTCGCATTTATATATATGGGAGCAAGTGCGGGTGCAATAGTTGGACCGTTGGTAGCAGCAGTCGCAGTTAGCATTACAAGCGCAGAAACTTTGATGCTTTGGGCATCGCTAGTTTTGCTGGTGCCACTTCCTATTATTTTTTATTTGCAGCGCCTAAAAGTTGTTGAACTCCATAATGAAGAAGTAAGTGCGGATTTATCCCATTTAAAAATCGGTGGTAATCCTCTAGAAGGATTCAAGCAGTTTTTTACTAGCCCATATCTGGTTGGCATCGCAGCATTCATACTTTTATATACTGCTATTGGCTCATTTGCTTACTTTGAGCAGACTAACCTGTTAAGAGATTTCACGCGAGATGAGCGAACTGAAATTCTGGCTATCTTGGCGGTTGTAGTTAATTTCCTAACATTTACCCTAGGGTTTTTTGCAACAAGTCGCTTAGCAACTAAATTCGGAATGCCTACTACGCTAGCGATAATACCGATTTTTATGTGTGCGGCCTTATTGATACTCGCATTTGCTCCTTTATTAACGGTACTGCTTGCGCTTCAGGTCGCGCGACAAGCAGGCAATTATGGCGTCACCCGTCCCGCACGAGAGATGTTATTCACCGCTGTGCCGCGAGAAAGCCGCTTTAAAGCTAAACCAGTGGTTGATGTAGCTATCTATCGGGGTGGAGACGCCGTCTGGGCTTCTGCATTCGCGCTGCTAACCGATGGAGTAGGCTTAGGCATTGCTGCAATGGCAGCAATTGGCGCAGGGATTGCTGCTATATGGGCAGCCACGGGCGTTGTACTGGGTAGAGCATTCAATACCAAGAGCAATCCTTTAGAACAATCTCCAGCAACAGATACTCTTTCTGCTGAATTTTCTCCTAACTAATTCAGCCTCCATCCAAGCCTCAATAACTCTGTTCCAACCCTCTATGTAGTTGCGTAAAGTGCTAGAATACGAGAAGCACTGGCTAGATTTAGGACCTGTATCTAATGACTCTAATCCGCAACGAAGATGTAATCCAGAGCGTCGCCGATGCCCTGCAGTATATTTCTTACTATCATCCTTTGGACTTTGTAAAAGCCGTTAACGAGGCTTATGAAAAAGAGGAATCGCCTGCTGCCAAAGATGCGATGGCACAGATTCTTATAAATTCTCGTCTATGTGCGGAAGGCAAAAGACCTATTTGTCAGGATACTGGCATCGTCACTGTATTTCTAAAAATTGGAATGAATGTTAGCTGGGAAGGAGACATGTCTGTCGCAGACATGGTCAACGAAGGGGTACGCCGAGCTTACTTGTTACCGGATAACGTTTTAAGAGCATCAATTCTTGAAGATCCTGCCGGTGCTCGTAGAAACACCCGGGACAATACACCGGCGGTAATACATACAGAATTAGTTCCTGGAAGTTCCATCGAAGTGAAGCTGGCCGCCAAAGGTGGTGGCTCAGAAAACAAGGCGAAGATGGCCATGTTGAATCCGAGTGACAATATCGCGGACTGGGTAGAGAAAACCTTGCCTACAATGGGAGCGGGCTGGTGCCCACCTGGCATGCTAGGCATAGGAGTTGGAGGGACTGCGGAAAAAGCGGCAGTGTTCGCTAAGGAATCATTAATGGATCCCATCGATATTCATGAGTTGAAACTACGCGGGCCACAGAATCGCATTGAAGAATTACGCCTGGAAATAATGGACCGAGCAAACGCTTTAGGAATAGGTGCCCAGGGGCTTGGCGGCCTAACTACAGTTCTCGATGTAAAGATATTGGATTACCCGACTCATGCAGCTTCATTACCTGTTGCAATGATCCCAAACTGTGCTGCAACTCGTCATGCACATTTTAATCTCGATGGAAGTGGTGTGGCAGAACTTAAGCCGCCAAGCCTCGATGAATGGCCCGAAATAACTTGGGACGTCGGTCCTAGAGCGCGAAAAGTAAATTTGGATGCAATTACAGCTGCTGATATTGCTGCGTGGGAGCCAGGAGAAACATTATTGCTCTCAGGAACCATGCTCACGGGAAGAGATGCTGCCCATAGACGCTTGCTCAACATGATTAACAATGGCGAGTCACTTCCAGCAGGGGTGAATTTCGATAATAAGTTTATCTATTACGTCGGCCCAGTAGATCCGGTGCGCGATGAAGTTATTGGCCCGGCAGGACCAACAACTGCGACCCGGATGGATAAGTTTACCGATGAGCTTTTAGAGAAAACCGGACTCATTGGCATGATTGGAAAGGCCGAAAGAGGGCCGAGCGGCATTGAAGCAATTCGAAAGCACAAGGCGGTTTATTTAATGGCGGTAGGCGGAGCGGCCTATCTGGTGTCGAAGGCTATCAGGAAGGCTCGCATAGTAGCCTTTGAAGACCTTGGGATGGAAGCGATCCACGAATTTGAAGTCGAAGAAATGCCAGTTACAGTTGCCGTAGATGTGAACGGCACTTCTGTGCACCAGACAGGTCCGGAAATTTGGAAAGCAAAGATTGCCGAAGAACACGCCATCGAGGTGACTTGATTCCGAAACTGCGGAAATTAATCAGTACACATATCTGCGTAACTGTTTTCCAATTCCAAGGAAATTGTTGGTGCAATCTCTTTCACACTGATTGATGCAGAATCTATTTCCAGTGCTTCGCTGCCTAAGACATTGTGGTCAAATTTGTAAATGGTATTGTTGCTACCTTCAATTGTGACTTTGTCGTAAGCTGCAGTTTGTTCAGCTACTGCCTCATTTCGTTTTTTGAAATCCACCAGCGCACTCGCGCCATGTCTTTTTTCTAACATCCGCTCAACAACATGTGGTGCTAATATCGAAGCGCTGGCGTTGTTACCGCCAAATCCTTTTGAGTTAATGATCGATGCATCTATATTACTTGCACCCAGTTCTGTATGGGTCAGCAAGAAATCCAAATTGGCCTGAGTCACATCATCGGCGATATGATCGATAGTTAAGATTCCAGGCAGAATTCCATGGACGAAGGATCCAAGAGTGGCAGCTAACTGATCTCCTGCTGATGTTGCAATAGAATGGCCGACATAAGATTTAATAGCAGTAACCGGCCATTTCTCTATGCCAAACGTTTGAGCGATCTCGCTCAATATGTGTGATTCAGTCGTTCTATTTTGCGGCGTTCCTGTTCCATGGGCTTGCACATAGGTACGCTGTCGCAGGGATTCGTCTCCAAGAACATTTTGCGTAGCAGCTGCCGCTTTTGCCATGGAAATATAATTGCCTAAGCCAGGACTGGTAATGGATTTCTTATGGCCATCTGCGGCAACGAATACTTCGTTAACCGCGCCAAGAATATTTGCACCGAGTTCCAGCGCGAGTTCGTCGTCAAAAAGTACAACGAACTGGGATGCTTCAGCGACAGTAAATCCAGTATTACTGGAAAAAGGCCGGCAGGCTCTGCGGTAATCCGGTTCTTTGTCGGCACCAAGCCCATCTAGCTTACGTAATGAAGCATCATCTGCCAGCGCATTCATCGTGGAAAAGCCATCTAGCGATTCGGGAAAGATGGGTGCTTCAGTCGTTCCGACGACAACAACCCGATGAGTACCAGATTGAATATCTCTTACAGCTTGTCTTAAGTTATAGAGGAAAGTTGCACAGGCGGCGACATTGGTGCCATTTGTCCCTAAATTTCCTAAGAGATAAGCGTTAACAAAATCCGCCGGCATTTCGGCGTAACCTAACGGCATTTGTTTAGAAGTGACTTTTTTTCCAAGAATGCGTGCCTGTAACAATCCGCCAAAGCCGTTGTAATCCAATTGACCCATGGCGCTGCCGGCATAGACGCCGATTTGGTCAGGCGCTACAGTTTGTCGAACCGTTTCCCAATCGATACCCAGGGAGTTAATAGCGTCTGAAGCTGAATAGACAGTTAGCTGCAATGCGCGGGGATGATTTCGTGCCTGGTATAAGGATTCCGGATTAAATCCCGAAGGAAGTTGTCCTGCACAGTTCACTTCTGTTTTACGGAAGCAGTCCAACAAAACATCGAAATTTTGTTCAATTTGGACAGTGACTTTCTTGGAAGAATCACCCGCAATCGAATTAACCTTCCAACCAGGAGGCAACGGCTTAGGTAGCTGCTTCTCTTTAAGTTCGAATTCGAAGCCAGCACCATTGATGCTGGAGAGATGGGCGCGCTTATGAAAATGAATGTGGTTAGGATCGAATAAGTTGTGTTCCAGTTTGCGAATAAGCGTCGATTGCTTCAGCTCTGTCTTAATACTCGAGATATAGGTTTCGAGTTCAACCTGATTGCCATTTCCATCGACCCAGGAATCGTTCTCCTTTTTCAGGCGGCCGGTTAGTGCTGCCAGGGCAGAATAAGTTTTCAATGCCTGCTCATCACTCAGCGCATCTATCACTAATCTGCGGTAGGCATGATGTCCAGAACTGCGCCCAGCAGCATTAATGCCGCCGAGGCCGGTAATAATAGGTAGTCTGGCCATAAGTGTTGCCGCTATCAATTCCCGTAAAGTTGGTTGGACTATATAGATTCAGGACTGTTTTCGACTATGTTATATTAGACAACAATTAGGCCATATCGGCCATGAACAACCAATATCGAATTAATAGGTCTGCCATTGAGCTGTGCTTGCATAAATGCAGGCGGCCACATAGCATTGCTCCACAACCTTATTGCAAGGTATGGGAGGTCCAATGAATAAAAATAACGTGGTAGCAAAATTAGCTGCTGTCTTTCTCAGTCTTTTTTCGATCTCAGTTTACGGCCAGGATCGATTTGCTAATGTCACTATTGAGACGGTGCCGGTGGCGGGCAATATTTCTATGTTGATCGGACAGGGAGGCAATATCGGTGTCTCTGCTGGCGCCGATGGCATTCTGATCATCGATGATCAGTTCGCGCCTTTAGCCGGGCGTATTAAGGATGCAATTGAGGCTTTAGGTTCCGACACGCCCAAGTTCCTGTTAAACACTCATTTTCACGGTGATCATGTTGGCGGAAATGCCGAGTTTGGTGCAGACAGCGTAATTATTGCCCATGAAAACGTGAGAGTACGTATGGCTGCAGGAGATGCGCCTGCGGTTGCACTTCCTGTAGTGACTTATGATGACGATGTGTCTATTCATTTTAACGGGGAAATGGTGACTTTAATCCATGTACCCAGAGGACATACTGATACCGATAGCGTCGTCTATTTTGAAGATTCCAATGTTATTCACATGGGTGACCACTTTTTCAACGGGGCTTTCCCCTTCGTAGATTTGGAGAATGGCGGTACCGTGCAAGGCTACATCAGTAATCTGGAAAAAGTGATTTCCTGGATCTCCGATGATACTTCAATAATTCCTGGTCACGGCCCATTAGCTAATAAGAGCGATCTTTTAAATTTCTACAATGTAGTTAAAGACACTTCGATCGATATTCGAGTAAAGAAATCGCAACGCATGAGTGTGGAAGATATTGTCGCCGAAGGACTTGGTCCTGATTTGGAGTCCTGGGGCGGTGGATTTATTAGCGAAGAAGCATGGATAACCACTGTTTTTAACAGCTATCCTAGATAAGAATTATTTCTCTTTAGTCGTTCGTGGCCCGCTTCAATGCGGGCCATTTATTTGTAGCGAATTGTGAACATTTCGAAAGACTATCTCTCGCGCTTAAGCGCCCTGCACAATGCCTTGGGTATTCCTGAAAATTACATGGATACCTGTTCCTTGCCTGTTTGCGAAGAGCCTGCTGATCTGGTTGATACTGAAGCAGATTTCTACGGTCGACCGCAGCGCTTAACTGCAGGCGCCTTTGCCGCCTGGACCGCCATGAAGGCAGCGGCATCCAATGACAAGGTCACAATTTTCCTGATCTCAGCGTATCGAGATGTTGATTATCAGCACAATGTCATAGCCAGGAAATTAGCCGAGGGAAGGGTGATCTCGGAAGTACTGCAAGCGAATGCAGCACCGGGATACAGCGAGCATCACACAGGCCGCGCAGTGGATATAGGTACGCCTGGTTGCGATGCCCTGGTGGAAGCATTTGAGAATACAGAAGCTTTTCAATGGCTTAAAACCAACGGGAATAAATACGGATTTATTATGAGTTATCCGAAGAACAATCCGCACGGGATTAACTATGAACCCTGGCATTGGTGTTTCCGCAGACCAGAAGAATAGGGAGCCTTCTTAAAATTTAGACAAATGTATTTGAAAGGGGTAATCTAAACTCATTGCACAAGATGGAGGGGGAATGCTCATAAATCACCCAGTGCAGCATTCGAAATTGATTCCGCAAGTTCTAGGTACTCCGGTATTTAGCCCCCCAACTCAAACTTATTTTTCAACCACTCTCAGTTTTGCAGAATTGCTTTCCGGCAAGGTTTTTTCCTGTGCGGAAATTATTGGCAGCTTGTTGAGCGGGAGAAACTATACTTAGAGGAAACACTCTAACTAAGTATGGAACCGAGCGCAGAATGATATTGATCAATATTTACTAGATATGAGGAGGTATCTTTAAAAACAGTTAACAGTATTAGTAAACCGCTATTTGAAAGTAATCAGGAGATAGTAATTTATGACTAATGAATTCCAAATTGTTTTCCACAATATCGACCAGACTAGTGCCATTGCCGATGCAGTGCAAAAACGAATTAACAAACTGGAGCGTTATTGCGATCAGATAATCGCCGGTCGAGTTGTATTGGATTCACCCCATAATAATCATCATAAAGGCAAGGTCTATTCAGTTGGATTAGAAATACATACTCCTTCCAAAGAAGTCCGCGTCAATCAAGAACAGCATGATAATCATGCTCATGAAGATCTCTATATAGCAATTAGAGATGCGTTTAATGCAGCAGAACGTCAACTTAAATCCATCGACAAAAAACATCGAAAGATTCCACCTCACAAAGATGGAACTGACTTCGACATTGAGGCTGCTTAAGGTTTTCACTATGGATGAAAATGAGCGCATCGAAATAGAAGCTGCCACTTTTCGGAGGCTATTGAGTCATCTCGACAGTCACAAAGACGTGCAGAATATCGATCTTATGAATCTGGCAAGCTTTTGTAGGAACTGCTTGTCGAAATGGTATCGCGCTGAAGCAGAATCTCGCGGTCATGAAGTTGATTACGACAAGGCGCGAGAAATTGTTTATGGCATGCCTTATTCCGAATGGAAATCCAAATTTCAACAGGAAGCATCCCCGGAACAGTTAGAAAAATTCAGCCAACAAAATAGCTAAAGCATAGTATCAGGACCAGCTCAGTCAGTTCTTTATTGAATTGACTGTTGACTGGTTTCTGCAACAAAAAGCTTGTTGCGAACCAGTCGTCGGTACTCATTGGGTGTAACTGCATTTAGCTTCTTAAAAAGGCCAGTGAAGTAGCTGGCATCCTGATATCCCACTTTGTCCGCTACCTCGGACACAACCAGATTGCTTTGTTTTAACAAGGCTTTTGCCTGATCAATCCGTAGTTCCTGCAAGTATTGGAGGGGTGTGGTGTTGGCAGCGAGTTTAAAGCGTCGGTTAAGTGATCGCACGCTCATCTGAAAATTTTCTGCGACCTCTGCGATCTGTATGTTCTCCTGATAATTGTCTTGCAGCCATTCCTGTACCTTGATAATTACTTCATCGTGATGTGTGCTCTGTTGATCTTCATTCAGCAGCAATGTTTCATAGGAGCGCTTTAATTCGTGAGTAAAATGTCGCGCTATTTCATTCGCAATCGTTTCTCCAAAAAGTAGCTCGATAAAATGCAGCATGATGTCGCGGGCAGCATTGACGCTCCCCGTACAATAGATATTGTCAGCGCAGGTAATAAAGCGCTTACGTTGCAGTTTAACTTTTGGAAAATAGTGCTGGAATTGATCAAAGAAGCGCCAGTGGGTAGTTGCTGCCTTGCCGTCCAGCAGACCCGCTTCAGCAATAAAATGAGTGCCAGTTGAAATGCCGCAGATAAGCGCTCCCTGCTCATGCTGGTCCTTTAGCCAATCAGGAAGTTCTGGAAACTTACGGATACTCGATCTTGGCGATCCCCAAATTCCTGGAATAAAGACAAGATCAGTACTTTTTACCTGATCTAGTTGCTTGTCGCATTTAATCGATAACCCACCTGCGAGACTGAGATTTTTATCTCCCGCACTAACAACTTCCAACGCAACTATGCGTTCCAATTGTTTACGCGAACGAGCGATATCATTGGCAGCGCTTATCATCTCTAATGGAATCGACACTGTCGATCCGAGTGCTTTGGGAACTGCAATGATAGTTACGTGTTTCATTGGTAGGGCATTACTCGTATTCAATTTTTACAATGCAGTAGGTTCGTGTGCCCGTTGGCGAATTGATTTCAATTTCTGTATCAGCAGTCTTACCTAGGAGTTCAATCCCCATAGGTGAATCGATACTGATATATCCTCGGTGCGGATCAATTTCATCGGGACCCACCAATCGATATCTGACTTCGTTCTCATCCTCTTCCTCCAAGGTAACATAGGCACCGAAGTAAATTTTGTCAGTGTCATCGGGAGGTCCTGAAACCACGGTCACTTCTTCCAGACGTTTACTGAGGTAGCGCACCCGCCGGTCAATTTCCCGCAAGCGTTTTTTTCCGTAGATATACTCGGCATTTTCAGATCTATCGCCTAGTGCTGCTGCTTCTGAGACTGATTGAGTAACTTTTGGCCGCTCTACCTTCCATAGTTGGTGTAATTCTTCTTTAAGAATCAGTTCACCCTCAGCAGAGAAATATTTTGCACCTGGTTTCTGTGGCGGTCGATACCGACTCATGCTCTGGTTACTCTTCAAGTTCTTCTGGAATTAGGGGAAGTTGTTCGTCCTTTGCAGTGTCGTTGCTATCAGGATCTATTGGGGATACCCGCACACCCATGCCTATTAACCTTACTGGCTTGTCTCCACGGGAGAATCCTTCTTCGCAAAGCGCACTAAAATTCGAGATTTCTGCCGCCTGAGAAATCATTTCTACGGTTGTTTGAACGAAATCGTGAAATTTTATTTTGATAAATTGCTTGGTGACCACGTATTCGCTGGAAATCCTTTCCATTCTTTTGTTGAGCTGCTGCATTAAGTCCGGCAGTTCGGCCAAACATGCGTCAAGATCTGGGAGGTCTTCGGCATAAGTATTTTCTACGCTAACAGATTTACGAATTCGATCGGTTTGCACCGATCTGTCATCTTCTCCCAGGCTCAGTTGATGCAGTCTCTCCCCAAAGCTACCGAAATATTTCTGCAGTTTTTCTTCATCGAGATTGCTCAAGTCTCCACAGTTAACGATACCAAGGCGATTCATCTTGCTGGCCATTACTTTGCCAACTCCATGAAGTTTTTTAACCGGTAATTCTGCAACGAATGATTCAACTTGCTCTGGACGAACTAAGAATTGACCATCTGGTTTATTCCAGTCACTGGCGATTTTGGCGAGAAATTTATTCGGGGCGATTCCAGCCGAGATAGTAATCCCAATTTTTTCCCGAACTTCAGCTCTGATAGCTTCTGCAATTTTAGTAGCACTCCCTTGAAATTGTTCGCATTCACTGACATCGAGATAGGCTTCGTCCAAAGAGAGAGGTTCGATGATCTCCGTGTATTTTTGAAAAATCTCATGAATTTGTTGGGATGCGATACGGTATTTTTCCATATCGGGCCGAACGATGATCAATTGCGGGCAGCGTTTACGTGCTGTGGCTGAAGCCAAGGCAGAATGAATACCGAATTCCCTTGCCTCGTAATTGCAGGTTGCAATTACACCTCTTCGTTCCGGAGAGCCTCCGACGGCGATGGGCTTACCTATCAAGCTCGGATTGTCACGCATTTCAATCGATGCGTAAAAGCAGTCGCAATCGCAATGAATAATTTTTCTGGGCGTGCTCATAGATTTCGTTTGGCAATTAAGTCCAAACAAACTATATCAGTCCTGGCAGTTCCTTAACGAGTCGCAACAGATAATTATTAAGAATTGTTGCTCGCGAATTCCTGCATGAATGCAGCCAAAGCCTCGCAACCTTCGAGAGGCATGGCATTGTAGATAGAGGCTCGAACTCCGCCCACGTTTCTGTGACCTTTAAGTGCATAAAGGCCTTTAGCTAATGCCTGAGAAAGAAAATCATCGAGCAAGTCGTTATTGGCGAGGTTAAAAGTCACATTCATGGTTGAGCGATGATCGACTTGGGCGGTACCCGTATAGAAGTCGGACTGATCAATAAGATCGTAAAGTAATTTCGACTTAACAGCGTTCTGAGCTTCAAGCGCGGCAACTCCACCCTGTTCCTTTAGCCACTCTAATACCAGTTTCATCATATAGATGGCGAATGTGTTATTGGTGTTTGCCAGAGAATGCTTATCTGCGTAGGTCTTGTACTTAAGAAGATTTGGTGTGTCTGGCAGAGCATGTTCAAGCAGGTCTTCTCTAATAATAACCAGAGCAAGACCCGCGGGCCCCAAATTTTTCTGCAGGCCGGCGAAAATAACGCCAAATTTTTCTATCTCTAATGTTCGCGACAAAAATTCCGAGGTCATGTCTGCTACCAGGGGTACGCTACCCACATCGGGGAATTGCTGGAAGCGGGTGCCGTAAATTGTATTGTTACTGGTAATGTGAAGATAAGAATGCTCTTCACTGATTGCCGCGGGATCTATCTCTGGAATTCGATCGTAATTTGAATCTTCGCTGCTGGCCACAATATCTACATCACCAAATCGTGCAGCTTCTTTGTTGGCTAATTTTGCAAAGTTCCCCGATTCGACATAGGCGGCTTTGTGACTTGGGCAACGACCTATTAAGTTCAGAGGAATTGCTGAGAATTGCATCTGCGCACCACCATGCACATAGAGAATCTTGTAATTTTCAGGAATATTGGCCAGTTCAACCAATAGCGCATCGGCAGCGTTGATGATCTCATCGAATTCTTTAGAACGATGGCTAATTTCAATTACTGAGGCGCCCATGCCTGCATAGTTTAGGAACTCTTGCTGGGCTTTCTCCATTACTGCGGTTGGCAGCATAGCGGGGCCAGCGCCAAAATTAAAAACTCGAGTCATTACTTATTTCCTGCGTTAAAAACTAAAGAACAGTGACTTTGATTACATCTTCGATATCGGCGATTACGTCGAGAGCAGAATCGGATGGTGCACTCTCGAGGTCGATCAGGTTGTAGGCAACTTCTTCGCGACTCTTATTAAGCATATCGATAACGTTTATGTTTTGATCTGCCAGTACCGATAATATTTGTCCCAGCATCTTGGGTACGTTTTTGTTGCATATTGCTAATCGGGTGCAGCGTTCCGCGTTAACATCGCGGTCGAGATGAAGGTTCGGAAAATTTACAGAATTTTTGATATTTCCATTTTCCAGAAAGTCTCGTAATTGATCGGCGGCCATCATGGCGCAGTTTTCTTCCGCTTCCGCCGTACTCGCTCCGATATGTGGCATAGAAATGACATTGTCCCGATCCTGAAATTCCGGTCGAGGAAAGTCGCAAACATATTTACCCAGTTTCCCTGAGTCTAAAGCAGCAATTAGAGCTTCGGTATCAACAATCTCATCTCGGGCGAAATTGAGCAGACAGGTTCCCTGGCGCATCGAGGCGAACATGGATGCATCAATAAGATTGCGAGTGGAATCTAACACTGGAAGGTGTAAAGAAATGAAATCCGATGTTGCCACTAAGGCATTCAAATTTTCAATGCGCTTAACTTGACTTGGTAAACGCCAGGCAGCTTCTACTGAAAGTGCAGGATCGAATCCCTGAACATTCATGCCCATTTTTATCGCCATGTCGGCGACCAGAGAGCCGATCGAGCCGAGGCCGATTACGCCTAATGTTTTACCTGCAATTTCGTTGCCTTTGAATTTCTTCTTCTCTGCTTCCATTAACTTCGAAAGCTCGCCGTAGTCCGATACCTCAGATTGGCTATTGGCAAATCCAATTCCAGGAATGATTCCTCGCGAGGCTAACAAGAGACCGCACAATACGAGTTCTTTTACTGCATTGGCGTTGGCGCCGGGTGTATTGAACACTACCACGCCATGTTCGGTGCACTGTGCAACTGGCACATTGTTCACGCCAGCGCCAGCCCGCGCAACCGCCTTTAATTCGCCGTTTATCGACTCTGGATCTAGTTTATGACTACGCAAAAGGATTGCGTCTGCACTGCCTAAGTCAGCACTGACTTCATACTGATCCTTGGGAAAGCGAGTAAGTCCTTTATCAGAAATGGCGTTAAAAGTTTGAATCCTGTGCATGTGTTTCAGTCCTGGAGTATTTCCTGCTGCAAGGGGCAGCTTATTCGCAGTATGTGGGCTGCAAATCTTGTGTTAGTAGAAGCTGAGTCATTTACCGTGATTCCGCTTGCTCGATTAGCAATTCGGAGTGGGATACCGAGATTTTCAAAGCGGGCAATTATGTCGCGATTTGGGCCGAAGTTCCAGCGGCATTTCGAAATCTTCCCAGATGTTTTCGGTAAGTGGTTTATGCGGGTTATTATGCTTCTACCGAAGCTCGTGAGAATAGCAATGCAAGGATTTGAACCTGGAATTCCGACTCCAATCGAAGGAATAAAAACATCAGTACAGCGGATACTGGGACGTAATCCCGGCCCGATGACTGGCCCTGGGACTAACAGCTATCTCATTGGAGAGAAAAGACTCTGTTTGGTCGATCCAGGTCCGATTAATAACGAACAATATGAAAGCTTTGTACAGGCTATCGGAGATCGAGAACTGGAATACATTTTGGCGACTCATACTCATGGAGACCACTCACCCGGTGCGGCTCGGCTGCATGAAACTACCGGGGCTAAACTGGTTGGCCTGCCGGCACCCGAAGGTATTGCTCAAGACAAGACATTTCAACCTGATCAACTTTGGCAGGATGGTGACGAAATTGATTGCGGAGAATACACAGTTCGCTTAATTCAAACGCCGGGTCATGTCTCAAACCATATTTGTTATCTGCTAGTAGAAGACGGATTCTTATTCACCGGCGATCATGTACTGCAAGGCACAACTTCCGTTATTTTACCGCCAGACGGTGACATGGGCTCTTACCTCGACTCATTAAGGCGGCTGCAAGAACTCGATCTGCGCTATTTGGCACCAGGCCATGGTGGGGTGATGGACAAACCTTATGATGAGATTAAGAAGCTAATTGCCCATCGCTTGATGAGAGAAGAAAAAGTCGTAGCCGGATTGCAAAAACTGGGTGAATGTTCTATCGATGAGCTGGTATTGACTGTATACGATGATGTGGCGGAACACTTGATTCCCTGGGCAAAGAAAACCCTGCTCGCCCACCTTATAAAGCTGCAGCGCGATGAGCGTATTGTAGCAACCGAGATTGGTTGGAAAATTGTCTGATCAGCGATCAGTTTCCACCTGGTGGCTGTACATAATTCAATCCCGAGACGGAAAGTTCTATACCGGTATTAGTACTGACGTTGAGCGCCGATTTAATGAACATACTGGTTCAGCTAATGGGGCTAAGAGTAAAGGTGCGAAGGCCCTACGGGGCAAATCACCACTTAAACTCGTGTATCAATCCTTAGTTGGAAACAGATCTAAAGCGCAAAAAATTGAGTATAAAGTTAAACGGCTCACTAAAGCTGAAAAGGAAAGCTTGGTGAAATCTCAGCAAGCCATTATTGATTTTTTGAAATTGTAAGAAGCCATGTCAGAGCAAACTGAATTTAATCCTGAATTGATTCCAATAGGTATAAGTAGCTGCCTGCTGGGTGAAAAGGTTCGCTACGATGGCGGCCACAAAGGGCATTCCTATATAACGAAAACTTTAGGGCGTTATTTTGATTTCAAACCATTTTGTCCGGAAGTGAGCATCGGATTAGGCATTCCTCGCAAACCAATTCGCCTTTGGCGGGATAGTGATAAAACTATTCGCTGCGTCACTGTCGATAACGAATCCCAGGACTACACAGCCGCTCTGCTTGACTGTGCTGACGAACAGAGGTCCTGGCAGCAGCAACTGTGTGGTTACATTCTTAAAAAAGATTCACCCAGTTGTGGCATGGAGCGAGTGAAAATTTGGGACAACGTCATGCCAATCCGCGAAGGTGTTGGTATTTATGCTAAAGGTTTGATGAAAAACTTGCCCTATCTTCCTGTTGAAGAAGAAGGTCGCCTGGGCGATCCGATACTGAGAGAAAATTTCGTTCAACGTGTATTCGCCATGCATCGTTGGCAGCTAATGAAGAGGAAAAGATTATCTGTTGGCTCCCTCGTGGAGTTTCATGCCAGGCATAAATTGATCATTATGAGTCATGATCAAAACAGCTATCGGCAGTTGGGCCAACTCGTCGCAGCTACCAGCAAAGAAAACTTAAGCGCAAACGCGGATGCTTATCTGAAAGACTTTATGCAGGCATTGAAACTAAGGGCGACCCGGGGCAATCATATGAACGTGTTGCAACATATTCAGGGGTATTTGAAAAACTATCTCGACAAAGAAGATAAGCAGGAGTTAGTACAAACTTTTGAGAAATACCGACTGGGTGAATTGCCTCTAATCGTACCGATTACACTACTGAATCACTTTTTCCGAAAATTTCCTGACGACTATATCGCTAATAGTTGGTACATGAATCCCTACCCGACAGAACTTAAACTACAAAACGAGATTTAAAAGTTTGATAGAAGTAAAAGGAATCGATCACATTGTCTTGCGAACTTCGAATATCGAAGCTATGTCGCGGTTCTATGTCGAAATACTCAATTGTCCGGTCGAGAGAGAATTACCAGAGCCCGGCTTGATTCAGTTGCGAGCAGGCTCTGGGCTTATTGATTTGGTGCCGGTAGATAGCGAACTTGGCCGACTTGGTGGCAAGGCGCCAAGTCAGGATGGTAGAAATATGGATCATTTATGTTTGCAAATAACAAACATAGCCGAATCGGAGTTGCTCAATTACTTAAGCGGAAATGAAATAGAAGTTGAAGATCTTGCTGAACGATATGGTGCAGAAGGATTTGGACGATCGATTTATATTAATGATCCGGAAGGCAACGTAGTAGAGCTTAAAATACTGAATTTATGAACACCAGCACTAAGCAAGCTGCTCTTCCATTTCTAATGCAGGGGCAATCTTAAAATTTAGAAAGCCATAGATTGCCGCTATGACAGGATTGACCAGGTTAAAGAAGCAGTAAGGCAAGTAGGCAAAGGTGGCCACACCCAGTGTGCCAGCCATATAGGCTCCGCAAGTATTCCAGGGAACCAGCGGTGATGTGATGGTTCCAGCGTCTTCCAGAGTTCTGGATAAGTTTTTCATGTCCAGGCCTCTCTTTTCGAATTCAAGTTTGTACATGCGTCCCGGAAGTACCACAGAAATATACTGATCGGAAGTAATTATGTTGGCACCGATACAGGTTAGCAATGTCGTGGCGATCAGACTGCCAGTACTGTGCACAAACGAAAGCGCATATTCCACCAGGCGTCGCAATAGTCCGGTGTGATCCATGACCGCGCCAAATACCATGGCGCAAAGCACTAACCAGGTCACTGATAACATCGAGCTCATTCCGCCGCGGGTCATGAGGTCGTCCAATGTTTCATTGCCACTGCTTAGCGCGAATCCATCGAATAGCGTGTACCAAACACCTTTAAACAAAGCTAAAAACACATTTGGTGCTTCACCAGCTAGATTCATGATGGCCGGTCTTTGAAAAATAAGGGCGATAACGACGCCAATCATTGCACCGGTAAGAATGGTTGGAATTGGAGGAAATTTTTTATTGGCCATGACTAACAAGACGATTACCGGTAGTAGCATTAGCACATTGATTTCAAAATTTTCGCTTATCAATCGTAAAGTGATTTCCAAATCACCTGACGTGCTGTTCGAGTCAATACTTAAGCCAATAAAAGTAAAAAGAATCAGGGCAATTATAATACTGGGGATTGTGGTCCACACCATATGACCGATGTGAGTAAATAAATCTGTTCCTGCTACTGCGGGTGCCAGGTTAGTTGTCTCAGAGAGCGGAGACATTTTATCGCCGAAATAAGCACCAGAAATGATTGCCCCTGCGGTAATTTCGGGAGACAGGCCCATTCCGCCCGAGGCGCCAATGAGCGCGATGCCCACTGTACCGGCAACTGTCCATGAGCTACCGATACTCAATGCAATCAATGCGCAGATTACACAGCTTGCGGCATAAAAGATTGAGGGGTCCAAAATTAACAGACTGTAGTAAATCATCGTCGGTACAGTGCCCGACATAATCCAGCTACCGATTAGTGAGCCGACACAAAATAAAATTAGTAGAGGTTTAATCGCGACATTAATACCGGTAACAATACTGTTTTCTATTTCCGCCCAGGTTTGACCATTATTCCAACCAACTAAGGCAGCAACGGCAGCGCCAACACATAGCGCAATCTGATTGGGGCCAGAACTGGCGTCTTCGCCGAACAAATAGACCGATAATGAGAGCAGGCACACTAATACGGCGACTGGGATAAGTGCCTGCAGAACTGTTGGGGAAACCGAATTACTGGCGGGTGTTAAATCTGATTCCTGCGTGACTGTCATACAACTAGACCTTGTTTGAGCCGTAAGCATAGACCTTATGCCTGCAGTCTGTCTATTTGAACACCAGTCAGGGCTGGAATTAAGGTATAATCTGCCTCTTCCTTGAGAAGACTGGGGCGCAAGTAATTAGATTCCCAAGAATTGGATAGATCACTATGAGTGGTTCAGAATGAATAGCGCAGAAAGCTACATGACCGATATTGAGGCCTACATGAATAAGTTAGGCTCTCAGGCTCGTGTTGCGTCTCGAGAAATATCCAGGGCTACAACCGCCGCCAAGAATAAAGCCTTACTCGCGACTGCTGATGCAATAAATGCTAATCGCGCAGCGCTTATGGAAGCGAACCAAAAAGACCTTAAGGCAGGAGCAGAAAAAGGGCTTGAAGCAGCGCTGATGGATCGACTCGAGCTCACAGATGCTCGCATTGATAATATGATAGAAGGATTACAACAGGTCTCGTTATTGGATGATCCAGTGGGCGAAGTAAGCGACCTTAAATTCCGGCCGAGTGGTATTCAAGTTGGCAGAATGCGCGTTCCCCTTGGTGTCATCGGGATTATTTACGAATCGCGCCCAAACGTAACCTGCGAAGCTGCCAGTCTTTGTTTAAAGTCGGGAAATGCAACAATTCTCAGAGGTGGTTCTGAAGCGTTACATTCGAATCAGGCAATTGCTGCATGTATTAAGGAAGGACTGCAAGCAGCAGGGCTTAGTGAACACGTTGTACAAGTGTTGGATAGAACCGACAGGGAAGCAGTTGGTAAGCTAATTACTATGCCAGAATATGTTGACGTTATTGTTCCCCGAGGTGGCAAGGGCTTAATAGAAAGAATCAGCAACGATGCAAAAGTACCGGTGATTAAGCATCTCGACGGTAACTGCCACATTTATATCGATGACAAAGCAGACATTGATAAATCTATTTCGGTCGCAGTAAATGCAAAAACCCAACGCTATGGTACTTGCTGTACCTTGGAATCATTATTGGTCGCTGCAGGGATTGCGAGTGAAGTATTGCCAAAACTTTGTGACGAGTACAAAACTCATAAGGTAGAGATACGTGGCTGTGAAAAAACTCAATCTCTAATTGACGGTGTAGTGCCGGCAACTGATGAAGACTACGAAACTGAATATCTGGCACCCATAGTTTCGATCAAAATTGTTTCGGACCTCGACCAAGCCATTCACCATATTAATGAATTCAGTTCGCAGCATACCGATTCGATAATGACCCAAGATCACAATCGAGCGCAGCGTTTTTTACGTGAAGTTGATTCCAGCTCAGTGATGGTAAATGCATCAACTCGATTTGCTGATGGATTCGAATACGGGCTGGGGGCAGAAATAGGGATATCGACCGATAAGCTCCATGCCCGCGGCCCCGTTGGCGTGGAAGGGCTTACTTCACAAAAATACATAGTGCTTGGGGATGGTCATATTCGGCAATGATGTCTCGTATTGGTGTTCTTGGAGGCATGTTTGATCCGATTCACAACGGCCATATCGAAGCTGCAAGCTATGCTCGTAATTGCCTTTCATTGGATCAAATCAAGCTCATTCCCTGTTCTGTTCCAAACCACAGAGCAGAGGCGTCATCAGCTGCGGAACATCGTGTTGCTATGCTGGAGCTAGCGATCAGGGATCACAAATATATTGAAGTAGATCAGCTCGAACTTTGTCGAGAAGGGGTTTCATACTCAGTAGAGACAATGAGAGAACTTGCTGAAAATTATCCCGACAATGAATTTGTCTTTATCCTCGGATTGGATGCCTTTAATACACTTAGCGAATGGCATGAATGGGAGCAGTTGTTTACCCTTTGTAGTTTCTTCGTCTTGGCCAGGTCTGGGGCAACAATTAACAGCGAACTCGCCGCAACCATAAATCTAGATGAAAGAAGAGTTGATGATCCGGATTCTTTAAATCATGAAAAACCTGGATCCATCTACATAGCGGAAGATTTTAACTACCAATTATCATCGACAGAAGTGCGAAGCAAACTCGCAGAGGGATCAGATTTAAGCAAGGACTTGGATGTGCGAGTTTATTCATACATTAATGAACATAATTTATATCACTGATGTGAGTTGTAATTTTGAAAAGTAAACAGTTAGCAGAAATTGCGGTTGAAGCCTTGGATGATTTAAAGGGTCAATCTATCAGTTGCATAAACGTATCCAAATTGACATCCATAACCGATTACATGGTGATCGTGACTGGAAGATCGAATACTCATATCAAGGCTATGGCTGATAATGTTGTAAAAAAAGTTAAAGAAGAAAACCAGCAAGTAGTAGGTGTAGAAGGTCGCATGCAGTCGGAATGGGTATTAGTGGATTGTGGCGATGTGGTAGTGCATATCATGCTTGCCCCAGTGCGAGCTTTATACAATTTAGAAGAGCTATGGAATTTCGATGCTCCCAAGGAGAATCGAAAGGAACCACAGCTCTCTTAATACAGCATTCCTTAAAAACTTATGCGCATCTCTTTAATTTCAGTGGGTACGAAAATGCCAGGCTGGATTCAGACTGGTGTGGATGAATATGCAAAAAGAATTCAAAAATCTCTGGGATTCTCGGTGGTGGAGGTGCCACTAGCGCAGCGCAGCAAATCTTCCAATGTCGCTCAGAGTATGGAGAAAGAAGCTGCGAATATACTGGCTAAGATCCAAGACAGTGATTTTGTCATTGCGCTGGTAGTCACCGGCAAAAAGCTCTCCACCGAAGACTTGTCCAAGCGCCTGGCGGAATTCAAGGTTGAGGGTCGAAATATCGTCTTTCTGGCCGGTGGGCCGGATGGTTTGCATGAATCCTGTCGTCAGAGAGCGAATGAACAGTGGTCACTTTCTGACTTAACCTTGCCTCATCCACTTGTGCGTGTATTGCTGCTTGAGCAGCTATATAGAGCCAATAGCCTGCTGGAAGGGCATCCTTATCATCGGCAGTAAGAAAATTCTCGCAAAATGTCTGTTTTTTCTAAGGTTTTTTGCTCAAATTTGACCGACTGGCTAAAAATTAAGCAGAAAAAGCGCTAGACTTATTTCTTAATAAGAGGTGTGGCAACTAATTGGTGGTAAAACTGTCTAAAAGCCGGCAGAGACGGCTTCAGTGGCCTATTACTTAGCCGATTACTCTAGTGATTAAACCAACCCTTCTGGACTACATTTCATGGCTGGTAAGTGGCAGCTAAAAGATCATGAAGCGGAGCAGCGACTATTCAATCGCCGCCTTATAACCGCCGCTGTCTTAATCTTCCTGTTTTTCGCTGCTCTAGTAGTGCAACTAGTCTATTTGCAGATCTATCAATTCGATTACTTTTCTGCGCGGTCGGATGGCAATCGCCTCCATTCGCAATATGTTCCGCCTGCACGGGGCTTGATCTTCGACAGAAACGGTGAATTGCTGGCTGACAATCAGCCCATCTTCAACTTAACCATAGTTCGAGAGCAGATTGAAGATCTGGAAGGGACGTTGGAATATTTAAGCACTCTAATTCGTCTTTCAGAAGACGATATCGAACAATTCAATACTCGCCTGCAGCGTAATCGAGTTCCCTTTTCCTCGGTGCCATTGCGGTATGTTCTAAATGATGAGGAAAAATCAAGAATTGCAGTGAATTCGCACTTGTTACCTGGCATTGCAATTGAGCCTCAGTTCGTCCGCCAATATCCATTAGCGGATTTAACTGCACATTCCCTCGGTTATGTCTCTGAAATAAATCGTGAAGAACTGGATAGTCTTAATGATGAAGAGAAAGAAAACTATGGTGGAACTAACCATATTGGAAAAACAGGTATTGAGCGCACTTATGAAGATATTCTTCACGGCACAGTCGGTTATGAAATCGTAGAGAAGAACAATAGGGGTCAGGTTATGCGATATTTAGATCGCACCGATCCCGTCGCTGGGAAAAACATTACGCTGCATATGGATGCGCAGTTGCAAAGAGCTGCCGAGGAGGCATTAGGAGAGCTGCGTGGTGCTGTTGTGGCCATTGAGCCGGCAACTGGTGGCATTATTGCTATGGTAAGCAAGCCTGCATTTGATCCTAATTTATTTGTAACTGGAATTAGCAGCAAAGATTATGGCGTACTAGTTACGGATGAGGTCAATACACGACTGTTTGACCGTACAACCAACCCTTATCCTCCAGGTTCAACTATTAAACCTTTCTTAGGACTTGGGGGTTTACATCACGAATTAGTTGATTACGAATTTGCGATTCATGATCCAGGTTATTTCCGCCTGCCAGGTGTGTCATATCGTTGGGGGGATTGGACTTTGCGAACTAGGATCGGTGGCGGTCACGAACACACCGATTTGCAAAAAGCGATTTTTCAGTCCTGCAACACGTTCTTTTTCGATCTTGGAAATCGTATGGGAATCGATACGATTCATAGCTTTATGTCGCAATTCGGTTTTGGAGATAATTTCGCTGTAGATGTTTCTTATGCAAGAACTGGCGTATTGCCATCGCGCGAATGGAAAATGGCTAGCCGTGGAGAACCGTGGTATCCCGGCGATACTATTAATTCTTCTATTGGGCAGGGATTAATGTGGGCTACTCCACTGCAATTAGCCACAGCAGCTTCAATTATCGCCAACAAAGGCGAAGTCATTCAGCCTCGAATGTTAAAAGCAATCGAAGAGCAGCCCTTTGAACCCTTGGTTGAAAATGCAGTTCCCGATGTAATGTTGAATGATCCGGATTATTGGCGCTACATAGAAGAGGCTATGACCATGGTTGTGCATAGGCCATATTCAACGGAGTTTCGAGACTATGGAAGCGCTTATCCCGAAATAGCCCAGAAAGATCCCGATATGAGCTATATGCTTGCAGGTAAATCAGGAACAGCTCAGGCTGTTGGTATAAGCCAGGATGTTCTTTCAAGCACTGACATTGTTGTTTCTGATTTAAACAAGGACCACGCTTTGTTTATTGCGTTCGCTCCCGCAATGAATTCCCACATCGCGCCCCAAATAGCATTGGCAGTGTTCGTTGAAAACGGAGAATCTGGTGGAGGTGCAGCAGGACCTATTGCTAAGCAACTTACTGATAAATATTTACTCGATATTCTGCAGATAGATTTTGAAGCACTGAATGAGGTAGTACCACCAGAGCAACCAGAAGTTAATGTTCTAGTCTCGGAAGCAGATGAATAACCAAGATTTCATCCGTCAATCCACTGGTTTCTATACTCCACCAAGCCGCGCACAAACTATCTGGCGCATTATCCACACCGACCCCCCATTACTAGTTGGTATTGTTTTACTCTGCGCTTTTGGATTGTTTGTTCTCTATAGCGCCAGCGATGGAGACCAGGCGGTGGTGCAGCGACAAGCTTTAATTATGCTTGCCGGATTGGTTTTGATGTTTATTGTTTCTCAATTCAGCCCCCATTTCTTTCGACGCTGGGCACCCTCGTTGTATGGAGTTGGCTTAGCACTATTACTGATTGTTCTAGTTATTGGTGTTGAAGAAAACGGAGCCCGCAGTTGGCTTGATCTTCCTGGGCTTCCGAGTTTCCAGCCTTCGGAAACACTAAAAATCGTGGTACCGCTACTAATGGCCTGGTATCTCGCGAGTAGACCATTGCCACCAAGGTTTAAACACTTGTTTTGGTCGGCGGTAATGATCTTGATTCCGGCGGCCCTAATCGTTGTTCAGAATGACACTGGCACCGCCATTATGGTTGCCATGTCTGGCATTTTCGTCGTGTTACTGGCAGGGATAAGGTGGCGAATTGTTTTCGCCGGATTTTTTGCCTTACTATTTGCCTCTCCGGCCTGGTATTTGTTCTTGGCTCAGGAGCATCAAAAGAACAGGATACTGACGTTTTTTAATCCTTATCGTGATCCAACTGGATCGGGCTACAACATTATTCAATCGCAGATTGCTATTGGCTCGGGCGGTGTCTATGGCAAAGGATTTGGAAATGGCGCGCAATCTCATTTGGATTTTATTCCCGAGAGCAACACCGATTTTATCCTCGCGGTTTTAGCGGAAGAGTTTGGCTTGTTAGGGGTGTTGTTTTTAATTTGCCTCTATCTGTTTGTGTTAGTGCGTGGTTTCTACATCGCCTACCACGCTAAAGACATGTTTAGCCGCCTTCTGGCCGGTAGCATCACGCTCACCTTTTTCTTCTACGTATTTATTAATATGGCAATGGTGTCGGGACTAGTACCGGTAATTGGGCTTCCTCTTCCTCTGATCAGTCGCGGGGGAACGGCAATTCTGACCTTATTCATAGGCTTCGGATTGCTCATGTCGATCCAGACCCATGGTCGAGCTAGAGCTAAGTAGCTGAAAAATAAGAAGTTATTTTCAGTATTCCGTAAGAATCTTTGAGCTGCTACGAATTTTGCAATCCCTCAGCTTCTTCCCTGGCTTAGATAGATTAAAATTCTGCGGGTTTTGGACGCTAAGTAACTAACTTACTTAGATTTTCTTGTTGATGACAGCACTATGATGAGACCTTGTTTGAGAACATTAGTTATTGCTTTGCTAGCGGCAGTGCTTGCTGCCTGCTCATCAGCGCCTGCACCAACGCCACCCAGTTCTTCGAGTCGCTACTCGATAGATCAGGATCGGGCACCTGACCGGCAAGTAGATATTGCCGCGATACCTGAAGTGGTTCCTGAACCCCTTAACCGCACGATGGCAGGTAACCGCTCTCCCTATACCGTCCTCGGGAAGACTTACCACGTTATGCCGACGGAAGAAGGCTATAACGAACGCGGTGTAGCATCTTGGTATGGCGAAAAGTTTCATGGTCACAAAACGTCGAATGGCGAAGTCTTCGATATGTATAGGGCTTCAGCAGCGCATAAGTCATTGCCGATTCCTAGCTTCCTGAGAGTGACGAATTTGGATAACAATCGCAGTCTTGTTGTCAGAGTAAATGACAGAGGCCCATTTCATGGTGACCGCATTGTCGACTTGAGTTATGCGGCGGCCTTAAAACTTGGTTATGCAGACCGGGGCACGGCTCGGGTACAACTTGAGGCGATAATTCCCAATGGCGCCGCAGCAGATCGAGCTGTTGCGAGAAACACTTTGCAAAATCAGCAAACGCTGAGAGTGGCAAATTCGGGAGACAGATTTTTACAGGTAGGCGCCTTTGCGGACATTAATTCCGCCCGTGAGGTGTCTGATAAATTGAGAGCAATGACAAATCGGCCAGTGTTTATCAGGTCCATAAGTAACGCTAACAATGGTGTATTACATCGAGTTCGGATTGGACCAGTAAATGACGCTGGTGAGATTCGACGAATTACACAAAGTGTTGTTGCTGCTAACTTGGGAAATCCGTACACTGTGGCCGAGTAGCACTTCACGATCAAAGCACTTGTTTTCGTCACCTCTCGGCACCATATAATCACTGGTTTCGACACGGAATTCTTTATGTTTTTAAAGAACGCAATCTATCAATTTTTTAACCGTTCCCTTGTTCGAGGAACGATGCTTATTTGTCTTCTGTTGGCGAGCAGTTCCTTCGTTAATGCACAGACCATAATTCCCCGTGCGCCGGAAATAGCTGCCACTAGCTATATTCTGATTGATGCCAAGACAGGCCAGATTATTATTGAAGAAAACGCCGACGAACCGCTGCCACCAGCAAGCCTTACCAAGATAATGACCGCGTACATTGCGGTGGAAGAAATTATAAATGGTAATTTGTCGTTAAGAGATGAAGTGCACATAAGTGAAAAAGCCTGGCGCATGGAAGGCTCGAAAATGTTCGTAGGCGTTAACACCCAAGTTAGTGTCGAAGATCTCTTGCGCGGAATAATCATCCAATCGGGTAATGATTCTAGTGTTGCAATTGCAGAACATATTGCCGGAAGTGAAGAAGCATTCGCGGACATGATGAATCAATACGGTGAAGTGCTTGGTCTATCCAATAGTTTCTTTATGAATTCCAGCGGCCTCGACAGTGAGTTGTACTACAACACGATGTCTGCACGAGATCTGGCAACACTGGCACAGGCAACAATTGAAAGACATGCAGATTATTATCCAATTTATGCCGAGAGAGAGTTCACCTATAACGGCATACGGCAAGATAATCGCAACAGATTATTGTTTAGAGACAGAAATGTAGACGGCATGAAAACCGGTTGGACCAATGCTGCGGGTTATTGTTTAGTGGCCTCGGCCGAACGCGATGGCATGCGACTAATTTCTGTTGTGATGGGCACAGTGAGTGAAGAGGCTCGAGCGATCGAAACTCAGAAATTAATGACCTATGGATTCCGCTATTTCGAAACCCACAAGCTCTACGATCTGAATCAGGTATTGACCAATGTGCCAGTCTGGTCGGGAGATCAAAACGCTGTCGATCTTGGAATTCAGGAAGAAGTGTACGTGACAATTCCTCGTGGTCAGGCGGAATCCATGCAGGCGGCTGTGGACGTTGATGAAATTATTCGTGCGCCGTTAAATAGCGGGCAAATCATGGGTGTGGTTAATGTCACATTAGACAATGACATTATTTATACCGGTGATGTGATTGCTATGCAGGAAGTTGAGCAGGGCGGAGTCTTTAAGCGCTTTATTGACTGGATAACTTTATTCTTCTCCAATCTCTTCGGCGGATAACTACTTTTGTTATGTCCGTTGATTCAGGCTCGACTGATCAAGATCCACCGAAGATAGATTTTCCCTGTCTGTATCCAATAAAAATCATTGGCAAAGCTGTCGATGATTTTCAGAAATCTGTTGTCTCTGCAGTAGAACGACACACCGGTACTATCACGGCAGACTTAATCAAGGTACAACCTAGTCGGAAAAATAATTACCTCTCCGTAACTGTAACCATTGCTGCAACCGGTGAAGAACAGCTACAAAGTATTTTTCAGGATCTGAAAAAAATCGAAAGCGTAAAAATGGTGCTTTAGCTTGCGACTCACCGACTATAAATGGTTTCAAGCAGAGCCATTAAATTCAGAATCTTCCCTACCGAAATTGGTAATCAGGCGTCTTGGATTACAAGACTACGAACCAATTTGGGGAGCCATGCGTTATTTGGCTGAGAATCCCAAAAGCGAGCGCAATGACGAAATATGGCTACTTAGCCATAAGCCCGTATTCACTCAGGGCCAGGCAGGTAAAGCAGAGCACATTCTTAACCCCGGAAACATCCCGGTGGTTCAAATCGATCGCGGCGGCCAAGTCACTTACCACGGTCCAGGACAATTGGTGGCCTACTTACTCATTGATGTCCGCCGCCGAAAAATTGGGATTCGCAAGCTTGTCGATTTAATAGAAAACGCCATGGCTGCAACCCTTGAACAATTTGGCTTAGCTGCAGAAACCAGGCCCAAGGCTCCCGGAGTCTATGTGAATGATGCTAAAATGGGTGCTCTAGGACTAAGGATAAAGAATGGCTGGAGTTATCACGGCCTGAGTCTGAACGTAAACATGGATTTGTCGCCATTCAAATGCATCAATCCTTGTGGATTCGAAGATCTCGCAGTTACTCAATTAGCAGACTTCGTTGAAAATGAGGAAATGTTGCTGCAAAAAGTAAGCAAAGTGCTCTGCAATAAGTTGCTGGACGAACTAGGGTATAAAGAGCACTCCTGAACAAGCAGTCAAAACTATTTATGCCAGAACGTAAGCGTAGAAATGTATTAGTGGAAGGTGAAAAGCTTCGGGGTGCGGAGAAGGTTCGTCGTATTCCGGTAAAAGTTATTCCAACCACCGAATTGCCTGCCAAACCCGATTGGATACGGGTAAAAATTCCTGTCTCCCCAAAAATAAGTCATATAAAAGACAAACTAAGACAGCACAAATTGGCTTCTGTGTGCGAAGAGGCATCGTGTCCTAACTTAGGCGAGTGTTTTAGCAACGGCACAGCCACTTTTATGATAATGGGAGATATATGTACTCGCCGTTGTCCATTCTGCGATGTCGCTCATGGTAAGCCGCGACCACTAGATCAGAATGAACCCAGAGAGCTGGCTCAAGCTATTAAGGAAATGGAGCTTAGTTATGTCGTTATCACTTCAGTCGACAGGGATGACTTGAAAGACAGTGGTGCCGAGCACTTTGCAAACTGCATAACAGAAACGCGAAGATACAATCCGGAAATTAAAGTTGAAGTACTGGTTCCAGATTTTCGTGGCCGCATGGAGATTGCCGTCGATATTTTGGAGAAGACTCCACCTGATGTGTTTAATCACAATTTGGAGACTGTCCCGAGGCTATACAAACAAGCCCGTCCAGGAGCAGATTATCAATGGTCACTGGAATTATTGAAGGCATATAAAATTAAGCAGCCTGAAGTCGTCACAAAGTCTGGCTTAATGTTGGGACTTGGTGAAGAAATTGATGAAGTTAAACAGGTGTTGCAAGATCTGAAAGCGCACAATGTTGACATGATCACCCTGGGGCAATACTTACAACCCAGTAAAGATCATTTAAAGGTAGAACGATTTGTTCATCCTTCTGAATTCGATATGTTAAGGGAATTCGCTGAGAATCTGGGATTCTCGCAAGTCGCCAGTGGGCCGCTGGTCAGATCTTCCTACCACGCCGACAAGCAAGCTCATGGTGAGAACATATCTTAATTCAAAAATTCGACTTTCACGCTGATAAGTCCAATGAAGATTAGCCTACAGCAAATCATCACTAGCATCGTCTCTTTGTTAGTCGCTGTAGTTGTAGTCGTTTTTATTGCAGAAAATCCTGCACGCATTGGCGAAGAGCCATTGCTAGTTCGAGCATTAATTCTCAGTATTGCGATTGCCGCTGCATTAATCGCTGTCTATCCCCTGAATCCATTGTTCGCCGGAAGGCCGGGTACCTATGCCGGAGTTGTCTGCGTGCCCGCACTTATTCCAGGAATTATTTTTTATCTAGTAGTAATGCCGACCAGGGCAGGTGAGGGTTTCGAGGCTGAACAACTGGCAAGTTCGCTAATCAGCGATCGCTCCAGCAATGGCATAATTGAAGTAGGTTTTCGCTATCCAATATTTACACCCACTATCTCAGTTAAAAATCGTGAGTTGTACACGCGCTACGTAAACGTATTTTTACGTATGTCCGACGGCAATGGAGAAAATTCATTGTTCAGGGCAGTAAGATTGAATGTTCCTGGTAACAGTCTTAGTGTGGAATCCACGGTACAGGGAATGTTGAGCGAAAATAGCGCTTATGTATTCAACCCATTGGAATTAGCACCTGACCGAACGATGTCCGGACAGCTTGTATTTATTATTAGCAATTTGGAAGATGGCTCTACCTTTACCGAAGCCTTAGGCAGGGCCTATCAGGCTCAATTCGAACTGCGTGATCCCGAGAATGGACAACTTCTTCTGGAGTTTCCATTGCAACACATTTAAGCTGCCCAGGCTCTGGGATCAATAGGGAAAAACATTAGACCTAAGGGGGAACTATGTTTAAAAAGCTTTCACTCGCAGCTGTTGCATTCTTCGCTGCCGTCTTTACGGTTCAAATCGCACAGGCCCAAGAGACCTGGGAAGCCCCTCGTACCTCTTATGGCGCACCCGATCTGCAGGGAGTGTGGACATCGGCTTCGATTACAACTCTGGAGCGAGATCCGGCGCTGGGTGAAACCCTGATAGTCGATGCGGAAGAGGCGCAACGTATGGAACAGAGTGCCGCTTTCAACGTACTGACAGAAGCAGACAACGCGCCTAGCGATCCCGATCGAGCGCCGCCCACCGATGGCGATACCGATGCCGGCTACAACGCATTCTGGATTGATCCGGGTACCCGCCTGGCGCAGATCGATGGTCAATTTCGCACTTCGTTTATCGTTGAGCCCAGTAATGGTCAGATTCCCTATACCCAAGCGGCCGGCATGGCCTTTATGGAGTACGGACAATCCACTGGCTATGACGGACCCGAACAACGTCCTCTCGGTGAACGTTGCATGGTAGGGTTTGGTTCAAGCGGTGGGCCACCAATGTTGCCGGTGCTATATAACAATCACTATCAGATCGTTCAGAATGAAGATTATGTGATGATTCTTATTGAAATGAATCATGATGCCAGAATCATACGTTTGAATTCCGACCATTTGGATGATGATTACACACCCTGGCTGGGCGATTCAGTAGGTCACTGGGAAGGAGATACCTTAGTTGTGGAAACGGTAAACTTCCATCCGCAACAAAGCTTTCGTTTTGCCATTAAGCACAGCCTTTACTTGCCGCCTAGCGCAAAAGTTACGGAAAGATTTTCCCGCACTGGCAGCGATGAAATTCTCTACGAATTCACCATCGAAGACGGTGACGCTTATACACAACCTTGGAGTGCGCAAATCCCACTACGCACGGCGAGCGGTTCCATGTATGAGTATGCCTGCCACGAGGGTAATTACGCGTTATCGGGAATTCTGGCAGGTGCCCGACGTGAAGAAAGAGAAGGCTCCGATTAGATATCGAATCAGATCAGAGAAGATCTGAAATTCTCCACAAAGCCAGCGCCTTGCGACCTCGTCTGGCGCATTCTGACTCTATAATTTGAGTAATCGGTTTAGGCCAATTAAACGGCGGCTTCTCAAAATTTAGCGGTCGATGCTTCCCGGTTAATATATCAGTATTCCGTTCGATATCAGGAAAAGTCGTTGTTAGTAATAGCCGACATTGACTCTGTTGAATATTGGAGATTGCCTGAAAACTATCGGCGAATGAAAAATGCACTAGGCATTCGCGACAGAGAATCGCATCGCAGCTTGGAAGATCGTCTTCTAACAAGTTCAAATTTCTAAATTCTAGTTTGCTATTGCTGAAGCGTGCATTGTTTTGATCAATCAAAGAATCCACAATGTCTGCCCCAATATAAAAATCCAAGTTCAGATTAGTTTCTTCCATCCAGTAAAAATCCCCGCAGGGGATATCCAATAGACTGTTTATATTGAACGCCTTGATTAAGTATGGAAGCTTACGCCGTAAGTTAAGTGTTCTGGTGAGGCTGGAACCCTTACCTGATCGCGTGTTTGCATCGCCCCATTTATTGATCGAGTAAATGCGAGTAAAAATTGCCTCGTTGGATGCGCTACGCAGAAACTCTTGTTCGCGCCGTTTTGCAATGTATTGTCTTACCGCCGAAAAGGGATTGGCAGACATTGTGCTACTCCATTCTTAGAGAATTGCGTTAAGCGTATTGTCGGCGGATGAGTGATTACTAATACTCTTCTTCAGAGTACAAAACTTGGAAATATTTGTATAGCCGTGAAGCGGGACTGAATTGATTGCCTGTGACTAAGTATCAATATTTGGATTAAAGGTGGTTTCCCAGGTTCTTGTATTCTGCGATTGCCAATCCTGCGGCAACACTAGTAAACGGATCATGTTCAATTACTTTGCCAGGAAACAAATCATCCAGGATATGTTTTACGGCTGGAATTAAAGAAGAGCCACCTGTCCTGATAACCAGCTGAATATTCTGTGGCTCTAGATTGGCTTTCTGTAATAGGTCGAAAAGTGATTTTAGAAACTTCTCCAGGACTTCTTCAATGAATTCTTCAAATTGCTCTCTAGTCACCAACAATTCGATATCCAGTTCCGGTATGTCCAGCATCGCCGATTCTCGATCGGATAATTCAGCTTTTAATTCCTTAATACACTGGAAAACAAGATAACTGTAATTGTTCTTGATCAGGTCATAGAGGCGGCGGAATTTAACAGCAGCCTCGTCTCCATAGTCGATGCGTTGCTTTAAGGGAGTGGTGAATTTGTTTTGATTGAGCATGTAACTGACAGCCCAGTTCAGTAACAAATCCGCATACTCTTCAAATGGGAAAGCTGTTTCAATCTCACGATCTTCACCGGCTCTGCGCCAACGCTCGCCTTTCCCCAGGATTGGGAAAAGCAGTTTCTTAAACAATATTTGATCAATATGGTCACCACCTAGTCCGATCCCATGGGTTGCAAGTACTGAAAAGTCTTGTCCTCTGCGAGTCAGAATACAAAGATCCAGAGTACCGCCGCCGAAGTCTACCGCTAACATTGTTTGTTCTTCGGCTTTTGGATGGTCGTGCAGATAGCTTAAGGCTGCAGCAATGGGTTCCGGATAGAAAGTTTGTTCTTTGAATTCTGCGTAGCCGTATGCCTCTGATAACAGTTGTTGAGCTAATCGGTTTCGATTGGAGTCGGTGCCTTCGAAATTTACTGGATGCCCTATGCATGCATGATTTGTTTTTTCATTATGGCGATCCAGTTTGGAAAAAAGCTCTCTAGTGCTATTTCTAATTCGAAGCAATAGCGGCGTTATTAGAGCAACTAATCGAAAGGGGCGGTCGAACACCATCAACCGTGAAGATGAGGAATTACCTAACAGCCGTTTTATGCCGCGAAACAGTCGACCCTTTTGGCCGCCGTCGACAAATGATTGGCCATACAGCTTTTCTGTCTGAGCTTCTTCAGGGAGCCCCTTATCACCAAGCTGGCCGGTGGTTGTTCTCCCTTCACCTAAAATTTCTGCGCTGAGCTCTACAGTGCGTCCAGTATTGCTTTCTATATAACAATCGATAGCTGCCTGACCGGTTACGATTTGAAAGTCTCGGTCAATGTAAGTGGCGGAAGGCATCACAGTACTGTGGGTTTCGAGCCTAACTAAATGGACACGATTTCCGTCGTAAATTGCGGCGGCGCTATTGCTGGTACCGTAATCGATACCGATACCGATACCAAAACGCTTAGAAGGAATTTGGTGATTAGATTCTGACACCAATGGCTCTTTATGATTTCACTATAACTGAACGAATGGACAAAAACTCTCAATTGATCGCCCCCTGGGCAAGCAGTGGACAAGGATAGCTTATTTGCAGGCGTCGGGCAAAATGGCTATGCGGGCGTTGGAGGAATCAAATTCCGGGCTTAAATGCAGTTGAATATTGAGGGAACTTAACCTATCCTCGTCCGGTCTCAGAATAGTCAGCCAGATTAAAACAAGGAGTATTAATGAGAGTTGTATTACGGAATCTTGGCAGTAGGTCTGCCGGATTTTTTATTGTTCTCCTCATTGCATTGCTACCGGTAAGTTCCAGTGCGGGCACAATTGTCCGTGTGAGTACTACCGTCGGCGACTTTTCCATAGAACTGCTCGACGATATCGCGCCGATTACGGTGCAGAATTTCTTAAATTACGTGAATCGCAATGACTACAACGGGACATATTTCCACCGCGTGGTGGATAACTTCGTTGCTCAGGGCGGTGCCTATCGCTTTGAACTATTCGTCGGTCCAATTGATGTGCCGACGGACCCTCCGATTGTAAATGAATTCAATGTTTCCAATACCCGTGGAACAGTGGCAATGGCCAAAATTGGAGGCGATCAGAACAGTGCTACCAATCAATGGTTTGTGAACATACAAGATAATGTCGATCTGGATACTTCAAATGGAGGGTTTACTGTTTTTGGCAGCGTCCTCGGAGACGGCATGACGATAGTTGATGCGATAGACGCTCAACCAACTATAAATCTTGGGGGAAAGGCTTCAGATGCTCCCTATGTCACGGCTGCGTACGTCGATCCTCGGGATTTTCTCTATATGAATGTCGAAATTGTGGAGCGATTAAGCGGCGCGCCTCATATACTAGAAACCAATACTGGTCTTTTAATTACTTCAGTAGACATTGATAACGGATCCGAACTTATTAGTATGAATTTTAATTCGGTGCCAGCTGGAGAAGATGTTGTTATACAGGCAAATCTCGAAAGTGTTATTCCTCGGCGCGGCCCTGTGGAAGGAATAGCGACATTTTCCAGCGCAGATGCTCGCCTGCGAATCCCCTCCCTGGAAGTAAACGCAAATGGAGTAGTGACTTTGGTATCTAATGTTGTATTCGCATTAAGCAATACCAATCCCGTTCAATTTACCCTGGAATCCTTCCAGCAATAATTCAAGACATTTACCGTTCCAATGACATGAGTTACTCTTGCGGCTCATTAGCTGCGTTACAGATAGAAGGAATTTGCTAAACCATGGCTGCGCCTAGAGGTGAGTTTTCGTCCAGGTTCGGGTTTCTAATGGCCGCCTCAGGTTCGGCAGTTGGTCTCGGTAACATTTGGGGTTTTCCCACTAATGCAGCCTCAAATGGCGGTGCCGCCTTTCTCATTGTTTATCTCGTTTTAGCATTTGCATTAGCCTATCCCGCTTTGATGGCGGAACTCATCATCGGCCGTTATGCCCGGGCCAATGCCGTAACTGCCCTCAGAACAATTTCACCAGGTAGTAGAAGTAAACTTGCAGCATTGGCCGTAGGATTTGCGGGGATAGTTACCGTTAGTTTTATCTTGAGTTTTTATGCCATCGTTAGTGGGTGGATGATTGCCTATTTTTTCGACCCCCTGGCACGATTGCTTGGCTTGGACGGCGCTGCACAATGGCTGACTACTGATGCGGTGGTGCGCAATACGATTTTCGTGGTTGTTTTTATGACAGTCACCGTTTTCATAATTAGTGCAGGTGTGAAAAACGGCATAGAGAAATGGGCATCTCGATTAATGCCGTCTTTGATCGTGATATTAATTTTGTTAATCATCTACGTATTAACCTTGCCCGGTGCTATGGATGGATTACGTGCCTATCTGGTTCCAGATTTTTCTCGTATAGCCGATCCAGCATTACTCGTTGATGCTATGGGACAGGCATTCTTCTCCTTGTCTCTAGGCGTAGGGACCATGCTTATTTACGGGTCTTACATTAGTAAGAAGGAAGATTTGCCTACTACTGGCGGACTGGTTGCACTGTTGGATATCGGTATCGCCGTGCTGGCTGGATTGCTAATACTTCCCGCTATGTATGTTGCTCTGGCAAATGGGGTTGAAATTTTCGATGCCGAAGGTGGACTAATAGCGGGTTCGGGCTTAATAGTTTCTGTTCTACCTGCGCTGTTTAACACTATGGGTTCTATCGGTGTTTTTGTTGCAATCGCTTTCTTTCTATTGATGACAATCGCGTCGCTTACTTCTTCAATATCAATGTTGGAAGTACCGGTAGCCTATGGCGTAGAACACCACGGCATGGAGAGAAGAAGGGCAGCTATCATTATCGGATCGATTATCACCCTGATATCGCTAGTTATTGTTTTTAACTTTGATCCACTGTTCGATATGGTAGTCACCTACACGACCGAGGTTAGCCAGCCTTTATTGGGATTTTCCTTCTGTATTTTTGTCGCCTGGATATGGCGCAGGAACGATATCTTGCAGGAGATAAAGCAGGGCGCCCCAGATGCTGAGCATGGACTGTTCTGGAAATTCTGGCCTTTCTATGTGAAGTTTATCTGTCCCGTGGCCATTTTGGTTGTGTATTTTCAATAGACAGATGTGCTAACGTGCCTTCGTTCCAGTTGTAATCTTCCAGTAAACCAAAAAATAAAACGAGGATTGCCCATGACATATTCCTCCCCAGAACAGCGCAAACTGACCAACAAATCCAGAAGATGGTTTATCAAATCGATGGCGGTAGTTCCTGCTATTGGTCTCGGCGTACTGCCGCTGACTTCTTCACTGGCACAGAATTCAGTAGCAGACAATGTTAAAGCCTTAACTTTTGATGTATTCGGCACAGTTGTAGATTGGCGTTCATCAATAATCAGAGAAGGCGAATTGCTGTCGGCACAAAAAGGATACAATGTCGACTGGGCGGAATTTGCCGATCGCTGGCGCGGTGGATACGGTCCAGCCATGCGCCGTGTCCGCGACGGAGAATTGCCTTGGACAAAAATCGATGATCTGCATCGCTTGATCCTTGATGACCTGGTAGAAGAGTACAATCTGACTGGAATGACTGAGGCTGAGTTAGATCATTTCAATAAGGCCTGGCATCGCTTAATTCCCTGGCCAGACACTGTTGCTGGTTTGCATTTACTAAAAAGAAAATACGTAATTACCACGCTCTCTAACCGCAACGTTTCATTGCTTACTAACATGGCGAAATTCGGCGGCTTACCCTGGGATGCTGTACTTTCTGCTGAATTGGCCAAACATTACAAACCGGATCCACGGGCATATTTAACAGCGGCTGATCTGCTCAGTTTGCCGCCGGAGCAAGTGATGATGGTGGCCGCGCATCCCGGTGATTTGCGCGCTGCTGCCAGCGCTGGTCTGCGCACTGCCTACGTAATTCGCCCTCTCGAAAGAGGCCCAGGCCGACCTGTTAATCGAAACCCAGACGGTGAGTTTGACTATACCGCCGACAGTTTCATTGATCTGGCCCACCAGCTGGGAGTCTAAGCTTGTCCAAGATCGAACTCGATCAACAAGAAAAAGACGAAATTGCTAAAAAGTTAAAAGAATATCTGGCTGAAGAATTGAGCGTTGAAATAGGCAGTTTCGATGCTCAGTTCCTGCTGGATTTCTTTACCGAGCAAGTTGCTTATCAGTTTTATAACAAAGGCCTGGCAGATGCGCTGACAGCTTTCGAAGGAAAGTTGGAAGAGTTTAGTGAATTGATTTACCAGTTAGAACAGGAAGGGCCGAACTGATTGGTACTTGTTCTAACTAATATTTTCCCGTAAAGGCAGTCGAATAAAAAATTCACTGCCTTGATTTGGGCTCGATTCAAAAGTTATTTCGCCGCCTAATTTTTCTACCATTCGTTTAACGATGACTAATCCCAGTCCAGTTCCTTCTGGTTCTTTTTCAGAGCCTGGGTCTTCTTTTGCGAATTCTTTAAACATGCGCTTCTGAAACTCTTCACTCATACCCTTGCCAGTGTCCTGAATATAAATCTCAATTCCGAGTCGGCGTTTAAAATAGACGGCTTTATAGCCTATTCTGATGTTTCCCTTTTCCGTGAATTTGATGGCATTGGTGATGACATTAACCAGGGCATGCTGGAGGCGTGATTTATCGGTTTGTACCAATAGATTGGTCGATGCAAACTCGGTAGTCAAATCAAGGCCTTTTTCCATCGCAGTAGGAAGCAGCATGTCCTTAACTTCCGAAAGGAAATGGGTCATCTCTACCAATTCAAATTCTGGTTCGAAGTTGTCAGATTCAAGCTCCGCCATTTCCAGCAAATCGTTAATGAGGTTGTGTAGATGGTCACTCTGGCGAATAACAGTTGTTACATGCTGTTTAGTTGGCTCGTCGAGTTTGTTCGATTGGGCGGCCAGCAATCTTTTCGAATTCGCCAGGATTAAATGTACGGGGGTTAAAAATTCTCTCGACACGTTCTTGAGAAAATCGCCTTTTGCCTTGGTTTCCATTCGAGCTTGTGCGAATTCTTCATTTTTACCTCTCGCATACTCCGCTAATGACATTAGCAGGGAAATCGCTGCAAGTATCATCAACATGTAACCCAGCAATGAGGAAGTTTCGCTGCGCTCGATAAAGGAGAATTTGTAAGCGAGCATAGAGGCATAGGCGAGAATTATTAGTGCCCAGCTGCAAAACATATAGATTGCAACCCGTGATCCCTGGATTGCAGAAATCCCTGCCAGCGCAAACACGGTTAGTGCAATAACCAGGCCGATATAAATCATCACCAATACGTTTTCGCTGCTTATTTGATCAAACGGTATGACTGCGAAGTAAACTGCAGAGGGCATCATTGCAAATGCCAGAAAGCGCAGGACGATATCGATAGAATCACGATAACGAGCTTCAAAGCTTAAGGATTGTCCTACCAGGCAGATGCTCGAAATTAAGATGGCGCTGGAAATGTAAGTTATGCGGTTATTTAACTCTCCAACATCTCCCCACATCCATACTCTGCCCATGCCAGTTTGAGAAAGGAAAAACAGAATACTGCCGCCGAAGAATAGAGAATAACCAAGAAACAGTTTTTCTTGAAAATAGTAGTAGAGAATTGCGCAGACGCCAAAGCACAAAAAGAAAAAGACAAAGAAACCACCGAAGAAAGTAAGTTGACCCTGCTGCTCAACTGCCAGCAGGTTCATGGTTGAGAGAGTAAGAGGAACCTCAACGCCAGATTGAGAATAGGCCCTGAAAAAAATTCTCGTTTCCTGATTCTCTGGAGCGAGCTCAAATGGAACGAGCTCAAATGGAACAACAGGTATTCGATAAGGTTGATCCAATTCAGAAAATGGAATGGTGTCGCCTGCAACCCGATGTAGTATCAGACCATTCTGATCGACGAAATAGAAATCGAGTCGATCAAGGCTGGGGGCGTCAATACTGAGTACTAAGTCTTCATCCAGCATCTGCTCCCCGGTGAGAATGATGCAGAACCAATGTGCTGAGGAAGACAGTCCAAGAGTTGGTACAGCTTGGGTTGAACGTTGCCAGGGAAGATCCGGATCCATTATGTCGGCAATCGTTAAATTGTCATCGACATCTTCGTAATAATCGAGGTACTGGCCTAAAACCACAGGCAACTGATTTTGAGTAATGTTTAGTTCAGCCGCCCACAGTTGTCCAGCTGGAAACAGCGCAACCACCAATGCAATCCCGATGAAGAAAGCAATGATGAGAGACTTTGCTTGTTGACGAATTTGCAGAAACTGCCTGTGGGGCATGATTTTCATAATCCAGATTGCCGAACCGCTGCATTATAAGTCACCTCAAGCCCTACGGGTTACGAATTCGGGAATAGCTGGGAAAAATTCGGCATTTGTTGACTAATTTCTGTAACCATGTGACATTGCGCAGCTATTTCTAGTGAGTGTGATGGGAAGTAAGTCCATGAAATTACGACTAATTAATCTGTTTTTCGCCCTGAGTTTAGTGGCAGCGTGTACTGAACAAGAACAGCAGGCCAGTACTATGGGTTCTGAGGGAATTGGAGATTCTGAAGTGGCATCAAGCGAAACCATTATGGCTGTGGAAAATCCCTTTTTCCAGGAAAGTCCGCTCTACATGAATTACCCTCAATTTGATCTTATTACCAATGAACATTATCTGCCGGCATTCGAAAGAGGAATGGAGGAGAACTTGGTAGAGATTGAGGCGATTGCAGGGCAAGCAGAAGATCCAAGTTTTGAAAATACAATTATTCAGATGGAATTAGCTGGAGAGCTGTTAAATCGAGTCGCTACTGTTTTCTTTGCTTTATCCAGTGCTCACACTAATGATGAGATTCAAGCGCTTGACCGGGATTTAGCGCCCCAATTATCTGCACACCAAGATGCAATATTGCTTAATAGAAATTTGTTCGCTCGCGTTGATACCCTGTATCAACAACGAGAAGATCTTGAATTAGATGCGGAGTCAATTCGTTTGCTCGAGGATTATCATGTTGATTTCGTTCGTGCCGGCGCTTCATTAACTGAAGAGCAACAAGAGCGCATGAAAGAGCTCAATGCAGAAATTGCAGTTCTACAGACTCAGTTTAGTCAAAACATCTTAAGCGAAGTAAATGAAGTTGCGATTGTTGTTAACAGCCGTGAAGAACTAACTGGCTTAAGCGAAGCTCGAATCGAAGCAGCAGCTGATGAAGCCATCTCGCGAGGGCTAGAAGGCCAGTTTGTCATTCCTCTATTGAATACCAGCGGCCAGCCGCCATTGGCTAATCTACAAAATCGAGCACTAAGGGAACGTATCCATACAACTTCACTAGACCGTGGAAGTAGCGGAGGTGAATTTGATAATCGCCAGATACTTTCCGATGTTCTGCGCTTAAGAGCCGAAAGGGCGCAACTATTAGGTTACAACAATCACGCACAATACATTTTGGAAGAGCAGACTGCGCAAACCGTTGAAGCGGTAAATCAGCGCCTCGGTGAGTTAGCACCCCCGGCAGTTGCCAATGCAAGCAGAGAGGCCGCCGATTTACAGCAGATGATTGTCGATGATGATCAAGACTTTCTATTAGCATCCTGGGATTGGGATTTTTACACCGAACGTCTCCGTGCCGCCCGCTTTGACTTCGACGCGAATCAATTACGCCCTTATTTCGAAGTAGACAATGTGCTTCAGCGCGGGGTGTTCTTCTCAGCTGAAAAATTGTTTGGAATTACTTTCCAAGAGCGCACCGACCTGCCGATTTATCAGGAAGACGTCAGAGTGTTTGAGGTTTTTGATGCCGATGGAGAAACATTGGCTTTGTTTATCGCAGATTTTTATGCACGACCTAGCAAGCGTGGCGGCGCCTGGATGAATGCCTATATTTCACAAAGTGGATTACAGGGTACTCAGCCAATAGTGGCGAATCACCTCAATATAACCAAGCCACCGGAAGGCGAACCAACTCTGCTAACTTTTGATGAAGTGACCACCATGTTTCATGAATTTGGTCACGCCTTACATGGCATGTTTTCCAATGTAGAGTATCCATCGTTTGCTGGTACTCGGGTTCCACGGGATTTTGTTGAGTATCCAAGCCAGGTAAATGAAATGTGGTCCACCTGGCCTGAGGTTTTGGAAAACTACGCCGTACATTTTGAAACCGGTGAGCCAATGCCGATTGAGTTACTGGATAAAGTCTTATCCACCCAGACCTTTAATCAAGGATTTTCAACCACCGAGTATCTTGCAGCCTCGATTGTGGATCAGGCATTGCATCAATTAGGTCCAGAGGAGGTTCCATCCGCCGCTGAAATCATGGATTTTGAAGCAGCCGCGCTGGAAGCATCGGGAATCGCAATGGAAGAAGTTCCACCCCGTTATCGCGCTACCTATTTCAATCACATAATGGGTGGATACTCCGCTGGCTATTACTCTTATATCTGGAGTGAGGTACTGGATGCGGACACCGTTGAATGGTTTAAAGAGAACGATGGTCTGCTGCGAGAAAACGGCGATCACTTTCGCAATACTTTGTTATCTCGCGGTGGTAGTGAAGAGGCCATGCAGTTGTTTAGAAATTTTCGCGGCAGAGATGCGGAGATTGCACCTTTACTCATTCGCAGAGGTTTAAACTAGTCTTCCTTAACCAACATGCTGCATGGACGCAGTTTGTTGACCGCCAAGATCTAAGCTAAGTCGGCTAATTTCGTCCCAGGGATTGGCTGAGGACATGCCTTTAATGGCTTGATCAATCAGTCGAGCGTGGTTTAGTAAGCGCCATATATCTGCTGCGTGTAATCTCTGTATGGCTCCTCCTACCGCTTGTTTGCGATTAAACCAGACATGGTGTGATTGCATAATCGCGTTGACCCCCTGTTCTTGTTGGCGCTTCTCGATCATAGGAAGTAACAGGCGTAGCTCTCTCGTTATTGCGTTTAAAACGAGCAAAGGGAAGATTCCTTCTTCCTGCAAACTGGCAAGAATTTTCTGGCATCGGTTCGCATCACCGACTAGTGCCGCATCCACCAGGTTATAAACGTTGTAACGGGAACTGTCCGCGATTACCTGCATGACGGTTTTCGCGTCGAGATTTATTGCAGCGCCTTCTTCACTATTAGCCAGTAATTTTAGCTTCTCGATTTCCTGCATTGCTGCCAGCAAATTCCCTTCTACTTTATCGCTTAATACTTGCAGAGCGGCGCCATCTGCATTTATGCCTTCCCGCAACAACCTTTGTGATAGCCAGTTCGCAAGCCCATCTTTATTAATAGGCCATATTTGTACTATCGCAGATTTAGGTTCAATGGCTTTGAACCATTTAGTATTCATGACTCCCGCTTCCAGCTTGGGGCTGGATATCAGTAGAACATTGTCGGGATTGTCTTCTTCTACAAATTCCTGAATTGCCTGTTTGCCGCTCTCATCAAGCTTTGAGCTGGCAAGCCTCAACTCGAATGTTTTCTTTTCCGCGAACAGGGAAAGATTGCCAGCGGATTGCGTGAAATTCTCCCACTTAAATCCTCGCTCCACGTTGAAAATTTCTCTTTCGATAAAGCCAGCATTTCGATAGTGCAATCGAATAGAGTCTGCAGATTCCTGCAACAACAATGGTTCATCACCGGCGAGCCAGTACAAATTATAGGAGCTTGAAGATAGAGTTCGGGCGAGCTGTTCGACTTTTAATTTCATATGAGCACGAATTCCGCTGATTGCTTGAGCGAATTTGGTGTAATTTGAAGGCTAGGCCTAGCCTTCAACCGCTTCTAATCTGCGCATAACTTGATTAACAAGTTCGCGCCGCATTTCCGCCGCGATGATTTCAACTTCTTCGCGGTTGCCGGCAATATTCTCGATGTCTTCAAAGTAGGTGCGATCGACGAATAATGTTTCGGGTTCAATTAGCATCTGATTCGACTGACCCAAGGCAATTGTTATCGACAGTCGCATTTCGTATTGGGCGGCTCGCGCTCGCGGGTTTACTGTCACTGGTCTGGAGTTGACCTGCTCATTACCCACCGCCAATACAGGAGTGGTTGAAGCTAATAACTCGGCTTCGGATGCTAATGTAAGTTCGGTGGAAACATCCGCGACTTCCAGACTGCGTCGCAACAGGCGGGAAAATTCACTATTGGGTTGAGCTAGACTGAGCTGAAGAGCGTCGAAGCGTGAACTAATGACATCACTGCCCCGTAGAGAGTAGCCACAACTGATTAAACTGCCGGCAACAATCAATAGCAATAGAGTTCTATTAAAGCAGGTCATAGATCCTAACTTACTACGACATTAACCAAACGGCCAGGAACTACGATCACTTTTCTTACTGTCTTGTCATCACTAAAGCGTTTAACTGCTTCGTTTTCGAGAGCGATTCGTTCCAGCTCTTCTTTTGGCAGGTCTTTTGAAACTTCGATCTTGTCCCTAAGTTTTCCGTTGACTTGCAACACGATGAGAATTGAGTCCTGTACAAGTGCTGCTTCATCGACAACAGGCCAACTTGCATCCATTACCGTGCCCTCATGACCCAAGTGATTCCACAAGGCATGACAAAAATGAGGAACGATTGGCGCCAACATCAGAATTGCAGATTCTAATGCCTCTTGAACTACAGCCTGGTCAGTTTCACTGGAATTCGATTCCAGGAATTTTGTTGTCGTGTTTAACAATTCCATTGTTGCTGCGATGGCAGTATTGAAGGTTTGTCGGCGGTCGAAGTCGTCGCTGACTTTCTGCAGAGTTTGATGGGTTTTGAGGCGTACTTGTTTTTGCGCGGCGTTAAGCTCCAAATCTGCAAAATTAGGAACTGGGCACGGGCTGTGTGTAGCAACGATCTTCCATAAACGTTTAAGGAATCGATAACTGCCTTCAACGCCAGAATCCGACCAATCCATTGATTGGTCTGGCGGAGACGCGAACAAGGTGAACATCCGCACAGTGTCTGCACCGTATTTTTCTATTAAGCCTAAAGGATCAACGGTATTGCCCTTAGATTTCGACATCTTAGTGCCTTCATTAAGCACCATGCCCTGCGTCAGCAGTCGAGTAAACGGCTCATCGGAGTTAACCAGGCCTTCATCACGCATTAGCTTGTGGTAAAACCGCGCATAGAGAAGATGCAGAATGGCGTGCTCTACGCCACCAATATATTGATCGACTGGTAACCAGTAATCAGCTCTTTCATCGAGCATTTTGCCGCCTTGATCAGGGCAGGCGAAGCGGGCGTAATACCATGACGATTCCATAAAAGTGTCAAAGGTGTCGGTTTCTCTTCGAGCTTTTGCCTGGCACTTCGGACAATCGACTTCATAGAACTCTGCTAATTTATTCAGTGGCGAGCCGCTCTCGTCGAATTCAATGTCTTCTGGTAGTAATACCGGTAAATCTGCTTCCGGAACCGGCACCGAACCGCAGCTTTCGCAATTGATCATTGGGATAGGGGCGCCCCAATAGCGCTGTCGCGAAACTCCCCAATCCCTGAGTCGATAATTAACTGTCTTTTCACCTTTGCCCTGGCTGTTTAGAAAAGTTGCGATGGCATCAAACGCTTCGGCGAACTCTAATCCGTCAAACTGACCTGAATTGATGACCCGTCCTTTTTCTACGAAGGCGCATTCATCCAGATTACAATCAGAATCAGCTGATAAGGGTTCAATAACCTGGTTGATAGCTAAACCATACTTCTTAGCAAACTCCCAATCCCGTTGGTCATGGCCTGGCACTGCCATCACGGCACCCGAGCCATAACTCATCAACACGAAGTTGGCGACATAAATAGGAACCTGTTCCTGGCTGATTGGATGGATGGCCTTTAATCCGGTATCCATACCTAATTTTTCCATGGTAGCCAATTCGGCTTCCGCCACTTTCACATTATTTTGTTCTTCGATGAATGCCGACAACTCAGAATTTCCTGCAGCAGCTTTCACCGCTAGAGGATGTTGAGGCGCGACTGCTACATAGGTAACGCCAAGCAAAGTATCAGGCCGGGTTGTGTAAACCGATAATCTTTTTAATGCATCATCGCCTTCTTCAGCTACTTCGAAATCTAGATTGACGCCTTCAGATCGGCCAATCCAGTTGCTCTGCATGGTGCGTACTTTTTCCGGCCAGCCCTCCAGCTTTTCCAGGTCGTCTAGTAATTCTTGGGCAAAGGCGGTGATTTTTACGAACCATTGAGGAATGCTGCGTCTTTCTACAACTGCTCCCGAGCGCCAACCGCGACCGTCAACCACCTGTTCATTGGCGAGTACAGTTTGATCGACCGGATCCCAATTCACTTCCGCTTCTTTTTTATAGACCAAACCTTTTTCGAAGAGCCGGGTGAAAAACCATTGTTCCCAGCGGTAATAATCCCGATGACAGGTAGCTAGTTCGCGAGACCAATCATAGGCGTAGCCCAATTTTTGCAATTGCTCCCGCATGTAATCGATATTGCCGTAGGTCCATTTCGCCGGAGCCACCTTGTTTTGCATGGCAGCATTTTCGGCAGGTAAGCCAAATGCGTCCCAGCCCATGGGTTGTAAAACATTTTTTCCCTGCATGCGGTGATAACGGGAGATAGCGTCGCCAATCGCGTAGTTCCTAACATGCCCCATATGCAGATGGCCGCTGGGGTAGGGGAACATTGACAGACAGTAGAATTTCTCCTTATTCGGATCTTCTTCTGCGCGAAAACTCTGGTGCTCATTCCAATAGGATTGAGCTGTTGCTTCGACCGCCTGAGGGTCATATTGAATAGGATTACTGCTCATTTCATTAGTACTTCGAGAAACTCGTTCACTGCTATTTTGCAAAACCCGCAAGCATAACCCAGAGCGGGTTCAACAGGTAGGCCTTGCAACTAATTCATAGTGCCAAGAAGGCCGTTAATGGCCCTTGGTTGGGCTAGGGGGAGATAATCTTTTAGCTTTGCTTTTTCCTTATATTGACCAGCGTCGAGGTGACTTTAATTAACTTAATCTGCCTGTTATCGGCATTGAGAATGGTGATTAGGAAGGGGCCAATATTTACCGTCTCTCCGCGCTCCGGAATATGACCAAATTGCTGTAAAACCAGGCCGCCTATAGTAGTAAATTCCTGATCGCTTAATTCAGTATCAAAATACTCATTGAACTCATCCAGAGGAGTAAGCGCTTTGACAATATGATTTTCGTCATCGAACTTTTTAATAAAATCATCGTTGTCGACATCGGTCTCGTCTTCTATTTCACCGACCATTTGCTCCAGCACATCTTCAATTGTCACTACACCGCAGACGCTTCCGTATTCATCGATGGCTATGGCCATATGTTGTCGGGTTTCCCTGAATTCCTTCAAGAGCATATTCAAGCGCTTGCTTTCTGGGACAAAGGTGGCAGGTCGCACCACATCTTTAATGTCTAGCTTTTCCGTGTTCCCATTTAAAATAAGAGGGAGAAGGTCCTTTGCTAATAAAATACCCAAAATATTGTCAACATTTTCACCAATAACAGGAAAACGCGAGTGAGATGCCTTGGATACCAGGTCAATAATTTCGTTGGGAGAGAGTTTCGCCGGAACAGTGACTACCTGCGAGCGGGGGATCATAATATCCCGCACTTGCATGCTGGATACTTGCAGCGCACCCTCAATTATACTCAGGGCGTCAGCATCAAGTACCTGATCTTGTTCGGCGTTTCGCAGAACCTCAAGAAGGCTCTTAGTATCGGTGGGTTCGTCTGAAAATACCTGTGCAATTTTATCGATCCAAGATTTAGGCCTCGGATCGATGCTAGATTGGTCGTCAGTCATGCGCTGGTTTCTCGTACTCTCCTGAGTTTTCCGCTTCGGATTACCCTATCAAATAAGGATTCGGGAATCCAAGTTTTTCAAGGGTATTCACCTCATGAGTTTCCATGAGTTCGGCTTCGGATTCGTTGGAATGATCGAATCCGCTTAAGTGCAAAGCCCCGTGAATCAACATATGGGCCCAATGTGCGTTCAGTGTCTTACCCTGTTGCTCCGCTTCGTCCTGGATGATTTGCGGGCAAACTATGATGTCTCCTAAAGGCCTGAATTCCAGTGATTCTGCCAATTCGTCGGGAAAATTAGCTGGGAATGAGAGCACATTCGTTGGCTTCTCTTTTCCTCGATAGTTTTTGTTCAGCTCGCCAGACTCCGACTCTTCCACAAAGCGCAAACTAATCGAATAATTGGAATCAACCGCAATACCTTTTAGTGCTGCAATAATCCAGCGCTGACAGTCTTCGATAGGTGGAATCCAAACAGAGTCGCAAGCGTTGCTGCACTCAATTGTCACGTTCATTAAGTTGTGAAGACTCTTGAGTGGTAAGTTGGGATACGGAATTGCGATCGAATTCATCGTAGGCTTCAACAATTTTCTGCACGAGCCGGTGACGAACAACATCTTTCGCATTGAAATAGGTAAATCCGATTTCATTTATTCCTTCTAAAACCTTGCTTACTTGTACCAGACCGGAGCGAGTTCCTTTAGGAAGGTCGATTTGTGTTACGTCACCGGTAATCACCGCTGTCGACCCAAATCCAATTCGAGTTAAAAACATTTTCATTTGAGCGCTGGTAGTGTTTTGACTTTCATCGAGAATGATAAATGAGTTATTAAGAGTTCTGCCTCGCATATAGGCCAGTGGCGCAACCTCAATAACGTTTTTTTCAATCAAGCGAGCGACTTTTTCGAATCCCAGCATTTCGTACAACGCGTCATAGAGAGGTCTTAAATAAGGGTCAATTTTCTGGGCGAGGTCACCAGGTAGAAATCCAAGTTTCTCTCCAGCCTCAACGGCAGGTCTGACCAGTAAGACACGATTAACTTTTTCTTTAACCAGTGCTTCCACAGCGCAGGCAACTGCAAGATAAGTTTTACCAGTACCGGCAGGGCCTATACCGAAATTTATATCGTGTTGACGAATACTTCGGACATAGTGTTTTTGATGCTTGCTCCTTGGCTTAATGGACGAGCGCGGAGTTTTAATCAGTAGACTATCGATTTCGTCATCGGAGCTCGATTCTGCCTCATCGTCTTCAGTGAGGCGGATTTCCCGCAATGCCAAATGCACCATGTTCGGGTTCAATAGATTGCCATTTTCGGTGGCTAAATACAGTGATTCCAAAATATGACGGCCGTCAGCGATCGCAGCTTCAGATCCGGATAAATGGAATACATTACCCCGCTGGCGGATGCTTAAGGCCAGGTCGGATTCTATTTGCTGAATATGTTCGTTGAGTCGCCCGCAAAGGTTGGAGAGGCGCTGCGCATTATCGGGCAATAGCGTCAGGCTGAGGGTCTGGTCGGTCATGCAGGAACGGAATTCCTCTCAATCTTGGTGGGCCAAGTATAACAATGAAATTCGGGAAATATTCAATTAATTTCGGTATTTATAGCGTACCCAACAGGGAATTAGGCAATGCGTCTGTGATCTGAACCTGGGTGAACTGGCCAATCAGACCAGGGTTATCGCAGGGAAAATTTACAACGCGATTATTCTCAGTCCTACCCTGTAGTTCATTGGCTTTTTTCTTGGATACCCCTGTTACCAGCACGGTTTGCTCGGTTCCTAGCATGCTCTCGCTTATGGCAGTGGCTTGTTTCACAATCTGAGACTGGAGCGTGGCCAGGCGATGCTTCTTCTCTTGTTCTGGTGTTTCATCTTTCAGTTCTGCTGCCGGAGTTCCCGGTCTGGCACTGTATATAAAGCTGAAAGAAGTATCGAAGCCAATCTCGATAATTAGATTCATCGTATCTTCAAAGTCTTTATTGGTTTCCCCTGGGAATCCAACGATGAAATCAGACGAAAGACTAATGCCGGGTCGACTGGCAACGATCTTGCGAATTATAGATTTGTACTCAAGTGCAGTATGACCACGCTTCATGGCTGCAAGTATTCGATCACTACCACTTTGTACTGGCAAATGTAAGTGGGATACCAGTTCAGGTACTTCGTCGTAAGCTTTAATCAGGTTCTCATTAAATTCCACGGGGTGAGAGGTGGTGAATCGAACCCGATCGATGCCGGCAATGTAATTGATTAATAATGCAAGATCGACTAGCTGCCCCTCATGGGAAAGACCTCGATAGGCATTTACATTCTGACCGAGAAGATTAATCTCTCGCACGCCTTGTTCCGCGAGATGAACTGCTTCTGCCAATACGTCATCTAAGGGTCTGCTGACTTCTTCGCCGCGGGTATAAGGTACTACGCAGAAGCTGCAGTATTTGCTGCAGCCTTCCATAACCGTTAGAAATGCCTGGCAGGAATCTGCTTCTGGTTGCGGCAATCGATCGAATTTTTCGATTTCCGGAAAGCTGATATCAACCACGGGTTTGCCATTGGCTGAGTCATCGAGCATTTCCGGTAATTTGTGCAATGTTTGCGGACCGAATACAACGTCAACAAACGGCGCTCGCTTGCCGATTGCCTCGCCTTCTTGACTGGCAACACAGCCACCTACAGCTATTTTTAGTTCAGGGTTTTCTTCTTTCAGACTGCGCCAGCGTCCCAGTTGATGGAACACTTTTTCCTGGGCTTTTTCCCGTATTGAGCAGGTATTTAGCAACAAAAGATCGGCCTCTTCAGGATTGCTTACCAATTCGGCTCCTTGCTCTTCCTTGAGTAGATCAAGCATGCGCGCAGAATCGTATTCATTCATCTGACATCCATGGGTCTTAATGAATACCTTGCGGGTTGCGCTATGCATCGCTTTGTTTGACTGGGTTTTCAAAGTATAAAATCTTTGGCATTTGAAAAAGGCTGCGAATTATAACAGCAGCTTGCACGGGCCATAAGTCGAACGAGCAATAATAGTTGGCTTATTTGGATACAATTACTTGAAATTCATGTAATTAGCCTGATATTAGGGTTAGGCTAGCTACTAGCCTGGGCTTTATACCCAGGAACAACACCGTAAGAGACTGATTTAATGGGAAATTCTTCTGAGATCTACAAAATAAGCTTCCTCAATAAGGGTAAGGTTTATGAGGTTTTTGTAAAACAGGTCTACCAGAGCGAACTCTATGGATTCATAGAGATCGAAGACTATGTGTTTGACGAAAAATCCCAGATGGTAGTTGATCCTAGTGAAGAGAAACTCAAGGCAGAATTTAACGGTGTGAAGAGAAGTTTCATTCCAATGCAGGCTATCATTCGCATTGATGAAGTGGACAAATCCGGTGTAAGCAAAATATCTGACGGCGACAATGTTACTCCGTTTCCTGTCTCACTCGTTGGCGGAAAGGCAGATTCTCAGGATTCATAAATGAGTTCTGAAGCTGCGTTCGGCGGCGTTTCTCCAATAAATCATTCCTTGCTGATCCACTAGCTGTAGCTATGGATTACAGCCATCCCTATGCCCAACTAACCCCAGATTGTGTGTTGGCTGCCGTGGAAAGCCTGAACTTCAATCCTGATGCCCGTATCTTTGCGCTAAACAGTTACGAGAATCGCGTTTACCAGGTGGGTCTTGAGTCTGGTGAATCCATCGTGGTTAAGTTCTATCGCCCTGATCGATGGACTGAAGAACAAATACTGGAAGAGCATCGATTCGCGCAAGAGTTAAGCGATCTCGAGATTCCCGTAATCGCTCCTCTAGATATAGCTCCGGCTGGAACATTACACATTTTCGAGAAATTTCAGCTCGCTGCATTTCCATTGTTTATTGGTAGGCCGCCAGAATTTGATAACCTCGATAATCTGCTGGTCATGGGTAGGTTTATTGGCAGAATACATGCAGTAGGAGCCATGTCTAATTTTTTAGAGCGAGCAGAGCTTTCGATTGATAGATTTGCGATAAATAGTCGGGAATTTTTGTTAAGCAATGATTTTATACCCATGGAGTTAATACCCGCCTACGAATCTTTAAGTCAGGATTTAATCGGTAGAGTTGAACCAAGGTTTGCGGAACATGGTGAGATTAAGTTATTGCGCATTCATGGTGACTGCCATCCCGGAAATGTTTTGTGGAAAGAGGATACGCCTCACTTCGTAGATTTTGATGACACCATGATGGGTCCGGCCATGCAGGACTTGTGGATGATGTTGTCGGGAGACCGAAATCAGCGACAGGCGCAATTATTAGAATTGGCAGAAGGGTATAACGAATTTCACGACTTTCGCGCGGCGGAGCTTCCGCTTATTGAAAGTCTGCGCACATTAAGAATCATGAATTACAGCGCTTGGCTGGCTCGGCGTTGGGAAGACCCTGCATTTCCGCAGAGTTTTCCCTGGTTTAATACACAGCGCTATTGGTCAGAACACATCTTGGAGCTAAGAGAGCAGCTGGCCGCTTTGGATGAACCTTCCCTGGAATTAATTTTTTAGGGGCAAGAACTAGTCGCCGGCTAATACTTTCTGAACTTCTTCCTCGATAAGTTCCATGTCGCCATTGCGAAAGCCCATGTGAACCATCTTTACGCTACCGTCTGGTGCGACTAAATAGGATGATGGCATGCCAATAACACCAAACAACTCTGCAGCATTGCCTTCAGGGTCTTGGGGAATAAGAAAATCCAATGGCGTATCTAGCAAGAAATCCAGTCCATCCTCAATAGGGTTATCCACGTTGACGGCAATGACTTCTAAACCCTGATCTTTGTATTTGTGATACATCTTATTGTACGAAGGCAGAGACAAGATGCAGGGAGCGCACCATGAAGCCCAAAAATCGATAAAGAGGGTTTTACCTTCCAGGTCTGAAAGTTTGATATTGGGTTTATCCGCATAGATTGAGGCTATATCGAAATCGGGAATCTGGTCTCCCTCTTCTACAGCTAGAGCAGTCGAGCAAACAACTAGCAGTGAAAGGCCGATCAGAGTCTTCAGTTGTCGCATTGGAGCCATGTGAAGTCCGTCCTAAATAGTTTTCATTTATCTGTTAACGCCGCGGGATAGCGCAATTTCTGCCGAAATTCCTGGGGTTGCGGCTAATATGGCTAATGATACTAAGAATTGGCTTCGACTAAAACTTACGAGCTTCAGGCAAATGGTCCTGCTAGGCAGGATTTGGGATTGGCTCGCCTAAATTTCTTAGCATTTTCTGCCAGCGGCGCCGCTGTACCTTCAAAGAGAACTGCATTTCCTTGTACTTGTCCTGAAGTTGAAGCTGGTCCCAATGCCCTAGTGTTTCTTGAATCTTCTTGCCCTTGGCTTCATACCAGGCTTGCCGATGTTCAGTCCATAACTGCAGAGTATGCAGAAACTGCTCGTATTCTAGCTCCAATCTTTTACGCCAATTCTCCGGAATGTCCAACAATTCACAACGTTCTGTTGCCAGGCGATATTGCATCTCCAATTTTGCTTTTTCTATTTGTGCAACGGTGCAACGTTTTAGATCCTTGGTCAGCCCAACCAGGGAACACAATTTAATCATCCATTTGGTTGGATCGAAGTGCCACCACTTTACACCGTTGCGATAATCCCATTGAAAAGTATGGTGATAGTTATGATAACCCTCTCCATAAGTTATCAGGGCCAGTAAGGAATTATCCCGGGCAGTGCAATCGTCACTGTAAGGTTGGCGTCCCCACATATGGGCTAAGGAATTGATGAGGTACGTCACGTGTTGACTTAATACCAGGCGCAGTAAACCTCCCAGCAGCAAACAAGCAATAATGTCACCATGGAGATAGCCGAGAAAAGCAGGTAGGCCAATATTGGTTAGCAACACCAACTTCAAGTAGTGCCGGTGTTGCCACATAACGATTGGATCTTTTTGCAAATCTTTTACATTCGAAAAATCTTCGACATGGCTTTCATATTTTCTAAGAATCCAGCCAATGTGTGAAAACCAAAAACCTCTTCCTGCAAAATAGGGATCGCGCGCATTGTTATCTACATACTGGTGATGACGTCTATGATCGGAAGACCAATGCAAGATATCGTTTTGCAATGCGCAGGCTCCGCCAATGGCAAAGATGAATCTTAGGAAGGGGTGGGCACTGTATGTTTTATGTGACCACAGACGGTGATAACCGCCGGTGATAGACATGCCACAGAATCCCATTAAAAACACAAAAACCAGCCACTCGTAGAGGTCATAGCCATAGAAGTAACCATACAGCGGTACCAAGGTCACGGCACAGATTGGTGTGGCGGTAAATAGCACCATATTTATCCAATTAATCGGGGCTTTTTCCATGGGATTGCATTCCTAAGGTTTGGCTATGAATTGCTGGTTAGACAAGAATAAAAACCAGTAGTTTCTTTTCCAGGGTGGCAGTACTCGATCTAAGTATAGTATCGGTATTGGTTTCGCCAAATTGATTCTCTCAAGCCAATACTAGCATCGAATGTTTTGAGAGTTGAGTATGGATTATTTGCTAACAAACTTGTATTACTCTATTGAGAAAAGGGTTTACCACTAAATTAAAAAAATCGGGTTAGAAAATGGATAACAAATTGGTTGATTTGGAAACTAAATTTAGTTTCCAGGAAGATCTTTTGCAGGATCTTAATGACGTTGTTGTCAAACAACAGAAAGAAATTGAAAGACTGGGAATTGAAATGAAACATTTACAGGAACAGATTTTAGATCTTGCAGATAGCCAGTCTGGACCAGCCGATTCTGTTGGAGTAGATGAAAAACCTCCTCATTATTAGGGAGATTTTTAGATTCATATTGAGATCTGAGCTTCCTCATCAGCCTAATCTACGGGCGACCCACGCTTAGGTCAGACAGCGAGCTCTACTAAATGGCTATAAATCCTTAATAAACCTGAGCAATAACCCCGATTTTCTTCAGCTTCAATTCAGGTTGTCCTTGCTAAATTGCCATCCTAACAGAGCCCATTTCCTGTCTATTCCCACAAGCTGTGGAATAACCAGGAAGCAGGTTCCAGGGATAATTTTCGAAGAATGAGGTATCAGGATGAATCAGAGACTAGTTGCCGCCGCGGCGGCCATATCTACGCTTTTAGGATCAAACGTTCTTGCCGAAACCAGTTTTGAATATGCCGACGTAGTAGCCTCAACGCCTATTTATCAGGTGGTGCAGGTGTCCACGCCGCAAGAGCAATGCTGGGAAGAGGAGATGGCGGTAGATCGATATTCTCATCGCAATCAGTCAAATACGCCAGTGCTGGTAAGTACGATCATTGGTGGCGCTATTGGTAATGCGGTTGGTCACAATAAATCCAATCAAAGAGTAGGGGCGGTGCTTGGCGCCGTGTTGGGCCACTCTATTGGACGTGATATTATTCGTCAGAGAAGCCGCTCAGACTATGTTGAATACGAAACAGTGCAGCGCTGCAATACTGTTTATGAGCAGCATGAAGAAGAAAGACTGGTCGGTTATCAAGTCACTTACCTATATAACGGGGAAGAGTACTCTATTCGCACCGATTCCGATCCAGGCGATCAAATTCGAATTCGAGTCAGTGTGCAACCAGTATTGTAAATCGATCTAGGCATAACGCATGAAGCTTTGCGAATCTGTCTGGAGTATGAGGGTAGTTTTGAAGAAACTCGGTCTAATAATTTCTGCTGCTTTGTTTCTGTTCAGCATGTCTGTTTACAGTTATGCGCAGCTAGTTCCTGTTCAAGTTGAACAGAATCAATTAGATCGCGTAGCTCCTACACGAGATCTTCAGAACAATCCTCAGGCCAATGGCATTATTTCTGAAAGACAGGCAGTAAATTTTGCCCGGCAGAGATTTGCAGGGAATATCTTGCGTATTAGTTTGGTGGGCGAAGGTAATAACAGGCGTTATCAAATTCGCATGGAAAATCAAGGTAAGGTATTTACTGTGTTTGTGCATTCAACCACCGGTGAAGTTACCGGCGGCAATTAGCTGACAACACAGTAAGGCATTTGGAGGTAAGTCGACTATGCGTTTACTGGTCGTTGAAGATGAAAGCCTTTTGCGCCAGCAATTGGAGCAAGGCTTATCGAAAGAAGGTTATGTAGTTGACGCTGCGGAAGATGGAAAGTCAGGTCTCTATTACGCAACCGAATTCAGCTATGACGCAGCCATTATCGATATTGGTCTGCCGGAAATAGATGGAATATCCCTCATTAAAGAAATTCGCAGTGCCGGAAAAGAATTTCCAGTATTGATTCTTACTGCCCGTGGTGATTGGCAGGATAAAGTATCTGGTCTCGATGCTGGCGCAGATGATTACGTCGTTAAACCGTTTCAGATGGAAGAGATTATTGCTCGGCTCAATGCCTTGTTGCGACGAGCGGCTGGATTTTCCAAGCCAAAACTGGAATTCGGGCCTCTCACTTTGGATATAACCGCAAAGCGTTTAACAGTGAATGAAAAAAGCGTCGACCTGACTGCTTATGAATATAAGATGCTCGAATATTTAATGTTGCATCCCGGGCAGGTGATTTCCAAATCCGAATTGACCGAGCATCTCTATGCGCAAGATTATGATCGCGATAGTAATGTGCTCGAGGTATTTGTTCGCCGCTTACGTCAGAAACTAGATCCTGAGCAAACCTTAAAGCCAATTGAAACCGTACGCGGACAAGGTTATCGTTTTAGTCTCTAACAGCACTGCCTACATTGGGATATTTCTGAATTGGCAATGACGCCTGATTCCACCGCCACTGATTATTCTCTGCAAACACGCTTGCTCATCGTGTTCAGTATCTTGCTCGGCGTGTTTCTGAGTCTAACGGGAGTGGTTCTCGATGGTGCTTTTCGAAATAGTATCGAAGCTGGTGCCCAGGATAGGTTGCAAGGTCAGATCTACCTGCTCCTGGCTGGGGCGGATGAAGAAAATGGCGAGTTCTTCTTTCTCGAAACTTTACAGGAGCCTCGATTCAGTCAGCTAGATTCTGGTCTTTACGGATTTATAAACAGTACTAACGCTGGAGAATTATGGCGAAGTGATTCCGCTAGGGCTTTTAGTTTTCCGGAACCGGAAATATTGCAGCAGCTTATCAATGTTGGTGAGACCAGATTCGATCGAGTGGCTATCGAAGATGAAGAAACATACTTTATTCTCCGCTACGGCATTCTCTGGGAAGACGACAACGAATACAGTTTTTCCGTAGTGGAAAATGCAGCACCTTATTATTCGGAAATCTCCAATTTTAGAACTAATCTCTGGTCCTGGTTGGGCGGTGTGGCTGTGCTGCTGCTCTTAATTCAGTTCTATTTGATGAAATGGGGCCTTTCGCCATTGCAACGAATGGCAAACGATTTAAAACAGATTGAATTGGGAAGCAAAGACAAACTTGAAGGGGATTATCCTCGAGAACTGCGCGGGGTAACAAATAACCTCAATGTATTGATTGAGTCGGAGCGCAAACAGCAAAGTCGCTATCGAACGACCTTGGGAGATTTAGCCCACAGTCTGAAAACCCCGCTGGCAGTAATTGCTGGCATCCTGCCTAAACTAAAAGAAAATCCCACGAATGAATCAGGTGAGCAACTTGATTCCGTTAATGATCAGCTAGATCGCATGAGCCAGATTGTTACTTACCAATTACAGCGCGCAGTACAATCGAACAATAGTAGCTCTTTGGGGAAACATGTTAATGCCGCCACAGCCATAGAAAAAGTGTTGGATGCGCTGGCGAAAGTTTATACCGACAAAGGCATGGAATTGGAAACTCAGATAGATCAGTCTGCGGTTTTCAACGGTGATGAGCGAGATCTAATGGAGGTTCTGGGGAATATTCTCGATAACGCTTTTAAGTACGGCGACAAAAAAATTAGAGTAGGGCTAATACGTTCAGGAGCAGACAAGCGCGATTTGAATATCATCGTCGAAGATGATGGGCCTGGAGTTCCTGCAGATAAACAGGAATTCATTTTACAGAGAGGCGCCAGGGCTGACACTTTAGTTCAAGGCCAGGGAATCGGTTTAGCAGTTGTTACCGATATAGTTAGCAGCTATGGCGGTGAGATAGGCGTTGAGAAAAGTGATTTAGGCGGTGCCAAAATTAAAATACTTTTCCGCAAAGACTGACACATATCTGACTAGTGTGTTTTAGAGATAAAATCCGCCAGCAACTGCAACTAGAGTCATGGCGAAGAGAAACCACTTAATACTTTTTTGCGACGCTTTGACAGCGATCTTCACCGCGAGATGTGCGCCGGCCATTGAGCCTATTGCCAGAATTATTCCCGGCACCCACCAGACCTGATCGAAGGCGACAAAAATTACGACAGCGACGCTTGTAAAGGCCAGGGCGCAGGCCATTTTTAATGCATTGGCTCGCACTAGGTCATAGCGCAATCCACCCGCTAAAGCCGCCAACAAAATAAACCCGACGCCCGCCTGTACAAAGCCTCCATACGCTCCAGCTATAAATAAGCCCCACCAGGCACCTCGATGCTCTTTGGGTGATCTTGTGGGAGTACCTTGAGGCGGTGCAATTACATCCGGTCGCACCAGGATGATGACTGACATAGTCAGAATGGTTCCCAATAAGATGGGTTTCAAATACAGGTTAGGCATAACTGCCGCAGCCAGGGCGCCAACCACTCCACCTATTATGGTTGGAATTAATATTGGAACGACTGCCGGCCGATCTAAAGTATCGTGTTTATCGTAACCGGCTACGCCAACCAGGGATTGCATTAAAATGGCGACTCGGTTGGTGCCGTTGGCAATATCCGCCGGCAATCCGAATATCATCAAAGCAGGTAGGGTTAAGTTGGAGCCGCCACCAGCGACCGTATTAATGCCTCCTGCAAGAAATCCCGTGAAGGCGAGTAGCAGGACTGAAAGCAGGTCGAGTTGCAAGAAAAATCCCTTTTTATTGGTGGGTAGGCGCGTTATGCCATAGCAAGCATACCAAATGCAGGCTTTAGGCGTTTTTGGCTTTAAAAAATGCGCTGAAATGGTCTAAAACTATAAAGGGAGCTTTATTCCTGAGAGCTCTTGATTTTCCAGTGTGAAATCAGTCACAAAGTAACCAAATAGGCGGTCAGAAATAGCTAATCTTTAAGCTAATTCACAGTCTGAGAATACAGCTCCTATAAGGTAGCCCCACGTGGGATTTAAGCTAACTATTGATTTCCTGGCGTTGGGACCGACAAAGTATGCAGAGAGCCAGAATCTACGCGGCTTTCGCTACGTTCCATAGTTGAATGAGAATTAGATTAACCAGAGATTGACTAAGATTATTGAAGGCTTATAGATAGTCTGTATATAGTAATCAAAACCGCCACACAGAGAATTGACATGCGCAGGTCTTATTCTAAAAAAGCTAATAAAATCAATGGGTTTACATTGATTGAGTTGCTTATTGTGGTGGCGATATTAGGCACCCTGATCGCTCTGGCAACGCCGGCCTTTCGGGATACTGTTGAAGCGGCGAATACGAATTCCCAGATCAAGGTCATGTTAACTACCTTGAACCTGGCCCGCAGTGAAGCTATTAAGCGCGGCGATGATGTCCATATTTGTGCTACCAACGATGGTGTTGATTGCGATGAAGATGATTGGTCAGAAGGCTGGATGGTTTTTCATGATGCCAATGGCGATGCAGATGGATTATCTGGATCGGTTGACGTGGGCGACACGATTGTCAGAGTGTTCGATACCTTGGGTGCCGGCAGCACGATGACCTATACAGGGGATTTAATGTCCTAAAACAGTCTGGGCTTCAGTGCGACAGGTGGTGTGCAAACTTTTCTATTGTGTCCTGGCAGCAATGTCGCCACTAACGCTCGCTCCATCGAAGTTGGGCCAACCGGGCGCGGAAGACGAATTGAAGACGGACTGGTTTGTCCATAGAGATTGGAATTGAGAATTAGCAACTAACTTAGTTATGAAGAGAAAGCCGACAAAATTATATCTACAAATGGGCAGCACCTTAATGGAGGTGCTGATCTCAATGTTAGTGCTGGCGTTCGGATTATTGGGCATGGCCGGAATGCAGTCAGTGAGTCTGCGTAACAATCAGTCGGCGTTCTATCGAACCCAGGCAACGACATTGACAGCAGACATGATTGAGCGCATGCGGGCAAACAAGATTGGAGTCGAAGACGGTGATTATGATGATGTGGCAGGTGCTGCCACGGCATCTTGCTTTTTAGTGGCCGGTTGCACACCAGGAGAAATGGCTGATCAAGATGTCTTGGATTGGACTGCCATGGTCGCTGCTGCATTACCAGGTGGAGATTCGGTGTTGTGTATAGACGCTACTGGCGACGATGGGACCGCAGCGGCAAATGCCTGTGATGGAGCCGGTAACGTGTATGCCATCAAAATCTGGTGGGATGACAATCGAGACGGAGTTGCAGAACAGCGTTATGTAACTACCTGGCAACCTTTATAAGACTGAATTGGTGAAGATTGAAAAAATGACTAAATCATTGCACATAAAAAACCAAGTCGGATTAAGTTTAATTGAATTGCTTATCGCGATGGTGCTGGGTCTTACGCTCGCCACTGGTGTAATCCAGATTTACGTGGGGAGCTCGACCACTGAGAGAGATCAGGATGCACGTCTGCGGATGCAGGAGAATGGTCGCTTCGCCATGAATTTTCTCTCCAATGAAATACGCATGGCAGGTTATCTGGGCTGTCTCGGTTCCATCGAAGGAAATGTAGCTAACAACTTACTGACTGATGCTGATGGTGCTGACGATGATTTCCAACCGGAATTCGGTGTGCAGGGCTGGGAAGCCGGGGGTACTGACCCGGGAACCGTTAACAACAGTCAGAACAATGTTGCTGTTGTTGGAACATTTGGCAATGGCGAATGGACTACGAGCGATCCTGATCCAGGTGCTCCTGATTTCGTTATTCCTGATGTAAATGCGACACCTAATTCTGACATTTTAAGGTTGTGGGGAACCCAGGGTAATCCAGGTGCAGTTCTCTCAGTAGTCAACAATGCCCCAGGGACTGCGGACGTCATAACAGCGGATTCTGCAGTGGGTATTCAAGAGGATGAATTTTTAATTATCAGTGATTGTGAGCAGGTAGACGTTGTTCAAGCCTGCACAGTTGTTAATGCGGGATTAGTAGCGACTATAACTCTCGATGCTACCTGTGCTCCCGGCAATGCCGTTGCTACTTCGGTGATTACCTCTGCTGTTCCAGCTGAGGTCATTCGCCTGCAAGGAACGCTGTTTTACGTAGGCAAGAGGGATGACACTGCTACTAATTCACCCTCTCTATTTATGGCTACTCTTGACGATGACGGCACATTAGCGGCTCCTCAAGAAGTAATCGAAGGTGTCGAATCAATGCAGTTGCTCTACGGCGTTAACGTCGATCAGGATGTGCGCGCTACCGTGGATGCCTATCTCACTGCAGACAATGTGACCGATTGGGACGAAGTTATCTCAATTCGCATCAGTTTATTAATGCAGTCGGTAGAAAACGGTACGGTACCCGTGCCACAAGCCTATACATTCGATGGTGTAGTTTACGATGGCGCTGGAGGCGGCAACGGTGCCTTGCCTGCGGACGATAGAGTGCGAAGGGATTTCGTAAACACCATTAGTCTGCGCAATAGAGCGTTAGGTACTTAACAGTTTTGACAAAGTGTCCTAGAGATTAGAGCTAGTTCACGGAAAAGACAGAGAAATTCAGTAGATTCGGGAAATTGGACAAACAGAGACTGATCAAAGTGAGAAGAACGCAAAGACAGTTAGGCAAGCGAGCACTGCCCCAGAAGCAACAAGGGGCAATTCTGATTTTTTGTCTGATTTTTCTTACGGTGCTTACCATGATGGGTGTATCCGGCATGGAATCCACGACTCTCGAAGAACGCATGTCAGGCAACATGCGTGATCACGAGTTGGCATTCAACTCAGCTGATTCGGCGCTGCAGGTTGGTGAACGCTGGTTAATCGCGCAAGCCTCCAGACCCACTACCAGTGGCGACGGCAGCACCGGAGTTTGGTCTACCGATGCGCCTGATCCCGATAATGGAGGCGGACTTTATTGGTGGGATCATGCCAACATCAACGCTGCCTGGTGGACGGCAAACGGTATTGCTATCACCAATGTTGCTACAGTTGCAGCGCAACCAGATTATCTTATCGAAGAATATGCGGTTGTTGATACCGGCCAATCTATCGCGATTGGTGGTGGCGAACAAACCGTACCAAGAGTTTTTCATCGCATAACTGCATCGGGTGTCGGCGTGAATGCCGCTACCCGTGTTTCAGTTCAGGCGACATTCGTTCAATCATATCCAGATTAGTTTTCCGGGTAAGTGCCCTGGAGGCAGTAATGAGTTTAAGACAACAATTTAAATTAATTCTTTCATGGTTTGGGTCAGTATTTATGCTGGCTTTTGGAACTACGGCGAATTCTGCAGAGTTAAATCTGTCTGATATACCGTTGTTTTTAGGCACCCAGATCGATCCCAATGTATTTTTTATGATGGATGATTCCGGTTCTATGGACTGGGAAGTTCTGGCTGTTGCGCACCATTACTATATGGATTACTGGTCCTCATCCGATACTGTAGGATTGGTAGACGATGGTTTGATCTATATCGATCCAACCGATGGAGACACTAGTTTAGGCAATTGTGAAACTAACAAAGAGCGCGACTACATATACTCCAGCTGGTCTACTTCTAACGATGATAACGTGTATCAGTCCTGCAACAGAGCGGCTGTAGAGGACGCACATGATACTGCAGAACAAGACTGGCGAATTTTGAATGGAGACATGAATATCCTTTACTACAACCCAGCGTCTCTGTATTCACCCTGGATAGGATTTTCTAACGCGACTTTCACTAATGCCCGCAGTAATCCTCAGCCCGGCACCGATGGCTATAGTATGACGCGAAATTTAACCGGATTTGAATATCACGTTTGGATAGACGATCACGGCATCGATTTCAATGGTGGTTCAACGGTGGAAGGACCTCACAGAATAACCGACACCCCAAATGGCTTGGTGGATTCCTGGGATTCCCACACAAAATACACGGTGAATTCGAGCGACGTTACGGTTAATGCCTATACGGTTCCCGCTGCGGCTACGGTAATAGCTTTACCTACTAGCAGTTGCAATAACGATGATGCTGATGATCCTATTCCATTCGATGATTGTTTTGGTACGACCGTGGTCAATAGCACCATTAACGGCGCTGCGACGGATCCATGGGGTCGCACCGTAACTCAAATCAAACAAAATATTGCCAATTGGTATCAATACCATCGCCGTCGCTCATTCGTATCTAAGTCAGCAGTAACCAGTGTTGTGCTTGCTAACAGTGATTTCCGTTTCGGCTTAAGCCAAATTAATGATTACGCGGTTGTTTTCGAAGAAGTACCTGGCCCATTAATTGAAGACTACGACACCCACAACGCTGCCCTCTTACAGTCCATGTATAGCTGGGAATGGGAAAGCCAGGGAACCCCTTTACGCAGAGGATTGGAACGAGTAGGAAGATACTTTGACGATTACTCGGGCTACAGCTATGACGATCCAATTATTTCAGAATGCCAACAGAACTACTCCGTATTGTTCACTGATGGATATTGGGGTGGTAGTAGTCCGTATACGTCAGAGATTGGCGACGAAGATGGTGACGGTGATAGTGATAATCTTTCAGACGTTGCTCTCTATTTTTATGAGAAAGACTTAAGTCCGCTTGACAATGATGTCCCAACTACCCCTATCGATCCTGCAGAGCACCAGCATATGGTGACATTCACCGTTGCTTTTGGGGTGAGTGGAAATTTAGTAGATACCGACGATGACGGCTATCCGAATCCGGAGCTGGCAGAAAACGGCGCCTGGCATGATGGAAATGTAAACTCTGATCCAGAGAAAATCGATGATCTCTGGCACGCGTCCTTTAATAGCAAGGCTTTCTTCGTTTCTGCGCAATCATCCACTGGTGTAGCGCAAGCGATTGGTGAGGCGCTGCTCGAAATTGCTGACCGTGTAGGTTCTGCTGCATCAGTAGCGACTAATACAGGTTCACTTAATGCAGGTAGTAAGTTATTCCAGGCACGTTTTGACAGTTCGGACTGGAAAGGTCAATTACTGGCATTTCAAATTAATTTGGATGGCACAATCGAACCTAATCCCGTTTGGGAAGCTGGTGCCCGTGTTAATTCTCAGCATTATGATACTGGTAGAGAAATTATTACCTACAATCCCTTAGTCGATTTTCCTGTAGGTGGTGTGGTTGAGGGGGCAGGTATCCCATTCAGATTCCCATCTGACTACAACAGCCCGAGTGCAACGGCTGAAATGAACTCAGGCCAGATCGCCGAACTGATGACCGGTGCTCCTTACGCTCTCGGCACAATGGACGCTGGTGAAATTTCTGCCAATCAAACTTACGGTTATGACATTGTCAATTTCTTACGTGGTGATGAAACCAATGAATTAGCTGGGCAAAATTTTAGACTACGTAATAGTGTGCTTGGCGATATCGTAAACTCAGACCCTAAATTCGTTGATGTGCCCAATGCGCCTTACCCTGATGCGCTTGAAGCTAAATCCTACAACGATTTTAAAACTGACAACGCCAGTCGCCAGGGAGTGGTGTATGTAGGCGCTAATGACGGCATGGTCCATGCCTTTAATGACGACACCGGCGATGAATTGTTTGCCTATGTTCCCAATATAGTTTATGAAAATCTGGATTACCTGGCTGACACCGATTACGAACACCGTTACTTCGTAGACGGTGGTCCAAACATCATCGATGTGTTCATGCCGAACATGAATGATCCAATGAGTGCAACTAATGGTTTATGGCGTACCGTAATTGCAGGTGGTCTCTCCGGCGGTGGGCAGGGAGTTTATGCTCTGGATGTAACCGAGCCTTCCACCTTCGATGAGGCTAATGCAGATGATCTGATTCTCTTTGAATTTGATGATTCGGATGACGCTGATCTTGGCTACACCTACGGCAAGGTGCAAATTGCTAAAATGAATGACGATACCTGGGCTGCCGTATTCGGCAATGGCTATAACAACACTGAAGCTGATGGCACCGCCAGTACTACTGGACACGCAGTGCTTTATATCGTCGATATTGAAACTGGCGATTTGATCAAAAAGATCGATACCGAGGCAGGCTCAGTAGGAACACCTAACGGCTTAAACACGCCGTTGTTAATTGATGTGGATTCTAATTTTACTGCTGACTACATCTATGCAGGAGATGCAGAAGGAAATATGTGGAAGTTCGACGTGACCAGTTCGAACTCGTCTTCCTGGGATTCGGCCTGGTCTTCTGCTGGCACACCGGATCCTTTATTTACAACGCCTACAGGTCAACCAATTACTTCCCAGCCTCAGGCGACATTCCATCCCGATAACCTGGAAGGATTCATGGTTTATTTTGGCACTGGTAAGTATCTCGAAACTGGTGACAACGTAGGTTCCGGCCAGACTACTCAATCTTTTTATGGAATTTGGGATAAAAACAACAACGGCGGTGCCGGTCCAACTATCACCACCGGCAATTTGCTGAAACAGGAAATTAGCAATCAATTCTCGCAAGCTTTTGATACTGACGATGATGGCGTTGATGACGAGACCTTCTTGCTGCGTAATGTAACCGACAATGAGATTCAATGGGCCAGCGATTTAGGTTGGTATATTGATCTGATTCCAGTGGAAATTGAGGGCTCGGCTAATGCGGCAAACTTTGGCGAACGGCAAATCAGTAGCGCGATCGTTCGAAATGGGCGGGTTATTTTCACCACGCTGATTCCTTCGACGGTCGAATGTGAATTTGGTGGCACCAGTTTTCTAATGGAGCTGGATTTTAGAGATGGCTCGGCCTTGGAGTTTCCTGCCTTTGACCTGAATGGTGACGGCGAATACGATTCTGATGATACGGATGCGTCAGGAAGAGCTTCTGATGTAGGTATTATGCCAACGGTAAGTATTCTGGCAGACGAAGCACAGGACGTAGCTTTTGGGTCAGGCGCCAGTGGTGACATTGATGTCATTGAGCTTAGTGTTGGAGACCAAGCCTACGGTCGCCAATCCTGGCGACAATTAGAGTAGATTTTCTCAGTTGAGAACACACATGAACTTGAGGAAAAGTCGAATGAAGAATTTGCTTAAAAATATATTGATAAACAATCCACTATTTAGATTAGGGTTGTTTGGTATTCTATTTAGTCTGTCTTTAGCAGCTAATGGGCAGAATTTAAGTACGCCGCGAACAGGTACAATCCAGGTTTTAGAGTCGAACGAAGGTTATTTTGTGATCTCTGGTGTACAGTATGAATATGATAGAGAAGTTATAGAAATAACCTTGCAAGGCGAAGAATTCCGTGAAACGGATTTGGAGCCTGGCATGGTATTACGATTTAGAGTGCGTGGCAGAATGTTAGCGACAATCGAAGTGCTTGGGCCTTTAACTTTACTTGAACGCATAGATGAACATTGATTAATATCTGGATCTTAATCAATCATCAAGTCGGGTGAATCCAATGAGAGCTACAATTACCAATACCGGATCTACAATGCGGCATAAAATCTACGGATTCACCCTTATCGAGATATTGATTGTAGTTGCTATCTTGGGCGTATTAACCGCCATCGCCCTGCCTGCTTACAACAATAGCGTTATTCGCTCCGCTCGCGCAGAAGCGAAAAACGAGATCATGCGAGTTGCCAGCGAATTGGAGCGTTATTTTTCCAGCAATAATACCTATGTGACTTCAGCCGATCCTCTCGTAGACGATACTGCGGGTACTACCTTAGATACTGTCAATGGTTTTTATGAGTTGAGTGTAGCTGCAGGCGGAACTGGTATTGCCACGAGCTTTATAGCAACTGCCACAGCACAGGGTGACCAATTAGCAGACACTTGCGCCACCTACACAATTACTAATACAGGTGTAAGAGGAGCAACTGGTGACACCGTCGAAGAGTGTTGGACACGCTAATTTAGCTGTCGCAGTTTAGCGGTCTACCGCGACTGTCCTCTCGAATTCCATCCCCGTCGCTGTCTGTGGCCCATCTAATCCTGCCTAGCCGATTAACTATTATCTGGTGTATTGATTCCGGGTCATTGCCGTTCGGGCAATAAGTAAAATTTCCATTCTGATAGTAGGTGAAGCCCTGACTAGTCATTTGCAGATAGGGTTTGTTTTGAAATGCTCGCCAACGCAGTTGGCCTCTAGCAAAGTGAAAACTCACGTAACGAAGTAATTCGTCTTCATCATCAATGCTGCGATTTCGATTGCTGTCCGTAAAAACCAGTACTCCGTTATTCCATTCGCCACCGCAGGCTTCGCCATCGCTGGACTTACATAGGGTAACAGTAGACGAACTCGTAATTGCAGCGATGCGCGCAAATTCGATGGTCTGAGTCAGAGTTTTTAGAGTTTGTTCGGAGCGTTTCTGACTAATAGTTTGTTCGAAATCTGGCAATGCCACTCCTAAAAGTACTCCAATAATCAGGAGTGCGATCAATAGCTCCAGCATTGTGAATCCATCCAGTCTCCCCATGTCTTTCACCTCCTTGTGATTAAGGGTAGAGTTGCGCACTCATTCTAGAATTGAAATTGGAATAGTTAGAAGTAATAAGAGAAATGAGTGATTTTTTGATCGTTGGAGCCGGTATAAACGGACTCTTGCTTGCGCGTGAGCTCGCGGAGACTGGCGCTGAAATTGTAATTGTTGATAAGAACAAAGCGGGAAGTGAATCCAGTTGGGCAGGTGGGGGCATCGTTTCTCCACTTTACCCATGGCGCTATTCAACACCGGTTACCGATCTTGCCAGTTGGTCACAACAAGTTTACCCACAACTCATCGCAGAGTTATTCGAAGAAACAGGCATCGATCCAGAGTATGTGGTTTCTGGCCTTTTAATGCTCGCTGCGGCTGATGAAAAGGCGGCATTGTCCTGGGCCCAAGCGCAGCGACGCAACATGGAAAAGGTCGATTCTTCTTTCATTTATTCAAAAGAACCACGGCTAGCTAGTGAGTTTAGCTCGGCATTGTGGATGTCGGATGTGGCGAATGTTCGTAATCCACGCCTATGTCGCGCTTTAAAGAAAAGTTTACTGTTAAAAAACAATGTAAATCTCTTAGAGCAATGTGAACTAGTTGCATTAGAAAAAGATGAAGTCCAAATTTCAACAGTGCGGATTAGGCAACTGGATTCTTCCAGGGAAGAAAGGATTAAGGCCAACAATTATATTTTTTCTTCAGGAGCATGGACTCACGATTTGCTCAAGTCTGCTGGCGTCACCATAAACGTAAAGCCAGTTAAAGGGCAGATGCTTTTATATAAATTCGAGAAACTGCCATTGTCTACGATTCTGCTAACACAAAGCCGTTATTTAATTCCGAGAAAGGATGGGCATGTGTTGGCTGGGTCGACTATGGAGTACAGCGGTTATGACAAATCCACAACGAAAGAAGCGAAAGAAGAGTTAAGGAATTCAGTGGTAAAACTTTTACCTGAACTCGCAAATGAAGAACCCATAAGGCAATGGGCAGGCTTACGCCCTGGCACAGAAGACGGGATGCCATACATTGGACAAGTCCCCCCCTTACGAAAACCTGTATGTTAATGCCGGGCATTTTCGCAACGGATTGTTATTAGCGCCAGCTTCTGCGCGATTGCTGAAAAATATTTTGTTATCGGAGCCGCCGATAATTGACTCAGCTCCGTTCGCTCCTGCAGGAAGGGCTGAAGTTGCGTGATAGATTTTGAAAATGAACTAGTCCAAGCCGAGTTTTTTAAGCCGGTAGCGTAAAGAGCGAAAAGACATGCCGAGTTTTTTCGCAGCGGCAGTCTTGTTCCATCGAGTTTCTTCCAATGCCTTTTCGATGGCTTCTATTTCAATAGATTCTAAGTGTTTTTCTAAGGAAAAATCATCGTCGAGTTCGATGGGAATGTCTGTTGAACTTTCATCTTGAGTTGCTGTAGATCCCGCAGTTGATAATTCTGCTTCTTCTATTTCAATATCAACGGCCGGTGAGTTGATGAACTCCAAATTAAGCTCTTGAATGGTATTGTTCTCACAGAGAGTCGCTGCGCGCTGAAGAATATTTTCAAGCTCGCGCACGTTTCCAGGGAAGCGATATTTTTGCAACGCCTGTAGTGCTTCAGGACTAAGCGCGCACACTGGAGTCGCATTCTCCCTGGATATCCGATTGAGAATTGTTTCCGCCAATTCTGGAATGTCGTCTTTTCGTTTTCTTAAGCTTGGTACGGCGAGTTCAATAACATTAATGCGAAAATAGAGGTCTTGTCTCAAACGACCCATTTCCACTTCTTTAGACAGATTTTTATGAGTGGCACTGAGCAAGCGCACATCAACGGCTTGTTCCTGTTGTGAGCCAACCGGACGAACAGCTTTTTCTTGAATTACACGAAGTAATTTTACTTGCGTGTGCAGCGGTAGGTCAGCTACTTCATCTAAAAATAAGGTGCCACTATCAGCAGCTTGAAACAGCCCTTGTTTGTCTTGGTCCGCACCGGTAAAACTTCCTTTTAAATGACCAAATAATTCACTTTCCATTAGCTCCTCTGGAATAGCGCCACAGTTAACCGCTATGAATGGACCTTTGTTACGAGAGCTCTGCTCATGAATTGCTCTGGCAGCAAGTTCCTTACCAGCGCCAGATTCACCGCTTATATAGATTGGTGCCTGGCTTCGAGCAAGCTTACTAATCTGTTCGCGCAATTGCTGAATCTTGGGTGATTGGCCAGTTATGCTGGGTGAAGTAGGACTGCTGAGATCCAATTCTGTTTTTGCGCGATCGGTCGTGTTAGTTAGTCGTAATGCGGAACTAACAAGATCTCGAAGTTTTTGTAGATCGACTGGTTTTGAAACGAAATCAAAAGCACCAGCTTTTAAAGCTTTTATGGCGGTCTCAGTACTGCCATGAGCAGTAATTACTGCAACGGGCATCTGGTTGAAATCGGTTTGAATATATTCAACCAGTTCGATGCCGTCACCATCAGGCAGGCGCATATCAGTGAGACAAAGGTTAAATTCTTCTGTAGATAGTAAGCGCCGAGCGGATTCTAAATTCTCGGCGCTCTCTGTTTCCAGCGACATACGGCCAAGAGTAATTTCTAGGAGTTCACGAATGTCTGGTTCGTCATCTACTATTAAAACTCTTTCTGTCATTAGTATTCCGTAAACTTAAGTGATGCTGCGATCGGGATGACTGAAGTAAATACTAAAACAGCTCTTTCCATCATCTGTGCGTTCGTAAACCAACTGCGATTGATTAGCTTCGCACAGTTCTTTTGAGATATAAAGTCCCAAGCCTGTACCTGTTGCTTCAGTTGTGTGAAAAGGTTCAAACAATTGCGCTTCTTCTTCTTCCGATATGCCGGCACCGTTATCAATGATATTCAAATAGGGTTGTTGATCATGCTGTTTATCATCAATGCCACCAACTACCGTTAGCGTTGATTTACCAGTTTCTTTTTCGCTGTAACGAAGACCGTTTTCGAAAAGATTATTCAAAACTTGTTCAAGCTGAGTTGTAATGACATTAACTTCTATTTCTTCTGGGTTAATCTCTAGTTCGATATCATGTTCACCTTGGCGGGTCGCTTTATAATTTTCTATAAATTGCTCAAGCCAGTCTTTCATAATTACTTTGGTGGAAGAAGTATCGTCATGCCGTGAAGCATCTAATACGTCCTCGATAATCATATTTACTCGATTACAATGATCTAAAATGATTTCGATCATTCTCTTGTCATCGTCCGCTACCGATTCCGATTCTTTTAGGAGTTGGCTGGCGTGACTAATCGCACCTAAAGGATTGCGAACTTCGTGGGCAATGCTCGCTGTTAAGCGTCCGAGTGAAGCAAGCTTCATCTGACGTACCCGTTGCACAATTTGCCGATTGTCTTCTATAAAGATAAGCACGTCAGAATCGGATTCCGGATTGAGGAAAGCAAAATTAATTTGCACCTGTTTGCTGGTGCCGGGAATCACAATGGGCTGTGGTTGACGTTTGGGATTTATTTTCCAAAGCGAAAGTTGTTCCTTGAGTGCTTCTGGCAATAGCAATTCAATTGGACTCTCGGAATCAGGAGTGAGTATTGTTTCCAAGGTCGATTTGGCTGCACTATTCATGCTTAGTACTTTGCTGTTGGCGTTTACAACAACTACTCCTGTTCTCATTCTTTGAATGATCTCATTATTCAGTTTTTCCAGATCAATAATGTCCATCGCTTGCTTGTCAGCAAGAAGTGCGGCTTTGTAAAATCGATCGGATAAGGACTGAATATAGAGCGAAGTAGCAAACAGAATAATTCCCAGAATCCCTGCCTGAACAAATTGATTAGGGGCATCCTCAAAGGCGAGTGCCAGATACAGTTCGCTATACATAACAGACAATGCGGCAACAGCGGCAACGAAAGTACTGATTCGTCCTCGAATTAGAATACTTCCCGATGCGATCGTTACGATCAGGAGTAATCCCAAACCGCTGCTTACGCCTTCACTGGTGTAAACCAGCAAAGTAATTGCGAGAATATCCAGAATTAGGGTGCCAGTGAGGATATGCTGATGGCTGAATAACCCACCACCGATTGGGGCCACAAAGGTTAAGATTACGCCAAATATCGCGTAGGCGGCGCATACTTGAATGAAGAGAGTATCGTCCAGGCTACCCAGCTGAGCAGCTTCAGGATTGGTTATATAAGTAATAAGCAACACCAACGGCAGAACGATTCGGTAGATGTTGTAAACCACCGAAACATTTTGTAATTGGCCGGTATACTGAGCTGCAGTTGCTTCCATACCTAATAACTTTCGAGACTCTATTCTTATTGCAAAATGGGTTTTGCTAATACGTTATCGTACAATATGCACGCTTATATAGGGATAAGGATAGCAATATCGAGGACTTTATGGCGCAACAGCTTAAACTAGTTATGGCGCAACTCAACTTTCTAGTTGGCGATATCGATGGCAACACCGATAGAGTCATTGAAAGTGCCAGGCAGGCTATAAACGAAGAATCAGCAGATTTGATTGCTTTTCCGGAACTGACTCTAACGAGTTATCCGCCAGAAGACTTATTGCTGAGACCGAGCTTGCAACTGAGGATTGAAAAAGCAATTAAAAAGATTCTCGATGCTAACTTGGACATTTATCTTGTCATAGGGTATCCGCTTCTGCGAGATAATGGTTTGTTCAACGCTTTAAGTGTTATCAAGGGCGATCAATGTCTGGCCACCTATTTAAAACAATGCCTTCCCAACTATCAGGTCTTCGATGAGTATCGCTATTTTCAGGCAGGGACAGAGCCCTGTGTATTAAATATCTTAGGTGTGAAATGTGCTTTCACCATCTGTGAAGATTTGTGGGAATCTGAGCCAATTCAACAAGCTAAAGAAGCTGGCGCTCAATTTGTCATAAACATTAACGCTTCACCTTTCCACATTAATAAGTTAGCCGAAAGAAAGTCACTTCTAAAGCAACGCTGCCAGCAGGGTGGGATTCCAATACTCTACGTAAACTTGGTGGGCGGTCAGGACGAACTCGTGTTTGACGGTGGTTCCATGGTGGCGGACAAACATGGCAATTGTAATTTCTTAGCGCCGAACTTTGTTGAAGACTTGTATTCAATGATAGTCGAAGTGAATGATGAGGGCGCCTGTGAAATCCCAGAACAAAGCATTGCATCAGAACTATCTGTCGAAGCAAGCGTTTATCAAAGCCTGGTTTTAGGGGTCAGAGACTATGTTAATAAAAACAATTTCAAAGGGGTGGTCTTAGGTCTCTCTGGAGGAATCGATTCTGCCCTTACATTAGCAGTTGCCGTCGACGCCTTGGGAAGTGAAAGAGTAGAAGCGGTAATGATGCCGTTCGAATATACATCGCAACTAAGTTTAGATGTAGCGAGGCAACAAGCAGAAATTTTGGGTGTGAATTATCAAGTAATCGAGATAAACGATATTTATAAGTCTTTTCTCGCTGCCTTAGAAAATGAATTTGCGGGATTGGAAGTAGATGTTAGTGAGCAAAATATTCAGGCCCGTGCCCGCGGTGTATTGTTGATGGCTATTTCCAACAAAAAAGGCTCATTGGTTCTTACTACTGGAAATAAAAGTGAAATAGCTGTCGGTTATTCAACCTTGTACGGTGATATGGCCGGTGGTTTCGATGTATTAAAAGATGTGTCGAAAACTCTGGTTTACAGATTGGCTGAATATCGCAATAAGGAGTTTGCTGGCAGTGAAGAGGAGATCATTCCGCAAGAGGTTATCGATCGGCCGCCGTCCGCGGAGCTTGCCCCTGGACAGGTAGATCAGGACAGCCTGCCTGACTATGCCGTACTCGATCAGATTCTGGAACTCTACGTCGAGAAAGATCAAAGCGGGGCAGCGATAATCCAACAAGGTTTCGACGCGGAAACAGTTCGCCGTGTTTTAAGATTGGTTGATTTAAATGAATATAAGCGGCGACAGAGTCCGGTGGGAGTGCGTTTGACTGAGCGAGGGTTTGGCCGAGATAGGCGCTATCCGATTACGAACGCATGGCCAATAGGGGATTAAGCTTAATTGTTGCCAGGATTGACTCGGCGTTGATCTCGATTTGCCGATCTGGTCGGATTGTTTTGTTGCAATATTTGTTGAACCCGCCGTTGGGATTGACGAATTTCATTGGCGGCATCCCTTTGAATCTGTCGTTCTCTCTGTAGCTGGTTGAGTTGTTCCTGATAACGACGTTGTAACTCCCGTCGCTGCGCTTCGGGAAGATTTTGAAAGCGTTGCTGAAATTGTCGCAATCTTCTCTGCTGTTCACCGCTTAGTGCATTAAATCGTTGAAAGCGTTGGACGACTTGTTGCTGCTGTAGTTGGTTTAGATTTTGGAAACGACGTTGCTGATTTAATGCTTGCGCGCGTTCACTAGGCTGCATTCTTTCAAATCGGCTCGCGCCCCGACGAATTCGCTGTTGCCGCTCCGCAGGTAAAGTTTCCCATTGATTTTCCTGAATCTGCAATTGCTGCAAAATTTGTCTCTCTTCGAAAGAGAGTTCAGTCCAGGGAATTTTATTTTGGGCACTAAGCTGGCTACTCGCTAAACACAAGCAAACTACTAATAAAATATGTATTAACGATTTAGCCATTATCTATTTTGTCTACTATCTGCATTGTCAGTGTTATTTTCCTGTCCATCAGGAACAAATATTGGTGTTGCGTCTAATAAATTCCCGAAATCTTCGGTCATTAAACTTTCTGGATCTATCCATTCTCCTTCATCAGTTTCAAAAGAACCCAGAAATTCAAGAAACTCCAGGCTTGGTACTTCTAAAACTTCTTCAGGGGCTGAATCTTCTTCAGCTCCATAGGCGCTGGAGATAAAGCTTAAAAGGCACTGGCCAACTAAGTTTTTCCAGCAATTAATCCGGTAACCCATTCTCAGCCAGCCACAAGTAGAAATCCAGATTCTCATATAACTCGATGTCATCGGCTGAGGCAATCAAGGTGAGTTCCTCTTCCAGAGACAGACTTCCCGCTGGTCTGGATGAAACATAAAACAAAGAAACAACGGTCACCATCAAACATGCAGTAGCAAACATACTGGCAGGCATAGAAATTCCGCTGCTAAAGCGCTCTGCAATATCTTCTCTAATACGATCAAGCAATGAAGCCCTAGCTACAGTATTGCTAGCGCCCATTTTAGCAAGGGCTTTTTGACGAATTTGATCTAATCGTTGTTCGATAACTGGAGATAACTCTTCGTTATCATCCAGTGTGTTTAGCACGCCATCCACTAGTGATTCATCGTCAACAACCTGCTGAATTCGGGGCGTGTTCAATGCCTGCTCTCGCATCTGATCTAGACGTACAGTCATAGCAGGATTTAGATCGGCCGTACTGCGGTCCAGTCTGGATCTTATTTCTGCTAAAAATTCTGGTTCGTCTAGTTTGTTCATGGCCAGTGTTCGCCCAGTGTTTCACGTAAACTGTGTATTGCTCGAGAATAATGAGTTTTCACGCTGCCTTCTGCACAAGACATGGCAGCAGCTGTCTGTCTTACATCGAGACCTTCCCAGGCACGTAATAAAAACGCTTGCTGTTGACGCAAGGGCAAATTGTTTAGAGCTTCCTGAAGTTTTTCCATACTTTCATCTGTTTGCGATTCAGTTTCCGGAGTCTGTCCGTAGGGGTCCGGGGCGGTCTGGATCGGATCTTCGTTGTCTTCTTCGCTGCTATATAACCAGCTTCGATGTCTATTTCTAACCTTGTTGCGACGATGCCAGTCATTTATGCGACTGCTTAAGATTCTATAAAACAAGGGAGTCCATTCTGCCTCCGGTTTGCTGGAGTACTTCTCAACCAGCTTAAACATGGCGTCCTGTACAAGATCCAGTGCATCTTCGGCATTGCCAGTGGCGAACTGGGCAATGCGAAAGGCTCTTGCCTGCACGCTTTGCAGAAAGCTGTCCATTGAGGCTGAGTTGTCCAGAATTGAGCTCCCGAGTGCGAATTCAGGCCTAGTCAGATTCGCTTAACACCGTTAATAATGCAGTATATCGGCTACTCAAACTCCAAAATTACTCTTACCCATTAGTACAAACGCGCCGAAATTGGATCGGTTTACAAGAAAATCGACTTTTTTTGAGATTGTGGGCGAGTTAACGCCAGGCTAGTGGCTCTCAGAGGTAGTTACTACTAGAGAATGCCCAGAGTGATGATGCTAAGGAATGATCTTCCTTCTTCTTCTACCTCAATATCCTGCTGGTCATTGATGATTTGCTGACTACCCGAAGTGATTGGTCTTTGTGTGGGTGCTAGCGGAGGATCTACTGCATTGTCACCAACCAGTCCGAAGGAGACTGTGTACAGAAGTGAAGGATTAGTAATCTCAGTTCTAATAATGAAATCACCGTTATTGTCGATGGAAGCATGTTCCGGATAATTCTCTCTCAGTAAGGCCAGGGAAGTATCAGCTAATTCATCGAGTCCAAGTCGCAAATAACACTCGGTCATAATAGCGACACCATCTGAAACTGCAGGAGTGCCCTGAAAATTTTCGACGACGTATTGCGAACGCCGCAGGGCAGCAATGTAAGCGCGTCTTTCTAAATAGTAGTTGGCAACGTGAATTTCATAGCGCGCCAAATTGTTACGCAAGTAGATCATTCTTGCTCTGGCATCACCGGCATAAACGCTATCAGGATAGAGTGCGAGCAATTGTGCAAAATCATTAAAAGATTCCTGGGCTCGACCAGGATCGCGTTTGGTGTGGTCGATAGGAAGAAATCGATTAAACAATCCGCCACCATCAGTAAAAGAGGAAAGCCCACGCATGTAGAAGGCGTAATCTATGTTGTCGCTGTCGGGGTGTAATCGAACAAAGCGGTCGGCTGCAGCTCTTGCGGCTTCCATATCATCATTACGATAGTGCGCAAAAACAATCTCTATTTGGGCCTGCTCGGCAAACCTGCCAAATGGGAATCGAGATTCTAGTGCTTGATAGGTTGAAATTGCGCCACGGTAATTTTGCCCATTCAGTTGATCGAGTGCTCTTTCGTAAAACTGTTCTTCCGTTGACAGGCCGGCAAATTCGTTTTCATCTTCATCATCCCCGAATAAGCTACAACCACTAATAGCGATGCTCAAAACGAGATAAATTATTGATTTGTTAAGATGCTTTTTCAACTCTCTTCCTTTCCTTCTACTGCAATAGCGCGTATTTAACCATACACGGACATTCTGGCCTATATCTGGGGCCTGTGCCCGTGCCCTGAATCTGCTTCTTACTGCCGGAATCTGCCGCTCTTATCTTATTCGAGCTATTATAGCCCAATGTCAGCTCATATCTCTTTGTCGGCAGAGGTCCCGGAATACCTTACGGGTAGCCGATTAGACCAGATTGCCGCGAAATTGTTTCCTGAATATTCTCGTGCCCGCCTGCAATCCTGGATTAAAGACGGCAGTTTGAAAGTCAACGCAAAGACGCTGCGCCCGCGGGATCCGGTACAGACTGGTGATCTGCTCGAAATAGAGGCTGTGCTGGCAGCTAATGAGCAATTCGTGGCAGAAGAAATGGATTTGGACATTGTCTTCGAAGATGACGAGATTCTGATTCTCAATAAACCCGCCAACTTAGTAGTCCACCCGGCAGCAGGACATTATCAGGGAACCCTGCTTAATGGACTGTTGCATGCCTATCCTGCCCTGGATTCACTGCCCCGTGCAGGAATTGTTCATCGCCTTGATAAAGACACAACCGGACTGATGGTGGTAGCCAAATCACTGGAAAGTCATAGTTCATTGGTTAATCAGCTCCAGCAGCGTTCAGTTGAGCGCGAATACGAAGCGGTTGTTCATGGTGTTTTAACTGGAGGAGGCACTATTGATGAACCCTTAGGCAGACATCATATAAATAGAAAGAAGAAAACGGTTACTGAGAATGGTAAAGAAGCAATAACCCACTATCGAGTTATCAAGCGCTATCGCTCCCATACTCATGTCCAATTAAATCTAGAAACGGGTAGAACCCATCAGATTCGCGTCCACATGACGTATATCAACCATTCTCTGGTTGGAGATCCGCTTTATGGGGGGCGTTTACAACTTCCTTCGGCTTGCAGCGAACAATTTGCCGAGGTACTTCGGAATTTTAAACGTCAGGCGCTGCATGCAAGAAGGCTAGCACTAGTGCATCCTACTTCTGGCGAGACTATGGCTTGGGAAGTTGAGGCCCCGCAGGACTTCCAGCATTTACTCGTTGCGATGAAAAATGATCACGAGTTAGGCGGTGCAGAAAATGAGTGATCAGCGCTTTCTCAATGCCGATTGGCCTGCCCCAAGAAATGTACATGCAATGGTGACAACCCGATCTGGTGGGATTAGTGAATCACCCTATGCAAGTTTTAATCTTGCTAATCACGTTGGGGATAATCCTTTAGCCGTAGCTGGCAATCGAGATTTACTGCGTGAAGATCTACCGCCCCGAATTTCCTATCAATGGTTAGATCAGATACACGGAGCGGATGTCATTACTATTGAGAGTGCTGGTCACAAAATATCTGCTGATGGTTTGGTAAGCAGTGAATCAGGAGTGGCCTGCTGTGTATTAACTGCGGACTGTTTGCCGATGTTGTTCAGCAACAAGCAAGGCACAGAAATAGCAGCGGTTCATGGAGGTTGGCGCGGGCTCCATGGAGGAATTTTAGAAAACGCGGTTAATGCGATGGAGAGCGATTCCGCAGACATTTTGGTTTGGTTAGGTCCTGCAATAGGACCGTGTCACTACGAAGTTGGTTCGGAAATAAAGCAAAAATTTTTAGAGAATTCTGCTTCTGAGAGTCACATAGAAACAATCGAACAATCATTTACTGCATCTACAAAGGAAGGCAAATTTCAGTTTGATCTTTACCAGTTTGCGAAGCTACAACTCGCGCTGCTTGGAGTCACCGAAGTATATGGAGGAGGGCAGTGCACCCATTGCGATGACATGACCTTCTATTCATACCGCCGCGATGGGGCCACGGGACGAATGGCGAGCATAATTTATTTCACAGACGAATCCCCGTAGCGAGACGCAAGAGTGACTGATTCCAACCCAAAAGTGGAAATTCGAGACGCGAAGGAAAATATCGATTGGGTGCTCTTCGGATTAGGTAGTGCAATTCTGCTTTCTGTGGTTCTGGTAATTGTGCTCTTTCCAGAATGGAGTACTTCAAGCATCGATAGTTTGTACCAGAGTCTGACTTCAAACTTTGGCACACTTTATGTTTATGCGGCTGTTCTCACCTTGGGTTTTCTGGTTTTCATCGCTGTTAGTCAGTATGGAAACGTAGTTCTCGGAGAATCCATAAAGCCCGCTTATTCCCATTTCAGTTGGGCCTCAATGCTGTTCTGTGCGGGAATCGGGGCCTCTCTTATCTATTGGGGGGCTACTGAATGGGCTTTCTACTATGTAGAACCGCCATTCGGCGTTGAGCCTCGAAGTGAACAAGCCATAACCTGGGCCGTAAGCTATGGGATATTCCATTGGGGTCCCGTTGGCTGGGCCTTCTATTGTTTGCCGGCATTAGCCTTGTCTTGTTCCTATCATGTAAAAAAGATTCCAGCGTTGCGACTGAGTTCGGCTTGCTCTGCTGTCTTAGGCGATTCTGTTAACAAATGGCCAGGCAGAACCATAGATTTGTTTTTCATTGTCGGTGTATTAGGCACTGCTGCAACCGGCATGGGATTCGGCACTTCCTTAGTTTCATCCGCCATAAATGAATTAACTGGAATTGAGGACGGCATTTACTTACAAACCACCATCATTATTTTAGCAACTGGACTCATCGCGTTTAGCGTCTACAAAGGGCTCGACAAAGGCATCCGGGTGTTAAGTAATCTAAATGCATCACTGGCGTTAGTATTTATCTTGTTCGTCTTTATTGTGGGGCCTACTCGGTTCATTCTCGAAATGGGCACAGTGGCACTTGGCAATGTCACGCAAAATTTCATAACAATGTTGTTCTGGACTGACCCGTTGGAGCAAGGTGATTTTGTCGAGAGCTAGACTATTTTTTATTGGGCCTGGTGGTTAGCGATGGGGCCTTTCATTGGAATGTTCGTTTGTAAAATTTCTGAAGGCCGAACTATTCGGCAATTGATCTTTGGCATGTTGGGTTGGGGAAGTTTTGGCTGTGCATTATTTTTTATTGTCTTGGGAAATTTTGCACTTTCGTTGGAGTTGGAAGGAACCTATCCAGTAATAGAACAAGCTGTTGAAGTGGGGCCGTCGACTGCTATCGCAGGCATGGTAGCTTTGCTACCAGCTGGTAATTTTTGGCTAATCTACGTTTCAATAATCGGCCTGGTTTTTATGGGAACAACTTATGACTCGGCGTCTTATACAATCGCTGCCGGCACAACGAGTCATCTTGCAGAACATCAACACCCGGCACGTTGGAATAGAGTTTTTTGGGCGGCAGCCCTCGGTCTGCTGCCAATTTCTCTGTTGTTTATTGGTGGATTAAGAGAATTGCAAACAGCTTCACTGGTCGCTTCGCTGCCATTGCTGGTGATCTATTTAATATTGGCGACTTCGATTCTGCGTTGGTTGCGAGAATTTAAATTGGCTGGGAAAACTATTAAACAATAGTTATGAGTCCATCAAGCACTGCGTTCGGCTGTTCAGAGAACATGGCATGGCCTGAGTGACTTAGTCGCACTATTTTGCAATTTGGAATAGACTCCGCAACCTTCAGTGCTTTGACTGGGATTGTCATCTGATCTCGATCACCTACAAAAACTAATGTCTTCGTTGTGATTTTCTCAGCCAATTCCAAACTATTAGTGAACTCGTTACAAGCCTTTAGATCGGCATAGAACACATCTTCCTGGCAATTCTCTAGTAAGCGCTGTCCGCTCATCATCATGTTCATGCCAGGATTCTCATTACCTCCCAACTGCGCCAACTTGCTGTGACTCCAGGTATTGGACATATCGATGGCGTCGTGGGAGTTTTCCTTGGCCGCGTTTAATAGAGGATCGGAAACAGGCATTGGAATAGAAGTGCCCACCAGCGCCATGGATCGCAGAAATTCAGGATGGTCTGCGGCAAACTGTAAACAAACAAGCGAACCCATGCTGTAGCCCACAACTGCCGTTTGCTCGATGTCTAATACATTCAAGGCTTCATGTAGCCAATCAGACATCGCTTTTATTGAATTCAGTGGTTCACCTACTGATCTGCCATGACCAGGTAAGTCGAGCGCATAAACATTAAAGTTATTGCGGGCAAAATAGCGAGACACTAAGACAAAAGTAGAATGATCTAAGCCAGCACAGTGAATGAATACCACCGAATCTTGATCAGGATTCAGCGAACCTGTGCCATTGCTGCAAAAAACTTTGTTACCGTTTACTTCAAAATACAAGGTGAATTCCTTCTTTACCTTTGGGATGCCTTGAGTCCGCGCTTTAGATCTGAGGTGAGGTCGCTTACATCTTCGAGGCCAATAGAAAGACGAATGAGCCCTTCAGAGATACCGGCATTTTCCAGCGCTTGGGCATCCATCCTGTGGTGCGTGGTACTGGCAGGATGAATTACCAGTGATTTGGCATCACCAACGTTGGCTAAATGGGAAAAGACATCGAGGGATTCAATGAATTTAATGCCGGCTTCCCGTCCACCTTTGATGCCGAAGCTAAAGACAGCGCCGCATCCTTTGGGCAGTAGGGATTTTGCAAGCTCATGATCGGGATGGGATTCAAGCTTGGGGTGATTAAGCCATTCAACTTCTTCTTGCTCTGCCAAAAATTCAATCACAGCGTGAGTATTTTCAACATGGCGCTGCATTCGCAGTGGCAAAGTTTCCATGCCCTGAAGAATTTGAAATGCTGTTGTCGGGCTCATGCATGCACCAAAATCTCTTAGTCCTTCTTTTCGAGCGCGAGTGATGAATGCCGCTGGTCCGAATTCTTCGGCGAAGTTTAAATTGTGAAAACCTTCATAGGGTTCAGACAAGGTAGGAAACTTTCCAGATGCTTCCCAATCGAAAGTTCCGCCATCCACTAATAATCCCCCGATAACCACCCCGTGGCCGGAAAGGAATTTAGTGGCGGAGTGCATTACAAGGTCCGCGCCAAAATCAATGGGTTTACAGAGATAGGGAGTGGCAAAGGTGGCATCGACTAACAATGGAAGTCTCGCTGCATGGGCGATTTCTGCGATTGCTGGTACATCGAGTACTTCCAGTCCGGGATTTCCCAAAATTTCACCGAACACCAGTCGCGTGTTTTCGCGAATTGCACTTCTAATAGCAGCGTGATCTCGAGGATCGACAAACGTAGTTTCAATCCCGAATCTGGGTAAAGTATAAGCGAGCAGGTTATGGGTACCGCCATAAATACTGCGCGATGCCACTATATGGTCACCACTGCCGACGATGGTGGCTATTGCCAGATGCATCGCAGCCTGACCACTAGCAGTAGCTATTCCGCCTACACCGTTTTCCAGGGCGGCAATTCGTTCTTCTAATACTGCTGTAGTCGGATTCGAAAGCCGGGAATATACATGACCGGCTCTTTCGATATTAAATAGCCCAACGGCATAATCGGTGTCGGGAAACACAAATGATGCAGATTGATAAATTGGAGTAGCTCTGGCTCCTGTCGCCGGGTCGGGACGTTGGCCTGCATGCAAGCTCAAGGTATCGAATTTAAAGTTTGGGGGTTTTGCCATGTCTACTACCGGTAATAATTCGCCTATGTTATGTCAAGCGCCCATTATTCTAAAGGCTGCTTGTAAGTGATTTGTAAAGTATGATCACGAGTCATTTTGAAAACCAAAACTAGAGCCAAAATTAGGGAGAAAGTCTTTTCCAATGAGCGCGACCAAAGTCACCTTGCTTGATGCCGGCATGGGGAAAACCCTTTCAATGAAAGGAGTGGATATACCGCCTACGATTTGGTCAGCGAATGCACTTATCGTTGCGCCAGAAGTCGTCGTAGAGGTACACAAGGAAAACATAGCCGCCGGTGCGAATATCATTTCCACAAATAGCTATGGGATTATTCGTGCAGAAATGGCAAAAGCAGGTATCGAAGATAAATATGTAGAGCTAAATCAGATTGCGGGAAACTTGGCGGAAACAGCCGTAGCCGAAACCAAGGCCCAGGTGTTAATTGCAGGCAGCTTACCTCCTCAGAATGGAAGTTATCGCCCTGATAGAGTTATGGACGTGTCTGTTATCGAGCCATTGTACGAGGAGCAAGTCGAGTTGCTCGATAGTTATGTTGATTTGTTTCTCTGCGAAACAATGTCCACGATTGTCGAAGCTACAACTGCATGCAAGGCCGCGATGCAATCGTCCAAACCAGTGATTGTTGGCCTCAGCCTTCATGATGAAAAAAGAGCGTGTTTGCGCAGTGGGGAGTCGCTAGAGGATGCAATTTCGAAACTGGAAGAGCTCGGTGCAATCGGAATCGTCGCAAATTGCTGTTTACCTGAAAGAATCTCCGATGCAATGGGAGTGTTGGCGGAAGCGAATGTAAAATTCAAAGGCGGCTATGGCAATGCTTTTACCCAAGTTCCTTCAGATTGGCTACTGGACGGCAATAAAGAGACTGACGGTAGATTAAGCTTGCGTGATGACTTGTCGCCCGAGCATTACAGTGAATTCGTCCAAAACTGGATCGAGCAGGGTGCAAATTTCGTCGGTGGTTGCTGTGGCACTACCGCGCTGCATACTGCGGCGATAAGGAGTTCAATAAGCGGCGAAGCTGCTTGAAAAACCCGCCTTTCGGACTATTGATTAATATCAATTTTCCCGCTGTTTGCATTGAAAAATGCCCTTAAAAACCCAATAAATAAGTATTAAGAGATTACTAATTACCCGCTTCCGCGACCATTAGGCTACGGACATTTATTGGATTAGCTATGCGAATAGATAAATTAACCAGCAAATTGCAGGCAGCTCTAGCTGACGCGCAGTCTATGGCGCTCGGTAAAGAGCACAATTTAATCGAACCTTCACATCTGATGTTGGCTCTGCTTGATCAGAAAGCAGGCTCAGTTCGTCCACTGTTATCGCAAACCGGTTTTAATGTTGCCGAGCTGCGAGAGCAACTCATTCAAGCTGTTGAAAACCTACCTCAAGTACCAAACAACGAGGGCGAAATATCAGTCTCTCCCGATCTAGGCAAAATGTTGAATCAGGCAGACAAACTTGCCCAGCAGAAAGGTGATTCGTTTATCTCCAGTGAAACCGTTTTACTGGTAGCTATGAACGACAAGGGGAATGTAGGCAAAATTTTGAATGGCTTCGGCGTTTCTCAGCAAGCATTGGAAAACGCCATTGCTAATCTCCGTGGTGGAGAAAATGTTAACGATGCCGGTGCGGAAGATTCCTGGCAAGCATTGCAAAAGTTTTGCGTCGATCTCACCGAACAGGCTGAGAACGGTGAATTGGATCCGGTAATAGGGCGTGATGCGGAGATTCGTCGAACCGTACAAGTGTTACAGCGACGGACGAAAAATAACCCGGTTCTAATAGGTGAGCCCGGGGTTGGAAAAACGGCAATTATCGAAGGGCTAGCCCAGCGCATAGTAAATGGTGAAGTCCCGGAAGGTCTGCGAGATAAGAAGATTCTTGCTCTGGACATGGGGGCACTTATTGCTGGCGCGAAGTTTCGTGGAGAGTTTGAAGAAAGACTAAAAGCAGTTTTGAATGAGCTCTCCAAGCAAGAGGGGTCAATTATCCTCTTTATTGATGAAATTCACACGATGGTAGGTGCCGGTAAAGCCGAAGGCGCTATGGACGCAGGCAATATGTTAAAGCCAGCATTAGCTCGTGGCGAACTTCACTGCGTTGGCGCTACCACGCTCGACGAGTACCGCCAATACATTGAAAAGGATGCGGCGCTAGAGCGACGCTTTCAAAAAGTACTAGTGGAAGAGCCGAGCGAAGAAGACACTATCGCTATTCTGCGTGGATTGAAAGAACGCTACGAAGTGCATCATGGTGTCGATATTTCTGATGCGGCTATCATCGCTTCTGCGCGCTTATCCCAGCGCTATATCACCGATCGTCAGCTCCCGGACAAAGCCATCGATTTAGTCGATGAAGCTGCCAGCATGATCCGCATGGAAATCGATTCGAAACCCGAAGAAATGGATAAGCTCGAGCGGCGCCTGATTCAGTTGAAAATAGAACGAGAGGCACTGAAGAAAGATGAAGACGCTGCCTCGCAAAAGCGTAAAGCAAAGCTCGAAGAAGAAATCGAAGTAGTAGAGCGAGAATTTGCCGACCTGGAAGAAATCTGGAAGGCAGAAAAAGCGTCTTTGCAAGGAACTCACACCATTAAAAGTTCTTTGGAGAAAGCGAGAATGGAAATGGAATCCGCGAGCAGGGCGGGAGACCTGGCACGTATGTCAGAAATCCAGTATGGCGTAATTCCAGGTTTAGAGAAAAAGTTGGAAGCTGCGTCAGAAGCTGAGGCTGCAGAAAAACAGTTGTTACGAAATCGCGTTACTGAAGAAGAGATAGCGGATGTCGTATCCAGATCCACCGGTATTCCAGTGAGCAAGATGTTGCAGGGCGACAAGCAGCGGCTATTAGACATGGAAGACGCACTACATCAACGGGTAATCGGACAGCACGAAGCCATTGCGGCCGTTTCAAATGCAGTACGCAGATCCCGCTCTGGTTTGTCTGATCCAAATCGGCCTAATGGCTCTTTCTTGTTTCTTGGTCCTACCGGGGTGGGTAAGACAGAATTGTGTAAGGCACTTGCAGAATTCTTATTCGATACTGAAGATGCCATGGTGCGGATCGATATGTCGGAATTCATGGAGCAGCATTCTGTTGCGCGCTTAATTGGCGCTCCTCCTGGTTATGTCGGCTATGAAGAGGGTGGTTACCTGACTGAAGCGGTGCGCCGTCGACCTTACTCTGTACTTCTGCTCGATGAAGTAGAAAAAGCTCATCCTGATGTCTTCAATATCTTGTTGCAGGTGATGGATGACGGGCGACTTACCGATGGTCATGGCCGCACTGTCGATTTTCGCAATACAGTTATTGTGATGACTTCAAACCTTGGTTCAGATCGCATTCAGGATTTGATGGCTGAAGGAATCGTCGATGAGAATTCTTACGACCAGGTTAAGAAAACTGTTCTCGATACTGTTGTAAAACATTTCTCACCAGAATTCGTTAATCGCATTGATGAATCAGTTGTGTTCCATCCGCTCTATAAGGATCAGATTCGTGCAATAGCCGAAATACAGATAGAACTTTTGAATCGACGCTTAGTCGATAGTGAACTGAGTATCCAGCTTAGTGCTGAAGTACTGGATCATATCGCTGAGGTTGGCTACGACCCGGTCTATGGTGCCCGACCACTAAAGCGTGCTATCCAGAATTCGATTGAGAATCCTCTAGCCCAGGAAGTCCTAAGTGGGGTTTATGTCCCCGGAGACAGGATTGCTGTAGAGCTGTCGCCCGAGCAAGAACTCGTATTTGGCAAGGTGATTATGGATGACGGACAGGCCGTCGCCTGACCCTCTCAATCCCAATGAATTCGGCCTTAAGAGCTTGACTTTCCACAAATAACTGGGAGAATCCCTCTGCTTGAGTGCAGGGCGATTTGGCCTACCCCAGATTTTCCTGCCGTAGTCTGAATAAGCCGCAACCAGGCATTCCTACAGACTGCTGTCTAGGTGACCGACAACATCCACCTATGGCTCCTATCACGTTATCGCGTACGGGGCCGACATGAAGCAAAACCAGATCGTTTGGATGCGAACTGGCATTGTTTAATGTCAAAACTAACTTATTAAATATTGGAATCGCAGCTGACTGTCATGGTCTATGCTGTTATTGGTGTTTGGTTTCAGGCCAAACAGAGGTGAGAGGAAAGAAAAGTGGACCAATTATCTGGTGGTGAGATGCTTATTCGTGCGTTGCACGATGAGGGTGTCGAAATCCTATTTGGCTATCCTGGTGGAGCTGTTTTGCATATCTACGATGCGATATTTCATCAGGATAAAGTGGAACATATTCTCGTGCGCCATGAACAAGCGGCAACTCATGCTGCTGATGGTTATGCGAGAGCAACCGGCAAGCCTGGTGTGGTGTTGGTCACATCGGGCCCTGGAGCAACCAATGCTGTTACTGGTATTGCCACTGCCTATATGGATTCTATTCCTATGATCATAATCTCCGGTCAAGTGGAAAGCCGAATGATAGGCACCGACGGTTTTCAGGAAACTGATATGGTGGGTATTTCACGTCCCGTGGTGAAGCATAGCTTTATGGTTCGGGAAGCCAAAGACATACCTGGCATTGTTAAGAAAGCTTTCCATATCGCCACAACTGGGCGACCTGGCCCGGTGGTAATCGATATTCCCAAGGACGCTACCGATCCAAAAGTTAAACAGGATTATGAATACCCAAAGGAAGTAAAACTCAGGTCTTATGCAGTTCCTGCAAAAGGTCATTCCGGCCAGATTAAGAAGGCAGTCGATGCATTGCTCACTGCAAAGCGCCCAATGATTTACACCGGTGGCGGTGTAATTCAGGGAGAGGGGTCGGATCAACTTACCAAATTGACGAAAAAGTTAGGGTTTCCGATCACCAATACGCTAATGGGACTTGGCGCCTATCCGGCTTCGGATAAACAGTTTTTAGGCATGCTGGGAATGCATGGAACCTATGAAGCAAACATGGCAATGCACTACTGCGATGTTTTATTAGGCATTGGTGTGCGTTTTGATGACCGGGTAACAAATTCTGATACGTCTAAATTTTGTCCAGATGCGACCATCTTGCATGTAGATATTGACCCAGCATCAATTTCCAAAACGGTTACTGCCGATGTACCAATCGTTGGCGCAGTCGCCACTGTTTTGGAAGAAATGACTGACCAGATTGGTAAATCGGATAAGGCAGTCGATAAACAGGCATTAGAAGTTTGGTGGAACCAGATAGAACAGTGGCGTGAAAAAGACTGCTTGAATATTAGACCATCTGAAGATGGCGTAATTCTGCCTCAGCAAGTTGTGAAAGCAGTGTATGAAATTACCAAGGGCGAGGCATATGTTTCATCCGATGTAGGTCAGCATCAAATGTTCGCCGCTCAATACTATGGATTTGAAAAACCGCGTCGATGGATTAACTCCGGCGGCTTGGGCACCATGGGATTCGGATTTCCTGCAGCAATGGGCGTGCAGTTTGCTTTTCCCGATGCCATATCCGTTTGTATTACCGGCGAGGGAAGTTTCCTCATGAACCAGCAGGAATTTGCCACCTGCATGCAGTATCAGTTGCCGGTCAAAATCATTTGCTTGAACAACCAGGCATTAGGCATGGTGAAGCAGTGGCAGGATATGCAATACGGCGGTCGTTATTCTCACAGTACTTACGCAGAATCGCTGCCTGATTTCTCAAAGCTTGCCGAAGCCTATGGCCATGTTGGTATCAAGATTGAAAAAGCAGATGAACTGTATTCGAAGTTGGAAGAAGCCTTCGCCTTGAAAGACAAGTTGGTTTTTGTCGACGTGTTAGTCGATCCTAACGAACATGTTTATCCGATGGCGATTAAAGGTGGGGCCATGAAGGACATGGTTCTTAGTAAGACGGAGAGAACCTGATATGAGACATATTATTTCAGTGTTAATGGAAAACGAACCAGGTGCACTCTCTCGCGTGGTTGGATTGTTTTCGCAGCGTAACTACAACATCGACTCGCTAACAGTCGCGCCAACCGAAGACCAGTCTTTGTCTCGCCTAACTCTGACTACCAGTGGCGACGATGCGCGCGTCGAACAAATTACCAAGCACCTTAATAAGATCATCGACGTAGTAAAGCTGGTTGATCTAACCGAAGGAGCCCATATAGAACGGGAATTGATGCTCATTAAAGTAAAAGCAGTGGGTGCTCAGCGAGCCGAAGTTAAACGTAGTGTCGATATATTTCGCGGTCAGATTGTCGATCTAACCGCTAACGTGTTTACGATTCAGCTAGCCGGTACCGGCGATAAACTGGATGCGTTTATAGCGGCGCTCGGTGATAACGTCGTTCTGGAAGTTGCTCGCACCGGCGTTTCCGGCATTTCGCGCGGTGAAAAAACCCTGGCATTGTAGTATCAAGAAAATCTAAGCAATAAAAACGGCCCACTGGGCCGTTTTGTTATTTTATTAAACCTTCAATCAGATCGCTTTCTTCATCGCAGTCATATGCTTTCGCAATTCTTTACCAACGACCTCGATAGGGTGAGAGCGAAGTTTATCGTTTACTGCAATTAGTTCAGCATTGTCGACACCACTGTTAGACAGTTCCAGTCCTTTGCCGATGACATCGGTGTCTATCTTCTTCATGAAGTCAGTCAGGAGTGGGACACACTCGTGTGAGAACAAATAGCAGCCATATTCTGCTGTATCAGAAATCACTTTATTCATTTCGTAAAGTTTCTTTCTGCCAATCAGGTTTGCTATCAAAGGAACTTCATGCAGAGATTCGTAATAAGCAGATTCTTCGATAATGCCGCTACTGGTCATTGTCTCAAAGGCCAATTCGACACCTGCTTTGATCATGGCAACCATTAAAAGGCCATTGTCATAATATTCTTGTTCGCTAATCTCCACATCACCAGCTGCAGATTTTTCGAATGCAGTTTCAGCGGTCTCTTCGCGCCAGGTCAGAAGTTTATTATCGTCATCTGCCCAGTCTTCCATCATGCCACTGGAGAAGTTGCCGGTAATAATGTCATCCATGTGTTTTTGAAACAGCGGAGACATTAATTCTTTGAGTTCATCTGCAAGTTCAGAGGCAACAATCTTTGCTGGATTAGAAAGACGATCCATCATATTGGTTATACCGCCGTGCTTTAAGCCTTCGGCAACGGTTTCCCAGCCGTGTTGCACGAGCTTCGATGCATATCCTTCGTTAACACCTTTCTCAATCATCTTGTTAAAGCAAAGAATTGATCCTGTTTGCAGCATGCCGCAAAGTATCGTTTGTTCACCCATTAGGTCAGACTTAACTTCGGCGATAAAGGAGGATTCCAATACACCTGCGCGGTGACCACCGGTTGCAGCCGCATAAGCTTTGGCTATATCCATGCCATCACCGTTGGGATCGTTTTCAGCATGCACAGCAATAAGAGTAGGTACACCAAAACCACGTTTATACTCTTCCCGCACTTCTGTTCCCGGACATTTGGGCGCAACCATAACAACGGTTAAATCGTCTCGAATCTGCATTCCTTCTTCGACGATATTGAATCCATGAGAGTAGGCCAGGCTCGCACCATCTTTCATCAGTGGCATTATTTGTTCGACCACCGGCGTGTGCTGCTTATCTGGAGTCAGATTTAGAACCAGGTCAGCGCCAGGAATAAGATCTTCGTAGGTTCCAACGGCGAATCCATTTTCGGTGGCGTTTTTCCAGGATACCCGTTGCTCAGTTATCGCTGCTTCTCTAAGGGCAAATGACACATCGAGACCGCTATCACGCATGTTCAAGCCTTGATTTAGCCCTTGGGCACCGCAGCCGACGATGACCACTTTTTGCCCTACTAATTTATTCACGGCATCGCTGAACTCAGAACCGTCCATAAAGCGACATTTACCCAGTTGTTCGAGCTGAAGCCGAAGGGGTAGCGTATTAAAGTAATTCATGGATTAACTCCGTTGTTTCACTGTAGGTTTCTTTCCGGAAAACCACGTTTTTTTGGTGAGGCGGGATCATATAGCATCTCTAAACTTGGGTAAAATGTTAAAAATAGTGCCTCGTGCTCAAGAATTGGCCTGTATAATCCGAAATCCACTAATTTTGAGTGCCAGCCAAGAATTTCATGAGCGCTGACGAGCAAGATCCAGAATCAGAAAGCGTACTGCCGATAGATGAACACGAAGAGATCGTCTCCGAAGGCGGTAAGAAGGTTCGTCGGCGCGGTATCTATCTGCTGCCTAATTTATTCACATTAGCAGCATTGTTTGCCGGCTTTTATGCCGTGATTGCAGGCATGTCCGGGGATTTCAATGAAGCCGGCTGGGCCATTCTTATTGCCGCTATTTGTGACGGCCTGGATGGAAGAATAGCGCGGCTTACCGGCACTCAATCAGCCTTCGGAGCGCAATTTGATAGCCTCTCAGACATGGTGTCTTTTGGCGTGGCGCCAGCACTCATTATGTTTAGCTGGGGATTCGCGCCCCTCGGTCAGGTAGGCTGGGCGGCTAGCTTCATCTATATGTCTTGCGCAGCCTTAAGGCTGGCCCGCTATAACGTCCAGCTAGGCACCGTGGATAAGCGGTTTTTCGTTGGGCTGCAAAGTCCAATAGCAGCCGGTCTGGTTTCCTTTGTACCCTGGGTCGGTACTCTATACGGCGTCGAAGTGACACCATTAGTAGCTTATCTATGTGCGATACTGACTGTCTTTACCGGCTTGTTAATGATCTCGAATTACCGGTATTTCAGCTTCAAGGAGTTAAACTTTAAAGGCACCGTACCCTATATGGTATTTGTCTTTACAATAGTACTATTGGTGTTGATTGCGCAGAACCCACACGAAGTGCTGCTGACAATGTGTGTTGTCTACGCGGCCTCCGGACCAACAGGCTGGCTCTATCGATCTCAGTTTAAAAGTAAAAAGAAGAAGGAAAAAGAAACAGGGAAAACCTGAGGCTACTGGATAAGCTAATAGCGCTAATAATTGAAAAAACCGATTGCTTTAATCGATTAAAGCAATTGAAGACAAGGGAAGATAATTAATCTAATCCTGTCTTATTTGTTATAGATAACAGGAATACTAATCAACAGGTAGGCAACCATGTTAATTAAGAAACCATCAGACATTAAACCTTCTGAGATCACGCCAGAAAGTGTGTATAAAAGTCGACGTGATTTTATGTTGGATGGTAGTAAGGCGCTATTAGGTGCCGCCGCGGCAGGTGCAATGCCGACTATTGCCAATGCGCAAAATGGAGATGCTCTAAAAGCGCGCGCTCCGGCAGCGATGCGTCGCTCACCTCCGGCAGCATGGTGGACAGAAAAATTTCAAAATATTCAACCCGCACCAGATGCTGAACCTTTCTTTACCGGCGAAACACTAACGCCCTATGAAGATGTGACTATCTACAATAATTTCTATGAGTTCGGCATGGATAAATCAGATCCTGCGACTCGTTCCGGTGAATTCCAAACTGATCCCTGGTCTGTAGAAATTACCGGTGAAGTTGGCAAACCCGGCACTTACCACCTGGAAGACATTCTTAAGCCCCATGATTTAGAAGAAAGAATTTATCGACTGCGCTGTGTAGAAGCCTGGTCGATGGTGATTCCCTGGATCGGATTCCCGCTTGCCGATTTAATCACTCGTTTCGAACCGACTTCCAATGCAAAATTTGTAGAGTTCGAAACCATTGTCGATGCGGAATCAATGCCTGGTATCAATTCTCGCTTTGCCATCGTTCGATGGCCATATCGAGAAGGACTGCGTATGGATGAGGCGATGAATCCGCTTACCTTCATGGCAGTTGGATTGTACGGTTCTTATTTACCGGCACAGAATGGTGTGCCATGGCGTCTTGTTGTGCCCTGGAAATATGGTTTTAAGAGTATTAAGTCCATCGTAAAAATTAACTTCCGTGAAACCATGCCAAATACAACCTGGGTAGATCTACAGGCGCAGGAATATGGATTCTATGCAAACGTGAATCCAGAAGTGCATCATCCAAGATGGCGACAAGATATGGAGCGTCGCTTACCGCAAACATTGTTTAGCCGTCGCGTGATTGAGACCCGAAAGTTTAATGGCTACGGTGAACATGTAGCGCACATGTATGAGGGGATGGATCTCGCCCGCTACTACTAGGAAGGTTCACCTCAATTCAATTTTAATCCTATGCGTAAATTCATAAAGCCAGCAGTTTTCCTGCTGGCTCTGGTTCCATTCGTTCTTTTATTCATTAGAGCGGTTACAAATGATCTCGGGCCTGACCCTGCGCAGGAACTTTCCATCGAAACCGGTGAATGGACTCTGCGGTTCTTGTTAATCACTTTAGCGCTCACCCCATTACGCCAAATTACCGGGCAAGCTGAGTTTGTTCGTCACCGGCGCATGCTTGGATTGTTTGCGCTGTTTTATGCCACAGTGCATTTTCTGTGCTGGATGACGTTCATTTTCGGATTTCGTTGGTTCGCCTTTCTCGAAGAACTTATTGACCGTCCTTATATAGCCGTCGGCTTTACCGCCTGGGTAATCTTAGTCGCCTTGGGAGTAACTTCTCCCAAGGTGATGGTGAGGAAGCTGGGCAAGAATTGGAAGCGCCTGCACCGGCTGGTCTATATAGCCAGCATTCTCGGCGTAATCCATTTGTTATGGATCTTACGTGCAGATATTGGGGAGGCAGTACTCTATGGGTCGATTGTTTTTGTTCTGCTTGGCTATCGTCTTGCTCGATATTTAAACAATAAAAGAACCGCTTCTGGGTGATCTTGGGCCTATAAAAAATATAATTCTGAAAATAGGTCCAAAATACCAATCTTAAACTCCTTAAAGCCCTTGCCAGTCGGTGCTATGAGCGTATAATACGCGCCCTCTGTGTCGTTCGGCACAGATTTTTTTTGCGCTTTTGAAAGTGTCTCTTGACGGGATCAAGGTGTAAAAAGAGGTCTGGGTCCAGAAGTTGGGCATCGAGATCTAACTTGAAAAAGACTTCGTCTTTATTCAAGTCGTTAGTAGCCCGCACTAAGTCTTCGACTTATCACGGGTGTATGAAAAACCCTTGGTTTTTCACACTGCTCTTTAACAAATAGATCAAGCAAT